>Ga0255774_10000001_pt1 | contig 865288 bp, 824 predicted proteins | sample 101ome_17_FD_179972 | JGI IMG/M metagenome (GOLD analysis project Ga0255774, IMG submission 179972) | Coastal salt marsh microbial communities from the Groves Creek Marsh, Skidaway Island, Georgia - 101407AT metaG (version 2) | ecosystem: Environmental > Aquatic > Marine > Intertidal zone >... | reverse complement strand
TTCGACCGCCCTCAGCTTAGGGAGCAAGTCCCATCACCAAAAGCGGCGCACCTTCTCCCGAAGTTACGGTGCCATTTTGCCTAGTTCCTTCACCCGAGTTCTCTCAAGCGCCTTGGTATTCTCTACCCGACCACCTGTGTCGGTTTGGGGTACGGTCGTTTATAGCCTGAAGCTTAGAGGTTTTTCTTGGAAGCATGGTATCGACCACTTCCCGTTCGTATAAGAACGGTTCGTCATCACATCTCGGCCTTCCTACTAAAAGGGGGAACCCGGATTTACCTAAGCCCCCAGCCTACGTGCTTAAACCTGGACAACCATCGCCAGGCCAGCCTAACCTTCTCCGTCACCCCATCGCAGCTATATCCGGTACAGGAATATTAACCTGTTTCCCATCGACTACGCCTTTCGGCCTCGCCTTAGGGGCCGACTAACCCTGCGCCGATGAACGTTGCGCAGGAAACCTTGGTCTTTCGGCGAGGAGGATTTTCACCTCCTTTATCGTTACTCATGTCAGCATTCGCACTTCTGATACCTCCAGCATGCTTCCCAGCACACCTTCACAGGCTTACAGAACGCTCCTCTACCACACATACAAAGTATGTGTCCGCAGCTTCGGTATACAGTTTTAGCCCCGTTACATCTTCCGCGCAGGCCGACTCGACCAGTGAGCTATTACGCTTTCTTTAAAGGATGGCTGCTTCTAAGCCAACCTCCTGGCTGTCTGGGCCTTCCCACATCGTTTCCCACTTAACTGTAATTTAGGGACCTTAGCTGGCGGTCTGGGTTGTTTCCCTTTCCACGACGGACGTTAGCACCCGCCGTGTGTCTCCCTCGCTGTACTCATCGGTATTCGGAGTTTGCATGGGGTTGGTAAGTCTAGGTGACCCCCTAGCCCAAACAGTGCTCTACCCCCGATGGTAATACGAGAGGCTCTACCTAAATAGATTTCGAGGAGAACCAGCTATCTCCGGGCTTGATTAGCCTTTCACTCCTAACCACAGGTCATCCCCTAATTTTTCAACATTAGTGGGTTCGGTCCTCCAGTTGATGTTACTCAACCTTCAACCTGCCCATGGCTAGATCGCCCGGTTTCGGGTCTACTCCTACCGACTAAGCGCCCTATTAAGACTCGGTTTCCCTACGGCTCCCCTATACGGTTAACCTTGCCAGTAAAAGTAACTCGCTGACCCATTATACAAAAGGTACGCAGTCACCCGTCCGAAGACAGGCTCCCACTGCTTGTATGCATCCGGTTTCAGGTTCTATTTCACTCCCCTCACAGGGGTTCTTTTCGCCTTTCCCTCACGGTACTGGTTCACTATCGGTCAGCTGAGAGTATTTAGCCTTGGAGGATGGTCCCCCCATGTTCAGACAAGGTTTCACGTGCCCCGTCCTACTCGATTTCATCTATGACTTGCTTTCGTGTACGGGGCTATCACCCTGTATCGCGCAACTTTCCAGAAGCTTCCACTAACAAAACATAAACTTAAGGGCTGGTCCCCGTTCGCTCGTCGCTACTGAGGGAATCTCTGTTGATTTCTTTTCCTTTGGGTACTTAGATATTTCAGTTCCCCAAGTTCGCCTCTACACCCTATGTATTCAGGTGCAGATACCGCCGGAGCGGTGGGTTTCCCCATTCGGAAATCCCCGGATCAAAGTCTATTTGCCGACTCCCCGAGGCTTATCGCAGGCTATAACGTCCTTCATCGCCTTCAGCTGCCAAGGCATCCACCAGATGCACTTTTATGCTTGACCATATAATCCAGCGTATTGGTGTAACCAAACGCCTTATATACGGCTCATCATTCTCATCGATTGTTCATTCATTCGCCTTCCCTGTGATCAGCACTCTTGCCATGCCGACGTAAACGTCGATACAGACAATCGCTGCGGAGTTAACCGCCGCTTTTCACTAGAGAATACTAAGACATATATCTAGAAAAAATTTTTGTACCCGCATCATTACTAAATCGTATTGGATCTGACGATCCTTTACGTTCGATAACTTTGCGGACTATCTCTGAATTGTTAAAGAGCAAAACTCAAGCAAGCTCAAGCTCACATTCCAAGCGTTTCGCAGCGGCGCTGGAAACACATCGAATGTGATCTCGTGACTGTGGGGTGTACAAACCGACCTTGGCGCAAGGCGCGCCAGATAAGAGTAGGTGCTGATTGAAATGGTGGAGCCGAGGAGGGTCGAACTCCTGACCTCCTGCGTGCAAGGCAGGCGCTCTACCAACTGAGCTACGGCCCCGATATGCGAGAGCGCTAAACATCGAACGCCTGCTGTCAGGTGCTAACCAAGACATTTTCATCCTGGGACCCAGTGACCCGCTCGATTTAATGATCCGCTTATCAGACTGTGCTCCTAGGCTTGGCGCCAGGGTGCGCAGATGCTGCCAGCATCTCAAATTTGGTGGGTCTGGGTGGATTTGAACCACCGACCTCACCCTTATCAGGGGTGCGCTCTAACCAACTGAGCTACAGACCCAGAGTGCTCATTATCAACCAGCAACAAACCATTCGTGTAGGAACAACGCAATTCGAGAAGAGTGGTATGGGCCTGCTATTTCCAATCCGGATGGACTGAATCAAGGCCTTATCGTTTTAAGGAGGTGATCCAGCCGCAGGTTCCCCTACGGCTACCTTGTTACGACTTCACCCCAGTCATGAACCACACCGTGGTAACCGTCCTCCCGAAGGTTAAACTAATTACTTCTGGTGCAATCCACTTCCATGGTGTGACGGGCGGTGTGTACAAGGCCCGGGAACGTATTCACCGCGACATTCTGATTCGCGATTACTAGCGATTCCGACTTCATGGGGTCGAGTTGCAGACCCCAATCCGGACTACGAGAAGTTTTTTGGGATTCGCTTACCATTGCTGGTTCGCAGCCCTTTGTACTCCCCATTGTAGCACGTTTCTAGCCCACCCCGTAAGGGCCATGATGACTTGACGTCGTCCCCACCTTCCTCCGGTTTGTCACCGGCAGTCTCCTTAGAGTTCCCGACTTTACTCGCTGGCAAATAAGGACAAGGGTTGCGCTCGTTACGGGACTTAACCCAACATCTCACGACACGAGCTGACGACAGCCATGCAGCACCTGTATCTCGGTTCCCGAAGGCACCAATCTATCTCTAGAAAGTTCCGAGTATGTCAAGGGGTGGTAAGGTTCTTCGCGTTGCATCGAATTAAAGAACATGCTCCACCGCTTGTGCGGGCCCCCGTCAATTCATTTGAGTTTTAACCTTGCGGCCGTACTCCCCAGGCGGAGAACTTATCGCGTTAGCTGCGCCACCAAGGCCTTAAAGGCCCCAACGGCTAGTTCTCATCGTTTACGGCGTGGACTACCAGGGTATCTAATCCTGTTTGCTCCCCACGCTTTCGCACCTCAGCGTCAGTGTTGGTCCAGGAGGCTGCCTTCGCCATCGGTATTCCTTCCTATATCTACGCATTTCACCGCTACACAGGAAATTCTACCTCCCTCTACCACACTCTAGTCAGACAGTTTGGAATGCAGTTCCCAGGTTGAGCCCGGGGCTTTCACATCCCACTTATCAAACCGCCTACGCGCGCTTTACGCCCAGTAATTCCGATTAACGTTCGTACCCTCCGTATTACCGCGGCTGCTGGCACGGAGTTAGCCGGTACTTCTTCTGTTGTTAACGTCAAGACCGCGACGTATTAAGTCGCAGCTTTTCTTCGCAACTGAAAGTGCTTTACAACCCTAAGGCCTTCTTCGCACACGCGGCATCGCTGGGTCAGGCTTTCGCCCATTGCCCAAGATTCCCTACTGCTGCCTCCCGTAGGAGTCTGGACCGTGTCTCAGTTCCAGTGTGGCTGATCGTCCTCTCAGACCAGCTATAGATCGTAGCCTTGGTGAGCCTTTACCTCACCAACAAGCGTAATCTAACGCAGGCTCCTCTAATAGCGTGAGGTCCGAAGATCCCCCACTTTCCTCCTTAGAGCGTATGCGGTATTAGCTCGAGTTTCCCCGAGTTGTCCCCCACTACTAGGTAGATTCCTACGCGTTACTCACCCGTCCGCCACTGTACTCACACCGAAGTGCTTTCTCGTTCGACTTGCATGTATTAGGCGTGCCGCCAACGTTCAATCTGAGCCATGATCAAACTCTTCAGTTTAATTTTTTCGACTTTCGGACGAATTTGGTTTTACCCATCTTTGACCATGATGCCGAGTAATCATTTACTCAAAACGAATTACGTGTTCCCACACGAATGGCTTGTTTGTACATTTTGCTTTTCACCAATACCGACGCCTGTTACCAGGATCTGCAATTGGGAAAACCACAATGCACTTGCTTTATGTTGTTAAAGATCAGCAGCGTTTGCTTTTGGGGCGTCGCTGCAAGGGAGGCGTATAATACGCATATACGGTTGACGCGCAACCGCAATCTGCAAAAAAGTTCATGTTTTTTTTCACTGACCCAACATCCGGCCTGGCGAGCTATTTTGCCAGGATCAGGTGATAGTTCTTTTTCCCTTTACGAATCAAAAAGAAACGTTGAAACAGCGCCCCTGACGCATCAAGAATCAAGCCCGTATCGGTAACAGATTCACCATTGAGTTTTAGGCCATTTCCTTGAATCAGCTTCCTCGCCTCGCCAGTTGATTTGGTCAAACCCGCCTCAGTCAGTGCCGTAAGCAGGCCCGAACCCATATCGCAACTGCTGCTTGGCAGCCCATCTTGATAAAGATCCTGCAAATCGCTTTCTTGGAGACTTTGAGCATCCCCGGCGAACAGCGCAGCGGTAATACGCTCGGCAGCAGTAACCGCCTCGGGGCCATGCACCAGCTCGGTTACTTCTTGAGCCAATTTACGATGTGCCTCCCGTCGCTCAGGATGCTCAGCCATCAGCGACTCCAGCTCGTCGATAGCCGCTTGGTCTAGAAACGTGAATAACCGCAAAAAGTTGACGACATCAGCGTCGGCAGTGTTAAGCCAGAATTGATAGAAGGTATACGGCGACGTCTTTTTCGGATCCAGCCAGATCGCACCACTGGCGGACTTACCAAACTTTGTGCCATCGGATTTGGTCACCAGCGGCAGGGTCAGTCCATAGGCGCTCGCTCCAGTGTGGCGGCGAATCAAATCGATTCCGGACACGATGTTTCCCCACTGGTCGCTACCGCCGATTTGTACGTGGCAATCTTCGCTTTCGGCCAGACGCAAAAAATCCATGGCCTGCAACAGCATGTAGCTGAACTCCGTATAGGAGATACCTTGCTCTGCCCGCTCTAATCGCGCCTTCACCGATTCGCGCTGAACCATGGCGTTCACCGAAAAGTGCTTGCCGATGTCGCGTAAAAAATCGATGACATCCAGACCCGCAGTCCAGTCCAAGTTGTTAACGATCTTGGCTGCAGTGCCATCCGTGGCCTCAAAGTCCAAGAACCGCTCGACTTGATTACGCAGAGCATCGACCCATTGACCCACGGTTGCGGCGGTGTTGAGCGAGCGCTCATCACTTCGGCCAGACGGATCGCCAATCAAGCCCGTGGCGCCACCAAGCAGCAATAGTGGTCGATGTCCTTGCAACTGGAATCGACGCAACGCTAATAAAGGAACCAAGCTGCCGATGTGCAAGCTGTCTGCAGTTGGGTCAAACCCACAATAAAGGGTCCGTGTCCCAGACTGGAGGTAATCCAGCAACCCAGCCTCGTCGGAGGTTTGCATGACCAAACCACGCCATTGCAGCTCTGCCATCAAGGCTTGTGCACTCATTCCTTCGCTACCTCTTAATTTGTGATACGCCAGGATCGAACCAGAAAACCCAACTCATGGGCTGTTATTCGTTACCCGCAACCACCAGCGTCTTGCTGGCCATTCCCGCGTGCGGCGAACCTTATCAAATGTTCCATCAAATCTGCAGACGAACATTCCCCTTAGCTGTGCTTCGCCACGGTTTCTCCTATACTCGCGCTTCCCGATCTTTCAGCCGCTATGGCGGCCACCGGTGAAACTGCATTAGGCCTATGCTGAAACTGACACTTCCCAAGATCCAGATACCGCGCCTGCATCAGCGTCTTGCTACTGGAGTCGCTGTGCTGACGCTGCTTTTCGTGTCTATGGGTTTTGTGCCAGAAAAGCCCCAAGAGACCCAACTGCCCGTCGTTCAAATCCCGGTGATTCAACCTACCGTGGCCGCCCAATCCACGGCGACCCAGCCTGATGACTCGGCAGCGAAAGCGAGCCAGACCGCTGATACCTACCAAGTCAAAAATGGCGACAACCTGGCATTGATCTTTAGTCGCAACAAACTGTCAGCACAAACTCTCCACCTGCTGACGCAAACGGAGCACGGGGATGCGTTGGCCGGCATTTTCCCGGGCGCCAACCTCACCTTTGAATACCAAGACGACTCGCTATCCAAACTCGTGTACCAGCCTGGGCCCTTAGAGCGGGTCGAATTTGCCCGGGCCGCAGATGGGACGTTCACGAGCAAGGCAATTTCCGTGGAACCTGAAACCGTGCTGACCTACAAGCATGGCAGGATCGATAACAGCCTGTTCGTCACCAGCCAAAAGCTTGGCTTGCCCGACAGTGTCACCATGCGGCTGGCCCAGATCTTTCAATGGGACATCGATTTCGTTCTGGACATCAGGCCGGGTGATGAATTTTTCGCCCTGTTGGAAGAGCAGTATTTGGACGGGGAATTTATCGGCTACGGTGACATTTTAGCCGCACGGTTCGTTAACCTAGGCACCGCCTATACCGCGGTCCGCTACGAACTGCCCGACGGCTCGGCTGATTTTTTTGCGCCCAACGGCATGAGCATGCGTAAGGCTTTCTTGCGAGCCCCAGTAGACTTCTCGCGCATCAGCTCCAGCTTCAACATGCGGCGCAAACATCCCCTTTACAATACCGTCAAACCGCATCGCGGCATCGACTATGCTGCGCCTCGGGGCACACCCATTTTAGCGGCCGGCGATGGTCGCATTGAAACAGCCAGCCGAACCCAAGCCAACGGCAACTTTGTGGTCATCAAGCACGGCGAACAATTCGTGACTAAGTACCTGCACCTGTCCAAGTTCGCCCGCAACATCAAACGTGGCAAAAAGGTCAAACAAGGACAAACCATCGGCTATGTCGGCTCGACCGGCTGGGCTACTGGCCCCCACCTGCACTACGAGTTTTTGGTCAATGACGTGCACAAGAATCCGCGCACGGTGAAGCTTCCGGAAGCGCAACCGGTATCGAGGGAGCAGATTGACGATTTTCGTGCCAAAACTCGACCCAGCATCGTGCTGCTTGACCACTTCGCCGACCAGGTTGAATTGATATTGGCGGAACTGTGAAAGCGACAGGCAATTTGTTTATCGGCTGCATGACCGGCACCAGTGTAGACGGGCTAGACCTGGCCCTGGTGCAGATCGATCAAGCAGACGATATGGCAGCGACTCAGGATGAAAAAGTCGCGGTCGTGGCCGCGAAGACGCTAGCGCTACCCGAGGACTTGCGCGACGACTTGTTGGCTTGTGGCCAACCAAGCTCTTCCAGCGTCGAGTTACTGGGCCAATGCGACAGCAGGCTGGGGGAAGTCATAGGCGACGCTATTTGCCAGTGGCTCTCGTCCCTGGACATTGCGCCAAACCAGATAACCGCCATTGGGAGTCACGGACAAACTGTGCGCCATCGGCCCCCAGGAACCAGCGATAGCCCTTTCACGCTACAAATTGGCGACCCCAACCGCATCGCTGAAGCCACCGGAATACCAACCGTTGCGGACTTTCGCCGTCGCGACATGGCTGCCGGCGGGCAAGGCGCGCCGCTGGCCCCCGCCTTCCATCACGTGGTGTTCGGACACCTGGGACCCCACGCTTGCGTGATCAATATCGGCGGCATTAGCAACCTTTCGCCCTTGGGCAGTCAGAGCCTGGGGTTTGACAGCGGCCCGGGTAATTGCTTGATGGACGAGTGGTACCGCCAACACCACCCAAGCCGTGGCCGCCCGGACGCCGATGCGCTGGGCTACGACGCCCAAGGTGCATGGGCGGGGTCCGGACAACCAGACCCATCACTGCTGCAGCGGTGTTTAGCAGACCCGTATTTCGCCGCAGCTGCTCCCAAAAGCACTGGACGAGAATATTTCAATAGCGGCTGGCTGGAACGAGTGGCCGGCAAAAGCGCATTGAATCAGCTCCCGGCTGAAGACGTGCAAAGCACGCTGGCCGAACTGACTGCACAAAGCATCGCCCAAGCCGTGGACGCCAGCATGGACACCGTCACCGCCTTGGTCATTTGCGGAGGTGGACGACTCAACGCCCATCTGATGCAACGCATTGAAGCGAATGTCATCGCACGCGGACATACAAACTGCGAGGTTCATGAGTCAGAGCACTGGCAGGTGGATGGCGATGCGGTAGAAGCAGCGGCTTTCGCTTGGCTTGCCTATCGCCGGATCAACCACCTGCCCGGCAACTTAAGCGCTGCCACCGGAGCCAGCGGCAGTCGTATCTTAGGCGCAATCTACCCGGCTTAAGTTCCAACGGGGTTATCGAAGGCGCCAGCTAGGCAGACCACTGAAGTGGGCGCCAAAGGGCAAGGGCCCGGAGGAAAAAGAAGCTAGAGGGAAAAGGAGCTACCGCATCCGCAGGTTGCAGCGGCATTGGGATTCATTACCGTGAACTGGGCGCCGGCTAAGTCCTCCACGTAATCCACGTCAGCACCCACCAGGTAGGGATAGCTCATGGCATCCACCAGCATGCGCACGCCATTTTTTTCGATGACGGCGTCGTCGTCAGCCTGAGCGTCATCAAAGGTAAATCCGTATGAAAACCCGTTGCATCCGCCACCGGTGATAAACACCCGTAAGCACAATGAGGTATCGCCTTCTTCCTCAATGAGGTGCTGCACCTTGAGCGCTGCCTTGTCCGACAATTCAATCTCTGCCTGCATCTGCTTCTCTAACCTCGAGTAACTTGCTCTTCAGCCACGTTGTTGATTGGAGTTGGTTCTTCAGTATTTTCGCCTGGGTTCTCGTCCGGCACGGTATGAATGAGGCGACCCTGAACCGAAGCCCCCATGTGCATTTTCAGAATCCGATAATGCAGATCACCGTGAATGATTGCACCGTCAGCAACCTCAAGTGCATCTAAAGAGTGCACGTTGCCATCAACACGGCCGTGGATCAGCACCATTGGCGCACGAATATCGCCGATGACCCTGCCTGACGGACTGATGGTTACGCCGGCACCGGGCTCCTCGGCTGTTATCGTTCCTTTGAGCACACCATTAACGATCAATTGACTGGAAAAACTGACATCGCCGGACAATTCTGCATCAGCGGCAATCAGCGTCACTTCTTTCTTTTTTCCCATATGCTGCAACGATTTGGTCAAGTCCATACAATGTAGGCTCTTTCATGGTTGGGCCGCTGATTCTTACATCAAGGCGACGGCCAAGCGAACTCAGACTGAACCATCACCCCTTTTCTTCCTAGAACTGTTACCTCTACCGCTTTTGGCAGGAAACCCTCAGGCAGCACAATGCGCTGGGCCAACGCTTGGAAGTAGCGAAAACGATAATCCAAAGATGCATCTTCTGTCGCCAGCTCTTTCTGCACCAGACGCTCTACCTCGCCATCCCGGGTGCCGATAACCGTCAACGCCACGTCCCCACTGACCACCGCGTGGCGCTCCGCCACTTGAATCAGCGTTAGCTGAACATTCCACTGTGACCCTTCGACCCAGTCGACGCCAAATTGTTCGATTTGAATGCCCTCGGGCAACTCGCCGGGAGACATGATCTTGCGGAAAAACCCCAGCTCAATCTCCAATTCAGCGTTGGTCTTATGCAGCTCAGTCAACTCATCGCGCAACGCTACCGAGGTCGCTCTCTGGGTTTCGATGACTAACTCGCCATCGGTCACTCGACCGCGTAAATCAAGGTTTTCGGAGCCTAGCTGTTGCACCTGCTCATGCAGCGATCGGTTTTCGATAATTTGATCTTGCGCAGATGCCAGACCCCAAATCGCCCCAGTTCCTGCAGCCAGCACCACGATCAATATGGCACCAACCCACGTTGCCCATCTTCGCCAGCTAGGTTGCTCGATAATGACTCGATAGCGCACGCAGTTTCCTTGGATCTGTATTTCATTTGAACGCGAGAGATCAGCTCTGTCGCGGTCGCGAGTGTAGCAGCTACAACGCTGTAACGTTGCCTGGTTCAACTGTCACCAGAGCTGTCTCAACATCAAACGTCATAGTTCTTTCAAACCCGCCAGGCAGCTTTTCCGGGCTTCAACGGCTACACTTGCGGCCTTCATACACAACTGGATCAGCGGGCAAATGTACCTTTGGCTTAAAGCCTTCCACATCATTAGCGTTATTACTTGGTTTGCGGGCATTTTTTATCTGCCCCGGCTATTTGTCTATCACACCACGGTTGAAGACGAGATCAGCAACGCCCGCTTCAAAGTGATGGAGGACAAGCTGTATCGCCTCATCATGACTCCGTCCATGCTGGTAACCGCTGGGCTTGGCCTGTGGATGTTAACCATGAGCTGGCCAGGGCTATCGTTGACCGGCTGGATTTGGATCAAGCTGGCACTGGTCGCGTTGCTGATCGGTTATCATCTGAACTGCGGCCGCATCGTGCGTCAGTTCGCCGAAGATCGTCAGGAGCACAGCGAACGCTACTTTCGTATTTACAACGAAATTCCTGTGCTCATTCTGCTGCCAGTTGTCATTCTGGCAATCCTCAAACCGTTCTAAAGCCAATGGCTAACCCCTTGGTCGCCCGCTAACAAAACCCCAAACAAAGAGTCACTATGCAAAGAGATCACTCCTCCGCTTTGATGCAAAGAGCCCTGAAAACCATCCCCGGCGGCGTCAATTCGCCGGTACGCGCCTTTAAGGGTGTTGGCGGTGACCCAATATTTTTTGCCGATGCAAAGGGTGCCTACCTGTTCGACGTCGATGGCAACAAATTTATCGACTACATCGGCTCTTGGGGACCCATGATTTTGGGCCACAACTTTGCACCTACGGTGCAGGCAGTAACCGAGCAAGCCCAGCGCGCCCTCAGCTTCGGCGCACCCACTGAGCTGGAGATTTTGCTCGCCGAAAAGATCACCAGCGTCGTTCCCAGCATGGAGCAAGTGCGCATGGTCAATTCCGGCACAGAAGCGACCATGTCGGCCATCAGGCTGGCCCGTGGCTTTACCGGCCGCGACATGATCGTCAAATTTTCCGGTTGTTATCACGGCCACTCAGATTCCTTGCTGGTGAAAGCCGGTAGTGGCGTCCTGACGTTGGGACTGCCCAATTCGCCAGGTGTGCCGGAATCCTTGGCCAAGCACACGCTTACCGCGCCATTCAATGATGTTGCAGCCATCGAACAATTGATGGGCACCTATGGTGACCAGGTGGCCTGCATTATCGTGGAGCCAATCGCTGGCAACATGGGATGCATACCGCCGCTACCAGGCTATTTGCAGGCCCTACAAGATCAATGTCAGCGCCACGGTGCGGTGCTGATCTTTGATGAAGTGATGACTGGCTTTCGAGTGGCTCCTGGCGGCGCTCAAGAGCTCTATGGTGTGCGCCCAGACCTGACCACTCTGGGCAAGATCGTTGGCGGCGGCTTGCCCGTAGGAGCCTTCGGCGGGCGCGCCGATATCATGGCCTGCATAGCGCCAGCCGGACCGGTCTATCAGGCGGGCACCTTATCCGGCAACCCCTTGGCCATGGCAGCTGGCCTAGCCACCCTGAATCATCTCACCGCGGAGGTGTACACAGGCCTTAGCCAAGCCACCGAGAAGCTAGTGCACGGCGTATTGGCACTGGCTGAGAAACACGGCGTACCGCTGTGCGAAAACCATGTCTGCGGCATGTTCAGCTTCTTTTTCGGTCAAGACCAGGTCATTAACTACGACCAAGTCGCCAGCTCCAAGGTCGAGCAGTTCAATGCGTTTTTTCACGCCATGCTGGAACAGGGAATCTATTTAGCGCCATCGGCCTTCGAGGCGGGTTTTTTGTCTGCTCAGCACGGCGACACGGAAATAAACCAAACCCTAGAGGCGGCGGATGCCGCTTTCGCTGGCTTAGCCGCGCACTAAGGACAACCCAACCGTCTACCTTTTTATGCGTTCAGTACGATTCGATAAGGAAACCACATGATTGATCTCTACGGCTTGGGTAACGCCCTGGTTGATACCGAAGTAGAAGTCGGGGACGAGTTCCTGACAGAACAGGACCTGATCAAGGGGCAGATGACTCTGGTGGACACCGAGCGTATGACCGCGCTAACGGATCAACTGAAGCACCTAACCATGCGCAAAGCTGGCGGTGGTTCTGCGGCGAATACCATCTACGCGGCCCAGGCCCTGGGGCTATCCACTCACTACGCTTGTCGCTTAGCCGATGATGACAATGGTCGTCACTTTCACAGTGAGATGAACGCGGCGGGAATTGTCACCCGCGCGCCTTCCGAGCCTGCACAAAATGGCCGACGATCAGGCCAATGCTTGGTGATGATCACGCCAGACGGTCAGCGCACCATGTGCACCGACCTGGGTGTTTCAGCGGATCTGGAAATAAATCAAGTGGACGCCGAGGCTTTGAAGTCGGCACGAGGCCTTTACATTGAGGGGTATCTAGCGGCATCTCCCCTGAGTACCCAGGCAGCCGCCACCTGCTGCCAAATCGCCACTGAAACCCAAACCGAAATTGCGCTGACCTTGTCAGATGTTTCCATGATTTCTTTTTTCCGTGACAGCCTTGTCAGCATGCTGGGCAACGGCATTCAGACATTGTTCTGCAATGCCGAAGAAGCCCTGGCGTGGGCGAACACAGACCGGCTGGACATTGCGGCCAAGGAGTTAGCGGACCTGGCCCAAGAGTTATACATCACCCTTGGCGCACAGGGTGCGAGAGTGATTACTCGCCATGGATCCCAAGACGTTGCCGGCGAGCCCCTAAAGCCCCTAGACACCAACGGCGCTGGAGACATGTTTTCTGGCGCATGTTTGGCCGCGAGATTTCAGGGCGCTGACCCAGTTGATGCTGCGCGCTTTGCGAACAAGGCTGCAGCCAGAGTCATCACACAATTTGGCCCGCGCCTGCACAGCGTCGAGGCTTACCAAGCCCTGAAAAGCTAACGGCAAACGCCGAAGGCTTCTGCGGCGCCACGAAACCCTTCGCAGATGGGCGCTGGTAAGTTAGGTCAGGGTAAAACGGATCTGCCGGCGCATAGACATATCCGCTAGGTCCGTTTCGCACGCAAAGGCATAAACCTCCACACCGGCAGCGACGGCATCCGCCAATCCCGCGGCATAAGCGGGATCGATGTCTGTGGCGGGGGATACCGATTCGATGCCGCAATGTTGGGCACAAAAAATCAGTACCCCTCGATGCCCAAGACCGACCATACGCTGGAGCGCGTGGACATGCTTAAGAGCGCGTTCGCTGACCGCATCCGGAAAAGCACCACGGCCATTTTCACCCAGCAGGGTTACGCTTTTGACTTCAACATAGGCCAGCTGCTGATCTGCTTTTCCCAGTAAGAAGTCAAAGCGGCCACCCCCATCTGGGATTTTTGCCTCTGCTTTGACGTCAGTAAATTCAGCCAGCGGTTCCACCCAGCCCTGGGCCAGGGCCTCACCAACCAAGGTATTGGCCCGGCCCGTATTCACACTCACCAGACCCTGGCTGGTTTCAACAAATTCCAGGGTGCAGGGATATTTACGTTTGGGGTTATCTGAACGGGAATAAAAGACCGGGCTATCGGGTTCGACACAGCCGGTCATGGCGCCGGTATTGGGACAGTGCACGGTGATGGTATCCCCGGACGCTGTCACCACGTCGGCCAAAAACCGTTTGTACCGGCGCACCAGTTTGCCGCTTTCCAGCTCTGGCAGCTTCATTGATCGATACCCCAGGCCTGTAGCGCTTGCGCAATACGCTCCAGTCCCAAGCTAATGTGCTGTTCACTGGTTGTGTAGGCAAACCGCACGTATTGGTCCGCATGATGCTGTCCAAAATCTGCGCCTGGGGTCACGGCCACCTGAAACTCCTCAATCAGGCGCCAGCAAAAATCGGCACTTTTCATGCCGGTATGACTGATATCCACGTAGAGATAAAACGCCCCATCTGGCGCCACCGGTATGCTGAAGCCAAGATCTTGAAGCCCTTGGCTCAACTGCTTGGCCCGCTGGCTGAAGATCACTCGACGCTGCTGATGAATGGCCATCGCTTCATCATCAAAAGCTGCAAGCGCGCCATATTGGGCCGGTGCATTGGGAGAAATAAACAAGTTCTGAGCCAGCTTGGTCATGGCGTCCACCGCCCCATCCGGCACCACCACCCAGCCCAACCGCCATCCCGTCATACCGAAGAATTTTGAAAAACTGTTCAGGACAAATAAGTCCTCTGTAATCGCCAAACCAGTCGAGTACTCCACATTGCCGTGATCAAGTCCTTGGTAGATCTCGTCCAGAATGATCGAACCCTGTTGGCTTCTGGCAAAGGCCGCCATGGCAGCCAAATCCTGACCGGCAAGCATGGTGCCGGTGGGATTCCCCGGAGACGCCAGAAGCGCCGCACGGGTTCGCTCCCCCCACGCGGCCTGAAAGTCTTTCACCGTCGGCTGAAAACGATGTGCGGCTGACACGTTGATTGGCTTTGGCTGCGCCCCTACCAAACGGGCAAATACCTCGTTGCAGGGATAACCAGGGTCCGTGATCAACAGTTCATCACCGGGGTTCAATAGCAATGCGTTTAACAGCGTCAATCCGCCGCTGGCACCGCTGGTCACCAGGATACGCTCTACTGGCACGGTCACATGCATGGATCGGTAGTAATCACTGATTCGCTGGCGCAGCGCCAAAACGCCTTGGGCCGATGTGTACTTGGTGCGCCCCTGGGCAATGGCTTGCTGAGCGGCTTTGGCGATGGGTTCTGCGGTTTGGAAGTCTGGCTCGCCCACCTCAAAGTGAACGACAGACTTCCCTTGCTCTTCGAATTCACCGGCTCGCTGCAACAACTGCATGACAACGAATGGCGAGATCTCGTCGGTACGCTCAGCAAACATAGAAAGTGGTCCTTTAGATCCGTGTATTGGCCGCAACTCGAATCCTAGTGAGTGTGCACCAGCCAAGCTTTTAAGACATTCACAAAAACTCGATGCCCAGGGTGTAGTTTTCCGCAACGGCATCTGGTAGATTTCGCGCCCTTCTGATTTTGGGGCCTTTAACCCACATACTATAGGACTGATTATGGCCGCTAACCCAAAAGCAAAAACTGCCAAAAAAACCGCTGCGGCACCGCGTAGCAAAGCCGCCGCAAAAGACTCTCAGTTTCGAAATTTCACGCCCTATAAGCCCAAGCGCGGCGAAGCCTACATGAGCGAGGGGCAGATCGAACACTTGCGTTCTATTCTGACTTTGTGGCGCATCGATCTGATGGAAGAAGTGGACCGAACGGTTAACCACATGCAAGACGACGCAGCAAACTTCCCAGATCCCGCTGATCGCGCGACTCAGGAAGAAGAGTTCAGCATTGAGCTGCGCACGCGTGACCGCGAACGCAAGCTGATCAAAAAGATCGACAAGACGATCGACCTGCTGGAAAGCGATGACTTCGGTTACTGCGAAACCTGCGGTATCGAAATTGGCCTACGCCGATTAGAAGCGCGGCCTACCGCTACCCAATGCGTCGATTGCAAGGCTTTGGACGAGATCAAAGAAAAGCAGATGCACGGCTAAATCAAACCAGTCGGCTCTGCCCCTGGTCTGACAATGGCCTGACATTGGTCTGACATCCCTTGAACGCTTCAAACTCAGCGGACCGGTCTCTTGCGGGCAGGTTCGCGCCCTCTCCTACCGGCCCACTGCACATGGGCAGCCTGATCACCGCCTTGGCCAGCTACTGCGATATCAAGCAACGCGGCGGCCAGTGGTATGTGCGCATCGACGACATCGACCCGTTACGTTATGACCCCACCGCGCTGGAGGCCATTCTTAGCAGCTTGAGCGTGCACGGGTTGCACGGCGACGGCCCCGTGCGCTACCAAAGCCAACGATTACCTCGCTATCTCGAAGCCAGAGACCAACTGTCTCAGATGAGCTACTACTGCAACTGCTCGCGCAGCAAGCTCAAAACCGCCACGGTCTATCCGGGATTTTGCCGACACAAACTTCAATACGCCGACGATCATGCGGTAAGACTGAGCGTAGACAACCGTCCTCGTTCCTTTATCGACGCGATTCAAGGCTCTAGGCGCTATATCCCGGCGGAGCAATTCGGAGACTTTGTAATTTGGCGTCGAGATGACCTGGTGACTTACCACCTAGCCACCGCAGTCGACGATGCAGAGCAATACAGCCACGTGCTGCGAGGGTCCGATTTATACCAACAGACACCACCGCAACTGGTACTGATGGAAGCCCTTGGGCTCAACAGCCCTGACTATGCGCACATTCCTGTGTTGACCTACGCTGACGGCACCAAACTCTCGAAACAGACCCATGCACCTGCGCTGAATAACGCAACCCCGCAAGCCAATTTAAAAATGGCGCTAGCGTTTTTGGGCCAGACACCTCCTAACGAAGACTTCACCGTCAATCAGTGGTTAAGCTGGGGAGTAAAAAACTGGCGCCTAGATGCAGTACCGATGGCGCTCAAGCCCTTTGACCTCAGCCAAACCGCCGACTAATCGCTGACGAACCCCTGTCTAACGCCACAGATCCCGACGCCACCACTGATTCCAAAAGCCCTATTTTAACGCCGCCGTTGCCAGCGCTTTTTTGCTAATATCGCGCCATGACTGATATTTTGTTCATAGATGATGATGAAGCCCGACGCGTGCAACTTGGCACAGCCCTCCGGGAACAAGGCTTCGACGTCAGTGAACAACCCGCACTGGACCCTGATATCACCCCTTCCTGGGACGCCATCGTCACGATCGAGTCCCAAGTCACCCCAGAAATTTCCAGCTTATATGCGAAAGTACCGGTCATTTTGTTGTCGGATCAGCCCACCATCAAAGCCTCGGTAGCCGCACTACAGGCCGGGGCCAAGGATTATTTATCGCTGCCGGTATCCACCGGTGATTTGATGGCGGCCATTGAGCGCGCCACTGCCTATAGCGTAAGAAAGCCCATAACGATCAGCGAGCCGGTAGAAATGCTGGGCTCTTCTGAGGTCATGAATAATCTGCGCAAACGCATCGCCAAAGTTGGCCCAACAGATTCATCGGTGCTGATTCTGGGACAATCCGGGACCGGCAAAGAGCTGGTGGCCAAGGGTATACACGCCGCCAGCAATCGCTCACACGCGCCACTGATTACCCTGAACTGCGCAACGGTGCCAGCCAATCTCATTGAATCCGAATTGTTTGGTTTAGCGGCCTACGAAAACCGCCCCCAAGAGAGCATTGGCTTGGTTGAAGCCGCTTCTGGGGGTACGTTGTTTTTGGATGAAATCGCCGAGCTGCCACCCAGTGCCCAGGCGCGATTACTGCAGGTAGTGCAGGGCGAAAACCGCAAAGTGGGCCAAGCCCAGGCATTGCCCGTAGACGTGCGGATCATCGCCGCCACGCACAAAGATCTTCAAGCCCTCACCGAGGCTGGCGAGTTTCGTTCTGACCTGTTTTACCGGCTCAATGTTCTGTGTTTTGAACTGTCGCCACTGCGCGGCCGACATAAGGACATACTCGATATCGCCGAGCAGCTACTGGCAGAAACCTGTCGTCGGCTGAATAAACCCGGCCTCGTGCTGGGCGATCCGGCCAAGGATGCCATGCTGGCCTATCACTGGCCTGGCAACGTCCGGGAATTGAGCAACGCTATCGAGCGGGCAGTCATTTTGGCGGATGACGGCGCCGTGATAACTCAATCTCTGTTGGCTATCGAACCGTCTATCGAGCAAGAGCCAAACCAACGCGAAGAACCTGACGCCAGCCAAACGTCTTTGGAAGACTACTTTGTGCGCTTTGTGCAGGAGAACGAAGAATTGCTGACAGAAACGGAACTGGCGGCCAAGCTCGGCATCAGCCGCAAGAGTTTGTGGGAGCGGCGGCAGCGCTTAAACATACCGCGCAAAAAGACCCAACAGCGCGGGCCTCGAGGTAACTCTTGAAACAAATCCTCGATCTCTTCAAGCGTAAACGTGCAGAACCTCCCAAGCCTGTGCGCATCACCAATCACCAACTGGGGCCTCGGGTACTTGACCCCAACGCACTGAAAGTCATCAAAACCCTCAACGCCAACGGCTACCAAGGCTACTTGGTCGGGGGCTGCGTTCGTGACGCGCTGTGCGGGGTAAAGCCAAAAGACTTCGACGTGGCCACAGATGCGCCCTTGGACGCGGTGAGCAAGTTGTTTCGTCGTTCACGCATCGTGGGCCGAAGATTTCCCATCGTACACGTACGTTTTGGACGGGATCTGATCGAAGTTTCGACCTTTCGCCGCTCCATTTCAGACAAAGTGCTGCAAGACGACAAAGGCATGATCTTGCGGGACAACGCCTTTGGCACACTGCAAGAAGACGCCTTTCGACGAGACTTCACCGCCAATGCCCTTTATTACGACCCATCCAATAATGAGATCATTGATTTTGTTGGCGGCGTAGCGGATATCGAAGCAAAAAAACTGCGCTTTATTGGCGAGACCCCAACCCGCCTGGCTGAGGACCCGGTCAGAATCTTGCGGGCTATTCGCTTCGCCGCGAAACTGGATTTCGATATCGACCCAGAGATTCTCAAACTGACCAAACAAACCGCTGGGCGACTGGCGTCCATTCCACCGGCCAGATTGTTTGATGAGTTTCTAAAGATGTTCTTGAGCGGTTACGCCGAAACCGTGTGGCGCCAAATCCACACGACGCCACTGGCCACCGCTTTGTTCCCCACCTGCAATCCGGCTAGCCCCCTGGTCATGGCAGCCATGCGCAATACCGATGACCGCATTCGCGAAGGGGCATCCATTACCCCAGGTTTTTTGGTGGCGGTATTACTTTGGGAGGACTTTCAAGCCCGCAACAAAGAGGACACCAATGACGACGATCCCGCTTTTAGTGTGCTCAAAGAGCAGCAGAGCACCGTGGCCATTCCGCGTCGATTTGGCACGTTTGCCCGGGAGGTATGGTTAATTCAGGAGCGTTTGCTTAGTCGCAATGTGCGCTCGGTGGAGCGGCTGGTCAGCCACAAGCGCTTTCGCGCCGGTTACGATTTTCTCTGTCTGCGAGCCGAGTCTGACGATTCGGTTCAGGCCATCGCCCAGTGGTGGGGTGATTTTCAAGATAAAGACGAAGCCGGACGGAAACTGCTGGTGGATGAGTTGCCACGCGCACCTCGCAAGCGCCGGCGCAGCCGCAAAAAAAGTAAACCCGGCACATCGTCTTCATCACCCACTAACGCCAGTTGAACGCCCGGAAGCTCTTGTTCATGATGAGGCTCCAGCGTCCCACGTCGCCATAGGTCAAAAAAATCGTGTCCACCGTGCAAGCAACCCTACCCGAACCTGACCATCAGGCCGAATTGATCGAAAGCAGCCAAGTGCTTAGCCGCATTGACGCCGCCAAACTGGCAAACGAACTGCCACGTTACATTGCCATTGAGGGCCCGGTGGGGGTTGGCAAAACCACCCTGGCAAGAAAACTGTCTGAGCTGCTGAACTATCCGCTGATGCTGGAGCCGGTGACTGAAAACCCATTTTTGGATCGGTTCTACACCGAGGGCGCCAGCCAGGCTTTGCCGACCCAACTCTTTTTTCTCCTGCATCGAGCCAAACAAGTGCAGCAGATGCCGGGCAATGACCTGTTCGATCAGACCCTGGTTGCGGACTTCATGATCGAAAAGGACGACTTGTTTGCACGTTTAACGCTGGATCGACAAGAAATGGAGTTGTACCAGCAAATTCATAACAGCCTGGACATCAATCCGCCTAAACCCGACCTAGTGGTGTATCTGCAGGCCCCAGCAAGAGTCCTGCAACAACGAGTGTTGCGTCGCGGCCTCGACTTCGAGCGCGGCATCGACCTGAGCTATCTGGTTGCCTTGGCCGATAGCTACGCCGAGTTTTTTCACTACTACAGTGACGCGCCGGTGCTAATCGTCAATGCCGCGGAAATCGATTTCGCCAACAACCCGGCCCACTTCAATGCTCTACTGGAGCAGATGCTAGACATGGAAGGCACTCGACAGTTTTTTAATCCCAACCCGACACTGCTGTAAGCCATGGCATTCGACAACGAACCTCCACATTGGCAAAGGTTAACCGCTTCCGCTGAGCGCATCGCACAAACATCCAGCCTTGGGCTACTAGATGATGAGACGCGTAACGCAGCGCTTCGACTGTCCCTAGCCGGATGCCACTTTGATTTCTCTCGACAACGCATCGATCAGCAAATTCTTGACGAACTGCTCACCGCCGCCCAGTCCGCCGCCGTATTCGACCAGCGCGACGCCATGCTCAGTGGTGCCCCCATTAATCGCTCGGAGGATCGCGCGGTACTGCACACTGCCCTGCGCGGTGGGGCCCCAAACGCGCCTAACGCGATTAAAGAGCAGGTTGAACAAACTAAGACGCGACTCTTTGACCTAGCCGACGCCCTGAGATCCGGACAACGCCGGGGTTATTCCGGCAAGGTCATTCGTGACATCGTGCATATTGGTATCGGCGGCTCGCACCTGGGACCAGAGCTGGCTGTTACCGCTCTTACCAGCAACGAGAGTGATGCCGTCGCGCCAAACATCCATTTTGTTGCCAACGTTGATGCTCAGGACATCACCAAGGCGCTGCGGAATCTAAACCCCGAAACCACAGTCTTTATCGTGGTCTCAAAATCCTTTGGCACCCTAGAGACCCAGCTCAATGCCAACACTGCTCGCAGCTGGTTTTTAGAGCGCACCGGTGACGCTGCGGCGATTCAGTCACATTTTATTGGGGTCACCGCCAACGTCGCCGCGGCCAAAGAATTTGGATTGCATGAAGACAACATTTACCCCATGTGGGATTGGGTCGGCGGGCGCTTTTCGCTGTGGTCTGCGGTGGGACTGCCTATTCTGCTGAAACTCGGCCGCCAGGGCTTTGAGCAATTTTTGGCCGGCGCCAAGGCCGCAGACGAACACTTTGCCAACGCACCAGCCGCACAGAACATCCCATTGCTGGCAGCGTTAATCGCTGTTTGGAACACCGCTAGCTTAGGCTGCGACAGCTTGGCGGTGCTTTGCTATGACCAACGCTTGGCGTTGCTACCCGACTACCTGCAGCAGCTGGAAATGGAGAGCAATGGCAAATCCGTCAGCATCGATGGCAAACCGTTGGACTATCGCACCATGCAAATCCTTTGGGGCGGCTGCGGCACCAATGGTCAACACGCCTATCATCAGCTGCTGCATCAAGGCACCAGCCGATTTGCGGCAGATATTATCCTTGTGGCCCAAGACGATCTTGACCATCGCGAGCATCGGCAGTGGTTGGTAGCCAATGGCCTAGCCCAAGGACAGGCCATGGCTTTAGGTGCCCAATCACAAAACCTCAGCGAAGCCCATAAGGCGGTGCTAGGAAAGCACCCCTCTACCACCATCGTGTTGGACAAGTTGGAACCTAGGCAACTGGGGTGCTTACTCGCCATCTATGAGCACAAGGTGTTTTGTCAGGGCGTTTTGTGGAATATAAACTCCTTCGACCAGTGGGGGGTGGAACTGGGCAAACAGCTAGCGACGCCGATTTTTACGCAGTTAGGCGAAGGCGATGCATCGGCACAAGATCCCGCAACACGTCATCTGATTGGTCATTACCGGTCCGCAGACACCCCCTCATCCTAACGAATCGAATGCACTGAACAGGAGGTTTTCTGTGAGCGAATTGTACCCTGTGCCTGAGAGCATAAAGGCTCGGGCCCTAATGAACGAAAGCACCTACCAAGAACTTTACCAACGCTCCATTGAAGATCCGGATGGTTTTTGGTCAGAACAAGCCGAGTCATTTCTCAGCTGGGACAAGACTTGGCACACCGTTAGTGAAGCCGACCTGCCCAAGGGCAACGTGCGATGGTTCGACGGTGCCCAACTCAATGTCAGCACCAACTGCATCGACAGACATTTACCCGCCCGAGCCAACCAAACGGCAATCATCTGGGAAGGCGATGATCCTGCCGATGATCAACACATCACTTATCAAGAGCTTTATGACCGGGTCTGCCAATTAGCCAACGGCCTCCGTGAACGAGGCGTCAAGAAAGGTGATCGCGTCTGCATTTACATGCCCATGATTCCTGAAGCCGCATACGCGATGCTGGCCTGCGCCCGAATTGGAGCCATTCACAGCGTGGTTTTTGGCGGGTTTTCGCCCCAGTCTCTGAAAGATCGTATTCTCGATTCGGACTGCCAAACCGTCATCACCGCTGACGAAGGTGTGCGCGGCGGCAAGGCCATCCCCCTCAAAGCCAACACCGACGAAGCCCTAAACGACTGTCCGAATGTGCATACAGTCATTACCGTGAAACGCACGGGCGGCGATATTCAGTGGGTCCAAGGCCGCGATGTCTGGTACGACGAGTTGACCGAGGCTCAAGCCACCCACGCAGAACCCGAAATCATGGAATCTGAGGATCCGCTGTTCATCCTCTACACCTCGGGTTCTACCGGCAAACCCAAGGGCGTTCAGCACAGCTCAGGTGGCTATCTGCTCCATGCAGCCATGACGCATAAATACGTCTTTGATTATCAGGATGGCGACATTTACTGGTGCACCGCGGATGTGGGCTGGATCACCGGCCACTCCTATATTGTTTATGGCCCACTGGCCAATGGTGCGACCACGCTGATGTTCGAAGGCGTGCCCACCTACCCGGATGCTTCCCGGTGCTGGCAGGTCATCGACAAACATCAGGTCAACGTGTTTTACACCGCCCCAACGGCCTTGCGCCAGCTCATGGCCCAGGGCGATGAATACGTGACCAGCAGCTCCCGATCATCACTGCATCTGTTGGGCAGCGTTGGCGAACCCATCAACCCAGAAGCTTGGGAGTGGTACCACCGGGTTGTTGGCGAAAGCCGCTGCCCCATCGTTGATACTTGGTGGCAGACCGAGACCGGCGGCATCATGATTACGCCGCTGCCAGGGGCAACCGCCTTAAAACCCGGCTCTGCCAGCAGACCCTTTTTTGGCGTGCAGCCAGCGCTGATGGATCCTGATGGCAACATGATTCACGACCAAGCAGCGTCAGGTAATTTGGTCATCACGGCATCCTGGCCAGGACAAATCCGCTCGGTCTACGGCGACCATCAGCGCGTGATCGACACCTACTACTCAACCTACCCCGGATACTATTTCACCGGTGACGGCGCGCGTCGTGACGAGGACGGCTACTACTGGATTACCGGCAGAGTAGACGACGTGATGAACGTGTCTGGGCACCGCATCGGCACCGCAGAAGTGGAAAGCGCCTTGGTTCTGCACCCCAGCGTTGCTGAAGCCGCTGTGGTGGGCTTTCCCCACGATCTCAAGGGCGAGGGCATCTATGCCTATGTGACCTTGATGAGCGGCGACAATTCCGACCCGGACATCTTGCTAGACCAGCTCATTGCCCTAGTGCGCAAAGAAATCGGCCCCATCGCCAAACCGGATGTCATTCAGTGGGCCCCGGGGTTACCAAAAACTCGATCCGGCAAAATCATGCGCCGCATTTTGCGCAAGATCGCTGCAAACGAGCTGGATAATTTGGGCGACACCTCAACCCTCGCGGACCCTTCTGTGGTGGATGACTTGATCGCACGCAGGGTGCAACCCCAGAACTAGCGCGCATAAAAAAGCCGGCTGACGCCGGCTTTTTTCAGCTCAATAATTTGAGCAAGGTACTGACAGACTAGCCAGCTTCGTTTTGGTCGCGATAGTTCTCCAACTCTTTGATGGAGAGCTTGATGCGGCCACGCTGGTCAACATCCAGCACGACGACTTCAATGTCCTGACCTTCGCTGAGGTAGTCTGAAACATTCTCAACTCGCTCTTCTGCGATTTGAGAAATGTGCAGCAGACCATCTTTGCCAGGCAGGATGGTGACGAAGGCGCCAAAGTCGACGATGCGCGCTACCGCACCACGATAGATGCGACCCACCTCTGCTTCGGCAGTGATTTCCTGGATGCGCATGACCGCGGCGTCTTTCGCTGATGCATCTTCTGCATAAATCCGAACGCTACCGTCGTCATTGATATCCACTTCAGCACCGGTTTCTTCGACGATGGAACGAATGGTTGCACCACCCTTACCAATAATGTCGCGAATCTTGTCCGGGTGGACGTTGAGGGTCACCATCGCCGGAGCGTTAGCTGACAGTTCTTCACGGGAAGCACTGATGACCTTGTTCATTTCGCCCAAAATGTGGATACGTGCTTCGTTGGCCTGGGCCAGCGCTGCCTCCATGATTTCTTCGGTAATACCTTCGATCTTGATGTCCATTTGCAGTGCCGTAATACCTTTGTCGGTACCCGCCACTTTAAAGTCCATATCACCCAGATGATCTTCGTCACCCAGAATGTCGGTGAGTACCGCGTAGCGATTGCCTTCCTTTACCAAGCCCATGGCAACACCGGCAACCGGTGCTTTTACCGGCACACCCGCATCCATCAGCGCCAACGAGGTGCCGCATACGCTTGCCATCGAGCTGGAACCATTGGATTCGGTAATCTCTGAAACCACGCGAATGGTGTAGGGAAAATCATCAGCGTTTGGCAGTGCCGCAGAAACGCCGCGACGGGCCAGTTTGCCGTGACCGATTTCTCGACGCTTGGGGCCGCTCATAAAGCCAGCCTCACCGACGCTGTAGGGAGGGAAGTTGTAGTGCAGCATAAACGTATCTTTGTACGAGCCTTCCAACGCATCGATCAACGCGGCATCGCGCAATGTACCTAGGGTGGCCACCACGAGAGCCTGAGTTTCACCACGGGTGAACAGGGCCGAACCGTGTGCCTTCGGCAAAACGCCTACTTCCACTTCGATGGGTCGAACCGTGCGCAAATCACGACCGTCAATACGAGGCTCGCCGTTGAGTACGCGCTGACGCACCAGGTCTTTTTCAACCCGACCAAAAGTATCGGACACATCATCGGCTGAATAGTCAGAGCCTTCTGCGGCAAGGGCCTCTACAGCCTTCTTGCGCAACTCGCCCACAGCAGCTTGGCGCTGCATTTTATCGGAGATGCGATAGGCTTCGCCCAAATCTGCCTTGATGGCCGAAGCAACAGCGTTGGCCAGCGACTCATCCTTCTCTGGAGCCTGCCAATCCCAAGCTTCCTTACCAGCGGTTTGCGCCAAATCTGCAACCGCAGTAATGATGGCCTGCATTTCCTGATGACCAAACAGAACTGCACCCAGCATTTCGTCTTCGGTCATTTCGTTTGCTTCGGATTCCACCATCAAAACCGCAGATTCGGTACCGGCGACGGTCATGTTCAGCATGGACGTCTTCAGCACTTCGTAACCCGGGTTCAGGATGTAGCTGCCGTCGATGTAACCCACTCGCGCCGCACCTAACGGTCCGTTAAAGGGAATACCTGAAATGGCGAGAGCTGCCGAGGTACCGATCATGGCGGCGATATCCGGATCCTGATCCTTGTCCGTAGACAGCACCGTACAAACCACCTGAACTTCGTTCATGAAGCCCTTAGGAAATAGCGGGCGGATGGGTCGGTCAATGAGTCGGCAGGTTAGGGTTTCTTTTTCACTAGGACGTCCTTCCCGGCGAAAAAATCCGCCCGGGATTTTGCCCGCCGCATAGGTTTTTTCTTGGTAGTTCACCGTCAGCGGAAAAAAGTCCTGACCTGGACGGGGGCTTTTTGCGCCAACAACCGTAGTCAGCACCACGGTGTCGCCAATGGTTACTGTCACTGAGCCGGTAGCTTGCTTGGCTACCTTATTGGTCTCCATAACGACGGTCTGGTCGCCATATTGAAATTCTTTATAAATCGGGTTCAAGCTGATTCCTCCAAATGGATCTGCATTTCTTTCTTTCGTTTCGTTTTCGTTTTCGTTTTCGTTTCGTTTTCGTTTCGTGTCTTACTGTTCCAAGCAAGGTGTATTCATCTTGCTCTTAGGCTCTCGTGCCGGCCTGTCTTGTTAGCCGGTTTGTAGCGCCTCTCGTCTGCTCATGAACGGATAGGTTGCGGGTACGCCACCACTGACTGCAGCAGCGCTCATCCTGCATCTGCCTGCAAGACCGTGGCGACAACGCCGCCAAGGTTCAGGCTCATCCACGAGATCTCTGTTTAACGACGCAAGCCCAATCGCTTGATCAAGTCGCTGTAACGCGCAACATCTTTTTTCTTGAGATAGTCCAGCAGCTTACGACGCTGGTTCACCATACGAATCAGCCCACGACGTGAGTGGTGGTCTTTATGATGCTCTTTGAAGTGCCCTTGAAGGGTGTTGATGTTGTGGGTAAGCAGGGCTACCTGCACTTCGGGAGATCCGGTATCGCCTTCCTCGAGTTGATATTCTTTTACGATCTCTGCTTTTGTTGCGGCTGTTAGAGCCATATTACTTTCTCCTAAATACGCTATTTATCATGGCATCGAAAACCGCGCGTATTGACAGTCACGATGCTTGTTTTGACGACGTTACGGGCTGGCAATCAGTCTCCTGGGCGCCACCCGACCGTCTGACAAAATCTCACCTACGCCAAGAAAACGCTCTTCCTCGGCAGATTCAAAAATCTGTACCCAACCGTTGGCGGGGGCATTCCCCACCTGTACCGGTTGGCCTTGCAAAATGTAGTAAGCCGTATTCGCTTCAAGGCTAACCACTGGCCACCCACAGACAGCGCTGGAAGCTGGCAGCAGACATTGATCTCTGTCGGCCTCACTCATTTGCTCCAGCTCGGCCAAGGTTACCGCCTGAGATTCCAGATACGGCCCGGCTGATAAACGACGCAGGGCCGCCACATTGCCACCGCAACCAAGTGCGGTACCCAAGTCCTCTGCAATACTGCGAATGTACGTGCCCTTGGTGCAATGCACTTTTAGCTCCACCGTCGAGCCATCAAAGGCCACCAGTTCATTACTGAATATGGTCACCTGCCGAGCTGGGCGCTCTACTTCGATCCCTTGCCGAGCAAGCTTGTACAGCGGTTGCCCGTTATGTTTTAGCGCCGAATACATCGATGGCACCTGTTCGATGGTGCCACGAAATTGCTCCAGCGCTCGTTCCACAGCAGCTTCATCCAACCCGGCTGTGTCTGCCTCTTTAATGATTTCACCATCGGCGTCGCCAGTTTCTGTGGCGATACCGAGTTTGATGCTGGTCCAGTAACGTTTATCAGCATCCAATAAAAACTGCGAAAACTTGGTGGCTTCGCCAAAACACAGCGGCAATACACCAGTGGCCAAGGGATCTAAACTCCCACAGTGGCCAACCTTTTGCGCGTTGAACAAACGCTTTGCCTGCTGAACCACATCGTTGGACGAGATTCCTTTCGGCTTATCCACTACCAGCACCCCATCTATGGGTCTGCCCTTTCTGCGTCTAGCCACGTTTACCCCTCGCTCCGTAAGTCCGCAGACTCATCTTGCGCATCCTCTTCATGGCGCGCTTGATCCTGGGATATCGCTTGACCTATGAGCTTCTCCAAACGAGGACCCCGCTCAACCAGCTCATCATAATGAAAGCGCGGCTTGGGCGTTGTTCTCATGGTGTGCCGCTTGGCCAGCTCGGTGCGAAAAAAACCTGCCGCTTTGTTCAGCACGGTAATCAGTTCTTGCTGAGCCTCAGGGTTATCTGCCTGCAGGGACGACACATATATTTCCGCATAGGACAGATCTTTGCTGACTTTGACGTCGTTGACACTGACAAAGCTGCCCACCCGCGGATCGCGCATATCCCGCTGCAAGATGCGCGACACTTCATCGCGCATAAAGTCGGCAACTCTGAGATCTCTAGACATGGGCTATTGACCTGCCGCTACAGCGTGCGGGCGATTTCCTTGGTGTCGAACACTTCAATCAGGTCCCCTGGACGCACATCGTTGTAGTTACGCACGCCGATACCGCATTCGGTACCGTTGCGCACGTCAGCGACGTCATCCTTGAATCGCCGCAGGGATTCCAGTTCACCTTCGTAAATGACCACATTATCTCGCAATACCCGGATGGGCTTGTTGCGATACACGGTACCCTCGGTAACCATGCACCCAGCGATTTGACCATAACGAGGAGAGCGGAATACGTCTCTGACCTCTGCGGTACCCAAAATTTCCTCGCGGATCTCTGGCGACAACATGCCCGAGAGCGCGCTCTTCACATCGTCAATCAATTCGTAAATAACGCTGTAGTAGCGCAACTCAACGCCTTCGCGCTCCAACAACAACTTCGCCGTCTTATCCGCACGCACATTGAAGCCGAACACCGTGGCCCCGTAGGTGGCGGCCATAGTGGCGTCAGATTCCGATATGCCGCCAACGCCTGAACCCAGCACCTGAACCGATACTTCTTCATTGCCCAGTTCAGACATGGCTTGAACGATGGCCTCCAAGCTGCCCCTCACATCGGTCTTAACCACCAACTTGAGTATGCGTTTCTCACCTTCGACCATGTTGGCGAACATGTTGTCCAGTTTCGCTGCTTGCTGGGTCGCCTGCAGACGTTCTTGCATCTTGTCTCGTCTAAACTCAGCCAAATCACGGGCTGATCGTTCATCTGACGCAACGGCAAAATCATCACCGGCTCCCGGTGTGCCGTTAAGGCCCAGTAATTCGACTGGCTGTGATGGTCCCGCTTCTTTCGCGTTGTTGCCGGTATCGTCCAGCATGGCACGCACGCGACCATAGAATTCTCCAGCGATGACGATATCGCCTTGCTTGAGTCGGCCGTTCTGCACCAAAACCGTGGCAACCGGGCCGCGGCCGCGGTCCAGTCGGGACTCAACAACCACACCCTGGGCAGGCGCTTCATTGATCGCTGTAAGCTCCAGCAATTCCGCTTGCAGAGAAATGGCTTCTAACAGCTCGTCCATGCCCGCACCGGTCAGTGCCGAGACCTGCTTGAACTGCACGTCACCACCCCAAGCCTCTGGTACCAGATCTTTCGCTGCCAGCTCGTTAGTAACGCGGTCTGGGTCAGCCCCTTCTAGGTCCATCTTGTTGATGGCCACAATAACCGGCACTTCTGCTGCCTTGGCGTGTTGTATCGCTTCTTCGGTTTGCGGCATAACGCCATCGTCCGCTGCCACTACCAGCACCACGATATCCGTTACTTTGGCGCCGCGAGCCCGCATGGAGGTAAATGCCGCGTGGCCAGGGGTATCAATAAACGTAATCTGGCCATTGCTCGTCGCTACGCTGTAGGCGCCGATGTGCTGGGTAATGCCACCGGCCTCCCCAGAGGTGACCCGGGCGTTACGAATGTAATCCAGAAGCGAGGTTTTACCATGGTCCACATGGCCCATCACCGTGACGACTGGGGCTCGAGGCGTGGCATCGCCTTCAATAACCAACGAGGCTTCCAGTTTTTCTTCCAGCGCATCTTCGCTAACGAATTTAATCCGGTGCCCCATCTCTTCCACGACTAACGTGGCGGTGTCTTGGTCGATGGCTTGGTTGATGGTGGCCATTACGCCCAGACCCATCAGCACCTTGATCACTTCACCGGCTTTCACTGCCATGCCCGCGGCCAGTTGCCCAACGGTGATGACTTCGCCGACCTCGACTTCTCGAGAGATAAATTCTTCAGGCTTAAATTCGCCGCCCTGTTGATCTACTTGAAGTGCCACATCGCGTTGTGTCGGACGGCGACGATTGCGGCGCTCGGACTTCAAGCTCAATTCTCGGCGGCGACCCTTGTCTGCGGTGGGCGCCGGGCGCTCGCGCCCTCTGGAGCGCTTGCCGCCACGCTGCTCTGATTGTTCCTTGGCCTGCAGGTCTGCGGCTGAAACCGGCGCGGCCGATGCCTGCTTGGTTTTTTGTTCAGCTGCAGCGCGTTCTTGTTCCTGCTGTTTTGCTAGCTCTTCTTGCTTAACACGCTCTTGTTCAGCCTTGCGCTCTGCTTCGGCTTTACGCTCCATTTCCTCGGAGCGGGCGCGCTCTTCAGCTTCTTTGCGCGCCTTCTCTTCTTCCTGAATGCGCTGAGCCTCAAGCTCGCTTTGACTGATGATCGGCTCTTGAGCCTCGGGTGGTTTCTCTGCTTCCACCTCAGAGCGCTTGACGTAAGTGCGCTTACGACGAACTTCCACGGTCACATTGCGCCCAGCGCGACCCTGACCGGACTTCAACGTGCCAGTGCTCTTGCGCTTAAGAGTGATTTTTTCAGCGGGCTTGGCTGCTTCACCATGGCTGCCCTTCAAATACGCGAGCAGGGTCTGTTTCTCTTGCTCGCTCACAGCTTCGTCTTCCGCCTTGTGCGCGAGCCCCGCCTGCTGCATTTGCTTGAGCAGACGATCCACTGGGGCGCCTACGGTATCTGCAAGTTGTTTAACTGTTACTTCAGCCATCAATCACTCCTGCCAAAAAGAACTTCTCTTTTGGCCCTTCTTTATTTCGTCGTTCTATTTCACGTCTTTAGCCACTTTGCCATCGCTGGTTAAGCCGACTCAGATTCGGCTTCAGCGAACCAAGGTTCCCGCGCAATCATGATCAATTGTGCGGCTTCTTCCTCACTCATCTCGGGCTCGATATCCAGCAACTCAGGCACTGACAGCTCGGCCAGATCCTCCATGCAAACCACCTCATTGGAGGCCAGCTTGAAGGCCAACTCCCGACTCATGGTTCGCATTTCCAACAGATCATCTGCTGGGCGCGCATCGCCCAGGGCTTCTTCGCTGGCAATGGCCTTGGTCAACAACGCATCCTTGGCGCGGTTACGCAGCTCGATGACGATCTCTTCATCAAAGCCCTCGATGGCCAGTATTTCTTCCATGGGAACGTAGGCCACTTCTTCTAGCGTGGTGAAGCCTTCTTCTACCAACACCTCAGCAACGTCCTCGTCTACAGACAGGTACTCAATGAATTCGCTAACAAATTTGCTGGACTCTTCTTCGAGCTTTTGGGCGGCTTCTTCTTCGGTCATGATGTTCAAGGACCAGCCACACAAATCACTGGCCAGACGCACGTTTTGACCGCCGCGACCAATGGCTTGGGCTAGGTTTTCTTCCGTCACAGCGATATCCATGCTGTGGGTTTCTTCATCCAAAACGATAGACGCGACTTCTGCAGGCGCCATGGCATTAATGGTCAACTGAGCCGGATTTTCGTCCCAAAGGACGATATCGATTCGCTCCCCAGCCAATTCGCCAGAAACCGCTTGGACTCGAGATCCGCGCATACCCACACAGGCACCAACCGGATCGATACGGCCGTCGTTGGTTTGCACCGCGATCTTGGCTCGAGAGCCGGGATCTCTGGCAGCACCCAAGATCTGGATCACATCTTCAGCGATCTCTGGCACTTCCACTTTGAACAGCTCAATCAGCATAGAAGGCACCGTGCGCGACAACACCAGTTGCGGGCCCCGGTTGTCCGGACGAATTTCCACCAGCATGGCACGCAGCCGATCGCCAACACGAAATACCTCGCGGGGAATCAGGTGCTCCCGGGTAAGAATGCCTTCTGCGTTATTGCCAAGATCAATAATCACGCTTTCGCGACCCAGCTTTTTCACCGTGCCACTAATCAGCTCATTGATTCGTGACTGATACATTTCAACGATTTGCGCGCGCTCAGCCTCTCGTACTTTTTGCACGATGACTTGCTTAGCGGTTTGCGCAGCAATTCGCCCGAATTCCACGGACTCCACTTGTTCTTCTAGCACATCACCAAGCTCGGCATCGGGCTTGATCTCCCGGGCTTCTGCAACGCTGTATTGGGCAGCCGGGTTTGGCTCTTCCTCTTCGTCCAGGTTGTCAAAGTCCACTACCGCCCAGGTACGAAAGGTTTCGTATTCACCGGTACCGCGATCGATGGCAACACGAAATTCCGCGTCTTCGCCGTATTTTTTCTTAGTCGCCATGGCCAAGGCAGCTTCCATGGCACCAAAGATGATTTCTTGGGGAACGCCTTTTTCATGCGACACGGACTCGATTACCGAGAGTATTTCTTTACTCATACGTCAATTCTTCCTAATCAAAAACCGGCACTACTCGTGCCTTTTGAACATTTTCCAACGGCAGCAAATATTCGTCGCTGTCCAACTGCAAAACGACGGAGTTATCTTCGATACCCGCCAACAGACCTACCATTTTTTTCCGACCTTCAAAGGGATAGCTCAATCTAACGTCAAGCTTTTCACCCACGTGGGCCTCGTACTGTTCTGGCTTAAACAACAGCCGATCCATGCCAGGCGACGATACTTCTAGCGTATAGGCCTCCGGCATAATCTCTTCAACATCCAACAAGTCGCTTACGTGCCGACTTGCTTCAGCGCACAGGTCCACACTGACACCTTCCTCGCGCTCGATGTAAATGCGCAACAAGCTGTACTTGCCCTGGCTCAAGTACTCCACGCCCCATACCTGCGCCTCTAACGCTTCAATGGTTGGCGTAATCAGCTCTTCAATCTGTAGCTCTTTGTTATTCAAGCTTTTTATCAACCTCGCTGCCTGAGAATCGATCCCAGACTCGCTTTCAATCCTGCTCTTCCCTTGGCGCCTGCATTTCTGCCTTAGCGAAAAACGGACACAAAAAAAGGGCCTGAAGCCCAATAAACTGCGTGACTCTCCCGGTCCCGGGGACCGAGCGGGTTGAGGTAAAAATATCGCCCGTTTCACGCAACCGAGCGATGGGCCTCGACCCAGGGTCAGTGTGAACGCACTGACCGCCTTGTTGTGGTAGCGGGGGCAGGATTTGAACCCACGACCTTCGGGTTATGAGCCCGACGAGCTACCTGACTGCTCCACCCCGCATCAACAAGGGGGCGGATTATATGGACGGATGGGGTCACGTGCAAGGGCGATAACATTGAAATGATCCACGTTCCCGGTGGGGTTCTCGGCTAGAGAATGCCGTATTGGGGCTTAGGCGGATCGATATGGATCGCCAGGCTGCTTTGGGCCGGTGTTAAGGCCATCGGGTCGCCAGGACCCTGGGCTGGTTCGTTTTGTGATGGTGCCGAAGGCGAGACTCGAACTCGCACGGGCATAAGCCCACTACCCCCTCAAGGTAGCGTGTCTACCAATTTCACCACTTCGGCGTGATCTGTGTGTCTGGAACTCCCGTTCTAGCTCGCTATGTTAACCCTTAAATCTCAGGTATTTCTGCGTCTGCGCCCTCAGCAGCACCCGTATCCAACGGCAAGTCGGCGGGCGTTTCGTCACCAATACTGGTGGACACCTGGGGAATACCCAGTCGGTCCGCTTGGGCCGAACGTTCTTTTGCCGTGTAAGCCAAGGCAAATGAGATCAGAAAAAAAGCAATCGCCAGCCAAGTGGTGATGCGGGTCATGGCCGTAGCGCCGCCGGAGCTGCCAAACACGGTGTTAGACGAACCGCTGCCAAAGGCCGCGCCAACGTCGGCGCCCTTACCTTGCTGGATCAGCACCAGTGCAATCAGCGCTATGGCGTCAATCACCAACAATGACAATAAAACTGTTTCTAATGTGGACATCTCATCACTCTTTTCGTTGTTGTCAGCCCGCGATACTTTTCCAGGGTCTGACGTTAGGCCGCCGCCTCACTCGCGGCGCGTATGATGGCAGCAAATTGCGCATTGTCCAGCGAAGCACCACCCACAAGCACGCCTTCGATCTCTGGATGCTGGAACAATGACCCTGCGTTGTCGGCATTTACGCTTCCACCGTACAACACTCTCACCCCTTCAGTCTGTTCCGCCGCCACCTCATTCAAGGTTTGACGAATGACTTTGTGCATCGCCACCGCCTGTTCCGCCGTTGCGCTAATGCCGCTACCGATGGCCCATATGGGTTCGTAGGCAATAGCCACCTGACCGGGCTTAGCAAATGCCGCTGCTTGTGCACGGATCTGCTGTCGCACAAAGTCCTCTGCTTCTCCAGCTTCGCGGATCGCCAGGCTCTCACCGACGCAGATCACCACGGACAATCCCGCTTCCAATGCTCGCGCCACCTTGGCGGCCACGATCTCATCGTCTTCGCCGTGCCCCACCCGACGCTCAGAGTGCCCGGCCAATACCCAGGACACACCGTTTTCTGCGGCCATGGAGGCAGCAATTTCCCCAGTGTGGGCACCAGCGGAAAACTGACTCACATTTTGCAAACCCAAAGCGAAGCTAGTGGGCAAACTGGCGGCAAAAGCACCCACATAAATTGCCGGAGGTACGATCACCACCTCCACGTTGGACTGGGACTGAAGAGAACCCAAGGTCTCCTGGACCAAGGCCAGATTCCCATTCATTTTCCAGTTCGCAATGACCAGACGCTTTGCCATTGAAGCTCCGTACACGGTTGCCGCCCTTTCGGGGCGCGCAATGTTATACGCAGCGAAAGGCATTTCCAAGGATTCAGGACATGGCTCAACGGCTGGGCGGGGTATCCAACGGCTGCGGGACGAAGAGACAAACCACAAACAACGCCACTAACGCCGCGATACACATCAAGGGACCGGCGGCAAATGTGCCAGTGCGATCGAAGGCCAAACTAAACAGCAGGGGACCAATGGCGCTGGCGAACACGGTCAGCGCGGCGTTAAGGCCGCTGATTTCGCCTAGGTGCTTGGGTCCATAATGCCGAATGAACACCAGGTTTGAGAGCGTGCCCCACAATCCGCCGCCGACGCCAAACCCCAAAACCAAAGTCCAATAGCCAACGTCGCTTTGCAGAAAGATCAGCCCTATGGCACCAGCGATAAAACTGAGCAGCATAACGAGCATCAGCGGTTTAAGGCGCATGTAATCAGCCAGCGCACTGGCGCTGAGATTCACCACCACAGATACCAGTGCCTGGGGGATAAAATACGCAAAGGCCTCTGCTCGGGACCGACCGGCTTGCTCAAAGATGGCAACGATGTGGAAGGTTACTGCGGTGCCAAACAATGCGTGAATCGACAACCCCATGGAATAAAGCCAAAACACCGGGTTCTTTCGAACCTGTTGCAGCGTGTAGCTGGTTTGGTGATTCGCCACTCGCTCCGAGCTATTCGATGTCGCCAGATTATCCGCGTTCAGCCCGCACACCTGGGGGTTATCTCGAATCAGCACCAAGCAAATCATGGCAAACACAGGGCCCACGACGATGGCCAGCCACCACAGGGCCTGTCGCCAACCCCAACTGTCGATCAGCATAGCCAAGCCCAAGGGCGCTAACGAAAAGCCCAGCGATACCAACACGCCGCGACTTCCTGACACCAAGCCTCTGTTACGCTCAAACCACATCAACAGCATGTTGCCGCTGGCGCTGGTCATAATGCCCTGACCACTGAAACGCACACCGAAATAGGCCAGGGTCATGAGGCCAAACGCGAGGATGATGGGGCTGCCAAAAAATCGCTCCGCCAGCGCCTGGCTTAGAACATCAACCACAGAAATAAACCCAACGGCGGTGCCAAGCATCAAGCTAGCCCCTACCAGCACAATTCTGGGACCGTAGTGATCGTAGAAACGTCCGGCTCGAGTAAGAAATAACGCGCTGGTAATGGTGCCGAGCATGTAGGCGAAGGACAGCTCGGTACGGCTCAAACCTGTCGCCTCGATAAAGGCGTCCGCGAATACAGCCATACCCATGGTCTGACCCGGAACGCTGAACAAAAAACCCAGTGTCGACAGTACGGCGATGACCCACCCATAAAAGAAGGGTGTGTTACCCGCAGGAAATGGCCAGTCGGCGCGCAAGCGCCGTTGGATTGCCGTAAGTCCCTGCATAGGAGTGCCCGTATTGAGTTGCTAACAAGTGTGCGGTGAGTATCGGATCAAGCCTGATCCCGGCAGCTCACTTCGGTCATCGACCTACCGCCGTTTGGTCATCGCACAGCGCCGTGATTTAGGCCGCCTGAATGGAGCGGGCTTGTGCGGCCAGATCCTTGGCTACCTGATTGACCTCGGCTTCGTCCTCACCTTCGACCATGATGCGCAGCAAAGGTTCTGTCCCAGACGGGCGAATCAATATGCGTCCCCGGGCGCCCATTTGTTGCTCATAGCTGGCTTGAGCCTCGGTTAATAGCGGATGAACCGCTACTGCTCCCGGCGCCTCAACGTCCACATTGATCAGTACCTGAGGTGCTTTAGCAATACCCGCCACCAACTCTTGCAGTGGTACATCCGCTTTTTGCATGGCCGAAAGGACCTGCAGTGCCGCGATGATGGCGTCCCCGGTGCTACACAGATCTAGGGTCAAAATATGCCCGGAAGGCTCACCGCCCAGGGTCCAGCCGCGTTGGTGTAGGGCTTCCATAATATAGCGGTCACCCACCTGGGCCCGAACGAATGGCACGGCTAGTGCTTCCAAGGCTCGAGCAAGACCCAGATTGGACATTACGGTGCCAACCACCCCACCCTGCATGTTTTGTGCTGCCTGACGACTACGAGCGATGACGTAAAGCAAATGATCGCCATCCAATAATTCGCCCCTGGCGTCGACCATGACCAACCGATCACCGTCGCCATCAAAAGCGATACCAACATCTGCGCCCTCTTCCACCACCCGCTGCTGGAGTATTTGCGGCTGGGTAGAACCACATTGGTTGTTGATATTAAAACCATCCGGTTGAACCGCCGTCGCAATGACCTCAGCGCCCAGTTCCTGGAACACTCGCGGACCCACCTGATAGGTCGCACCGTGGGCACAATCCAAGACGATTTTGATGCCTCGCAGACTGAAGTCTCGAGACAAGGAGTTTTTACAAAACTCTACGTACCGGCCGGGGGCATCGGTAATGCGCGCTGCCTTACCTAAGCTCTGAGAGTCCTCGCAGATCATGGGTTGTTCCAGCATGGCCTCAATGCGCTGCTCCAACGCGTCGCCCAGCTTATTGCCGTTGCCGTCGAACAACTTAATGCCGTTGTCGTAATAGGGATTATGCGACGCACTGATGACGACACCGGCGTCAGCGCTGACCGCGCGGGTTAAATACGCAATAGCTGGAGTAGGAATGGGGCCGAGCAGGCTGACGTCGGCACCAGCGGAAACAAAACCAGACTGTAAAACCGACTCCAGCATATAGCCGGAAATTCGCGTGTCTTTACCGATCAGTATGTGGGGCCGCCTGCCTTCGCTGGCGAACACCTTGCCAATGGCCCAGCTCAGGCGCAGACAAAACTCTGGGGTAATTTGATCTTTTCCGACTAAGCCGCGAATACCGTCAGTGCCAAAGTACTTTTGTCCCACGTTATCCACCTAATAAATCTCGTTAGCTCTGCAAACGCCGAACAGGCCGTTTTGCACCGTGGGCAAGGATGACAGTGCGACTAGGATAAAGCCAGCCTGAGAGGTTCAAAGCGAGCTTGGGTCGGCTATAAATCGCGATAGGCTTGCAGCATGCGCAGAACGTCAGCGCTCTCTACCACGTCGTGCACCCGAATCAGGTCTGCGCCGTTTTGGGCTGCCAGCAACACCGTGGCCAAACTACCCGACAATCGCCGCTCAACCGGCTGGCCGGTGATAGCGCCGATCATGGATTTCCGCGACAGCCCCACCAAGATTGGTAGCTCGTCAACGCGCACCTTGGACAAATCCCGCAGCAGCGCCAGATTGTGCTGCACGGATTTACCAAACCCAAATCCGGGATCAATGATTAGGCGCTGGGCGGCAATACCCGCGGCCTGGCACTGGCTGACACGAGCCGCCAGGTAGTCGGCGACCTCGCCAACGACATCGTCATATTGGGGATTTTCTTGCATGGTTTGGGGCATGCCCTGCATGTGCATCAGCGCATAAGCCACATCGGATTGGGCCACTGCCGCAATCACCTCGGGATCTCTGCCGCCGGTGATGTCGTTAATCATGCCAGCGCCGCTGGCAATGGCGGCTCGAACCGTTTCTGGATGGTAGGTGTCCACTGACAGTACGGCGTCGATATCCGCTAGGGCCTCGAGCACGGGAATGACGCGCTTTTGCTCATCCGCAGAACTCACGGCAACCGCCCCGGGGCGACTGCTTTCACCGCCGATATCCAGCACCACTGCCCCAGCATCTACCATGGCCTGGGCCTGTTCGCGCACACGATCCAGCAGCACCGCGCCGTCATGGAAGAGCGTTCCGCCGTCAGAGAACGAGTCGGGGGTAATGTTCAGCACCCCCATAAGCTGGGGGCTGGCAAACGACACAACCCGACCATTGCAGATCAGGTCGCGTCCGGAAGTCACCGCGTGCAGCCTAGGTTTCTTCTGCCGGACCACCAATGGGTGATCCTTGTTCCCCGTCGGGCTTGCCCGCACCGCTATTCGATGGCGGCTCGGTAGGATGCCGCGGTTTACCGCCAGCCATGATGTCGTCCAGCTGATCTGAGGACAACGTCTCAAACTCCATCAAGGCATCGGCCATGGTATGCAGTTTGTCGATATTGTCGGTTAGCAGTTTTTTCGCTGTACCGTAACAATCGTCGATGATTTGCCGAACTTCTTGGTCAATGGCGTGGGCGGTTTCTGGCGAGTGCGCCTTGGGCTTGGCACCAGCGGACATACCTAGGAACACTTCCCCATCGTCCTCGTCATACATCAACGGCCCCAACTTTTCGGACAGACCCCACTTGGTGACCATGCTTCTGGCCAGCTGAGTCGCTCTTTCAATGTCGTTAGAAGCACCGGTGGTGACATGCTCACTGCCCAGCGTGATCTCTTCCGCGATGCGGCCGCCAAACAAGCTAGCGATTTGCGAGCGGATGCCTTGGGCACTCATGCTGTAGCGATCTTCTTCCGGCAGGAACATCGTCACACCCAGGGCTCGGCCTCTGGGAATGATGGTCACTTTGTACACCGGATCATGATCGGGCATTAACCGACCAACGATGGCGTGACCCGCTTCGTGGTACGCCGTATTACGTTTTTCTTTTTCGGACATGACCATGGACTTGCGCTCGGCGCCCATCATGATCTTGTCCTTGGCTTTGTCGAACTCTTCCATGCTGACCAATCGTTTGCCGCCTCGGGCCGCAAACAACGCCGCTTCGTTGACTAAGTTCGCCAGATCCGCCCCGGAAAAGCCCGGCGTGCCTCGAGCAATAATGCTGGCGTCTACATCGTCAGCCACAGGGACTTTGCGCATGTGCACCTTGGTGATTTGCTCGCGGCCGCGAATGTCCGGAAGCCCCACCACGACTTGACGGTCAAAGCGCCCTGGCCGCAACAGTGCGGGGTCCAGCACGTCAGGACGGTTGGTGGCAGCGATCACGATGATGCCGTCGTTGCCCTCAAAACCGTCCATCTCTACCAAGAGTTGGTTTAGCGTTTGTTCGCGTTCATCATGTCCACCGCCCAGGCCGGCCCCACGATGACGGCCCACCGCGTCGATTTCGTCAATGAAGATGATGCACGGAGCCTGCTTCTTTGCCTGCTCGAACATATCGCGGACGCGGGATGCACCAACACCCACAAACATTTCTACGAAGTCAGAGCCAGAGATCGAGAAAAACGGCACCTTGGCTTCACCGGCAATGGCTTTAGCCAACAGCGTTTTACCAGTACCGGGCTGGCCTACCATCAGCACGCCCCGGGGAATGTGTCCGCCTAGGCGCTGAAACTTGCCCGGATCGCGCAAAAATTCCACCAGCTCTTGAACGTCTTCCTTTGCTTCGTCGACCCCCGCCACGTCGGCAAACGTGGTCTGGATCTGATCTTCCGAGAGCAACTTTGCTTTGCTGCGCCCGAACGACATGGGACCGCCGCGGCCACTGCTGCCGCCCTGCATCTGTCGCATGAAAAACATGGCCACAGCCAGAATGATCAGAATCGGGAAACTGGCCAACAGCAATTGTGTCCAGACGCTCTGGCCTTCTTCTTCAATAAACTGGAACTCAATACTGCGGTCACGCAGCTCACTCACCAGACCAGGATCGTTGTTGAAGCCGGTTACCGTATAACGATTGCCGGTGCGATCTGTGGCATAGATCCGATTGCCTTGAATCGTGACCTCATCCACTTGGCCTTGCTCAACGGAGTACAAGAACTCTGAATATTTCACCGGCGGATTTTTCGCGTCCGCATTGAAGTTGCTGAACACCGTCAGCAGCACCGCCAGTATGACCAGCCAAAGAACTACATTTTTACCCATATCAGACACCGGGTTTTCCTCGTATTGAATTGCGTTGACGTTTCTTCAAAAAACGACCTACACGACGTCAGACATGAGATCTTGATATTCGTTTTGTGCATCACCGGATATTTGTCCGGCTCGTTACCTTCAGCGCACCCTAACACTAGTCAATGCTTGTACCTGCCCGTGTATGCGCCAAGCGCGCTAGATTACACGACAATTTCACGTCAGGCGGGTTCCATAGAACTTGCGTCCAATCATTGTGCTCGGACTGGCCTATTGGCAAGTCAGTTCGCTGGGGCGTCCTTGCCTCCAGAAAACCCCTGGGCGACCACAAATACTTCCCGGGACTCTGACCGGGAGGCCTTAGGCTTCGTCACCTGTACCTTGGCAAACACTTTTCTGAGTTGCGCCACCCAATCGTCCAAACCCTCGCCCTGAAAGGCTTTTATAGTCATGGCTCCATTCGTTTTTAGCCATCGATGACAACTTTCTAACGACACGTCGGCCAGATCCATGGCCCGAGCCTGATCTACCGTACGTATTCCAGAAATATTGGGGGCCATGTCCGATAAAACAAGGTCTAACTGAGTACCGTCCAACAACCGACTTATTTGCTCGTCAACCTCAGCATCTCCTGCCAGGCCTTCAATAGCGTGGGTGTTGTGACCACAAGTGATCGGCAGCGGGTCGACCGCGATTAGCAGCCCACCCTGCAACCTATTTTCCAAATAATGGGTCCAGCCGCCGGGCGCGGCGCCCAGCTCTAAAACGCTTTGACCCGCTCGCACGATGCGGTAGCGCTGATCGATTTGCTCCAGCTTGAAATGGGCTCGAGAAATATGACCACCATCCTGGGCCTGACGCACAAAGTAATCTTTGCGCTGACGCTGTAACCAGCGGTCACTGGATTTGCTGCGTTTTGCCATAAAAACACCCGTTGAGAGGATCACCGTACGTTTCGCTCGATTTGCTTGAAGCGACCCAGACCCGAGCAAAATCGATCTGATCGAAATAGAAGCTAGCAGTTTGCCATGCTCAGGCGATAGGATACCCCAATGCAGTCACCAACCTTGAATACTCAGCAAAAGAAGTCTCTTCGCGGCGTTGCCCATCACTTGGATCCAGTGGTGGCTGTCAGCGAGCGCGGCCTTAGTGAAGGCATTGTCGAGGAAACCGAGCGGGCCCTGCGCGACCACGAGTTAATCAAGGTTAAGGTGCTGGGGGGTGATCGCAGCGAACGAGCCTCTATCGCTGCTGAGCTAGCCAGCGAAACGTCCGCCACCGTGCTGCAACAGATCGGTAAAATCGCCGTACTTTATCGGCACAACCCCAAGGCGAATCCCAAGCTGTCTAACGTTGCACGCTATTTAGAACGCCAGGATTTTTAGCAGCGACGGCCTAGCATTGCGCAAGCGTGTTTTTTTCAACAACCCTCCGGCCAGCGCACACAACAAAACCAATATTTCGAAGCCGACGTGCGCTGACAAGTTGCGCTAAACGCCTTTAGTGCTCTACCGAAGAAATCTCGTACTCGCGCTCGCCCCCTGGCGTAACCACGGTCACCACGTCGTCTTCCATTTTGCCGATCAGCGCGCGGGCGATGGGGGACATCACTGAAATTTTATTTAGCTTGAGATCCGCTTCGTCCTCGCCAACGATGTGATAACGAGTTGTCTCGTCGGTGTCGCAGTCGATCAGGGTCACGGTGCAACCAAAAATCACTTTGCCCGTGGGCGCTATCTTGCTGACGTCGATGATCTGGGCATCGGCTAAGCGCGACTCAATTTCCTGGATTCGCCCTTCGTTAAAACTCTGCTGCTCCCGGGCGGCGTGGTACTCGGCGTTTTCCTTAAGGTCGCCGTGGGCTCGCGCTTCGGCTATGGCTTCTGTAATTTCTTGTCGCAGCGTGCCTTTGCGATGAGCCAGCTCTTCTCGAAGGTTCTCCGCACCGCTTACTGTCATCGGATTTGGCATAAGACTTCCCCTCTTTACTGAGCCAGTCTGCTATGCAACTGCTGAAGACTGGTCACTTGATCGCCCAATCCTTGCCGAATGGCGATGCTAAAGGCTTCGCCGCCGGTCAGCGTGGTGGTGTAGCAAACCTTGTTCAACAAGGCTAATCGACGAATCACCGCGGAATCCGCAATGGACTGACGACCTTCGGTGGTATTGATGATGAGATCGATTTGTTCGTTCTTCAGCATATCTGAAACGTCAGGGCGACCTTCGTTCACTTTGTCGACTTGCTCGCAGTCCAGACCCTCGCGAATCAGTTCTCTGGCGGTTCCCCGAGTGGCTACCAGCTTAAAGCCGATGTCGATCAGGTTGCGGGCAACTTTTACCAGGCCGGCTTTATCCGACTCTTTAACGCTCAAAAACGCGCGACCTCCGGTGGGCAAGCGCTCTCCCGCACCCAGAGATGCCTTGGCAAACGCCTCGCCAAAAGTCTCACCTACACCCATCACTTCACCGGTGGATTTCATTTCTGGCCCAAGGATGGGATCAACACCAATGAATTTATTGAACGGAAAAACCGACTCTTTGACGTGGACAAATTCCGGCACCACTTCTTCGGTATATCCCAAATCCGCCAGCTTTTTGCCGGACATGCAACGCGCCGCCAGCTTCGCCAGGGAGTGGCCGATGCATTTAGAGACAAAAGGTACGGTTCGGGAGGCACGAGGATTAACCTCAATCACATAAACGTCATCGCCTTGCACGGCCATCTGCACGTTCATGAGTCCAACCACGTTCAATTCCAAAGCAAGGCGCTTAACCTGCTCGCGAATTTCGTTCTGGATATCCATGGGCAGGTTATAGGGCGGCAAAGAACAGGCCGAGTCACCGGAGTGAACTCCTGCTTGTTCGATATGCTGCATGATGCCGCCAATCACCACCTGCTCACCGTCACAAATGGCGTCCACATCCACTTCCACGGCCTGATCCAGAAAACGATCCAGCAGCACCGGGGAGTCGTTAGAGACGTCTACGGCGTTTTGCATGTACTGGCGTAATTCGTCTTCGTTGTAGACCAATTCCATAGCGCGCCCACCGAGCACGTAAGATGGCCGCACGATCAAGGGGTAACCAATCTCCTGAGCTCGCTGGACTCCTTGCTCTGCACTGGACGCCACGCGATTGGATGGCTGACGCAGACCGAGTTTTTCCACCAACTGCTGAAATCGCTCACGATCCTCAGCACGGTCAATGGCATCAGGACTGGTGCCGATGATCGGCACACCCAGCTGGGCTAGATCATCGGCGAGCTTCAGCGGCGTCTGGCCACCAAATTGCACGATAACGCCAGTGGGCTGTTCTACTTCGACGATGGCTAAAACGTCTTCCAACGTGACCGGCTCGAAGTACAGCCGGTCTGAAGTGTCATAGTCCGTTGATACCGTCTCCGGGTTACAGTTCACCATGATGGTTTCGTAACCATCCTCACGCATGGCTAACGCCGCGTGCACACAGCAATAATCGAACTCGATGCCCTGGCCGATACGATTGGGGCCACCACCAAGCACCATGATTTTCTGTCGCTGGGTCGGTCTGGCCTCGCATTCCTCCTCGTAGGTGGAATACATGTAGGCACTATTGGCTGGGAACTCCGCCGCACAGGTGTCGACACGGCGATACACAGGTTTAACACCAAGAGCCTGCCGAGTTTCACGAACCTCGGTTTCACTGCAGTTTAGAAGCTGGGCCAAGCGCCCATCCGAAAACCCCTGACGTTTAGCCTGTCGCCACTCACCTTGGGATAGCGTCTGACACTGTTGCTGCTGCAGCTGGGCTTCCGCTGCGATCAAATCTTCGATTTCAGCCAAGAACCAAGGATCGATCTTGGTTAGGGCAAAGACTTCCTCTTGACTGAACCCGGCCCGAAACGCGTCCGCCACATACCAAAGCCTGAGGGTACTGGGTGTCGCTAACTCGCGCTTGAGCACGCTGCGCCATTCAGGATCCTGGCTGTCCAGCACTGGATCAAAACCGACCATGCCGATTTCTAGGCCGCGCAGGGCTTTTTGCAAGGACTCCTGAAACGTGCAGCCAATCGCCATGACTTCCCCTACCGACTTCATCTGGGTAGTCAGGCGGGCATCTGCTTGAGGGAATTTCTCAAAGGTAAAGCGCGGTATCTTGGTCACCACGTAGTCGATGCTGGGCTCAAAGGACGCGGGTGTTACGCCACCGGTAATGTCGTTGTCCAGTTCATCTAGGGTATAGCCCACGGCCAGCTTGGCAGCGATTTTCGCAATCGGGAAGCCAGTGGCTTTAGACGCCAGCGCCGACGAACGAGAAACACGGGGATTCATCTCGATGACCACCACACGGCCATCGTCAGGATTGATGCCGAATTGGACATTGGAGCCACCGGTTTCCACGCCAATTTCTCGCAGCACGGCAATCGAAGCGTTACGCAGGATTTGATATTCCTTGTCCGTCAGCGTTTGCGCCGGCGCTACGGTAATGCTGTCCCCGGTGTGCACACCCATGGGGTCTAGGTTCTCGATGGCGCAGACGATGATGCAGTTGTCTTTTTTATCCCGCACCACCTCCATCTCGAACTCTTTCCAGCCCAGCAACGACTCGTCAATCAGCAGTTCCGACGTGGGCGACAACTCCAAGCCGCGAGCACAGATTTCTTCGAACTCTTGCTTGTTGTAGGCCACCCCGCCGCCGCTGCCACCCAAGGTAAACGAGGGTCGAATCACACACGGAAATCCCAGCTGGCTTTGCACCTGCAAGGCCTCTTCCATGCTATGGGCAATAGCCGAACGAGGGGTTTCTAGGCCGATGGCTTTCATCGCGCGATCAAAACGTTCGCGGTCTTCGGCTTTGTCGATGGCGTCCTGGCTGGCGCCAATCATTTGCACACCAAACTTTTCCAGTACGCCTTCGCTGACCAGATCCAGCGCGCAGTTCAATGCGGTTTGTCCGCCCATGGTGGGCAGCAACGCATCGGGCCGCTCGCGCTCAATGATTTTGCTGACCGTGCGCCATTCCACTGGCTCTACATAGGTGGCGTCGGCCATGGTGGGGTCGGTCATGATGGTGGCGGGATTCGAATTCACGAGGATGACCCGGTAGCCCTCATCTTTGAGTGCTTTACAGGCCTGCGCTCCCGAATAGTCAAACTCACAGGCCTGACCGATAACAATCGGGCCCGCACCCAGAATCAGAACCGATTCAATGTCAGTACGCTTGGGCATCTAACTCTCTACCTCTTTCCCTGGACCATAAGATCGATAAAGTGATCGAACAGATATTCGCAGTCCTGGGGCCCGGGACTGGCTTCGGGATGACCTTGAAAGCCGAAGGCCGGATGTTGCAGGTGACGTATGCCCTGCACGGTTCCGTCAAACAAGGATTTGTGGGTGCATTGCAGGTGCGCGGGAAGGCTTTCTTCCGCCACTGCAAAACCATGGTTTTGACTGGTAATCACCACTTCCCCGGTTTCTAGATCTTGCACCGGATGGTTCGCCCCGTGATGCCCATGGGTCATCTTTTGGGTCTGGGCGCCACTGGCTAGCGCCAACAGCTGGTGCCCCAAGCAAATACCAAACATCGGTATGTCCGCGCGCAAAAATTCGCCAATGGCTGCAATGGCGTAATCGCAAGGCTCTGGATCGCCGGGGCCATTGGACAAAAAGACGCCGTCTGGCTGCATCGCCAACACTTCTTCGGCGCTGGTTTGGGCGGGCACCAAGGTCAGCTTGCATCCCTTACTGGCCAGGATGCGCAAAATGTTGCGCTTCACGCCAAAATCGTAGGCCACAACATTAAATTTGGGTTCGGTTTGTTCGCCGTAGCCGCTGACCAGATCCCAACAGGTTTGCGTCCAAGGACGCGAGGGTCCGGTGACCACCTGGGCCAGATCCATGCCCGCAAGGCCGGCAAACTCCCGGGCCAACTCCAGCGCTTTGGCTTCGCCCTCGGGGCTGGCTGCGCTTTCGTCCGCCAGAATGCACCCCGCCAGGGCGCCTTTTTCGCGCAGCAATCGGGTCAACCGCCGGGTATCCACATCAGCGATGGCCACCGTATTTTGCTCGCGTAAATAATCTTGCAGGCTGCCCTGTTGTCGCCAACTGCTGACTTTCTTGGGAACCTGACGAATGACCAATCCAGCCGCCCAAATCTGGTCGGACTCCTCATCTTCCGGAGTCACGCCGGTGTTGCCGATTTGGGGATACGTTAACGTCACTATCTGACGACAGTAGGACGGGTCGGTAAGGATTTCTTGATAGCCAGTCATGGCGGTATTGAAAACCACCTCACCGGTTGTATGGCCAGAGGCTCCGATGGACTGGCCATGGAACACACTTCCGTCTTCGAGTACTAGTAGGGCAGGTCTCAACAAGATTCCCTTTTAACTGAACTGCAACTCGTGGCAATCGCTCTGCAACAGTGCTTTATCGCCACACCTAACCCATGTTCTTCAGACTTTCCCTGTCGTGTCACGAGGACGCAGGCCAAGGGGTGCCGACCAAATGTATAACTACATCGGCTATGTCAAAGAGGTGCTGAAACGAGCCAGCGGGTTAGGCGGTGAGTGTACGGAGAGCTGTGTCAAAAAGCAGTAAAAATCTCTGCTCTTTGACCGGTACAGATGAAACATTTCATCGACTTTTTCATCGACGACTGATTTTCACGGGATATTGGTACTTTGGCCGGAACCGGCTTAGATCCCCAGCAGATCCTGCATGTCATACCAGCCGGGCTTGGCACCGGCGACCAGACCAACGGCACGCAGGGCTCCCTGGGCAAAATTGCTGCGACTGTGAGCCCTGTGGGTGATCTCTAGTCGTTCGCCTTCGCTGGCAAACATCACCGTATGTTCGCCCACAATGTCGCCGCCTCGAATGGTGGAAAAGCCAATGGTTTTAGGATCTCTCGCGCCAGTAATACCTTGCCGACCGTAAATGGCATCCGTTGCCAAATCCCGACCTAGGGCCTTGGCCAATACCTCACCGATACGCACTGCTGTACCTGAGGGAGCATCTATTTTGTGTTTATGGTGGGCTTCAATCACCTCGACATCCGCATCGTCGCCTAGGGCCTGTGCGGCCAGTTCGATCAAACGCATGGAAAGATTGACCCCAACGCTCATGTTCGGCGAAACAAAGATCGCCGTTTGCTCAGCATAACCTCGCAAGGTTTGCAGCTGCGCCTCATCGAATCCCGTGGTGCCAATGACCATCCTCTTGCCGCCAGAGGCACAGACTTGGGCCAACGCTAACGTTGCTTGGGGCACGGTGAAATCAATCACGACGTCGAATTCGTCTAGGTGGGCCTGAGGGTCAGCGGACAGCGTAACGTTGAGGGTGTTCATGCCGCACACGGCACCGACGTCTTGGCCCAGCTGATCGTGCTGACCGTGCTCAAAACCTGCGGTAAAACTCAGGTGTTCTGCTTCGGCGATGGCCTGTACCAAGGTTTTACCCATTCGGCCCGCCACACCTGCCACTGCCACTCGTATCATTGTCTTCCTACTGGGTTGTCGTCTCAGCCTTAAGTGTGCTGGTCTGGCTCGGGCCTGACCAGTGAAACTTGCACCATCTAACCTGATGCCCGCCTGTCTGCTTAGGGCTTAGGGCGACCGGAAGACTTAGGGCTTGAGGTCATCAAAAAAACTTTTGACCCCGTCAAACCAGCTTTTGCCTCTTGGTGAGTGCTTACTACTGGATTCCAGCGATTGCTTAAGCTGCTGCAGCAAGTCCCGCTGTTCGTCCGTCAGCTTAACCGGCGTTTCTACCACTACTCTGCACAGCAGGTCGCCAACGCCACCGCCGCGCACCTGGGTGACGCCTTTACCGCGCAAGCGGAACACTTTGCCGGTTTGGGTTTCGCTGGGCACTTTGAGTTTGACTCGACCGTCCAGGGTAGGAATGTCCAGCTCTCCGCCCAAGGCGGCATCAGCAAACGAAATAGGCACTTCACAGTGCAAGTGTCTACCATCGCGCTGGAAGATCGGGTGGGGCTGTACATCAATCTGCACGTATAGGTTGCCTGGGGGGCCACCGTTAGGGCCTGCTTCGCCTTCACCGGTCAGACGGATTCGATCACCCACATCGACCCCTGCCGGCACCTTCACCGACAAGGTCTTACGCTTTTCAACCCGCCCCGCTCCGGCGCAGCTATTACATGGGTCGGTAATGATCTCTCCCCGCCCACGGCAGCGCGGGCAGGTTTGCTGCAGGGAGAAGAATCCTTGGGAAACCCGCACCTGACCTTGGCCATTACACTCTTGGCAGGTACTGGCCGACGTTCCCGGTTTGGCGCCAGAACCATCGCAGTCCTCACAACCCGCCAGCACCGGAATACGAATTTCCACCGAATCACCGTTGACGGCCTGTTCTAGGGACAACGACAGGTTGTAACGCAAATCGGAACCGCGAGCAGGACCGCTGCGACCGCCACCTCTGCCGCCGCCAAAAATATCGCCAAAGACGTCTCCGAAGATATCGCCGAATCCACCGGCACCCCGGCCAGCCCCGCTGTTGGGATCCAAGCCGTCGTGGCCAAACTGGTCATAGACTCGACGCTTTTCCGCATCGCTGAGTACTTCGTAGGCTTCGTTGGCTTCTTTGAACTGCTCTTCGGCCTTGGCGTCGTCTGGATTTCGATCCGGGTGCAGCTTCATGGCAATACGGCGATAGGCCTTCTTTAGATCGCCTTCAGATACGTCCCGGTTCACACCTAAGACTTCGTAATAATCCCTTTTCGCCATGATTTTCCTTCAACGATAGCGTTGCGAGCGCTAGCCCAAGTTCGTCTACAACCCTTTAACCCGTTTGTGTTTACCGTTCTTCAGGCCTGTGTTCACCCTGCTTCTGCGCGTCTTCCTGAGGCTTTTCTCTGTGGTTTTGTCCCTTGGATTTGCCCTGGGGATTTGCTCTTTTTACAGAGGCAAGAAAGCCACCCACCGGTGGCTTTCACGCGAGCCAGCATAAAGCAACCGGCTTACTGGTTTTGAGCTTTGTCGTCCTTCACTTCTTCGAATTCCGCATCCACAGCCCCATCATCCGGTGCTTCCTGTCCAGCCTCGCCAGCGGCTTGGGCTTGCTCGGCATACATCTTTTGAGCCAAACCAGCAGAGGCTTCAGACAAGACCTTGATCTTCGCTTCAATGGCTTCTTTGTCATCGCCTTTGAGCGCTTCTTCAAGTTCCGTGGCCGCGGCTTCGATGGAGGTTTTTTCTTCCTCCGTCGCTTTGTCGCCAGCCTCTTCCACGGCCTTACGTGCGCCGTGGATCAAACCGTCTGCTTGGTTGCGCAAGGTCACCATTTCTTCGAACTTCTTGTCTTCTTCCGAGTGCGCTTCCGCATCCCGAATCATTTGCTCGATCTCTTCATCGGACAATCCGCTGGATGCCTTAATGACAATGGACTGTTCCTTACCCGTGGCCTTGTCCTTGGCCGACACGTTCAATATGCCGTTGGCGTCGATATCAAAAGCCACCTCAATTTGCGGCATTCCTCGTGGCGCCGGTGGAATATCCGACAGATCGAAACGACCCAGCGATTTGTTCTGACCGGCTTGCTTGCGCTCGCCTTGCAGCACGTGAATGGTTACCGCGGTTTGGTTGTCATCCGCTGTCGAGAACACTTGGGTTTTCTTGGTCGGAATGGTGGTGTTCTTTTCAATCAACACGCTCATCACCTGACCCATGGTCTCGATACCCAGCGACAGCGGGCTAACGTCCAGCAACAGCACGTCTTTGACGTCACCGGCCAGTACCGCCGCCTGAATCGCTGCACCCATGGCGACCGCTTCATCTGGGTTAACGTCCCGTCGCGCTTCTTTCTTGAAGAAACCTTTCACCTGCTCCTGTACTAGGGGCATACGTGTTTGGCCGCCCACCAGGATCACATCGTCGATGTCGTCGATGCTCAAATCCGCGTCTTGCAGCGCCACCCGACATGGGTCGATGGTGCGGCTGACCAAATCACCGACCAGTGACTCCAGCTTGGACCGCGTCAGCTTCAGCACCAAGTGCTTAGGACCAGACTGGTCTGCCGTGATGTAGGGCAGGTTGATCTCAGTTTGCTGGCTGTTGGACAGCTCGATCTTGGCCTTTTCTGCCGCTTCTTTGAGTCGCTGCAACGCCAGTGGGTCGTTATGCAAATCCACGCCGTTTTCTTTCTTGAACTCATCCGCCAGGAAGTCGATGACTTTGAGGTCAAAGTCTTCGCCGCCCAAGAAGGTGTCACCGTTGGTAGAGAGCACTTCAAACTGATGCTCGCCATCCACCTCTGCGATCTCAATGATCGACACGTCGAAGGTGCCACCGCCCAAATCGTAGACGGCAATCTTTGCGTCGCCTCGGTTTTTGTCCAAGCCGTACGCCAACGCCGCCGCTGTAGGCTCGTTAATGATGCGCTTGACCTCTAGGCCAGCGATTTTGCCCGCATCTTTTGTCGCCTGACGCTGAGAGTCATTAAAGTAAGCCGGCACGGTGATGACCGCCTCGGTTACTTCTTCGCCTAGGTATTCCTCTGCAGTCTTTTTCATCTTCTTCAAAATTTCTGCAGAAATTTGCGGCGGCGCTAACTTTTCTTCGTTGACTTCGATCCAAGCGTCACCGTTATTCGCCTCAGCGATTTTGTAAGGCACCATTTTGATGTCTTTTTGCACCACATCATCTTGGAACTTGCGACCGATCAAACGCTTGACCGCAAAAACCGTGTTGTTGGGGTTGGTAACTGCCTGACGCTTGGCATTCTGTCCCACCAGAATCTCACCGCTGTCTGTGTAAGCAATGATGGAGGGTGTGGTGCGATCGCCTTCGGAATTCTCAATTACCCGAGCATCGCCGCCGTCCAGAACGGATACGCATGAATTGGTTGTTCCCAAGTCAATACCGATGATTTTTCCCATTTTCTTCTCCGCGTTTTCTTTCCTTTTGGCGATGTGTCACCGCACAGGAAGATCAAATATTTGGTTGTGTAAAACGATGGTGTCTATGTTTGGTCGAATGTGTTTTCTTCAAGGGCCGCTGCACGATTTACAGCGATTAATTCTCAGTCGCCTTTGACCACCACAACTTTGGCGGCTCTCACCAGGCGGCCGTTAAGGGTGTACCCGCGCTGCATCACATCCATGACTGAATTCGGCTCGGCGTCTGGGTTTGGCACCATGGCCATGGCCTCGTGCAGTTGCGGATCAAAGGGTTCTCCCAAAGGATCCACCAGCGCGATGCCCGCTTTTTCCAAAATGCCAATAAAGAGTTTCAACGATAGGCCGATGCCTTCGGCCATGCTTTCCGCGTTATCCGTGGCTTTGGCGGCGTCTTCGGCTTTCTCCAAGCTGTCCACCACCGGCAACAGGTCGCTCAACAATTTTTCCACCGCGAACTTGTGGGCGTTTTCCACGTCTCGCTGGGCTCGTCGCCGCACGTTTTCCATCTCTGCCATGGTTCGCAGAAGCTGGTCTTTGAGCTTGGCAACCTCGTCGCCAGCGCTCTCGTCCTCAGACGCTTGCTCAGCCTGATCCACTAGATCGGCGCCATCCGCCTGGTTTTCAGGCTGAGATTCGCTCTCTGCCTGCTCGCCTGGCTTGGTCTTGTCTTCGTCTTGGGATTGAGCCTGTTCGTCTTTTTTTGCCGCCATCGCTTTTCTCCTGAACCCTTGCTGGCGCTATATGAGGATCACGCTCAGGAAAACAAGGGCCCACGGGCACAAAAAGCCAGTAACTGGCAGTAACTGAGAAAGAGGTAGCTTTTAGGTGGGATTAGGCGGGATCGTTTGACTTACGCGCCATTGCGCATGGCGGCGCTGAGAACCTTAGCGGTGATATCCACCACGGGAATCACATCTTTATAGTCCATGCGGGTTGGCCCAATAACCCCCAGCACTCCGGCTAGCTCACCGTTCACCTGATAAGAGGAGGTCACCAAGGACATTTCTCCCAGCGGGCGATATCCGGATTCTTTGCCGATAAACAGCTGCACACCAGAGCTCTCTAGACATTGATCCAGCAGCGTCAGCACCCGCCCCTTTTGAGAAATGGCATCGAACAACGTCTTCACCACTGAGGTGTCGGCAGTAAAATCCAGCAACCGGCGCTCGCCGCTGACCAGCAGCTCCTGGCCGTCACCGCTGTCGCCGGGCATGGCCTGGGCGGCCACATCCAAGGCGCGCTGCATCAGCACATCCATTTGGTCTTTGTCGTCGCGCATGCTGGTAATCAAATCATTACGCACTTCCATCAGCGGGCGCCCACCGAATTCCCGATTGATCATGTTGGCGGCCTGAGTCAGCTCAGCATCGGTAAATGGCGCGTCCACATGAATCACCCGGTTTTGGACCTCGCGATCATCCAACACCAAGATCACCAGGATGCGGTGCTCGTCTAGGCGCAAAAATTCCACCTGACGCAAATTCACTTGATTCTTACGCGGCGTGGATACCAGACAGGTCATTTGAGTGAATTGAGAGAGCATCTCCGACGCCGTGGCCAGCAGCTCGCTGGGCGACATGTTGGGATTGAGTTCATGCTCCAGCTCTTCCACCCGCTCTTGTTGCCAAGGCTCAATGCTCAGCAGCGAATCCACGAAAAAACGTAAACCCAGCTGGGTGGGAATTTTGCCAGCGGAAGGGTGCGGCGAGCTCACCAGTCCCATGGCCTCCAGATCCCCCATGACGTTACGCACAGTGGCCGAGGAAACCTGAATTTGCGACAGGGATGCCAGCGCTTTAGAGGCCACCGGCGTGCCGTCGGATATGTATTGCTCAACCAACAACTTCAGCAGGTGCTGAGCGCGTTGATCAACTGCTCCATCAAATGCAGGTGTCGTTCTTGGGTCAGACATGTGGACTTATCTTTCCATGACGTGGTGGCGTGGTTAAGGCTGTCGTGCCCCCTTTTGCATGCCCCCGTTGATTGATGAATCATGCGCCACAATTAAGCTTGGCACGATCAGGATCTTATACCAGGACACGGCGCCTTCAACCTCCAAATCTTGGACGAAGCAGGGGATTTTTCCTGCATCGACAGGACACTCAGACTCCGGTTAGATGGTAGTCTTTTGCCATCACTGCCACGCACATCGCCAAAGCCCATGCTTAATCAACTGACCATCCGCAACTATGTCCTAGTGGACGAATTAGACATCAGCTTTCCAGCCGGGTTAACGGGCATTACTGGCGAGTCCGGCGCGGGCAAATCCATTCTGCTTGGGGCCCTGGGCCTGCTGATGGGCGACCGCGCCAAGGCGGACAGTGTGCGCCCGGGGGCGGACAAAGCGGACATCAGTGCCGAGTTCGGCCTCCGGCCCGGCTCGCCAGTACACGCAAAACTCCATGCGGATGAGTTAATCGAAGAAGACGACGACTGCTGCCTAGTGCGTCGAGTGGTGACTACAGAAGGCCGCTCCAGAGCATTTATTAACAACGTGCCGGTGACCTTGGGCTACCTCAAGGAAATTTCCGAACACTTGGTGGATATTCAAGATCAAAACCAACACCAACGTCTGGCGGATCGAAGCGTCCAGCGAGACATGCTAGACGAATTCGCAGAAGCCAAGACCCTAGCCGCTGAAGTGGCACAGCTATGGCACACCTGGCGGGCCAGCCAGCAAGAGATTCAGCGGCTGGAACAGCTCATCGCCACCCAGAATGACCGCAAAACCCTACTGGGTTATCAGCTGGAGGAATTCGCGACCTTGGATATCGCCCCCGACGAACTCGAAACTCTGGAGGCCGAGCACAAACGGCTGTCTCAGGCCCAGACGATCTTAAGCCAGTTAGCTCAGGTCCAAAGCAGCCTGGAACAATTAGACGCGGTGCGACAGGCCACCAAGATTATCGAAAGCATTGATGACAACCACAGCTCGCTGGAGGCTGGCGTGGAAACTCTGAGCTCGGCACTGTCTTTGGTGGACGATGCTGCGCGCGACCTGCGGCACTACGAGGACCAAGTGGTGGTAGACCCTCAAGCGCTGGCAGACACCCAGGCCCGGCTGGAACAGATCTACGACCTGGCGCGCAAACACAAGATTCAGCCCGAGCAACTGCACGAACACGCCACGGCGCTGCAAGCCGAATTCGACGGCATCGCCGCAGATCGCGCAGCGTTAGACAGTCTTACCGTGGATGCGCAAACCCAGCGGGAAGCCTATCTTGCCCAAGGGAAAAAACTCTCCAGCGCTCGTCGCAAAAGCACCGACAGTTTTACCGCAGCCATTGATCAGCATATTCATGCCCTAGGCATCAAGGACGGCGCGATGAGCGTGGTGTTTCATGAGCAAGAGAGCGAATCTGGCCTCGAGCAGGCGGAGTTTTTTGTGCAGACCAACAAGCGGTTTGAGCCAGGGCCACTCAATCGCATCGCCTCAGGGGGAGAGCAAACACGCATAAACCTAGCGATCCAAATCGTCGCCGCCCAGCGCAGTGAGCTGCCCTGCCTGATCTTAGACGAGGCCGATGTGGGGGTGGGAGGCACCACCGCGGACACGGTTGGACGCATATTGCGGGGCTTGGCTGAACGCACCCAGGTAATCTGCGTGACACACGCACCGCAAGTCGCCGCGCGATCCCACAATCACATGTGCGTGAGCAAACAAGGCACCCAAACCCAGATCACGCCGCTGTCCCAAGATCAGCGCATCGAGGAGTTAGCGCGCATGCTGGCTGGCGCTGACGTCACCAAAAAAACCCGAGATTACGCCAAGACGTTATTGAGCGAAGCCAGTCGTGATGCCTAAGCCGCCAATTCAGCCCGTCTGTCCCAGATAACTGTTGGTGCTGAGCCGGGGAGCCAGTACCATGGCGGCCATGAGATATCTTTACCTAGTCGTGTTAGCCCTCAGCGTTAGCGGTTGCAGCTTGTCCCAACTCAAACTGCCTGAACTGAAAATCCCCAGGGTTTATAAGTTGACCGTGCAGCAGGGCAACGTCATCACCCAGCAAATGATCGATCGGCTAGAACCGGGCATGACGCGCAGCCAAGTTGAATACGTCATGGGACGCCCGGTACTACAAGACCCCTTCAACGAAGACCAGTGGGTCTATATCTATTCCATCGAAATCCCCGACTACCTTACGAGCGTGGTGAAACTCGTTCTGGACTTTGATGGCGATACGCTGACCAACATTTCTGGTGACTTTGCACCGTCCAAAGCAGCGGCAGATGGTGCGGCTAAAGAAGGCGGCAATGATACCGCAGCCTCCGCAGAGAGCCCGGAACAGAACGCCGAAGAAAGCGCAAAAGAGGATGCGGCTGCAAGCGCGGGTGCAAGCGCGGCTTCAGACGACGAGGCAGGCTAAGAAGCCGACCCTAACCAGACCTATCTGCCATTGCGCCCATTCTTGGGCTCATTTGCCCTGCTGATTTTTCGCCCGCAAGCGGCGCGCCTCTTTAGGGTCAAGCACCAACGGCGCATACAATTCCAGCCGGTCACCCGGCATGAGCGTCCAATCCAGCGGTTTTAGCTGACCAAAAACCCCCACGGCCGCCGTGTCGATTTGCCATTGACTGGCGTCAGGTGAGGCAAGCACCTGATCCAGAGCCTGGGCAATGGTGGCGCCGGATTGCAGCGTCAGGGTCATTCGGCCAGCACCGGCCGGATCCCCATAAACCACGTCAATATCCATGGCTAGGGGCATCACTGATACGTCGGGAAAAAGCGTCCACCATGCTGTCCGCTACTTTTTGCGCCATGCCATCCAGCAATCCGGACAGCAGGGAGGTCGCTTCGAAGTCCAGAGTCAAATCAACGCGACAGCCTTCGTCGCCCAGGGCCTTGAACGTCCAAACTCCGTGCAGGCGTTTAAAAGGACCTTGCTTAAGGTTCACTTCCACTTGCTCATTGGCCACGCATTTATTCTCGGTGACGAACTCGTATTCTGCCCCGGCTTTGCCCACGGTCACTTGGGCCTCGACCCATTCCACCTGAGCATCTTCGCGCCGCCGCTCCAGCACCTGCACTTTTTTGCAGGCAGGGACAAAGTCCGCATACCGCTCCACGTCGATGACCACCTGATAGGCGGTCGCTGCAGGTACCAGCAACAGGCAGGAGCGGCTGATCTCTGTCACATCAACAATCCCTGCAGCACTGGCCAGATCGTGCTTAAGAACACCGCCAAAACGCACAGAGGCGCAATGACGCCAGCAAGCAGACGCCAGAGCAAACTAATGACAGGGCTTTCGATGCCAAGCTGACGATTCACCAAATCTTTTGGCAGCATCCAAATGGCAAAGAAGGTGATGAGCATGCCGCCGAGAGGCAGCAGAATGTTCTGAGAAAAATAGTCCACGCTATCAAAGAACGTTAGCCCGCCGACAAAGGTCACATCGCTCCACATGTTGAAGGAAAATACCGTACCCAAACCCAGCACCCAACAGATCACGCCCAGGCTAATGGCAACGCGCTGACGCTTGGCGTTGTACTCCTCCACCAAAAACGCCAGCGCAGGCTCCGTCAGCGAGATTGCTGAGGTAATGGCAGCAAAGCTCAACAACAAAAAGAACAAGGCGCCAAAGAAACTGCCTAGGGGCATCTGGCCAAAGGCTAATGGCAAGGTAACAAAGGTCAGCCCTGGCCCCTGGGCTACTTCCAGGCCGTTGGCGAACACAATGGGGAAGATCGCCAGACCCGCCGCAATGGCGATCAAGGTGTCAATCAGCGCCACGCTCAAAACCGTGGTGCCTAGGTTGGCATCGTCAGGCACATAAGCGCCGTAGGCCATCATGGTGCCCATACCCAAACTCAGGGTGAAAAAGGCCTGACCCAAGGCAATGAGCCAAGACTCTGCGGTGATGGCTTCCCATTTCATGTCGAACATGAAGGCCACCCCCTGATCGAACCCCCCAGAGTTAAAGGCGTAAACCAACAACGCAATGAGCAGCAAAAACAGCATAGGCATAAACCAGCGAATGGCCGCTTCCAGCCCCTTGCTGACACCACGCCCGACAATCCAAATGGTGAGCGCTAAGAACCCGGTCTGGTAGGCAATGAGCTGCATGGGACTTGCCAAGAAGGCATCGAAGCTAGCCCCAACCTCTTGGGCCGATGCGCCGGTAAAAGAGCCGTTGCCGCTGACCCAGATGTAGTTCACTGCCCAACCAGCGATCACTGCGTAATAGGACAAAATTAAAAATCCGGCGAGCACGCCCATCCAGCCCAAAATCGACCAACGGTTGCTGCGGCCTGACTGCTTGGCCAATTTGCGCATGGCGTGGATGGGGCTGGAGCGACTTTCACGACCCATCAGCACTTCGCTGACCATAATGGGAATACCCACTGCAGCGATGCACACCAGGTAAATCAGCACAAAGGCGCCGCCGCCGTTTTCGCCGGCGATATAAGGGAACTTCCAGATATTCCCCAACCCTACGGCAGACCCCGCAGCGGCCAGAACAAAGAGCCAACGACTGGACCAGCGCTGAGTGGCACTGCCCGTATGTGAATCAGCCATAAAAACCTCGCGCGCAAAACTGCTGTGATTGTACTACCGAAAGTGCAAATCATGGCGACGGGGCGTTTCTTTTACCAACCTGATGGCCAGTACTGCTATACACTTGGCGGGTCACACCAGCGAGAGCCTGCGAACAGCTCATGGCGAAGTCAGGAAAAAAAACCAGCCCAGGCACCATTGCGCAAAATCGCAGGGCCACCCACGACTACTTTATCGAAGACCGCTTCGAGGCTGGACTGATGTTGATGGGCTGGGAAGTAAAGAGTATTCGTGACGGTAAGGTGCAGTTGGCCGAAGCCTTTGTGCAAATTCATAAAGGTGAAGCCTACCTAGCCGGATGCACCATCACACCCCTGCTCAGTGCATCCACCCATGTCATTGCCGAACCCCAACGCATGCGCAAACTGCTGCTGCATGCCAAAGAGTTATCCAGGCTTTTTATCGCCAGTCAGCAAAAGGGCTACACCGTGGTGCCCATGTCCATGTACTGGAAAGGCAACAAAGTGAAATGTGAGATCGCCTTGGGCAAAGGCAAGAAGCAACACGACAAACGCGACGCCACCCGGGATAAAGACTGGGCCAGAGACAAACAGCGTTTATTCAAAGTCAGCCGACAATAGATCGGCGCCAGGCCACCATTTCAACGGCGGCAACCGCCGCTTCGATACCCTTGTTGAATTCATCGTCAGAGGCACGATCAATGGCCTGCTGCATGTTGAACACCGGCAGAATTTCTACCACCACCGGCCGACGAAAATCGTGCATCACCGAACCCAGGCCGCGCATGGACTCTTCGCTGATCATCTCAAAGTGCAGCGTGTCGCCTTTGACAATGACACCAAAACAGATGATCGCGTCGATCTCCCCATTGGGATCTTCCGCTAACAAATCCCGCGCCGCTAAGGGAATTTCCAAAGAACCAGGTAACGTGTGCACCTGGATGTCTGTGTAACCCACCTGGGACAACACCTGCTGACACGCACCCGTCATGCTCTGCACCAATTCTGGGTACCACTTGGACTGCAAAATGCAGATGCGCCCGGGCCTATCAATGGCAGGTAAGGCAGAGGTATCGACAACGGTTTTCATAGGCCTATACCGCTATGGCTACAGGCAGCGATGATACGCACTAGGCAGCGCCCTTGGATTGCTCATTCGCAGCGACCACCCAAGCGCCAGAGCCTGGATCCAGCTGAATACGGCCCAGCTCCGCCAACGCGGTGCAGTCGGCACGAATCTGCCAAACCGCCACCGGAGCATTTTCGGCGCGCAGCGCATCTGCAATAGCCCCAACCCGTACAAGACCATCGCCCTCCTTGGCAATGACCTCAATCACAGAGAAAACTTTTTCGACACGCCGGGAATCGATACTCATGTGTTCATCCACCCTTAAAACTGCGCCAGTTTTTACCAGAAACCACATGGGGCCGCCAGATAACTTGAACAAACCCACAAGATCCGCCGGAAGAATCCAGAGCGCCTAGTGCGCTGATAGAACGTGCTATGATCGCCGCCTCGAGAATTTAGACGCCTTGTTAGGAGAACAAAAAGACACAGCTAAAAACAGCGAACAACCCTATCGAATTCTCACCCATGTTCAGCGGATTGAGAGCAGCCTTTGCAGCGAAAGAAACGGCATCGAAAGAAGCCGGATCAAAAAAACCGAATCAAAAGTTCTACTTTTGACGGTGACACAGCTTCAAGGTGAAGCAATCCGACGACAGTAACGGGGGCGACTTGGTTTCAGGACGCGTCCGCGTCGAAAGTTTGGCTTTTGACGTTTATGCGGCTTGCAGGCCTTCGGCTCCGACCATTACATGGGGGCGACTTGGTTTCAGGACGCGTCCGCGTCGAAAGTTTGGCTTTTGACGTTTATGCGGCTTGCAGGCCTTCGGCTCCGACCATTACATGGGGGCGACTTGGTTTCGACGCGGGTATCAAAGTTTGCGGTGCATGCCGAGAGGGTAGTGACTCTCGTAAAACAATCGCTGTAACTTTTATAGTTGCCAACGACGAAAACTACGCACTAGCGGCCTAAAAAACCCGCTTACGTCCATGATTCGTTTCTTGCTAGGAGAAATGGACGGCAAAGCAGCAAGATCGCGCGGATGTCTCGCCCGGGGCTGAACCGTTAAAACCAATCGGGATCGCTGATCGCACCCTGACCGTCGGGTCGCAGGAAGCTAAATTAATAGACGGACTCTAAGCATGTAGAGCCAATAATGGCGAACCAGCGGACGCGGGTTCAACTCCCGCCGCCTCCACCATTTCAAGGTTTTTCGAAGCCCTATTTTCGAAGGCCTAGAAGAACCGTAACCCACTGAAAAATAGATTTAGCAAGCAAACAATGCGTTGCCGGTTTTCTGGTTGACCACTCTCGCCAGATCCGCCTTGAAATCGACAGATTGCTCGAAGTGAAGCGCCCTGAAATCACGCCACTTGGTAGAGGCTTCAAAGCGGCTGATTATCATGGCAACAGCATCCACTAAAGACTCATCCTGCCGATTCGCTTCCTTCAAAAAAAAGAACTAGCGGCGCTGGTTTCCGCAATGGTGTTTCTCGTGAATCAAATTTCCTGGCTGAGGTCACCATTTACGAGGGCGTTGCTGCACTTGTTATTGCGCCTTTAGGAAGCCCACCTGCAGATACTCGCTGATTTGACTCAATCCGGTTGGCGTAACGTAGCAATTGATCAGGTCGTTGCAGTCAAAATACAGCCCCATCAGTCCGACCAATCCTATTCAGCTGTCGCACTTACCTGGACCGCCAACTCATTCAAATTTTGCACATCCCGCATCGGCGGTGTACCGAATAGACGGCTGTACTCACGACTGAACTGTGATGGGCTCTCATATCCAACCTGGAAGGCGACACTGCGCGCATCCAAGCCTTCGGCCACCAACAGCCGACGAGCCTCATTTAGCCGTAAGCGCTTTTGGTACTGTAGCGGACTGGTTGCGGTAAACGCTCGAAAGTGACTGTGAAACGTCGAGTTACTCATACTTACCTGCTCGGCGAGCGTCTCGACATTTAGAGGGGCGGTAAAATTGGCTTTGAGCCAGTCAACTGCCCGAGAAATTTGATGGGCCTGGTTGCCCGCAGACACAGTTCCGCGGAGTAGCGCACCCTGATCTCCCATCAGCAGACGGCAATAGATCTCCCTTTTTAGAATTGGCGCAAGTATCGGTATCTCCTCAGGAGAAGCGACCAGTCCAATCAGCCGCGTGAACGCGCTTATTAGCGAAAGATCGACTTCGCCGGTTGCCATCGCCCGACCCGAATGTTGTCCACGTGGAGAGGGCATGTTGCTGTCAGCGATGAGTAGTGACATTTCATGTAGATCAAGTTGCAGCTTCAAACCCAAACAAGGTTTCTGAGGGGTTGCATCAATCACCTGGACATCCGTGGGCAAATGCACGGATGTAATCAGATAATGCCGTGCGTCATAAACGAAGGTGTCTTTATCAAGCAGAACACGCTTGGCACCCTGCGCAACTAGACATATCGATGGATCGTAAATCGCGCTCGTAGGTACGGTTGGGGCTTCCCTACGAAAGACCGATAAGCCGGGTAGCACCGTCTCGTAAAAACCAACTTCATCAGCAATTTGGGCAATGCCTACTGCCAAATCATCAGTGGCTGTATCCAGTCTTTTTTGAGTTTCTTTCATTAGGATTACCTATTTTCAGCCTTCGCGACGATCACCAAAGCTATCCAGCAACGGCCCACTTCGCAACCGACCAATTTCCAACCCGGACAAATAGGCAACCTTTGAGCCGGATCGGTCTATCGAGTTTTGACCTCCGAACGGTAAGATTGACGCCTACCATCACTTTACCTAGGAGCAAGACGATGAATATGACGATTTACCGCGTCGGTTCCCGACCATCAACGCAAGGCCCCGAGGAGACTTTCACCGGGAACGTAAGGATCGACATGCTCTTCGGTCCTGACGAACCGGCGCGTACTTCGGGTGCGTTGGTCACGTTCGAACCCGGAGCGCGAACCGCATGGCACCTCCACCCCTTGGGGCAGTACCTGGTTGTGATGTCAGGTAGCGGATGGACTCAGTGTCGAAACGGCCCCAAGAAAGAAATTCGCGCAGGTGATGTCGTGCATTGTGAATGCGGACAAGAACACTGGCATGGTGCGACCGACACTACAGGGATGAGTCACATTGCTATTCAGGAGTGGTTAGATGGGGCGCCCGTCGAGTGGTTAGAAAAAGTGAGCGATGAAGAGTATCTGTCGGAAGTTGAGCCGGATTAAGTTGGGCATACATGAAATTGAAACTGGTCAATATAGAGGTTAGGCATGAGGAATCTGTTAGTCATAGTTGCGATTTTGATGAGCACGATTAGCGCGATGACCGCTGCAGAACCTTCTATTTCAGTTTCTGATGGCACGTTGCGAGGCTCGGTCGCGTACGGCGTTGAAAGCTGGAAAGGCATTCCTTTTGCGGCACCCCCGGTTGGAAACTTGCGTTGGCGCGCGCCACAACCTGTTGAACCATGGGCGGGTGTGCGCGACGCATCAGCTTTCGAGTCCGATTGCCCGCAGTTACCCCTGGGTCTGCCGTTCCTCGACATGCGGACACAACCTTCTGAGGATTGTCTGTACCTGAACGTCTGGCGACCTGAGGGATCGGCGGATCGCAAACTGCCTGTCCTGGTCTGGATATATGGCGGTGGTTGGGTCATCGGTGGCGCTTCTGCACCCGTCTACAACCCCGCCAGCCTCGCTCGGCAAGGCGTAGTTGCGGTCAGCCTTAATTATCGCATCGGGCGCTTTGGCTGGTTCGCACACCCGGCACTCACCCAAGCCGATGAAGACGACGGGCTGTTTTACAACTACGGGTTGCTGGATCAGATTGCTGCACTTCGTTGGATCAAACGCAATATTGAGGCGTTCGGAGGCGATCCCGACAACGTCACCCTGATGGGTGAAAGCGCAGGTGGCGTCTCGATTCATGCACTGACAACTTCGCCGAAAGTTGAAAACGGCTTGTTCCACAAAGCGATTGTCCTGTCGGGTGCGGATGGCGGCGATTTTGGCACAGGCGACCTTAGCGATGCCGAAGGCTTGGGGGTTAATTTCGCGAAGCGGCAGAGCATAGATGAATCAGACCCGAAGGCACTGGAGAAACTTCGAGCATTGGCCGTCGAGGAAGTCATTGATGGATTGACCTTTGGCGCACCAGCGTACGATCCGCCAACCTTTAACGGCGGAGGCCCGGTGGAGGACGGGACAATCGTTGCGAAGATTGGTCAGGCTTATGCTAACAACAGATTCAAGCCTGTCCCCATGATGATTGGTGCGACAGCAAATGATTTGGGTGGTCGAACGGGGTTCATGGTTGGAGGTGCTCGCAGAATCTCAAGCGTTTTGGCCGCCAAGGGCGTGAAGGTATTCTCATACCGCTTCTCATACGTTGCGCCAGCCTGGATTGAGAAAACCGCGACTCACGCCAGTGATCTGCCTTTTTTCCTTTCGACGCAGAAGAGTGTATTTGGTGACAGAGCGACGCCAACCGATGACGCGATGGCTGAGGCAATTCGTACCCGCGTGATTGAGTTCGTAAAGGCTGATCCAAGCAACCCAACCATCACAGGTTGGCCTGCATTTAATGAAGACGACCAAAAGATCATGAACTTTTCAGAACAAGGTACCGCAGATTTTATCGATGACCCCTGGGCAAGTGAGATTGATGCCGCGCCCCCACCCCAATATCCCGGTCTAAATGCCGGCGGAGCAGAAAAAGGTGCGCCTCCAACGGGTGATCCCTCGGCATCGCGCCCACCAACAGGCGCGTGACGAGCATCAGCACACATTCGACACACTTAGTATTGGTTGCGTCGAAGATGCCATGCGCGACGACGCTGATCGGGCCTTCTCATGCTCAACGATGTCGCCTTTTGGCTGAGGTCAGACATCGCGAGACTCTGTTTTGACGCAGCAAACGCCGTTGCCGCTGACTCCTGACTTTTGCAGCAGCTGCAACTGCAACTGCTAGATCATTCAGGCTTATGCATGATCTTCCTTCACTAAAACGAATCAGACCGATAGCCGGAACACCCACTACAGGCCATTGCCTTGCCTCCACCACCCCAGTAACAATGCCCCAAAAGAAAACGCCAAAGACCCGGAGAACGTGATGCCAATAAAAAACGTATTCAAAGAACTTAAGACACTGACCCAATCCATCGAAAATCTCTCAGTTGCGGAATTTATCCAAGAGCAAGAGGCCAGTGATGACGTGCTGCTTCTGGACCTGCGAGAACTCCAAGAGCGGGTCGATCTGGGCACCATACCCAACTCGAAGCACGTGCCCAGAGGGATGCTGGAATTTTGGGCTGACCCTTCAAGCCCTTACTACCGAGACTTCTTTACTGGTGAAGATCAGAGAATCGTCGTGTTCTGTGCTGGCGGCGGGCGATCTGTTTACGCCACCCTGGCGCTCAAGGACATGGGCTATCAAAACGTCGCGCACATTGCCGAGGGTTTTCGCGGCTGGAAGGAAAGCGGCAACCCCATCGAGGATGTGGCAGCTACCAGTCGCTGGGTAAGACGATAACGCCCGGCCGCAGAACCTAGCCTGAATCCTCTTTAGGTGATTCGACAGGCTAGTGGCGAATTCACCGGCGGGGGTATATCTGCCCTATCGCCAAGCGTGTTAACTTCTTTGCTTACAGCAGTCAGGGGAGAGGCCGCGTGACCACAGAAGTTCTATCCAAACGAACCCTTTACGCCCATGGCACATTGGGGATGCCTTTGGCGGTGATCGGTTATCCACTATCGATTTGGATACCCGCCCATTACTCCGGCGGCCTAGGCATTAGCCTGGCAACCGTGGGCACCATTTTAATGCTGGCGCGTCTGACCGACGTAATTACCGACCCGCTGATGGGCGAGCTGTCTGACCGTTGGCGCACGCCCATCGGTCGCCGCCGCCCGTGGCTGATCATTGGGCCTCCGGTCATGATGATCGGTGTTTACAATTTGTTTATGCCGGACTCTGGCGTGGGCATTGCCTATTTTCTGTTCTGGCTCACCGTGTTCTTTGTCGGCAGCACCATGATTGCCCTACCCCACCGGGCCTGGGGCGCTGAACTGTCCGGTGACTACCATCAGCGCAGTCGCGTTACCGCGGCCCGAGAAATCTACGTTCTTATTGGCCTGATGATCGCTGCTGCGATTCCTATGATCATCGAAATTCTGGCCGACGGCGGCAGCAGCGTTGGCCAGGTGTTCAAAACCCTGTGGGATGATGCCCTTGGCGCGTTTGCTGGGGATTTCCGCGAAAAGAAAATTGTTGATCGAGCCACCCTAACCGGCCCAGTGCTAGAGGGCATGGCGTGGGCCATCATCGGCATCTTGCCTGTCTGCGCCTTTATTGTGCTGGCCCTGGTGAAAGAACCACCACCAGTGCCCGGCGAGGCTCGACCCAAGATTAGCGAGGGTCTAAAACTCGTCATGAAGAATGGCCCCATGCTGCGGGTGCTGGCCATCGTGCTGCTAGTGCACTTCGGTGAATCGTTCCGCAACGCGGTATCGCTATTTTTTATCCGCGACATTGTCGGCGTGCCGACCATTGGCGCGGCCTACTTCTTCTATTTCATCGCTGGACTTGGAGCCATTCCATTTTGGCTGTGGCTGGGCCGAAAGATCGGCAAGCACCGGGCCTTTATGTGCACGCTGATTACGGTGGCGGCGGTCAGCGGCGCGAATCTTTTCCTGGGCTACGGCGACTACTCCATTTTCTTTTTGTTGTTTGTCGTGAAGGGCTTTTGTTTTGGTGGTCTGCAATTTTTGCCCATTGCGATGTTGGCGGACGTGGTGGACGTGGACTCGGCCCGCAGCGGCGGTCAGCGGGCTGGCGCTTACTTCGCCTTCTTAGGATTCTCAGAAAAAATCGCCATTGCCTTTGGCACCGGTGTGTCGCTGAACATTGTTGGACTGTTGGGATTCAATCCGTCTGGTGGTGTAGCGGCCAGCACCGAGGCTGGGGTACTGGCCCTGCGCATGGTTTATTGCCTTGGCCCAATCTTCTTCTATGGTCTGGCCATGAAGCTTATTTGGTCCTATCCGCTAACGCCCCAGCGGCACAAGCGCCTGCAGGAGCGTTTGGCGCGTCGCAATGCACGGCTGGCGGCCAAAGCCGGGGGAACGTAAACCCGGTACCCTAGATTAGTGACCCGGCAGAAAGCCTCGGCAGAGGGTTTGGGCAGAAGGTCTGGGCAGAAGGTCTGGGCAGAGGGTATAGGCAGAAGGCCTAGCCAGAAGGTTTAGGCCAAAGCACTTAGATCAAAAGGCCTGGATAGGGAACGTTCGGACCACCAGGCCCAAACGCGTGGGGCTGGGTTATTTCGGCCCCGAACTCAGACCTTGGCTGCCGATGCCCACTGGGGCGCTGATCCCACCAGCCCGGGCCTTGCCCACCACGTCTCTCAGAGTAAAGGGTGCATTCAGTGCTTCGGCCTGAGAGTTGGGACCCAGCTCGCCTACCCGATGATATTCCCCACGATCTGCAGCCAACCGAAAATCCACTAAGGCACCTGCCGCCTCGTCGGGTAAGCCTCGGGCGCCGAATCCATGGCCTTCGTTGGTTTGCGTGCCGGTGGTGGCCTGATAACCCATTCGGTGCAGCAACTTGGCGCTGGCCCGCTGTAGCACCTCGGGACGAACCGACAGCATCCAGTTTTCTTGCTGGCGCAGCCACGGCTTCTGCATGGCGTTGAGCATGACAATTCTGGGCTCGTCGGTGTGATTGATGCCGGTGCCGTGCAACACCCGGCCGTCAATAATGACCATGGTCCCGGCCTTTGCATCCAAATTGATGGCCGGAGGCAGCTTGCCAACAGGCTTGCCTTGGCGCACCGCATCAGCCAAGACTTTGTGGCTGCCAGGAATCAGCAAGGTGCCGCCGTTTTGCTCGTCCACGTCGGTGATGGCGGTCAAAATGTTCACCATCATCGGACTGGTCGAGTCCAAGTCATTGCCTTGATCTTGATGCAGGGCCTGGGGCACACCGCCGCGCAGAGAAATGGCGGCAATCAGCGAATTACAAATCCAACCCGGACCCAACGCTTCGGTGACCAGTTGTTCTACTAACGGCCCGCCTTGGGCAGCATCGGGATGCTGTTCGATGAACAGTTCAAAGCATCGCCCTTTGTTGATGCAGCTGTTGATGTTTTGGCCGCTTGGCGTGCGCTGAGCAATTCCCGCCAGGGTCTCGCCCTCGGCTTGCTCGAGCACGCGCTGACGCATGTCGGCCACCTGCTGGTCTGACATGGCGCCTTCGACTTTACAGTAGCCCCACTGCACCAAGTCCGCTCGCAGCTGGTCTATGTCTTTAGTGGCTTTGGGCAGATCAAAGTCCTGCCAATAGGGGTGCTTAGAGCCAACGGTGGTGTCGTAATAAGAGCCGGGTTTGAACGTCCAATTACCCCAATCGCTGCGGCGCTGAGGCGGCACAAAATAGATCTCAGGATTGTTGGCCAACACCGAGGCCATGGGCTCTTTGGACGTATTCTCTTGCTGATAAATACGCCGCTCCGCCGCTGCATGTTGGGCGATAAACTGCGGGTCGAATTCGTTTGGTATGTGGCTCATCTGCTATCCCTCCCCGACTCCAACATGTGCGGGAACTCCCGCGAAACTCATGGCATGCTGGAACACGCTAGCCAATATCCACAAAAAACCAGAGGAGAACAACGTGAAAATCGGCATCGCCATGATGAGTCATGAAACCAATACCTTTTCACCGGTGGTCACCGATTTGGATCGCTTCTCCGGTGGCCACGGCATTCCCCTGCGGGGCGAGGCGGCGCTAAACACCTATCGGGGCACCGCCTCTTGTTTGGGCGGCTACATCCAGGTAGCCGAAAGCCAGGACGTCACCATTGACATGGGTATTGCGGCGTCGGCGCCGCCCAGCGGTCCGGTCGAGGACGACGCCTACGAGTATATGTGTGACGCCATCGTGGAGTTATCCCAGCGGGTGGATGCACTGCTTCTGGACCTGCACGGCGCCATGACCACCAAAAGCTACGACGACGGTGAGGGCGAGTTACTGCGGCGCATTCGGGCGGCAAGCCCTGAACTGCCCATTGCCATCTCGCTGGACATGCACGCCAACATCACCGAACTCATGGTGAGCAATTGCAATGTGCTTGCGGGCTATCACACCTACCCTCATATCGATATGGACAGCACCGCGGTGCGCAGCGCCGAGGCGTTTTTTGCCTTATTAAAGGGCGACGCCAAACCGGTGCTGCGCTGGGGCAATGCTCCCATGCTGCCCCACGTCATGCGCCAAGGCACCGACGATGAACCCAATGCCAGCCTGCAAGCCCGGGCCATTGAACTGGAGCAAGCCGGATGTCTTGGCGTCAGCGTCTTTACCGGATTTCCTCACGCCGACATTTACGACGCCGGATTCAGCGTGGTGGCCATGACCGATGGTGATCCTGACGCGGCCCAAGACCACGTCAACGAGCTACTGAAAAGCGCCTGGGACTCAAGAGCTGACTTCGTTTACGACATCGAACCCCTACCCACCTCGATGCAACGGGCCAAAGAGGCAGCGACCCAAGCCGGTGAAGGCCCAGTCATCGTGCTCGATCACTACGACAACACCGCGTCTGGGGGCACCATGGATACCACTGAGGTGCTCAGCGCTGTGCTTGAAGCGGGTCTGGAGCGGGTTGCGGTTTTTGGGTTTTATGACCCAGATGTGGTGGAGCAAATGGCGGCGGCTGGCGTGGGCGAGACCGTCACCGTGAACCTTGGCGGCAAGCTGGACATGCCAGCACTGACCGAGCAAAGCCGTCCGATTACCCTCACCGGTGAGGTAAAGCTGATCTCTAACGGCAAGTTTCAGGCTCAAGTCGCCATGGCCAGAGGCCTGACCATGAACATGGGCAAATCCGCGGTGTTATCCGTGGGCTCGGTGGACATTGCCATTATCTCTCGCCACATCGAACCCTATGACCCTGAGTGTTTTCGCAGCTTAGGCATGGAGCCACTGGCCTATGACTACGTTATGCTCAAGAGCCGGATTCACTACCGAGTGGGATTTCGAGATTTGGCCAAAACCGTTATTGAGTGCGCTGGGCGGGGTGTTTGCACCTCAGACTACAGCCAGCTGACCTTCGACAAGGTGCGACGCCCGATATACCCCTTGGATCAAGAAGGTGACGGCGCCAACGAAGCCTGGAATCTACCCCGAGATTGAGCAACGTCCGCGTTGCTAAACAGGGCAAAGACCCGCTGACAGGCGGGCCTTAGGATTAGCTGCTCACCGCTTGATCTGCATGAGCGCCGCGTCCACCGCGAATCAATCGGCCGGGCAACTGGCCGGTATGTTCGCCATCGCGATAGGTAACCACACCGCTACAAATCGTGGCGCGATAACCTTGGGCACCCTGCACCAGGCGCTTACCGCCACCGGGCAGGTCATACACCATCTCGGGCTGCTCCAGCTTCAAGTTGGCGTAGTCGATGACATTCAGGTCGGCTTTGAGGCCCGGTTGAATCAAACCCCGATCGTGCAGGCCATAGAGTTCCGCCGTGTCTCGGGTCATTTTGTGCACGATGAACTCTGGAGACATGGTGGGCCCGCGCTGCCGATCTCGGGTGAAGTAGGTGAGCATGTAGGTGGGTACGCTGGCGTCGACCAACACACCGCAGTGGGCCCCGCCATCGGACAAGCCAAAGACACTGCGCGGATCTTCAATGAGTTCGCGCTGGCCTTCCAAATCACCGGCATAGCGACCGAACAGCACCAACAGCGGCGTACCCTGGGCCATGGTGTCCATCACCACCTCTAACGGTTCTAGATTTTTGGCGGCGGCGATACTTGCCACGCTATCCGCGTCCGAGGGTTCGTAGCTCAGGGATTCGTCCATCACCCAAATGGTTTCGTAGTTGTTCATCATGCGCACCGCATCTTTGTTGCGGGGCAGGATTTTCTCCTCGGTAAGAATGCGTTGCCGGAAGGCTGGGTCGCGTAATTGTGCTTGGCGTTCAGCTAGGGGCAGGTGCTCAATTTCTCGATAGGCCGCGTGCTGACGCATGGGGTTAATGGTGCCTTCGAGGGTCATCAGAATAGAGGCAGGGCGCGCGCCGACCTGGGGACGCAGCTCCAAACCGCTGGCTTGCAGATCGCTGGCCAAGGACCAGATTTTTTCCGACCCCACCGTCGTCAAGGTGGTAATCGGACGCCCGGTGCTGCGCACGATGTGCTCGATCCATTTCAATTCGTCGGTGTCTTCTAGCCAGTCAGAAATGATCTCAATGGTGCCGTGATCAACGTCGGCAAAGGCCTCACCAATGGTGAGCATTTCTTCCGCTGAGGCATTGGTGCCGGGAATCAGATTGCCCGCCTTGTCCAGATGCCCGTAAAAACGCGATGTGGAAAACCCAAGAGCACCCTCCTGCAACGCCTGCCGGGTAATGTCGCGCATGGCTGCCATGTCTTGTTTAGAGGCATCGTCATAGCAACGCTCGCCCATAACGTAGTGCCGCACGGCCACGTGGGGGACTTGGGCGCCAATGTCTACGGCGTAGGGCGTATCAATGGCGTCTAGATATTCGGGGAACGTTTCCCAGCCCCAGGGAATACCGTCATGCAGCGCGGTTCCAGGAATATCCTCAACGCTTTCCATCAAGGACACCAACTCGCCTTCGGAACCGGGATGCACCGGCGCAAACCCAACACCGCAGTTGCCCATGACTACCGTGGTCACGCCATGCCAGGAGCTAGGGGTCACTTCCTTGTCCCAACAGACCTGTCCATCGTAGTGGGTATGTATGTCCACAAAACCCGGCGTTACCAACATGCCACTGGCGTCGATGTCTTCTTTACCCGGAGCCAGCGTACCGGCCGGAGCTACGGCGGTGATCGTCGCTCCGTTTACCGCCACATCTCCCTGAAATCGCGGCTGGCCCGAACCGTCAATAATGGTGGCATTGCGAATTGTTAAATCATCCATGGCTGCTCCCCTACTGGCATTCCGCCCTAACCAAGGCCTCAGCGATTCCTTTGCTCAAACGCTAAAGCCTGCCCAAAACACCTTTGGGATTCGACGGCACTTTTTGGTTTACGTTGTTATGCCTTCAGCCGGGGCAATAAACAATCCCGAATCGACACGAAGGAAAAGAGCAACCAGTCAAGAATCACTGGCAAGCGGTAGGCCCCCAGCGCTGTGAGGGTGCGTTAGGTACGTTCTAACAGCCGGTCAATCATGATGCTGACCGCGTGTTCATAGCCAGCCACCCCAAGCCCCGCAATCACACCGTCCACCGCTGCCGCCAAGTATGAGACATGACGAAATGGCTCACGCAAATGAGGGTTGGAAATGTGTAGCTCGATCTTTTTGCCAGCATAAGCGCGCAAGGCATCATGAATGGCAACCGACGTATGGGTATAGGCCCCGGCATTGATAATGATGCCGTCCACATCTGCGATGGCCTGCTGGATCCAAGTCACCAGCTCGCCCTCGTGATTGGACTGGCGAAACGTCAGTTCACTGACCTGGGGATAACCTTGCACCAAGGCCTGACAGCGGGCCTCGATATCAGCCAAGGTGTCGTAGCCATATATCTCGGGCTCTCGGCTGCCCAGCAAATTTAGGTTGGGGCCATTGATGACCAACAATTTAATGCTCATGAGTTTGCCGCCAGCTGTCGGTGCAAGGCTTGAATGGCCAAGACATACCCTCGCAAACCGAAGCCGCAGAGCAAGCCAACGTTGCAGCCGGTGGGCCGTAACGGCTGGGCCTGTGCGTCGACAAAGGGGTTTGATAAGTGCACTTCTATTATTGGCAGTGTTGCCGGTGCATGCTCATCCAGCGCCCGGACCAGCGCCGCGGCGTAACCGGCGGCCTCGGCGGCTTGGGTGCTTAACGGATTGATGAGCAGTGCGGATGCGCTGGTCAGATCCTGCCGCAGCCACTGCACAATCTGCTGGTCATCGGCGCTTTGCCGAAAGTCCGGCTCCAGGGCCAAGTCCTGACAGGTGCGGATGCAGGTCTGCTCAATAAGCTCTAGGGAGACGTGGTCATAACCCGCCTGTTGGATGGCAGAGGCCAGTCCGGGACCGTTTAACATCAGCACTTTCATGACGCGAGCTTACTCTTCACACTGGGATAAATCGACTTGAAGCCTGCCCAGACAGCGGCTTCTTAGCCTGTTAACTTGTTTCGGCGACGCATGCCCATGGGCACGAAGCGTTGGCTGACAAACGCCATGACTCATAGATCAAGAGGTAACCCATGAAAGCGATGCAACTGTCTCAACCCGGCGGTCTCGACAACCTAAATGCCGCAGAACTTGCCGCCAGAGACCCGCAACCCGGCGAAATTCAAGTAGCCGTCAAAGCCAGCAGCCTAAATTTCCATGACTACGCGGTCGTGGCCGGCATGATTCCTGTAGAGCAACACCGCATACCCATGTCCGATGGCGCTGGCGTGGTGACCGCCGTGGGAGAAGGGGTGACGGAATTCGCGGTAGGAGACTCGGTGCTGGGTTGTTTTTTCCCGAATTGGCAGGACGGCGATGCGGCCTATCAAAAACTGCTTGGGGTGCCCGGCGACCACGTAAACGGTTTTGCCGCTGAGCAAGTCACCATGCCGGCCAGCGCGTTTACTCCCATGCCCGCGGGCTACAGTTACGAGCAGGCGGCTACCCTACCCTGCGCAGCTTTGACCGCATGGCGCGGTCTGATGGTGGAAGCGCAAATCAAACCCGGGGACGTCGTGCTCACCCAAGGCACCGGCGGTGTTTCGATCTTTGCCCTGCAATTCGCCAAAGCAGCCGGCTGCAAAGTAATAGCCACCTCATCGTCCGACGCCAAGCTGCAACAGCTCGAAGCCTTAGGCGCCGACGCGCTGATTAACTACAAAACCACGCCGGACTGGGCCGCCGAAGCGTTGCGACACACCAACGATCTTGGCGTGGATGTGGTGGTCGAAATCGGCGGCGCGGGCACGCTGCCCCAATCCATTAACGCCGTTCGGGTGGGCGGCCATATTTCCTTGATTGGTGTACTGGCGGGTTTCGAAGGCAATGTCCCCACCGCCGCTTTGTTCTCAAAAAATGCGGCGCTCAAGGGCATTACCGTGGGCAGCCGTAAGCAACAGCAGGACATGATCGCAGCCATTGAAGCCAATCAAATCCAGCCGGTGATCGACAGCACTTTCCCGCTGGAGCAATTGGCAGACGCGTTCCGTCACCAAGAATCCCAGCAGCACTTTGGCAAAATTTGCGTCGCGATTTGAGACGGTTACCGGGCGGGGATGCTCGCCCTAACCTGTCAGGTATTCCTCTTGGCTTCGCTGGAAAATGCAATGTCACCTTCGCTGCGGAATAACTCACAGATCCAACAACGGAGCTAAGCCATGACCACATCATCGCCCTGGGTTCCACCTCTGGCCCCTGAACTGGTCGCCACCATTGAGGGCTTCGGGATATCCATTGAGCCCTTGGATCCCATTGGTGCCTTGGTGCAAGGCCTGGATCTTTCTTCGTCCCCTGAGCCGCCTGAGCCCGTGGTTCAGGCGCTAGAACACATCATGGCCCAGCGCGGATTCGTTGTGTTCAGACATACGACGCCGCTACCCAGCCATGACTTTTTGCGGGTGAGCTGCTGGTGGGGCGGAAAAACCCTGCACAGCACCCACGGGGTGCATCCGGCGACGCCGGGGGGCAACCAACACATTTTTCGGCTGTCCAACGATACCGCACAGGGCATTTTGGGCGTGGGTCCCCAATGGCATAACGATGGCAGCTTTAATTTGGATACGTTCTCCCATGCGGGCTATCACATGGTGCGTCGCGCCGAAGCCGGGGGCGGTACCTACTTCGCCCATCAAGCCGCCGCCTTTGATGCCCTGACCCAAACACAACGCGAACATTGGAGCCGACTGTGTTCAGTCAATGCCACCTCTGGCGTGGTGCATCCGCTGGTGCACGATCACCCCATATCCGGGCGCAAAAGCGTTTGGCTGCACTTGGGCATGACCGGAGCGGTGATCGAAAAATCCCCCGACATGGATGCCTTTTATTTGCTGGATGCCGACGAGCTGCGTCAGCTTTGCCATGATTACAACGATGTTTTGGATCGGGGCTTAACCGAGGGCTATGCCATGGCTTTCGAATACGAAGAAAACGACTGCGTGTTTATCGACAACTTAGCCGTGGCGCATCGAGCTGCCCCAGAAGCCCATCGCCCGCCCCAAGAGCAAGGCCTGCGGATTTTGCATCGCAGCACTGTTAAAGGGGTGCATGACTTACGACCGGCCTTTGGATTGCCGCCGCATCTGAACATCTACGGACCCAGTCCCCTGGGCGAAGGCGTCTGGCAAGCCGGTGGTCTGGGCTTTCGCTGGGACGACGAGATCGCCATGCAAAACTGAGCCGCTGCGTTCATCTTCATGGAACCGCATGTATAATGGATGCCATTAACTAAGCAGTGAAACCCCATGGACATACTTCGCACGCCGGATCATCGCTTTGCTGGATTGAAGGATTACCCCTTCGCTCCCCACTACACCACGATCAAAACCCACGACGGCAGTGACCTGCGCATTCACCACTTGGATGAGGGCCCCAGCGACGGCCCCGTTGTCCTGTTGATGCATGGCCAGCCGGTGTGGAGTTATTTGTATCGCCACGTGATCCCTCTGCTGACGTCAGCGGGTATGCGCTGCATCGCACCGGATTTGGTGGGCTATGGAAAGTCCGACAAGCCAGCAGCGATGGCGGACTACAGTTACGAGCGCCAAGTGGAATGGCTGGGCCAATGGCTAGAGGCCAACGACTTCAATGGCATTACCTTATTTGGCCAAGACTGGGGCGGTTTGGTGGGTTTGCGCCTGGTGGTCAACCACAGCCAACGATTTGCGCGGGTGGTGATCTCCAACACTGGACTGCCCTACAACCCCGAGGTTCCGGACGGGCTAGTGGCTCAAATCGAGGATTTTCGCGCCAATCAGCCCACGCCCAATCTGCTGCAAATGCAGCGGGCGGTCTCATCCATGGGCCAGAATTCCCATCCGGCGAGCAAATTCGCCTACTGGCAAAAATGGTGCTGGGAGACCGAGGACCTACCCATAGGCATGTTGATGTCCTTGATGCTGGAGCCCACTTCAAAACCGGTTCAAGCGCTGAAATTTGTGCTCAACCGACTGGGGGTTACCTCGCCGCTGCCCACAGATCTGGCCAAAGCCTACGAGGCGCCGTTTCCTGATCCCAGCTACAAAATGGGTCCCAGGGCCATGCCCAGCCAAGTGCCCACCCTGCCCACCTCACCGTCTTTAGAGCAGCAACGCCAGGCCTGGGAGTTTTTCTCCACCTTCGAAAAACCCTTTTTGTGCGCTTTTGCGGATGACGACCCGGTGACCCGTGGCGGTGAGCAGCAGTTTTTACAAAAAGTGCCGGGGACCAAAGACCTACCCCATACCACCATCAAGAATGGCGGGCACTTCGTGCAGGAAAATGCGCCGGAGCAAGTAGCTCAGGTGATTCTCGATTTGATCCGCACCACCTAAGCCAAACAACGTGCAGGTATCGAGGCGGATCCACACCGCCTCGGTTACCGATCGCGCGCTAATCTAACAACACAGACCGAAACGCGATAAACCTGAGATTTGGCTGGATGCCGCACCAGTTCGGTGCGCTGGGCCCGGACTTTGGGCGCTGACGGTGCACTTTGACGCCTCAATCGTGCTGACATAATCGGCCCATCGCGCTTTGGCTCCACAACAAAAATGGCATGCAATTTGCTCCTACACCGACAGTCATTTAGTCGGTCATCGATTTTGAACACAATCCAAAGTCACATGAGGAGTTTCAGGACACGCTGGCTGCTGTTTACGGATTTGGACGGCACGCTGCTGAACGGGTGCGGGGATTTTCGCGGCGCGGGAGCCGCCATGGACACCCTCCACGAGCTGGGCTGCATCTGTATACCCGTTGCCAGCAGAACCCAACCAGAAATGGACGAACTCAACAAAGCGCGCAAATTCCCCTCGCCCTACATCTTCGAAAACGGCACCGGCATACGCTGGCCGTCGGACACTCAGCCCCAATGCTTTGGTCGCAGCGCCGGGGAAATTTACGACTTGCTCGATCACATCCGGGAGGAACACCGCCTGCACTATCGGTCCCTGCGCGACATCAGCAGCGAGGAACTTCAAAACATCACCGGATTGAACGAAGCCACAGCTCCGGCGACCAAACAACGCATCGCCAGCGTCCCATTGGTATGGGAGGACAGCCCCCAAGCCTTAGCGCGCTTTGCGGAGATCCTTGGCTTTATCGGCCTACAGGTGGTTTCTGATCGTCAATTTGAGATTGTCAGCGACGCTAGCTGCAGCAAGGCCTTGGCCATGCAGACCGTCATTGCGCATTTTTGCGGCGGCCACGGCAAACCAAAAATCATCGCTAGCGCCAACCCAAATAACGGTTTGGACATGTTAGCCCAGGCGGATATCGCCCTGCTCTTTTCCGAACCAAAAGACACCTGCTCAACCTTGCAACATCCTTGCCTGCATCGTTATCCCGCCGGGGACCACAGCGCCTGGCTGAGCGCAGTGCGGCAAGCTCTAGAACTTCAGACCCTATCCACCGGAGCGTGGGACGCCGACCCAACCGAAACATGACCTACTGCCTTCACTATGGGCCGGGATACAGACAGACACGCTAGGAAGCCACATTCGCTCTAACAGAACCGGCTATGGCCTTCCCACTATGGGTGGCTATAGAATCCCCGCCCACTTGAGCAGTCGAGAACATAGTGGAATCTGTAAATCACATCAGCGACGTGAACTTTCGCTCTGAATGCCCAGTGTGCCGAACCTTGGATCTGGTGGGCGACAAGTGGACGCTATTGATTATGCGCGACGCGTTATTTTTGGGCGGCAAAACCTTTGCCGATTTCGCTGGTGGCAACGAAAAAATCCCGACAAATTTGCTGTCCGATCGGCTTAAGAAACTTGTGTCCGCGGGACTGCTGCGCAAACACCAGTACCACGACAAACCCCCTCGATACGAATACTTGCCGACACCCCTTGCCGACGAACTCAAGCCCCTGCTAGAGGCCATGCGAGCTTTTGGCGAGAATCATCTGGAAGGCCGAATTCCTGACGAGTTGCTGTCTCAGCTTTAGGCTAACCCAGCACGTCGCCCGCCAGGGTCTACCCTAACAGCACTGACCGTCCGCCAGATTGCCGGCCAGGAACCATCAGCACGAGTTACAGCAACGTCTTTAGATCATCGGCAATGGTATTACAGGCTTGCTGAGCCGCTTTACTGACCCGGCCCAAGATCAAAAAACTGTGGGGCAGCGATGCAAAGCAATGGTGCACTACCTTATTGCCCGCGGCGCCCAATGCTTCGGCGTAAGCGTTCCCCTGATCGCGGATGGGATCCAGACCACCGGTAGCCACTACCGCTGGAGGCAAGCCCGCAAGATTCGGGTTATCCAGGGGATTGGCCCAAGGGTGGTCGATGTTCTTATCGCCCGGAAAAACCATGGCGTTAAAAAACTCCATGGTCGCTCTGCTCATGGGAAACACCTCGGAGCAGCTTTGCACAGAACCCTGATCTTCCAGCTTCGGCGACACCCATGGATAGGCCAGACACACAGCCATCGGTTGTTGGCCGCCTCGATCACGAAGTTCATGGCTGAGAGCCGTGCTGATCATGCCCCCAGCGCTGTCCCCCGCCACGGCGATTCGCCCTGGGTCGACGCCTAGAGCACTGGCCTGCAGCTGAACGTAATCCCAAAACGCCAAAGCATCTTCGATTGGCGCAGGGAACTCATGCTCTGGGCACAGCCGATAATCTAACGAAAAAACTTTCGCGCCGCAGCGCTGAGCCAATAACGAGCAGAAGTGGTTATTGGTCAGATGATCCATGATGACCAAACCGCCTTGATGAAAAAACAAAATGCCGGGGGCATTTTCGGCAACGCCAGACGGCGTATAAGAGCGGACTTTCAGCGGGCCTGCGGGGCCGGAAAATTCAAAATCCGCCACCGCCACTGTACTGACTAAGGGCAAAGCCGCCGGATCGAAGGACTGACCCATGCGACGATATTCTTCCAAAGTCGTGGGCTTCGGGCCCGGGTTCTTCGCGGCGAGGTTAGCGACGATCTGCACATTCACATCCAGCTCGTTGCCATCAATCACCAGGGGCGGCCCGGCCAGTTTGCGCAGCAGCGATCTGGGCGTATGTCGCAGCAGATTCAGCATTAGATTTTGCAGGCTCATGATTTGGCGTCCTTGTGCATTGCCTTTGTCTTGGTTTCTATCTTGGCTGTTGTGATGTTTTTTGTCTTGGTTTGGCGACGGGGCCGCTTGTTGCTTTTTCCCTCGCGCTTCGCGCCTCTGCTTAGGTTATTCGCTTTTCTCGGCTGGGTTCTCAATCATGGCGACGCCGATCAACACTTCTCGACTGACCAAGGCAGCCAGTGCCTCTTCGGTGTAATGCTCGGTCCCTGGCGGGCGCTGGGGCAGTACCATATAGCGAGTTTCGGCGCTGGTTTCCCAAACTCGGACGGCAACATCCTCACTCAGCTGAAGCCCCATTTCACTCAACACCCGGCGCGGCTCTCGCACCACCCGAGCCCGGTACTCCGGGCTCTTGTACCAATCAGGCGGCAGGCCTAGTACCGGCCACGCGGTGCATGAGCATTGGGTGCAAACAATCACGTTGTGGCGTTCTGGCGTCTCTTCCAGGGCGACGATGTATTCACCCTGAGGGCCTTGATAACCCAGCTCGGCACAGGCTGAAGTGGCATCGTCCAGTAGGCGCTGCTTGTAGGCCGGGTCTGTCCAGGCCCGGGCGACGACCTTTGCGCCGTTTTCTGGCTTCCAGTCCTCGGGCATGTGAGCAAAGCGCTCAATATCCGCACCCGTGATCAGACCTTTGTCCAGAAGCGCGTCTTTGACCGCTTCGGTGCGTTGCTCTATCGGTGCAATGTCTGGCTGTTTCATCGGTTAGCTGGCTCCAAATAGCTGTCCCATAAATCCACCACCACAGAATCGTTACTGGCGCCTTCGCCGGGCCAAAGGTCTTGGGCAGCAAATTCCACATGATAGGTATGCTCTTTGCGCCGAGGGCCGTCATGGGCAGCTGCATCAGGGAAGCTGAACTTGGGCGCACGATGCAGCACGGTGCCCAGGTGTCCGCGACAAAACCGTGGCGCGCGGACGTGACCGGCAGGCGCAATGGGCAACACCCGCACCCGATCACCGACGTTAAAGCGGGGCTCGAGCTGAGGCGCGAGATCCACCATTGGCGAGGGTGCCACCGGCCGGGATAGGGGAAAAGGGCCACCGGCTCGGGCCGCCAGATCCGCTGCGGACAGGTGGCCTTTCTCCACCAGCAGACTTGCCGTCCCTGTTAACACTCGCTCGTAATAATCGGCCTGCAAATAGTGCGCAGGATTCATGCGTTCTATGGAGTGCCGATATTCGTCAACATTATGACTGCGTATCACCACCTGAGACGCAAACATCAGAGCAAAGGCTGTGGCCTGCCAAGGCTCGTGAAAGATCGGTTCGTCGGCTTCCACCGAGACCTCGCCAAAGCCCTGCATACCGCCTAAATCATGAATGCCGTCCACGGACTACCTCCTGATTTGGATTTCATTTTGAACGCCACGCGCCAAAGCCCGGGGCTTGCCAAATACCGCGTTACTACCAAGCACCGACCGCGAAGACTACTCACCCGCCTGCAACTCTCGTTTTACTCGAGGCACAACCTCGGTAAACAGACGCTCTAGGGATGCGCTCATGTCGCCTGCTCGCAATCCCGGCGGCACCGCCATGGACACGATATCGGTGATACCAAAGGTGCGCACGAAGTGCTTTAGCTCTTCTACGCAGTGATCCACGTTGCCAACAATCCACGTCTGCGGCACCTGCTCTCCCTGGCGCCCAAAGCCTTCGCCGCTTTCCTCGAAAAACTGGCGATACAGCTGCATGCGATAGCGCTCGGACGCGCGCACCGGCTCCCATTCATTGGCTTTGTCGTCGGTGACCAAAATGCTGCGAATAATGCCGACGCGGTAGTTGCTTGGATCTCTGCCGCTGTCGGTTAACGCCTTAATCCATGGATCGTAGGATTCGGCCTTAACGCCCTGTGGCAAAAAGTTCGTGTTGTAGCGAGCGGCGCGTAACGCCCCAGCTTCGGACATGGCGGCAATCCACAACGGCGGCCCACCTTCTTGAACATAGCCCGGGGTAATTCGAACGTCTTCAAACTGATAGCGCTTACCGTGATAACTGAAACGCTCGCCGGTAAAACAGCGCTGCAGCACCTCAATACCCTCATCCATCAGCGAAACCCGCCGAGCCACCGGCAAGCCGAAGCCGCGGAATTCGTGCGGTGCGTAACCCATGCCCAATCCCAGATCTACACGACCGCCGGACAGGTTATCCAGCACCGCCAAATCCTCGGCTAAACGAATGGGGTGGTTAAAAGGCATGAGGCAAATGTCGGTACCGAAGCGTACATGGGAGGTGACGCTGGCCATGGCGGCAGCCACGGGTACCCAGCTTGGCAAATAGCCGTCCTCAACAAAATGATGCTCGGTAAACCAGACCAAGTCTGCGCCGATCTGATCCAGCCATTGCACTTGCTCCAAGATCTCAGCGTATAGGTGTTGATCGCTGACCCCAGAATCTGGTGGATTGCGAAAATCGTAGGAGACCCCTACCCGAAGTGATGGTCTGTTCATGCTGCCCTCCCCTGTTTCGGTCGTTTAGGCCACTGGGCCTGCCCGACCTACATAGCCTTCGGATTTACAAAACGGTTGCTTTGATCTTCACCCGCTCGAGGCTCCAAACACTCAAAGTCTTTTTCAATCAGCAGCGCCAGCGTACCGTCAGACAGCGACAACGTTTCTTCAATGCCGACCTGCTGTTCATCCTGTGCCCAAGCCAACAGGCGGTCGCTTGGGATGCCAAGGGTAATACCACGCCCATCAAAGACAGCGTGCATTTCACCTGAGGTTGGCACCAGCCGATAGCCAAACACTTGGCCGCCGGGAAAATGCGTAGCCGCCTCCTGAGGCTGCCCTCCTCCCAGCGCCTCCACTTCGGCTCGATCCAGCCGAAAACGCAGTGTGTTGTCCAATACCCTAAGCTTCATGTGTCACGCCATCTCCTGTGCCGCCTTGCCCAACATCAATCCGCCTGGCGAACTTGGGCAGCATTGGCCTCGTTGTGTTTTTTCATACCACGGCGAAACATGCGATTGGCTATGACGATAAACACATAGGCCCGCAGTTCTAGCAGCCGGTGCTTGATGGAAGATCGGCGTGTCATTGGTCTGCGTGGGCCTCGACCGCCGCATCGAGCTGCCAATCCTCTGGCCGAATACGAGTGACGTGCTCTGGCTGGCTGGCTTTTTCCAGCTTGCCCGGAAACCCCTTAAAATGCGGCACGCCTTGCTCATGATCGAGCCATTCGTCGTCATCAGAGCACAGTACCGCGTCCGAGGATATAAACGCGCCGCCCAACGCTGCCTGCCCCCGAGTTTCCGGATACCACCATCCGTGAGGCACCCGAATGTGTCCCTCTTTCATGGTGTCGTGTACGGCTACCTGAGCCAACACTGACCCTTTCGGTGTGCTGAGCTTTGCCCAGTCACCCTCGGCGATGCCCTCCTTGCGGGCATCAGCAGGATGCAAAAACAATTTGGGTACCGGCGTTCTGCGCCGCAGGGATTCAATGTTGCGCTGACCCGTCTGAAAAAACGGATCTTCACGAACGCCGGTGAAAATGAGGTAGGGATAATCCTCTGGGCGCTCTGGTAACTCTCGATAATACGGAACCGGGTCAAAGCCCAAATCGCCGAGAATGCTGGAGGCCAACTCCACCTTTCCAGACGGCGTGGCAAACCCAGTCTTTCGGTACTTGCGAAACACTGGCGGCTCAAACTCCATGTAGGTGGTCTTAGCAAAATCCGCGAAGGTACGGCCGCTGCGAGACAATCGGTAATCCAGCATTTCTTCCAGGGTCTGCCATGGAAACTCATCCCCAAACCCCATGCGGTGCGCCAAATCTGTCCAGAACTGGAAGGTGCTGCTGGCCTCCTCCGGGGCATCCACCACTTTTTGCGACAGCGCCAGACGCGTGCTCCAGCTCCAACTGTCCGCTACGTGATTTCGCTCAGTAAAAACGTCCCCGGGTAAAATATAGTCGGCCAGCATGGCGGTGGGTGTCATGAAAATCTCATGCGCCACAATCAGCTCTTGATTCATCATTGCCCGATAAATTTGATGCTGATTGGCGTAGCTCAACAGGGCATTGTTGCCAAGGCAAAAGAACGCCTTCACAGGATAGGGACCGTCACCTGCCATCGCCCGAAACACGTTGGTGGGATTCGCCATGTGGCAGCCCATCACAATATCCGCGTAGGGATAGCCCCATACTTTCTCCGTCGGCTCCTTCAGCATTTCCGCGACTCGATACGTAAAGGCTGGGTGATCGTCATAACCTAACTGCTTTGCTTTTTGCGCCATGGGCAACCGGTCATGCAGAGCCAGTTCAGATTCGGGAATGTAGTTGGCTGAGAAGCCCCCCAACGTCTCGCCACCCACCACATCGAGATTGCCGGTGACCGCTCGCAAAATCGAATGCAGGCGAATCGCCGAAGTGGAAGACAGCTGCTGATCGGTAATCGGCGTCCAAGGAATGACCGCGCCATCGGCATTGGCGTATAGGCGTGCGGCGGCAGCAATATCCTCAGCCTCCACACCGGTGATCTGCGCCACTCGTTCCAGCGGATATTCGTCCACGCGCTGCTTTAGTTGATCAAAACCGATGCACCAACGTTCAACAAAGTCCTTGTCGTACAGACCTTCATCGAAGATCACTTTCAGCCAGCCTAGGCACATGGCGGCGTCGGTGCCTGCCTTCAGGCGCAGATGGATATCAGCATGCTCTGCCTGATCGGAAACCCTGGGATCCAGCACGATGACCTTGGCGCCTCGTGCCCGGGCTGCCCGAATGGCATTATAAATAGGCGTCCATGAGTGCTTCCGAGGATTGTGACCGAACAGCACAATGCAGTTGGTATTACCGTAATCCGGCATAGGGAACCAACCGTAAGTCAGTTTATTCACCGCAGCCGTGTTACCCGCGCACAAGGCCACCCCGCTGATCCAATTTGGCGATCCGAGCAGATTCATGAAGCGTCGGTCTAGGCTATGGGTGGTTTGGGTATTCCAGCCACTGGTTGAAACGGCAAAGGATTCCGGGCCGTGCTGTTGCGTAATCGCTGCCAGCTTCTGGGCAATTTCGTCCATGGCCTGGGCGTAGGAAATTTCTTCCCAGCGATCCTCACCGCGCTCGCCCACCCGCTTCAGCGGCTTGGTGATTCGATCCGGATGATTGTGAATCAAAGGAACCGCTGTGCCTTTGTAGCAAATGTTACCGGCCAAGGCGGGATTGTCGTGAGCGATGACTCGAGAGACCTTGCCATCGACAGCCTCGGTGCGCAGCTGACAACCGATATCACACACCGTGCAGACCGAGTACTTCGTCTCTTTTGATGCCCCCACGATTCCTCTCCGCTAGATAGGTTGCCAAAAATCCTACCTAAAACTGGCTGCTCGCGGGGATTTTTCGCGCCCTGTCTTTGCCTACCCTAAGAACCTTGTCCAAGACCTGATCCAGTTAGGCGTCGGCATTTGCGCCAGCGCTTTTGTAGCATGCGGGCGATGAGCAAAACCTCCGTAATGAACGCAGAGTCTGGAACCGATCCGACCCGCACCTTGCCGTCTTGGCTACGCGCAGACCTGCGCTCCGATCATGCTGGGGAGCTGGGTGCCGTCAACATCTACGAGGGCATTTTGCTCATCACAAAAGATCCCGTGGTGCGCGCCTTTGCCGTGGAGCATTTGGCCACCGAGCGCGTTCACTTGGCTTCCATGGAAACCCTGCTGGCTCCTAAGCATCGCTCACGCCTACAGTGGCCTTGGCGCGGAGCCGGCTGGCTCATTGGCGCTGTACCCGCCGCAATCGGCAGTCAGTGGGTTTTTGCGACCGTCGCCACGGTTGAGACCTTTGTCGACAAACACTACACCGAGCAAATTGACCGGCTAACCCTAGCCAACCCCGGGCAAATACCCGGGCACATTACACAGCTGTTGCAACAGTGCCGAGCAGATGAAGTGCAACATCGACAGGATGCCGCAGCGCGCCTGTCTGCCCCGTTGTCACTGCCTCTTCGAGCATGGCTTAAGGTCGTTGAGTGGGGTTCTCGTGGCGCGGTTACTGTGGCCCGAGCAATCTAATGTCTGAACCGCAGATCGTTTGGTTCAAGCGAGATCTACGGCTAGACGATCACGCCGCCTTATGCGCCGCGGCGGATCGCGGGCCTGTGCTGCCGTTGTACATCATTGAACCCGAGCTTTGGCAGCAGCCCAGTTACTCGACCCGGCACTGGCAGCTCATCAGACAGTCCCTGGACGATTTAGACAAACAGCTACAAGCCCAGGGAACCCGGCTTTGCATCCGCATTGGCGAAACCTTGGCGGTGCTGACCCAGCTGCAACAAGAGCTGGGTAAGTTCACGTTGCTGGCTCACGAAGAAACCGGCGAACACTGGACCTTCGATCGAGACAAAGCCGTACACGCCTGGTGCCAACAGCAGGGGGTGGAATTCTTAGAGTTCCCGCAGTTTGGCGTATTTCGCAGGCAACACGACCGGGATGGCTGGGCCAAACGCTGGCAACAATTCATGACCGCGCCAACGGCACACCTGCCCGCCAACACTCTGTGGCAAAGCGCACCGAGCAGTATGAATTGGCAGACATGGCAGCCCCAGCAACGCTTTGGGCTTGCGGACTTTGTCGCGCCAGACCCCAATGACACGCTGACTTCGTTCTTTGCCCACCGAGGCCAGGCCTATCACCTCAACATGTCCAGCCCGACGACAGCGCCGCAGGCGTGCTCCAGACTGAGTTTGCAGCTTTCCGCAGGACGCCTTTCCATGCGCAGCTTGGTGCAGCGCACTTGGCAAGCCCAGCAAGCGGTGAAAGCCCTACCCGCGCCAGAACGCGGGAGCTGGCCAAAAGCGTTGGCCGCATTTCAAAGCCGCTTGCACTGGCACTGCCACTTCATACAAAAGTTTGAGAGCGAGCCGGAGCTGGAATTTCACAACATGGCCCGCAGTTGCGACGGCTTACGGGAAGCGGACTTCGACGAAACCAAATTCGCCGCCTGGAAAAGCGGCAACACCGGCTATCCCTTCGTGGATGCCTGCATGCGCTACTTAATCGCCACTGGCTGGATCAACTTTCGTATGCGCGCCATGTTGGTGTCTTTTGCGTCTTACGACTTATGGCTGCATTGGCGTCGCCCGGCCCAGCATCTGGCCAGCTTGTTCATCGATTACGAGCCGGGCATTCACTACCCTCAAGTGCAAATGCAGTCGGGAACCACCGGCATCAATACGCTGCGCATCTACAACCCAATCAAGCAATCCATGGATCAAGATCCCAACGGAGACTTCATTCGTCGCTGGGTGCCGGAGTGTGCTGGCTTCGACCATTTGAGGATTCACGCCCCTTGGGAAGCCACCCCGATGGAACAGTTAGCCGCGGGCTGTCGCGTGGGCGAGGATTACCCCCAACCGGTAGTGGATCATCTGCAAGCCGTGCGGGAAGCCAAGGCGCGTTTTGCCAGCGTCCGCGGTTCTGCTGCGGGCAAGGCCGACAAACAACAGGTCTTTCAGCGCCACGGCTCACGCAAGCAACGTCGAGGGTAACTATCCTCTCGGAGGCAGGGCTCTAGGAGACAGAGCCTTTGGAGACAGAGCATTGGGGACCCGGGTTAGCCCTGCTGTTGGCGTCCGCGCCTAAGCCAAACTCGGCAGACTGCCAAGCTTGTATTTAGACAAGGCTTTTTTTACAACACGTCGTGCTTCTTTCCTAACCTGTTGAGAAAACCATGACTGCTCACCCCAGTGGTTCCGAACAAGAAATCCGCGAAGCCCTTGAGGCCGCAGACCTACGTGCACTGGTGATGTGCTTGTTTCATCTGACCGGTGATGAGCATTGGCTGTCACCCCAGTTTCAGCCCATGCGCGATGTGCGATTGATTGGCGACCCAATGGCGGGGTTTGATGACAGCACCGCCCAAACCTTGCGCGATGCGGTCTTCGCAAAACTCACCAGCGACAATCCCGAGCCGGCCATTGTTGACCCTGGCGAGGACATGTTTGCGCGTTTGCTGTCGTTTTTTTTGGGCGAAAACGTCCCCGCCGAATACTGGCCCATGCTGCGAGAAGATTTTGGCTTTGCGCCCCAGGCGCCTGCTGAGCAGCCCGCTACCGATGCCGCCCAATCCCCCTCAGTGCTGATTATTGGCGCCGGCGCATCAGGACTGTGTCTTGCCCACAACCTGCAGCGGGCAGGCTATCAATGGCGCATTGTCGAGAAGAACCCAGACTTAGGCGGCACTTGGACAGAGAACCGCTATCCCGGCTGCGGCGTTGATACCCCCAGCCACTTTTATAGCTTTTCCTTTGCGCCCAACCCGGATTGGAGCCGTTATTTTTGCGGCGGCGACGAACTGCGCCGTTATTTAGAATCTTTTGCCAAGGATCGGCAGCTGCTGTCTGGCATCGAGTTTGGCAGCCAGGTCACCGCCGCTAACTGGGACGATGCGGCCAAGCAGTGGCGTGTGGACATAGACAGCGACAGGGGTTCGCGCACCGAAACCTGGGATGTGGTGGTGGCGGCTACAGGGCACTTTAACGAACCCGTTGCGCCAACCTTTGACGGTCAGGCGGATTTTGCTGGGGACATCATCCACACCGCCCGCTGGCCCGCAGACGCAGACCTGAGCGGCAAGCGAGTTGCGGTGATTGGCACCGGGGCCTCGGCCATGCAGCTGGTTCCAACCATCGCTGACTCTGTGGCCAGCCTGACCATTTTTCAGCGCACACCCCAATGGGCAAGACCGGTGCCGGAATACAAACAGCCGGTGGATGCCCGATCCAGCTGGTTGTTTCGCAACGTGCCCTTATACGACCGTTGGTACCGTTTTGGCCAAATGTGGCGCTACGGCGACGGCTTGCTGCGATTTTTGCGACGAGATCCGGAGTGGGAACAGCCCCAGCGTTCGCTAAACCGAGTCAACGAGCGACACCGAATTGAAATCGAGGAGTACATACGCTCGGAACTTGGCCAGCGTGAAGATCTGATCGAAAAGTGCATGCCAGATTACCCACCCTTCGCCAAACGCATCCTGATCGACAACGGCTGGTTTTCTACTCTGCTCAACCCTCAGGTGACCTTGGTCACCGATGGCATTGGAAAAATGACGCCTGAAGGTATCGAAACCACCGAGCAAGCGCTTCACCCATGCGACGTCATCATCTTTGCGACGGGGTTTGATGTGACGAACTTGGCCGCACGCATCGATTTTCGCGGACTCAACAACAAGAGCCTTGCCGAGGATTGGGCCGACGACAATCCTCGGGCACTGCTGGGCATGACGGTGCCGGACTTCCCGAACCTCTTTATCCTATATGGCCCCAATACCAACATGGGCCACGGCGGCAGCGGCATTTGGTTAGCGGAAACCCAAGGGCGTTATGTGTTGGATCGCTTACAAGACATGACCCATGCAAATTTGGCCGCCATCGATTGCAAACCTGAGCAGCGAGACAGCTACACCGCCCATATCGACGAGTTGCACAGCGAACTCATCTGGACGCACCCAGGCACCAAAACCTATTACCGCAACAGCAACGGTCAGGTCCGCTCGCCCATGCCCTTTCGCTTAGTGGACTATTGGAACATGACCCGAGAGCGCGGTTTGGAAGATTTCCACACCACCCCTCGAGCAACAGCTGAGAACTAAGCATGCGACAGCAACGCCAAATCGAACTTCTCAAACGCGTTCAACACAGCGGCCCACAGTTACAGGGGCTGCATAGCAGCACCAGTTCAACCAACAAGGCCAGCGCCTATACCGATCCCCAGCGATTTGAGCAGGAACAGCAACGGGTGTTTCGCAGCCAGCCATTGTTTTTTGGTTTCAGCGCCGATCTGCAAGAGGTGGGTAACTATCGTGCCTTAGTGGTAGCCGGCGTTCCGTTGATCGTTGCGCGCCAAAAAAATGGCGAGTTGGCCGCCTTCGTCAACGCATGCCGCCACCGGGGCGCCCCCTTAGTGCCCGTCAACTCTCAAGGCGAGGCATTGGCTGCCTTTCATTGCCCCTACCACGCCTGGACCTATGAACTCAGCGGCGAACTGCGGGCTCGGCCCATGTCTGCGGGCGCGTTTGACGACGTGACGGATGCTTGCAGCCTGCATCAGCGACCGGTTGCTGAGGCTTACGGTCTGATTTTTGTCCGGCCCCACGGCGGCGACGCCATTGACGTCGCGGCTACCTTGGCCGGGGCCGAAGATGATCTGGGTGCTTTTGGTTTGGAAAATTACTGCCACATCGAGAGCCGCACCCACGAGTGGGACATCAACTGGAAGTTATTCTTCGACACGTTTTCTGAGAGCTACCACATCCGCACCCTGCATCGAAATTCCATTGCCCCGGCCTTCAATTCGGACTGCATTATTTTTGAGGCGTTTGGCAAGAACATGCTCTCGGTGGGACTCAGAGCAAACATTCACGACGAGTTTGCTAAACCCGAAGACCAATGGTCACTGCTGCCTTACGGCACCATTCAGTACTTTTTGGTACCAAACGGCTTGGTCGTGCATCAACTGGACCATTTCGAAGTTTGGGTGGTGGAGCCTTTATCGGTAAATCGCACCCGAACCACCACCTCTGTTTATGCTCCCTCGGCGCCGCAAACCGACAAGGCTCGGGACTATTTCGTCAAAAATCTGGATCTGCTGCTGCAGGTGACTGGCGACGAAGACTTCACCCTGATGGCGCAAATTCAGCGGACCTTAGAGTCTGGTGGGTTACCAGAATTGATCTACGGACGCATCGAGCCGCCGCTCATTCATTTTCACCAGCAGGTCAACGCGCTCTTGGACTGAACTTCGTCTGCCAGGAGCGATTTGCACACTTTTTGTGCAAACCTCCACTAAGTCTCCATAATTTAAGCCCCACCCCAAATGCCAATTATGGCTTCTCACACACTGCTGACGCACCAAAATTCGTCAATAATTCGTTTATAAACAATTAGTTATGTCGCCTTTTCAGTGTCGCCGCGCTCGCCCCTGGGCATCAGGACCGATAACTCATTCAATTATCGACAAATTTGGGACTGTTAACTTTCACGACACATTCATTTTGCTCCACCTAGGCTGATTTGGCTTGGAGGAGCATTGCGACGTCACGTTTTTGGGTCATCGATGCCTTAGCGACGGCGCTCTTCTCTACTGGGCACAAACGGTTTTCCCGCAGTCGAGTACTCATTATCGACACACTGAAAAGGAAGATGCAGTTGGCTGGTGTTCATAGAACTCCTTCGTCTCTCCCGATAACAGCCTCGAGGTGTTGTTGGGTGTCAGAGATCGTTGAGCTTTGTGAGAGCGGGTGCGCTGGTCGATTGATAACTTAACGTTAAGGAGAGAGGAATGTTAGACCCACAAGATTATGTAGGCGTCACTTTCTGGATTATCTCGGCAGCCATGGTTGCCGCGACCTACTTTTTCACTGTTGAACGCGATCGCGCGGTAGGCAAGTGGAAGACCTCATTGACCGTTGCCGCCATGGTGACCGGTATCGCTGCGATTCACTACTTCTACATGCGTGGTGTGTGGATCGAAACCAACGCCAGCCCAACCGTATTCCGATACGTTGACTGGTTGTTGACCGTACCGCTGCAAATTGTCGAGTTTTACTTGATTCTTGCTGCTATCGCTGTGGTTCGCGCAGCTTTGTTCTGGAAACTGCTGATCGGCTCTTTAGTCATGCTGATCTTCGGTTACCTGGGTGAAGTGGGCGCTATGGACTACTGGATCGCCTTCATCATCGGGATGGCGGGCTGGTTGTACATCATCTATGAGATCTTCATTGGTGAAGCCAGTCAGATCAGTGCCTCTCAAGGTACTGCTGCCAGCCAGGCTGCGTTCAACGCACTGCGTATCATCGTAACCGTTGGTTGGGCTATCTACCCAATCGGTTATGTATTGGGCGCGGGTGCCGATGGCGCTGCTGGCCTGAACATTGTTTACAACCTTGCTGACTTCGTTAACAAGATTGCATTCGGTGTTGTGATTTGGGCCGCTGCTACGTCTTCTTCCGAGAGCGCGTAACGGCCTGAACCTGTCTTGGTGGGTGGGCTTCGGCTCACCCATCAAGCTGGCTGCAAAGCATCAGCCAGCCACTCCTAAACCCTGACCCTTGAGACCGAATCCAACGGGGAAGCAATGCAAAGCTCTGTTATTGCCAGCACTCTTGAACACCTGATCCGACACTACGGCGAAGACGCCGGTGCGTTGACCAATGCCGCCAAACATCATTTTTCCAGTGCCGGCAAGCGCACACGGGCCAAGCTGTTAATTGCTGCTTCTCCTTCCATCGCATATCCCCAAGCGTTGATGCACGCAGCCATCGCCATTGAGCTGATTCACGAAGCGTCCATCGTCCACGATGATATTCAGGATCGAACCGTCATGCGGCGCAACGTGCAAACCGTTTGGCACAAATTCGGCGCCAATACCGCCTTGCTGCTTGGCGATCACCTGGTGGCCTGCGCTTTTCGCGCCATTGCCGAAGCACCCACCATTGACCACATTCGCAGCCAGCTGATGGTCGCGTTATCACAAGCCGTCAGCCGTGCTGCATCAGGACAACATTTACAGTTAAGCCATAGCACCAACCCTGACTACAAATCGTTTTATGACCAAGTAGCCAAGGGCAAAACCGGCGCATTCATCGCGTTGCCACTGCAATTTGCCGCGCTGCTGAACAGCAACAGCGACGCGCCGATTCAAGCGGCCAGATGCTGTGGTGAACAACTGGGGCTGGCGTATCAAATTCTCAATGACCTAGCCCCCTATCATCGGCCAGAAACACTAGCCGAGCATGAGGACCTGAGAAATCGCACCATCACCGCACCGGTTGCCGCCTGCAACGCGCTGTTTTCTCGTGTTGACCCGTTCTACGCCCTGGTCAGCAAATCTGAGGTCCGCGCCCAGGCCATGGCTCAATGTCAGCATTGGCTCGACGAGGCGTTAGCGAGCGCTCGCTTTCACGCAAAGCTGCTACCGCAAGACAGTGTCGCTGTGATCGAAGCCTTCATCGCCGAGCATTTGAGTTACTCACACCCCGATCCGCTACCTAAATCGAATCCCGAACCCTGGCAGCACAGTGCGGCCACAGCCACTGCAGAAGCGATATGAACGAACACGTTATTGTCATCGGCAGTGGTTTTGGTGGGCTTGCCAGCGCCCTTCGCGCGCGCAGTCTGGGCTTCGATGTCACGGTCATTGAACGCCTGGAGCAGCTTGGGGGACGCGCACAAACCTTCGAGCAAGAGGGCTTTGTCTTTGATGCTGGCCCCACCGTCATCACCGCACCCTTTTTGTTCGACGAGCTGTTTACGCTGTTCAACCGCAAGATCGAAGACTATGTGGAGATATTGCCGGTCACGCCTTGGTACCGATACGAGTTCAACGACGGCAGCCGCCTCAATTACGGTGGCACCGTTGAGGACACCCTGAGCGAAATTGAACGCATCAGCCCGGTGGATGTCGAGGGCTACAAAAAGCTGCTCGCCCATTCCGAGAAAATTTTCGACGTGGGCTTCAGCCAATTGGCCCACGTGCCCTTCAACAAGCTGTGGTTTATGTTGAAACAGGTGCCCGATCTGATTCGGCTGGGCTGTTATCGAACGGTCTGGCAGTTCACCAAACGCTATCTGCAAGACGATCGCTTACGCAGAGCATTCAGCATTCAGCCGCTGTTGGTCGGCGGCAATCCTTTTTCCACCACCAGCATTTATTCCTTGATCCATTACCTAGAGCGTCGCTGGGGCGTGCACTTCCCGCGCGGCGGCACCGGCGCCTTGGTCAAAGCCCTAGGCAAGTTGATGCAGGAACAAGGGATTGATATTCGCCTGGGTCAGACCGTGTCACGCATTCAGATTGAAAACGGTCGCGCTACCGGCGTGGTCATGGAGGACGGATCAACCCTGAGCGCCGACCGCGTCATTTGCAACGGTGATCCAGCCTATACCTATAAACATCTCATCGACGCCAAGCTCCGAAAAACTTGGACCGATAAGCGCATCGACCGCTTGAAGTACTCCATGGGGCTGTATGTCTTGTACTTTGGTACCGACTGCAAGTACGACGATGTGGAACATCACACCATCATCTTTGGCGACACCTACCAAGAGCTGCTGCAACGAATTTTTGCGGGTGACGAGGTCGGCGACGATCTGAGTTTGTACCTACACCGCCCCACCGCCACCGACCCTGGGCTGGCGCCGGCGGGCAAGGATGCGTTTTATGTGCTGGCACCGGTACCCAACTTGCAGCGCGATGATTGGGACGACGTGAAAGCCCAAGTGAAAGAGCGGGTACTGGATATTCTGGAAGACAGAGTGCTACCCAACTTAAGAGACCATCTGCAGGTGTGTTTTGACTTTGACCCCAACGACTTTTCTCAGCAGTATCAGTCCCAGTGGGGGGCTGGCTTTTCTATTGCGCCTATTTTTACTCAATCGGCTTTCTTTCGTTTTCACAACCGAGCAGAGGACTTCGACAATCTCTACTTCGTCGGCGCCGGCACGCACCCTGGAGCGGGTGTCCCCGGCGTCTTGAGCTCGGCCAAGGTGATAGAGCAACTGCTACTGGAAGATTGCCCACAAATCCATGCGGAACTGCAATGCCAGACCAACTGAATCGCGCTAAAGCCACCTTTAATGCCAGCGCCAAAACCTTTTCCCTCGCTGCGCGCTTTTTGCCCCAGCATCGTTACGATGCGGTGGCTCGCCTGTACGCCTTTTGCCGGGAAGTGGATGATTTGGCTGACGCTGCCCCGTCCGGAATCAACAACGACAAACTCCAGCGCATTCGCGCAGACCTTTGTGCCGGCGTGAGTCTGGATCCCAATGTGCAGGACATGTTGGCCCTGCAGTCTCGATACGAAATTCCCACCACACTGCTGCTGGACTTCATCGATGCACTGATCGCCGACCAGCACCCCAGAGAGCTGCAGACCATGAACGAACTGGTGCAGTTCGCCTATGGCGTGGCGTCAACGGTGGGGCTAATGATGTGTCACATTTTTGGCGTGCGCGATTCACGGGCCCTGCCCTTTGCGGTGGATCTGGGTGTTGCCATGCAAATGAGCAACATCGCCAGAGACATCCTCGAAGACGCCCAACGCCAGCGTATTTATCTGCCGGCAGAATTGCTGCCCAGCCCGGTGAGCTGCGATGGTCTGGTCAGCGGCGATGTCCGGCAGCGCCAAAGCGCCTATCAAGGTGCCGTGCGCCTACTGAAGGTCGCAGACGAATACTACGCCAGCGCCGCCTTGGGTTATGGCTACCTGCCTCGAGCGGTCAGGCATGCCATCAAAGTAGCCGCACGGCTGTACCAGGCCATTGGCGAAAAGATCGTCGCCAACCCCAAAGGCTATTGGGACCAACGCACCGTGGTACCAAGAGAACGCAAGTGCCTACTCATTGCGGGTTTGTTGCTGCAGCGTTTACGAGAAGGCTCCAGCACCCTGTTGATTGGCAAGGTAGAACATGCAAAGCATTTGCATCGGGCCCTTGATCGACGCCGCTTTACCGCCTGAGCTTCGTGACTGCTACCAACGCTGAAGCCTGCGATGTTGATATTGCCATCCTAGGCGGAGGCATGACCGGCTTGTCGCTGGCCTGCGCCCTGGCGGGCCGCGAAGCCAAGCTGGGCAGCAAGCAAACCCTCATTGTTGAACCCCGCAGCGCCTACCATCAGGACAAAACCTGGTGCTATTGGCAGCAGGGTACAACCCCGTTTGACGACGCCATTACCCATCACTGGAGCAAGTGGAGCGTTAGCAGTGGTGGCAAGACCCATACCAGTGAACATACCGCTCGGCCCTATGTGCGCGTGGATAGTGGGCGCTTTTACGATATTGCGCAGCGCATCATCGGCGCCTCCCATGCCATAACCCTGCGTTTGGGGGATCAAGCTGAACGGGTGCAGGGCGACGATGACGGCGTCAGGATTCACAGCCAGCAAGGCGTGATTCAAGCCGCTTGCGCCATCGACACACGCCCCCAAAGCATCCCCCAGGGCACCTTACTGCAGCACTTTCTGGGCTGGGAAATTGACGTCGAAGCAGACGTCTTTGACCCCACCACGGTGACGCTGATGGATTTTGTCCCGGGCGCCCAAGACGTGCATTTTTTCTATGTGTTGCCGTTTTCGCCACGCCGCGCCTTGGTTGAGACCACGCATTTTTCCATGGCCTTACAATCTGACGAGGACTATCGACGGGAACTGACGGACTATCTGCAGGCTCGCTACGGCTTAAAGCACTGGCAAATTACTCGCACCGAGCAAGGGGTCATTCCCATGCCAAGGCGCCAGCCGCGCTGGGCTGGCGGCGATCATAGTCGCGTCATACCCATGGGGCTGCATGCGGATACCACGAAACCATCCACGGGTTATTGCTACCCCCATGCCCAAGATCAGGCCCGGCGTCAGGCCGAAAATTTGCTGCAAGATAAACCCCTGCAGCCCTGCGCCGCCCGATCCAAACTAAGCCGGTGGTTTGACTCGGTTTTTATCGGCTTTTTAGAACAACATCCCCAACGGGCAGGAGCCGTGTTTTTGGCCTTGTTCCAGCGCGTGCCCCCGGACGCTTTGCTGCGTTTTCTCAATGACGAGGCAAGCCTTGGCGACTACATTCAAGTGATGCTGGCCCTACCCAAGGCAACATTCATCAAACAGGCTTTTAGACATGCTTGGGGCGCTTAGACCCTATCGCTTTTTCCTCGCCTGCTGCGCGCTCGCCTGCGGCGCGGGCTGGACACTTGGGGCAACTCACCCAAGCGTAATCACAGGCCTGTGTGCGCTGATTTTGTTAGCAGGATTGCCCCACGGCGCCTTCGATTGGTACCTATTAAAACACCGCTACAGCCCTCGGCATTTTGCGCCAGCGGTTGGCGCCTATCTCGGCCTGGTCGCTCTAACCGTTTTATTCTGGTGGCTTTTGCCTCTGATTTTCTTGGCGGCATTTCTTGCCTATTCGGCTTATCACTTTGGCGATTCAGACTGGCCCGCATCCAGCCAAGGCCAAAAAATCGCCTGGGGAACCGCCATCGTCAGCATGCCTTGCTTGCTCAATACCGACCAGGTGGCGGAACTGTTCGCCACCATCATCGCAGTGCCTGACTTAGTGGCTTTCACCACGGTTGTCGGACTGCTTGGAGTCCCCGCAACCCTGGGGTGCATTCTGCTCCGGCATGTTCCTGCCAGGAACAAAGCCGAGAACTCTGCCGGTCATTGGACTAAGCCCACGGTATGCACCCTACTGCTGTGCTATGCCGTGGCCTGTAGCGCGGGCGGGCCCCTGGCCGGTTTTGCCTGCTATTTCGCTTGTCTGCATGGGCCCTTTCATTTGACCCGCTGGCGCCAGCGGGTGCCCGGCACTGGAATGGCCGCAGTGTATGGGCTGACAGGAGTGGTTTTATTGGTTATTGCCGCGGCGGTACTTTGGCTACCGATAGATGATCCGAGCGCGGTCTTCGGTCAAGCCGCAGCGCATCTAAGCGATGCCGCCTTGCGCTACACCTTTGTGGCCTTAGCCGCGCTGACCGTGCCGCATATGACACTGTTGTTATTGAACCAGCTGGACAGTGATGCGCAGCTAACGGTTTCCAGCGCTTAAGCGGAAAACCGCAAAACTGTCTTTCGCCTCTTCTAGGGTTGGGAATCCCCCGACGATGTCTGGGTAGTCTGCTCGGTACTTATCCTTGTACGCGGTAACAATGGCCTCGAGATTTTCGGTCACGCGCTGAGCTTGCAGGGCATAGGTGCGATCCTGCAGCCGCAGAGCCACGGGACTACCCTGACCAATACGCTGAACCCAACCGCTGTTTGTGCTACCCACCACGTACAGGTCACCGTCCAACTGGACCAACCAAATAATAACCACTCGAGCCGGAGTGCCCGGCACCTTAAGCCGAATTTCATCTACGTCTGACGTGTCCGGCCATGCCGGTGGCACTGGGCTTTCTTTGCCGCCAATAAAAAAACCGGGCACCGGGCCAATGGGTGCCAAGGCAACGAAACCAAGGATCAGGATGAGCAGGCCTAGGGCAATTTTTTTTCGGAGATTCATCGTATGCAGCTCGCTTAAAGAACGGAGACTTTCGCATCATGGACGCTTGGGACGAGAAAACAAACATCAACACCTGACTTGCCAACGGTCTTGCGATGCAAGGGCCTCTTAGCTCACTCTGTACGGCGTCCATTCAAGGATTGAGTATCCATGCACACAACCAGCTACACCGCGGACAACTGGAACCAGCCGCCCCACAACCGGCACAGCTTTCAGCACATGGCGGACCTGTTTGATACGGCGATCATTTCTAAAGCCAGGGCCCCAGCCCGGGACTTCCCTCGCCGGCTACAAGACCTTAACGCCATTCCCTACCCGGTTGGCGGCGGCAAAACCCAACCCTTGTCGCATTTTCTGGACACCACCTACACCGATGCCTTTGTGGTGTTGCACCAGGGCGCCGTCATTACTGAGGAATATCGCGGCGACATGCATGCAAACAGCCTGCATTTGTTGAACTCGGTGTCTAAATCCTTTGTCGGCATGGCGGCAGGTATTGCCGTTGAAGATGGCGCCTTAGATCCCAACGAGTTGGTCAGCCACTACTTGCCCGAGCTGCGCGAAAGCGCCTTTCGCAACACTTCCGTCGCCAACGCATTGAACATGACTGCGGCGGTGGCTTTTTCCGAAGACTACGATCGTCCCCTAGACGACTTTTGGCATGAAGCGGCAGTAGTGGGCTGGCGACCGGACCTGCAAACAACAGATGCACCCAAGTCGCTGTTGGAGTATTGCCAGCGACGCAATCAATCGGAGCAGCAAGAAGGCGAGCACTTCCATTACCGCACGGTGCTGACCAATTTGTGCGCTGGGGTCATCACTGCGGCGACCGCAACGCCCTTTGTGGATTTCCTCAGCCAACGATTGTGGCAACCGTTAGGCCCGCAATGTGATGCCAACGTGGTGATTGATGCGACCGGCGCACCCTACATGGGTGCTGGCATGAGCGCCTGCGCTATAGATCTGATCCGGTTTGGCGAAATGCTCAGACAGGACGGCTACTTCAACCAGCACCAAATCGTGCCGGCAAGCTGGGTGCAGCAAACCCGCCAAGGCAGCCCGGAACTCAAACGTCTATTCGCCGCCAGCGACTACGGCCCCATGCTGCCTAATGGTCACTACGCCAATCAGGTCTGGGCCGACCCTGTGGCCCAAGAGATGCTGTGCATCGGCATTCACGGGCAGGTGATTTATGTGAATGGCGACAAAGAGCTGGTTTGCGTGAAACTATCCTCGCAACCCAGTCCAGCGGATTTGAGCCTTTATGCTGCCACCTATCGAGGCCTGCGCGGGCTGGCCGCAGCGCTGTAGCCCGCTATCCATTGGACATTAAGGAAACCCAGTGAAGAAGTCCCCGCCCAGTTCTGCCGACGTCATCATCATCGGCGGCGGCATTGTCGGTTGTTCCATTGCCTATCATCTGACCCAGTTGGGGATCACCGATGTGGTGTTGCTGGAACGTCAAAAACTCACCTCGGGCACCACCTGGCACGCCGCGGGTCTGGTGGCCCAACTGCGCGCCTCCCAAAACATGACGCGGCTGGCGCGATATTCGGCGGAGCTGTTTGCTGAACTGGCGGGGCAAACCGGCCAAGAAACCGGTTACCAAGCCACGGGCTCTATTACCCTAGCCCTGCATGCCCAGCGGCTAGAAGAGCTGAAACGCCAGGCCACCATGGCCAATGCCTTTGGCGTGCACTGTGAACTCATTGACGCGGACTTTGTGCGTCAGCAGTGGCCAGGCATTGATACCGATGATTTGTATGGCGGGGTTTACCTGCCTGGGGATGGTCAAACCAACCCGGTGGATACCACCTTGGCCCTAGCCAAAGGCGCGCGCCAGGCCGGAGCAGAGATCTTTGAAGACACCAAGGTTGTCCGCTTAGCCATCGACGGTGCCAAGGTTACCGGTGTATATCTGGACGACGGCCGACTGCTACGGGCTAAGCAAGTGGTGCTGGCCGGGGGCATGTGGTCTCGAGAGTTTGCTGCCCAGCACGGTGTTCACTTGCCGTTGCACGCGGCGGAGCACTTTTATCTGGTTACCGAACCGCTAGCCAGTTTTGATCGAATGCGGCCCACGTTGCGCGTACCCGATGAGCAGGCGTACTACAAATACGATGCAGGCAAACTGCTGCTGGGCTGTTTTGAATTGCAGGCCAAGCCCTGGGGCATGGACGGTATTCCCGACGACTTTTGCTTTGATTCATTGCCCGATGACTTCGCCCACTTCGAGCCAATTTTTAATACGGCGATTCAGCGTTTCCCTGAGCTGGCAGATGCGGGCATCCAGCTATTCTTCAACGGCCCTGAAAGCTTCACCGTGGATGATCGCTATTTGCTGGGCCCCACACCGGAGCTTGAAAATTTGTTTGTGGCCTGCGGCTTCAACTCCATTGGCATTCAATCGTCCGGCGGTGCAGGCAAGGTCTTAGCCCAGTGGATGCAGGACGGCCAGCCACCCATGGACTTATGGGACGTGGATGTACGCCGTACCTTTCCGTTTCAATGCGAACCGAATTTTTTGCGCCAACGCACCACAGAAACCCTAGGACTGCTCTACGATATGCACTGGCCTCACCGCCAATACGCAACCAGTCGTGACACGCGCTTAAGCCCACTGCATCAAACCACGTTGGCTGCCGGAGCGGTCATGGGAGAACTGGCGGGATGGGAGCGGCCCAATTGGTATGCGCTGGGCAGCGCTGACCGTTATGAATACACCTATGGCAAACCCAATTGGTTTGACGCCTGTCAGCAAGAATGCGACGCCATCAAAAACCATGTGGCCTTGTTTGATCAATCCAGCTATCCCATCTTCCACGTCCGTGGCCCCCAGGCTTTGGACTGCATGCAATATCTGTGTGGCAACGATATGGATGTGCCCACAGGTCAGATCGTTTACACCCAGTGGCTAAACCATCAGGGCGGCATCGAGGCCGATGTGACGGTCACCCGCCTGGCTGCTGACGCCTTCATGATTGTTAGCGGTTGCGTAAGCGAGCGCCGCGATTGGTTTTGGCTGACCAAGCAGGCCGCGGGCTTTCAATGCACGGTTGAGCAGGATCAAGACACTGCCATCATTGGCGTCATGGGTCCGCGCGCTCAGGAACTGCTGCAACGTATTTGCCAAGAGCCTGAGCACATTGCGAATCTGGCGTATTACACGTCTGCACCCCTGCAAGCAGGCTCCATCGCGTTTCGCGGCAACCGACTCAGTTATGTGGGTGAGCTGGGGTATGAGCTGTACGTTGGCAAAAGTGACGCGCCGGCTCTGTGGCAGCAGTTAACCGAAGCCGGTGCACCGTTGAACCTAAAGCCCGCTGGCTTTCACGCCATGAATGCCTGTCGCATGGAGAAGGGTTATCGACACTGGGGTGACGACATTCACGATCACATCACCCCACTCCAAGCGGGGTTGGGGTTTGCCGTGTCGTCCACCAAAGCCGATTACCTTGGCAAGCCGATCATTGACGCGCAACGAGGCAAACAAACGCGGCGGCTGGTGTGTTTGGCCGTCGATCATCCGGATCCGCCATTTATGCTTCACGACGAGCCGGTGCTGCGCAACGGCGTCATGGTTGGGCTGACGACATCAGCCGCGTGGGGGCATCGGGTGCACAAAAGCTTGGCCATGGCTGAGCTCAACAACGCCGACGGCGTTACCGCCCAATGGTTAAAAGACGGCCACTTCGAGATTGAAGTGGCCTTAGCGCGCTATCCGGTCACCGTGCAGTTTCGCGGGTTCTACGATCCCGACGGCCAGCGGATGAAGTAGCGCTTTACCAGAGGTCGTACTTTTGCAGTTCTGCCCGGCCCACCACCATGTGATGCACTTCGTCGGGACCATCGGCAAAGCGCAGATGCCGCATGTCGGTATACATGGTGGCTAACGGCGTCCACTGAGAAATACCCGTGGCGCCGTGCATTTGAATGGCCGCGTCGATGATTTCGCAGACCTTTTCCGGGACCATGGCTTTCACCGCGCTGACGTATACCCGGGCTTCTTTATTACCCAGCACATCCATGGCCTTGGCCGCCTGTAAAACCGCTAGCCGCATGGCGTTGATTTCAATGCGTGCCCGGGAGATGACCTCGATGTTTTTACCCAGCTTGGCGATGGGCTTACCAAACGCCACACGGGTACCAGACCGCTTAACCATCAGTTCCAAGGCTTTTTCGGCCTTACCGATGGAGCGCATGCAGTGATGGATACGCCCTGGGCCCAACCGCACCTGGGAGATCTCGAAACCTCTGCCCTCGCCGAGCAGGATGTTCTCCTTGGGTACCCGCACATTGTTAAAGCGAATGTGCATGTGGCCCCGGGGCGCGTGATCTTCACCAAAGACCTGCATGCCCTCCAGAATTTCCACCCCTTCGGTATCCGTAGGCACCAAAATTTGCGACTGCTGACGGCTGGGCGCCGCGTCCGGGCTGGTTTTCACCATGGTGATCATGATTTTGCAGCGCGGATCACCGGCACCACTGATGTAGTACTTTTCGCCGTTAATCACCCAGTCGTCGCCATCCAGCACGGCGTGGGTGCTGATGTTCTTGGCGTCCGAGGAAGGCAAGCCTGGCTCGGTCATGGCATAGGCCGAGCGAATTTCGCCGTTCAGCAAGGGCTTAAGCCACTGCTCTTTTTGTGCTGGCGTGCCCACCCGTTCCAGCACTTCCATGTTGCCAGTATCCGGAGCGCTACAGTTCAACGTTTCAGAAGCCAATGGCACCTTGCCCAGTTCAGCAGCGATATAGGCATAGTCCAAGTTGGTCAGGCCCTCGCCGGTATCGGAATCTGGCAGAAAGAAGTTCCATAAACCGGATTCCTTGGCTTTGTTCTTCGCCCCCTCCAACAGTTCCAGCTGCCGCGGGTGCCAGCTCCAGCGATCGGTTTTTTCGTTGTTCAGCGCATAAAACTCTTCGACGATGGGCTCGACGTTTTCCGCAATGTGGCGCTGTACTGCGTCCATTAGTGGCTGTGCCTCGGCGGACATCGCCAACTCAAACAAGTCGGCATTCAAATCTACGGCTTCACTCATGCTCTCTCTCCCGTTATTGCTTTGGCCTTGTTGTACCTGCAGATGGCTGCGTGAACAAGACACAGCGCCGAAATTCCTACCGTGATACATTCTGGCCATTCACTAACTTTCCTGGGGGGGGAACATGATTGACTTTACGATTCCGGAAGAAACCAAGGCCATCCGTGACAAGGTCCGCGCCTTTGTACAAAGCGAATGCCATCCGGCAGAAGAAATTTGTACCGCCGATAACTTCGACGAAACCCTCGCCGAACTGCGCAGCAAAGCGCGCAGCCAGGGACTGTGGTGCCCCTTCATTCCCACCGAGCACGGCGGCATGGGCCTGCGCCCGCTGGCCAACGCCCTGGTGCAAATGGAGCTGGGCGAGAGTTACTTGGGTGCGCTATCCCTGAACACCCAAGGACCGGACGACGCCACCATGCTGACCCTGCTGGAGCATGGAACCGATTTTCAAAAAGAAAAATACTTAAAGCCGCTGCTGAACGGTGAGAAGCGCATCTGCTACTCCATGACCGAAAAGGCCGCCGGTGCCGACGCCACAGGCATGCAAACCACCGCGGTCCTCGACGGCGATGAGTGGGTATTGAACGGTGAAAAGTGGTTCAGTTCGTCTGCTAGCGTGGCCGACATCGCCGTGGTCATGGCAAAAACCGACCCGGATGCCCCGCGCCACGAGCAGTACAGTACCTTCATCGTTGAGTTGCCCAATCCCGGCTACGAAATTGTCCGCAACATCGAAACCATGCAGCCCCACACCGAGCTGGGTCTAAAGCTCGGCGGCAGCCACTCGGAAATCAAAATCGATAACCTGCGTGTGCCCCGGGAAAACATCCTTGGCGGTCAGGGACAGGGCTTCAACATGGGTCAGCATCGCTTGGCCTACGGTCGCTTACGCCATGGCATGCATAACGTGGCCATGGCCCAGCGGGCGCTGGATCTGGCGGCCAAGCACGTCGTCAGCCGCAGCACTTTTGGTGAGCGGCTTGCGGATCGCCAAGGCGTGCGATGGATGCTTGCGGACTGTGCTTCTGAGATCTACAAGGCGCGACTGATGCTGCTGCACATTGCCTACAAAGCCGAAAATGGCATGGATCTGCGCAACGAAAATGGCATCGCCAAAGTGTTTTTGGCCAACATGGTGCATCAGGTAGTGGACACTGCTCTGCAGCTCCACGGCGCATTGGGTTACAGCCACGACACGCCGCTGGCCCGTTGGTACACGGGTATCAGATCCCAGCGCTTGGTGGATGGCCCAGACGAAGTGCACCGCTGGCGCACCGGTGCCAACGTCATCAAGGCGTTTGAAAAGCACGGCACCACCGCATCGGTTTGTGGCGGCGAATTGTTCGACTGATCAAGAACAGGCCAACAGGGTCCTTGCCCTGTTGGCTACCCCGCAACCAGGGCCGTCATCCCAATCCTGCGTTGCAACCCATCCACACGGTTTGACCACGCCAGTGCTCTGGCCAAAAACCTGCTGGGAGCCATTTGCCCTGACTGGCTCCTCCCTGTAGCGTCCACCCTAAGTTAACGTTAAGGCGATGCCATGAACCGTCGTTTTATCTCGGCCCTAGCCACGGTTATTTTGCTTTCTGCCTGCGGAGGTGGCGGCGGCAGCAGCAACACCGCATCCCAAGGAGAGACGCCAACCGCAAACCGGGCGCCGACCATCAACCCCATTGCTGGCACCGTCGCGGTCACCGAAAACACCACGTCGGTGACCCAACTTTCTGCATCGGATCCAGATGGGGACACCATCAGCTTTGAACTTTCTGGTCCGGACAGGGGGCGCTTTGCGATCACCGACAGTGGTGTGTTGAGCTTCAGCGAAGCTCCTGACTATGAGGCACCGAGAGACAGCAACTCAGACAATGTCTATGAGGTCACTATCACCGCTTCTGACGGCAGCCTGAGTTCCGCGGTTGGTCTGTTAGCCCAGGTGCAAAATGATGAGGTAGACGACTTTCAAATAACCGCCTCCAGCTTCAATCCCGGAACGTCTATCCCGTTAATCCACGCCTGCGTAGCTTCCGGGGGCAACAACTACTCACCCCAATTGAGCTGGATAAATCCGCCAGCGCAAACGGATTCTTTCGGGCTGATTGTGGATGACGAAACCGCGCCCTGCGGCACCGACGCCAACGCTTGCGTGCACTGGAATTTGTTTAACATCGACGCGTCCATCAGCGCCTTAGTAGAGGACGTGAATCCAGCAACGCTGGTGGATGCCAGCGGTTTCAGCAGCGCCGTTGAAGGTCTGACCTATGCGGGCACGAATAACTACGAAGGACCCTGCCCACCGCCGGGCAATGCCCATACCTATACCTTCGTGCTGTACGCGCTGAGCGCGGATCAACCGAACATGACCCGCCTCGACGCATTGACGCGCAGTGAATTCGAAGAGGCCTACGCCGCTAACATCCTTGGCCAAGCCACCCTAACCGGCACCTTTTCCAACTAGAGGCAGCGAGACAGCTAGAGTCGGCGCGGTTTCCTCCAACATCTAGGCGCTGGCGCCTTAGCTATCGGGCTGGCCGCAGCATGGGGTGAACCACTGGAGAGCTTTGCTCCTGAATGCGGCCGATGACTTCAAAGCCATGCCGCTCATACAACGAGATATTCGCCGGATTGGATGACTCCAAATAAGCGGGCAGTCCTTGTTCGTCACAGCGCGCCAAAGCGTACTTCATCAGCTCAGCACCCAACCCTTTGCCCTGATAGTGCGGATCAACACCTATCAACGGCAGATACCAGCATGGCGTATCCGGGTGATAACTCTGCATGGCGCCCAGCACGGACCCCACTTCTTCCAGTCGCTCTGGCGCTACCGCCTGAGCTAACAAATTCGATACGTTTTCATCCATGTCGTCATCGTCGTGCCCTGGCGGCACCCACAGTGCAGCGCCGGCAAAATCGGCGACTTGATAAGCCGTCCCAGCGGCAAACGCTGCGCCGCCAAAATTGTCAAATGCCGCTGCGGCAAAGGTCAGATAGGTGTCCGCCTTGGGCATCATCCAGCGCACTAAAGGATCCGAGGCAAAAGCCGCCACGATGGTATTCAGGGCCACGCCGCGATCTTCCATGGCTACCACTTTAACGTCAGGCTGGTCACTCATTTCTTGCTCCTTGTTTTTTTGGTTTCGATTGCTTGTTTGTCCTGGGGCCACTGTGCCGCAGTTTTTATCCAGGTTTCATCTAAAACGTCAGCTGCCAGCCGTTGTCTTTAAGCCAGCGCCGCTGCATTTCGTAATCTGGGATCACCCGCCTGACTTCGGACCAGAAGCGCGTGCCGTGGTTCATTTCCAACAAATGGCACAGCTCGTGGACCACCACATAATCCAGAATGTGTATGGGTGCATGGATCAGACGCCAATTAAGCTGAATACTCTGATCCGGTTTGCAGCTGCCCCAGCGCGCTTTATAGCTTTTGATCTGGATGCGACTGGGTGTGGCACCGACTTTTTGCTTGTATACATTGACACAAAAAGTCAGCTCTTCCACAGCTCGGTCGTAAAGCCATTGTTCCACCAAGGCGCGCAATTCATCCGGTTCGCTAAGCACTGTAGCAGGCGCTTGAACGATCAGCTGATTTTGGTGTCGATACACTTGGGTAGCGGGTTTGACCTCAAGCGCCAAACTTAACTTGCGGCCCTGATACAGCAATGTGCTGCCGTTACCCAGACTGCCGTCGTTTATTGCCTGAGCTTGCAGTGCTTGGCGCTGCAAAGCAGCGGTCTTTAACTTGTTTTCTATCCAGCGCTGCTTGCTATCAATTAAGGTGCGAATCTCGGCCAAAGGCAGCGCCTGAGGGACCCGAATCGAAACGCCCTCTAAATCCACTTTAATGCTCGCGGTACGTCGGCGTTTTGAGCGCACGACAAGCACTTCATAATTGTCAAAGGTTAGAACTTCAGGCATCGCTCTATTGTGACCAAAAAGGCATACATGCAGTATTCTTTTCCTATCGCCATGTCTCGGTCAGTATCGGTGCATCGTTAGCTGATGACCCGTACAAAAAAGGATAAGACACATAACTTGGAGCTACTCCCATGGTAGAGCCAGCCAATTCAGCCCTTAACCTCAGGCCTTTGAGCGCGCTCATGCTTATGGGCTGCTTGGCTCTGGTGGCCTGCGGCGGTGGCGGCGGCGCTCCTTCCGCACCGGTGCAACAACCCGTCGCTTCTAACCCCACAAACGGCGGCACCAATTCGGGGAATGGCAATTCCGGCAACGGTGTTAATCCCGCAGACTTTCCAAACTCAGACCTCTACAAGAATTATTGCGGCGCCCCGCGCACCAGTACCGCGGAAGAGTTCTTTCCAGATCTGGCCGGCCGCTTCGAAGACGAGGCCTATTGGCTGCGTTCGTGGTCCTATGAAACCTACCTTTGGTATGACGAGATCATCTTCTCGGATCCTGAGGACATCACCCCATCTGCGGAAGGAGTAGCCCAGTACTTTGACAGCTTAGTCACCCCCGAATTCACCCCTGCGGGCAACCCCAAAGACCGTTTTCACTACGCTCAAGATACAGCGCAGTACGAGGCCCGCAGCCAGCAAGGTATTACCTATGGCTACGGCGCGCGGTATCGGTTGGTGCGCCCCACCCCACCCAGAGAACTGGTGATTTCCCAAGTGGAAGCAGGCTCTCCTGCCGCTGCCGCAGGGCTGGTTCGCGGCACGCGGATCGTGACCGTGGACGGTGAGGACCTGATCCTAGGCTCTGATGTGGACACCCTGAACAACGGGCTGTTCCCAAATCAGCCCGGCGAGGCGCATCAATTAGGCATACTCAACCCTGGCGAAGCAGCAGCCCAAACCGTGACTCTGACATCGGCCCAAATCACCGAAAACCCGGTACCTTTGACCACGGTGATCACTACGAACTCCGGCAACGTCGGCTATCTGTTGTTTAACAGTCATATTCTGACCGCCGAGCAAAAACTGGTGGATGCCATCAATCAATTTAACGCCCAGAACATTACCGATCTGGTCGTGGACATTCGCTACAACGGTGGCGGCTATTTGTATCTGGCCAATCAATTGGCCTACATGGTGGCCGGTGCAGGCGTGGCTGGCCAAACCTTCAGCGCCCTAGAGTTCAACGACAAAAACCCGGGAATCAACCCGGTCACCGGTGAGGTGGTAGCGCCGACACGTTTTTACACCACCACGTTTGAGGCGTCCCCGTCAGGCCGGGCGCTGCCCACGTTGAACCTGCCGCAGCAGCGTGTCTTCGTGCTGACCACCTCAAGTACATGCTCTGCTTCTGAAGCATTTATCAATGGTTTGCGCGGGGTGGGCGTGGAGGTGATTCAGATAGGCACCACCACTTGCGGCAAACCCTACGGTTTTTACCCACAGGACAACTGCGGTACCACCTATTTCACAACCCAGTTTCGCAGCGTGAATGCCCAGGGATTTGGTGACTATCCCGATGGATTTTCCCCGGCAAACGCCAGCGCCTCAGCCCTGGGGGTGAGCTTGCCAGGCTGCCAGGTGGCTGACGATTATTCACCCCTAGGCGCTGTTGCAGAGCCCTTGCTGGCGGCGGCACTGGCCTATCGACAAGACCCCAGTAGCTGTAGCACACAGCCAAGTACAGGCGCTCAAAACCCCATCAGCAGTGATCCCGACCTCCCAGCAGCACCGGCCGAAGCCACCGGCGCAGCGATGATTTTTCCCAGAATCGAGCTGACGGACATGCTGCTTCGAGGGGAGTAGATGCCTAGGTCTACGCTGCCATCTGGGGCGCTATACGCTTCGTCGGACGAGTGACAAATGATGTGGCGTCCACCGGTTGTTTATGCCAGTGTTCAGCCAATACATTGATGCATGATCAAGCTTGGAGACGGGATTATGAAAACTCCTAACAAATCCATACTCCTGGTAGAAGACCATCAGGAATTGGCCGAAACCGTTGGCGCCTATCTGGAAGCCAGCGGTTACATCGTGGATTACGCCAGTGACGGCCTGACGGCGATGCACCTCGGCGTCACCAACATTTACGAAGCCATCGTGCTGGATGTCATGCTGCCTGGTGTCGATGGACTGACCGTGTGCCAGCGTCTGCGCAACGATGCCAATGTGACCACCCCTATCATTATGTTGACTGCCCGGGACCAGCTCAGCGACAAGCTGCAAGGTTTTGAATCCGGGGCCGATGATTATCTGATCAAACCCTTCGATATGCCTGAACTAGAGGCGCGGTTGGAAGCCGTGATTCGCCGCAGCCAACACCTAGAGAAGGAATATCACGTTGGGGGGCTAACCCTGAACCTAGACACCATGGAAGTGGTCAGAGACGAGCAACCGCTAACGCTGTCTCGCACGTTGTTCAACATCCTGCATGTGCTGATACGAGAATCGCCCAAGGTGGTAACCCGAGCATCACTGGAACGGGAACTCTGGGGTGACGAGCCACCGGACAGCGACACCCTGCGCAGCCATATTTACAACTTGCGCCGCATCATTGATCGACCCTTCGACGAACCGCTGCTGCAAACCCGTCAGGGCCAGGGTTACTGCCTGCGCAAGGCGTCCTCAGAGTAACCTGCAACTCGCGGGGTGGCGCACCCCAATTTGACCCAATTGGCGTGATTCGGTTGACAAAAAAACGACATTGTTCGGCGTAGTGTCGGGGCAGTTGCATTAACGAAGCCCTGCCGAGCCTATCGCTTTTGCCACGATGCTGTTGCTCAACCCAGAGGCTTTGCCTCCTGGGTTTGGGCCCAGTGCGCGATCCATCCCTCTTGGAAATGTCGTCATGTCCCAACACCTGGTTTGGCTTCGTACCGACCTACGCACCTTAGATAACCCTGCGCTATATGCCGCAGGGCAAAGCGGTCAAGTCACCGCACTGTTTTTACTCTGCCCCGAGCAATGGCAAGCCCACGGCCTTTCACCCTATAAAGTTGGCTTTATGTTGCGCAGCCTGGATGTGGTTAGTCAGCAGCTCGCCGCCTTGGGCATACCCACCCGCATCGTTGCCAGCACCGACTTCGCTGACGCCCCAGCCCAAGTCCTGCAAGTGGCTAAAGATCTCGGCGCCGCCAAGGTGTTTTGGAACGATGAAATTGCCATCGACGAACAGCGACGGGATGCCGCCGTCGCCCAGTCCTTGGCTGCTGCCGGCATAGGCGTAGAACGTCACCAGGGCTTTACCTGCCTGGCACCGGGCAGCGTGCGTAAGCCCGACGGCACGTCCTATGCGGTTTTTACCCCCTTCAAAAAACGTTGGTTCGCCCAGTGCATTCATCAGGGTATCCACAGCTTACCGAGCCCCCAGCCCCAAGCGGACCCAATAGCCCCAGCATCAGCCCCGGACGTTGTCGGGGACTACACAAAAGGTTTTGGCGCCGATCTTTGGCCAAGCGGTGAACTTCAGGGCCAGTTGGCGCTCAAGACTTTCGTCCAGCGCGCCATTCAGGGCTATGAAGCGCAACGGGATCTGCCCACAGAACCGGGTACCAGCCGCTTGTCGCCACACTTGGCGGTGGGCAGCGTGTCAGCCAATCAGTGCTTGCTTGCAGCCTATGCCGCTAACAATAATCGTTTGTTTGATGGCCATCCGAGCATCGATACTTGGATCAGCGAACTGGTGTGGCGGGAGTTCTACAACCACATTCTGGCCGAGCATCCGAGGCTGGCCATGGGTCGCGCCTTCAAACAAGAAACCGACGCATTACCCTGGAATCACGACCAAGAACGTTTACAGCGATGGCAGCGTGGTGAGACCGGATTCCCCTTTGTCGATGCAGGCATGCGTCAGCTCAACAACACCGGTTGGATGCATAACCGGCTGCGTATGGTCACCGCACAGTTTTTGGCCAAACACCTGTTTTTAGATTGGCGACTGGGCGAAGCCTACTTCATGAACCGGTTGGTGGATGGCGACATTGCCGCCAACAACGGTGGCTGGCAGTGGAGCGCCTCCACGGGCACCGACGCAGTGCCCTATTTCCGGGTCTTCAATCCGATACGTCAGGCCGAACGTTTTGACCCTGAGGGGACTTTTGTTCGCAGCATGATTCCCGAACTGGCTCAGGCCGGGCGCAAACAAGTGCTGGAACCCTGGAAATATGGTGGGGTGCCCGGTTATCCGGAGCCTATGGTGGATCTGAGTGAAGCCCGGGACAAAACCCTAGCCATTTGGAAGTTAGCCCGATCCTAACCCCTGCGGCGGTGCGCTAGTTCTCGAAGAACTCGATGGTCACTTCGGTACCTTGGCCCACGTTGCTTTGCACGCTTATGGGCCAATCAAATTGATGCACCAGCCGTCGCACAATGGACAGGCCCAGGCCGTGTCCCATACTGGTCGCACGACTGCGCTCACCGCGGTAAAACGGCTCGAAGGCATGCTGCAACTCCTCGGGACTCATACCGATGCCGGTATCGATGACGCTGATGCTATTTTTCGTAATACGCACCACCACCGAACCCTGCTGGGTGTAGTTAATGGCGTTACGCAGCAAGTTGATTAACACAATTTGTATCACCCGAGCCGGTGCTTTCACCCAAAGCTGAGCCTGCTCGTCTATGGTCAGCTGCAATCCCCGGTCCTCGGCCAGGGACGCAACCTGCTCGACGAAGCCGGGAATCAAATCGTTGAGGCAACGAATTTCGTCGATGCGTTCGACTTCCTCACCCCGAGCCAACAGCAATAGGGTTTCGATCAATCCTTCCATGTCGTCAACGGTGCGACGCATACGGGCAAAGGCCTTGATGTCATCTTCCGAGCGATCGGGATTGCGCTGCAGCAAATCCAGAGAGCCTTTGAATACGGCGATGGGCGTGCGCAGTTCGTGACTGGCATCGCGGGTAAAAATGCGCTCGCGTTCGATAAAGGTGTCCAAGCGTTCAGCAAAGCTGTCGATGGCATCAATCATCACATCGACTTCCACATTGGCGAGGGCTCGCAAATCCCCTAAATCCACCGCCGGCTGGTTGTAGCTACCAAAGCGAAAGTCCTCTAGGTAATCGGCCAACTTAACGATGGGAGAAATGGCGCGATGAGAGAGTCGATACGTCAAAAAAGAAAAGCCGTAAACGATGAGGAGCGCTAACGACAGCGGCAAGATACCGAAGTAGAAAGCCAGCTGAGATACATCTTCACTGGCAAAGATCAGGTACAAGATTGGACCATCATGGGCGTCTTGTTGGCTCACAAACAACGTCGGCGTGCTATCCCCCATGGTGATTCGGCCAACAAAACCCGGTTGCTGGGAGGTCACTTCCGGCGGCGGCTCTGGGTCATTGGCGGGATCCGATGACCGATGGGTTTCGCCGTGAATGAAATAGCCGCGCATATTGGCGGTATTGGGCAGCGGCTGGTCAGGATTGTCTTCGTACAGGTGCCAATAGTGGGCGGCCTCGTTCTCCAAGGCCTCGGTAATTAAGAAGTCTTCAACAATGGTGTTGGTAATGTAGATGCCAGCCGCCACCGTGGCACTGATCAAAATCACCTGCAGCGCCACCACGCGGCCAAGCTTGGTCATTAACTTAGTGCGTCGAATATTCACCCAGCTTCCCTAGAATACGATGGTCTACTGATGGGTATTCCCCAATCCCCTGTAGCCATCATGACACAAGCATTAGACGGCAGTTAGCGCAGTTTTTGCCCGCTGAAACACCAGATAAAACAGGATTACCCACACCGCAGCCAGCACCGCTAAGCCTTGGACGGATGGAATGACCACCGCATCAAAGCGCTCGCCGGCCAGATAGGACAACGGCGAACTGCAGCCCACCAAGAGGGCGCCAAACAGCGGGCGATTGACCAAAAAGTAGAGGCTGTGGCGAATGCTTAAACCCACCGCCAACCAGAGCATGACGATCCAGACCGGAGCAACGGCTATGCCCAGCGGCAGCATCACCGCAGCTTGCCCATAATCGAGCACGCCCGCATACATCCAAAACGTATCCAGGCACAAACCGATGCCGCCCAGGAGCAACACAAAGGGCAGATCTTGGGTTATCTCACGGCGCCAAATGCTGAGCGCCAACATGGCTGCCAGCGCAGCAGCGCCGAAGTAGGCCCCACCGATAACGCAGCACAGCCAGGCTCCTTTCATCATCAGAGCATTGGCTACCTTATAACCCGCAGACCCTTGCAGCACCGTTATCGAATCCCTTCCTTAGCCGCCTTGCCGTTGATCGGCATTACCCAGATCCGATGACCGGTTTTCAGAATAATCCGCCGCGCTGGACACGCTGCTGCGGCTGTCCGACAACTCCGGCAGTTTTGCCAGCACTTGGGCCGCAGCATCAACACCGCTGCGAAAGCCATCCTCATGACCGCCCATGCCCCAATAGGCACCGCAATAAAACGTGCGATCAATGCCGTTAATTTCGCCATGGCGCTGCTGGGCTTGATAGGCGTTGGCGTCTAACACCGGATGACGATACGTCCGCTCGGTCCAAATGCGCTTGGGCGCCTGCTGGGGATTCAGGGTGATGAAAAATTGTGGGCCTTTGATTCCCTGCACCCGGTTCATCCAGTAGGTGGTCTCAGACCGACCGCTGGCCTCATCAATGCGCGCATTCCAGCTTGACCAGTTTTGCGGGTCTCTGGGCATGTAGGTGGCGTCACCATGCAGCACCACCTGATTGTCCACATAGCGGACCGCGCCAAGAATTTCTTGCTCTTGGGCATTCGGCGTCACCAACGCTTCCAAGGCTTGGTCACTGTGACATGCCATCACCACGGCATCGAACTGCATGGATTCAGACTCGGTTTCGATGGTGACGCCATCGGCATGACGATGCACCCGCAGCACTTGGGCGTTACAGCGAATATCGCCAGGAAACTGCTGGGCAAACACCTCTAGGTACTGGGAAGCGCCACCGCTGACCACCTGCCAAAGCGATTGGGCGGGGTGCTGAAAAATCTTTTGGTTTTGCACAATGGAGGCCAAATGCTGCAGCGGTGTGTCTAGGGCGCTGTCTTGGCTCTGGGCCCACAATGCCGCGCACAGGGGCGCCATGTGCAACTGCACAAATCGCTGGCTGTAGTTATTCTCGTCAAAGTACTCCCCGGCACTTTTTGAGCCGAGCTGCTCCGCCGCTTTCGGCGCATCCATATGAAATCGCTGCCAATCCCACAGCAGCCGCCAGTGCTTGGGAGAGAACAACAACTGATTGGAGGAAAAAAACGTGCGCCACCCAATGGTGCTGTATTCCAGATCCTCCGCATCGGATCGCACGCTAAAGGTCATGTCCGTACGCTGAGTTGGCACACCGATCTGGGCCAGCCATTGGCAAAAACTGGCGTGACCGGAGGGGTGAAAGGCCACAAATCCGGTATCGATGGTATAGACCTTATCCTCTACCCAGACTGAGTGAGAGTCGGTGTGTCCGCCTAGCCGCCGCTGGGCCTCGAACAAGGTGACATCAACGGATTCGGCTAATTTATGCGCTGCGGCCACGCCAGAAATACCGCCACCCACCACGGCGACACGACGGCGCCCTGGAGCGCCTGGGTTTCTATTTTGTGGATCGTTCATGTTCCTTGTTCTCTGTGACTTGCCTGCTTAATCAGTCATCCCATCGCAAGCAGGCTTCGACCTTGGTCGGAGAGATGCAGGTGTCGCGCCGTATGTTGACGCAAGTTGGACATCTCTCGCACAGAAGGAGAATCAATCTCAGCTATGGGAGCTTTGAGGACTCCACTATTCACAAGAGCGCGTGAAGCTGTTGTAAAAACGCAAAAAAAAGCTCTTCACTGATCTTTCACGACAACCTCACTAACCTCCTTTCATGAAAATCCTTCCCCTAATATTTATTGTTTGCGTTGCTTGCGGCTGCGCCGCCAACGCCCCCACATCGTCCAGTTATCCGGCCGCTTACCGCCAGGCCTTGGAGCAATTTCCTGGCGCTGCTGACGTGCCCGACCAGACCATTGCGACCTTCACGGCGTTCCTCTCAGACCTCGGCTCTGAGCAGACCCCAGCCAGAGCCGAAAAGCTGTATGCCCCCACTTTGCACTTCAGCGATTCGCTGATGCTCACCAGCAACCGAAGCGACGTGGTTACGCACTTCCAAGGCTTGGTGGACGGCGGTACTCAGGTAGAAGTAGACGTGCTGCAAACCTTGGTGGAAGGCCCGGATGTGTATCTGGTTTGGTCCATGCAGTCCCAATTCACGCCGATTCGCAAACCCGTCATCAGTGACAGCATTGGCATTACCCATCTGCGCTTCGACCAAATGGGACAGGTGGTGATGCACCAGGATTTTTGGGACACCGGACAAGGCTTTTATCAGTTTGTGCCCGGGCTGGGGCCTGTTATCAAGGGCATCAACAAGCGCTTTGCCCCTAAGGACGCGACCCAATGAGCGGGGCATTAGTACTGGCGGCCGTAGCCGTAATCCTACAAGGCACCCTAGCTTGGTATCTGGCTTGGCAGTTCCGCCGCGCCAGCATTGCCGACATTTTTTGGCCTCTGCACCACCTCTTGGCAGCCTTGATCTGGCTGCTGGTCATTCCGGTTACGCTAACCACTGAAGCACTGCTGACCTTCACGCTTGTGAGCCTGTGGGCGGTGCGTCTGGCCACACACTTAAGCGTTCGTCAGGTTGGTGCCCCGGAGGACCATCGCTACACGGCGCTGCGCAGTGGCCAAGACGCCAATTTTGATCAACGCAGCTTGTACGTGATCTTTATTCCCCAAGCGCTGATGGCTTGGTTTATGTCGCTGGCTTTAATACCCGTTCTGTCTGCAGCCCAATGGTCATGGCTGGCGTATCTTGGACTTGGCGTTGCCGTGGCTGGCCTGGTCTGGGAAGTCATCGCCGATCTGCAGCTCACGGCGTTTTTGAAACACAGTCAAACCCATCAAGTCATGAACCTCGGCTTGTGGTCCCTGTCGCGCCACCCCAACTACTTTGGCGAATGGTTATTTTGGTTAGGCATCTGTCTGTCCGCCTTCAGCCTCATGGAAACCGCATCCATGGCTGCAGCGCTGCCCATGGTGTTACTCACCTATTTGTTGCTGCGTTTTACCGGTGTGAAGCGCACCGAGGACGGCATGAGCCGCCGACGGCCAGACTACGAGGCTTATCGCCAAGCAACGCCGGGGTTTTTCCCAAAGCTGCCGGGTAGCCGACCGGTCAATGCTCCAGACCTGAGTGCCTTGTTGGGCACCCTTGGCGCAAGCTATCGACACTTGGTACAGCGTCTGGGTTGGTGGTCGATTTTGCTCTGTCTTGGCGTTGGGATCAGCGCCGATTTCCAGCGCCCGGCCTATGCCCAACTCGACAACCAGCAACGCTGGTTTTTCGATGTGCGCATCGACGGCAAAGACGTGGGCTTTCACGAATTTGTCGCTTCTCGCAGCGCCAGCGGCTACGAAGTTCAAGCCCGCGCGGAATTTCGCTACAAAATACTCGGTGTCACCCTGTTCTCTTATGAGCACCAAGTACAGGAACGGTATGACGCAAACATGTGCTTACTGGACATCCAAAGCCAAACCAAAACCAACGCAACCGTGCAGCAATTGACTGGGGCAGCGGTGGAGAACGGCTACGCGCTTACCACCGACGAAGAAGTGCTGGTGGATCAAACCTGCCTGATGACGTTTGCCTATTGGTCTCCAACCCTGTTTTCCCGACAGCAGCTGCTTAACGGTCAGACCGGCCAAGTCATGGATGTGATCCTAGATCAGCAGCCCGTCAGTGACACGGAACCGACATGGACCCAGTACTCGTTGGTTGCAGACAAAATCGACATCACCTTAGGCTTTGATGAAACCGGTACCTGGCGATCCTTGGTTTCCAAACTGCAAAACGGCCGCACCCTAACCTACCACTTGCGTAGCGAGCCCACCCTAGCCGGGCTGGGTCCGTCTTAGGCGAATAAGCGGGGTTCGCGAGCGGGGCTAAGAATTGTCGGCGCCTAGGGTCTCTTTATCTTGCTGCAGCACACCCTCTTGTTTCCACGCGGCTATCGCTGCTGCTCCGGCCCCTAACCAGTCCTCTAACACCTCGGCATTGTGCTCACCGCGATGCGGCGCCGGCCCGCGCACGCCGCTGCTGGCAGCAGAAAATCGATACGGTGATTGGGTTAGGGGACGGGTGCCACCTGCGCGATCATCCATTTGCACAATGGCGCCTCGCGCCACCAAGGTGGGTTGATCCACCACATCAGCAGGCTGACGCACTTTGCCCCAGGCTAGATTCATCTGGTGCATGGCCGCTTCTACCGCGTCCCAGGTCTGCAGCGCCGCCATGTAATCCGCGACGATGCCCCGGCGCACCGAGATTTTTTCTGCTAACGGCGTGTCTTGGTTGGTGGGGTCGTTGACCCCCATGACTTTGGTGAGCTGCATCCAAACGAAACGAAAATCCGCAGACAACAGGATGGGCCCGGCACCGGTTGGCCAAATGTCGTTGGGCAGGGCTGCGGTGTCCTCAGCGTCCTCCATGGCGTAGTGCACCTGATCGTCGGTGGCAAAGGTGGCATCAATCATGGCGATATCAATATGCTGCCCCTGACCTGTGCGTTGCCGCATGATCACCGCCGACAGCAAGCCGACTAAGCCGTGCAAACTGGCGTTGGTGTCTGCAACGGACAGAGGCAAGTCGCTGACCGGAATGCCTTGGCGGTTCGCTTGGCGCTGCATTAAACCCGCCTCGGCATGAATGATGGGGGCGTAGGCGGGACGATGGGATTCCGGACCACCCTGACCGAAACCCGAGATCGAAAGCATGATTAGGCGCGGATTCACGGTCTGTAACACGTCGTAGCCCAGACCCAATCGCGGCATGACATCCGGTCGATAGTTCTCGATCAGAATATCCGCTTCCGCGACCAAAGACTTCACCAGATCCACAGCGCCAGGCGCGCGCAAATCCATACAAATATTGCGTTTACCCGCATTTTGCTGATGGTAGTAACCGGGCAAACCGGCAATTCTGCGACCCCACAAGCGCGTGACATCGCCATCCGGCGGCTCAATTTTCACCACGTCGGCGCCAAGGTCGCTGAGCATGCGCCCGGCAAAGGGACCAGCCAGCACCCGGGAAAAATCCAGCACCTTGAGTCCATGCAACGGATATTGTTGATCTGCTTTTACTGTGGTCATTCCCCATTCCTCAAATCCACGCTAAGTCTTATGCTCTCACGACCCGGACAAAAAAAGGGAGTGGGCATGGCGAAAAATCCCCAGGGGAATCGACCCAGCTTTTCTGACGAACCACCCTTAGAAAAAGATGAATCGACCCAGCAAGGATCCTTGGACGATTTGGGCTGGGCCCAGGGCGACCCCGAGGCCTACGCAGAGCATCGAGAATATCTGGAGCAACACAACGGCATACGGGGGCTGGAGCGCCTGCAGCCGACAGACATTGACGAGGCGGTACGGATTTTCTACCGGGACGGCTTTGTCGTAATCGAAAACGCCCTCAACCCAGAGCAATTGCAGCAATTGTCCGAGGCATCAGAGCGGGTCATACGGGATGTGCTGGCCAAGGACAAAAACCGCCAAGGCAATCGAGGCAGTCACCGCTACTCCTTCGGCTCTGCCAGCCTAACCGGCCAATTACTGCACGAACCGGCCTGGGCCATGTTGGTGGATCTACCCACGGTGACCCCCATCATCACCGCCATTTTCGGCAGCCGAGACTATATTTTGCGCGGCGCGGGAGGCGACTTTTGTCTGCCCGGCGCCAGCACCTACCAACCTCTGCATTCAGACATGAATGATCGCTTGGAGTACCAAGGCCAAACCTTTGGCTCCTTTCACGACCCTCGCGGCCGGCTGAACTATCGGGACCTGCCCTGCCCCTATGTCTGCTGTAACTTTTTGACCTGCGACTTCACCCGCATTAATGGCCCCACCCGGCAGATACCCGGCACCCAACACAGCCAGCAAAAAATTCCAAAACTGGCGGAAGAGCCGGAATGGATGAAGCTCAGTACCGTCTGCCCTGCACCGGCAGGCAGCGTGCTGATTCGAGACACCCGGGCATGGCATGGCGGCACGCCCAACCTGTCCGATCACGTTCGAGCCATGCCCAATGCAGAATTTCATGCACCCTGGTATCGAGAACCCATGAAGATCAGCATGCCCAGGCAGATTTACGACACCCTAAGCGACCATGGTCAGTACATCGCGCGCTATATCGTGGCCCAACCGGGGGAGGAATTGGTGACTGGCATCCGAGACGACTTGGGCACCACACCGCCGGGTTTAAGGGAGAAGCGTTGAGAGATGGGTTAATCGCCTTGGCCATGCCTTAGCTGCCGCTTGACCACATACCCCGGGCTGTACCCGGAGCCTGCAACCACTAAATCTCAACCCAACAGATACACAGGTCAGTGTATCTCTGCCGCATCGCCCTGGGCTTGACGTAGCTTGTCGATATCAAAGTCAGGCTTTTGGGCCGCGGCAATAATCACCGCTTCTCGGCGCGCCAACTGATCCGCAGCGTCTTTTACCTGACCGATCACATCCCCAGGAATCACTACCGCGCCATGTTGGTCTGCATGAATGATGTCGCCGTCCATCACTCGCATGCCTGCCACATCTACCGGACGGGCGAAGTCCACCACATGCACATAGGCGTGGGACGGCAGCACGCTGGCTGCGAGCATTTGAAATCCCGGCGCGATATCCGGCACGTCACGAACCCCACCATCGGTAATCACGCCCTGGCAGCCAAAGCCCTTGTGAATGTTGGAGTTCACTTCGCCCCACAAACAGCCGTAGCCGTTGTTACCGTCCAGATCTTGGATCACCGCGATACTTGGCTTCGGTCCTTGATCGATATAGGCGTAGTAACCGTCCGATATCTTTCTGGCCTCCTCACCGGATAAATCCGATGGATGGGCTGCGCGTATGGTGGCAGTTCGGGCATAGCCGATCATGGGCGGCAACTCGGGACGCGTGCACACCAATTGGCTGGTGGTAAAGCCATAACCTCTGCGTTTGGGTATGAGCAGCTCTAGAGCATTGCATACCGTTGGGGTGTCGATGGTCTGTAGGGTGGCAATCAGGCTAGCGGTTAGTTGCGTACTCATATCTATGTTCCTCGGTCAGCTGTTGTACCCCGTGTGGGGATGCGTGTTTGGCCTATGTTGCGCTCTGCAGGCCCGCCTTCGCGCCCGCCCCGGTGGGACAGCTTTTTGCGGCAAAGGCGCTGGATCAAGTTGGGTTATGCCGGTGCTTTCGCTAAAGTCCGTGCACTGCATTTGTCTATTATTGACGCAGCAAACGGGGAAGAGGAAGGGAGTATTTCAACCGTGTCAGACAGCCAACTTAGCCGAGCCGATGTGCTTGCCACCCTGACCGCACCGGGTCAGCCATATGAGCTTATCAACACTACGGTGTTCGGCAGAGACTGCCGCTTTTTCAAAAACGCACCGGCTACTCTGCGAGAGTTGTTTGCGGAAAACGCCACCGACGCAACGTTTATCGTTTATGAGGACGAGCGTCTGACCTTTGCCCAGGCCCTGGAAAAGTCGGCGCAAATCGCGGCTTTGCTGGTGCGGGACTATGGCATTGGCAAGGGTGACCGGGTCGCTATCTCCATGCGTAACTACCCCGAGTGGGTACTGACCTTCATGGCGGTGACATCCGTTGGCGCAGTGGCAGTTGCCATGAACGCGCTGTGGCAACCGGATGAAATGGCCTACGGGCTAACCGACAGCGGCGCTAAGCTGCTGATCGCAGATGACGAACGGCTCGAGCGTTTTGCGCAAATTGAGGAAGACCTGGCGGTGAAAACCATCGCGATACGGTCCTCGGCGTACCCAGACAGCCCAGAGCTTGCGCAGTTGCTGGCCCAGCAGCAGGCCACTCACGGGACTCTGCCTATGCCAGACCAGCGCCCAGAGCGCGAAGACGATGCCACCATCATGTACACCTCTGGCTCTACCGGTCACCCCAAGGGCGTGGTGTCCTGCCATATGAATATCTTAGCGGCGCTGCTGAGCTGGGAGCTGGATCAGACCTGTGGCATCGCCATGCTGCCAGAGCCACCACCAGTGCCAGTCCACCAGGCGGCTACCTTGCTCGCGGTACCCTTATTTCATGCCACCGGCTCTCACGCGGTGTATCTGGCCAGCTATCGGCATCAGCGCAAACTGGTGTCCATGTACAAATGGGATGCCGCAGCCGCAGCCGAACTCATCGAGGCTGAACAGATCAACTCGTTCATTGCGCCTGCAGCCATGACCGGCGATCTGGTTCAGGAAGCACAACGCACCCAGCGTGATCTCAGCACCCTGGCGTCCGTAGGCGGAGGCGGTGCCCCCAGAGCACCGGAGCAGGTGCGCAGCATTGAAAAGTCCTTCGTCAACGCCCTCCCCGGCACCGGTTGGGGCATGACCGAGACTAACGCCATCGGCACCGGCATTGGCGGCATGGACTATGTCGAACACCCGGAAAGCTCAGGCCGCTGCAGTGCCGTTATGGAACTCAAAGTTATCGACGAGCAGGGTGAAGCCTTACCTGCGGGAGAACGAGGCGAACTGCTGATCCGCGGCGCTGGGGTTTTCCGAGGCTATTGGAATCGTCCCGACGCCGACGCCGAAACCTTCCTACCCGGCGGCTGGATGCGTACTGGCGACGTGGCCTACTTAGACGACGAAGGCTATCTGTACATTGTTGACCGAATCAAAGACCTGGTGATTCGCGGCGGCGAAAACATCGGCTGCGGTGAAGTGGAAGCAGCATTGCTGGAGCACCCGCTGATTCATGAAGCGTCAGTCTACGCGGTGCCCGACGAGCGGTTGGGTGAAGAGGTGGGCACCACGGTTTATGTGGCCTCACCCATTGCTGCGGACGACCTGACGAACTTTCTGCAAGAGCGGCTGGCGAAATTCAAAATTCCTCGTCATGTCCATCAACAGCAAGAACCCTTGCCCCGAACCGCATCTGGAAAAATCCTCAAACGTGATCTGCGCGAAGAGGCCTGCCAGCGTCTGGGCGTGGCCTAAGGGATTCGGGTACGAGGGGTGATCAAGCTGACGGTGGTATCTCGGACATTGCTTGGCATCGCCTTAGCGCTGCTGTCAGCTTGCGCGACGGAGGAAAAAATGAGTGCGACCAACCCAGACCTAGTTCGACAAACCGCGTCCGGCCCGATACGGGGGCTTTGGGCCGACCCAGCTCAAGAGATCGTGAACTTCCGCGGCATTCCTTTTGCTGCGCCCCCGGTTGGTGAGCTGCGCTGGCGACCACCAGCACCGGTAGAACCCTGGACTGAGGTTCGTAGTGCCGAGCAGTTTGCTGCGGCCTGTCACCAGCCCACCCAAGTGGATAACTTTGTTTGGAGCCGCGGCGACTTTGCCACCCACGAAGACTGTTTGTATTTAAACCTCTGGGCTAAGGCCAACGCTGCCGAGCCGCTGCCGGTTATGGTGTGGTTTCATGGCGGCGCCCACACCAGCGGCTATGCCCATGTGCCCTTGTTCGACGGCACGGCGTTAGCGCGCAAAGACGTGTTGGTGGTGACGGTGAACTATCGTCTAGGCCTGTGGGGTTTTCTGGCGCACCCGGCTCTGGCCCAAGAATCGGCCCACAACAGCAGCGGCAACTATGGTCTGCTGGACAACATTGCTGCGCTGCAATGGGTTCAAGACAACATACAGGCCTTTGGTGGCGATGCCAGCAACGTCACCATCTTTGGTCAATCCGCAGGGTCGATGAGCGTCTGCGCGCTGATGGCTTCACCACTGAGTCAGGGGTTGTTTCACAAAGCCATCGGCCAATCTGCCGCCTGTTTGGGTCGATACGGCAAAGACCCCTCCGGACAAGCACGGGGCGTCAAACTCTCCGACCATCTGTTTGCGAATCAGCAGACCGTGAGTGCCGAGGATTTACGCGGGGTCGATAACCAGCGGCTCTTAGCTGCGGCCACCGACAGCGGCTGGGATGCTGGCGGTGGATTGATCAGCGTGGATGGCTGGGTGCTGCCGGAACCGCCCATCGCCGTTTTCAGTCGGGGCGACCAGGCTCAGGTGCCCATGTTGCTGGGATCGTTAGCCAACGAAGGCATTGAACTGTTGCCGCTTCAGGACGACCTGACACCAGCAGCCTTAGACCAACAGCTCAAGGCCACCTTCGGTGACTTGGCTGAACCCATAGCCGCGGCGTATCACCAAGAACGCGCCCAAAGCCCTGGGGTGGCGTTGCGCACGATTAACACCGACCTGTTTTTAGGGTTAGCCATGCGCCGATGGGCCGGTCTGCAAACTCAGGCGGGACAGCCTGCCTATCTGTACTACATGGACTATGTGCCTCCGGCATTTCAAATCTATCGCTACGATACCCCCGATTTAGATCTGCCCGGCGGCGAGCGCAGCGCCGGGGCCTATCACTCTGGCGAGTTGGCCTATGTGTTTAACAACGTTGGCCAAACCGGGGATTTTTGGCAGCCAGATGATTTTACGATGGCCCAGCGACTGTCCGACTATTGGACCCAGTTCGCGAAAACCGGCGATCCCAACGTGACCGGCGAACCTGCTTGGCAGCCCTATACGTTGGACAACCACAACACCCTAGAACTGAATTTGGCGGGTCGGCAAATCAACGGCGCGCTGCGCCCCAAGCTCGATTTACTGGCGGCCTATCAGAATCAGCAGCACACAAATCCCTAACCTCAACGGATGATGGCGGGAAAGTAGCGGGCAGATTGAGTCTATTTCGGCCGTAGCGCTTTTCTCCAGTGGTCAGCCCTGCTACTTTGCGAACATGAGTAAGAAAGACAACAACGCCGCCGACAAGGTGAATTTTGAAACCGCCATGGCTGAGCTGGAACAGCTTGTGAGTCAGATGGAAGACGGTGATCTCAGCCTTGACGATTCACTACAGGCTTTTGAGCGCGGCATTAAGCTGACGCGACAATGTCAGCAAGCCTTGAGCGCTGCGGAGCTGCGGGTCAAAACACTGACCGCCGATGACACCCTGGAAGATTTAACCCAAGAGGATGCATGAGCGATCCGTTTGAGCCAGTCAAAGCCTCAATAACCCACACACTCGATACCCTACTCCCCCGGCATTCCGACATCGCCCAGCCCATGATCGATGCCATGCGCCACGCGGTGCTGGGTGGCGGTAAGCGGCTGCGCCCGCTAATGACCTGCGCCGCTTGCGAGGCTTTTAGCGGCGACTACCACGTCGCGCTGCCTGCGGCTTGCGCCTTTGAGTTCATCCATGCGTATTCGCTTATCCACGATGATTTACCGGCCATGGATGACGACGATTTACGCCACGGCCAGGCCGCCACCCATATCGCTTTCGGCGAAGCCAACGCCATTCTGGCCGGAGACAGCCTGCACTCCCTAGCCTTTCAGTCCATCGCCCAGGCGCCGGACCTTAGCGATGGCGCCAAACTGCGCTGCATCACCGTGTTGTCCCAAGCCGCAGGCTGGCCGGGCATGGCCGGTGGCCAGTGCCTGGACATTGAGGCCGAGGGTAAGGACCTGTCGTTACCTGAGCTGGAGGCGTTGCACGCGGCCAAAACCGGAGCGCTGATTCAGTCATCTTTGGAAGTGGGCGCCTACTGCGCGGAGATTGACGCCGAGGATCCGAGACTGGCGTTACTGAGCACCTTTGGGGCGCGTATTGGTCTGGCGTTTCAGGTCGTCGATGACATTCTTGACGTGACGCAGAGCTCTGAGGTTTTAGGCAAACCGGCGGGGTCCGACGAAACCTTGGATAAAAACACCTTTCCCCGGCTCATGGGATTAGAAGCTGCCCAACAGCGTGCTGATCACTTGCTGGAAGAATCGCTGGATTTGCTCGCCCAAGCAGATCTGGCCACGCCCATGCTCACCAGCCTTGCCTTACAGGCGGTAAAACGCCGCTACTAGCCGAGCAAAAGCGGCTGAGCCATGGACGCCGCAAACAAGATCCCAGCACACAACCCACCTGCCAGCAGGTCATCGGCCATGATGCCTAAGCCGTTATGCAGGCGCCGATCTAGTGTACCGATGGGGCCAGGTTTGAATATGTCAGCCAGTCGAAACAGGACAAAGGCCGCGAGGGTCCAACTCAAGGATTGGGGCAGCCAAGCCAAGGCCAGCCACATGCCCGCCACCTCGTCAGCCACGATTTGGGGCTCGTCCTGTATGCCCAGCTTGGCGATAAGCCGATTGCAGAGCCACCAACTCACGCCAAAGTACGCGCCCACGATCAGCAGTTGCATCCACCAACTCAGGGGGCTGAGAAAAAACCACCAAAAAACCGCCGCGCCGGCGGAACCCCAGGTGCCCGGGCCTGGCCGCAGAAAACCCAGCCCACCAGCGGTTAGCCAAAACACGCTGGGGTTGGTCAGTTGAGTCGGTGTTAACACGATGCCTGACCGCTTTGCGAGAAGTCGCGCGCCCTTAAGCGGGTAAGCGTTCGATCATGCCCGGAACCAGCGGCTGTTCTGGTGGCTGATGGCCCCAGAGACTGGTTTCCGTGTAATGGCCTACAGGCTCGGCATCATCCATGTCTAGTAATCGACCGCCGGTACCGAACTCCACCTCAAAACCCGATGGCGTGCGGACATAAAACGAAGTCATCAAATCGTTGGGGTGCTTGCCAATGGCCATGGCCATGGTGTGACCTGCCGCAAGAGCCCGATCATAGGCGTAGCCCATATCGTCCAGGCTCGCGACTTCCAGCATCAGGTGATGCATGCCTCGATGACCGGGTGCCTGGGTAAACGCCAAGGTATGATGCCGCGGGTTGCAGTGCAAAAAGCGAATGGTCATACCCGCCTCCACATCGTCGGAATGCCGAAAACCCAGGGTACCTAAAAAGAAGTCACTGGCCTGCTGCAAGTCCGGCACCATCAGCACCATATGCCCTAAACCATTGTCCCCGGTCACGAAGTTGATGCCGTGGGGAGAAACAAAGGGGTCAGAGCCGGTCTGGCGGCCCCAGCAAATTTCATGGCGAAAGCCAGCAGGATCCTCGAACCAGCTCACGGCGCTGGCATCCCGCTCGTCGGCCAAGGCTTGATCGCCTTCTTGCACCGCAACACCGTGACTTTCTAGGGTCTGTTGCACGTCGGTCATGGCGGCTTGGTCAGCCACTTCCCAACCCACGTAGGCAAGCGCGTTGGCTTGACCGGGATGAATCGCAATGCGCCAGGTCTGCTCGTCCATACGCATGCGCACCACGTCTTCACCAGCACGGGATGCGTCTTGCAAACCCAAAATATCGGGACCGAATGCGCGCCAGTCCGCCGCTGCCGGCGACTCGACACCTACATAACTCAATGCTTTGATCATAATTCCTCCGCAAAAATCCCAGATGGCGCGTTAGTGCATGACATGGGATTGAATGCCCGTATCAAAACGGTCATTGGCCCAGGCACCGTAGATGACGTCAGACACACCGCAAACGTGGGTGCCGCTTGTGCGCAAATCTCGCCAGTAACGCTCCAACGGCCGGGTCGACCATATCGCAGCAGATCCTGCCCGGGACATCAGCTTGTCCACACCAAAGAGCACTCGCTGAACCGCCCGAACTTGGTTGCGACGAAATTCCAGACGCTGGCTTTTGGTAATGGGGTTGCCTGCCGCCAGCTGGTCCAGCCAGGCGTTGAGCATGGCATCCACGTGCACAATGCCAGCGGCCAAATCCGCCTCGACTTCCGCTAGCGCCTCTTGCTGATACGGATCGGTCTTGCCCACCACGCCCATCACGGACTTTCGAGTTTCTAGATAACCGTGATACTGCTCGATAGCCCCGGTAGCAATACCAAAGGACCCGGCGGCGATAGCGGCAGAAAAAACACAGCCGAAGGGCAGTTGATAAACGTGATTGTCTGCCCGACGCGAACCATAAAGCCCTTCGGACAAATCGCCGTGCAGCATGGTGCGGTACTCCGGCACCAAGGCATCTTCGACAACGACGTCTTTACTACCAGTGCCGGACAGGCCCATCACCTGCCACGAATCCTCAATGATCTGATAATCCGGCCGAGGCAGGAAAAAATGCCGGACTTCTGGCGGCCCTGTCCGCTCTTCGGACTCATCCACCACCACGCCGCCAAGCACCACCCAGTCACAATGATCCGTACCCGTGGAGTACTGCCAACGACCGGATAAACGAAACCCATCGCCTTCGCGCACGGCTCGCCCGTTAGGCGCATAAGGTGAGGCCACCAATACATTCGGATCCGCTTGATGAATTTCGTCCTGCAATCGCGGGTCCGTCAGCGCGATTTCCCAAGGATGGACACCGACAACACCGGCAATCCAGCCAGCGGCTGGGTTGTAGCGTCCTACCGATCGCACCCATTCCAGAAATTCTGTGATCGGCGCTTCGAAACCGCCGTGACTTTGTGATTGCAGCAATTTCATGCCGCCTGATTGAATAATCAAATCCCGAGCAGAATCGGTTAAGCGCCCTAGCTCATCGCTGGCCGCATGCTCATCCCGCAGCTGCTGCCCATGATCGTGTATGAATTTGATTGATTGATGCATCAAGAAGACCTCCCCCGTCTTCGTCAAGAATAATCCAGACTGGGGTCCCAAGAAAGCTGCCGAAGCAGCGCCGGATCAAAGCGAAATCAGCCCTCAATCGCGAAGTGGTCATAGCCTCGGGGATCCATGGGTTCGCCATCCAAGGTGATGTGCTGGCGATCGGTCAGCACCCCAATGCAATAACTGTCGGGAATAGGATGGGCACTGGCCAGCAACAGCTGGTAGTCGTCGCCGCCATACAGGGCATCTGCAAGCGCCGCACCTGCCGCCACGGGAATATCAGCACTGCTCAGCGCCGCACCACAACCGCTGGCACGACACAAATGCCACAGATCCTGGGTAAGACCATCAGAGATATCTAGGCCAGCGCTGGCTAAATCCAATTTGGGCACAAAATCAAAGCGCGCTTGGGGACGATAGTAGGCTTGCTGAATGGCCGACAGCGCAGTTGGCTCCGCGGGCAGCATCTGCTGCAGGCGAACACAGGCCGCCGCAGCGCCGAGGGCGCCGGTCACGTACAACCCTTCGCCCGCAGTCGCGCCAGATCGCAGCAGCACCTGCTGGGCATGAACCTCGCCGTGGACGCTAACGGTAATGTTTAGCGGTCCGCGACTGAGATTGCCGCCACAAACGTAGACCCCCAATTGTCTTGCTGCTTCAGCCATACCTTGAGCCAAGGCCAACACCCATTGGCCGCCTTGACGAAGCTGGGATTCGTCCAGCGCTAATGACACCAAGCAATAACGGGGCATCGCAGCCATCGCCGCCAAATCGGAAAACGCCACCATCAACGCCCGATAGCCAATCAGCTCCGGGGGAGCGGCCAAAGGAAAATGCACGTCCGCCAGCAGGGTATCGATTGACGCGACTTGCTGCATACCCGGTGTGGGGGTGATGACCGCCGCATCGTCGCCTGGGCCAACACTGATCCAATCTCCCGCTGCACGATCGCCCAGTCCGGCAACAATGGCGTCAATCAGCGCAAATTCGTCCTGCACGAAAATTAGCGTCCGGGATTGGCCGCAACTTCAATACTGCGGACGCTCTGGGCCAAACGATCCAGCACGCCATTGACGTACTTATAGGCGTCCTGGGCACCAAAGGTTTTGGTGAGTTCCACGTATTCGTTAATGACCACGGAATACGGTACATCGATGCGATGATTCAGCTCCGTGGCCGCCAGCCGCAGAATGCCTCGCTCCACCACATCTAACTGCTCGCCAGAGCGGTCTAATAAAGGTTCCAACTGGGCGTCTAGGTCGCTCACGTGACGCACCATTAACGTCAGAATATCCGCAAAAAATTCGGCGTCGGCTTTATCCAGTGCTTTTTCGCCAAACTCACGTCGCAGCTGCAGCACTTCGGTAGCGCTCACCTGCCATTGATACGCCGCCTGCACCAAGGCGCGCCGCGCTTTGCGACGGGCCCACATGTTGGTCTTATTTTTATTCTCAGAGACTTGTTCTGACATGGGTATCCTGAAGTTAGGCGGCTTTAATGATCGGATGCGTTTGATGCAGGCACCAAGCGCAGGCGCACATCCTCACCGACCCGGGTCTGTTCCACAACGGTTGCGTTAGGCGCAAGGCTAAGTTCAGACAGTGCGAAATCAGCCAGCGACTGACTATCCGCTCCCAATACCTTGGGAGCAACAAAACAAATCCACTCATCCCATAAGGGCGGTCCTTGCCGAGGCCGCAAAAAACTGCCCAGCAGTTTGGGTCCAGCTTCCACCAGCACGTTGTTGCAACCACGGTTGGCCAGGGCTTCCAGCAGCGCGGCCAAATCGATGGGATCATCCGGCAACGACAAATACTCCACGGTGCCCGCCGCCACATCCGGGTACTGGGCATCGGGCCCCTGAGCATGGACCACCAATGTGCCAGGGGACAGTATCTGCCGCTGCCCGGGCACTCTGAGCTTGGGGTCCAACACCACCCGCAAGGGCTGCTGAAGATTGCCCTGCAGCAGCTCGGGATCACGCACGTTGAGTAACGGGTCGTCAGCGATCACGGTACCCGCGCCGGTGAGCACTGCATCACTGCAGGCCCGCAGTTCTTGCACTTGTCGACGAGCCTGCTCACCGGTGATCCATTGACTGTCACCATTACTGAGCGCCACAGCACCATCTAGGCTGCTGGCGGTTTTCAACACCACCCGTGGCCGCTGGCGCAAAATCCGTGACTTAAAGCCAGCGATCATAGCCACCGCTTCCGGCAGCTCCAGCACCCGCACCTCGATGCCCGCTTGACGCAGCAGCTCGTTACCCTTGCCCGCTACCTGGGGATGGGGGTCTTGGGCACCCACCACCACTCGGGCAACCCTCGCTTCGATCAGAGTTAGCGCGCAGGCCGGGGTGCGGCCCTCAAAAGCACAGGGTTCCAGCGAGACATAGGCGGTGGCGCCAGCCACATCGCCTCCGGCATCAGCGATGGCAGCGACCTCGGCGTGAGGACCACCAGCCTGCTTATGGTAGCCGCGACCGATGACTTGCCCGTCGCGCACCATGAGGCAGCCCACCGGCGGGTTGGGGGCGCAACTGTTGCGCCCCAGCGCGGCTAATTCCAGCGCAGCTTGTACAAACAGGGTGTCGGAGGCGTGCATCACCGCGTTAGGCGCGCTCAGGTTTAGGGTTGCTGGCGAGCTTGTTGATCTCGGCGGCAAATTCACTGATGTCCTGAAAATCCCGGTATACCGACGCGAAGCGCACATAGGCCACGGGATCCAGCGCCTGCAGCTCGGCCATGACCGCTTCACCCACGGTTAGCGCAGGCAATTCACGCTCGCCGGTTGAGCGCAATTTGCTCTTGATGTGATTTAGCGCGGTTTCGATTTGATCCACGCTGACCGGGCGTTTTTCCAGCGCCTTGGACAATCCATAGCGCAGCTTTTTTTCGTCGAAAGGCTCGCGACGGCCATCGCGCTTGATCAGGTGAGGCATGACCAATTCTGCAGTCTCGAAGGTTGTGAAGCGTTCACCGCAGCTAGTGCATTCTCGGCGGCGGCGCACAGAATCGCCCTCAGCGACCAAACGCGAGTCGATGACCTTGGTATCTAGGTCGCTGCAAAAGGGACAGTGCATGTATTGAGCTCCTGGGCTGCGTTGCGCAAGCCTGCAAACGAGGTGACATCCCTCGTCGCCGCAGACGCCCATAGGATACACCGGAACTCGCGCAAATGGATTGTGCGCCCATTCCGCCGACACTCGCCGGCGGATTGTTTACTTGGCGTTAGGCGCTTTTTGGATAGACCGGGAACCGTCGGCACAGCTCCACCACTTTGGCCTGAACCGCTTTGTTGGTCTCTTCATTGTCGATGTCGTCGAGAACATCGGCGATCCAGTTTGCCAACTGCAAGCACTCGGCTTCTTTAAAACCGCGGCGGGTAACCGCTGGAGAACCGATGCGAATGCCACTGGTGACAAAGGGCGAGCGCGGATCGTTGGGGACGGCGTTTTTGTTCACGGTAATGTTGGCAGCACCCAATGCAGCATCCGCCGCCTTGCCGGTAATGTCTTTGTCCACCAGATCCAGCAAAAACAGGTGATTGTCGGTACCGCCAGACACGATGGAGTAACCGCGATCAACCAGCCCTTGCGCAATGACCCGGGCGTTTAACACCGTTTGCGCCTGATATTCCTTAAATTCCGGGGTCATGGCTTCTTTGAAGGCCACGGCTTTGGCAGCAATCACGTGCATCAGCGGCCCGCCCTGACTGCCGGGGAACAGCGCGGAGTTGAGTTTTTTCTCAATGTCCGGATTTGATCGCGCCAGAATGATGCCGCCTCGTGGCCCACACAGAGTCTTGTGGGTGGTTGAGGTCACAACGTCTGCATACGGCACGGGGTTGGGATACTCACCAGCGGCAACCAGTCCAGCCACGTGAGCCATATCCACCAGCAGATACGCGCCAACGGAGTCGGCTATTTCGCGGAACTTGGCCCAATCCAAGCGCCGGGAATAGGCGGAAAAACCGGCAACGATCATCTTCGGCTGATGTTCTTGGGCCAGGCGCGCCACCTCGGCATAGTCCACCTCGCCGGTGGTCACATCAATACCGTATTGCACCGGGTTGTAGAGCTTGCCTGAAAAATTCACGGAAGCGCCGTGAGTCAGGTGACCACCGTCCGCCAAACTCATGCCCAGCACCGTGTCGCCACCTTCCAGCAAGGCCAGGTATACCGCAGCGTTTGCTTGAGAACCTGAGTGGGGCTGCACGTTGGCATAGTCGGCGCCAAACAGCGCCTTGACTCGCTCGATAGCCAGCACCTCAGCTTTGTCCACGTATTCGCAACCGCCGTAATAACGCTTGCCGGGATAACCTTCGGCGTACTTATTCGTCAGCACGCTACCCTGAGCTTCCATGGAGCGAGGGCTGGCGTAGTTTTCAGAAGCAATCAGCTCGATATGCTCTTCCTGCCGACGGGCTTCATCGGCAATCACCGCAGCTAATTCGGCGTCAAATTCGGCAATAGATTCGGTTCCTGAAAACATGGGCATGTACTCTCGGCGCGTGGTTTTTATTGGAAGCGGCAGTCTAAACCAAGTCGCCAATAAGGTGGGCTGAAAGAACTGCGACTTAAACTAAAATCCTACTCATTCGCGGTGTTGGGTTGTCACCGCGGTAGTTTTGAATCTGCACGATTAGAGCTTTTTATCACGGCAAAACTGGCACCACTGACACAGGCCCGTATACTTCCGTCTTTTAAAATTCAGGAGCATTCATGGCTCAGTACGTCTACACCATGCAGGGTGTGACCAAGGTTGTCCCTCCCCAGCGAACCATTCTGCAAAACATCAATCTGTCTTTTTTCCCCGGCGCGAAAATTGGCGTGCTGGGCCTGAACGGTTCGGGCAAGTCTTCGCTGCTGCGCATCATGGCGGGCCAGGACACCGAGATTGACGGCGAAGCTCGCGCACAAAAGGATATTCGCGTGGGCTACCTGCCTCAGGAGCCGGCCCTAGACGACGACCTAGACGTGCGCGGCAACGTAGAGCTGGGCGTGGCTGAGATCATGTCCATCTTGAAAGAATACAACGAGATCTCCGAGCGCTTTGCCGAACCCATGGACGATGACGAGATGACTCGACTGCTGGAGCGCCAAGGCGATTTGGCCACTCAGATCGATGCCGTGGACGGCTGGGATATCGACCGGACTTTGGATATTGCCGCTGATGCGCTGCGCCTGCCGGCTTGGGATACTCCGGTTAAAAGTCTGTCCGGCGGTGAGCGACGTCGCGTTGCTCTGTGCGCCTTGCTGCTCTCCAAGCCCGATATGCTGCTGCTGGACGAGCCTACCAACCACCTGGATGCCGAGAGCGTGTCCTGGCTGGAGCGCTTTTTGGACGAGTACCCTGGCACCGTGGTGGCGGTAACCCACGATCGCTACTTTTTGGACAATGTGGCGAGCTGGATTTTGGAGCTGGATCGGGGCCGAGGTTTGCCCTACGAGGGTAACTACTCTACTTGGCTGGAAGCCAAGGAGAAGCGCCTAGAACAAGAGGCGTCTACCGACGAGGCGCGCCAGCGCACCATCAAGTCTGAATTGGAGTGGGTGCGCTCCAATCCCAAGGCTCGACAAGCCAAGAGCAAGTCGCGCATGGCTCGATTCGAAGAATTGGTGAACGAAGAAAGCGAAGTGCGCCGTGAAACCACCGAGCTGTTTATTCCTACCGGTGAACGTCTTGGCGAAAAAGTCATTGAGATTAATAACCTCAGCAAGGGCTTTGGCGACCGTCTGTTGATCGACAACTTCAGCGCCATCATTCCCCGTGGCGCCATTGTCGGCATCATTGGCGGTAACGGCGCGGGTAAATCCACTTTCTTTAAAATGCTGACTGGCCAAGAAACACCAGACAGCGGCACCATCGAAAAAGGTTCCACGGTGGATCTTGCCTATGTGGATCAAAGCCGAGATCAGTTGGCCGACGACAAAACCGTGTGGGAAGAAATATCTGATGGTTTGGACATCATGCGTATTGGCAAACACGAGATTGCCAGCCGTCAGTACTGTGGTCGCTTCAACTTTAAGGGCACGGACCAGCAAAAATTTGTTGGCACCCTATCCGGCGGTGAGCGCAACCGGGTGCACCTAGCCAAGCTGCTGCGCCGTGGCGCCAACGTGCTGCTACTGGACGAGCCCACGAACGACCTGGATGTGGAAACCCTGCGGGCACTGGAAGAGGCGCTGCTGAGCTATGCGGGCACTGCGCTGGTGATTTCCCACGATCGCTGGTTCCTCGACCGTATCGCGACCCACATCATTGCCTTTACTGGCGATAGCGATGTGACGTTCTTCGAGGGTAACTACACCGACTACGAAGCGGACCGCAAAAGGCGCTTGGGCGATGCACAACCTACCCGGGTGCAGTACAAGCCCATTCACCGCTGAGGCCAGAGATGCACGGCGCCGGGTTTCACTGATTAGCCTGGCGCCGATCGCACCAGCACTGACCGGGTATCTGGGTTAATAGCGAGTGACGCGGTTCCAAAAGCCGAAGTGGAATGCTGCTGTGATTTAGTTCCAGTTCTCGCTCTAGCTCTTGCTTTATAGAGACTGCAGCACTTCCAATGCCGCTGGCAGGGTTTTGACGCCATGCACGGTCATGTTGCCGACTTTTTCTTTTGGGCGGTTGGCAAAGGGCACGATAGCGGTTTTGAAACCGTGCTTAGCTGCTTCGCGCAAACGCTCTTGGCCGTTGGCCACGGGCCGCAGCTCGCCGGTGAGTCCTAGCTCGCCAAATACGATTAAGTCACGGGGCAGCACCCGATCCCGAAACGATCCCAGCACCGCCAGCAGCAACGCCAAGTCTGCCCCGGTCTCTGTGATGCGCACGCCGCCCACCACATTGGCAAAGACGTCTTGATCGCTCAGCGCAATTCCACAGTGACGGTGCAGCACCGCCAAATGCATGGCTAAGCGTTGTTGATCCAAACCCACTGCCACTCGCTTAGGGTGCCCACCGGCGGCATCGTCCACCAGTGCCTGCAACTCGACCAACAGCGGACGGGTACCCTCCCAGGTCACGGTAGCAATACTTCCGGGGGAATCCACATCGCCCCGCTGCAGGAAGATGGCGGACGGATTGGCCACCTCTTTCATGCCCAGATCCGTCATGGCAAAAATGCCCAGTTCGTTCACGGCACCGAAGCGGTTTTTGTGACCGCGCAGGGTGCGATAACGACTGGCCGCGGGGCTGTCCAGCATCATGAAGCAATCAATCATGTGCTCGAGAACTTTGGGGCCGGCGATACCGCCTTCCTTGGTGATGTGACCCACCAGCACGATCACGACGTCTTGCTGCTTGGCGAGTCGGGTAAAAAACGCCGCGGTTTCGCGCACCTGGGTAATGGACCCTGGCGTGGAATCTAAGGACTCCATTTGCATCACCTGGATGGAATCCAAAATGACGATTTTGGGTCGCTGAGTTTCCACCAGCTTAGCGATCACCTCGGCCCGGGTTTCTGCGGCCACGCTGAGATCGTCCATGGGCAATTGCAGACGCTGGGCCCGCAGCGCTAACTGCTGCAAGGATTCTTCGCCGGTGACATAGAGTACGCCTTGGCCCGCAGCCAAAGCCGTTGAGGCCTGTAACAACAGCGTACTTTTACCCGCGCCGGGATCGCCGCCGATCAGCACGACCGAGCCGGGAACAAACCCGCCGCCCAGTACTCGGTCTAACTCCACAAACCCTGAGCGGATACGCTCGGCTTCCACGGCTTCAATTTCGCCGAGTTTTTTGACTTCAGCAGTGGTGCCTGCGTAACCCACCGCCGCCGCTACCACTGGGGTGACGTTTACCCGGCTGAGGGTGTTCCAGGCGCTACAGGTCCCGCACTGGCCCTGCCATTTGCCGTGTTCGGCGCCGCAGTCATCGCAGACATAGGCGGTTTTGGTTTTGGGTTTTGCCACTGAACGTCAGACCGTTTTGCGGTTAGTGCACAAAATCGTTGTACATCTCGTGGGCCAGATCCTCGAACTTGGTGAGGTTGCCCGTGAACTTCAGCCGCACTTTACCGATGGGGCCGTTACGCTGCTTGCCAATGATGATTTCGGCAATGCCCACATCTTCGGAATTTTCGTTGTACACCTCATCCCGATAGATAAACAAAATCACGTCAGCGTCTTGCTCGATAGCGCCCGATTCCCGCAAATCGCTGTTCATCGGGCGTTTGTCTGGCCGCGATTCCAGCTGTCGATTCAGTTGCGACAAGGCCACCACCGGACACTTCATTTCTTTGGCCAAGGCCTTGAGTGAGCGGGAGATTTCAGAAATTTCTGTAGCGCGGTTTTCGCTTTCTTTGGCGGTTCGCATGAGCTGCAGATAGTCCACCATGATCATATCCAGACCACCGGTTTCTCTGGCCACTCGCCGGGCACGTGAACGCACCTCGCCTGGGGTCAACGCCGCTGTATCGTCTATATACAGGCGCTTGTCTTTGAGCTGACTGACGGCACTGGCAAAACGGTCCCAATCTTCGTCTTTTAAGTCGCCGGTGCGCAGTCGGGTTTGATCGATGCGCCCAAGACTGGACAGCATCCGCATGACAATCTGCTCCGAGGGCATTTCCATGCTGAAGACCAGCACCGACCCACCGGTCATAACGGCGTGCTCCACCATGTTGACCGCAAACGCGGTTTTACCCATGGAGGGCCGCGCTGCAACAATGACCAGATCCGAGGCCTGCCAGCCGGTGGTCATGCGATCCAAGTCGGTAAACCCGGACGCTTGACCGGTCAGTGCGCCTTTGGATTTGTTTAAAAACTCCACCTTCTCGACGGCTTTGATCAGCAGCGGGGCGACTTTTTCTGGCCCGCTTTCTTTCAGCCGATTTTCGGCGATCTGAAACACCGACTGCTCCGCCAGCTCCAATAAGGTATCGGTATCGCGGCCATCCGGCGTGAAGGCTGAATCGGCAATCTGGTTGGCGGCGCCAATCAACTGACGTAGCACCGAACGTTCTCGAACGATTTTGCCGTAGGCCAGTACATTGCTGGCGCCGGGGGTCGACTCTGCCAGCTCGGCCAGATAACTGATGCCGCCAGCTTTTTCCAACAGACCTTTAGAGGACAGGCGCTCAGACACGGTAACCGCATCCAAGGGCGCGTCATCCGCCGCCAATTCGTTCATCGCGTCAAAAATAATCTGGTGCTGGGTACGATAAAAATCGGTGGCGGCCACCACTTCAATCAGGTCAAACCAGGATTGATCGTCCAACATGAGTCCGCCCAATACAGACTGTTCGGCCTCCATAGAATGGGGCGGCACTTTCAAGGCAGTGATCGGATTGGTATCGGGGGCGTAGTCGGACATGTATTGAGTGCTTTGGAATATGAGTGCTTGGGATTGTCAGTGCCGTTGTTGACGTTAAATCTGAGCCTTGGAAGATTCCTCTTATCAGGCCGTTTTTGCAATAGCCCACCACCGGTTGTCACGAGGGAATGTGTCCAAGGGCTGCCGCCGGGGGACGTATCTGTTTTCTAAGCAAAAAAAAGCGGGATAAATCCCGCTTCCTGCAGCCAAGTGCGTCGCGTGTAGGGCCCTAGGCCTCTAGGGGGCCTTACTCCTCGACGACGGCTACTTTGATATTCACGGTAACGTCGGAATGAAGTTGCAGTGCAATATCGAACTCGCCCAGGGCGCGAATCGCGCCTTCTGGCATGCGTACTTCGCTGCGCTCAACGTCAAAGCCTTCGGCCACCAGTGCATCAGCGATGTTCTGGGTGCCGACGGAGCCGTACAAGCGTCCTTCTTCACCTGACTTCATCATGATGGTGACAATGTGATCCTCAAGTTTCGCTGCTCGAGCCTGAGCTGCGCTCAGGAGCTCGTTCGCTGCTTTTTCTAGCTCTGCCCGGCGAGATTCAAAGACCTCGCGGTTAGCGGCATTGGCCTGCACAGCTTTTTGCTGAGGAATCAGATAGTTTCGCGCGAATCCAGCCCTGACCGACACTTCGTCGCCGAGGTCGCCAAGATTGTTCAAACGCTCCAATAAAATGACGTTCATGGTCGTTCCTCAGCCCGTTATTTGTGTTGATCGGTATATGGGATCAGCGCCAGATAGCGTGCACGCTTCACCTGCTTCGCCAGATTGCGCTGGAAACGCGCGGACGCACCGGTGATGCGGCTGGGCACGATCTTGCCTGTTTCGCCGATAAACTGTCGCAGTGAGTCGAGATCTTTATAGTCGACTTCTAAATCTTTGAATTGGACCTGTGGTCTTCTACCGCCTCTCATTCTGCATTCTCCTCTTCTGCCGCAACGGTTTCTTCAGCCTCGGCAGTTTCTGCTGGGCTTTCTTCCGGGGCTTCTTCCCCGGCATCTTCGCTTCGAGAAGCTGCCCGAGAAGCCGATTCTTCCTGACGGCGGCGATCTCGCTCGCGGTCTTTCTCCTGCTCACGAAGCTCTTCTTCGTACAGCTTGGAATTGCCGGTTTCAGCTGCGTCCCGACGAATGATTAGGTTGCGGATTACCGCATCGTTAAAGCGAAATGCGCTTTCCAGCTCGTCGATCGCTTCCTGACCCACTTCGACGTTCATCAAGATGTAATGAGCTTTGTGGATTTTGGCGATGGGATAGGCCAACTGACGTCGACCCCAATCTTCGGTGCGGTGTACTACCCCGTTACCGCGCTCAATAACGCCCTGATAGCGTTCAATCATGCCCGGCACTTGATCGCTTTGATCAGGGTGCACTAAAAAAACAATTTCATAATGTCGCATTGCGCTTCCTTATGGTTAAAGCCCCCAGCGTGCTGGCGCGAACTGTGGAGCAAGGATGTTTGATCAGACGGTTGTCTGAACCCGCTTGTTACGGCGGACGCGCATTCTAGGGGTCACAAGCAGGCAGCGCAAGGGCAGATACTGCCGCCCGTCGTGCCTGGCAGGGCGGAAAAATGAACGTTCCCGCCCGGTGGATGATCAGGGCTGTCGACGCTGACGCACCACCTCATAAAGCAGCACACCGGTGGCGACGCTGACGTTCAAACTCTCTACTTTGCCCAGCATGGGGATGCTCACCAGCTTGTCGCACAAACTGCGGGTCAGACGGCGCAGCCCGCTGCCTTCGCTGCCCATCACCAGGGCTGTCGCGGCAGAACTGTCCAGCCCTTGCCAAACGTCGTCGCCATCCGCATCGGCGCCGTATAACCACACACCCTGCTCACGCAGCCAAGACAGGGTTCGCGCCAGATTGGTGACCTGCACAATAAACAAATCCTCGGCACCGCCTTGAGCGGTTTTCAACGCCACCGCGCTTAAGGGGGCGCTGTTGCGCTTGGGCAGAATGACCACGTCGACACCAGCGGCATTGGCGGTGCGCAAACAGGCTCCGAGATTGCGCGGATCGGTGATGCTGTCCAGCACCAGAATCAGTGGCGAGGGTCCTAGTTCGGGCCAACGTTGCTGCAGCTCGCGCTCGTCAGCCAGAGCACGGATATGACATTCCAGCAGAACCCCCTGATGAGCGCCTTCAATGGCACGGCGCTTGAACCATGCATCTTCGACCACTTGATAGCGCACCCCGGCGTCTCTGGCCATGGCGATTAGTTCGTTAAACCGCGCATCGCGACGCCCGCGCATCAAATAGAGGGTTCGCCCCAGTTCAGGGGTTTCACGCAGCGCCGCACGCACCGCCTGAATACCGATAATTTCATCCATTGTTGTTTCTCTGCCGACGCTTTACGCCCTTGGGCGTGGTTTGTTTTTTCTTACTCTTTGTCGTTGTCTTTGTCTGGGTTTTGACTTTTGACTTCGCCTGACTTTGTTTTTGGGTTTGCGCCTCACCGCTTTGGTTTTTAGCACGCGCCTTAGCTGCAGACACGCGGTCCCCTGCCGTTTGCTTGCTGGCTTTGGCGGCACCGGTGGTTTTTTCGCGCTTGGTGCCTGTTGCTTGAGCCGTCGCCTTTTTCGCCGATTGATCTTTCGACGCTTGGTTTTTCGACACTCGACCTTTGGACGCTTGATCTTTGGACGACTTCGGTCGCGACCCGGCATGGTTTGGCGCCAGCTGTAGTTCAATTTTGCCCTGAGGCGGCTCTACATTGGTAACGCTCACCGCCAGGGGTTCGCCCAGGGTAAAGCGCCGACCGCTGCGATCACCCACCAAACACTGGCGGCGAGGGTCATAGCGAAAATAGTCCGCGCCCAGATCCGAGATGTGCAGCAATCCTTGGACATAGAAGCCGTCCAGATCCACAAACAGGCCGAACTCAGTCACACCGCCGATGGTGCCAGACAGCACCTCCCCCACATGTCGCTTCACCAGATCACACTTAAGCCAAGCTTCAACGGTCCAGCCAGCAGATTCGGCCCGACGCTCGTTACTGGAGCAGCGTTCACCCAGCTCCAGCAGCTGTTCGCCAGTGGGCACCCAGCCCTGGCGATTAGCCCGTTGCTGCAAAATGGACTTTATTGCTCGGTGCACAAGCAGGTCGGGATAGCGCCGTATGGGACTGGTAAAGTGCATATAACGCTCTAGACCCAGCCCGAAATGCCCTGCATTCGTCGGCCCATACACCGCCTGCTTCATGCTGCGCAGCACCAGCTGTTGATATAGCCAGCCGCGCTCTTTTTCAGCGATGTCGCGCAGCAACTTCTGATAGGTCTGAGAGCTGGGGACACCATCGGGAATCTGCAGGCCAATGGCCATCAAGTCCTGCCTCAAGGTCTCCAGCTTCAGCGCATCTGGCGCCTCGTGGAGCCGGTACAGAGAACGACTGTCGTTAGCTTCGATAAAAGCCGCTGCACAGACATTGGCGTTGATCATGGCCTCTTCAATGATTTGGTGCGCCTGCAGCCGCGCCACCTCCTGCACCCCGGTCACGTGGCCTTGCTCAATGTCGATGACGCCTTCTCGGCTATCAAAATCCAGCCCGCCCCGGGCGTCTTTCGCTTTGCGGAAGGCGGCATGTACGTCGGCTAGCGCGGCAATGCTGGCCGCTACCGCAGCAACCGCCGGTACGGGGCAAGGCAGCGCAGCACCGTGATCCAAGTGAGCTTGTACTTGCTCATAGGTAAGCCGAGCGTGAGAACGAATCAGCGCATCGTAAAAGGTGTAGGAGCGAACTGCGCCGGTGTTTGTGACCTGCATATCGCAGACCAGCGCCAAACGATGTACCTCGGGCTTCAACGAGCACAGTTCGTTGGACACGGCCTCGGGCAACATGGGCACCACGTGTCCCGGCAGATACACCGAGGTGGTGCGCTCTGCGGCTTCCACGTCCAGGGCTGACCTGGGTTTAACGTAGTGGGCTACATCGGCTATGGCGACAATCAACCGCCAGCCTTTTTTACTGCCGCCTTGCTTATCCAGGGCTTTTGCATAAACCGCATCGTCAAAATCTTTGGCGGTAGCTCCATCGATGGTGACAAGGGGAATCTCGGTGAGATCCTGCCGGTCGGCATGTTGGGCGCCTTGCACAGATTTGGGTAACCGCCCCGCCGCCTTGACCACCGCTTCGGGCCATTCACGGGGAATGTCCAAGCTCTCTAAGGTGGCGTCAATGGCTTGCTCAACCACGGATGCGTTGGGCAACACATCCAGCACCCGACCCACCAGCCCATGGCGATCTTGATCCAAAATTTCGACCCGAACCGCATCGCCATGGGTCGCCTCTTGAACACCGCCCTCCACACGCATCCGACCGGTAAAACTTCGCGCCAGCGGATCAACCACCGGCCAGCGTCCGCGCAGATTGAGGATCCCCACACCGGGCTGGGTAGAGCGCTCTTGCAGTGCCTGAATTTCCGCTACCGGCTCTGGGGGTTCGCCGCCGCGACGATACAAAACCAGATCACCTGGGCGAACGGCAATGGCTTCCTTGCCACCTACCCGCGCTATCGGCAAACCGTCCACGCTGAGCCTGCCGCCGAAGCCTTGGACCGTGCCCTGAACCGGTTCAGCTGAATCAGCCGCCTGGGCTGAGGAAGACTTGCGAGGGTCTGCCGCAACCAAATGATAAAGATGGCCCTGCTCTTCGCGGATCTGTCCCTGCCGGATTAGACCTTTGAGCACTTGCCGCAACTTTTTAATCTCGTGAGGCGCCCGGGCATTCAGTGTTGCCGTCAACGATTTCCAGGATTGGGGCTGCTTAGTGGCGAGAAGGTCCAACAAATCGTTGGCCTTGAGTTGGGGATGGGGCGATTTTTTTTCGCCATGAGGTTTCGTCAAATTTGACACCTTGTATGTGAGTTCAGTAAAGTCCGCGCCCCTATCAGACCGCGTATGCCCAGGTGGTGAAATTGGTAGACACGCTAGCTTCAGGTGCTAGTGGGGGCAACCCCGTGGAGGTTCAAGTCCTCTCCTGGGCACCATTCCTTGCAGGCAAGCCAAGGGCTTTTCTTCGAGGATGACAAGCGCAAGGTCGGCGTTTCTCTCGCCACTGTTTCTATCACGCTAAGCATGCAAATTCGTCTGACCGCTTCGATTTATTTTTGTTGGATCAAACTGCGTCAGATCCAGTGGTCGGCGTAAGCATTCTTTCTTCGGCTGCCGCCTTCTTTTACTACCGATCTTTGCCAGCGCGCTGCTCCGCCTGTGCAAGGTAACACTTATACTCCACAGCCGCCCAGCCCTTCGTTGGTTAGATGCAGCGTATGCTGGCTTTAACGTCAGTGCGTGGGCGGTCCGTCTCGGTCACTATGATCCGCTGTGAGAAAACGGGAACCCTGCGCGCTTCCACTAGAGGACTTTGGATATGAGCGACCCTTTCAACCTTAAGCCCTGCATTCGATCCGTCGATGACTACCCCATCGAGGGCGTCACCTTTCGGGACATTACTAGTCTGCTGGAAACGCCTGCCGCCTTTACCACCGCCTGCAGTGAAATGACTCGGTTGAGCACCGAGTTTTCGGCCACTGCCGTTGTGACTATTGAAAGCCGCGGCTTTGTTTTTGCTGGCGCTGTTGCCAGCAACTTGGGGCTGCCCTGTGTTTTAGCCAGAAAGCCCAACAAACTGCCCAACGCTGCTTATGCCAGAGCCTTTGATTTGGAATACGGCAGCACGGCCCTCGAAATCCAGCAAAACACCGACTTGGGCAATGCCGACCGTGTGATCGTGTTAGACGACCTGATCGCCACTGGCGGCACGGCTTTAGCCTGTGCTGATTTGCTCTGCGATCACTTCCTGGTGGCGCGGGAAAACATCTTGGTGCTGGCGCTAATCGATTTACCCGGCCTGGGCGGTAGCGCGGCGATCCGGCAAACCGGTTGCCATGTGGAGACCTTGATCGCTTACTGATCGCGCAAAGGACAAAGTGGCCGCCCTACCGTTGGCCTACAAGATCTCGCAACCGTACGTAAGTTATCGTACGGTCTGCGTGTATATCAGCATCAGCGCATCACCGAGGAAAGCCTATGAAAACCCCAACCGCTCTTGATCTACCCATGGTGGACCCGTTACCCGAAGCAACGCAGAAGTACTTCGACATCTGCCAAGACAAGCTTGGGATGATTCCGAATGTGCTGCAGGCTTATGCCTTTGATATCGACAAGCTCAACGCGTTCACTGCCTTTTATAACGACTTGATGTTGGGCAACAGTGGCTTGAGCAAGCTAGAGCGCGAAATGATCGCGGTAGTGGTGTCGTCCATTAACAGCTGTTTTTACTGCCTTACTGCCCATGGCGCCGCTGTACGTGAACTGTCCGGGAATCCCCTGCTGGGCGAGCAGCTGGTGATGAACTACAAAAGTGCGGATCTGGATCCGCGTCAACGAGCCATGCTGGATTTCGCCGCTCTGCTCACCACCTCTAGTGCCTCGGTGGAGGAAAGTCATCGCCAAGGGCTGAGAGATCAAGGTTTCACGGACCGGGATATCTGGGACATCACCAGCGTTGCGGCCTTTTTCAACATGACCAATCGCGTGGCGAGCGGCACCGCCATGGTGCCCAATCCTGAGTATCACCAGCAGGCTCGATAGCGCCAGCAGACCCAGCAAACTTCGACGGATTTTTCATCTCTCATTCACTGCATGTTTGGGAGTTTGGGACTTTCCGACGGAGATCCTGGCATGCGCCATGCGCTGTTATTTATCGCTTTGCTACTGACCCTGGCCTCGCCTGCCGAGGCCATTGAGACCTTGGCTTTTGAGGTGATTGAGGACCAGGGCGACATCCAAATTCGTCGCTATGCGCCCCATCTTTTGGCAACGGTGACGGTGGATTGCGACTTCGACGCTGCGGGCAGCCAGGCATTTCGTCCGTTGTTTAACTTCATCAGCGGCGCCAATGCTGGGGAGGAAAAAATCGCCATGACTGCGCCGGTGCTACAGCAAGCCAGCGCCCCCCAGTCATCAGGCCAAGCCGACGGCTGGGCCATCTCTTTCGTGATGCCTGATAGGCACAGCGTCCAATCACTGCCAGCCCCACGCTCTGCGGATATTCGCATTTCCCAGCAGCCCGGCGGTCTGATGGCTGCGGTCACTTATCGCGGGGGCTGGAGCCGGGCGAAATATCTCGAAAATGAACAGCGCCTACTCAACGGGTTACAAAGCTATACGTTGGCAGCTTGCGGAACGCCTCGCTGGGCACGCTACGACCCGCCCTTTATGCCTTGGTTTTTGCGCAAAAACGAAATCCTGATACCGCTGTGCAACGCCAACGACTGATGGCATGCGCGATGCCTATTGTTCATCAATGCCGTTGCTCACCAAGGCAGTTCTTGACCATCCAGCTTGAGAAAACGCCCGGACTGGCTCGGACCGAGGAATTCCACCAACTCGTATAACGCTTGGGCGCATTGGGCCGTCGTTTGCATCGGCGCTGTGCGACTTTGGGTGAAGGGTCGGGACAAGTTAGACACCGTGGTGCCAGGGTGCACGGCGACAATGGTTGGCGAGCTGCGCCAACGCGCGCATTCGATGGCCAAGCAGCGCACACCCATGTTCAATGCCGCCTTAGACATGCGGTAGCCGTACCAGCCCCCGAGCCCATTGTCGGTGATGCTGCCAACCTGAGCAGAAAGAAAAACCGCCTTCATGCCATCGGATCGCAACTGTTTGGCTAATTGGGCAAAGGCCGATAGCGGACCGACGGCGTTAACCGCGTAGTCATGCTGAAGCTTGGTGTGATCCAATTGACGGTAGGTCTTTTCCGGCTGGCCGTAGGTGCCTGCCAACAAACCGGTACAACAAATCCATCGGTCAATGGGTACGTCCACCGCTGCCATAGCGGTCGCGATGGAATCACCATCAGCCATGTCTAACTGTAGCCACTGGAGGTTTTCCACTGTGCTGCTCACTGGGCGGTGATGAGTGGCGTAGACACGGCCAACGTTTGGGTGGTTTAGATAGTGCTCCAGCACGGCGCTGCCAATGCCTCCCGCTGCGCCCACAATCATCACGTTCATCGCTGATCCTTGACAAATATCTGCGCTAAACTTAACCACAAGCTGGTCAAAACCGCGTGATGGAGGGATTTTCGATGGGAATGTCTAAATAAAAGTTGACAATATCGCTATTAAGGTAGATTTTGCTTGGACAGATTAACGGAAAAGAGCAACTTTCTATGACTCAATCTAGACGAGAATTCTTACACGCCGGGGTCGCTCTGTGGACGGCTTCGCTTATCCCAACCGTGACTGTCGCGGCGGGACAGCCTCAATTGCTGGAATCCGATCCTCTTGCGGTCGCACTGGGCTACAAAAAAGATGCAGCCACCGTGGACACGACTCAATACCCGAAACGAGCCGGGGCTGCGGGCGCCACTCAGTTTTGCAACAACTGTGCGCTTTATAGTGCCGGCGCCGATGGCTTGGGTAGCTGCACGGCCATCCCTGGCAAGCTGGTCGCTGGCAAAGGCTGGTGTAACGCCTGGATCCCCGCGGCTTAGATCCCCTCGAATCACTGAACCGACAACACAGGCTAAACCTCATGGAAAGACTAACCATTGGCGCCGTTGCCAATCTCACCGGTGTTCCGACCCATACTTTGCGCAAGTGGGAGAGTCGGCACTCCATCGTGACCCCCAACCGCAGCGACTCTGGACGCCGTTTTTATACCAACGAACACGTCCAGCGACTGTTACTGGTCAAACGCTTAATGGGCGAAGGTCACTCTCTGGCTGAGCTGGCCAGACTGAACAATGACGAGCTGGACATCTTGGCCGTGCGGCACGAGCAAAGCCGAGCTGCCAACCACGATGGTGGTGCGGATGTGGTCGGGCTGAACCTCACCACCTTGTTTGAACGTGCGGAACCCTCACTGACCCCGTCCTTCACCGGCTACTCCCAGACGCTGGAGAAATGGTTGGATCAGCCCCAGCACGTGAAAAACAGCAAACACGGCACGTTGGTCGTGGAAAGTGACACCTTGCCCGATGCGGTGGTGGATCAATTGGTGGCTCTGCGTGCAAAGCACTATCAGCGCATCGTTGCGATCTATGCTTTTGCCCCCAGACGTATCGAGCAGCTGCTGGCATCTCACGGCATTCAGGCGATTAAAGCGCCTGCCTCGTCGGAGAAAATTCGTTCTTACCTCAGCGTCGAAGCACCCACGGCTTACAGCAGCCAGGTACAAGTGGGCGTGAGCGCCTTCGATCCGGAGCAGCTGTCTCACATCGCTAACATGATGCCCAGCTTGAACTGCGAGTGCCCAAATCACATCGCCAAGCTGTTGATCGATATCAACGGCTTTGAGAAGTACTGCATGCAGTGCGTGGATGACGACCCATCCCAAAGCGCTCTGCACGGCCAGTTGGCGTCAATGACAGCCCACGCGCGATCCATCTTCGAAGAAGCGTTGCGCACGGTGGCCGTGGCCGACGGTCTCGATTTGGACTCATTGCCCACACAGACCAAGCACTAAGCGAACCGTGTGCCACAAAAAAAGGGCCGTCTGGCCCTTTTTTATGTGCTGCGTCTCTGCGCGCAACTTGGATCACCTGGCGTTAGGGAATCGGCAAATACCCGTTCTCCTCGCCCTTGGTGAATACGCCTACGGCGTCGTGCGCATGCAGACTTTCGTGGTGTTCGATACGCACCCAGAAATCCTGCCAGCGCTCGTCGTCACCCAAGGCCGTCTTTAGGCGCCGGCCAGCGTCTTCGATAAACATCAGGTTTTTGCCGTTCAAGCGCGCGAACTCTTGTTCGTCTTCGCGCTTCACCGCGCTTTGTACCGGGGTCTTCAGCGCATCTTCCACATGGTTGATTAGCGTCGTGATGGGCAGCTCGTCGTGACTGCTGTCTAACCGCACTAAAATTTTGGCGGTGCTTCGCTGGCTGTGCGGCGTCGCTAGAATGCCTTCTTCTGTTCCCAGCCAGTCGCTGACGTCTTCGATGCTCACATCACCTGCGGCGCCAAAGTCCTTTTTGAACTGCTCTTGTATGAGCTGGCGCGCCAGCGCCGCAGAGCACGGGCAAGTAGAGGAGTATTGAACTTCTACCGACAGCTCTAGGGCTATCTGGCCTTTGATCAGCGTGCCTTTCACCATGACTGGGTAGGAGGCCCAACCCACGTTGTCACTCAATAGTGCACGGCGACGAACGAAGTGATCGAACTCAAACTGCACAAAGGCATTGGTGCTCAGATCGTGATGCGATTCCAGCACCGAACCCAGCAGCATCTTCAGGCCCGCAGCGGTCAATGGCCGGGTCGAGGCATGTTCGTCCAGTAACAGGTATAGGCGCGACATGTGAATGCCCTTGGCCAAGGGATCAGCGAGGTTAACGTACACCTGAATGTTGGCATGCACATCCTTGGTTTGATCACCGTCTTTAACTTTCAGCGGTTGATGAACATTGCTCATGCCCACCCAATCTAAGGTGGCTTGAGCTTCAGACAAGGCGCGGTTGGCGATGTCGGGCATATCGGGAACGGAGACCAGCTTTGCTGTACTCATAGTTAATCCTGCTAGAGGTTTGAATGAATGATCAGGCTACGGAGCGCTGAGTCAACGGAATGTGAACAAAAACGCAGAAGTCGCTGACTGTTTGGGGACTCAAGGGTGGCGTTTGGCTGGCAGACACCGTGGGACAAATACCAGTAATAACGCTGCTTTTGGGGACTCACCCAGCCTAACAGTCCATCGCTGCAGCCACACATGGTCTAAAGGCTTTGCACCTCTTCGTCGCTTAACTCGCGGGCACGCTCGGGAATGAGGACAGGGATGCCGTCCTCAATGGGATACCCAAGCCTGCTCGCCGAGCACCACAGTTCGTCTTTGTCCCGCTGCCAGACCAAGGCGGTCTTGGCCACAGGGCAGACCAACAACTCGAGGAGTTTCGAATCCATCAACGATCCCGCCCGGCATCAAAAGGGTTGTTCAACACGATGGTCTCATTGCGATCCGGACCCGTTGAGATGATGTCTACTGGGGCGCCTACCGCCTCTTCGACGATACGAATGTAATCACGGGCCGCGGCGGGCAAATCCGACACCTGCTGGATGCCCAGAGTGGTTTCTTGCCACCCCGGCACTTCTTCGTAGATGGGGGTCACGCCGTCATAAAACTCGCTACCGAAGTTCGGGCCGCTGTCTTTAACGCCACCGTCTTCGTAACCGACGCAGATCTTGATGGACTCTAAACCGTCTAGCACGTCCAACTTCGTCAGGCACAGGCCAGAAATGCTGTTGACTTGAACCGCCTGGCGAAGTGCCACCGCATCAAACCATCCGCAGCGGCGGGGACGACCGGTGGTAGAGCCAAATTCATGGCCGCGCTCGGCCAGACCAGCGCCAATGTCGTCGAACAGTTCGGTTGGAAACGGCCCAGAACCGACTCGGGTCGCATAAGCCTTGGTGATGCCCAGCACGTAGTCCAAATAACGCGGACCGAATCCGGTGCCCACTGCGGTGCCGCCAGCCGTGGTATTGGATGACGTCACATAGGGATAGGTGCCCAGATCCACGTCCAACATGGCCCCTTGGGCGCCTTCAAACAAAATGTTCTTGCCTTGTTCACGCAGGTCATGGAGCAGCGGCACCACATCCACAGACATGGCCTTCATTTGCTCGGCGATTTCTGCGCACCCTTCTAAGGTCTTGGCAAAGTCCAAGGCGGGCTTGTGGTAGTACTGGGTCAACATGAAATTGTGGTACTCCATGACTTCTTGCAGCCGATCAGCGAAGGTCTGCCAGTAGAACATGTCACCCAAGCGCAGCCCGCGCCGGGCCGCCTTATCTTCATAGGCTGGACCAATACCGCGTCCAGTTGTGCCAATTTTTTTCGCACCTCGGGCTTCTTCGCGGGCCAGATCCAATTCAACGTGATGAGGCAAGATCAACGGACACGCTGGCGAAATTTTCAGCCGCTCGCGCACCGGCACGCCACGGGCCTCTAAGGTGGTGATCTCTTTCAGCAGCTCGTGGGGCTCTAACACCACGCCGTTGCCAATGACGCACTGCACACCGTCGTGCAAAATGCCCGAGGGAATGACATGCAAGACGGTTTTCTCACCGTTGATTACCAAGGTATGCCCAGCATTGTGACCGCCCTGGAAACGCACCACCGCGTCCACTTGGTCGGTCAGCAGATCAACAATCTTGCCCTTACCTTCATCACCCCATTGGGTGCCAATAACAACTACATTGCGACCCATGTCATTCCTTGCGTTTTCATCAGTTTTGAAAAACTCCAGCTGTTAATCGCGCGCCCTTTTTCCACGCGCCGTATCGCGATGCCTTTAATCGAGGTCGCTTATTTTATTTGGTTTTCGTCTACCGGCTGCACCTGCCACTGGCCTTGATGCTGCATCACTATGCCTGCACAGCCCTGGGGGGGTGTTTCCGCCGCCGTTACCGCCACAACCACACGATGGCCTTGGGCGCGCAATTCTCGAACGAACGCACTTTGCCCGGAGCGCTGTTGTTCGTCCACCACAGGCGCAAAGTACCCACTGACAGGCTGTGCCTGCTTGGTCATGAGCTGCTTTAAATTCAGATCGAAACCCGTGGCCGGACGCCCCCGACCAAACACTTCGCCGACACCGTCGTAGCGACCACCTTGAGCCAAGGCGCTGCCGTGCTCCGGATGATAAACCGCAAACACCGGACCATTGTGGTAGCCATAACCGGATAGCTCCGCCACATCGATGCGCAGCTCAACCTGAGGATGGTTCTGAGCCACCAAGGCGGCCAACGATTCCAGCTCCGTTAGCGCCTGCCCCACTGCGTCTGGCGCATCCTTGAGCAAATCCTGAGCGGTGGGAAGAATATCTGCGCTGCCCATGAGATCAGGCAGCTTGATCAACATTTCTGCGATGGCGCCCTGACCCAACAGCGCTCGGATGTCGCTGGCGCCCTTGCGCTGAATGCAGGTAAACAAGCGACTCTCATCGGCGGCGTTGAGCTGGCCGTCCTCCATCAGTCGAGCCACCAGGCCACGATAAATACCCATGTGTCCCAGTAGCAGCACCGGGGCCTGCATGCCAGCGGCGTTCAACGCCTCCAACATCAAACCAATCACCTCCGCATCTGCGGCAATGTCTTTGGCGCCGAAGATCTCGGCGCCTGCTTTTAGGGGCACGCGAGACGTTTGATTGCCCTGGGGATTCGCAAACACCACCGGGCCTGAGTAACAAAAACGCTGGATGTTATCGCTGCAGCGACTGTGGGCATCCACCCGCACGGCTTGGGAGGTCATATCGGCGCGGACGCCCAATTGCCGCCCACTGGCCTGATCAACGACCTTGAGCGTTTGCAGATCTAGGTCCTCGCCACTGCCAACGAGCAGCGCGTCCAAGTATTCGATGACCGGTGGTTCCAGGTAGTCGTAGCCCCAGCTGACAAACACATCGAGTACGCGTCGACGCAGCTGTTCCAACTCCCAGGCCTGAGGCGGCAAAACTTCATCTACCCCCTTGGGCAGACGCCAGTGTGTGCTCATAAAATCTGTCCGGCTTAGTCTTCAGCGGTGCGCAAGATCACTTGGCTCCGCCGCTTTCCAGATACTTAAAGAAATCACTGTCAGGGTCTAGCACCAACAGATCGCTCTTATCTTTGAACACTTCTCCGTAAGCGTTAATGCTGCGGTAAAAGCCATAAAATTCCGGGTCTTGGTTGAACGCACTGGCGTAAATTTCTGCCGCCTTGGCATCACCGTCACCGCGCAGCTGCTCGCTTTCGCGATAGGCTTCAGCCTCAATAACTACTGCGTCACGATCTGCCTTAGCTCGAATCGCCAGCGCGCGCTCCTGACCTTCGGCGCGGTATTGGCGCGCTTCAATTTCTCGTTCCGAATTCATGCGCTCGTATACCGTCGTCGAGACTTCCGCCGGCAGGTCGATCTTTTTCACCCGCACATCGACTACCTCTAGGCCCACGGACTCGCGCATTACCGCATCCAAATCCGCGCGCAACTCATCCATCAGCTCATCCCGTTGGCCGGAGATGACTTCGTGCATGTCCCGGCGGCTGATTTGGTTACGCAAACCCTCATTCACGCGCTCTTGCAGCAACCGCTGGGCGCGACGCTCGTCGAAGGACGTGCCGGTATAGAAGCGCTCGATGTCTGCTACACGCCACTTCACAAAGGCGTCTACGATCAGCGGCTTTTTCTCTAGGGTGTAATAGGTTTCACCCTGGGAATCCAAGGTCAAAACGCGGGCCTCGAATTTTTTCACCTCTTGGGCAATCGGCAGTTTGAAATGCAGGCCCGGCGCAATGTCTGCATCAATAAGGTTACCGAATTCGAGCAAGATCGCTTTTTCGGTTTCCATGACTCGGTAGGCAGACTGATTAAACAAACCGACTCCGATCAGCAGGAATGCTGCTAGCAAGAAAGATTTCATCGGCATCAAATTTCTCCAAAAACTCTATTGGGTAACGCTATCGGTTAACTCTAGGGCCATAGCCTGGCGCTAGTTACCTCGTACGCGACTGTTAGATGAACGACTGGTGGCCAGGTCTCGTCGCAGCTGTTCCAGCTCTCGACGCAACGTTTGGACTTCGGCGTTATTCACCACGCCGCCACCTTGGCCAATTTTATCCAGCGGCAGATACATCATGTTGTTGCCGCCCTTCACATCCACCATGACCTTGCTGGAGTTTTTGAACACATTCTCCATCGCGTCAATGTACAAACGATCTCGCGTCACTTGCTTGGCTTGCTTGTACTCGGCCAACAGCTTTTCGAAACGCTGAGCTTCACCTTCGGAACGTGCAACAACGCGATCCCGGTAGCCTTGCGCTTCTTCAAGCTGGCGCTGGGCGCGACCGCGGGCCTCAGGAACCACTTGCTGAGCGTAAGCCGTCGCTTGGTTGATGAATTTTTGCTGGTCTTCCTTGGCCTTTTGCACATCGTTAAAGGCGTCTTGGACCTGCACCGGCGGTGCGCTGCGGTCGATGTTGACCTTGGTGACATCAATACCCGCGCCGTAGTTGCGCAAATACGTTTGCAGACGATCCTGAACTTCGATGGCGATAGCCTCACGGCCGTCTGTGATGACTTCATCCATGGTGGCCGAGCCAACCACATGGCGCAAAGCACTCTCGGTGGCTTGGGCCAAGCTGTCTCGAGGCTCTCGGACATTGATCAAAAAGTTAGAGGCACTGTCGATCACCCACTGCACCGTCAGGCTGACGTCTACGATGTTCTCGTCCTCTGTCAGCATCAGTGCTTGGTGACTGTGAGATTGCACCTGAGTCACATTCACGATGTCCACTTGGTCGATCAACGGCGGATTCCAGTGCAGGCCTGGGCCTACCTGATCGTTGAGCACCTTACCAAAGCGGAACACCACGCCTCGTTCCTGCTGGTCTACCTGATAGACACCGGCAAACGCATAAAGGCCTAGGGCCACCAGCAGAAATAAACCGATAGAACCGCTACTCAGGCCATTGCCCGAGCCGTCTTTGCTGCCGCCTCCGCCGCCGAACATGCCCGAAAGCTGGCCCTGGAGTTTGCGAATCGCTTCGTCCAGATCCGGGGGACCGTCACTATTGTTGCCGCGATTTCCCCAGGGGTCCTTGTCACCACCACCTGACTCATTCCACGCCATAGATTTGCTCCGAATGTTTAAATGTATTTTCGACTATCAAGGTTCAAAGTTCGCTGTGAATCCGTTCGCTGGCGCTCTCAATCAGCACCTCGCGCTGCCGCATTTGCCCTAGCAGCTTGTCATCGGCCTGTACTGTAAGCTGCACGCTGCCATCTGTCAGCCTTGTTTCGCTCAACACCGCGCCAGATTGGTAAAGCCACGCGCGATTTTTGCCATCGCCTGGCGCCAACATGACTTGATGGGGGGCAACCACACCGATGGCAGAACCGATGCCATCAAGCAGCTCAGCTATGCCTTGTCCTGTAATCGCTGAAACCACCACTGCCCTAGGGCAGTTCAGATCTTCCTGACCAACCAACAAGTCTGCCTTGTTCATCACCACCAGCTGGGGTACCGCGCCAGCGCCAATTTCCTCCAGCACGGCTTGCACTTGCTCGATTCGCTCGTCACGCAGCGGGTCTGATGCATCAACAACATGCAGCAGCAAATCCGCATGAACCACTTCTTCCAAGGTCGCTTTGAACGCTTCTACTAAAGCATGAGGCAGAGCGCTGACGAATCCAACGGTATCTGTCATCACAACATTGCCCGCACCTGGGACATCGATCTTTCGCGTGGTGGGATCCAAGGTTGCAAAGAGCAAATTCTCGGCAAAAACCTCCGCTTGGGTGATGGCGTTAAAGAGCGTGGACTTGCCAGCATTGGTATAGCCCACCAAGGATACCGTCGGCGTACCGGAGCGCTGACGGCTGCGCCGGTTTTGCGCCCTGCGGCGGGAGACGTCTTGCAGCCTTTGCTCTGTGGCTTTGACCCGCTCGGCCAACATGCGCTGGTCCAGCTCGATTTGCTTTTCACCGGCGCCGCGCATGCCGATACCGCCTTTTTGCCGATCAAGGTGTGTCCAACCTCGGACCAATCGGGTTTGGGCGTGTTTGAGCTGGGCCAATTCCACTTGCAGCTGGCCCTCATGACTGCGCGCCCGTTCGGCAAAGATGGTGAGGATGAGCTCTGTGCGCGTAATCATGCGGCAATCCAAGGCCTGCTCCAGATTACGCTGTTGGCCCGGGGATAAATCGTGATTGATGAGCAGCAATGTTGCGTCGGCCCAGGCTAACGCGGCTTTCAGCTCCTCGACTTTGCCGCTGCCAACAAACCAGCGCGGATGAGGTGCGTCGCGCTTAAGACTTTCAATGTGGACCACATCGATTTCTGCAGATCGCGCGAGTTCGGCGAACTCTTCCTGATCGGGATTTAGCTGTCGACGCAGGTCTACATGCAAAAGCACGGCCCTGCGGCCCGCTTCAGGTCGTTCAAAAAGCATAGGGAGTTTTTATGTTGCGCTTCGCCACGCCTTCACAGTGGCACTAAATTGGCAGATTTCAAGGAAAACCCGTGATTATCGCCTTTGGGCTATGGCTGATCCGATCCATTGCGTGGGTTTTGCACCCGTTCGCACAGCCAAGACTTAGCTGTAATCCAAATCCTTGATGGTGACGTTGCGTGCGGGCACTACCGTTGAGATGCCGTGCTTGTACACCATCTGGCTGACGGTGTTTCGCAGCAAAATGACGAATTGATCGAAAGACTCAATCTCGCCCTGCAGCTTAATGCCATTGACCAGGAAGATAGAGACGGGAATTCGCTCCCTGCGTAGCGCATTCAGATACGGGTCTTGCAGGCTATGGCCTCGGGACACGTTGTTTTTCGACTTTTTTTCTTCTTGCATCTGCGTTTCCAGTTCATGTCTGCCCTGCTGGGCTTATTTTTCAATCTGTCTCAAGACCGCTGTTGTCGTTGGTTGTCTTGCTCTTTTTCGTCTTTGTACTTTCGTCTTTGTACTTTCGGCTTTGTACTTTCGTCTTTGTACTTTCGGCTTTACCCGATACCGCTCGCCCGCAGAGCGCCGTACCAAAAGCCGGTGACAGTCATGACGAGGGGAGGAGTGCCGTTAAATTCTGGGGCCAAAACTGCCAAAAACGGCGGTGGCGAGTATAGGGGTTTTGCGAAAAAACATGGGATTTTTTTGTTTAGCGACTTGTAAAACTAAAGTTATTCCCATGCTGTCCCGCGTCTACACGTCCCTTTCCGACTTGGCAGCCACCGTTGTGTCAACTTTATGCCGAAGGTTGAAATTCGCCTGAGCCGTCACTGCCAATTGGATACCACCCGTCTGTTTGCCTACGCTCTTGTTCGTCCCTCTGTCAGCCTAGACTAGCTTTGGATAACAGGGACGTAAGCTAAGCACTTCGGTGACAGGATGCACCGATGAATTGGAGCTCTGTGCTGCCGTTGTGACGCACTTAGAAAAAAGGACTGGGCCGCGGCTGCTTAAATCGAGTTCTTGGGCGCTAGGCGAAAAGGTGATCGTCCCCGATCAGAAACGCTTCTGCTTCCTTTGGATCATCCGCGACAACCACCGCCGCTTCAGACCACTTGCGCAGCCAAGTCAGTTGGCGCTTTGCCAACTGGCGAGTGGCCGCAGCGCCTTGCTCCACCAGCTGGGCTGCATCAATTTCACCCAACAAATGACTCCAAGCCTGCCGATAACCCACTGCGCGCATGGACGGCAGATCGCGGTGCAAATCGCCTCGCTCCATCAAAGCCGTCACTTCAGCCAGAAAGCCCTGTTGCAGCATGGTTTGAAATCGTTGCTCGATACGCTGGTGCAGCACACTGCGATCTCTTGGCATCATGATGAGGCTTTCGCTGTTGATGCCCAGTCGCTGCTCCAAGGTGCCGGTGGCCTGGCTTTGCCATTGGTCAGACAACGCCTGTCCGGTGGCGCGAGTCACCGCGACGGCCCGCAGCAGACGCTGATGATTGTTGGGATGAATATTGGCCGCCACCGTCGGGTCCCGCTGTTGCAGCTCTTCGTGCAGGGCATCGGCGCCACGATCTTGTAGCTCCTGATCCAACGCCGCTCGGGTTGCCGGATCTGTGATCGGCAGATCCGCGATACCCTCCAGCAGGCACTTCAGATACATCATGGTGCCGCCCACCACCACCGGCTTTTTGTTTTCTCTCAGCGCTTGCACGATGGCCTCATCGGCATCGGCAACGAAATCCGCGGCGGAGTAGCTTTGGGCAGGATCGAGAATATCCACAAGCTTATGAGGGTAGGCTTGCTGTTCCGCTGGCGATGGCTTGGCGGTGCCGATATCCATACCGCGATAAATCAATGCCGAATCCGCGCTGATCAACTGAACGCGATCCGCGCCACCCAGCGCATCTTGCAAAGCCATAGCGACGGCAGTTTTACCGATGGCGGTCGGGCCGCAGATAATCAGTAGCGAGTCCGGCGCTAGCAAGCGCTGCCGGTGAACTTGCTCCATTACTGGCCGCGCAGAAACAGGCGATCTAGCTCATGCAGGGAGCGTTGAATCACCGTCGGCCGACCGTGGTTGCACAAACCCGCGTTCTCAGTGACCTCCATGGATCGCAGCAAGGCGTTCATTTCAGTAAGTGTTAGCTGCCGATTGGCACGCACAGAACCGCGACAGGCTAGGGTTGCTAGAACGTCAAAATTTTTCCGGGCGACGGTATCACCGGTGCCAAATTCAGCCATCTCTCCCAACATGTCCTGAACCATCTGCTGAATGTTGGCCTTGGCGAGCAGTACCGGCACTTCTCTGACCACGACGGTGGATGGTCCCATGCGTTCCACGGTTAAGCCGGCAGCACTGAACGTCTCGGCGCATTCTTCAACCAGGTCCGCCTCGTGCTCGCTAACGTCGAAAGTCAAAGGCACCAGCAACCGCTGTTGCGCGATGCCGTCTTTTGCCTGGGCCGCTTTCATCTGTTCATAGACGATACGCTCGTGGGCCGCGTGCATGTCCACCACAACCAGTCCTTGGGTGTTTTGCGCCAAGATGTAGATCCCATGCAGCTGGGCAATGGCGTAACCCAAGGGATGCGCGTCTGTTTCGGTCTGCTCTTGGGCAGAGGCTGGCCAGGTGGAGCGTTGCTCGGCTAGGTTGTCGTTTTGCGCCGTAGCCCCAGAACTTTCCAGCTCGCCAGCATGCTCATGTACCAACTGAGCAAAGCCGCCGGGCGGCAGATCTGCTCTTGGTTTGCTGGACAGGGCAAAAGGTCGCTGCACGCTAGGACTCGCGTGAGTCACGGAGCTGGCCGGTGAATTCACCGCAGGTTGTGGCGCCTGAGAAGTGATTAGGGTTTCTTCACCGCGCTGGCCCGGTCGCAAACTGCGCAGGGCTCGATTGAGGCTGGAGAAAATAAAGTCGTGGACCTGACGAGCGTCGCGAAAGCGAACCTCGTGTTTGGTGGGATGGACGTTGACGTCAACACCTTCGGCGGGGACTGACAGATATAAAACATAGACCGGGTGTCGGCCGTGGAACATCACATCGCTGTAGGCCTGGCGAATGGCGTGCCCCACCAGTTTGTCTCGAATGGCCCTGCCGTTGACGTAAAAAAACTGTTGGTCCATCTGACGCCGATTGTGATGCGGCAAACCCACCCAGCCATAGATCCGCAGATCTTGATTTTGCTCGTCGATGTAGACGGCATTTTCGACGAACTCGGGACTGAGCACCCGCGCCAATCGATCCTCGGGATTACCGGCAGCCAAGGTCAACGGCCGACTGACTCGCCCAGAACCCCCAGCAGTTCTTGATTGGGCCAGAGAAAAACCAACGTCCATGTGCGCCAAACTGAGTCGGCGCAAGGTTTGATCCACTTGGGCGACTTCGGTGCGTTCTGCTTTCAGGAATTTGCGTCGCGCCGGTGTGTTGTAAAACAGATCACGAACTTCCACCGTTGTGCCCTTGGCATGTGCGATGGGCCCAGAGCCAATCACTTCCCCACCATGGGCTTCGATAAACCATCCGCCGCTTTGTGGATCCGTCGCAGAACTCAGCCGCACTTTAGCGACGGAGGCTACGCTGGCCAAAGCCTCGCCGCGAAACCCTAAACTGCTGATACCCACCAGGTCTTGGGCCGCAAAAATTTTGCTGGTGGCGTGTCGCTGCAATGCTAACGGCAGGTCGTCTTGGTGTATGCCGCTGCCGTTGTCCCGAACCCAAACCAAATCCACGCCACCGGCTTCGGTGCGTACCTCGATTTGCGTCGCCCCTGCATCCAGGCTGTTTTCCAGTAACTCTTTGACAATTGACGAAGGCCGTTCCACCACCTCGCCAGCAGCGATTTGGTCCGCAACAAACGTGTCTAGTCGTTTTACTCTGTTCACTGTCATCTGCTGCCCGCAACTCGTTAGCTGAGTTAACCCCCAGGAATGGTGATTTTTTGCCCCACTTTGATGGTGTCGTCGGACAAGCGATTACGTCTTTTCAACTGCGCTTCAGACACCCCATATCTGACGGCTATTTCCGACAGGGTATCGCCCCGACTCACGGTGTAACGAATTTCTTCCCGGCGCTCTGCCAGCAGGGTTGCCGGCGGCGGATTGCTGCGCATGAATTCGACAATGCCGGCTCCAATCGCTTTGGCTAGCTTCTGCTGATGCGACCCTTGGGAGAGTTTTTTGGCTTCCTGTGGGTTCGAGATAAATCCGGTTTCCACCAAAATGGACGGCATATCAGGTGACTTGAGCACCAAAAAAGCCGCTTGCTCGACTTGTTTCTTGTGCAGCTTGGTGACCGTGCCCATGTTGCGCAGCACCGCTTCGCCTACTTGAATGCTCTGACTGCGGTTGCCGTTCATGGACAAATCCAACAGCACCTGAGCGAGCATGGGGTCTTTGTCATCTAAGCTGACGTTGCCGACACCACCGAGCATATCGGACTGATTCTCCCGCTCTGCAAGCCACTTAGCGGTCTCGCTGGTGGCGCCCCGGTCAGACAACGTATAAACCGAAGCACCGGATACCGAAGGCGACTTAAACGCATCGGCATGAATGGACACGAACAGATCCGCCCGCTTTTCTCGGGCTAGGGCGGTACGTTTGCGATGGCCTAAGTAATAGTCGCCATCACGAATCAAAAAGGCATCAAACCCTTTTTCGCGCTTGATCTGGTCCACTACCCGGCGTGCAATCTGCAGCACGACTTTTTTCTCTTGGGTTTGCCGCGGCCCCAGCGCGCCAGGGTCCTCGCCGCCATGTCCAGCGTCGATGGCGATCATCACATCTCGCGCTTTGGGCGCCGGCTCTGACGCAGGTTCGGGCTTGGCGACCCCGCCGCGCTTGGGAAAATAAAGGTCGGTAACCAAGCGATGCCCATAGGGCGCAATGGGTTGCAGCGTAAAGGTCTTCGGCGCGAAGGCGACTTCTGCGTCCACCACGATGCGATATCCGTCTTTTCGTTTGGCGGCTCGCAAGCCTTTGACGTGGGTTAAACCCTTGGTCAGCGCGAGAGTCAGCCCCCGGCCCGCCGTAGCGTCTTTTACGTCGATGACAATGCGGTGGGGATTGTCGAGGGCAAATACCGAATACTTCGATACCTGGGAGGTGTCCAAAACCAAACGGATATAATCTGGGGCTTCGTGAGCGCGCACGCCTTGAATCACATTGGCATGGGCGAAGGAAGTGACCAACCACAACACCCAAAGCACTGCCTGTATTCTTGGCCTAGGCAAAATGCACACTCACTTGGCGCTGCATACTGGCTGGATCCAGACGCTTTGCGTCAGACAATGTTTCGTCTCGATGCAGTCGCAGCGTCACCTCAACATCGGCTGCGGGCAGCCAGCCTTGGCCTTGCTCCGGCCATTCGATGCACTTAAGTCCAGGGCCAGTAAAAATCTCGTCAAAGCCTAGGTACTCCAGCTCTTCCGGTGATTTAAGCCGATAAAGGTCAAAGTGAAACACTGGCGTATCAGCTGTGTCGTAGGGCTCTAATAGGGTGTACGTGGGGCTTTTCACCGCTCCGGTGTGGTTCAAACTGCGCAGCATGCCGCGCACGAGTGTGGTTTTGCCTGCCCCCAAATCGCCGTGCAAATACACCACCGCCGACGACCCCACGCGGGCGCGCACAGCTTCGCGCAGCTGAGCACCGAAGGCGACGGTGGCGGCTTCATCAACCAACACCTGATCCAACAATAGCCCTGGGTTATCCATTGATGTTTTTTCGACCTTCAAATTCGTTGCTCGCCGGGTTCGCGAAAGTGTACCTGTCTGTGCACGCGGATATCGACTCAATGTGGACGCTTTGCTGCATTTAACACGTTTGCGCCTCGTGCAACAAAGCACCAATGCTGGGAATCACCGCACTGGCGGTAAGCCCCCGCTGACCCAATTCTAACGCTGCGCGATCGGCTGCCGCGCTGTGTAACAGTACCCCAGCGTCAAATCCGGCTGACCTGTTTTGAGGTTGTTGCACGATTAAGCTCGCCGCTAACCCGGCGAGTACATCCCCCATGCCCGCTGTGGCCATGCCGGGATTACCGTGACCGCAGACGCTCACCGCGTCGGCATCACCGAAGATGGTGCCAGGCCCTTTGAGCAAACAGCGCGCCTGATAGTTACTGGCCATTGCAGCCACCGCGGCGAATGGGTCTGCAGCAACCTCTGCAACCGATGTACCCAGCAGTGTTGCCGCCTCACCCGCGTGTGGGGTTAAAAAGAGCGGCTGCGGGGCGAACACAGCGCCCTGTTGTTGACGCTTGTGTTGATACTTGTGTTGATACCTTTGTTGATGCTTGGCCAGCCAATACAACCCGTCCGCGTCCACCAGCATGGGACCTTGATAAGCAGCCAAGGCATCCATGACCTTGGCCGCCCAGGGACCCCGCCCCAAACCGGGCCCAAGCACCACGATCCCGGCGTTGGCCAGCACGCTGGCCAACGACCGGTCATCTTCTGCAACCAGCGGATCGATCCACATGGCTTCTGGCACCCGAGCCTGCAAGCCGGCTATGTTGGCAGCATCGGTGGCAACGCTGACCAGTCCTGCGCCGCTGCACAAGGCGCTTTGCGCGGCCAGAATGACAGCGCCACCCATGCCCTTGCATCCACCGACGATCACCACGTGTCCGCGCTGGTGCTTGTAGGCATCCGCAGGCACCTTGGGCATCAAGCCTGCATGCCAATGGCGCAAAGGCACATGGGGATGCTGCTGGGCATACGAAGCCGCAACCCCTAGGTCTGAAAAATACCGCTGACCGCACAAAGCTGGGCCGCGGCCCGTGAACAGTCCAATGTTGCGCGCAATAAAAGACACGGTGGCATCGGCTTGAACCGCTAGTTGCGCAGCTCCGGTGTCGGCGTGCAAACCCGATGGCAAATCCAAACTCAGCACAAAAGCCTGGGCCTCGTTGATTCGCGTGATTGCTTGGGCGTAGCCAGGCCGAGGTGCTCCTTGCCCGCCGGTGCCGAGCAGCGCATCCACGATCACCGGGTAGCGAAAGTCTGCGTCAGGATCTTCTAACGACATACCTGCAGCGATGGCTTGCTCGCAAGCGTCACGCGCATCGCCGCGCAGTTCTTCCTTGGGCGCTAGGGCGATGAGCTGCACTGGGATACCCAAGCGCTTGGCCAATACCGCGACCCAGTACCCGTCTCCGCCGTTATTGCCTTTGCCGCAAAGAATGCTCAGACCCGGTAGCTGGGGACTGAGGTTGAGGAGCGTATCCAAGGCAAATTGGGCCGCTCGCTGCATCAGCTGAGGGCCGGTAAGACCCATACCACCCGCAGACTCTGCCGCCATGGCTTGGGCATCGATGGCGCGGCACGCCGCTGCGGTGTAAAGCGGTTGATCTTGAATGTCGCTAGAACGATGCACTGGAGTCCTCGTCATCGGTTTTCGTTGGCCATTGCTTGGCGGCTTTTCAGTATACTGACGCCTGATCTCCTGTCAGCGAGAGAGCCATTACCACGCCCCCACAAACACCCCTTGATGCTTCCGAATGGGATCCAGCGCAAGTTAAAGCGCAAATTCTGGCCCAAGGCAAAGCGCTGGGTTTTGACAAAATTGCGGTTACTGACACGGACCTCTCCCAACAGGCCAGTCACCTACGACAGTGGTTGGCGGCAGGGTTCGCCGGGGATATGGGCTATTTAGAGCGTAACGTGGACAAACGCCTGCAACCAGAGCTGCTGGAACCCGATACCTGTCGCATCATTACCGCAAGGATGCAGTATCTACCCCCTGATACTCAGCCTATTGAGGTGCTAGAAAACAGCGATTTGGCGTACATATCCCGTTACGCCTTAGGCCGGGACTACCACAAAGTACTGCGGCGCAGGCTGGCCAAACTGGCCCAAAGCATCAATGTGACGCTTAACCAGTCCACCCCGCCGTTCCAGTATCGCGCGTTTACCGACTCCGCACCGGTGCTGGAAAAAGCCCTTGGCGAAAAATCAGGGCTTGGCTGGATCGGCAAGCACACGCTGTTGCTGGAAAAGGACGCAGGGTCCTGGTTTTTTCTTGGGGAGATTTACACCAACGCACCGCTGCCTGTGGATACGCCCGATCATGAAGATGCGTGCGGCAAGTGCAGCGCCTGTATGACGGTGTGCCCCACCGACGCCATCGTGTCGCCGCGCCGACTGGACGCCCGACGCTGCATTTCGTATCTCACCATCGAGCACAAGGGCAGCATTGCCGAGGAATTCCGCAAAGCCATGGGGAATCGCGTCTACGGTTGCGACGACTGCCAGCTTTTTTGTCCCTGGAATCGCGACGCGCCCACCACTACCGAGGCGGACTTCGCCGTGCGCAACGGACTGGACAGCTCGCGCTTGGTGGATTTGTTTAACCTATCGGAGAGCCAGTTTTTGGCTCTGACCGAAGGGTCTGCCATACGCCGGATCGGTTACCCCCAATGGCAGCGCAACTTGGCCATCGGGCTGGGCAACAGCCAGGGCGGTGAAGAAATTGTCCAGGCCCTCACCCGCGGCCTAGGGCGAGTAAACCCCATGGTCGATGAGCACATTCATTGGGCGTTGGCTCAGCTCGCATCCTCCTGAACGAACAGCGTGCTGCGGTAGTAGCGCAGCTCCTCGATGGATTCGCGAATGTCCGCCAACGCCGTATGCTGATTGGTCTTTTGCACACCCGCAGCAATATTCGGATGCCAACGTTTGGCCAGTTCTTTGATGCTGCTGACGTCGATCATGCGGTAGTGCAAATAGGATTCCAGGGTCGGCATGTACCGAGACAAAAAGCGTCGATCTTGCCAAATCGTATTACCGCACAACGGCGCCGAGTTCGGCGACACATGCTTTTCTAGAAAGGCCAGAGTCAGAGCCTGGGCTTCGGTTTCGCTAACGCCTTCGCTGGCAATACGATCGAGCAGGCCAGATGCGCTGTGGTGGGTTTGATTCCAATCGTCCATGCCATCCAACAGCGACTGCGGCTGGGCAATAGCCAGCACCGGCCCCTCTTCAATGACGTTCAGCTCACTGTCGGTGATGATGGTCGCCATTTCGATAATGCGGTCGTGATTGGGGTCCAGTCCCGTCATTTCCAAATCGATCCATACCAGATCAGAACTCACTGATTTCTCCTGTTCAGGGATTAGTTTCGGCTATCATGCGCATCTAACCATAGCCGTGGAGGCCTTGTGTACCACCAACATCCGGTAGAAGTGCTAGAACCCGACGCCGTCGCTGACTTACCCGAAAGCGATACGCTGTTGGTGCAGGTGACGTCCTCAGCCCTATACGAGCAAGCCCATATTCCTGGTGCCGTGCTCGTGGAACCGTCAGAACTGGTCTGCGGCATCCCTCCTGCCACTGGCAAGATGCCAGCGCTGGCGCAAATCCAAAGCACCCTGGCAAGAATAGGTTATCACCCAGATCAGCAGATCATCGCCTTTGACGACGAAGGCGGCGGCTGGGCTGGGCGATTTTTTTGGACCCTGGACGTCATCGGTCATCACGACTGGGCCTACTTAGATGGTGGTTTGCATGCATGGCATGGCGCCAAGCTACCGTTGGTCCAAGGTTCCAGCCAGACCGAATCCAGCCCGATCCTAGAACTGACCGCTGACGCTGGCCCCATCGCTGAGATGGCAGACGTGTTCGCCGCCATCGACGACGATTCCACACTGATTTGGGATGTGCGTTCCGCAGAGGAATTTGCCGGGCTGCGCTCCGGTTCACCGCGACGAGGACACATACCCGGCGCAGTAAATCTAGATTGGGAACTGCTGAAGGACGGTAATCGGCAGCTGCGTCTGGTGGAAAACCTTGAAGAGTTGGCGGAATCCTTAGGCTTGCTGGATGCAGAAAAGATAATCACCCACTGCCAGACCCACCATCGATCAGGACTGTCGTACTTAGTGGGCCGACTGCTGGACCTGAACATCAAGGCCTACCATGGCTCTTGGGCTGAGTGGGGCAACGACCCTAATACACCCATCATCAATCCCTCGGAGGGGGACCCGTCATGAGTGGTTTTTTTCTGGGCATGCAAAAAGTGCTGCCACAACACGCGCTATCGCGCTTGGTTGGCTGGCTGGCGCAAAGCGAAAACACCCTAATTCGCCGCGGATTTATTCATCTCTTCGCCAAGGCCTACGATATCTCCCTGGCGGACGCCCAGCGTAAAAACTTAGACGACTACACCAGCTTCAACGACTTCTTTACCCGGGCCCTAGCCGAAGGTGCCAGACCCCTGCCGGAACAAGCCGAAGCCTTGGCTTGTCCCGTGGACGGCACGGTGAGTCAGATCGGACAAATTCAAAGAGACCAGCTGATGCAGGCCAAGGGCCATCAGTACACGCTAAATTCGTTGGCGGGGGAAACCGGCAAAGGCTTTGAAAACGGCGACTTTTGCACCATTTATCTGGCACCCAGTAACTATCACCGCATTCACCTACCCTGCGACGCCAAGCTGGTAGAAACCCGCGCCGTTCCTGGCGCGCTGTTTTCCGTAAACGGCGTTACCGAGGCGGGCATACCCGGGTTGTTTTGTCGCAACGAGCGACTGGTATGTCGCTTTGAAACCGAGTTCGGGCCCATGCTGTTGGTGCTGGTTGGCGCATTGATTGTGGCTTCGATTGAAACCGTCTGGCCCGGACCGGCCTCACCCTATCGTGAAGAGATCGTTACCACTCACGACCAAGGGTTTAAGCGCGGGGATGAGATCGGGCGTTTCTTGCTGGGCTCTACGGTTATTTGTTGCTTTGCGCAAAATAGCGTCAAACTCAGTGACAATTTTAATGAGGGGACTATTGTGCGCCTGGGCGAAACTCTCGGAAGCATTAACACCGACTAACAGCCCAGACTTAAATCAGGGGCATGACGATGATCGAAACATTCACTCAACCCTACCCATGGGACGCTATCGACCACGCTACCCAGACCACTGGGGCCGCTATTCTCAAAGGCGTGCTAGCGCCAAGTCTGCTGAAGTCCCTCAACGATGAGGTAGACGGCTTTTTGGCGACCTCCCATCTCGGGCTGCCAGACAGCGGATCCGCGTATTACGATCGCTTTCTCGGGCACAACACCATTCGCATCCAAGGCCTTATCGAAAAGTTCGCATCCAGCGCCTCGATCATTGGCAATGCGGACATGGTCAATTGGGCACGCCGTGCGATGGGACCACTGGCCGGGGACATTCTGCTGAATGCCGGAGAGCTGATCGAGATCAAACCCGGTGAACCGCGTCAGCAAGCCCACCGAGATTCGGACTCATGGCCCATTCCTTTGACCCCGCACCCCTTCATCGTCAACGCCATCTATGCACTGGATGATTTCACCCTAGAAAACGGCGCCACCTGGATGGCTCCCGGCAGCTGGGAGTGGCCCAAAGACCGTCGCGCGGAACCCACCGACTATGTGCGAGCAATCATGGAGCGCGGCGATGCCATTATTTTTCGCGGCGACTTGATTCATCGTGGCGGGGCAAATGACAGCGACAGTCCGCGTAGAGGCATGTCAATTTCTTACTGCGTGGGCTGGTTGAGAACCGTCGAAAACACTTTTATGAATCATTCTCTGGATACCGTGCGTGGACAGAGCGATCTCATCAAAGCCTTGCTTGGCTTTGGAGCCTACGATGGCGAAGAACAGCGTACGGGGTTGCTAGGGCTGTATGAGAACGGGCATCCGGGCCAGTATTTGTTGGACCACTGACCCCAGGTGTTAAATTTCATTCTTGGGTGACGGTTGATCAGGCCCCTCGAAACGCTAATACCTGGGACAGGTCAGAAGCCCCAACCGCCAACATCACTAACCGATCAAAACCCACAGCCACACCGGCGCATGCAGGCATACCGTGTGTTAACGCCGCCAAGAAAGCCTCGTCCACTTTCATCCTAGGCAGATCGCGCTGTTGGCGTACTTCGGCATCCGTTGCGAATCGCTGGCGGTGTTCCTCTGGGTCCTGCAGCTCCCAGTAGCCGTTTGCGATTTCCACGCCGTCGATCACCAGCTCAAAGCGAGCGGCGGTTTGTCCATCGGGATTGATGCGAGCCAGCGCTGCCTGATCTGCCGGGTAATCGGTGATGAAAAACCGTCCGGGCGTTAGCCCCTCGCAGGCTTCGGCGAAAGCAAGATCTAGGGCGCCGCGGGGGCGCTCTTTAGCGTCACCAACCAAATCCGCGTAGCTCAGACGCTGGTAGGGTTTGGGTCCCAGCATTAGATCCACCAAATCGGCCACTTCATGCATCAGCTGATGATGGTCAAAGCCTAGGCGATACCACTCCAGCATGGTGAATTCGGGATTGTGCAGCCGACCTTGCTCGCCGTGACGAAAGGCTGGGCCCAGCTGATAGCAACTGGGCATGCCTGCAGCTAACAAGCGCTTAATGTGGTACTCCGGCGAGGTTTGCAGGTAGCCATAGCCTGGCACCTGGACGCTTTGCACATCGGGCTCTGTGACCGAATGCGAAGCCAGCACCGGGGTTTGCACTTCGACCACCTGACGCTGAGCGAAAAAGGCTCTGGCTTGGGCCAGCAAACCGGCGCGCTGCTGCAGGTGTTCGATACTCGCCGAGGGCCGCCACTCACTCATGGATGCGAGTGCTACTAAGTTTTAGCGCGGGAGACGTATTCGCCGGTTCGAGTGTCCACCTTCAGCACATCACCAATGTTGATGAACAAAGGCACGCCCTTAATCGTGGCGCCGGTAGAAAGCGTCGCTGGCTTGGTACCACCGTTGGCGGTGTCGCCCTTGAGGCCCGGATCGGTATCGGTGACTTCTAGCTCAACGAAATTTGGCGGGGTTACAGCGATGGGATCGTTGTTCCAAAGGGTCACTTGATAGATATCTTGCTCTTTAAGCCAGTTTTGGCAGTCCGCTACTGCGGACGCGCCAGCGGCAACCTGCTCGTAGCTGTCGTCGGTTTTCATGAAGTGCCAAAACTCGCCGTCGGTGTATAGGTACTCCATATCCAGATCAATGACGTCTGCCGCTTCGATGCTTTCGCCGGACTTAAAGGTACGCTCCCAGACGCGGCCGTTCATGAGGTTACGCATTTTGACTCGGTTGAACGCTTGTCCCTTGCCCGGTTTTACAAACTCGTTTTCTAAAATGTTGCAGGGGTCGCCGTCCAGCATCACTTTCATGCCCGAGCGGAATTCGTTGGTAGAATAGGTAGCCATAATTTTGCAGTCATCTGTTGGTAAGCCGTCATGATACCCCCGAACCAAACGCCTTGGCAGTCCGACGCATGGCAAAAGCTGCTGCAGAATGCCTTTCGCCAGCCTCAAGTCCTGCTGGACTACCTGGGGCTGGAACACCACAACCACGCCATTGATCACCAACCTGACTTCAAGATGCTTGTGCCAGAGCCGTTTGCCCAGCGCATGCAGCATGGCGACGCCGCAGATCCGTTGCTGCTGCAGGTCTTACCCATCATGCGAGAACGTGAGCATGTCGAAGGATTCAGTCCCGATCCGCTGATGGAAACCGACCCAACGTTCGCTTTTCAGCGCGCCCCGACCTTGATTCAAAAATACCAAGGCCGAGTTTTACTGATCGCCACACCCGGCTGTGCGGTGAACTGCCGGTACTGCTTTCGACGGCATTTTCCCTATCAAGAACATCGGCCAGCGGCTCACAGCGAAGCGCTAACCGTGATCCGCAACGATGCAGCAGTTCATGAGGTTATTTTGTCTGGCGGGGACCCGCTGCTGTTGTCTGACAAAGCCTTGGCGGAGCTGCTGGATCAAATCAACGGGATTGGTCACATCAAACGCATTCGCGTCCACAGTCGATTACCCATTGTGCTGCCCCAGCGCGTGACCACTGAGCTACTGAGCACGTTGCACAACAGCCGATGTCCCATCACTTTGGTGGTTCACAGCAACCATCCTCAGGAACTTGATGAGCAAACCCACGCTGCCTTCACCGCCTTGCGCAGCGCCGGGGTGCACTTACTTAACCAAAGCGTGCTGCTGCACCGGGTTAACGATGATGCCGACACCCTTTGCAGGCTCTCGGAAAAACTGTTCGACCAAGGTGTGATGCCCTATTACCTGCACATGCCTGATGCGGTGGCTGGCACCGATCATTTCTTCGTGTCCGATCAGTCTGGTCGCCAGCTGCACGAAAAGATGCGTCAACGCCTGCCCGGTTACTTGCTGCCTCGGCTGGTTAGAGAAGAGCCCGGCAAAGTTGCTAAATCTCCCGTTGCCGAAACCATCCCCTTACGCAATCAATCCTGAATTGAGGGAGATTGCGATTAGACCCCAGGTGCTTGTGCATCTGGGGAGCTGGCCTTATAAGCCAGGTTTTACTCGTAACTGTTGTCAGTAACCTCTGCCAGCAACGGCTAACTCAACAAAGCGCGTCCTACTGCGGTGTACTGATTGTCTTTGGCGAACACCACATGATTCGAGGCTACTGCAATATCCCTTACTGCTCGCTGCACCGGATTATCCAAGTGGCCACCACTGGCGCCGGTCGCGTCCGAAATCTGCAGCGCCGCCTCTTTGCAGCTGTGTACGGCATAGGATTGTTGCGCCAGCCAATGTCCGCGTTCAGCACTGCTGGATTGATTACGCTTAGCCATTACCTCTTTGAGTACGCTGCGCATGACCAGTTCCGCTGCTTCTATCTTCAGCGCCACCTCGCCCAGTAGCTTTGTCACGTCGGGCTGAGGCATCCCGGCCCGAAGCGCCTTTTGCTCACGCTTTGCACGCACTTGCTGGGCAAAGTGGTTCAGCGCCGATTGGGCCGCACCCAGAATAGGCAGCCCCGCAGCAAACCCCAGCACCGGCATCAGTGGTGTGCGATACAGCGGACCGTCAAAACGCTCTGCGATGCCGCTGGTGGCATCCAGGATTTGCTGAAACGGCAGGGCGCGATCTTCGGGAACAAATGCGTCGTCTATTTTGAAGTCCCAAGAGCCCGTGGCGCACATGCCGTTCATATGCCAGGTGTCTATGGGTTCAACGTCGCTCACGGGCAGCAAGAAGAACATGGGGGTTGGTACATCCTCGATCACTGCCATGCCGCCGGCTAACACCCAACTGCTGTGTAATATGCCAGTGCCCCATTGCCACAACCCGCTCAATCGATAACCCCCTTGCACGGGTTTTGCTGAACCGGCGCCCACGTTCAATGTTGCTGGGGCCAGTGCGTAATTACTTTCTGCTAACACCGTTTTGCAGACGCTGTCCGAGTAGTTGAGCAACCACAAGTTGTGTTCGATCAAAAACCCCGTCAGCCAGCCCATAGACGCATCGGCTCGGGACAGAGTGAGCACAACCTCAAAAAACGTATCCAAATCCTCCTCATGGCCGCCGTAGGCCTTGGGCACCATCAGCGCAAACAAGCCACTGTCCGCCACAGCTGACATAACGTGGTCTACAGGACGGCGTGCGATTTCCGCCTCCCGAGCGTGTTCCGCGAGCAGGGGTGCTAGGTTTTGGGCTTGTTGCAGCAGATCGGACATCGTGTTCTATCAACCTTATGCGCTGGAGCGATAACTTGAGCATAGCGTCTTTGGGCATCGCGTTGATTATCAATTGTTCACAATCTGTGTTGTGATTGCTGCCCGTTTTAGAGGACTCCGTGTTTGCCGCCCCAGGCGATCAGCAGCGGCAAAATTGGGAAACCGGATTCGCCAAAACGACGTAACACAACCGCCCAATCACGCCATTGGCTAGGATCCCGGGCCAACCCAAACAGGAATTCTTATGACCGCAACCCATCAACCCGGCACCCCAAAGGGCTGCGAACGTATCGCTTACGCGGTGGGCTTTCAGGAAAACGCCACCTACAGCGATGTCTATGGTGGCGGTGGCGCGGTGGTTGGACTGGACTGCCATTTGCTGCGGCCGGTCAATCAGCCCAGCGATACCCTTATCGTATTTATGCACCCGGTAGGCGGCGGCATGTATCTACCCATGGTGCGAGAGCTGGCCCGTCAAGGTCATCACGTGTTGTGGGCTAACTCTCGCTATCGGGGCGCGGACTATGCGCTGATCATGGAAAAAGTCGCTTGCGACCTTGGGGAAGCCATCTGCGATGCGCGAGATCGGCTGGGATACACGAATATTGTTTTGGCAGGCTGGTCCGGCGGCGGCTCGCTGATGATGTGGTATCAGGCCTTGGCTGAAGCTGGTCAGGGCATTAGCCAGACCGCCGGTGGCGACCCGTACACGGTGGCGGCTGATCGACTGCCGCCTGCTAACTCAGTGATGATGCTGGCGGCCCATGTCAGTCGGCATCGCATTTTTACCGAGTGGATCGATCCGTCCATTACCGACGAGGCTCGACCAGACCTGCGTGATGCAGAACTCAATCTTTATGACCCTACCAATCCCAACCAACCGCCCTATAGCGCAGATTTTCTGCAGCGATTCGCTCAGGCCCAGATCGATCGCAACCGGCGCATTACCCAGTGGGTGCGGGAAAAACTGGCAGACATCCGAGCATCCGATAGCCCTTGGAGTGAATTCGCTTTTACCGTCCACGGCACCATGGCAGACCCGCGATGGCTCGATCCAACCATCGAACCCAGCGACCGCACACCGGGCACCTGCTATTTGGGCGACCCCAAAATTGTCAATGACGGCCCGGTGGGACTCGCGCGTTTTTGCACCCTGCGCAGTTGGCTTAGCCAATGGAGTATTGATGACGCCCAATGCGACGCCATTAGCGCTGGCGGCAATATAAGCGTTCCCGTACTGGTGGTCGGCAACTCAGCCGATGATGCCTGCACCCCCAGTCATACCCACCGACTCTTTGACGCGGTATCCCACGAGCAAAAACAGCTGCATGTGGTTCAGGGGGCGACTCATTACTACACCGGTCCGAATGGCGCGGCACATCTGGCCGAGGCCAGCGCGGTCATCGGCGAATTCGTTACTAACAATCAATAGTCCACTGACATGGGAGACAAGGCATGACGGATCTATCGAATCAGGTATTCATTATCACCGGCGGCAATGGCGGCATTGGCCTAGGCATGGCTGAAGGCATTGCGGCGGCAGGCGGCTCGGTTGCCGTCTGGGGCAGGAATGAAACTAAAAATGCGGAGGCGCTGGAGGCCCTAAACGCCTTGGGCGGCACCCACCGCGCCTATGTTTGTGACGTGGGCGATGAAGCGCAAATTATTCAGTGCATGAAGCAAACCACTGACGATTTCGGCCGTCTGGACGGACTGTTCGCCAACGCCGGCCGCGGCGGCACCGGCAAGTCGTTTGTGGACATGTCGCTGGCGGACTGGCGATCGGTTATGGCCATCAATTTGGATGGCGTTTTTCTGACCCTGCGCGAAGCTGCCAAAGTGCTGATCGAGCAAGGCGAAGGCGGTAGCTTGGTCGCGGTGTCGTCCACATCCGCCATTCACGGCGCGGCGGGCAACGAGGCTTATGGCACAGCGAAGACTGGCTTGAATGGTTTGGTGCGCGCCCTTGCGGTGGGTCTTGCCCGTCACAATATCCGGGTGAATTCGTTGTTACCGGGCTGGACCAAAACCGATCTCGCCTCAGGTGGCTACGAAAACGATACCTTTCGTACCGTGACCACCAAACGCACTCCGGTACGGCGTTGGGCAGACCCCAGCGAGTTCAGACAAGTGGGAGCGTTTTTGGCAGACACGTCACTGTCATTCCATACCGGACAGGAAGTGGTCGTGGACGGGGGATACACCGTCTTTTAGCCGACGGCTCGCTTAGGCGGGGTCGCTGACCCCGTCTAAGGTTTTGACGTTTGCGGTCAAACCCAAGCCAAGCCAGCGCTGCAGCTCCGGGGTTAGCTGGGCTTTGGTTGCCGCAGACAAACCCACATTAAAGTTCCACTGTGGTCGAATAAAAGAGCGCACGTAGTAACCAAACAGCAGCGCTCGATCTTGATCTTGGGTGCGGTTTTCTCCGGAGGTGTGCCACAGCCGTCCCTCCATAACAATTAGGCTGCCCGCCTCGGCCTCAAAGGGCACCATGGCCTGTTTGGGATCTGCGGGCAAATCGCTTCGCCGCTGAAATCGATGGCTACCGGGCAGATATAGCGTGGCGCCATTGTCATCATAAACATCGTCTAAACACCAAATGGCGTTAACACTCCATGGTGCGTGCCAAGGTTCAGGAATGACGATGGCCAGATCCGAATGAATCGCCATGGAGCCACTGCCCGGCTTGGCGATGTTGGCGGTGAAGTTAGAGATGATGAAATCGTCGTCCAAAACCCATTTGGCGGCGTCGATAGCCATCGGATGCGCGATCAACTCTTGGAACACCGGATCTAAATCCAACAAATTGAAGACACGCACGTTAGCGTCGTTTGGATCCAGGTTCTTAACGTAGGTGGCGATACCCCGCCGTCTGCTTTCCTCTGCTGCAGCCTCCAGCTTGGCTCGGGTCTGGGCGGCCTGATCGCGACTGAGAACACCGGGCAGCACGCAAAACCCGTCTTCGCGTAATGCAGCTTTATTCGCTTCTGACAACATTGCGTACCCCCCTCGTCCACCCACAGCCTAGCAACGCGCGCGCCCCTGAACCAGCAGCAAGCTTGCCCACGACAACCCACCTACGGCTGATGGAGAGTGACTGCTATGCTCACCCACACGCAACCACTGGTGCCATAGGAGTCTGAAGTGAGCTATCAATTTATTCGTGTCGCAACGGCGAACCACATCACCCGAGTAACTCTGAATCGGCCAGAGGTCATGAATGCGCTGCATGGGCCCATGCACGAAGAACTGGAGGATGCGTTCAACCACTTCGCTGGGGACGACCAACAGTATCTGTGCGTCATCGACGGCGCCGGCGACAAGGCGTTTTGCGCCGGTAGCGATTTGACCGCTATCGCGGCTCAGGGTCGCCACGCCGATTACCCAGCTCACGGCTACGCAGGTTTGATTGAGCGCTTTGATTTGAACAAGCCTCTGATCGCCGCAGTTGATGGTTATGCCTTGGGCGGCGGTTTCGAGATCGCCCTGGCCTGCGACATCATCTTGGCCACCGAGCGCTCGTCTTTTGGCCTGCCCGAACCCTTGGTGGGCGCTGTGGCCTTGGGCGGCGGTGTGCACCGACTGGCGCGACAAATCGGCCTGAAGCAGGCCATGGGCATGGTGCTCAGCGCTGATCGCGTTGCAGCGGCGGAGGGTTTTCGCATGGGCTTCGTTACACAAACCGTGGCAAACGATGCGCTAGAGACCACCATCGAGGACTGGTGTCAAAAGATTTTGGCCGGAGCGCCCTTGGCGATACAAGCGTCGAAAGAGGCCATGATGAAAGGGCTAGATGAGGACAGCCTGGCCCAGGCCATGTCTGCCCAAGAAAAGTACCCCGGGTTTTATCGCTGGCGACGATCTGATGATGCTAAGGAAGGCCCCAAGGCTTTTGCGGAAAAACGTGCACCACGCTGGTCGGGCAACTAACTCCCAATGACCAAACAGCCAACGCCCATGGACGATGCGCTAATCGTCTCGACTTAGCGCCTGCTCAACGTCTAGGTCACGATCACAACAGATTTGAAGATTGTTATGACCGTGACAATTGCAGTTCTAGCTCGGAAATCAATCGATGCCTGCACCATTTCTTGAGCTTTCTCTTTAAATGATCCTTCGAGCCGCCCCTCGTCCAGCTACCCATATATGGCTACGCCAGCCATACCGATAACCAAACCGTAGTTCACACCATTTTCAATTGATCACTTTTTCCGCGCATACAAAACGAATGAGGGGAAAAGCAGAAAAAAACAGCAGAGGGGTAACACGACATCCGAACGGGCGAATATTGTGTTACCCCTGCATCTCCCAAAAAACTAAATACTGCGCTCACTTCAATCGCAACGAAGATGAGCCGCGATCGATAAAGCAAAACCTAGTAATTTTCAAGAACATCAAAGGTAGGCATATAAGTACCAGTCGAAACACTAGTCCCAATAACCGAACCATCGAATCCGTACCATGTTTGCGTAACTATAGGGATTTGTCCGTTTTTTAATCCAGGTGGGCCAATGTAAATTCCATCTATCGACGCCCTCCAAAATAGCATTTCCCACCTGTACTTATTATCCGACTGAAATACCGGCCCCATGCTGCTAGCGTAAGCCTCCGATCCATGAAGAGAATCCTCGACTTCGCGACTCAAAGAAAAACTAGTTTGTCGACTATTTTCTCTTACCTGCAAACGATTAAAATCACTTCGCAAAACATGCAAAAACGTTTCTGCACTACCAGCAGGACCACCTCCGAATTTCTGGTATGTAACTTTCCACTTTCCACGTTCGTCGTAACTGAAGCAATATATGAAACAGAACGTATTTATAACGGGGGCTACAACCACAATATATCGTTCATTTCGATAATTTCTGACAATTATTCGGTCATTTTTTGAAATCGCAGCAAATGCGCCCCCGTGATTTTTTTCAATATAGCCAGCACCATAGACCCAAAAATCAAAAGCCGTTCTACAAGTAGCACAATCAACTGTGGGAGGCGATGAGGAGTACGCTTCTGCATGGAAAAAGACGGAAATGACCAGCACCAATGAACTATAATACGCTTTAAACATTGTTGCGCTCCCATATGATCTCCGGAAGTGCAGCCTGTCGGCGTATTTCGTTTATTCGGTCGCGTAGAATCTGTGTTTGACTTTGAGCATATTCACGGATCTGATCAGAATCATCGCCGAAACTAGAACTAATGAGAGTTTCGTACTTTTTAGGGTTGGCTCTTGGATCTCCAAGGTCAAAAGCTAGGCTTTCAAGTGAATAACGCTTTATGATGCTATCGTAAAGAGGTGACCGAACCCCTGTAGAATCGACTATTTCATCAGATATATAGTTATATTCTGCCATCCACAAAGCGGGACCACTCTTTCCAGACAAAGCAATCGCTTGCGCTGTCCAAATAAATTGATCTTGCTCGTCATTCACTCGCCGAGCTAATACAGCGGCCGCGAGAGGATCGTTGACTGCAAGTTGAATCAAGTGCTCATCAGGCACCGTCGAGAATGGCTCTAAAAATTGACGTTGGAAAATACACTCGGTCACGGAGCCATCTACAGCAGTCTGATTGGTACCAGCACCATCATTAACTTGGCTACATACTTTTTCAGCTACAGGATTAAAAGGAACAACGTGAAGTTTGTTGTATGCAGCAATTTCTTCGTCAGAAAAATTGTATGACTCAAGAATGCCGACCAAATCGCTTCTTATCATGGGATCAAAATGGCCCTTTGCCCCACGGCTGAGCCGAATAGCAGCCCAATCTATCGATGCAGGATCTATATCCGCCAACTCCGCCGCTGTTGGTTCTAACTGCGACGATCTTTCGGTTTCCGTATTTGCTGTCCTTTCAGAAAAATTGACGGAACTATTTAAGCTTGGCGTTGTCACCCCCGGCAAATCTTGAGCTTTCGCTTGAGATAACACTTCAAGCTGCCCGTCGTAAATAAATACGAACAGCGCTAGAGCGGTTATGCCGATACCAACCACGTACTTCATAACTTCTTTCATGTGACTCCCCTTTTCTTAGTGTGGAAAACGGATATGCAAAAAAACTCGACTAAAAAATCTCTATCGGACAGGGGGCAGGAAATCTACGATGAAAGGTAGTCTATATTTCGGCGAAACATCCGGTGAGAAAGCCCGTGTAATCACATCGCAAGATCTAACCGCCGTTCTTCAACAAAAAAACAAGGTGTTTTTAACAAGCAACATTCAAGACTGCGTAGGCGACAAAAAGATCGACCACATGCAAGACGGTGTTGCTATCAAAGGTAACAGCCACAGTGTTATACGGTGCGTATCAGGGTAGGGACGCTTAACCGTTTAAACCGAATGGCGGTTTCTTCTGCGGTATTAGCGGCGTTTAAAAAAAGACACTCTTAAACCAAAAACAACGACGCTACAAAACTCAATTGGTTCAAAGTGGGTTCGTGGCGTGCCAAAGATGACGAGCACCACCCGGCCACCATTGTACGGAACTGAGGCCCAGCACCTAGAGCGCTGGCAGCAAGGGCCTAAGTATATGATCAAAGGGCGAACACTGTGCATTAACGCCCAGTTCCAATGAGCTTGGGACGGAGCTAATCGTCTCGAGTTAGCGCCTGCTCAACGTCTAGGTCACTGAATCCAATCAAATACAAAATCGCGTCGAGGCCAAAATTGGAGATGGAGTGTCTGGCGCTTTCCCGAACGATGCTCTTTGCATGGTAGGCCACCCCGAGCCCGGCCTGCTGCAACATAGTCAGATCGTTAGCGCCGTCGCCTACAGCGATGGTCTGAGCCAGCGAAATACCCTCTTTCTCGGCAATCTCCCGCAGCAAATCGGCTTTGCGTTGTGCATCAACGATGTCGCCAATCACCCTGCCGGTCATGACACCGTCTACCACTTCTAGCTCGTTCGCGTAAACGTAATCGATACCCAGCTGGCGCTGCAGGTATTCGCCTACGTATTGAAATCCGCCGGAAAACACCGCGATGGTGTAACCAAAATGCTTAAGCGCCTTAATCAAACGATGCGCGCCGGTGTTCAGCGCCACGGATTCGGCGACGTCATGCAGCACCGTTGCGGGCATGCCCTTGAGCAGCGCAGCACGCTGTCTGAAGCTCTCTTTAAAATCCAGCTGCCCAGCCATGGCTGCGTCGGTTATGGCGATGACCTGCTCACCGACCCCATGACGTTTCGCCAGCTCGTCCATGACTTCTTCAGCGATTAACGTGGAGTCCATATCAAAAGCCACCAGCCGTCGGTTGCGACGAAATACCGAATCGCGCTGCAGACTGACATCGAATTCGCTGTCTTCGGCGAGCTTTAACAGATCCGCCTGAAACGCCGCGCTGTTTTCCAGCACCCCGCTCAATCGCATCTCGATACCGAAGCGTCGATCGGAGTCATCGGACAAGTTACGGGGTTTGGTTAAGCGCCGGACCGTATCGATGTTCATTCGATACTGGTGGGTCAAAGCACTAACGGCCTGCAGCGGCTGGGCGCTGCTGTCACTGGCCAATAACGTCAGAATTAATGGACTGTTGAAGCTGGTTTGCGACCAGGTCGCGTAGTCTTGCGCTTGCACATGCTGCAGGCGTAACGCCGAGTCGGTTTGTGCGCAGTGAGCGGTTATGGCGGCACTGAGCGCCTCGGGGTTGGGCGAGGAAACCAGCAGGCCAAGGGCCAGCTCGTCGTGAATCACCGCCTGGCCCATGTCCAAAATCTGGGCGTGGTGCTCCATACAGATTGCCATCAAGGCCGACATCAATCCGGGTTTGTCCTGGCCGGAGATGCTCACCAACAAAATCTGATCGGCCAAACCCATTCCTTTGTGCCTGTGCTAAGCGGCCTAGTCTAGCGGCGGAGACCCCAGGGGAGAAGATAGGGCCGGCAGGTTTGTGGTAATTTAGCGCCTGAGCTTAGCAACACCCAACGGGCTTCAACTTCATGCGATGGACCCCACCCAAAAGGCAAAATAACGGTATCACTACGGGTGCGAGGACCTGGCACTTGGGCTGTTCAGACTAGTGGGGCCGCTGCAGCGTTTTCGCACCAAATTTCGAGCCAGCCGGGTCACGCTACCGGCCGCGGGTATTGCCACGGCGATTTGCGCGTTATGCCTGCTTTTGATTTGGTTTGAACGGCCGGATGGACAAGACGAAATGGATCGCTACGGCCAAGCGCTGGCCGCGACCCTGGCAGACACCACCGCGCCGGAACTCTTCAACAAGCAACGTATCGCGCTGACGGTAATCGCCAATCGCCTCACCACGGCTAACGAGATCGCAGGTGTGGCGTTTTACGATACCCAAGACGGGCTTATGGCTCTTAGTGGCGTGCAGCGCACCGGCGCGGACTATCAAGCGCAGGCCACCGTGGATGACACATCCAGTGGACGGGTAACGGTGAGTCTGAATCCACAGGCTTTCGCGACGCCGGTACCTTGGATGCTGTGGCTGCTGTCCGCGTTGGTGGTGCTGCTGACGCCGCCGGTGACGGTCATGGCGATTCAATTCAGCGCCCAAGGCAACCGTTCGCTGCCCATTGTGTCGGTGCCCGTAGAGCCGTCCCAAGAGCAATCGGTCTTTTTGCTTACCGTCAGACTGCATAACCAGCGCTCCATGAACGCCGAAGAACAAGGCCAGGCCATCGAGGACGCCGTAACCATGGGTCGAGAAGTCTGTGCGCTATACCCGGGTTTAACCGTAACCCTGCAAGAGCGCGGGCTGGCCCTGCTGATCAGTCAGTCCCACGCCGATGGCTTGAAGGCGGTTTATGCATCCTTGCTGCTACAGCGGTTGCTGCGCGAATACGAAACTCAAGGGGAATTTCGTTGCTTGCTGAGTTGCGCGGTCAGCCCCACAGATCCGGCAGAGTCGATTTCTATGTCTGCGAATACCCTGGAGCAAATAGCGAATCTGGAGCAAAACCTTACCTTGGCGTCGCTGGCCAAAGCGGATACCGCGTTATTGAGCGCCGAGGTCTTCGAACAATTAAGCGCAGAGCAACAAGCTTGGGCCAAAACCTTCAGTCACCCTATTCTGGAAGATCTGGCTCCAGACCAAACGTTCTACAGTATTGAGGCGTTGCCAGAACTAGAACACGCCTTGATCACAAGCCAGGCCCAAGTGGTCTTTGGCTTTCCACCGAGTGGCTAGCTTTGGCTGGGCTTAAGGACTAGTCTCTCTAACGGTTTTTATCACTACAGGAGATCGTCCATGTTGAATCACGTCATGATTGGCGCTAACGACATTCAGAAGACCAAGCAATTTTACGACGCCGTACTCGGCGTGCTGGGCGCTGGTCCCGCCATGGAGCATGTTAATGATACCGGGCAGACCCGTTTGTTTTATTCCCACAACGGCTCGACGTTCAGTGTTTCTGAGCCCATTAACGGCAATCCTGCCACTGTGGCCAACGGCTCTACCATCGGTTTCATCTGTGAGTCTCCAGAGCAGCTGCAGGAGTTTCACGATGTGGCGGTAGCCAATGGCGGCACCACCGCGGAAGATCCGCCAGGACCTCGCGAAGGCAGCATGGGTCTGATGTACTTGTGCTATTTCTTGGACCCAGATGGTCACAAGATCTGCGGTATTCACCGTCCGGCTTAAGCCGCGTCGATGTAATGGAGGCGCTGAGAACATTCAGCGCCTCTCCATCCTCCTTCGCTAATCCACCGACAACCGCTCAACCTTCTGAAAGCCACGAGGCAACTTGCGTCCGCGACGGGCACGCTCACCCAGATAGTTTTCCAGGTCTTTTGCTTTTAGCCGCAAATGCCGCTGACCTGCATGGACGAGCAAATCGTCTTTTTCACCAATCACCACTGCCCCTACCAGCTCTTCTTCGCCTGCTTTGAATGCAGCGGAAGGCACGTTGAGCAGCTTGTTGCCCTTACCTCGAGCTAACTCCGGCAGCTCACTCAAGGCGAACACCAGCAGTCGACCCTGATTGGTCACGGCTGCCACTTGGGCGTTGGGTGCCTCGTGCAACGTGGGGTCGATCAGCAAAGGCGGTAACGCATAGCCACCACTGGGCACGCTTAGACACGCCTTACCCGCTTTGTTTTTGGTGACCATTTCGCTCAAGGTGCCGACAAATCCATAGCCGGCGTTTGACGCCAACAGGACTTTGGCGTCGGCGTTACCCATAAGCACGCCGACAAAGCGGGCGTCGTTTTTGGCTTTGAAGCGGCCGGATAAGGGCTCGCCCTGACCCCGGGCAGAAGGCAGCGTGTGCGCGGCGGTATTGTAACTGCGGCCATCGGAATCTAAGAACACCAGCACGTCATTACTGCGGCCCTTGGCGGCCTGCGCAAATTCATCGCCAGTGCGATAGTTAAGCTCATGGGGTTTCACGTCATGACCTTTGGCTGCGCGCACCCAACCCTTGGTGGATAACACCACCGTGATGGGATCGTTGGTCATCAGGTCTTCTTCGCTAAAGGCCTGTGATTCTTCCGCTTCTATCAGCGGTGTGCGTCGATCATCCCCATAGTCTGCGGCAACGGCTAACAGTTCTTTTTTGATCAGCGTTTGCATCCGCGCCTTAGAACCTAGCGTTTTTTCTAGGTCGGCTTTCTCGGCTTCCAGTTCGTCTTTCTCGCCGCGCAGCTTCATCTCTTCCAGCTTCGCCAAGTTGCGCAGACGCAAATCCAAAATCGCGTTGGCCTGAATTTCGCTGAGGCTGAAACGCTTCATCAGCGCTTCCCGAGGCTTGTCCTCTTCGCGGATGATGCGAATAACCTCATCCAGATTCAGATAGGCCACCAGTAAGCCGTCTAGGATATGCAAACGATCGTTGATTTTTTCCAGACGGAAATTCAAACGCCGAGTGACAACATCCAAACGATATCGCAGCCATTCTTTGAGGATCCCCACCAGACCCTTAACCTCCGGGCGCTGGTCTAGGCCAATAATGTTCAAGTTCACCCGATAGCTGCGCTCGAGATCCGTGGTGGCGAACAAGTGGCTCATTAACCGGTCGTAGTCGATGCGGTTCGAGCGGGGCACAAACACCAATCGTGTTGGGTTTTCGTGATCGGACTCGTCGCGCAGATCTACCAGCATGGGCAGTTTTTTGGCGTTCATTTGTTGCGCGACCTGCTCCAGCACCTTAGCCGGTGACACCTGATGAGGCAGTGCCGTAATAACCACCTCTGGGCCTTCACGGTGATACACCGCGCGAGCCTTGATGCTGCCGCGGCCGGTTTCATACAGCGCCTGAATATCAGCGGCGGGCGTAATCACCTGAGCTTCGGTTGGGTAATCTGGGCCTTTGATGTGAGTCATCAAGTCAGCGGTTGTGGCCTTGGGGCTGTCCAACAAATGCACGCAGGCGCTAACCACTTCGTTGAGGTTATGAGGAGGTATATCCGTCGCCATGCCCACGGCAATGCCGGTGCTGCCGTTGAGCAACACAAAGGGCGCTTGGGCCGGCAACAAGCGGGGCTCCTGCACGCTGCCATCAAAGTTTGGGTTGTAATCTACGGTCCCTTGCTTGGCCTCACCCAGCAGCAAGTCCGCGTAGCGCGACAAGCGGGCTTCGGTATACCGCATGGCGGCAAAGGATTTAGGGTCATCTGGCGCGCCCCAGTTGCCTTGGCCATCCACCATGGGATAACGAAAGGAAAAAGGCTGGGCCATCAGCACCATGGCTTCGTAACAGGCGCTGTCACCGTGCGGGTGGAATTTACCTAACACGTCACCCACGGTGCGGGCGGATTTAGCGTACTTAGCTTGGCTGTTTAGGCCCAGCTCACTCATGGCGTAAATGATGCGTCGCTGAACCGGCTTCAGGCCATCGGCAATATGTGGCAGGGCCCGGTCGTTGATGACGTACATGGAGTAATCCAAGTACGCGCGCTCGGTGTAGGTAGCCAGAGACATGGACTCGGATGAGTCGCCGCCAGCTGGTGAAGTTTGGATTTCATCATCCATGGGATAAATGCCTGTTGGTTTGTTCGTTCATTGCTCTGGGATCTGCCGGATTAGTCCAGCACTGCCTGATCACCCTTCTTTTCTAGCCAGGCCCTGCGGTCTGGCGCGCGCTTTTTCGCCAACAACATGTCCATCATGTCGTCGGTCTTGCGACCTTGGTCAGCGGTCAATCGCACCAAGCGCCGGGTGTCTGGGTGAATAGTGGTTTCGCGCAACTGGGACGGATTCATTTCGCCCAGACCTTTGAAGCGCTGAACCGATGGGGTGGCGCGTTTCTTTTCTTCTGCCACGCGTGCCAGCACGGCTTCCTTTTCGTTTTCGTCCAGGGCGTAAAACACTTCCTTACCCACATCGATGCGATACAAGGGCGGCATGGCCACATATACGTGGCCGGCGTTGACCAGGGCACGGAAATGTTTGACGAAGAGCGCGCACAACAACGTCGCAATGTGCAGTCCATCGGAATCGGCGTCAGCCAAAATACACACCTTGTCATAGCGCAGGCCGCTCAAATCGGCACTGCCCGGATCTACCCCGATGGCCAGGGCGATGTCGTGCACCTCTTGTGACGCCAGCACCTGATTGGCGTCTACCTCCCAGGTGTTCAAGATCTTGCCCCGCAGCGGCATGATGGCCTGAAACTCTCGGTCCCGGGCCTGCTTGGCAGAACCCCCAGCAGAGTCGCCTTCCACCAAAAATAACTCGGCTCGACTGGCGTCTTGCCCAGAGCAGTCCGCCAGCTTGCCGGGTAGAGCCGGGCCAGAAGTTACCCGCTTGCGCGCTACTTTTTTCGCGGCGTTGAGTCGTCGTTGGGCATTGCCGATGGCCATCTCGGCAATTTTTTCACCTTCACTGGCGTGTTCGTTCAACCACAAGCTGAACGCGTCTTTGGCCACGCCAGAAACAAAGACCGCTGACTGACGAGACGACAACCGCTCCTTGGTTTGGCCAGCAAACTGTGGATCCAGCAGCTTGACGCTGAGCACATAGCTGCACTGATCCCAAATATCATCGCCGGTGATTTTTACGCCCCGAGGCAGCAGATCACGGAATTCACAAAATTCCTTCAGCGCATCAATCAGGCCGGAACGCAGACCGTTTACGTGGGTGCCGCCTTGAGCGGTGGGGATCAGATTGACGTAGCTTTCGGTGATGGGAGCCGCGCCTTCTGTTACCCACTTCAATGCGTATTCAACGGCCTCAGCATTGCCCTTGGCTTGATGCATGATGGTGACCGCTGGCACACATTCCGCATCCCCCACCGCCGCTTCTAAATACTGGCGCAGGCCGTCTTCAAATAACCAGCTCTCGTTCTCCTCGGGCTTGCTCTCGATAGACAAGCTCATACGCAGGCCAGGACACAGCACCGCTTTGGCTCGCAATAGGTGACGTAAACGCCCCATGGCCAGCGATGCCGAGTCAAAATACTGGGCGGCGGGCTGGAAGCACACTCGGGTGCCGGTGTTACGTTTGCCGACGGTATCCACTGGCGCAAGCTTGGTCACCGGCTCGCCATGTTCGTAGCGCTGGCGATAAAGCTTGCCGTCCCGCTTCACCTCGACTTCGAGGAATTCGGACAGCGCGTTAACCACCGACACGCCTACTCCGTGCAGGCCGCCGGAAAAGTTGTAGTTTTCGTTATCGAACTTACCGCCAGCGTGAAGGCGCGTCAGGATCAGCTCGACACCCGAGACTTTGTGTTCTGGGTGAATATCCACGGGCATGCCGCGACCATCGTCAATGACCTCAATGGAGCCGTCGGCGTTAATGCACACCTCAATCTCGCTGGCGTGGCCGGCGATGGCCTCATCCACGCTGTTGTCCACCACCTCTTGCACCAGGTGATTGGGGCGGGTGGTATCCGTATACATCCCCGGGCGTCGGCGCACCGGCTCTAAACCGGAGAGTACTTGCAGCGACTGCGCTGAATAGGATTTTTCAGCCATAAAGAAGAACCTAAGTTAAAAAATACACCGAGTGCTAATGCACCCACCGAACCTCACTGGTTACCGAACCATCATCACCCAATGTCAGCCAGCGATAACCCGGCGTCAAACTGCCCATGGAAAATACTTGGCTGCGCGGCTGAAACTGGAACGCCGTAGCCGGAGTACCGAACAACGGCACACCTCGATAGTGGGCGTTAATTTCTTGGTGCGCGTGACCAAAAATAGCACCGGCGTAATCTGGCCCGGGGCCATCCATTAGACCATCCAACAATGTCTCGGGATCTTCAATGCGGTCTTTATCTAACCACGGCGCACCAATGCTCAACAGCGGATGATGGGTCGCCAGCAGCCCATGGCGACCCGGCTGCTGCTGCCAACGTTGCTGCAGATCTTGGCGCCTTTTGTCATCCACTTGAGCCTTGGGGACATCGTCGCCATGGGAATCCAAACCAACAATGGACCAATCGTCTAGCTGTAACGGTTCCATGGGCAAACCAGCGGCCAACATCTGCTGCAAAAAATCGTGGTTGCCCGGCACACACAGCAGCGGGGCATCCCATGCGCTGGATACCGCTGCTAAAAACTGTTGATAAACCTCAACACCTCCAGAGTGCACCAGATCTCCGGTGGCGATGATGGCGTCAGGCTGAGCTTCTGCCAGCGCTTGCTGCAAGACGCGGCCCAACCCAGCGTTGGTGTCGACGTTCTGCAGCTGCTCGCCAGCAGGGGTTAGATGGCAATCGGTGATGTGTAACAGGGTTTGCTGCACTGAGTCGTACTAGGCCTTATCACTGTTATTGATGCGAGCACCGCTGTTGATCTTGTCACTGTTGTCGGAGCCGCCGGTCGTATTTGGCAAAGTCAGCCCATCGGGACTCATACCCACAGCTAGGCACAACGACAGGTACTCGCCAAGAAAACGATTGAGCTGCTCTTTTTCGTCGCGCGCACGCATGCGCTTGTTGGGATATTCGTAGGCGCCGTGGAATCGGGACTGATGCTGATAGGCCACCACCTCAGCACTCTTAGTATCGTGATAAAGCTGAATACGCATGTTGGGACTGCTGCCCCAGTCTTGCTTGGGCACCTGCGCCAGTTCAAGCAACGTTGTATAAGGGCCACGCTTGAGAACCTTCAGTTCGACCCGCGTGCCTGAGGCACCGGGCAGCAGCATGACGCACCTGAAGTCTTCCTGGCGCATGTTGGGAAACAGCTGCATCAAACGCAAAAAATTGGTGTCGCACTCGGCCATATGGCCAGCCAGATCGTGGTGATAACGCCGCCCGGGCTGCTGGGCGCCAGTGGCAAAGTCGTAGCTCAGTTCCGTTGATCGACTGAGAATATCGGCATCTGTTTCTGGGCGTTTGTCTGACAATGACCCGCTCGTCTATGTGGCTTCAGCGAAGCGGTACTATACCCAGCCCGATACCGCGGTGTCATGAGCCAATTGCCCTAACAAGCCTCGAGCAACGACTTTTGAGACACTGCGCGCTTCACGTTACATGCACCGACAACAAAGGCATAATCGGCGCTGAATTTTCTTCTGTGTGGCCTTTGGGCTCACAGCCCTATAGGAACCGCCTCAATGACACGACCTTGCTCAGCTTTTGCTCGCCGACTGGTGCTATCGACACTGGTGCTTGGAGTTTTAAGCGCCTCCGTATACGCCGAGGATCTGGTAGACGTCTTTGTTGCGGCCAAAGATAACGATGCCACCGTTGGCGCTGCACGTGCGTCTTTTCGCGCGGACAAGGAGCGTGTGCCGCAAGCGAGATCCGCCCTGCTGCCGTCGGTGTTCGGTCGCGTTAGCACCAGCAAAACCGATACTAAGCTGTCAGGCTTAGGTAACTCCCAGGGACAACAACTGGAGGCGGACTATAACGATAATGGCTGGAGCGCCCAGTTCTCACAGCCAGTGGTCAATTTGTCCAGCTGGTTCGGTTACAGCAGCGCTAAAGCCTTCGTCAAGGCGTCGTCCTTTGCTCTAGAAGCTCAAGAACAAGATCTGATTGTGCGGGTAGCCGAAGCCTATCTGAATATTCTGCGCACCCGGGACCGATTAGATACCACCAATGCCGAGGTCACGGCGGTGCGGCGCCAACTGGAGCAAGTGCAGCAGCGTTTCGATGTTGGACTGGTCGCTATTACCGATGTTCTGGAATCTCAGGCTGCCTACGACGCGGCCTTGGTCCGGCAAATTCAAGCAGAAACCGATCACTACATCAGTTTTGAAACCCTGCGTACCTTGACCGGTCGGGACTACGACCAACTAGCCACCTTGTCCGAATCACTGCCTATCGTGAACCCGGATCCGTTGGACGAGGAAGCCTGGGTTACTGCGGCGCTTAGCTCCAATCTGGGCATCAAGGCCGCGCTGGAGCAACTCAGTGCCGTCCAACAGGACAAAAAAGCGCGGTTATCCGGACACCTACCCACGGTGGATGCCACCATCACCCATAGCAATAACAACAACGGCGCTCAACTGAACCCCAGCTTCAGTCCTGAAAAGACCGAAACGACTATTTACGGGTTGCAGATGAACATTCCTGTGTTTCAGGGTGGTCGCACAACGTCCCAAGTTCGCGAGGGCTCGGCCCGGGTGGAGCAGGCCAAAGAGCAGCTGTTGGATCAGCAGCGATCGGTCATGCGCAACACCCGCAGCCTGTACAAGTCTGTCACAACCGACGTTGCCCGGGTGCAGGCGCGCTTGAAGTCCATTCGATCCGCGGCTTCTGCTTTAGAGGCCACAGAAACCGGATACGAAGTGGGCACGCGTAATATTGTGGATGTGCTCCAAGCCCAACAACGGCTTTACGACTCCCAGTTCGCTTACGCGGATTCTCGCTATACCTATCTGCTGAACCTGCTGCGACTTAAGCAGCAAACCGGACTGCTTAACGGCGCTGACCTAGAAGAAATGAACAGCTTTATGGACCGCGCCAAACCCGTTGAGCGCTTGGTGTCGTTACGGCAAACCGCAAGAGTTAACTAATCTAGGCCGGCGAGGTTTTCTAAGACCGGCTGCATCAGCTCTATACTGCGCTGCATGGCACCTTTATTGGCCTGCACCACCGCATCGCCAGCAGCGCCCATCTGCTGGCGTTTGGCCCCATCGTTGAGTAACTCCATCAAAATGCTGGCAAAGGTCTCCTGAGTCACCTGACGAGATGCGCCTGCGGCGCTGAGATCTGCATAGACCTGGGCAAAGTTAAAGTAGTGTGGCCCAGCAATGACCGGCGTTCGCAAACTGGCTGGCTCGATAGGATTGTGTCCGCCCCGAGGCACTAAGGTGCCACCAACAAAGGCAACTTCTGCCAGCCGATACAGGGGCATAAGCACACCCATTTGATCGATCAAGATCACGCTCCAGGGCCGGGACCCTCCTGGGCGGCTGTTGCTGACCAATTCGCTGTACAAGCACCAATCACCACCCAGCTCTGCGGCGGTTCGGTCCAGTAACGGTTCGAGTTCTGCCGCTCGATGCGGGTGCCGAGGCGCCAACAATAAGGTGAGATTTGGCAGCTCTTGGCAGGCTTGGCGATGGGCCCGCAGTACCTGCTCCTCCTCACCTGGATGGGTGGACGCCGCGATCCAAGCGCGCCTGCCATCCAAACCCAGACGTTGGCGCTGCTGCTGGGTGCGCTCGCCGATATCCTCCGGCACCTGCAGGTCGTACTTCACGTTGCCCACCAAATGCAGCTGATCGCCAGTGACGCCCAGATTGGCAAAACGCTGGACGTGTTCTGGCGTCTGGCAAGCGACCAGATCCAAAGCCCGAAAGACCGGACCCACCAACCAATCGACCCGGCGGTAACCCAGAGCAGATTTTTCTGACAACCGCGCGTTCATCAAAATCACGGGAATACCCAAAGCCTTGGCTTCTAAAATCAGCGTGGGCCAAATTTCGGTTTCCATCAGCACCAAGGCCTTGGGCCGGGCGTGCTGCAGAAAACGCCGTACCGCAAAGGTGAAGTCATAGGGTGCGTAGCAGTGTTCCACCACGTCACCCAGCAGCGCAGCGACTTGCGCACTGCCCGTGGGCGTCATGGTGGTTACCAAAAATGGCGTCGCCGATGCACCTTGGCCGTAACGTTCTGACAGGGCCCTGATGGTCGGTGCCGCAGCAATGGTCTCGCCAGCGGACACGGTATGAAACCATACCGACCCCTGAGTTAATTTAGCGCCGTAAAACCCAAACCGTTCTTTCCAACGGCTTTGATACGCGGGATCCATCTGCCCGCGCCACAACAGCCGCAGCAGCACCAGCGGCAGGGCCAAAACCAGCACGCAGCGGTAGACCCAAAGACCCAGATAACCTGGCACCCTCATGCACCGTCTCCCATTGGGTTACTGCGTCGCGGCGCTAAGCTAAAGCTCTGGAGGGCGCTAAGGGCTTGAGCAACCCCGGCACTGACATCGTCTAGGGCAATATCAACGCGGCACCCTGCCTCGGCGTATCGATCTGCACGCTCGGCACAACCCAGCAGCGCCAAACTGGGCCGACCGAGACGATTAGCCACAAAAACCAAGGCTCTGGGTTCAGCAATGCTGCCTAAATCGTGATCTACCAACACCAATGCCGCCGCGTTGGTGAGGTAGCGCTCGGCCCGGTTTTGCAAATGGGCTTGATACTCGCTCATGCCATCAATGGGTAAGGCTCGCTCATCTTGGTGACGCCGCAGTCGCGGCGCGTCTTCGTGACCGGGTTGTGGCTGGGCTGCGGCAAGGGTTAGGTCCGCATCGGTAAAGCTTGTCCACTGCTTAATGTGCAATAGATCGGCGCTCACCCCGGCTTGTGCTAACTCCGCCTCGATGCGGTCTGCCAGCTCATCGTCACCGACAAATCCCACTAAGGTAACGTCGTGACCTTGATCGGCAAGGGCTATGGCCAGCAAACCTGCGCTGCAGTGAGCCAGTGGATTTGCGTCCGCCGGATGTTGGTCCTCATAGCGTATCCACAGATCTCCCACCACCAGCACATGACCGTCGGCAGGTGACAAAGCCGCAACACTGTTAAGTAAAGATTGGAGCACGCGTACCTCGCTGAGCAACGCCGCATGGTAGCAGAGCAATCCACCCGGCCGGGAGCCTTAGAGAAGCGTCGTTAAAACCGTTACCATCCGTCGATGGGCAACTCTCAACAGCAACAATCGCAGCAGCAACCCCTTTCGCTGGGCATGTTTGCGCCGATCTATTGGCCGGTTTGGCTGGTGGTCATCGTCATGTGGTGCATTGCCCGGCTGCCCATGGCGTGGATTTTTGCCCTAGGCCGCGGCATTGGTTGGCTGGCCTTTCACTTGGCGCGCTCTCGTCGTCATATTACTCAGGTCAATATTCGCCGCTGTTTTCCGGAACTGGATGATGACGCCCAACAGCAACTGGTGCGCAGTAATTTTGCGCATACCGGGGTTGGCACGGTAGAAACCGCTTTGGCTTGGTTAAATCCGCAGCGGAATCTGAGCAAGCATTATCGAGTGGAAGGTTTGCAGCACCTGCAACAGGCACAGGCACAGGGCAGAGGTGTGGTGCTGGTGGGGGCCCACTACACCACCATTGACGTTACCGGTCAGTTTTTGGCTCAGTTGGGTTTTGTGGACGTCATGTACCGGCGCAACAAAAACCCCGTTTGGGAATGGCTGCAAACCCGCGGGCGACGGCACTATTTTGATGGGGTCGTAGAACGCAGTGACATGCGGCAAATTATTCGACGTCTGCAGGCCGGACGAGCCATGTGGTACGCCGCGGATCAGGACTATGGCCCCAAACATTCGGTCTTTGCGCCGTTTTTTGGCATACCCACCGCCACCATTACCGTGGCCTCTCGCTTGGCTCAACGCAATGAATCGCCAGTGCTCATGCTGCATCAAATTCGAAATATGCAGCAGCGCACCTGGACCCTACGCTTTAGCCCGGTGCTGGAAAACTTTGCCCAAGAGGATGCTCAAATTGGCGCTGCCCGCCTGAATGCGCTGCTGGAAGAATCCCTGCGCGAGGTGCCGGATCAGTATCTGTGGATGCACCGCCGTTTTAAAACCCGCCCGCCGGGGCAAGACTCGTTTTACCGCAAGGGTTAGGCATACAATAGCCCGCTTAGAATTTCAGGACATTTCCTTGCTGCCAACTTTTCACGAGATGCTGACCCAACTGGTCGCGGAGCCGTCTGTCAGCTCTACATCGCCGGAAATTGACCGCAGCAATCTGCGGGTGATTGAGCATCTGGCCAACTGGTTGAACGATCTGGGTTTTCATACCCAGGTCATGCCCCTGCCCAATCGTCCAGACAAAGCCAACCTGATCGCAACCTTGGGCGGCAACATCAATGATGGCTTGGGCGGTTTGGTATTGGCCGGTCATACTGATACGGTGCCCTTCGACGAAGCGTTGTGGGACAGCGATCCGTTCACCATCAAGGACCATCAGGACCGCTATTACGGTCTCGGCAGTTGCGATATGAAAGGGTTTTTTCCGGTTGCTCTTGAAGCCGCCGCCACGTTTAGTAAGCAGCAACTCAGCGCCCCCCTGACCCTGGTCGCAACCTCTGACGAGGAATCGTCCATGGCCGGCGCCCAATACCTGCTGGAAAGCGGCAAGCCCAAGGCCGACTACGCCATCATCGGCGAGCCTACGGCGATGCAACCGATTTTCGCCCATAAGGGCATCAGCATGATGTCGATCAAGATCGAGGGTGCATCGGGTCATTCATCTGATCCCAGCCTTGGGGCCAATGCACTGGACGCTATGCATGCGGTGATGAGCGAGCTGATTCGGCTGCGTGAGGAACTGGCCGCCAGTGCATGCAATGACGCTTTTGCGGTGAACATTCCCACCATGAACTTGGGCTGTATGCGCGCCGGTGACAATCCAAACCGGATTTGTGGCCACGCAGAACTGCAAATCGATTTGCGCCTGCTGCCTGGTATGGATTCAGATCTGGTACACGAACAACTGGAGCAGCGGATTCAACAGGTGGTCAGCAATCTGGGGGTCAGCCTGCGATTGGATAAAGCCTACCCGCCGATCCCACCTTTTGAGACCGATCCCAACGGCGCTCTGGTGCAAACCTTGAGCAATCTCAGTGGCAATCAGCCCGGCACCGTAGCCTTCGGTACCGAGGCTCACTTTATGCAGACCCTGGGTATGGAAACCGTGGTTTGGGGACCGGGCAGCATCGACCAAGCGCATCAGCCCAATGAGTATTTGGACAAGAGTCAGCTTGGGCCTGCTACCGATACACTGCGCAGCGTTATTCAACGCTTTTGTCTGGCCTAGCTTATGAATACTAACGATTATTCTCAGTGGTTTCGGGGATCGACCCCCTACATCAGCGCCCACCGAGGCAAGACGTTTGTGGTCTTCTTGGGCGGTGATGCCATGGCTCACCCCAATCTGACCAACATCGTTCACGATTTGGCGCTGCTCAACGTTTTGGGCGTGCGCCTAGTGCTGGTGCATGGCGGTCGCCCCCAGCTTGATGCGGCGTTGCCTGACTCCAAGTCCCATCAAAACCGACGCGTCACTCGACCAGAGGACATGGACACGGTGACTGGGCTTTATGGTTTGCTGCGCAGTCAGCTGGAAGGCCTGTTCTCAACCGGGCTGCCCAATACGCCACTGCATACCGTCAATGTCAGCGTGGTGTCCGGCAACTTTGTCACCGCCAAGCCCGTTGGCGTCATTGACGGTGTGGATCATCTGCTCACCGGTCAATTGCGGCACTTGGAAGTCCAGCGGATCAATCAGCTGTTGGATACGGGCAACATTGTGTTGCAGTCGCCGCTGGGATTCTCCAGTTCTGGCCAAGCCTTCAATCTTGCTTCTGAGGAACTCACCGCAGACATCAGCATTGCGCTGGGTGCGGACAAGGTCATTTTCTTCGATCAGGCCGAACACCTGACGACCTCCCAGGGCTCAAGAGAAGGCACCGTCACGCCCAGCTCTCTTGAAGCGCATCTGGACAAACTGTCAGACACCACCGCGTTGCGCTTCACCGCCATGGCCCGAGCCGTGCGCGCAGGAGTCAAAAAAGCGCATCAAATCTCCTACGAAACCGACGGCGGCTTGTTGCAAGAGCTGTTTACTGCTGACGGCGTAGGCACCCAGGTGATTGAAGAGCGGGCTCATCCGGTCAGAGCAGCTGGCCTGAATGACGTGGCGGACATTGTGGAAATCATTCGTCCGCTGGAAGAAAGCGGCGCCTTAGTCAGGCGCTCTCGGGATCGTCTGGAACAGGAAATCACCCATTTTCTGGTCGCCGAAGTGGACGGCGTTACCGTCGGCTGCTGCGCTGTCTATCCCGAAGCGGACTATGCAGAACTGGCCTGCGTCGCGGTCAGTGACCTATACCGACGCGGCAGCGCTGGCGTAGCGATTGGCGCCAACTTGCTGGAAGCCGCGGAGCAACGGGCCCGGCAATTGGGCGCGCGTCAGCTCTTTGTGCTGACGACTCAAACACAAGAATGGTTTGCCGAGCGGGGCTTTGTCAGTGGCGACGTTGAACAGTTACCCCAAAGCCGACAATCTCTTTACAACTGGCAGCGCGGCTCCAAAGTGCTGTTCAAACCCTTGGGGTAGACACCCCAACGTTTAACTGAGGAAATCTCATGGCTGATGAACGCCCCTATAGCTCCATTGTTGTTGATGGAGTAGAACAAGCCCCCAGCCGGGCCATGCTGTATCCCACTGGCTTTACTGCCGAGGACTTTAGCAAGCCGCAAATTGGTATTGCTTCTACGTGGAGCATGGTCACCCCCTGCAACATGCACATTAACGAGCTGGCTGAGGCGGCGGCCATGGGCGCGGACGAAGCCGGGGCCAAATCTGTGCTGTTCAATACCATCACCGTTTCTGACGGCATCTCTATGGGCACGCCTGGCATGCGCTATTCCTTGGTCTCGAGGGAGGTGATTGCCGATTCCATCGAAACCGTTGTGGGCGCCCAGGGCTTTGATGGATTTGTGGCCATTGGCGGCTGCGACAAGAACATGCCAGCCTGCGGTATGGCCATTGCCCGCATGAACCGACCCAGCGTTTTTGTTTATGGCGGGACGATTTTGCCCGGTAAAGAACGGCGGGACATCGTGTCGGTGTTTGAGGCCGTCGGCGGCCACGCCGCAGGGACGGTGTCCGACATCGAGCTGAAGGATGTGGAAGCCACGGCGATTCCGGGGCCCGGTTCCTGTGGCGGCATGTACACCGCCAATACCATGGCGTCGGCCATGGAGGCCTTGGGCCTGTCGCTGCCCGGTAGTTCCGCGCAAAACGCGGTCAGCCAGGACAAAAAGCAAGACAGCTACAATGCCGGCGCCGCAGTGCGTAACCTGATCAAACTTGGCATCAAGCCCAGCGATATTCTCAGCCGGGAAGCCTTTGAAAACGCCATTACCTTGACCATCGCGCTTGAAGGCTCCACCAATGCGGTGCTGCATTTGTTGGCCATTGCCCATGCCGCCAACATTCCTCTGACCATCGACGATTTCAGCCGCGTTGGTAAGCGTGTTCCTGTACTCGCAGACATGCGCCCTGCTGGGGTCTATGCCATGAGCGAGTTGATCGAAATTGGCGGCATCTTGCCGCTGATGAAAACGCTGCTGCAGGAAGGATTGCTGCACGGTGACTGCATGACCGTTACCGGCAAGACCATGGCGGAAAACTTAGCCGATGTGGCCGACTACCCAGCGGAGCAAAAAATCATTCGCCCGCTGTCGAATCCCATCAAAAAAGACAGCCACCTAGTCGTGCTGCGCGGCAATCTGGCCCCAGAAGGCGCCGTGGCCAAAATCACGGGCCACGAAGGACTGATCTTTACCGGCACCGCCCGGTGTTTTCATGGCGAAGAAGCCGCTATGGCCGCGATCATGGATGGCACCGTTGTCAAAGGCGATGTGGTCATTGTTCGCTACGAAGGACCCAAGGGCGGGCCCGGCATGCGCGAAATGCTCAGCCCCACCAGCGCCATCAACGGTCGCGGTCTTTCTCAGGATGTGGCGCTGCTGACCGACGGGCGTTTTTCCGGCGGCTCCCACGGGTTTGTGATTGGCCACGTGACACCAGAGGCGCATTTGGGCGGGCCCATTGCCCTGGTGGAAGACGGCGACACCATCACCGTGGACGCGGAAAAAGCCGAGATTAATCTGCACGTCAGCGATGAAGAGCTAGCAGCGCGTAAAGCGAAATGGCAGGCGCCTGCGCCTTATACCCAGCGCGGCACCTTGGCCAAGTACGCGCAGTTGGTCAGCTCTGCCAGCGAAGGCGCGGTCACCGATAAATACCTTGGCGACTGATGAGCGTTGAGCCGTGCTGCGCACTGTGTGGTGATGGCCAGCAGTTGACCAAGGTACCCAGCTACAAAATCTGGGTATGCCAAGGCTGTTGGGATGGGGCCGCTAACGGTTGGCCCCAGGCGGCGGAGCCAACGTTGTTTCAGGCCCTGGCTTCACAGGGCTTGCTGATACCCGACCGCAACACTGCAGGCCTATTGCCTCGGGACTACGCGCCGCCGTCGGATTACGCGCTTTAGCGTGAATTAGCGGAGCGGCCTAAGCTGATCTCACCTTCAACTGTCCTGAGCATCGGCAGTCAGCACCAGTCGGACCGCGACACCCGCGTCGGGAGATCCCATTAACAGCGCCACCACGCGATCACCAAGGCCGTACTTGTCAGCCATCAGCTGATTCAGCTCACCGATGGTCTGAGGCTCGGGCACCGCATATACCGAATAACGTTGCGCGCCCCGGATCAAGATTGCGGGATCTGTTGGATCGTGAAGGATGAGTCGCTGATACCAACCGGAGCTCTGATCGGCGCGCAGCCACATAGACTCCTCATAATCGGCCACCCAAAGTCGAGTGGTGACTTCTTCACCTTGTTGATCCGCGGTGATCAGTTGCACAACCTCGCCGCTTTCCGACGCCCCATAGATCAACACCAGATAAATAACTGACAGCCCTATGATTAGCGCTACTCCCCGTTTCAACACGTTAATCATGGGCTGTCGATCCTTTGTTATCTGCTGCTGTATTCGTGCACAAAATCCACCAAGAACTTCACGTTGTCCACGGGAGTCTCAGGAATGATGCCGTGACCCAGATTAAAGATATGACCTGGCCGACCTTGAACTTGGTCTAGCAGCCACTGGGATTGGGAGGCCACGGATGCTTGATCAGCGCACAGCACGATGGGATCTAAATTCCCCTGCACCGCCTGACAGCCCAGTTGGTCCCAGGTGGGCTTCAATGGCGTACGCCAGTCGAAGGCCAGAACGTCGATGTTTAACTCGGATACCGCGGGCAGTAAGTGATAGTTACCCGTACCAAAATAAATCACCGGCACCGTACCCGCTAACGCATCGACTAAGGCTTTCAAGTGCGGCTCGACATAGCTGCGATAATCCTGCACCGACAGATTGCCTACCCAGGTATCGAACAACTGCACCGCCTCAACACCAGCACTGATTTGCAGCTGCAGGTAGCTCGCCAGCTGACCGGTCAGCTTGGTCATCAACTGATGCCAAAGTTCCGGCGCCTCGTACATCATCTTTTTCACAAACACGTAGTTGCGCGAGCCTTTACCTTCGATGGCATAGGAAGCCAGGGTGAACGGCGCGCCAGCAAAACCGATCAGGGCAACCTCCTTGGGCAACCCTTCGTTAATGCAGCGCACGGTATCGGCAATGTAGGGCGTGTGTTCCAACGCTGGCGCCGTTGCCAGATTTGCCACATCAGCGGCACTGCGGATGGGATTAGCGAACACTGGGCCTTGGCCCGGCACGTATTCCAAGTCCAAGCCCATGGGCTCAAGAATGGGCAGCAGGTCCGCGAACATGATGGCGGCGTCTACCCCCAGAATGCGCTGTGCATCTAGGGTGGCCTGAGCAGCCCGCTCAGGATCTTTGAAAAAGTCGAGACTGGGCAGGTCGCCTTTGACCTGATGATATTCCGGCATGTAGCGCCCAGCCTGGCGATTCAGCCATATCGGTGTATGGGCCGTTTGCTCACCACGACACGCTTGCAAGAAGACTTTGTCCATCTACTTCCCTTAACTGTGAATTTAACCGGCCGGACTGGACCTGGCCTTAATCGATACCCATGGGGTCAACATCAGCGTCGTAATCAACGCCATCGATGCCGAAGCCGAAGATCTTCAGAAAGTCCTCGCGGAAGCCTGCTAGGTCACCCAGTTCTGGCAGATTCTCGGTGTTCACTAAGGGCCAACGGCGCTTCACTTCCGTCTGTACTGCTTCGGCAAGCTCAAGGTCATCAACTCGGATACGGCCTGCATCGTCGAGGCGCATTGCGGCCCCGGACTGCAGCTGACTGGCAAACAAGCGATCAATATGTTCGATGCACTCTTCGTGGCTACCTTGCTCTTTCATGACCTGAAACAGCAGCGCAGCATACAGCGGCACAACAGGAATGGCGGCACTGGCCTGACTGACAATGGCTTTGAGCACTGCCACCCGAGCATCACCGCCCACGGCCGCAAGGCTTTGCTGTATTTCCCCGCTGGCTCGATCCAGATCCGCCTTGGCTTTGCCCAAGGTTCCTTCCCAATAGATGGGCCAGGTCAGCTCGCTACCGATGTAGGTATACGCCACGGTCTTGGCCCCCGGGGCGAGCAAATCAGCGGCCAAAAGCGCATCAATCCAATACTGCCAATCCTCGCCACCCATTACCGTTACCGTATCAGCGACTTCTTGTTCCGTGGCAGGCTCTAGAGCGACGTTGGAGACCTCGCCTTTTTCCACATGCACGGTTTTGATGTCCAGCACCTCGCCCAAGGGCTTAATCGCTGACCGATGCAACACCTCGGTTTTGGGGTGCTGACGCACTGGCGAAGCCAGGCTGTACACCACCAGATCTATCTGCCCCAGATCGGCCTTAATGGTATCCAGCACTTGCTGGCGCATGGCATCTGAAAAGGCATCACCATCTAAGGTTTTGGCGTATAGCCCTTGTTGGGACGCTCGACGCTCAAAGGCCTTGTTGTTGTACCAGCCTGCGGATGCGGTCTTACTCTCGGCGGGTGCTTTCTCAAAAGACACGCCCAGGGTGTTAGCACCGCTGCCAAATCCCGCCACGATGCGACTGGCCAGTCCATACCCGCCGGAACAGCCCAACACCAACACATTGCGAAACGCGCCATCCGCGCACTGGCCTTGCTTTACAACGTAATCAATCTGTTGGTCTACATGTGCGGCGCAACCCCTAGGGTGGGCTGTGGTACATATGAAACCGCGAATACGGGGTTTTACGATCATGGCTTTACCTTCCGGACTTGGACTGTGAGGGCGTCAAGCATCAGGCGCCGACGCGGCCGCCATCATACCCGCTCCCACCGCCCAGCGCATGATGCCCTCCACATCGAGTATGCGGGGGCCATCACGACGAACCGTGACCTGAGCACTTTCGCCTTCGGCAAGGGCATGATCCCGGTCACCATCCAGGGCAATGACGCCGGGGCCGTGAAATTGCAGCATCTCATCAAAGTCGGTGCGTCGGGTGTTGATTACCCCAACATCACGAAAATGACCCGGCGACAGCGGCGCGCGCACCACGGCACCTTGTGAACCCATCTCGACCCAAAGGCCGCAATCGTCTGCCGCGTAAACCGGATCCACAAAACCGCCAATGGGAGACATGCCCACGGAGTTAGGTTCTGCCCGGGTCAACAACATGCTGTCTAAGCGATCTGCGTCAAAGGGCAGCAAATTGCCCACATGATCTCGGCGCAGCAACACCGCATCAATCAAACCAATGTCCGTTTGTTTGGGGGTTTGCAGATGCAGCACCTTGGCCCGGGGTCGCAAGCTATCCGGCATATCTCGGGTTTTGCCCAGGGCATTCAGGCCCGCCACCATGCCGCCCAGAGTGGGCTCCATCAGCGCCGGAAAGACGTTATTGGTGCCAGTGGAAATGGGGACCAGATCGATATCACTGTCTGCTCGGACCAAGGCCCGATTGGTGCCATCGCCGCCCAGGGATACCACGGTATGACAGCCTTGATCCTTGAATATTTGCATGGCGGCAACGGTGTCTTTAGCGCTGTTGGTCAGCGGTATATCGACAATGTGCACCTTGGCTCGCAGCGGCATCAGCTCCAGCGCCCCTTCAGCAATGCGGAAGGGTTCTCTGGCGATGTACAAATCCGTGACCCCGACCGCATCGGCTCCGGCTGCAACCCGAGCAACGATGTCGCGCTTGGCCTCATGGGTCATGTTGGCGGCTCGAGCCGCAAGACGGCGCACGTCTCTGCCCGACATGGGGTTTACGCACAGGGCCAATTTGCCGTTGGCCACGGGTGTGGTGCTCACTGGGCGCGCTCTAGTGTTTGAATGGTATAGGCACTGCTGTGACGTTCATCGGCGTCGAACCGCTGCTGCTCAATCACCGTCCATTGCGCTTCGTCATAGACAGGAAAGAACACATCGCCTTGTGGCGCATCGTGCACCAACGTCACGTACAGCCGGTCGGCCATGGGCAGCGCCAGCTCGTAAATTTGCGCGCCGCCAATCACCATGACCTCATCTACCCCATCGATCAGGGCCTGACTGGCCGCAAGCTCAACGGCTTCTTCAAGAGTGGACACCACTTGAACCCCCTCTCGCTGCCACTGGGCATTTTGCGTCAGCACGATGTTGGTACGCCCAGGCAGCGGCGCTTTCATGGATTCGAAGGTCTTGCGCCCCATAATCACTGGGCGACCCATGGTGGTTTTCATGAAGTGCCGCATGTCGTTGGGTAACCGCCAGGGCAAAGAGTTATCCCGACCGATTACGCGATTTTCGGCCATGGCCCAAATCAGCGATAACTGCATAGGTGTGGTGTCCTGATTCAGACTGCAATAGGCGCTTTGATGGCGCCGTGGCACTCATAGCCAACGAGTTCAAAGTCTTCGTATTTGAAGCCGAAGATGTCTTTGACATCGGTGTTCAGCTGCATTTGAGGTAAGGGCAAGACGCTACGGGCAAGCTGTAAATCCGCTTGCTCCAGATGGTTGGCGTACAGGTGCGCATCGCCCATGGTGTGCACAAAATCACCCAGCTCCAGATCGCAGACTTGCGCAATCATCATGGTTAGCAGGGCATAGGAGGCGATGTTAAACGGCACGCCCAAAAAAATGTCCGCACTGCGCTGGTATAGCTGGCAAGACAACTTTCCATCAGCCACGTAGAACTGGAACAAGGTATGACAAGGCGGCAGCGCCATATTGTTCACTTCAGCCACGTTCCAAGCACTCACAATATGACGACGGCTGTCTGGGTTGTTGCGAATACCTTCGACGAGGGTTTCGATTTGATCGATGGTGCTGCCATCGGGGCCGGGCCAAGAGCGCCACTGAGAACCGTACACTGGGCCCAATTCGCCATGCTCATCTGCCCACTCATCCCAGATGTGGACGTTATGATCGGTGAGGTAGGCAATGTTCGTTGACCCGGACAAAAACCACAAAAGCTCGTGGATGATGCCTTTGAGGAACATTTTTTTGCTGGTGACCAAGGGAAAGCCAGCAGCCAAATCGAAGCGCATTTGATGACCAAAAACACTGTAGGTGCCTGTGCCGGTTCGATCCGCCTTGTAGGTTCCGTTTTCGCGCACATGGCGCATCAGGTCGAGGTACTGTTGCATGCTAAAACGCTCTTGCTGTGCCGTTTGGCATCTTACCAGTCATGGTGTAACCCGGCGATCAGATCTTCCCATCAGAAGAGTGACGCTGCTTGGAAAGGTAGAACAACAGGCCCCCAGCAAGAATCATGGGCATGGAAAGAAGCTGACCCATACTGAAGAAGTCCAGCAGCACAAAACCGATGTGGGCGTCTGGGGAGCGGAAGAACTCGGTCATAAATCGAAAACTACCGTACCCCAGCAAAAAGGCGCCAGACAGCACGCCTTTGGACCGAGGTTTGAGAGCCAGCCACCAGAGAATGACAAACAGCAGCAAACCTTCGGTGGCTGCCTGATACAGCGACGAGGGGTGTCGCGCCACGTTCTCCCAAACACCGAAACACATGGGGTTTAGGTCCGCTACGGCACGACAGGGAAATACCAAGCCAACACCGTTGTCGGCGATACGACCCGGTAGCTCCATGTTGATGAAATTACCCAGACGCCCGAGACCCAACCCGACTGGACACAGTGGCGCCAAAAAATCCGTAATGGTGAGAAAGTCTTTGTCCCAGCGGCGGCCAAACAACAACATCGCCACCAGCACCCCGAGAAAGCCGCCATGAAAGGACATGCCGCCTTCCCAAACGCGAAACACATACAGCGGATCTGCAGCCAGGCGTTCAATAGCGTAGAAAAGCACGTAACCAATACGGCCACCCAATACCGCGCCCATGGCGCCGTAAAACACCAAGTCGGATATCTGCTCAGCGGTCCAAGCGCCGGTCACGGTATGCGGCCGATGGTTGACCCGCCAATTGCCCAACAAATAGACGGCGGTAAAACCCAGAACATACATGAGCCCATACCAACGCAGTGCTACCGGGCCTAGGGCAACGATGACGGGATCAATTACCGGATAGTTCATGGACTACCTTGGTTGCAAGACTTGGCCGCAGAATACCCCAAAGTCCTGATACACTCGCTACCTTCTTCGTCGACCAGGCCCGCTTTATGTGCCTTATCTTGTTTCGTTTTCGCCCCCAAACCGATGAGCCGCTATTGGTGGCCGCCAACCGCGACGAAGTGCATCAACGAGCCAGCGCCCAGGCACAGTTCTGGGAAGACGAGCCCCACATTTTGGCTGGCCGAGATCTGGTGGCCGGCGGCACCTGGCTGGGTTGTTCCAAACAGGGCAGGTTTGCCGCTCTGACCAATTTCACCCAAGACCCGAACGCGACTTTTCCAAAGTCTCGGGGCGCCCTGGTACACGGTTTTTTGGCTGGCAACGAATCCGTTAAAGACTATGCGCTGGGCTTGAACGGTGATGACTTCGCCGGCTACAACCTGCTGTTATTTGATGGCAGCCGACTGCTGTACACCACCAACATCAGCGAGCCCGGCCAGCCTCGCAGCCGCTTGTTACCCGCGGGAGACTACGGATTAAGCAACGCTGAACTGGGCGCAACCTGGCCAAAATGCGTGGATGGCGCGCGCCGCCTTGGAGCGCTGGTGGATGGTGAGCACAGTAACGATCAATTGGTTGAACTGTTGAATGATCAACACGTACCCGAAGATGAGCGTTTGCCTGACCGGGGCAAACCCATCGAGGCGGAACGTCATTTAGGGTCCTGCTTTATCAGCGATAGCCACTATGGCACCCGGGCAAGCACGGTCGTGCGCGTTGGCCGGCAACAGATCTATTTCGCCGAGCAGACATATTTGCCCAATGGGGTGGTTGGGCCTAAGGCGGAATACGAATTCCCGCTGGAACCAGAGACTTTAGCCAGTTCCGGCTGACCGAGCCCAGAAACCCTGCCCTGCGGAAGGACGAGGGTCAAAAGACCAAAAGACTAGCGCTTCACTTTGCCAATCAGGTCGATCAGTTCGTCGAATTTCTTACGTTGGTCTGCATGATTATCGGCTTTAATCGCTGACTCCACACAGGTAGCGGCGTGATCTTTTAAAATTGCGTCCTCCACCTTCGCAAATGCAGCTTTTACTGCCTGCATTTGTTGCAGTACGTCGATACAGTACCTTTCCTCGGCAATCATGCGGCTGATGCCCCGAACCTGACCTTCGATTCGGCTGAGGCGGCGAAGATTCGCTTCTTTTTGAATTTTCATAGATCGTTGATAAATACTGGGTAGGGGTATAGTGTATTTTTTATGGAACGTCTGCGAAACCCACTTTCTACTTTTCTTTGCGCTTGGCTAATTTTTGCCGGCATGGTCTGTGTTTGCGGCCCGGTCCATGCCAATGCGCCGACATCGGTAGCAAAAACGCAATCAACATCACACTCCGACGCCCACGCGCATCATAGACCAGCACATCATGGGCCAGCGCATCACGGAGCAGCGCATCATGACGCACCGGAGCATGCAGCTGCAGACCCTGGAGCAGCCGAGCAAAGCGGCCACTGCGCCAACACTTCATGTCCAGACTGCGCCTCGAATCTTTTGGGCATGTCCCCGGATCGAGACCTCCTGTACACCACACCTCGCCTACCGGCAGCTGAAGAACCCAGTCTCGACGCGTATTTACCGCCACTAACCCTAACTCCACCACCCAGGCTTGCCACGATTCCCCTACCGGCAAGAGCTTCTCCTCCCGCCCGGGACAACCCTGTGCAATTGCGGGATCGCCTTCTCGAATAGCCTTCTTCTTGGTTTGCCGCGGACCTTCCGCGTCCGTGTAAAACTCGCTCAAGGCGAGGGCTACGCAACGAAGTCAAAAACCAAAACCGTTAATACATTCAGGAAACGCCGGTATGAAACCCAGAGTCACGCTATACGCTGTGATGGCAGCCTTGGCTGCGGCAGGCTGTACCAGTATGCCCACCGATCTCGGCCAGCAAGAGGTAAACGCCATGACCGCCGAACGCGGCCGAACGCTGCCCGATCAAAGCGCATCATCCCTTATCGAAAAACTGAGTCAGGAACCCCTCAATCGCGACAGCGCGGTTGCTTTGGCCCTGGCTAACAACCCAGAGCTGGCACTGCGCTACGCCGAACTGGGCCTTGGGGCGGCAGAAGTCTACGCCGCTGGAAGAATTCGCAACCCGGTCTTGGCCGCAGAACTGCTGCACCCTAATCGCTCGGGCGAAGACAACGCCTTGGCCATTGATTTGGTGGGATCCCTGACAGATCTCTTGACCCTTGGGGCGCGCAAACGCCTAGCCGCTGCGGAATTTGCTGTCCTGCAAGCAGAGGTCGGCGCCAGAGTACTGGCAACCGCCGTGGCAGCAGAAAAGGCCTACGTTGACTACGTTGCGACGCGCCAGCGGACCTTGATGCAGGAGCAAATCACCAAGGCTGCGGACCTGTCTTTGCAGCTGGCTCAACGCTACTACGACGCCGGCAACTTGCCCCCTCGGCAATACGCCATGGCCCAAGGCGCCGCAGCGGCACAACGCCTGCACAGCCTAGAAGCTCAAGCCACAGAGTCCCAGGCTCGCAACGAGCTGGCAGGCGTGCTCGGCATTGCCGCGGACAAGCCTTGGGGGGTGCCTGGGCATTTACCCGAACCCGGGAGCCAAACAGATGCCCTAGCCGATCTGCAATTGCTTGCCAGCCAAAGTCGTTTGGATCTTAAGGCTGCCAAGGCCCGGATCAAAATCGCTGAGGACCACGCCGGCATCACGCGGCGCACCCGGTGGTGGGAAGAACTGGACGCGGGCGTGGTTTATGAACGCGAGACCGATGGGGGGGAATTGATTGGCCCAACGGTTGAGTGGGAACTACCGCTCTTCTCCCAAGGCCAGGACGCCCAACTGCGCTCATTGGTGGAGGTGCAGCAGGCCGTTATCGCCTATCGTAAGCTGTCTGTGGACGTGGGTAACCAAGTGCAATTGGCCCATGCCGCCATGGCCAACGCCAAGGCCAGAGCGCAAACCTATCAACAGCTGCTGATCCCCGCCCGCATGGCCGCCACACAGCGCGCCCAAGAGGAGGAGAACTTCATGCTGATTGGTACCTTTGAGCTCATCGAAGTAAAGCAGGACGAATACGCGGCTTACGCGGGCTACCTAGATGCCCTTCGAGACTACTGGCTCGCGCACACCGATTTGCGCTACGCCGTGGGCAATTCCCTGCCCAGCAGCACTGGGTCCGAAGGCAAGCAGATTCACGCTGAATCTCTGATCCAGCCCCCGGCACATTCAGGACACGGTCAACATGGCGCACCGCAGACCCAGACTCCGGCGCCCGAGCAACATCATCACCAACACCCTAAGCCCCCACAAAAGCATCGTGAACACCAACACCACGATCATGGGCGCTCCCACCAGGAACACTAATCATGGATAAATCACGTCGACATTTTGTTTCGTTAGGCGGCGCGGGATTGGTGGCAGCTACTGTCGCCGGACCGCTAAACCTGCCCGCTGCCCAAGCGCAGTCCGCGGCGAGAGCAACGCCAGCAGACCCGGACGCGGCAAAGGGTCACAGCACTCGCTCGCTCAACGGTTGGACCCTGCCCTATACGCTGAAAAATGGGGTTAAGGAGTTTCATCTCATCGCTGAAGAGGTGGAACACGAATTTGCACCGGGCACCACGGCCAAATGCTGGGGCTATAACGGATCCACACCCGGACCCACCATCGAAGCGGTGGAAGGCGATCGAGTACGCATCTTGGTCACCAATGGCTTAAAGGAACATACCTCGGTCCACTGGCATGGCATTTTGCTGCCCAGCGGCATGGACGGGGTATCCGGCCTGACCCAGCCTTCGATAAAGCCCGGCGAGACCTATGCCTACGAATTCACGTTGAAGCAGCACGGCACGCACATGTATCACCCTCATGCCGACGAAATGACCCAGATGGCGGTGGGCATGATGGGCATGTTCATTATTCACCCCAAAAATCCGGAACCTCGAACCATCGACCGGGACTACTGTTTTTTGCTGCACAACTGGGCAGTACACCCGGGCACCTACCGACCGGATCCGGCAGTTATGGTGGAGTTCGACCTGTGGACTTTTAACTCCAAAGTCTTTCCCGCTATTGAGCCCATCGTGGCTCGCACCGGCGAGCGCGTGCGGGTGCGGATCGGTAATCTGTCCATGTGGAATCACCCCATCCACATGCATGGAGTGCAGTTTGAGGTCACGGGGTCCGACGGCGGTCGCTGGCCCGAAAGTGTTTGGCGCACGGAAAGTACCGAGATCATCGGCGTGGGGCAGACGCGGGATATCGAGTTCATCGCCGAACCCGGGGACTGGGCCTTTCATTGCCACATGTCTCATCACACCATGAACGCCATGGGCCACGATGTGCCTAACACGCTGGGCGTGGACCAAAGCGGCGTGGAGCAGGAAATACGCAAGATGTTGCCGGGGTTTATGGCCATGGGCGAGCACGGTATGGCTGAGCATCAGCACCATGTGGACATGGGCCATCACCAGGGGCCGCGCAATACCCTGGCCATGATGACCGGCAAAGGACCCTACGGAAATCTTGAGATGGGAGGCATGTTCACCACGGTGAAAGTGCGGGACGATCTTGCCGTGGGCGATTACAGCGACCCTGGCTGGTATCGAGCCCCGAAAGGCACCGTGGCCAGTCGAGTGAGCACCGACCCCAACTTTGGCAAGCCCCCACGCAAACCCACCTAGACACATCCAAGGCCCAAGGGGTGCAGTGGCTCGGTCCTTACGGGGCTGAGCCGTTGCCGAAAAGTGAGGTCCGGGAAGCGAGGTCTAGTCGCTACCAGAGCTGATCTTTGGCGCGCTGGGGAAAGCCCTCGTCATAGGTTTTGGCATCGAACCCCTGAAGACTTTCGGCCAACAATTCCCCGGCGGTTGGCAGGCTGGTGCTTTCGTCCCCTGCGGTCCAAAGCCTGGAGCGCATCAACGCCTTCGCGCATTGAAAGTACACCTCAGCCACCTTGATCACGATGACGGTTCGCGGCGTCTGGGTTGGTCTTTGGCTGGGGTCTTGTTCTGATTCTTGATTGGGAGTCGCGCTAGCACCTTGGCGCTGAAAATGATCGGTGACCTGCCCGTCTGCCGTCACCACCCCAGTACCATTTACCCGCACCACTGTCTGGGAACCCGGCACCATAAACATCAGGCTGACCCGGCCATCACGCACAATGTTCGCCAAGGAATCTAGGCGATTGTTGCCCCGCCAATCCGGCATCCAAATCGTTTTGGCGTCTTTCAAATAAACCACTTCACCGCTATCCCCTCGTGGACTGGCGTCGGTACCCTCGGGGCCGACGGTAGCAAGCACCACAAATCGTGATGCGGCAATCCAGCGTTGATACAGCGGGGTAATGTGGTCACAGACCTTATCGATGGCGCCTTGAGGCACATCGGCATACAAGGATTTAAGCTGCTCCACCGATTCAATAACCTGCATACCTGCCTCCTGATCCCGACTGGGGATTTAGCTTTCTAGACCGCCGGTCTCGGGTGCGGGCCTGGCCCGCTGGTTGTACAGCAGCGCTCGTAAAGCCGCGGCTTCGTCTTTGGACAGCTTGGAAAAATCGTTTTGCATCTGGGCCCCAACCGCCATGCCGCGCTGCACCGCTGGTCGTTCACTGAGCTCCTCAAACCACCGCTTGAAGTACTTGAACTCATTAATGTCCTGGCCCTGCCCTTCCCAGTTCACGGTCCAGGGATAACAAATCATGTCCGCAATGGTGTATTCGTCGCCACACAGATAACGCTGGTTGTAGAGCTGATTATTGAGCACGCCATAGAAGCGATTCACCTCATCAGTAAAACGGGTGATGGCGTAACTCTGGTCACCGGCATCGGCTCCTAAGCGCCGAAAGTGCCCGCACTCGCCAGTCTTGGGGCCTTGATTGGCCATCTGCCAGATGACCCATTGAATGACGTCGTACTTACCTCGCGGGTCAGAGGGCATAAAGCGCCCGGTTTTTTCCGCAATGTAGAGCATGATTGCACCAGACTCGAATACCGACAGCGGTCCCTGACCGTCGCCGGGATCGTGGTCCACCAGGGTGGGCATGCGATTGTTGGGATTGATGCGCAGAAATTCGTCAGTGAACTGGTCGCCCTTACCGATATTGCATTCGATGACGTTGTAATCCAGCCCACACTCTTCTAACTGAATGGTGACTTTCTTGCCATTCGGGGTGGGCCAGTAGTGTAAATCCAACATAGTGATGTTCCTGATGTTTGCTCGACGAACCGGTATTCTGTCACTGCCGCATCTGGCAGCAAACCGCAGAATTTTTTGGAAAGAATATGGATACATCATTAAACGGCAAAGTCGCTTTGATCACTGGCGCTAGCAAAGGACTGGGACTGGCCATGGCCAAGGCCTACTACAGCCATGGGGCCAAAGTAGCGCTACTGGCTCGAGGCGCAGAAGACCTCGCCGCTGCCGAAGCAGAAATACAGGCCCTATCGCTGACCCCGGACTATCAGCAAAGCGCCGCTGTTGCTGGCTATCAATGCGACGTCACCGACTCTCAGGCGCTTATCGAAACCCACCAGCAGGTCGTGGCGAACTTTGGCAGCGTCGATATTCTGGTGAATAACGCCGGACAGTCTGCCGCCAAACCGTTTTTGAAAATCACCGACGAGGACTGGCAGGCAGACTTGGATCTTAAGTTGATGGCCGCCATACGCCTGACACGACTGGTCTGGCCGGATATGGCGGCAAACCAGTGGGGGCGCATCATCAATTTGCTTAACGTCTATGCCAAGCTGCCAGACGCGGGTACCGCGCCGACGTCTATTTCCCGAGCGGCAGGTATGGCACTAACAAAAGTTCTCAGTGCCGAGGGAGCGGCTGACAACATTTTGGTTAACGCCATGCTCATCGGCTTCATCGAAAGTGATCAAATCCGGCGTCAGCATGCCGCCAGCGACGGTTCGCTATCGTTGTCCGAATTTATAGCCAAAGCGGGCCAGCGCCTGCCCATGAAGCGCATGGGCAAGGCCGATGAGGCCGCGGATTTGGCGTTGTTTTTAGCCAGCGACCGCGCATCTTATTTGACGGGGTGTGCCATCAACATGGATGGGGGGCTTTCCAAAGCGGTATAACCATCGCGTGCAATTTGGCCGCTGGGCCCTATGCCTCATTGCAAAGGCTTAGGCCCCCGGCTAGGCTTTCTCGCACTCAGACTTGGAAGCTACGGCACTGGCGCCAAGGACCCCCTTGCGCTATTCCAGCCGCTATAAACACAATGATCAAAACTCACCCTCTTGCCACCGCCTGGTGCTTTACCCTGCTCTGTGTAGTTGCGGCCCTCGTTCTCAATCTGCACCAATACCCTATCTGGATTAAAGAAGGAGGCATTGTCGAATCGCTTTCTGCACTGGGTTACTTCGTCTGTGTGGCTGTTATGTTGCTTCGCGGCGGCCCAGCCTTTGCCAAGAAATACCATTACCTGCTCATCCTCATCACGCTCTTTGCTTTTCGCGAACTGGATTTTGACAAACGGTTTACCACGCTCGGGGTGCTGAAAAGCCGCTTTTACACTAGCGATATGGTGCCCGCCGGCGAAAAAATCATCGGCGTACTGGTGATCTTGCTGCTGCTCTATGTGGTCTACCGAATCGTGAAAGGCCACTTAGCCAGTTTTATTCAGGGTCTAAAAAACAGGGATCTCGTGGACTTCGGCAATTTGTCCGTGCTGGCGGTATTGGTCTTTTCCAAGTCCATTGACGGTTTGGACCGGAAGCTGGCGGACTTCGGCGTGGTGCTCGACCCCATGATCGGCGTCTATGCCGGGGTCATCGAAGAGGTGCTGGAGCTGGGCATCCCGGTGTTAATCTTCGCAACCTTCGCCGTTTACTTGTCTCAGGGCAGGTCTGGGAGCACCAAGCTGGAGAACAGCGCTTCGGGCTAAGTCTCCCGAGGACCAGAACGCGCAGGCATGGCTTTACTCAAGCCCATTCGCGCCATTTCTTCCTGCAAAAAAGGTAGTACCTCGTCAGCGGTATCCATGCGCATCACCCTGGCCAGCACACGCCGTGCATCGCTGCGCTTGATGTTACGTATGACCCATTTCACCCGCAGCAAGTGCGTGGCGTTCATGGAAAGCACGTGATAACCCATGGCCATGAGCAAGATCGCCCCTGCTGGAGTACCTGCCAGTTCGCCGCAAATGCCCAGAGGCTTTTCCTCGGCGTGAACCGCGCGGGCAACCTCACGCAATGCTCGGATGACCGCTGGATGGACCTCTTGATACAGCTCGGCGACGCGAGGGTTGTTGCGATCCACCGCCAATAGATATTGGGTCAAATCGTTTGACCCTACCGCCATGAAGTCTGCTTCTTTGGCCAAGAGCCGGGCTTGGTACACCGCGGCAGGAACCTCAATCAACACCCCCACCTGCGGCCGCTTCACCTGCACACCTTCTTCCAGCACCTCGGTATAGGCCTGGTCGATCAACACTTTGGCTCTTCGCAGCTCGGTTAGGCTTGAGATCATCGGCAGCATGATGCGCAAATCACCCAGCAGGCCCGCGTTGGCTTTCAACATAGCCCGCACCTGAACCAAAAAAATCTCTGGATGATCTAACGTAACGCGTATGCCGCGCCAGCCAAGAAAAGGATTATCTTCTTGGATGGGAAAGTAAGACAGTGATTTGTCACCGCCAATATCCAACGTACGCATGGTCACCGGGCGGGGATCAAAGGCCTCCATATGTTCCCGATACAAGGCGCGTTGCTCTACCTCGGTAGGGAAGCGGTCCTGACTCATAAAGGGCACTTCAGTACGAAATAGCCCAATGCCCTCAGCACCGCGATCCAGGGAGCGGCTCAGGTCTCCGGCCAAGCCGATATTGACCCAGAGCTGCACTCGCCATCCGTCCCGGGTAACACTGGGCAATTCCTTAAGGTCGTTTAACTCTTCGGCGAAAACCTGCTCTTGTTCCAGCAGCGACAGGTTTTCCGCCAGGCGCTTCTTACTGGGCTGGGTGTAAACCTCACCGTAGTGACCGTCGACAATGATAGAAACGCCTTCCAGCTCATAGGCAGGAAGATCCCCCGCCCCCATCACCGCAGGAATACCCATGGCTCGAGCAAGAATCGCGACGTGGGAATTGCCGGAACCGCGCACCGAGATCACGCCCCGCAGTTGCTCGAGGGGAATCGCTGCCAGCATGCCCGGCGTAAGCTCTTCCCCAACCAGTATGGCGTTGCTGGGGAACTGGGTTTTCTTTTCCCGAATTCGCTGCAAGTAGCCCAGCACACGAACGCCCAGATCTTTGACATCGGTACCCCGCTCGCGCAGGTACGGATCGTCCATGACCTCAAAACGGCTGACGTGCTCACGAATAACCTTGCGCAACGCGCCTTGGGCCCATTCGCCCCGGCGCACCACCTCGCGAATATCGCCAGCCAACGCGCCGTCATCCAACATGTGTAGATAGGCATCGAACAGGGCCAGCTCTTCTTGGGGCAAACTGGCCTGCAGGTCGCGCATTAGGGTACGAATGTCGTTACGCACCGCCTCAATCGCACGGTCCAGCAACAGCAATTCCACGGTGATGTCTTGGGCTGGCCTACTGGGCACTGCGTCCAAATCGGCGATGGGATGCATCACGACCCCAACACCAATACCGATACCCGGGGCGCCGGCAAAGCCCTTAAACGCGCCATCGGCAATGGAATCCTTGGGGCTGTCGGCAAAAAAAGCATGCCCAACGGCTTTGGCATGAGCCACGCTGTAGGCTAACTGGGCCGACAGGGTGACCAAAAACGCCTCTTCGGCTTCGTCAAAACGCCGGGGGGTTCGCTGCTGAACCACCAAAACCCCGAGCACTTGTCCTTGATGCAAAATCGGCACGCCCAGAAACGAGTTAAAAGGTTCTTCGCCAATTTCCGGCACAAAGTAAAAGTTGGGATGTTGGGGCGCGGCATCTAAGTTCAGCGGCTCTGCCCGGCCGCCCACCAGACCTACCAAGCCCTGATCCTGCGCCAACAGCACTTCACCGACTCGGGCTTCATTCAAACCCTGGGTGGCAGCCAACACATACCCATCGCCGTTGCGGGAAATCAAATAGATGGAACACACTTCCGTACCCAGTGCTTCTTGGATATGCGTCACTAGCCGCTGCATAGAAACGGCGAAATCTCCCTCTTGGGTGACGTCTTGAACAATTTTTCGAAGCACATTGAGCACGATGGGTTGTCCTGCTTTATCCCTGCAATTTAATTTGTTGCACCTTAGTTTGCTGCGCTAGCGGGCAAGTATTGGGCTAACTCCACTAAGGCCTGGCGATACACGTCTCGTTTAAAATCCACTACCTGACCGATGGGGTAGTAATAACTCACCCAACGCCAATCATCGAATTCCGGTTTATCCCCCATATCGAAACTGACCGCTTCTTCTGGCGCATGCAGCTCCAGCAAAAACCATTTCTGCTTTTGCCCAACAAATCCCGGCGTGGAGTTTGATCGGCGCATGTGGCGGGGCAGCCGATAATGCAACCATTGTTGCGTTTGGCCCAGTATTTTTACGCCATCGGCTTTTACGCCAACTTCCTCGTAGAGCTCCCGATAAACCGCTTCTTCCGGGGATTCGCCGACATGAATGCCGCCCTGGGGGAATTGCCACGCATCAAAGCCACCCACCCGTCGGGCCCAGAGCACGTTGTTGGACGGCGGGCCTGCTTGGCGTTGGATCAGCACAATACCCACGTTGGGCCTAAAGCCCTCTTTATCGATGTTTGATTCCATGTTTGTTTCCTCTGCCGTCACCATACACCAATACCCTGAATGAACCCGCCAGTGAATACCCTGACTGTTCCTTCACGCCGGCTTGACCCACCCAGTCGACAAACATGAGAGACTTTGTTTTTTACCGAGAGCCTATTGCCTGACCATGCCAAACGACCTGCAACACCAAACCAGTCTGTATCTGAAGCAGCACGCAGACCAACCCGTTAACTGGCAGGTTTGGAGCGATCAAACCCTGGCTGCAGCCAAGGCCGCAGACACGCCAATCTTTCTCTCCATTGGTTACGCCGGCTCTCATTGGTGCCAAGTCATGTCTCGGGAATCCTTTAACGACCCCATGACGGCTAAAGTTCTGAACGATCACTACTGCTGCATCAAGGTAGACCGGGAAGAAAGGCCGGATTTGGACAAGGTGTATCTCAGCGCTATGCAGTTGCTGACCCAACACGGCGGCGGCTGGCCCCTCAATGTATTTCTGGATCCGCAAACCGAGCTGCCGTTTTTTGCTGGTACGTATTTTCCTGCCGATACCCAAAATGGTCAGCCGGGCTTTGCGGATTTGCTGATGCGCTTATTCGAAGCCTACGACAGCAAGCGTGAAGAACTGACCGGCCAGAGCGAAAAGCTGGCCAACACGTTAAAGCAGCTGGCGCCGCCGGTGCTGGATCCGGATATGAGTGACGATGAGCTGCTGCAAGCCTGTCGATCCAGTTTGGTCGAACGATTTGATCAGGCTGAGGGCGGCTTTGGTCAAAGCATAAAATTCGCCATGCCGGGCAGCGTGGAGCGATTGCTGCAACACTGGGCCCACCGACGGCGGCTCAACGCCATGGACAAAGACAGTTTGGACATGGTGATGACGACGCTAACGCAAATGGCCAGGGGCGGCATTTTTGACCATCTTGGCGGTGGTTTTTTTCGCTACGCCCAAGACCGACAATGGCGCATTCCGCATTTTGAAAAAGTGCTTTACGACAACGCGCAACTGCTCACCCTGTATGCCCACGCGCTGAAACTCGGCGGGGACGCCCTATTTGAGGACGCCTTGACCCAGACCTTAGCCTGGCTGATGCGAGACATGCGGGATGCAAGCGGTGGTTTTTACGCCGGCCAAGATGGCGCCAGTTTGGGTCAGCGGGGACGTCACTATTTGTGGCGCCGGGAACAGGTGAAAAAGCTGCTGGATCCCGAGGCATATCTGTTGATCGAAACGTTGTATGCCTTGGATAAACCGGCCAACGTGGACAACCACTGGGTGCTGCACCGCCGAGATTCGTATCGCTCGGTGATTGAGCGATTGTCTATGGACGAAGCCACGGCAGACCCCATCTTGCGTCAGGCCCGCAGCACCTTGCTGGAGGCTCGGCAGCAGCGCACCTCGGTCATTACCGACAAGAAAATCCTCACCGGCTGGAACGGCTTGCTGATCACCGGTCTGTGTCACGCCGCCACCGCCCTTCGAGATCAGCAATGGCTAGATGTCGCCACCCAGATAGCGGATTTTCTGCGCGAACACTGCTGGCAAAAGCAACGCCTAAGCGTGTGCTGGCAGCAAGGCGAGAACAAATCCGCGGGTTTTTTGGATGACTACGCCAATGTGCTCCAAGGCTTGGTTACACTCCTGAGTCATCGATGGCGTGACGCAGATGCCGCCTTCGCCCAAGAGCTTGCAGATGTCGCCATTGAGCAGTTCTATGATGTCGAGAGCGGTGGATTCTTTTTTACCCCGCTGGATCAAACCCCTCTGATCTTCAAACCCAAGCCCAGTTTTGATGAGGCGCTACCGCCGGGCAATGCCACCATGGCCCAAGCACTGCTGGCCATGGGTCGGTTGATGGGCAACACCACCTATCTGGACGCGGCGAGCAATACCTTGCGCTGGGCTAGAGCGCCCATGGAGCGATATCCAGCCAATCACTGCAGCCTGATCAGCGCTCTGGAGTCCAGCATTGGCGATCAAACCGTCGTGCTTCGGGGACCTGAGGAGGACATGCTGGCCTGGCAAAACAGTCTCGATCAGGGTTACCGACCTTGGCTGAGCGTGTTTTGCGTGCCCTATGATGTGCCCGGCCCGGTACCTGCTTACCTGCCGGGACTGGTGGGCGCTAGCACCCGTAACCAGGTGAGCGCCTACGTTTTTGCCGATGGACAAGCCAGCGCCGCCATCACTGACCTGACGGAACTGCTGGCGCTGCTTGGTACCTAGCGGGCTGGTATCGGGCCGAGGGACGTCTAACCGGCGCTGATCTCTTTCCAGGTCAGATCCAATTCCCTGGCGGCTTTGACATCGTCCAGTCGCCGCACCGGGGTGGTGTATGGCGCTTGCTTGACGAATTCCGCATCTTCCACGGCCTCGGCCCGGACCGCGATCATGGCGTCTACAAAAGCATCCAGTTCTTGTTTGCTCTCGGTCTCGGTGGGCTCAACTAAGAAGCACTCGGGCACCAGCAGCGGAAAATAGGTAGTAGGTGAATGCACGCCATAGTCCAGCAAACGTTTGGCCATATCCATGGCATTAACGCCGAGTTCTTTGGCCTCTTTTTGATACGTCACAATGAACTCATGGGTCGCTCGACGGGTTGGGTAAGCCAGCTGGAATCCGGCTTTCGCTAATCGGGCCGCCATGTAGTTGGCGTTTAACGTGGCGTACTGGCCAACGCGATGCATGCCTTCTCGACCCAGCAACAATGCATAGGCCAAAGCCCGCAACAATATTCCCGCGTTACCGGCAAAACCGGACAACGTGCCAATGCTCAGGGGTAAATCTTCCATTCCCATCCAGCGATAGCCATGGTCTTCCTTGGTGACCACCGGTACGGGCAAGTGCGGCAACAAGCGCTCACCCACGCCCACTGGGCCGGCGCCAGGACCACCGCCGCCATGGGGGGTCGCAAAGGTTTTGTGCAAATTCATGTGCAGGACATCAAAGCCCATATCACCTGGCTTCACCTTGCCCAAAATGGCGTTGAGATTGGCGCCGTCGTAATACAGCAAGCCACCGGCATCGTGCACCGTGGTGGCAATGGCTTCGATCTGACGCTCAAACACGCCGCAGGTTGAGGGGTTGGTCATCATCAGACCCGCGGTCTGCGGCCCGACCTTTTCTTTCAAGGCTTCGAGGTCAACGTCGCCATCACTGTTGACGGGCACCTCGGTCACTTTGTACCCACACATCACAGCGGTTGCTGGATTGGTGCCATGAGCCGCGGTGGGAACGATGATCTCGGTGCGCTGGTGATCTTCCCGCGCTTCGTGATACGCCCGAATCATGGCCACACCCGCGAATTCGCCTTGCGCACCGGCCATGGGCGCTAGAGACACTCCCTTCATGCCGGTAACGTCTTTCAGGATTTCCTGCAGATCGTACATACAGGCCAGGTGTCCTTGACTGGCGGCTTCTGGCGCCAACGGATGTCGGCCCAAAAATCCCGGCAGGCTCGCCGCTTTGTGCGCGCCTCTGGGGTTGTACTTCATGGTGCAAGAACCCAGGGGATAAAACAGGGTATCAATGGCGTAATTTTGCTGCGAAAGATTGGTGTAGTGCCGCACTGCCTGAAGCTCAGACACTTCCGGCAACCCAGGAGGCTGAGTGCGCAACAGGTGCTCGGGGATATCCGCCAAGCAAGCCGCATCGGTGCCATCGACACGCTGGGCGCTGGCTCTGCGGCCATCCGCGCTTAACTCAAAAATGGATCGGCCTTGAGTGCTGTTGTGCTTGGCCTGGCTTAGCGCTTGGGTGCGCGACGTGGATGGTTGTTCGTTCATGCTGTCGCTCCACTGGTCAGATCGCTCAAGGCTTGAGCAAAGACCGCTACATAGTTGTCCAATTCTTCTTGGGTGCGCTTTTCGGTAACCGCCACCAGCAAGCCGTTGTTGCCGTGGTCCAATCCACTACCAGCAAAATCCGCTAGGTTAAGCCCGGCCAGAATTTTGTGGCCCAGCATGTACTCAATGACTCGAGCCGCGGGCACTGGCAGGCTCAGGGCGAATTCGTGGAAGCTCGGTCCCGGGAAAAATTCCCCGACGCCATCCACCGCCAGCAACCGCTGGCGCAACTCGGCAGCTTTGCGATGACAGTCCAAGGCGGTTTCGCGAATACCTTGAGGACCCATCAAACTCATGTAGATGGTGCCTGCGGTGACCAGCAGTCCCTGATTGGTGCAGATGTTGGATGTGGCTTTGCCGCGGCGAATGTGCTGCTCTCTGGCCTGTAGCGTCAGCGCGTAACCCACTTTGCCTTCCAGATCCTCGGTGCGGCCAATAATGCGGCCCGGGAGCTGGCGCATCAGCGCAGATCGCGCACAGATAAATCCGAAGGATGGTCCACCTGAGGCCATGGGCACACCAAAAGGCTGACCATCACCAACGGCAATATCCGCACCTTGCTCACCCCACTCACCCGGCGGCTTGAGAATGCCCAGACTCATGGGATTCACCACGGCGATCACCAGGGCACCCTGAGCGTGAGCCCAGTCTGTGAGGGCGTCTACCGCCTCTAGACCACCGAAGAAATTGGGCTGCTGCACAATCACTGCGCTGGGCGGCGTGTCCCCAACCGCCGCGGCAAGCTGCTGGGGATCCACCAACCCATTGCCATCCAAAGCGAGCATGTCTATCGCCACGTCTTGGTTGCGCACGATGTTTCGCGTGGTCTGGGTGTAATGTGGGTGCACGGACTGGGCAATCAAAATGCGTCCGTCTTTGTTCTTTTTGTTGGCGCGCACCGCCATCAGTACCGCTTCAGCCAAACCGCTGGCGCCGTCGTAAACCGAGGCATTGGACACATCCAAGCCCGTCAGCGACGCCATCATGGTTTGATATTCGTAAATCAGCTGCAGCGTGCCTTGGCTGGCCTCGGCCTGATACGGGGTATACGCCGTCATAAATTCGCCCCGGGTGGTCAGATCCCAGACTGCGGACGGTATGTGGTGATCGTAACTGCCACCCCCCAAAAAGCAGGTATAGCCCTGATCTTGTTCCGCGCGCTGGGCCATGTACTGCAACATGGCCATTTCGCTTCTGCCCTCGGGCACATTGTCCAAGCGATCGCTGATGAGGTGCTGGGGAATTTCATCGAAGAGCGCGTCGATCTTGTCCACACCAATGTGGCTGAGCATCTCTTCTACATCGCTTTGCGTATGAGGAATAAAGGGCATGTGCCGCTCCCATTCTTAACAACGAACGGGCCAATGCCGTTCAATCTTCGATAAGTACCGCCCGGGCCTGAGGCGGCCCTGGCGCAAGCACTGAGAACGCTTTCAGGAGGTTCTTGGGCGAGCCAAGAGACTCGGGCTGCGTCGCCCAGTGGGCTTACTCTTCGTCAGCGCAAACTTCTGCGTAGCCCTCAGCATCTAAAAGATCATCGAGGTCTGCGGTATCCGTTGGCGTGAGCTTAAAAAACCAGCCATCGCCGTAGGGGTCTTGGTTGACGATTTCTGGCGTATCCACCAAGGCTTCATTCACCGCACATACGGTTCCGCCAATGGGGGCATAAATATCGGAAGCGGCTTTCACTGACTCCACCACACCGGCTTCTTCTTGAGCCGCCACGGTGAGTCCCAGTTCTGGAGCTTCGATGTACACCACGTCGCCTAGGGCACTTTGGGCGTGATCGCTGATGCCCACGGTAACCGTGCCGTCTTCTTCCAGCCGCGCCCATTCGTGGGTAGCTGCGTATTTTAATTCTGCTGGGATATCGCTCATGTGATGCTCACTCCTTACCAAGCGGTGACGGGCTTGTGTCCAAACTGCCGTCTATCGCGCCAAATTGTATTTTCTGCCAAAAGGCGAGTTTCGCCTAACGGTAGTTAGGCCACTAGTTGACCAGAATCTTACCCTTGCGAACGAACGGTGGCTTAACTAATCGCGCTTTCTTTGCGGTGCCACGAATGTCCACCGTACATTCCTCTCCCGCATCAGCAGGAACCCGGGCCAAGCCGATACTGCGCTGTAACGTAGGCGAGTAGGTGCCGCTGGTGACCATGCCGGGGCCGCTATCGGTTTGCACCGCTTGGTCGTGACGCAGCACGCCTTTGTCTTCTAACACGATGCCGGTCAGCTTTTGGCCAACGCTGTCGCGTTGCTCGGTCAATGCATGCCGACCAATAAAGGCGCGATCTTCTGGCTGCCAAGCCACCGTCCAACCGATATTACTGATCAGTGGTGAGGTGGACTCATCCATATCTTGGCCATAAAGATTCAGGCCAGCTTCTAACCGCAGGGTATCTCTGGCCCCCAATCCAGCCGGGGTCACGCCCGCGTCTAGCAGGGTATGCCACAACGCAATGCCTTGCTCGCTGGGCAACATCACCTCGACCCCGTCTTCGCCGGTGTAGCCCGTGCGGCCAATCAACCAATCGCCATGTTCAAGTGCATAAAACGGTTTGATATCCAGACCATCAAGATCAGTAGCTGCGATCAGCTTGGCGATGGCTTGAGGACCTTGTACCGCCAGCATGACCTGGGGTTTGTGGACGATGCGCATATTGGTCATGGCCTGACCTTCGAACCAATCCAGCATCTTTTCTCGGGTCGAGGCGTTGACCACACAGCGGTAGCCCTTGGGCAACCGATAGACAATGAGATCGTCGAGCACGCCGCCATGAGCATTCAGCGCCGCGCCGTAGAGCGCTTGATAAGGTGCCAGTTGGGCCACGTCATTGGCGACGACTTTGCGCAAAAACGCTTCCGCGTCTGGGCCGTCGATATCCACGATGGTCATATGGGAAACGTCGAACATGCCTGCGTCGGTGCGCACCGCCGTATGCTCCTCAATCTGGGAGCCATAGTTCACCGGCATCATCCAGCCAGCAAAATCCACCATCTTGCCGCCAGCGGCAACGTGCGCATCGAAAAGGGGGGTTTTATCTGCCATAAGGTTGTTGCCAAAAAATGCCGAAACGGGTCATGAATAGTTAGCGCGAGATTGTAACTGAAGTGTGCTCGCTTGCGGCGAGCATGGTTCAACACCACCTTGCAAAGACTTCAGGCAGAGGTGTTGCCTAAACCTGTGGCTTCTTCGATGGCTTTGCGCTGCAACCACTGCCGACGACCAAACCAGCCGACACCCATGTTGCGCACCCAACCCACTAAGGGGTCGTCATTGCCGAACAGTCGCTTTAGACCGTCCAAGCTGCGCAGCATAATCTCTGACCGCAGTAGCCTACGCCGCGCGAATTTGTCCCATTGGCCCGGCCTGGCCAAATCAGTGTCAGGGGTGATCAGCTCCAGCAGCTCCTGCAAATCTTCAAACCCCAAATTCACACCCAAACCGGCCAGGGGATGAACCACCCGCAGAGCATCACCCAGCAGCAAAACCCGACGATGCGGGTGCGCTGATTGCGCCAGTTGTTGCACCAACGGAAAAGCCTGGCGCGGCCCCGCCTCCAATATCTGACCAACACACCCTTCATTGGCCAGCTGCAGCTCCCGGCAAAACTCCGCATCTGACAGCGCCAAACGGCGATTCGCCTGAGCCTCAGACTGACTCCACACCACGGAACAGGTGTGGACATCAACACTGGGTAACATGGCCAGGGGGCCATCTAACAAAAACCGCTGCCAGGCCGTGTCTTGATGGGGTTGTGAGGTTCGCACCACGGTGGTTAGAGCCATCTGGCCGGTCTGCCAGGTGCGGACCGGAACCTGCAAGCCTTGGCGCACCGCGGATTTGGCGCCATCCGAGGCGATCAGCAGATCTGCATGTAGCCTGTTGGGGGCATCATCGTGAACATACTCCACCCATACCTCATCCTCGCTGGCGCCCACCGCAGCAATACTGCCCAAACACACGCGAATCAACGGCTGTCGATCCAATTGCTGCCACAGCTGATCCAGCAACGGCGCCACTTCCACCAGCCAGCCAAGCTGCTGCCTACCGACACTGGCGGCTGCAAAATCCAACGTACTGGTGCCCCGCTCCTCCCAAACATGCATGTGCGCATAACCGGCGGCGCGCTGGGGCCAGCCGTCGATGGCATCCAGCAACCCAGCCGAGCGAGGAGACAGCGCCACATTGCGAATGTCCATCCCCAACGCTGACGGTCCAGGCACCGGCCGCTGGCGATCAACCAAGGTCACCTGAATGCCTCGCTGAGCCAGGCTTAACGCCGTGGCAGCCCCGACGGGACCGCCTCCGGCCACAATCACGTGTTGGCGATTCGGCGTTGCGCTCATGCCACGCCCCGCTGACCTGATACCACTGGGGCAGAATTGGCTTGAAGCAAAGTCTCAATCGCATCTGGGTCTTTCACCAGCTCTGCCGTCAGCACTCGGCAGCCTTTTTGCTCGATCAAAATGGTGTCCTCGATGCGAATGCCGATGCCGCGGTATTCGTCGGTCAAATGCTGGGTGGTATGGTCCCGGGGGATGTAGATACCCGGCTCCACGGTCAACACCATGCCCGGCAGCAGATCCCGCCAGGTATCACCCAGTCGGTAGTCGCCGACGTCGTGCACGTCCAGGCCAAGCCAGTGGGAAATGTTGTGGGGACAAAATTGTGTGTGATCCCCGGCGGCAATGAGCTGATCTGGTTCCCCGTCAAGCAGGCCCAGCGCCACCAGCCCTGTGACCAGCACTCGGGTGGCCGCCTGATGCGGCGCCAAAAAAGAAACGCCCGGACCGCAGGCTTCTATGGCGGCGAGATTTGCGGCCAATACCAGGTCATAGAGTTCACGTTGGGCAGCGGTGAAGCGACCGCTAACGGGATAGGTTCGTGTCACGTCCGAGGCGTAGCAAGCGTACTCACAACCCGCGTCAATCAGCACCAGATCGCCAGCGAGCAAGTGCGCCGAATTGGCGGCGTAATGATAGGTGCAGGCGTTCTCTCCCCCAGCCACGATGCTTGGGTAGGCTTCACACTGAGCCCCAGCCCGCCGAAAGTAGTAGAGCAGTTCATTTTCAATATCCGCTTCACGGACACCATGGCCCAGCGCTTGCAGTGCGTGGTACTGGGCATCAACACTGATTTGTGCCGCGTAAGCCATGATCTGTTGTTCTTTGACGCTTTTGATCAGGCGCTGCTCGTGGAGTAAGTGCCCCAGATCCACCACCTGACCGGTGACCAAGCCCGCCGACGCTTGTTGTTGTCGCAGATCTGACAAAAACGCCAGCACCCGCAGATCCCATTGGCGATGTTCACCCATGCTCAGATAGATCTGACTGCGACCTTCCAACATGCCCGGCAAGATATCGTCGACGTCCGCGATGGGGAATGCATCGTCAACCCCTAGGCTGTCACAGCATGCCTCTGGCCCCAAGATCGGGCCGTCCTGCCGCTCCTGGTCGGGGTCGCGCTCGCGACAAAACAAAATGCTCTCGGCATGATCTCTGCCCGGGATAAGCACCAGCAAGGCATCCGGCTCGTCAAAACCGGTGAGATAATAAAAGTCGCTGTCTTGGCGAAAGGGGTAAGCAATATCGCGGCTGCGCTGGCGCTGACGTGCGCCGGGAATGACGGCTATCGACCCCGGCTGCATGGCGTCCAGCAACCGACGTCGGCGCTGAACAAAATCGCCGGTTTGCAGGGCCGGCGCGTTCAATCTGCTGCGGCCTCCGCGGCAAGGTCATCCATCATCGCCAGCACTAATAGGGTGCTGACCCGAATGTACTCATGCACTTCGATGAGGGAGGATTCGTGCTCTTCCTGCTCGCCAGGCTCGAACTCAGCCTCGTTGTAGTCCTCTGGATCGAGGCCAGTTAACGACACCAGATCTTTGATGATTTCTTGCACATCCACCGGCAATTCATGCTGTTCAAAATCTAGCCCCGCCGCAAAACCCGCCAGAAACCCACCGCACCAATTGGCAATGGTTTCCACCCGTTTGGCGATGGGATCGGTGTCATCGGCGATCAACGGCTGAAAAATCATGTTCTGATCGTGGAGTTCATCCAACGCCGCATTCACAAACACGCCCAAGGATTCTTGATCCGACAGCGCGTCCACACCCACCAAATCGATCAGGTCACTGAGCACAAATTCTCGCTGGCCATTTACGGCCATGCCGCAAATCATGCCATGCAGTTCTTCTGGCTCAATGGAAAAGACCGCCATCTCGGCATGAATACGAAGATCAGACATGGTGTTTTTACTCGGGCGGGTGGTGAGAGTTGGGCGCAAACTATCGCCCAGTCGTAGTATAAATACCAGTGAGCCAAGTCACTGATACAGGGATTGCATGTTGTCGCCGGGCCAAGCAGCATGTGGCTTGTTTACTCATTTGCCAAAATGCCCACCTATGTCAGATACCGAACCGAGCGCGCCAAGACCCATGGAAGAAATGGACATCCTAGAACGACGAGTCAATGAGCTTATTGGGCTCACCGAACAACTGGCGAGAGAGAACAAGGCTTTGCGTACCCAGCAAGACAACTGGTCATTGGAACGGGCAAAGCTGATAGAAAAGAACGAACTGGCGAAGAGCCGCATTGAGTCCATGATCGGCCGCCTGCGCACCTTGGAAAAAGAATAGACCCGAGCCTGATATGAGCAACCCACGCACCCATACTCTCACCGTCACCATCATGCAGAAGGAATTCCAGGTCGCCTGCCCGGAAGGAGAAGAAGATGCATTACGGCGTGCGGCGTCGTATTTAAACGAGCAAATGGAGGCCATTCGCGCCAGCGGCAAAGTGGTGGGCTTGGACAGAATCGCCATCATGACGGCGCTGAACATGTCCAACGAACTGCTCAACGGTGAATCCAAGATCCAAACCAGTCAGGACTACGCGAAGCTGCGAATTCGAGCGCTGAACGATCGCTTAGAGGCCGCCATCGCAGACGGCAAACAACTGAAGATTTAGCCGCCAAAGAGCGAATCCACTGGCCCATCGCCGTCTAAATTTCTAAGCTATTCGCGATCAATCCCGCCCTATGTCACGGGGCAAAAATCTATATACTGCGACCATCTCCTGGGATGTTTGCCAGTGGTCGCGTCCTTGAGCCGTTATAAAAACGTCAGGAAGTCTTTCGTCAGTTCAGTGTGCTTACCCAACTTGATGGGCCGCCTTCGAACTGGCTGAGGTTTCCGCCTTGAATCGAAACGGTTCAGGGCAAACCAACAGCGGCATTACCGGGAGACTCTTTTTTTTGCCACCAGTTCTGCCACGAAATTGTCGTGGGAGCCTACCCCATGAGCAAACAACTTGGCGCCGACCCAGCGCAAACCCAGAAGCAGACCCTGCGGCAGGACTTCAAACAGCGACGAGCCAATCTCGACCCATCCCAGCGCTTGGCAGCGCATCAAAACATTAAACGTCATTTGACCGACCTTCTAACCCAACGCGATGAACCGTTTGGACACGTTGCGGTCTATTTGGCAGGGCCAACAGAAGTGGACCTGCAACCCTGGATCGATTTGGCGCTACTCGATGGCGTCGCCCTTTATGCGCCAGTCATCGCCCCAACCCAGGGGCAGATGGCGTTTTATCCGCTGACTTCGACAACCACCTTGAACGCCAATCGCTTTAACCTCAAAGAACCCGAAATAGAGAACGGGGTACAAGCCGTTGATTCCTCGCTACTAGACGTCGCCCTCGTGCCCTTACTTGCATTTGACGATCACGGCAGCCGCCTGGGTATGGGTGGTGGCTATTACGATAGGTATTTTGCTAACGACGCCGGTCTCCACGCCGGTAACAACCACAAAAGACCGCTCATCATTGGCATCGCCTATGACGTGCAGCGAGCCATCGGCCCCTTGGTCACCGAACCTTGGGACATCCGCTTAAATGCGGTTGTAACCGAATCTGGCAGTCGTTTCTTTGCGGACCAATAACCCACAGACAAGGCCAAGCCCATGAGCATTCATCCGATCATCAAAATGGGCCACCCAACCCTGCGGCAGGTGGCCCAGCCCGTGGACACTCAGGACATCGATACCCCTGAGATGACAACCCTCATTGCCGACATGATTGACACCCTGCACCACGCGGGGGGCATTGGCCTGGCGGCGCCACAGATCAATCGTCCAATACAGCTGGCCATCATTGAAGTGCCGGGGGGACCAAGCCGCTATGGCGAAATTGAGCCTATACCACTGACGGTTTTTTTTAATCCGAGGCTCACCGTGCTGGATCCCGCCGAGGCCGGTTATTGGGAGGGCTGTCTATCGGTACCCGGGTTGCGAGGATTTGTGTATCGCCCACAGCATGTCCGCGTGGACTACCTCAACCAGGCCGGCGAAAGCGCCAGCCTAGAGCTGCAGGGCTTTTTGGCCACCGTCGTCCAACACGAGTTCGATCACTTGGCGGGCAAGCTCTATGTGGACCACATTCGCGACATGACCCAACTGGTGTTTGAGGACGAGTGGTTGGCCCATCAAGCGGCTGAGGACACTCCTTAAGCGCCCAGAGCCCAGCGCCAGCCCACGGTTTTTGCGCGAATTACCGTTAACGCAAAAACAGTTCGTAGGCGGGATTATCTTCCTCAGACCAAAACCGATAACCAATTCGCTGCAGATAATCCTGTAGCGACTTCTTCTCTTTCGTGCCGGCATCAAAACCCACCAGCACTCGCCCCCAAGCCGAACCGTGGTTGCGATAGTGAAAGAGCGAAATGTTCCAGTCAGATCCCAGGCCAGACAAAAATTGCAGCAACGCCCCAGGGCGCTCTGGAAATTCAAACCGAAACAACATCTCGTTGCCGGGATTGCGCCGATGCCCGCCCACCATATGACGCAAGTGCACCTTGGCGGCTTCGTTTTCGGTCATATCAAAAACCTGATAGCCCTTGCTTTGCAGTTGCGACACCAGTTCCAGCCGATCTTCTTTGGACTTCACGCCAATGCCCACATAGATGTGCGCTTGATCTGCATCGGCGCAGCGGTAGTTAAATTCGGTGATAGCACGCTTGCCCAGGGCCTTGCAGAACCGCAAAAAACTGCCCTTGGCCTCGTCGATGGTTACCGCAAGAATGGCTTCGCGGGCTTCCCCGACTTCGGCACGTTCAGAAATATGGCGCAGACGATCAAAGTTCACATTGGCGCCACTGACGATGGACACCACATGCGACATGTTGGGATTGGCCTCCACATACCGCTTCATGCCCGCTACCGCCAATGCACCGGCGGGCTCCGCCACACAGCGCGTATCTTCAAAAACGTCTTTGATCGCGGCGCAAATTTCATCCACGTTGACCACCACCACATCATCCACATAGCGCTTGGCCACTTTGAACGTCTCTTTGCCGATTTGGGCTACGCTGACGCCATCGGCGAACAGATCGAGGGTTTCAATGGGCAGGCTAACCCGACGCCCAGCTTTCATCGCAGCGTCTAGGCAATTGGACCCTTCCACCTCGACACCGATGATCTTGGTTTGAGGGTGTAGGTATTTCACGTAAGCGGCCACACCCGCCAGCAGACCACCGCCCCCAACTGGCACAAAGATGGCGTCCAGAGGCTCACTGTGCTGGTTCACAATCTCCATGCCAATGGTGCCTTGACCCGCAATCACATCCACATCGTCATAGGGCGGGATATAGATCAATCCCTCCTGTTCACACAGCTCCTGGGCATGCAACGCCGCTTCATTATAGTTGTCGCCAAACAACACCACCTTGGCGCCGCGATCCCGCACCGCATTCACTTTGATGCTGGGCGTATTTCGGCCCATAACGATGGTGGCGCGAATACCCAGCTTCTGCGCCGAAATTGCCACGCCCTGGGCGTGGTTGCCCGCAGAAGCAGTAATCACCCCGATGGCCTTTTGCTGTTCTGTCAGCTGGGCCATTTTGTTGTAGGCCCCACGCAGCTTAAAACTGTAGACCGCCTGCATGTCTTCGCGCTTGAGGCTGACCTGAACCCCAAGGCGTCTGCTCAGTAGCGGCGCAGGAGACAGCGGGCTTTCCACCGCCAGGTCATAGACCTTAGAGCCAAGAATCTTCTTTACATAACTTTCCAACATGCCAACAATTTCTCGCTAGTTGAGTGCTCCCCGTGGAGTCACTTGTTTATCCGTTTTCCTGAGTCCCAAAACAGAGGCGCCTTATCAGCTTTTCCCAAGACGAACTCAAACAACAAGCGGCTAAAGCCGCTCTTGCCTACATCGCACCGAAGCTCGACAGCAAGAGCATCGTTGGCGTGGGCACTGGATCCACCGCCAACTGCTTCATTGAAGAGCTGGCCGGTATCAAACACACCTTCGACGCCGCGGTGGCCTCCAGCGAAGCCACTCACCAGCGCTTGGTTGCCCACGGCATTAGCGTCCTAGACCTAAACTCCACGCCCCGCCTGGATGTCTACGTCGACGGTGCTGACGAAATTGATCCGTCGCGCAACATGATCAAGGGCGGGGGCGCTGCCCTAACCCGAGAAAAAATCGTCGCCGCTGCAGCCGACGAGTTTGTATGCATCGCCGACGATAGCAAGTTGGTTGATTGTCTGGGCACTTTCCCATTGCCAGTGGAAGTGATTCCTATGGCAAGGGGCCTGGTCGCCCGGGCCTTAGTGGACCTTAATGGACACCCGATCTGGCGCGAGGGCGTTATCACCGATAACGGCAACATCATTTTGGATGTTCACGGCCTGACCATTGCTGACCCACTCGAACTCGAAGGGCGCATTAACAACATTGCGGGCGTGGTTTGCAACGGCATTTTTGCGCAACAAGCTGCCAATGTCGCATTTTTAGCCGGTGCGGATGGTGTGACCACGCTCTAAGCCCCGGTTGAGACCAACCAGCAGCCGGGCTTAGTGACTTGGGCTTTACCCAGGGCAACACGGACAGAACGTGAGCTGGTGCGAGGTTTTGTAGATTTCAAGGTGCCTCCACCCAGTAATGCAAGCCGCCGCCGCGGATATGGCCTAGCATCTTGGCTTCAGTTTTAGTCGGAGATATCCCATGCGCTGCCACGAAATTGACTACGAGATCCTAGGCACCACTATGCAGGTGGTGGAAGTGGAGCTGGACCCTGGTGAAACCGTGATCGCCGAAGCCGGCGCCATGGCTTACATGGAAGAGGACATCGAGTTTGAAACCAAGATGGGTGACGGCTCGGATGCCAACGAAGGGGTGATGGGCAAATTGTTTGGGGCCGGCAAACGCATGCTGATGGGCGAATCCCTGTTCACCACACATTTTTCCAACAACGGCAACAACAAACGCCGGGTGGCATTCGCAGCCCCCTATCCTGGCGACATCGTCCCGGTGAACATGGCCGAGATCGGTGAACAACTGATTTGCCAAAAAGACGCGTTCTTGTGCGCAGCCTTAGGCACCAAATTGGATATCGCCCTCAATCGCAAATTGGGGGCGGGGTTCTTTGGGGGAGAAGGCTTCATATTGCAGCGGCTGGAAGGCGATGGTTTTGCCTTCATTCAGGCCGGGGGCACGCTGATCAAAAAGCAGCTGAACAATGAAACCCTGCGAGTAGACACCGGCTGCTTGGTGGCGTTTACCCCCAGCGTCGAATACGACATCCAGCGCGCAGGCGGCCTCAAATCCATGATCTTTGGCGGTGAAGGGCTGTTTTTAGCAACCCTGCGCGGCACCGGAACCGTGTGGCTGCAAAGCCTGCCGTTTTCACGTATGGCCGATCGCATTTTTGCCGCGGCGCCCCAAGGCGAGGGTAAGGACAAGGGTGAAGGATCTGTGCTTGGCGGGTTAGGCCGATTACTCGATGGCGATAATCGCTAGGCTACAGATTGGCGCTTGGGTTAATGACCGGCCAACGGCAATAACTTATCTGGGTTCAGAATCTGATCCGGATCGAACAGTGCCTTCAATCCGCGCATTAGCGCTATCTCGTCGTCGCTGCGGCTGTAGCCCAAGAAATCGCGTTTGAGCAGGCCTACCCCATGCTCCGCAGAAATGCTGCCCCGTCGGGCCTGAACCAACTCGAAGATCTTTGGACTCATGGCGTGGCCGTGGTGGAAAAACTCCTCTACGGACATGGTTTCTGGCCGCAGGATATTCAGATGCAAGTTGCCGTCGCCGATGTGGCCATACCAGCACACTTCAAAATCTGGATAACCGTCGCTGACGTATCGATCCACGTCTGCAAGAAACGCCGGCACTTCGCTGATGCGCACGGAAAGATCGTTTTTGTAGGGTGTGTGTGGCGCCAAACTTTCAGAAATGCCTTCTCGTAATTGCCACAACGATGCAGCCTGGGCTTGGGACTGACTGACAACGCCATCCACCAGCCAACCCGCATCCAGGCATTGGGCAAAGGCTTCTTCGGCTTTGGCCAAATCAGTTTCATCGAATTCCAGCAGCGCATAGTTGTCCACCCGCTGACTGAGCGGATCGGGCAACTGCCGGTGTGCTTGAACTTTTTGCAGCGCCAGATCGGAAAAGAACTCAAAGGCGGATAGCGTCAATTTGTCGCCAAAGGCCTGCAAAATGCTGAGCAAATCCGTGACCTCGGGTACTCCTACCACCATGACGACTTGGGGCGCTGGTGCCGGCGCCAACTGCATGTCTAGCTCGCTGATTAGGCCTAGGGTGCCTTCTGAACCAATCATGAGGTGGCGGAAGTCGTAGCCGGTCGCGTTCTTAATCAACCCGGCGTTGCAGTCCAGCAACGCACCGGTGCCGGTTACCACCTTCATCCCAGCAACCCAGTCACGGGTTAAGCCATAGCGAATAACTTTGATACCGCCGGCGTTGGTCGCAACATTGCCACCAATTTGCGAAGAGCCGGAGGAGGCGAAATCCACGGGATAAAACAGTCCTTGCTCTTCGGCGAAGGCTTGCAAGTTAGCGGTGATTAATCCGGGCTGGCAGGTAACGATGCGATCCTTCGCGGAAAAATCCAGAATCTTGTTCATGCGGTCAAAGGAAACCACTACCTCGCCCTGACTGGCAACGGCGCCACCAGACAGGCCCGTGCGCCCGCCCGAGGGCACCAGCTTCACGCCATTCGAGCGAGCGTAAGCCACCAGATCTTGTAGTTGTTCTATGCTTTCCGGAAACACCACCGCGCTGGGCGCCACCACAAAACCGTTGGTCCAATCCTTGCCCCAAATTTGCAGGCTTTCGGCATCTTCCTTGATCTGTTTGGGCGCGAATACGTCAGCCAGCATGGTTTTCTCCAGGATAGGTTTGCCAATCACAGGCGACGTCCAGCCATTGCCAAATGGCGGACTGGATCTCGGGTATTTCATTCACCAAGTGATGCCGCGCTGGGGGCACAATATGTAGCACCGCCTGAGGAAACAGGCGCTGTATGACCGGCAGGTTATGGCGGTAACTGACGGTGCGGTCCCCGTAACCGTGGATGACTTTGGGCGTAAGGGTAGACGGTGCGCCCATCTCGAACTGACGAAACCAGTTCACCATGGCGTTGACCCAGGCCACCGGCAGGGTTTTTGCCTGCAACGGGTCTTTGCCTAATAAAGCAACGAACTCCGGGTTGTCGATGTTGGTGGTGATGTCTCGCGGTCGAGACTCCACCGTGAGTTTGGCCAGCTCAAAGACCCAGCGCATAGAAACCCAAGCATAAGGTCTCACCAAGGGCGCCAACAAAACGATTTCGCCGGTGGGCTTTGGATACTCGGTAAACTGTTGCTGCTGCCAATACTCCATGGTCAGCGCCCCGCCCATGCTCTGGCCAAACCAGTGCAGGGGTAAATCACCGCTCAAGTGCCGAGCCATTTTGTGCACCACATCCAGCACTTGGATATATCGCTGAAAGTCACTGATGGTGGCTTGGGGGCCCGTCGACAGGCCATGGCCAATTTGATCGAAGCCCAACACGGCGATGTTGCGTGCAAGCAGCTCGCCAATGAGATGACCGTATAAACCCATATGATCGTAGTAGCCGTGACACAACAGCGCCCAGGCATCGGGCTTACCGCTGTTAGGCCGAAAGCTTTGGGCAAATATGCGCTCGTCACCGACGGCGACCAATCCATAGGATCGCTCACACCCCAGTTGCTCAAAGCCTAGACTGTAAAACTCGTTGTATTGATCGAATAAGCCTGGGTCTAACTCACACCAGGTATCTTGATCTACCGGCGGCGCGGCCAGAGCCTGTATTAAGGCTGCGTCATCGAATACACCTAGACCGCGCTGGGGAAGCTCTAACAAGTGACCGCCTTACGCAATCTTCGGGGACAGATCCCCAGCTGCGTAGAGCATGAACATAGACTCAAGGGATTTGGCTTGAATCTTGTCTGCATGGCCCGCCGTACCAAATGCTTCGTAACGCGCAACCACCACATCTTTCATGGCCTGCTGTGACACCGCTAAATATTTACGCGGGTCGAACTCGCCGGGATTGGCGGACAGGAACTTGCGAATAGACGCGGTGGAAGCCAACCGCAGATCGGTATCGATGTTTACTTTACGCACGCCGTGCTTGATGCCCTGCTGAATTTCCTCAACCGGTACTCCGTAGGTTTCGGGTATTTCTCCACCGTGGGCATTGATCTCTCGCAGCAGTTCTTGGGGAACCGACGAACTGCCGTGCATCACCAAATGCGTGTTTGGCAGGCGTTGATGAATCGCCTTGATGCGTTCGATGGCCAAAATGTCGCCCGACGGTGGTCGGCTAAACTTGTACGCACCATGCGAGGTACCAATGGCAATGGCCAGGGCGTCAACTTCCGTTTTGGCCACAAAGTCTGCCGCTTCCTCGGGATCGGTCAGCAACTGGTCCATGTTCAGAACGCCTTCCGCGCCCACGCCGTCTTCTTCACCAGCGGTTCCGGTTTCGAGTGAACCCAGGCAGCCCAGCTCGCCTTCAACGGACACTCCGCAAGCATGAGCCATTTCTACCACCCGGCGAGTCACGCTGACGTTGTATTCGTAGTCTGCCGGGGTCTTTTGATCCTCCAGCAGCGAGCCGTCCATCATCACCGAGGTGAAGCCCATCTGCATGGAGCGCTGGCAAACGTCTGCGGACGCACCATGATCTTGGTGCATGACCACGGGAATGTGCGGAAATTCTTCTACCGCCGCTAGCATGAGGTGACGCAGAAAATTCGGCCCTGCGTATTTGCGAGCTCCGGCAGATGCTTGGACGATAACCGGGCTATTGGTCTCGTCCGCGCCTTCCATAATGGCGCGCATCTGTTCTAGGTTGTTAACGTTAAAGGCTGGAACGCCGTAGTCATTTTCTGCTGCGTGATCCAAGAGCTGGCGCATGCTAATCAGTGCCATGATTGTTCTCCGATAAAATTAATTCGACTTTTCGATCCGGGACCAGTGCGATGCTATCCCTCGCTTCGCTTTCCAAGCATGGCCACCGCTGGCAGCGTTTTACCTTCTACTAACTCCAAAAAGGCGCCCCCGCCTGTAGAGATATAAGAAATATCCTCGCCTAGGCCATATTTTTCTACCGCCGCCAAGGTATCGCCTCCGCCCGCAATGGAAAACGCTGAGCTGGCGGCAATAGCCTCGCCGATAATCCGGGTACCTTGCCCAAACTGGGCGAATTCAAAAACCCCTACCGGGCCATTCCATAGAATGGTTTGAGCGCTGATCAGATTTTCTGCCCAGGCTCGGGCTGTAATCGGGCCAATGTCTAAAATCATGTCATCGGCTTCGACTTCATCGATGGGCTTTACGACAGCCACGGCGTCGGCAGAAAAACTCTTGGCCACCATCACATCCGCTGGAATGGGTATATCCACGGACTCGGCGATCTGGCGCGCTGTATCCAACAAATCCGGCTCATAGAGCGAGCTGCCAACCTCATAACCGGCGGCGGCGATAAATGTGTTGGCAATGCCCCCACCGACAATAATGCTGTCGGCGATACCGGCAAGAGAACCCAGTACTTCCAGTTTGGTGGAAACCTTGGCCCCGCCGATGATGGCCACCATGGGCTTAGCGGGTTGGGCCAGCGCTTGTTGGAAGGCATTGAGCTCCGCCTCTAGCAACAGCCCTGCACAAGCTTCCTGCGCATGTAAGCCCACCCCGTGGGTAGACGCTTGGGCACGATGGGCAGTACCAAACGCATCCATCACAAACACATCGCAGACCGCTGCCATACGTTTGGCTAAAGCCTCGTCATCCGCTTTTTCGCCGGGCAGAAAACGCACGTTTTCCAGCAGCGCCACCTGTCCAGGCTGAACATCCGCACACTGCTCCAGCTGGGCGATTAATTCCACCGACAAACCCAACAGCTCTGCTAAGACTTTTGCTACGGGCGCTAAAGAAAACGACGCGTCGAACTCGCCCTCGACCGGTCGGCCAAGGTGGGACATGATCACAACGCTGGCGCCTTGGGACAGTGCGGCTTGAACGGTCGGCACCGACGCGCGAATCCGCGTATCACTAGTCACCTGCCCGTTATTCAAAGGCACGTTCAGATCCGCTCGAATCAGCACCCTCTTGCCCTGAAGCTGTAGCTCGGACATGGTTTTAATGGTCGGAAGATTCACTGTTGGTAACGTTCCTTCATCGTAGTCAGGTCAGGACCTAGGCAGCTTTAGGTGGATGTCGAAGCAATCACGCGGCCGAACGATCAACGCTGAAGTACGGCAAGGGCCTGGGTCACCACAGCGTCAGCGCTGATGCCCATTTCCAGCAAGGCTTGCGCACCTGGTGCTGATAAACCGAAGCGATCGATGCCGACCACTGCTCCGTCTAGCCCAACATATTTAAACCAGGTATCCGGATGTCCAGCCTCAACCGCCACTCTGGCGCGCATCGCAGCTGGAAGCACCGCTTCTCGGTAGGCAGCATCCTGAGCTGCAAACACTTCGACACAGGGCATGGACACCACCCGGGCCGGAACATCCTGGTCAGCTAAAGCAGCAGCCGCGTCCATAGCCACAGCCACTTCGGACCCCGTTGCGATCAATATGACCTGGGGCTGGGACTCAGGCTCATGCAGGATGTAGCCGCCGCGTTCGATATTGGCGAAGGCTGAGTCCGAGCGAGCCTGGGCGGCTGTTTTTTGTCGCGTAAAGATCAAGGCCGTCGGCGTGCTGGTACTGGCGACAGCAGCCTTCCAAGCAAAGGCGGTTTCGACCGTATCGCAGGGGCGCCAAGTAGACAGGTTGGGGGTGGTGCGAAGGCTGGCCAGTTGCTCCACCGGCTGATGGGTGGGCCCGTCTTCTCCCACGGCAACGGAGTCGTGGGTGTACACAAAGATGTTCGGCACCTGCATCAGCGCTGCCAGACGCACAGCATTACGGGCGTATTCCATAAAGATCAAAAAGGTGCCAGTAAAGGGTCGGAAGCCGCCATGCAGCTGCATGCCATTACTGATGGCCGTCATGCCAAATTCCCGCACGCCAAAACTCATGTATTGATCGTCTCGGGCTTCTGTCCAACGCGTATTGTTTGAGCCTGTGAGATCCGCGGATCCACCAAACAGCTCAGGCACGCCCTGAGCCACGGCGCCAATGGCTGCCTGGGAGGACTTACGAGTTTCAAGATCCGTGGGATTGGCTTGCTGTTCCCGGGCAAAAGCGTCAATGCCTTGGCTCCAATCCTGAGTCAATTCGCCTTGCATGCGTCGAGTGAATTCTGCCGCTGCGTCGGGATTTGCTGCGGTGAATGCGCTCATGGTTTGCTGCCAGGCCTGTTGGGCTGCAGCTCCCCGCTCGCGCTGATCCCAGGCGGCGCTGATGTCCTGAGGTATCTCCCAAGTTGGCGCGGTCCAGCCCAATTCCGCCTTGGTCAAGGCGATTTCTTCTTCCCCCAATACCGACCCATGAGCCGATGCGGTCCCGCGTTTGTTGGGTGAGCCAAAGCCAATCACGGTTTTGCAGCACACTAAGGTGGGTCGCCCGTCACTTTGGCTGGCGGTGTTTAGCGCTTTGGAAATCTCTTCGGCGTCATGGCCATCCACGTTGCGGATAACGCGCCATCCATAGGCCTCAAAGCGGCCGGGTACATCCTCACCGAACCATTCGTCGACCTCGCCATCGATGGAAATGCCATTATCGTCGTAGAGGCAAATCAGCTTAGACAGCCCGAGGGTTCCCGCGAGAGATGCGGCCTCGTGTGAGATCCCCTCCATCAGGCAGCCGTCCCCGGCGATGACCCAGGTACGATGATCGACAATGGTGTGATCGCTGGAATTAAACTCCCCCGCCAACTTTTGCTCGGCTAGGGCCATCCCCACAGCCATCGCAAATCCTTGGCCCAGCGGTCCCGTGGTGGTTTCGACGCCGGGGCATTCACCGTACTCAGGGTGCCCTGCGGTTTTGGCGTGAAGCTGACGAAAATCTTTGATGTCCTGAAGACTGACGTCGTAACCGGTTAAATGCAGAAGCGCGTAAAGCAGCATGGACCCGTGACCGTTAGAGAGCACGAAGCGGTCTCGGTCGTACCATGTCGGGTCGCTGGGGTTATGTTTGAGAAAGTCCCGCCACAGAACCTCCGCTACGTCTGCCAAGCCCATGGGGGCTCCGGGGTGGCCACTGTTGGCTGCTTGCACAGCGTCCATTGCCAACACCCGTATGGCGTTAGCGAGTTCAAATCGTGAGGGCATGTAACTTCTCGTCGTAGCGGAAACCCATTGTCCTCGTTTTGCGCCCTTGGCTGCAAATTTTCTCGCAACAAAATCGCCGTGGTCGCGGAATTAGGCCATAAATTGAAGCACTTAACCCTGCAGGGGTTTTCCAGTAGAGTGCCGCCCTCTAATCTAGACGCACCGAATCACCTCAAATCGTTTAATTGATCGTGCGCGGTCATCGTCACTTGACTGCGGGTACCCACTAGGAGTTTACATGCCAAGCCAATCGCTCTTTACCTCAGAGTCCGTTTCTGAAGGACATCCAGACAAGGTTGCCGACCAAGTATCCGACGCAGTCGTTGATGCCATGCTGGCCCAAGACCCAGATTCCCGAGTCGCCTGCGAAACCATGATAAAAACCGGCATTGTGATTCTGGCCGGAGAGATCCGCAGCGAGGCGGTGGTTGATTTCGATCAGCTCACCCGCAGCGTCATCAAGCGCATTGGCTACGATAGCCCAGAAATTGGTTTCGACCCTCAGGCCTGCACTGTGGTCAATGCGTTGGGCCAGCAAAGCCCAGACATTGGCATGGGTGTTGATGAGTCTGCTAATCATGAACAAGGGGCCGGTGACCAAGGGCTGATGTTTGGTTATGCCAGCAATGAAACCGATGTCTTGATGCCAGCGCCCATCGTCTACTCCCACCGCTTGGTTGAGCAGCAAGCCAAAGCCAGACGCAATGGCCTATCGTTTTTACGCCCAGACGCCAAAAGTCAGCTGACCTTTCGCTACGACGAAGCTGGCAAGCCGATTGGCATCGACGCGGTGGTCTTGTCCACCCAGCATTCACCCGAGGTCGACCAAGCCACCCTGCGTGAAGCCGTGATGGAAGAAATCATCAAGCCTGTGTTGCCACAAAACTGGGTATCCAAAGACACGCAATTTCATATCAACCCCACCGGGCAATTCATTATTGGCGGCCCGGTTGGTGACTGCGGTTTGACCGGACGCAAGATCATTGTCGACACCTATGGCGGCATGGCTCGCCATGGTGGCGGCGCGTTTTCTGGCAAAGACCCATCAAAGGTGGATCGTTCTGCTGCTTATGCCGGACGCTATGTGGCGAAAAACATCGTGGCGGCTGGCCTGGCGGAACGCTGCGAAATCCAGGTGAGCTACGCCATCGGCGTTGCCGAGCCTACTTCTATCAGCGTCGACACCTATGGCACCGGCAAATTGAGCGATAACGAAATCGTTCACCTTGTGCGTGAACACTTTGATTTGAGACCCAAGGGCCTGATCGCGATGCTAAACCTCAAACGTCCCATCTACGAGCAAACCGCCGCCTATGGCCACTTTGGTCGGACCGGAGAGGATTTCACCTGGGAACAAACCGATAAAGCGGAGGCGCTAGCCGCCGCGATCGCTTAAACGGAGCTCGCGCAGATGAGTTCCACGAGGAACTCATTATGGCGCTAGGCCACACCCAAACCGGTAATCATCGTCAACAGACCCTGAGCTTCGAGTTTTTTCCGCCCAGGGACGACGCCGGGATAGAAAAGCTCGTTACTGGAACCGCAGCAAAGCTCAGCGCTTTTCGACCAGACTTCTGCTCTGTGACCTATGGGGCTGGCGGCACCACCAAAGACGGCACTCAAGCCTTGGTCAGCAGACTGCTGCAAGAGGGCTTAGACACCGTGCCCCATTTGTCCTTTGGCGGCAGCAGCGAGGACGAGCTGAACACCCTGGTCGATCAATATCGCGCCATGGGCGTTAAAAAAATCCTCTGTTTGCGTGGGGATAGTCCTTCTGGCGATGCCAGCCGCCCCATCTACGCCAAGCATCTGGTTAGCCATTTGCAAGCTCGCTATGGCAGCGAACTGGACCTCGGCGTCGCCGCCTACCCAGAAGTACACCCGGACGCCAAAAATGCCGAAGAGGATATGGGCTACTTTGCCGATAAGGTTCAAGCCGGCGCCCAGTGGGCGATCACCCAATACTTCTACAACACTGAGGCCTATGGCTATTTCTTGCAGGGTTGTGAGCGTGCAGGGCTAGCCATACCTGTCCACGTTGGCGTGATGCCCATCACCAACATTGAGGCGCTGCAGCGGTTTAGCGCCAAGGCCGGGGCGGACATTCCCCGCTGGCTGGCAAAATCCATGACGATTTACGCCGATCGAGAGAAAGACCTGATTGCCTATGGGGTCGAGGTAGTCACGAACCTTTGCGAGAAACTGCTGCAAATGGGCGCACCTGGGCTACACTTCTACACCCTGAATCGATGGGGAGCGAGTAGCCAGATAGCCCGCAATCTGGGTTTCCTCGACCAATGAATTGCCACGCCTAAACCGTTTTTTTCTACCCGGCAGCCCGTCAATCGGGGACACCCTGCAATTGGACGCCGAGCGTTCGAACTACGCTTGCAAGGTATTGCGACTGACTCCGGGCCAGCGCTTGGACATCTTCAATGGCGAAGGTGGTTGGTATCGCTGCGAGCTGACCCAAGCCCATCAGCGTCGCGCCCAGGTACAAGTGCGCGAGTCGCTGCCAGTATCGCCGCCATCGGCTCTTGCCCCGTCACTGGCTATTGGCCTGCTCAAGGGACAAGCCATGGACAGAGCAATCCAGCAAGCCACTGAGCTGGGCGCTCAGCACATATGGCTGCTGCAAGCCGAACGCAGCAATCTATCGCTAAAGGGTGAACGCCTATCCCAAAAGCTTGATCACTGGCGCCGAATTACTGCCTCTGCCTGCGAGCAATGTGGTCAACTCTGGCTGCCGGAACTGCATGGCCCAGTCACCGCTCAGGATTGCCTGAGCAACCTCTCGGACAGTTTGGCCGGCGCGTTTTTTGATTTGGACGGGGAGCCCATACCCAACAACCTTCCGGCCGTACCACAGATTATTTTCGTTGGTCCCGAGGGCGGCTGGACCGATGCGGAGCGGGCGCTGTTTCAGCAGCATCAGGTACCCGCTTACCAACTAGGCAACACCGTTTTGCGAGCAGAAACCATGCCCGCGGTAGCGCTCGCCTTAATTCGCAACGCCCAGCACTGGGCTTAGGCGTTGATCCCTAGCGCCTAGGCATTAGCCTCAGTCCAAGCGCCGCAACACGTTTTTTGCGGTCAGCGCCAATCGTTCTAGGTCTGCGGTCAAATCCGCTGATTCCACAGACGAGGCTGTGTTCTGTTTTACGTGTTCCACCAGTGCTGGAATGGCTTCCAGCACCGTTGCGAGCTGGGTCTCTGGCGAGACTGCCGCGGCAGCCGATTGGACCCCTTCCTCGCTCATATCAGCAAAGTAGCTCTCGTCGCCGGAAGCCAGCACGTCAGCGCGTTCAATCACCCGCTCGTAAGCAGCGTCATCGATGTGTGAGCCCTCGGCCTGACCGGGTTGTGGCAGCGGTAGTGTTTCCAGCAACGCCACCGCCGCACGGCAAACGCTTAAGTGGTGCTGACTTGGGGGCAACGTGCCATCCATCAACCGGTCCAGCAAATTGATTAGCGAACCCGAGACTTCCTGCACATCAGACCAGTCTAATTTGTCTGCAACGGCTTGCACCTGATCGAAGCCCTGGCGAATTCGTTGCAGCCCTTGGGCGTCGTTATCCTCGGGCCGCCATGCTTCAACAGCCGCGGCCAGGGCATTAAGCGCAGAGGGCCAACTTGGCTCTGACACTGTCCTGTCGCGCAGTGCGTCGAGATCCGCTGCAATGGCGGGCATTAATGAGGCCAGCATGGCGGCGTCCGGGAACTGGTCTCCACCCTGACTGATGCGGCGATCCATGTCCTTCAGCACCTTGCCTACCGCCCGGAGCAGCCCATAAGACTCGTTGGTCAACGCCAGTTCTTCGGCCTGGCAAGCCGAAAGCCAACGCCCGAATTGAAGCCAATGATCCGGCACGGTGGCTAGCTGACCCATGCGCGCTACGGCGCTGACCATGAGCGTAAAACCTTCGTCTTTATTCTCGCCAAGGATGATGGACAGCAAACCCCGTTCAAAATTTTGCCGCTGCTGGCGGATTTCCTGGGCGATGGAGTGTGAGTTCATGAGCAGCTTCATCTTATAAGGGCTGATTTTAGGGGCTAAGTTACGGCGCCGCTCAGCGCTGAGCCGAAGTGCCATCATACTCTTATCCCCCTCTAGAATGCCGGCTCTAGATCAAGCCAATGGATCGATGTTTTACCGCGAATCCATTTGCTTCAGTGCCACAACAATCGTTACCGTATCGCTTTGCCTTATCCGGACTGTGCTATGACCAACATCGCTTTTCTCATGGACCCCATTGAGTCCTTGGCGGTTAAGAAGGACTCAACTCTTGCCATGATTCGCGCAGCCCAACTTCGCGGTTTGACGGTCTACTACTTGCGGCAAGAAGATCTCATGATTGACCAGTCTCAGGTCCGTGGCAGTTTGCGCCGCCTCAAGCTGGTGGATCACTTTGCTGCAGAGCTGGACCCCGCCAGCATCAATTACGGAGCGGACACCTGGTTTGAGCTGGGCGATGCGGAAGTGCGACCGCTGACGGATATGGACATCGTCATGATGCGTAAAGATCCGCCCTTTGATATGGAATATATCTACACCACCTATCTCTTAGAGCGGGCCGAACAAGCGGGCGTCAAAGTCGTTAACCGGCCCGGCTCACTGCGGGATTGCAACGAAAAGCTCTTCGCCACCACCTTCCCCCAATGCTGCCCACCACTGGTGGTGAGCCGCCGTATGGATGTGTTGAAGCAGTTTCATCAAGAACACAAAAACGTGGTTTTTAAAAAGCTGGACGGCATGGGCGGCGCATCGATTTTTCGCGTGATGGAAGCGGACCCCAACCTATCGGTTGTCCTAGAAACCCTGACCAACGGTGGCCGTGAACAAATCATGGGACAAATCTACCTGCCAGAAATTGTCGACGGTGACAAACGCATCCTCATCGTCAACGGCGAACCTGTGCCCTATGCCCTGGCTCGCATTCCTTCAGCCGGCGAAACCCGCGGCAATCTGGCCGCTGGCGGACGCGGAGAAGGACGACCGCTGACGGATCGGGACCGCTGGATCGCCGAGCAGGTAGGTCCCGAGTTGGTAAAAAGAGGACTGAATTTTGTCGGCATCGATGTCATCGGCGATTATTTGACTGAAATCAACGTCACCTGCCCCACCTGTATCCGTGAACTGGACAGTCAGTTTGGCTTGGATATCGCCGGGGATCTGATGGACTCTTTGGTGTCCTAGGCAAGGTTCGCGGCCTATGGATCTTGCCTCAGACCGACTGTATTTCACGATACTAATAGCCACCGGCATTCACGCCGTTGTCCTGCTGGGCCTGAATTTTTCAGCATCAACCCCGCCCGCCGTCGCTCCACCCTTGGCCCTTGAGCTGCTGCGCGGCGGTGACCCCAAAAGCATTGCTGGTTTGCAAAACCCGCCACCGCCCAGCCGAACACCGGTCACCCAAACACAACCCCCCGCAGCAAAACCCAGTCCTGCGATTCGGCCAACAGATAAGGAAGCTGGCCCTCAGCCGGAGCAAAAGCCGAGTGTGTCCCCATCCCAGCTGCGTCCATTCACCCTCGACCCGAGTCAGGTCATACAACAAATCGCGGCGCTGGATGACCAACGCCAGCAACAGTTGGGGGACAGCCGCACCCGCAACCTGAGCAATGTGGGCGCGCCCAGTTCTGCGGAAAGCGCCTACCTAGCCATGTGGCGGCGCAAATGCGAACGCATTGGCGCGAACAACTATCCGCCCGGGAAGCTACAGGGAGAACTCACCATGCGTGTGACGATTCACCACAGCGGTGAATTGCTGGACGTCAGCGTGCTGCGTTCATCAGGCCACCCGGCCTTGGATCAGGCGGCGTTAACCACCGTTCGTCAAGCCTCACCCTATCAACCCTTCAACGTGGACATGCGCAAGCGGTATGATCAGCTGGTGTTCACGCGTACCTGGCAATTTAGCCAACGTGCCACAACCATCAACGTCAACTGACGATTAAGCGCCTATAACGACCGTTAGAAAACTCAGGACAAGCACCGCACACCATGAACCTGACCAACCACTTTCTGCTGGCCTTACCCACGCTGCATCAAGATTATTTTGCCGCGACCCTGACCTATATCTGCGAGCACAGCGACGATGGCGCCCTGGGGCTGGTCATCAATCAGCCGTCGGATATCAGCGTCTTTGAGCTGCTGACACACCTAGGATTACAGCCCAACCAAAGCTTGATCGAACAGCCGGTTCTGGACGGCGGTCCGGTGGCCTTGGATCGTGGCTTTATGCTGTATGCGGATGAACAAGCCTTCGAATCTTCGCTAACCGTTACTGACGGTATTCACCTGACCAGTTCATCTGAGTCTTTGCGGGCCGTGGCCAACAACGAAGGTCCAGAACACTTCCTCATTAGCCGGGGGTACGCGGGCTGGAGCGGCGGGCAATTGGAGTCTGAGATCGCACGCAATGTATGGCTCACCGTGGAAGCCAACCAGTCCATACTGTTTGCACAACCCTATGAGCAACGCCTAGACGCCGCCGCCGACCTGTTGGGTATTGAGCTGAGTTTGGTGGCGCCGGACGCGGGGTACAGCTAACCGTGAGCAGTTGTTGTGTCAGTCAGGGAGTCGCGCCATGACGGATGGTTATGTGCTGGGCGTGGATTTTGGCCTCAAACATATTGGTATCGCCGTTGGCCAAACCGTCACCCAAACAGCCAATGGCATCGCCACTTTGGCCGCTAAAAACGGCAAACCTGATTGGCAGGAGCTAGAGAAAATCATCAATCAATATCGGCCCTTAGCCGTAGTGGTCGGACTACCCCTCAATATGGACGGCACCCCCTCTGATATGTCCGACCTTGCCACGGGCTTTGCCCAAACCCTAGCTGAGCGCATCTCAACCCAGGTGTATCTAGCGGATGAGCGATTGAGTTCTTGGGCCGTTCGAGGCTCGCAGGAAGGGGAAGGCGAGAATATTCACAACGCCTCAGCGTCGTTGATCGCACAGACCTTTTTAAACGATCCTTCGCGCTGTAACGCCATCAGCGACGACTAAACGCCAACATCCAAACGGGATAACCAGCATGGATAATCACGCCGACCAACTCCGGGTGCGATTTGACCAGCTCAGCGAACGCATTCATCGGGCTTGCCAAACCTATGGCCGCGATCCCGGCAGCGTTCAGCTGATTGGCGTCAGCAAGACCAAACCCGGCGAGGATGTGGCCAGACTGCATGAGTTGGGCCTGCAGGATTTTGGCGAAAACTATCTGCAAGAGGCCATTGCCAAGATCAACAGCCTGCATCAGCTCAATCTGGTTTGGCATTACATCGGCAACATTCAGTCAAACAAAACCAAAGACATTGCTCAGCACTTTGACTGGGTACATACGGTGGACCGAGCAAAGATCGGCAAGCGTTTGAGCGAACAACGCGACCGGGCGGAAAAATTACAGGTGCTGATTCAGGTCAACATTGATGACGACCCCAACAAGGGGGGCTGTCGGGCGGAGGCGTTGCCCGACCTGATTCGGGCCCTCGAGCCACTGCCCAACCTGGAACTGCGCGGATTGATGACAATTCTCAGTCAAACCTCTGATCCTAGGGCCAGCTATGAAAGCGTGGCACAATTGCGCCGAGATACGGAAGAGCTTCTGCCTGGGGCTAAGCGCCACCACTGGAACGCCCTATCCATGGGCATGACCGGGGATCTGGAACAGGCCATTGCTGCCGGTGCGACCCATATTCGTATTGGCACTGCGCTGTTCGGTGAGCGCTCCCAGTCCGTTTAGCAGGGCTGATGATTCGAACTTCGATTTTGGAACAATAACAATGACCATTGCTTTCATCGGTGCTGGCAACATGGCCAGCAGTCTCATCCAGGGGCTGCAGGGCAGCGGCACACCTGCTGCCGATATCCTGGCGGCGGATCCGGCGCAAACCCAGCTGGATCGTCTGGCGCCCTTAGGCATTAAAACGACCACGGATAATGCCGCAGCAGTGGCCGATGCTGAAATTCTAGTGCTGGCCATCAAACCCCAGATCACTGGCGACGTACTAAGCCACTTGCCCCAACTGCCCAGCAATCAGCTGGTCATTTCCATCGTGGCGGGCATTGATATGAAAAGCCTGGAAGCATGGCTGCCCCAGGGACAACCCATCGTGCGCTGCATGCCCAATACGCCAGCTTTGCTGGGTGCAGGGATCACTGGGCTGTATGCCAACGACAACGTAAACGAGGCTCAGCGCAGTCGTGCCGAGGCAGTACTCAACGCGGTAGGTTCCAGCGTTTGGGTCCACCAAGAATCTCTGCTAGATGCCGTTACCGCCGTTTCTGGCAGCGGCCCGGCGTACTACTTTTTGCTGATGGAAAGCATGGTGGCCAGCGCCCAAGCCCTTGGGCTAGATGCCGAAACCAGTCGCAAGCTGGTCGTCGAAACCGCTCGAGGCGCTGCGCTTATGGCCTGTCAGGGCGATGCAGATCCGGCCACACTGCGCCAAAATGTGACTTCCCCTGGGGGCACCACAGAAGCCGCGCTCAAGGTCATGACCGACAACGCCTTACCGCAAATCGTGTCCCAAGCCCTTGAGGCCGCTGCTGATCGCGCTCAAGCCTTGGCTAAAGAATTTGGGAGCCAATCATGAATCCGGCGTTGTACATGATTGTGGATTTGATTTTTCGACTGGCCACCTTGCTGTTCTTAGTGCGTTTCTTGCTCCAGGCTTGCGCCGCTGATTTTTACAATCCCATCAGCCAAGCCGTGGTCAAAGGCAGTGACGGCATCGCCGGGCCACTGCGCCGCTTGCTACCCAAAACCGGGCGCTGGGATCTGGCTTCGCTGCTGTTGGCCTGGCTGATGGGTATCGCCTTCGCAGCCCTGATTACCATGGGCAGCTTGGGGCCATCCCAATACTTGATGGCCGGTGTCCTGCGCACCCTGTCCATACTGGTGGACTTTTACTGGTGGTCAACGCTGCTGCTGGTTATTGCCAGCTTTATAACCCAAGGCAATTACCATCCGGCGCTGTCACTGCTCGAAGAGCTGCTGTCGCCCTTGTTAACCCCGTTGCGCAACATCCTGCCCACCGCAGGGCCGTTGGATTTTTCACCGATGGTGTTGATCTTGCTGCTCTCCATTGCTCAGCAGTCTCTGCCCAGAGCCTACGGATTGGTCTGAAGCGGTGTCTCTGTCTGCAACAAATTCCGTCGGCTTGGTAACGCCCCAGCGCTTTGTCTGTGACGACCCACTGCACCTGCAGAATGGCCACGTGTTGAAGGGCTATGAGTTGGTGTACGAAACCTACGGCACCCTGAATGCAGACAAATCCAACGCCCTGCTGATTTGTCACGCCCTGTCTGGGCACCATCACGCGGCGGGCTATCACGAGGAAGATGACGCCAAACCCGGTTGGTGGGACGCGTGCATTGGCCCCGGCAAAGCCATCGATACCAATCGTTTTTTTGTGCTTAGCCTGAATAACCTGGGCGGCTGCCACGGTTCCACCGGTCCGCGCAGCATCAATCCAGACACCGGCACGCCGTACGGCCCGGACTTTCCCGGTGTCGTGGTCAAAGACTGGGTGGCGACACAAGCGGCTCTGGCGGATCACCTGGGCATCGATTCCTTTGCTGCGGTTGTCGGCGGTAGCCTTGGCGGCATGCAAGCCATGCAATGGGCCATCGATTATCCCTCTCGCGTCAACGCCTGCGTCGCCATCGCATCCGCGGCGAAGCTGTCAGCCCAAAACATCGCCTTCAACGAGATCGCCCGACAGGCCATTACCAGCGACCAAGAGTTTAATCAGGGCCGCTACTTCGAAGTGGATAAAAACCCCGAGAAAGGCTTGGGCCTGGCCAGAATGATCGGGCATGTGACCTATCTGTCCGACGATGGCATGGGCAGCAAATTCGGCAGAGACATCAAGTCCGGGGACTTTGGTACTGGGCCCGAGGTGGAGTTCCAAGTGGAGAGCTACCTTAACTACCAAGGACGAGCCTTTACCAAGTATTTTGACGCCAACACCTACCTGCTGATGACTCGGGCGCTGGATCACTTTGATCCCGCCAGAGAAACCGGCGGCGATTTGGTCAAAGCGTTTGCCAGCGCCCGTTGTCGCTTTCTGGTGCTGTCATTCAGTTCTGATTGGCGCTTCTCGGCGGCACGATCCCAAGAAATCACCGATGCCTTGGTGCGAGCCAAGAAAAATGTCGCCAGCGCCATCATCGAGTCTGAGCACGGGCATGATTCCTTTTTGTTGCCGATCCAGCGTTACGTTGACGCGCTGGGAACGTTTTTAAATCACTCCTTGGATCAGCGCCTGTCTCAGGCCGGAGGCGAATCGTGACGCTGCGCGGTGACCTAGCCTTGATCAGTGACTTGATCAACGACCACGCTCGCGTATTGGATTTGGGCTGCGGCACAGGGGAATTGTTAGCAAATCTACAGGCCAACAAAAGCGTCAACGGTTACGGTCTGGACAAAGATCCGGACAACATCCAAGTCTGTTTGAACAAAGGCGTTAACGTCATCGAGCAGGACTTGGACGCGGGTCTGGGTAATTTTGCGACAAACAACTTTGACATGGTGGTGATGACGGACGCCCTGCAGGCTGTTCGTGATCCTCGCGGGTTGCTGCAAGACATGCTGCGCATTGGCGAAGAGTGCGTCGTGACCTTTCCTAACTTTGGCCATTGGCGCTGTCGCTTGCAGCTGGGCATCGGCGGACACATGCCCGTATCCAAACACCTACCCCACGATTGGTTCAACACGCCCAACATCCACTTGTGCACAACCGTCGACTTCGAGCGTCTGTGCGCGGAAGAGAATTTTCGCATCATTGACCGGCGCGTGGTGAATACCCGCTACGCCGAACACTGGTCCATTCACTTGGCGCCCAATCTTTTTGGCAGCCACGCTTTTTACCGTCTTGGGAGACCATCGTGATTCATAGCCTCAACAGATCCGTTAGAGTTGCTGCGGCGGTGCTGCTCGGCTGGGCAGGCCTGCTCAGCGCCTTTTCAGTTCAAGCCCAGCAGATGCAAAAGTTCGGCGTTTACGAGCTGCATTACATCGTCATTCCTACCACTACCCTGCAACCGGACATCGCACAGCGGTACGACATTCGCCGCGGCAAAGATCGCGCCTTGTTTAATGTGTCGATCATTGACCCTGCCGGTAAGGGGGTAAAAGGCGACTTGCAGGGAGAAAGCCAAAACTTGCTGGGCCAGCGCCAGGATTTGAGCTTTACCGAAGTGGTGGATGGGGATGCCGTTTACTATCTCGCCATCATTCGCCATGCCAATGAAGAAGTGCATCGCATCAAACTGGACGCGGCTACTGCCGACGGTACCCGAACTTCGTTACGCTTCACCCAAAAGCTCTACTGGTCGGACTAATGGAGCTGGTTCTCGCTACCCGCAATGAAGGCAAGGTTCGTGAGATGCGCTCGATGCTCGACGGCCTGGGAATCCAGCTAATCAACCAATCCGATACCGACATTCCCAGCCCGGTGGAGGACGGTGGAACCTTTGTTGAAAACGCCTTGATTAAAGCGCGGGCCGTATCTCAAGCCACCGGCTTACCCTGTATTGCCGATGACAGTGGTTTAGTGGTTCCGTCCTTGGGCGGCGCCCCGGGCATTTTCAGCGCTCGCTACGCTGGCGAAGACGCCACCGATGACGAGAACAACGCCCAGCTGCTGAAAGCACTCACCGACAGCGACGATCGCAGCGCCTACTTTTACTGCTGCATGGTGTTCTTAACCCATGCGGAAGATCCCACGCCGCTTATCGCCACAGGCCAATGGCAGGGCGAAATTCTGGAACAACCCCTGGGTCAGGACGGTTTTGGCTATGACCCGCTGTTTTTTGTAGCCGAACTGGGCAAAAGCGCCGCTGAATTGCCAAAAGCGACGAAAAACAAAATCAGTCATCGCGGCCAGGCATGCGCTGCGCTGGTGGGATCCTTGCAGGCTCGGCTAGCGTCCGCGCAATGATGGACCCCAAACCGCTGGATGATGAATTGGGGCTGTACGTTCACTTTCCCTGGTGCATCAAAAAGTGCCCCTACTGCGACTTCAACTCTCACCCGCTCAAAGACACCACGGACCAAGCGGGTTATCTGGACGCCTTATTGTTGGACTGGCAAAGCCAACAGGCCCAGTGGGCCACAGAGCGTCTGGGCAGATCGGCACACCAGGCATTTACCTCGATTTTCTTTGGCGGAGGCACGCCAAGCCTGTTTGAACCAAGGTACCTTGCGCGTTTGCTGTCTGATATTCCTCATGCTGGCGCTGAGATCACTCTAGAGGTCAATCCCGGCACTGCCGAATATCACGGCTTTCGGGACTATGCCTCGGCGGGTATCAATCGCCTGAGTCTGGGCGCTCAGAGCTTTGACGACGCCCAGCTGCTGGGGCTGGGTCGCATTCATCGTGGCACTGAAACCCTGACGGCTTTCGCCAGGGCTCGGGATGCAGGTTTTAACAACATCAACATCGACTTGATGTGGGGTTTGCCAGGCCAAAGCGTTGCATCCGCTCTGGCCGATCTGCAACAAGCCATCGACCTAGAGCCTGAGCATCTGTCTTGGTACCAGCTGACCATTGAAGCCAAAACGGAGTTTGCCCAACGCCCGCCCATTTTGCCCAAGGATCAGATACTCCACGACATTGAGTTGGCAGGTTTAGAGCTGCTCGCCCAGTCCGGTTATGAGCGCTACGAGGTGTCTGGGTTTGCGAAAGACCAACGGGTTTGCCGCCACAATCTGACCTATTGGAGCTTTGGCGACTATGTGGGCATTGGCGCTGGGGCTCACGGCAAGGTCACGTTGGCGGATTCTATTCTGCGTACCCTGCGGCCAAGCCAGCCGCGACTTTATCTGAATGACCCATGCGCCATACCCGCCACACCCGTGGCCCAGGATCAGCTGACTTTAGAGTTCATGATGAACGCGTTGCGCCTGACGAACGGCGTGCCGTTTGCCACCTATTCCGAACGCACGGGTTTAGCCTGGGAAACCGTTGCTCGGGCATGGCAGGACCTCGTGCAGCTTGGGCTGGTGCGCAGTGATCGCTGTGCCACCACAGACCTGGGCTTGCGTTACCTAGACAGCGTGCTGGAGAAATTTATCGAGACTTCACCACCGCACGTGGCCGCCTGAGGGCTATTCTTTCCAGTACTGGGCTACCCAAGGCGTAGGCAGAATAAAGTGCCGAAGATGGGCGAATATCGAGCGTTTTCGTTGCCCATTGAACGTGGCCTTCAAATGCTGGCCCACGGTCAGCACCTCATCTTCTTCGTGATAGCGTCCATCGATGGCGTCCTGAGGATTTAGGTCACCGGGGAAGATCACCAGTTTGCTGTGATCCGGTAACTTGGACACTTTGAAGTAGTTCAGCGGAAACGACCGGCGACACTGTTGGCGAAAATGCAGGACCCAATCCTTGGGCCAGAACGATACACCGCCGGGTGCGTTGCGAGTGACGAAGCGCTGTTCGTACTTATATTCCTCCGCAATGGCCAAAGGCGCTTGGGCAAACTGCTCCAGCAGCGGCAGAAGCTTACCTACCGGAAAACGATAAACCGAGGTTTGCCCCAACCGTTCTAACGGGTTACTGGGATTACGCGCCAAGATCACGTCTTCGGGATCGCCGTAAGAGAAAAATCCATCTAGGTTTCCGGTCACCACCAGATCCAAATCTAAGAACAGCACCGGGCCGGTCAAGTCACCCAAGGGATCGCTCCACAAGCGGCACTTGGGCCAAATACCCTTTCTCGTCACCGGCAGCTCGAAATCCAGATTCGGGAGTGGGGCTGCTTTTACCTCCGACCGAAAACCCGCGCTGTTGTCGGTAAAACAGGTAAAGGTGAAGGGTGGCGTAATGTTGCGGGCAACCATGCCATAGAGGCGATTCACGTAATCGGCCCCGTACTTGGTACCCCAGTTAATGCAGATGACTTGTTTTATTGGATCGCTCAAGTGGGGCTCCTGGTCTGAAACTGCTAGTGCCAATGGTCCGCCACCCAGGTCGCTGGATTAAACCGCCGATACCACTTACCGCTGACGCCAGCGATGGCATCGTCCGGGTCAGGCTTGCCGTGAAATACCAGTACCCGCATATCTTGAGGCTGGACCGTATCGCGCTTAAGCAACAAGGAAAACGGCTGGATGCAGTGACGCTTAAAACTGCGGCACCAGTGGTCTGGCCAATAGTCCAGCGCGCCCTTGGCGAGCATGGCTGCTGACAGGTATTCCTGCTCATTGCGATGGGTCTTTTTGACCTCAGCAAAAGACCGTTCAAATTCCCGCAGAATCTCTGGATGAGCCCCGACCTCAAATCGATACACAGAGGAATTCCCCGTGCCATCCTTCTTAATCCAATCTTTGATGATGAGTACCTGGCCAGGGTAATCAAAAAAGTCGTCCAAGCTACCGGTAATGATTAGGTCTAGATCCAGGCAAAGGACCTTGCCCTTTAAGTCGTAAAGTTCCTCCGCGAACACCGCCAACTTATTCCAGCCACGTTCCGGGCCAGCCAAATCAACGTTCAGCTCTGGCAGTGGAAAGACCTCTACGTTTTCATGCAGACCAGCACCATCCTCGGTCAGGCACACAAAGCGAAAAGGCCGATGCATGTTGCGCGCCACCATAGAGTAAAGGGTGTTCACAAAATCCGCGGGATACTTGGTGCCCCACTTCATGCACAACACATTTACCACTTCTGCTTCCGCCATTTACGATCTCCCAACCCCAAACTGTTTGTAAGACTTGCGCCTAACGTTCACCAGCGCGCAGCCTGCAGCATGACGAAGATCAGTTCCAGTAGAGATTGAGCCCACCGGCCCCAAAGGGCTGTGCTGTGTGCGCTGTAACGAATGGCAATCTTAAAGGGCTATTCGTCGATACTGCAGATCGCGTATCGCATGCCCCAAACGTTCGCCTCTGGCTTCGAACTTGGTCAGTCCACGCTCTGGGGCGGGCTCCCTCTGATCTTCCGGATCTGCCTGATCCCGAATGTGATCAGAGATCAGCTCAAAGCCTGGATGCGCAGCAAAATGCTCGGTCATCCACTCGGCGTATTCCGCCCAATCGGTGGCCAGATGCACCAGACCGCCAAGACGCACAGTGTCATGCAGTTGCTGCAAAAATTCGGGCTGAATCAGCCGACGCTTAAAGTGCCGCTTTTTCGGCCAAGGATCAGGAAAAAAAATACGCACTTCGTCAATGCGCTGGGCCGGCAATCGTTGCAGCAAAAGCTGGGCAGGCTGATCCACTAAGCGGACGTTATCGAGCTGCAACTTTTGCAATCGAGACAGCATAGAACCGATACCCGGTTGATAGAGTTCCACGCCTAGCAGCATCCAGTCAGGGCGCTGTTCTGCCCAAGCGAGCAGTTCCAACCCCATACCAAAGCCGATCTCCACCCCTAGTGGGCGCTGATCCAGTTCTGACCCATCCCAGCGATACTGCTCGGTCAGGGCATCCAATGCCTTGGCTTGGGCCTTGGTAAATCGACCCCGACGACGAATGTAGTTAAACGCCGTTTCAGCGTTGGTATCGGCGGCATCATCACTGGCGGCATCATTGGTCATTAGGCGTTGTCCTTAACGTCTTCGACCGCGAAACCAGCCCAGCACAGACAGAACCAACCACAGATCAAGCACAGGCCGCCCAGCGGCGTCACCGGCCCAACCCAGGTGATGGAAGAAAGAACCAGAACATAGATGCTGCCGCTAAAGGCCACAACGCCAACGGCAAACAGCAAACCCGCGGTCTTAAGAATGGCCGGACCACCCCGTAGCAACCACAAGCCGGTCAACATCAACGCCAGGGCGTGATACATCTGATATGAAACACCGGTCTGCCAGGTACCGAGCTGAGCAACAGAAAGCACGCCACGAAGCCCGTGAGCGGCAAAGGCTCCCAGTAAAACGGAAAGGAGGCCCATAAGGCCTCCCGTGAGCAGCATAACTTTCGCCGCTTTAAATGATGTCACAACTGCATCCCGCCAGTTAACGTTCCAACGAAATCGCCGCTTTCAGCTTATTCATCGCGTTCTTTTCAAGCTGGCGAATACGCTCAGCCGACACGCCGTATTCTTCTGCCAATTCGTGCAGCGTGGCTTTGTCGTCACTCAACCAACGTTGCTGCAGAATGTCCCGGCTGCGTTCATCCAAATTCGCCAACCCTTCACTGAGCCTTAGATGCATGTCTTGATCGCTACTGGCGTTAGCTACCAAGTCCGCTGGATCCGGTGAGGCAGAGGGCAAATAGTGCACCGGGGCACTAGCGGTTTCGTCGTCACTGGCATAGCCATCAAAGGCCATATCGCTGGCGCTTAAGCGGCTTTCCATGCGCGTCACTTCAGCGCTGGGCACGCCCAGCTCATTAGCAATGGCGTTGGTTTCTTCCACGCTCAACCAGTTGCTGGTTTTCTTTGCGCCACGCAAATTGAAGAACAGTTTGCGCTGGGCCTTGGTCGTGGCAACTTTAACGATACGCCAGTTGCGCAAAATGTATTCGTGCATTTCGGCCTTTATCCAATGCACCGCGAAGGAAATCAGCCGCACGCCAACAGAAGGGTCAAAGCGTTTAATCGCCTTCATCAACCCAACATTGCCTTCTTGAATCAAATCCGCCTGAGGTAGGCCATAACCTTTATAGGATCGCGCTAAGTGAACGACGAAGCGTAAGTGGCACATGACTAACTCTCGTGCCGCGCTGAGGTCGCCTTCATCGCGCAATCGGTACGCCAGAGACTGCTCTTCTTCTGGACTGAGAATGGGAAACTGGCTGATCGTCCGCAGATAGGCGTCCAGATCCGCCCCTGGTGCCATACTTGGCATTTTCATTACGTCTGTTGTCATCTTTCCAACCCTCTTTTTTCTAGCTCACTTTGGCTAGAGATCGTTCCTAGGCGTGAGGTTCCATTTTCGGTTGTTCCATTTTGGTTTGTTCCCTTTACTGCTCTGGAACCACCCCGCCTTTTGCTACTTTGGGTAACACGGTCGCGGATCTTAGCACTCGCGTGTAGCGAGTGCTAACCCCCTTTTGAGACAAAAATCATGCAATTAGCCGCTAATTTTGTGATCTGTGCTGAAGAAACGCGAAGTTTGGTGGCGTCGGGTCAGCTTCCTCTGGAAAAGCCACCCAAGCGTTGGGACATGGCCAGCAAGGCTCCCAAGATACCTAGCAACCAGCCTAAGAAAAGCACGGCCAGCAAGAAGCTTCCGGTAAAACCAGCCAGCTCGATACCCAACTGATAGGACAGCAGCAAAGATCTCATTGGCGTTTCAATACTGTTCAGAAACACGGCAATCAACATAATCGCCATCATGCCGCCACCAAGACCGTATGCGGCACCAAAATACAAAAACGGTCGCCGCATTTGACCCGACGTGGCGCCGACCAAGCCCAATATGTGCAACTCACCCAGCCTGCTCTCGATGGCCAAACGCACCGAAGCAAAGGTGACCAATACGGCGGCCAGCAACAAAATCACCGAAAGTCCGGTGCCCCCACGCCTAGCCAATTCTGAAAGGTCGCGAAGTCGCTCCAGCCAGGTGGATTGGATCACCACATCATCTACGCCAGGCTCAGTGAGCAGACGGCGACTGAGCGCTTCCAGCTGCAGGTAGCTAGCATCGTCATCCAGCACCAGCGAAAACGCTGCCGGCAGTGGGTTGGTGTCAATGGCGTCTAGCGCCTGGCGCAAAAACTCTGAATCGTCGGTTTGTCCCCGAAGTTCTTGCAACGCTTGTTCCGGCGTTATCAACGTCACTTGTTGGACTCGGTCTTCTGCCGCTAAGGACGCGGCAAGACTGGAAATTTGCGCGTCTGGCGCGCCGACCTTCATGTATAGCGTCAACCCAGCCTTACCCTGCCACTGGCCAGCAAACGCGTCTAAATTACTTTGGGCGATCCAAAGCAGCCCCGGCAAGGTCAAGGCCATGCCCACCATCAACCACACCAAAAAACTGGCGACCAAGCGCTGGCTAACGAACAGCGTGGTTTCCGCTGCCACCCGCTTGTGATCCCAAAACCAAGCAAGCAGTCGCTTTTGCAGAGGTGGTCGATCCAAACTGAGGCCAGACATGCCCTGGGATTCGGTCATGACGATTCTCCAGCCCCGGCCAATTGGGTGTCTTGCACCAGACTGCCTTGCGAAAGATGCAAAATTCGACAGCCCTGATCCTTAATCAAATCAATGTCGTGGCTGGCAACCAGTACTGTGGATCCCAAATCCCGAAACTGATGGAACAGCGCCATGACCTGCCGCGACAAAAACGGATCCAAATTGCCCGTAGGTTCGTCGGCGAGGATGATGCTGGGCCGGGTCACCACTGCCCGGGCGATACCAACTCGCTGCTGCTCACCCGTAGACAGGTGCCTGGGGAAAAGACTGCCTTTGTCGCTCAGATCCACCGTAGACAAGGCCCCACGAACCCGGCGCGCAATATCTTTGGCGGATAAGGGGCTGAGCTGCAAAGGCAGTGCCACGTTGTCAAAGACGGTTCGGTCGGGCAACAAATTGTGATCTTGCAGCACAATGCCAATTTGCCGGCGATACCATGGCATGCGCTTGGCGCCCAGGCTTCTTAGATCACAACCATCCACGACGACGCGCCCGGAGGTTGGCGCCTCCACACCAATCAACAGTTTCAGCAGCGTGCTTTTACCCGCCCCTGAATGACCGGTGATGAACGCCATGGTCCCCTGCTCAATGCCCAAGGACACATCGGACAAACCTTCCTGGCCGTTGTCAAAACGCCGGGTGACGTGCTGAAGCTCTAAGAAAGCCATCGTTTAGCTCGGCTCGTTTTCTTGCAAAAGCGCTGACACAAAATCCTCCGGTTCAAACACTCGAAGATCCTCAACACCCTCGCCCACACCAATAAAGTAGATCGGAATATTCTTCAGCTCACCGGGCTGAGACGCTAGGGCAAAGAGCACACCCGCTTTGGCCGTGCCGTCCAGCTTGGTGACGACCAAACCTGTGAGGGGCACCGCTTCGTTGAACAGCGCTACCTGACTCAGGGCGTTTTGACCCACGCCGCCATCCAGCACCAGAATCACCTCATGAGGGGCTTGAGGATCTAGGCGCTTTACCACCCGCTGAATTTTGGCCAGCTCATCCATGAGCTGGGCTTTGGCCTGTAATCGACCCGCCGTATCCACCAGCAATACATCCACGCCCTTAGCCTGGGCGCTTTGCACCGCGTCAAACGCAACCGAAGCACTGTCGGAGCCCTGAGCCTGAGCCACCACAGGAATACCCTCACGTTGGCCCCAGGCCTGTAACTGCTCCACCGCCGCAGCACGAAAAGTATCCCCCGCGGCTAACATGACGTTTAAGCCTTGGCTTTTGTAACGCTTAGCCAATTTACCAATGGTGGTGGTTTTACCCACGCCGTTGACCCCGACAAAAAACACCACCTTGGGCATGCCATCTAGCTGTCGAGGCTCCATGGCCATCGGGTGAACCACATTCTGCAAGCGCTGGACTAATAGCTGATGCAGCGCTTCGTACAAGGCTGACATGTTCGCCAACTCCCGGCGGCCGGCACGCTCGGTTAACTCCGCGATGATGGCCTGAGTTGTTTCCATGCCCACATCGGTCATGAGCAATGCCGCCTCGAGATCCTCCAGAGCGGTTTCGTTGATTTCTTTCTCGCCCAGAATCAAGTTGCCTAGGCCCGTGGCTAACTGGGCCCGAGTTTTGGACAACCCGGAGCGCAGCTTGCCAAAAAAGCTCGTCTTTGCAGCTGGCTCTTGGCTGGATGATGGGTCAGTAGGCTCTGTCATGGTCTTGCTTCTTTTGTGAGAGGACGATGGGCAATACGGCTACCCGTCGTTTGTCGGCTAAGAATTCTATAGCATCGCGCTCTGTATCTTAGCGCCCGGATGACACCCTTTGAAAAAAAATGTCCGTCCTGCAAAAGCCCAGGAAGTACGCATCAATAGCGGTCGCTTGCGTGGGCGAAAAATCGCCTTCCCAAACCTACCGGATCTGCGACCAACCTTGGGACGCACGCGGGAAACGCTGCTCAACTGGCTGCGCCCAGAGTTAGCCGACGCTGTGTGCCTGGATCTGTTCGCTGGGTCCGGCGTGCTGGGCATCGAGGCGGCCTCTAACGGTGCGGGTCGTGTGGTTTTGGTAGAGCAACAGCGCGACACCGCCCGCAGCTTGCAGCAGTCGCTGCAACAATTGTCCTTAGAAAATCAGTGCGAATTGGTCAACGGCAACGCCTTGGACTATCTACAGCGCTGCGGCGAATGTTTTGACGTGATTTTTGTGGACCCGCCTTTTAACCAGCCGGATCTGCTGCAGAAAGCCGTTACCAGCATCTGCGAGCAAAAGCTGCTGCGCGGAGCGCTGTATGTCGAGTACCAGCAAGGACACCAGGACCTCATTGATGAAACACTGATCGCCAACGGGCTGACGGCTTCTAAAACCGCCAAGGCGGGGACGACTCGCTGCGTCCTGGCTCGAAGGGTTTGATCCGTTGACTCATCTGCGCCGGGCAGAGATGCCCGGGAGTCTTATTGCAGTTGCCTTGGGGCGGCGGTAGCATTCTCGCGCCTTTGAACGGTGAGCCGTAGCTCACCGGTCTGACAGCCAATCTGCAAGGAACACGCGACATGTCCGAACGTATTGTGGTCTATCCAGGATCCTTTAATCCCATCACCAATGGCCACACCGATCTCGTCGACCGCGCGCTGACATTGTTCGACCACGTGGTTCTTGCGATTGGCACATCCGCGCAAAAAGACCCTGCCGTTGATCTCAAGGATCGTATGGAATTGTGCCGTGAGGTTCTTGCCCCCTATGGCGACCGGGTTTCTGTAGACGGCTTTAATTCGTTGCTGGTGGACTATGTGCGCTCCAAGAATACGCGCTTTGTCTTGCGCGGCTTGCGCACGGTCACTGACTTTGACTATGAGTTTCAAATGGCGGAAATGAACCGCTCTTTAGACCCGCAGATGGAGTACGTGTTTTTGCCTACGTCTCGAGATTGTTCCTTCATCTCGTCAACGCTGGTTCGAGAGATCTCCGCCCTTGATGGCGACATTTCCCAATTTGTGCACCCGGCGGTCATCGCCTCAATGGCGAAAAAGTAGGCTCTCAGAGTCCGCATAGCCAGGGCGCTTAAGCCCCTGGCCAATCCTTAGCAAACCGCTTTTTTCCAACCCGAATAAGCCTGGCAGCTCGGGCAGTACACCGTGCTACGCTGGCCCAAAACCTGCAGTTTGAGAGTCGTGGCGCAGATACGACACGGTAATCCCTGGCGCCCGTAAACATTCAAACTTTGCTTGAAGTAACCGGGTTGACCATCTGAGCCAATGAAGTCGCGCAGGGTGGTACCGCCAACATCGATGGCGTTAGCCAGAATCTGCCGAATGGCTGTCGCTAGAAGGTCGTAGCCTCGTCGACTGACTCGATGCGCCGGCGTAGCAGGCCTGATGCCGGCTCGAAACAAAGATTCCGCCGCATAAATATTGCCCACGCCCACAACGACCTTGCCGTCCATGATGTGGTTCTTAACCGCCACCCGGCGTTTCCGCGAGGTACTGAACAAATGCTCTGCCGAGAATTCATTACCTAGGGGCTCCACGCCCAGGTTTTTTAGCAACCAATGCTGTTCACTGGGATGCTCTGCGAAATGAAAGCTACCGAAGCGTCGAGGATCGTTGTAGCGCAACCAGGGCCCACCCTGTATCTCAATATCTAGGTGATCGTGCAGGCGCGGCGCCTCTTCAGGCTCCACCACACGCAGGCTGCCGGACATACCCAAGTGTACGACTAAGGCGCCGTGATCGGTTTCGATCAGGATGTATTTTGCGCGTCGGCTGACGCTTCGAACGAGGCTGCCCGACAGATGATCGGGCAGTTTTACCGGCCACCGTAAGCGGTGATTGCGGACATGGATCTTTTGAATCCTGTGGCCGGCTAGGAAGGGCTCGATTCCCCGACGAGTCGTTTCGACCTCCGGGAGTTCAGGCATCGCCTACTTAATCTTGCCTTCTTTATAGATCACGTGCTTACGAACGACGGGATCGTACTTTTTGATCTCCATCTTGTCCGGCGTGTTCTTCTTGTTTTTGTCGGTGGTGTAGTAGTGGCCCGTTCCGGCGCTGCTCACCAATTTGATTTTATCTCGCATGATTCGTTCCTATGGCTCTGTTGAGCGACTTAGACTTTGTGGCCAGCAGCGCGAACGTCCTTCAGGACCTCGTCGATACCTTTCTTGTCAATGATGCGCATACCGCTAGATGACACACGCAGTTTGACGTAGCGCTTCTCTGATTCCACCCAAAAACGATGGTCGTGCAGATTCGGCAAGAAGCGACGACGAGTCTTGTTCATAGCGTGGCTAACGTTGTTTCCGGCCATGGGGCGCTTGCCCGTAACTTGGCATACCTTGGACATAATGGGAGTCCCAAAAAATTTGAGGCGCGTTTATACCAAAGTGACGGGGTCAGAGCAACAAATCCGGGGGCAAACCGGCAAAAATGACGCAGGGCGCCCGATCTCCTCGCCAGCCCGAAGGGCATGTCCTTTTCTGCTCTGTGTTGAGCCTGCTTATAGAGGACATTTAGAGGACATTGCTACCAAGAACGTCAAAAGGTTCTTCTCTTTATTCATCCGCAAGTTATTCATCCGCAAGTTACTCACCCGCAAGATTGATGCGCAAGGTTGAACCACTAGAGTGATCCGCAAGCCGCCGGCCAAGGTCACCGGATATTCGCCCACAGACCTATCCCTGTATAGGTCATATATAGGTCGGAGATATAGGTCGGATATCAGTCAGATCAAGCCGCGAGACTGTAATGACACCCACCCCCGTGTGCTGACGACGATATGGTCCAGCAAGCGAATTTCCACCTGGTCCAGCAGATCCGACAATGACCGGGTTAACGCGATGTCTGCCTGACTGGGCTCGGTATTCCCCGATGGGTGGTTGTGACAGACGATGATGGCGGCGGCATTGAGCTCTAGGCCTCGCTTAAGCACTTCCCGCGCATGGACATGGGTGCGATCGATGGAGCCGCGGAATAAAATTTCGAAGCCGATTTGCTCATGCTTGGCGGTCAGGAACAAACAAGCGAAGGCTTCATGGGGCAGGCTGCCCATGCGTTTTCGCAAATAACCCGCCACAGCACTGGGGTCCTCGAACTTTTGCGCCCCGCTAAGCTGGGATTCCACATCCCTAACCGACAGCTCTTGAATGGCTTTCAGCAGCGTTGCCTTGGCCATGCCTACGCCTCGAATGTCCAGCAGGCGCGGTAGCGGTGCTGCCAGCACCCCTCCTAAACCGCCGAACTCCCACAGCAGTCGTCGGGCTAACTGCACCGCATCTTCGCCGGGAACGCCGCTGACCAGACAAATGGCCAGCAGTTCAGCGGTAGACATGGAAGCAGCCCCATGCCGACTCAATCGCGTTCGCGGTTGCTCTTCCTCTACCCAGTTAGCGATTACGCTGCCGGAGGCTTCGGTGTTATTCTGCGCGAGCTTTTGCTCCGGTTGCTTTGACATCAGTTTTCAAACCACCGTATTGCCTGAAGATTCATTCGCTATCACCGATACAGTTCACTGAACATCGTTCATTCAACATCACGCTAGGGAAGGGGCCATGCCCGACACATCGTCAAATTTGACTGGAAAACACATTTTGCTGGGAGTGAGCGGCGGTATCGCTGCGTATAAAACCCCCATACTTGTGCGCCGCCTCGTAGAGGCAGGTGCGCTGGTGCAAGTCGTCATGACAGCCAATGCCCACCACTTTGTGACGGCGACCACCCTTCAAGCAGTCAGCGGCAATGTGGTTCGTGATGATTTGTGGGACCCAGCTGGGGAGGCCGCCATGGGCCATATCGAATTGGCGCGTTGGGCGGATCACATTCTGATTGCCCCGGCCACCGCTGGGGTGATTTCTCGACTGGCTAGCGCCGATGCCTCTGATTTGCTCAGCACTCTTTGTTTAGCGAGCAATGCCCAGATCAGCATCGCTCCGGCGATGAACCAGCAAATGTTCGCCAACCCCGGAGTCCAACGAAACCTAGCGGTTTTGCGCGCCGACGGCTGTCAGATCATTGGCCCAGACAGCGGCGATCAAGCCTGTGGCGACGTGGGTGAAGGGCGTATGACCGAGCCGGAGGCGTTGGTGCAAGCCCTCGCCGCCAGCGCTGGCGACTCCAGTTCCGGCGAGCTGTCGGGATTGACGGTCATGGTGACTACCGGGCCAACCCGAGAGGCCATTGACCCGGTGCGTTACATCAGCAATCACAGCTCTGGACTGCAGGGCCTGGCCATCGCCGAGGCCGCCAGACAGGCTGGCGCTCGCGTCAAATTGATTGCGGGGCCTGGCGTGGGACCCTGTCATAACGACGTTGACCGCGTGGACATCACCACCGCTCAAGAAATGTACGACGCGGTGCACGAACATCTGCCGAATACGGATGTTTTCGTGGGCGTGGCTGCGGTAGCGGACTATCGGCCCGCCGCTGCAGAAACCCAGAAGATCAAGCGCCACACCCAGTCCACAGATCAGGTGCAGCTGGCGCTGGTGCAAAATCCCGACATCATTGCGTCGGTGGTTCAAGCGGGCAAAGCGAAGGTGGTCATTGGCTTCGCGGCTGAAACCCACGACACCCTGCAGCACGCTCGGGACAAGCGCCAGCGCAAGGGTTTGGATGCCATAGTTGTAAACGACGTTTCGGATCAACGTATTGGCTTTAATAGTGCTGATAACGCCGTTACGTTTATCCACGCCAAGGGCGAGGTGGCGTTTGGCATACAGCCTAAAACCGCCATCGCCCGCCAACTCATTGAACAGCTATCCGAGCAGTTTGCTGATCGATTACAGCGCTAACCCTTGACCCGTTGGACTGACGATATCTGTAAACTCTGTGGAGTTGCTGGACCGACGGCCAGATCTTTGCGTTGACCGATCTGCCAATACCCGCCGCAACCGCCAAACACCTAGGAACGAATTCATGAGTCACCCTCAACCCAAGCCCAACCTGGATCCCGGTATTTTTCGGGCCTACGACATCCGCGGTATCACCACCGAAAACCTCACCGAGCCTGTGGTGTATTGGATCGGGCGAAGTTTTGCGACGGCAGCTCTGGCGGAAAACCAAGGAACTGCGGTGGTGGGCCGGGACGGGCGCTTATCCAGCCCGGGGCTGGAAACGGCTCTGATCCAAGGCCTGTGCGACGGCGGCATGGAGGTGATCAGCGTGGGCATGGTGCCAACCCCGGTACTGTATTTCGCCACACATGCGTTGAACACTGGCACCGGGATCATGATTACAGGCAGTCACAATCCGCCGGAATACAACGGTTTGAAAATGATGATCGGCGGCGTAACCCTGGCCGAAGATCGAATTCAGGTGCTGTTGCAACAACTTCAGACCGAGACGCTTAGCGAAGGTCAGGGGAGCGCTTCGTCAATGGACATCCTGCCGCAATTTCGTCAGCAATTGCTGTCGGTTTGCCGCTTAGAAAAACCTCTCAACGTTGTGGTGGACTGCGGCAACGGTGTTGCAGGAGCCATCGCCCCAGACATTATCGAAGCCCTAGGCTGTCAGGTGACACCGCTGTTTTGCGAGGTAGACGGTCACTTCCCGAATCACCACCCCGATCCCGCGGAACCCGAGAACCTTCAGGACCTCATCCGCAAGGTGCGCGAAACCAGTGCCGATATCGGGCTAGCCTTTGACGGCGATGGCGACCGACTGGGCGTGGTTACTCCAAAGGGTGAAATCATTTGGCCAGACAAGTTAATGATGCTGTTTGCGCAGGACATTTGCGCTCGACTGCCAGGACAAACCATCATCTTTGACGTGAAGTGCAGTCGTCATCTGCCCGCCATCATTCGCCAGGCCGGCGGTGAACCCTTGATGTGGAAAACCGGGCACTCTCATATCAAAGCCAAAATCAAAGAGACCCAGTCGCCGCTGGCTGGAGAGTTCAGCGGCCACTTATGCGTCACAGAAAATTGGTACGGATTTGACGATGCCATCTTTGCTGCCGCCAGGCTGTTGGTTCTGCTCAGTCAGGGAGATATGACCGCTGACCAGCGGTTTGAACAATACCCGGTTACCGTCACCACGCCGGAGATCAAAATTCAGACCACGGAAGAACACAAATTCACCGTGATGCAATCGTTGGCGGAAACCGCAGACTTTGGCAACGGGGAACTCACACGCATAGACGGTATTCGCGTAGACTTCGACGACGGATGGGGGTTAATTCGCCCCTCAAATACCAGCCCGGTTTTGTCCCTGCGCTTTGAAGCTGACTCTGCTGAATCCCTGGATCGGATTCAGGCCCTGTTTCAAGAACAACTGCAACAAGTGGACCCAACCCTGGCTTTTCTGTGACCGACGATTTGCTTGGCAAGGAACTGCCAATCAACCGCCAGCCTCAGCACATGCCACAGCACAGATAGGAGACTGCTTGCAGCCATGAGCACGCCTAACGACAACATGACAAGCCAAGTTCTCACTGAGGCGCTGCCTTATATTCGCCGCTTTCATGGCACCACAGTAGTCATCAAGTACGGCGGCAACGCCATGACCGAAGAGGCCCTCAAGGATCGCTTTGCCGCGGATGTGGTGCTAATGAAGTTAGTGGGCATCAATCCCGTCGTGGTGCATGGCGGCGGCCCCCAAATTGGGGATTTGCTGTCGCGCCTGAACATTGAGTCCCGATTCATTAACGGTATGCGGGTCACCGATTCCGCCACCATGGACGTGGTGCAAATGGTGCTGGGCGGCTTGGTGAATCCTGAAATTGTCTCCCTGATTAACACCCATGGCGGTCGCGCTGTGGGCATCACCGGCAAAGACGACAACCTGATCCAGGCTGAAAAGTTGCCCATGACCATGAATGCGGGCGATGCCAGCACCAGCGAACCCGAGATCATCGATATTGGCCACGTTGGCAGCATTACTCACGTTCAGGTGGATCTGCTGAACTCCCTGGTACAGTCAGAGTTCATTCCCGTGATTGCACCCATTGGCGTTGGCAAAGATGGAGAGTCTTACAACATCAACGCAGATATCGTGGCGGGTGCCGTGGCTCAGGCGCTGAAAGCAGAGAAGCTGGTGCTGCTCACCAATACCCCTGGTATTTTGAACGCGCAGCAAGAAACCATTTCCTCCATTGGTCAAACCCAAGTCCAAGCCTTGATCGCCGATGGCACCATCAGCGACGGCATGTTGCCCAAGGTTGAATGCGCCTTGGATGCAGTCGCCGGCGGCGTCGACAGCGTCACCATCGTCGATGGCCGGGTACCCCATGCGCTGTTATTGGAAGTCTTTACCGATACCGGCGTCGGCACCCAAATTTTGCGTCAGTCACCCGAACCAACGGCTACCAGCGATGCCTAGAACCAGCCGCAAACCAGAAATTCTTCAAGCCTTAGCGCATATGTTAGAGGCCAATCCCGGTGGTAAAATAACCACAGCCAAACTGGCCCAAGAAGTGGGGCTTTCTGAGGCAGCGCTGTATCGGCATTTTCCCAGCAAGGCGAAGATGATTGAGGGCCTGATCGAATTCACCGAAGACACCCTGATGTCTCGAATGAATGGCATTGCTAAAGAAGGACGCAGCCAAGAGAGCAAGTGCCACGACATTGTGCTGCTGTTGCTGACCTTTGTGGAACGCAATCCGGGTTTTGCCCGACTCTTTGTCGGCGATGCCTTGCAAGGAGAAACGGAACGACTGCGAGCACGGATGCGTCAATTGCTGGATCGCATTGAAACTCAGCTACGACAAATTTTGCGCGAACTCGCCCTAGAGACCGATCCGCTGCCGGGCAATCAGCCCGCGGTACTGGCCAGGGTACTGATGACTCTGGCAGAAGGCCAAATCGCTCAATTTGTCCGCAGCGACTTCAAGCAAGGCCTAACGGAAGCTTGGCCTCAGCAATGGCTGGTGATTCGACGAGGCGTGTTCGGCGCCCCAGCAGACAGCTGATACAGATACATACCGTTAGAGTCGGATAACGACGTACAGCGACAGCCGACACCCCGAAAAATTTGGCAGGCCCGGAGATACCGAGCCTAGCCGCTAACCAGCGCAAAACCCGCCCTACAGAATGCAGTGCTCGTCTACATAGGCGGCCATCACCCCACGCCATTCTTCCAAACCTCCACCTTCGCCTAGGTACTCGAGGACATCTGAGACATGGGCGATGCTCACCACTGGCGCTCCCAGCTCTTGGGCCAAAGTAGATACGGCGGTTGCCGGTGATTGCTCCGCGCCAGGGTTTACGGCTTCCGCTCGGTCTAGGGCTATGACCGCGCCAACGATGCGGGCGTCTTCCCCACTGATGAGGTCCACAGCTTCACGAATCGCTTTGCCCGACGTCAGCACATCATCCAGCATCAGCACCCGGCCCTGTACGGGGGCGCCTACCAAATGACCGCCCTCCCCATGGGCCTTGGCTTCCTTGCGGTTATAAGCCACCCCAACGTCCACACCTTGCTCAGCTAGAGCCAACGACGTTGCTACCGCTATGGGTATGCCCTTGTAAGCCGGCCCGAACAACAAGTCGAATTCAATACCCGAGGCAACGATGGCATCGGCATAGGCGCGCCCCAAGGTCGTAAACGCTGCGCCGGAGGAAACCGACCCCATATTAAAAAAGTAGGGACTGCTGCGCCCAGACTTCAGCGTAAAATCGCCAAACTTGAGCACCTGTTGTGCGATCAGAAATTCAATAAATTCCGCTTTGTTTGTCATCAATCCATTGCTCCAAACTGAAGTCACCTTACTGGCCAGGATGCGCAGAGCGCCAACCGGCTAAATGATCACCGCTACAGGCAGCTAGGCGCCGTCACTGAGAGCCGCCTGCTGTAAGGCCAACAATTGCTCCGTGCCTTTTTCCGCTAAGTCGATCAACGCGGCCAATTCGGTTTTAGTAAACGGCGCCGCTTCGCCAGTACCCTGCAGCTCAATAAAACCGTCACCCAAGCGAACAACGTTCATATCGGTCTCGGCCTTGGAATCTTCCGCGTAGTCCAAATCCAGCACAGGCGTGCCCTGAAAAATACCCACGCTCACCGACGAAACAAATCCCACTAACGCTTCCTCGGCGCCAATGCTCTTCATGGCATCCGCCAGAGCCACAGCACCTCCAGTGATAGAGGCGGTGCGGGTTCCGCCATCAGCTTGAATCACGTCGCAGTCGATACGCACGGTGCGCTCTCCCATTTTTTTCATATCCACCATGGCCCGCAACGACCGGCCAATCAGACGCTGAATTTCGACCGTGCGGCCATTTTGCTTACCTCGAGCCGCCTCCCGATCGTTTCGGGTATTTGTGGCACCAGGCAACATACCGTACTCGGCAGTCACCCAACCCTCGCCGCGACCGCGCATGAAGCCGGGTACGGAATTTTCAACCGACGCCGTGCAAATGACCTTGGTGTCGCCAAACTCCACCAATACCGACCCTGCGGCGTGCTTAGTGAAATGACGGGTGAAGCGGACATTGCGAAGTTCATCGGTGGCTCTTCCACTGGGTCGCATAAGATCTCCTAACAGGTTTTGAATGAACCCCTGCAACAGCTTGGCTTTTGCATAGAAGCAAGCGCGGCGTCAGGGCGAGGCAAACCGTAAGGAACTTCGCAGACCTACACAACACAAACTTGGCATTAATGGGCGTCTGCTGGGCCAGTCACATGAGTTAGACTTTTGGCCAAATCCGCAAAGACGCAGAATCAGGGGTGCTATGTTCAGTATGACGGGCTTTGCCAGAGCCGAAACCAAAACCAGCGAACATCACCTCATTTGGGAAGTGAGGACCGTCAATCACCGGTATCTGGAAACCACCTTCAAGTTGCCGGAAACCTTGCGCGGCATCGAACAACAGCTCCGGGAACAGGCCAAAAGCCTACTGGGACGAGGCAAGTTAGACGGATCGCTGAAAATCCTTGGCGATCCAACCAGCGGGCAGATGATGTTGAACCAGCCCTTGCTGAACAGCCTGATCAAACATGCCGACGACTTAGCTAAGTTGGCGCCAACCGCCTCACCCCTGACCCAGAGCCAACTGCTGAGCTGGCCCGGTATGTTGGTACCGGCGGATTCACAGGTAGACCAGATTAGCCAAGCCGCCCTCGCCTTGTTCGCCGAGGCGCTGCAAAAACTGGCGGACAACCGAGCTGAAGAAGGAGCAAACCTCAAACGCGTGCTGCTAGCGCACTTAGACGCGATCAGTCAGCAAGTCAGCGATCTGGCGCCCATGGCAGCAGACCTCCCCCAGCTTCAGAAGCAACGTCTGCAAGAGCGCGTGGATGGATTGAAGACAGAAGTTGATGCAGACCGGCTAGCACAAGAAGTCGCGCTTTTGGCCCAGAAAGCCGACGTGCAAGAAGAGCTAGACCGCCTGCAGATTCACGTAGCCCAGGCTCGCACTTTTATCCAAAGCGACGGGCCGCATGGCAGGCGACTGGACTTTTTGACCCAGGAACTCAATCGAGAGGCGAACACTTTGGGCGCCAAGGCCATTAACAATGAGCTCTCTACCGCATCTATTGAGCTTAAAGTCATCATCGAGCAGATTCGGGAGCAGGTGCAAAACATAGAATAGCCGCTCGTTCACGCTAATCTTTTTGGGCACTGGGCAGCGTCTGACTGTCGCAAAGTTGCGCTCAGGAGTTGGTTTCTCGTCGGCGAATCTCTTATACTTTGCGTTAAGTGGATTGGGGGTTCCCGGTCGGCGTCGCAGCCTCGGTGGGTTCATCGGGGCTTTTCGCTTTCTGGCCTAGGGTAAATGTGCATTCCAACTCCCTCGTAGTCCACACCCAGGTTTTCTCTTCCGCCTGCGCAATAGAACTTCCGCTTGAGTACTTCAAATGCGCGATTCTCCTGGTCGGGCCGCGAAACATGCATCCCAATCGGGCGAGCAACCAAATCTGCCAGTTGCAAACCAGAAGACATCGCTCTTTTATCCGAGAATATAAGGTCAAATGGTAGGATGTGATTCAGCCTATTGTTGCCGTCGCAAATGCGCCTGAACTCTAGCTCTAAATCCCGATCTTCTTTTTTTCCTCGACATTCCACGACGATATGAGTCGGTTTTGTGTGTTGGTTTTTCTCCTGCAAGAAGGCGTATAGCGACTCCATGCAAAGTCCCAAGGCGATGTGATAGGGATTCGCATCTGTATCAAGTTGTCGGCGTAGGGATACCTTGTCAATCGTGCAGCTGATCAATATGAAGTTGCTTTTATCAATGATGTTGGTCAGTTCGTTTAGGAACTCTGTCCTTTCATAGCGGTCGCTGAAAATATTGAATGCGCCAGTTTCCCTACGAATTTCATTTTCATGCAATACCACTTGATCGTGGCCAAAGTGATTGAACTTAAATTTTTCCAGCGCTGGCACAATCGTTTCGCTGTAGTAGCGCTTGTGGAATATACAAAATGCCAATACAAACACCGGATAGTTTTCATCGACGCTACGCAGGCTGTGGTCTCCACTTTCATCTACATAGACGATGTAAGGGCTAAAGGCGCTGGACTTATTTGAAGCGCCGGCCTGGTTTGGTTTTCTGTTCTCAGTATCTTGCTGAACAAATAACGGTAGCTGTATGTCATCATCCATTGCCCTGAATCTTCAGGTTATTAAAACCAAATATTAGCTCGTAAACGGCATCCCCTTAATCAAGTCGTGGGTCACAGGGGTTATACACTTCGCAAATAATGACTTCGGCAGCGGGTGACTGATAGTCGCTCTACAAGCCCCCGGTAGGCACAGCCGGCAAAACCTGCTTGAATGCCTGCATTGAGCTGTCCATCCAGCTTTACGGCAAAAGAACAACCACGCTATGCAAACCGGTAACCTCTTCCTCGTTTCTGCCCCTTCTGGTGCAGGCAAAACATCCATCGTCAGCGCTGCTCTTGGGGCTGATCCAGACACGGTGGTATCCGTCAGTCATACAACCCGACTTGCCCGCGGCGGTGAAGTTGACGGGGAAAACTACTACTTCGTTAGCGACGATCAATTCATCCAGATGATTGAAGCTGGCGACTTTCTCGAACACGCCAACGTCTTTGGCAAGCGCTACGGCACCTCCAAAGCCGAGGTGGAACGCAAACGAGGCCAGGGCAAAAACGTCATTCTGGAAATCGACTGGCAGGGGGCCCAACAGGTTCGGGAAGCCGTGCCCGAGGCCATCAGCATTTTCGTGCTCCCGCCGTCGGTTGAAGAGCTGGCCGCGCGCCTCAATGCTCGGGGCGAGGACAGCCCGGAGAGCATTGAAAAGCGCTTGAGTGAGGCCAAGTTGGATATGTCACAAGCGGTGAACTTTGACTATCTGGTGATTAACGCAGACTTCGATCAAGCGGTGTCGGATTTTCTGAATATTCTGCATGTCGCTAGCCTACGAACGTCGGCCCAATGCCAGAGCGCTCAGGTCAGAAATTTGGTTGGGAAAACTTAGCCTTGCTGCTCCGTCCTTGCTTGTATTGGGGTTTGGCGATCTGTATCCTCTTCCACCCTTTTAGTATCTTGTAACGAGACCTTTATGGCCCGCATTACTGTTGAGGATTGCCTCGATCACGTAGACAACCGATTTGATCTGGTCATGTTGGCCAGCCGACGTGCACGCGCTTTGCGCAACTACAACACCGTCGCGCTAGTCGACGAAGAAAATGACAAGCCTACGGTTATCGCTCTGCGCGAAATCGCCAAAGGCGTCATGAGCCACGAGCTGCTGGACAGCCAAGAAATCAGCCCAGAGGATGAAGAGGTTAAAACCGACTTCAGTATCTCGAACCTGGAAGCCGACAGGTTAGGAGACGATGAGCCGGCCGCAGGCTGAGACTCGACAAGAGTCCTACGTTGTCGCCCAACTGGCGGCAGAGGCGAAACGGCAGGATGTCGCGGCTCCTGCCACCATTGATTCTTTAATTGCCAGCCTAGACTACCTCAGCGATGAGGAACGCTCTCTGGTTCGGCAAGCCCACGAATACGCTAGTCGTGCTCACCAAGGCCAAATGCGCCGCACCGGCCACGACTACATCAGTCACCCCACAGCGGTGGCGCAAATTCTCGCTAACATGAACATGGACCATCAGTCCCTGATGGCGGCGCTGTTGCACGACGTTATTGAGGACTCGGACGTTAATCGCTCGGGCTTGGGTAAGATTTTTGGCGCCCCGGTTGCGGATATCGTGGACGGCGTTTCTAAGCTGAGCAAAATCTTTGCCAGTCGGGACGAGGCTCAAGCCGAAAACCTGCAAAAAATGGCCATGGCCATGGCCAAAGACATTCGCGTCATTATGGTGAAGATGGCGGACCGGCTGCACAACATGCGCACCATTGGCGTGATGTCTAACGCCCAGCGCAAGCGTATCGCTCGGGAAACCTTGGACTTCTATGCGCCCATCGCCAATCGTCTGGGCGTTCAAACCATCAAGATCGAGCTAGAGGAGCTGGCCTTCCGCGCCCTCTACCCGCTTCGCTCGGATCTCATCTCCCGTGCGGTCGTTGCCGCCCGCGGCAATCGCAGCGCCATGGTGGAGGAAATTCAAAGCGCCATCGTTGCGTCGTTGCATCGAGAAGGCATTGTGGCGGACGTCTTAGGCCGGCAAAAAAATGTCTTCTCGATCTATCGCAAAATGAAATCTCAGCGAAAGCCGTTTTCAGACATCATGGATGTGTTCGGCTTCCGCATCATTGTCGATCAGCCTGACACCTGCTATCGCGCCCTGGGCATCGTCCACGGCCTTTATAGCCCGGTAGCCACCCGCTTCAAGGACTACATCGCTATCCCCAAGGTCAACGGCTACCAGTCGTTGCACACCACGTTGATGGGACCACAAGGCGCACCCATCGAGGTGCAGATCCGCACCAAGCAGCAACAAGCGGTGGCGGAAAACGGCATTGCCGGACACTGGCTCTATCGCTCTAACAGCGAATTTGAAACCAGCCAGCAGCGCGCCCGACAGTGGGTTTCGGACCTCATGGAACTGCAAAGCCGGGCGGGCAATCCGATGGAGTTCATCGAAAGCCTGAAGATCGATCTGTTCCCAGACGAGGTTTATGTCTTCACGCCTAAGGGCAAAATTTTGGAGCTTCCTCGGGGCGCCAGCCCAGTGGACTTCGCCTACTGCGTGCACACAGCGGTGGGCAACCACTGCATCAGCTGCCGAGTCGACGGCCAGCTAGCGCCCTTGTCCCAGCAGCTGCTCAGCGGTCAGCGGGTAGAAATCATCACCGCCCCGGACGCCAAGCCCAACCCGGCTTGGCTGAACTTTGCGGTCACGTCTAAGGCTCGCTCTGCCATTCGCAGCGAGCTGAAGCAGCAGCATACCGATCAGTCGGTGGCGTTGGGCCGCAAACTCTTGAATCGGGTTTTGGGCGCGGCCAACACCAGCATTAACGATTTGGATTTTCGACGGCTGCGCCGTGTTTTCTCGGAGCTTGGGGTACGCAAGTTAGAGCAACTGTTGCAAAGCATTGGCAGCGGTGACGTTTCTGCCCATTTGGCCGCACAAAAATTGCTGGCTGCGGACAATCCGGACTATCAATCCATTGCCGTAGAAAGCGCCGGGCCGGTGACCATCGCCGGTGGCGAGGGCCTCGTGGTGAGCTATGGCCGCTGCTGTTCACCCCTGCCGGGGGATCACATCGTCGGGCAAATGACCCCGGGCAAAGGCTTCGTTGTGCATATCGAAACCTGCAAAAACCTCAGCGAGGTGCGTCGACGCACGCCCCACGAAATAACTCCGGCGCGCTGGACCTCTGAGGTAGACGACGAATTCCCAACGGTGTTGCGGGTCAACGTGCGCCGTCGCAAAGGCATCATGGCGGAGATTGCAGCGGAGGTAACTCTGTGCGACGCCGGCGTGGAGAGCATTAACGTCGAGGAGCGAAACGCAGAGATCAGCACCGTTAATGTGGGCATTACCGTGCGCAATCGCGATCATCTGGCCAAGCTGATGCGTAGGTTGCGGCGAATCAGCGCGGTCATTAACGTAGTCCGTCGAGTCAGCTAAACCAGCCACCCTTCATCAGCATCAGGACAGACCATGAGCCGCGAAATCATTTCTACCGATCAGGCGCCCAGCGCCATAGGCACCTATTCTCAAGCCGTAAAGACATCATCCGGTGAACTGGTGTTTATCTCTGGGCAGATTCCGCTTGCCCCTGGCGGCGATCCGGCAAGTGCTAGCCTGGTAAGCACAGACTTCGAAGCTCAGGCTCATCAGGTGTTCAAAAACATCGCCGCCGTGGCTGAAGCTTCCGGCGGCTCCATCAACGACTGCGTGAAGCTCACCATCTATCTCACGGATCTGGGTCAGTTCGCGCTCGTGAATCAAGTCATGGCCGAGTACTTTGCCCAGCCCTATCCAGCCCGCGCCGCGGTAGAGGTATCAGCGCTGCCCAAGGGCGCACAGATCGAAAGCGACGCTATCTTGGTACTGAGCTAAGTTCACGCCGCGCACTTCTAACCATGGCAGTGGACCCACAGGGCAGCGTTAGCCAACTGAAAGGTGTCGGCCCACGACTTCAGGAAAATCTACAGCGCCTGGGCATTGAGCGGTTGCTGGATTTACTGATCCATCTGCCCCTGCGCTATCAAGACCGCTCCTCGGTGACGCCGCTGGCTGGGCTGCGCGCCGGCGATGATGCACTGGTGGACGGCCAAGTCATGGGCAGCAAAGTTACCTTTGGTCGTAGTCGGGGTCTGGAAGTGCTCATTAACGACGGTCAACGGGACTTAAGGCTGCGCTTTTTTCACTTCAACAAAGCCCAACAGCGCGCTTTCGAGGCGGGCAGGTACGTTCGAGCCTTTGGCAGTGTCGCGTTCATTGGCCGGCACTTGGCGATGGCGCACCCAGAATATCAGCTGTTTGACGAGCCGCCGCCACCGCCCAAACCCGAGCTGGTGCCGGTATACCCCACCACTCAAGGCCTGGGCCAGGCGCGGCTGCGCAATCTAACCAAGGCCCTGCAATTGCTGGAATGGCCCCACCAGCCAGGCACCCCCTTTGAAAAGCTCCTGTACCTGCATCAGCCCGACAATCTACAGCAGGTGGGCCAAATTCGAGAATCTCTGGCCCTGGATGAGCTGTGCGCCTATTACGTGGTGATGAAAAATCGCGCCCTGCGACGACGCAAACAGCAGGCCACCGCGCTGCCACAAAAAGGCGGGCTGGGACGATCTCTGCGCGACAATTTGGCCTTCACCCTAACCGCAGCCCAGGCCCGGGTTATTCGCGAAACCCTGAACGACCTAGGCCAGCAAACGCCAATGCTGCGACTGATTCAGGGTGACGTGGGTTCAGGAAAAACCATCGTCGCCGCCTTTGCTGCGATTCGAGCCATTGAACACGGCTGCCAGACGGCGGTAATGGCCCCCACAGAACTGCTGGCCGAGCAACATCAGCTGAATTTTCAGCAATGGCTGGAGCCATTAGGCATCCGGGTCGGACTACTCACCGGGCAAATGTCGGCCAAAGCACAGCGGGACACCCTGGCGGCAATTGCCAATGGCGAGCTGCAGGTGGTCATTGGCACCCACGCCTTGTTCCAAGAAAAAGTGGCTTTTCATCACCTAGCGCTGGTGATTATTGATGAACAACATCGATTTGGGGTGCATCAGCGCATGACCCTGCAAAACAAGGGAAGCCACCCACACCAGTTGGTCATGACCGCCACGCCCATTCCGCGCACGCTGACCATGACGCTCTATGCCGACATGGACGTTTCTGTCATCGATGAACTGCCCAAAGGCCGACAACCCATCACCACGCACACCGCCGCGCAACCGAATCGTCCCGAGCTCATTGCTCGATTGCGGGAAGTACTGGCCAGCGGCCAACAGGCCTATTGGGTATGCACGTTGATCGAGCCCTCTGACGAGATCGAGGCTATGTCTGCCGAGGAAGCCTATGAGCTGCTTTGTCGTGAACTGCCCGACTTTCGCGTGGCCCTGCTGCATGGTCGCATGAAGGGCGACGAAAAAGTCGAAGTCATGCGTGCCTTCAAAGCCGGCGAATACCACTTGTTGGTGGCCACCACTGTTGTGGAAGTCGGGGTCGATGTGCCCAACGCCACTCACATGTTTATTGAAAATGCGGAGCGCCTGGGCCTAGCTCAACTGCATCAGTTGCGCGGCAGAGTCGGCAGAGGTCAGCTGGCTAGCCGCTGCTTTTTGCTGTTTAAGCCCGGGGTTAGCCAAGCGGGACAGCACCGGCTGAACGCGCTGCGAGAAAGTCAGGATGGTTTTTACCTGGCGGAGCAGGATCTTAAGCTGCGCGGACCTGGGGACATTTTGGGTACCCGCCAGTCTGGCGAGCAAAGCTTCAAAATTGCGGATCTCGGTGAGGACGCTCACTTAATGCCAACGGTGGTATCGCGCAGCGAAGCGTTAATGCAGGCGCCCGATAATTCGGCTGAACACCAATACCTGCTGGGACTGCTCAACACCTGGGCATCGTCGGATTCTGAGCATCTTTCCGTCTGACAAGGTTTGGCATTGGCGTCGCGCCTAGAGCCAACAGGCTCGGTCAGAACACTGCCCAGTTCTCATTTTGACGCTTTCGTTAGCCCATTAGTCGGAAAAACATTGTCCCAGCAAAGGCCCGTACGCATTCTGCTGAACGGTTGGGTGGTCCCTACTCAGACCACCCTTTCATCCAATCCGCAGGAACTACTCTTCATGGACAACAAGATCGTCGTCATCATCGTTGCAATTTTGCTGCCGCCTTTAGCGGTATTTTTGAAAAAAGGTTTGGGCCAAGACTTTGTGATTAACCTGATTTTGACCTTGCTGGGCTATCTGCCAGGGGTGATACACGCCCTCTGGCTGTTGGTCTTACAGGGTTCTAAATAGCCTAACCAAAAGACCGAGTCTTTAGCGTTAACCCCAGCAATCAGGCTGGGGTTTTTGTTGCCGCATCGTCGGCGAAAAACACATCTCTATCCAGCTGGCCTTCACTTTGGGCCACCACTGTCGCCACCATGGCATCCCCCGTCACATTGACCGCCGTTCGCAGCATGTCCAGCAGCCGGTCCACGCCGATGATCAAGGCGATCCCCTCAACCGGCAACCCGACTTGATCCAACACTAAGGTCAGCATGATCAGGCCAACACCGGGCACCCCTGCGGTGCCAATGGAGGCCAGCGTGGCGGTAAAAACCACGGTTAACAGCGCGCTCATGCCTAAGTCGATGCCATAGAACTGGGCGATAAAAATGGTGGCCACACCCTGCATGATGGCAGAACCATCCATGTTGATGGTGGCGCCTAGGGGCACCGCAAAGGAGGTGACGTTGTCCTTCACCCCAAGCTTGTGTTCAACGGTATGTAGCGTTACTGGCAACGTAGCGCCACTGGATGAAGTGGAAAATGCCACCAATTGAGCTTCGCGGATTTTTGCAAAGAAAACCCTCGGACTGAGATTCGCCAGAAACTTGAGCATTACGGGATAAACCAGCAGTGCCTGAACCAGCAATGCCAGCACCAAGGTGCCAAAGTAGGCGGCCACCTTAGCGATTTCTTGAAGGCCCAAGGTTGCCCCCAGTTGCGTCATCAAACAGAACACGCCAATAGGCGTCACAGCGATCACCATGGAAATCAGCCGCATCATGATGTCGTTGAGATCTGCAAAGAGCTCTCGCAATCTGGTGCCTTTGTCCCCTGCATGGCTTAGCGCCAAACCAAACAACAGCGCAAACAAAATGACCTGAAGCATTTTGCCATCGGCCATGGCGGCGATGGGGTTGCTGGGCACAATGTTAATGATGGTGTCTTTGACGCTGGGCGCTTCCCTGGGCTCAAACGCCACGGTATCTGCACCTTGGTTCAGATCTGCGCCGCTAAGGCCGGGATCTGTGGTCAGGGCGATGAGTATGGCCACGGACACAGCGAAGGCCGTGGTCAGCAAATACAGGCCAATGGTTTTGCCGCCCAAGCGACCCACGCTGCCGCTGTCTCCCAGACTGGCTGCGCCGCAGACTAAGGACACAAAGACCAGTGGGACCACCAGCATTTTCAGCAAGGTGATGAAAATTCGGCCACCGCCGTCGATAACGCCGTTTAGGAACAGCGTGTTCAGCAGGTGATCTGCTGCTAAGTCTTGGCTTTGCAGCAGGGCACCCAAGCATAGCCCCAGGGCCATAGCCGCGAGAATTCGTTGTGTCAGGCTCATGTTTACTCCAATAGTGGTCAGGGCCTAAAACACCGGTCCTAGCCGATTTCGATCATCTCAAAGTCCGCCTTACCCACGCCGCACTCCGGGCAAACGAAGTCTTCATCAACATCGTCCCATGCAGTGCCGGGGGCGATGCCTTCGTCCTCGTATCCTTCTGCTTCATCATAAATCCATCCGCAGACAATGCACTGCCACTTCTTCATATCCGGTTTACTCTTCGTGTCGGGTTGTATTTGGGGGTAACGATGGCGCGGTACGCTAAAGCCAGCGTCTACAAATTGCAAACCTTCCACTGGATCTGTGCCTGCAAGTCCCCGGCTGGAGCTAGTGGTACTGCGTCAAAATCAATAGACTGCGCTCTTCGGCTCTCTGGATGACTGCCTTGGACACCAACGCCCAACCCGCTGCTTCTGTAAACGACTATTTGCGCCTGATGCGGCTGGATAAACCTGTGGGTACGCTGCTGCTGCTTTGGCCTACGTTGGCGGCTTTGGTCATGGCCGCGGACGGCCTGCCGCCCTTGGCCCTGGTGGTTATTTTTGTGCTGGGGACGTTTTTGATGCGCAGCGCTGGCTGCGTCATCAACGATTACGCCGATCGCAACGTGGACGGCGCCGTCAAGCGAACCAAGGAGCGCCCCTTGGTCACCGGCGTCGTGAGCCAAACCCAGGCACTGACGCTATTTGCCGCCCTGGTGGCCTGCGCCGGGGTGCTGATTCTATTTTTGAATCGTCAAACACAGCTCATGGCCGTTGGTGGTCTGGTCATAGCCATGGCCTATCCTTTTATGAAGCGTTACACCCACTTGCCCCAAGTGGTTCTGGGAGCCGCCTTTAGCTGGGGTATTTTTATGGCCTGGACCGCCCAAGGATTAGGGCTGCCCAGCGTCGCCATCGTGTTTTTTGTGGGCTCGTTGTTCTGGATCGTGGCTTACGATACCCAATACGCCATGGTGGATCGGGACGATGATTTGGTGGTGGGCATTAAAAGCACCGCCATTCTCTTTGGCCCCTTAGATCGCTTCATGATCGCGGTGATGCAAACCCTTGCCCTGGCTGCCTGGTTCTTGGTTGGGGTGCAGTTGAACTACCAACACGGTTTTTACCTGGGCCTCATCGCCATCACAGGGCTTTTCGCCTACCAGCAAATCATGATCAAAGACCGTAGCCGGGACGGTTGCTTTGCCGCCTTCAAAAACAACATTTGGGTTGGCTTTGTATTACTGATCACGACCCTCATCGAGGTCATGTAGGATTCGCGTCATGATTTTGCTGAACGCTTTTACTGCCCTGGGTCGCTGCATAGACCGGCTGATCCGGCCGCTGGGTTGGCTGGCCTTGGCCATGGTATTGATGACCTTTGCCATTGTGGTGCTGCGCTATGCCCTCAATACCGGCAGCCTGCTGATGCAAGAGTCGGTCATGTATCTGCATGGCGCTTTTTTTCTGCTGGCCATCGCCCTAGGGATCAGTGACGACAGCCACGTCAGAGTGGACATTTTTTACAGTCGGCGGCCGCCACAGCAACAGCGACTGATCGATCTGGCGGGACACCTGCTGTTTTTACTGCCCGTATCAGCCTTCGTGGTGTGGATCAGCTTGCCCTACACCATCAACAGCTGGCGCATTCTTGAAGGCTCAAGCGAAGTCGGCGGCATCCCCGGGGTGTTCTTGCTCAAATCCTTGATCCCGCTCACTGGCGCCCTGATGTTTTTGCAGGGCTTGGCGGGCATCGCCAAGTTAATCAAGCCAGAAGAGTCATCATGAACCTAACGGCGCTGGCACTGTTCGCCGTTACCTTCGCCGCATTGCTCGCGGGTTATCCAGTGGCCCTGACCTTGGCTGGGGTGGCGCTGATTTTTGCCTTTGTGGGCACCCTGACCGGAGCCTTTAACCCAACGGATTTAGGATTTGCCGCGGGCCGCCTGTTCGGCATCGTCACCAACCAGACCCTCATCGCGGTGCCGCTGTTTGTCTTCATGGGCGTGCTGCTGGAGAAAACCCGCATCGCTGAGGATTTGCTGGCCAACTTATCTAACCTGTTAGGACGCTATCGCGGCGGCCTCGCCATTACCGTCATTATCGTTGGCATGCTCATGGCAGCCAGCACCGGCATTGTTGGGGCTACCGTGGTCACCATGGGTCTGATGTCTTTGCCCATCATGTTGCAACGGGGTTATCCCCCCAGCTTGGCCACTGGCACCATTTGCGCCACCGGCACCCTAGGACAAATTATCCCGCCCTCAATTGCCTTAGTGTTACTCGGGGATGTGCTGTCCAATGGCTATCAGCAGGCCCAGCTAAACATGGGCATCTTTGCGCCTAAGTCCATATCCGTCGGTGACTTGTTTGCTGGCGCCATCATTCCCGGGCTTTGCTTAGTCGGGCTGTACCTGGGCTACATATTGATGCGCGTGCTGATCTCTCCACAGTCCATGCCTCCGGCAGAACGCAGTGACAAGGTCGACCTGATGCCGGTGCTGGGCGCCTTGGCGCCACCGTTACTGTTAATCGTTGCGGTGCTGGGATCCATCCTTGGCGGCTTTGCCACCCCCACGGAAGCCGCCGGCGTCGGTGCCTTTGGCGCGTTGCTGCTGGGCCTCGCTTACGGACGATTGAATCGAGAAGTACTGGCAGAGGTGGGCAGCTCTACCCTATCCACCACTGGCATGGTGTTCTTCATCTTGGTGGGAGCGTCGATTTTCTCGCTGGTGTTTCGCGGCTACGGTGGCGAGGAAATGGTCCACGCCCTGTTTCAGCAAATGCCTGGCGGCATGTGGGGCGCCTTGGGCATTGTCATGCTGGTGATCTTCTTGCTCGGTTTTATCCTCGACTTTATCGAGATCACCTTTGTGGTGGTGCCCATCGTCGGGCCAGTACTGATGGCCATGGGGGTTGACCCCATTTGGCTGGGCATTTTGATTGCCGTTAACCTGCAGACCTCGTTCCTAACCCCGCCCTTTGGGTTTGCCTTGTTCTATCTGCGCGGTGTGGCCCCAGCGCACGTGGCCACCACCGACATTTATCGGGGCGTGATGCCCTTTATCGGCTTACAGCTGCTGTTGTTGGGTGCGCTGTTGATTTGGCCAAGCCTAGCCACTTGGCTGCCTGCCCAACTCTAATCCCACCACCAAGGTCCGTTTTAACGCTTAGCGAACAGAGGGCCAGTTAGGTGGCCGCTTTTCCACCAACGCGGCGATGCCTTCTTTGAAGTCTTCCTCTTTGGCCATGTCTTCAATCAGGCGCTCAGATTCCGTCACGGCGCTGGCCACATCTCGATGCAGATCTTTGTAAATCTGCCAGCGGGTTTGCCGCAGAGAATTCGGTGACACGCTGGCAATCAGCTGATGGGTATATTCTCGGGTCTTCTCCACCAGCTCTTCCGGTTCGAAGATCTGATTCACAAAGCCCAAGGTCAGGGCTTCGTCGCTGGTAAATACTCGGCTGGTGAGCAACAAATCGTTGGCTCGCCCCAGACCTACGATTTTCGGCAGCATCCAGGACAGACCGTATTCTGCCGGCAAATTCAGCTTGCCGTGGGCCGTGGTGAATTTAACGCCGGGTACCGCAAATCGCAGGTCGGCAAAACACGCTAGGGCCAGACCCACGCCCGCCGCCGGACCGTTCATGGCGGCGATGACGGGTTTATCCAAACCAAAGTGGTAGGCAAACGACGCATCAAAGTCCGGGTGGGTACCGTAGCCGGGCTTAGGGATATCCGCGCTGATACCCGGATCGTAAGAACCCCGGTCTGCGTGGCCGCTCAGGGCCTGACTGTCGCCACCCACACAAAAGCCCTTACCCCGACCGGTAACGATGACCGCTCGTACCTTGGGATCGTCGTTCGCTTGCTTTAACAGATGTCGATACTCGGTATGCAGTCTGCCGGTCCAGGCGTTCATGCGATGGGGTCGGTTGAGCCAGATGGTCGCCACGCCCTGGCTGTCCACTTCATACTCGGTGTTCTTTAGTTCCATGTTTACTCCTGGTGTATCCGTCCTTGGTCAGGTCAACCTGCCGGCGCGCTATTCCCGCACGTTCAAATAGGCCTGCTCGCTGATGGCGTGATAGCGGCGTACTTCCTGGAAGTAGGCCATATAGGATTCGTAGATTCGTTTGGCCAAGGGATCTGCCTCGGCGATTTCTGCCACCACTTCTTGGGACGCGTCCCGCAAAGCGGCAATGACGTCGTCCGGCAGCCGCCGCAACTGCACGCCATGCTCATTAATCAGGGTATCCAGAGCCGCGTTATTGCGGGCGGTGAACTCGCTCAACAGATCTTCGTTAATGGCTTGGGTAGCGGTTTCCACCATGGCCTGCAGATCTGGCGGCAAGGATTCCCAAGCATCTTTGTTCACCATGGCTTCCAAAATGGGGCCGGGCTCGTGCCAACCTGGGTAGTAGTAATACTTCGCGGCCGTATGCAGGGAAAAAGCTAAATCGTTGTAGGGGCCAACCCACTCTGTGGCGTCAATGGAACCCGTTTGTAGCGCGGTGAAAATCTCCCCGCCGGGCAGAATCACGGGCAGGCCGCCAACCCGTTGCAGCACCTCACCACCGATGCCGGGGATGCGCATGCGCAAACCCTGTATGTCGTCAATGGAGTTGATTTCTTTGTTAAACCAGCCCGCCATTTGCACACCGGAATTGCCCGCAGCGAAGGGGACCAAGTTGAACTGAGCGTACAGCTCCCGCCACAGCTCCATGCCGCCGCCATAGTGCAGCCAGCCGTTCATTTCTTGGGCGTTCATGCCAAAGGGCACCGTGGCAAACATCGCCGCAGCAGGATTTTTACCGCGCCAATAGTAGGCGGCGCCATGTCCCATCTGGGCGGTGCCTTGAGATACCGCATCAAATACGCCCAGCGCCGGCACCAGTTCTCCCGCGCCGTAGACTTTGATGTTCAATCGGCCGTTACTCATGACTCGCAGTCGCTCGGCCAAACGTTCTGGCGCTACACCCAATCCCGGCAGGTTCTTTGGCCAGGTGGTTACCATCTTCCATTCATAGACCTGGGTCGGAGCGCTCTGGCCAGCGGCAGTTGCCGCGCCGTTATTTGCCGGAGCGCAGCCTGTCGTTAGCAAGGCCAAACACAGGCCTGCCAAGGTCACTAGCGCCGTACCTAGCGTTTTCAGCGGTGTTGATCTTTGCGTCATTGTCGCCTCACTCATACTCTTGTCTTCACTCTGGTTTTCACGTTTGGTTAATCCATTACCTGCAAATTGGCGTAGCCCACCATCAGCCACTTGGCGCCTTCAGCAAAATTCACCTGCACTTTCGCCCGCTCGCCGTTGCCTTCAAATTGCAGCACGACGCCTTCACCGTATTTACCGTGGAGCACTCGTTGCCCCATACGCATGCCGTTAGATTCTTCTTGCAACAAGCCGGGCGCACTGCCTGAGGCATAGCCGCCGCTGAACAAGCCCTGGGTGCTCGACTTCATGCGCACTTCAGACAACAAGTCCTGGGGGATTTCCAGCAAGAACCGGCTGGGGCGATTGTAGCTGTCTTGTCCGTGCAGCCGACGACTTTCGGCGTAGGTCAGATACAGCTCCTGCATGGCTCGGGTGATACCCACATAGGCCAGACGCCGCTCTTCTTCCAACCGCCCGGGTTCTTCCGCGGACATACGATGAGGAAACAAGCCCTCTTCCATGCCACCCAAAAATACCAGCGGGAATTCCAGGCCCTTGGCCGAGTGCAGGGTCATCATTTGCACGCTAGGGCCTTGGGCACTTTGCCGATCACCGGCATCCAACGTCATTTGATCTAAAAATTCTTGCAGCACGCTGACTTCTGCCCGGTCGCTGTCCTCAAACGGAAAGACCAGGTCGCCGCTAAATTGGCGGCACGCGGAGACCAGTTCCTGAAGGTTCTCCTTGCGCGCCAAACCGCGCTCGCCCCGCTCCTGACTGTGAAAGGTCATCAGTCCGCTGGCGTCGATGACGTGTTCCGCCAGCTCATCCAGGTGCATGGGAGCCACCGCTTCGGCCAGCTCATCAATGAGGGTAAGAAACCCGCCCACGGCGCCGTTCACTCGGGCAGTAAAGGCGCCGCCTGCGATACCGTCCTTGGCCGCCTGCCACAACGAAGTTTGATTGCTCCGAGCCAGCTGACGGATACCTTCTAATGTCTTGTCGCCGATGCCGCGGGTGGGGGTATTCACCACGCGCTCAAAGGCGGTATCGGAATGACGATCTTCCATTAACCGCATGTAGGCCAAGGCGTTTTTGATTTCTGCCCGCTCGAAGAAGCGCTGACCCCCATAGATTTGATAGGGAATGTTGAGCCTCAGCAGGGCTTCTTCCAACACCCGGGACTGGGCGTTGGAGCGGTAGAGAATCGCTGCCTCGTCCGGACTGCCGCCTTGATCAATCCACTGTTGAATACGCTCGGCGATAAACCGTGCTTCATCGAGGTCATTGAAACCTGCATAAACTTTGATGGGTTCACCGCGCTGGCCATCGGACCAAAGTTCTTTGCCTAGACGGTTGGCATTGCGCTGAATCAGTCCATTAGCGGCGTCCAAAATGGTTTGGGTAGAGCGATAGTTTTGCTCCAAGCGAATGGTGGCCACATCGTCAAAATCGTCAGCAAACTGCTGGATATTCTCAACCTTGGCGCCGCGCCATCCGTAAATGGACTGATCATCGTCCCCCACCGCCATCACCTTGCCATGGCGTCCTGCCAACACCCGCAGCCAGGCATATTGAATGGTATTGGTGTCCTGAAACTCGTCTACCAACAGGTGCCCAAACCGCTGCTGATAGTGGGCCAGCAAGGTGGCATCGTTGAGCCAAAGTTCGTGGGAGCGCAGCAGCAGTTCTGCAAAGTCCACTAACCCGCCTTGGTCGCACACCTCTTCGTAGCTTTGATAGATACGCTTATGGGTGATCTGAAACAGATCTTCCCCCGGCGCGACTTCATGGGCGCGTTTGCCCTCGTCTTTTTGGCCGTTGATGAACCAGGCCGCCTGACGGGCAGGCCATTTTTTTTCGTCGATGTCCTGGGCCTTCATGATGCGCTTGATTAGCCGCACCTGGTCATCACCATCGATAATCTGAAAATTTTGCGGCAACCGCGCTTCGGCCCAGTGCATGCGCAGCAGCCGGTGGGCCAGGCCATGGAACGTGCCTACCCACATGGAGCGCGCACTGATGTTCAGCAGTGATTCGGTGCGTGCGCGCAATTCCGCCGCCGCTTTATTGGTGAACGTTACCGCCAGGATTCCGTGGGGCGACACACCCTCCACATCAATCAACCAAGCGATACGGTGCACCAGCACCCGAGTCTTGCCGCTGCCGGCACCCGCTACCACCAAGGCATTGGTTAACGGTGCTGAAACCGCCTCACGCTGGGACTCGTTAAGTCCATCGAGAATGTGGGAGATGTCCAAGAATGGCCCCGCTTAATTTGCAACCCGGCAATCCTACCTGAGCTTGTTGCCGGGTGCTTAGGGAGCGTTAAAGATTTCGTTCGGCGGCGTCCTCGTCGTCCGGCTCTGGCACGGTCGCATCGTATTCTTCGCCTCGGGCCTGGCTACTGAAATCCAGCGTGTGGGAGGTAACCAACTGGGCAATGCCTCGGCCTTGGTCTTCCATGTGCAGCCGATTCAAGATTTCTTCTATCAGGCCCCGCACCTCAGCTCGCAGTTCAGCCAGATCTTCTTCGGGCACGGTAACCGAGTGCGCGCCGATGCGATAAAACCGCTGCACGTAAGATTGCGGCAGCCAAGAGTGAACCTCGCCCCGCAGGCCGCCAACGGCGGCATCGCTTTCAGGTACTGATTCACGGTTGCGCTGTCGGTCCAACTGGCCTTGATCAATGACTTGTTCGATATGGCGCGCCAACACGAAGGCATAGCGGTTGCTCAACTGATCGATAACGCCGGGGTGTTTGCCGGGGTTTTCCAGAGCGTCCCAAATGGCTTTACCGCGGAATCCCGACAGGGACCCGCCCGACTTAGATTTGTCGCCCTGACCCGGCGCGGATGCCCCGCCATCACCCTGGAGTGCTTCCAAGGAACGGATTCGCATCAAAATGTAGCTGATCACAATGAACAGGATGATGATCAGTGCAATGGTCAGAGTGATCAGCAAAATGGGGATGAAATTTTCAGACATGCGTTGTCATCTCTCTTCGCGAGGGGCTGAAGCTACGCTTTTAGTGGCCCGAGGGCCATCATTTCGCTTCGTCCTGTACACCTAAAGTTGTCGATCAGATCACGTTTTTATCGTTTTTATTGCCCGGCTATCAACCAAAATGATGGCATTGGGTGATTACTCACCCAACCCCACGGGTTCACGATCTCTCACCTGCTTGGCCAACCGCGCGCGCTCAATGATGTACAAATCCGCCACGGTTTTTTCGACGCTCTGCATACTGCCACGCAGCTCGGACAATTCCCGCCGGATGCCTCCCAACGAGCCCACCGCCGCTTTTTGCTCGTCCAGACTGCGCTGGGTTCGCTGCAGATCCTCAAGCAGCCGCTTGGTTTCTGCGTGCACGGCCTCTACCCGAGCTTGCAGTGCTTGCTGGGTCTGAGCCAATGCGTCGTCCGTGCGCTGCCCCATCAATCCGGGCATGCCGCCAAGCTGCTGGTCCAGATCGCCCATGGCAATTTCGTTGGCCGCCAGCATTTCTTGCAGCATGAGTTGATTCGCCAAGCCCTGCTCCAACCGATTTTCTAGGGCGTTAAAGCTCTCGATGCCCTTGGTCATCTGCAGGGTGCGCTTGGCCATGGCTCCCAACATGGAGTCGATTTCTTTGACTTTTGCGGACAGCTGCGCCGCCATCAGCATGTAGAACAACACCGCCGCCAACAGCGCAATACATAAGGCGCCGACAGAATAGAGCGTATATCGCTGGGATTTTTGCAGCTGCTCACCAATGTCCTCGATCAGAGGATGAGCCGTAGAAATACGCAGGGTTTCGCCGCCAACACTGATCTGCAGGTTGGGTTCGTCCTCATCGTCTTTCCCACTACTGGCGTTACCCTTACTCGCCTGGGTCGCCACCGCTTCGGCTTGAGGCGCGGATGCGACCGCTTCAGCTGGAGCCGCTGACGCTACCGGGCTGGGTGCCGGTGGGCTGGATTCGCTCACCTCTGCAAGCACGTCTTCGATTTCCGCCGCGCGGTTTTTGACGTTTGCTGCAATAGCGTCCATGGCCTCTTCCGCACCATCCGTTACGCTAGCGGCCGCATCGCCTGCTTCTTCGGGCTGGTCCGATGTCGTGCCTGAGGCTGTCGATGAATCCTCTGGTTGTGTTGCCGGGGCTGCTTCAACCGCCTGCCCAGCCGCTGACTCCTCTTCGGGCTTTACATTTTCTTCGTCTGCCATGGTGCTCTCCTACCTCAGGTCACGTTTACGACCGAACGGCCAAAACATCGCTGGTGATGAAATAAGGCGTTGCTGTAACCCCGAATTCCGCTAAATAGTTCGTTGCCTGACCCCGGTCCAAAAACGGACCACTAACTGTTACAAATCGTTCGCCTTTGGCAAAAACTTTAACGCCGGGTATCTGGGCGTTGTTGTTTTTCCAGATCAAAGCGCTTTGGGGTAAGCGAAACGATGCGTGCTGGACATAGACCCCGGGCTCAACGTCGGGCCGCGCGGGGGCTGGTGATTGTGCTGCTTGTTGCTGGGGTTGTGCCGGTGAGGTCACCGGAAAAAGCGCCTTTAACCCGGCTTCTTCATCCATAACCACAGGCGCGACGGCAGTAGGTAGCGGTATGGCCGCCACCGCCATGGATTCTGCTTCTGGCTCGACCTTAGAAGAATCCGTGGCCGGGGCCATGATTTGCTCCTCGGGCGCTGTTAACGCTGGCGCTTGCTCAGGAGTCGTTTGGGCCACGGTTGGTACGGTTGGCTGGCCGGATGTGGCATCTGGCTGAGCTTGCTCCGGGGCTCCCGTAGTCGCAACTTGGGTCGGCGCGGCCAGGGATTGTGCCCAGACCATGCCTTTATCCAGTAACGAAAACACGTCACTACCCGGGCTCAGATACAGACCAATCACCAGCAGGCTGGCAATTCCAGAAGAAATCAATATGCGCGCATTAGACACCCCGCTGGCCGGGCGCTTAACCGAGTCAGAGGTGGGAGTTTTACGCTGGGCGCTCACCGGTGCCTGCAGGGGCTGGGATTGCTGTTGCGGTTGAACGGGCGCTGACGGTTCGCGGGACAGGTTTTTTTCGGCTTGCTGCATCAGCTCGGCCAAATCCGCGGGCGAACTGATTTCTGCCAGTTCTGCTGGCGTTTCGGTTTCCAGGGCAACGCCCAGGGAACGGATCAATTGATTGATTTGACCGGCTTCCGGGCACCCTCGTGCTTTTTCCGACAGCTCCCGGCACTGATCTTCTGTCGGCGTTTGAAAGGCCACATGCTTGGCCTGCATGCGCCCAGCCAATTTTTGCAAATGCGGCGAGTCCGGTCGGGCTTGTCTGGAGTGCACCATGAGGGAGACGCCAGAAGCTTTGAATTGACGAATCATTTTGCCCGCCATTTGCAGCAGTTCGGTCTCAGCCGGGCCGGGCAGCTCGTATAGCCAGACCTCTCGAGTCTTTACCACCCGCTTAGTTTGTAACGCCGAGATATCCAGATTCGCCAGATGTTCGTTAAAGCGCTCCAGCAATGCGTCACTGGACTTGGGCATGCGCCGAATGGCTACGGCGTTGGGGCGTCCACTGTTCAAGCCGGCTAATAGGGTGCGAGTGTAATGGGCCAGCAGATTTTCGTGCCTGGCGGATGCGATGACCACGTTACCAGCTAGGGCCAAATGGCTTTGACAGGACAGCAAAGCATCCGCGTCTTCCTGGCTAAAGCATAAGGTAGCGTTGACGGTGGGTTCTTCCTTTAAAGGGATCATCCTATTTCTTCCTCTGTCTAAATTAATGCGCCGAAACCTGAGGTTCTGAGCGGCGGCCGCTTTCGTCGAATATCAATTCTTGTGGTACTTGTGGTTTTGGTTTGGTCATCTTCTGACCACCGGGTGCGACGCTGTTCAAGCTGTAGACGTAGGCAATGACCTGGGCCACGGCGTGGAACAGACCCTGGGGTATGTACATACCCACGTCTGAGGTGAAATACAGCGCACGCGCCAGCAACGGCGCTTCAAAAATCTCAACACCGCTTTCGCCGGCTTTTTCCCGGATCTTTTTCGCCATAAAGTTTTTGCCTCTGGCCACAACCCGAGGGGCTTCCTCTTTGTCCATCTCGTAGACCAGCGCTACGGCAAAGTGTTGGGGGTTGGTGACCACCACATCTGCGGACGGCACATCGTCAAGCTGACGCTGTTGGGCCATTTCGCGCTGCTTGGCGCGGATGCGCTGACGCACTTCGGGCTGGCCTTCGATGTCCTTCATCTCGTCTTTGATTTCTTGCTTGGTCATCTTCAGCTTTTTGATGAATTCGTAGCGCTGGTAGGGCACGTCAATGAGCGCAATCAATACCAGGGCCACGGTGGCCACCAGCGCACCGAGCAGCACGGTTTCTACGCTTTGGGCGATGGCGCCATCGATGGGCATATCACCAATGCTCATGATCGAATCGAAATTGAAGTACAGGTAGGCACCACCAATGCCCGCTACCAGCGAAAACTTCAGCAACGACTTGGTCAGTTCCACCAGCGCTTTCAGACCGAATATCCGACTCATGCCCTTGATGGGGTTGAGCTTGCTGGCCTTGGGCGCAAACGCTTTGGCAGAGAAGACAAATCCGCCCAAGGCGGTGGCCGAGCCGATGGCGGCAACCACAGCCAGCGCGAATACCGGTACAACGGTGACAAAGCTGTCCATGGCCAAAATAGATAAACGATTCAAGGCCAGATTGGGTTCAAACACGTAGTTCGCAGGAATGGTTAGGGCGCCGGTAAAGGTCTCGACGAAGCGCGGCCCCATCCAAAACCCGCCCAGGTACAGGGCAGCAATAACCGACACCGTCACCGCGGCAATGGTCATATCCTGAGAGCGCAGCACCTGGCCATCTTCTTTGGCTTTTTCCAAGCGCCGCGCGGTGGGTTCTTCGGTTTTGTCGTCTTGTGATTCTTCAGCCATTACAAGCCCAACATGTTTTCGTTAAGGGTTTGAAAGGCTTGGTACCACAAGCCCTCCATCTTGCTGATGATGAGCACCATGCTGAGCAGCACCATGCCAAAACCAATGGGAATGAGGGCGGGAAAGCCCACGGCAAAGACGTTGAGGCTGGGCGAGGCCCGGGAAATAACGCCCAGACAGCCGTTGATCATGAGCAGACCCAACATGATCGGCAGCACCATGACCACCGCGCCGATGAACACTTGGGAGGACCAAGTCAAAAAGCCAGAAATCGCATCGGTGCTGAGCAAGCCGCTGCCCACCGGAAGAGAAGTAAAGCTCTGCACCAATACCGTAATGAGCACCAAGTGGCCGCCCAATGCGAGAAAGACCAGCAACCCAATGATCAGCAAAAATTGGGACAGGGTCGGTACGTTACCCAAATTGGGGTCCACCATATTGGCCATGCCCAGTCCCATGCTTGAGGACACCGCATGACCGCTGACGATGATCGCCGCTGCAACGATTTGCAGGGTGACACCCATCAGGGCACCGACCGTCACCTCGTTGAACAAGCCATACAAAGCGCCCACGCTGAACGGGTCTACCTGAGGTACATCGATAAAGGGATAGATCATCCAGGTCAGGACAAAACCCACCACAATACGGGCGCGTAAATTCATGGCGCGCTGGGAAAAAATCGGCGCGGTCATCATCACCGCGGACACCCGAACAAATGGCCACATAAAGGTCTGTAGCAGTTCAACGAGTTCGGCAACAAAAAACGTCATGGCTACAACGTGATCGTGCGAACACGCTCAAAGATGTCGTTGAAATACTCGGCCAGTACCGCAATTTGCCATTCGCCAAAGACCACCAGAGACAACACCATCACTGCCAGCTTGGGAATAAAGCTCAGCGTCATCTCTTGAATGGAGGTTGCGGCCTGCAAAATACCCACCAGCAAACCGGAAATCAGTGCCGCCGCCAAAATAGGCGCCGCCACCAAAATGGTGACTTTCAGCGAATCTAGCGCGATGTCCATGACCAGTGAAGTGTCCATTGGTACTCCTAGGTCAGATAGGTGGCAACGAGGGAACCGGTCACCAGACCCCAACCGTCCACTAAGACAAACAGCAGCAACTTAAACGGCATGGATATCATCATGGGCGACAACATCATCATGCCCATGGACATCAGCACGCTGGCCACCACCAGGTCGATAATGATGAAGGGTATGTAGATGAGGAAACCAATGGTGAACGCGGTTTTGAGTTCTGAGGTAATGAACGCCGGCACCAAAACCGACAAGGGCACGTCGGCCACGTCTTCCACCGGCGCGGTGTCAGACATTTCCATAAACAACATCATGTCCTTTTCCCGGGTCTGGCCCAGCATGAACTGCTGCAGCGGAATGCGGGCCCTATCCAGTCCTTCTTGGAAGGTAATCTCGTCGTTTTGCACCGGTTCTAAGGCATCGTCATAAATGCTCTGCAAAATCGGATTCATGATGAATAGGGTCAAAAATAGGGCGATGCCAATCAGCACCTGATTGGGCGGCGTTTGTGCCGTGCCCATGGCCTGACGCAGCAGCGACAGCACGATGATGATGCGGGTGAAAGAGGTCATGAGAATTAAGATTGAGGGCAACAGTCCCAGCAACGTCATGACAATGATGAGCTGCAACGACAGGCTGTATTCGGTGCCGCCATCGTTGCTTTCCAGAATCTTCAGCGCGGGGATGCCCTCTGCATAAGACCAATGGGGCAACACCAGGGCCAAGAACGCTAATAGCAGCCCAAGCACCGCTGGCCGCATCAGCAGGCGGACCATTCGCATTCCTGGGTTCGTGTATATTTGGTTCATATTTTTCCGTTTGTACCGACTAATAACGGTAGGTGTTGCAGTGTCTTAACTTCCCTGACGGTTGGGGAAGCAAAGAATGTGCCACCTTTAAAAATCATATAAAACAACAACTTATAGCGTTATGGCGGGTTTTTGCCGGCTTGGACGGTAGGCCGCAGCGGCCTAGTCGAAAACCTGACAGGCTGATATCGCCGGTTGAGACGACAGATTAAGTAAACCAATACGTCACAATTTGACGTTAAACACTGAGGCTCCACATGGTGAGTATCTGCTTTCGTTCCCCTCGATTGGGGCTGCAAAAAACGGCAACGCTTTGCCTGGTTAAGCTGTGTGTGCTGGTTTGTTGGTGCAGTCTGCCCAGCAGCGCCGGAGCAGAATCAGCGGACGCCGCCCAAATCCCGCCTAACCAAACCAGCCCTCAAGATCCGGTGGATCTGGAACAGCAAGATGCTTCGCCTCAGCGCGACGAACCCATCGTCGTGGATCTGGACATACCACCAGGGCTTGCCACCTTTTTGGCAGAACAAGAGGCTGCCAACACACAAGCCGACGTGGACGCGCCTGCTGCGGCAGAAACGCAGCCAGCTTTGGCCGTTCAGGAGCCGCCACAGCCCGCTCAGCCAGAACCTGAAGATCCGCTGCAGAACTTACCCTTTAAGGCTTGCTTCACTGAGGCTGCCAGCGCCTATGACTTGGAAGAATCGCTGCTGATTGGCATTGCCATCGTAGAAAGCAGTTTGGATCCGGATGCGGTATCCAAGGCCGATGCGGTGGGATTGATGCAAATCAAATGGCCCATTACCGCCAATCACCTGGGTATCCAAGACCGGCAAGAACTCTTCGATCCCTGTCTCAACATTGACGCCGGGGCGCGTTACCTGCGAGAGCTGCTGGACGATCTGAGTAACTTTGGGCCACAGCCGCGCCTGCGTCTGGCGTTGGCTAGCTATCGCCTCGGCCCCAGTGGCTTTGACCCAAACGTGCCTCTGCCGGCCACAGCAGAGGACTACATCAAGCAAGTGCAAGCCCAACGGCAAAGTTTGGCCACACCGTCCGTGGATGCAACGACGGTGAACGTTTCTGGACCGGTGCTACCCTGTTTGATTCAAGGTTTGCGTCAGATGACGGCGGTTACCCACGATCCCAGCCAACGCAACGCTGCCTTTGCTGGCTGGCTCAATGCTCGGGGCCAAGGTTGCAGTACCTTGGCCTTGATTCAGATACGCAACAACATGCCAACCTGGCTAGGCACCAGTCTGACGCCGGAACTGGAAGATCAGGTAAGAGCCCTCTTGGACACATCGATTCAACGCCCTTAGTGGCGTAGCGGCTATCCAAAGCGTTTGCCCAAGACGATTGGGCAAGACGGTTGGGCAAGGCGTTTTGAGTTGAGAAAAAGATTGCCGGGACAGGCGGTTGGACGGCGCTGACACCTATTCCGTGGGCTTGTTTTGACCCATGAGCTGGCGTAACTGGCCAGCGAAGGAGCCAGCAGGCTGTGCTTCCACGTTGGGCCCTGCAGCATCGACTGCTTCCGCATTTTCAGCGGCATTCGGTTGGGGTTGGTTATCAAGCAAAGTAATTTGCTGGGGGGCGACGCCAATGAGCAATCGCCGTCCGGCGTAGTCCACCACGTCCAGTCGATGTTTGTTGCTCAGTCTGAGGCTGTTCACCACGCGCAGGCCTTGGGCGCTCATTGGGCCCATGCCAATGCCTCGGGCACGCACAATCCACAGCGTGCCCAACAGCAGGCCAATGACAAAAATGAAGCTTAAAACCGCTGACAGCAGCGGTGACATCTCCATCGGCTAGACCGACTTCACGCGCTCCAGCGGGGCGACTATTTCCACCACGCTGATGCCTAACTTATCGCCCACGGTGACCACTTCGCCTTTGGCAATGACCGTGTCGTTGATCTTGATGTCCATCAGCTCGCCCACGCCCCGATCCAGTTCCAGCACACTGCCTTGAGACAAACGCAACAGGTCTCGCAGTTTTAGCGTCGTCGTTCCGACTTCAACGGCCAACGTGATGGGGATGGCGCGAATCACATCCTGATTGATATTCCCCTCTGCAGCCTTCTCTGGCTCTTGGCCGGTTTCTTCTGTCTCACTCATTAATCTTCCTCTGGCATGATGCTTTCGACTATTTGTATGGCCACCTGATTACCTTTGCTGCCCACTTCGGCGGTGAAAACTGGGAAGCCATTAACGGACACCTCTGCATGCTCCGGTGGGCGAATGGGCAGCCAATCGCCTGCCTGCAAATTCGATAGCTGATCCACAGAGATCGCCAGCTCTGCTGCCGTCACCACCACATCGATGGGTACTTCATCCATGCTTTCGGTGAGATTGGTCGTCCACATAGCATCGGCTTCGTTGTCGCTGCCGCTGGTTTGAATGCGCGAGCGCAGAACATCGCGAATCAACTTGAGACTGGCATAGGGGTAGACGATGTCGATGTAGCCCAAATCCTCGCCATCGCCGATGGTTTCAAAGCGGTTGAGGATGATCATGTCATCGTCGGCGGCGATGTTAGCGAACACGGCGCTGATTTCTGAGGTGGTCAGCGAACAATCCACCTGCAGAAAAGGCGACCAGGCTTCGGATAAGGAGTTAAAAATCACGCCGCGAATTTTGTCGATCACCGCGGATTCCGTAGGTGTAAATATTCGCCCCGGCGCCACCGATGTCAGCGACTGGGGTGAGCCGCCAAACCAATTGTCCAAACAGCTGAACACCACTTGAGAGTGAATCACCGCCAAACATTCACCGCGCAGCGGATCGATCTTGGTGACGTTTACCGCCAGCGGCGGTGACGTGCTTTGCACGTAGTCTCCGTAGCGAATGATCTCAATACGCCCGGGCTGCAGTCTGGCGTTGTAACGCAATTCGTCTAGCAAACCCGCGCGCATAAAGCGGTGAAAGCGATCGTTGATCTGCTCAATGGCGGTGACGTTTACGCCGACGCTGGTGTCTTGCAGGGTCAAATCATAGGCAGTGGCGGCAATGCCAACGTTATAGCCATCACCCGTCGCCAGCTCGCCCGACGCCACCATTTCTTCGATGGCGTTTAGCTCTTCGTCACTCAGCAACTTATCGTTGTCGTCAGCCATAGAATGCTTGCTTCTTTCGTTAGGTTGCGTGCCCTTGGGCTACTGCACCACAAAGCCGATGAAATACACTTCTTCAATGCCGGCGAATTTGAATTCTTCAAACTTCTCCAGCACCGCGTTCATGATCACCGTCAGCTCTTCTTGCAGCTCGGTGCGGAAGTTCTTTTCCCGCAACTCGTTCTCGGTAACCATGCGCAGACGATCTAACACCGCCGACTGAATCGCGAACTTGTGGTCGCCAATAGCGGTCACGACGCGCTCGTCGTAGTAGGTCATTACCGCGATGGTGATTTGCATCACCTTGCGCGAACCCGCCACGTTAGCGACAAAGGGCTGATCGAAGGTGTAGTAAGTCGGTTTGAACTTCTCTTCTACTTCGGTTTCTTTGGCGACCTTCTCGGGCTCTTGAATAGCATCCGTCTCTTCGATTTCCGCCTCTAATTCCGCGATGGCCTCTTCTGCTGCATCCGCCTCTTTTTCGTCAAAAAAGCCGGTGAAAAATAATGCGCCCAATGCAGAGCCCACGCCTACAAGCAGCACCACCAAGACCATCAAGATTATTTTTATTAGCCCGCCACTGGATGACGGCGCTTCTTCTTCTACTTCAGCCACAGTTAACTCCTGCTATACGCTGTTCAGTTTAAACAAAAACATTTAATCCATCTCGAAGAATGTTGCCGTTAGCAATCGCTTCTTCCAGAGGCACGAATTCTTCTGCCAACAAGTCTATGGGAATCTCAAAGTCCGGTTCTTGCTGGGCTTTAGCTCCAGAACCCCGTTGGTCGCCTAATTCAATATTCACCCCAGCATGATCGCCCACCAACGCTTCCAGGGACTGGCGCAGTCGCGGCAATGAGTCATTTAATAGTTGACGAACGTTGGCGTCGTTGGCGGCAATCTGGCCTTCAATGCCGTTATTGCTGACCTGCAGCTCTACCCCAACCGGACCTAGGGAAGCGGGGTTAAGGTTCAGTTTGACTGACCAGTTGCCGTCTTTAACGGCGACGGCCAGCTTTTGCGCCAACACTTCACCAAAGCGCTGGGTCCATGCTTGGTAGGGCTGCAGTCGAGATTGCATTTGGCCCCGCTCTGAAGACATTAACGCTTCCGCCAAACCGGTTGTCGGGGTGGTGGCGGAGCTCGGGGCCAAGGCCTGGTGTCCAGCATTGGCTGCGGTAGGGGTCGCCGTTGATCCAGAACCTTGCGGCAGATCCGGCTGATCCGACCCGGCATCCAATGACATCAGGGTATCCAGGCTTGGCTCCGCTGCCAGATCCGCGCTGGTCATGGGCAGCGGCGCTGCCTTTGCACCGCTGTCAGCGACCTGAGGCCCAGCTTTGGTCAATCTTGTTTCGTTCAATAGCGATGCTTCTTGGGCTGCCTGACCTCGGGTCATATGCGTTGTTCCCAGCGCATTGCCGTTTTCTGGGGCCACTTCTGGGTCAACGGCGGGATTCGTCAGGGCCCCGGACCGGGTGTATTGCTGCCAATCACCAAAGTTCTGCAGCGGCGATCGGCCAAGGGGCCGAAGCTCCGAAGCGTTGGCGCCCGGCGCTGTGGTCATTTGGCCGGCAAGACCTGGAGCCATGGGCGCGCTAGCCGGAGCCTGCTGGCCCATCAAGCCTTGCAAGATGCTTTGGGTTTGAGGACTGGCACCGGTGGGGGCCGAAATTTGCGCCCCCTCGGTAGCCTGGCTCTGGGCAAATTGGTTCAGGCTTTCTTCGCTGACCTTGGGATTTGCCGTTGTCAAAATGACTCGGCCCACCTGCAGCGCTCGAGAATGAATGGAAAGTTCGGGCAAGGCATTGCCGCTTGAGGGTAGAACAGGCAATTCAACCGGCCTTGGAGTGGTCATCCCGGTCTCGTCGGATTCCTGAGATTCCGGCCCGGGGACCTTTGTTGCCACCGCCGTAAGGTCACCTTCTACATTATTGTTCGCCCCAACAGCATCCCCAGGCAGGGCCTGTTCTTTCTTCAAAATGCTCGCAAAATCAGCGCCTTGGGCGCTTTTTAGCCCAGGAGCGCTGGATACATCCGCAGACGCCTCTGGGGTCTTGGGAGCAGCATTGGTTACAAAAGAGAGGAAATTTTCCGACATCTTGGTGTCTGCTGATTAATTAACTTGCCAGATACAGAGCAATTTACGTGCCAAGGACAGCTGTTGGGTACCCACGCCGGGCCGACAACCCCATCCGCTAGGCTCAATCCGAGTGGGTTGGGCGTTTTTTGGCGCTGAATCGAAGGGAGCTGAGCATGTCGGCTTCCTTTTGTTCAGCGCTGCGATGAAGCTGGCTCAGTTCCTGCTGCGCCCGATTGGCTAGGGTTTCGAACTTGACGCGTTCGCTGTTGAGTTCGCGAAACCGCGCCGCAATCACCTGCTGCTGTTGTTGCAGTTGGGCCAATTGATCGATGATGGCTCGCGTGGTTGCGTCTAGTTGCCCCATGAAGCGCCGCAACCCAGCTGAGGCTTGCAAGCTGTCATCCGCGGCTTCTGACGCTTTGAGTTGGTCTACATACTCTTGCTTCATGCGCCGGATTTTTTCTTGTTCGGCACACAAATCACTGTGCCTGGTGCGCACCTCTACCAGTGCCCGCTGCACTTCCCCGGCTTCTTTACCCACACCATCCGCCAAAGCCGACCAGCGTTCGATGGATTGTTTTAACGCTTTAGACATGGATGCTTTGCCTTAGCTGGGCCACTGCATCTTCAAAGGTAACCAGCTCGTCCATGGGTTGGCGCAAAAACTCCTCCATTACCGTGCGCAAGGCGATGGCCCGATCCAGATCTGGATTGGTGCCCATCTCGTAAGCGCCGACCTGAATCAGGTCCATGTTTTGCTGATACAGAGTCCACAAGCGGCGAAAGGTATTCGCCGCGCTGAAGTCATCGGCGTCCGCCAAGGTCGGCATCAATCGAGAAATCGATCCTGCCAGATCAATGGCAGGGTAATGAGCGGCATCGGCCAGGGCGCGGCTTAACACCACTTGCCCGTCTAGGGATGCTCGGGCCAGATCCACCACCGGATCCTGCAAATCGTCCCCTTCCGCTAACAGCGTATAAATGGCGGTAGTGGTGCCCTGACCCTTAGCGCCGGTGCCGGTGCGTTCGATGAGGTTGGGAAGCAAACTGAACACCGACGGGGGATAACCCTTGGATGTGGGCGGCTCACCAATGGCCAAACCAATTTCTCGTTGGGCATGGGCCACCCGAGACATGCTGTCCACCAGCAACAACACATCCTTACCTTGGGCGCGAAAATACTCAGCATAGAGGTGAGCCAGATTGGTTGCCCGCAAGCGCAACAACGGCGAGTTGTCTGCTGGCGCTGCCACCACTACGGCATGCCCCATACCTTCTTCGCCGAGGATTTGCTCAATAAACTCTTTTACCTCGCGGCCACGCTCGCCGATCAAGCCGATGACAACCACATCCGCGGAGGTGAATTTTGTCAGCATGCCCAAGAGCACGCTTTTGCCCACCCCGGATCCGGCAATCAAGCCTAAGCGCTGGCCACAGCCCACCGTGAGCATGGCATTGATCGCGCGCACGCCCACATCCAGTACTCGGTCTATGGGTTGGCGCTGCATTGGGTTGATGGGCGCGCCCTGTAGGCCCCGGCTATCGCTGCAGCGGATGGGCGCCATGCCGTCTAAGGGTTCGCCCAACGCGTCTACCACTCGGCCCAGCAAGTTATCGCCCACCGGCGCACTGTCCGATTCTGAGCGCAAATACACCTTGGCCCCAGCGTGCAGACCGGAGGCCTCCCACAGCGGCATCATGTATACCGTGCCGCTTTGAAAACCCACCACCTGAGCGTCTACGTATTGGCTTCGGTCATCGCCTAGGGCGCTGGGATCCGCGTTGTTTTTTAAAATTCTACAAATGGCGCCCACGGTGGCCGTGATGCCTCTGGCTTCGATAGTTAAACCCACGATGCGCGTCAGCGCACCATAACGACGCACCTGAGGCGCGCTCAAGTGCTCCTCGGTGTACTGCATGTGGGTTGCAAAATCAGCAATGGCCAGCTTGGTCATGACGCTGGTTACTCGTCTTCCGGGCGCTGAAAAAAGATGTCGTCTACTTCCGAATAATCGCCTTGAATGATGGCGCCTTGGTCATCAAATTCGCTGGCAAAGAATTCGTTGTCGGACAGAGTTTGCTCGTCAGCCAGATCCAGCTCCTGTTCTGCCCCAGCTAGGCGCTGCTGACTTGGCGGTGTGTTTAACCGCAATTGCTCGGCCAGCTGACTGATGCGATGTTCGATCAAGTCCTCAATACTGGCATCGTCCAAGACCAGCCGCACGGAACCCGGTTGCAGGTTGTCGTCTCGCCGCAGGCCGTACTGGGAAAAAAGCTCCGCCAGTTCTGGTTGCTGTAAACGCTGGTACCAATCGTTGGACACGTGAATGGTCAGCTCATTGAGCTGTCGGCCATCCAGTTGCTCTATGGCTTGCTGAATAAACCCTGTCATGGATTCATCACTTAGCGTCAGCTCGCGTCTTGCCATCTGTTCAGCCAACGATAGGGCTAAGCGCTTCAGTGGATCGAATATATCCTGATGCTCGACCAGATGCTGGCGAGCATCGTCGATTAACTCGCTCAGCATATCGCCCAGCTCGATAGCACGTTCAGAATTGTCGGCTGCCTGCTCCATCTCGAGCATCTGCTTCGCTTCCTGCTGTCCTTGAGCCTGGCCCTCGGCAAAGGCTTGGGCCTTAGCCCGCTCCACCGCGGCCTCTTGTTCTGCTTGCTGCGCCGCCAGCGCAGCCTCAAGTTCTGCAACTCGCGCTGCGTCACCCTGATGCTGGGGCTGATCATCCGCTTCGACAGCGTTGGGTTCTGCCAGGTTTGCGTCTACTGCTGAAGCAGGAGCAGCATGCCGGGCGCTGGCGGCCCCAGACACACCAAAGGCTTTGGCACCGTCGACCCCCATAAAGGTGTCATCCGGGCCGAAGTTTGGATTCGCCAGCACACGCCCACTTGCAAACCCTTGTCGGGCGCTGGGGGATTTAAATACCGGATCCGCGACGAACCCGGCTGACCCTGAAGCGCTAGACAAAACCGCCTCCGTCCGCTGACGCCAGAATAATCTCGCCAGCGTCTTGGAGCTTGCGAGCCTGTCGAATGATGTTGCGCTGTGCTTCCTCTGCATCGGTCACGCGAACCATGCCCATCATCTCCATTTCGTCCATAAACATGGCGCCAGCACGCTGGGACATATTGGACAGGAATTTCTCCACCACGGGCTCTGGGGCGGCCTTGAGGGCGTAAGCCATTTGTTCTTGCTCCAAAGATCGCATGAGGATTTGGATACTGCGGTTGTCCAGATCCACCAGGTTCTCGAAATCGAACATGTTGTCCTGAATGCGCATAGCCAAGTCTTCGTCGTCGCCACTGATGTCCGCCATCACGGAGGTTTCGATGTCCAGCTTGGTCTTGCCCATGATATTCGCGGCGGCTTTCACCCCGCCCACCGCAGCGGAAGAGGTGGTGGTGGATTGAGCAAACTGCTTCGCCATGACCGATTCCAGCTCTGCCATGGCATTTGGCTGTACGGTATCCAGCAAGGCAACACGGCGAATGACTTCCGGTCGGATAGCCGGGGGCAAAAAGGTCAGCACGTCCGCTGCGGTTTCATCCTCCAGCACAGACAAGATAATCGCGATCACCTGAGGATGTTCGTCGCCTACCATGTCGCAGATTGAGCGAGGCGTCATCCAAGACAATATCTCCAGCCCTTTGCTTGAGGAGCTGGGCAGGATACGGCTGAGTACTGAGGAGGCGCGCTCTGGACCCAGGGCGCGATTCAATACCCCTTCGATGTAATCTGGCGAACCCAGTCCCAAGTTGGTCTGCTTCTTCAGTTCGGTGATGAATTCGTCCAGCACGCGGTCCACGGCTTCCTGACTGACGTCAGAAACCCCAACCATGGCGGTTCCCAATGCTTGGACTTCTTTTGGATTCAAATAGCCAACAATGTCAGAGGCCTGTTGCTCACCCAGCAGCAACATCAACAGCGCTGCCCGCTCGGTGGTTTTTAAGGATTCCATTTCCAATGCCAACTCAGCTGACATTGTTCCATCTAGTGTTTGATCTGCGACTTCAGCCATGTTCTTTGTCCGTAAATGGGCCCTACAACTTAATCATTCGTTTGATACTGTTTGCGACGCGGCCAGGGTCATCGGCGGCAAGCATTCGCAGCACCGCCACCTTATCGTCATAACTGTTAGCCGTATCCAGCATATCCAAGGGTATTGAGGATTTCTTCGGCTTCAGCTTGGCCTTAATTTCTTCTAGGGTTTCGCCCTCGCCCAGCTTAATCATTTGCAGGTCTTGGTCGGAAAGCTCGCCGTCCAATGACGCCAGCGGTATGTCTAAATCGTCGTCTGCCGGCATGTTCGCACGGATGATGGGTCGTGCCACGAAGATCAAGATCAACAAAATCAGCACCAAACTTGCGCCATACTTGATCAAATCAACGATGCTCTCGTCTTCCCACCAAGGCACTTCCGGAATCAGATCCACCGGCACGGCGAAGCTGGATGGCACGACCGCAACGGTGTCACCGCGCTGGGCGCTGTACCCCACCACGCCTTTGACTACCTCGGTCAGTCGCTCCAATTCGTCGGCGCTGATTCCATCGGGCTCGCCTTCCACCGTTGATATGTAAGCATCTTGGTTGATCACGACAGCAACAGACACTCGATCAATGGTCCCCACTTGCTGTTTGACATAACGAATCTCGCGATCCAGCTCGTAGTTACGAGTGGTGGACGAGCTGGAAACCCCGCTGGTGCTGGATGTAGAGCCCTCGGGCAAGTTGCCCGTTTGCGCGAAATCAGGAGCAGCCGGGGGCTGATTCGAAAAGCTGCCGGGCAACCCTGACGCACCAATGGCTGCTTCTTGTTCATAGTCTAAGGATTCGGAACGGGTGCGTGGCCCCACGCCGGCCTTATCAAATTCTTCGTAGGTGGTTTCTACTTCGGTGAAATCTAAGGTGACGTCCACTTCGGAGCGCACATTGCCCATGCCTACGATGGACGCGATGATTTGCTCGATCCGCTGGTTGTATGACATTTCCAACGAGCGTTTGTGTTCTGCCTGGGCCGTGGTCAGGGTCATGGCGGTTTCGCCCGCCGTGTCCGTTAGCAGTGCGCCGGTATTGTCCACCACCGAGACATTCTCTGCAGGCAGATAGGGCACGCTGGAGGACACCAAATGCACAATGGCTTTGATCTGAGACTGGGTCACCACCCGTCCGGGATGGGGAACCACCACCACCGAGGCCTTGGCTGGCGTTTGATTACGCACAAAGACACTTTGTTGCGGCTCGGCCAGATGCACTCGGGCACCGCGAATGGTAGCGATCTCGGTGACGGATTTGGCCAGCTCGGTTTCCATGGCCGCTCGGTAACTTACCTGCTCCATAAAACGACTGGTGGTCATCGACCCTTGCTCCAGCAGACTCTCAAAACCACCGGCGGTGGCGCTGCGGGGAATGTCTTGAGAGGCCAACAAGATGCGGGCCTCATGATAACGCTCGTCAGGCACTTGCAGGGAGCCGCTATTGATATCGATGCGGGGATCAAAGCCGGCACCTTCCAACACGTCTTTGGCTTCTTGCCGGTCTGCTTCGGACATGCCGGGAAATACCGAGCGGTAAGTTGGCGCTGAGACCCAGAGGAAAAATAAAATACAAATCGACAGTGCGAGCACCCCGATTACGTAGGGCAGCAGTCTTTGCACATCAGGATTGTTCAAAAATCCCAAAGGGCCCGCTTCCACCGGTCCATCAGAGTTATCTGCGCCGGGATCGTCCAACAGCGGGCCAGGATTTTGTGCAGGCGCTGCGGGCATATTACTGCGCTCGGCTACCTGCCCAGGTACCGTCGGTGCCAAGGCTTGTTGGTTGGTATCAAGAGTTGCTTCTGCCATGGGAATCTCTTATTCAGCTATCACGCGAATTCAATGTTCGGTTAAACCGGCATGTTCATGATGTCTTCGTAAGCACGAAGAAGTTTGTTGCGCACTTGCAGGGTGGCTTCAAAACCAATTGAGGCTTTTTGCATCGAAAGCACCACATCCGTCAGCGGTATGTCTTCCCCTCGCTCATAGGCATTCTTGAGGTCGGCACTGGCTTGTTGAACGTCGTTGACCTCGTTGAAGGCATCCACCATGTAGGTGCCAAAGTTCCCTTTGCTGGGTTCATGGGTTTGCTCAACGCCGCCAACCTGGCCGGTATCGCTGCGAATCAGATCCGCGCGGGAACTGGGGTCACCTTGGTGAGCTCGTATCTGACTTAACAGATCCGCTACCTGATTTTGATAGTGAGTATTTACACTGGACATAACTTAGGCCGACCGTCGCTTGGGAATTTGAATACCGCGCTCGCGCATACGAGCGATTTTGTAGCGCAAGGTGCGCTGGCTAATGCCCAGCATATCCGCCGCTTCTTGGCGGCTACGGGTGTTCTTGATGGTGTCCACGATGATGCGAAACTCGTTGGCATCCATAGCACCTTGCAGGCCAGAACTGCCCTCAGAGCCGTCTGACGCTGCATCGTCAAAACCATCTTGAGCCGCCATATGGGCGCTGAAGGGATTGGATGGTGCTCCTTGGGCATCGCGCCAGCGCTCACGCTGGCCGCTATGGACATCGAGGGCATGTACGTTGCTTTCCATTCGCCCTGGCTCCTGGGCATACAGTCCATGATCCGCTGGCTCATCAAACACCAGTTGGTTCGCGGCGATGACGCCATCATTGCTCAGCACGATGGCGCGCTGAATCACGTTCTCCAGTTCTCGGACGTTGCCGGGCCAGGAGTAGGCCAGCAGCTTCGCTGCCGCTTCCGGCGCCAGTTGCAGCACTCGGTCTTCACGGCTGTGTTTGACCAAAAAGTAATTCGCCAAGGGCAGGATGTCGTCCAAACGAGCAGACAGTCCGGGCACGTTGATACGGAAGGTGCTTACTCGGAAGTACAGGTCTTCGCGGAAGTAGCCCGCGCGAATACCCGCACGCAAATCTCGGTTGGTGGCAGCCACGATACGCACGTCCACCCGCTGGGTTTCAGAGCTACCGACGGGTAACACTTCTTTTTCTTGAATTGCCCGCAGCAACTTGGCCTGCAGGGGTAGGGTCAATTCACCGATTTCATCGAGGAACAAGGTACCGCCCTGGGCTTGAGCAAAAAAACCGTCGGTGCTGCGGGTGGCGCCGGTAAACGCGCCTTTGGCGTGCCCAAACAGCAAGCTTTCGGCCAAGGCCTCGGGTAACGCGGCACAGTTCACCGGCACAAAGGGGCCATCTCGGCGCGGTGAAAAGTCGTGCGTTAACCGGGCCAAGACCTCCTTGCCCGAACCTGTGGGTCCGTACATCAGTGCAGTAACCTCGGCCGCACCAACTCGCTCTACCAGGGCCAGCAGGTGCTGGCTGGTTTCGTCTACAAAGACATAGGAATCGTTTTTCAGCAGCCTTAGCTTGGCCAAACCCGCTATTTTTTCCCACTTGGCTTGCTGATCACTGCCGTCGGCAATCACATCATCAACACCGCACTTGATGGCTTCCACGGTGCTTTCCAAGTCCGCAGGATCTACCCGCAGCACGAGATAAATTTTTGCGCCGTAATGCTGCTTAAGGGTGCGAATCATTTGGATGTCAGGCAATTCACGCCGATGCATACACAGCACACAGGGGCCAAAACCGCTGCTTTCCACGTACTTGGCCACATCCGCGGGTCCCATGGAGCGGGGTCGAAAACCCGCGCGCGTCAAAATCCCCATGACATTGGCGTCCATTGGCGAGGATTCGTCCCAGATAAGGTCGATTGGGTGGTCTTGGTACATAGTCTTCACATCACATTCGTTCTTCGATGGAGACTTCAAAGCAAAACCTATGCCAGTTTTTAATTCCTTAAAAATCAGCAGGTTAGAGGAATGTGGCGGGATCTTGCCACTGGATTGCCAACGGTTGCCGCCTGTCAGAAAAACGCTGTCGTTTTCTCGACAATCCTCATCTGGGCCGTTGCGAAGACCCAGTAGCAGCGCTTCGTATGGCCTTTAAGCCGCGGACATATTCAAATTGTATTTCTTGATTCGCTCAATCAAGGTGGTGCGCTGCATGCGCAGCAGTTTGGCACAGCGTGATACGTTGCCATCTGACTCTTGCAAGGCCCTTTGAATCAGGTCCTGTTCAATTTCGCTGAGCATGCCCTTCAGGGATTGGCCACGCTGGCGAAAATCCTCGAAGCCTTGGGCATGCACGATGATGGATTCCACATCATTGGTTGCCTCCCCATCAGCGGGAGCGGCGTCTGAGCCGTCTGGGGACATGAATACATCGAACAGCGAGGCTTGGTCATCGTCTGCACCTGCTGCTACGAGCTCGCTCATACCCGCCGGCAACATGGATGCCACCACATGATTCACATGCAGGGTCTGGCCTGGATACAGCACCGACAAGCGATGCACCATGTTCGATAGTTCGCGTACATTGCCCGGCCAGTCGTAACGCTGCATGACCTGCATAAAACCGTCGGTAAAGGCGATGCCCGGCGCATCATTCTGAGCAAACTGTTTGGCAAAGTGGCGAATAAGCGCCGGTAGTTCCTCTCTACGATTGCGCAAAGGCTCTACCTGCAGGGGTACCACATTCAACCGGTAGTAAAGGTCCGCCCGGAATCGGCCAGCTTTGATCTCGTCTTCCAACACTCGATGGGTTGCCGCGACCACCCGAATATCCACCTGCAGGGGTTGATTTGACCCCACTGGCAACACCACTTTCTCCTGCAGGACCCGCAGCAGTTTGACCTGCATGGACATGGGCATGTCGCCAATCTCGTCCAGGAATAGCGTTCCGCCGTGGGCCGCCGTGACCTTACCTTCACGATCCGCAATGGCGCCGGTAAATGCGCCTTTTTTGTGACCAAATAGCTCGCTTTCCATTAGCTCGGCGGGAATGGCGCCGCAGTTCACCGCGATGAAGGGTTGTTTTTCGCGGTCGGATTGGCTGTGAATGGCCTGAGCCACCAGCTCCTTGCCCACGCCGCTTTCGCCGTTGATCAGCACGCTGGCAGCCGTGGGCGCGATAGACCGGATCAACTGCATGAGTTGCCGAGTTTGCGCACTTTCTCCGACAATGGCTTGCGTCACGGTTGGGCCTGCTTACGTGGAACCGTCAACTTTATAGCAACAAAATCCCAATGGCGACTAGGCAACCCGGTGCCTGTTATCGCCGCCAACGGCAGCCAAATGCCGCCCAATGGCCAGTTTTTTGGCTTTCAAGGTTAACGGCGAAGCGCCGAGAGCCACAGTCTACGCGACGCCGAGACTTAGCGAAGGCGCGAAAACGGCGATCACAAGGGGCTTGGTGCGTAATGTTCTGTCAAAGGGGAGTTTGCCACTTTTGGCGGCATTTTCTGCTACCTTGATCAGCTCCTTGGCACACATATTGCTTTCTAAATACCGAATACGAAGGGTGCGATTCCAGGCGGGAGCTGCTCATGGCTAACCCGGCCCTTATCCACCTGCCGCCGGCGTTTGACGGTAAGCGTCATCGAGGCGAGATGCCCTTTGGCATTGTTAACTTTTAGATAACGTAAATTTTGGCTAAAGTTTTGCTCAACCTAACCGATTATCTCGACGAGCAGCTCTTTTTCCAGCGGATAACGGACCACTATGGCCAGCATTGATTACATCCAAGCCCTAGGCGCAGGCGCAGGATTCGACACGAAGAAAATCGTGGAAGCGTTGGTGAACGCAGAACGGGCACCGGCAGAAGCGCGGCTGAACTCAAAAATTGAGAATAACCAAGCAAAAATCAGCGGCCTAGGCCAAGCGGTTTCTATTCTAAATGTCGTCAAAGATGCCGCCGAGCGCTTGAACGATGCAAAGGACTTCAAGACGTTTGCCGTAAGCAATAGTCAAACTGATGCATTCAGTGCGACGTCTACTACGTCGGCCCGTCCCGGTAGTAACAATATTACGGTTACCCAGATCGCCCAAGAGCAGCGCAGTGTGTCCAACGCCTTTGCGTCAGAAACAAACACATTCAGCGCCGATAACGTCACCTTGTCTTTGACCGTCGGTAACGGCACCGCTACAGAAATTGTCGTAGCTGATGCCAGCTTACAGGGCACTGTTGAGGCAATTAACAGCGCAAATCTGGGCGTCACCGCTGAAATCGTCGATACCGGCGTCAGCGGCGATCGATATCGAATTCAACTCATTGGCGAAACTGGCGCTGACAAGGCTTTCAGCCTGACTTCCAGTGATGCAGCCATCAGTTTTTCTAGCGTGCAAACGGCGACAGACGCCCAACTTAACGTCAATGGTGTGGATTTCACCCGATCCACCAATGTTATTGACGATGTTCTGACCGGTGTCTCTCTTACTCTGAATGGCGTGACCAATGGCACCGCCAACTTATCGATCAGCCAGGACAACAATGAGGCCAGGGCGAATATCGTCGACTTCGTGACCATCTATAACGAAGCCCAGCGCCAGCTCAAAGAGCTGTCTAACTCTACCGCCGAGGGCGCGCTTGCCGGGGACAGCATCTTTCGAGCCATGACCTCTTCCCTGCGCAACATCGTCTTGGGATCCTCGTCGTCGGCCACCAGCAGCATTGCCAATCTGTCAGACATGGGTATCCGCGTTAGTCGTTCCGGAGAGCTGACGGTAGACGACACTAAGCTGGACGACGCCTTGGCCAACAGCTATGCCGATGTGGTGCAAATGTTCAGTGCCAACACCGATGACCAAGCCGCTTCCAGCGACGCGGTTGCGGGATTGGCTGGCGATATCACCAAGCTGATCACCAATGCCACCGCCAGCGGCGGTTATCTGGTCACTCAGCAAGAGACCTTAGCCAGTGCAAACAGTGCTCGGGAAGAGGAACTCAGCGACTTGGCCGAGCGTATGGAGCGCGTAGAAGAGCGCTACACTCGTCAATTCCTAGCGATGCAGCAAATCATCGATCAGATGAATAGCACGAAGGAAAGCATGGAGAGTAGCTTCGAAAATCTGCCCTTCTCTAACCGAGACTGATCGTTAAGTCTCAACCAAAGCTGAGGTCCCTATGAGCCAACCCCAGAAACCTGTTTGCGCTGTGTGCATTCGCATCCGCTGGTTTCTTATGATGGCGGTTCCGTTGGTGCTGCTGATGGGCACCCAAACCGACCTTGAACCCCCGGAAATTCCGCTCCACGAGCTAGTCGCTCAGGGCATCATGATTGCCCTAGTCATCGTGCTGAGCTGGCGTATCTACGAATATCGTCAGGAAAAGAAAGCCGTGGCGCGATTGTTGGAGAAAAAAGCCCAACGTCGATCCGAGGAAAGTTAACGGAAAGGACCAACTATTGGGCCTAGGTTCAACTTGATGTTGGCCGGATTTGGCAGATCCCCAAAACTAACCTTCATGACACGGCTTCTAGTGGTGATTGTCTGACCTCAGTGCATCAACGAACCGATGGCGCCAAACCATCGCTGATCCCATGCGATTAAAAGCAGTGACGGTTTACTTTATGGACTGGTAACGGCGTTTTCCTTACACAACCCGCCATCCAATGCTCTACCCGGCGCATTTATATCCTGCTTCTACCCAACCCACAGCGATGCATGGGGAGTGGAAATCATTTCTGCCTTGCAGTCCGGTAACTGCGCCTGATGCAGTTTCTCGGCTTGCAGGCCCCGCTCAACCTAGCCAGCGCTTCTCTGCCCCCTGGTTAACCGATTTTCCACCCGCTTTGGCCGCAGTTTGGAGCACTCTTGCCTGCCGCCGACACCCCCAAGACACCACAAATCGGCGCTAGGCTTAGCAAATGTTATCCGCAAAAGTCGCGCCGACATCGACCTAGACGTTGCAACTATCTATTTTCCACTAACAAATACGGCAAGGGGCGTCCCCTTAGCGGCAGTATTGGCGCGTCAACCGGACGCATATTGCCGCCTTAGGATCCATCGTTTGTCACCCCGAAAAAAAAAGTTGTTTTTTTTTCGTTCACGCCTTTGCCGCTTTCACCCGAGAAAACCAATGTTTATGCCCAATTTTCGGCCAGCATCTGCCGCTTTGCGTGTTGATCTATCCGGCGCTCGGCATTCCCTTGCCGCACGCTAACAGATTTTTTTCGTGCCGATTTGCGACGGGCTAAAGATGAGTTTTTCCGGCCCGACTAAGTTTCTGTCGCGAGAAGCGATCTGCGGTCGGTTCGCAAGGGCCCCGCTAACGCAACAGCAAACCATTAAACAGGAGAAGACTCATGTCTTTAGTTGTAAACACCAATGTGAGCTCATTGACTGCTCAGCGGGCTCTTGCTTCATCCGATTCACTACAAAGTGAGGCCATGGAGCGTCTTTCAACCGGTAGCAAAATCAACAGCGCGTCCGACGATGCAGCTGGTTTGGCCATCGCTCAACGTATGACCTCCCAAATCGCCGGCCTGAACATGGCGGTGAAAAATGCCAATGACGGCATCGCCATGACTCAGTCAGTAGAAGGTGCTCTCGTTGAAGTAGCTGACATGCTACAACGCTTACGCGAGCTCTCGGTACAGTCTGCCAACGATACCAACACAGGTATTGACAGAAATGCGATTCAAGAAGAAGTGAACCTGCTTGTCGCCGAAATCAGCCGAGTCTCAAGCAATACACGTTACAACAACCAGCCGGTCCTCGACGGTACGTACCAAAACGTCAAGTTGCAGGTGGGTCACAATGCAGGTGAGACCATCAACTTCTCCCTCGATTCCATTTCTGCCGACAAGGTCGGTGGCTATGCAATGACGGGCGATCTTATCGCTGCAGAGATTGGCGCGGGTAATGGCGCTCTGGCTAACAAAACCGATGACGCTGATGATGTCATCATCAACGGCAACAGTGTTTCCAAGACCATTAACGTAAGAGCGCTGGACTCCGCCAGGGATGTTGCCGCGAAGATCAATGCTGTCGCAGGTGATACCGGCGTAACCGCAGAAGCGAAAACTTACGCCAAGGTCTACAGCGCCTACGCAACCGATCAAACCATGAGCTTGAAAATCAACAACACCACCACTGGTGACTTCGTGATGAGTTCAAGCAATGTGTCCGACGCTATCGACAAAATTAACGCTATCTCTGGCACTACTGGTGTCACAGCGTCTGCGAATGAACAGAACCAGGTGCTGCTCTACAGCAACAACGGTTCTGATATTCTGATCGAAAATGAGAAAGCGGTTACGTCTCTGCGCGTCAAGACCGTTGGCTTTGACAGTCTCTCCGAAGTGAAGTCTCTCGCAGTGCATGCGAAAAAGACCGACAACGCCATCTTGACCCAGTCAACTGCACACACGCTGAAGAATGCGTCAACGGGAGCGAATACCACGTTCACGACGACCACCACAGACTCCGCTGCGCAGTACGACTCTCTGATCAATGCAGCCCTAGGCGCAACGGTTGGTACCGCGGCGAATAGAGTATCCACTGCAGACATAACGGCCATCAGCACGGGAGACTACTTCCTAAAGCATGCGCCTACTGGTGACATTTATCGATTGACCGTGGCTTCAGCTGACACCGCTGGGTGGACAAGCGCTCTATCAGGAGCGACGCTGGTTGGCGGCGATCACGATGGTATTGCCCGGTCTCTAGCGGACGAGGTCACTGTTTCGCAAAACGGCTCCCACGGCTCACTCAAACTGCAGCTGACCGGTAGTCGTTTGTTCGGAGACTTTGATGTCTTCTCAGACAGCATCACGTCCTTGAACATTATGGATTCAGCCCACACCAATTTCCGTACTGGTGTTGAAGGCACGGGTGTTGAGGTAACGACCGCTCACGGAGCTGCAGCCAGTGGTGCCATTATCGCCACTCAGATCGCTGCGGCGGCAGGGGCAGGTAGCTTCTCGCTAATTGATGGTGGTAACTACACCGCTTCCACCGGCGTAGTCACTGAAGAGGCCGGCATCCGAATCACCACGGGTGGTATCGAAACGGGCAACACCGTTGTGGTTACCGGTGAAGATCGCAATGGCAACGTTATCTCTGAAAGCATCGATATTACCGGCGCTGCAGGCGACTACGACGGCCAGCTGACTTACGCAAAGGTTACGGCCATATCATTCGGCGCCACGACTGTTGGCACCCTGGATGTGAAATTGTTAGACACCACTGACACCTTCACCTACCGAGGCGCACGCGAGTTTGGAGACTTCGACATCGTGCAAGGTGCAGCCACCGTGACGTCTAGTGCATTGAACGCCAGCGCCACGACGGGTGATATCGATTCCATGGATATCGAGCTGGAGGCCGCTGGCGGCAACGACTCGGGAACCGTTCAGGGAACGATTGCACTGCGCTCTAGCAAAATCTTCTCGGTTACCCAGCAAGGAACCGAAGAGGCTTACAGCACCTCGGCACCTAAGGGTCCGCGAAATGACAACTACTTCACCACCGGGTCAGGCTCGCTGGAGACAGTATCGAACATCGACCTGCGAACTCAGGTTGGCGCGTCGAATGCTCTATCAGTGCTGGACAGTGCTATCGAGAAGATCTCGTCTATGCGCTCCGAGTTGGGTGCCATCGAGAACAGGCTGGATCACACCGTCAGTAACCTGATGAACATATCAGAAAAGACGGAAGCCGCCCGATCTCGACTGCAGGATGCAGACTTTGCCTCGGAATCTGCCAAGCTGTCTAAGGCGCAAGTCTTGAAGCAGGCCGGTGTAGGCATGTTGGCCCAAGCCAACGCCAGCTCTCAGCTGATTCTGCAGCTGCTACAGTAATAGCTCACCCCTTTAGCTATCTACAGACCAAAACCGCCGGCTTCGCCCGGCGGTTTTTTTTGCGCCGCTCAACTCTTTTTCATCGATTCCACGCATTGATCCGCTACACCTAGCAATCCACCCACCATCTCGCGAGTCACCCCGGTTATTCACTGAGGGGTTGCACGTATACCTCTTCCCAAGGCCCTGATGGATGCTTATCCAATGGGTGGAATTCCGTTCCACCCTTTATTCGTGGTGCCAATCTCGCCCCTACCTTCATTCGCCACCTGGCGCCTTGGCCTTTGAGACGGATTTTTTTGCACTAAACACTAAAGCTTTTCTCCAGCCTCCCGATTAACCCCTTGAAGGCGGCAAATTTTTGCCGCTTTCGTTGCAAAACGGCAAGAAATTGCCGCTTGGCAGCAACTTAACCAGTTGCGAATGCGGTGGGCGCCTTTAGCAGGGCGCCTACGAAAGCCTTTAGCGAGGCTTTCGGCTAAATGGTTGGGGTCATCAACCGTATGACGCGGCTATCTAAAACTATTTAGAGGCTGATGTTATGAGTTTAGTCATAAACACCAATGTTGCATCTTTGAATGCACAACGGTCTTTAGCTGCTTCCGGAGCAGAACTAAAGACAGCTATGGAACGTCTTTCTTCTGGAAAGAAAATCAACAGCGCCGCCGACGACGCTGCGGGTTTTGCAATTGCAGAGAGAATGACGGCCCAAATTCGGGGTCTTAACATGGCGACGAAAAACGCCACCGATGGTCTTTCAATGATCGCTACTGTGGAAAATGCGACCAACGATGTCACTGACATGTTGCATCGCATTCGTGAGCTTGCTGTACAAGCGGCAAACGACACGAATTCCTCAACCGATCGTGGATACCTACAGAAAGAGGTCGATTCGTTGTTAAACGAAATCAACCGAGTCGCGTCTCAAACCGTCTACAACGGTGCTGAGGTACTGGATGGTAGTCGTAGCGGCGCAGCCAATGCGCAGCAGATTCAGGTGGGCACGGATTCAGGGCAATCAATCTCGTTTGAGATCGACGCCGTTGATACTGACACCTTAGGTCTGTCCTTCGATTCGTTCACGGCTCGGGACGGCGCTACCGCAGCGGTAATCGACGACATGTCCTCGGAGACAGCAGCAACGTCGGCGACGCTTGCCACTGGCGAGAAAATCAGCGTGCTGACCGCCGCTGACGCTTCCATCGCTCTGGGCAAGGTAACCGCAGCTATCGAGCTTGTGGCTGGTGGCCGTGCAGAGCTTGGTGCCGTCTCCAACCGCTTGGAGTACACGATTTCTAATCTGATGAACGTTGCGGAATACACCACCGCGGCACGATCCAGAATAGAAGACGCTGACTTTGCAGCGGAGAGCGCTCGTCTTGCTAAAGCCCAAGTGCTGCAGCAAACCGGCACCGCAATGCTGGCCCAGGCGAATGCCACCCAGCAGCTCGCGCTGTCGCTCTTTCGATAGGCCAACCTAAGCCTGTCGTCCTGTTCACCAGGACAGCGGCGCCCATACATGGGTACTGCTTCCTGGTGACAGGCCCTTTTCCTTCTATCTGGTGCTGTTCTTCTTTTTCTCTTCCTCTCGTCCTTCCTCTCTTCTTCTCTTCATTCCTTCTTCTCTTTCTCCCTTTCTCCCTTTCCCTCTTTTCCTCTTTTCCTCTTTTCTTTCTTTCTGCCTTTCTGTTTTCGCGCTTTTTTGCATCTTTGTGGTTCGCAAAATCCTAGATGCGGCAACGTTTTTCCGCTTAAGCGGCTCTTTTTTGCCGCTTTTGCCGATTTTTTCCTAAAGGTTTGCCGCTTCACCCCGATTAACTGGTTGTACGCGGCAAGAAGCTGCCGCTTTTGAGCCAAACCGGCAAGGGTTGGCCGCCCTAGGGGAACGATCTTGCCGACAATAATAATCAGGTGGCTAGTAAAGCACCTTCAATGACAGGGGTCTGTTATGAGTATCGTAGTAAACACCAACATCGGTTCACTGAACGCACAGCGCTCGTTAGCCGCATCTTCTCGGGAGCTCGCCACCGCTATGGAGCGTCTGTCTTCTGGTAAGAAAATCAACAGCGCCGCCGACGACGCTGCCGGGTTCGCCATCGCCGAGCGCATGACCGCTCAGGTTCGTGGCCTCAATATGGCAACCAAGAATGCAAACGACGGTTTAGCCATGCTGTCTACCATCGAGAACGCAACCAATGACGTCACCGACATGCTGCAGCGCATTCGCGAGCTGGCAGTACAGGCGGCAAACGACACCAACTCAAGTACGGACCGTCAATATCTGCAAAGAGAAGTGGATTCCCTGCTCAACGAAATTAACCGGGTTGCATCGCAGACGGTCTACAACAACAAAACCGTATTAGACGGCACGCTCACCGGTCAGCTACAGGTGGGTACGGAAAATGGGCAGAGCATTACCTTTAACATCAAATCCATTGATACCGACACCTTGGGTTTGACCAGTGATGCAACAACGGAAGGCGCCGAAGATACCTCGGCCGATCCAGTTGTTTTGGCTGGCGCCTTTACGCCGGGTGTCGATCCACTGGTGATCGCTACCACGGCTGACGACAACTTCGATACCGACGACGCAACCACGCTGGCAGCAGCTCAGGCGGGCGGCGACCAAATTCTGGGGCTCTCTGTACTGACCGCTCAAGATGCTGAGGCGGCTCTGGAAAAGATTTCCGCAGCCATTGAACAAGTTGCTGGCAACCGAGCCGAATACGGGTCTTTGGCCAATCGCTTGGAATACACGGTGTCTAACCTGATGAACGTGGCCGAATTTACGACCTCTGCTCGTTCTCGCATCGAAGACGCTGACTTCGCCGCAGAAAGTGCACGCTTGGCCAAAGCCCAAGTGCTGCAGCAAACCGGAACCGCCATGTTGGCGCAAGCGAACGCTTCGTCCCAACTGGCTATCCAGCTGATCCGATAGGGTCTGTCCATCGGCTGGTATGCACCCCGCCCAGCATTGGGCTAGGCGGGACCTTACTCTGGCCAGGGGCTCACGACCCCTTTAGCTAACAGGCTAAAGAGCCCCTGGTCCGGGGCCTTAAGAAATGGGCCAGTCAGCTAGGTTTTAGCAACCTACTTCCTCGAAACCCGGCCAGGGGGTCTGACCGGGTTTCCGCTTTTTTGCCCACTTATTTTCTAAAGTTTTGAATCCCTAGCCCGACTGTGTCTCTGTAAGCGGCAAAACGTTGCCAAAAAACCGGAATAAAACCGCCTTTTTTGCCACCCAAATTGCCGCTACCGCCTCAAACCCGCTGAAAAGCGGCAAAGGCGGCAAAACAATGCAGGTATGTAGATAGCTAAAGGGGTTTAGTTATGGGAATGGTTTTAAACACCAATATCGGGGCAATTCAGGCTCAGCGCGCCATCAGTGAGGCGCGAACAGAAATGGAGAGCGCAATGGAGCGTCTATCCACGGGTAAACGAATCAACAGTGCCGCTGATGATGCTGCCGGTCTGGCTATGATTGAACGCATGAACTCGCAAATTCGCGGCCTGACCATGGCGACAAAAAACGCCAATGATGGCATCGCGCTGATACGAACCGTAGAGAATGCCTTGGTTGAAGTTTCCGGCATGCTGCAACGCATGCGCGAATTGGCGGTGCAATCTGCCAACGCCACCAACTCGGCTACGGAGCGAGCGTTTGCTAACAATGAGCTGAACCAATTGCAGCTGGAAATTTCACGCGTCTCCGCAAACACCAGATATAACGGTACCCAAGTACTTAACGGTACGTTTTCCGCCAAGGCGCTTCAGGTAGGCACCATGTCCGGCGAAGAGATCAACTTCACCATCGATTCCGTTGAATCGTCGCTGCTAGGGGCCTACGTCATGGTTGGCGAGAACAATCTAGGCGCCTACGCCGCGGCTGCCAGCAGCGCCTTCAGTACTTCTGCCAACTTCACTGACGACGCGGACGACATGACCATTGTCGGCAATGGCAACACCCGGGTTATCGATGTCGCCGATAACGACAGTGCCAAGGACGTAGCTAAAAAGATCAACTCGGTAGCGGGAGCTACCACGGTCTTTGCCCAAGCCAGAACCTTTGCCAACCTTGCTTCTTCATCTGCCACGGATGAAAGCTACCAGGTCACCATCAATGGCACCCAAACCGCCGCCTTCACGATTTCTAGCAATGACGTCAGTGATGCGGTTGCAAAAATCAATGCCATATACGCCACCACCGGCGTCATGGCCTCGGCAACAACCGACAACAAAGTGCTGCTCGCCGACGCGGACGGCGATGACATCATCATCACCAACGGTAGCTCGGGCACCAACCTGACTGTTGAAGCCGTAGGCAACGATGGTGTCACCGCCCAAACCGCCACAGCGATTTCGTTAGCGGCTAATGGCGGTAACGACACCAGCCAGGTGGTAGGCACGCTGCGATTGTCATCGTCATCGGGCTTTACCGTGGATCAAACCAACGGTAGCTACGACACCTTCATCGCAGACGGCACGCAAACAGCGGAGCTAGAATCCGTTGGCGTCATCGATATTTCTACCCAGATTGGCGCCAGCTACTCCATCGCTACCATTGACGGCGCGTTGGAGCGGGTGTCGAGCATGCGCGGTTCCTTGGGTACGTTACAAAACCGCTTGGACTATTCGGTGTCAAACTTGATGAAAGTCACCGAGTACACCATTGGTGCGCGGTCGCGAATCGAGGACGCTGACTTTGCAGCAGAGACCTCGCGGCTGGCGAAAGCACAGGTACTGCAGCAGGCCGGCGCATCCATGTTGTCCCAGGCTAATGCCTCGACAGAAATTGTGCTGCAAGTCTTGCGAGGTTAAGCCACCCTCCAGCACATCATTAATGTGGCAATAACACAGCGCGGCATGAAAACCATCTTGCCGCACAAAAAATGGACGCCAAGGCGTCCTAGGAGAAAAACATGTCAGTAGAAAGTATTACTTCTGGCGCCATGGCCAACGCAGTGCTCGGCGCTATAGAGCCAAAACCGGTACTGCCCGAGCAACCACCAAAAAACGTTCAGGCCGAGCGGGTGTTGCCCGCCAGCGCTGAGTCTCAGCCTTTCTCCCAGCGGGAACTGGATCGCTCTTTGGAGCAGATTCAGGTGATGATGGATTTGCGCAGCCGGGCAGTGGAATTTGTCACCGACGAATCCAGCGGCGCCCAGGTGGTCAAAGTCGTGGATGCCAATTCCGGCGACGTAATTCGGCAGATGCCAGCAGAAGAGTTGTTGTCCTTCATGCGCAACCTGACCCGCATGCTAGGCACCTTTATCGACCAAAGCACTTAAACCCACATTTAATGGTTAAACCGGATGCAAGTGGCGTACCTGCAAAAACCCCTAAAGCTGCGCCACTTGTATCCGATTTACTTAATAGGTAAAAGGTGCTGACCCTCCGTCAGCGCGAGAAACGCTTGGACAAGAAAAAAATGTATCGAAAATCCGCTCTGGCTGCCTACAGCGACATCGATGTCGAAACCAAGACCGCGTCCCAAAGTCCTGCCCAACTGGTAACCATGTTGTTCGATAAAGCCTGCGTTTTGTTGCGCCAGGCCAACGAAAATCTGGCCCACGACGACCAGGAAGCCTTCGACAAAGCCACCACCCATGCACTGCAAATCGTTATTGCGCTGCGCGGGGTGCTAGACATGGAACAAGGCGGTGAGGTTGCTCAGAGTTTGTATGACACCTATACCTCGATCGCCGCCAGCCTGTTCAAGGCGAAAACCGACAAAAACAGCGACGCCATTGGCAAGCTCTACATAGCGATGTCGGAACTGCGCGAGGCCTGGCAGGCCGTTACCTAGGATCGGCCTCGTTCATGAGGACGAGTTGACCATCTTGACCATAAAGAAGGGCCGGCGATCTTCACTGAAAAGCCGGCATGACCGCGTCACTTTGTAGGTATAAACCGCACAGGGTTCGCCGCTCTTTACGCCCTCTCCTACCACCCAATGATTGTCGACCAAAACATTGGGAAATACGTTGGGGTTTAACCCTGGGTTGATGCACTGTTTTTCTGCCAGCGCCGTAAATTCACTGGCCTTTGGCAAACGCCAACTCTCTCCTGCTTTTTCGCTGATCTCGGCCAGATAGCCATCAATCTCGGCGAATGCCAGACGCATCGGCTGGCCCACACATCCTCTTTCGGTGTAGCGCTGGCCCACAGCGCAGCGATACCACTGAACCTGGGTCTGCGGATCCAACACCACACCATTGCCTTGATCCACAAAACGACCCATATCAGAGCCATCAATGTGCTCTAGGCAAGATACGTCCACCCGAGAAAAGTCACAGGCACTGAGGATTAGGCTTGAGGTAATCAGCATTCCCAGTAGCTGCAGTCGTTGAGCACGACGTACAACACCGGCTGACAGGGGGTTTGATAAGTTGGCCATATCGCATTCTCTTAGACTGAATACTGGGACGCAGACGCCTTTAAAGTATATGCACTATCAACCGATTGTTTACATGTAATTTATGGCGGAGAATCCGCCGAGCGCTAACGTTCCAATGGAGATCACATGGATATCGCAACCGTTGTAGGCCTTCTCGCCTCAGTCGGCCTCATTATTTGGTCGATGGACAATGCTGCTGGCATCAACGCCTTCATCGACGTTACCTCGATCGCCATCGTATTGGGCGGATCCATTTTGGTGCTGCTGATGCGCTCGCGTTTGGGCGACTTCATAGCCATGTGGTCCAAAGTCATCATGAAGACCATCTTTGCTGGTGTGGACAAACCTGCGGAGCTGATCGAGCAAATCATCGAAATGGCCAACATTGCCCGCAAAGACGGTCTGATCGCCCTGGAAGGCCAAGACATCAAAAACCCGTATTTGGCCAAGGGCATCGGCTTGTTGGTGGACAGCACGCCGCCAGAAATCATCGCATCAAGCTTAGATAACGAACTGACCCTGATGAAGAGTCGTCATACCAACGCAGCAATGATGTGGCGTTCTTGGGCGGATATCGCGCCGGCCATGGGCATGATCGGTACCCTCGTGGGTCTGGTGGGCATGCTGCAAAACATGAGTGACCCCAAGGCCATTGGTCCCGCTATGGCTATTGCCTTGTTGACCACGCTGTACGGCGCGTTCTTCGCCAACGTCCTGGCCAAGCCCATTGCGGAAAAACTGGAAGGTTATTCCCAAGACGAAACCGAAAACTGTGAACTCATTGTTGAAGGCATCATGGGCATTCAAAGTGGCATGAACCCGCGCTCTCTATCGGATCTGTTGGCCACCAGATTGGCCCCGGGGGATCGCGCTGCCTTAGAAGGCGTGTAGCGGCAGTGCCACCATGGCTGAAGCACAAGAAACCAATGACGATCTAGATCCGGATCAGGTCGATGAAAACCTAGGCGAGAACGAGCCGCCTGCGGAACCGCCGCCCAAAGAAAAGCAAGAGGAATGTCCGCCTTGCGAAGTGGGCGCGCCGGCCTGGATGGCCACCTTTGCTGACATGGCGACCCTGCTGATGGCCTTTTTTGTACTCATTCTGTCTTTCGCCAGCGTCAACGTGCCGAAATTCGAGCAGGTAGCGGGATCCGTTAAATTGGCCTTTGGTATCGACCGGGTGGTGCCCAAAGTCACCATTCCGATGGCAGAAACCATTATCGATAGCACGTTCACCATTTCTGAAGCCGCACCCACGGTGATCCCACAAGATACCCAATCGATAAAGGATCCAACCCAGCAAAACGTCGTGCAAATGAAGGACTTTGAGGACGCGCCATTAGAAACCCAGGCGGATTATCAGCAAGTGTTAGAAGCGTTGGAAAACGAAGTTGAGCAAGGCCAGGTCACCGTCAGCATTCGCGGCGACGAAGTGGTGGTGGAAGTCGTCGAAGCCTCTAACCGCAGCGAATCTGCCGATACCGGCATGGGCAAAGGCGGTCGTATACCGCAACAAACCCTAGAAATTGCCCAAGCGGTCACTGAAATCCAAAGCGAAATTTCCAGCAATATCGTTGTCAAACGGCAAAACCCAGGCCAAGCCAAAGCCGAGGGACGAGCCAACGAGGCCAGCAGCAAATACGAGGCCATCCGCGCTGAGCTCAGCAGAGAAATCGAACAAGGGCTGGCAGAGGTGGAGCGTGACGGCGATAGCGTGATCATTCGTCTGGGCCAACAGGACAGCTTTGCTTCTGGCAGCGCCGCGCTACAGCCCAGTTTTACTCAAACCTTGGTGAGCGTAGGTAATGCCGTCAATAACACCGGAGGCCTAGTTCGGGTTGAAGGTCATACGGACAACATCCCCGTCGCCTTCAGCGAGCGTTTTCGCTCCAACTGGGACTTATCCTCCGCCCGCTCTGCCGCGGTCGCCAACTTCTTGCTGGACAATTCCCAGCTGCAGCCTGGCCGCGTCACCATTACCGGCTTAGCCGATAGCCAGCCCATTGCCGACAACGCCACCGCTGCGGGTCGCGCGCGCAATCGTCGTATTGAGGTCATTGTCGATGGCTGAAGAAAACGAAGATCCCAACATCGATGGTGCTGAGGAACCGGTAGAAGAAATCGTCGAGCAGACCGCTGACGCTGCTGTCGAGGCGGAACCGGAAGAACCGGAAGAACCCGCTGAACCCAAGAAGAAAAAACCCTTAGAGTGTCCGGCCTGTGAAGCGGGTGCCCCTGCGTGGATGGCGACCTTCGCGGACATGGCCACCCTGCTGATGGCGTTCTTCGTACTGATTCTGTCGTTTACGGAAATGGACGACCCCTCCATCACCAAGATGCTAGAAGGCACCATGTCCGATGCGTTTGGCGTGCAGCGCAACAAGCCTAGCCTTGAGGCGCCTTTGGGTCAGAGCATGATCGCGACTCAGTACAAGACCACAAAAACGCCGCCGGGCATGGACGCCAAAGAGGACACCACCAACGAAGAGCCGGTTGAAGAAGAGCTGGAAGACAACCGTGATGTCAGTCAATCCGAAAACCTCAGCGACCTGGAAAATCTCAAGCGTACCTTTGCAACGGAAATCGCCCGCGGCAAGGTCTCCGTGAGCGAGCAAGACGGCAAGATCACCGTTTCGGTCAACGAAGACGTCGACGCCAATACCCGTGACGCGGTGGGGGCGCAAAACAGCGACGGTGAGCTGGATGCCCAGGAGCTTGAAATCTTCGCCAAAGTCGCCCAGTCCCAAGCCTTTATGGAGACGGAACTGGAGGTGGAGTATTTGACCTCCGATAGCGAGGACGAAATGCTGCGCCAGGCGCGCAAAACACAGGAGCTGGACGACAAGTATCAAATGCTGCGCGCCAACCTCAATGCTGAGATCCAGCAAGGCCTGGCAGCGGTAGAAAAAGTCGGCGACCAAATACTGATCAGTCTGTCGGCGGCAAATTCCTTTCGCTCCGGTTTCGCCGAGCTGCAGCCGGCCTTTTTGGACACCCTGCGCAATGTGGGCGATTCCGTAGCCAGCGTAGGCGGACAGGTACAGGTATCCGGACATACGGACAATATTCCCATCGCTTTCAGCCAACGCTTTGACTCCAACTGGGATTTATCCGCGGCCCGGGCGGCGGCGGTAGCGGACTTTTTCTTCGCCAATAACGACATCGACGACAATCGCGTCAGCGTTTTTGGCTATGCGGATACCAAGCCGGTAAGCGACAATGACACCGCCGCGGGCAGAGCACAAAACCGCCGGATAGAAATTTTGATCGACGGATAGTTTTTTCTCGCGCCATTTACCGGCATATTCAGCCACAGCCAGTTGACTGGGGAGACAAATGGCCCTTTTTGGCAGCATTCGCCAACGCCTGTATCACGCTCTAGAGCACTATGACCGCACGGATCCAGCATCCGTGGTCATCAGTTCTGTGGTGGTTGGCGTCATCGCCATCAACCTGATCGCGATTATTTTGGAATCGATTCCCGCTTACGCCGAGGAATATGGCGACACCTTCTATGTGATTGAGCTGGTGTCCTGCGGCTTTTTTCTGCTCGAGTACGTGCTGCGGATCTGGGTCTGCGTGGAAGCAACGGGCCCGTCTAACGACCAGGGAGGTCAAGCGCTTGGGCAAGCACAGCCGCAGGGCGAGTTTCGCACACGGCTGCGGCATATGCTCAAACCCATGTCCATCATCGATTTGGTGGCGTTTTTGCCCTCTATTCTGCAATTCCTGATGCCGGGGCTGGATCTGCGCTTTTTACGCATTCTGCGTTTGTTCCGGGTCTTCAAGTTGATCCGCTACTTTGCCTCTTTGGACATCTTGCTCCACGTGCTCTACGACGAACGAAAAAACCTGACCGGCACATTTTTAATCATGTTGATTGTGCTCACCCTGGCAGCGTCGGCGCTGTATGTGGTGGAGCGGGACGTGCAACCCGATGCCTTTGGCTCCATTCCCCAAGCCATGTGGTGGGCCATGGCGGCCCTGACCACCGTGGGCTATGGCGATGCCATCCCCATGACCACATTGGGCAAAGTACTGGGTTCGGTGGTGACCATATTGGGTATCGGCATGGTGGCTTTGCCATCGGGTATTTTGGCCGCCAGCTTTTCTGACCAGCTGCGTAGCTCACGCAAATCGCTACAGGCCAGCGTGGATGAGGCCCTGCAAGACGGCGTGCTGTCCCAAGAGGAAATCGATCAACTGCGACGCATGGGCAGTGACCTTGGCCTGCGACCGGATACGTTGACCGAGCTGATTGAAAACACCGCTCAATTGAAAGCCAAGCAGCTGCATCATGAGGTGATTCTCGAAATCGACGGTCAAACCACCAAAATTTCTAGCGCTGACGATGAACAGTAGCCAAGGCGAGCAGCCGCCCAAGGCAAATTGCTGGCAGTGCCGGCACTTCAACACCAGTTGGGACAAGAATTTTCCTTACCTGTGCCGAGCGTTGAATTTTAAAAGCCGCATGCTGCCCTGTATCGAGGTGCGCCAAAGCGACGGCCGGGAGTGCATGGCTTTCGCAGCCAAACCGTAGAGATCCGTTCGCAGGCGTCGGTAAGTGTTACCCAAATGGACTTGAACCTGCCCCGGAACGACAGAACAACAAGAAAAAGCGCGAAAACAAAAGCAAGAATAACGTCAAGAGGATGACAGCATGACGGATCAAGAAGCAGCCAACGGCACGCCAACCAAACCCACCGATATTCTCATCGACATCGCCAGCCAGTTCTTCTTGGCGGTTGTGGTGGGGCTCGTCATGGCCGTCGTGGCCAACAGCTTTGTTGAAGGCGCACGCTGGTTTTTAAGCGCCAGCCGGGTCGACAGCTTTATTGCCATACAGCTGGGTGGGCGCAGCCTGAACATGGATATCTTCCTCACCTTGGCCGCGGCGGCAGCGATTATTTTGTTGGTCCGACGAATCCTGGGTATTACCGCCTGGTCCGGGCCCGCGGACAGCATTTACGCGGTGCAACAAAGCCGGGAGCCTCTGGATGTAAGGTTGGGCATGGGATCAACCATTGCTGCCTTTGTCGCCGCCAGCGGCGGCGGGTCCGTGGGTCAATATGGGCCGTTAGTGCACTTTGGCGCCACCATGACGGAAGTACTGTTGAAGTACATTCGCATCAAGATCGACCGCCGGGTATTCATCGCTTGCGGGGTGGCGGGTGCGATCTCAGCCGGATTTAACGCGCCCATCGCCGGGGTGTTATTTGCCCACGAGGCATTGTTGCGCCGGATATCCATTGGCGCCATTGCCCCCATCGCGGTGACATCCATCGTCGCCTATGCCGCCAATCAGGCGTTTTTCGTCATTGAACCGACGTTCTCGGTACCCGATCTGCCGATCCAGCTACAACCGCTGATTCCCTATCTGGTGGTAACCGCCTTGCTCAGCACGGTAAGCGCCATTGCCTACATGGCTGCCATTCGCAAAGGCCGCGAGTTAGCGGTTCGCTCTGGTTGGTCCATGCCCAAGCTTATGGCGAGCTGTGTGCTGGTGGTTGGCACCGTGGGCGTGCTGCTGCCGGATGTCACCGGTTTGGGGCTGCTGCAAATCAATCAAATGATTAACGCCGACTTTGCCTTGGGCATGCTGGTGATGCTGTTGGTAGCCAAGATTTTTGTCACCGCTTTTTGTCTCAATACCGGATTTTTTGGCGGGGTTTTTGGTCCAGCGTTGTTCGTCGGTGCCGGCACCGGAGCCATTGCTGCCTATGTGGCCGTGAGTATCGGCTTGGATCCACATTTGAGTTATGCCCTGCCTGTGGCCGCTATCGCCGCAGTAGGCGGCGCGGTCATTGGCGCGCCCCTCACCGTTATCATGATTGTTATCGAGCTGACCGGCAGTTATGCCTATGGCTTGAGCGCCATGCTGTGCGTGATTTTGTGTTCTGTACTCACCCTGCGCTTTTTTGGCCTGTCGTACTTTGACCGGCAGCTGCTGGACCGAGGCATCGACCTGCGTTTGGGACAAGAAAGCGTCGAGATGTCTTTGACGCCAGTACGGGAGATTCAAGGCGACGAGTACGTGCGCTTGACGCCGGACACCTCGTTGCACAGCGCCCAACAGGCGTTGGCCGCTGCCGGAGCCACCGAGGCTTATGTTTGCGATAGCGCCAACCGCTTGCTGGGAAAAATCAACATCCACAGCCTCTCTGGAGCCGCCACCTTGGACCAAGCCATGGATACAGAGCCAACGGTGTTGTTGGCGGATGACAATTTGAATACCGCCATGAAAATCGCCAGCACCTTCGTTGGCGAAAGCATTCCAGTGGTCGATAATGGCGTTTTGGTTGACGCTCTCAGCGAGGGCGATATTTTCAACAAAGTACTGCAGATACAGGCGGGCTTAAGACAACAGTAATGACATACCACTTCGCGAGGATTCCTTGGCGCTCTGCGCTTATCTGCTTGGCCACCCTAGTGGCCAGCAACAGTGTTGCCGAGCCTTTTAGCGCCGGCCTGAAAGCGCTGGAGCGAGAGCATTACGCCACGGCCTTTCGTGCCTGGAAAGATCTGGCCGAGAGCGGTGAGTCCGAAGCGCAAAATAACATCGCCTATCTGTACGAACGCGGTTATGGGGTTAAGCAAAGCTACACCCGTGCCATTGAGTGGTATCGAAAAGCCGCGGCGCAAAATTCTGCTGAGGCCATGCACAATCTTGGCATGCTGGCGTTTCAAGGCTACGGCATGCGCCAAGACTACATGGCAGCTAAACGCCATTTCAGCGACGCCGCCGCCCAAGATTTGCCCGACTCCCACTACATGCTGGGCCTGATCTATTACCAGGGTCATGGCGTAAAACGAAACACTGCCCGAGCTAGGGAGCATTTTATCGACGCCGCTAAACTCGGTAGCCCTCAGGGGCAATTCATGGCCGCGGTGATGTTTCAGGGCGGAGAAGGCCATCCCGCAGAGAAAACCGAACCGCTCAAAGCCTTTATCTGGGGCATGGTGAGCAAAATGAACGGCTACGCTGATGCAGACAGTATTTTGGAGTTCAGCAAAATGCAGCTGTCCAATAGCGTGCAGAACAAGGCGACGGAACTGGCGCAAAACTGCTTGGATTCTGGCTACGCCAACTGCCCCAGTTAAGGCGCCCTGGAACTTTTTCCTCTCAAAGACTAAAGATCTTCGAAATTTTCCCGACTAGATGGTGTAGGCAAAGAAATTAGGTCTGACGTGTCACACTTTTCGCAGTACATACAAAGCCTGGCGGCATTCAGCGAGGACAAACAGCAGGAAATCCGCTGGTTGTTCGATTCGCTGGTGAATAGCCTGGCCATTGCCGAACGCAATGCGCAAAACCAGCGTCACGCGTCTGCGGCGACGTCCCTGCGACATGCCAAAAATCTGATGCGATTTTTGCAACGAAGCTTCCAAGATCTGCCTGATCCCCAGCTTGTGAGTCACCTCAACGACTTTTTTGCCATGCTCGAACGCTCTATGGACCAGAGCATGCAGTTGCCTCTGGAAGAGGATCTACAAGAACTGAGATTGCTGGTCTGCGATCTGCAAAAAGGTTGGGAAACGCTGTTGATGCCCTCTACTTCTGGGCCCAGCAGCTCTGTACCGTCCCAATCGGAACTTTCAGAGGGCCTGCTGGCCTAAAGAGCTAACGAACGGGCTGACTAGCTAAAGAAGAACCCGGCCTAGAGGTATTCGAACAGGCTAAGCTGCGCCACTTTGGCAAAAGACGTTTGCGTGGCTTCAAGCCGCGTCATTTCCTGATTGAAACGGGTGATCGCCTCAGCGTAATCCAGATCTTCTTCGTTGGATAACATGCTTTGCAGTCGCAGCCGCGTATCAGCGTTGATCTCCATCTGGGTTTCAACGCTTTGAATTTCACTGCCGACCTTGCCAATAGCCAAAGCCAGGCCGTCGTGCAGCTGTGTGACTTCTCCCAAGGCGCGCCGAATTTCTGGGCCATTGTCGCTTTGCAAACTGTCGATAAAGTCATCAAGCGAAGCAAAGAAACCCACACCCTCAACCCGATCTGCTACGCCAACCTCACCGTTGGCCACACCGATAGCGCCAAAAGATGGTTGGTTTGCCGACTCGATAATGCCGTTGGTTTTCGCTGTCAGTACCAGATTGTTTCCGGATAAGGCGACGGTGTACCCAAAGGCTTCGTAATTTTCGTGACCCGTGATGTCTGTCAGTAAATCCTGGGCATCTGTTGGCGCCTGATTTCCCGTATGGTCTAAGGTGATGCTCAAATTGCCGTCATGCAGGGTTTCAATACCGTTGAAAATCGTCAGGTCGCTGACGTTCACGGTAAATGTCGCCGGGCTTCCAGGGATGGTGCGATCGGCCGACGCAAAAACATCCAGGCCATTACGGTTTTTCCCCAACTGACGAGCATCGCTGACGTTGACCAAGGTTTGGCGCGCGTCACCAGCGTAGACCACGCTACCATCAGGCTGGGTTTGAAACGCATCCACTTCGGTATTGCCGCCAGCAAAAATGGAATTGCCGTTAGCATCCCGGGTATTGGCAATGCTCAGCAGCTCATCACGCAAGCCTTGGACTTCCACCGCAATAATTTGGCGGTCTTTAGCGGACAGGGTTGCATTGGCCCCTTGCAGCGCCAACTCCTTAATACGCACCAAAATGTCCGAGCCGTTGGTCAGCGAGGTCTCTTCCAACTGATAGCGGTCTTTGAGCTGGCTCATCAGCGCCAGATAGGTATCTTCCTTCGCTACAGCTCTGTCCAGATTTTCAATCGCGCTAACCTTCATGGTGTCATCCGACGGCCGCACGATTTCTTTACCCGTGGCCAACTGCTCTCGGGTTTTCGCAACCTGACTCTGGGTTTGCTGCATGGTGTTTAGCGAGCGCTGAAAACTGAGGGCTGTGGAGATTTTCATAAGTAGTCCTTAGAGCCTCAAGATCGCGTCAAACAGCTGATTGGCGGTTTGAATCAGGCGCGCAGAGGCTTGATAGGACTGTTGGAAACGAATCAGATTCGCCGCCTCTTCGTCCAGATTCACCCCAGCAATCTGATCCCGGGTTTCGGTTGCCTGTTCAAACACCACTTGCAGAGCTTCCTGAGTGACTTGGGCTTGACGAGCCGTGGTACCGGCCTGATTCAATAGTCCCAAGTAGGATTCGTGCAGGGTGTCGTTTTCCCCCAGCAGCTTGGCGGCTTCTAGGTCGATCAGGCGCAAGAGATTTTCGTTGCTGCCAACACCATCGCTGTTGTCGTCAATGGTAAATAGGTCACCGGTTGCTGGTGGGCTGTCTAAGGTGACCTGCAAATTTTGATAAACAATGGGCTGACCCGATACATAGGAGCGTTGGGCCAGGATGGTGCCGGACTGGGCATCGCGGATTTGGTAGTTGGAATCCGACGTAAAGCTGATCTCCAGCGGTGATGACCGCAACTGCAGCGCATCGGGCGTACCGGTTTGATATGCCGCGCTCAACGCTGCAGTACTGCCTACAGAGCCCGTGGTGAAAATCAGCAGATCCTCGCTCAAAACATCGGGCACCTGCAAAGTCGTGGTCAAGCCCAGTCGCGCCAAATCACCAGCGCTGCCAGTCTCGGACAGGGTCAAGGCAACCGTTCGCGCACTGGTATCACCGCCGGTACGTGTGGCGGTAATGGCAATTCCCGCTTGGATATCACCCGAAATATCCGTGAACACCGCGCTGCCGCTGCCCAGGGAAATGGTTTGGCCTTCATGGCCTTGAGCGTTGGCGAGCACCAAGGCGCCGTCAAAATCCAGCCACGCTTCCACATGCGTCACGGCCGATTGAGCGTTAATGGCATTAACCAGTTCTGTGGTGCTGGCGATGGGCGTAGCGTCGTGAATAACGGTGCCGCCAATGGTTAACGCGCCAGACGTGCTGGAAATCTGCGTAGTAGGAATACGAATTTCATTTTCCGCACTGGCGCTTAATGCCAAACCTTCAGCAGCAATGGCGGTATTGAGCCAATTGACTACGGCGCTGCTGGTTAAGGAGGTACCCGGGCCTAATTCCAACGCGGGCAACGCCACGCCGTCCAACTCAAGTGCGCCCTCGGCGATCACCGTCATCGTGGTCGCGCCACTGTTGGTTAAGCTGGGTAACGCCCCGCCGCGCAAAATAGCTTCAGCGGTGATCAGGGAACTGCCGTCGTCAGCAACATCAATGACCGCGCTCGCGCTGGCACCCATAGACCAGGTTTTATCCAAGTAGGGCGTGTCGCCGTTTAAATAGGTATCCGAGTAGGTGCTGCCAGCAACAAAACCGTTTTGCTCGCTGAGCATGACGCTGCGCTGGGCATCGCTCAGCGCGCTACCAAAAAGATGTCGGCCATCCCGGGTAAACACCTGTAACTCTGCGTCGCTGCCTGCGCCCCGGGTCATGGTCAGCTGCAAATCCGAGGTGCCGGCGGCAACAACGGTTTTGGCCAAGGAATAACTGGCGCTAACGGACAGCGCCGCGTCTGGGTTGTTGTTGTTGACCAGCAGCGTATCGAGTCTGGGAATGGTATTCAGCTGACTCGGAGTGGACATCAATTGAATGGTTGCACTGGCATCGCTGACATTGGCGACGTTCTTAGACACCCGGAATAAGTCGCCGGCTGCGATCGCCTTGGGATCTTGAATCGCCATGGCAATACTGCGCGCCGGTCGATCTTCACCCACCAAGCGAAGTACATCACCGGATTGAGGTTGGCCGCTGATGCTTACCGTCAGGCCATTAATAGCAATTTGTGCTGGTGAGCCCACCGAGGCATAACGCAGGCCTGACTGGGTATCTTCTGCCACCCAACGCGCATTTGCCGCATCGAAGGTGATGTCCACTGGGCGCAAGTTAGCGCTGGACGATTCGTTAACGGTCACGGCAACGGTAACGCCGCTTTTCGCCATGCTGTAATCAACGACGAAGTCTGGCTGGCTGCTGAATAAGTCGCTGCCTGGACCTTCGCTGAGATCCATGCCCTTAGCGTGGGCCGCATTGATCTCGCGGATAAAGGTAGAGGCGATGTCGTCCAACCGACTCATGGCCGGGGCCAACATTTGATCGCGGAAATTAAGCAGGCCGCCCAGCTCGCCGCCAATCAACCCAGACAAATTCACCGGGTTTTCATAGGGACTGAGCACCAGTTCTGAGCGATTAGGGGTACCGGGTAAAAAGTTCACGCCCATCGGCGTGGCGGACAAGCCATCTACTACCAGCGCATTACCCGCGTTGGCACCGATGCTGACGGATACGGTGCCATTGGCGGTTTCGCTGACCGAAATCCGCGTAATTTGCGCCATATCCCGAAGAACCTGATCGCGCCCGTCCAGTAGGTTGGCGGGCTGTTTAGTCACATCCGATACTTTTTGCAAATTGGCGTTGATGCTGGCCAATTGCTCGGCCAAGGCATTGAAGGCGTCGACTTTTTCTTCTGCCAAACGACGGGTTTCATCGTCCAGACTATCCAGTTGGGTAGCCAAGCCGTTGAATCGCGATGCCAAGGTTTGTCCGTCGCTGACCACCTGATTGCGCAGAACTTCTGAGGATGCATCCACGCTCAACGCTCGTAAGCTGTCGAAAAAACCACCCAGGGCCGGAGTTAGGGACGCATTTTTGTTGCCAAAAACATTAATCAGTCGCTCCGTGTTTTCGATCAGCGGCGTCTGGGCATTCACATCCGAGATGCTCATGCGCAATGAAGACTCTACCTGGCCGTCATAGGCTCGACGAATACCGTCAGCAATGGCGCCACTGCCCAAATAGAACAATCCGTTCTTCGTGGGCAGGCCTTCCTGTAAGTTCAGGTCCTGACGGACATAGCCGTCGGTATTGACGTTCGCAATGTTGTTGCTCACCACCGAGAGGGCGAGCTGACTGTTACGTACAGCAGAGCTGCCAATGGAAAGCAGGTCTGTCATCGCTCGCCTCTGGGCAGGGCGTTATGACGCGGCGCGCGCTGTAATTCGTAACCGCTGTCGGTTTGCTGCAGGCGGTAGCCGGACTTGTTCGCTATGGGCAAAAAGTCCTGAGTGGGTTTGCGACGCGGATCAAGATTCAGTTGATTTTGTAATGCCTGAGCGATGCCAAAGGTGCCCTTGCCCGCCAGGTCAGTGGACAACTGCTGATCGAACATAGACTCATAGGTTTTGGTGGCCTCAGAATCCAGCAGGCCCGAGCGTTCCGTGGCTTCGCGCATGGACTTGAGCATCATGTTGATGAAGATGGCCTCAAACTGCTCGGCCACCTCTTGGGTCACCTTTTCCTTACCCTGGACAGCCCCCGCGCGCATTTGCGCCAGGCCTGCAAAGTCCAGGGCGCTGGTCATTCTGGGATCTTGGGTAAGTGCGTCGCTCATCGTAGCTAAATCACCAGCAGTTCGGCACGCAGGCTGCCAGAGCTTTTCAGCGCTTCTAAAATGGCAATCAAGGACGATGGGCTAGCGCCGACTTGGTTCACCGCTTCAACGATGTCACGCAAGTCCACGCCGGGTTGAAAAAGAAACATCGGGTTCACTTCTTCTGTCACCTCGATGTCGGCGTTTTGCACCTCAGCAGCTTCACCGCCGGCACCAAAGAGTCCGGCTTCCGGTTGCACAACTTCGTTGGTCGCAGAAATAGACACCGACAAACTGCCTTGGGTCACCGCCGCAGCGGTCACTTTCACGGTACGCGAGATCACAACCGTACCTGTGCGAGAGTTCACCACTACTCGGGCCTTGGGCTCGCCGGGGATGACATCAATATTCTCGATCATGCTTAAGAAGCCCACGCGCTCAGACAGACCCAGCGGTGCTCGCACCGCTACCGAACGAGCATCCAGCGGATTCGCAGTACCAACGCCAAACTTGTCGTTGATGGCATCAGAAATCGCGCTGACGGTCGTAAAGTCGGTTTGATGAGCGTTGAGGACAACAAATTCTGACTCGCCAAAGGGTGTGGCAACCGCCCGTTCGACTAGGGCGCCGTTGGGCACCCGGGCCGTGGTGGGTACGCCAATGTTGATTTCTGAGCCAGCAGCGTTGACTTCAATACCGGTAGTGGTCAACGGGCCCTGAGCTAGGGCATAAATTTCTCCATCGGCACCGCGCAATTCCGTGAGGATCAAATTGCCGCCTCGCAAACTGGTGGCCAGACCGATGGTGGCAACGTTGACGTCAACAGACTGTCCGGGTTTAGCAAAGGGCGGCAAGGTGGCGGTAACCAGTACCGAGGCCACGTTGTCCAGCTTACTTTTGTCATAGGCTAAGTTTGCGACGCCACGACTGAAGAGATCGTAGTTAGATATGGGACCGTCAACGTCGACGCCCAATCGGTCTAACACTTTCTTCAAGCTCTGAGCGGTGAACGAGATCTTGTCCTTGTCTCCGGTGCCTTGTAGACCGACCACCAAGCCATAACCGATGAGCTGGTTAGGTCGCGCTCCGGCGACGGAGGTTAAATCTTTGATTCGATCCGCCATGGCGCTGTTAAAGGCCAGGGGCTGGAGCACTAAGGCGATGGCCAAGGCCCAGAAATTTAGCGTTTTCGTCTTCATTAGAATGGCCATACCTTGTTCACGATGTTGGTGCCCCAAGGCACCTTGGCAACGGCAGACAGATCTCCAGAACCTTCGTAAGAGATTCGGGCGTTCGCCAGCCGTGAAGACAACACGGTGTTATCCGGTTGCACGTCTTTTTGATCCACCAGACCCAGCAATTGAATGGTTTCGCTACCCTCGCTCAGGGTCAGGCGCTTTTGGCCTTTGATGAGCAGGCTGTCATTGGGCAGTACTTGAATCACCGTGGCGGCAATGGCGCCGCTCAAAGATGCCGCTTGGTTTGCGGTGCCGGCGCCTTTGGATTCGATGGTCAAATTATCAAAGGGGATAACCTTGGCCGCTTTTTCAAAACGGTTATCTTGTAAGGCGAAAGCGCTCTGCAGTGCTTTGAGTGGGCTATTGCTACCTTCTCGTGTGGTTTCAACACCACTTTGACGCTGGGCCTGAGTAGACTCGGTTAGCACCACGGTAATGATGTCGCCTACCTGGAAATTCTTTTTGTAGCCGAAGCGATAGCGCGCGCTGGTATCGGCAAAAATGGATCCCGTCACAACGGTATTGGCAGCGGGCACCATGGGCGTAACAGGCTCGAAGGCCTGGTCAGGCAAAATGGGCGCCAGCCCGGCTGATGTACAGCCTCCAGCCAGTACCGCAGCCATCAAGCCGGTCACAAAAAACGATTTACCCAACATCATCTAGGCCTATAGGTTGTTGTTGAGGAAACGCAGCATGGAGTCCACGGCGGAAATCGCTTTGGAATTCACTTCGTAGGCGCGCTGGGTTTCGATCATGTTGACCAGTTCTTCAACCACGTTGACGTTGGATGCCTCAAGCATGCCTTGGGCAATACGGCCCGCGCCTTGCTCGCCAGGCACCAAGACAATGGGCGGACCACTGGCTTGGGTTTCGCGGAAGAGGTTTTGTCCTAGGGATTCCAAACCGGAAGCATTAATGAAGCGAGCGACCTGAATCTGACCGATCTGCTGGTTACCGCCACCATTGGCCAGCTCTACGCTGACCGTGCCATCGGTACCCACAGAAATGCTTGCCGCTTCCTGGGGAATCACAATCTGGGGCTGCAACAGATAGCCTGCGCTGTTCACCAGTTCGCCGTTTTGCGACAGTTTGAAGCTACCGTCACGGGTATACGCCACGGTGCCGTCAGGTTGCAAAATCTGGAACAGGCCCGGACCTTCAACGGCCAAATCCAAGGCGTTTTCGGTAGCAATCATGTTGCCTTGGCCCTGCATTTTCTCCGTTGCAACGATGCGAGTACCGGTGCCCAACATAAATCCGTTAGGGGCATTGGTGTCTGCGCCGGTCTGACCGCCAGCCTGGCGAATGTTCTGGTACAGCAAGTCTTCGAACACCGCACGGTCGCGTTTAAAGCCATTGGTGTTTACGTTAGCCAGGTTGTTTGAGATCACACTCATGCGTGTTTGCTGAGCATTTAGACCTGTCTTGGCGACCCACAACGAAGCATCCATATTTTTTCCTTTGTAAACGTTTGCACCCCTAGCTAGGAGCGCATGGCAACTGTGTTTTCGTTAGCTCAGGCGCATCAGGGTGTTATTGGAATCACCCAAATCGCCCAGTTCTTTCACCAACTTCATTTTCATTTCGAAAGCGCGAACGCCATTCATCATCTGCACCATGGTCTCCATGGCGTTGGCAGCGCTGCCCTCTAGCTGACCGCTGGAAATCGACACCAGGTTGGGCCCGGACGCAAAATCCCCGGCGGGTGCGCCCACGACTTTGAACAAACCGTCGCCCATCTTTTCCATTGACGTTTCGCTGGCGTCACGCAGCATTAGGCGCGCAACCTCTTGGGGTTCTGCCACCTCTTGTTCGGGGTCTACGGCGTAGACCACACCTTCATCGGAGATGCTCAACAACTGATCTTGGGGCGGCACAATGGCACCACCGCCATCGTCCAAAACCACCTGACCGGTCACTAAGGCCAGCTCACCATTTTGGTTAACGCGAATATCGCCACGCCTGGTGAAGGCCACTTCTCCAGCATCGTTGCGAACCCCTAGCACCGTGGACCCATTCATGAATATGTCCATGGGATTACCCGTGGCGATGCGGCTGCCCGGCGTTAGGTTGACAACCCCACTGGGCGAATTTGCTGCCAAAAACCGGGTTTTAAAGCCATCACCATCGACGCGGTATGATTGAAGGGCAATCTGGTAGGCCTTCTTGAATCCAATGGTGGAAACGTTAGCCAACTCATGGACCGCGTTGGTTTCTTGCATGCGCTGAGCATTGATCGAGCCCACCGCGGTATAAATACCCTTATCCATTACGGCTTACCTAGCTGCGGATGTTGATGATGGCTGAGGTCAAGGCCGAGGACGTCTCAATCGCCTTGGCATTGGCCTGGAAGTTACGTTGGGCGGTGATCAAACCAACCAGCTCGGTGGTGAGGTCTACATTGGATCGTTCACGCGCACCGGCTCGAATGGTTCCAAACCCTGCAGTACCTGCCTCACCAAAGGCGGCAGCACCGGATTTAGCCGAGGACAGATAAGAACTGTCACCGTTCTGGCGCAGACCTTCGTTACTGGCAAAGGTCGTCAATACGATTTTTCCAAGGGATTCCTGAGAACCGTTGGAGTAACTGGCTACCACCAGACCGTCATCACCGATGTCCACACCCACCAAGTCACCCTCGGGAGAGCCGTCTTGGGACTGGGCCTTAACCGCAAACGCTTGTGAGAACTGGGTGGTTCCGGTGTAGTCGATGCTCAAGTTCAACGCACCACGACCACCGGCCAAGAACACGGTATCCAACTGTGCTCCGCCGGTTGGCGAAACCAAGTTACCGGATGTATCGAAGGTTAATTCACCCTTATCCAAGAAGATGGGTGACCATTCCGGCAGGGTGGAGAATCCGTCCGCACTGGCGGTTTCAACGCCAAATTCGTCAATGTACTTGTTCACAGACACGCCGTTTACCGTGTCTGCAGACTGAGATGGTTTGATCCAAGTGGTGGTGGAACCACGGCCAGAACCGATGTTCGCTAGGCCCCAAGTCGCAGAACCTGAGACCTTAATGAAGGAATCCGTTCCGGTGGTGCCGGAGGTGAACACCAATCCGTTGGTGACAGGGTTGTAGTCCACGGTCACCCCAGAGACGGTACTACCGTTTTCTGATGCCAGCTGGTTAATGCCTTTTTCCAGCTCGACGATAAAGCTGTCCAGGGTGTAACCCGAACCGGTGGGCAACACCAAGGTGCCTTTCACATCGTCCACAGATACGACAAAGGTGTTGTTCGAAACGTCCACGGAGAAGTTGTTATTCACGTTTACGGCGATAGAGGAGCCTTGGCTGACGGCGGGCAACGAGACCACGCCGCGAATAGCCTCTTCAGAGGGTAACTCTGAGTAAAGCGAATCCGCGGTTCCCGTTACCTCAAACCCCATAAAAGCGGCACTGACGAGATTGGCTTCCAGAGTTGGGTTGCCGTCGGCGTCTGCCGCACCCGTGGGTACCCCTGTAACTGCATCATAGGTGGGAACGGAGAAGTTCACGGCTACCTCGGACGTATCGCCGGTGGTTCCCGATGAGAAAGAGAAGGTTTGCCTTGCGCCGTCATAGCTTACTTTGATGCCATAGCGTTGTTCGTTAGCCACCCGCTGCAGTTCGCCGTTAGGTGTGACGGTTTGACCATAGGAGCCAACCGAATCTACCGGCACAACCGTTGGCGTGGTTTTAAACAGGTTGTTGGTGGCATCTGAACTCAAGCTCACCGTGTCGGATGACGAACTGGGTGAGAACAAAAATTCCCGGCGGGCATAGTCATAAGACGCGGTAACTTCACCAGCGCCCAACGTGGCATCAAGCTGCCCTTGGATGGCCGTAATCACCTGCTCTGTGGTCGCGGTTAAACGCGCAGCATCCGTCGTAAAATTGGTCGAAAGGTCAATCGCTGCCACCGTAGTAGCGCCACCGGTGGTGAAGCTGACCTTAAAAGTACGGGCGCTGGCGGTGGTTAGGTCAAAGTAGCGTTCATCACCAAACTTCACGTTGAGCTGGTTTTGAATAATGGCGGCTAACTCAACTCCCGTATAGTTGCGGTTATTGTTCGCCAGCGCTGATAGATCTACCGTCGCAGGATTGCCCGAATTATCGACGTCTACCGTCATAAAGTTTTTCAGCTGCGCTGTTGTAAACGCGCCACTGGTTACGCCGGTATTGAAGTTATATCCCTGGTCCGCGGTTAAGTCGTTTGGCAGTTTGGCGCCTTCAACGGTTGCCGGCACTGACGTGCGCACATCGGTCAGATCGTCCAAAGAAAATTTCTGGGTCTTACGGTTAACCAGCAAGTCCTCTACCTCAGAGAATGGCTTGAGCGTGCCGTATTTGTTCACGTACAGCAGCTCTTGGTTGTCGTCGGTCGCTTGCTGCAGGGCTGGGTTTACCTGGTCATCACCCACGAATACATAGGTTTGGTATTTGTTGGTTGGTGAGTTAGCTGTCGCGTTAGCGGTTTTGACGTAGTAAATCGTCGCTAGGTAAGAGTTACCCCCACTGTCGTATACGCTCAGTGCCGTGGACTTGTTGTAGGTAGCCGGGTTGTTTCGATTGAACTGGGTATCGATAACCTCTGCATCAGAGGGCAGGTTTAGCGCCAACTGAATTTCTGAGGTCTCGGTGGCCTGGCCAGATGTGGATACGGGAATCGCCAAACGGCTGAGCTTTTCTAAGTCTGCCTTACCGGAGGAGTCAACCGCCGCCGCCAGTAGCGCTTGGCCTGAAGAGTTCACCACGTTGAACTGTTCGTTCAACACGAAGCTACCGTTGCGGGTGTAAATATCGGTTAAGCCGTCCGCTGATTTCAGCGGAAAAAAGCCTTCACCGGAAATCGCTAAGTCCAAGGTGTTGGAGGAGAACTCCACGTTACCCTGAGAGAACTCTTGGCGAACCTCTTTCAACGAAACGCCCTGTCCCACAACCGAGGTGGACTTTTGCAGGGGTGAGGTTGCGAAGATGTCACCGAAGGAGGCGCGAGACTTCTTAAAGCCGCTGGTACCAACGTTAGCGATGTTGTTACTGGTTAGAGCCAGTTCTGTGGTCGCCGCCTTTAACCCTGTGAGTGAGGTATAGAAAGACATTTATCGTTCTCCGATTCGCCTAATGTGGCGTTAAAACTATTGAGAAATTCTGGTGACGTCGGACAAAGCCAAGGTGCGGCCATCGCTGACCTCCACCAAGACCTGACCCAGATCGTCATTGAAAGACACCCCTTGGACTCGCGTCTGGCCGTACACAGCAATGCCTCTGGTGGCATCACCGTTAATCACTTCAGCCTGGAAGGTGTATTCACCTGGAGCTGCCGCTTCGCCATCAAAGCCGCCGCCGTTCCATTCAAAGCCCACTTCACCAGCCACATGGGGGCCCAGATCCATGGCGTTCACTACCTGTCCGGTATTGGCGTCCAGCACGCTAAGCCGAATGTTGTCTGCGGCCCTATCTAGGGTGACGTAACCGCTCAGCGTGGCACCGCCGGGTTGGTTCATCACCGCACCGCTTGCAAATACGCTCTTACCGATCAGTGACGCGCCGCGCATGATCTTTTCGCTGGACTGGGTGGATACAAATTGATCCAAAGAATCCGACATGCGAGTGGTGGCCTCCAAGCTGGAGAATTGCGCCAGCTGGGCCACAAAGGCTTCGTTTTTCATGGGGTCTAGCGGGTTTTGGTTTTGTAGCTGGGTCGTGAACAGACGCAAAAAAGCGTTTCTGTCCAAATCAGACTCCGGCTTGGGTGCCGCTGCTTCAGCTCTAAGGTCCGCCGTTGTGCGAATGCCGCTGATACTCAGGTCGCTCATCAAAAACCCCTATTTTTTCAGCAATTCGACGGTGCGCATCATGAGCTGCTTGGCCGTGTTCATTGCTTCAATATTGCTTTCAAAAGATCGCGCCGCCGCCGTCATCTCAATGAGCTCGTTCATTGGGTTGACGTTAGACAGATAGACATACCCATCTTCATTGGCCTTGGGGTGGCCCGGGTCATAGTTAGCTGGGTTCGTGCTCTCATCCTCGATGATCTGCTTTACCCGAACACCGCCAGCGGTTTCTTTGCGCCGCTGATCCACTTCGTTAGCCAAAATCGTTTCAAAAACCGGGCGCTTGGCTCGGTATGCCGTTTCCGACGAGGACTCAGTTACCTCAGCGTTGGCGATATTGGATACCGCTAGGTTCATGCGGATGATTTGCGCATCCATGGCACCGCCCGCGACTCCGAAAATTCTGTCTAAGCTCATTTACTTACTCCGAATAATCCGTGGATCTAGCCGCGCAACAGTTCCATGACTAACTGGCTCATCTGATTCGCCTGGCTCAGCATGGAGGTACCCGCCTGCTGCAGTACCTGGTTCTTCGCCAGTCGCGCAGATTCCAGAGCAAAGTCCGCATCCTCCAGGCGAGAACGCGAATCTGCTGTCTTTTCTGCAATGTTCATCAGATTAGAGATGGTGTGGTCCATGCGGTTTTCGATGGCACCCAGGTCTGAGCGCATCTGCGCCACCTTGTCCAACGCCGCATCGATGATGGAGATCGCATCGCTCGCACCGGCTTCGGTGCTGATCTTGATTTGCGTCAGATCTATCAATTGAGCCGTTTGCGACCCGGTATTGAAATATCCCTTTGGCGTCGTGGGGTCGTCAGCACCCGCTCCCGCTTGCTCAACGGAAAAGGACATGGGAGAGACAAACTTCAGCGTGCCTGCGACTCTGGTTGCGTCGGCTGCCGCGCCGGGTGTCGTATCCGCCATCACCCCGGCGTCTACTACGGCGGCAGCGGTACTAAGCACTGGGCGCTCAGCGGTCTGAATAACGCCAGGCTCCCGAGCCGTATAGGTAAAACCTGCAGCTCCGGAATCCGCGATATCGTATTTAAAATTACTGTAACCCTCCGCTGCCTGGAACAAAGTGACGATTTCTGCCGTGGTGTCGTCCGTGGCTGTGGCTGTAATAGATAGGGTTGTGGTTCCATCGGTGATGGTGTGGGTGTTACTAGCCCAGTTGGCTATTGTTCCGTGAGTCTGGGTAAAGACAGCGTTCGTGTTCGTTGTGCTACCGCTCTGGCCAAGCCTGACTGGCAAACCAATCACATTACTTACAGCGCCATCTTCACCGAGTTTCTCTACCACAAGGTCAACAAACTCGCTGCCCACCTTCGTATTTTCGATGCGTATATCGTCGCCGTCCGCATCGAAAAGTACGACCTTATTGTTTTCCGCCTTAGCGGTTACACCAGAAGCTCCTGAAATTCGGTTAATCGCTTCAACAGCATCACCAACATCGGTGTTCGAAATTACGAAGTTGCCGGTTTGATAATCATTGATCTTGATGTTGTAGGTGCGAGAAGAAACGTCGCCAGACGATAAAGCCGCGAAAGTTTTCGCATACGCTCTAACGCCTGTTTCGGATGTAGCGAGGTTAACTTTTTGCGCCACTTCTTTGGCCGTGTCTTCGGAGGAGGCTTCGATGACTTTCGTACCCAGGTATCCGAATATCTCTATGTCTTCTGCGACTGACATGGGATTAGCCGGAGCATTCGCTGCAGGCGTTTCCGGATTAGTGCCGTTACCGACCAAGGTATGCGCGCCGATCTGATTGGCAGCAACTGAGTCGACGGAGAACGTAATGTGCTCCCCTTCCTCAATACCGACTTGAAGTTGTTTGTTGATAAAAGTGCCATCCAAAATTAACGAACCGTTGTAGCGTGTGTTCGCAGATATTCGGCTCACTTCCTGAATCAGCAGATTCACCTCGTCTTGCAGGTAGGTGCGGTCCGAGGCGCTATTGGTACCGTTAGCTGCTTGAATGGATAGCTCTCTCATACGCTGCAGCATGTCTGATACCTCAGCGATTGCCCCTTCAATGGACTTGGTCATGGCTATTCCGTCATTGGAATTTTTGATCGCCATATTCAAGCCCTTGATTTGGGCAGTCATACGCTGAGTCATGGCCAAGCCAGCGGCGTCATCCGACGCACTGTTGATCTTGGAACCCGTGGACAAACGCTCCATCGCGGTTTCCAAATCGTTCTTGGAATCTGCAATGGCACGCTGTGCCGTTAAAGATGAGATATTGGTATTGATTGAAAGAGCCATAATTAATCTACCCTATTAAGTTTGTTTTATTCGCCGCGAAGCGCTCTACGAACACCGCCAATTCTGTTTTCCAGAAATTGCAGCGTTGCGGTGTAGCGTGCAGATTCCTTACCGAACTCGGCCTGCTGGAAATTCAGTTCAACCGTATTTCCATCTGCCGCCGGGTTATTCGGAACGCGATAGACCACGCCGTTTTTCTGGGCTGGTCCGTGATCCATGTGCATGTCATGAGTGCGACGCGCCGACATCGAACGCTCGTTGTTCATCAGCGCCTTAAAATCCAGATCTTTTGCTTTAAAGTTGGGGGTGTCCGCGTTGGCAATGTTTTCGCCAAGCAGCGATATCCGCCGCTGGCGCAATTGCACCGCCTGTTCGTGAACGCCAAAGATGTTGTCGAGCATGCTCATATAACGATCTCTCTTTCCTTCAAAAAAACTCGATCTGATTCCTAAAGTTCTGCAACTTACGTTCGATTCAGTAGATGAGGGGTTCTCGATCTACCGTCACGCAGCTTGAGAAGCAATTGGCGTGCCAACTTTGATTTTGGCCTGTTTTGGCCGCAAAACCGGGAGTTTTGTCCCGTTTTCTTGGGATTTTGGGCCAAGTCGGCAAAACTTGACCGGCGGGTTGGTGCCGGTTTTTTCCCGGCGTTGCCGGGTGTCGGCAAATCGTCAGCTCAGATTTGGTAGGCGATGAACTATGAATTCGTGATTGGCGGTCTGGGCGGTTTACCGAGCCAGTGCCTACCCGCGAACTAACCGATCAACATGGCTGGCTGCTTGAACCACCGCGCTGTCGCCCAATAGCTCTGCAAGCGCGGGCTTTGGTTGTGTATTAGCGGTTGTCGGGGTCTGCCCCCTTTGATGGTTGCCCCTGGACCGCGGTGCCCTAACCATTCGCTTGCTGCTATTCCACTTTTATCTTGCTGCCATCTAGGTCTGTGGCGAATGCCGCGATGGCACCTATATTGCTTTGTGGCATTTATATTGCATAAACGTGGTCATGAAGATTTTCATGCGCACGATTGTCGGGGATCCGGCAGCTTGGTATTCCCGTTTCCGCTCTGGACTCTGGTCGGCCAATGCTGTGGTCCGTCTTTTAACCATAGTGCTGGTCACTCTTTGCGCCAGCGCTGTGGCTAAACCTGCGCCAGGGAATGTCGCTGGGGCTGCCAACGATACGCCAGCAAACGTGCTAAATCGGGCATTACAGCAATGGACAAAAGACCATTTCGTTGGCCTGGATGACCCGGAGCGCGCTTTTACCTTTGCACTGCAAGACCAGCGGCTGAACATCCCGGAATGCACACGTTTTCAAATCGACTCATCTGGCCAATCGGCCGGACAACGGGCGCCCAAGAGCATCGTCGTGAAGGTCTCTTGCCCGGGCATGGATTGGCAACGAAAAGTGCGCGGGCGCCTACAAGGCCCGCCTCGGCCAGAACGGCAAGCGACCAGTAAACCGCCGCCTATTGCGGTTTTCCAGCCCATTGCACCAGTCACCAAGGGTGATGTCGTGGACAATCAAGCCCTGCGTAAAGTCTGGGTCCCTCCCAATCGGGCACCGCAAAACGCCATTACGAAACTGGATAACGTCAAACGTTACGCAGGCCGTGATTTGCGCGCAGGCCAACCGCTGGTGGCATCGGATCTGGTGACGAGACAGCCGGTGGTGGTTTTAACCCAAGCCATACCCTCGGGTACTCGAATCACCAGCGACATGATCACCGTAAGCCAGCGGGCCGTGGACGTGCCGAGGGACGCGGTGCATTCCCTAGAGGGGCTAGAGCTACTAGCAGCCAGCCGACTGCTTCATCCCGGCGACATTCTGCGGCGACGGGACTTAACAAAAGCGAGACTGGTGAAACGCGGCCAGCGGGTGTCCGTTGAATCTACCGGTGCTTACTTTCGCATCGCTTCAGAGCTTATCGCTATGGAAGATGGCTTTTTGGGCGATCAAATTAAGCTGCGTAACCCCAACAGCGACCGCCAAGTCACTGGGGTCGTGATCGGAGCAGCCCAGGCTCGCAGTCTGTGAGCGGGTTTGCGATGAAACAGTAATTGTAAACATTTGATATATATAAGAATCATCGCTAAAGTTTCGCGTCGATTTGCCGACTGTTCTTCTGAATCGGTAAATTGTCTCGATAGGCGAGGATTTGCGCTAGAGCCCTGACCATTTAGGGGCGCTACAACGAGTAAACGAAGAGTAAACATAGGTGCATCATGGTTGACAGCATTAACTCCAATTCCGTTACAGCTAATCGCACGCGTAGTGCGGGTGCCTCGGCGAGCCCCGAATCCAAGGCTCCAGCAGGAAATACCCCCGCCACCCCAGAAACTGCAGCCAGTGTCGAGGTCAAACTGAGCAACGAAATCCGCTCAGCTGAGAACGCGACTTTCGACGAGGTCAAAGTCCAGCAAATGCGTCAGGCCATTGAAGATGGTTCGTTTCCATTAGATGCACGGCGCATTGCTGAGAACTTCGCTGAACTGGAGCGGTTGATCTAAATCGGATCAACCTACCCGTTTAAACAGTCATGTCCGATAGTCACCTAATTCGCGACATTCTCACCCTAGGCAACCAGCTCAAAAGCACTCTGGAAGAAGAATTCATTGCTTTGGGCGAAAAAAACCTCGACCACCTCGAAACCGTTCAAGTTCGCAAAGTGGAATTGCTTCAAGCCATCCAAACCCAATGGCCGGCTCAGGCCTCCAGCGACAGTGATGATGCGGAGGACCAAGCCTCTGCGGATACCTCTGATCCGCTGTGGGACGAAGCTCGAACGTTGATCAACGAATGCAAAGAAGCTCATATCCGCAACGACTTACTGCTGAAGCGACAGCTAGAGGTGGTGAGAACCGTCTTGTCTTCGCTCACCCAACGCAGTGCGGATAACCACAGCGCCCTGTACGACAAAATGGGACGCATGAAGCGCAAGCGCTAGGCCGCTACCGCTCTGTCAACACCTGGGGCACCTCGCCCTTTAACCAATAAGCCCATGACAAGATGGTGGCCACTGCCACATAAACGTCTTCGGGTATTTCTTCCTGCAGCTGCAAGTAAGACAGGGTTTCGGCTAAGACTGGATCTTCGGCCAGATACACGCCAGCGGCTTTCGCAACGGCAATAATCTCTTCAGCAAAGGCGCCCTGGCCCTTAGCCACCAATACCGGCGCTCGGACTTGATCAAAGAGCAGCGCAACGGCCTTTTTCGGCCCATTGTCCTGCAAGTCTTTAGGCTCAAGGGTGTCATCGGCCATGGTCCAGCCGAAGGGGGTTTGTCGTTTAGGCATCGATGGATACCCCCATGCGCCCTTGGCCATAGTCCACGTTGCCCGCATCCCGAGGGACCGGATAAACGGTGAGTCCTGTCAATGACAGCCCCTGCTCTTGAAGCATGGATTCCAGTCGCTGGGCGTTTTCTTGGGCCAAGCGATAAAAGTCCGGATGCGGCAACCACAGGCGCAATCCCAAGCCACCGTGTTGGTCAACGCGCACATTGGCGGCCATGGCAACCGATGCCGTCAGCCCAACCTCAAGGTCAACATTCCACATGGTTTGGCTCGCGCCTTCTTCGTTGGGCGCGGATTGCTGGTACTCAAGTTCGATGTAGACCGGGTACTGATCGGCAAAGGGTAAAACCCAGGAGTAGTGGGTTCGGCCTGCGCTTTGCTGGGCGAGGCTGTCTATTTGCCGAGCTTCAATTTCGTCAATGGCGCCGGATACTGTGGTGGTCTCGAGCTGCCGAGCTTGCATCATGGCGCGTAGGGTCAACAGCATAGACTTCAGCCCCGGCAAGGCTTGTTGTGGGTTTTGCCGAGCCTGATGCTCAGCAAATAAACCGGTATTTTCCATGGCGGTTCGCAGCGTTTGGCTGCCAAGCTGCCGGGAGTCCAGCAGCATTGCCGCTAGCGAACGCCGCAGCGGCTGGCTGCCACTTTGCTCCACCAAAGCGGTCAGGGCCCCAGGACTGAGGATTCGCCCCAGATGAAAACTGCCCACATGATTGAGCAGGCGAGCAAACCGAGCGTCTGCATCTGAGCGCTGAGCTTTAGCGGCTACCTGGGCAGCCAACGCGGGATCCGTCAAGGCCAGAATGGTTTGGCCTGCAACCACTCGAACCAACAAGGAAATTTGACCGGCTGGCAGGTTCAAGCGATCCGGTAACGGAAGCTGCTGTTTGCCAATGAGCAGCACGTTGCCGTCTTGTCGTTGTGTGACCACCGCATTAATGGTTTCGCCCGCGCGCAGGCCCAACACTCGGGCCTGCTCGGGTTCTACCCTTACCCCCGCCGCTGCACCTTCAACGTAGACGGTGTTGGGCCGCGGCATCATGTTTACACCTTCGGGACTGAGCATATTTCCTCTCTGCTTCCCCGCAATTGCGCTAGCAACATCTGGAGCGGTTGGAACGGATTGATTTTGAATTCGGTAGCTATTGCCCTCTAAAGCTCGTTGTACTTGGGCTGGGCCGCCACTGCTTTCTTGGGCGGTAGAGGCAGGCAACCCCGGCGCTGTCATCCTATGGCTGGGTGCGGGGCCTGCACTGGGCTGGAGATTACCTGTTAGCAAGCCGCTTGGTCTTAAAGCACCGACGGGAGCTGCGCGGTTTGCAGGGGAACCAGACACCAACGGCGGCGCTGAACGTTGCTCCGGTTTGGCGTCATCAGAACGTCCAAGATTGGAACCCATTGGCACCGCGGCGGCTGACTGCGCTGGAACACCAAAACCCTGTGCCGGGTTAAGTGCCGGTTTAAGTGCCGGGCTAAGAACTGGACTAAGAGCGGTTGAGGTTCCGGCAGCTGCAATCAGCGCCTGTAAAAGACCCGGCGCCGCCGTTGGCGGTTGGAAGCCGACGTTGGCCGAATTCGCCAGGCCACTGCCAATGGGCAGGTTTACAGGCAACGTGCCTTGGGCCGGGGCCGGGGCCGGGGCCGGGGCCGGGGCTTGGAGATTCAGCGTCCCTGCATCAAAACCCGGCACCGGATTCTTTAGCGAGGCTGTGATCAGCGCAGTAAGCATGGTTTGCGACGACGCTGGGGCAGGCGGGACCGACACGCCGTTCACAGTAGTCTGAGGCGCCGTCAAGCCGGGTGCCGCGGACCCGGACGACATAGCAGAACTGGGGGCGGAAGTCTGGGCCACCGATGGGGTAGCGCGGCTGGTTGCAGCGGCTGGGTTAGGGGTGCCTACCAGCGTCTTTGCTGCCGACCCAGGCACGGGGGTGGTTACAGGGTTTGCTGGCGGGGGTTGGGCTGACGTTGTTTGGGTCGGCGCCGTTTGGCCAGCTGCTACCTGGGCCGGAGTAATTGACGAACCCACTGCACCGGCAAGCGGGGCAGCGCCGTTACGGGTATTGAATCCAGCCTGCATAGGGATCACTGGGATTTTGGTTTTTCTTACGTCGGCTTTCGTCGGTAAAGATCACCTTTTTGATGTCTTCGGCTTCCGGCACTCGGAGCTTTTTGTTCGCCAGCAGCCAGTTCGGATTGGAGCGCATAAAGGCATGAGGATTGGCGCGCACAAACGCGCTGCGCAAGATGTCCCGGCGCAACGGCGAATTGCCCACGGTTTGATTGATGATCTTGTCTAGGTAATCGCCTTTCTTCACCACGTAGGTACCGTCTTCCGCCACCGCATCGTCTTTTGCCTCAATGGCGGCGGTCTCCAAAGAACGCTCTAAGTCGGCAATCATGCGGGCTAGCGCACCATCCAGCTCTGCTTCGTCCACGGTTTCGGGTTCCGGCACTTCAATGGCCTTGAGTTCCGCTAATTCGGCGCTGTCTACCAGTTCAACACCCAACATGGCGCAACCTTGGAGAACCAGCATCGCGCACAGCGCGAGCACAAAACGGCCCAGTCCCAAACCAGGAAGCTGGATTGCAGGAATAAGGCCCAAAGGCGATGGGATCTTCATGTTTTTGTTTCCTGTGTACACAGAGCGGTTAAAGCCACTCAAAACGACGAAATAGGCAGCGCCATCATACCGGCAGCGTCTTCCGGAGGCGGACCCGCATAAACGTTCAACATCGCACTATGCGGGCCAACTTGTGTGACTTCCGCCAAGCCAATCACTGCCAAAGAGGACTGTAGACCGCGGGATCTAAAGCGATGGCTGGTGGGCAAGATGGCCATGCGCTGGCCCGGATAAATGCCAATGTCGGTGCCGCCTTGTAGGGTCATTTGTGCCGCTGAGGCGGTGAGCAAAATGGCTGTTTGGCCGTGGCAGTGGATGGCGGTGTTCAGCTCACCAAGGGTTGTTTGCAGCCATTGCTGCAAGGCCTCGGTGGTGCCCTGGGGTAGGTCTATCCAAGCCAACTGGTTTCGTGTTGCCTGTTTGGAAGAACCGATGCTTAGCGTTTCTTGCCAGTCTGCAACGACCTGATCCGCTGCAATCAACGACATGACTAGCTTCAGACGCATGCCCCGGCGAATGGGCGGTATCGGGTTAAGACGCTGGGCGATGGTTTTGCCCTCGCTGACCTCAATACGCACTCGTAACTGCAGGTCTTCGACCCGAGCTGGCCCCGCAGTCATGTGATGCTGATAGGCGGACAGAACCGCTTGGGTGGAGGCGGCGGCCTGTAGCGTCGCGATACGGGCAAGGCCCCCATCCCGAACTCCGGCAGCCAAGGATTTCTCCACCACGGCTCCGGCGGCGGCAGCCATATTGGATGCTGACGCACTGGCGCTGGGCTCAATGGCGATGTTCAGGCCTACCCTCTGAGGCCGCGGGCTAGATGCCTGGCAGCCTTGCGCCGCCGACTTATCGGCATAGGTCAGGCTTGCTTTCCCGTAACGTGTGCCGTTAACGGTAGGGCGCAGTTGTTCCAGCTGAAGATCACTGAACACCATGACGTCTTCGCGCAGGGTGCCACGACTGTTGGTCCAGCCGCTGGCGGCTACTCGTGCTTTGCCCTCCATGGCCAGGGTTAGCAGGCTCTGCTTCAGTTCGCGCAGTTGATCTTCAGATTCAACGGTCTGGGAGACGCTGGCAATCATCGGCTCTTGTTGGGCATAGGCGTTTAGCGCCAAAGCAGCCAGCAACACCACCGCCCCTGGCGCTGATGCAAAAACCTTGACCAGTTGCCACCAAGTCTCCACGGTAACTCCTAACGACCCGCGCCAGCACTTTGCAGGTAATTGCTGATTAGCTCGTCCATGGTGCGTTGGGACAATGACAGCTTGGTTTCGTAGGTTTCTTCACCGATCGGCGTAATGCTCACAACCCGAGCACCGTAAATAACGCCTTCTACCCGGCTTCGCAGCTGATCTTGGGTAATGGACATATCCGCCATGGTGCCCGTGGCATCAATGTACTGACCGTAAACCTGTTCCGCCAAGGACCGATAGGCATCCAACTTTGACGCTTTGATCGCCATTAACCGTTGTTGCGCCGGGGTATCACCGTGCTGAGAGGCGATGACAGCATATCCCGTCGCAATGATTCCTTCGGACTCGGACACCGGGTACAGCTGTTGGGTACGCGGACCACCCACGCAACCCGCCAGCAGCCACCCTGCCAAGAGCGCCGTCATTATTGTGCGTGCGCAGCGAATTTTTGACCTGTTGATGTCATACATGAGCGGGGTGCCCCTTTGTTCCTACTTGCTCGTTCTATGTTTATCGGCCGAAACGCCTATTTCTTGAATGCCGCCAGACCCCGGTTGGGGCCTTGGTGTTAGCCCATCGACCCGGGCTTTTGAAACGAGCTATCCATCCGGGTCATTGATCACGACCAGTAATCCGGGCGGAGATTTAGGCACGCTTTGTGCATCTACCCTGTCATCTACGGGAAAGGGCGCTTTCCCGACACTTTGGCGCGGTAAATTAAGGCATCACAGACAGCGAATGGCCACATCTACTCTTAATCTGTCAGAACTTCGACAACTCACGTCGACCATGCCGTGGACCTCTTTGGCCATGCCCATTGCGGTCATCCTCATTTTGACCATGTTGATCCTGCCACTGCCGCCTTTGATGCTGGATTTTTTCTTTACCCTGAACATTCTGCTGGCGCTGCTGATCATCATGGTGGCTCTGAACACCTCTGAAACCCTGAACTTCTCTTCTTTTCCGACCATCATCCTGTTCGCCACCATGCTGCGGTTGGGCCTTAACGTTGCCTCTACCCGAGTGGTGCTGCTGGAGGGTCACCAGGGTGGCGATGCTGCGGGTAAGGTCATCGCAGCCTTCGGTGAATTCGTCATTGGCGGCAACTATGTGGTGGGTTTCATCGTCTTTGCGATTTTGATGATTATTAACTTCATCGTCATCACCAAGGGCGCGGGGCGAGTATCCGAAGTGATTGCTCGCTTTACTCTAGATGCCCTACCCGGCAAGCAAATGGCCATCGATGCGGACCTGAACGCCGGTGTCATCGACCAAGAAACCGCAAAACTGCGACGGGCCCAGGTTGCCCAAGAATCGGACTTTTTTGGCTCCATGGACGGTGCGTCGAAGTTTGTTCGTGGTGATGCGGTGGCAGGCCTGCTGATTTTGCTCATTAACCTGGTTGGCGGTCTGCTGATTGGCCTGCTGCAGTACGACATGACCCTATCGGATGCCGCTCGAGCCTACATTCTGCTGACCATTGGCGATGGTTTGGTGGCCCAGCTACCGGCGCTGATCCTTTCCCTGGCCACAGCCATTATCGTGACCCGGGTAACCACCTCCGAGTCCACCCCAGATCAGGCCAGCAAGCAGCTGGCAAACCCCTTAGCTTTTTTCATTGCTGGCGGCATCTTGACCGTGATGGGCATCGTGCCTGGCATGCCAAACATGATCTTTTTGTTGTTGGGCGGCACCGCTGTGGCCCTAGGCCTGTACATTCAGCGCCAGCAAAAAATTACCGCCATGGACATACCCTCACCTGCCGAGGCATTGGCCGCTCAAGCGCCCAGCGAAAACAACCCGGACCTACTGGAATTGGGTTGGGATGATGCGGGTCAGGTGGACGTCATCAGCTTGGAGCTGGGTTATGGCCTGATTCCCATGGTCGATGCGGATGCTGGCGGTCGATTGCTCAACCGGCTTAAGGGTATTCGTAAAAAATTATCCGCTGAGATGGGCTTTTTGCTGCCGTCTATCCGTATTCGGGACAATTTGGACAGCGCCCCGGACGCCTATCAGATCGTGCTCAATGGCTCTGTCCGTGGGGTCGGTGTTATTGCTGGCGGCAAAGAAATGGCCATCAACCCCGGCAATGTACTGACCGAGATTCCCGGCGAGCCTGGAAAGGACCCCGCTTTTGGTTTGGACGCGGTGTGGATCGAGCCCAGCGAGCGGGAATACGCCCAGGCAGTGGGCTACACCGTGGTAGATGCCAGCACGGTGATTGCCACTCACCTGAACAGTGTGATCAAAAACAACGCTGATGAGCTGATGACCTACGACGTGGCCCAACAGTTGATTGATAAGATCTCTGAAACGTCGCCAAAGCTCATCGAAGACCTGATTCCCGAACGACTAACCCTGGGCACCGTTGTGCGAGTGCTGCAAAACCTGCTGCGAGAGCGGGTGCCCTTGCGAGACATGCGTACCATTTTGGAAACCTTGGCCGAGGAATCCGCACGCACTCAAGACGCCGGCCAACTGTGCGCGCTGGTCAGGCCCAAACTTGCCCGACTGATCGTTCAGGACATTATTGATCCCGACGAGACGTTGGCGGTCATGACGTTGGACCCAACCCTAGAGCAATTGCTTACGGACTTGGTTTCTCGGGCTAACAGCTACGATGAAATCGCTCTGGAACCGTCTTTGGCCGAGAGCTTCTTTGCCTCTATTCGAACCACCATTGAAGAGCTGGAGCAGCAAGAGCTGCCCGCCGTGCTGGTGGTGTCGCCTATTTTGCGCCCCTGGTTGGCCCGCTTGCTGCGACGCAGCACTAAGGACCTGACCGTGCTGTGCTACACCGAAATCCCCGACGACCAACCCATCAGCGTTGTGTCATCTATCGAAGTTAATGAACGTGAGGACGAGCAAACCTAACGGTTGCCGAAATACCTATGGAACTAAAAAGATTTGTTGGCAGTGACAGTAAGGCAACAATGGATCAGGTCCGCGCCCGATACGGCGACGATGCCCTGATCATCTCCACCAACAAAGTGGGTAATAAAACCGAGATGATTTGTGCGGTGGAAGCACCGATCTCCGAGCCTGGGGACAAGCCCCAAGCTAACCCACAGCAAGGGTTGGACATCAGCGAAGCCACATCTACGGTGGCGTCGTTGTTAAACCGGGTCGCTGCCAGCGCCGCGGGTAAAGAAGGGTTGTCTCCAAGCGTCCAAGCCAAGAAGCAGCAAGAGCCTGGCGTGTCGCGGGTTGCTAAGGCCTTTGGTCAGGAGTTGGAATCCGCACTCAATCAACATCAACAAACAACGACCGCCAGCAGCTCGCCAGACGTCACCCCTAGCTGGGTAGCTGAGGAAGCAGCCGCTGCTGCTTTTACACCAACCCAAGCCGAAGCATCAGCTGACCAGCATGCCATGCGAGCAATGATGCAGACCATTCAACAGGACCTGGCCCAACTGCGCACCCAACTGGAGCAGCAAGCGGCGGCTCAAGGACCTATCCGTCAGGCGCAGCTGGCAATGGCCTCCATCAATCAGCGCGTAGCTGAACACGCCGCCGATACCAACGGCGTCGCGGGGCAAGTACAGACTCTTATCAGCCAGCCCATCAGTATGCAGCGAGACTGGGCTGGCACCCACGCCTTCGTTGGTCAACCTGGGGTGGGTAAAAGCACGGTTATCGCTGAACTGGTTCAGCAATTGTCTGGGCAACAAGACAATCCCACCAACGTTGCGGTTTTGTCCTTGCAGCGCCAGCCGGGGATGACTGGATCCGAATTGCCCAGGTTACTGGAACCCAATCACTCCGGATTGGCCCAGCTGTGCCAAGGCCTAGGCGTGGTCTACCTTCAGGCCAAGGACCCAGTGCACTTGGGCCAATTACTGGCGCGCTACCGACAAGATCACTGTGTGTTTATTGATACCTCAGCCGCTGAGCTGCATAACGAACAGGGATTGATCAACCTGATTGCGGAACATGAAGTGCTGCCTCACCTTTGCGTGGCGGGGGACGCGTCCACCCGTACCATCGATCAACTGGTAAGCCGCATCCCCTGGATCGCTTCGTCTGTGGTGATTACCCGATTCAACCTAGTGCCGGACCCGGATGCGCTGATCGCCAGCCTTGATGCTTGTTCTGCCAAAATTTCAGGCGTCTCAGGACATTTGGTTGACGATCAGGCAGCTGACGACAAAAAAAGCAATTCAGCCAATACCTTAGAAGAATAATCTATATACTAGATGTTCACAGGAAGTGATAATTTTCACCTATGTCTGAGCCAGAAAGCACAACGAGCGTCCTCGGTATCGCCAGCGGCAAAGGTGGCGTCGGTAAGACCACTGTGGCCGTTAATCTTGCGCTGGCCCTACAAGCCAAAGGGCTGCGGGTTGGCTTGCTGGACGCTGACTTGGGATTGGCCAACTCGCAAATTCTCCTGGGTGTTAATGCGCCGTTAAACGTAAGCCATGTCTTTAACGGCGATAAAACCGTAGCCGACGTTGCGGTAGCAAGCTCGCATGGGCTGTTATTGATCCCAGGCGCTTCCGGCAATCAGGCCCTGGCGAATATTTCCGCCATTGAGGCTAGGTCGCTGATCGACCAAATATTGCAAACGTTTCCGGATCTCGATGTGCTGCTGATCGACTCTGCAGCTGGATTGTCCAGCGCAAACATGAGCTTTTTGGACGCCTGCGACATGCGCCTGCTGATCATGCAGGACGAACCCGCATCCATTGCGGATGCCTACGGCCTGATTAAGCTGGAAAGCCGCAAGGATCGTTTGCAAGAACTCTATCTGGTGCCTAATCGCGTCCCGTCCGAGCAAGCCGGGAAAGCGCTATTCGACAAGATGAACATGGTCTGCATGAAATTTTTGGAGGAGCCCGTCAGCTATCTGGCTTGTGTGCTACAGGATGATTTAATTGCACGGGTAACCCGCAAACGCGAAACCCTGGTGGATCACCACCCAAGCAGTGCGGCCGCGAGTAACTTTAATCAACTTGCAGACCTGGTGATGACGCGCTTGAGCGCCAACGCACCCCAACAGGCGATGGAGCGCGCGTAACGTGGCAACCATCGACGCCTATGAAGATCAAAGCGATCAATCCGGGGTTTCCATTGGTCAGCACTACACACTGGTCAAGCGCATTGCTTACCACCTGCGAACTCGACTCCCTGCCAGTATCGCCACTGACGATTTAATTCAGGCGGGCATGGAAGGACTGATTCACGCTCAGCGCGCTTTTGAACCTTCGCGAGGCATCGAGTTCGAGATGTTTGCTAAGACGCGTATCCGCGGCGCCATGCTGGACGAAGTGCGGCGGATTTCTTATTCCACGCGATCGGCGATCACGATCAAACGCGAACAAGATCAGGCGATCTCCGCACTGAGCAAGGAACTAGGGCGGGCGCCAAAAAACACCGAAGTGGCGGACTATCTGGGCAAAGACATTGCGACCTTTGAAAAAGAGCGATTGATTGCCGAAGGCGTAGACGTTGTTAGCTCAGATGCCATACCCACCAATCTTGAAGAATCCAGTGAGTTGGATTCAGGCCCAGACCAATCTCTGGAGCGTGAGCAGACCATCGAACAATTGGCCGAAGCCATTGAACAATTGCCGGAGCGGGCTCGGATGGTCTTAGCCCTGTACTACCAGGAAGAAATGAATCTCAAAGAAATTGGCGCCATTTTGGACGTCAGTGAATCTCGAATCAGTCAAATCATCTCTGAGACCGCAGGAAAATTGCGCACCTTGATGACATGAAGGCGTACGCTCGCGTATTAACGCCGAAAGGGAGTTTTTATGGGTCTTTTTAAAGGCATGAAACAATCGAAGGAGCGGCAAAAGGCCAAAGCGTTTTACGAAAGCGCTGCGAACCTGCCCCCGGACTCGCGTGAAACCCGCAAACTTCGGTCGGTGCTGGGAAACCGTACCACCGCTTTCATCGACATGACCTTCATCGATGGCGCTAAGCGCACGGAAGCCTATATTGATGCAGCAGAAGCGGCCAAGGCCCATGGCGGCAAGCCGCCTGAAATGCCCAAAGCTTCATGTTATCGAGAAGTCAAAACCGTTGGTGGTGCTGTCTGGGTTTATTTACCCCAAAGCTATGCGGATCAATTTTTCGCCTTAGGCTCAAAATTTCAGCAAAGCGTTATCACGCCGGCGGCGGTACTGGAGATTACGGAATCGTTGTCCAAAGAAATTGCCGAGGCTTTGCTGCTCGATCATCCGCTAACCCCGCTACAATTCTTGGCGGGGGATTCCGGTGACGCCGAACCGCAACCCGAACAAAGCGACGAAGACGAAAGCTAAGCGTCCATCTCGGTCGGGGTTGCCCCGGCCAACTCGCACTCTCGAATAAGCTCTGCCACTAGGGTTTTTGCCGGGCGCTCACGAAGATGGCCCAGACCTGTCCCCACCCAAACACTTTGAAACTCACCTTGTCCTACCGCGCCAGCCCAGCTGCGCAGTGGCCCCGTTAGCGTGTTTTGCAGAGGGAAGGGCAAATACGGCTGATTGTGCATCAAGTCCATAAACCGATTACGCAGCCCCCTCGCCGGACGCCCGGAAAACGCTCGGGTAAAGGCCGTCTGACGCTGGGCCTGAGTCATTAACATTTGACGATGCGTGTCTGGCGTCCCCGCCTCAGGACAGAGCAAAAACGCCGATCCCAGCTGGGCCGCCACTGCACCCGCGTTCAAGACGTCAGCGATATCGGACCCTTGTACTAATCCGCCCGCCGCAACGACCGGTAGGGCAGTCGTCTCAACCAGTCGCCGGGTCAGCGACCGAACCCCCAGCTGCTCGTCCGGCTGCTGAGGATCAAAACAACCGCGATGCCCACCGGCCTCCCAACCTTGGGCCACGATAAAGTCCGCGCCAGCGGCCTCAATGGCCAAAGCCTCTTGGACGCAGGTAGCGGTCACGCCGACGCTGATACCCAAGCTGTGGGCGCGATCAATAATCAACGCATGAGGAATACCGAAATGAAACGTCAATACCGACGGCCTGTGCGCCCAGACCGGTTCTAGCTGAGCAGCCAAATCTGGTGCGTATGGCGGTGTGGGGGGCGCCAATTCAACAGCGGCCGCCCCCGGCAATTTGCCCAATGCTTGGATGGCCCGCGCCTGGTCCCCAGAGCCGGGCGCCGTCACTTCCGGGAAGATAAAAAAATTGGCGTTTAGCAACCCGTCGGTCAGCGCCCGAGTCGCGGCTAACACGGAATCAATACCTTCAGGATCGGTATAGGCAAAGCCAAAACTACCCACCCCGGCGCTGTCTGCTACGGCGGCAACCAATGCCGGTGTGTTGAAGCCTCCCGCCATCGGGGCGAGAAAGAGGGGAATATCGAGCTTGGATAGGTCTAGCACTTTGCAACTCCGGTCGTCGTAACCCGCTGAGAACAGTGACGGGAAGGGATATCGAGCGATAAAAACGAGGTTCCGGAGAAAAGGTCAGCGTGTTTTTATCTTCAATGCCTTATGAGTGTTTGCAAGATTTGGATTTCGTTGAAAAGTTACCGCTTACATTCCATTTGCTGCTGCGCCGAGAAACAGGCCCAAAATCGCTATGGGTAGCAAAACGATCCCACCTGCAATCGCTAGTGTCGTTTTTGCGCCATCGATCGTTTCAACTTCTATATATGCGATTTCTTTCACATCAATCGTTATTCCCTGGCCTGGGTTTTTCTTCGCGCCAACAATATTCTCCCCGGATTTTTGCAATAAGGTCCCGACCAAGTTCTCGTCTGACATGCTTACTATTTGCATGTAATGGGAGTCACCATTTTGGAGCGTCACTAAGACTTTGTCTCCATTTTCCAAAATAGATGAAAGCTCAACTTCTTTGTAATAATCGAGCTTATTAAAAGAGGTACAAGCCACGGCTAAAGAAATCAAAGGCATTAATAGAAATACTTTCATAGCGGGATTTTTGCGGAAAAAAACCATAGGAATATCCTTTTAAAGCGGGCTAAAGAAGCGACTCGCTGAAAACGAGCAAATCTAGAAGCAGCGTACTAAGAGGCTTTGTCTTCTTATTTTGCGGCTGCAACAAACGTGCCGCTGGCATTTTGCGCGTTTTCAAATTCGTTTGCCAAAAAGTCGTCCAAATCAGAATTTATTCGACGGTAACAGACTTCGCCAAATTCCTCGGCTGATCAACATCCGTGCCTTTGATCAGCGCGATGTGGTACGCCAACAACTGCAGGGGCACCACGTAGGCGATTGGCGCCAGGTACTTGTTACACGCCGGAAGAGCCATATGCACAATGCCCTCTTCTGGTTGCGCATCAATTCCCTCTTCGGCAAACACGTACAGCTCTCCTCCCCGAGAACGTACCTCCTGAAGATTGGAGTAGAGTTTTTCCAGCAGCTCGTCGTTGGGTGCGATGGCCACCACCGGCATATTTTCATCAACTAAGGCCAGCGGACCGTGCTTGAGCTCGCCGGCGGCATAACCTTCAGCATGGATATAGGAAAGCTCTTTCAGTTTTAAGGCCCCTTCCAGGGCGATGGGGTACAGGCTTCCGCGTCCAAGGTACAAGGCGTGTTCTTTGTTCGCGAACTTTTGCGCTAACGTTTCGATCTGACCGTCTAGGGCCAGTAAACGCTCAATGACTTCGGGCAATTGATGCAGCTGAGTGACCAGCTCCGCCTCTAAGTCTTGAGACAGGCCATTATGCCGCCCAAGCAGCAGGGTTATCAGCATTAGCGCCGTGGTCTGAGCGACAAAGGCCTTGGTTGAGGCCACTCCCACTTCTGTGCCGGCGTTAAGCATCAACGCCATATCGGATTCCCGCACCGTTGCTGAGGTAGCTACATTGCACAGGGTTAGGGTTGCCAAAAAGTCGGCTTCCTTGGCCAGCCGCAATGCGGCCAAGGTATCCGCGGTTTCGCCGGATTGGGAAATGGTAATAAACAGGCCGTTTTTTACTGGCGCGGGTTTGCGGTAACGGTACTCGCTGGCGATTTCTACCTGGCAAGGCAGGCCCGTGAGCTCCTCGAGCCAATAACGCGCCACGCAGCCGGCCAGATAACTGGTACCACAGGCGACGATGGTCACCGCTTCAACCTGGCTTAACAGGGATTGGGAGCCTTCGCCCAATGTGGCCTCGAGCACAGCGGTTTTGCCTACGCGACCTTCCAGCACCCGGGTAACTACGTTAGGTTGCTGGAACATTTCTTTCTGCATGAAGTGCCGATAATTGCCGCGCTCTAGGTCGTCTGCCTCCATGGCCACTTTAACGTCGGCCCGGACCACGTATTCATCAGCGATGTTCCAGATGGTGATATCGTCCTTACGCAGGTCGACTAAATCGCCTTCTTCTAAATAGATAAAACGATCGGTCACTGCCCGTAGGGCCAGCACATCCGAGGCAAGATAATTTTCGCCAATACCCTTGCCCAAAATCAGCGGGCAACCTTGTCGAGCCGCGATGATGCGATCGCTTTCGCCTGCTGCAACCACCGCAATCGCGTAGGCGCCCTCCAACCGTCGCACGGCTTGGCGGACCGCTTCCAACAAATCGTCAGCGTCCTGCCAGTAGTGATTAATGAGATGGGCGACTACCTCGGAATCGGTTTCGGAAGTAAATTCGTAGCCCGCCTGCCGCAGCTCCTCGCGCAAGGCTGCGTGATTTTCAATGATGCCGTTGTGGACCAAACACAGGTCTTTGCCTGACGCCTGATGGATGGACCGATGCGGATGGGCATTGGCGGTGGTCACTTTGCCGTGAGTGGCCCAGCGGGTATGCGCGATGCCGGTTTGGCCGCGAATGGGCTGTTGCTCAAGGGCGTCAACAAGGTTTTGCACTTTGCCTGGCTGACGATTCAGGTTTAGCGCGCCGGACGCATCCAATACGCCCACGCCAGCGGAGTCGTATCCTCGATATTCCAAGCGTTGCAATCCACGAATCAAAATCGGGATAGCGTTACGCTCGGCCACCGCGCCAACAATGCCACACATCCCGCTACCCCTTGTTCACAAATTTGCTAAACAGAATCACCATGCGCGCGCCCTTCTATTTCTTCCGGTCCTGGGGACTACGCCAATTGGCAATATTGCGCTGACGGGTGCGCCCCACCGCTAGATCGTGATCGTCCACCTTGCTGGTGATGGTAGACCCGGCGGCGACAAAGGCGCTATCGCCCACCTCTAACGGTGCGACTAAGGTGCTATTGGTGCCGATAAAGGCGTCTTGGCCAATATGGGTATGGTGTTTATCCACGCCGTCGTAATTACAGGTCACCGTGCCAGCGCCAATGTTCGTATTTGCGCCGATGGTGGCGTCGCCCAAGTAGGTTAGGTGGCTGGCCTTGGTACCCTGGCCAAGGCTGACTTTTTTGGTTTCAACGAAGTTGCCAATTTTCACCCCTGCCTCGAAGTGGCTACCCGGACGAACGCGTGCAAAGGGTCCCAGAGAACAGTGGTCGCCCACCACTGCACCTTCGATTACGGTGTTGGGTTGGACGGTAACCCCGCTGCCGATAACGCTGTCTTCGATCACGGCGTTTGGTCCAATGACAACGCCGTCACCCAAGGTAACGTTACCGATAAAGACGGTGTTGACGTCAATGACACAGTCGGCGCCACAAGTAAGCGTGCCGCGAATGTCCATTCGGCTGGGATCCAGCAGGGTCGTGCCCCCGCGCATCAGCGCCTGGGCTTGTTGAAGCTGATAAATGCGTTCTGCCTGAGCCAATTGAATGCGGTCGTTGACCCCCAGCACTTCGTTTTCGTCCGCGGCGACTATGCCGGTAACGGTTATGCCGGCTTGCACCGCCATGGCTATGGTGTCGGTGAGATAGTATTCACCTTGGCTATTGTTGCTGTCTAAATTACTGATCCAACCCCGCAATCGCTCAGACGATACCGCGAGGATGCCAGAGTTAATCTCCTGTATGGCTCGCTGAGCGGGGCTTGCATCCTTGTGTTCGACGATGGCCTCAATGGAGCCTTCGGCGTTTCTGGTGATACGGCCTAGCTCCGCTGGGTCAGCCACATTAGCCGTCACCACCGCCATGTGTCCTTGTTCCGCAACCGCTACGCACTGTTCCAGGGTTTGGGTGCTGATCAGGGGCACGTCACCGTACAAAACCAAACAAATCGTGTCGTCGGGGATATCCGCCAGCGCCAAGCCCACCGCATGGCCGGTGCCCAGCTGCTGGGCTTGCAGCACAGAACGGGTGGTTACCGCCTGTGTTGCCAGACTGGCTTCAATGGCTTCGATGCCGTGGCCCAAGACCAAACTGATGGTGTTTGGCTGCAAAGCCGCAGTGGTTGCCAACACCCGGTGCAACATGGGTTGGCCTGCAATGGGGTGCAAAACCTTGGGTAGGTGGGACTTCATTCGGCTGCCCTTTCCGGCAGCCAGAACAACGGCGTGCAGATTCATGGTGTGTTACCCGCTTCAGTGTCAGACACCGACGTGTCAGAGTGATGAGATCGGGAGTCTACCTGCTGCCGGCGCAAAAAGTCAGGCCGGCAGACGGGGATTAGGCGTTAACGACGACGGCGGCGCAGTTCTTCTAGCGTGCGTTGCTTGGCTAGGGCTTCTGCCATCATGGCTGCTGCAGAAGAGAACTCGGTTTCGGCGTTGCGGTCTTCCATGGCTTTTTCGGCCTGCTGGCGCGCTTCTTCCGCCTGAGCCTCGTCCAGATCTTCCGCGCGCACTGCGGTATCGGCCAGCAGCGTGACGAATCCCGGCTGCACTTCCAGATAACCGCCGGAGGCGTAAAAGATCTCTTCACTGCCATCTTCCATGCGCAGGGTAACCGCGCCGGGACTGATGCCGGTGAGCAACGGGGCGTGGCCTGGGGTAATCCCCAGTTCACCGATGGTGCCGCGCAAAGACAACGCTGTGACGGCGCCGGAAAACAGGGACTCTTCCGCGCTTACGATTTCACACTGTATTGTTGCCAAACTCTTTTCCTCATTACCCGTGAGCGGGAATTGTCTATACCGTCAGACGAAATTACAGGGTCTTCGCTTTTTCCACAGCGTCTTCGATCCCGCCGACCATGTAGAACGCATCTTCAGGCAGATCGTCGTATTCACCGTCCAAGATGGCCTTAAAGCTACGAACAGTGTCTTCGCGGCTAACGAACTTGCCCGCGTTGCCGGTGAACTGCTCCGCTACGAAGAACGGCTGGGAGAAGAACTTCTGCACTTTACGTGCGCGATAAACCAGCTGCTTGTCCTCTTCGGACAGCTCGTCCATGCCCAAGATGGCGATGATGTCGCGCAGTTCTTGGTAGCGCTGTAGTACCTGCTGCACTTGCTGAGCCACGTTGTAGTGCTCTTCGCCCACAACCAGTGGATCCAGCTGACGGCTGGTGGAGTCCAGAGGGTCTACCGCTGGGTAAATACCCAAGTCGGTAATCGCTCGAGACAAGGTTACCGTAGAGTCCAAGTGCGCGAAGGTGGTGGCGGGCGAGGGGTCGGTCAAATCGTCCGCGGGTACGTATACCGCTTGCACGGATGTGATCGAACCTGCCTTGGTGGTGGTGATTCGCTCTTGCAGCACGCCCATCTCTTCCGCCAGTGTGGGCTGATAACCTACCGCTGAGGGCATACGACCCAACAGCGCGGATACTTCCGTACCGGCCAACGTGTAGCGATAGATGTTATCGACGAAGAGCAGTACATCACGGCCTTCGTCACGGAATTTTTCTGCCATGGTCAAACCGGTTAGCGCTACGCGCAGACGGTTACCGGGAGGCTCATTCATCTGGCCAAATACCAGTGAGATCTTGTCCAGAACGCCGGCCTCTTCCATTTCGTAGTAGAAGTCGTTGCCCTCACGAGTACGTTCACCTACCCCAGCAAAAACCGACAGACCAGAGTGCTCGATGGCGATGTTTCGGATCAGCTCAAGCATGGTTACGGTCTTGCCCACACCGGCGCCACCGAATAGGCCGACCTTACCGCCTCGGGCGAAAGGACAAATCAAGTCGATGACCTTAATACCGGTTTCCAAAACCTCGTTACCGCCAATTTGATCTTCATAGGCAGGCGCCTTGCGGTGAATCGGCATCACTTCTTTGGCGTTAACCGGTCCCTTTTCGTCGATGGGCGTACCCAGTACGTCAACGATGCGGCCTAGGGTTTCTTCGCCCACCGGAATGGAAATTGGCGCGCCGGTGTTGGTCACTTCTAGGCCTCGAGACAGGCCGTCTGAAATACCCATGGCAATGGTGCGTACAATGCCGTCGCCCAGCTGCTGCTGTACTTCTAAGGTCAGCCCACTGTCTGTGACAGAAAGTGCGTCATAAATCTTAGGTACATTGTTTCGATCAAACTCTACATCGATGACCGCGCCGATAATTTGTACGATTCGACCGCTACTCATTTCTAGCCTCTTTATTTCTTTGGTTTAAATACTGTTGCTGTGGTTTAACTGTTTGCTGGTTCCAAGCCCGGGTTGCCCCTGTGCTCGGTTATACCGCCGCTGCGCCGCCTACAATTTCCGCGATTTCTTGGGTAATAGCCGCTTGTCGCGCGTTGTTGTAAATCAGCTGCAGTTCGTCAATTAACTTTTCTGCGTTCTCTGTGGCGTTTTTCATGGCGATCATTTTGGCCGCCTGCTCGCATGCGCCGTTTTCGACCACCGCTTGATAGACCTGCGATTCCAGATAACGCAGCAACAACCCTTCGATTAGCTGCCGAGCGTCTGGCTCGTATATGTAGTCCCAACGATGCTGGTAAGCCTCGTCATCACTCGGATCCAGCGGCAGTAGCTGCCGAACCGTGGGGGTTTGGGTCATGGTGTTTTCGAAATCGTTGCTGGCCAAGAACAGCTGATCGATGGTGCCGTCGGCGTAAGCGTCTAGCATCACTCGAATACCGCCAATCAGATCTGCGATGGCTGGGCTTTCTCCCACATCCGGCATGACCGCAACGATGTTGGCGCCGACGGAACGAAAGAACGGGCCGGCTTTGTTGCCGATCAGACCCATGTCCACTTCGATGCCTTGGGCATCCAGTTGCGCCATCTGCTTTACGACGGTGCGGAACAAGTTCACGTTCAGGCCGCCGCATAAGCCGCGATCTGACGACACCACAATAAAGCCAACACGTTTCACATCACGAGCCTGCATAAAGCTGTGGGTGAATTCCGGGTTTGCATTTGCCAGGTGACTGATCACGCCACGAATGCGATCGCTGTAGGGCTTGCCCTGCTGCATACGGTCTTGGGTGCGGCGCATTTTGCTCGCCGCAACCATTTGCATGGCACTGGTGATCTTTTGCGTGTTTTGCACGCTGCCAATCTTGTTTTTGATCTCTTTGCCGACGGCCATCTTTTTTCCTTTAGCGCTTTATCGTCGAGTAAGCAGGGGCTTAGTAAGCCTGGGTTGCTTTGAATTTCTCGATGATTTCTTTCAACGTTGCCACAACGTCGTCGCTATAAGCGCCAGTTTCATTGGTGCTTTGTACAAAGTCTGCGTATTCAGCATTCATGAAGCTCAACAAGCCTGCTTCGAAGTCCAATACCTTCTCAACAGGCACGTCTTCCAGATAGCCTTCGTTGGCCGCAAACAACACTGTGCCCATTTCTGCTACGGACATTGGTGAGAATTGCTTTTGCTTCATCAACTCGGTAACCCGTGCACCGTGCTCCAATTGGCGACGAGTCGCGTCGTCTAGATCCGACGCGAACTGCGAGAATGCCGCCAATTCACGGTATTGGGCCAAAGCCATTTTGATACCGCCAGAGATCTTCTTCATGAAGGGCACCTGGGCAGAACCACCGACGCGGGATACCGAGATTCCGGGGCTCATGGCGGGGCGCAGACCTGAGTTGAAGTTCTCTGTCTCCAAAAAGATCTGGCCATCGGTAATGGAGATCACGTTGGTTGGTACGAAGGCGGATACGTCGCCGGCCTGAGTTTCAATAATCGGCAGCGCTGTGAGCGAGCCAGTCTTGCCTTTAACGGCTCCACCGGTTTGTTGCTCAACATAGGCAGCATTCACTCGGGCAGCTCGTTCCAACAAACGAGAGTGCAAATAGAACACGTCACCAGGATACGCTTCACGGCCCGGGGGTCGCTTCAGCAACAATGAGATCTGACGATAGGCCCAAGCTTGCTTGGTCAAATCATCGTAAATGATCAATGCGTCTTCACCGGTGTCCCGGAAGTACTCACCAATGGTGCAGCCGGAATAGGCTGAAATGAACTGCATGGAAGCTGGGTCTGCAGCACCCGCAGCAACCACAGTGGTGTATTCCATGGCGCCGTTTTCTTCCAAGGTTCGTACCACGTTAGCGATGGTGGACATCTTCTGGCCGATAGCCACGTAGATGCACTTAATACCACTGCTCTTCTGGTTGATGATGGCGTCTACCGCGATGGCGGTTTTACCAATTTGGCGGTCACCAATGATCAACTCACGCTGACCACGACCAACCGGAACCATGGCGTCAATACACTTGAACCCTAACTGTACGGGTTGGTCCACGGACTGACGGGCGATAACCCCAGGCGCCACCTTCTCGATAGGCGAGGTGGTTTTGGCGTTCAGCGGACCTTTGCCATCAATGGGATTACCCAGAGCGTCAACCACGCGACCCAACAGTTCGGGGCCAACAGGCACTTCGAGGATTCGGCCTGTGCAGCGGGCGGTCATACCTTCGGTCAGGGCGTCGTAATCACCCAGTACCACCACGCCCACGCTGTCACGTTCCAAGTTCAACGCCATGCCATAGAGGCCGCCGTCAAATTCGATCATTTCGCCGTATTGGGCTTGGGCCAAGCCGTGGATACGCACGATACCGTCGGATACACCAACGATGGTGCCTTCGTTTTGCGCTTCTGCTTTGACATCCAGGCCTTGGATACGCCCCTTGATGATGTCACTGATTTCCGATGGATTCAGTTGCTGCATGCTAGCTTCCTTTTAACTCTTGTTTCGCATTGACGGTGGCAGTTCGCCGGTCCGTTATTTTTGCACCAAAGTTTCGACTAATTTTTTGAGCCGGCCTTTTACTGATCCGTCGATGACGATATCGCCTGCCCGAATGATTGCACCACCCACCAAGCTTTGGTCGACTCGGGAGGTAATGCTGATTTCTTTGCTGTACTTCTTATGCAGCGCTGCTTTGAGCGTATCGCTTTGCTCAGCGCTCAACTCATATGCGGAAATGATTTCCACGTCCATGGTCTGCTCTTGCTCAGCTCGCAGCGCTTCAAACTGCTCTCTGACCTCGGCCAGCAAGCCCAAACGATCGTGCTCCGCCAATGCCTGCAAAAAAGGCCCGGCTTGGCTGTCGATTTCGTCACCGCAGAGCTCGGCCAGCTTGTTGGCCTTGTCTTCTGCCGCCAGATCTGGGCTATCCAGCATGACCTGCACAACATCGTTTTGGCTGGTGGCCACTAGTGTTGCCAAAGACGTGGACCAGGCTTCTAACGTGCCTGCACTTTGCGCCAAGCCAAACACTGCGTTGGCGTAGGGGCGGGATAGGGTCGCTAGCTCTGCCATGGTTTACAGCTCTGCCGCAAGTTTGGTCAGCATGGCTTCGTGCTTAGCGGCATCGATGTTGTCTTCGATGACGCGCTCTGCACCAGCAATAACCAGATTAGCCACTTCACCGCGCAGGGTTTCTTTAGCGCGGTTCATTTCCTGATCGATCTCTGCCCGAGCAGCTTCCAACAACCGCTGCCCCTCTTGGCGCGCTTCATCTTTCGCCTCTTCGACCATCTGACTCGCCCGTCCGCGGGCTTGCTCGATGATGGCGCTGGCTTCGGCTTTTGCTTCCGCCAATTCGGTTTGTGCATTGCTGGCAGCGCTGGCTAGCTTCTGATCCGCTTCTTCTGAAGCACGCAGACCCGCGGCAATGGCTTCTTGGCGTTCGCGCATGGCGCCGCCAACCATTGGCCAAATGTACTTCATACAGAACCAAACAAAGATAACAAACGTTATGCTCTGGCCTAGTATCGTTGCATTTAGGTTCATCGCAGCTCTCTTCTTATCCGTTTCAATTTTTTGTTCTACTGTTCACGAAGGCCGTTTTGTTGCGGCATGTCATCGCGCCCTTTCACGTCGAGGTGATTGGTCGATTGTTGCCTGCCTACAGGGTCGGCCCTGTGAGCGCCTGGGCAGCACTCTAAACACCGGCGGCGGTTTGCCCAGCCGTGCTCCAGAATCCTGCCGTTGGCGCCGTCAATATCCTAAGGAATTGACGGGAACTCCGGTTCTAGGCGGCTACCGCGAATACAACGTAAAGACCGATACCAACCGCGATCATGGGAACCGCGTCTACCAGGCCCAGAACGATGAACAGCTGGGTTCGCAGCATCGGCAACAGCTCTGGCTGACGCGCAATACCTTCCAGGAATTTACCGCCTAGAACGCCTACACCAATGGCCGCGCCTACCGCACCCAAGCCCATCATCAGTCCACCGGCAATAAATAAAAGACCCGTAAGTTCCATGTTAACTCCAATCTAACAGTTAAGGTTAGCGGCTAAGCCGCATTGTGCCCGTCTAAAGGCCTATCAATGTTCCTCAGAGTCGTGCGCCTGAGCCAGGTACACAATCGTAAGAACAGCAAAAATGAAGGCTTGCAAGGTAATGACCAGGACGTGGAATACCGCCCAAACCCATTGCAGTGCACCGCCAAAAATAAAGAATCCGATTCCACCGCCGAACATCAGCGCGATCAGGATAAAGATCATCTCGCCCGCATACATGTTGCCGAACAATCGCAGGCCCAATGACAGGGGTTTAGCGATCAAGGATACAAATTCGAGCAAAAAGTTAACCGGTATGGCAAAGATGGAAGGAAAGGGGTGGAGGGTCAGCTCTTTAAGGAAGCCCACTGCACCTTTGCACTTGATGCTGTAATAAATGATCAGGGCAAACACCGACAGCGCCATTGCCATGGTGATGTTGGGGTCCGTGGACGGCACCACCTTCATATGAGAAACACCGAGCAACACCGCCAGCTCGGGAATCCAGTCTACGGGCACCAGATCCATTAGGTTCATCAAGAACACCCAAACAAAAATGGTCATTGCCAAGGGTGCGATTAAATCGTTCTTGTGTTGAAAAATGCTTTGCGTGGTTTCATCGATGAACTCCACCACCATTTCTACGAAATTCTGCAAACCACCCGGTACGCCAGCGGTCGCAGAGGCCGCGGCAGTGCGGAACACCACGGCAAACACCAGACCCAACACAATGCTCCAAGCCATGGAGTCCACATTAACGGACCAAAAACCCATTTGCGCCGCTTCTGCACCACTGTGAGCGAAGCCCCAGGTACCGTCTGGCAACTGACCGTACGTCAAGTTGGTCAGGTGATGCTGAATGTATTCCGCTGTTGTCTTTGTGCCGCTGCTCATTGCGTCTACGCCTTTACGTTTTCGTTACCTGTTTCGGCATTGGTTTCTGCCCCAGAGTCAACCTTCTGGACAAGGGCCCACCAATATGCGCCTTGGCATGCCGCTAGCCCTAGAAAAAACCAGAGCACGTCGTCCACACCCATCTTCAGACATCCGGCCATTAAGGCGCAGGTGCTCAGCATTTTGACTATGCCTTGAGCTACGATGCGCCCTGGCTGCATAGTCCGCTGACTGACCCAGGCAAAATAGGCGCTGGGCATCGCCACACAGAGTGAGCCTGAAATAAAGCTCCAAACTCCTGCCATGCCTGCAACAGCAAAAGCCATTACCGCTCCGAACAGACTGATGAACGCCTGTTTCGCGATGATGCCCCAAGGGCCATGGATCGCTAAAATTGCCACGGCCTGCGCGCAAGCGGCGCGTAGTATAGAGATCGGTGCATCCCCATTCAATTGGATTTCAAGGAAAAATCACTCGGGAAGGTCGACACGTTTAAGCAAACCGTCTAACTCTTCGAGACTCGAGTACTGAATCACCAGTTCACCGGCTCCGCCCTTTTTCTGGCGAATGCGAACACTGGCGCCCAAGTGATCCATCAAACGGCGCTGCAGCGCCTGTACATCGGCGTCTAGGGTCGTGGCGTTTTTTGCCTTAGTGGTTTTACCTGCGAGCCATTGCCGCACCAGTTTTTCCGTTTCTCGAACGGACAATTGTGCCGCAGCGGTTTGCTGGGCCGCCTGATCTTGTTGTACGCCAGATAACCCCAATAACGCTCGGGCGTGACCCATCTCCAGCTCGCCTGTCTCTAGCAACCGCCGGGCTACGCCGCCTAAGTTCAACAAGCGCAGGCTATTGGCAATGGCTGCCCGGGATTTACCAACCAACTCTGCCAGCTGTTGTTGGGTCAAATTAAATTCGTTGCGCAATCGCTCCAAGCCAACGGCCTGTTCCAATGGACTGAGGTCCTCGCGCTGAATGTTCTCCACCAGCGCAATGGTCGAGGCGTCCTGGTCGGATACCTGACGCTTGACCACTGGAACCACCTTGAGACCGGCCAGCTGGGCCGCCCGCCAGCGTCGCTCCCCGGCGATCAGCTCAAAACCTCCTTGTGCCTTTGATCGAACCACCAGAGGTTGCAGCAGTCCTTGGCCTTTTATCGAGGCCGCCAAGTCCTGCAGTGCTTGTTCATCGAAATGTCGGCGCGGTTGGTAGGGGCTAGGGGTGATCTGATCAATAGCTACCTGACCCAGGTCGGCGTCGCCCCCGGACGGGGTGGCCGCAGTCGTTGTAGATGTCGTTGTAGATGGCGTTGCCGATGGCACTGCGGGCTTGGTGCTAGCGGATAACAACGCGTCTAATCCTTTGCCTAATCGAGATTTGCTCATTGGGTTTTCATCTCATTCACTAACACAAGCGCGTATTCGCCGGGTGGGGCGGGTTGGCCACTCCTGCAACCGAGGACCGCTACGTATTCAGACCGTGTCGTTTCAGCATTTCGCTGGCCAGTGCCTGATAGGCCAACGACCCACGGGAGCCGGAGTCATACATCATGACCGGCAAGCCATGACTGGGGGCTTCCGCTAGGCGCACATTTCTGGGCACCACGGTGCGATATACCTTGTCACCAAAGTACTTAATCAATTGACGAGACACATCTCGACTCAAGCTGTTGCGCGCATCGTACATGGTTCTTAACAGACCATCTATTTCCAAGGCCGGATTTGCCTGAGCGCGAATCCCTTCAACGGTATCGAGCAGGGCGGTTAAACCCTCTAGGGCGTAATATTCACACTGCATGGGCACCAGTACCCCGGTGGCAGCAACCAAGGCGTTCACCGTTAGGATGTTCAGGGACGGTGGGCAATCGATAACGATGTAGTCGTAGTGTTGGGCTTGGCCAGTTAACCCCTTGGCCATGACAAACTCTCTGTCTTCTACCTGAAGTAGGGCGATCTCTGCAGCGGTCAGGTCGATGTTCGACGGCAACAGGTCATAGCCGCCAACGGTGTTTTGCAACACGGCTGACAGGGAGGCCTGACCCACCAACCAGTCATAGATGCTCAGCTCTAAGCCGTGTTTGTCGATGCCGCTGCCCATGGTCGCGTTGCCTTGGGGATCTAGGTCAATTAACAGCACGCGTTTACCCAGACCACCTAGGGCGGCAGCCAGATTTACGCTGGTGGTGGTTTTACCCACACCGCCCTTTTGGTTTGCTACTGCGATTACCTGTGTCACTGAATTACCGTTTTACCGTTGTGTCGCTCAAACGCCCTGATCCTGAGTAGGAGGCATCAGGTGCAAATAGTGAATTTTGTCCAATCCCGGCACCCGATATGAGGCCTCTTGGGGTTGCAGCCCTTGCTCGGGCTCCCGGGCCGGTAGGTCCTGATCGGCCACGCGACTGTATACGATTAACCGACCACGAGCATTGAGGGATTCGCGCATCACTGGCCACAGCTCATCAATCGGTGCAACGGCTCTGGCCACAATGACGTCAAAGGTTTTTGCTGCGGGGCCTGAATTCGTTTGATGCAGGTCGCGTTCTTGAACCACGACATTGGTTAAGCCCAGTTCCCGGCAGGTTTGCTGCAAAAAACGTACGCGACGCGCCATACGCTCCCAAAGCGTGACCTGCATGTCGGGTTTGGCGATGGCTAACGGTAGTCCGGGCAAACCTGGGCCCGTGCCAATATCCAGCAGTTCTTTGCCGTGCAAAAAGGGCACCGCGCCGAGGCTATCCAGAAGGTGTCGCGGCACCAGTCGTCCGATGTCTTGGCGCGACACTAAGTTCATGCCTTTATTCCACTTTTCCATCAAGCTGGCATAGCGGTCTAGGCAAAGGGCCTGGTCTTGATTGAGCTCAACACCCATCTGTTGCGCACCTTCAAGCAGCGTTGTCGCTCTGTGGCTCAGTGTTCTGCTACCTGATTCAAGGACGCTTTGGCGTGCACCAAAAGAATCGATAGGGCCACCGGTGTCATGCCGGGAATTCTGGCGGCTTTTGCAAGGGACTCTGGTCGATGATGATCGAGTTTTTGCCGCAGCTCGTTGGACAGTCCGTCTATCTGCAAAAAATCCAGCTGCGCGGGTATTTGCAAACCTTCGTGTCGGCGTATTTTTTCAATTTCATCGTTCTGGCGTTTGATGTAGCCGGCGTATTTGGTTTCGATTTCCAGTTGTTCCAGAGCTTTGTAGGCAGCTTCTTGGTCTATGGGCATGTTTAGGGCCTTCGCCATGGCCGGTGCATTGACTTCGGGGCGTTTTAGACATTCTTCTAAGGTCGCTTCCCGGCGCAGTTTTAAGCCCAGCGCGTTGGCCACATCGCTATCCGGGAATACCTGTGTTTTCGCGAACTGGACTTTGCTGGCCTCTAACGCCTGCATTTTTTCGGCAAACGCCGCTTGTCGGGTCTCGCTCAGCAAACCCATGGCTTGTCCTACCGGCATCAATCGTTGGTCCGCATTGTCTTGGCGCAGTCGCAAGCGAAACTCCGCCCGGCTGGTGAACATGCGATAGGGCTCCGTCGTGCCTAGGTGAATCAGGTCATCCACCATTACGCCGATGTAGGCTTCATCCCGTCTGGGCTCCCATGGGGTTTTGCCCGACGCCAGACAGGCGGCATTAATACCGGCCAGCAAACCCTGGGCTCCTGCCTCTTCATATCCCGTAGTGCCATTTATTTGTCCGGCGAAGAACAAGCCCCCCAGCGCCTTGGTTTCCAGCGTGTGTTTTAAATCCCGAGGGTCAAAGTAATCGTATTCAATGGCATAACCGGGGCGGGAAATATGTGCGTTTTCAAACCCCACCATGGAACGCACAAAGGCCAATTGCACCGAGAAGGGCAAACTGGTGGAAATGCCGTTGGGGTACAGCTCGGTGGTATTTAACCCTTCTGGCTCAATAAAGATTTGATGGCTGGTTTTGTCCGCAAAACGCACCACCTTATCTTCTATGCTCGGGCAATATCGCGGCCCCACTCCTTCAATGTTGCCGCTGTACATGGCGCTTAACGACAGGTTGTCTCGAATAATCTGATGCGTTGTCTCGTTGGTGTGGGTGATATGACAATGCACCTGAGCAGGATGGTCTTCTCGACGCCCCAGTTGGGACATTACCGGTCGCGGGTCATCCCCGGCCTGAAAATCCAGCTGCGAATAATCCACGGTACGGCCATCAATTCTTGGCGGCGTTCCGGTCTTCAGTCGTCCCACACGAAAGGGCAGGGCTCTTAATCGCTCAGCCAGTGCGTTTGCTGGTGCGTCTCCGGCGCGGCCACCGGGCTGCTGCTCGTGGCCAATGTGAATTTTGCCGCCCAAAAACGTGCCCGTGGTTAACACCACCGCTGCGGCCCGAAACACCAAGCCCATTTGGGTCTGACAACCCACTACTCGTCCTTGTTCAACCACCAGGTCGGTGACGGATTGTTGAAAAATCCGCAGACCTTGCTGATGTTCAAGAATCTCCCGCACGGCATTTTTGTACAGCGCCCGATCTGCTTGGGCTCGGGTCGCTCTAACCGCGGGGCCCTTACTGGCGTTCAATACGCGAAAATGAATGCCTGCTTGGTCTGTGGCTCGGCCCATAACGCCATCCAGCGCATCTATCTCTGCCACCAGGTGGCTTTTGCCGATACCGCCAATGGCTGGATTACAAGACATTTGGCCAATGGTCTCGATGTTCTGGGTCAGCAACAGGGTCTGAGCGCCCATTCGGGCGGCGGCAGCGGCGGCTTCGGTGCCGGCATGGCCACCGCCAATCACAATAACGTCAAAGGTGTCAGGAAAATTCATAGCAAGGATCTGACATTTACGCGGGCGCGCTAGTATAGAGACATAGCTGCGGAATGAAACCCGAGGAAATTCGCTGTTCGGGTGGCGTTTTCAGGCTGTGCTGGAAGCTTACTTGCCGATGCAAAAGGTCGAAAAGATCTCGCCCAACAGGTCGTCTGGGGTTAGATGCCCAACAATCTCACCCAGGGTTTGATGCGCTAACTGACAGTCTTCCGCAATCAATTCGGGGCCTAGACCTTGATGAAAACCCGTTTCTGCTTGGACGAGCAGTGCTCTGCTGCGCTGCAGCGCCTGCACATGCCGTTGTCGTGCCGTGAACTGAGCGGACTCGATGGCGGTATCGTGATTGAACGTCAGCGCCGCTGTTAGTTGTTCGAGTCCTTGTCCCGTGGTGGCGGACACAAAACAGGCTCGCTGCTGCCAATCGGACTGTAACTCTGGCATGCCTAAATCGACTTTGTTGATCACTAATAGCTGTTGCTGATCGGAACCCTCGTCCAACTTCAGCCCAGTGGAAAGGGTGGCGTCTGCCAACTGTTGCTGAAGATCCGGTTCACCCTCGGCATGCAAAAACGCCTCCGCCGACACCACCAAGGCAACGGTATCGGCTTGGGTGATTTGTTCACGGGCGCGCTCAATGCCTATTTGTTCCACCGGATCATCGCTTTCCCGCAGGCCTGCGGTATCTACCAACCGGATGGGTTGACCATTGATCACCACATCTACTTTTAATAAGTCCCGGGTTGTTCCGGGGATGGCTGTGACGATGGCCGCCTCCTCCCCAGCTAGGGCATTCAGAATGCTGGACTTACCCACGTTGGGTGCGCCCACTAAAGCAACGGTAATGCCTTGGCTGAGTCGTCTGCCCTGTTCCGCCTGAGCGATGAGCTGATCCAGAGCGGTGATCAGTTCTGCTAACGTTTGGTCGACCTTCGCGTGCTGCAAGATTTCGATATCTTCTTCGGGAAAGTCGATGGCCGCTTCCACTTCAATGCGCATTTGCAGCAAACGGTCAGCCAAACTTCGCACACGAGTGGAAAATTCTCCCTGAAAGGAGGACAGCGCGGCCTTGGCAGCAGCCTGGGATTTAGCGGCTATCAGATCAGCGATGGCTTCTGCCTGAACCAAGTCCAGCTTGCCGTTCAGAAACGCCCGTTCGCTGAATTCGCCGGGGCGCGCTAACCGCGCTCCACCCTGACACAGGGCATTCAACATCGCTTGCTGCACTACCGGACTGCCGTGGCTTTGCAATTCCACCACATCTTCACCGGTAAAGGAGTGAGGTCCGGGAAACCACAGGGCGATTCCATCGTCCAATGGCTCTCCCGCGACTTTGAACATTCCGTAGTGGGCTTGCCTGGGCAACAAATCCTTAGCCAGAATCCTTTGGGCCGCTTCCTTGGCGCCTTGCCCGGACAAGCGGATGATACCCACGCCACCCTCGCCCGGCGGCGTCGCTACGGCGCAAATCAGATCGTTATCTAGGCCAGCCATTAACGCTTAAGTGCCCAGAACTGGCGACAACGTAGTCATGGCCCACAACATGCTTTATCGAGCTTTTGCCGCCTGCTCGCGTTCCACCTGACGGTATACGTAGGTCTGTTGAGCCAGCGACAACAAGTTGTTGACCAGCCAGTACAGGACCAACCCGGCCGGGAAAAATAAGAACAAAACCGTAAACATGATGGGCATGAGTTTCATCATGCGCACCTGCATTGGATCTCCAACTTGCGGGTTCAGCGCTTGCATGAGGTAGGTACTTGCGCCCATCAGCAAGGGCAATATGAAGTACGGATCCATGGCAGCCAGGTCTTCAATCCAAAAGATGAACGGTGCCTGGCGAAGTTCTACGGACTCTAGCAACACCCAATACAAGGCTAGGAACACCGGCATGGGCAGCAACATGGGGAGACAGCTACCCAGAGGGTTTGCTCCTTCTTTTTGGTAAAGGGCCATCATTTCTTTGGATAGCTTTTCGCGGTCGTTGGCATAGCGTTCTTGCAGCCGCTTCATGGCCGGCGCCACTCTGCGCATGTTGGCCATTGATCGGTAGCCTTTGGCAGAAAAACCTGCCAACAGGCCTTTGACCAACACCGTGAGCAAGATAATGGCCAGACCCCAGTTGCCTACCACGTCGTGAAAGAACGTCAGAGCCTTGAACAACGGTATCGCGATCCACCACAAAAACCCGTAGTCCACGGTAAGATTTAGATGAGGGGATATTTCTTCTAACACCACTTGATCCTTCGGACCGGCATAAAACTGGGCTGACCAGTTTTCAACGGACCCAGGTTCGACGCGTTTGTTTTGGCCGGTGAAGCCAAACAGGTAGTAGCCATCGCCGGTTTTGCGAGCATGGTAAGACGTGGCTTGATCACTGGGCGCTATCCAAGCAGAAATAAAATAGTGCTGCAAAAACGCGATCCACCCACCCACGGTGGTGCCTTGGAAAGCCCCCTCATCAACGTCATCAAAATCCACCTTTTGATAATTGTTGTCGGCGGTGGTTAACGCGGCACCCAGATACGGGGAGGGCGCTAGCGGCACCGTTTCATCTGTTGGCGGCGGCAAACGATCCCGCTTGATCTGGGAAAGCATGCGCATGGTTTTGGGCGCCGAGCTGAGGTTTTCTACTCGATAGTTCACGTCGATCAAGTGACCCTCAGCGGCAAAACCGAAGGTTTTGGTGACTCGAACACCGTCTTGAGAGGTTTGTAAGGCCAATTCCCCGGAATCGGTGATGACTAGGTTATCGAGATTGCTGGTATACAGGGGTCGGTCGCCAGTTTTATCGATGCCGTCTTGGCCTATCAACGCGCTTTGCGCCAGATAAGTATGAGTGGAGCTCTGATCTAACAGCAGGTAGGGCGTATCTGCTTGATCCAAGGCCACTGGATAGGTTGGCAACTGCACACGCACGATATCGCCGCCCAGTAGATCAATCCAAACTTTGAGGGTCTTGGTTTCCACGGTGACCAAGCGTTTTGCGCCGGGTAAGGCATTGATGCTGTCCGCCGCTTGCGCAATCGGTGCAACGGACTCAGGAATGTCCATGTCACTGGCGCCAGCCATTTCTGCGGTCAGGTTTTGTTCGACGAAATCTGGCTCAGCAGCGGTGTTGGGTATCAACGGGGCTTCCGTATATACCGTCGGCGTTCTCGCTGCCTCCATGTCGTCGTTCCAAGCCAGGATCAACAGATACGCAGTGGCCGCCATACCAATCAGCAGCACAATTCGTTGAATTTCTGGGGGTAACATAAACCTCAATCCCTTAACGCCGATGTTCGGCAATGATTAATTAATAGGTATTTTCTTTTTCGTTAGCCGTTGGCACCAAGTCCACGCCGCCGGGGCTCCAAGGATGACAACGCCCCAATCGTTTGGCGCTGAGCACAAACCCCTTGAGTACACCATGCTGCTCCAATGCCTGCATTGCGTAATGTGAACAGGTCGGTTGATAACGACAGCGAGGTTGGACAAACGGACTGACGGCTACTTGATAAACGCGCACCAAGCCCTTGAGCAACCACAACATCCCTGTTCGTCCCTTTAGGTGCAGTTGCTTGATCATCTGGCGGGCGTCAACGGATGGTGCATTCATGTCTTTTCTTGAGTGTCGGCAAGGGTTAACCGATCAAAACACCGCTGCAATGAGCGATGTAACTCTGCATCGGTGACCGGTGCAGTCACATGCACAATGATATCCAGCGATTGCAGCTGTGTCTGCGCTAATCGAAAACGATCTCGGATAATACGCTTTATTCTGTTCCGACGAACCGCCAAAGGATTCCCCTTCTTTGGCACGATGACTCCCAATCGCGCATGGGGTTGGTGATCGTCTAAGACTCGGATGCGAATGGCACCGTGGCGCTGCAAGAACCGGCCTTGCTGGAATACACGGGTAAATTGCCGAGGGTGCAGCAGTCGAACGCTGCGGGGAAATGATTCAACCGAAATGGTGAATTAAACCGTCAGGCGTTTACGCCCTTTAGCGCGTCGGGCATTCAGCACTTTTCGACCTGCCTTGGTCGCCATGCGGGCCCTAAATCCATGCGTACGTTTGCGTTTGAGATTGCTGGGCTGAAACGTTCTTTTCATGGAGAGACTCGTCTGTATCGCTTAGTTCGATTTGGAAGATTGATGTTTCCCTGAAAATGGTTCTGTGCGAACGGCTCTTGACCGATGCCATTTCCGGGGGGCGGCGATTTTATGAACAGTTCCTTTGGGTGTCAATTAAATAGATAGATAAATATATATAGGGTTGTTGTTGGTTGTTGGGATCGTCGCTTTGTGTGGGTAAGTGAGTTCTGGCCCTGCAAGGAAGGCGCTGCGCTGGCGCTTACACTGTTAACAAACCTTAGATGACTGGCTGTTGGGTTTGGGATAAGTCAGGATAGAAAAGTTATCCACAGGTTCTTAAGTTTTTTGCTCACAGAATCGGGTACCCGGAGACTGAACGATCAACCGAGCAAAGTTTGCTAACCCCCTGATTCTTCGTGCTTCGTGAAATAAAAAATTTTTTTAGGCCCGATGCCATGGCGTCGATGTGAAACATGGGCATAGAATCGTCCCTGGTCTGAGAGCGAATAGCCAGACGAGGGAGCTACAGTCTGTGCAGTTTATGGTCTTAACGGTAACCGTGACGGTAAACAGGAGCGCGTTTCGGGAAAAACCTGAGAACGAACTCAGGGGTTACCAGTAAAAACACTGGGCTGAGACTGGGCCGGAACTCGGATAGGACTGAGCAAAAACTGAGCAAACACTGAGATAGAACTGGGGAAAACACCGGCTACTCAGAGAAGGGCTGCAAAAACCGCAGACAAGACGCTGACAAGTCGGTGACAAGACCGCTGAAAAGACAGCCGCAGTTAAGAGCGCTGCAGTTAAGAAAGCTGCAGTGAAAGAAACCGTTAAAAACAGCATAAAAACAAAAGAAAGAGAACCAAGGGGGCAGTGACGAGTGAAAGAAGCAATCTGGCAAGAATGTCTAGGACAGCTTCAAAGCGAAATCAGCGGCGATCAATTTGAAACCTACTTGCGCCCTCTTCAAGCCGATTTCAGCAAAGGAAAGATAACGCTGCTGGCGCCGAACATTTATGTGGAAGACAAAGTTCGGTCAACCTATTTGACTCGAATAAGCGAGTACTTTGCGTCCATGAGCGAACACCAGGACGTGTTGTTATCCGTCGGTGGCATGAGAGAGGCTCAGCCCTTGCGAGCGGAAGCCAAGCCTGGGGTGACAGCGGACTCCTTTACCGGCATGAGACATGGTGAGCAGTTGGTTAAAACTGCCCACAACCTGAACAGAGACTTCACCTTTGAAGCCTTTGTTGAAGGTAAGTCTAACGAGTTAGCTAAGGCGGCGGCATCCCAAGTTGCGGACAATGCCGGGCAAAGCTACAACCCACTGTTGATGTACGGTGGTGTTGGCTTAGGTAAAACACACCTAATGCAAGCCGTTGGGAACGAGATTTTAAGAAGAAAACCCGAAGCTAAGGTTATGTATCTTCACTCCCAGCGGTTTGTGCAAGACATGGTCAAGGCGCTGCAAACTGGCACCATGCAGGACTTTATGCAGTTTTATCGGTCTATTGATGCGTTGCTCATTGATGACATTCAGTTCTTCGCAAAAAAACTGCGTTCTCAAGAAGAGTTTTTTCATCTGTTTAATTCCATGCTGGAACGCGGCCAGCAAATGATTTTGACCAGTGATAAATACCCCAGAGAGATCGATGGTTTAGAAGATCGGCTGAAGTCCCGTTTTGTGTGGGGGCTGACGGTAGAGGTTGAAGCCCCTGAACTGGAAACTCGAGTAGCGATTCTGATGAAAAAGGCCGAGGCAGAAAATGTGCCGCTTGATCAGGAAGTCGCATTTTTCATTGCTGAGCGTATTCGATCTAACGTCAGAGAGTTAGAAGGTGCGCTGAGAAGGGTCATCGCTAACGCGCGATTTACCGGCAGCCGTATTTCCATTGAACAGGTCAAACGAGCGCTGCGAGATCTGTTTGCGATCCAAGACCGACAAATCTCTATCGATAACATTCAAAAAACCACGGCAGAGTATTTCAATATCAAGGTCGGTGACCTGTTATCGAAACGACGCAGCCGAACCATCGCGCGACCGCGACAACTCGCCATGGCCATGGCCAAAGAACTGACCAATCACTCTTTACCAGAGATTGGTGATGCTTTTGGCGGTAGAGACCACACGACGGTATTGCACGCGTGTCGAAAAGTCGCAGAATTACGTGCAACCAGCGCGGATATCGCAGAAGACTACCGAAACCTTTCTCGGCTGCTGAGCGGTTAAACGCTGGGTTAAAACAATAGCGACCACAGTGACCATCCGATTGGCTTATGGAACTTTCGGCGTTGCTGGGTCGCCATAAACGGTATGAAAGAGTGCAAAGACGATGAAATTCACAATCCCTAGAGACGTTCTATTAAAGCCGCTGCAGTTGGTAACGGGAGTCGTCGAGCGCCGACAAACGTTGCCGGTTTTAGCCAACTTGTTGATTCAGGCGGATAGCGAAGGCTTGTCGCTGACAGGCACAGATTTGGAAGTGGAAATGGTTGCCCAGTGCGGTGCCTCGGTTGAGCAGCCTGGTGCGGTCACCATTCCGGCGCGCAAGTTAGCGGATATTTGCCGGGCGCTGCCAGACGGTGCGGAAGTTTCCGTCACCGTGGAAGGAGAACGGGCGGTCATCAAGAGTGGCCGTAGTCGGTTTACCTTGGCTACGCTGCCTGCCGCTGATTTTCCGAAAGTTGAAAGCGGTGAATCCGATGTCGTCATATCCTTGGCTCAAAACCAGTTAAGAAAGCTTATCGATCAAGTGAGCTTTGCCATGGCCCAGCAGGACGTTCGGGTATTTTTGAATGGCATGCTGCTGGAAGTTGATGGTGGCACCGTTCGCGCTGTGGCCACAGACGGCCACCGACTTGCCATGGCCAGCAAGGCTTGTGAGGTGGCGAATGCAGGCCCAGGCGCCAAGCAGGCCATTGTGCCCCGTAAAGCGGTGGTGGAAATGGGTCGGTTGCTGGATGAAGAGGACGAAAGTCTGTCTCTACAGCTGGGGTCGAATCACCTGAAAGTGGCCAAAGGCAACGTAACGCTGACCACAAAGCTGGTGGATGGGCAGTTCCCGGATTACGAAAAAGTGGTGCCTAAAGACGCATCTCGGGTGTTATCCGGTGATCGGGATACCCTCAAACAGGGGTTTCAACGGGCATCTATTCTGTCCAACGAAAAGTACCGAGGGGTACGTCTGACCATTACGCCAGAATCCTTGACCATACAGGCGAATAATCCTGAACAGGAAGAGGCGGAAGAAACCGTACCTGTGCAATTTAGCGGAGATCAGTTGGAGATCGGCTTTAATGTCAGCTATTTGCTAGATGTGCTGTCGGTCATACACAGTGATGGCGTGCAGATCAGCGTCAGTGATGCCAACAGTTCAGCGCTGCTGGAATCAACGGATGACGACGGCGCGGTGTACGTTGTGATGCCCATGAGGCTCTAAACGAGTCCTTTCTTGCACCTAACAAACCTGCATGTTGCTCGTTTTCGGAATATTGTCTCTGCAGACCTGACCTTAGCCCCCGGTATTAATTTGCTGGTTGGCGAAAACGGTGCGGGCAAAACCGCCTTACTCGAAGCCATTTTCATGCTCAGCAGGGGGCGATCCTTCCGCTCGTCCCAAACCAATCTGCTGGTACAGCGAGGAACCGAAGATCTGGTTGTTCGAGGGAACGTGGTCCAGGGCGGCCAGGCCCAAGTGTTAGCTCGGCAAAAAAGCGCAACGGGACCGAATTACGCTCGAATTGATGGCGAAAACGTCAGCTTACAATCCAAATTCGCAGAGCTGCTGCCCCTGCAAACCCTATTGCCAGGCGTGTCCGATCTGGTTCTTGACGGCCCTGGAATACGGCGAGAGTTCATGGATTGGGGTTTGTTTCACGTGGAACAGCGCTATTTATCCGCAGCTCGACGTTACCGGCGCGCATTGAGTCAGCGCGCGGCTTGGTTAAAAACCTCGCCAGGACAACCCTTTCAATCCGACCCATGGGTGGGTGCGTTAGTTGACGCGGGGGTAAGCATTGCCCAATGGCGCGAGGCGTTTGTGGCACAGTTGAATGGCATTTTAAAAGAAACCTTGGGGGCGTTAGACAGCTCTCTGGTCTGTGACCTTGCATATGCTGGCGGGCAGTTCGGTGTAAGCGAAGATCAAGCTTTGGCGAGCCTCGAAGCGGTATTCGAGAAAGATCGGCGCTTTGGCACCACGCAAATTGGACCACACCGAGCGGATATGGAGATACGGGTTGAGGGTGTGGCGGCAAAAAATGTGGTTTCTAGGGGCCAGGCTAAGTTGCTCGCCAGCGCCTTGGTGCTGAGCTATGCCACGGTTTTGATTCAAAAAACCGGGCGTCGGCCGTTACTGCTGTTGGATGACCTGGGTGCTGAGTTAGATCAAGAGCACCGGGCTGGTTTTTTTGCTCAATTGCGAGGAATGGGGTGCCAAGTCATTGCGACCACCACCGAAGCGCCAGCCCACTTGGCGGGTAGCGTTGGGATAGAGGATCTCCAGGTGTTTCACGTGGAACAAGGCCGCTTCACGCAGCAATAAGTCAAGGTTTGTGATAAATTGGCCGGCGAACTACGGCCTACTTGAGGACACGATATGTCAGAGGAAAACAGCTACGATTCCGGCAGCATTAAGGTGCTTAAAGGCCTGGACGCAGTACGTAAACGGCCTGGCATGTACATTGGGGACACCGAAGATGGAACCGGGCTCCACCATATGGTGCAGGAGCTGGTGGATAACTCCATTGACGAGGCCCTAGCAGGCCATTGCGATACCGTTTATGTGACCATGCACCCGGAAGAGGCCATTACCGTGAGAGATAACGGTCGCGGAATTCCAGTGGATATGCACCCGGAAGAAAAGGTCAGCGCTGCAGAAGTGATCATGACTACGCTTCACGCCGGCGGTAAGTTTGACGATAACAGCTATAAGGTTTCTGGAGGTCTGCACGGAGTCGGGGTTTCGGTGGTTAACGCGTTGTCTGATGAGCTGCGATTGACGGTACGTAGGGACAACAAGGTTTACCAACAGACTTACGCCCATGGTGTGCCGGTGGCGCCCTTGGCAGAAACCGGCGAAACCCAAGAGCGGGGTACCGAGTGTTATTTTCGGCCATCGCCAGAAACCTTCCACAACATTAAGTTCCAATACGAGATACTGGCCAAGCGCCTCAGAGAGTTGGCGTTTTTGAATTCCGGCGTATCCATCGTGCTGAAAGAAGAACGTACCGGCAAAGAAGATACCTTTTATTACGAAGGCGGCTTAAAAGCCTTTGTCGAGTTCTTGAACCAGAACAAACAACAGCTAAACGAAGTCTTTCATTTCAACACCCAGCGCGAAGATGGCATTGGCGTAGAAGTGGCCATGCAGTGGAACGACACCTTCCAAGAGCAAGTGTTTTGCTACACCAATAACATTCCGCAGGGCGATGGCGGCACCCACTTGGCGGGTTTTAGAGGCGCGTTGACTCGAACACTGAATACCTACATCGAAAACGAAAATCTGCTGAAAAAAGCTCAAGTCAATACCACCGGCGACGATGCCCGAGAAGGCATTACTGCGGTGGTGTCGGTGAAGGTGCCGGATCCCAAATTTTCTTCCCAAACCAAGGATAAATTGGTTTCGAGTGAGGTAAAAACCGCGGTAGAACAAGAGCTTAGCAAATATTTCACGGATTATTTGGCTGAACATCCCCAAGACGCCAAAGCCGTGGTAGGCAAGATGATTGATGCCGCGAGAGCTCGGGAAGCGGCGCGCAAGGCTCGGGATATGACCCGGCGCAAAGGCGCCTTGGACATTGCTGGGCTGCCGGGCAAATTGGCGGATTGCCAGGAGAAAGATCCCGCGTTATCCGAACTGTTCTTGGTGGAAGGGGATTCGGCGGGAGGTTCGGCCAAACAAGGTCGGGATCGACGCACTCAGGCGATTTTGCCCTTAAAAGGCAAAATTCTGAATGTTGAGAAGGCTCGCTTCGACAAGATGCTTTCTTCCCAAGAGATCGGCACCTTGGTCACTGCTTTGGGCTGTGGTATCGGTAAGGGTGAATTTGATCCGGATAAACTGCGTTATCACAACATCGTTATCATGACCGATGCTGACGTGGACGGGTCCCATATCCGCACCCTACTACTAACGTTTTTCTTTCGTCAGATGCCGGAGCTCTTTGAGCGCGGCCATATCTATATCGCCCAGCCGCCATTGTACAAAGTGAAGAAAAATCGTCAGGAGCGTTATGTTAAAGACGATGACGAGCTGCAGGCCTATTTCCTCGATATGTCCCTGCAGGATGCAAAGCTGTTCGTTAATGCGGAAGCGCCGCCAATACAGGGCGAAGCCCTGGAAACCTTGGTTGTCGCCTATCAATCTTTGCTCCAAACCCTGGAAGATTCCAAGCGTAAGTACCCTCTGGAGTTGACCCAAGCGTTGGTGAAAGTGGCAAAACTCACCCCAGAATTGATGGCTGATGAGCAGGCAATGCAGCAGTGGTCCCAGGACTTGCTGGAGTTGCTGCGGCAAAACCCTGACGCAAACCCAGCAATTAACGTGGCCTTTGATCAAGAAACCCAGGTGTTTGTGCCCCAAGTCACTATGCTGTTGAAAGGGGTGGCAGAAAACATCGCGTTACCCTTGAGTTTCTTAACCGGTCCGGAGTATCGGGCGATTGCAGTCATGATTGACCAGGTACAAGACCTTTTGGAAGCCGGCGCCTATGTGCAGCGTGGCGAGCGGCGAACCGACGTTCAGCATTTTTCTGAGGCTTTCGATTGGCTGCAAAAAGAAGCCCGTCGAGGGGTGGATTTGCAGCGATATAAAGGCTTGGGTGAAATGAATCCTGAGCAGCTGTGGGAAACCACGATGGATCAGTCTGTGCGACGCATGCTAAGGGTATCTGTTGATGACGCCATTGGCGCAGATCAGATGTTTACGACCCTGATGGGCGATCACGTTGAACCGAGGCGTGACTTCATCGAAAAGAATGCGCTGTCTGTCGTTAATCTCGACGTCTAAACCCACGTCAACCCAACATGTCGTCAGCGTCGTCTAAAACTCGCTGCAGCTGGTGTGAGGGCAGTGATCTTTACCGGTCCTATCACGACACGGAATGGGGGGTGCCACTGACAGACCCTCAATCGCTGTTCCGGCTGCTGATGCTAGAGGGGCAGCAGGCTGGTCTGGCTTGGATCACGGTCTTGAACAAGCGCGCGCACATGGACCAGGTGTTTTCCGGCTTTGACCGTGAGTTTTTGGTTGATAAAGGCCCAAGCTTGATCGAGCAGTGGCTTCAGGACCCAGGTTTGATTCGTCATCGAGGCAAGCTCAGCGCATTGATTTCAAACGCGGAAAAAGCCCTGGAAATGACCAATTTTGGCCCTTGGTTGTGGTCGTTTGCGGCCCCGGATCTTCGACCACCCTCGTCCCCAGTACCAGCCGAAACCCCGGAATCTCAAGCGATGTCCAAAGCACTCAAAAAAGCAGGTTTTCGCTTTGTTGGGCCAACCATTTGCTATGCCTTCATGCAAAGTGCGGGCATGGTTAACGACCATCATCCGGACTGTTGGCGCTACGAGGCTTGTCAAAAGGCCGTGACGAAGGCCCTGAGCCAACGATGAAGGTGCTGGCAAACGGGGTTTTTCGGTTGTTGAGCTGGGTGCCAGCTAGATGGGCTATGGCGCTGTCACGTGGTATTGCTCGAATTTCCGTCGCTGTGGGCGCACGAGGGGCGAAAGTGGCCCGAACCAATATTGACCACTGCTTTCCTCAGCTGGATGTGGATCAGCGACAAGCCATGGTCTTGGATAGCGTCGCCAGTGCGGCTTTGCTGGTGTTTGAGTTTGCGTATTTCCGCTATCACCACATAGAGAAATTGTTAGATCGCATCAGTGACGTGGAGGGCGAGGAGCTGTTGCGCCAAGCCTGGGCTGCCGGGCAAGGCGTAGTGATCCTGATGCCGCATTTTGGTAGCTGGGAGTTTTTGAGTATTTTCCTGGGGAAGGACTACGCGGTTTCTGCTCTGTATGAACCACCCCATGTGGCGGCTCTGGAAAGCAATCTGCTGGCGACTCGACAACGGCAAGGCGCAAAAATGTACCCCACAAACGCGGCTGGGCTAAGGGGGCTTATGCGCGGGCTTAAGTCCGGTGACGTGGTGGTGGTGCTGCCGGACCAGGTGCCGGCGAGCCCAAGCGCCCGGGTGGAGGCCACGTTTTTTGGTCGCAAAGCCCTTACCATGACGTTGGCTCAGCGCTTGGCAAGGGTAGGATCGCCCAAAGTCCTGTTGGCGGCGGCTTGGCGAGATCAAGACGTAAAAACCCTGGGCTATCGCCTGTGTTTCAAAGAACCGGACCCGGGTTTTTACAGTGATGACCTGGCGATCCACGCCAGCGCTATGAACGCGGGCATTGAGGCCATTGTTCGTCGTGACCCCGCTCAATACCAGTGGACTTATAAACGCTTTCGCGGATTCAATAACGAAATAGATGAGGCCTATCGACGCCAATAAGCTGGGGTCAGTAAGACCAAGAGCGTGAAAATCTCCAGTCGCCCGAGCATCATGTTGAACATCAGTACCCATTTGACGCTGGCATCCAGCCCCGCGTAGTTCAAAGCCACCTCTCCCAGCCCCGGGCCTAAGTTATTTAAGGTTGCGCCAACCGAAGAAAACGCGGTCAAGAAATCCAACTCGCTGACTAGCATGATGAGCACCACCGACAAGAAGAACAGCAGCACGTAGACGCTGAAAAAGCTCCAAACCGATTCGATCAGGCGGTCAGATACCGGGGTTTTGCCAAGCTTGATGGGGAATACGCCGTTGGGATGAATCAAGCGGCGCACTTCCCGCATACCCTGCAAATAGATCATCAATACCCGCACCAACTTAATGCCCCCAGCGGTAGACCCAGCGCATCCGCCAGCAAAGGCTGCTAGTAACAACAGCATGGCCGCTGAAGACGGCCAACCAGACACGTCAGCGGTCACGAAGCCGGTTGTGGTGGCATAAGAAATGGTTTGAAAAATCCCCTTACGCAGCGGCGACTCCACGTCCATTGGGGCGTTGAACAGCAGTGTTATGACGGTGACGCTGACAAACAGCAGCACCAGTAAGTACGTGCGTACTTCATAATCAGCGAAGTAGAGCAGCGGGTTTTTACGGCGCCAAACCAGAAAGTGAAGTCCAAAGTTGATACCCGACAGCACCATAAAGATGCTGGCCACGGACTCGATTAAGGCGCTATTAAAATATCCAATGCTGGCGTCATGGGTAGAGAAACCACCGATGGCGACGGTGGCAAAACTGTGGCTGACGGCGTCAAACAACGACATGCCAGCTGCCCAATAGGCCAAGGCGCAGGCCACGGTCAAAGAAACATAGATGTACCAAAGGGCTTTCGCCGTCTCGGTGATGCGAGGCGTCAGTTTGTTGTCTTTGACGGGTCCCGGTGATTCCGTGCGATAAAGCTGCATACCGCCGATGCCCAGCATTGGGAAAATGGCTACCGCTAAAACGATAATTCCCATACCGCCAAACCACTGAAGCTGTTGCCGGTAAAACAGCAGGGATTTGGGCATATCATCCAGATTCACCAGCACCGTGGCCCCGGTGGTGGTCAGGCCGGACATGGACTCAAACACGGCATCCACCAATTGCAGGTCCAAGTTAGGCGCCAGCAAAAAGGGAATGGCCCCAAACACGCCCAGTCCCAGATAAAACAACGCGGTGATTAAAAAGCCGTCACCACCTCGTAGCTCTCGATCGCCTCGAAGCGGTAGCCACAAGGCCAAGCCAACCCCCAGAGTTACCGCCAAGGCGATGGAAAAGGTGTGCAGGGTTTGTTCCTGAAAATACAGGGCGACCAGCATTGGCGGCACAAAGGTCGCGCTGAAGAATGTCAGCAGGGTGCCGGTGACGCGAAAGATGACGGAAAAGTGCATAACCGCGGGGTCAGACGAAATTCAAGCTGACTTGAAACAATCGCTCCACAGCGGCGACCTTACCCTTATCCACCATAAAGAGAATCACATGGTCGTCGGTCTCGACAATGACGTCGTCGTGAGCAATCAACACATCCTCGCCCCGGACAATGGCGCCAATGGTGACGCCGTCGGGCAGCTTCAGTTCCTGGATTTTACGGCCCACAACGTTTGAGCTGCTGCTGTCTCCGTGGGCGATCGCTTCCATGGCTTCAGCTGCGCCACGCCGCAAACTGTGAACCCGAGCGACATCGCCTTTACGCACGTGGGAGAGCACCGAGCTGGTGGTGGCTTGTTGGGGCGATATGGCAATGTCGATTTCCCCGCCTTGGACCAAATCCACATAGGCCGGTTTGGTGATTAACGTAATGACCTGTCTACACCCTAGGCGCTTAGCCATGAGTGATGCCATCACATTGACCTCATCGTCATTGGTCAGGGCGCAGAAGGCATCGCATTGCTCAATGTTTTCTTCTAACAGCAGTTCTCGGTCTGTTGCCGCGCCTTGAATAACCACGGTGTTGTGGAGTCGGTCGGCCAAGGTTTTGGCTCGCGCTGGATCCAGTTCGATCACCTTAACGGCGTACTGATTCTCGATTTCAGAGGCGAGTCGGGCGCCAATGTTGCCTCCTCCAGCGATGGTAATGCGTTTGTATGCTTGTTCTGCCTTGCGCAGCTCCTGCATGACGCGGTTGATGTGTTCCCGAGCGGCAATAAAAAAGACTTCGTCTTCTGCCTCGATGACGGTTTCGCCTCTGGGCAGAATGGATTGGCCGCGACGGAAAATAGCGGCTACCCGGGTGTCCACACTGGGCATGTCTTCACGCAGAAAGCTCAGAGCGTGGCCGACCAAGGGTCCGTTATGCACCGCTTTCATGGCCACCAGCTGAACCCGGCCGTCGGCAAAATCTGCGACATCCAGTGCTCCGGGGTGACTCAAGAGCTCATGAATTTGTGAGGTGACTACGGCTTCTGGGTTGATGAGCCGATCAATGGGCATGTGGTTTTTATGGAAAAACTCTTCTTTTTCCATATAGGCCGCTGCCCGAATCCGCGCGATTTTCATCGGCGTGCGGAACAGGGAATAACACACCTGGCAGGCCACCATATTAATTTCATCGCTGGATGTGACGGCAATGAGCATGTCGGCGTCATCGGCACCGGCTTTGCGCAGTACGTCTGGGTGCGAGGCAGATCCTTCAACGGTTTGAATATCCAAGCGCATGGCCAGTTCGTGCAGGCGCTCGCCGTCAGTGTCTACCAACGTAATGTCGAAGGCTTCCTGAGCAAGACTTTCCGCGAGGGTGCCCCCGACTTGTCCAGCACCTAAAATCAGAATCTTCACGGGCTTGGGTCCTTGCGCAATAAGGAGTAGTAGAACCCGTCAGTGGCGGGTTGGGTGGGCAGCAGCTGCCAGCCAGCCTTGGTGGATTGCCCAAACGCTAGGTCTAAGGGCTGGACGCGGGCACTGGGTGTGTTTCCGAGAAAGCGGTGGATCACCTGATCGTTTTCCTCTGCAAAAACCGAGCATGTGGAATACAGAAGACTACCCCCAGGTTTCAGCTGTTGCCATAAGTTATGCAGCAACGCCAGCTGTAGCTGCTGTTGCGTCATTAGGTGCTGTTCTTCAAGCAGCAAACGGATGTCTGGGTTACGGCGAATGGTGCCGCTGCCAGAACAGGGAGCGTCCAGCAAAATGGCGTCAAAGCGTTCATCGAAGGGCAGGCTTTGGTCCGCGCCATCGGCGCACAGTAAGGATAAAGCGCCATCCACTTCTAGCGCCGTTTCCGACTGGCCATCTGGCGACAGGTCTTGTTCTGTCGTGCTTACCTGATGACCCAGCCTTTCGCCAATGGCTTGCAAGTCAGCCAAGCGTCGATTGTTATTGTCCAACGCCCACAAGTGATGGGGCAGCCGGTAACGATTGAGCACCTCGTGGAGATGGAAAAACTTACCACCCGGCGCTGCGCAGGCATCCAGAATACGCAGTGGCGCATCTGGATTCGGCGCTTGTGCAAGTCCTGAATCCTGAGATTGGCGCAGGGGCTCTAGCAGCAGTCGAGCCGCGTGTTGGGCGGATAAGTCTTGCACCGCACACTGTCCTTGGTCCCATCCCGGCAGGTCTGCTGCGGTTTGTGGTTGATGCAAGATCACGGTTTCTGGCCAAGGCCCCGAATCGAATGCAATGTCAGCGGTATTGAGTTGCTCTTTGTAAGCCTCGCAATCAATGGCCTGGGTGTTGATGCGCAAGGTCATCGGTGCCCGGTCATTGTTGGCCTGCATAAGTTCCGTTGCTTGGGCCCCATATTGACGGGTCAAGACCGCGGTCATCCAAGCGGGATGATCGGCTTGAGCCGTATCAACCCCCTGCCCCGTTTGATCCGCGCTCTCCAGCTGGCGTTGGATTGATCGCAATACACCATTGATCAGACCTTTGGCCCAGGTTTTGCCAAGGGCCTGGCAAGCGGAAACGCACTCGTTAATGGCAGCATAGCTTGCTAAATCGGTGTATTTCAGTTGGTAAGCGCCTACTATCAGCAGGTGGTGAAGGTCTAAATCCTTGGATTTTAAGGGTCGTTTGAGCTGCTCATTGACGCTTTGGCTCAAGGAAAGATAGTGGCGAGTGGTGCCGTATAAGAGCTCTCGTTGCAGCGGCGTTTGCAGCCACTGAGGGCGGTTGATGCGAATCCATTCAAGGGTTTTGTTGTGCTTAACCACCTGAGTGAGCCCTCGAGCAGCAGCCAATCGTAGGTTGCCCGCCGGTGTTAGATCCGCCGCCGCGGCATCCTGGGTCATGGCGACTCACCAGCGACTAGGACACTACCGGGCCGAAACAGCTCCCCATAACCGTTCTTTGCAGCGCTGGCGTCCATGGGTAGGCCTTTGCCGCGATTGATTTGCAGTCGAAGAATTTCCAAGAATCCCTGGCCACAGGCAACGATCAAGCGCTTTTTACCGCTATCCACCAGCTCCCCTGGCGTCGCCGACGATGGTTGCTCTGGCTCGCTAACCACTCTGGCTTCGAGTATTTGCACTTGGGCATCCTGGACGCTGGTCATTGCTGGCATGCGATATTCCAGCGCCCAGATCTGGCGCGCGATGGCGTCTGCGCTGCCCTCCCATTGGATCACTCGATCTTTTGCGACGAGTTTATGGGCATAGCTGATGCCCGTATCGGGTTGCGGTGTGGGCTGACTCGGCAGCTGATCCAGCACTTGGAGTAACAGCTCGGCGCCAGCGGTGGCTAAGCGGTGTTCCAAGGCACTTACGTTGGCAGCGTCGCCGATGGCAATGGCTTGGGAGGCAAAAACGGGGCCGGTGTCCAAACCTTTTTCCATTTGCATAATTGCCACGCCGGTTTCCTGATCGCCAGCCATAACAGCCCGCTCGATGGGTGCGGCGCCTCGCCAACGTGGCAACAGGGACGCGTGTACGTTGATGCAACCGTATTTGGGGATATTGAGTACCGACTCCGGCAGTAATAGTCCGTAAGCCGCCACCACTAGGACATCAGGTTGGTGCTGAATCAGGGCTGCCTGGGCCGTTTCGTCCCGCATGGATTCGGGCTGCAGGGTCACCAAGCCCTGCTCCATGGCGCAAGCCTTAACCGGATTCGGCATCAATTTTCGGCCTCGCCCCTTGGGCCGGTCGGGTTGCGTCAGCACTAGGCTTGCTGGGTGGGCTGACCGCTGTAGTCGTTGCAGGATGGTTGCTGCGAATTCCGGACTGCCGGCGAATGCAACCTTAAGAGACGTCATTTCAGCGAGCTCTGGAATCCGCGCGAGCGCGTAACTTCTTGGCGATGCGGCCCCGTTTTAAACTCGACAGATAATCCACAAAGAGCTTGCCCTCTAAATGGTCGCACTCGTGCTGAATGCATATGGCCAACATGCCATCGGCGCTGAATTCAATGGTATTGCCCATTACATCCTGAGCGGTGACATCAACTTGCTCAAACCGCTCCACCACATCATAGACCTCGGGGACGGACAGACAGCCTTCTTCTCCTTTGATCCGGTTGCCATAGGTTTTCAAGGTCGGATTAACCAACGTATACGGTTGATTTTTTTCCTCGCTGACGTCCACCACAATGATCCGCCTGTGGACGTTAACCTGAGTAGCCGCCAGCCCAATACCTGGCGCGGCGTACATGGTCTCCAGCATGTTGGCGGCAAACAGCTGCAATTGCTCATCGAAGTGGGTCACCGGCGTTGCACGAGTGCGCAGGCGCGGGTCTGGATGGTGCAAAATTCTCAGTCGGGTCATAGGGGCGAATTACTAATCTGCAAAGTTGGCGAACACCGAAACGACGCAGTATACCTCTTCCCGAGCAAAAGGCTTACAGGCTTGGGCTGCCAAGGCCGGTATCGCCGCGACCGACTGGCGGTGACAGTGACCGGGTTTGTTCAGGAAGCCCCAGATCGTGCGCCAAGATTCGCCTACCCAGCCTCAAATCAGCAGTACCATGACAGAGCTGGAACCCGTTAGCCCAGCCACCCGCCGCTTATGCGAATTGCTGGTGCATTGGCCCAGACAAGTACTGACTTCTTGGCTGATGGCCCAACCCGCTCCGGCAGAGGTTTTACTGACTCCGGCCCATCCGCCCCGGGAGCAAAAGCGCAAGAAGCCGTGGCCGCATTTCGACCGACTGGCGATCAAGAAGGGCCCATTGCGCGATCAGCAGATGCGAATCGTTAGCCTAGTTGATTCTCAATACCCTCAGGCACTGACCTTTATACCGGACCCTCCCCTGGTGCTCTTTTGTTTGGGAGAGTTGCGAATCATCGAAAAAACCTGTGTTGCCATGGTCGGGGCAAGGCAAAGCACAACCGCTGGAAAAGCACTGGCGCAAACCATGGCAACGGATCTGGCGGGGATGGATTGTTGCATCGTCAGTGGTTTGGCCGTGGGCATTGATGCAGCGGCCCACCGGGGCGCCTTGGACGCGGACAATGGCGCAACGGCGGCGGTTTTAGGTGCCGGATTCGAGCACCTCTATCCCCAAGAACATCGGCGTCTTGCTCAGACCATTCTGCAGCGCGGCGGCTTGCTGCTCAGCGAATACCCGCCAACGGTGTCGCCCCGACCGCACCAGTTCCCCGAACGCAACCGCTTGATCAGCGGCCTAGCCACAACGACGGTGCTCGTCGAAGCGGGAGAACGCAGTGGCTCACTGATTACCGCACGGTTAGCCCTAGAACAAGGGCGGGAGGTTTGCGCGGTGCCGGGCTCACCACTTAACCCGGTTGCCGCGGGCTGTCATCGGCTGATTCGTCAAGGCGCAGCCTTGGTTACTTGTGCCCGGGACGTGTGCGAAGAATTGGGTTGGCAGATCACCGTCCCGCAGGCAAAAGCAGCTTCTGGTCCCTCCGTTGACGGATCTGGGTTGTCCGGTTCAGCGGCGCGACTCATGGCGGTATTAAGTGCCAGCGCGCTGCAATTTGATGAGATCTTGGCTCTATGCGATGAATCGGCACAACAAGTCAGCCAGGATTTGATTGCGCTACAGCTAGCAGGGTTTGTCCGCCAAGGGCCAGACGGGTATATTGCCGTGCCTTGAAAATCTCGGAGAAAAACATGAGCTGGGTTGCGGTATTAATGGGTTCGGAATCGGATTGGCCTGTGATGCAATCAACAACGTCAATGCTTGAAAGTCTCGGTATTAAATTCGAAGTTAGAGTGACCAGCGCACACAGAACGCCAGCAGGCACGCAAGCCTACGTGCAAGATGCTGAAGAGCGTGGTTGTCGCGTCTTTGTTTGTGCCGCAGGCATGGCCGCGCATTTGGCTGGCGCCGTAGCAGCACACACCCAGCGACCGGTGATTGGCGTGCCAATCGATAGTGGCCCATTGCAGGGCTTTGATGCACTTCTTTCCACGGTACAAATGCCCGGCGGTATTCCCGTTGCCACCGTGGCGGTGGGTAAGGCTGGCGCGAAAAACGCTGCCTACCTTGCTGCCCAGATCTTGGCTGTTGCCGACGATGCACTGCATCAGGTTGTGGTCAAGGATCGAAGCGACAATCGGGCCAAAGTCGAAGCGCAGAACGCCTCGCTGCAGGATTCACTCAAGTCGTGACCACTCCTGCTGATGCCGCTGCCTGCTTGCGGGCTGGCGGCATCATTGCACATGCCACCGAAGGGGTATGGGGGTTAGCCTGTGACCCGAACAATGAGCTGGCCGTGCAACGGATTTTGGCGATTAAAGGTAGAGACGCAGAAAAAGGGTTGCTCCTGATTGGCGCCGCCAGCCCAGCGTTTGCGCTAGCCTTGGAAGAGATGCCGCCAACCTTGGTGAATCGCGTGGAAGCCAGTTGGCCAGGGCATGTGACATGGTTGTTGCCGGGCAGTGAGTATCCGTCGTCAATCAAGGGCCAGCATGCAACCATCGCGTGCCGGGTCCCCGATCATGAGCAGGCTCGTCAAATCTGTGCTGCCTTTGGCGGCCCGATAGTGTCGACATCGCTAAATCGAGCCGGGGAAGCGCCGGTGACGAAGCATGCCCAAGCAATAGAGCTGTTTGGCCATCTCGTTGACTTGGTGGTGCCAGGAGAAACCGCTGGTTACCTGGGTCCAAGCGCCATATACGGTCTGGATGGCACCGTGATCAGAGCTGCCAGCATTGAGACACCAAGACATGAGTAGTCCGATTCGCCTCGGTGTGGCTGGCAACCCGGTGGCTCATTCCTTGTCGCCGGACATTCACAGTGCCTTCGCAGCATCCCTAGGTTTAGAGATCGATTACCAGAGATATTTGTTCCCAGAGGACGGTTTTCAGCGCGAAGCGGCAGGGTTTTTTGCCGCTCAAGGTCTCGGGCTGAATGTAACGGTACCGTTCAAACAGGATGCCTATGACTTTGCTTATACGCTGCACCCGCTGGCTCAGGCCGCCGGGGCGGTGAATACGCTATTGCAGCAGGACGGAAAAATTACCGGCTTCAATACCGATGGCATCGGCATGGTGAGGGACCTGCAAGCCAGACACCATATTGACCTGAGCGGTCGGTCAGCACTGATTTTGGGTGCGGGTGGGGCTTGTCGAGGAGTCATTCAGCCTTTGCTTGACGCTGGCGTGGACTCGATTTGCATCGTCAACCGCACACTTTCTCGGGCTCAAGACATTGTCGATCATTTTGCGGGTTTGGGCACAACCGGGCTCCAGGCCGTAGCCTTAGGGGCGATGACCGCGGGCTCACAGGCGGCGGATCTGATTTTCAACAGTACCTCCATGGGTCTGGGACAAGAAGCCGTGGCCTTGCCGGAGGAGTTGGTTGCTGGTCGAATTTGTTACGATCTCAGCTACGGGCCCCAAGCGCATTTTGCTCGCTGGGCCAAGGAGCATGGCGCGTCAGTCAGCGTTGATGGCCTAGGGATGTTGGTAGAACAAGCCGCCGAGAGCTTTGCGATATGGCTGGGTCAACGCCCAGATACCGATCCGGTGTACGCGCAGTTGCGGCAGTTAACCGATGCCTCTTAACGAGGAGTAATAAATGAGCAATAAAGGAACGGCGCCATGACCATGTCGAAGCGGTTTATTTCAGGCGCGGTGTGCCCGACTTGTCGTGAAGTAGACCGTATCGTGATTGAGTCGGTTGCTGTGGACGAGACTAATGCCCAGCGCTTAGATGACTTGGCCACGGAGAACATCCAAAGACGCTGCGTTTCTTGCGGTTTTGTGGAGCCGCTGGATCCAGAGCGTGCAACCACCTCGGCGCCCCTACCCCGGGCGAGATATGAGCGCAGCCGGGAGACGACTACTCGCGTAACCCCGGTGAAGATTCTCGATCCGGGCAATCCTAAATCTTCCTGATTTTGCGAAGAAACTGACCCAAATAGTTGGAATTGTCCAAGTTTATTGGGTCTAACAAGTTGCCCAGCACCTCTCGACTGCTATAATCGCGCCGTTTTTGCCCGAGTCAATTTGGGCAAAAGTTGGCAACAGCACGCCGAAATTCGTTGAAAAAACGATGGTGGGCAAAGGGCCTCAAGAGCGAATTTTGGGAGGAGAAGGGACCAAAAACAGCTCGGCTCGTTGGGCTTATGGGGTGGCGCTGGTTTAAAGAGTGCCCATGGCCAATGTTGACAACGGACAGTAACAATTTGAGAGCTTCCTTGAAGACCGTATCACGGTAACCACGCTGAAAAATCGTTGGTCAGCGGGGGTAGCTTCGTTCGGTGATTGTTGTCTTTGCGTCGGTTAATAGTAAGCACAACCACGCGGAACGAGAGAGCGCTGAGAGTCAGGGGAACCCATATACGGCGGAATACCTTTCGCGTTATGGCTGCATGGATTTTGAATTAAGCAAGCTGCGGATCGAAAAAGCAGCCCAAGTCTGAACCGACACGGAACAGACGCAACAGTACGGACTGGAAAGAGAGAATGAGCAACATGAAACAGCAACTTTTGCGAGGCATCGTTGGATTGTCGTCGATGTTTGTCAGCGGCCTAGCCATAGCGGACGAGCTCAACATGCGGGTCGGCGTGACAGACATCAGTCGTCAAGTGTATGACCTGCATATGACCATTTTCTTGATCTGTGTCGCCATTGGCATCGTGGTCTTTGGCGTGCTGTTTTGGTCGGTGTTCGCCCATCGCAAATCTAAGGGCGTTGAGCCGGCCACTTTCCACGAAAGCACTCGACTTGAGCTGGCGTGGACCATTGTGCCAACGCTGATTTTGATCATCATGGCCATTCCCGCGACTCAGGTGCTGGTGGCCATGTATGACACCGGCGGCGAAGACATGTCCATTGAGGTGCGCGGCTACCAGTGGAAATGGCAGTACAAATACCTCGACGACGACTACAACAACACGCTGTCTTTTTTCTCAGTGATGTCTACGCCTCGGGACGAGATTTACAACCAGTCCACTAAGGACGAGAACTACCTCCTCGATGTCGATGAGTACCTGCGTATTCCAACCAACCGTAAAGTGCGATTTTTGATTACGGCTGAAGATGTGATCCACGCTTGGTGGGTTCCGGATTTTGGCATCAAGCGCGACGCGGTTCCGGGCATGTTGAACGAGCTATGGACCGTCGTCGAAGAGCCGGGCATCTATCGCGGCCAGTGCACGGAGCTTTGCGGAAAAGATCACGGCTTTATGCCCATTGTGGTTGAGGTTATGCCCGAAGCGGAATTCGATGCGTGGTATGCCTCACAGGTGTCCTCGGAGTTGGTTCGCCAAGAAACCATGGGTAATGATTTGACCCACGAAGAGTTGATGGCCCAGGGCGAAACGGTGTACGGCACCTACTGTGCGGCATGTCACATGGCTAACGGTCAGGGTGTTCCTCCGGTATTCCCGGCCATTGCGGGTTCTGCTGTAGCCATGGGACCCAAAGAGGCTCATCTGAGCTTGGTTATCAACGGTGTCGCGGGTACCGCCATGCAGGCTTTCGGTCGCCAGCTGGATCCGGCCCAATTGGCTTCAGTGGTGCACTATCAGCGCCATGCGTTTGGCAACAACGCAGGGGATCTGTCCCAGCCACAAGACGTAATTAATCTTTCCAACGGTCAGTAAGGAATAGTCATGAGCGAAGTTATTCACGCAGATCATCACGACGATCACGCACACGGTCCTGAAAAGGGCCTGAAGCGGTGGCTGTTTACCACCAACCATAAAGACATCGGCACACTGTATCTGTGGTTCAGTTTTACCATGTTCTTGGTGGGCGGTGTGCTGGCTCTCGTTATCCGCGCGGAGCTGTTTCAGCCCGGGCTGCAGTTTGTGCAGCCAGAGTTTTTCAACCAAATGACCACAAACCATGGCTTGATCATGGTCTTTGGCGCCATCATGCCAGCCTTTGTGGGCTTGGCGAACTGGTTGATTCCCATGCAGGTTGGTGCCCCAGATATGGCCCTGCCCCGCATGAACAACCTGTCCTTTTGGATTCTGCCCTTTGCCTTCGGCATGATGATTTCCACCCTGTTTATGGAAGGTGGCGGCCCTAACTTTGGCTGGACCTTCTACGCGCCGCTGTCTACGACATACGCGCCGCCATCAGTTACCTACTTCATCTTTGCGGTTCACCTGATGGGCGCTTCATCCATCATGGGTAGCATTAACATCATCGCAACCATCTTGAACATGCGTGCCCCGGGCATGACGCTCATGAAGATGCCCATGTTTGTATGGACGTGGTTGATCACCGCCTATCTGCTGATCGCAGTAATGCCTGTACTGGCCGGCGCAGTCACCATGATGTTGTTCGATATTCACTTTGGCACCAGCTTCTTTAACGCGGCAGGTGGCGGCGACCCAGTCATGTTCCAGCACATTTTCTGGTTCTTTGGTCATCCAGAGGTGTACATCATGATTCTGCCGGCTTTCGGCATTGTCTCGCACATCATTCCTGCGTTTGCCCGTAAGCGCCTGTTCGGCTACACCTCGATGGTGTACGCGGTGGCGTCCATTGCATTCTTGTCCTTCATCGTTTGGGCACACCACATGTTTACGGTAGGAATGCCACTCGCGGGTCAGCTGTTCTTTATGTACAGCACCATGTTGATTGCAGTCCCCACCGGTGTGAAGGTTTTCAACTGGATCTCCACCATGTGGCGCGGTTCCATGACCTTTGAAACGCCTATGCTGTTCGCCGTGGCCTTCGTTGTACTGTTCACCATGGGTGGTTTCTCAGGTCTGATGCTGGCCATCACGCCAGTGGACTATCAATACCATGACACCTACTTTGTTGTGGCTCACTTCCACTATGTGTTGGTGCCTGGCGCCCTGTTCTCCATTATTGCGGCGGTCTATTTCTGGTTCCCCAAGTGGACCGGCAAGATGTACGACGAGACTCTGGGCAAGATCCATTTCTGGTTGTCGTTCATTGGCGTAAACATCACGTTCTTCCCGCAGCATTTTTCGGGCTTGGCTGGTATGCCCCGCCGTATTCCCGACTATCCGCTGCAGTTCGCCGACTTCAACATGATTTCCAGCGTTGGCGCGTTTATCTTCGGCCTGTCTCAGGTGTTCTTCCTGTACGTGATCATCAAGTCTCTGCGCTCCGGCGAAGCGGCTGCAGATCGATCTTGGGAAGGCGCTAAGGGACTTGAGTGGACGCTGCCGTCTCCAGCGCCTTATCACTCCTTCACGCAGCCACCGGTTGTGAAGGATGAAGAGGTCTTGGGCTAAAGCGCCTAGAAGTACGATGACAGAGCAATCGCAACAGGCCGGGATCAAAAAAACGGTGCGCAAAACATCGTTGATTGTGCTCGGCATGTGCGGGTTCGCCTTTGCCCTCGTTCCGCTATACGACCTGTTTTGCGAAGTCACAGGGCTCAACGGTAAGACCGGTGGGCCGTATGTGTATGAAGAAGCAAGCACAACGCCTGATCGGTCGCGGCTGATTAAGGTGAATTTTTTGACGAATACCAATGAGGGTATGCCGTGGAAGTTTTGGTCTGAACAGGGTGCGGTGAGGGTCCATCCTGGTGAAGTCAAAACCGTCAGTTTTTTTGTCAAAAATCCGACGAACAGAACCATGGTTGCACAAGCGATACCTTCGCTGGTGCCCTTTTCGGCAACGGACTATTTTCACAAGACCGAATGTTTCTGCTTTGAGCAGCAACTGTTAGGACCTGGAGAAGAAATAGAGATGCCCATGCGATTCATCGTGGGGCGAGAGTTGCCGGCTAACGTAGGAACGATCAACCTTAGCTATGCTTTGTTTGATATCACGGACCGCGTGGATATATCTGCCGTTCAACGTAGCGGCGCCCCCGACCAGCTGACATCGGCTGGCGGATAGTTAATAGGTTATTGGAGGAGTCTCATGGCCAATTCGGCAGAGGTTGATAAGTCGATTTATTACGTACCGGAGTCTGGCTGGTACCCGGTATTTTTGGCATTCGGGTTGATGCTAACCGTCACCGGCCTTGCTGGGTGGTTAAACGACGTCAATGCGGGTGGTGCTGGGGATGCAACCCAATCAACCATTGGTTTTGCGATCGTTGCCTTAGTTCTGTACAGCTGGTTCGCCAAGGTTATTGAAGAAAATACCGCTGGGCTAAACAACGAATCCGTGCAGCGTTCCTACGTTTGGGGCATGGGCTGGTTTATCTTCTCAGAGGTGATGTTTTTCGCCGCCTTCTTTGGTGCATTGTTCTACGTGCGTTCTTTCGTCGTGCCATGGCTGGGCGGAGAAGGCGAAAAAGGCATAACCAATTATCTGTGGCCAGCTTTCGAAGCGACCTGGCCGGTGGTGCAAAATCCAGATCCAGCAATTTTTGGCAATCCGCTCCAAAGTATGGCTGCGCCGGGTGTTACCGATGTCAGTGCTTGGAGTGCTTATCTACCGTTCTACAACACGGTAATTCTGCTGAGCTCCAGCGTTACCGTGCACTTTGCCCACGATGCCATTAAGGCGCAAAACCGCAATAAATTGATCGGTTGGTTAGGTTTAACGGTCTTGTTGGGGGCAATCTTCTTGGTGCTTCAAGTAGAAGAGTACATTCATGCCTACACTGAGCTGGGACTGACCTTGGGTAGTGGCATCTATGGATCAACGTTCTTCATTCTAACGGGCTTCCACGGCTTCCACGTAACCTTGGGCACGTTCATGTTGTTGGTTCAGCTCTTCAGAGCCTTTAGGGGCCACTTCTCTCCCAAGGATTGCTTTGGGTTTGAAGCGTCAAGCTGGTATTGGCACTTCGTTGATGTGGTCTGGGTTGGGCTGTTCATCTTCGTTTACGTGATCTAGGTCAGCTCTAGGGAACTGGCTGGCCGACTGGCCAAAAAAAGGGGCATCTGCCCCTTTTTTGTGTTCACGGGTTTAAGCGGTTGCTATCAACACCGTGGGTGCGAAATGTGCATTAAGGCGATGATGGGCTTTGTTCCGAGGTGCTGCCGTGCCATGGTGCGTTGAGGCCCATCCGCAGTTCACCGGTGTAGAATCCATAACCAATGGTTAACACCAGTAATGTAGCGAAGGTGATTCGCACACCCAGTGCATACCAAAGACGGCGACTATCGGGCTTGCCCGTGTCTTTGAATAAGAAAACCAGGCCGCTCATCAGGCTGAGGATGACGCAAATCAATAAGATGACGATGATAACTTTCAGCACTGGGACTCAACTCCAAACGGATTTGCGAACATTGTATCAGCGGCGTGTGAGCGTCAGGTGATGATGAATTTTAAGCCGGGCTGGGCCATGACCCTACTCTTCCTCGTGATGTTGCCATTGCTCATTGCGCTGGGATCTTGGCAGCTGGATCGAGCCGAGCAAAAGCGCCGTTTAGAGAACGCGTATTTGGCCAAACTCACGGAGTTGCCGCTAAGGGTAACGCCCCAGGCACTGTCCCAGCCTTTTCAAGCATTGCGGCTGGCCGGCCGATATCGCCCGGAGTTCTTTCTGTTAGATAATCAGGTCAACGACGGGAACGTAGGCTATTGGGTTTACCAAGTCTTTAACGATGAGCAGCAAGGGCGCCTGTTGCTGAATCGAGGCTTTATCACTTCACAAGGCCGAGCGACCCTGCCAGTGATCGATACGCCATTGGGCGACATTTCACTAACCGCAACCGTGTGGCCCGATACGGGTCTGATTCCGGTGTGGGGCGACGAAGCGTGGAACCCAGGTTGGCCCAAGGTCATACAACGAGCTGATATCCAGCGCATGGCTGAATTAGCGGATGCGTGGCCAACGGAGTTACGTTTAGAACCGGGACAACCCGGTGTGCTTGTCGCTGCACCCTTTGCCACCCGATTGTCTGCGGACAAACACAATGGTTATGCGGCAACTTGGTTTGGCCTCGCTGTGGTGTTGACCCTGGGATATTGCTATATCGGCATGACCCAGCAACGTTCCCGCAGTTCTGCCACTTAATTAGGCCGTTAGCGCTACGCGCAAAGGCGCAACATTCAATCACCAACAGTAGAGATAACGATGGAAAACACTCAACCCGCCAAAGCCGCAAGTGGACGTCGGCAGTTAATCATTATTTTGATCATGGCGCTGTGTTCTCTGGGTGGGTCTTATGCCCTGTTCTACGCGGCGAAAACCGGGGGTGGTTGGGGCACCGTCAATAATGGCAGCTTTGTTCAACCCACCCAGACTATTGAGCAGCTGCAGTGGCAAACCGAAGACGGTGCTGTGTTGTCAACATCAGGTCAGTGGTGGCTGTGGACGGTGGCGGACGCCTGCGACGGCGTATGTACCCAGGCATTGCAGAAGCTCAGAGCCGCCCACATATTGCTGAACAAAGAATCTAACCGGGTGCGTCGCGGCATTACCACGGCGTCAGATTTTGTTGTTCCCGAAGACCAGCCGGACCTGCTGCGCATAGCGGCTCGGCAAAATCAGCTGCAGCAGGGAACATATATCGTCGACCCCAACGGCAACCTGGTTTTCCATTACCCACTGGATGTGGATCCCAAACTGCTGCTGGCAGATCTCAAACGACTACTTAAGGTGTCTCAAATTGGTTAATACACAAATCAGAAAGCTCGCGGGCTTTGGCTTCATCTTTGCCTTATTGGTGGTCTCTGTCGGTGCTTATACCCGACTTGCGGACGCCGGACTTGGCTGTCCAGACTGGCCAGGTTGTTACGGGTTTTTAACGGTACCGGAACAAGCGCACAAAATTACCGCTGCCGAAGCCCTGTATCCCGATGCTCCGGTGGAAGTTGCCAAGGCCTGGTGGGAAATGGGCCACCGGTACATCGCCGGGGCGCTGTTGTTGTTGGTCGCCTTGATTCTGACAAAATCGATTCGAGCCCGTCACCAAGAAGACACCCCACTCAAACTCGCCGCCGTATTGATGGCGGTGATTCTCTGTCAGGCCGCGTTTGGGGCTTGGACGGTGACCCTAAAGCTCTGGCCCCAAGTGGTCACGGGTCACTTGCTCGGTGGTTTTACCACCCTGAGCTTGATCTGGCTTTTGTACTTACGACAGGGAGGCCTAGCCAAGATCGTTAAAGCGCTGCCTGCACCGTCCCTGCTCGCGACGGTGGCGTTTGTGGCCGTAGTAATACAAATCGCCTTAGGCGGCTGGGTCTCTTCTAACTATGCGGCTCTGGCCTGCTACGATTTTCCGAGCTGTGACGGCACCTACACCCCACCCATGGATATGCAGCAAGGGTTCAACGTGTTTCAAGAGGTTGGGCCGAGTTATTTGGGCGGCTTGATGACCAGTGAGGCGCGTATGGCCATTCATTGGGTTCATCGGATCGGTGCGCTGGTGGTGCTGGTGGTGGTGGGGTCGCTAGCGCTGCAGCTGATTCGTCAGGTTGCGGTGGTGGGCTACGCACTGCTGGCCGCGCTGTTGGCCCAAATTACCTTGGGTATCCTTAACGTCATTTGGGTGTTGCCGCTGCTTAATGCAACCGCCCATAACACCGTAGGCGCCCTGTTGCTGCTGGTGCTGGTTACTATAAACTTCGCGCCCCGACTGAAAGCTGTACAGAGCGATGCCTGAGTATGACGCAACCATGAGTGACGCAGCGGCCGCCGCCACTTGGCAAGACTATCTTGAGCTATGCAAACCCAGGGTAGTGGTGCTGATGCTGCTGTGCGCCATCGTCGGTATGTTTTTGGCGACCCCGGGGGCGGTGCCGCTGCAAATCTTATTATTCGGCAGTCTGGGTATTGCCTTGGTAGCGGGCTCCGCTGCAGTGGTCAACCATATCGCGGACCAGCATATCGATGCGCAAATGGCGCGTACTGACGACAGACCCATTGCAACGGGTCGGGTGAACAATCAACAGGCCATTGTTTTTTGTGCGATAACCGGGCTGGTGGGCATGGGTCTGCTTTGGTTCTTCGTGAACCCCTTAACCGCCTGGTTGAATCTGGCCTCCTGGGTAGGGTACGGATTCATTTACACCCTATATCTGAAGCGCGCTACGCCCCAGAACATTGTGATTGGCGGGTTGTTTGGTGCCGCGCCCCCGTTGTTTGGTTGGACGGCGGTGACCAACAGCATTGACCCGGGTGGTCTGTTGCTGGTGCTGATCATATTTGCTTGGACGCCCCCACACTTTTGGGCCTTGGCGCTGGAGCGCAAAGACGAATACGCCGATGTGGGCATGCCCATGTTGCCAGTCACACATGGCGAAGCGTTTACCCGACTGCATATTTTGCTTTACACCATTTTATTGGTCATTGCCTCGGTGCTGCCCTTTGTAATCACGATGTCCGGGCCGATTTATCTGGCCGGCGCGTTGGCACTGGGGGCGGGTTTTTTGTACTGGGCGATTGTGCTCATGCTGAATAAAAATGAAAAAGCGCCCATGGAGACTTTTCGCTACTCCATCATCTACCTGGGCGCCCTGTTTCTGTTAATGCTGGTAGACCATTACCTATTTTTAGGTATTGGGCTGGAAGCGCCTATTCAAATGACCCCCCTATCGGTTTGATGCATGAATACCGTTAAAGCCACCGTTCTGCTTTGCCTAGCCTTCATTTCCATTGTGCTGGTGATGTTTGTCATCAGCGTGCTGCGTGTGCCTCAGCTTTCAGAAGAAGAGATGCGCAGCAAGGGAGTGTTTATTTTACCGACGCCCAGGGATATAGCGCCCTTTGAGCTGCAGTCACACACTGGCCAGCCCTTTGTGCGTGACGATCTGCAGGGCCGCTGGAACTTCGTTTTTTTCGGTTTTGTAAACTGTCCGGATGTCTGCCCCACCAGCATGGCGGTGCTGGGTACGGTTGACCGAGCGCTACAGGCTCAGGACCCGGAATTGGCGGCGCAGTTTCAGGGTATTTTGGTGTCCGTCGATCCAGATCGGGATTCTCTTGCTCGTCTTGGAGACTATGCGACGGCGTTTTCACCCCGGTTTCTGGGCGTTACGGGTTCTCGACAGGATCTGGTGACTTTGACCAGTCAGCTCAACGTGGCCTTCGCCAAGGTGCCTTTGGCCGGGGCAAGCGCTTCTCGTTCTGGGTCTGGGTCTGAGGCTGAGGATGCCTACACGGTGGATCACACGGGTAACATCGTGATCATCAATCCCCGAGGCCACTACCACGGCTTCATCAAGTTGCCTCACGATGCCGAGACCATTAGGCTGACCTTTCAAACATTGGCGGCGCAGTTCTAGCTACGGCATGTTGATGGGCGATAACCCCATCATTGGGCACGAAGACAGCGTCAAAAGCGTACTGGAAAGCAACCATTCCGCGCGAGTTCAATGATTCATTCCTGAATAGGGCGGTTTATGGGCGCGGGCACACATTCTCGGCAAGAGACAACGGATTCAGATCCGTTGCCGGCTCCCTTGGTTTTCACTGATGCGCAAACGGCCACAGAAGCTTTTCGGCGTATTCGCGCGGCCAGCGAAAAACTCTGCGAGGGTCTGGAAATCGAGGACTATGGCGTTCAGCCCATGCCCGATGCCAGCCCGCCCAAGTGGCATCTCGCACACACCACCTGGTTTTTTGACACCTTTTTGCTCAAAGCCTGGGACGATCAGTGGCAGCCCTACCATCCCCTGTTTGAGCACCTGTTCAATTCTTATTACAACGGCGTTGGCGAGCCCTTCCCCCGCTGGCGACGAGGGCACCTATCTAGGCCAACCGTAAGCCAGGTGCACGAATACCGCAGGCACGTGGATTCTCGGGTCTGCGGGCTACTGGATTCGGCCCAAGGCACGCCTTCTTGGCCTGATCTGGTGAGGTTATTGGAATTGGGCCTGCATCATGAGCAGCAACATCAGGAGCTGCTGCTCACCGATATGAAATACAACTTTGGCCATAACCCCCTCTACCCGGCGCTCACGTCGACGCCTCAAACAGCGGCAGTCCATGAGGAAGGCAGCGGGTCTCAGGCAGCAGACCTTGGGTTTGACTTCTATGACCCAGGCTTAGTGGAGATTGGCGCTGGTCCGGGCTTTTGTTTTGACAACGAACTGCCGAGGCATCGTACTTTTATAGGCCCGTATACCCTAGCGGATCGACTGATCACCAACGGCGAATATCTGGCGTTTATCGAAGATGGGGGCTATCAAAGAGTCGACTTGTGGCTGTCTGAGGCTTGGGCTGAGCTGCAGAGTCGATCTACTCATCACCCTTTGTATTGGCGTCACCAGGATGGCGCATGGCTAGAGTATGGGTTGAACACAGGTTTGCAGCCGCTGGACCTACAGGTGCCAGTGGTGCATGTCAGCGGTTACGAGGCCGCGGCCTTTGCCGCTTGGTCACAGGCCCGATTGCCCACGGAATTCGAATGGGAATTCGCCGCGGCGACATTGCCCATCCAGGGTAACTTTGTGGAACAGGGCGACTATCACCCCAAGTCCATCTCGGGAGTAGGCAAACAGTTCTTTGGCGATGTTTGGGAGTGGACCAGCAGCAGCTATGGGCCGTATCCAGGCTATCGCCCGCTGCCGGGAGTGCTGGGTGAATACAACGGCAAGTTCATGAGTAGCCAGTGGGTACTGCGAGGCGGCTCTTGCGCCACGCCAACGTCCCATATTCGCGCCAGCTACCGCAATTTTTTCTACCCCAAAGACGCGTGGCAGTTCAGCGGCATTCGCTTGGCCAAAGACCCGTGAGCGCTGCAAATCAACCAGTAGCTTTTCTCGATTTACATCCTCAGATTGACGATGTGTGGTCCGAGGTGCGCGCGGGTTTGCGCCAGTCCGCCAAATCCCTGTCGCCGAAATTTTTTTACGACGAACGGGGCTCTGAGCTTTTTCATGCCATCACCCAGCTGGAAGAGTATTACCCCACTCGGACTGAAATGGGTCTGTTTGACTCCCATCTGCCGGTAATCGCCCAGCACATCGGCCATGGCAGCTGCGTCATCGAATACGGCAGCGGTTCGTCAGTAAAAATCCGCAAGCTGCTGCAAGCGCTGTCGCCAACAGCCTATGTCCCCGTGGATATTTCCAAAGACTACCTGTTGAGCAATGCTCGGCGGTTAGCCCAGGACTTTGATGCCCTGAGTGTTTTCCCGGTATGCGCGGACTTTTCTCAGCAAATGCGCCTGCCAGAGCAAGTGGCAGGATTGCATCATGTCGGGTTTTTCCCCGGTTCAAGCATTGGTAATTTTGAACCAGAACAAGCGGGACAGTTTTTACGGCGGGTTGCCGCAACGTTAGGCCCCGGCGGCCACCTGTTGATTGGCGTGGACTGCAAAAAAGACACGGAGGTATTAGAGCGGGCCTATGACGATGCTCAGGGCGTGACGGCAGCCTTCAATTTGAACGCGCTTGAGCACTTGAACCGCACGTTGGGGGCGAATTTTCAAACCGAACAGTTTCAGCATCTGGCTCGTTACAACGAGCGTAAAGGCTGCATCCAAATGTTTTTACGCAGCACCACCACTCAGCGTGTGGACATACAAGATGAAGTCTTTGCCTTTGCCGAAGGGGAGCTGCTGCATACCGAAAATTCTTACAAATATTCGCCGGCAGAGTTCTTGGCCCTGGCGCAAAAGTCCGGCTACGGATGCCCAGAGCATTGGCTGGATGAAAACGGTTATTTCGGTCTGTATCTGCTGCAGGTGGAATAACGAGGCGACTACTCGAATTCCCACAGCACCCAGCTAGGCACCAGGCTTTCGACTCGCTGCAAATCGCCGTCACCCTTCGTGGGGTCTCTGGGTATTAGGTAATAGGGCTTTCCAAAAGATGGCACGATGCGAATCATGCGCAGCTGACCGTTTTGCCGGAACTCGTAGATCATTTGGTCCTCTTCAGCAATCACCACAACATCGGGCCCACGTTGTGCGCCATAGGCCGGGTGGACATAGGACAGGGCCAACGCGCCAAGGATGGGTACGAGGCAGCGAAACAACCGGCTTATGCTGTTGCCAAGCAGGACACGTTCTGGCGGTGTTGGTAAAAGTCGGGCCATAATCCATCTAGTATTGCTATTCGAGCTACAGGAGCATTTGGTGGAAGGTAATCTAACGTCGAAAACGGATCAGCGCCATGGCCCTGTTGTGCTTGTGGATGGTTCTTCTTACCTATTTCGCGCTTTCTATGCTCTTCCAGACCTACGCAGTTCCAGTGGTCATCCAACAGGAGCCATTCGCGGTGTTATCAGTATGCTGCGGCGTCTGGCGAAAGATTATCCCCACAGCCCGCTAGCGGTGGTGTTTGATGCGCCGGGAAAAACCTTTCGCGACGACATGTATGACCAGTACAAAGCCAATCGCAGCTCCATGCCCGACGATTTGCGCGAACAAATTGCCCCCCTGCATCAAATGATCAAGGCCATGGGGTTACCCTTTATTATGGTTGAAGGGGTGGAGGCAGACGATGTGATTGGCACCTACGCCGCTCAAGCCACAGCGTCAAAACAAGCAACGGTGATCTCCACCGGCGATAAAGATATGGCCCAGCTCGTCACGCCCTATGTGACCTTGGTCAACACCATGACCGAAACCACCATGGATGCCGAAGGGGTCAAAGAGAAGTTCGGTGTTCTGCCAGAGCAAATTGTTGATTACCTGGCTCTCATGGGCGACAGCGTGGATAACATTCCCGGGGTGCCCAAGGTGGGACCCAAGACCGCAGCTAAGTGGTTGAACGAATACGGCTCCCTGGACGCGCTCATGGCCCGGGCTGACGAAGTTAAAGGCAAAATTGGCGAAAACCTGCGGGATAGTCTGGACCAGCTGCCCCTCTCCCGGGCCCTCACCCAGATCAAGTGCGATGTAGATCTGCCACTAACCTTTGCAGATCTGATTCCCAGTGAACCCGACAACGCAACCCTTGAGGGTTTCTATCGTGAATTCGAATTTAAATCCTGGCTCCAGGAGCTGGACTCTGGCGCCGGTGCCTCAGTGGAATCAGCACAAGAATCCGCTGCTCCAGCCGTTTCTCAAGAAACCGACTACGACCTGATTTTGGACGAGGAGCAGCTACAGGCCTGGGTGGATCAGCTCAACGCACAAGACCTGATAGCGGTGGATACCGAGACCACCAGCATCAACTACATGGACGCTGAGTTAGTGGGCTTTTCCTTTGCGATTGCCCCAGGACGAGCCGCCTATTTGCCTGTTGCTCACGACTATCCTGGTGCCCCGGACCAAATTTCCCTAGAAGCGGCGCTGGGCGCGCTAACCCCGGTGCTGGAAAATCCCGAGATCGCTAAAGTTGGTCAAAATCTCAAGTACGACATGAGCGTGCTTGCCCGGTATGGGGTCACCATTCAAGGGACGATCCACGACACCATGCTGCAGTCTTATGTGCTCAACAGCGTGGCCACCCGACACAACATGGACGCTTTGGCCGGGTTTTACCTAAATCGGAAGACCATTCATTTTGAGGACATCGCCGGTAAGGGCGCCAAGCAACTAACCTTCAATCAGATACCGCTGGAAACCGCCAGCGACTATGCCGCGGAGGACGCTGACGTCACTTTGCAACTGCATCAGTGCTTGTACCCGCAACTGCAATCCAAGCCGGACCTGCTTCGTGTCTACACCGATATCGATATGCCGCTAGTGCGCATCCTGTCCGCTGTGGAGCGGCAAGGAACCTTGGTGGACGGCCGCATGCTTAAACAACACGGTGCGGAATTGGCCGATCGCTTAAAGGAGCTGACCCAAGAGGTGTGGGCACTGGCCGGTGAGAATTTTAATCTCGACAGCCCGAAGCAACTCCAAGCCATCTTGTACGACAAAATGGGGCTGCCGGTATTAAAGAAAACGCCTGGCGGTCAGCCCTCCACCGCAGAACCGGTGCTGGCGGATTTGGCTCAGGACTACGAGCTGCCAGCAATGATCATGCGATATCGCAGCTTGGCGAAGCTCAAATCCACCTACGCAGACAAGTTGCCTCTAGACATTCATCGGGATACCGGCCGAATTCATACCTCCTACCACCAAGCCGTGGCGGCTACCGGCAGGTTGTCCTCTTCCGACCCCAACCTGCAGAACATTCCGATACGTAACGCAGAAGGCCGACGTATTCGTCAGGCGTTTGTGGCGCCTGCGGGCAGTGCGGTGCTAGCCGCAGACTACTCACAGATCGAGTTGCGCATTATGGCGCACCTTTCTGGCGATCAGGGCCTGACCCAGGCCTTTGCTGAAAATCGGGACATACACCGGGCTACAGCGGCGGAAGTCTTTGGCACGTCCCTTGAAGATGTGTCCGATGATCAGCGCAGGAGCGCGAAAGCCATTAACTTTGGTCTGATTTACGGGATGTCCGCGTTTGGTTTGGCGAAGCAGCTAAACATCTCTCGGGGTTTGGCGGCGGAGTACATTGACCGCTATTTTGATCGCTACCCTGGCGTGCTCCAGTATATGGAGCAGACCAAGGCCCTAGCAGCAGAACAGGGCTACGTGGAGACGCTCTTCGGTCGCAGGCTCTATTTGCCAGAAATCAACGCCAAAGCGGTACCTCGCCGACAAGCCGCCGAGCGCACGGCCATCAATGCGCCCATGCAGGGAACCGCTGCGGACATCATCAAGCTAGCCATGATTGCCGTGCAGGATTGGCTGCCGGATAGCGGTCTTGATGCTCGCATGATCATGCAAGTACATGACGAACTGGTCTTTGAGGTAGCAGAAAACCATGTGCAGGCTCTGGAGGATGGCGTTGTTCAGCGCATGTCCAGCGCCGCCAGTCTGAATGTACCCTTGGTGGTGGATACCGGCGTGGGCGAAAACTGGGATCAGGCGCACTAACCCTTACAGCGTTTGCGTCCGGCCGGTTGGGTTTTAGGCATTTGGCTCAACGGGTATGGCCAGCCAAGCCAGGAGCGTTTCAATGAGTTCCGCTTTGCCGTCGCCCTTCGCGGCGGAAAAAGCCTGAAAAGTCGCCGTGGGATGGTCTTTGTAGGTGTTGCGCAGTTTGTTTACCACCTGCTTTTGCGCACCAAAGCTCAGCTTGTCAGATTTGTTCAGCAGCACATGCATGGGTATTTCGCTGTCTTTCGCCCAAGTCAGCATTTGCTGATCAAAAGCCTGTGCCGGGTGACGAATGTCCATGACCAGGACAATTCCGGTTAGCGCGTCGCGATAAGAAAGGTACTGATTTACCGCACTCTGCCAATTTTTTTGCGCCTCTTTGCCGGCCTTGGCATAGCCATAACCCGGTAAGTCCACCAGCCGACCCCCGCTTCGAACATCAAAAAAATTGAGCAGCTGGGTGCGCCCCGGGGTTTTACTGACTTTGGCGGTACGGCGATTGCCCGTCAGTTGGTTCAATACCGAGGATTTGCCGGCGTTTGAGCGGCCGGCAAAAGCCACCTCAGCCCCTTGAATGGGCGGACAACGCCGCAAATCCGGCGAACTGGTCAAAAAGGTTGCTTCTAGGCGTTCTGGCAAAGACACTTTTTCGGTCATCTTGTATATAATCTCGCGGCCTCTTCGACGCCAAAGCGCGCTTAGCGCTTCGGCACCTGAAATGGTTTGGGTTAGGAGAGCCTTGGGGGCAGTGTATCACTGCAGATGCAAGACGCTCAGGCGCTTGATCATCGAATGCAAAATTGCCCTGGGCGAGTAAATAGCCTCGACCAAAAAAGTTATCAGTGCTTATCCCGCGCAGTGTTTGCGAGAGCGTTTGTGAACGCGGCGATCGTGGATGAGTCGAAGTGAATTGACAGTGAATTAGGGAAAACAGAAATGAGTGTTCGCACAGCTGTAGCTAGATTTATGATCATCTCCGCATTCTTGGCCGTGAGCACATCACAAGCCTTAGCCAAAGGAGATGCTGAGGCAGGTAAGGCCGCATCCGCAGTTTGCGCTTCTTGTCATGGACAAGACGGCGCTTCCGCCATCGACCCTTCCTATCCTCAGCTTGCCGGTCAAAATGAGCGCTACCTAGCGTCGCAACTCAAAATGTTCCAGTCTGGCCAGCGCGACGTAGCGCTGATGACGGCCCAGCTTGTGGGCAAAAGCGAGCAGGATCTAGACGACCTAGCCGCCTACTACGCCAGCCTGCCTAGCAAGACCGGACAGGCAACCGGCAGTGACAGCGACATTGCGCTGGCACGCCAAATCTACAAGGGTGGCATTGCAGACAAGGGTGTAGCCGCTTGCAGTGCATGCCACGGACCCAATGGCGCCGGTAACGCTCAAGCAGGATTCCCGCGCATCAACGGTCAATCCGCTGGTTACACGAAGGCTCAATTGGTGGCCTACCGAGAAGGTACACGTCGTTCAGACGAAGCGTATGGCGGCATGATGCGAGGTGTGGCCCGCGGCTTATCGGATCGCGAAATCGCCGTGTTGGCTGACTACATCAGTGGCCTGAACTAAGGTTTAGGTCGACAACAACACTTAAGAGGTAAGAACCATGGGGATTCGAGCCGCTGTAAAAATTTGCGCGCTGACCTTGATTTGCGCGCTTTGTCCTTGGGTTGTCGCCCAAGAGGCCTTTGTCGAGGGCACCCACTACCACCGTATCGACGTACCTGTAGCCACAGGGCTGGAGCAAATCGAGCCGAAGCAGGTAGAGGTGCTGGAAGTGTTCTCTTACATGTGCATCCACTGCTACAGCTTCGATCCGTTGCTCGAACAGTGGAAGAGCACGAGCAAGCCCGCCAACGCCGTTTTTAATCGCTTACCTGCGGTTTTTTCCGATGACTGGGCGTTAATGGCCAAGGCGTTTTACGCCGCTGAAATTTTGGGCGTCAGCGACGCCATGCATGGGCCGCTGTTCGATGCGGTCCACGTCAAACCCACGAATTTGCGTAACGAAGATCTCATGGCCCAAGTGTTCGAAGAGGGGGCAGGGGTCGATCCCGACGAGTTTGCTAAGGTCTATAACTCGTTTTTTGTGCGTAGCCGTGTCATGCAGGCTCAGGGAAAGAGCCGGGCCTACGGCATCACTGGTGTACCCACCATGATTGTGAACGGCAAATACCGCGTTGACGGCAGAATGGCCGGCTCGAACCAGGGCATGCTGGATGTGGTCAACTTTTTGGTCGCGAAAGAAAGCGCCGCCGACTAATCAGCCTAGGGTCTGCTCGCATAATCTGTCGGCCAGACTACCAATCGGGTTTTTTCCTTTGTTCCTTGGCGCTGGAGCGCTTTTTCTTGCCGTCCAGTCGTCGGCGCTTGGCCGATAAACTGGGTTGAGTTGCGATACGGTTCTTCGGTCGTTCCTTGGCTTGCTGGATCATGGCATCCACGCGGGCCAGGGCTTGCTGACGGTTTTTGAGTTGAGATCGATGGCTGCTGGCCTGCACCACCAAGATGCCGTCTTTGTTGATGCGATTGGCCATGAGAGATTTGAACCGCCTCAGGGCATAGGCGTTGAGTCCCAACAGCTGGATATCTACCCGTAACTCCACCGCGGTGGAAGATTTGTTCACATGCTGTCCTCCTGGCCCAGAGCTGTGCACAAATTGAAATTGGCAGGCCGCCGGCGGGATGGATGTGCTATCGAATAAACTCATAAAGATACAAAGCAGGTATGGGTTTGATGCATTTGTTAGCCACGGTGAATAGCGTTGTCTAGAACCTCTAGGTCAGGTTCATAGGCGCTACTGGATGAACCAAGTAGAATACCCCACATTACTTGCAGGTGCCGTGTAGCGCGTTTTGGTCAACGCTTCCGGGTTCGATAGGCACGGGTAACAGGATAGGAAAAAAGCATGAGTATCTTGGAACGTAATGAAGTGGTAGCGCAGCTACGAGCTTGGCAGGCTGCCGAGCTAGACAGTGAAGCCATCTGGCGCTGGGCGTTAGCGGCAGTGGAGCAGCGCTCAACCCAAGACAAGGTGATTATGGCGGTTATGGAAATGCTCTGTGAGCTGCCTCAGGATTTGCTGATCGAAGAAGACGCGGAAGTCATGATTGATGCGTTAAGCAATCCAGCGGACCAAGCGGATTTATCAATGAATCTGCTGTGGAATTATCCCGACATCATCGATCAGCGCAGCAGGCGTCGGGCGTTGGAAGACCATCCCCTGTATGGACCTTACTGTGCAGATTAAGCCCAACGTGATGGATGCCGACCAATGATGGGTGGCGGTGAAAAACTGGCCGAGCTACTGGGCTTGCTCGAGTTAGATCAAATCGAAGAGAACATTTTTCGAGCCTTTCATCCCAAGGACCGTGAAGGCCGCCTGTATGGTGGACAAATCATGGCTCAAGCACTGATGGCCGGTGGGCGTACCGTTGCTCAGGACATGGATGTGCATTCATTGCATGGCTACTTTTTGCGGCCAGGAGACCCCAAGGTTCCTGCGGTGATACGAGTCGAGCGGGCTCGAGATGGGCGGTCCTTTAGTACTCGACGGATTTTAGTGACCCAGCGCGGCGAGGCCATTTTCAATATGGATGCGTCTTTCCAAATCCGTGAGTCCGGTTTATCCCATCAGGCGGCAATGCCGGATTTGCAGCCGCCGCCCCAGGAAAAAATACCACCGGCATTGTTCGATGCGCCCTTTGTGACTTGGCGCCATGAATTTCGGCGGCTGCAAGAGGAAAGTCCTCAGCCCCCGGAACAATTCGTCTGGTTTAAACCGACCGGGTCAGTGCCAGAGGATCCGCTGACGGCAGCCTGTTTGCTGGTGTACGAGTCGGACAATGTGCTGATTGGCACCGCGCGTTTGCCCCATCGGGGCAGCTTTAAACGAGAGCATATGCAAGTAGCAAGTCTCGACCACGCCATGTGGTTTCACCGGCCCATATCGTTGAATCAATGGCTGCTTTACGCCATCGATTCGCCCAGTGCCTCCCAAGCCCGGGGGTTTGCCCGGGGCAATATCTTTAGTGAAGGCGGTGAGCTTATCGCCTCCACCGTGCAGGAAGGCCTAATTCGCGTTAGGAATCCCTGACACGGCTGCTTCACAGCAGTTAGCTCAATGAATCCACTAGGTTACGCAGCTTCTCACACTGGGCGGCTCGCTCCTTAGTATCGGCGCCTGCAAAGCTGACGTTTAAGGACGTCACGCCGGATTCCCGCAACGCGTATAACCGCTCTTTGACAAAGCCCTCAGGCCCGATCAACGAGCTTTTGGCCAAATAATCGTCGGGTATGGCTGCCTCAGCGGCTTTCTTGTCGCCGGAGAGATAAAGGTCTTGAATGACCTTCGCTTCCGCTTCGTAACCGCTCTTGGAAAAAATATCGTTGTAAAAATTTTTGGAACGAGCGCCCATACCACCAATGTACAGCGCCGCTCCGGGTCTGGCTTTGTCTCGCAGGGGTTCCATGCCTTCGCCAATGGCGACGCTACCACCGGCAAAAATATCCAAAGGCGCACGGTCGCCATCGCGTTTACTGGCGCCTTTTGAGAGCGCTTCCCCCCAGACAGCTTGGGCTGCCTCGGCGGTATAAAAAGCTGGCAGCCAAGCGTCTGCCAACTCCGCAGTGGCGGCTACGCTAGCCGGCCCCAGCGATGCGATGGCGATGGGAATATCCGAGCGCACGGGATGATTGATCAGCTTTAGTGGTTTGCCGAGTCCGGTGCCCTGATCCTGTGGCAGCGGAATTTGGTAGTGGTCTCCCATGTGCTGGACCTTTTCCCGACGCCAGACCTGGCGACAGATCTCGATAACCTCCCGGGTTCGCGCCACCGGCGCGGTATAGGGTAAGCCGTGGAAGCCTTCGATCACTTGTGGGCCAGATGCACCAAGGCCCAGCATGGCCCGACCGTCTGACAAGTAGTCCACACCGGCGGCGGTCATAGCCAGCACGCTAGGCGTGCGGGTGTAGATCGGCAAAATGCCTGAAGCAATAATGACGCGCTCTGTTTGCGCAGCCAGATAGCCCATGGCAGAGGGCGCATCAAAGCTGTAGGCCTCTGGCACCCAAGCTACATCCAGACCGGCTTTCTCCAACATTTTTATTTCGGCAACAGCTTCTTTAAAACCGCCGGCGTAACTCATCAGCGTAGAAATTTTCAACGTAGACTCCCTCTTTGCAGTTGCCAGATTATGACGACTTGGGCATGGTCAGAGAAAGTCATTTTGTCTGGTAAATGTCCGCATCAAGGAGAAAAACATGGGCCGTGAAAAACCAAGCGTTGCCGTCGTCGTCGGGGTTGTACTGGCGGCGTTACTGGCGGCAAGCCCCGCTCGAAGTTTCGAGTTGCAGCCCTATGTCGATTCCGCAGTGCCGAATTTGGTTCGCTATGTGGGCATAGACACCATCAACCCGCCCGGCAACGAATCCCGTGGGGTGGCCTTTTTGGGCCAGTTACTGGACCAGGCCGGTATCGATTATGAGAGCGCAGAATCGGCTCCCGGGCGCGGCAACCTTTGGGCCATGCTGCCAGCAACCCCTGACCGCGATGGCAAAAAACAGCCAGGACTGGTGCTGCTGCATCACATTGATGTGGTGCCCGCCAATGCCGACCACTGGCGGGTTGACCCGCTCTCCGGCGAAATCATAGATGACCATATCTATGGTCGAGGGGCCATCGATACGAAAGGCCTAGGCATCGTGCAGCTCCAGGCCTTTTTGGCCTTGGCGGCCAGTGGCCAGCCGTTAAATCGGGATGTGTGGTACATCGCAACTGCGGATGAAGAGGCTGGTGGTTTTTATGGCGCCGGTTGGCTGGTGGAGAATCGGCCAGAACTTTTTGCCGATGTCGGATATTTGCTTAACGAAGGCGGTTCTGGGCGCAGCTACGAACAGGGCGTTGCGGTAATGGTAGAGGTCACGCAAAAAGTACCGCTATGGCTTCGACTGCAGTCCACGGGCCGGCCGGGCCACGGTTCTGCGCCCCAGGTGGCCACCTCGGTAACCCGGCTGGTACGTACCTTGGAGCGCATACGTCAGACAGATTTCCCAGTGAACGTGGTGCCGCCAGTGGCCGCTATGTTCGAAGGATTAGCGCCTTATCAGGGTGCTGCTACTCAGGGTCAATACGCCAGTATTGCTCAAGCCGCTAAAGACCCAGAATTTATGTTGAGCTTGCGCCTGAAAAATCCCAGCGCTCATGCGCTGCTGCGCAACACCTGTTCCATTACTCGCTTACAGGGCAGCAGCAAAATTAACGTCGTGCCTGCAGAGGCGTCGGCAGAGCTGGATTGTCGGCTGTTACCGGATCAAAACCCGGACCAGTTTATGGCTGAGCTGCAACAGATCATCAATGATGACGCCGTCACTATCGAGAAGATCATGGGTTTTACCCCGGCGACCAGTCGTACCGATACGCCGTTGTTTAAAGCCATTGAGAAGGTAGTCGAGGAGCGTCATGATGCGCGCCTGGTGCCGACCGTGGCCGGCGGTTTTACCGACTCCCACTTCTTTCGGGACTTGGGCATTACCAGCTATGGGTATTCGCCCTTTGTGTTTGGCGCCACGGAGCTCACGGGCATTCATGGTAACGATGAGCGCATCAGTATCACCAACGTCAAACAAGGAGTTGAGACGATGTTTCAGCTGCTTGAAGCATTCGCAGTTCAGCGATAACGAAAAGGTCAGCATCCTATGAAGGTAACGCCCACGGATTTCGATTTTTCCGCCATGCATCAGCGCATGCAGTTTTATGTGGATCAAAATATTTTGTCTTGTTGTGCCACGGCCATATTCAAAGGCACCGATTTAGTGGACCTCCAGACGTTTGGTTACATGGACTTGGAGAGTAAGCGCCCGCTGGCGTCAGATGCCATTTTCCGTATGGCGTCAAATACGAAACTCGTCACCTCAGTAGCGCTGATGATGCTGTACGAGGAAGGACTCTTTGATCTTGATGATCCGCTGGCGAAATTTCTGACGGAATTTGCCGAGCTGAGGGTGCTTAAGCCTGATGCCACCAGTGCCGCCGACACCGCGCCGGCGCAAAACTTAATCACCATCAGGCACCTGCTCAGTCACAGCGCGGGTCTGAGCTATGGGTTTGTGGAACCTACTTCCGTCATAGATCAGGCCTATGCGGCTGGGGGCATAGACGTGTTGGGCGCGGCAGAAGTCGATTTGGAGGAGTTTTGTGGGCAGATCGCTAAGCTGCCGCTGGCTTTTGAACCCGGCACCAGTTGGCGTTATTCCGTCGCAACGGATATCTGTGCCCGCTTGGTTGAGGTGTTGTCTGGCCAGAAATTCGACGAGTTTTTGCAGCAGCGGATTTTTCAGCCCCTAGGCATGACGGATACGGATTTTTGGGTGCCCGAGGATAAGCTGCAGCGACTGACCACCCTGTACGCCCCAGCAGACCTTTTAGATCCCATGAAACCGGGCTTGCATGTTTTCGACTCCCCCCAGGCCAGCACTGTCAGCACGCCGCCTAAACTCTTAAGCGGTGGCGGCGGCTTGGTGTCTACCGTCAGTGATTACTCCTCGTTTTTGCGCATGATCGTCAACGGCGGTGAATGGCAGGGTGCGCGGCTTCTGCAAACGCAAACTCTGCAGATGATGCGCAGTAATCAACTTGCTGACGGCGTGAAAGTGGCCTTTCCCATGTGGATCATGCCGGGCACGGTTTTTGGTTTGGGTTTTGCGATCAAAAACGAATTACAGCCAGAGGATCCGGCCTCGGCCTTGGGTGAGTATCATTGGGGCGGTCTGATGGGGACCCACAGTTGGATGGCGCCAGAAGCGGACTTGACCGGCTTTTGCCTCACCCAGCGAATGCCGGGTTTTTGGCATCCGTTTAGCCAAGACTTTAAACAGCTGACGTACCAAGTAGCGGGCTAGCGTCAGCCGCTGCTAGCAGTCAGAGGCATCGAATAAACCCCCGACCTTTTAAACAGGAAAGCACATGTCTGAGTACAATGACGATTCCCAGCCCCAGGCAAGCAAAGGTCGCGGTAGCTGGCTATTTAAAGTGGTTACCTGGCTGGTGACGGTATTTTGTTTCTATCTGGTTCTTTCGCGTACTCAAGCCACGGCCGCCCGAGAAGGTCTGACCTTGGCAGACTATTTGCTGCGATTTTTCGCAGATGCGGACTGGCTGCTTTGGCTCATGTTGATGATTCCCTATTCGCTGTTTTTCTTTTCCGTGGATTCTCACGCCAGTTGGCGGGCCATTCGCTGGTTCAACGCGCCAAACTTGCGCTTGACTCAAGTGCTGCCCATTCGAGCCAGCGCCTACATTTTGTCCTTGGTGAATGAACAGGTAGGCAAGGGCGCCATGTCGCTGTATCTGGCAAAACGGCATGACGTGCCGGGATGGCAGGCGTTGTCCACCATGGTCATGTTGGGATTAATGGAGATCTACCAACTGCTGTTTTTCTCTGGCATTGGCGTGCTGCTCTACTATGAGTTGGTTCAAGAAGCGTCTAGCCAGATCCGCCTAGACCTGATTTTGCCCGCCGTATTTGCTGGAGCGGTGTGCTACCTGCCCCTGCACATCTTGTTCTTTCGCGGGGTCTTTGGCGCGTTTCCAAAGATCCGCGATGCTCAGATATTTAGGGCGTTTCGAGAGGCCCGGCCTATCCATTACCTGCTGCTACTGTTGTTCAAGGCACCAAATCTGCTGGGCGCGGTGTTGGTCTATACCTTTGCTCTGCAGCTGTTCAATGTGGATGTCGGATTCGGACAAATGCTGGCGTTTTTGCCGGTGATTTTTTTGGCCGCGGCCCTGCCGCTACCGTTTCACGCTGGGGCCCTGTTGTTGTGGACGGTGTTGTTTCCAGAATATCCGGAGGTGGGCGTGTTCAGTCTGGTCATGCACACCTTTTTCGTTTTGTTTAATGCCGCCATTGGTGTGGTATTCCTGCCCAAGGCTAACGCCGAGCTGTTTGACGCCGACTCTAGGGCATAGCCGCAGTTTGGCACACCAGGCCGGCGTGGGTCCGCGCAACCTGAGGATCTAGCCTTGGCGTATCAGGATGGGTTCTCGGGTTGAAAAATCGAGTGATAAAGCCTGTCGGCCATAGAAATAAGCGTGGTGAAAACCAATATCCAGCTTGCCAGCAACACTCCTTGGTCGAGTAACGCTAGGCTTTGAATGACCACGGATGGCACTGGGGTTTCGCTCATGGCTTCCGCGGCTTGGTACAGGGCTTGACTGCCAATGGCGGTGGTGACAACGGCGTAATAGCTCAGCCCGTTGTATTTGCCAATGCGACTGGTACGCAGGTGACGCCCTTTGAGGACACGAGAATCAGCCGCGTATTGGATAAAAGCCAAAGCGATACAGGGCCACAGCCAAGGGCTGATCAACCCTTGTTCGGCCAGCGCCCAGGCACCAATGCTGACAAACAGGGCATCGGTGCCGTGATCAAAAAAACCGCCAAACGCAGAAACCACCCCATGGCGGCGAGCCATACGTCCGTCAAGCACGTCACTGCCGATGGCGGTGATCACAATGATGGCAGCAACGGACCAACCGGATTGCCACACGGCCCAGCCCAGTATTGGCGCCAAAATGAAACGAACGCCGGTGAGAACGTTGGCGGCATGGACCAGTGTTTTGCTGGGGGGCTGGGAAGAATCGATGCTCATGGTCGAAGGGCCAAGGATTATCCGAAAGAAAACGTCAAAAGCCGTTTGCCCAGCATGACAGGTAAGGGGTTAGGGTGCTCGTGTTAAGCGATAAAAGGCACCCTCGCCTGACAGGTCGTCTGGGTCCATGTCGTATTTGGCGATGAATTGATCCGCTACGGGCTTTGCAGCGTCGGCTTCGATAACCCGGGTTGCGGATGCTCGGTAAAGCTTGCCGTCCACCTCGAGAATGACCTCAGGGTCTTGCTCCAGGTTTTGCGCCCATCGATGGGAGCGTTTGGATGCGCCCACGTAAAAATCTTCACCGATACCCACCCCCCAGACCGTCACGGAGTAAGGGTCCTTGGGATTTGTCTGCAGCAGAACGTTTTCGCACTGTTCCGCGTGGGCCCAATTTTCCGGCCAGGGTGCGATGTCGCCCTCAAGGGCACCGCCAGGGATCGGTCCTAGGGGAGCACCGCAGGCACCGAGCAGCGCTGCTATCAGGGTAAAAGCAGGTGCGCTGCGCAAAATAGGGGCGTTAAGGAGCGACATAAACGGATTGAATGAATGACATAGAGCCAAGCATACTCGAAATTTCGCGCTATCATGTTTTTTTAAGACAAAGCGGCTTATCGTCCAACTCCGGGTGAAAAATGTCAGAAGAAGAAAAGAGGCAAACGGTTGGGCCGACCTCCGAGGATGTATCTAAAGAGGCTGCTAAAGATGCACTTAAGGAGACACCCCAGGAGGCATCAGCATCCTCAGCCAGCGGCGCCGCGGAAGAGGCTACCGGGTTTAGAAAACCAAGCACTGACCCAGCGAGTTCAAATGATCCCGCGCCGGCCCAAAGTGAAGCAGCTGAGCATGAGCTGGAAGCACAGTCGCCGGAGAGTTGGTTTATCACCGGCGCCAACGGCAACCTAGGCCAGCGCCTGATCCGTAAATTGCTGGAAGACGGCGCCAAAGTCACCGCGGTGGTGCGTAGCACCAAAGCTGAAAAAGCCTTGGAGCGAGCGCTGAATTTCAACCGCCACTTGCGCATAGAAGTCATCGACTACGCCGAGACTCTGCTACTGGCCCAGGCGGCCTATGGTGCTAAGTACGCAGTGCACTTAGTGGGAATCTTGAAAGCCAGCAAAAATGCCACCTACGCCAAGGCTCATGAAGCCAGCTGCACGGCGTTAGTGAGGGCGTTAAAAGACACCTCCGTTGAACACATTACCTACCTCTCTATTTTGGGAGCCAAACCCGGATCCAGTAACGCCTGTTTGGCATCCAAGGGCAAAGCCGAACGCATCTTGCATCGTTCCCCCATAAAAGCGTGCACCCTTCGGGTACCCATGGTGCTGGGTGAACGCGATTACGCCAGCAAAATGTTAGCCCAGCGCGCTAATCTCAAGCGCTCGGTGACCTTCAGAGCCTCAAGTCTGGAGCAACCGATTTATGCGGGTGACGTGATTGATGCCATCTGTGCGGCAGCCCGGGAAGGGCTGGACGGAGGGTTGAATCTAGCGGGACCCGAAAGTTTGACCCGGGAGGAGCTGTACAAAAGAGCCGCTGCGGTGCTCGGGCGCTCAACCTCAGTGCGCTCTGTGCCCATCGCGTTTGGTTACATGCTGGCCTGGCTTCTGGAGCTGCTGTCGTCAGAGCCACCGATTACTCGAGCGATGCTGGGCGTGCTCGATCATGATGATCAAATCGATGTGTCCAAAGCCCAGCAATTGTTAGGCCTCCAGGAGCTAACGGACCTGGACACCATGTTGCGAAAAACCATTCGCTGAACCGCCCTAGCAGCGCCCTATTTGAGCGTCCTAGCCAAGAAAGGCAGGCTGATATCCAGTCGATGATCGATGCCCGAGTGGGTACCGGAAAATTCCTCGTAGCGGTGTTTGATTCCGTACTTTTGCAGCTCCATGGACAGTTGGCGCATTCCAAAGTGAATGTGAAATTGGTCCCGCCAGCCGCAGTCCATGTAAATGCCCCGTAACTTCGCCAATCGCGAACGGTTAGCTCGTACCAAATGGATCGGATCGTGCTTTAACCATTGTCGCCACCGGGCGTCGATGCGTTGGCCAGTATTTAAGTCGTATGGCAGATTAAAGCCGTTAGGCGCTTCGGGATCAGGGTCATAGGTGGCGGCCATGGCCAGCAGCATCAAGGACATGATGTCTGGGCTGGACAACGGTTGGGCACCGTTGGGATGACAATTGGCAACGTAATCCAAAAAACCTTTGACCCGACCATCGTCCTGTCCAGGTTGTGCTTGGGGCCTTACCGCCATGGCCCCTGGCTTTTTTTCAGGCCGTTGGAAATTCTGCAGGTGGGTTAGCACTGCTGGCCACTCACTGCCGTAAACAAAGTCGAAGTGGGCGTCCCCTGAATGATTGGCAACCGCGCCCCAAATTTCTGGATGGCTCATGCCCAGGCGCATGGCCCCAAAGCCCCCGGAAGACTTGCCAAAACAGCCTCGGTAGCGACTATCGGCCAACGTTCGAAATTCCCGGTCAATAAAGGGGACCAGCTCTTTGTTCAGATAATCCGCATAACGGCCTACGGCGCTGGAATTGATGTACTGATTGCCGCCAAGCCGGGTAAAGCAATCTGGAAAGACCACGATAACGCCGGGCATGCGCTTATTGGCGATCAGTCGATCCAGCTTTTGCACTAGGTTTTCGTCAAAGTTGCGCCAATTGAGGTGTGCGGGCCCACTGCTGGTAAAACCCGCCAAATCATAGAGCACTGTGAATTTGCGATTTTGATACCGGGCTTGGTCATAGGTCCCGGGTAAATAGACTGAGACTTGGCGGGTATGGGGATCGCCCAGAGGGTTGTCGCGCAGGACCTTGGATTCGTGGGTGAGGGTCACTACCCGGCCTTGTGAGCTGGAAATGTTGGCCATTAGTTCATTTTGCTCCCATGTCTCTTTACAAAGTCTTACCCAGCTAGGCACCGTCTAGCCCGGCGATTATAGTTTGGGCTCTCAGGCGTTGTGTTGCACCCAGCGCCACACTAGCAGGAGAACAAAATTCCCGTGTACGGAAAACCCCCGCAACAATTCACTGGCCACGTGCCAAAACGCTTTTGGCTGATCATGGCGTTAATGTGTAGCCTGTGTCTGGTCGCACCGTCGATGGTCCAGGCCCAAAGCGAAATAAAAGGCGAAACAAAAGACGAAACAAAAGGCGACGCAAAGGCCGGATCACGGCTGTATCCCGCCTGTACCTCCTGCCATGGCGCTCACGGTTTGGGCAAGGTTGGTATGGCAGGCCCCAAGCTGGCGGGCTTGCCTGGGGACTACCTGCTTAAGCAAATGCAGCAATTTCAAACTGGCGCTCGCGGCGCAGCGCCCGGTGATCACAAAGGCCGACAAATGGCGGCCATGGCCAAGGGGCCAAGATTGATGCGCGAAGGCAACTTAGAGCATCTGGTCGCCTACATCCAAACCTTGCCGAATAAACCCGTGGCCAAGACCGTTGTGGGCAATGCCCAACGCGGGCAAGCCCTATATCAAAGTTGCGCTGCCTGCCATGGCGAAGGGGGCCAAGGTATCGAGGCAATGGGGGCTCCCGGTTTGGCGGGTCAAAGCGATTGGTATCTGTTGGCCCAGCTTGAACACTTCGCCCAAGGGCGCCGGGGCTACGACCCTGGGGATTTGTTAGGTAAACAAATGCAGGGTGCCGTGGGGGTTTTGCTAAGTCCCGAGGACTATGTGGATGTGGTGGCCTACATCAACACGCTGGAGCCCTAAAATGCGGGTCGCCATCGCGAGCAAGCCATCATGACTTCGCCTCGACTAACCGTTGATTTGGCAGCGCTGGCGCAAAATTACCGCAGCTTACGCCAACGTCAGGGACACACCGTACCGGCAGATCAGACAGCTGCGGTGGTAAAGGCCAACGCCTATGGCCTGGGCGTGGCAACCGTGTCTGAGTGTCTGTGGCAGGAAGGCTGTCGACGATTCTTTGTGGCCACCGCAGACGAGGGCCTTGAATTGCGCCAGGCGTTGCCGGAAGCCGCTATCTACATCCTTGCCGGCGCAACACCTGAAACGATGGACGCATTGCACCAAGGGTCACTGATACCGGTACTGAACACCCCCCAGCAATGCTTGCTGTGGAGCAGTAATACCCAGTCCGCTGCCGCACTGCATATCGATACCGGCATGAATCGCCTGGGATTGCCCTGGGATACGGACTTCACCCAATTGCCTGCACTGACGTTAGATTTGGTGATGACGCACTTTGCTCGGGCAGACGAGGCCAGCCATCCCATGCGCGAGCATCAGCAGCAGCAATTTGCCCATAGCGTCGCTGGGTTAACACAGTGCGGCTGGAGCAATTTTTGGATCAGCGCCAACAACAGCGCCGGGGCACTCACGGACAAAACGTTGCAAGCCACGGATCCAGCTTGGTTAGACCGGTTGGGTGTTGCTCTGTATGGAGTCAACCCTCACGAAGAGCTGGACTCTGTGCCGGCAGGGCATCCCATGGCAACAGTCGCCACTCTAGAGGCCCAGGTACTGCAAATACGCGCGGTTCAGCCCGGGGCTTTTGTGGGTTACGCCAGCACCTATGAAGTACAGCAACCCGGACGGCTAGCCACCATTGGTGCAGGTTATGCCGATGGGGTGCCGAGACTGCTCTCCAACCAAGGCCATGTTTACTTTCGAGGCGAACGGCTGCCCATGGTCGGCCGAATCAGCATGGATTCTCTGGTCGTAGCGTTGCCCGAATCCTGTGACTTGGTTGAAGGCGATTGGGTAGAAATTTTTGGCCCGAATTTGTCGCTGGGCGAAGTTGCCGCCCAAGCCCAGACCATCAGCTACGAAATTCTGACCGGTCTGAGCGCCCGAGTTCAGCGCAGGATCTAGCGGACAAATAGTTTCTCCCAGACACCGGTGATGATAGAAAGACACCAGCGCTGGGGATGGGTAAAGACCGCCCGCACCGGCGTCAAATGAGTTGAGGGGAAAAAGGGGTACTCAGATGACAGCGACGGTTAACGAAAACGGGGTATTGGCGGGCAAGGTAGCGGTAATTACCGGTGCCAGTCGGGGCATTGGCGACGCCATTGCAAGGCGCTACGCCATGGAAGGAGCAAAGGTAGTGGTGTCCGCGCGCACGGTGGAAAGCGGCGATCACTATTTGCCCGGATCCATTAACGAAACCGTCGCGCAAATTAATGCGGCTGGTGGTGAGGCGCTTGCTGTCAAAGCAGACCTTGCAGTAGCAGAGGATAGGCAGGGCTTGGTTGCCGCCGCCATGGACGCTTTCGGCGCCGTGGATATTTTGGTCAACAATGCCGCCATCACGTACTTTATCCCCGTGGCCGACTTCCCAGAAAAACGCTTTCGGCTGATGATGGATGTCCAGGTGTGGGCGCCCTTCGAGCTGGCTCAATTGGTGCTGCCAGGCATGCAGGAGCGCGGGTCTGGATGGATCTTGAATGTGTCTTCCCACGCGGCGATTCATCCTGATAAGACTCTGGATGGTCGCGGCGGCACGGTTTACGGCATGTGCAAAGCAGCGCTGGAACGTTTTACTACGGGTCTGGCTCAGGAAGTGTATCGCGATGGCATCGGCGTTAACGTCATCTCACCGGGATTGGTTGCAACTCCAGGGGTAATGCACCACAAGCTGATTAACGAAACCAACGAAGATCGCGTAACCCCAGTGGAACATATGGCCGAAGCGTGTCTGCGACTTTGTTACGGCGATGCCCAAGCGCTTACCGGCCGTATCGATTACGCAGATGCCGTGATGGAGGAGTTCTCCCTCGAGGCACAAACCTTGATTTGATGATGACCGTAGGCTTGCTTTACTGAGCCCCAGTCAGGAGTGACATATGGCGGACGTTTCGAAGTTTTCGACACATAATGAGTATGCTAACGATTCTATCGAGGGGATGGATCTGCGCCATCTGTTGCACCCTTCGACGAATCTCGCCCAGCATCAGCAGCTGGGCCCGGTGGTGCACGAAAGCGCCAGCGGGATCTACATTCGCGACAATCACGGCAAGCAGTATTTGGAAGGCATGGCCGGACTGTGGTGCACGGCGATTGGTTATGGTCAGGAAGAGTTAGCCAGAGTCGCCTACGAGCAAATGGTGAAGCTCAATTATTCCCAGCTGTTTGCTGGGCGTACAAATGAGCCCTCTGTGCGGCTAGCAGAAAAACTCAAAGCCATGGCACCTTTCGATGCGGGCCGAGTCTTCTTTGGCTTATCCGGTAGCGACGCCAACGACACTCAAATCAAACTGATCTGGTACTACAACAATGCGCTAGGACGCCCGGAAAAAAAGAAGATTATTTCGCGTAAACGGGGCTACCACGGCGTCACCGTTGCCAGCGGATCGTTGACCGGATTGCCGCCTTTCCACGCGGCTTTTGATTTACCGATCCCCGGCATTCTGCACACCTCATCTCCGCACTTTTACAGCGAGGGACTGCCCGGTGAAAGTGAGGCGGACTTTTTACAGCGTCTGGTAGACGACCTTGAGCAGTTGATTCAACGGGAGGGTCCAGAAACCGTTGCTGCATTTATCGCCGAACCGATCATGGGTGCAGGCGGAGTGGTGGTGCCGCCAGAAAACTATTTTCCGCGCATCCAACAGGTGTTGGATAAATACGATATCGCCTTTATCGATGATGAAGTGATTTGTGGTTTTGGTCGCACCGGCCAACCGTTTGGAGCCCAAACTCTGGACATTCGGCCCACCACCATGAGTATTGCCAAGGCATTGTCGTCCGCGTACTTGCCCATCAGCGCCGTGTTATTACCGGAATCCATGTATGAAGCTTTTGCCGACCGCTCCGGCGAGCTGGGCAACTTTGCCCATGGATTTACCTATTCTGGCCACCCGGTATGTGCCGCCGTGGCCTTAAGAAATCTGGAAATGATGGAAGAAATGGATCTGTTCAATCACGCGGCCAAGATGGGCGAAGTGCTGCAGCAGCGTTTGCAGCAATTCGTGGGCCATCCACTGGTGGGCGAGGTACGCGGTAAAGGGTTGATTGCCGCAGTTGAATTAGTTCGCAACGCCCAACCCCGAGAGGTTTTTGCGGCCAGTGATGGTGTTGGTGCCTATTGTTCCAGCGCGTGCCATGAGGCTGGGCTGGTGCTGCGCAATATGGGTGACTCCATCGCTATCTGTCCGCCACTGATCATTAACGAAGCTCAGATCGACGAGCTGGTGAGCAAGCTCGCGAAAGCGTTGGAGCAAACTCATCAATGGGCACACAAACAAGGGCTCTTGTCTTAAGTCATTCCGTTAGCGCGTCAGCACCGGCTTGATCGCTCACGGTGAGCCCCAGGTCTTTGAGTAATCCGTCCTTGATGCTGTAAATCCAGCCGTGCAAGGTCAGGGTCCGGCCATTGGCCCAAGCGCTCTGGATGGCTGGGCTGCGGGTCAACGATTGGAGTTGGTGTTGCACGTTCAACTCGCATAGCCGCGATAGACGCTCCTCCTCCGGCAAATCCGACAGAGCCGATTGTTGCTGACTCCAAATGGTTGAGATGCTGTCTATCCAGTTGGCAACGGTACCCACAATATTGCCGCGCATGGCCGCCTCAACACCGCCACACTGATAGTGACCGCAGACGATGATGTGTTCGACCTGCAGGGCGCTGACGGCAAACTCCACCACGCTCTGGCAGTTGGCGTCGTCGGCACGAATGATGTTGGCCACGTTGCGGTGCACGAAGATTTCGCCCGGCAGCAACCCGGTTATTTGGTTCGCTGGCACGCGGCTGTCAGAGCAGCCAATCCACAGGTATTTAGGCTTTTGTTGGGCGGCGAGTGTTGGGAAAAACTCGGGATTTTCCCGCTGCATTTTTTCGGCCCAATTGCGATTGTTTTGCAGCAGAGCTTTCAGGTCAGGGCCATCCTTGGGCGTAACAACGTCGTTCATGGCGTTCTCCAACCCTTCGCCGCCGTGGCGGAAAAAGGCGCATCTATTGGTGTTTCTCGTTAGGGGCTTAGCATGTCCAAGACCGATGACGAATTCCAGCGAGAGTCCCGCAATTCTTGGCTAGACCTTGCGAAATTACCTAGAGTCGGCTTTGGGATCCGTTATCATGCGGCCTGAGCTGGTTTAAGGAAACGCGAATGCACTTGGTACCCGATTTTGACTTTGGCCATGGCGAAACCATTGGCCAACTGCGTGACAGCGTTGCAGCTTTCTGCGCCAAAGAGCTTGCCCCAAGAGCAGCGGATATCGACCGCGACAACGAGTTCCCCAGAGATTTGTGGCCACAGCTGGGTGAGTTGGGCGTTCTAGGTATGACGGTACCGGAACAGTACGGTGGTGTTGATATGGGTTACCTAGCCCACACCATTGTGCTCGAGGAAATCAGCCGGGCCTCTGGTTCTGTTGGCCTATCCTATGGAGCCCATTCGAATTTGTGCGTTAACCAGATTGTGCGTTTCGGTACCGAGGAACAACGGCAAAACTACCTGCCCAAATTAGTATCCGGTGAATACCTTGGTGCCTTAGCCATGAGCGAACCTGGCTCCGGTTCTGACGTGGTAAGCATGCGCCTGCGCGCAACCGATGACGGTGACGACTACATTCTCAACGGCAATAAGATGTGGATTACCAATGGTCCCGGGGCCGATGTGCTCGTGGTCTATGCCACGGTAGACCCCAGTCTGGGCACCAAGGGTATTACCGCTTTCTTGGTGGAAAAAACCATGGATGGGTTTAGCACCGGCAGCAAACTGGACAAGATGGGGATGCGCGGCTCGGATACCGCAGAGCTGATTTTTGAAGACTGCCGAATTCCTAAGAGTCAGATTTTGGGCAAAGTTGGTCAGGGCGTGAGCATCTTAATGAGCGGTTTGGATTACGAACGCGTGGTACTAGCGGGTGGCGCTTTGGGGTTGAGCCGTGCTGCCCTGGATGTGGCCATGCCCTACCTGCATGAGCGGCAGCAATTTGGGCGTCCTATTGGCGAGTTTCAGCTCATGCAGGCAAAAATTGCTGACATGTACACCGAAACCAACGCGGCTCGGGCCTATGTGTATGCCGTGGCTGCGGCATGTGACGCAGATCGAACCACCCGTATTGATGCGGCCGGCTGTATTTTGTATGCCGCAGAGCGCGCTACCCAGCACGCGCTGCAGGCGGTTCAGGCCCTTGGCGGCAATGGCTACATCAACGATTTTCCTGCGGCGCGGCTGCTGCGAGACGCAAAGCTCTACGAGATTGGCGCTGGCACCAGTGAGATTAGGCGCATGTTGATTGGTCGAGAGTTATTCGACGCGACTCGCGGCTGAAGCTATAATCCGCGCCACTCTGGCCCACTGCTGGGGATCAATACCGACTTAGCACCATTGCATTCAGGTAGATCATCCATGGGTTTTAAGATGCAGCGGCCAGCTAGGAATTCGGTTTGAACATCCACACGTTTGATAAAGGAGAGGTCTCTTGAGACTGAGATTCATCGCTATTGCTTCAACACTCTTGCTTGCTCTTGGCGCCAACGCGGTGCCCCCGGGCAGCGACGACGAAATTGATGCCCGCCTGCAGCCCTACGGATCGGTTAATCGAGTGGCGGCAGCGGAAGTGGCTGTAGCCGAAGTGCCAGCCGAGCCATTAAGCGGTGCCCAGGTGTATGACACCTATTGCGCGACTTGCCATGCCATGGGTATTGGTGGCGCTCCGACTTTTGCTGACACCGCAGCATGGGCGCCTCGTATCGCCAAAGGCATGGACGCTTTGATGGTGAGCACTCTGAATGGCGTCAATGCCATGCCCGCAAAGGGATTGTGCATGTCTTGCTCGGACGACGAGCTGGCTGGTGCGGTTACCCATATGGTTGACGCGGCGCGTTAGAACGACTCGTCCCAAGCTCTGCATTGGGCCCCAATGCAGAGCCGCCGATCTACCCTACTGGGTAGATCCTTCCCGTTTTTCCCTTTTTGCACCAATTTAATGCGCTGAGTATGTCAGCCGCACCACAGGTAGGCGCTGGCCAATCCGCCCTAGGTCTCAGGCAACGCAAGAATCCTGTGAGCTGGGCGGAGCTGTTCAAACGTTGCGCAAAAAAACTCCAATAAAAACAAAGGCTCTGAAGAAACCCCCCGAAAATTTTAGGTCCCGATTAAAAGTTGGCCCGCATGTTGCTTTGAGGGATGCAGCGAAACAACGTCCGTAGCCATGGCTCGGGAAGCGCTGAAAGACGACGACCTGTAAGCGTCGCCCCATTTTTAATTGAACAGTCAGGAGAGACTATGAAATCACTAACCAAATTGATGTCGGTTGCGGCGGTTGCCGTTGGCTCGCTGGGTACTGCATCCGTGGCAAGCGCCGAGGTGTCCTACAACGTGGGCTTTGCCTCTGAGTACTATTACCGCGGAATTTTCCAAACGGACGCTTCCGCCAGTGCAGGTATCGACTATGAGCAGGATGGATTCTACGTGGGTGCCTGGACCGCAGATGTAGGCGATGGCCTTGAGTACGATCTCTACACCGGCTACGGCATGGAAATCGGAGAGGTCTCAGTGGGTATCGGTTTTACCGGCTATTACTACACCGGCGATTTCGATGACACCTATGAAGAAATCAACCTGAGCGCTGCTTATGGGCCGGTTTCCATCGGCTACTCGATTGGTGAATACGATGGCGGCGGCGGTCAAGATTACGACTTCCTTGATATTTCAATCGACTTTGGCGAAGGCTTCTACGGTACTTATGGCACGTTTGGTGATGACTTCGACGGTGATTACTTCGAAGTAGGTTACGGAACATCGGTGTCAGATATCGACATCGGCGTTGCCTTGATTTTCCCCAGCGATGAGCTCGAGGGAGATGCGGGTTCTGACGCAGACGGAGAAGCCATTGTCTTCACCATCGGAAAATCCTTCTAAGGATCGCCAGACAAGCAAGTCGAAAAGGGTCCTTCGGGACCCTTTTTTGTGCTTGGTTAACGGTGCCGCAATCCGCGCTTAGCGGGCGCATCCGGTGAAGTCATTTTCACCGCTCAGTCGGCCCGCTGTAGCCACTCCATGGCACGAAAGTTCAATGCCTCGATTAAGTGCTTCTGACGGATGGGCAACTTGGACTCGGGCGGGTCAGGAGCCGGTTGCACCGTATCCACTTTGCGCCCAGCCCGCGATCCTTCGACCAAGACCTCGTTCTCTGCAGATTGCATGTGCGTTGTCCCGTCGCCGCTACTGTCTTCTAACGCCTCAGCGGCCAAGTTGGTTTGCTTGATCTGCAGTTCCGCTTGATCCAAATCCGCTAGGGTCAGGGCGATGCGCAGAAGCTTGTGGTAGCTGCGCATGGACAGATCAAAGCGCTGCATCATGTTGGCCACGAAGTCAGCGTCCAAGTCCTTGGTGTCTATCCGGTCGCTCAAAGAAGAACCAAGCAAGTGGCCGTTTAAGCACTGTTGGCGTTGAAATTGAATGGACTGTGCCCGGGCAACGAGACGCTTCGTGTGGGCTAGGGTTGGGCCTTGTTGGCGGGCTCTGGCCGACCGCGTTTGCTCGGCGTTTAAGATGTATTTGTGATCGACCTCGGGCACCAACACATGCAGATCGATGCGATCTAACAGCGGCCCAGATATCCGGCTTTGATAGCGCTGTACTTGGGCTGGCGAGCATCGGCAGGTTTGTTCTTTGCACGAGCGGCCTGCAGGGCAGGGATTCATTGCGGCAATCAGCTGAAATCGCGACGGAAATGTTGTGCGGTAACGCGCTCTAGCAATGGCGATCTCGCCGGTTTCAATGGGCTCGCGCAGCAGATCTAAGGCAGTCGGCTTGAAGTGCGGCAGCTCGTCTAGGAATAACACCCCTTGGTGGGCCAAAGTCACTTCTCCTGGCATGGGCGCTATGCCACCTCCCCCCATGGCGACGCTGCTAACAGAATGATGAGGGCGTCGCAGCGGCGGTTTGCGATAGTTTTGACGCAGGCTGCCGTGGGCCGAGTAGATGGCTGCAACCTCCAGCGCTTGGTCTGGCCGCAGTTCGGGCAGTAAATCGATCAGACTTTGGGCTAACAGCGTTTTACCAGTCCCTGGAGGGCCCACCATGAGCATGTGATGGCCTCCGGCTGCGGCAACCGTGAGCGCTCGCTTGGCCAGATGCTGGCCCAGAACTTGGTCAAAGCTGCTGACGGTGGTATCGCCTGGGAGTTCCGTGGCCACCGCTGACATCTGTGCTGGCGACGGACCTTTGCCGCACAGTTGCTGCACAACATCGGTCAAATTCAGCGCGGTATGAAAGTTGCCCTCAGGTATTAGCTGAATTTCGCGGCGATTGGCATTGGGTAAAAATAGGCGATGCCCCGCACCTTGGCTGGCTATGGCGCTGGACAGCACATTCGTTGCCATGCGCATTTCGCCGAATAACCCAAGCTCCCCGACGAACTCCGTATTTTTCAAGACCTTGCTGGGCAACTGGCCGCTGGCCGCCAAAATAGCGATGGCTATGGGCAAATCAAAACCAGATCCAGTCTTGCTTAAGTGGCTGGGTGCAAGGTTTAAGGTGATATGACTGGTGGGATAGTTAAAGCCGCTACTGCGGATGGCGCTTTTGACTCGGTCTCGAGACTCTCGCACCGCTCCCTCGGCCAGTCCCACGATAGTAGTGCCAGGTAAGCCGCCTGCTAAGTGGCATTCCACGTGCACCAAGTGCGTTTCTAATCCAAAGGCAGCCCGGCTGAGAACGGAGGCCTGACGACTCATGGGCCTACGGGATTTTGGGCTGCTCTGCTGGGGCGTCGCGATCAGTACCCTCCAGAGACGCCAACCGCGTTTCTAGATGAGCAATTTGCGCCTCTAGGGTTGCGAGCAAAGCGGTCTGGGCCTCAAATTCGTGTTTGGGAACCAGGGCCATATGCTTAAAAGACTCTTGGATTTTGGCTTCTATTTGGGCACCCACGGAAGCGGCCAAGTCTTTTGGCAAGGCTTGATGCAACAGCCCTAAGATTGGGTTGATGATGGCGCTGAAGGGGTCGGCTCTCATGATGGGTCCTCTTGGTTATCCATTGGCTCTGTTCGGTGGTTCTGTTTGTTGGCATTGTTTGTTGGCGTTGGCCAGAGATTGGTGTTTGGCCGCTGCATATGCAAAGACTTTTGTCTTCAGACCCATGGTTCGCGACTCTGCCCCTGCGTTCACGCTCAGACGTTCTATCTGAATAATCGTCGCTGGCGGGTTATTCAGCGCGCTGTTGTCGGCATCAGCCTTTACGAAACCCAGCCCCAAGTTTTCTTAGTTTGGTGTCATCCGTCCACTTCCCTTTCCTCCCCCTTCGTCAGTTTTTGCACCTCCCTTTCGTGGGCTTTCGCCTTTTTCCAGTGCGCGCTCTATCGCCGCTGCACCATGCTGATGCATTGGACTCAGCCCAGACACCATTTTAGGGCGCTGTCTGGTTGGACTCGGCGCGCTAAAGATTAACCGAGTTCGGAACGTTGCCAATTCAAGCACCGTTTTAAGGGGCCGCGGTGGCCTTTTGCGGGTTTTTGTACCAGCCCAGACCCCTGGGGAAAAAAGTAGGCACGCTTATTGCTTTTCGGGGAGTGGGATCGCGTTGGAAAGATCAAGGGATTAGATGCGTTGATGAGAGTTAACGCTATCTATCCCAATCTGATTCGTAGAAAATTTGCTGCGTAACAGAATTTGATCTTCCACATCAAATCGGTGCCAGGTTGTGAAAACGATCTGCGAGTCCCTAACGTTTAGGAGAAAACAATGAAGTTAATCACCGCGATTATTAAACCGTTCAAGTTGGACGATGTTCGCGAAGCACTTTCCGAAGTCGGCGTGCAAGGCATGACCGTGACGGAAGTAAAAGGGTTTGGTCGCCAAAAAGGGCACACCGAGCTGTATCGAGGAGCCGAATACGTCGTCGATTTTTTGCCCAAGGTGAAAATCGAAGCGGCTATTGATGACGCTCTGCAAGACCAGGTAATTGAAGCGATCAGCAAGTCGGCGAATACCGGCAAAGTTGGCGACGGCAAGATCTTTGTCACCGCCCTTGAAGAAGCTGTGCGTATTCGTACTGGAGAAACTGGCCCCGGAGCGGTTTAAGCCCCCTAAAAAAATTTGGAGCGAAGATTGTGGAAGATCTGATTCAACTTAGTTACGCAGTAGATACGTTCTACTTTTTGGTCATGGGCGCCCTAGTGATGTTTATGGCGCCTGGTTTTGCCATGCTGGAAGCCGGCATGGTGCGAAGTAAAAACACCTCAGAGATTCTGACCAAGAACGTGGCGTTGTTCGCCATCTCTTGTGTCATGTACCTGTTGGTGGGCTATGCGATTATGTATGGCGGCGGCGGCATGCTCATTGGCGCCGAAAACACCGTAGACGAAGTGCTGGCCTCTGGCGGCGAGGTTTATTACAGCGCCCGGTCCGACTTCTTTTTCCAAGTTGTCTTTGTGGCGACTGCCATGTCCATCATCTCAGGCGCTGTGGCTGAGCGGATGAAATTGTGGTCCTTTTTGTTGTTCGCAGTGGTCATGACGGGCTTCATTTATCCCCTTCAAGGCAGCTGGAGCTGGGGCGGCGGCTTCTTATCGGAAGCTGGATTCGTAGACTTTGCTGGTTCTGGAATCGTACACATGTGTGGTGCTGCGGCTGCGCTAGCGGGTGTATTGCTGCTGGGTCCTCGTCAGGGCAAATATGGTCCTAACGGTGAGATAAACGCTATTCAAGGTTCCAACATGCCGTTGGCTACGCTGGGTATGTTCATCCTTTGGTTCGGCTGGTTCGGCTTCAACGGCGGATCCGAGCTGAAGTTGAGCAACATTGACGAAGCAAACGCGGTAGCTCAGGTATTCGTGAACACGAACATGGCGGCTGCTGGCGGCTTGATCGCTGCTCTGATCTTGGCGCGAATCATGTTTGGTAAGGCTGATCTCACCATGGCGCTGAACGGCGCACTTGCTGGCTTGGTCTCTATCACTGCAGAGCCGCTGTCGGGTACAAACGTTGAGTCCATGTTGATCGGCGCAGTGGGTGGCCTGCTCGTGGTGCTGTCCATCGTGGCACTGGACAAGATGCGTATCGACGATCCGGTGGGTGCGATTTCGGTCCACGGTACCTGCGGTATCTGGGGCTTGATGGCGGTATTGATTACCACCGAGGGCGCCACCCTAACCGGCCAGCTAACCGGCTTGGGCGCCATCTTAGGCTTCACCTTCGCTGCGGCACTGGTGGTGTGGTTTGTGATCAAGATGATCTTTGGTATCCGGTTGTCCGACGAAGATCAACTGATTGGTGCAGACACCGCCGAGATCGGTATTGCCGCCTACCCGGAGTTCTCCAAGTAGGCAGACTAGCGTCGGTTAATACCGAAACCTAAGAAAAGCCGCCTTCGGGCGGCTTTTTTGTGGATGCGTCTAGGAAGTTTTTACTCATCCCGCCCCTTGAAGGTTTAAACTATGCGCCACAGTCGGTTCCGATGAGTTTGCATGAAATACAAAAGTACCCGCGGCCAGGTTGCAGGCCTGAGCTTTAGCGATGCTTTGCTGATGGGCTTGGCATCAGACAACGGATTATTGGTGCCGGAGACTATTCCGGACATCTCTAACAACTTAGATCAGTGGAAATCCCTGAGCTTCGTCGAATTGGCGCAAGAACTGATGCCGTTGTTCATCGACGATATCGAACCGCAAGTGCTCAACACCTTGGTCGCCGAGTCTTACGCCAGCTTCAATCATGCTGACGTGGTGGGTATGCAGGATCTGGATGGGCTAACGGTGCTGGAGCTTTTTCATGGCCCGACTTTGGCGTTTAAAGATGTGGCCTTACAGCTGTTAGGAAAACTGTTCGAGCATGTTCTTGGTGAGCGCCAGCAACGGTTGAATATCTTGGGCGCTACCAGCGGCGACACCGGAAGCGCCGCCATCGACGGTGTTCGCGGTCAGCGCAACGTCGATATTTTTATCATGTACCCCAAGGGCCGGGTCAGCCCTCTGCAAGAACTGCAGATGACTACCGTTGCAGATGACAACGTTCACTGCATCGAGCTCGACGGCAGTTTTGATGATTGTCAGAACATCATGAAAACCGTATTCGCCGACGCGGATTACAAAGCCAAGTACCAATTGGGGGCGGTGAATTCGGTGAACTGGGCCAGGGTTCTAGCCCAGATCGTCTATTACGGATATGCCAGCCTGCAACACCAATCCGCTCCTGTGTTTTGTGTGCCCACAGGCAACTTTGGCAATGTGTTCGCGGCTTACTTAGCTGCCCGCATGGGCTTTCCGATCAAGCACTTGCTCGTGGCGACTAACGATAATGATATTCTGGCGCGTTTTTTCGCCACCGGAACCTATGCGCGAGGGGAGGTGCATCAAACCTTGTCCCCGGCCATGGATATTCAGGTGGCCAGCAATTTTGAGCGCTTTTTGTACTATTACTTCGATGAAGACAGCGAGCGCCTAACGCAGTTTATGCAGGACTTTGCCCAAGACGGGCAAGCAAGTATTGGGGCGCCTCCGGGCAAAGAGTTGATGTCCAGTGTTGCCGTCAACCGGGAACAAACTCTACAGGCCATGCGTGAAGTGAATGATCGCTACGGCTACGTCTTAGACCCTCATACCGCGGTTGGCTATTACGCCGCCCAGCAGCTGGCGTCGCAAATCCCCGACTTGGCCGCGGCACCCATAGTGGTGGTGGGAACCGCTCATCCGGCTAAATTCCCAGAAGCCGTGGAACAGGCCACAGGGGTGGTACCCACCCATCCAACGCTAAGCGCCTTGGATGGCCTGCCAAAGCGTAGCAAGGCGCTGCCCTGCGATATCGACGCGGTGAAGGCCTATCTGGTTTCCAGTTTGGCGGGATCTTAATGCTGGTCCCCCGAGTTTGTCTGGGGATTAGGATATGAGATCAGCAATGGATCTGGGCAGATCGGCTAATTGCTGCACCTCAGCCGAGGGCATGGATTCTCCATCATTGGCGTAGGCGCCATCTCGATTAAACCAAATGGAGTGCATGCCCACTCGATTTGCGCCCAGAATATCGTCGGATAGATGATCGCCAATGTGCACAGCCTTGGATGCAGGCACCGCCGCTTGATCAAGCACGGCGTTGAACATTTTTGGATCCGGCTTGCTGGCGCCGACGTCGGCGCTGCTGACAGCACCTTCAAAAAACTCGCCGATGCCCACTCGATCAATATTCGCGTTGCCATTCGTCAGGGCAAATAGGCGGTACCTTTGACTCAAACCCTCGAGCACCGTCAGCGCGTCTTGAAAGAACACCACATCATTGCGACCTTCGAAAAACACTTCGAAAGCCGCTTCGGCGGTCTTTTGCGCTTGGTGTGGGTTCAATCCGCTGCGCTGCATGCAGCTTTGCAGAACCTGAATTCGCAAAAACGTTAAGTCGTGGCGTTGGTCGGGATAGCGCTCTACGACCTCCCCGCGAATCTCCGCCATGGCGTCAGACGTGTAGATCTCCAGCGCAGCGGGTGTATTGCCCTGCATCCAGTTGCGAAGATTTTTTTCGGCTCTGGTAATGGTCAGGCCCACATCCCAAAGGGTGTTGTCCAAATCAAACGTGACGACTTCTATCGAGTTGCTGCTAGGCACTAGGATTTCCTTTCTTATTGTCGGGTCCATCGCTGGTTTTCGATGCGCGCGGATGGGCCTTGTCATACACCTGAGCCAGGTGCTGGAAGTCGAGATGGGTGTATATCTGGGTGGTGGCAATATCATTGTGTCCGAGCAGTTCCTGAACGCCCCGCAGGTCGCCGGACGACTCCAGCATATGGGTGGCATAACTGTGTCGCAGCATGTGCGGGTGCAGGCTGGTATCACCCAACTGCTGGGCCGCCACTTTCTTCAGGCGATTTTGTACGGTGCGTGGCGATATGCCGTTGCCGTTACGACCAGGAAAGACCCATGAGCTGGCATCTCCTTGGTTGGCGTCTCGCCAACGCTGGATAACGGCGACGCACAAGCGGCCCATGGGGACATCGCGCGTCTTTCCGCCTTTGCCCTTGACCCTCACCATACCTGTCTGCAGATCTAGGTCGCTATAGCGCAGATTCGCCACCTCGCTCAGGCGCAAACCGCTGCCATAAAACAGTTCCAGCAGGGCTTTGTCGCGTAGCGCTTGGGGTGACGCGTCTTGGAAGTTGAGTAACTGCGCTGCTTGATCTGTGTCTAGGACCTTGGGCAGTCGGCGTTTATGTTTGGGCCCCCGGCTGGCTAAAGCGGGGTTGCTGGCGATAGCGCCCTGATTTTGTAAAAACCGATAAAAACTGCGAATGGCCGACAAGTTTCGTTGGATGGAATTGTTGGCCAGGCCCGTGCTTTTAAGGTGGGAAACATAGGCTGAGATCATCGCGGGGTTTACCGCGGTGGCCGCCACATCTAGCCACCGCAGGAATCGGCCGACTTCTCTGTCATAGGCGTTGACGGTCAGTGTTGAATAGTCGCGCTGGGTCGCCAGCTTGGATAAAAACGCCCCAAGGTGCTCGGCGTTTTGTGGCGCGATTTCCGTCATGAGCTCGCTAGGCGATCCATAACTTTGGCGACAATGTCGGCAATGTAGGTGACAAACAGCGTATCCATGCCTTTGGCAAAGCGGCCTGGATCACGGCTGCCAATGCATAGGGCACCGGTTCCCTTGTGCAGGGTCAGGCTTAAGATTGCGGCGCTGCCAGTGTCATCGTGATCCGACAGCGGGAACATTTGTACCAGTTCGTCTTTGCGCAGGGATATGCATAGGGCGTTGGAGTTGCCGTGCAAGTGTTGCAGCGGCATCTCTTGGCTGTGGTGCTGGATATGATCTAAGGCCAACGCCATACCTGCGCCGCACAAATGCGCACAAACAAAGTCCGCCTCGAAGTCGACCAGTACGTGGGTGGCAATGACTTCGTTAAGCTCTGGCCAGCTGGTGACTTCCAGCAGAGCCAGATTGAGTGAGCGGGTCTTGGCAAAAATCTCATCGTTGGCTCGAGCCGCATGCAGCAGTTCGTTCATGCGCTTACGCATGGTGACATTGCGATCCCGGAGGATGTCCACTTGCCGCTCAATTAACGATACCGCGCTGCCAGACTCGTGAGGCAGCCTAAGCTCGGATAGGGCGTTGGGGTGGCGCAGAAAAAAATCCGGGGATTGGCGCAAGAAGTCCAACACGGATTGATCGTCCAAAGGCTTGTCAGCGGTTGGTCGCTTGATGTGATCTATCGCCATTTTATAGTTCCAGTTGTCCCTGATACACGAAGGTGGAGTCGCCGATTAATTTGATTGGGCCCTCACCATTGGGCCACGCCACTTTGAGCTTCCCTCCGGGCAGCGACACTTTGACCTTGTCCGCTAATTTATTCGATAACCGCCCTGCTGCTACCGCCGCGCTCGCGCCACTGCCACAGGCTAAGGTCTCAGCAGCGCCCCGCTCAAAGACGCGCAAACGCACAAAGCCATCATTAATGATCTGACAAAAGCCCACGTTGGCCCGTTCAGGAAACGCCGGGTGATTGGACAACGCCCCGCCAATAGCAGCGACGTCCAGATTGATCACGTCGTCGACAAAGATCACGCCGTGAGGGTTGCCCATGGACACAGGGAACACGGTGTAAGCACCGTACTCGGTTTCCAGCGTGTGTTCGCCATCAGCGGCTTGAGCGGTAACTTCCGGGTTAAAAGGGACCGCTGCTAGATCGGTGATGGGTTCTGGCATCCAGGTTTCTATCAGGCCATCGGCGCGCACCGAGGTCTTCACCACTCCGCCTTGGGAATGCCACAGCAAGGTGTCTTTTGCCGTTAGTTGCTGGCGCCGCACAAAGTCCGTCACGCAACGGGTGCCGTTACCGCACTGTTGTGCCTCGCTGCCGTCGGCGTTGTAAATCAGATACTCAAAATCGCAATCCGTTTGGGAAGGTGGCGCCACCACCAGCAATTGATCAAAACCGATGCCGCGGTTGCGATCGGCAAGCTTGCAGATTTGTTCAGGACTTAGGTCAAACGGCTTGCTTACCCCATCGATAACGACAAAGTCGTTTCCAAGACTGTGCATTTTGCAAAACGTCAGCATGACCGCGGGCTCTAGAGAATTTCAGTGGAGAGCTGATCTTGTAGGGTCTCGCGGCGCCTGACAACCCGAAAGGTCTCGCCTTCGACCAGCACCTCTGCTGCGCGATTACGGGAGTTGTAATTTGACGACAAGGTGGAGCCGTAAGCCCCAGCGCTGAGAATGGCTAATACATCACCTTCCTGCAGATCCAGTGCCCGGTCTTTGGCCAGCCAGTCACCGGATTCACAAATCGGCCCGACCACGTCCCAGGTTTTCGAGCCATTCCCAGTCGCTTCAGCAACCGGCAGCACGCCATGCCAGGATTGATACAAAGACGGCCGCAATAAATCGTTCATGGCCGCGTCCACAATGGCGAAGTTTTTGCCACTGTCCTGGTCTGCGGCGGGATCCTGGGGTTGCAGGTCTGGTGCAGATTTTAAATATTCCACTCGAGTCAGCAGCACCCCGGCATTCGCGGTTAAAAACCGGCCGGGTTCGATGGAGACTTGCAGGTCTCTGCCCTCAAGCATTTCTTGAATCCGGTTGCCCCAACCCTGAATGTCGAAAGCCGGTTCGCTCTCATAGGTCACACCAAAGCCGCCACCAAGATCAATATCCGTTAGCGGGATATTGTGAGCAGCCAGCTGGTCCACCAACGCCAGCAATTGTTGCAAGGCATCAAACAGTGGTTCCGGATCGTGAATCTGGGAACCGATGTGACAGGCAACACCGCGTACGTTCAGGTTCGGATCAGCGGCGGCTTGCTGATAAATCTCCAGGGCGCCTTCCTGCAGAATGCCAAACTTATTTTCTTTCAGACCCGTAGAAATATAGGGGTGGGTCTTGGGATCTACGTTGGGATTGATGCGCAGCGCAATCGGGGCCACCTTGCCTAGGAGTTGAGCTCGGACACTGATTCTGGCCAGCTCGCTGGCGCTTTCAACGTTAAAGCATTCGATCTCTGATTTAAGTGCAAAGTCGATCTCTTCTACGGTTTTACCCACGCCGGAAAAAACCACCCGGTTAGCGTCGCCACCTGCAGCCAAGACACGACTTAACTCGCCGCCAGAAACAATGTCGAAACCTGCGCCAAGATCCGCAAAGCGCCGCAGTATGGCTAAGGTTGAATTTGCCTTCACCGCATAATGCAGGCGGTGGGGTAAGTCCCCTAGGGCCTGATCCAGCACGCGATATTGTGACTCCAACGCTTCAGCGCTGTAGACGTAGACCGGTGTGCCCACGGCTTGGGCCACAGCGTCTAGGTTTACGCTTTCCATCTGCAAGACGCCGTTGCGATAGTGCACAGCGGCCGCGTTCAACAGCTGGGGTTCAACAGTCACGGGTAATTCCTTTTAAACGAGGTTTGTTTCGGCTTGGGCCAGATGTTCCCGCGCTCGGGCAACCGCTTGTCGAACCTGATTGGGGGCAGTGGCGCCAAAGTGATCCCGGGTTGAGGTGGAACCTTGCAAAGTCAGGACCTGGTAAACATCAGCCTCAATAATGTTGCCATGGTCGCCATTGAGCTCCTCTAGGCTTAAATCTTCTAGGGCGCGATTTTGACTGGCAGCCAGCTGCACCGCGCTCCCCACCAGATCATGGGCATCCCGAAAGGGCACATTTTTGCGCACCAGATAATCCGCGAGGTCTGTGGCCGTGGCGAACCCCTGCTCTGCGGCGTTCTTCATGACGTCGCGATTCGCCTCGATGTTGGGGATTAGCCCAATCAGCGCCGTCAGGCAGTCGCCCAAGGTGTCGATGGCGTCAAACAGCGGTTCTTTGTCTTCTTGATTGTCTTTGTTGTAAGCCAACGGCTGGCTTTTCATCAGCGTCAGCAGGCTGAACAGATGACCGTTTACGCGTCCGGTCTTGCCTCGGATCAGTTCCGGCACATCGGGATTTTTCTTTTGGGGCATGATGCTGGACCCGGTACAAAACCGGTCTGGCAGGGTGATGAAGTTAAATTGTTGGGAGGACCACAGCACCATCTCTTCGCACCAGCGAGACATGTGGGTCAGCGTCAGGGCAGCGGCGGCGCAAAACTCAATGGCAAAGTCCCGATCGCTGACGGCGTCCAAAGAATTTTCGCAAACTCCATCGAAGCCCAATAAGTCGGCTACCAAATGCCGGTCAGGCAGGTACGGTGTGCCCGCCAACGCGGCAGCGCCTAGAGGTAATTGATTGACTCGCTTACGGCAGTCTAATAACCGCTCTCGATCTCGGCGCAGCATTTCAAACCAAGCCATCAGGTGATGGCCGAAGGTGATTGGTTGGGCGGCCTGTAGGTGGGTAAAGCCGGGCATCACCGTGTCGGCGTTGCGTTCGGCCAAATCCGCCAAAGCGCTCAGCAATTGATGCTGTTGATCCACAAGTCGGTCAATAGCAGCTCTCAAGTGCAGTCGGATGTCTGTCGCCACCTGATCGTTTCGGGATCTGCCCGTATGTAACTTTTTGCCGGTGTCGCCAATAAGCGCGGTAAGCCGGTGTTCGATGTTCATGTGCACATCTTCTAAATCGATGCGCCACTCAAAGGTGCCGGCTTCAATTTCCGCGGCAACGGTTTGCAGTCCGTCCAAAATTTGCTGCAACTCGTCCTCAGTCAGTACGCCAATGCGTTGCAACATCGTCGCGTGAGCTTTGGATCCCGCGATGTCCTCACGATACAGGCGCTGATCGAAACCAACCGACGCGGTAAAAACCTGCACAAATTCATCCGTGGCCTCGCTAAACCGACCACGCAGGGAGCCTTTTGTCACGGATTGGGAGTTTGATGCATCGGATTTTTTCATTATTGTCGAAGTCTCGTGATGATAGTTCTTAGTGCAACCTGCGCTGCAGGTGAGCGAGTATATCAACGAAGGGCGAACTCAGGCGGATCAATTGGAGTATCTAGATGAGATCGGACGAGCCAGCGCTTAACTCAACAGAAGAGCCAGCAAGACAGAGCTTAGCGTCGCCCAGTTTGCAGGTGATCCGTTCGGCGATGTTGGTTCTTGGAGCCGCGGCCTTAGCCTTTTTGCTGCTCACGCAAATTGCGCCGCCTGAGCCCAGAGATCCACTAGCAACTCTGGCCTTTCTGGCAATAACCATCCCCGTTGGTTCCACTGTATTTTTTCTAACATCAAAGTATTTCCGTCACCTGAGTATTGTCGCTGGATTATTGTTGGTCACCATCAACATATCTGCCGTTGTGGTTTTGGCTCACTTTCTCTCGGCGCAACTGATTGAAGGGTATGAAGAGCCCACGATAGTTTTGGTTCAACGTTTGGGTATCGCCGCGCTGGTGGTTGGATATCTGCTGCGCACGGCTTATTTAAGTCAGCACCAGAGAAGGCGCAGGGTTTCTGAGCAGACCGCGATGATTCAAGCACTGCAGTCCAGGATACGCCCTCACTTTCTCTTCAACAGCATGAACGTGATTGCCAGCTTGATACCAGTGGACGCAGAGAAAGCCGAGCAGGTGGTAGAAGATCTTTCAGAGTTGTTTCGCGCCAGCCTGCAGGAGGCGGGTAGCTTCGTGAGTATCTCCCAAGAGCTGGATTTGTGCCGACGCTACATCAACATTGAAGGGCTGCGTTTGGGCGATCGACTCAAAGTTCAGTGGAATGTTGAAACGCCACCCAAAAGCGCTGAAATACCCTTGTTGCTGATACAGCCGCTCATTGAAAATGCCGTCTATCACGGTATTCAACCCATTCCCGAGGGTGGGCTAATCACCGTTGATGTGGGATTTGATCAAGAGCAAATGCACTTAGTGATCACCAATCCCCTAGTTGATCAGGCGAGTCATTCCACTGCTGCATCACCTACCCAGCCAAAGCCAAACAATCCCAGGCGCGGCAACTCAATAGCTATTGACAACATTCGCCAGCGATTAAGCGTTGTTTATGGCGAAAACGCGAATTTGGTCACAAAACAAGAAGGTAGGCGCTTTACAGCAACCCTCAAGTGCCCGACGGTACCTAAATTGCTATAGCGCGTATAAAAAAGTGGATCAACGGTAGTTTTTTGCTTTTCCGGCCTTTTTGACAACCAAAAACTAAAGGCTACGCGCCCATGACATCGTTGATGTTGGCGCCGGTAATGTGACACCGGTAATGGCGACACCAGTAATCGTGACATCGGCAATAGCAATAGAGGAGTTGCGCTTTCGTCTTGGAGGTCAGGAGCGGAAGCGATCTGTTAATTGGTCTGGCTGATCAGAGGGGATCCTTAGGCTGATGCGCATATTAATCGTAGATGACGAAACGCTGGCTCGAGATCGGTTGCGGCGCATGATCGAAACCGATGGCGAGCACGAAGTCGTCGCCGATGTTGCCTCCGGCATAGAAGCCATTAAGGCCAGTGAACAGCTGAATCCAGACCTTTGTCTGCTGGATATCCGTATGCCGGGTATGGATGGCATTGAGACCGCTCAGCACTTCATGAGTCTGGAAGACGCCCCCGCCGTTATTTTTTGTACCGCCTATGAAGAGCACGCGGTGCAGGCTTTTGAGTTACAGGCAGTGGGCTATCTGCTTAAGCCGGTACGCCGGGCGGATTTGTTTCGCGCCTTGGCCAACAGCGCTCGCTTAAACCGAATTCAGTTGGAAGCGGTTAAAAATATCGACACCGACCGCCGCACACATTTGTGTGCCCGCACCTACAAGGGCGTGGAGTTGGTGAATGTCAGTGACATTCGTTACCTAAAAGCCGACCAAAAGTACGTGTCAGTGCGTTATATTGGCGGCGAGGTCATTGTCGACGAAACCCTGAGAGAACTGGAGGAAGAATTTCCAGACCTGTTCTCCCGAGTACACCGAAATGCCTTGGTCACCACAGATCATATTGTGGGCCTAGAAAAAGATTCAAAAGGGCAAATTGGTGTGCGTATGAGTGATATAGAAGAGTTGGTAGACGTGAGTCGACGGCATTTGCCGGCGATACGCAAAGTGATCAGACGCCTCTAGTTCGGCCAGTGAAGAGCATTACCATTGCCACGCGCGAAAGCGCTTTGGCTCTTTGGCAGGCGAATTTCGTTCGCGACCAGTTAATCCAAGCCCACCCGGATCTACACGTCACGTTGCTCGGTATGACAACTCGAGGCGATCAGTGGCTAAACGCGCCGCTTAAAGAAATTGGCGGGAAGGGTTTGTTCATCAAAGAGCTGGAAGTTGCCATGCTGGAAGGCCGTGCAGATCTTGCGGTGCATTCGGTAAAGGACCTGCCAGCACAGATACCCGAAGGATTTAGTCTGCCGCTCATCGGTTTTAGGGACGATGTGCGAGATGTGCTGTTGGGGAGTCCCAATGGCCTAGAGTCCCTGCCCCAGCATGCCAAGGTCGGATCTTCCAGCCCACGCCGGCAAGCGCAGCTGCTGGCTATGCGCCCTGATCTTCGGGTGGAGAGCATTCGTGGCAATGTGCAGACCCGGTTGAGCAAGTTAGACAGTGGCGAGTTTGATGCCATCGTTCTAGCCCAGGCTGGTTTGGCGCGCCTAGGTATTGAGCGCCCGGATGCTTATCCGCTGGACATCGATCGCTGCCTACCTGCACCCGGTCAGGGGGCTTTGGGCATTGAGGTCGTTTCTAATAGTCCCGTGATCGAGCTGCTGGACGCGCTGCAGCAACCGGAGGTTGCCCGATGTGTTGAGGCAGAACGGGGCATTAGCGCAGGTTTGGGTGCGGATTGTTCTTTGCCAATAGCGGCTCATGCGACCCAGGATGTGAATGGCACGATTTTCCTCAGAGCACTGGTGGCGACTCCGGACGGGGGGCAAATCTTACGCGCTCAAGCTCACGGATCAGACCCATTGCCCCTTGCCGAGGCAGTGGTCCAAGACTTACTGGACCAGGGTGCCCAGGCCATACTAGATCAATCCCAGGCGTCCTAGCCGCACAGCGACGACAGCGTTCGAGCTTGTGCAGCAGCGCCTTGCACCACAGAATTTGCGCCTATGACTCACTGGATCAGTTACAGCGAACCCACCGCCTCACGACTTGCGCAGATGCTGTCGGCAATGGGTCAGGCCACCCTATGCCACCCCGTGACTCGTATTCAGTGGCTGTCCTTGGACGCTCCCATACCTGATATCAAACCCGACTTGATCGTCGCCCTATCCCAACACGCGGTAGCCGCCTATTTAAGCGAGCATTACCGGCCCAGCCACCATGGAGCCAACGTCATCGCTATTGGTCCAACCACCGCCAAAGGGTTGATCGACACCGGTAATTTCGTCGTGGAACTACCTCAGCAGGCCAGCTCAGAGGGTTTGCTGGCTATGCCCGCGCTGCAAAATCTCGGTCCAAATCAGACGGTATGGCTGCTTACAGGGGAAGGCGGTCGAGATTTGGTGGTGTCGGAACTGGCGGATCGCTGTAAGTTCAGTCGCTTCGACTTATATCGCCGTCAGCCCAGTGCGCCAGCAACGTTACCGGTGGCGTCGTTACAGAGCATTTGGATTGGGTCCCTGCATGGCCTTCAGCAGGTCACGGCTGAGGCCGATAAACTGGCGATAGATCGACAATGCACAACCTTGGTTTTACCTTCCCAGCGGGTTGCGGACCATGCCAAACGCCTTGGGTGGTATAAGCTACTGGTCTGTGAGGGCATTGAGCCCCAACAGGTACGCCAAACCTGTGACAGGATAGAACATGACTGACGCTTCAGAACAAAACAGCACGCCAACATCGTCGGCATCCCGAGGGCTTGGGTGGGGTTGGCTCACCTTGATGATTGCCACCGCCGCTTTGGCATTGGCGCTGTTTTTGGCCTATCAACTGGTCTACCTGCAACCGTTTAACGCCCAGTCAGAATACGCCCGGGAGCTTGTGGCTGACATGGAACGCCAAGTGCTGGCGGAGGTGGATGCCGGGATCGCGGATAGCCGTATAGAAATCTCAGCGCTTAGCGACCAGCTCAGCCAGGATAATCAGCGCGCGCAACAGGTCATGGAACAAGCGGTGGCTCAAAGTCTTGAAGCCGCCGCCAGAAATAAGCCAACCACCCCACGGCAATGGCGATTGGCCGAGGCGGCTTTTTTATTGCGCATGGCGAACCACTGGCTGCAATTGGAAGGCGATGTGCCCACCGCGCTCAACGCGCTATTGCGCGCCGATGAAGTTCTGGTGGCGGTGCAAAGTGAAGGCGCGCCAGATGAGTTCGATCTGCTACCCGTTCGCACCGCCTTAGCCAAAGAGATTTACGCCCTTGAGCAATTCAAGCCTGCGGACGTACAAGGCATTTACCTGCGGCTGAAAACCTTGGGCGAGCGTATCCCCAGTGTTCGCCAAAGCCTAAGTTTGAGCTCTGCTCCGACCCAAGACGCTAAAGATACCGGTGACGCCTGGTCAGCGCTTTTGAACGAGCTCGCTAAGTTTGTACGTATTACTGACATTGCCACCATAGCCAACGACGAACGGACCTTGGGTTCTCAGGCGACATTGGATGCAGACATTGGCCCCGCCCAACGGGTTGCGGCTAGGCGTCGCTTGCTCAGCGCCATCGAGCGTGCCCAGGTAGCCGTGCTGCGCGGTCAAGAAGAGTTATATGCGACCAATCTGACCCAGGCCAGAGACGCGGCAACTCAATTAGGTGCTCCAGCAGATCCGGCGATTAACGATTTTGTTCGGCAGTTGGATGTGTTGGCGACAGAACCACTGATGGCGCCGCTACCAACCATTTCGGCATCGTTGAAAGCGCTGTCCAGCGTTATGGCTGCGCGCTGATGCGTTGGCTTTGGGTATTTTTGGCTACGGTGGTGGGTGCCTTGGCGGGTGCTCGGCTGCTGCAGGATCCCGGCTACGTGCTAGTGCGAGCGGGGACCTGGGTTTTTGAGAGCAGTATTGCCGCTGGGCTTTTGGCAGTGCTTGGGGCTGCCGTTGTGTTTTTGTTGCTGGCCAAGGGCATACGGCGTTTGGCGGCCAGCATCGGTTTCTTTGGACGTTGGCGATCGGCTCGGCAGCAGCATAAAAGCGTCGATTTGTGGCAGCGCGCGAGTAAGGCCATTGCTCTAGGTGATTGGAATCTTGGCGCGACCTTGCTGGCAAAAACTCACGTGGCCCAAGAGCACCAACTGGAGGTGTTGTTGGTTCGCGCAGCAAATCTTTGGCGTAATCGAGATGAATCGGGTTTGCAGTCGTTGTTAGAGCAAGCGGCGGAAATGACGGCAGTCGTTGACCTGAGATTGGCCGTTGCCCGCTGGCAGTTGTCCGACGGCGCGGCTGGGTTGGCGATGCAGAACTTAGCGAAGCTCGCACCTCTGGAGCGCGCACCTTTGGAGCAAGCACTGACGGAGCAGGCTGCGTCGGCAGCATGGGCGGGACTTTATGCTTGGGGTCTGGTGGAGCAGCGCCGCTGGCAGGACCTACATGGTCATTGGACAGCAGTAGAAAAGAATCAGGTGCTTAAGAGCGAGGCGTTTCGCGATCAGATGTCGTTGCTCAGGGCTGGTAAAGCCATGGCCGACAGCGTGGTGGGCGATACCCAAAAGGATCCAGCGCCTTGGCGTACGGGACTGAAAAATTTGCCCAAACAGTGGCAGACAGATCCCAAAACGCTATCGCAATGGGCCCAATGGTTGATCGACAGCGGTCGACAAGAGCAGGCCCGGCAAATGCTTGAGCAGGCATTGGCCAAAAGCTGGCAGCCGGTATTGGTACGTTGTTATGGCGATCTAAATCATCCCGATAGCGTTGTCCAAGCCAGCGAGCAAGTGGGCCAATGGTTGAAAAAAACGCCTGAAGATCCTGAGTTGCTGTTGGCTATGGGGCGATTACTTCGCGCCAATAACCAAACAGAGCTGAGTCGGGAACCGTTGCTCAAGGCCGCACGGGTCTTATCAAGTGCCAGCAGCGAGGATCTGGTAGCACTGAGGGCTCTAGTGCTTGCGGAGCTGGGCTCCTTGGTCGCGCAGACTGCCTAGCGGCGCTTTTGATCTTGCCTAGCGGCGCTTTTGATCTTGCCTATCGGCGCTGTTTAATCTTGCCTAGCGGCGCTGTTTAATCTTGCCTAGCGGCGCATGGAATTAAAAAATTCTTCGTTGGTTTTGGTGTCTTTGAGCTTGTCTAGAATGAACTCGATAGCGGCGATGTCGTCCATATCGTGAAGCAGCTTGCGCAGTATCCACACGCGCTGAATTTCTTCTTCAGACATCAACAGTTCTTCTCGGCGAGTTGCGGAGCGACGAATGTTGATCGCGGGATACACGCGCTTTTCGGCAATTTTGCGTTCTAGGTGCAGTTCTTGGTTACCGGTGCCTTTGAATTCTTCGTAAATCACTTCATCCATCTTGGACCCGGTATCCACCAGCGCCGTTGCTACGATGGTCAAGCTGCCGCCTTCTTCGACGTTGCGGGCGGCGCCAAAGAACCGCTTGGGGCGTTCCAGGGCATGAGCATCGACACCACCTGTTAATACCTTGCCTGATGACGGCACGATGGTGTTGTAGGCTCTGGCCAGTCGGGTGATGGAGTCCAGCAGAATAACGACGTCTTTTTTATGCTCTACCAGCCGCTTGGCTTTTTCGATCACCATTTCGGCCACTTGGACGTGGCGTGAAGGCGGTTCGTCAAAGGTAGAAGCCACCACTTCACCGCGCACAGAGCGCTGCATTTCCGTCACCTCTTCTGGGCGCTCATCAATCAGTAGCACGATGAGTACCACTTCCGGGTTATTTGCGGTAATGGACTGAGCGATGTTTTGCAGTACCAGAGTTTTACCGGCCTTAGGGGGAGACACCACCAGGGCACGCTGGCCTTTGCCGATGGGTGCCACCAAATCCACGATACGAGCAGTGAGGTCTTCGGTACTGCCGTTGCCGCGCTCTAGCTGCAGTCGTTCATCAGGGAATAATGGGGTCAGGTTTTCAAATAGGACTTTATGAGTTTTGCTGTTGGTATCGCTGAAGTTGACTTCATCGACCTTGAGTAGCGCGAAGTAGCGTTCTCCATCTTTCGGCGGCCGGATCTTGCCCGCAATGCTGTCCCCGGTGCGCAGATTGAAACGTCTGACTTGGCTTGGGGACACATAAATATCATCGGGTCCCGCTAGGTATGAACTGTCTGGAGAGCGCAAGAATCCGAAGCCGTCCTGCAGTATCTCAAGGGTGCCCTCGCCGTAGATGTCCTCACCATTCTTGGACAGCTTGCGCACAATTGCTGCGATGACTTCCTGCTTGCGCGATCGGCCGACATTTTCAAGGCCCATTTCTCTTGCTGTATCAATCAGCTCGGCTACAGGTTTACGTTTGAGATCAGATAGGTGCATAGCCATGGAGGTAGGAACCTTATTTTAGGATTGCGAACGCCGGGGAATGTTCGGCGTCGGGATAAAGAAAAGAGATTAGTTAGGTAGGCTTAGACCGGGCGTGGATCCCAGCGACTCAACAAAGCCGGAGGTCAGTGTAGTGAATTCGGTGCTCTGGTCAAGGTGCAATACCGGCGAAATTTCGCCGGTATTTTGCAACGAATGGCGGGTGCAGATTAGATGTTGCTGTCGAGGAAAGCCTGCAGCTGAGACTTGCTCAGAGCGCCCACTTTCGTCGCTTCCACTTCGCCATTTTTGAACAACATCAATGTTGGGATGCCTCGAATACCGTACTTCGGCGGTGTTGCTTGGTTGGCATCGATATCGAGTTTGCAGACCTTGAGACGGTCGCTGTAGTCGACGACGATTTCATCAAGGATTGGCGCGATCGCTTTGCAAGGTCCGCACCATTCGGCCCAATAATCGACTAGTACCGGCTTGTCGGCCGACAGTACGTCCGCTTCAAACTGCTCATCACTGGTGTGCACAATTTGGTCGCTCATGAACAATCTCCAGAATTTTATTGCCGCAAAAGTCTAGCACTGTTCTTCGATGACTGTCCTACTTTCGTGGTCAAAGTGACCCGGTGCAGAGAGAAAAAACTTCCCTAGGCAGTTTCCTCAGGAAGTCTCTGCCTGCTGTTCAAGCCAGCGTTTGGCGAAGTAGGTCAGAATGCCGTCAGCGCCAGCGCGCTTGAAGCTCAGCAGGCTCTCATCGATCACTTTGGCATCCAACCAGCCGTGATTGATTGCCGCCATGTGCATGGCGTATTCGCCACTGACCTGGTAGGCAAAGGTCGGCACTTTGAAGGTTTCCTTAACCCGTCGCACCACATCCAAATAGGGTTGGCCAGGCTTTACCATGACCATGTCTGCCCCTTCATCAATGTCCATAGCGACTTCTTGCAGCGCCTCGTCCGTATTGGCTGGATCCATCTGGTAGGTCTTTTTGTCACCGGTGGACAAGGTTGCTGTGGCCCCAACCGCGTCGCGAAAGGGACCGTAATAGGAAGAGGCGTACTTTGCGGAATAGGCCATGATTCGGGTATTGATGTAGCCATCGTCGTCCAGCTGCTGACGAATCGCGCCGATGCGCCCATCCATCATATCTGATGGCGCAATGACGTCGGCTCCAGCCTCTGCGCAGACCGACGCTTGGCGCTGCAGCGCCGCCACGGTGACGTCATTGTCTACATAGCCATCGTCGTTCAAAACGCCGTCTTGGCCGTGGCTGGTGTAGGGGTCTAGGGCAGCGTCGGTAATAATGCCGAGCTCTGGCACCGCGGCTTTAATGGCGCGAACCGCAGTAGGAATTAAGCCTTGTTCGTTATAGGCCTCTGCGCCGTCCAGGCTGCGAAGGCTGGATTCAACGTTGGGGAACAGCGCAATAGCAGGCAGGCCTAAAGCATAAAGTTCTTGGGCCTGGCTAACCGCCAGATCCACCGATAATCGATGGATTTCCGGCATAGATGGAATCGGCGTGCTGGTGTTGTCGCCAGCAATGATAAACATGGGATAAATCAAATCATCCGCGCTGACCCGGTGTTCGCCAACCAGGCGTCGGATAAAAGGTTGTTCTCTGTTACGGCGTAGCCGAGTTTGTGGAAACCGACGCATGGGAACTCCTGTGTTTGGGTGGACGAGTATAACTGACTTGCCCGGCGGTTAATGTTCGTGGCCTTCCAGCTCCTCTACCGCCGCCAGCCACTGTTCTTCTATGGCCTCAACCTGTTGCCGGGTTTTGCCTGCTTTTGCGAGCAAGGCGTTCAGGTCATCGGGGGCCATCTCGCTATAGGTTTTTTCGTCTGCCAAGGTGCGCTCAATGTCAGCTAATGCGGTGGATTCACGCTCAAGCTCTTGTTCAAGCTGCTTCACTTTTTTGCCCAGATGGGCCAACGACTCTCGGGATGCAGCACGCTCTCGCCGCAGATCTTTTTTCGACGGTGCACTGTCAACGCTTGCTTGGGTTTGTTCCCCAGAGGCTGCCGCGATTTGCCCCGCCGTGTACTCCGCCAGATCACCGGAAAACGTTTGCAGAACGCCGTCTTGAATCACCCACAGGTCATCGACGATTTTCTCCAGCAAATCGCGATCGTGAGCTACGATCAGCACCGCGCCAGCGTAGGCCTGTAGCGCCAACGCCAAAGCATCGCGCATATCTAAATCCAAATGGTTCGTGGGCTCATCCAGCACCAGCAAGGCTGGTTTTTGGGCGGCTAGCTGAGCCATCACAAAGCGGGCTTTTTCGCCCCCGGAGAGACTGCGAATAGGCCGCGAGATCATTCGCGCGTCGAAACCCCAGCCGCCGAGATAGTCTCGACATTGTTGTTCGGAAAAGTCCTTGCGTATGGACGTCATGGACGCAAATGCGGTGTTGTTGGAGTCCAGCGCTTCCAACTGATGTTGGGCGAAATACCCGATGGGGGCATGGGTTCCACGTTGCAGTTCCCCTCGTTGTGGCTCGAGGTCGCCAACGATGGCTTTTAACAACGTGGATTTGCCCGCCCCGTTTGCGCCCAAGACGCCAATACGAGCTCCGGGCAAAATGGTTTGGCCAACATCGCGCAATATTGTGGTATCGCCGTAACCCAGATCCAGATGGCGAAAACTAAACAGCGGATTCGACACCTTATCCGGGTCTGAAAAACTCACACGATAGTCTGAATCCACGTGCAGCAGCGCCTGAGAGCGCATTTTTTCTAAGGCTTTAATGCGGCTTTGGACCTGTTTGGCCTTACTGGCCTTAGCGCGGAATCGATCGACAAATTGTTGAATGTGAGCCACCTGGGCTTGCTGCTTGGCGGCCATAGCTTGTTGTCGTTCCAATTCTTCACTACGCAGTCGCTCAAAAGCCGAATAGTTACCCCGGTAAAAGCGTGCCTGCTCGCCGGAAAGGTGCAGCACGTGATCTACTGTGTTATCGAGAAATGCACGGTCATGGGCAATGATCAGCAGTGCTCCCTGAAACTGACGCAACCATTGCTCAAGCCACAGGATGGCCTCCAAATCTAAGTGGTTGGTGGGCTCGTCCAGCAACAACATATCTGACGGTGACATCAGCGCTTGGGCCAGATTGAGTCGAATACGCCAACCCCCAGAAAAGCTCCGATACGGGGCGTTCACCTGTGCCGCAGAAAATCCCAGTCCGTAGAGTATTTCCCCGGCTCTGGATTGTGCCTGATAGCCGCCAAGGTCTTCGTACTCGGCGTACAGACCAGCGAGTTTTTGCGAGCTTTCTGTGCGCGCAATTTTCGCTTCAACGGCGCGCAGAGCGCGATGGCCGTCGATCACAAACTCCATCGCCGTTCGGTCTGTGGCCTCAACTTCTTGGGCCATATAGCCCACCTGCCAATGGGCGGGAAAGTCGATATCACCGACGCTGGCATCCAGTTTGCCCAGCAGCAGATTGAATAACGTGGATTTGCCTACGCCGTTGCGGCCAACGATGGCTACTTTTTGCCCGGGGTAAACCACCAGATTTAGACCGGTAAAAAGCCGGTCTTCACCGCGTTCAAAGGTCAGGTTTTGAACTTGCAACATAGGGGTTTATTGGATTCGTTGCGTGCTGATTGGTGATCCTAAGCACGATCCCAAATGTTCTCGATTCCAGGGTATTTGGCTAACGATGAGTCATCCGAGTCGCGTCCCCGGCCGACGGGCCTTGTCTGCCCGCAGCCAAAGGCCGGCCAGGGCGGCGCAACGGTGTCAGCGTTTGCGCTTGCTCATCAATCCATGAGGTCAACGTGTGCCAGGCCTTGAACTCTTTTCGAGCCGCACGGTTTTGCTGCATCTCGACCACGCCCCACCCGTTATTACCGGCCTCTACGTACACCGGAGATTCTCGCAGTGTGGTGACCACGGGCACATTGAGACAGCTCAAAAAATGTTGAAACCGCTGGGTGTTATGGGAGTTGCCGTCGACACGGTTGCTGACCACGGCAATTGGACGAGGCTTAGCGCGCCACACCCGTTGTGTCATCAGTTGCGTAATAAAATGCTCACCAGAGTGAATGTCCCAAGCCGAGCCCAACATGGGCACTAAAATCACGTCGCTGAACTTCAGCAGTGCTTCTAGATCCGCACTGGACGCTGGGCTATTGGTGATCGCCGGGGACGAATCAAAAATACAGATGTCAGAGGACTCAATAAGATTGGCGTCCAGCGCACTGGGACGAGGGCAAAATTGGATGTTCACTGGCTGGCTATCGCTGTTGCGAGATTGTGCCCACAACCTTGTGCTGCCTTGGGCGTCGCAATCGATCAGCGTGACGGATAAGTCTCGGGCTGCGTAAGCGGCAGCCAGATTGGTTGCGACGGTGGTTTTACCGCAGCCGCCTTTGTTGTTCATGACCAAAATGTTGAGATTTGCCATAACGAGTCGCTACCAACCAAGCTTCGGACGCTTGCGCATCTAAGCTCATTAAAAAATGGGGCAGGGAATATAGCAGCGATAGGCGGTTGCGCACCAGCGCAGAAAATCTGGCCCGCTACCGCTTGTTCGGGGGGTTAGCGCAGGCTTTGGCGCAATTGCATGACGCTGGCAATCAGCAAGATGGCAAAACCCAACAAGGCCCAACCCGCGATGCTCATTAACGGAATGACGCCGTGGACCACGGCGCAGTCACCGGTGCCAGAGGTCATCGCCGCTAACAAATCACCCAGGGGAAAGGCGTCAATCATGTAGGACAGATCAGGGCCGCAACTGGGTACTTGATCCGCAGGCAGGCTCTGGAGCCACAATTGCCGAATGGCGAAGCCCGCTCCCACGGCGGCACATAGGGCACTGACTAATGGGTAAATACCCCATCTTGGGTTATGAGCCAGACCGATCAGCGCCACTAAGCCCGTCAAGGCAAACCAGATGCGCTGCATCATGCACAGGGGACATGGCGCCAGGCCCAGGGCAAATTCCAGCACCAAACCCAAGCACAAGATGCCGCCAGCAATCATACAAATGAGGGTTGCCCAGCCGTCTGTTTTTATTGTTTGAGCCATTAGATATTCACCACGACTTTACCGACTGCACGGCGTTGGGAAAGACAATTGAGCGCATCCACATATTCGTCTAAAGCGTATTCTGCACCCACGAGTCCTTGCAGCTTACCGCTTTGGAACATGTCGATAAGCTCTGCGAAATTCTGTTCGTTTTCTGCGGGAAAGCGACCGGAAAAGGCGCCATAAAATACGCCCACGACCTGACAGCTTTTTAGCAAGATCAGGTTTGTGGGTACCCGGGGGATGTCTCCGCCCACGAAGCCCACAATGAGCACCCGGCCTTCCCAGTTAACGCAGCGCATGCATTGATCGAACAAAGGCCCTCCAACAGGGTCGTAGATCACGTCGGCGCCTTTGCCGTCGGTGAGCGCTTTAACTTTTTCTTTGAGCTCGCCGTCACTGTAGTCGATGAGTTCGTCGGCACCCGCTTGCTGTGCCACGGCGAGCTTTTCAGGGCTGGAGGCCGCGGCAATCACCCGTGCGCCCATGGCTTTGCCCAGCTCTACAGCAGCCAGGCCTACGCCGCCAGCCGCGCCGAGCACCAGTAACGTTTCTCCCGGTTGTAAATTGGCCCGTTGCTTCAGCGCGTAGTACGAAGTGCCATAGGTGGTGGTGATCCCTGACGCCTGAGCAAAAGTCATATTGGCCGGTTTGGGGCGTAAGGAGCCGGCGTTGACGCATATTTGCTCTGCCATGGCGCCGTTACCACAACCGGCAAACACCTCATCGCCTACTTTCCATGCCGACACATCGTCGGCCACGCTGCTGACGACGCCAGCAAATTCACCGCCGGGAGTGAATGGAAACGGCGGCAGCGATTGGTATTTGCCCTCTACCATCAATACATCAGGGAAGTTCAGGGCACAGGAGCGGATGTCAACGATGACATGTCCAGGCTTGAGTTCAGGAGCTTGGATTTCTGCCAAGGTTAAGTTCTCGGCGGGGCCGAAGGATTCACAAAGTACAGCTTTCAATTCGTTTCTCGCAAATAACTAATGACTAGTACGGACGGTAATGATTTGTGCGCTTGGCCGAGCAGTGACCGCCAAGATTAAAGAAGCGGCAACCGCGGTTGCCTCAAATCAGGTCCAGCTTTTTATGGCGCGATCAGCGATGACCAGTCAGTCAATTGATCGCGAAGCTGGTCAAAGTATATGCGGAAAGCGCGCTGACCTGAATCGAGTTGTGCTAAACAGACAGCGTTCGTAACGTCAAAGAGCTCTTCTTTGCCTAACCGAGTCAGGATTGAACCCAGTGCACGCTCCACATGGGCCCACTGGTCATAACCTGCCAGCAGGTCCGTTTGATTCATATAGTTGAGAAAACGCTGCAGATTCGCCGTGTCCGTGTACTCGGGCAGATCACGGAATTCTTCGCAGGCCTGATAGCAGCGTTGACTGAATTTTGCTCTGGGTTCGTTGTAGTAGTTGTGCCAGCCCAACGATAGGTAGTGGTCGGCGAGAACGTCCACAAAGATGGGCGCATATCGACGCAGCTCTGAGGGAAACTCTGCACAGGTCTCACGTATGGCGTCATTTTGATTGGAAAAAGCGTCAATGCGCCGGTGTAGGCGTATGCCTAGCTTTAAATTTTCTGGCAAATTGGATGGGATTGGGCCCTTGCTGAAGTCTGCCAAGATAGCCCCGGCAAGTAGGCCTGTGCCTAGCTCGCCCCCCCCTGACCAACGTTTGCTCGCTTCGTCGGCCAGCGCACAGTGAGCTAAAAAGTTCATGAAAAAAGCGCGTTAGGAACGGCAACGGACCTTGGTTTAGGGAGGCGCAAGGTAGCCTTCCAAAAACTCATCAAAGGTCAGGGTATCTGCAGCCTCGATTTGCGCCTGACGCTGCAATGACGCAGCTGATTCTTGTTCGAGTTCCAGCATGGCCGCTTCGTCAATGGCGGTGTCGTCCAGATAGCGGCTTAGCTCACGAGCTTGATGCATGGTGAACTGAAAGAAGGAGCCATGGGTGGTTAACGCCGCAATCACCTTGGCAGAGGGTGTTTGTTGCGGGCGAGCGACTTTCAGTTGCTGCTCGGCCAGACTCCCTTGATACGCCCCAGTTGCTGGATCAGCGGCATCATCCAGGGCTTGGGCGATGGGTTTGCAGGCGGCGAGTAGCTGATCTGCCCATTCGGCCAGCGACACCTGGCCGTTGCCCCGCTCCAGCATCAGCCCGGGTTCGCGTCCGCGCTCCACCACGCGCGTTTGATTGCGCGACAGGCTTTGGCGCGACTGGGTGGAATCTTCTGGGGAGTCCGCCAACAAACACAGCAGCAAGAACGTATCGAGGAACCGAATCTGTTCTAGGTTAATGCCCAGAGGCTCGAAGGGGTTGAGGTCGACGCAGCGAACTTCCACATATTCCACACCGCGACGATTCAGCGCTGCAAGCGGTCGTTCGCCGCTTTCGGCGGTTCGCTTAGGGCGGATGGTGCCGTAGAACTCGTTTTCTATTTGCAGTACCGCGTCGTTGAGCTGGGGATGTTCGCCATCTGCCGCCGGTTGAATGCGAGTGTAGTCCGGGTAGCTCTCGGTAAGGCCGATACGCAGGGTAGCGGCGTAGTCCTCAAGAGAATTGTAAGAAACGTCCAGGGCGCTTTGGGCTTCACTTTGATACCCGAGCCGGCCCATGCGTAAGCTGGTTGCATATGGCAGGTAATATGTGCCCTCGTTGAAGGGATCCAGTCGGTGGTCCAAACCATGGATGAAAGATCGGCATACCGCTGGCGCAGCGCCGAACAAATACAGTAACAGCCAAGACCAGCGTCGGAAGTTGCGAATCAAGCCAAAGTACGCCTCGGTGCGGCTGTTTTGACTGGTTTTGCCCAGGGCCATCCACAGGGCCTCGGGCACAGAGAAGTTGTAGTGAATGCCTGAGATGGTTTGCATCAGGCGGCCATAGCGATTGCCAAGCCCGCGGCGATAAACCGTTTTGGCGCGAGCGATGTTCGAGCTGCCGTACTGGCCTAGGGGGATCTGACTTTGGTCCGCGGCCAAAATGCAGGGCATGCTGTTTGGCCAGATCAATTCATTGTCTAGCTGACGCTGCACAAAGGCATGAATGTCGTAGAGCTCTTTCAGCACACCTTCCGGGCTGTCGTGAATGCCGGTAATCAGTTCCAGCTGAGCCTCAGAAAAATCTGTGGTTATGGCGCGATGGGTTAGAGGTGATCCCAAGCCGGATGGATGGGGTCGCATAGACAACTTGCCGTCTTGATCGACTCGCAAGCTCTCTTTTTCAATGCCGCGGATAATCCGGTTCAGCCCGTTATCGGGCCGTTGCAGCGCGGCAATTATGGCATCGTCAAGCAGCATCTGGTGCGGTGCCTCCTAAATCCTGGTCAAGCGGCGTCCATGGGCCGCAGCAGTACCGGGCTGGCGGTGTGAGCCGGCCCGATCAGGCTTTTCTCAAGAATCGGATGGCTTACGTTGCAGGCCCTGCTGCAACGATGCCCGGTTCCACATCAAAGCGCTTAAAGTTCTCTTCAAATTTAGCGATCAAGCTAGCCGCCGCGGCATCGTAGGCAGCTTTATCAGCCCAAGTGTCCCGAGGATTCAATAGCTGCGCATCCACTCCGGGTACTGCCGCGGGAATGTCCAGATTCAATCCGGCTAGATGCTGGGTTTGTACATCCACAAGGGAGCCATTTTGGATCGCTGTAATGATGGCTCGGGTGGTGGGGATGTTGAAACGTTCGCCCACGCCATAGCCACCACCAGTCCAGCCCGTGTTTACTAGGTAAACTTTGGAGCCAAATTCTTCAATTCGCTTAATCAGCAGGTCTGCATAAACCCCTGCAGGCCGCGGGAAGAAGGGCGCACCGAAGCAGGTAGAAAAGGTCGCCTTGTAAGCTTCCGTTGAGCCGATTTCGGTGGAACCTACCGCTGCGGTATAGCCCGACAAAAAGTGATAGGCGGCAGCTTCTTTGCTTAAGATAGAAACCGGTGGAAGAACGCCGCTGACATCACAGGTTAGGAAAATGATGTTGTTGGGTTCGCCAGCTCTGTTCTCTGGAACTTTCGCCTCAATATTGCTGCGCGGATAGCAGGCTCGAGTATTTTCCGTGAGGGTGCTGTCGGCATAGTCTGGATCGCGGTTTGCATCGATGACGACGTTTTCGACGATGGCGCCAAAGCGAATCGCGTCGAAGATCACCGGCTCATTTTTGCGGGTTAGATCGATGCACTTGGCGTAGCAACCGCCTTCAAAGTTGAACACCGTGCCCTTGCCCCAGCCATGCTCGTCATCACCAATGAGCAGTCGGTCTGGGTCTGCGGACAGCGTTGTTTTGCCGGTGCCGGACAGACCAAAGAACAAGGTGACGTCTTCATTTGGCCCAGCGTTTGCGGAGCAATGCATCGGCAGTACGTCTTTTTCCGGCAGCAAAAAGTTCAGAACCGAGAACATGGATTTCTTCATTTCCCCGGCATAGCGCATGCCGGCAATCAGCACTTTTCGTTGGGCAAAGTTGATCATCACCGTGCCTTCGCTGTTCGTGCCGTCGCGCTCCGGTTCACAAACGAATGTGGGCGCGTTAACGACCTGCCAAACCTCTTTGTTGTGAGGGTTGTAATGTTCTGGCGTGATGAATAGCGAGCGACCAAAAAGACCGTGCCACGCGTATTCGGTTGTGACCTCGATGGGCAGGTAGTGCTCAGGATCTGCACCTACGTGCAAATGGGACAAAAACGTTTCGCGTTCACTGACGTGAACCTGAACCCGATCCCACAGGTGATCAAATACTTCTACGGCGATGGGCTGATTGACGTCGCCCCAGTCGATGGATTCGGAAGTAGATGGCTCATCAACAATGAATCGGTCCTTGGGTGAACGACCCGTACGGGCTCCGGTTTCAACCACGATCGCGCCGTTACTGGCGAAACGGCCTTCGCCGCGTTTCACTGCTTCTTCGGCTAAATCTGCGCTGGGTAGATCGATCAAGGTGTTGGTAGTCATAGTTTGATATTTGAATCTTTTCTGGGGGCGGCGATTATGCCAGAGACAGCAGAATTTGGAATGATAGAAATGCTTCGGCACATGGCGTATGCGCGATGTTTTTGTGAGCGCAGAGGTTTCGTTAATGCAGAGGTGTCGAGGGTCCTGCCCCATCTTGCTGCTTAAGCAAATCTAACACCTCGCCTACGCCCTTTTCGTCGTAGTGATAGCGATTGCCGCAAAACTCACAGTCTACGGTGATCTCGTCTTGCTCTTGCATCAGCGCAAGTAAATCTTGTTCGCCCAACATCATCAGCGTGCTGTCTGTACGTTCACGGCTGCAGGTGCATTGATACGCTAGGTTTTTTGCGGGTTGCAGACTGCATGGATACTCGTGAAACAGGCGGTGCAACAGGGTTTCAACATCAAGGCCGGAGAGCTCTTCGCTGGTTACCGTAGCCGCTAATGCGGTTAGGGTTTGCCAAGCGTCTTCAGCGGCTTCGATGTCGTTTTCCGATGCGTCCGGCGCGTTGGGCAGGCGTTGCAACAGCAACCCGGTAACGCTTTGTTCATCATCACTGTGCCCATGGGCAAAGTGCATTCGGGTATCGAGTTGTTCAGAGCGAGCGAAGTAACTTTCTAGGCACCCGGCCAAATCGTCATGCTCTAGGCTGACCAACCCTTGATAAGGCTGCATGCCGGTTTCCTCGTCTGGCAAAAGCGTTAATGCCAATTGGCCATCACCCAGCCAGGTACCGATATCGCTGTCGTCTTGGGGAAAGCTTGCATCGTCAGTCAAATGCATGATGCCCCGCAGGTTGGTGTGATCGCGGCACTCTGCCAGCGATCTTCGCAAGGCACCATTGCCCTTGGACTGCAATGCCACAGCGCCTGAGAACTTTAGATTGTCTGCCACCATGGCGACGGTGGCGAGCATTTGCCCCAGCAGCGCGCTGACAGGTTTGGGGTAGGTTTTATACTGGGCCGCTTCAACTAGCGTGGATTGCAATCGAACCCACTGTCCGCGAACGGGTAGCTGGGTGAAGCTGAATCGATGTAAAGAGTCCATAATTGATACCTTGGTCAGTTGACTCAGTCCTCAGTGGAATGTTGCCAGTGTTGGTCTAAATCTCGAAGCTGGGCTAGGGCGCGTCGATCTTTTTTGTCTGGTTTGCTGCTGGGAATGTTAAGCCCAGCGCGCTCCATGCGCCGAATGCTGCTGCGTATTTCTCGTTGTTCGATGCTATCCGCGGTTTCTGTGTAGAGCCCTTGGGCAACCACAGCCGAACCTCGCTGCTCTGCTAGCGCATCCACCACGACGGTTTGAATGGTTTCACCTCGTCGGATTTGTACCGTTTGCCCGACATGCACCTCTTTTGACGGCTTTACCCGGTGGTTTTGCACATGCACCTTGCCCCCTTCTACGGCGGCTTTGGCCAACGAACGTGTCTTAAAAAAACGCGCCGCCCACAGCCAACGGTCGATTCGGACACCGTTCATAGCAAATTGACCATCAGTTGCTCGTAGTGATCGAAGCTTTGCCAGCCCTGCACGTCGCGATGCGCGCGCTGGCTGTCCGGTTTAGCCACGGCCAGCAAGTGAGCAATGCCAAATTCTTGGGCGGCAGCGAGCACCCTGGGAGTGTCGTCAATAAACAAGGTGCGCTGAGGGTCGAAATCCACATCCTTTTGCAGCGCCTGCCAAAATGTCTGCTCTTCCTTCGGCGCACCATAATCATGGCTGGAAATAACGGCATCGACTCTGGATTCAAGCCCTAGCACCGGTTCTTTTACCTGTAACGATTGGCGATCGGCATTGGTGACCACAAGCGTTCGTTTTTTGGCCTTGGCCAACTGCCGCAAAAAAGCCTTTGCGCCGGGCAGGTAGTCAATAAGCGCCGTTGCCTGCTGGTGCAGATGCACCATGTCGAGTCCGGTGAAGTCCCGCCAGTAGTCGAAACGGTAAAAACTCATGCTGCCCAGAACGCTGTGCATGTGCGCGTGCAGTTGCTCCTGGGCCTGGCTCAATGGAATGCTCCGGTGGGCGGCGTAGGCTTGTGGAAGCAAGGTTCCCCAGACTTGGTTATCGTACTTTAGGTCTAACAGTGTGCCATCCATGTCCAGAAGCACGGTGTCGATGGCCTGCCACGTCATCATGTTGTTTAACTCTTTACGACAAAAATCCAGGCGCCAAAGAACGTTATATCGTTAGAAGACCTCAATGGCTGAAAGTCCCACTGGCGCGACCAAACCAGCCTATACTAAAGCCGCATTCTCACGACAGAGTTTTATATCGATGCCATTGCCCAAGATCGAAAAAACCGAAATTTTGGCTCAAAGCCGGTTTTTCCAAATAGAAGCCATGCATCTGACCTTCAGTAACGGCGAGGCAAGGGTCTACGAGCGGCTCCCAGCAGTCGGTGAGCAGGGGGTTATTGTGGTCGCGGTCAATGACAACGACGAGCTACTGCTGATTCGCGAATACGCGGCGGGCTTCCACGAATTTCAGCTGACGCTACCCAAGGGGGCTGCTGACAAAGGCGAGGCTCTGGAGGCCGCAGCGGCCAGAGAGTTGGCTGAAGAAGTAGGCTTTGGTGCCAGAGAGGTTCAGTTCGTGAAGCGCCTGAGCATTGCGCCTGGGCACATGGGTTTCACCATCAATGTGATGATGGCGAAAGATCTGTATCCCCATCAATTGCCCGCGGACGAACCGGAACCCCCAGAATTGGTGCTTTGGCCACTGTCCAAAATCGATGAGCTGATCGCCCGCGACGACTTTTGCGAGGCTAGGGCCATCGCCGCCCTGACGTTGTGTTTGCCGCAGCTGCGGTAACAACGCGCTCTCCACCCCACACCCTAACCAACTCAAGGAAGCAAGATGTCAAATCCAATACCGCAGCAATGGGTAGATGAACTGGTAACCATTGTCACGGATGCGGGAGCGGAGATTCTCCAGGTCTACAACACGAACTTCGAGGTCCAGACCAAAAACGACGAGTCTCCACTGACCCAAGCGGATTTGGCAGCCCATGGCGTCATCGAAGCTGGGCTGAAGGCCCTGACCCCAGAAATCCCGATTATTTCGGAAGAGTCGGTGCCGCCAGCCTTCGCTGAGCGTGCAACCTGGCAGCGTTATTGGCTGGTAGACCCGCTGGATGGCACTAAGGAGTTCGTTAATCGCAATGGCGAATTCACCGTCAATATCGCGCTGATTCAGGATCACCAACCGGTGTTTGGCATCGTTGGTGTGCCAGTACAAAACAAAATCTACATTGGCGATACCCAACAATCGGACGCAGAACACCGCGCCTATGTGCTCGAAAATGGTCAGAAAACACCGCTGCAGGGCGGCAACGAAAACCAACGACAGGGTCCGCTTCGCATTGTTGCCAGCCGCAATCACGGAGGTGAGCGATTAGAGGCCTATCTTGGGGCTGTGCAAGAGCAGTTTGAGCAGTGCGAGCGACGGCCTGTGGGCAGTTCCCTGAAATTGTGCGTATTGGCCGAGGGCGGGGCCGATATCTACCCACGCTTGGGTCTGACCAGCGAATGGGACATTGGGGCGGCTCAAGCGGTGCTAACCGCGGCTGGGGGCGGCGTGTACACAGCAGATGGCAAGACCCTGCAGTACAACACCAAAGACAGCCTGCTCAATCCCGAGTTTTTGGCGGTGGGCGATGGGTCTTATCCGTGGCTGCAGCAACTGCCCGGCTTTCCTCCGCTGTAACGAGGCTTTGTTGATTCTAACGATGTTGGAGTTAACGAGAACGGATCTAACGAGGATGGTTCGCGGCAGACTTTGCCGTCAAAAGCGTCGGTTCATGAGGTAGCGAGAAGTCTTGGAGGGTGGTCTCAACCAGCCGAGCTGACACTGCATTAAAGCAACCGCCCTGCCGAGCAAAATTACTGTATGAATGTACAGCTTCGGCTGGTGAGGAGTGCAAGGATACAGAACTTTCCGACGAAGAAAAGGCGCATTGGCGACGGATTTTGTTTCAATACGTGAAAACCTATAGAACTCAGTGGCTTAGGCCGACATGGTGATTTAAAAAAAATGGCAAACCAGTAAGGGTTGCGCTTACCGTGGCGGTGGCTGCTATTCTTGAGTCCAAACAGAGACCGAAAGTCGGCAGTGAAAAGCGGGCTAAAAGCGAATTAAAAGCAGATTAAAAACGAGTAGATAGCGGATAAGGGGAGAGCTTTCGGTGCAAAACGATTTGCAGGCAGAACAACAACAGGCGTTAGCGCGAGTAGCCAGCGTTGCGGAGCGCGTGGCCAAGCACAGCGATTGGGCCGAGCAAGCTTGTCGGCTGCACGACGATAGCTTTGCGGCCATTGTAGAAGCCCGTACCCCTCGACTGTTTTTGCCCTCCCAGCTTGGCGGTGATGAGGTTAGCCCAATGACCTGCGCAGAAGTGTGCGAGGCGGTTGCCGCAAGCGATACCGCGGCAGCGTGGCACATCATGGTCTTTAACGCGCCCAAGCTGATGGCCGCCAAATGGCCTGCAGAATTAGTGGAAACACTTTGGGGTGATAACCCAGACCGATTGGTCGCAGCCAGCGGTCACACGCCGCTGACCGGAAAACGCGTGGGTAATGAGATCGAAATTTCCGGTACTCAGCGCTTTGTCAGCGGCTGCAATTTCGCCGAATGGATTATGTCGCCGGTGCTGATGGATGGCGAAATGCACAACGCGGTGGTCAACATTCAAGACTGTCAGGTGCAAAGCAACTGGGACACGTTGGGTATGCGAGGGTCCGGCAGCAACGATGTGCTGTTCGATCACGTGGTGGTGCCGTCGTTGCAGGTAGTGCCGCCAGCCCAACCCGAAACGCCGTTTAACAAATATTACCAGGGCGCCTTATTCAGATGTCCGTCCCGTATCGTATTTGCTACCTATGTGCCCGTAGCACTGAGCCTTGCCAAACGGGCAATCGATGAGGTGGCTGCGTTGGTGAAGACCAAAACCCCGGGCGGTGGCGCCAGCAAGCTCACGGAAAAACACATGGCCCAAGGCCACTTTGGGCGGGCTTTGGCCCTTTACCGCTCTGCCCGGCTGATGTTTTACAACGCCTTGGAAATTACGTGGCAAAGAGCTGTCGATGACAAGGAAGCCTCGGCGGAGCATCGCGCTGACCTGTATCTTGCCGGCACGCATGCCGTGCAGACCGCTGCCGAGGTGGTGCGGTTAATGGGCAACATTGCCGGCACCACCATGACCGAGCGTGGGCATCCTCTGGATCGCATCAATCGCGATATGGAAACCCTGCGTCATCATGGTTTTGTCAATGAATCGCGTTATGCCAGCGTGGCTCAGGTGTTGTGGGGGGCTGAATTGGACTACCCCGCTATGTTGCGATAGTTCGGCAATGACACAGTGGCGTAACGATGCGGGATCCAATTGGCTTTTTACAAAGCGCGTGTTGAGTTTTGCGACCCAAGATCTTGATGAGCCAGAGGCCGCGCTTCGGCAAGCCGTAGCCTCCACGAGCGGTAGCCATGTTTGGGGAATCTGGCATGGCTTGTTCGGATTGGCGGCGAATCAGCTGCTGATGGTGACGGCTCATGCTCAAGATCACGATGGGTGGTTGCCCGCTGCCGGGTGCAAGGTAGAGTCAGAATGGATTTTGCGCTCGACGGTTCGACCTGAAAGTCCCGCACCTTTAGAAAAACCCGGTATTTATGTGTTTCGTGATTTTTGGCTGCCGTCGCAACATGTCCAGCAAGCGGTGCAGCTGTCTACCGAGGCGTGGCAGACCTTTGAAGGCGCCGATAGCTACGCCGCTCAGCCAATGGGGTTGTTTGCGCCGGTAGATCAATCATCCGAAGGCGAATGCGTGCTGCATTTGCTCACCTGGTATCCGGACTTCGCGGCATGGGAAACATCGAGAGAATCAGACCCTACCGCGAAGAAGCGTTTCATGGCTCGTCGTGCGCTAACTCGGACCACATCAGCAGTGGCAACTCGGTTACGGCTGCCGAGCTAGACGCCTATTGATCAAGCTCCGCGAGCCAATCGTCGTCGGAGCCTTCGTTGATGCTGGCAAACAACGGGGTGGACAGATAGCGTTCCGCCGTATCCGCGAGCATGGTTACCATGACGCTGCCTGCCGGGGCTTTTTCTGCCACCTTCAGCGATGCCGATAGCGTTCCTCCGGCGGAAATACCGACAAAGATCCCTTCTTCCCTGCCTAAACGAAGCGCGCATTCCATAGATTCGTCTTCGTTAACCGGCACGATGTGGTCCGCAATATCCTGATCTAAGACGTCGGGTATGAAATCTGGCGTCCATCCTTGAATTTTGTGGGGGGACCATTCGCCACCAGACAGCAACGCCGCTTGCTCGGGTTCTGCGGCTACGATCTGAATGTCCGGTCTCGCCGCCTTGAGGGTGCGGCCAGTGCCGGACAAGGTGCCTCCCGTGCCCCAACCGGTGACCCAGTAATCCAGGCGTTCGCCGGCAAAGTCCTGAAGAATTTCTGGCCCGGTGGTGCTGGCGTGATAGGCGGGATTGGCAGGGTTTTGGAACTGCCGCGCCAAAAACCAACCGTGTTGCTCTGCCAATTGCTCCGCTCTGGCGACCATGCCGGAGCCCCGCTCGGCTGCGGGTGTGAGAATGACCTTGGCCCCTAGCGCCCGCATAACCTTGCGCCGCTCAATGGAGAAAGTTTCTACCATGGTGGCAACAAAGGGGTGCCCCATCACTGCACAGACCATGGCCAGCGCGATGCCTGTATTGCCGCTGGTGGCCTCGATAACGGTTTGTCCGGGTTGCAGAGCGCCGCTGTCTCGCGCGTCCTTGATGATGGCGTAGGCCAACCGATCTTTGACCGATGCCATGGGATTGAAGGATTCCACTTTGACATACATGTCCACATGGGCTGGAGCGATGCGGTTGAGTTTCACGATGGGCGTGTTGCCAATGGTTTGCAGAATATTGTCGTATTTCATTTTGTTCTTCCCGACGGTTGAGTAGCGATATCAGCTTCGCTGGGTTATGCGTTGTGGATGCTAACGCATCCCAGCGATCACCGGGTCGATTTCTCCCAGTAGGTTTTTGCTTTTAGCGCCGACGATGCGGGTCCGAGGCTAAAAAATTTGGTGCGTCCGTCGCAAAAATACGACCGTTAGGCGCTGGGAACTGTTTTTTGCGATTCCGCGCTGTCCTACTGCCGCGTCTATGGCGGCGGTTTTTGCGAGGGCCCAGATCACTCCAGATCACCAAAGGTGCCTCGATGTGTCATCCGTCCGCCTATTGATCTCACCACCTTAGTCACAAGTCATGGAGGATCCTAATGTTTGAAAGGCAGGTAGTGCGTACTGGTGACGCGCCGGTTTTTTTATCCCCCAAAGGAGTTATGTCCTTGGGTATGTTGTTTGGAATGGTCTTAATTGGGCTTGTCGGATGTGGCGGATCCTCAGGATCCAACGATACCAAGCCTCCGACACCTCCCGGCGGCGGCGTGGTTGCACCGGTCACCGCACCGGGTTTGACCGTGAATGCAAACGAGAATTTTGCCGGCGGCGATTTTGTGGACGTCGAGAAGTACAACCAGGCGATAGAAAACTACAACAACGCAGGCTCAAGTCTGGCAGGAGGTAACCCATGATCTTGCAACCAGAATGTTCTCGATCGTTGTTCCCGCTTCGGAGTTTTATTATTGCCCTTGGTCTAGTTCTGCTGATGTCCAGCTTGACCAGCGTTCAGGCTGAGATGGGTTCAATCGAGGGGCCAGAGCTGCATGACCCGACCCGAACTTATCCGACACCTGGGACCAAGATCAGGTACGTCCTTGAGCAGGATGGCGTGCTGCGCGGCGCGATCTTTTCCAACGCTTGGTACATCAATCCAGGCACGCTGCCTACCTTCTATCCGGGCTCTACTGGTTGGGTAAAAGAAGGCCCAACATTGCTGCTTGCTAATGCTGGCGATTTGACCGGAACTATTGAGTTCAATCCCCCATGGCATCCTAAAGCTAGCTACACCGGTGGGAATATTGTTTTTCACGAATCCCTCTGTCACCGCGCAAAATGGTGGAACACAGGAAAAGTACCCACCATGGAAGGTGCACCTTGGGAGGTGGTCAGTTGCGAGGAAAAAGAAACCATTGTTGATCCTACCGTGGTAGTGGTTGCTCCTGCGGGCGGCGACTCATCTGGCGGCGACTCATCTGGCGGCGACTCATCTGGCGGCGACTCATCTGGGGGCGACTCATCTGGCGGCGACTCATCTGGCGGCGACTCATCTGGCGGCGATTCGTCTGGTGACGCACCATCGGATGCTATCCCGACGTGGGCTTCCGAGGGTGTCTACATTGGGCGATCCGTCGTGCAGCACGGCAAAGTTTGTTACAAAGCCAATTGGTGGACCCAGGGGGATGAACCCGTACCTGCCAGTGAGCTGGCTAATATTTGGGACTCGCCCTGGGAAGAGTTATCTTCTTGCCCCGATCAACCTATTGCCGCACCGGATTCAAGCAGTGAGAGCGGAGCAGGGGGTGGTGGCGCAATGGATAAAATGCCGGCGCCGATCGTGGCTGATGTCAATGAAGATGACGAACTCGGAGAGGCAGCCACAGAGGTCGCAGGTGATCGCACCGATAGTCTTGTGACGCCGGTGGTACCCCCAGTTGTACCGGAGCCCTTACAGACTCCTATCATCATTCTTCCCGCTCCTCTCGCGCCGGCAGCCCTCCCCGCCGAAGGCTATGAGTTCTTGCGGCAAGTTACACGGGAACATTGGGATTGGTTATTCCCGCTACGATCTGGCCGTTTCGTACCTGCCACCCAGGGCGGCGGTACACGCAACACAGAACCCTTTGCTAATCCCGATGGTTCTACTGACACGTTCACTCTTGATGCGTTTATTAGAGCGACTTTAGCTTACAACGCTTGGGCAGAGGTCAATGGCTTTAAGCAATTTTTGAATCGAGGAACCGTCAAACAACAGGCAGAGGAGTTTCTGATTTTTTGGGCCAAGTCCTCGAGAGAAACGTCCGGCTCCTGGGCTACGGCAAAATCTCCATGGATAGAAACCTACGAGTTTAACGGCGAAGCCATTACCGCTTGGAAAGGCGCGCTCTATTGGGTTGAGGAGGTTGGCTACACCACTGATTCGCAAACTGGCAAGAGTAAAGCCATCAACTATGTGGATACCGGCTCAGTCACGTACCCTCCGGCGCCAGGTCGATCCTATTACGGTCGCGGAGTTATTCAGCTCTCGTGGAACTACAACTACGGCGCGTTTAATCATTGGCTTTTTGATAATGGGCTGTTAGCGGATGTAATCACGGAACGGGATACATTGCTGCGGTTCCCGAATTTGGTGGCGGAAAATGGCGCGCTGTCGATCCTATCCGGTATCTGGTTCTGGATGACCCCACAGGGAGCCAAACCCTCGTCCCAAGATGTGGTTTATGGAGATGTCAGTAACATCTCTCAAAGCACCCAGGATCCAGGATTGCCCCAAACCAACAGTGATTATGAGCCGGCAACGGTGCAGGGTGACACGACCGACCCAGAAGTATTCGCCTATCGCGTTGGTACCGTAATCAACATTGTTAATGGGGGACTTGAATGTCACCGGGCAGCGCGATGGCACGGCGGGCCGCCACAGCGCGCGTCCTATTACAACGCTTATGCGGCCTACTTCAATGACCAGCTGGGCGTCGGCGCGACCCGTATCCCGGAGGCAACAAATGTCTGGGCGGTGAGCGTTAACGAGGAATCGCCGGTGAACTTGCAGAGTGCGACCTGCTTCAATCAAAAGTCCTACTACGGCTGGTAGGCGAGCCTGAATAGGCCCCAAGGCCCACGTCATTTTTGGCGTGGGCCGTTGTTAGGGCCTCGCCTCTTCGCCGCCGTGATTATGACCGGCGTGCAGGTTCCGAATATGCGCCAGCATAACCAAGATCACTCCAACGGTTGTTAGGGTGATTTCCAGCTCCTCGCCAAACAGGTGAACGACTCCTACGAACATTAACAACAACCCAATCAGCCCCACGGCCAGAGTCATTGCCCTCGGTTCTCGTCTGTAGCCTCGGTACAGCGCGACCCCACTAATGGGTAACGCCAGGCCAAACAGTAGCCAGTGGGTTTGCGTTTCTGTCGCATCTAGCCAGGCCGACAGTGAGGGGGTCAAAAGCAAGGCCATGGGCACTGCTAGGCAATGCACAAGACAGAGCCCAGACAGCCAAATGGCTACCCGATCTAGGCGTTTTTGATCATTGCTTTGATCCACGGAGTTTGGTTCGTTGCGAAGGGGCGCTAACGCTAGCGGCTCCAATGCTCGCATGCAACAACCACGGCCGGTTCGGCACACGATTGCTTCATGAGTTTGTCAGACCCTTGGGTTACAGTAATTTGATGAATGAAGGCGATAGCAAGTTGACAACGGTCTCGGATCGTCAGCGCTGGGATCAGCGTTATCGGCAAGGCTCTTATGAAAACCGTTATTGGCCCAGCGCGTATCTCGAGCGCTTATGTCATGACGGCACTATTGGCAGCACCGGGCGCGCGCTGGAGATCGCCTGTGGGCGCGGCCGCAACAGCCTGTATCTGGCCGAACGGGGTTTTCAAGTCGACGCAGTTGATGTCTCGCCTGTTGCTTTAGCCTATGGGGTTAACAGCGCCATCAGTCAGGGTGTAGCGGTGAACTGGCAGTGCCGCAACGTGCTGGAGGGTGATGTCTCCCTGGAGCCAGCCGCTCAGTACGACCTCATTGTGGTCATTCGCTTTGTTGCTCCCAAGCTGTTGCCAAAGCTGGTGGCTGCGCTCTCAGTCGATGGCGTGCTGTTGATTGATAGCCATATGCAGTGGTCTGGATCCGAGGATTTGGTCGGTCCCTCTAGTCAGCGTTTTCGCGTGAAGCCCGGAGAGCTGAAGCGACTGTTGCATAGCGCCCAAACGCCTTTTGATATCGTCGACGAATACGAAGGGTTAGTGCCAGAGCCGGCAACCGACGGACAGGATGGGGTAGCCGCTGTTTCGCGGCTGTGCATTCGGCGAAGAACTTCGTAACATCTGCCATCGCTTCCGTCACTCATGAGAGTTACCCATGCAAAGTATTCCAGTCATTGACTATCAAGCATTCCAGACAGGCGGATTAGCAGCCATTGATCAGGCCGCGTTGGTAGCAGCCTGCGAAGATCACGGATTTTTTCTGCTCAGCAATCACGGCTGCGATGACGAAGTCGCCAAAGTTTTCGGTGCGGCCCAGGATTTTTTTGCCCTGCCTCGCGAGCAAAAAATTGCGGTTTATCGGGACGCAGAGAACCCATTGGGCTATTACGACAGAGAGTTGACCAAGCAACGCCGGGACCAAAAAGAGGTCTTTGACTTCAAAGCCGGGGGGCATATCTCACGAAATCCATTGCGGCACACGCGCTGGCCCCAGCAGCCAGAACACTTTCGCCCGGCATTGACCGACTTCTTCAGCGCTTTCACCGAATTGTCTGAAGGCACCATGCGCATGGTTTTGTTAGCCCTTGGGCTGCCCTCTCAAGGGGTGGAAGACACCATGAGTCAGGGTTTCGGGCCATCGCATACCAGCGCTGCTAGGTTGAACTACTATCCGGCCAAGGATCCGGTGCCCGTACAGGAACGCCAAGAGGTAACCCCACTGGGTGATATGGCGTTACATCACCATACCGATCCCGGCGCGATAACCCTGCTGCTGCAGGATGATTGCGGCGGACTTCAGGCATTGTCCAAGGCCAATGGCTGGATCGATGTGCAGCCCCAACCCGGCACTATCGTGGTGAATATTGGCGACGTTATGCAGGTCTGGACCAATGACCGCTGCATCGCCGGCACCCATCGGGTGGTGCCCATTACCCATGCCGAGGGCCGTTTCAGCATTCCTTTTTTCTACCAGCCAAAGGTGGATGCGGTGGTGGAACCATGGTTGGAGGGCGCCGAGTCTCCGCACTATCGGGCGTTTTCTTGGCAGGAATACATCCGCGGCAGAGTAACGGACAATTTTTCCGACATCGGCGAAGAAGACATCCAAATACAGCGTTACAAGGTGGCCTAACGCCAGCAGGGTATGCCCTACACACACCTTCTGTTTGATCATGATGGCGTGCTGGTTAACACCGAGCCCTTGTATTTGCAGGCAATTCAAGAGCAATTGGCTGGACTTGGAATCGCGTTAGCAGAAGCGGACTACATCAAAAACATGGCTGTCGGCGCTGACCCCTGGGCTTTGGCCAGAGCAGCGGGCTGTGATGAGCTTGCCGTAGACCAACTGCGCGATGCCCGAGATGCGCGCTATCAGCAACTGCTGCAAACGCGCCCCATTCGAATTCCCGGTGCCGAAGCTGTGGTGGCCGAGCTGGCAAAACACTTCAAGCTGGCGATTGTTACGACCTCACGAGATCAGGACTTCGATCTAATCCATGGGTTGAATGCTGGCGCAGACGTGGAGCAAGCGCCAAACCTGGTCCCCCATATGGAATTCGTGCTGAAGCGCTCGCACTATCAAAACAGCAAGCCAGATCCAGAGCCCTATTTATTAGCGCTCTCTCGTTTTGACATCGAGCCTGCTCAGGCACTGGTGATCGAAGACTCCGAGCGCGGTTTGCGCGCGGCTGTGGCAGCTGGTATCGATTGCGCGGCTATTTTCCACCCCTTCACCGCAAGTCAGGATTTTTCCCAAGCACGCTATCGCTTCGACGATTTGAGTGCTCTGCAGACGTTTTTGCTGGATCAAAAAAACTCGTAGTCCGGAACGGGCGCGAACCAAATCAAAGCCGCGACAATCCCGGCGCACAACACCAATAGGACCAACGCTCGCCCGCCACGGCTGTCGCTAATGGCTTGCGGCTTGGCGTCAGCGGGCAGCGTTTTTTTGCCGTGGACCATGGCTTGAATTAGGCTTTGCTGTCTGCCCCAGGTGTACCAAGCAACCGCCGCCAAATGCGCAACCACCAACAGTTGAATGCCCGCGAAGATGCGGTGATGCAAACCGGCGAGCCAGTCCGCAGTGTTTGTGGTGACGACGCTGTTATAAGGTCCAGCGTAGAAGATATCGTCACTGATGAATAACCCGGTGGCGGCCTGCAAACCCACAATGAGCACGATCACAACGGCGGCCCAACCGCCAAGCGGGTTGTGGCCAACCGAGGCTTTGGCCGAAGCCCCCGCTTTGAGATAGGCCAGCACTTGAGTTGGCGATGCCAGGAAGTTGCTGTAGCGAGCATGTGTGGTGCCCAACAAGGCCCACAACAGCCTGAAGAGCACCAAGGTCAGTGCGGCGTATCCGAAGTAGAAGTGAGTCGTGGTCCACTCAAATCCGGCTTCCGCAGTAATCCACGATCCCAGGACGCAGATCGCCAACGCCCAATGCCACAGTCGCAAGGGCAGATCCCAGACCAACATGGGGCGCGGGTCACAAGCCACGATGGTTTACTGCTTTTGACGGTACTTGTCGTGACAACTCTTGCATGAGCCACCCAATGCACCAATCGCCTGCATGGTCGGGCCCTTACCCTGACTCGCAGCCGCTGCTAGTGCATTAGCCCGGTCGGTGGTGGTGGCGGCTTTGGCGCTGAAGTCGTCGTAGTTAGCCCAGATGTCGGCCTTGGCTTCGGTGACTATGCCGCTCGCACTGGTGTCCCGGGCAAAGACATCGGGAATCATGGGGGCAAGAACCGCGATTTTGCCAGCATTGCTTTCGATGACTGCGGCATCAAAGGGGATTTGGCCCTTGGCCATGGCGACGATAGGGCCAAAATACTGCGCAACCACCAGCAACAGTCCTTGCCTTGCTTCAATGGCTTTTTCGGTGCGTTCGTCTGCCCAACTGTTGGTGCTGAGGGCCAATAACAGAGCGAATAACGTAGCGGTGCGAATCATGGTGCGTTCCTTTTTTGTTAGCGATGAACGTTACGCGTTTCGGCGTGTAAAACTTACGATTGCCCAACGATACCTCTCCTGCTGCTTGCAGGCGATAGCTGGGGCCATGGTTTGCTAACCCTGTCCCATGGCGCTTTACTTGATCAAAAACTGCGCATCATTGAGAGTTAGCCGCAGGTGTTATCAAAGAGACTCAAGCTATGTCCGATCCCATAACCATCCACGGCGCCTGTCATTGCGGCGCCATTGCCTTCGAGGCAGAAGCGGATCCAAAGCGCGCGGTGATTTGTCACTGCACCGATTGCCAGACCATGTCCGGTGGTCCCTATCGCAGTATTGTTCAGGTCCACGAAGTATCCTTTGCGCTGCTCAAAGGCGAGCCCAAGCTGTACTTCAAGACCGGTGATAGCGGCAACCGGCGGGAGCTTTCTTTTTGCGCCAACTGTGGATCACACATTTATGCCACGTCTGTGGTTGAGGATGTGCCAGCAGGTCAGCGCATGCTGGGCATTCGTACCGGGCTGTTACAAGAGGTTGAGCAACTGGCGCCTCAAGTACAGGTCTGGTGTGCCTCCAGAGTACCGTGGGCCCAAGATATTTCGGGTCTTCCTGAAATCCAAGGCCAGTCCTAAGGGTTAAGCCGAGGTCGGTGTAAATTGACGCTGCTGTATAGTTTTCGGCGCTGCCCATACGCCATGCGAGCGCGCATGGCGCTGAAAAGCCAGAATATTCGGCTAGAGCTGCGCGAGGTTGTGCTACGGGATAAGCCGCCTAGCCTGTTGGCGCTGTCGCCCAAGGCTACGGTGCCGGTATTGCAAACCGCGGATGGAAAGATCTTAGAAGAGAGTCTGGATATCATGATTTGGGCGCTACCAGCAGCAAGTCCTTGGTTTGATCACGCACCCGTGGATGCCCAACTCGCCTTGGCTCGGGACTTCGACAGTAACTTCAAACCGCTGCTGGATGCCTACAAGTACCATGATGCCCAGGATATGCACGCGCAAGGTCATTATCGCGACCAGGCGGCGGCGCATTTGGATGGGTTTGAGGAACACTTACAAACGGCAGAATTTTTGTTGGGCGAAAAACCTCAGTTTTTGGATTTAGCGGTTATGCCCTTTGTGCGTCAGTTTGCCTCTGTAGACCGCCAGTGGTTTGATGAGCAGCCGCGCCAACGCGTACGCCTGTGGTTAGACCGCTGGCTACAAGACCCGCTGTTTGTGGGCATCATGCAAAAATTTCCGCAGTGGAAAGAAGGCACAAAGGGCGAGTCGTGGCCGCCAGACTTAGACACATAACATTGGCATTTGGGGAATGACATGCAGAAGTGGATCGTAGGTATTTTGGGCAGCCTAGGCGGCGTTTTGTTGGCTTGTGCGGTTGCGTGGGCTGGAGCCGATCAAGGTGTTGTCTATGAAGGGCTGTCCGTATTCGTTTGGTGCGGGGTCTTCGCCTTTGCTGTGCAATGGCTGATTTTTACTCATGCGTGGTTTGCTCAGACTGAGCACTACTTTGATCTCACCGGTAGCCTGACCTACATCGTGCTGGTGTTAGCCGCGTGTTACCTAAGCGCTGCGTTCGATGTGCGCTCCTTGGTCATCGTCGCCCTGGTGTTAGTGTGGGCTTTGCGTTTGGGGCCGTTTTTGTTTTTCCGCATCCAAAAAGCCGGCGAAGATCGTCGTTTTCGCAGCATCAAAGTGTCGTTCCCCACGTTTTTCATGACTTGGACGCTGCAGGGAGCTTGGGTTTTCGTGACCGTTAGCGCGGGCTTAGGCGCCATCACCTCCAGTCAAAAGGTGGCTCCGGAGCTAGCGTTTTATCTTGGCCTGGCCATGTGGGTGGTTGGATTCGGTATTGAGGTAATCGCGGATCGGCAAAAATCCGCATTTCGTGCAGATCCCGCAAATGCCGACGCCTTTATTACTACTGGTTTGTGGGCTTGGTCTAGACACCCGAATTATTTCGGCGAAATTCTGCTTTGGGCGGGTATTGCGGTTATTGCTGTTCCAACGCTTTTGGGCAACCAAATCTATTTGTTGCTGTCATTGATTTGGGTAGTGGTATTGCTTACGGCAATCAGCGGGGTGCGAATGCTGGAGAGTCGCGGCAACAAACGCTGGGGTAGCGATCCTGAATACCAGGATTACATGAAGCGCACCCCCATGCTGATGCTGTGGCCACCCCGCCGCGGTAACTAAACCGCCGCGGGCTGGTCTCAGGGCAAATGCGCCTGAGTGGCTCTTGACCTAGAGGTTTTGGCCGCCGTCGATGGCGACGGTTTGTCCGGTTACCCAGAAGGCACGATCCGACAATAAAAAGGCCACTACTTCGCCAACTTCTTCCGGCGCGCCCATGCGGCCAAAAGGAATGCTATCCAAAGCGCCCTTGTACATGGCAGGGGCGTGCTGTTTCGCCTGATCCCAGACACCACCGGGAAATTCGATAGAGCCGGGTGCTACGCAATTCACGCGTATGTGATCCCCAGCCATGTTTTTGGCGTGGGTCTGGGTCATTTGGATAACCGCAGCTTTTACCGCGCCGTAGGCCGCAGATCCCGCGGAAGCGCCAATGCCGGAAATAGACGAAACATTAACGATGGCACCTTTGCTGGCTTTCAGGGCATCAGTGGCTGCCCAGGTGCAGCGCACCACACCCATCACGTCGATATCCATGCCCCTAGCCCAGCTCTCCTCATCATCACTGCTGCCGAACCCGCTGGGATTGTTCACGAGCCCATCGATGCCGCCTAGGGCTGCTGCCGCCGCCGCGATATAAGCCTTGATTTGTTCCGGGTCAGATACGTCACAAATCGCGCCGTGAATCTGCGTGCCGTATGAACCCAAGGTTGCTAAGGCAGCGTCCAGGCTTTCTTGGGTACGCCCGCAGATAGAGATATTGGCGCCTTCTGCTGCGCAGGCCACAGCGGCCGCTAATCCAATACCGCGAGTACCGCCAGTAACGATGATATTTTTGTTTGTTAAGCCTAAATCCATTGGGTTTCCTTATTGTTGAGCTGAGTTCAGCGAACGCGGTCGTTACGGTTTGATCGCCAGCGTAGCCATACTGGTGGGCATATAAGCATTTAATCGGGTCACTTGGGTATCCCATCGATCCTCGTAGAATCCGGCCAATAACAACCCGGCTTCAAGTTGGCCGCCGATCTGCGTATCTAGGCTGTGGCTGAATTCTAGCGCTGCCCCGTGGCGCTGACGTTGCTGCATCTGCTGCTGACTGAGGTGATCCACGTCAGCAAAAGGCAGCGCAAAAGTCACTTCGAGGGGCCCGCCTTCATCGATGTCTTCGTGATCGAACAAAAAGAAGTCTGGATTCATAAAGCCAGAAAGCAATCGGCCGCCAGGTTTTAAAATTCTGGCGCAGTGTTGCCAAACCGGCAGGATGTGTTGGGAAAATACATTGGAGACCGGGTGAAAGATGAGATCGAAACTGTGGTCGTCAAATCGGGACAGATCTGCCATATCCCCTTGCTCATAGCTCATGAACAAACCCTCGCGCTCGGCCACCATGCGGTCTTTTGCCAGTTGCGCGGGAGAATTATCGAAACTCGTCACCTTGGCCCCAGCAGCGGCAAAAATCGGCGTCTGCTGACCCCCGCCTGAGGCCAGCCCCAACAGGTCAATGCCTCCTATGTCTCCAAACCAGTGGTTAGGCACTGGTTTGGTAGGGGTCAAAAAAACCTGCCAGTCGCCGGCTTTAGCGGCGCTTATTTCTGCAGGGCTAACCGGTTGCACCCAAGGGCTTTGATCTTGCTCGGACTGATTGTTCCAAGCCACCTCGTTGTGCTTAACGATATCCATAACCGGGTACTCAGCTTTGCGGCGCCGGCAGTCGGCGGTTGTAGGTGAAGAACAAGATCAAGGCGATTACCGTGAGTAAAGCTGCGATCCAAAATGCGCTGCCGGGTAAGTAGACGGGCGCGCTGGATGAGGTGAAATAGGTAAACGTTTGGGTGAGCAGCAACGGGCCGATAATCATGGCGACGCTATTGGAGCTGGCCATAATTCCCTGTAGCTCGCCCTGACTATCGGCAGGCACTTGGTTGGACAAAATACTGTTTACCGACGGTCCAGCCAGTCCGCCGAACGCAGACAATGCACACCAGAAGTACAAGGCGGCAGAGCTGCCCGCGGTGGCAACGCCAATAAAGGCAGTAATAGTGGCAGACACGCCAAAATAGGCGCACCGAGAAGGGCCAAATCGTGGAATGACGATACGCAGCAACCAGCCTTGGACGATGACCGACATGACGCCCACAAAAGCCATGGACAAACCCACGTCCAGTGGCGTCCAGGCAAATTTTTCGATGGTGTAAAAGCTCCAGTTTGCGGGCCAGATGTGGTGGCCCATGTTGTACAGAAACATTGCGCAAACCAGACCCACCAACATGGGATAACGCTTGAGTTGAAGTAAGGCGCCCCAAGGGCTGGCTCGGCGAATATCCAGCGGGCGGCGGTTGTCAGGCTGCAAGGTTTCGTGGAAAAAAAACAAACCGTAGAGGGTGTTCAAAAAAGCGAGCCCTCCGGCAACGTAAAAAGGTGCGCGCAAATCCCAAGCACCAATAACACCGCCCAGAGCAGGGCCCACAATGAAACCTAGACCAAAGGCGACGCCCATGAGTCCAAAGTTCTGCGCTTTGTCCTCAGGGGCGCTCACATCCGCGATAAGCGCGTTGGCAATGGCGTAAGTAGCACTGGCAACACCGGTAAGCAGACGACCAAGAAACAGCATCCACAGGGCTGTCGCAAAGCCTGCTAACAGATAAGAGCATCCGTAAACAAATAACGAGGCCAGCAACATCGGTTTGCGCCCATAGGCGTCGCTAAGATTCCCCAGCAAAGGGGCAAACAAGAAATTGGTGATGGCGTAGCTAAAGATAAGGTATCCGCTCAACGCGGAGGCGTCGGACAAACTGACGTTACCAATGAGGACCAAAAACTGCGGCAGCACCGGCACGATGACGCCAAAGCCTACGGTGTCTAAGAACACCGCCACAGTGACGAAGATGAGGGCATGCTTTTTGTGCATTAGGCAGTTTCCAAGTCCTAACGAGGCCGCTGAATCCTAAACGACTTCGGTTTAACAATCCCTGCCCGTTAGCGTTGGGGCGCGGTTATTTCACTTCAGGCGCGGCCACCCGGGGATGATCTTCGACTGAAGGGGGTGCCATCAGTCGCTGTTGCTGGGGCGTGGCATTGGGGTAGTCCCCAATGTCATAAGGTCGTTTGGCCCAACTGGAGTGAGGCGGGCTGTACTTGTACAGCAGTGCGCGCCGCTCCTCGCTGCCTCGCCAAGGTGCAGTGCCATGGATCAGCGCCTCAGTAAAAATCAGCACATCACCAGCTTTCAGCTCAGGCTGTATGACGTAGTCTGGGCGGCGTTCTTGGGTGAGAACGTCTTTCGGCACGGAGCCAAGAAAGTTGGTTTTATGACTGCCGGGAATGCACACGAAGCCGCCATCACCGTCTTTGGCATCGTTGAGTACCCAAGTGGCCACGGTTAAACCATTGCGCATAATCCCGTCTTGGTAGTGATACCAATGATCGCTCTCATAGAGCATGGGTCCGCCGTGAATATCCTGACCACCGGCGCCTGGCTCCATGAAAATGCAGTAGTCGTGATCGGCTCGCAGTTTGGGGCCGATTAAGGCGGTCAGATAGGGAAGTACCGATGGGTGATCCATCAAATTCAGAAAGTCGTCCCCCCACAGGCTTATGGCCTCGGTGCGACGAAAGGCACCGTCTGAGGGTTGTCTTGGCCAATGCTGGTCGCAAAGCTGGGACAGTGAGTCACACTCGGCTGGGGATAGCACCTGGGGGACCACCAAGTAGCCTTGGAGGTCAAAGCGGAATTTTTCTTCTTCAGTAAGCATGATGGGTGCCGACGATTGCCGTTTTTGGCCAGAGCGGAGTATGTTAGCTCAGGGGTGAGGCTGAGGCGACGTGGTTGATGATTGCTGCAAAGCAGTCGGTGGTTCTGCCAGAGCCGAGCACGCCAGAGCGCAACCACAAGGATTTTTGAGTCATGGGAGGCTCGAGTATGGATTACCTGTTAGATCGCGATTGGGATAGACCGGTTCGATACCCCGATCCTGCAATAGAAGTGCTGGATCCAAGGTTTCGTCGGTACGTGCTCGGCAGTGCGGCGCTTGAGCGGTTGTGGACCGGTGGACGTTGGGTGGAGGGGCCGGTTTGGTTCGGCGATCAACAGCGTCTGTTGTTCAGTGATATTCCCAATGATCGCATCCTAAGCTGGTCTGCTATCGATGGCACCACTTCGGTGTTCCGTCAGGGCGCGAATTACGCCAATGGCAATACGCGAGATCGGCAAGGCCGATTGATCACTTGCGAACATGGCAGGCGGGTGACCCGCACCGAGATTGATGGCTCCATTACCGTCTTGTTGGACGGTTACGACGGCAAGCCGCTGAACGCGCCAAACGATGTGGTGGTGCATGCCGATGGCAGCATTTGGTTTACCGATCCTGGCTACGGCAGCTTAGGTCATTACGAAGGGCATAAAGGTGAGTTGGCGTTGCCCACCCGGGTATACCGAATTGATGGCGTATCTGGTGCAGCAAGCGTAGTAGACGAATCCCTGGAAAAACCCAATGGACTGGCGTTTTCTCCCGACTACAAAACCCTTTATGTCAGCGATACCGGGGTCTCCCACAAGCCCGGCCATCCCAGACAAATTCATGCCTTTGATGTTACTGATGCCAATACGCTGCAGGGACATCGAGTGTTTTGTGACCTAGGCGACGCTATCCCCGACGGGTTTCGGGTGGACGTAGACGGCAATGTTTGGAGCAGCGCAGGTTGGGCCGGTGACCAGATCGATGGCGTGCATGTGTTCGCGCCGGACGGAGACAAAATTGGTGCGATTCATACCCCCGAAGGCATCTCCAACGTGTGCTTTGGCGGACCAAAACGCAACCGCTTGTTTATGACCGGCTCCCAATCTCTTTACAGCTTGTTCACTGAAGCCCAAGGCATGCCCTACGCCTGATGCGGGAGCCCTATGGCCCAGCATCAACTGTGCAGATAGTGCTCTAGTCCTACTAAAGATTGCTCATTGGCTTCGAGTCGGGCGATGGTCTGCAGGTGAACTTCATCCGGGCCGTCGTAAATCCGAAAGGCTCTGGCTTTGCCAAAGGCACGGGCCGCTGGGGTGTCGCCGGTGACACCCCGAGCACCAAACAACTGGACACAGCGATCAGCAATATCCTGATACACCCGAGCGACCGCCACCTTGATCATAGAAATTTGTTTGCGCGCGACCTTGTTGCCAACGGTATCCAGTAAATGTGCGGCCTGTTGCACCAGCAGTCGGCACTGATCCAGTTCAATTCGTGACAGGCTGATGGCGGCCTGGGTGGAGCTGTATTCGTCAATGCGCTTGCCAAAGGTGCTGCGCTTTTGGGACCGATAAATCATTAGGCTGATCAACACTTCGCATTCGCCAATGGCGCGCATACAGTGGTGTAACCGCGCGGGTCCCAATCGGGCTTGGCCCATGGCAAACCCCGCCCCTTCTGTTCCTAACAGATTGGATACGGGTACACGGACGTTGTTGAACTCCAGTTCTGGATGCAAATTCGTCTGGGATAGATGGTCGAAAACCGGCAAATTACGAACAACAGAAATGCCCGGTGTGTGTCGGGGAATCAAAATCAGCGATTGGCGCTGAGATTTCTGTCCTTCGGGGTTGGTGACGCCGACCAAAATCAGCAATTCGCAGTTGGCGTTTGAGCCGTTAGTGGCAAACCATTTGCGGCCATTAATGACAAATTCATCCCCGTCGCGCTCGATGCGTGTTTCTAAATTCGTTGGATCCGACGATGCAGCAAAGGGCTCGGTCATGGCAAAGGCAGAACCAAATTCACCTTCCAGTAAGGGATGCAGCCATTGTTGTTTTTGTTCGTCGGTGGCGAAGAGCTGCAACAACTCCATATTTGGTACATCTGGGGCATTGCAGTTAAAAACGTGCGAGCCCCATTCCAGCCGCCCAAGAATTTCCGCGACAGCCGTAAATTCCAGGTTGGACAGTTTCAGGCCGGGCTCGTTTTCGCTCAGGCGTGGCAAGGCCATGTTCCACAACCCCAAGGCCTTGGCCTCGGCGCGCAGCGTCTGCTGAATCTCTGGAACCGCTTGCCCATCCCTGGCCTGTTGCTCCCAAAGCTTGTTGTTGGGCAGCACCCGGCGCTGAAAAAAATCCTCGACTTGGGCAGCCACATCTAGGGCTCGTTGGGGTAGTTCAAACATAGATAATTCTCCAATCCTGCGCGCAAGTATGCCGAGCAAACAACGCTATCTCCATGTGCTTGGGTAAAAAGAGCTAGCGCACGGGAGGTGTTCTGCCACAATCCACAACAGCAATTAACGGTATTCATTAACATGGAAACAGCGAAACGCTCCGTCGCACCGCTGAGCAAAACATGGCTCGGGCAAGCCTTCCCCTGGTTGTCGGCGAAAATGCTTTGGGCCTGTGTAGCGGCAAGGCTGAGTTCTGCCGCAGCAGCTCTATTGATTACCTTGGTTTGGATATCGTCAGTGGCGGTTGCGAGTAGCCAGCGGCCGCCCAACATCGTTTTGTTACTCGCTGACGATTTGGGTTATTCGGACTTAGGTTCCTACGGCAGCGAAATTGAAACGCCAAATTTAGACGCCTTAGCCGCTGCGGGAATGCGGTTCTCGAATTTTCATGTTGCTGCTTCTTGTGCTCCTACCAGAGCCATGCTGATGACCGGCCTGGATAGCCACACGGTTGGAGTGGCCAACATTCCCGAGGCGATCCCAGCGGATCAGGCCCACGCCCCTGGGTATCAAGGTGTGTTGGATACCCAAGTCATCACCATTGCCCAGCGCTTGCAGGACGCCGGTTACCGAACGTTGATGACGGGTAAATGGCACCTCGGTATGACGCCAGAACTCCGACCTAGTGCCCGGGGATTTGATCGAACCTTCATGCTTGCCGATACCGGCGCGGACAACTGGCGCCAGCGCAGTTATCTGCCCATTTACGCCCAGGCCAATTGGTTTGAAGATGGCCAGCCGACGACGTTGCCAGATGACTTTTACTCGTCAGAGCACTTGGTGGATAAGGCCATCGAATACATCGGCGACACACCGAGTTCCGACCAGCCGTTTTTTGCCTATGTGGCCTTTCAAGCGGTGCACATTCCCGTACAGGCGCCAGCGACTTTTCGCGATAAATACCTGCAAAGCTATGGCCAAGGCTGGCATGCGCTGAGAACCGCCCGGACTCAGGGCTTGGTGCAATCAGGCATATTGCCTGACGTGATTCAGGGGCGACGGATGCCAACAACGCCAGACTGGCAAAGCCTGACGCCAGAGCAACAAGCCTTCGAAGCACGCGGCATGGCGGTGTACGCAGGCATGGTTGATGCCATGGACCACCACATAGGCCGGTTGATCGCGCACATTGAAGGGCTGGGTGAGCTGGACAATACGGTGTTCATCTTTTTGTCCGACAATGGCGCTGAAGGCTCGCTAGCTACCCGTCAGTTGGGTACCAACGCCAACGCTCCCACAGGGCCATTCAGAGCTTGGATGTACTCGGTTGGATTTAATACCGACTCGGCGACGCTGGGCGAACGGGATAGCTATCACGACATCGGGCCAGCTTGGGCCAGCGCCGCGGTTGGTCCCTTAGCTTGGTATAAGTTCTTCGCAGGTGAAGGCGGGCTTCGCGTGCCCCTCATCATTAGCGGTGCTCACAATGGTCACAGCATCGCGTCCCAGCCAGGGGCTGTGAGTTCAGCCCTGGGTTGGGCCACAGACATTCCCGCAACGGTGCTTGAGCTGGCGGGACTGGAAAGCGCAGCGGATATGCAGGGCAAAACCCTGATGCCGGTATTGGCGGATCCGTCGAGCACACTGCGCGCTAGCGACGACGGGTTTGGATACGAATTAGGCGGCAACAAAGCCTACTTTCAGGGGGACTACAAACTGGTGTTTAACCGATACGGAGACAACCCTCAGTGGCAGTTGTTCAATATTGCCCAAGACCCAGCGGAGCATCGGGACCTGAGCAACGTGGAAGCTAGCCGATTTGCCGCCATGCGCGACGCCTATGAAGCGTGGGCGTCAGAGCATGGTGTGCTGCCCGTTACCGCGGACTACGACCAACGCCTGACAGTGCTGCGCAAAGGCATGCTCAATCGCCCGGGATACCTGGCCGCCATCGTTGCAATACTGCTGACGCCGGTAGCCCTGCTGGTGCTGCTGGTGGTCTGGCTGCGGCGCCGGCGGCATCGGGCCCAAGCGTTTTCTTAGACGGTTATCCGCAGGCCCGCTTAGTCGTCAACCAGTGCTACGCACCGCGTCCAACCCGCGCTGGCATTCGCGATCTTTACCGGAAAGCAGGCCACGGTAAATCCGTGGTCTGGCAGTGCCTCTAAGTTGTGCAGCTTTTCCATTTGCCAATAGGGGATTTCGCGACCGGCCTTATGGCCCTCCCAGATCATGCTTGGGTCGGGATTTTCTGCCCATTTTTTTGCCGTGTGATTGAACGGCGCATCCCAAGACCAGCCGTCGGTGCCCACGACACGTACACCCCGCTCAGTCAGATACATGGTGGCTTCTCGACCCATGCCGCAGCCCGCGTCCACGTATCCCGGCTCGGCATACACCGAGCCGGCGCGGGTATTGACCAGAACAATGTCTAGGGGCGCAAGCTCGTGACCAATGCGGTCAAGCTCCGCTTCAATATCCTTGGCGCTGACTAAGTAACCATCCTCAAAGTGACGAAAGTCCAGCTTTACCCCAGGCCGAAAACAATAGTCCAGCGGTGTTTCGTCAATGGACGGTGCAGGGTCCGCGCCGTTATTGGTGGTGGAATGAAAGTGCCAAGGCGCATCCATATGGGTGCCGTTATGGGTGGACAGGGTAATGGTTTCAACGGCCCAGCCTTCTCCATCGGGCAGGTCAGAAGCCTCTAGTCCTGGAAAAAAGTGCGCTAACCCATTGGCCGTCTCAGCATGATTGCGATAGGTCACCTTGGGGCTGCCGCCGGGATGATCGCTGTGTTCGTTGTTGTCGATGGATACGGAAAGATCGATAAATCGTGTCATGTTCGGCGCCCTCGGTGTAGTCAGTGGTCGATGCTATCACTATCGCAATGTTCCAGGTTGTTCTGCCAACATGGTGCACAAGCTCGGCAAGAAAAATTCCTGTACCACCAAGCCCGTTTGCAGGCTGGCGTTGAACCAACAGTAGCCGCGACCTGGGGCACCGCTTTGGAGTTTGAGATATTGCGGCGTGTCTCCACGTTGCCAAGCGGCATCCTCAAACAACAGCTCTGCCAGTGGCTGGGTACGCAGTTTCGTCAGGGCTGCCATGCCAGGGCCTTCGGTGGTGACGGTGCGAGCCAGTACCACCGGCGTGTCATTCACTGTTAGCGCAATGTGCCGGGCGTAGAGCGGTGGCTCGGCGCTCAAAGCACGGTGCTCCCAAGCCTGGCCCGGTTCCAACCCCTCGCCCAGTATTCGAAGGCCTGGTGGCGTGCCAAAGCGATGGGTTAGGTGGGCGGTTAGGGACGAGGACAATTGCAGCCAACTCAGCAACACCTCAGCAGGCCTAGTGGCCTCCAGCGATGGCGCTGTTAGCGCTTCGCGTAACTGGCTTTCGGCAAACTCTAGAGTTGTTTGGGCGGCATCGATGTGTGCTGGGGTGGGCAACGAAGGGGACTCACGCTCAAAAGGTCAGGATAACAACCCAAGGAAAGTGCGTCCTCGTTCAATGACCAGTTATTTTCCTATCTGCATCGCTATCGTCTCGGATAGGCTGGCGATAAGCTCATGTTTGAACAGAGCAAGGTGCAATTGTGATTAAGTTTCCGCAACGTTCGAATTTATCGGGTAGCGAACAGAGTGACTCTTCGAATCCCTATGACGTGGTGTATCTGAAAGATACCGATACCCCTCTTCCCGAAACCATCAACTACCGGACCCGTTACGCCTACTTCAAGACCATCGCCCGGGGTGGCAAGTCGCTGATCATGTCGTGCAAAGACCTGCATCTGTCCCGAGTGGTTTGCTACAAGACCCTACGGCCCGAACTGGCCAACGACCCTATCGAACAGCAGCGCCTGCTGCGCGAGGCCCGAGTGTCCGCGTTGCTACAGCATCCCAACACCGTGCCCACTTATGAGGTTGGGCGGGATAACAAAGGCAAGCTGTATTTCACCATGAAGCTGGTGCATGGCTACACCCTGCGAGAGATTTTGGATTATCGAGAGCGTTATGACCTGAGCCAGTTAGTAGAGGTGGTGGTGCAAATTGCCCAGGCCCTTGAATACGCCCATACCCACGGCGTCATTCACCGGGACGTGAAGCCCGAGAACATTTTGGTGGGGCCCTACGGCGAAGTTTTGTTGTTGGATTGGGGGCTGGCCAAGGTGTGGCATCCGGACGGTACCGATTCAGAAGATCCGAATGCGGATGAAGCCGAAGGTGCGCCAGGAAAAACCATGACCGGGCGAGGCAAGCTGCAGGGCAGCATTTGCTATATGTCGCCGGAGCAAATCAATCGGGATACCGCTATCGATGGCCGTGCTGATATTTTCAGTTTGGGTTCGGTGTTGTACGAAATTTTATGTGGCGCCAATCCAGCGGTTGGCGAAACCATGGACGCTCTTAAACGTAGCGCCTTAGAGGACGAGCCCATAGCGCCCAGTGCTATTAGTCCTTTGCCGATTCCCACCCGACTCGAAAGCCTAGCCATGCAATGTTTGAGCAAGGATCCCAGCCAGCGCCCCCAAAGCGCTGCGGAACTGATCCGAGAGCTGAACGAAGACTGGCGTTAGCGGTAACTTGCTGCGAGCGGTCAGGGCGCGAAGGGTTGAGGACGCTCCACATCCAATACTGAAACGCGCTCTCCATAGCGAGCAAACCCCGCGTAATCCAGGATCGCATGGTGCTGCACACTGCGGTTATCCCACATGACCACGGTATTGGGCTGCCACTTCACCCGGCACTGAATTCGCGGATTGGTAGCAACACGCTGATATAAGCCCTGCAACAACATGTCGCTTTCCCAGCGCGGGATGCCTTCTATATGAGACGTAAAGCTGCCGTTAGCAAATAAAAAGGGACGGCCGTTTTGTGGGTGCCTAGGCACCAAGGGATGCGAAGCCTTGGGATAGGTCTGATCATCGCGTAGGCGAATACCGTAGTTTCTAAGATCGATTTCGCCATCGTGATAGGCAGTTTTGCCGATCAATAGCGTCTGCAGGTCTGGTGAAAGTTCGTCGAAGGCTGCGTGCATGTTGGCAAACATGGTGTCGCCGCCGCCATTTTCTGGGCACTTGGTGACGTAAAGGATAGAAGCCAATGGCGGAATTTCCTCGCAAGACACGTCTGAGTGCCAAGCTTCGCCGTTAGTCAGCTTGGCTTCCGGCTTGGTGTTGACGATAAAAAGCTCCGGGTCCTCGTGGTTCATGCCATTGCGTTTTGAAGGGTGAATATGCAGTTCGCCAAAGTGTCGGCCAAACGCTTTATGTTGGTCTCGGGTCAGCGTTTGATCGCGGAACACCAACACGTGGTGCTCAAGAAATGCTGCCTGAATGGTTGCCAGCGCGTCGGGATCCAATGCCGACAGATCCACATCTGTAATCTCGGCTCCGACGGTGGGCGTTATGACGGAAATGTTCATGGTCAATGCATCGTTTAAATGGTGTATGACAGCAGAATAGCCCTGACCTGGGAAAGAGTCAGCAGGGCAAACGGGCAAAAAAAAGCCCCTTCAAATGAAGGGGCTTGTGTGGCTTAAATTTCAGCCGGGTTTATTGCTCCAAGGAGTACGTCACGCCAAGTTTGATGGTTCGCCCAAACGCATTGTGGGTGAACGGATCATAGGCCAAGTCGCCTCTAGCTTCCGGCGGGTCCTCGTCAGCAATGTTGATGATGGATAGGGACATTTTCCAGCCTTCTAAGCCTCCAAAGACATAGTGACCGTCGAAAGTGGTCTGACTATCGATGGTGGCTAAATGCGCAAGATCCGCTGGAGCGCCTGTATCGTCATAAGATCCAACATGACGAAGAATCAACCCAGCGTAGTGGTCATCGTTTTCAAAAGTCAGACTCGCGCTGGCTTGAATCTCAGGTTTTGAGGTGAAGGAAGGGCCCTGGTTGTAGTTCAAAAAGCCTGCTAGATCACCGCCTCGAGCTAGGGTTACGGTGCCAGATATGTCCAACTGATCTGCTCTGTCGTACTCCAGCAGATAGGTGCCATCAAACCCCAGACTAAAGCTGCCACCAAAGGCTTCAGCAAAGTCGTACTTTAATGACAGATCGATACCTGAGGTGTCGATGTCCTGACCATTAATCCAGTTAACGACGATTCTCTCTGTCGCCGCTAAACGGGTATGAGCCGCTGCAGGGAAGATGTGTGAGCGCAATTCATTGCACACCGCACTGTCTGTGGGCACGGTACCGTCGCCAGTACAGTTGTTTCTGCTATACGCACTGATAATGTCGCCGAAACTCTCGGTTTGGAAAGAGTCCTCGAAGGCAAAAGACCACCAATCCAGCGATCCATAAAAGCGATCGTTTTGATAGATCACGCCGAAGTTCGTCGAAACGGCTGATTCGCTCGAAAGATTGGGGTTACCCACGGTATCGATGGCTTTAAACGCGCCGGTTGGAGCAACGTAAGAAAGCGCAGTGCCCGTACCCCCTAGAATGCTTTGCGGAGGCCCTCTAAAGGTTGTAGACGCTGAGCCTCGAAGCGACAGTCCCTCAGTAATTCGCCAATTTACCGCTAACTTTGGATCAAGGGATGCGCCCACGTTGCCGCCATAGTCCTCAAAGCGTAGGGCGGCTTGAATGTCTACATCCTCGGTCAGCGGAATGGCCAACTCACCAAAGAACGAGTACACCGTGCGTTCTGTTTGTTCTTCGTCAGATGCTGCTAAGAACGCTGCAACGCCGGTTGGAGAGGAACAATTGGGTGTCAACTGATCAACTGAGACTAAGCCCAGTGCGGCACTGACGGGCAGTGTGTAAGGGCATGGATTTACGGATCGATCCGAAATGTCCCAAAAGTCAGAAACATATTGTTCGTTTCTGGTTTGGGCGCCAAAAGCATAGCCAATAGTGCCGCCGGGTAACTCCCAATCGGTCTGGCCACTAAAGACTGCCTGAAAGACCAATAGCTCGTTTTCTCGGGTCCAGCCGCGCTCGCCGATCAGCCAGCGGCTAAGTGCATCGGAATTAGCCACATCTTGGTTAAAGTCAGAGTTTGTTACGCCGTTAACTGCGGAATACCGCAATGCTCTGGAGAACGGATTATAGTACTCACAGCCATTGGTGCCGGGCGTGGCAGCACCTGGAGCAAGCGAGTAGGTGCCGTCGCCGTTTTGAACAACGTCGGGAAGCGCACAACTTGGGCCACCATAGCCGCGCAAGGCCAGCCCCATGCGTTCTACATACATGTCCTGCCCGCCTATGAAGCGATCTCGCTTGGAGTAAGAAACGCTGATGTCGTAGTTCAATTCTTCGTTGAACAGCACACCCTCTAAACCGATGACGTACCGTTGCGTTTCAGTCAACCGCGGTGCCGCTTCGGGCTCTCCGGTGCCGAAGGCACCTTGGACGCCAAATGCCCGGTTAATAGCGATTGCCGTGGGCGCGCCAGCCAGAGCTGCAGCGCCGCTTGCCCCCGGAACGAACCCTGTGATCGTTGAACCTTCTGGTAATCCGCTGGCATCGGCCAAACCTATGATGTCGTTTTCTGTTATCGCAGCGCCACCGCCTTCATCGGTAAAGCCATAGAAACTATTGAAATCAACCAAACCAGGATGATCCGCAGGGATCACCCGGTCGGGTCCAAACAGAGATTGTGGTGGGTAAGACGGAGAAGTTTTCCAGGCTGGTATATCGACTTCTGAATACAAAGCTTCAAAGTGCAGGCGATGGTTATCTGCCAGATCGATGTTGAATGCGGTGTAGACATTTGAGGTTTTTGTCTCTTCGATTAGATTATCGAACCACCCGTAGTTGAAGCCACACGAACCCTCGAAAGCGCGAAGGGCGCCTAACGTTGCGCACTGGGGGTCGACATAACCCTTCGTGAATGTGTTTGCGTCGTAATTCAGGGTTTGGGTCGTTACATTGCCATCAGCATCGGTAACTTCAAAATCAGCGCTGCCCGCAACTACAGGTACTTTGAACTGTCCATTGGCTGGGTTGCCAATGCCTGACCAGCCGCCAGGTCTATTGCGATCGGTTTGCACCAAGGCCCAGTCTCGCTCACGAATAGGAAGTTCGCCGCGCTCGGCATATTCGGCAGCGACAATCCAGCTCCAGTTATCGCCTGATGTGCCCCAGATGCCATTGATATCCCAATCACCGTCGGATGCGTCGATATGCTGGAAAGATCCGCCAACCTCGAAGCCTTCAAATTCTTCCCGCATGATGAAGTTAACCACGCCTCCGATAGCGTCAGACCCATAAACAGCCGCCGCGCCATCTTTGAGGATTTCTACTCGGCCAATAGCACTCTTGGGAATCGCGGCAATATCAACACCGACAATTTCGTCTGCTACATGGCGACGCCCGTTGATGAGCACCAATGTCCGCGAAGAACCAAGGCCTCGAAGATTCACCGTTGCCACCCCTTCATTGGCCTGACCGCCCGTAGTGAATTGGTTGGTTTCGCCAAGGTTTGCCGTGGTTACGCCAAGATTACGAATCATCTCGACGATGGAAGGGCTGCCCGTTTTCAGCAAGTCATCGCTGGAGATGACATCAATGGGTAGCTCCGCATCCTCTGGCGAGCCTTTGATATAAGAGCCAGTAACAATTACTTCTTCTATGACTCGGTCATTTGCATTGGCTGCCAATGTTGGGGGACTTAGTCCCATCATCAGCAGCAAAGTCCCTATCAAGCTTGTGATTTCCACAAAGGTCTGTTTGACAGAGCGTGGGGTAAGCGTTGTTCGCATGGATTCCTCCGTTATTGGCGTCTTTGTCTCGCCCGCCACTGCAAGCAACAGTTAGAACAAGACAGTTTTTATAAAAACGGTTTTGATATTTGGACTACGGGCGGTTGCCGTTTAGCGCGAATATTTCAAACCGTTTCCATTCGGTAACGGTTTTTATCAACTACAGAATTAAGCGCGAGCAGAACTACTCAAGATTTGCGGGAATTGTGGGCCCCATCACGTTAGTGGCGTTCGAGCCTGAGGGACGTCATATGGAAGCCTCGCTGGGCTTCACGCTTTCTCCAGCGTGACTGGGTAAATAAAAAAGCCCCGGTAAACCGGGGCTTTCTGTGACAGCGTAAGCGGCCTGCTTTACATGCTAGCGGACAGGCGCACGTACCACACTCGTCCACGGAAATCGTGGGTGACCGGATCGTAAGTCGTGTTGTTGGGGACCCAAGGAGCGTCCTCATCAAACAGGTTCTTAGCACCGATGGTCACTGAGGAAGATGACACAGGGCCCATCTCCGGCAGCATGTAGGTGTAGTTTGCGTCAACCGTGGTCCAGCTATCGACGTTTGGATCATAGTAGCGCGCAGAAGCAGAAGCCCCTAAGGATAGCGCTACCGTGTTCTTCCAAAAACCAGTTGCTGGTTCATCAGACAGAGTAGCTTCATATCCATCAATGTAACGCACTACTGCGTAGGCGCGATGGTTGTCATAGCTCCAGTTCAGTGAGGCGTTGATCTTGTACTCAGGCAGAGCACGTCGTGGCAATACAGGGTTCTTCACGTTGTATTGACCGACAGCGTCTTTTTGCCCCGCTACCTTGAACTCTTGCGCCCATGCAGCGGCCAGGCTTGCTCGCCATGCACCAAGTCGGTTATCGAAAGAGTAGCTTGCTTGCACGTCAAGGCCCTTCACGTCTGCAGAGTTCTGGTTAACAAAGTTAGGCAGAACGCGCAGGATCTTGCCGGTGCCGGTACGTAGTACCTGGTCGCGGTTACCCACGCCTGCAGCAATGGCATCCACTACTGACAGAGAAGACGCATTCAATGCCGCGTTATCTGCTGCAACAATGCTCAGATAACTTTCGCGAGATAGGATGTCTTCATACTCGTAGTTGTAGTAGTCCAGATCCAACTGGAAGCCTTCCAGAGCACCTTCAGGAATCCAAGAAACACCGACGTTCCACATATCAGCACTTTCAGGCTTCAGGTTTGAGTTACCGTCGGTTACTGAAGGCTTGTAGGCCGAAGTACCGTCGGTATCCGTCATGTTGTGAACCGTGGTGACCTTACCGAACAGCTGGTTCAGAGAACCAACGCGGAAGGAAGAACCGCCAGAAGCACGAGCGGTGATGGTGTCGGTGGCACGCCACAGTACCGTGATCTTAGGATCCGTGGTGTCTTGTCCGATTTCATCAAAGTCTTCGTAACGTACAGCGATGTTTACGTCGATGTCGTCACCCACAGGTACAGCGATCTCTGTGAACAATGCGGTGGTGGACAGCTTGCCGTCCCAGTCCGTTGCACCGTAGACGAAGTCCAGGTTTCCTGAGTTCATGGTGGAATCGTAGTAAACACGACCGGTGTCAATGCGATGCTGCAAACCAAACGCGAGGCCGATTTGATCATCAAAGATTGAGCCCGTTGCAACCGCATCAAACACTTCTTGCTCGTATACGGATTGAACCACTACACGACCCAACAGGTGCTGATACAGCTCTGCAGGGTTGACCAAAGACAAATCGTCTTGGGCGGTGCCGTCAGGCTTGATGTAGGAGTTTCCGAATGGGTTGAAGTAGTAACAGTTGCCGGCGCCAAAGTCACCGCCAGAGGCTGCGTAAGCAGCGTTACCAGAACCTGCAGTGCCGCTGAACGGATCACAGTTAGGTCCGCCAAAACCGTTGATGGCCAATTCCATTTCTGTAGACTGAGTGTCTTGCAGTTCCATGCGCTGTTGGTTGAACACAGACTTGGTGTAAGACACATCCAAATCCCAACCGTTTTGCAGATCGATTACCGCACCCAACTGCATGCGATCCATGGTTCGGTCTAGCTGCGAGAACGTGTTCAGCGGACGCTCGGCAGTGCCAGCATCATAAACGGTTCGGCCGATCATACGGGTCTTGTTCTCAAGCGCTGCTGGAGTCACACCACGATTCGCCGCGTCTTCGATCAGACCCGGGTGAGTGACAGGAATCTGCAACGCTACCGCATTCGGGTTCAGGGAGTTGTAACGGAAGAACTCTCCGCCATTGGCGCCCATTTCGAAGTACAGCTCAACGCTATCGGTCAAGTCATAGTGACCGGTCATGAACATCTGACGTGTGGACGATCGACCCTGCAGCGGGAAGTATGGACCAAAGTCATAGGCACACAGTGCGTTGGAGTAGTTCTTCGCACCGCCAATCACGTCCAGGCCATCAGCCGCTTCACAGCTAGGATCGGAGTTACCGAAGCCTTGTGAACCGTCGGCCGAGCGCGGGAACAAGTTGGTGTATTTGCCGTCTTTTTCGGAAAACGGCGTCAAATCACCGGCAGAATATGTACCTGTGTGAGCCGCGTAAGTGTATGGGTCCGCATCGGTTCCAGCGCCACTGCGAGTAAATAAGCTCTCGAATGTGCCGGTAGCAAGCGATCCATCAGCCGCCCAAGTAGACGTCGTGCCAGAGTTACGAATCATCGTACCGGGTTGACCGGTAGAGGAGAACGTAGAGCCGCCATAACGGTTATACAGATCGCCTACCGTGACCATGCCCTGAGACATCGCACCGGCAGAAACCACGATACCGCCGCGATCACCCTGCACACCGAAGATCATCTGAGCGTTGTTGGTATCGCCCTTGCTCGCCTTCTCGATCAGGGAGTGCTCGAACTGCACATCCAGACCTTCAAAGTCTTTCTTGGTGATGAAGTTCACTACACCGGCGATGGCGTCAGAGCCGTACAGCGCCGAAGCACCGTCTTTGACCACTTCCATACGCTCAAGCGCAATGGTGGGTACCAAGGCTTGAATGTCGACAGCGGCGTTGGAGCTACCATCGTAGAAGGTGGCGACACTGCGCTTACCGTTAACCAGTACCAGCGTGGACGACATACCCAAGTTTCTTAGGTTTACCGTCATTTGACCCAAACCAGCTGCGCCGTTAAAGGTCGCTGATCGGGTTTCACTGCCTGACTGCCAAGGCAATGTGTTAATGACTTCCGCCATACCTTGAGCACCGATGTCCTCAATGTCTGCTGCGGAAACCACGGAAAGTGGTGAAGGCGTGTTCTCTGAAGATCGCTTCAGATACGAACCCGTCACCACAACTTCTTCGATCGCGTTTTCGCCAGCATCAGCGGCAAAAACGTTAGGTATTAACCCCAGAGATAAAAAGAAAGCCCAAATCAGTCCATTTGCCTTTAAAAGGGCTCTACCAAACGGGCGATGGATAAGCGTTGTACGCATAAAATCCTCCAGTTAGAAAAGGGAGTGCGGTCACGCTTAAACCCAGTTTCAGCGCTTTTGCACAATGGTTGGAAGCCAGATATTTCAAAATGTTTCCAGTGGCGCCTTTTCTAACAATTAGCACACCGAATACTACCGGTTAGAGTCTTTAGTCCTTGGATTTGACTAACCTGTCACAGTTTTCGCTTTGCGGTTAGGTTTGAAGGCGCCATGCCGCTCTCGAGTGGCGCGTGAAGCAGTCTTTTGCCTGGCGAGAGAATTGCTTGATCGTTCTTAGGGTTTTGAGCTGGGTGGATGAGAGGGGAATTGACGTTGGGGAGAGTGATCGGGCCTAAACAGTCTGCGGTTTTGGGCTAGCCCTTCGGCAGCATTGCCGGCGCTAGCGGTGGTCGTCGCTGTGCCCCTGCGGGGGGATAGTTTTTCGCCAAGTAAGTGAGGATTTGATCTTCCGTTTGCTCATCCAGCGGCCAAAGGTTTTGGGTGGCTTGCATCCAGCGAATGGTTTGTAACCACATTTGTCGGTCACCCCGATTGCCGGTGACCAGCTGCAGGGAATGACAACCGCTGCAGTGGGCGCTGACCAGTTGCCAGCCATCGTCTTTAATTAGGTCAGCGGCGTTTGCGGCGCCTGTTAACCCGCCGATCAACCCGCCCATCAAAGCGGTCGTTAAGCGGAGCCAACTCATGTCTGCGTGACAGCAACGGCAATACGATGTGCCGCGTTGTTTAAATAGCCTTTTGGGTTCCAGCCCGGAACCACCATGGGCTGACTTCGGCCCTCAGCGTCTGTCGCTCGTGCCCACACTTCGTAGTAGCCAGCTTGCGGAAAGCGGACTTGAGTCGACCAGTGTTGCCAAGCAAGTCGATTTACTGGCCCCTGCAGATCGCAACGTTGCCAGGTGGCACCGAAGTCGATCGACACCGATATGGCACCAACGGCCACATCGCCTGCCCATGCATGGCCGCGCAGTTGCAGCGGTTTTGCGAGGCTGTGGCGTATGCCTGAGCGTGGATAGGTAATCAGGGATTTAACGGGCATGGACTCGATAATGCACATGTCTTCATCGGCGACAGTGGTGCCTGGGGCCACGGGTTCGCAGGGTACGCGATAAGCGCTTCCGGTCATCTTTGCGCCGTCGTGAACCCGATCTCGAATCAACAGCTCGCTGAGCCATTTGCCCGATGCTGAAGCGGGCCAGCCTCCGCACACCAAACGCAGTGGATGGCCATGCAGTGGTGGCAGATCCTCGCCATTCATTGCCCAAGCGATCAGGGTTTCGTCTTCCATCGCTTTGCTCATGGGTACGCCGCGGGAGATTGGTTTTTTATTGGGATCGCCGCTGAGGTGGGTGTCGGCGGCCACATAGCCAACGTACACCGCATTGTCTTTGACTCCGCAATGCTGCAACACATCGCGTAAACGCACGCCTGTCCATTGGGCGCAGCTGATGGCCCCAGTGGTCCATTGGTTGCCCCGAGCAGGCGGTGAATATTCGCTGCGACCATTGCCGCCACATTCAAGCTGCAGCTGGTAGGTGTGGTGCTCAAACTGTGACTTTAAATCCTCCAGCCGGATCTGCATGGGACGCTGACAGGATTCGCCGCTGATGCTTAGTGTCCAGTTAGCCACCTGTTGTGGCGTAAGTGCTGGCGGAATGCCGTTGTTGCGCACGAACATCCGCGATGCGGGGGTTATATAGTCGTCCAACAGATGTGCCGGAGTTTCCGCGTTGATTGGCCTGTCGTTAAGCAAGATAAGGCCGGGCTTTCCTGGCATGGGCGAGGGCGGCGGTTCGGCAAACACCAGTGGTGTGATGCCCGCTGGCAGAAAACGCGCAAATGGCATGGTTAGATTGGTTAGCGCGCCTAAGGAAGCAAGGCTGCTGGTTTGGAGAAATGTTCGACGATTAACGGGACGCATCTGGCTAGCGTATCAAAAGCGCTGTTTGGATCCATACCTCAAAGTGACGAGTGGATGGCATCGTGCATGCTTGTAAGGTGGGTGCCTAATGATTTCTAGGCGGGTGCTTGGGTGAGCGTTTTAGATGCGGCGCCACCCCGGGGAGTGTTGGGTTCGCAGGATGTTGAGATTCAGCTCACCGTGAGCGACACGGGCCAAAGCCCGTGTCGTCTGCGTGGTAAGGATTAGGTGTTAAGTGAGCTTACTCGATACCAAACCATTCATACGGGTACGCTGGCGCGCCAATCTGCTCCAGTACGAAGTCCACAACGGTTCTTGACGCAAAGACCCCGTAATTGGTGTTGCCGGTGAACGGGAGGGATATCTTGGTATTGGCGGGCGCGAATGAACCGCCAAAAATACCATCAACACCTTCCGCGTTTTTCACCTTGGCGAAAACTACGTAAGACTCAAAATCGTCCTCATTGTTTGCTCGATACATCAAAGGCGTTTTCACGCGAAGCAGTTCAGTCGTACCGAATGTGATGAGTTCCGCCTCAGTCGTTTCGAACTCGCTCTGGGCGTCAAAGTCAAAGCCGCCTATACAACCAGAGTTGCTAGCGTCGGCCCATTCGAAGGTACCTTTGCCCGTATCGGCATCATAGGCCTTAACCCGAAATGCGGTATTACAGTTGTCGCCTATAAACGAAACTTTGAAGTCCGTATGCAGATCGATGAAGCTGGCGATGGACTGTTCCTGACTCTCGGCAGCATATCCTGTCCAAGTTTCGCCTCCCCACACTCGATAATAACCGCCGTATTTGTTGTCCGAGATGCTCACTGTGGCGTCATAGACGTACGACTCAGCAGGTAGCTCTGCCTCAGCGTCACAGGTTGCCGCTATTTCTGCTGCCTCTGCAGGCGTTTCGTCTGCATTGCCGCAGATATCCGGAATGACCTCTTTGAGCACCTTCCCAGAGACGTCTTTGCGAACAAAGCAGTATTTCTCTGCCTCAGTGGTTTCGTCCAACTGGAAAACTACGCAGTTTTTGACGACCTTTGCGCCACCGGCAGGTAGGTCGGACTCCAGCACCAACTGATCGCCCACCAGGGTGTAGTCTTCGTCATAGTTCTTTACCCGATACCAGCTAGGAATCGCGTTGTCGATGCTCGTTAGCATGGCCGTGGTGATTACAGAATCGACGTTCACCAATGTATCCTCGGTTGCGTCAGGGATGTAAACCAGCTCCATGACCAAGCCTTCTACATACTCGTTTGCCTCGGTTTCGTCGATCTCGCCGTCGGAATTTGAATCGATAGCTTCGTACCCGTTATAGACGATGGTGAAGTTGCCGCTTTTAAACTCGTCAACTAGGCTCACAACGGTGCCGTCGCCAGACTTGGTGGCAGCGACAATGTTCTGCACTTGTCCGCTCACAGTAGTGGTGACCTTAGCCGCCACGTCGCTTGCCGCAACCGTTGCTTTACCGTTGACGATCAACTCAGTGACCACGGTATCTTTTACGGTTTTAATTGCGGCTTTAACGATTTCCGCCGTGGACAACTCCGTTGAAGCAACGGCATCGTTGCTCAAGCTGTCTTTGGCCACCGCCAATGCTTCGGCGATCACCTCAGCAGAGCCTTTCAGATCGGCGTCTTCCTCTGCGATGAAGTCATTGCCCAGCAACGACTTACTGTCATCTACACCCAGAGATACTTTGACCGCCGCCTCTGCTTCTGCTGCAGTGAGTTCGCCCCCAGAGCTCAAGATCTCTTGAGACACTAGCGTGGTCAAAGGTGTCACCACGTCAGGATTTTCAGCTGGGGCAAGCATGTTGTACGCCTTGTCTACGGTACCTAGATCTTCATCCACAGCGCCAACCGGAACATCTGCCAGAATTTGGACGCCTGCGGGTATGGTGCCTTCGTAAGTAAACGTATAACTGCCGCCAGCGCCGGTAACGGCCGATGGTTCGCTCAGATCACAAACGAAATTATTGTTTAGGTCGAGACAGACCGTTGCACCAGAGATGTAGCCGTCGATAACTCGTCCTGCCAGTTCCGTGCTAGTTGCAGGAGTTGAGCCTCCATTAGAACTGCCACCAGACGATGTGTTATTGCCAGCGGATGATGAACTTGAGCCTCCGCCCCCGCCCCCGCAAGCGGCGAGTGTTAGGCATAAAGCGAAAAAGTATAGTGATCTCATGACGATCCTCCTCGAAAAGTGCGCGAAAAGTACACACTTGAGAGTCGCCTTTATGTGAAATTTGAGCTCCTGGTGAACGGGTGTTGTTCGACGACAATGCCGCAATTATTCTTTGTTTTGGCCGTGTCTTTGCAGGTAGGTCAACGTTGCTGGATAGCTGCTCATTGAGTGATCAAAAATGCCAGCGGCGAGAATTGTTAACCGTAGGTGTTCGAGCCATAAACCAACGATGTACGGCTGCTATGTTTAGGGCTTGCGTGGTCGAGCTGGAGGGAAAATGGTGGCCAGAGACAGAATCGAACTGTCGACACGAGGATTTTCAATCCTCTGCTCTACCAACTGAGCTATCTGGCCGAAGGACATAGCTCAGGTGTCGCTGAGCAAGGCGCGTATTAAAACTGTGTCACCGGCCAGCGTCAACTCTCTGTGGGTGCGGAGTAGCCTTCAGGCGTGTCTGTGTCTTCATTGGCGAAGAAGCGCCACATCTGTTCAGTCAGGTAAGCACGGGTGTCAGGCTCGATCAGGCTCAGGTGCTTTTCATTGATCAGCATGGTTTGCAGGGTCTGCCATTCCTGCCAGGCTTGGGCCGAAACCTCCTTGAGTAGGCGTTCCCCCATGGGGCCAGGAAGGGGTGCTTTTTCAAGCGCTGGCAGTTCTTTTTGGTAGCGACTGCACATTACCGTTTGCGTCATCTCGACTTCCTTGTTCCCGTTCGGCGGGCATACTAACCCGTTGCCACATTTCGATCAGCGTTGCTGGACCAGTTTTAGCGCGGCCGCAGACAAGCCAATGGCTGCTTCGCTGTCGCCAAGATTGTCCACGGCCACCCAGCGTTGCTGGGCATCGCGCAGGATCAACGGTTCGCGCTTAAGCGATAGGTAGATGGGTTCGATGTCCAAATGAAAGTGGCTGAAGGTGTGGCGAAAGCGCTCGCCATAGACAACTTCACTGACGTTATCGTTATCAATTCCCTGGCTGTGCAAAAAGGCTTGTGGAGAAATGTCTGCAGCGCGTTCTGGAGGATTCCACAACCCGCCCCAAAGCCCGGTTTGCGGCCGCTGCTCTAGTAGGATTCGCTGGTCGGGAAGCGACAGCACAAAAAACCGCGCTTGTCGCACCGGCTTGGCCGCCGCTTTTTTCTTGCTGGGTAGTTCGTCTACGCGGTTCTGGGTTAGAGCTTGGCAGCGGCTTTGCACCGGACACTCCTGACAACGCGGCTTGCTGCGACTGCACAGGGTCGCTCCCAGATCCATAATGGCTTGAGTGTACTGCGCCGTGCGTTTGTTGGGTGTATGTTCGTCTGCCCGTTGCCACAGTGTTTGCATGACGGCGCTTTGGCTGTAATGGCCAGCAATGGCGTGAAAACGTGCCAGCACACGCTTAACGTTGCCGTCGAGAATGACGCCCCGCTGCTGCATGGCAATGGCTCGGATGGCGCCAGCCGTGGAGGGTCCGATGCCCGGCAATGCTTCTAACTGGGATTGATCGTCGGGCAGCTCGCCATTGTGGTCTTGGACGATACGCTGGGCCGCCTTATGCAGATTGCGCCCTCTGGCGTAGTAACCTAAGCCGGTCCAAAGATGCAGCACCTCATCGATATCAGCAGCCGCTAATTCAGTCACGTTGGGGAAGCGCCGCATAAAATGCTGGTAGTAGCCGATAACCGTGGCTACCTGGGTTTGTTGCAGCATGATTTCTGATACCCAAACCCGATAGGGGGAGGTATCAGTTTGCCAGGGTAAATCCTTCCGCCCGTGTTGCTCGAACCAGGCAAGTAACTGTTTGGCAAACCAATCCATCCATCATTGTGGTCCTAATGCTCGAAAAGGTTCAACTGCAACAATTGTTTGGCGGCTTCGCGAAACTCCTCAGGCAGCTTCTTTTTGATTTCGTCGATGACGGTACTTTCCACTTCATCTTGAACTCGCCGTTTGACTAGCTCTTTGGCCAAGGATGTCGCGGCATCTAGGTCTGGGGCGCAATCTGGCGAGCTGGCTTTGCCCCGGCAGTTGAAGGGTAAGGGCAGATCAACGATGGCGTTGCCGACACTGATGAGATGTTCGGGCCCCGCTTCGGCAATGGTCAGGTCTCCGCTCAGGTCCAACTCCCCAGTGCTTTGCTCTAGGGTCCCCGCCATGGCTACCGCTAGATTGTCTAGGGTGCCATAGAGGTTAACGCGGCCATTTTGCAGCGAGCCGTTTACCGCCAGCTGCTGGTACTGCATGACGTCTGGCCATCCAGCGGCGTAGTTCTCTTGGCCAATAAGACCGCTGATTACGGCCACGGTCTCTTTCAGTTTTTGGATATCGATACTGCCTTTTTCCGCCAGCAGCTCAGCATCCAGACGGCCTTTGGCCAGTCTTATGATGGATTTGCTCTCTGGCCAGGTCAGCGAATTCAAGGTGAATGCTAAGGATGTGCACTCAAGTTTGCTGTTGTAGGCATTCAAGGTGTCGGTGCTTGGCTGCTTGCCGTCCACCTCGGTGAGGGTTCCCTGGCAGGTGCCTGACAGCGGCGTGTCGTCCACCTTGGTTTCAATGTCCGCTTTCACCAGGGTCAAATCGGACAGGGTTTTATCCGCGTCGATCTTGGATGCTTGCAGCCGATAGATCATTTCTCCCGCGACGTTAATGGGCTGTGAGCCCGGTCGGATTTGGCTTGGCTCTGGAGCCTCAAGGAAAACCAGTTGGGCCTTGAAGGGTGAGGCATTGCCTAGGGAAAAATCCCGTAAGTCGAAACTCTGTAGCCGAAAGTCTGCATCTTTAATGCGCACTTCGCTGAGGACCAGGCGAGCGAGAGTCCAGCTTTCCGGTGGCTTGGTGACTTCTGTCAGGCTTAAGCCAATTTGCAGTTTGCCGATATGGATTTGGGTTTCGTCGTCGCGGACTTTGACGTTAGCGACAGCGATACCGAGCGCGGGAAAAATTTGCCACTTTAGGTCGCCCCGAATATCCACTTCGTAACCACTGGCAGCGCTGAGCTGAGTGTTGAGCTGGGCTTTAATGTTCTCGGTATCGCTCAAGAAATAGGCCATAGCTCCAGCAACGATCAGCGCCAAAACAAAAACCATCAACAGGAGTTTTCTGAGGATCTTTAACATAGTGTTCTCGATAAAATGGGTGTGAGCGTTGGTAGAACTGACATCGGTCACTTAATCTAGGGCCATGCAACTTAAGCGGCAATGCGCCGATTAGCATATTGTGCGCGAGTTCGCCTTACTACCGGGGCGACACCAGGGGCCAAACCTACAAAGAGAGAGAACAGATGAGCGTTGGTACTTTTGATCCCAGCCAGCTAAATACCAGCGGTGAAAACCAGACAATCAGCGCTTCGTTGTTGGCTGCCGCGCTGGATTGCGCCCGTGGTTGTGATCCATCGGTGTCCACTCTCGCTCTTGATGAGACGGACGTTTCGGCATTGTGCCCGCTGTTAACGCACCCCGCTTGGTCGGAAGCGGCTCAACAACTGTCGACCCAGGATATTGCTGCCTTAATTCGTCTGTTCACAGTGGGGGAACGCCAGTATTCCGCTTGGAAGGCTGGCGCAAAATCGCCGGTGGTTGCGCTGGTACGAGTGTTAAAACAACGAGGCGAAATGACGCCTGATCTGACGTCTTGGATCAAACAAAATACCGATAACCGCTACCTACCCCACGGCGATTTGATGGATAGATTGAAGCCCTAGGGCGCCAGTCGGCCCGATAAGCTCGCTAAGAACCACAAACCCCAGCGATCAATGCTCTGCAATGTGCTGCAAAGGCGGCTAAACTGCGCCTCGCCGGGATCGATGCGCCGCGTCAATCTGGGCCAAATGAATCTGCGAAGACCGAATTTGATAATCAAGAGAGAATAACGTGCGCCAGGCTTCCATAACTCGGGACACCACCGAAACCCAGATCAAACTCAGTATTAACCTGGATGGTAACGGCACCAGCCACTTCGATACCGGCTTGCCGTTTTTTGATCACATGCTGACCCAGATCGCCCGTCACGGCATGATCGACATTCATGTCGAAGCCACCGGAGACTTGGAAGTAGACGCCCACCACATGGTAGAGGATGTGGGCATCGTTCTTGGCCAAGCGCTGAATAAGGCTATCGGAGATAAAAGCGGCTTAACTCGCTATGGCCACGCCTACGTGCCATTAGATGAAGCGTTATCCAGAGCGGTAGTGGATTTGTCTGGCCGACCGGGCTTGCACTATCGGGTTGACTACACCCGGGCACGAGTGGGTGACTTCGATGTGGATTTGCTGCGAGAGTTTTTTCAGGGCCTGGTAAACCACGCCATGATGACGCTGCACTTAGATAACTTGTTGGGGGACAACGCCCACCATCAGGCGGAGACTTTGTTCAAAGCCTTTGGCCGCGCCCTGCGCGTTGCAGTAGCGGAAGATCCTCGGATGACAGGTATCGTGCCGTCCACTAAGGGCAGTTTGTAACGGTGATCTTGATACCGGCGATTGACCTGAAAGAAGGCCAGTGTGTGCGTCTGCGACAAGGGCGCATGGACGACTCAACGGTTTTTTCCTCTGACCCTGTCGCCATGGCGGCTCACTGGAAAAGTCAGGGTGCGCGTCGTCTGCACGTCGTGGATCTGGATGGGGCGTTTGCCGGTGTACCCCGCAACGGCGATTTGATTCGGGACATGGTGGCGGTCATGGGCGATGTGCCGGTTCAAGTGGGTGGCGGTATTCGCAGTCAGCAGATCATCGATGCCTATCTTGAGGCCGGTGTTCAGGGTCTGATTCTGGGCACCAAGGCCATTAACGAGCCTGACTTTTTGCAGACGATGGCGCGGCAATACCCAAACAAGATCATTCTGGGTCTGGATGCTCGAGGCGGCATGATTGCTACCGAGGGTTGGGACAAAGATGCGGGTATTCGAGCGCTAGACTTTGTACAAGACCTGGCTGGGTTGCCCTTGGCAGGCATTGTTTATACCGACATTGATCGGGACGGCATGATGCAAGGGCTCAACGTGCAAGCAACACTGGCGTTGGCCCAAGCCGCTGGGATCCCCGTCATTGCCTCTGGTGGTGTGACCGAGTTAGCGGATCTGGCAGCGCTGAAAAAGGCTTTCGCCGAAGCTCCTGAATTATTGATGGGCGCCATTACTGGCAGAGCCATATATGAAGGCACGCTGAATGTGGCTGAGGGACAGGCACTGCTAGATGCGCCCGGGGCTACCGCCTGACTTCAATATGCAGCGCTAGTTAAGCTGCGGGACTGCAATACCGTCAGCGCAGTAGCCAGTGCTTTATCCGATGCCTTATCCAATGTCTTATCGGGTGCTATGTCCGATGAATTGCCGGCCTGTGTTTGCAGGGATTTGTCTGCTGGGACGGCGATATCCGGTACCAGCCCTTGTGAATGAAACGATCGACCATTGGGCGTGAAGAATGCCGCGCTGGTGATCTTAAGAGCGCTGCCATTGGGTAGCGGGTCTAACAGGGTTTGTACGGTGCCTTTGGCAAAGGTTTGACTGCCAACAATGGTTGCCCGCTTATGATCTTGAAGGGCCCCGGCAATAATCTCTGCGGCAGAGGCGGTACCGGCATTGACCAGCACCACAACTGGCATGTTTTTTAGCGGTGTCTTTACACTTGCGCGGTATTTTCTTTCGGCGCCCTCAGCGCCGCGGTTTTCGTCGAGGGCGGTGCTGACGATCACCCCGGACGCTAAAAATAAATCCGTTGTTGCCACGGCGCAGGTCAGCGTGCCGCCGGGATTGTTGCGCAAGTCCAAAATCAAACCCGTGATGGAAGTGCCGGGTTGTGGAGTCGCGATTTTTTCGATGTCCGCAGCCATGCCGTCATAGCATTGATCGGCCTCAATATGGATGACGCCGTCGGCCAAGACCTGGCTATGCAAATAGGCTTGTGCAAGCTGGGTACGCTGAAGCACCAATTCAAAGTCCTGCGACCTGTGCTGGCCCGACCCTGGGCGTGTGAAGCCTAAGCGAACGCTGGTGCCTGCTTTGCCTCGCAGACGCGCGATCAGTTCGGTCAGCAGCAGGCCTTTAACGGGTTCGTCGTCTACCCGGTTGATCCGGTCCCCGGGCTCTATCGTCGTGCCTGCGGCCGGGGAGTTTTGCAGAATGCGTAGTACGGTAAAAAAACCGTCTCGCAGACCGATTTCTAGGCCCACGCCAGTCAGCTGCCCTTGCGCTTCCTTGAGTAACTGTTCGTAGGCGTCTGCCGACAGCAATTGAGAATGCTCATCCAGTTCGCTCATCATCCCGGCAATGGCTGCTTGCTCCAAAGCCTGGGGATCCAGGTGCCGCCAGTAGTATTGGTGTAGCTGTGCTTGGGCTTGTTCCATGTTTGGAAACCTAGCGCGGGTGGACAATGTGCTGTGATACACGACCAAGCCTGCGGTAAATCCAAACAACACCCCCAAGGCTAGCGTGCGAAGCGTAATGGGCTGCCCTGATCGGCTTGTGCGTCGGTGGGTCATATGGACAGCCATTGCTGGGGATCGACCACGGCTCCTTTGTGTCGCAGCTCGAAATAGATCCCAGGTTCATAGCCACCGCCACTATTGCCAGCTCGGGCGATCACCTCCCCGCCTTCGACCCAGTCCCCAGCGTTTTTGGTCAAGGAGTCAGCATGACCATAAAGCGTCATATAGCCGTCGCCGTGATCAACAATGGCGATGAGCCCAAATCCTCTCAGCCAATCGCTAAACACCACTTTGCCCCGGAAGACCGCGGTGACCTCGGCGCCAACGCTGCCGCTGACGTCTAAGCCCTCCCACCTCAGACTGGTGCCCGCCCGGGGGTCGCCAAAGCTGTGGCGAAGCCTGCCCTGCAGCGGCAGCGTCAGTTTGCCCTTGGCAGCGGCGAAGGCTCTGCCGTCCAGCGCGGAGGCCTGAGCCCGCAGTTGGTTCAGCAGTCGGCGCAGTCGTTCGCTGTCTGCCAGCAAAACCTGTTGTTGTTCGGCTTTGGTTTTTCGTTGCTCGGCCAGTGCCTGACTAGCCTGGGTTCGTTCTTGGCGCTTGTCCTGCAGATCGCGGGTTTGGCGGTTCAGCAGCTGCTCACGCTGGGATTGCTCGCGCAGCTTGTCATCCAGTGCAGACCGGGCCTGATCCAGTTGAGTCAGGCTGAGCTGAAATTTCTTCATCGTGGCCAAGCGCTGGGCGCCTAAATAACGGTGGTAACGCAGCAGGCGGTCTAGGTCAGCACCGGACTGTTGGTTCAGAATTTGCTTGACGAGGTCATTGCCGCCCAAGCGTGATGACGCTTGCAAATGGGCGACGACGGCTTCGCGTTGCGTATCGACTTGCAGCTGCAGTTGCCGCTGTTGGCGCTGTAACTCGTTAATGGAGCGCTGGGTTTGTGCCAGTTCTCGACGCGTCGCGTCGCGGCTATTGACCAGTTGGCCGATGCTTTCATCTTGGGCGCGTATCTGTTGTTCGATTTCGGCGCTTTGACGCTGGGCGTTGGTGAGCCACCGCTCTAAATCGTTGAGCTGAGCCACCACGTCGCTAAGCGCTTGCTCTGCCTCGGTGCTGTCGGTGATTTCTGCGCTTGCCCAACCAGCGGCGAGCAACGCGACTATGCTGAGGACGAGTTGCAATCGGATGATGGGTCCGACCTCAGAGAAAATCATTTCAGGCGGGACTGACTAGCGGTGTCCCGGTCATCTCTTCCGGGGCTTCCATGTGCATCAATTTCAGCAACGTCGGCGCTACGTCACACAAGCTGCCGCCAGATTGCAGCTGCACTTGCTGATTGCCCACATAGACCAAGGGAACGAGGTTGCTGGTATGAGCCGTGTGCTCCTGATGGCTGTCCGGATCGCGCATCATCTCCACATTGCCATGATCGGCGGTAATCAGCATGTTGCCGCCAACGCTTTCGATGGCCGCTTCCAAGCGCGCCAAACATTGGTCCAAGGTTTCCACCGCCTGGATGGCGGGCTGTAGTTTGCCGCTGTGGCCAACCATGTCGCCGTTCGCGTAGTTGCAAATAATGGCGTCGAAGTCACCGCTACTAATAGCCTCCACCAACAGGTCGGTCACTTTTGCTGCGCTCATTTGGGGCTGTAAATCGTAAGTGGCGACGTCAGGGGACGGTATCAAGATGCGCTTTTCGCCATCAAAGGGTTGCTCTCGACCACCAGAAAAAAAGAAGGTCACGTGTGCATATTTTTCTGTCTCGGCGATCCGTAACTGCCGTTTGCCTTTGTTCTGCAAGTATTCTCCCAGCGTGTTGCGCAGTTCCTCGGCTGCGAAGGCGCAAGGCAGATCGATATCGTCAGCGTAGTGGGTCAACGTGACAAAGTGGGCGGGTGGCGTGAAGGAGCGGCGCTGAAAGCCAGTGAAGTCTTCTTGGGTCATGGCTCGGGTTAGCTGTCTTGCTCGGTCGGCGCGAAAATTCATAAAGATGACGCCGTCGTGGGGCGCTATGCCTCGGGGGGCAACTTGAGCATCGTGGATAGCCGTGGGCTGCACAAATTCGTCATTTTCGCCTCGGTCGTAGGCCGCTTGTAAGGCTTGGGTAGCGGACTGGTCATGAAAGGGCGCTTCGCCCCGAGTCAGCAAATTGTAGGCTCGTTCTTGCCGGTCCCAATTGTTGTCGCGGTCCATGGCGTAGTAACGCCCACACAGACTCATGATGCCCCCGCAACCCAGCTCGGCGAACAATTTCTGCGCGGCTTCCAAAGAGCTCATGGCGCTTTGGGGAGGCGTATCCCTGCCATCCAAAAACGCGTGCAGGTAGATTTGGTTAACGCCAGCGGCGGCCGCGCTGCGAATCAGACTAAAGATTTGGTCTTCATGGCTATGAACACCGCCCGGCGACAGCAGCCCCATGATGTGGAGCGCCGCGTCTTGGTTTTTAACCCCTTCAAATACCTCAGCAAAGACCGGATTGGCCGCAAATTCACCGGTTTCGATGGATCGATTGATGCGGGTGAAGTCTTGGTAAACCACGCGGCCTGAACCCAGGTTCATATGGCCCACTTCAGAATTGCCCATTTGTCCTGGAGGTAAACCAACGTCCAGACCAGAACCGGAAATCAGCGTGTGCGGACGCTGAGCCAGCAGCCGGTCCCATGTGGGTGTGTCGGCCAAGGCGATGGCGTTGTTTTCTGTCTCTAGGCGATGACCAAAACCGTCAAGTATGACCAGCAGACTGACATCAGACATGGATATGAATCCTTTGGGTATCGGGTTGCTATGGCTTAAGGCTCGGTTCCAGAACCGAAGCGGCCGGCTTCCCATGATGAACTGGCGGCAATTCTAGCAAAAAGCTCAGGGATTAAGGATGAACGTGTATAATCGCTCGGCGTTATACAGGCGGCAGTTATGGATCAGTTTTTTACCTTTATCGGCAACCATCCGCTCCTGGTTGGAGCTTTTATTTTGCTGGTGTTTTTGTTCTTTCGTAATGAATCGGCTCGCGCCGGCGCCACGGTTAGCACCCAGGAACTGGTGCGTCTGGTGAACAAAGACAATGCCATCGTGCTGGACGTGCGCGATCGCGCCGAGTTTGATGAAGGTCACATCGTAGACGCAGTAAATATTCCCTATGCGTCTTTGGAGTCGCGCTTGGACGAGTTGAACAAATACAAAGAACGGCCGGTGGTCATCGCCTGCAAGATGGGTCAGCACTCGGGAGCGGCAGGGACGCTGCTGCAAAAAAATGGATTTAGCAACGTGGTGCGCCTTACGGGCGGCTACTCTGAGTGGCGAGCGCAGAATTTACCGGTGGTAAAAGCATGACTGATCAGGACCAAAGTGACGGCCCCCAAGCAGCGGACGAACAACAAGTACAGCTGCGGATAGAAAAACTGTATTTAAAGGATGCCTCTTTCGAGTCACCCAAATCTCCTGATGTTTTTACCCGGAAGTGGCAGCCAAACCTGTCGGTGGATATCAATACTCGGGCGCAAGGCCTGCCCGATGATTGCCACGAAGTTGTGTTGACCATCACTGTTAAAGCCAATGTAGACGAGGATTACCTAGGCTTTTTAGTAGAAGTGCAGCAAGCAGGTATCTTTTTGATAAAGAACGCTGATCCTGCCCAAGTCAGCCAAATCCTTGGCATAGCCTGCCCGACCACGTTGTTTCCTTATGCCCGTGAGGCTCTGGACAACCTGGTGGTGAAAGGGGGCTTCCCGCCTATTCAATTGGCGCAGGTCAATTTTGAAGCGCTTTACATACAGGCGCTGCAAGAGCGTCAGCAGCAACAGCAAAGCGAAACGCCGACTACCCACTGACGGACAGCGCGCACTAAAGCACGCCGTCGTAACCGCGCTGCCGCCAGGCCTCGTATAGTGTGATCGCTACCGAGTTCGCCAAATTGATGCTGCGCGTCGGCGCGCGCATAGGAATGCGCAGCTTTCTTTCCTCGGGCCATTGAGCCAGCAGTTCATCGGGCAATCCCCGAGTTTCTGGGCCGTAAAGCAGCACGTCGTCTTGATCAAAGGCGATCTCGGCAAAGTTTCGGCTGGCCTTGGTTGTCATGGCAAACCAGCGGCGGTCTGCCAACAACTGCTCGCAGTCCGCTAGGCTGTCATGCAGGGTTACCTGGGTGAAGTCGTGGTAATCCAATCCCGCCCGCCGCAAACGCTTGTCATCCCATTCGAATCCTAGCGGTCGCACCAGATGCAGGGACGCCCCAGTGTTAGCGCAGATGCGAATGATGTTGCCTGTATTCGGCGGTATCTCAGGTTGGTAAAGAACCACATGCATGATCGGTCGCCTTAGTGAATGGCTCAGCCGCAGATTTAGGCGCTGTGTAAGCCCAGTTCCTGCATTTTACGGGTCAGGGTGTTGCGACCCCAACCGAGCAAGTCAGCCGCATCTTTCTTGCGCCCGCCGCTTTTGCGCAGTGCGGCATTAATCATGATGCGCTCAAATTTAGGCAATGCCGTATCCAGCAGGGCGGTATCCGGCTGCCGATCAAGCTGCTGGTTTGCCCAAAGTTCCAGGCTGGTTTCCCAGCTGCCCTGATCTGAGCTGGGCTCGGTTTGCTGCAGTTCCGGCGGCAAATCTTCAATCAAGACTGTCCGAGAGCTGGCCATCACTTGCAGCCAACGGCAGGTGTTTTCCAGCTGGCGCACGTTGCCAGGCCAGGGCAGAAGGCTCAAATAGTCAGCCGTTGCGGGCTCCAGGCGTTTGGGTTCATCACCCAGTTCCGCGGCAGCAGCGTCCAGGAAATGCTGGGCCAATAGCGGAATATCCTCCCGGCGTTCCGCAAGGCCAGGCACATGAACTCGAATCACGTTGAGGCGGTGGAATAAGTCTTCGCGGAACTTCCCTTGGGCGACCAGCTCCTCCAAGTTCTGGTGGGTCGCCGCAACGATGCGCACATTGACGCTGACCGAGTGATGTCCTCCCACGCGATAAAATTCGTTTTCTGCTAACACGCGCAGCAGGCGAGTTTGCGCGGACGCTGGCATGTCGCCGATTTCGTCTAAAAATAGGGTGCCGCCATCGGCTTGTTCGAACCGCCCCATGCGACGCTGAGCTGCACCCGTAAAGGCGCCTTTTTCGTGGCCGAATAACTCACTTTCAATCAGATCGCTGGGGATCGCCGCTACGTTTAGCGCCACAAAAGGCTCGCTGGCCCGGGGAGAGTGGCGGTGCAAGGCTCTGGCCACCAGCTCTTTTCCGGATCCCGACGGCCCATTAATTAGGACCGACACGTTAGACGAGGACAGCCGCCCAATGGCTCGAAACACTTCCTGCATGGCCGGGGCTTTACCGATGATTTCGGTGCTGCCTTGGGTTTCCAAAGCCGCCAGCGGGGCAGCGTCTTGTTCTGTCTGAGCGATGGCGCGGCGTACCACCGCGACAGCGTCGTCCACATCGAAGGGTTTGGGCAGGTATTCGAAAGCGCCGCTTTCAAAACTGGTGACGGCGCTTTGTAAGTCCGAGTGAGCCGTCATCACGATAATGGGCACCTTGGCGTGGGTTTCTTTGACCTGGCGCAAAAAATCTAGGCCCGAAGTGCCGGGCATCCGAATATCGGTAATGATCGCTAATGGCGCTTCTTCGCCTAAATGGTGCAGTGCTTGATCGGCGGTGTTGAAAGCCGTGATTGGAATACCCGCTTGGCTTAGGGCTCGATCGAGCACCCAGCGGATGGCGCTGTCATCGTCGATCACCCAAACGTGCTTGCTCATAGTGTATGCCTCGTATCTGCGGCTTCGGTTTGGTTGGGCCCGTGAAAAGGCAAGAACACGGAAAACACCGTATTGCCTGGTCGGCTAGAAACCTGCAAGGCTCCGCCGTGTTGCCCAATAATGTTTTGTGAAATTGACAGTCCCAGCCCAGAACCTTCGGCAGTGCCGCTGATCATGGGAAAGAAAATGCGATCGATCAGATCGGCCGGTATGCCAGGACCGTTGTCAGTAATGCTTAAGTGCATAATCTGCTTGTGTCTTACCGAGCCAATGGTGAACTGGCGCATGACCCGGGTGCGAAACGTCAGGCGCGCGTGCTCGACTTGGGTGAGGGCCTGACAGGCGTTGCGGGTGATGTTGAGAATGGCTTGAATCAACTGATCTTTGTTGCCCGACACTTCCGGCAGGCTGGGGTCATAGTCCCGCTGCCATTTTAAGTCGGGCTTAAACTCCCGCTGCAGGATGTGCATCACCCGTTCAACCACTTCCACCAGGTTCACCGGTTCGAAAGTCACCGGTTGCCAGGGGCCAAGCATGCGATCAACCAAATCGCGCAGGCGGTCAGCCTCGCTGATGATGATGTTGGTGTATTCCTTCAGCTCTGCGTTTGGCAGGGCCCGCTCCAGTAGCTGGGCCGCACCGCGGATGCCGCCCAAGGGATTTTTCACCTCGTGGGCCAAACCTTTCACTAGGCTGCGAGTGGTGATTTGTTGTTCTTCGCTAAAACTGCCTTGGCTGATGGAGTTGATGCGGCTGGTGGGATGAAGTTCCAGCAACAAGCCGGTGGGGGATTCTAGGTTAGAGACCGTGAGATCCACTTCCTCCACGGTGTTTTCCGGTAACTGCAGAGCAACATTTCTCGCCGTGAAGGGCTGTGCCTGAGCGATGGCGTTTTGTAGCGAGGCGATCAAATCTTCTGCCTTGAGAATGATATCCGTGAGTGGGCAGTTCAGCACGGTGCTGGCAGAAACGTGCAGCAGATTCTCGGCGGCGCTGTTTAGCAGGGTGAGCCGCAGGTTCGAATCCAACACCACTACAGCAGTGGTCAGCGAATCGAGCAAAGTCGACGCTAGCTTGCGTTGGGATCGATGGTGTTGTCTTTGTGGTTGCGTCATCGCTTATTAATCGGGCAAGGAATCGTCGGTTCCGTCAAAGAAAATGCCACCCAATAGGTTAAATAGCGAAAGCAAGTGCTAACTAACAAGCGGCTGCCAGAGCAAACGAATGGCGCCAAAGTCGTCCTGTCTGAGGCGGCGTTCGTCGATAAGTTGAGCCTTGACCCGACTCAGGTTCATCCGCACCAAATTAGTGCGCGCACCAAAAAAGGTCAACCGTCCGATTAGCGGTTAGGCCCCGCATGTTGCCTTCGAAATTCCAGCCTGGCTGTGTTCAGCATTGGCTAGGGTCCGTTTAAACCGGGGAGCAGATGCGATCTGTCCCCGGCTTAATCGCTGTCGTAACTCTCTAGGAAAGAGCTTCCTTGGTCGTTTTGACGATAGCCGCCGCGACCTTGTACGGATCTGCATTGGATGCAGTACGACGATCTTCCAGTCGGCCCACCCAGCCATCAGCAGGGGTAGTAACTGGAATACGGATGGACGCGCCGCGGTCAGAGATGCCGTAGCTGAACTCGTCGATCGACTGAGTTTCGTGCTTACCGGTCAAACGCTGATCGTTGTCGGCACCATAAACACTGATGTGTCGCTGGATGTTCTTACCGAATTCTTCACAGATCTTCGTGAAGACCTCTTCCTTGCCTTCGGTGCGCATCGCGTTATTCGAGAAGTTCGCGTGCATGCCGGAACCGTTCCAGTCCAGCTCGCCAAAAGGCTTCGGATGCCAGTTAATGGTGTAGCCATACTTTTCGCCAGTACGCTCCAACAGGTAGCGAGCGACCCAAGTTTCATCACCGGCTTTTTTGGCGCCCTTGGCAAATACTTGGAATTCCCACTGGCCTGCGGCTACTTCAGCGTTGATGCCTTCTACGTTGATGCCTGCTTCTAGGCAGATGTCGAAGTGCTCTTCAACACAGTCTCGGCCGAAGGCATTACCTGCGCCTACCGAGCAGTAGTAAGGGCCTTGTGGTGCGGGGAAACCGCCGGGAGGAAAGCCTGGAGGCAGTTGGGTGTCAACATCCCACAAAAAGTATTCTTGCTCGAAGCCGAACCAAAAATCGTCATCGTCGTCGTCAATGGTAGCTCGGCCGTTAGAGGGGTGAGGCGTACCGTCAGCGTTTAGCACTTCGCACATCACAAGGTAAGCGTTATGACGGTCAGGATCTGGATAGATGGCTACCGGCTTGAGCAAGCAGTCAGAGCTGCCGCCTTCGGCCTGTTCTGTTGAGCTGCCGTCGAAAGACCACATGGGGCATTCCTCAAGAGCGCCGGTGAAGTTTTCTTTGCTCATTTGCGTTTTGCTTCGCAGGCTTTGCGTGGGCTGGTATCCGTCCAGCCAGATGTATTCCAATTTAGATTTCATGCGTGGTTTTTCTCCTATGTGTCGGTACCAGTGCTGCAGTGCAGTTTGTTTCGGCGCTACGCCCATCCAGGGATGCGGCAGCGTGCTCTTGATGCATTTGAGCAGAATCGAAACTCGCTGAGTTCCGTATAAGCAAAATGCATGCCATGCCGGGATGGTTTTAACTTATTGATTTATATTGGGTTTCAAAACGATCTGAACCAAATTGCACCAAACAAGTGCGAGCCATGCGGCAGCTTACGCCAGCTGCGCTATTCTGGTGCATTCAGAGCCCAGACACAAATATCCAACCACTCTTTTTTGCGACCCGTAGAAAACGCGAAGCCGCGAGTTTTAGGCGACACTGGATAACGCTTGGTCCATAATCGCGCCCGCTCGAATAGAGCACCTAACCATCCAAGACCCAAAGCACTAGTCATAGCACTTGTGCCAGTGCTCCTCATTGACCAAGGACCCATCGTGCCGAATTTGAATGTACGAAATGTTGCGATCATCGCCCACGTTGACCACGGCAAGACCACCCTAGTGGACTGCCTGCTGCAACAAACCGGATTGCTGGACGCTGGCGCGGCAGAGCGTGCCATGGACTCTAACGATCTGGAGAAGGAGCGTGGCATTACGATTTTGGCGAAGAACACCGCCATTACTTACCGCGATACCCAGATCAACATCGTGGACACCCCCGGACACGCAGACTTTGGTGGTGAGGTAGAGCGTATCTTGTCCATGGTAGACGCCGTACTGCTGCTGGTTGATGCCGTGGATGGGCCCATGCCGCAGACGCGCTTCGTTACGCAAAAGGCATTCGCATACGGCCTCAAGCCCATTGTTGTGGTCAATAAAATCGATCGCCCAGGCGCAGATCCTGATCGCGCTATCGATCAGGTTTTCGAGCTTTTTGATAATTTGGGGGGCACGGACGAGCAACTGGATTTTGTTTCGGTTTATGCCTCAGCAATCAATGGCGTTGCGGGTCTGGAACTGGACGCCATCGCCGACGACATGACGCCGCTGCTGGATATGATTGTTGATCATGTGCCGCCGCCAGAAGTAGACGAAACCGGCCCTTTTCAAATGCAGATCAGTTCGCTGGACTACTCCACCTACGAAGGGGTGATTGGCATCGGTCGCATCACCCGTGGCGTGGTGGAGCGCAATCAGCAAGTGATCGTAGTGGACCGAGATGGCGTGGAACGTAAAGGCAAAGTCATGAACATCTATCGGCACCGGGGTTTGGACCGGGTCGAGGCGGGGCAAGCCAGCGCAGGTGACATCATTTGTCTTACCGGCGTCGAGAAAATCAACATCTCCGACACCCTATGTGCTCCAGAGCAGGTCGAAGCACTGCCCGCGCTGTCCGTGGATGAGCCCACGTTGACCATGATGTTTTGCGTCAACAACTCGCCCTTGTCAGGTAAAGAAGGCAAGTTCGTCACCAGTCGGCAAATTCGCGAGCGACTGCAAACCGAAGCGCTGCACAATGTAGCGCTGATGGTTGAAGACACGCCGGATCCGGATCGTTTTCGGGTATCCGGTCGCGGCGAACTGCATTTGTCCGTGCTGATCGAAACCATGCGCCGTGAAGGATTTGAGCTGGCGGTGTCGCGGCCACAGGTGATTTATCGGGAGATCGATGGGGTCGTGCACGAACCCTTTGAAACCCTGACCTTGGATATTGAAGAACAGCACCAGGGCAAGGTCATGGAATCGCTTGGGGATCGTCGCGGCGAACTGCAGGAAATGCAGCCTGACGGGAAGGGCCGAGTGCGGCTGCAATTTCGCATTCCCAGCCGGGGCGTCATGGGCTACCGGCCAATCTTTTTGTCCCAGACCTCGGGCACCGGCATCATGTCTTTTGCATCCGACGGCTTTGGCCCGCGCACTGCAGAAGAAGTAGGCGCACGTAAAAATGGTGTTTTGATTTCCAATGCCCAAGGCAAGGCCGTGGGTTTTGCGCTTTGGAATCTCCAGGCCCGGGGCCGCATGATGGTTAAACCCAATGACATGGTTTACGAAGGCATGGTCGTCGGCATCCACTCGCGAGCCAATGACCTAACCGTCAACGCCCTGAAAGAAAAGAAGCTGACTAACGTCCGGGCGTCAGGCACCGATGAAAATATTCAGCTCAGCGGCGCCGTGACCATGACCTTGGAACAGGCGTTGGAATTCATCGACGACGATGAGCTGGTGGAAATCACGCCGGAGAACATTCGCGTACGTAAGCTGCTGCTGAAAGAAAGCGAGCGCAAGCGGGCCTAGCGGATAGCGTCCTCTGAGCTTCAGCGATAGGGATGTAAGCGCATGAAAGCCGTGGTTCAGCGAGTGCTCCGGGCCAGCGTCACGGTAAGCGAGCAGGTGGATCAGCAGATCCACAAGCGCTTGGCCGGGGAAATCTCCGCGGGTTTGCTGGTCTATTTAGGCGTGGCCGATCAGGATGGCCCCGAGCAAGTGCAGTGGTTGGTTGAGAAAATTGCCAACCTGCGCGTTTTTGCAGACCCGGTGAGCCATAAGACCGAGCTTAGCGTTCAGGATGTTGGTGGGTCGGTGCTGGTGATTTCCCAATTTACCCTGCTAGCAGACCTAGCCAAAGGCCGACGTCCGTCTTTTTCCGCAGCAGCGGCACCTGGTCCCGCTGAGGCGTTATATACAGAATTTGTCAGGCAGTTGGGCGCATACGTGCCGGTGCAAACCGGCGTCTTTGGGGCCGACATGGCGGTTGAGAGCGTCAACGATGGCCCCTTCACATTACTGTTAGATCGCACTGCCGACGCCTAGGGCTCTGAGCGGGTTACAGCTCCGGTGTTTTCGATGCGTCGTCGTCCGCGCTGTCGGCGCGGTTCTCTACGAACCGAGCCAGCAGCACGCCAAACTCAAACAACATCCAGGTTGGTAATGCCAGTAGCAGCTGGGAGACGACATCTGGCGGTGTTAACAACATGCCAAGCACGAAGCAGCCGATGATGACGTAAGGTCGCTTATTCGCCATTTTGTCTGCGCTAGACAGGCCCGACCACGCGAGCAAGAACGTGGCTACGGGGATTTCAAAGGCAAGGCCGAAAGCCATAAACATCTTCAGCACAAAATTCAGGTATTCGTTGATGTCGGTCATGATCGACACGCCGGCTGGGTTCACGGACGCGAAGAAATTAAAGACCAAGGGAAAAACCAGAAAGTAGCTGAAGGCCATGCCCGCATAGAACAGCACCACGCTAGAGAACAGCAAAGGCAAGGCAAAGCGTTTTTCTTTGCGGTACAGACCGGGAGACACAAACCCCCACAGCTGGTGCAGTAACAGGGGTATGCCCATGAAAACCGCGGTATAGATGGCTAGCTTGAATGGCGTCAAAAATGGCGACGTGACCTGGGTAGCGATCATGGATGAACCCGCAGGCAAAGCCTGCATCAACGGCGCTGCAATGAATTGAAATAACGGCTCGGCAAAATAATAAGTCGGCAGAAACAATAGGCCGACAAACACAAAACCCCGCAGTAACCGGCTGCGCAGCTCGATCAGGTGGTCAAGGAAGGGCATGTCTCCGTCGTTGGATTCCGCCGAATTATCAGGATTCTCACTCACGATTTGTTTTGCGTACCGCTGGTATCGCCAGATTCGCTAGGGGCGGTATGGGCACCTTTAGCGCCGGGTTTAGGGCTTATGGCGCCGGGGTCTGGTGGTTGAATGGAATTTTTGACGTCGTCTTCTATTTTTTGCATTTGCGCCATGACCGATTCGTTGTGCAGCTGTCGGCGCACATCGTCCATGCCGATCTCTTGTTCAATTTCCACTTTCATGGCGCTGAAGGAACGGGATAAGCGCCCGATCCATAGCCCCAGTGTGCGGAGGACTTCCGGGAGGCGCTCGGGGCCGATCACCAGCAGCGTTACCAGCACCAGCAGCATAAATTCCATTGTGCTGATATCACTAAACATAAGGTGCTCTAGCGCTCCACGTGCTCAAGGTGTGTGGCACCGCAACAGTGATGCCACACAAAAAACTACGGGTTCTTGTCTTGGTCATTGACGGGCTGGCTCTGGTTCGTCGCGTTTGCGGCGGCGCCTTCGCCGTCAATGACCTTGGCGGCACTGGCCGCGTTTTGCTCTGACGGCTTTTCTTCTTCAGCAACCGCTGTGCGAAAGCCCTTGATGGCATTGCCTAGGTCGGCCCCAATGTTCTTCAACCGCTTGGGCCCGAAAATCAACAGCACGATGGCCAAAATGACCAACAGTTCTTGCATACCAAATCCAAACATGGGAACGCTCCAATAACGATACCGGGACTATTTTTTTAGCTCTTCAGGCCGCGGCCAGGGCTAACGATTTGCTTTTTCTTCATGGCCGCCGACGCCAAACCGATTGGCCAGCTCATCCAGCACATCTTGGGCGGACAAGTTGAGCTCGCTGAGCATGACCAGGGAATGAAACCAAAGATCAGCGGTTTCTTTAACGACTTCCGTTGTTCCCTCACCGCTGGGCGTGACGTCCTTGGCGGCCAATATGACCTCGGTGGCTTCTTCGCCAACTTTTTCCAGAATTTTGTTCAAGCCCTTGTGGTGCAGAGAGGCGACGTAGGATGTCTCGGGACTCTCGGTTTTCCGTTGTGCAAGGACCTGGGTTAAATCGTCTAAGACGCTCATGGCGCTACCATTTTCTGGAAAGAGTCCGGCGCATCCTATCATTTACCATTGGTTGGCACATAGCAGCCAGGTAGCCACTGCCGCGGCAGCGGCTAGGCCCCACCATTGTCGTCGGCGCCGCTGCTGCTGGCGTAGCTGGTCTTCTAAGGCGTGAATTCTGGCCTCTTGGTGGGCCAGCTGAATGCGCAGTTCAATGGTCTGGCTGTCATCCAGCAGGGTTGGCAGGCGATGCAGCTCGCTGATCAGCTTTGGCCCTTGCTCGATGAGCTTGCCCAGCACCGCAACCGCTCCCAGGTTTTGCACGGCCCAGCGCTGCATAAAAGGTGCTGCGGTTTGCCAAAGGTCCAATTGGGGATAGAGCTGCCTGCCTAAGCCCTCGATATACAGCAGTGTTTTTTGCAGCAACACCAGCTGGGGCTGAATCTGCATATCAAAGGCACGGGCTGCGTCCAGCAGTTGGGTCATGAAAGCCGCAAAAGAAATTTCGCTCAGGGGCTGGGCAAAAATCGGATCGCATACCGAGGCGATGACTTTTTCGAACGCATCCGCATCGGTTGTGGCCGGAACCCATCCAGAGCGCAGGTGCAGATTGACGATTTGACGGTAGTCTCGGGCGAAAAAAGCGATCAGGTTCTGGGCCAAATAAGACTGATCGGACTCGCTCAGGCTGCCCATGATGGCGCAGTCCAGGGCGATCCATTTGGGGTCCTCGGGATTACTGATATCGACGAAGACGTTGCCCGGGTGCATGTCGGCGTGGAAAAAATTGTGTGTAAAAACCTGAGTGAAAAACGTTTCGACACCTTTGTGGGCCAGCACTTCAAGATTAACCCCGGCGTCGATGAGAGTTTCCATGTCGCCGATGGATGGAGCGTCTATGCGATCCATGACCAGCAGATTGGCCCGGGTAAACGTCGGGTAAAGGCGTGGAACAGACAGTAAGGGTGAGTCCGCAAAATTACGCCGCAATTGAATTTGGTTGCGCGCCTCTAGGAACATATCCAGTTCAACCAGCATGACGTCCCGCTGATCTGCCGTGACCTGGGCCAAGCGCATTTGTCGGATCAGCGGTACCCGGCGTTCGAGCCATTGGGCCAAGCCGATCAACGCCTGCATCTGAGTTTCGATTTGCGCTTGGATGTTTGGGCGCACAACCTTGATCACCACTTCTTCCCCGCTAGCCAGGCGGGCACCATGCACTTGGGCGATAGACGCGCTGGCAATGGGCTGTGGATCGATGTGCACGATCAACGCTAGGGCCTGTGGCCCCAGTGATGTGTTGATTAACTGCACCACGGCGTCGCCGTCCATGGGCGCCACTTGATCCTGCAGTCTGGCCAATCCCTGACACAAAGGCTGTTCCAGCACATCCGGCCGGGTGGAAAGTAACTGTCCCAGTTTGATAAAAACCGGTCCCCGGGATTCCAGCGCCTGGGCGAGTAACAGCTCTGTGGGCTGCCTGGCCGGCAACAGAAGGCGTAACAGGATGAATGAAAACCTAACCAGCGGGTTAGAGATGTGTTCAGTAGGAATCAGATGGTGCAGGCGATAACCCAACACGGTGCCAACCAGACCGCAAACGTATTTGATCTCACGCCATTGCATCAGCGGCGGCCCGTCCCGGCAAACAGATCCAGCCGCGCTTGCAGGCGATCCACTCGTAGCCTGAGCTGGTCCAGCCGATCTTGCAGGGCATGGACTTCGCTGGTGGTGGAATAGCGGCGGCCCAGCAAGTCTGCAGCGGTATCTTGAGTTTGCTGCTTTGCCGAGCCGAATAAATTGCTGGCGGTTGCTAGGCCCATTTCCAGCAATGCCGTTAAACGCTGGGCGTTGTCTTGGCCTAGAGCTTGGGCTGCTGGTTTGGCTAGGTCCGGTGAGAAGCCCCGCATCAGCGACTGCAGCTTCATGAGCAGGGCCGTATCGCCTTCTATCTCTAGCGGCCAGCCGGTGTCCCCAGTCAACAGGGCGTGGAGCAAGGTTTGAGCGCTGCCTTTAAGGATGACATTGGGTTTGTCTGCTGGGCCATTGGCAAGGTGAATGCGGTGCGGCTCAATCATCAAGTGCCATGCTGTTTCAGGCTGGGAGCACTGAATTTCGACCACCTGACCCGCCAGGGTAGCCAGTTCTTGTTCGGTGGCAGGGTCTAGTTCGATCACCCTGGCGCTGAGCTGACTCAGTAACGCCTGCACAGAGTGCAGCAACAAATCCGTTGGGTCACCCATGGCTAGCCGTCGCTATGCGGTTTGATGCCTCGGTGAATGGCGGCAATACCGCCTACCAAGTTGTAAAAGTCCGTGTCCACAAAGCCTGCGTCTTCAAACATTTGTTTTAAGGTCTTTTGATTGGGGTGAACGCGAATGGACTCCACCAAATACTGATAGGGCTGGGCGTCTCCAACCAACAGCTTACCCACCGGTGGCCATAGGGCTTGGAATGCCCTGTAGGCGGTTTCCAGCACCGGGTCCGTCGGTTGGGAAAATTCCAGCACCAGCAGCGGAGCACCGGGTTTGAGTACACGCAGCAGCTCGGCCAGAGCTTGATCTTTGTCGGTAAAGTTACGAATACCAAAGCTGATGCAGGCGCAATCAAAGGCATTGTCCGCAAAGGGCAGGGCCTCTGCCGGTGCCTGACAAAACTGAACCTGTGCCAGTCCTTCGTCCAGCAGTCGGTTGCGGCCTACATGCATCATTGGGCCATTGAGGTCCGTGAGAATGACCCGGCCTTGCTCCCCCACCTGGGGCGCAAACAGAGCGGACATATCGCCGGTGCCGCCTGCAAGATCCAGCACGCAATGACCTTCGCGAACCCCGGACATTTGCAGCACCATGCGTTTAAAAATGCGGTGGGTGCCTAACGACATCAGATCGTTCATCAGGTCGTAGCGGCCGGCCACGGCCTTGAAAACATCGCCAACCCGCCGGGTTTTTTCCTCTGGTGCGACGTTCTCAAAACCGAAACTGACTTTCTCTTCGCTGGTCTGAGTTGGGCGTGTACTGGCGCTATCGGTCATCGCGATGGGCTCATGGCAGGTTTAAAAACGCACTATAACGCGGATGGGCTTTAGGTTGGTGCACCGAAAACGATTACTTAGGCGTCCACTGATTAACGGGAATATTCGGCAGTCTGGATGCGTTGGCTTGTTTGAGTTCCGTGAGGTAGTCCTGCCAGAATTTTTCTTTCTGGCTGCCCAGCTCGTGTAAGTAAGTCCAAGCAAAAATTCCGCTGTCGTGGCCGTCATCGAAGCTAATGCGAATGGCGTAGTTACCCACCGCCTCAATGTGCTTGATCCCGACGTTCTTTTTGCCAGTTTGCAGCGTCCGCTGGTCTGGGGAATGTCCTCGTACTTCAGCGGAAGGCGAGTAGACCCGCAGCATTTCAGCGGGAATTTGAAAACTCTCGTTTTCCCACTGCAGTTCGAGGGTGTGGGCAATCTTGTGGTAGGTAATGTGCTTGGGTGCTTGCATAAAAGTATTCGTCGAGCAGGGGCTACAAAATAAAGCGCGACAGATCGGTATTGCTGACCAGATCTACCAGGTGCTCGTTCACGTAGTTCTGATCAATACAGACGGTTTGTCCGGCATGTTCATCCGCGGCAAAAGACAGCGATTCAAGCAGACGTTCCATGACTGTATGCAAACGTCGGGCGCCAATATTCTCTGTCCCCTCGTTAACCTGCCAGGCCAGTTGAGCAATCCGCTCAATGCCCTCGGGGGCGAATTCAACGGTGACGTTCTCTGCCGCCATCAGCGCTTGGTATTGCTCACACAGGCTGGCCTTGGGTTCGGTCAGAATGCGTTTGAAGTCCTCTGGGCTTAGGGCCTGCAGCTCTACCCGTATGGGTAAACGTCCCTGCAGTTCGGGAATCAAGTCTGAAGGCTTGGCCAAGTGGAAGGCCCCAGAACCAATAAAGAGAATGTGATCGGTGGAGATAGGGCCGTATTTGGTGGAAACCGTGCAGCCTTCAATCAACGGTAACAGATCGCGCTGCACTCCTTCCCGAGACACATCGGTGCCGGTGGTTTCCGAACGTTTGGCGACCTTGTCCAGTTCGTCAATAAAGACGATACCGGTTTGCTCCACGGCGGTAACAGCCTTGCTGCGGATTTCCTCGTCGTTAACCAAGCTCGAGGCTTCTTCGTCCTGTAGCCGTTTGCGCGCCTCTTTGATGGTTAGGCGATGCTGTTTGGTTTTGCCCTGACCCAGGTTGGCGAACATGCTCTGTAGTTGGCTGGTCATTTCTTCCATGCCAGGCGGTGTCATGATCTCTACGCCAACGGCTACCTGCTCCAGCTCGATGTCGATTTCTTTATCGTCCAGTTCGCCTTCTCGGAGTTTTTTGCGGAACATTTGACGGGTGGAGGAATCGGCGGTTTCACCTTCGCTGCCCCGTGGCGGCGGCAGCAGGGCGTCTAAAATGCGTTCCTCGGCACGATCTTCCGCAAGGCTTCGCACCTCTTGCATCTGTTCCTGGCGCAGCAGATTAACCGCTGTATCAGCTAAGTCCCGGATAATGGATTCCACGTCCCGGCCCACATAGCCCACTTCTGTGAACTTAGTGGCTTCCACCTTAATCAGCGGCGCATTGGCCAGTTTGGCTAGGCGCCGGGCGATTTCGGTTTTGCCCACACCGGTAGGGCCAATCATCAAAATATTCTTGGGGCTGACCTCATCCCGCAACTCATCGGACAGCTGCATACGCCGCCAACGATTGCGCAAAGCAATCGCCACTGCACGCTTGGCCGCAGCCTGACCAACGATGTGTCGATCCAGTTCGGCGGCGATTTGTTTGGGGGTTAGCGGCTGTTTATTCGACATGGGCATTCAAGGTTTCGATGGTCAAAGAATGATTGGTGTAGACACAGATATCACCAGCGATGGTCAACGCTTTGCGCACGATATCTTCGGGTGTGAGGCCAGTATTTTCACTCAGCGCCGTGGCGGCCGCTCGTGCGTAGTTGCCCCCAGAGCCAATGGCTAACACCCCGGCTTCGGGCTCGATAACGTCGCCGTTACCGCTGATGAGCAAGGTGGTGGTGGCGTCGGCGACGATGAGCATCGCCTCCAATTTGCGCAGAGCCCGGTCTGACCGCCATTCCTTAGCCAGCTCCACTGCCGAGCGCGCCAACTGCCCATGGTATTTTTCCAGCGCCGCTTCAAATTTTTCAAACAGCGTAAAAGCATCCGCGGTGCTGCCGGCAAACCCGCCGATGACCCGGTCCTCATAGAGCTTACGCACTTTGATGGCGTTGCCCTTCATAACGGTATCGCCCAGCGATACTTGGCCGTCGCCGCCCATGGCGACCTGCTCATCGTTTCTGACGCTCAGGATGGTAGTGCCGTGAAATGCTTGCATAGTGAGTTAGGTTCCGTTGCTGAGCCCGTCAGGTTATGACGGCTGCACTAAAGGGTGGGGGATATTGGCGTGGTCCAACAGACAAAGCAACGTGCTGGGCCGCAGATCATTCTTCTTGGTGATTGAGAACGATTCCAGAAATGCCGCGCTCTCTGAGCTTGGTCAGGGCGCGATTGGCATCCACGCGCTTGTCAAAGGGCCCTAGGGTGACTCGGTACCAGCGTCCGGTATCGCCATCGCTGGCCAACACGTTTGCGGGCAAATTGCTGAGCAGCAGATTGGCTCGTAGTTCATCAGCCTCATCTCGATCACGGAAAGATGCGGCCTGGACTTTGTAGCGAGTGACTGTGTCTGTCCCTTGGTTGGATTGCACTTGGTACGGGCTGGTATCTACTTCCACTTCGCGGTCTTTCAAGATGTCCGGAAATTCAAACGTGACCGTCGGCTGCTGCTGTGTCGCGGTGACGGACTGATCCTTGCGTCCAGGTGGGGTCTCCAGCCACTCCGGCAGATAGGCGGCCAACAAAACCAGTACCGCCCCAAAAATAGCGCCTGAGGAAAAGCTGGGGCCGTGAAAGCCTGACGTTTTTCCGCCTTTGGTCGGTGTTTTGCGCGCCCCGCGAGTTGAGGTCGATGCGCGGCTACGCCGTTTGACAGGCTTTGCAGGCGTTCCGCGGTTGGCAAAGTCTTTGGTCATGTTGTTTGGTCTGTGGCTAGGGCTGAAGTTTCGATGACGAAGGGCATGATAACGTGCTTGTCCGTCACAGGCTAAGCAAAAGCCCCATCTTTACTCCGAGCCTTCAATTTCTCGGGCATGGTGCTCGGCAGTCCAGACAGTCACATGGCGTCGTAAGGGTCGACATCAATTGACCAGCGCAGGTTAGCCTCGGTTTTGGGTTGGCCGATGCTGGCCAGTAGTCGATGAAGCTGGGGCCTGGATTCAGCAATGATCACCAGTTGAAAACGCGCTCGCTTGGCAATTCGCGCCATGGGCGCGGGAATGGGGCCCAAAATCTGCGCGCTGTTTGGGTTGGGTCCTGCGCCATTTTGCATTTGCGCCAGGAGATGGGTTTTACATTGTTGTAAAAAACTCGAGGCGCTGGCTGGATCGAATGCCTCGGCTCGTAACATGGCCATAGGTTGGGCCGGTGGTAACCCGGACTGTTGGCGCGCGTTGAGTTCGGCCTGAGCAAAGCTACCGTAGCCGTGCTTGATTAAGCGCAGCAGCAGCGGGTTTTCTGGTTGATAAGACTGGATCCAAACCTCACCGGGGCGCTCAGCGCGACCGGCTCTGCCCGCCACCTGGACGATTAACTGGGCGGTCCGTTCGGGTGCACGAAAGTCCGGGCTTAAAAATCCCGCGTCGGCATTGACCACGGCAACGAGCGTGACCTGGGGGAAGTGATGACCCTTGGCGAGCATTTGCGTGCCCACCATGATGCAGGGCTTACCTTGATGTATTTTTTCCAGCTGAGCGTTGAGTTGGTTGGTGCTTCGCGTGGTATCACGATCAATGCGGTACATGGGCACGCCGGCAAAAATTTCCGCCAACGCTTCTTCCGCTCGCTGGGTACCTAGGCCTACTGGCAGCAAGCCGTCTTGACCGCAGTTTTCGCAGCGATCCGGTTGGGCGAAACGCAGGCTGCAGTGATGACAGACCATTTGCGCCGGGTTTTTGTGCAGCGTGAGCTTGGCGTCGCAGTCTGGGCAGACGCTCTGCCAGCCGCAGCTATTGCAGAGCAGCGCAGGCGCAAATCCTCGGCGGTTGAGATAGATCAATACCTGACCAGCCGCCGCTAAGTGATGTCGAATGATCCGAATCAGGGTCTGCGACAGTCCGCCGCGCAACGTCTGTCCCCGCAGATCAATGACATCAAAACTGGGCATGAGCGCACCGCCAGCGCGCTCGGTCATCGATAAAAGCCGGTACCGTCCGCGCTGGACGTTGTACAGCGACTCTAACGAAGGCGTTGCCGAACCCAGTAACAGCGGTATGTCTGAGCTTTGTGCGCGCTTCACCGTGAGGTCCCGAGCGGAGTAGCGCAGCCCCTCCTGTTGCTTATAGGAGCTGTCATGCTCCTCGTCCACAATGATTAAACCCAAGTTTTGAAATGGCGTGAAAACCGCCGAGCGGGTTCCCACCAGTATGCGAATGTCCCCGGAGCGGCAGCGCAGCCAGGTTTGTAGTCGTTGCTGGTCGGTCAAACCCGAATGCATAACGCCGGTATTGGCAAAGCGATTTTCAAACCGCGCCAGAGTTTGCGGCGTTAGGGCAATCTCCGGCACCAGGACTAATACCTGCTTGCCCTGTTCCACAACTGGCGCCATGGCTTGCAGATAGACCTCGGTCTTACCCGACCCGGTAACGCCCTCGAGCAAGAAGGTTTGAAAATCCTTGGTGGCAACCACCTGATCGATGGCGGCGCGTTGTTCTGGGGAGGGCGGTAGCGGTGTGTCCTGGGGTTGATCAGGCGCGTGGAGTTGCCGCTCTAACACACCTAGGGCCTCCAATTTTCTCAACATGGGCCGCTTGAATCCGGCAGCTTCAAGCTCGCTACCAGACTGAGTGTCCAGGCTTTGCATATGCTTGATTAGGGCTTGCTGAGTTTTGGCTCGTGGGCTGGCGGCGTCAGGATTCTTCAGTTGCCAGAGATCGGGCAAAGGCGGCGGTTTGATCTCGAAGGTTGAGCCTTTGCGGGCAGCGCTGGGCAAAATTGTGGCCAGCACCTCGCCCAGCGGATAGTGGTAGTAGTTGCTCATCCACTGGGCCAAATCCAGCAGTTCTTCAGCGATGGCGGCATCATCGTCCAAAACCTCGATTACGGGTTTGGTATCGCTGTGGGGGTTGTCTACTTGGGTACTAACACAGATACCAATCACTTCACTGCGCCCAAAGGGTACGCGCAGGCGCGCACCCACATGCGGTACCGTGGCGCTGCTGTCCACGTGATAGTCGTAGACAGAATGGAGTGGCCGAGGAACAGCGACTTGAATGACGTGATGGTTCTTGGACATAGGGCATTCTACGGCGGCTCGCTAGGATCTTGATAGCTTCGGCTTACTTGGCGTATTCAAGGGGCCGTAACGGTTGCGAGGCCTTGTTCTTCTGTTAAACTTCGCGCCCGATTTAGAACAAGCAAGTAGCCGTTATGAAAGCTGAAATTCATCCGGAATACCACGCCATCAGCGCAACCTGTAGCTGTGGCAACAAAATGGACATTGGTTCAACCCTGTCAGAAGACCTGCACTTGGACGTTTGCTCAAGCTGTCATCCGTTTTACACCGGTAAGCAGAAGACCATCGACTCTGGCGGCCGGGTAGAAAAGTTCCGCCAGCGTTTCGCCAAGCGAACCAGCTCAGGCAGCTAGTCCTTTCTCTGCTCTTTATCGCAAAGAGCAGATCTGATCCCGTCAATGACCCGGTTCAGGGTCCCGATCTTTTTCGGTGGCAACGCAGCCAGTGTGCAAGGCCCAGCGGACAATCCGCTGGCCTTATCGATGAAACCCAGCGACCGAACCCAGTACTAAGTTCTTCGTAAAAATCTGTGCAAGTTCTGGGCAAACCCGCGCCCAGTGGGTGCTGCCAGCGCGAGAGCGTAGGCGCACAGATAGCTCAATGGGTTTGTGCCAAAAAAACCACGCTCACGGACCCGAGATCGGGGCGGGGTAGTCGTCAGAACAAATCGACCGCGCGAATTTCCTCAACATTGGCGTTATTTTGATCCCCCGCCGGCGCTGGATCCGGAGCGTATTCGACCAGGAATACCTCTTCGATGGCTGCTGGATTACTCGGAGCTGTAGGCTGGCCGGTTTCTTTGTTGATACGCAGGGTGACAACGCCTGGCGGCTGAGACATCACCTGTTCGGGCACCCCCGCTAAGGCTTCGCGCATGAAGTCGATCCAAATAGGTAGGGGAATATTAGAGCCATAGGAATTTCGTCCCAGCGGATGCTGATCGGAAAATCCCACCCAGACGCTGGCGACTAGATTGGGGTTAAAGCCGTTGAACCAAGTGTCAGAGGCATCATTGGTGGTTCCGGTTTTTCCTGCCAAATCGTTGCGGCCCAAGGCGCGGGCTCTGCGCCCGGTGCCTAGCTTGATGACGTCCCGCAGCATGGACTGCATGATGAACGCGTTGCGTTCGTCCAAGACGCGCTCGGCCACAGCAGGTGCTTCAGCATTGGCAGTGGGCGTTGGGTCTTGACTCAGCAGGTTGTCCAGCACCGTGGTGGTTAACCAGTCAATTTCAGGGTCGGCTTCGGGTTCATCAGCGCTTGCTTGAGTGGCGCTATTGTTGGTGTCTTCGCTTTGCGCCTCGCACGTCCGGCACACTTTGGGAGGATTCGCCGCAAAAACCACTTGGCCCTGCTGATTGACTAGCCGGTCTACCACGTAGGGTTCAACCAGATATCCGCCGTTGGCCAACACCCCATAGGCTCGAACCATGTCCACTGGGGCTACCGTCATGGTTCCACCACCGAGGGCTAGCTGGGTATTGCGGGGGAAAGAACTCATATCGAAGCCAAACTTTTGCACGTCCCGCAGCACTCGGCCCGCACCGATCTTTAACAGCACTCGAATAGACACCAGATTGATGGAGCGATACAGCGCTTCACGCAGGCGGGTGGGGCCGTTGTAACGGTTGTTATCGTTTTCTGGTCGATACTGGGACTCCAGATTGGCGTCGTCGAAGACCAGGGGCGCGTCGAGAAAAATATCCGCAGCAGTGACCCCCCGACTGAGGGCCGAGCTATACACAAAGGGTTTAAAACCTGACCCCGGTTGACGCTGGGCCTGTAGCGCGTAGTTGTACTGATTGCGGTAAAAGTCGTAACCGCCGACGAGCGCGCTCACCGCTCCGTCGTTTGGATCCATGGCAATTAGGGCGCCCTGTATTTCTGGCAGTTGAGTGAGGCGCCACTGGCCGGCTTTTGCGTTGTTTTCGGCTTGTGTGTTGACCCGCACGATATCGCCTGGACGAAGAATATCGCTCATGCGCTCAGGCCTGGGCCCCATTTCGTCCACCGAAATATAGGCACGAGCCCAACGGCTATCTGACAGCTCGATGGTGCCGACAGCGGCATCTTGAGAAATCACTTTGGCTTGGTCATCGCTAACGGCAACCACCACCGCTGGCGTTTGTTCAGCAAAGGCCGCAAAGGGTTCCAGTTGGGCGACTAGCTGGACCTGAAGATCCGTTTCACGGGTTAGCGGATCAGCCGGTTGCAGCGGTTCGGATTGCTCTAACGCTGCCTCAGCAAAAGTTGTGGTCAATGCTGCGTTCGGGTCGTAGGCCTGACGAATGGCTTCTAGCAGCGGCTCAGGCACCTGACCCTCAGGGCCACGATAACCGTGATCGTTGTCGTACTTGATCAACCCGTGTCGCAAGGCCTGGGTAGCGGCTCGCTGTTGGTCCCCGTCAAGGGTGGTATAAATTTCATAACCGCCGGTGTACAGATCCGGCACCATGGCGCTGACCTGTTGGCGGGCCCATTCCGCTACGTAGGGGCTGGCTAGATCCAGCTCTCGAGCATACACCTGGGCAGTAATAGGCGCGGCAGTGGCCTCATCGTATTGAGCTTGAGTAATGGACTGCTGCGCTAGCATGCGGCCCAGCACTTGGTTGCGCCGGCGCAGCGCCCACTCTGGGCCGTTAATGGGATTGCCAGCCTCTGGGCGTTGGGGGGTGCCGGCCAACATGGCCAGCTGGGCCAGATTGAGCTCATTCAACGACTTACCGTAGTAGGTGACCGCAGCGGCCTCGGCCCCATAGGCGCGTTTTCCGAAGGGAACCAAGTTGATATACAGCTCAAGGATTTCGTCCTTGCTGAGTTCCCTCTCGATTTTCAGGGACAACAGCATTTCTTTGAATTTGCGCAAAAAACTGCGCTCCAACGTAAACGAAACGTTGCGGGCTAACTGCATGGTTATGGTGCTGGCGCCACCCAGGCGGTCATCACCCAAGCCCGCCAGACTTGCAGCAAGTTGCCCGACGTCGTTGATCAGCGATATGTAGTCAATGCCACTGTGCTGGTAAAAACGTTTGTCCTCGGTATCTAAGATGGCGTTGATAAAGTCCTGGGGCACATCCTCAATGGCAATAGGAATCAGCCGCCGCTCGCCGAATTCACCAATGAGTTCACCATCCCGGGTATAAATCCGCAGCGGCGCTTCCAAGGTGACGTTGCGAAACGTACTGGCTTCAGGAATTTGCGGGTCTAAGTAAATGTAGGCACCAGCAATACCAAGAATCCCCGTGCACAGGCCGGCCAGAGTCAAAACACTCAGAACTCGTAACACTGGATGCTTGCGGGCACGCCGCTTGGGGCTATTCATAGGTCTGGTTTCTACTGCCAGAGAAGGTTGGACGTTGCGGCCAGAGCATAGCAAAACGCTTATGGCAGAACACTGACAGGGTGTTAAGTCGTGGCCTAGTCCTTGGCTTGCATGAGCCTACTCGGATCACGGCCTAGACTCAGAGCAACATCGCCTAACTCCTCTGAAGATAGCGTTGAAGTAAAACGCGAAGGGATGGTGCTGTGTGATGGCAACGTCAGGTATCAAGGCCCAGGCCAGAGATTTGCGACGGTGGACTCGCGGCCTCAACCACTGGTGTTGCCGTATCCTGTCCGGCTCTGGCGATTCGATCTCTGCCCGCCAATCTCCGTCGGCTCTTGGGGTTTGCTTCCGCGAGGATCGGGTCATCGTTGCTTATGCATCCGTCAACTCAGAACCGGGCTTATCTGACCCAAGGCCCATACACGGGGTCTTGGCAGAAGCGCCAAAAGCACCAGAAGCGCTAAAAGCATCAAAAGCACCAAAAACATCAGACAATGGCGATATAGCCGATATAGCCGATATAGCCGATATAGCCGATATAGCCGATGTAGCCGATGTAGCCGATGTAGCCGCTATAGCCGATCAAGGAGCAAAGGAGAGTAGCGCAAGCCAGCAGGGGCTCAACACCGGGAGCCATGAACAGTGGAAGGCTGCTGATGTCGACGCTCATCACGGTGTCGACTTCAAGGTCTGGGACATACCCGTGGCCACTTTTGCTGCTGACTATCCCAGCCCTAGCCAGGCGCCATTCTCGTTGGGTCAACAGTCGTCGGGTCAACAGTCGTCGGGTCAACAGTCATTGGGACAATATTGCCAAGCGCTGATGGGCTTGCCTCAGGATCTTTCGCTTCCCGACGCTTGGCTAGGAACCGATATGGCTCAAGGCGAGCAAGTAGAGCTTACCGAGCCTATTCCACGCGCCAAAAAACTGCACTTTACCGTGGCCCAGCAGCTCGGCCAGCATGTGGGTCAGCGCCAAGCCAGTCAGCAGCAAACTCAAACCGACGTAGAGCCGGAGCATCAGGCCCAAAGCAATTGGCTTGATCAAGTCAGGCCGAAGCCGTTGCCCTTGTTCGACTATCTTTTGCACTTCTCAGAGCTGAACCTATCGAGCCAAAGCTCAGCCAGCCAAAGCTCAGCCAGCCAAAGCTCAGCCAGAAAAAACTTCGCAACACCGGCAGCCGTGTCAGCCTGGCTTTGGTGGCTGCCTGGCCACTCTGGGCAGGGACTGCTGTCTAAAGCTCAAGACCTGAGCGTGGTTGGCGTCACCCCTGACGGGGTGGCCCTGTATTGGGCGCTCCGGGAACGGTGGCGACGATCCCGCTGTGTGCTGGACCTAATTCAGTCAGCTTGGGCCTTGGTGGAGGGTGGCTCGAATCCTGGAGTTTGGTTTTTTGCTAACCATTGGTTCAGGCAGCGTCAGCCCCTCAACTCTCTCGCGGATCTGCATACCCTGGAGCTGGGTTCACAGCAGGCGGTGGTTTTATGGCTCGCCGAGACGGACAGGTTCGGGTTGCAACCCAGCCAGGCAGCATTTTATGACCCCTGGCTGCGACCATGGTCGGGACCAGAAAGCCCCAAGCCTGCCGAATACGGTGTGCTGTCTATGATTGCCTGGGGCGCCGCGCTGCAGGGGTGTCGTCAGCGAGATGGTGACTGGCACGACAGCGCCCAGCCGCCCCAGATTAATTTGCTGCCTTGGCGAGGGGCACGGCTGCAAGAACTGCGACGACAATTTATTTGGCACAGCGCCCTCCTAGCCGGCGGTTTGCTGCTGATGGCCTTAGCCGGGGGCAGCGTTGTGCAGCACAGGTTGGACCAAGAACGAGCAAAGCTGCAGGCGCTTGAGGCCACATACCAGCAGTCGCAAAAAACGCGCCAGCGCAATGAGCAACTGCGGGTTTTATCTCAACGTCAGAGTGCGGCCCTGGATCAGCTCTCTCAATACGGCGGATATGGCCATTGGCAACTCCACAACGCGCTGGCGCTACTAGCGTTGATTCCGGATTGTGTTGAGATCCAAAAAATTCAGCTATCCGATGCCACGGTAACGCTGTCTGGATTTGCCGCAGATCAAGAGCTTTTGTTGGGAATGCCGGAACGGGTCTTCGCTGGTATGCGCGGTGACAGCCAGCGATCGATTGGATCTTGGCCCGTGTTGCTAACCGGAACCGAGGTGAACCCGCATCTGTCGGCGTCGGCTGCTGCGGGTGGTTTCCAGTTGCGCGTGCCCTTTGTTCGCTCCTTGGACGAACCGCCTGTGCAACACGCAAAGCAGGCATTCGCCGGTGAATGACGTTGTCAGCAGCTTGTGCAACAGACTGACGGTACTGCTGGGTCAGCTGGCCACCCAGAGTGATCCAGCGCGTTGGTTCGCGATCTGCCTAATGGCTAGCTTGCCTGGGCTGTTGGCTCTGGGTTTGTGGGTGGTGCCTGTATGGCAAGAACATCAAGAGCAGCTGAGGTTGCTTGCTGAGTTGGACCTAAAAGCCCGAGAGGGAGCCGGGGCGGCGGCGCAACAAAGTGTAAGCCATGTTCAGCGCTGGCAGGCCATGCTGAGAAAATTCCCGCTTTGGCAAACAGAGCAAGGTTGGCTGCGGGCATTGGTGGATCTGGCCGCTGGCCTTGAAGTCACCACCCACCGGCTGGACCCAAGTGGCGCCCGCCGTCGAGACAAGTCGCAAATTATCGACGCAGTCAATCTCGCGTCCCCAGAGCGCAAGCCCTCTGTGCTGCTGGAGCAACGGGGCTATGTTTGGCATGTGTCCGGTCGGGCAAGAGATATAAGCCGTCTATTACGGCAATTGACGCTGGGGGCGGTGTGGATTGATGAATTGAGCATTGTCGCTCGTTCATCGTCCAAGGATTTCTCGAATCCCCATCCGGTTTCTGCAGGCAAAAAATCCAGAGGGACTTTCCCAACAACGCTCAGCGCGGTTTTGACCTTCCGCCAAAGTGGTCGCGTGAACAATGATGGGGCCCCATTGACAGGAGCCAAAGCGACTCAAGCCTTTGCTGAGGCAGAGCCCTTGCCCTGGCCCCAGCCAATAGACGACCGCACTGTATCCAACTGGCTCCATCGAATGGATGCTCCCCCAAGGGTTAGCTGCCAACCTTCGGCGCCCTTTAAACCTCCAGACCCCGAAGTTAGTCGCGTATTTATTTCGCAGCCTCTGGACGCTGTGCGTTTGGCAGGCGTGATCGAACGCATAGACGCTACAGGCGACAGGTCCCTGCGTGCGGTTTTTGTCGACGCCCAGGGCGCATTGGCGGTGGCGGCGCCCAATGCCCGAGTTTCTGCTCAGGAGTTTTTGTTGTTAGAGCTAAACAGGCGTCGCGCGGTTCTGCATTCTGAGGAGCACGGAGTCGCCGTTCTAACCTTGGAGCCAAAACTGCGCCCGGATGCCAGCCTTGGCCATCAATCCATTGTGGGAGGGGGTTCAACCGATGCTCTGCCCACAGTGGTGGATAAGACCCTTGCCAATGGCAGCTGACAGGCCTACGGCCAAGGGGTTCTGGCTAGTCGGGCAAGCACGCCGTTGGCCCGCAGGTTACTGGTGCGTGTTGAGGGCTAAGGCAGGCATCGGGCTTTGCATGCTGATTGCCCTGGTTGGCTTCAGCGGCGCCACAAATGCCGCCAACCCGAGCCCAACCCCCAACATCGACCCCGGCTCTGACATTGCCGTTGGCGAAAGCGGTAGAGCCTTAAGGGGTGCGGTCGCCGTTCCAGATGCTGACGCCGGACTTAAGGTGACCCTCCAGTTGCAAGATGCCGATATCCCCGACTTGCTTCAGCTTTTGGCTCATCAACGAGGAATCAGCGTGCTGATCAGTCACGAGGTATCTGGCACGCTAACCATCAATCTGGTGGACGTTAGCTGGCAAGACGCCTGGAGTATGGTTTTGCTAGCAGCGGGTTTGGATGAGCGGCTTTCTCAAGGGGTGCGCTATGTGGCTCCGGCACAGGCCATTGCAGAGAGAGAAACTCAGTCCCTGAGTAGTGCCAAAACCGTTGAGCAGTTAGCGCCGCTGCATACCGATGTGTTGCGGATTCGATACGCCAGAGCCAATCACATCCTCAAGCATCTCAAGTCAGGCCAGGTGGGCCTATCAGAACGTGGCCAAGTATTTGTGGATGAGCGTTTAAACGCGCTAATCATTCAGGACCTACCTGCCCGGGTGGCAGCGGTGTCGCACTTAGTCAGGTTACTGGATATTCCGTTGTCCCAGGTCGCCATTGAAGCCCGGATTGTCACCGCTAGTGACAGCCTCAATCGTCAGCTGGGTATCGCCTGGCGGGCCGCTTTTGATTCCCAGGCTGCCCAAGACGATGATGCAGGAGCTGAGCCCACAAGCATTAATTCCCTAGTCGCTACTACCGACTTAACGACACCCCTGCCAGCGTCCACCCTGGCGTTGGGGATACTGCGGCCTGGCGTGGCTATTGATGCCCAGCTGTCATTTTTGGTTGAGCAAGGTCAGGCCCGCATCTTGGCGAAACCGAAAATTCTCACCATCGATCAATCCTTGGCGTCTATTCAATCCGGCGTGCAAATTCCCTATCAAGAAACCAGCCGCAGTGGCGCCACCTCGACCTCCTTTAAAGACGCGGTGCTGTCGTTGCATGTGCGTCCTCAGATCACGCCAGATAACAACATCATGCTGAGCCTAAACGTTAAGCAGGACACCATCGGCCAGATATTCAACGGCGTGCCCTCCATCAATACCAACGAGATGCAAACCAATGTTCTGGTTGGCAACGGCCAAACCCTGGTGCTCGGTGGCATCTTGCAGGAGGACGCGAACAACGCTGAACGCAAAACGCCGATTCTGGGTGACCTGCCCATGCTCGGGCGTTTGTTTCGTCGCAAGATCACACGCAAAGATCAACAAGAGCTGTTGGTGTTTATCACTCCAACGTTAATTCTCGAGGGAGAAGACCCAGGCGGCGGTGAGAGAAGGGATCTGGGAGAAGGTGAGGTAAGCCTAGAGAGTGAGGGTAACCGAGAGGGAGAAGCTAACGGAGAGAGAGAAGGTAGCGGAGAGGGTGATGGTGAGGTAGAAGGCAAAAGCGAAACGAATAGCGAGGCTACTAGAGAGGCGAATAGAGAGACTAAGAGAGAAACTAAGAGAGAAACTAAGAGAGAAGCCGAAACCAACCATGGGTTAGAGCAGAAAGAACCAGAGCCCGCTGATCCTCCGGCTCTCCCAGTCCTAGGAGATTAGGCCGTCCGGTTTTGTGTTGCTGGCATTTGTTGACCTTAGTTCTTCGTCCCCCCGGAACCATGCTTTACACTGGTCCCATGACGGCGCAAAACATATTTCTAGTTGGCTTAATGGCGGTGGGTAAAAGCACCGTTGGTCGTCAGTTAGCAGAAAACTTGGGCATGCCCTTTTTTGATGCCGATCAGGAAATCGAGCGCCGGGCCGGGGCAGAGATTTCCTGGATCTTCGATGTTGAGGGCGAAGCGGGGTTTCGCGAACGTGAGGCAGCCGTTATTGATGAGCTAACCCAACAACGAGGTATTGTGCTGGCCACCGGCGGTGGCGCGGTACTGCGGCCAGACAACCGACGCCATCTTGCCGCCCGGGGTACGGTGTTTTATCTGGATAGCCCGGTAGAAAAACTCGTCGCTCGCACCCGGCGTGATAGTAAGCGGCCGCTGCTGCAAAACGGCGACCCGGAGAAAATTCTGCGGGAGCTCAAACAAGCGCGGGGTCCGCTGTATGCCGAAATCGCCGATCATCGCGTGATGACGGATCATCGCGGGGCCGGCGCGGTCACCCGAAAGATCTTAAAATTGCTGGAACAAGAGAAGAAAAAAATGACCGGGTCCAAGCCATGACAAAAACCGCAATACCGGCAACGAATGGAGAAACTCTGACCGTTGATCTGGGTGAGCGAAGCTACCCGATTTATGTGGGCGATTTGGGAATGTCCGATCCCCAGCGCTTAGCGGCGGTGCTGCAGCCGTTTATTGCTGGTCAACAGGTAGCGGTGGTGACTAACGAAACCGTGGCGCCCCTGTATTTGCAGGCCCTGCTCGATGCCCTGGGGCAACGGCAAATCGATGTTTACCAATTGCCAGACGGCGAAGAACACAAAACCTTAGAAAATTACCAAGCGGTCACCACGTTTTTGTTGGAGGCCAGGCACAACCGCAGCACTTGCTTGATCGCCCTGGGTGGCGGCGTGGTGGGGGACCTTTGCGGATTTGTTGCCGCGACATTTCAGCGTGGTGTGGATTTTATTCAGGTGCCGACCACATTGCTGGCTCAAGTGGATTCTTCTGTTGGGGGTAAAACCGCGGTCAATCATCCGGCAGGCAAAAACATGATTGGCGCGTTTTATCAGCCCAAAGCGGTGCTGGCGGACACGACGGTGTTGAGAACTTTGCCGGATCGAGAGTACGCGGCAGGGCTGGCTGAGGTGATCAAGTATGGCGTCATTGATGACTATGACTTTTTTGTTTGGCTGGAAGCCAACGTTCAGGATCTGAAAGAGCGTTCACCTAGCGCGCTGCAGCACGTGATTTTGCGCTCCTGTGCCAGTAAGGCCAAGGTGGTCAGTGAAGATGAACGTGAGTCGGGTCGGCGCGCGATTTTGAATTTTGGTCATACCTTTGGCCACGCCATTGAAAAGCTGGCTGGATATGGCCGGTGGCTGCACGGTGAAGCCGTGGCCATAGGCATGGTCATGGCCGCTGAGCTATCGGTTCGGCATTGTGGCTTGGCCGCTGAGGATGCGCGGCGACTGGTAACGCTGCTCAGCAATTTGGGGCTACCTACAAACCTTGGCGATAGTCCCCTGGCCGTTGATGACATGATCGAGGCCATGGGCATGGATAAAAAGGTCAGTGACGGACGCTTAAAGTTTGTGTTGGCTCGAAGCCTTGGCGACGTTTGGGTAAGCGATGATGTCCCTCTAGCAACCCTGCAAACCCTGCTTGGCGAGCAGCTAGCGTGACCTTGCTTCGGCGAGTTCGGCCCTTGGGTCGAATAGCGTTGCTCTTGGTGGGCTTGCTGTGGACCGGAGTTGCCAGTCACGCTGAGTCGGCGCCGGCCAAGGCCATGCCCGAGCAGTCTGAGGTTTATGCCGCCGAATGGTTGATCAGACAGTCGAGCGATCAATACACCCTACAGCTGCTCACGGTTTCGTCAGCCCGTGCCATCGACGAAGCCGCTAAGGCGATGTTTAGTGAAACGAATCAAGTCCAGGGCCAGCTAGCGACCTTTCGCTATCAAAGAGGCGACACCCTGCTGTACGTGCTTACCTTCGGAATCTTTGAGTCGGCTGAAGAGGCGGCGTCGGCACAGAACAGGCTACGGTTAACCAACATGGACCCGGCTCAGGCATGGATCCGGCCCTTAGGCGACATTAAGCAGAGCATTCGTACAACGCTGCAGAACTGAAGCTGTTGGGTCAGGAGGGCGGCGGCCCCAGCGGTTGCCTTAACAGCGTCGTGGGCTGTCGCCTCACCCTCATGGGGTAGGCGCAGCAGCTGGTCATGAACCGCCGCAAAACCGGCGGCACACCGTTATGGCAGTTCTGTGGCGCCCATCAGGTGCCGATCAATCTCACGGGCGGCTTCCCGGCCCTCATTGATGGCACGTACCACCAGAGACTGTCCACGGCGGCAGTCGCCGGCAACAAAGACGTTGTCCACGCTGCTTTTGTAGTTGCCGTAGTCGGCTTTGTAATTGGAGCGTTCGTCGTAGTCCAAGCCCAAAGCGTCTGAGGCGGCATGCTCAGGTCCCAAGAAGCCCATGGCCAAAAAGACCAGGTCTGCGGGCCAATCTTTTTCCGTGCCGGGCACGTTTTCGAATTTGCCGTCTTTCATTTCAACTTCAACGGTACGCACACCGGTAAGCTCGCCCTGCTCGTTGCCTAAGAAACACAGGGAAGACACGGAATAGACCCGAGGATCTTCCCCTTGAACTTCCGTTGCTTCCTCGTGGCCATAGTCCACACGGAAAATCTTCGGCCAGGTCGGCCACGGATTATTGGCTTCGCGGCTTTCAGGCGGCTTGGGGAACAGTTCAAAGTTCACCAAGCTCTTGCAGCCATGGCGCAGGGAGGTGCCAATGCAGTCTGTGCCGGTATCGCCGCCACCAATCACGATGACGTCTTTACCCTTGGCAGAAATGTAGTTGCCATCGGTTAATTCTGAATCCAGCAGGCTCTTGGTATTTGCGCTGAGGAAGTCCATCGCAAAGTGCACGCCTTTAAACTCCCGGCCTTCGATGGGCAAATCTCGAGGCACCGTGGCACCAGTGGTCAGCAGAACCACATCGTGCTGTTCGCGCAGCTCGGTGACGTTGACGCTGTCGTTGCTGCCGTCGCCGACAGAGGTGCCGGTGATAAAGGTAATACCCGCTTCGCGCAGCAGATTTACTCGGCGCTCAACCACGTCTTCTTTACCGAGCTTCATGTTCGGAATGCCGTACATCAGCAGGCCGCCGACGCGATCCGCACGCTCATAAACCGTCACGGTATGGCCAACCCGATTCAGTTGGTCAGCTGCGGCCAGTCCCGCTGGCCCGGAACCAACGATGGCAACGGTTTTGCCTGTTCGGCTGGAAGGCGTGTTGGGTGTTACCCATCCTTCTTCAAAGCCTCGATCGATGATGGCCATCTCGATGTTTTTGATGGTGACCGCAGGGTCGGTGATGCCTAGCACGCAGGCACCCTCGCAGGGTGCTGGGCAAACGCGGCCGGTGAATTCCGGGAAATTGTTGGTTTTTTGCAGACGATCTAAAGCTTCACGCCACTGCTCACGAAAAACCAGGTCGTTAAATTCTGGAATCAAGTTGTGAATTGGGCAGCCTTCTTCGGATTGGCAAAAGGGCACGCCGCAATCCATGCACCGGGCGCTCTGAGTGCTCAGGCGCTGAATGTCATGGTTGGTGTAAATCTCGTTGAAATCCAGCAGGCGCTCCTTAGCTGGCCGGTAGGGGGCAGCTTGGCGCGGGAATTCCATGAAACCTGTGGGTTTACCCATATCGTCTTACTCTTACGCTCTTTATTTTTTTGCTGATGTTCTTGTTATCTGCCAGCGATTCACCTGCCGGTTATCGGCAGCTGCGCGGTTTAACCCGCGCTGACCTGCTCCTGGCGTTGTTGCAGCACTCGCTTGTAGTCCCGAGGCATGACTTTGACGAACTCAGAAACGCTTTGCTCCCAATTCGCCAGCACCTTGGCCGCAACGGCAGATTCGGTGAAGGCCAAATGGTTTTCGATCAGCGTTTTCAGTTCGACGAGGTCCGCATCGGTCTCTACCGGGTCTAGATCCACCATCTCTGCATTGCAGTTGGCGCTAAAGCGCTGCTGCGGATCCCATACATAGGCGATGCCGCCGCTCATGCCTGCGGCGAAGTTACGTCCAGTCGTACCCAAAATTACGACTCTGCCGCCGGTCATGTATTCGCAGCCGTGGTCGCCCACGCCTTCCACAACCGCGCTGGCGCCGCTGTTACGAACACAAAAACGCTCTGCCGCAATGCCGCGGAAATAGGCCTCACCGGATGTGGCGCCATAGAGAGCCACGTTACCCAGCAGAATATTGTCTTCGGCCGCGAAGCGACTGTTCTTGGGTGGGTAGACAATGACGCGCCCCCCCGACAATCCCTTGCCGACAAAATCGTTGGCGTCACCTTCCACTTCCAGCGTTACGCCTTTGGCGAGGAAACATCCCAGGCTCTGGCCCGCACTGCCGTTGAGCTTAAAGTGCAAGGTGCCTTCGGGAAGCATCTGTGGGCCAACCCGGTTAATGATCTGATTCGACAGCATGGCGCCAACCACACGGTTGGTGTTGATGATGGGCAGTTCTGCCCGAACCTGTTCACCCCGCGCCAGCGCAGGCTCTGCCAGTTCAATCAGCTGGTTGTCCAGGGCACGGTCCAACTGGTGATCTTGATCATGAATGGCATAGCTACCCAGGAATTCGTCGGGAATTTCTGGTTGCGCCAAAATCGCTGTTAAGTCGATACCGGCGGATTTCCAGTGGGCTACGGCACTGTCCGTTTTCAGCAGGTCCGCCCGACCGATCATTTCGTTGACGGTGCGCAAGCCCAATGACGCCATGATTTGGCGCAATTCTTTCGCAACCATGAACAGGTAGTTAACTACGTGTTCCGGTTCGCCGTTGAACTTTTTGCGCAGCTCAGGGTCTTGGGTGGCAATCCCTACTGGGCAAGTGTTCAGATGGCATTTGCGCATCATGATGCAGCCCAAGGCGATCAGTGGGGCGGTAGCAAAGCCATACTCTTCAGCGCCTAACAACGCAGCGATGGCTACGTCCCGACCGGTTTTGATTTGGCCGTCCGTTTGCAACACCACGCGTGATCGCAGGTTGTTCATCACCAGCGTTTGGTGGGTCTCTGCAATGCCAAGCTCCCAGGGTACGCCCGCGTGCTTGATAGAGGTCAGCGGTGAGGCTCCGGTGCCGCCGGAATCACCGGCGATGACGATATGATCTGCCCGCGCCTTGGTAACCCCGGCTGCAACAGTGCCTACACCAATTTCGGCACCCAGCTTGACGCTGATGCGCGCTTTTGGATTAGCGTTCTTCAAGTCGTGAATCAGCTGAGCCATGTCCTCGATAGAGTAGATATCGTGGTGGGGTGGCGGGCTGATCAGGCCCACTCCCGGTGTGGAGTGGCGCAGGCTGGCAATGTAGTCATCGACCTTGCCGCCGGGCAGTTCGCCGCCTTCGCCGGGCTTCGCGCCTTGAATGATCTTGATCTGCAACTCGTCTGCGTTGCTCAAGTAATTAATGGTGACGCCAAAGCGACCGCTGGCAACCTGCTTGATCGCTGAACGCTTAGAGTCGCCATTGTCCATGGGGATAAATCGCTTCGCGTCCTCGCCACCTTCACCGGTGTTGGACTTGCCGCCCATTCGGTTCATGGCAATGGCCAAGGATTCGTGGGCTTCGGCGCTGATGGAGCCAAAGCTCATGGCGCCGGTGGCGAAGCGTTTGACGATTTCGCTAGCAGGCTCAACCTCATCCAGATCAATGCTATTGGCTGGATAGTTAAAGTCCAGGAGGCCGCGCAAGGTTGCCTTGCGGGTATTGTCCTCGTTGACTTGCTTGGCGAAGGACCAATAAGCGTCTTCGCTGTTGGTGCGTGCGGCGGCCTGTAGGGCGGCCACGGACTTGGGGTCCCACATATGGGTATCGCCGTTACGGCGCCAGTGGAAGTCCCCTGGGTTGGGTAGCACGCTGACCGCTGACTGCTCGCGCTGAGGATAGCCAATGGCGTGTCGCCGCTGCATTTCTTCAGCGAGCACGTTCATCGATACCCCTTCCACTCGGCTGGCAGTGCCGATAAAGGACTGTTGAATTACGTCGGCGGCTAGGCCCACAGCCTCAAAAATCTGTGCACCTTTATATGACTGGAGTGTGGAAATACCCATCTTGGCCATGACCTTGAGCATGCCCTTGGCCACCGCTTTCTTATAGTTACGAACCACATCTTCTGGGGTCGTCACATCGCTGACGCCGTCAAACGCGCCTTTTTCTTGGGCGTCCCAAAGGGCTTCAAAGGCCAGGTAGGGGTTAATCGCGTCGGCGCCATAACCCACCAACAAGCAATGGTGATGAACTTCTCGGGCCTCGCCAGTTTCAACGATCAGTCCGATTTGGCTGCGCTCGGCTTTGCTGACCAGGGCGTGATGCACACTGCCCACGGCCAATAAGGAACTCATGGCAACTCGATCCGTGCCTAACGCGCGGTCGCTCAGCACGATCAAGCTGTAGCCATCGGCAATGGCTTGGCTGGCTTCGCTGTTGATGCGCGATAACGCCTCTTTGAGTCCTGCCTCCCCAGAGTTGGCTGGGTAGGTGATATCGATGGTGGCGGTTCGCCAGCCACGATGATCCATGGCGCAAATGGATGCCAGCTCATCGTTGGTGAGAATTGGATGGGGTGCACGCAAACGATGGGCATTCTTGGCTTCGGTTTGCAGCAGGTTTTGTTCCGGCCCGATATAGCACTCCAGTGCCATAATCACTTCTTCTCGGATCGAGTCGATAGGCGGGTTCGTCACCTGGGCGAAACGCTGCTTAAAGTAGTCGTAGAGCATGCGCGGCTTGTCGGACATAACCGCCAAAGCGGCGTCGTTACCCATGGATCCCAGGGGGTCGCGCAACTCTTTGATCATGGGCAGCAGCATGAACTGCATGGTTTCTTGGGTGTAGCCAAAGGCCTGCATGCGCGGTGTCAGCGTGACATGGTTTAAAGCTTTGCCAGGCACCTGAGCCAGGTCTGTCATTTCAATGCGCTGTTCACGCACCCACTTTTCGTAGGGGCGGCGGCTGGCCAAGTCGGTCTTGAGCTCTTCGTCTGGGATCATTCGTCCCTGCTCAAAATCGATCAGGAAAATACGACCCGGTTGCAGGCGCCCTTTTTCGACGACCTTGGCAGGGTCCACGGGCACGACGCCCACTTCTGACGCCATGATGCAGATGTCGTCATCGGTAATGTAGTAGCGCGATGGGCGCAGGCCGTTGCGGTCCAAGACCGCGCCAATGCAGGAGCCGTCAGAGAAGGCGATGGAAGCAGGGCCGTCCCAGGGTTCGATAAGGCACGAATGGTATTCGTAGAAGGCTTTTTTCTCGGCAGACATGCCCGTGTGCTGTTGCCAGGCTTCTGGAATCATCATTAGCAGCGCTTCTGGCAGGGATCGGCCAGACATCAGCAAAAATTCCAGCACGTTGTCGAAGGTGCCAGAGTCTGAGCAATCGGGCTCTACGATGGGGAAGAGCTTCTTAATGTCCTCACCAAAATACTCCGAGGCCACGGTGCCTTCCCGGGCATTCATGGCATTGATGTTACCCAGCAGGGTGTTGATTTCGCCGTTGTGACTCATGAAACGGCTGGGCTGAGCGCGATCCCAAGACGGGAACGTATTGGTGCTAAACCGCGAGTGCACCATGGCCATGTGACTTTCGTAGCCGGGATTGGTCAGGTCTTGGTAGAAAGGAAACAGCTGGTCAGGCGTCAGCATGCCTTTATAGATAATGACGTTGGTAGACAGCGAGCACATGTAGAACAGGTGAGCCTGTTCCACCGATTCGTCAGCCCGGACCAGATGGGCGCTGTGTTTACGAATGGTGTAAAGCTTGCGCTCAAAGGATTCGTTTTCCATGCCACCGATAGCACCCTTGCCGACGAAGAGCTGCTCAAAGGCAGGCATGGCTGCGCGTGCAGCTTTTCCTACGTCCGCTGTGTCGGGGTTGGTAGGCAAGTCTCGCCAGCCAATCAGGGTTTGGCCGGCGTCTTCTATGGCTTGTTCGATGATGCCTTTACAGGTGGCGCGTTGAGCGGGGTCGGTGGGTAAAAAGATATTGCCGACGCCGTATTCACCGGGGTTGGGCAGGCTGCGGCCGAATAACTCTTGAGCCAGGCCGTCGAAGAACTGGTGTGGCATACCGGTCATGACGCCAGCGCCATCGCCGGTATTTTTTTCATAGCCTACGCCGCCGCGATGCTCCATGCAGCAGTTCATGGCATAGGCATCTTGCAGAATTTTGTGGCTGGGACGACCTTTAATGTCGCAGACAAACCCAACGCCACAACCGTCTTTTTCGTTGTTGGGGTCGTACAGCCCGCGCTTTTGAGGGAAGTTTCCGTTAAATGTCAGCGTCATAAATGGTCTCAGTTAGTCTTGGTCGGAACTTTTTTCAGTTCCGACACGCCCCGGAGTCGGCTCACCAATCAGGGCAACGTCAGGCCGCTGGGGGGTGGAAAGCTTCGCACACCGATTCGAGGGGGCACGGTGCCTTGACTGCACGAAAAATGAGCAATCAGGGCGCATAATTACAATTTGGTTTGACAGATGCCGTTAATACAGATGATCTGTCTATCAGCGTCGATTGGGGGTATTCCAACCGGCCGGCAACATTCTCAAAAATGTATTGTGGAATCAAGCCTGTGATGGCTTTTGTCGAAGGAACGATAGGGCTGGTTTCGCCTGCAATGGCGTCCTTTTAGGGGTGCAAAACCAAGGAATTTCATGAATGCGCAGTGGTCACCGCCTTGGCGGCAGTATGAAAACGCGGTAGTGCACGTCGTGTTACTGGGCGCTAGCCCCAGCGGTCCTCGAGTTTGTTTGCAGCAGCGTCAGCGCACTCAGGTCATGGCTGGGGTCTGGGCCTATCCCGGCGGCGGCATTCTGCCCGGCGAAACCCCGGTTCTGGCGGCTTGCAGAGAGCTTGAGGAAGAAATCGGGGTGCGCCCCCAGCAGTTGCGCCTGGTGGCGGGACTGACCTTTGATGCTGGTGCCCAGTATGGCCACGGCATCAATTTTGTGTACTTGTGCCACCGCTGGCAGGGCCTGCCCCAGTGCCGGGAACCCCACCTCCATGGGCCGCCTCAGTTTTTTCCGCTTCATGATTTGCCCCAGCCTCATCCTGCTTGGGTGAGAGCCGTCGCCCAGATCATTGGGGTCGACCAGCCGGCTCGGTTCCAGCATTTTTCTGGCTGATTTGTCATTTTTACCTGCTGGCTGCTGCGCCCTGGCCATTTCCTTGCGGCAATTTTGTATCAGACCCCTTAGAATGCGCGGTCCTTAAATCCACTTGTTTAATCGTTGAGAGAATAAAGATGAAAGATCCAGTACGCGTAACCATCACCGGTGCGGCAGGCCAAATCGGCTATGCACTGCTTTTCCGGGTGGCTTCCGGTGCCATGTTGGGCAAAGACCAGCCAGTGATCCTGCAATTGCTGGAGATCACGCCTGCGCTGGATGCGGTTAAGGGCGTCGTGATGGAGCTTGATGATTGTGCGTTCCCGCTACTGCAGGACATCATTTATACCGATGATGCCAACGTGGCCTTTAAAGATGCGGATTATGCGTTGCTGGTCGGGTCCCGCCCTCGTGGTCCGGGCATGGAACGCAAGGATCTGCTGGAAGCCAATGCCGCGATTTTTTCTGCCCAAGGCAAGGCCCTAAACGACAACGCTTCCCGCAACGTGAAAGTGTTGGTCGTAGGCAACCCGGCCAACACCAACGCGCTGATTGCGCAACGCAACGCACCCGATTTGGATCCTCGTAACTTTACCGCCATGACCCGACTGGACCACAACCGAGCCATGGCGCAACTGGCTGCTAAAGCCGGTAAGCACGTATCGGACGTAAAAGGTCTGTGCATTTGGGGTAACCACTCGGCCACCCAATACCCAGACATCCACCGCGCCACGGTGGCTGGTGAGCAAGCCATGTCACTGATCGACATGGACTGGTACACCGGTGACTTCATTCCAACGGTACAGCAGCGTGGTGCGGCCATCATCGAAGCCCGTGGTGCATCCAGTGCGGCATCTGCGGCCAATGCAGCCATCGATCACATGCGTGATTGGGCGCTGGGCAGCGACACGGTGCTGTCCATGGGCGTGTACAGCGACGGCAGTTATGGCATCGCCGAAGGTTTGATCTATTCCTTCCCGGTAACCTGCAGCGGTGGCGACTGGAGCATTGTCCAAGGTGTGGAGGTCAACGCCTTCAGCCAAGAAAAGATGTCGGCTACTGAAACGGAGCTTGCCGAAGAGCGGGACGCAGTGGCGCACTTGTTGCCCTAGGTTTTTGCCTGCTCTTACATACAAAGGGTCGCCGCGGCGACCCTTTTTGTTTTGCTCTCACAATCTGCGATGATCGAAGACCATTTACAGTGCGAGATTGTCGTGTCCCAAGCATCTTCCGTTCGTCCCTTCTCCCTTAACATCGACCAACAGGTGTTGGACGATTTGGCCCAGCGTTTGGCGATGACGCGATGGCCAGATCGCGAGACGCCGACGGATTGGAGTCAGGGCTTGCCGCTGGATTATGCCAAGCAGTTGGCCACCTATTGGCAGCAGGATTACCACTGGCGCGATCGCGAGGCCTACTTCAATCAATTCCCCCAATTCATGACCGAGTTAGATGGACTGGATATCCACTTCATTCATCTGCAAAGCCCTGAGGCGAATGCCAGGCCCTTGCTAATGACCCATGGTTGGCCCGGGTCAGTGGTGGAATTTCATAAGGTACTGGGTCCATTGGTGGATCCGGTGGCTCACGGCGGCAAGCCTGAAGATGCGTTTCATGTGGTTTGTCCCTCTTTGCCGGGTTATGGCTTTTCTGCCAAGCCAGATGCGACCGGGTGGGGTGTAGAGAAGATCGCCAAAGCTTGGGACACCCTAATGCAGCGCTTGGGGTACTCACGCTATTTCGCTCAGGGGGGCGATTGGGGATCGGCGGTCACCACGGCGATTGGGCTGCAAAACTTGGGGCAGTGTGCGGGCATTCACGTCAACATGCCCAATGCCAGAGCAACCAAAGAAGCGCTGGCTGCGCCCACAGAACGAGACAAGGTGGCCTTGGAAGGTGCGCGTTATTACCAGCAGTGGGGGGCAGGTTACTCCTCTCAGCAAAGCACGCGGCCGCAAACCTTAGGCTATTCGTTGGTGGATTCCCCAATGGGACAAGCGGCCTGGATTATTGAGAAATTCTACGAGTGGACGGATTGCGACGGGCATCCAGAGAATGCGCTAAGCCGCCAAGAGCTGTTAGACAACGTCATGTTCTATTGGCTGCCGGGCACCGGTGCGTCGTCGGCGCGCCTGTACTGGGAGAGTTTTGGCACGGCCTTTAGTGGGGTTGCCGATCAACAAGTCAAAATCCCAACAGGCTGCAGCATCTTTCCTAAAGAAATTGTGGCCACGCCTCGCAGCTGGGCAGAGCGGCGTTATCCAAACATTGTGTATTGGAATGAGCTGGATAAGGGCGGCCATTTTGCCGCCTTTGAACAGCCAGAGCTGTTTGTCCAGGAGCTGCGGCGTTGTTTTAGTCAGATGTCGCTATAGCGAAGACTCGGGTCGCCGGTGATCTCACTGGCCTTTGAATTGCGGGGTGCGTTTTTCGCCGAAGGCCTTGCGCCCCTCAGCACCGTCCTCGCTGAACTTAATGCCCAGTAGTTGGTCTCGAGCAATAGCACCAGCCTCCGCAGGGCTTTTGTTCAGTGTTGCCAGGCTGAATTCCTTCAGACCTTGCACTACCAGTGGTGCTGAGTTCGCCAAAATTCGCGCCCAGGCCTGTGCGTGAGCCTCTTCCTCGCCGGTAGGCACGACCTTATTTACCATGCCAGCAGCCAGTGCTCGCTCGGCATCGAAGTCTTCGCCTAGCAACATGAATTCCATGGCGATCTTGTGAGGAATCCTAGCCACAGCGCTGGCAATTAAGCCGCCAGTAAAACCCAGCTGCGCCTCGGGATACTTGAACTTCGTGTTTTCTGCCGCCACCACTAAGTCACACATTTGCACGATGATGTAGGAACCGCCAATGCACCAACCCTTGACGGCAGCGATGACCGGTTTGGTGGTGATTGCGCCAATGCTGGGTACCCCTTGCCACATTTCTTTAGGGGCGTCTTTCACGTCGGCGCCAACAGAAAATGCCCGGTCTCCTGCGGCGGTCAACACCGCTACCCGATCATCGCTGGATTCCAATCGCTGCCATGCAGCTTGCAGCGCCAGAATGACCTCCTCGTTCAAGGCGTTCATACGATCTGGACGATTGATGGTGATGGTGGCGACCAAATCCTTGGACGTGTAGGTGACGAGGTCAGTCATATGCGGCTCCTGTTAACGGACAACGGATAGTATTCGTGGTTTGACTCGGCAGCTTCTTTTTAGTGGCCCATGATGGACGACCAGGTCTCTAGGTCATTAATGCGTAAATAGAGATTGGTTTTCTTAGTTTCACCCATGGTGGCATTGGGCACGTGACCATAGTTATGACCAGGCAGTAATAGCGTGTCATCGGGCAAGCTGCACAGCTTGCACATGCTGTGGTACATGTCTTCAGAGTTGGAGCCGGGTAAATCGACCCTACCGCAGCCGCTAATAAATAGAGTGTCGCCACTGATTAGCGTGTTTTTCACTTTGAAGCACTGGCTGCCAGGGGTGTGTCCGGGGGTGTGCAGGAACTCAATTTCGATGTTGCCTACCCGCAAGGTGTCACCGGATTCCACTCGTTTAATGTCCGATTCAGAAACCTCGGTGACTTTTTTAATGCCGTCTGCTTCCAGATTGTGGGCATAGAGTTTGACCGGATTCGTCTCCAGCAGTTTGGCGTAGCCCTCCACTTGATTGCCGCTGAATGACCCGCCGACATGATCCGGGTGGTAATGGGTGGCTAGTGCCGCCGTCAGCTTGTAGTCCTTTTCGTTGATGTGATTGACCAGGGAGTCGATGTCCCAAGCCGGATCAACCAAGACCACTTCTCGAGTGCTACGGCAACCAACCAGATAGGTGTAGTTCTGCATTGGCCCGATTTCGATCTGTTCAATAATCAGATCAGAAGGTTCTTCCCAGACGGCCTCGCTCATGTGCTCTGCTCCTATGCCGGTATTTGTGCCGGTATTTGTGCCGGTATTTGTGCCGGTGTTTATGCCGATGTTTGTGAATACGACCAAACCTTAATGAAAATGCGCGGTCGAGTAAAAACATCCGTTGAGCATGGTTTCGCCTCCGCCGGTCGGTTACTTCCGCCCGGGCTCTGCGTGTTTAGGGCCCTTTCGCTATAGTCCGGACATGAATGCTTCACATCCTGCCTATCGGGTTCGTTGGCAACGCTTGACGTTAGCCACTCAGCGCCAGAGTCGCCTGACCTTGGCGCTGCTGCAGCAAACCCCACTGACACTGTCGCAGATAGCCGCTCATGCTGGATTCTCAAGAATTGAGGAGCTACGCAGACACTGCCAAGAAATCCACGGCTGCAATCCCAGCCAACTACGCCAGCAATCTGAGGTACCCCGGACTGAGTCCAACAGCGTCACGGTAACCCTGCCAATTAAGGGGCCATACTGCCGGGAATGGGTGTTTGATTATCTGCGCGCCCGAGCTCTGTCGGGGATTGAGGACGTGTCAGCGTATGAGTACCGACGCCGGGTCTCTGCTGCTGGAATGACTCCTGTTTGGGTGCGGGTCAGCCCGGCGAGGACCGGGCTGAAAGCTCAGTTGCCTTTGCAGTTGGGGCCAGCGCATCTCTGGTTAGCACGGGTCACGCGTCTGTTTGATCTAAACGCGGACAGCCGAGTCATTGATGATGCGCTGGCGGCCACAGCCCCGATCTTGAGGGCAAGTGTGGAGCAGGCCCCCGGGCTGCGTGTTCCTGGTGCTTGGGATGGGTTTGAGACCACCGTCAGGGCGGTGTTGGGTCAGCAGGTCAGTGTGGTTAGGGGTACGGAATTAGCCAATCGAATGATTGAGCGATATGGCGGTGGCGATTTTCCCACGCCGGCCCAGTTGGAAACTCGAGACATTGCGGAACTGGGCATGCCCGGCAACCGGGGCAAAGCCATCTCCACCATTGCCAGCTGGGTGGGTGGTCAGGATATTGAACTGCCGGAAGGGGAAGAAACAGAGGCCTTTGTGGGGCAGATCGGTGAGATCAAAGGTATCGGTCCCTGGACACAAAATTACTTGCGGTTACGCGTGGTTAAAGACGTAGACGCATTTCCAGATAACGACTGGGTGGTGCTCAAGCAACTCGAAACGACCCCTGCCCAGGCTCGCGCCCAGGCCCAACATTGGCGGCCTTGGCGGGCTTATGCGCTGATGCATATCTGGCGTCAGGCCGGTCTGGCGCGCCGCCAAAAAGCCGCCGCGCGTTCCGCTTGAAGTGGGCGCTTACAAACCCCTTAAGTCACGAACGAAATAGAAAGAGGAGCAGTACATGAGCATTTGTTACACGACTATTGCGAGCCCTATTGGCCCCTTGATGATCACCGCAGACTCAGCGGGCTTGACCGGTCTGTATTTTTCTCAGGGTAAAAAGTCCAAGCAACGACCAGACCCTTCTTGGCGTGAGGACAGTTCGCCGTTCCAGCAGGCGGCGAATCAACTGGAGGAGTATTTTGCCGGTCAGCGGCAACAATTTGATTTGCCGCTTCATCTGCAAACTTCGCCTTTTCAACAGCGGGTGCTGGCGGCGTTACAGGCCATCCCCTTTGGTGAGACTCGCACTTACAAACAAATCGCTGAGGCTATTGGCTCGCCTAAGGCCATGCGGGCGGTTGGCATGGCCAATGGCAACAATCCGCTGGCGATTTTTATTCCTTGTCATCGCGTTGTGGGAAGCGATGGGTCGTTGACCGGGTTTGGTGGTGGGCTGGAGGCTAAGCGTTATTTGTTGGCCCTAGAGGGCGCGATTTAGCCTCAAGTAACCACATGGATACTTAAGTTTGTGAGCGCGCGTTTGTTGCTCAATAAGTAACTATATGGTTATATCGATTCATGCGTAACCCCTCGCAAACTCGACGGCGGCTGTTGGAGGCGGCATCAGCGCAAATGGCGCTGACCGGTGCCGGCGGTGTGCGCGTGGATACCCTGGCAGCCAAGGCGGGTATCAACAAACGCATGATCTATCACTACTTTGGTAGTAAGGAGGGTGTCTGCGCCGGGGCTCTGGAGTGGCAGCTGCGCTACTTGGAATCCTTCGCCTCCCAGCAACGTTCTGAAGGTCTTGTGGGACGAATTCGTCCTCTGCGGTCCTTGCTTAAATCCCAATTGCCTAGCGCGGATGTACACACTGATAGTGAGGCTGTATTTGCAGCTGATACGGCGGGATCCGCGGAATTGCCGGGGCCGGATGCGTTGTTGCCCCAGGCCGCCATCATTGTGCTGCGCGCTTTGTTGGATTTGCGCAGCGATCCGGAGCAAAACCCTGGCTCATCGGATCTTCAGAACATGCTGAAAACAACGGCTTGGTTATGGCAGTTGGCTTGGGGAGCTGCAGGCTCTCTCGGGTTAGAGTCAGATTCAGGGTCGAGAACCCAGCCTGATCCAGGCAAGCGGCGAGTGAGCCTCAGTCCGGTCATCACCCCTCTTTAATCTTAATCTGCATGCCTAAGCGAGTTTGGTCGCTCATTCGGTGCTATAGCGAATCCCTGTGATCTCGTAGCGTGTGGCCTCGGGTTCCGCTTCGAAGCTTAAAACTCGACTGCTTTTGGTGGTTTGAAAAATGGCGATCTCATCTTCAACAGCTTTACCCAGCAACACCTTAGCCATGGGCGAATCGATACTGATGTAGGCCGGGTCTTGATCGATTTCATCCGGGCCAACGATGCGGTAGCGGTAGCTCTGGTCAGTTTCGCAGTGACGCAGTTCCACCCAAGCACCGAAATAAATTTTGCTGGTGTCGCTGGGCAGTCGATCGACCACCTGCATGGTGCTAATGCGCTTGTCCAGATACCGAATACGCCGGTCGATTTCGCCGAGCTGACGTTTGCCGTAGATGTAGTCGGCGTTTTCGGACCGATCTCCCAAGGCTGCCGCCGCTGCAACGCGGGCGGTGACCTCCGGGCGTTTTTCCTTCCACAGGTAGTTGAGTTCCTGCTGCAGACGCGCGAAACCCTCAGCGGTAATGATGGCCGCCTTTGGTGCCTCGGGTGGTCGATAACGTCCCATCGGGCAAGGGTACCGGATGCCCCAGGCCAGCGGCCAGAGTTTGTCGGGGTTCTGCTAAGCCGTCGAAACATAAGTGCGTGTCCCGAATCTCCTGCTTAGATACAATTCGCCGCCTTGGGGTTTCCGGGAGCCAACGGTGACGGCAATGGATCAAATTCAAATAACGAAAGCAGCGGGCGCCTTGGGTGGCTATGTCAGCGGCGTGTCCTTAGCAGACGTAGCCACCAGCGATGCTGTCTATCAACGGGTGCGCCAATTGTTGGTCGAGCATGAGGTGCTGTTCTTCCGCGATCAGGAACGAACGCCGGAGGTTTATGCAGCGTTTGCCAAGAGCTTCGGAACGGTGCTTGGTCATCCAGCCTATACCACTGTGGCTCAGGCCCCAGACGTACAGATTTTGGAAAGCACGCCTGAAAACCCCTCCAAGATTGAAGTCTGGCATTCAGACATGACGTTCATGGAGCACCCGCCCAGTTTTACCTTGCTCCAAGGCCAAATTATTCCGGCCTTTGGCGGCGACACATTGTGGGCTAGCGCGACCACAGCCTTCGACACTTTGTCGCCCCAGATGCAACAATTCCTAGAGCCGTTGATGGCGGTGAATGACTTTCGTCACGGCTTTCGTGAAAGCCTGGCGGAACCCGGTGGCCCAGAACGTTTGGCCCCGGCCATTGCAGAAAACCCGCCAGTTGCCCATCCACTGATTCGCACGCACCCTGAGACTGGTCGGAAGGCGATATACGTGAATGCGCTGTTCACCACGCACATTGTCGGCTTGCCTGCCAAGGAGAGTGAGGCGCTGCTGGCCTTCTTATATCGTCACGTGGTGACTGAAGAGCATACCGTGCGACTGTCCTGGCAGCCCGGCACCGTCGCCATTTGGGATAACCGTTCCACCCAGCACAAGCCGGTAAACGACTTCTTCCCTCAGCATCGATTGATGCATCGAGTAACCCTGACCGGTGACCGTCCGGTTTAGTAGGAGCGCAGTATGGGTAAATTGTCAGCCTTGTTTCTGGCCAGTTTGTTGGGTTGGCTGGCGTTTTCTAGCGCTACTCAAGCCGCCAGTCAAAATCAGCCGCAAATAACCCTGCTAGCCGCTAGCGCTCCCGCAACCGCTCGAGCAGCCGAAGCAGCGGCGTTGGATGTGATGTATGCCTTTATGCGGGCTTTTAACAGCCGTGACCCCGGCGCCTTTGCAGATACCCTGTTATTTCCCCATGTCCGCATAGCCGGGGGAAGTGTGACGGTGTCGCCCACTCGAGAAACCTTCATCCAGGCCATGGATTTTTCTGCCTTTGCCCAACGTTTTGATTGGGCCTACAGCCAGTGGGACAGCATCGAGACGATCCAAGCCGACGAAGGCAAAGTGCACTTTGCTGTGACATTCACCCGCTTCAACAATGATGGTCAGGCAAACGCCACCTTTCGCTCCCTCTATATTTTGCAGTCCGGCGCTGACGGCTGGGGTATACGAGCCCGTTCCAGTTTCGCACCCTAGCAGTACAGGAGTTGCTATCGTGAGCCAGCCCTTGGCCAGTGTTGATGAGTATTTGGCCGCGGCAGGTTCCCTGGATAAGGCCCTGCTGCCGCTGGGGTTTTTGTTGGCTTTTTGCGCTCAGCATCGGCTTTTGAGTCAAGACTTTGTCGGCGGCTATGCCGAGCAACTGTCTGCGGTGCGCTTGCAGGAAGGCCGGGTGACTACGCTTTTTGCTGCTCATGGGGCCAGCCTCTACGAGTCAGACTTCAACGCCGCCGGCATCACCTTCCTTCGCAACTGTTTGCCCCAACTGTCCGCGGATTTTGCCCAAACCTTTGGTCAGGATTGTTACGACATCGAGGATAATTGGGTTAATTACCAGCAATTGGCCAATGTGTTGGTGCGCCGTCTGATGGGCTCGCCCAAACACTCCAAACAATCCGGCGGCTTGTGGGCGTCTGTTCAGGAAGGGCTGAAAAAGCTGTGGCGTTAGCGCTGCGCGATTACGAGGTGTTTCGCGGCGACCCGGAAGCGTTGCCCCCAGCGATGCTGCAGTGTTTCCAGACCTTGAGCCCTCAACCCCAAGTGCTTCGGGTCGCTAAGCTGCAGGAGCAAATCATTGGTTGTTACGCCATGTCTATGCCAAGCGGCGGCAGTTCAGACTATCGGTTAGCCATGGTCAGCGTCGTCGAAGAATTTCGTCGCAATGGGGTGGGTCGTTGGCTGGTGGGTCACGCCATCGGCGTCGCCGAAAGTCGCGGCGGACGCGAGCTGTTAGCATCGCTGCCGGGGCCCGAAGCGTTTTTCCGCGGCTTGGGTTTTGCCGGTGGCTCTGGGCAGTTTCGTTTTGCCATGATTCCCGAATGATGGCCTGTTAATTTTTGGTTTATGGTTGCTAGACCCGAGGTGCCGCTGGGATTAGTCTGAAACGACGACCAATGATCAGGGGTGGTCCATGCAGAACAATATCAACATCACCTTCCAGGAGGTTCCGCGCTTCGCCACCGGTGACCCCGCCGCCACGTTGTACCTAGAAGAGCACGGCTACGTCATTTTTGCTCAGACCTTGAGCGAGGCGGAAGCGAATACGGCCTTGGGCCTGCTTTGGGATTATCTGGAAGGTCTGGGAACCGGAATTCATCGCCACGAGCGTGAGACCTGGGGGGACGATCGTTGGCCTACCGCGGTTCATGGTGGCATCTTGCCAAGCTACGGCATTGGCCACAGCGCAGCTCAGTGGTTTATTCGTGATGTCCCCAACGTCAAAGCGGGTTTTGCGCAGATTTGGGACGACGATGACTTACTGGTCAGTTTTGATGGGGTCACCCTTTGGCGCCCGTGGACCTATAAGCCGTCTTGGAAGACCAATGCGGGCAATAGCTGGCTGCATATTGACCAACATCCCATTGGACGTCCGGGCAAGCACTGTGTGCAGGGATTGGTCAATCTGCTACCTACCTCGCCGGAAACCGGCGGAAACGTGGTTATTCCCGGCAGCCATCGATTGTTTGAAAAAATACCGGAGCAATACGCCGAGCGTCTGGCGCGTATACATCCCAGTATCGATCATTTTAGATTTCCCAATGACGACGAAAATCTGGTGCAGAACCAACCCATCATGTGCCACATGGAGGCGGGGGATATGCTGTTGTGGGATTCACGAACCATTCATTGCAGTGCACCGAGTTTGGTTAGGCCGACTCAAGACGATGCCTTGCTTCGGGCGGCCAGTCTGGTTTGCATGATGCCGAGGTCTAAATCCAATCCAGCAGTAATCGAGCAGCGCAAAGCCGCGGTAGATAACCTTACCTCCACCACAAATTGGTCCGACCGCTTTATTGACGCTGACGCCTTCCCCAACATCCAAGCCGCTCCCTTGCGAGAGTCCTACACTTGGCCGAAGGCGCCCATGCTGAACGACTCTCAGCTGGCCATGGTTGGCTGGACCGAAGAAGAGATCGCCGCTCGGTAGTTTTAGCTAGGAGCGGCGCTGGGTTTTAGTGGGGTTCGTTGTCGGCTCGAGCAGCCCGGCCCAAATAGCCGCCGTGGTGTCGCAGGCCGTAATCTTCCCGAGTCACGCCTTTTTGTTCCAGCAATGCCAACGCCAGGGCGTCGCTGATGGCCAACATCACGGCCATGGACGCACTAGGGGTCAAGCCAAGAGGGCATGGCTCAACAATGGTGCCCATATCCAGAATCAGATCCGAATAGTCGCGTAGCTCAGAATCTAGGTGAGAGGTGACGCCGATGATTTTGTCCACGCCTAAGTGTCGGGACATTTCCAAAATCTCCAGCACCTCGCGGCTTTTACCGCTGGTGGAGAAAGCGATCATGACGTCGTTGTCACCCACCAAACCCAAGTCGCCATGAGCGGCCTCGGCGGGATGGATGAAATCTGCTGGAGTCGCCGTTGAGCACAGGGTAGCGGCAAATTTCTTGGCAATGTGCCCGGCCTTGCCAATACCCGTGGTCAAAATCTTGCCTCGACAGGCCATCATGACCTCTACCGCGCTGACAAAGTCTTGGTTGATCTCAATGGCACTGATGGCCTCTGCCTCGGCTTGCAGCACCGCTTGCATGCGTTCTTTGATATCCAAAACAATATTCCTCAGCTTCTAGGTAAACGCCGCGCAGCTTAACCCATTGATTCAATAAAATGGGCTTAAATGATTGCAGCGGCATAAGCCCCTGCTGGGCCAATGACCTGAGACGTACCGGGATTTGGCGGGGTGAAAGAGAGGCTGGTGCGCTCACAAAATGGCTAAGGTGCAAGCGAGTGCAGCGAGGAGTCAACATGTAACCGGCGGTTATCCGATTTGGCCACGGGTGCGGCTATGGATGCTCGGTAATCGTGAACGTCGTGCCAGGATCGCCAACAATCACCAAACGACAGTTTTGGTAATCGCTGCGAATGTTGTAGCGCATTTGAGGCTCGACCAGAATGCTTAGATACCCCTTGTCACAGTAAAGCTTGCCTTCCGATAGCGCGCCATCGATGTTTGTCAGACTGAAGGCTTGAGCCAGCAGCTTGCGGCGGTAGTTGTGGTGGTTCTGAATGGTTACTTGAGAGCTGAAAGCCTGGCCCGAGTCCTTGAGATCGAGAATCTGCTGAACAGCAGTTTCGTATTTCGCTTGAGATTCCGGATTTTCAGCCTCTCTTTCGATCATCGACGAAGTCTCCAATGCCTCCGCAAGGTGACCGTTGCTTGCTTGAAGCCAAAACAAACTCCGCAGGAGGCGTTGATGCTCCTTGTTTCCAAAGATGGAGAATTTCTCTTCCCAATGTACTGCATTCGCTAGGTGGATCATGGCGATCGCTGGTTGATCAGCGTGTTGGGCGTAGGCGGCTCTAGCCAAATCAAGGTACGCCATTTCATAAAGTCTTTTTGTTTTAAAGTTTTCAAGGAGGCCGAAGTACTTTTGGACAGCGGTATCGTCTTCGCGTGCAACGGCACGCGTGAAATTTCGATAGTGCTGGACAAAAGATCGGTGGGCCCCGCGGTCGATCCCCTCGATAGCAAATCTGATCAAGACCGCAGCTGCGGCATGAATAGCCTCGCCGTCAGCTCTTGCTGGCTGGTATTGGTATTGTTCCGCTGCGCGAATAGCCGCCTTGACGAAAGATTTGTCTCCGCCAAAGCCTGTGACCTCAATTTCGTATGTATTGCCTTGGGGGTCGACCATGAAATTGGTTAGCGCCCAGCCTTCGATGGATTGCTCCCATGCGTTGCGTGGATATCGAGGTTTTGTGAGATTAATGGGATGTGGCGGCACATAGGTGCGGACAGGAACCGTTAGGCTGTTTTCAGTGTTCTCGTTAGATGTCGGCGGAAGGTCTGTGGCATAGGTGTTTGTCACGACGGTTTGGGTCAATAGGCCTAAGAGTACAAGGACCGACGACCGCACTGCCTTTGACAAGGAACTTCTTCGCCATGGATTTTGGGCATTCATAGAGTTCTCCCACTGCTGTTCCTCAGAAAAATTAGAGGGCGGGCTCAGCGCCGGATAGAAAAATCCGACCGACGGAGATGTTTGGCGGATAAAACGTCAGAGAGGTGGTTGTCCTTGGAGAATATAGGCGCAGTGATGTCGCTAGGCTTCAACCGATGTGATGTTTGAGCGCTTGGTTTTCGTGCATGATGGAGTCCATGACAACGATCGCGAACCCTCCCCTGAATTGCCTGCCATGGCCCCGCAGCCTCTCCATACAAGGTGAATCGCTGCCAAGGTCGCTTGCCGCAACGCAAACGGCATTGGAATTCGTAGGCTTTGAGAGTCCCCCGGTGGTTGCCTATGCCGAGCAAATCTTAGGTCGCTACCGGTTGGGCAACATTGTTCTGGAGGTAGAGGGCGCCGAGGAGAGAGCTGCGCCGCAATTGATGATGGATGAGTCCTATCGGTTGGAAGTGACAGCTACCGAGATTCGTCTGCAGGCCGCCGAGAAATGGGGGGCTTTGCGAGGTCTTTCCACCCTCGCTCAATTGGCTCGGCATGATCAAGTTTTGCCTGGGCTGACCATTCAGGACAGTCCGCGCTTTCCTTGGCGCGGTCTACTGCTTGATGTGGCCCGACACTTTTTTCCGCTGACGAGTTTGCTAGCCGTGGTGGATGGCCTAGCGATGCTTAAAATGAACGTGCTGCATCTACATTTGTCTGACGATCAGGGCTTTCGCTTCCCCAGCTCCGGCTATCCCAACCTGGCCAGCGCTCAGCACTACACGGTGGATGAACTTAAGACCCTGGTTGCCTATGCCAGCGATCGTGGCGTACGCGTGGTGCCGGAGCTGGATATGCCCGGCCATGTCACCTCCTGGCTAGTGGCGCATCCTGAATGGGGTGCCGAGGCCTGTGACCCCAGTCAGGGATTCGGCGTGCATAAAGGCTGTTTGAATCCCTTAAACGAATCGGTATACGACGCCCTAGCCACCTTGCTAACCGAATTGGCAGACGTGTTTCCAGATGCCTACGTACATGTGGGTGGAGACGAAGTCAGTCCAGATTGGTGGCTGCGGGACCCGCAAATCACCGACTATTTGCACCAGCGGCAGATGACGACACAAGATCTGCAGAACGAATTTTTGACCCGTGTGTGCAGCTTGGTCCGGGATTTGGGTAAGACCCCTGTGGCTTGGGATGAGGTGCTGCATCCGCACATGCCAGATTGCCTGGTGCAAAACTGGCGCGGAGCAACGACACGGGATCGGGGGTTGGCCCTCAGCAAGCCTGTGCTGGTATCGGCTCCCTACTATTTGGATCTGCACTATCCCGCCGGTGTTCACTACGGTTTTGATCCTGAGGCACCCCAAGCGGACTGGCTAGCTCTGGAAGACGCGCTGCAAGATGATCCGCGCTTGCGTCATGTGGCCAAAGGCATTGAATGGACCAAGCAGTGGCGCCAAGAGGCGGTGGAATTTGCTGGCGCCGTGCAAGTGCTCGGTGGCGAGGCCTGTCTGTGGTCCGAGCTGGTCACTCCCCAAGTATTGCCCACCCGATTGTGGAGTCGCCTGCCCGCTGTTGCAGAGCGCTTGTGGTCTGCGGCAGACGTCATTGACGAAGAGAACATGTATCAGCGGCTGCAGGCCAGTTGGTTAACCCTGCCGGAGGATCCGGAGCTTTTGGCTCAGACCCATTTGCGCGCCATGGGCTATGACCTTGCTCAAATTGAGGTGATCTGTTTGATGGAGCCGGTGAAGTGGTATGGCCGTTTGTTAGGCGAGCAAGCCTTGCGGGCCAGATTGACCGGCAGCGAGATGCCTAGCGCCAGACCCTATCGGTTAGATACGCCACTGGACCGCACCGTGGACTGGCTGCTGCCGGAAAGCCTGTCTGCACGCAGACTTTGTGAACTGGAGCTGGGCGAAAGCTCGGCTAAGGCGGAATACCTGACCGCTCAGTCCGGTGTTAACCAACTACCGGATGATTTGCCCAGAGCAGTAGAGGCGCTGCGTCTGGGGGCATTGGCTCTTCAAGAATATTTGGGTGGCGATCAATCATTGCAGCAAACCATTGCCCGATTAGAGGCTTTAGACGTGCCCTACGGTGAATTCATGGTGGCGCCCTTGGCCCATTGGCGCTGGTCCCTTGCTACGGATAAAGACCACAACGATGGTGGCTGAATCCGAAGCCAAGCGTCGGGCGTTGGCAGCAGCACAAGCTTGGTTTTTGTCCGCGACCATTGAGCCTTTGGGACGGGGTCATATCCATCAGACTTGGCAAGTGTCGGACCAAGCGCAACCGGATCAGCGCTTCGTGCTGCAGCGGATTAATCCCGTGGTTTATGCAGATGTTGAACTCCTCATGGCGCAAACCGAGCAGGTGCTCAACGCGCTGACTAGGGATCCTGAGTTCGCTAACAATTACCAAGTGCCCGTACTGGTGCCGACCGCCCAAGGCCGCCCGTTTGCGCGAATCCCCAGTCAACGTGATGAGGGTGAGGATAGCTGGCGTCTTTGGCGCTTCGTGGAAAACTCCGCCACCTTTGATCCGCCACAAGACCGACGGCAGATTCGCCTGGCGGCTCAAGCGTTTGGAGCTTTCCAGCGAGCGTTATCCGCCGTGTCCGTAGGTCAATTAGATCAGACCATTCCCGGGTTTTTGCATCTGGCGTCCTATTTGAAACAATTCGACAGCGCCCTTGATGGCGCCAGCGCCGAAGAGCTGGCTCAGGCGCAACCTTGGATTGATCTGGCGCAAAGCCACCGCCAGTGGCCTGAACAGTTGAGCATGCCCAATGCCATGATTCATGGGGACTGCAAGATCAACAATGTGCTGTTTGATCGAAGTGGCAAGCGGGTACTGGCGCTGATCGATTTAGACAACAACATGCACGGGCATTGGGCTTGGGATTTTGGCGATATGGTGCGCTCAATCGCCTTCAGCCGCGGCGGGTTTGATCCAGAAGATTATCGTGCCTGTGTCCAAGGTTTTGTTTCGGGTCGCCGACAGCGGCTGGATGCAGACGCGTTGGTGCAAAGTCCAGCGTATCTGGCCTATATGTTAGGCCTGCGGTTTTTGGCGGACCACCTGGTGGGTGATCGCTATTTTGCCGTGCCCCAACATGGCGATAACCTAGAACGTGCAAAGCAACAGTTTGATCTGTTTGCTCAGTTCCAAGAGGCGGCAGACAGCATGGCGGCTATCGCGACCGAGGTTTTGTCAACTAGGTGACTAACGACATGATAAACGTGACGATACCGGCCATGACCAGTACGAATGCAGCGGTCAGTACGACGCCCACAATAATGAAGTGACTTGCCTTGCCCCTGGCAAAATCGCGCTCGCGCTTCTCCTTGGACTGCACACCAATCATGGCGGCCAGGGCGCTGCCAAACATTTGGCCCAGGGTTAGGTGGTCGGTGTTGTCTGACGCTTCTGGGGGTTGTGGTGTTGGCGCACTGTCGTCGGATGGCGTCGTGTTTTGTTCTGACATAGGAGCGCTCTGCAATCAAAGAAGTGAGCGCAATGATAATTGACGAAGGCGAACAATGAAAAAGAGTTTTGAAAATTGGCGTAATAAAGTTGTTTTTTGTCGGCTAAGAAAGTTGCTGCTGACGGTTTTGGTTGGTGGCTGTTTAAGCGCTTGTGTCATGCAAGGACCTGACAACCGACCCTTGCAGTTGCTCAGCGGCAGCGCACCCGTTTATTCCAGCGAGCTGCAAGATCGTGGTGTTCAAGGACAGGTGACCGTCCAATACGACGTCACTGCCCAGGGCGTGGTGACCAACGCACGGGTGATTCGCAGTGATCCGGAAGGGGTGTTTGATGACGCCGCCCTGCAGGCGGTCACCAGTTGGGTGTTCCGACCGCAAATCCGTGACGGGCAAGCCCAAGAGGTTCGGGATATCACCAGCAATCTGACGTTCCAAAAGCTCTGATGGACATGCAGCCCCAGTCCTTTTGCCAGTTGAGGGTTTTTCGCATCAGCATGTCCAATGAGTTGTGCCGTGACTAGAAAGACCTCAATAGGCTATAGCCTGCTGGCCCTGACCGCTGTTGGCCTGTTGAGCGCCTGGGCGTTAGCTCCTTCGGCTGCAGACACCCAGTCAGAGCATATTGGGTTTATGTTGCGGGTCACCGCTAGAGCCGCCTTCGGTTTGTTGTTGCTGGCTTATATCGCGCGACCCTTGCAGCAGCTCACGGGCAGAGCACGATTCCTGCTGGTGCACCGGCGCCATCTGGGGCTGGCTGCGGCGCTGGCTCATACCGTGCATTTTGCCTACGTCAGTGCGTATCTGCTGACGTCTGGGGAACCGCTTTTTTGGCAAACCATTGTGTTTGGCGGCATGGCCTTCGTTTTACTTTGGCTTATGGCCTTGACCAGCAACAACACCGCCCAGCGCCGCATGGGCCGATGGTGGCGACTGCTGCATTTAACCGGCATGCACTATGCTTGGTTGATTTTTATGCAGACGTTTTTGGGCACCGCTGTGGGCACCGGATCACCCTGGGCTTGGGTCATGGTGGCGCTGGGATCCGTAGCCTTGGCCCTGCGCCTGAGGGCTTGGATGGTTCAGCGATTCAAACGCACAGCATAGATTCCAGAAAATTCCCCAGCGCTTGAACCGTCCGCCAACAACACCTGACTGGTGAGCGCAAAGCGGCCCTTGCCCGTGGACTTGAGTTTTTCCATTTCGCTGGCGTGTTCGCCGAAGTGGCTCTGCACCCGAATGTTCTCAGCCACCGGCTTCGCATAATTAATCTGACCGCTAGCGATGACGATGGATGCGTCCAGGTCGTTCAGTTTTAGCTGCAGGTGCATCATGCCCCAGCCGGTCAAAGCCTGAACGGCGTAAAGGCTGCCGGCAAAGGCGGTGCCGTGAACATTGACGTTGGGTTCCAGCGATGCCGAGGTTTCCAGCAATTCGCCATCAAAATGTTGAATCTGCATGGCCATGGCTTTAGAGAGCGGAATTTGCTGGTACCAGATTTGCTGTAACTCTTGGCAAAGCACCTTCTTGTCGAGTGTTTGATCGGTCATGGTGTTCGAGATCCGTAAACTGATAGGGGACTGAGTGATTAGTGTGAATAGGGTTGGCGTGGATGTCTACGAAGTCGTCTTGGAAGGCAGCGATGAGCGTTGCCATCAAGTACCCATGAGCCAAGACGATAACTCCCGCTCCAATTGGTCCTCAACACTATGACCCAGCGTTATCCGGATTTTGTCGCCAGCATGCACGATACCCCGGGCTTTACCGCCCTTAAACGGCAGTGTGGGTGGTGATAGTCAGGTAGCGGCTTTTTCGATAGCCTCAGGGAATCGGTTAGGAGAACACAGATGATTCGTATTTTGCATGCAGCCTCAGGGCTGCTATCAGCGGCCTTACTTTGCACCGCCATTTCGGCCAAGGCGGATTCTTTGGACGACGCCATTGCAGCCCAAGTTGCAGCGGTCAGCGACGCGGTGGTGGCCTGGCGCCGAGACATACACGCAAATCCGGAGCTGTCTAACCGGGAATTCCGCACCTCAGCGTTGGTGGCAGAACATTTGCGCAGTTTGGATATCGACGTACAGACCGGTGTGGCCCATACCGGCGTTGTTGGCGTGCTTAAAGGTGGCAAGCCCGGCCCGGTCATTGCCTTGCGCGCAGATATGGATGGCCTGCCCGTAGTGGAAAAAACGGGCTTGTCCTACGCCTCTCAAGTACGCGGTGAATATCAGGGCAAGGACGTTGGGGTGATGCACGCCTGCGGTCACGACAACCATGTAGCCATCTTAATGGGCGCTGCCCAGGTGTTGGCGTCGGTTCGAGATCAGCTGCCTGGCACGGTTAAATTCATTTTCCAGCCCGCCGAAGAGGGGCCACCTAAGGGCGAAGATGGCGGCGCAAAAATGATGATCGCCGAGGGCGCGCTGAAAAATCCCAGCGTTGACGCCATTGTGGGACTGCACATTTCTCAAGGGGATGAAGTGGGTCGCGCCAGCTATCGCCCGCTAGGATTTATGGCCAGTGCCCAGCGCTTTGATATCGAAATTCAAGGCAGACAAACTCACGGAGCACGGCCTTGGGCTGGTGTGGATCCCATTGTGGTTGGGGCGCAAATCGTCAATGGCCTGCAAACCATCGTCAGCCGTCAAATTGATATTACTCAGCATCCGGTGGTGGTGACGGTGGGTCAATTTGAAGGCGGCGTGCGCAACAACATCGTTCCCGAAACCGCCCGACTCAGCGGCACCATTCGTACCTTTGATCCGGATGTGCGTGCTCAGGTACACGAAAAAATTGAGCGCATCGTCACCCAGGTGGCTCAATCTCAAGGTGCCACGGCGACGGTGGATATCGATCCCGGTGTGCCTGTGACCTACAACCATGCAGGGTTGACGGAGCAGTTGGCGCCCACCCTGCGAGCGGTATATGGCGATGCCCAGGTGAGTCAGCCGGTATTGATTACCGGCGCTGAGGATTTTTCATTTTTTCAGGAACAAGTGCCGGGGTTCTTCTTTTTTATCGGCGGGCGGCCAGCAGATCTGCCAGCAGACCAAGCTATCCCCAATCACTCGCCCTTCTTCTACGTCGATGAAGGAGCGCTACCCCTGGGGGTTCACGCCATGTCGCGCTTAGCCGCTGACTATTTGCGCGAGGGCGCTAACTAGCGTCCTGTTGGGGGCGGCTACAGCCCCCAACATTCGCTGTCGTTGGCGAACAAAATAGGGCCGGCATAATTTTCTTCCATGGCGGCCCGACTCAAACTCTCCCTGCCTCGGGTGCGAGAATTTCGGTGCCCCAGAATCAACATCCGGGCATTGGCTTGCTGGGCTACTCGGCCCAGCTGGGAGGGCCGGGCGTGAAGTTCACGCAGGGTGCCCCGGGAATTCTCTGGAATCGCATGGCTAACGACTAGGGCGTCCGCGTCCTTGGCAAAGGTGGCAACGAGATTTTTGGCATTGTTGAAGTCGCCGGTAATGACGATGACTTGGCCATCAATTTCGATGCGCCAGGCTAACGACGGAATGTCCCCAGAATTCACCGGTATGGCGCTCATCTTGACGTACTCTGTTTGGTAACGAGCCCACCGCTTGGAGCCCTCGGCCGGCACATCCACGGTACGAATGCGGTAACCCAGGCTGGCGCGCGGTTTGATGGCGTTGGCTAAGTAGGGGTAGAGCCCCTGGGCACCAAACAACCGCTGCATAAAATCCCGGGTCGACAAATGGTTTTCTCCATCGCCCGTGGGTCCCAGAACGCTCAGACGCATGGTGCGGGTATCGCTTTGGGCTGCGCTGATATAGGCAGGAAGGTCGCTGCTGTGTTCTGGACTCAGCTGGGTTAGGGCGATGGCTTCGATGGTTTCAAAACTAGCACCGGATTTTTCGAAGCCCAGCTGGGAACCAGAACCGACGTCCACCAGCACTCGGGCATTGTTGTTATGCCAGATCAGATAGCTGGGCGAGGCTTGGCCATCGTTAAGCTCGCCGCTGCCAGCGCCAAGAATTTCAACCCAGACGCCTTCGTCGCCGCAATGCTTGCTGCTGGCCTGAATGGCCCCGGCCCAAAGGCTCAGTAGGACTGCGACGATGAACGAAGTTTGGTTGGTCATGACTGTGCCTCAGGAGTGGTTGGGTTGCTGGTGGGCTGCACTGGGATCTCATCAATTTCTGCCAGCAGTTGTGTGAAGCCCGCTTCGTCGGGCATGCGCCAGTCACCGCGGGGCGACAGGCTAACGCTGCCCACCTTCGGCCCTGGCGGTAGCGTCGTGCGCTTAAATTGCTGGGTCATAAAACGGCGAAAAAACTGGCGCAGCCAATGCCGCACGGTCTCTGCAGGGTACTTGGCGCTAAAGCTGGTGCAGGCCAAATGAAAAATTTTGCTTGGCGATGAGCCATGGCGCAGCCAGTGGTAAAGAAAGAAGTCGTGGAGCTCGTAGGGCCCCACCAGGTCTTCGGTGCGCTGGCTAATGTGATCGTCTTGGGGAGGAATCAACTCGGGGCTGATGGGCGTATCCAATACGTCTTGCAACACGGCGGTGAGTTCGGGCTGGGCTCTGTGTTGGCTGTACCATCGCAGCAAATACGCCATCAGGGTTTTCGGTATGCTGGCGTTGACGTTGTAGTTCGCCATTTGATCGGCATTGTAGGTCGCCCAGCCCAGTGCGAGCTCACTCAGATCGCCGGTGCCTACGACAATCCCCTGCACCTTGTTCGCGTAGTTAAAGAGGATTTGGGTGCGCTCTCTGGCCTGAGCGTTTTCAAACACCACATCGTGGTCACCATCGTGCTCTAGATCCGACAGGTGCTGAGCGACGGCGGCATTAATGTCCACTTCCTGCAGAGAAACGCCAGTGCTTTGCGCCAGCCGATGGGCATTGCGCAGTGTGCCTTGGGTGGTGCCCGGTCCCGGCATTGTCAGCGCATGTAGGTGAGTCGGCGGTAGGGATAGTTTGGCGAGGGCATCGTTAGCCACCAAAAACGCCAGGGTGGAATCCAAGCCCCCGGACAGGCCAATGACCAATTGTTCGCAGTTTGCTGCCAGCATGCGGCGCGCCAATCCAGTGGCCTGGATCTGCAATATTTCCTGAGCCCGCGCGGCAAATTCATGTTCGTCCTCGGGCACAAAGGGCTGACTGGAAAACCTGCGAGTGAGTTGAGTCAGGGGGGCAGGCGTAAAATCTACCGATACTTTGCGGTAAGGACGCGGCCTAGGCATTTGCGCAAAGGTGCTGTTCAGTCCGCGGTCGTGGGCAATGCGCTGTAAATCGATGTCGCCAATCAGGGTTTGCTCGGAAAGCTCGAAGCGCGAGCTTTCGGCCAGCAACTGACCCGTTTCTGCGATCAACCCGTGGCCGCCAAATACCACGTCCTTGGTGGATTCCAACGCGCCTGCACTGGCATAGACATAGCCGCAAAAGTTGCTCGCACTGGTCATGGTTACTAAGTTGCGGCGATAGTCGGCTTTGCTGATCAGTTCGTTACTGGCAGACAAATTACAAACGATATCGGCGCCCGCCAGAGCTGCGTGTGTGCCGGGGCTGATGGGGGCCCATAAATCCTCGCAGATTTCCGCGCCGATCCAGCAATTCCCCAGCCCAAATAGCTGGTCCACCCGGATGTGAAAGGTGCCCAAGGTTGGGTCCACCACGGTTTCATTGATGTTGCTGCCCCCGACAAACCAGCGTTGTTCGTAGTACTCGCTGTAATTCGGCAAAAAAGATTTGGGAATCATTCCCACAACCCGCCCAGCGCTAATGGCGACGGCACAGTTCAGCAAGCGCCCATCGTCTAGCTTCCAGGGCGCACCGACGAACATGAGCGGGAGCTTGCTCTGACATAGCGCGTTGATTGCGCTTCGGGTCTGATTCAGCAGCGCATCGGAAAAAAACAAATCCTCGGCGGAGTAGCCGGTCAAGCAAAGCTCTGGGAATACCGCCAGGCTCACATTGGCCTGGGTCAGTGCTTCCGCCTGCTGCAGGATGGCCTGGCTATTGGCCAGGGGGTCACCAATGGTCAGGCTCGGGGTGGCCGCGGCCACTCGGATAAATCCGAGGTTCGCGAAATCCACGCCTTTGGGGTTAGAAGCTGACTGATTCATGGCCGCAGTTTAGCCTAAAAGCCGGGGCCCATGAGTTAGGTTTGCCCTGCTTTGTCCAAGTCTGCTCGGCAAATTTGGCGTCGAAGATGGCTGGAAACCTCTGCTATATTCGAAGTCATTATCGGGGATGACTTATCAAATGGAGGGAACAAATGAATTTTGAATTTTCTGAAGAACAGGAATTGCTGCGTGAGCAGGCTCGGGGATTTTTGACTGAGCATTGTCCTCCCACGGCGGTTCGAGCGGTGCTTAACGGCGACGCAGATCACGATCAGGCGCTGTGGCAAAAGATTGCAGAGATGGGCTGGACCGCCACCGTCATTCCTGAGGAATTTGGCGGCTTGGGCCTGTCCTATCTGGAGTTGGTGGTGATCGCAGAGGAATTGGGCAGGGCGGTTGCACCGGTCCCCTTCAGTTCGTCGGTTTATCTGGCCACCGAGGCGTTGCTGGCCTGCGGTTCCACGGAACAAAAAGAAAAATGGTTACCTTTGTTGGCATCCGGCGAAGCCATTGGCACCTTTGCCCTAGCCGAAGGAAACGGTCGCCCCAGCGTCAAGAGTCTGAACACGCGTATGGGAGCGAATGGGCTGAACGGTCGCAAGATTCCCGTGGCCGACGGCAGAGCTGCGGATTTTGCCGTGGTCGTTGGGGCATCCGACAGCGGTGATGGCGCTAGCTGGTATTTGGTAGAGCTAGATCAAGCTGGCGTTAGCCGGGAAGCCGTTCGCACCTTGGACTTCACCCGTGGACATGCGGTCTTGGAATTTAAAGATGCGGATGCTGAATTGTTGGGCGGTGAAGGCGCCGGTTGGGCTGCCACGGATCGACTATTGGATCGCGCTGCGGTGTTGTTTGCCTGGGAGCAAGTGGGATTGGCAGATGCCGCCATGATTCAGGCCCGGGACTATGCCATGGGACGATATGCCTTCGGCCGGGCCATCGCGTCCTATCAGGCCATCAAGCACAAGCTGGCTTCCATGTACGTCAAAAATACCTTGGCCCGCAGTAACTGCTACTACGGCGCCTGGGCGCTGAATACCGATAGCGCGGAATTGCCCCTGGCTGCAGCCACTGCTCGGGTCGGCGCCATTCAAGCCGCGGTATTTGCGGCGGAAGAAAATGTGCAAACCCACGGGGGCATGGGCTTCACTTGGGAATTCGACTGCCAGTTTTATTACCGTCGAGCCAAATTGCTGGGCGTGAATGTGGGCAGCGAGGGTTATTGGCAGGATCGCCTAATCACCGCTTATGAACAAAACAACGCGGCGTAACCGACACATCGCTTAAAGAGCTAAACAGAATTTTATTGAGGAAGAACTATGGACTTTAACGACACAGCAGAAGAAGCCGCGTTTCGCGCTGAGGCCGCAGCATGGCTGAAGGACAACGTGCCTACTCAAGAAGAGTTGGCCGGACTGGATGACATTGCCGCTGCTAAGCTTTGGCAGAAGCGTAAGTATGACGCCGGTTGGGCCTGCATCCGTTGGGAGAAGAAATACGGTGGGCGTGAAGCCACCGCGATTGAGCAGGTGATCTGGAATCAAGAAGAAGCGAAATACGATACGCCTGGGGGCGTGTTCGTGATTGGACAGGGTATGGCGGCGCCGACCTTGATGACCTGGGGTAAGCCCGAGCATCACGAGCGCTTTTTGCCAAAACTGGCCAGCGGTGAAGAGATCTGGTGTCAGTTGTTTTCTGAGCCTGCGGGCGGGTCTGATTTGGCCGCGCTGCGCACCAAGGCCGAGCGAGATGGCGATGATTGGGTCATCAACGGCCAGAAGATCTGGACCTCGGGAGCCCACTACTCTGACTACGGGATTCTGGTTGTTCGCACCGATCCCAATGTGCCCAAGCACAAAGGCTTGAGTTACTTCTTCCTAGACATGAAGTCCCCGGGCGTAGAGATCAAGCCCATCAAGCAGCTGACCGGAGGCGCGAACTTTAACGAGGTGTACTTCACCGATGTACGCATTCCCGACAGCCAGCGCCTTGGTGAAGTGGGTCAGGGTTGGCAGGTGGCTTTGACCACCTTGATGAATGAACGCGCGGCCATTGGTGGAGGCGGTGCCGGGGTCAACGTCGACGTGGCCTATCGCATTGCCAGTGAGGTCATGATCGATGACAAGCCCGCTATCGAAGACAGCGCGGTGCGGGCCAAGTTAGCGGATTGGTATGTTCAGGAATCTGGACTGCGCTTTACCGGTTATCGCTCGATGACAGCGATGTCACGGGGCGAAATTCCCGGGCCAGAAAATTCCATCGGCAAGTTGGTGGGTGCGCCCAAGACCCAAGAAATGGCGTCTTACTGCATGGACCTGCTGGAAATGAGTGGGGCCATTTGGGACGACAAGTTGTCCAAGGAAGCAGGCCTGTTGCAGCTGACCTACATGGGGGCGCCGGGTGGCCGTATCGCTGGTGGTACCGATGAAATCATGGCGAACATCATCGCTGAGCGGGTTTTAGGTATGCCACAAGAGCCGCGCATGGATAAGGGCATGTCCTTTAACGAGGTCCCCACAGGAAGCAACTAGCGGCTTCTGAGCAAAGGCTCTGGGCCCTTGAGCTACAAGGCATGGTCGCATCCGCGGCCATGCCTTTTTTATTGCCTAGCCCAAGCCCCTAGCGTCAGCCCTCTCGAGATCATTCCAGCCACTCCAAGCCATCGCCCACTTGGGTGCTGCCGGGTTCTTCTATGCTGAGGTATACGCCAAGATTGCCGCCATTTTCTCGCACCAGGTGACGCATGATCCTTGGATCCGACGGCAAATCCTCAAAGCCATGGGTCGTCATAATGCATCTGGGACAGACCGTTTCGACCTTGATAATGGCGCTGCCCAACCGAGCCCGGCGGCCCACCCAGCTATTTTCAATAAAACCGGTATCCGGGGTGTTAACGACGATGTTGGGCCTGAATCTGCGGAGATCGAAATTGCAGTCATCGCCAGTGGTGGTTTTCAGTGCCTGCAAATAATCCAGACTGGCTTGGGTCATCAGCAAAATCGGAAAGGCGTCAAAATAAGTCCCAGGAGAAGACTCGTAGATAAAAAGCTCCTCAGGAAACAGGGATAAATCGGGTAACGGTTCGTCGGGGTTACGAGCAAACACCTCTCGAAAATAGGCCTCTGCGTCTACGTCGGGATCCAGCGCGGCACGACGGTAATGATCTAGCTGATCTTCTGGCAATAGCGGCCACAAGCTAACCGGCGCACCTACTTGCTCGCTAAGCACGGCATTCACGTTTGGGTCCGAGGACGAGATGGTGTCGCCGTTATTGAGCGTGATGCGAACTTCTGGGGAGCTTACTGCAGCGGTGGGTTCGCTGACGAAAGCCGCGCGCATACCCATGAGCTGGGGGAAGCGTTTGCCGCCCTTAATGCCGCCTCGTTCTTCGTCTTTTAATGTCCAGGCTCGGTCACCCGGAATGCCTTTTTTGTTCAGAGCTGCGGCGTCTAATGCATGGCCGCCCATGCTTTTGACGGGATAGCGCAGTAGTTGGGTAACGGTAATGCTCATGCAATGGCCTTAGTAATAATGAATGTCCTACAGTAACAAGCCGATCAATTGCCGATAATCCGCTAGCACGTGATCCGCTCCCGCCGCCGTTAGCGCTGCGCTGTGATTGCTACCGCTAAGAACGCCCACGCACTGCATGCATAGAGCGCGTCCAGCCTGCATATCTAACGCCCCATCTCCCACCATAATGGCGTTCTGCGGATCAACGCCTAGGGCTCTCAAGTTGATCCGCAAATGCTCGGGATCCGGTTTGAGTTGGTCTACGTCGTCTCTGGCGTGGAGGGCGTCAATATAGTCGTCCATGTCCGGGAACATGGTGAGCACCGCCTGACGGCAGTTGCGAGTGACGATGCCCAGGCGATACCCCGCTGTTCTTAACTGGCCCAGTACAGATCGGGCCTGGGCAAACAGTTCGGTATTTGCAGCTGCCTCCATCTCGATATCGTGAATGCGCTGATGGCTGGCTTGGGCGTACGCATTGGCTGTGACTTCCCCAATGTGGGGCTGGCTGGCCAGCCATGCTTGGGAGGCCTCAATGATCTCGACGATATACAGGTCTGCGTAGACCTGGTCGGGGACTCCTGCGGCGTTGGCCATGGCGGCAATCTGGCGGCGCATATCCCCCAGATCTAGATTCGGAGCGAGGGTGCCGTCAAAATCGAACAGGATGCCTTTGTGGGTCATTCTCCGGACTCGTCACCCTTGGATTCGGTACGCCGATGGGACCAGCGTTCCTCATGGGTATCTTTAATCCGCTGGCGAAAGCGCTGCACCAGCACCCAGCCGATGAACAGACAGCTGATCGCAACCATGGCCGGGTAGGCTTGGGCTTCCACCCAAAAGAGCGAATCCAAGTCCATGTGCAATATCGCCAAAGTGCCCACGGCAATGGCCACCGCCATGGCGGACAGGGTCATCAAATAGCCACCTGCGGCTAGGGTAAGGGGCAGCCACAGCTGATTCATCGCGTCGGGTTGATTGAGATCTAAAACGAACAGCACGGCTAGGATCAGCACGACCCCGGCAAGGCGTAGGGTAAGGTGATTGATTGAACGGTTTTCCATCAGTCGACGATCCCCAACTGGCCGCCATCGATACGAATGTTCTGGCCATGAATCGCATCCGCCATGGGGCTGCACAAAAATGCCACTAGGGCGGCCACTTCCTCTCGTCGGCTGATTCGTCGAATAGGAATGTCCTTTGCTACATGGGCCTCCACTTCTTCCCAGGTGTCGCCCCAACCTCGCTTGGCAGCCATGCGCATGTAATTTTCTTCTACCTCCGGCGTATGGATCATGCCTGGGGAAACCAGATTGACGCGAATGTTGGTACCCGCTACTTCCTTAGCTAGGCCAATGGTCATATTCGCCATGGCGCCCTTGGCTGCATAGTAGCCGGGCATTCTGGCGTTAGGACTGGTAGAACCGACGGTGCCTAGATTGATGATCCGCGCCCAGGGCATCTGAGTCATTTTGGGCAGCAAGGCGCTGATCAGGCGCTGGGCGGACAAAACGTTTTTTTGATAGGCCAGAAGCCAGGCTGCTTCATCTTGAGTTTGCCAATTGCCGCCGTCTGCAGCGCCAAAGTTATTGATCAAAATTGAAATGTCCATGTCGCGGCATTGGTCTAGCAGTTGCTCAGCACCCTCTTTGGTGACGATGTCCCCCCAGACCGCAGTGCCACCTCCTAGAGTCTCAACGGCGGCGGATGCCTGAGCTTCGGTCATGCCGTGCACCAGTACCGATGCCCCCTCATTCAGTAAGGTTTGGGCGATGATCTGTCCGGTGCCCCGGTGACTACCGGTAACCAGAGCAATTTTTTGCTTCAGCGCAAGATCCATAGGGTGCTTCCGAATGTGACGAAGCCATACCCTACCAGAAGCGTGATTTCGTCAGAATGTCCCCTTGGTTGCTGTCGGTGTGGCAGACTGGCGCTATGCCCGATTCCTCTTTAATTATCATTCTGCTGGTGCTGCTGTTTGGCAGTTATGTGCAGGCAGTAGCCGGTTTTGCCTTGGGCATGATTGCCGTGGCCATTATTGGTGGCCTGCGATTGCTGGACATTCCGACCCTGGCGGCCATGGTGAGTTTTTTAAGCATGCTCAATGCTTCCCTATCACTGCGGGGTAGCCTGCAACACGTGCATCGCAAGCTGTTGCTGTGGTTGGGTGTCGGCATTTTGCCGGGACTGGTGTTGGGCTACGGGTTGATGCTCTATCTGAATGAGCGCGCGCTTTGGATCTTGGAGCTTTGCTTGGGCGTCTTTATTACTGTCGGCGGGCTGTCTATGAGTATTCGCCCGCGCAGCTGGCAGCAGCCAAGCGGGGCGCCGTTTTCAGCTTTGATGGGACTGACCGGCGGTTTACTGGGCGGTTTGTTTTCTGCCAGTGGGCCGCTGTTGGGTTGGTTTGTTTACAGTCAGCCGCTGGCCCTAGCGGTGATTCGTGCGACCTTGCTGAGCTACTTCTTTTTGGCCACGTCTGCCCGCACAGTTATTGTGGTTTTCGACGGCAGCCTGACCGCATCGGTATTACTATATGCAGGCTTGGGCGCGCCGGTGGTGATACTTGGCGCTTGGTTGGGACGTAAGTTTCCACCACTGGTGTCGGAACAAACCCTTAAGCGCGGGGTTTTCCTGCTATTACTCGTGATGGGCGTCTGGATTTGTTTTAGCGCTGTGAACAAAGGGCTGGCCATGCCCCTTTTCTAAAGTTTTGACCTGCGTTTTGCGTGTGAGGGTTTGCCTCTCCATTTACTGAGAATACTGATGTCTGAATTCGATCCCATACGTCCCTACTACGACCACGAAGTGCCCGAGGTGCTGGAGCGGTTGGTGGCGTCTACGGAGCTGGCTCAGGCAGCCAGTCAATTGATACTGCCCGGCTGGCTCGGCCGTCATGCGCTGGGCCGCTGGCTAACCCGCTGCGCGTTGCGGTTGAAGACGCGGAATCTGCGATCGATTCGCGATTGCCAGCAAGTGGTTGCCGGACTCTTTGAAACCGTGATTGATCGAACGGTCCAGCGTCTTTCGGTCAGTGGTTTGGACGGCCTGAGCCCCAACGATCATTATCTGTTTATCTCAAATCATCGTGACATCCTCATGGATTCGAGCCTGCTGAATTATTTGCTGCAGGACGCGGGCCATGACACTTGTCGAATGGCGGTGGGCGATAACCTGCTGAACAATTCCTTAGCCGCGGACCTGATGCGTTTAAACAAGAGCTTTGTTGTTGAACGCAGTGTCGCTGGGGCCAAAGCCCAATATCAGGCCTTGAGCCGCACCAGTCGCTATGTGCAGCAGTCTTTGCAGCAAGGCATTTCTGTATGGATCGCACAACGTCAGGGGCGCGCCAAGGACGGCTTTGATCGAACAGACCCGGCGTTACTGAAAATGTTGTTGTTGGCCTATCGAGATAAAGACGCGGACGATGAACCCCTAGACCGATTGCTTGCGGTTGCTCCGGTTGTACCGGTGTCTGTGTCCTACGAATTGGATCCCTGTGGGCCGGGTAAGGCCCATGAACTGGCCTCTATTGACCTGCACGGTCACTATCAGAAGTCTCCGGAAGAAGATTTGCAGAGCATGGTCCTGGGGCTTATGGGCCAGAAAGGACGGGTGCGACTAACGTTCGGCCAGCCCATCCATCAGGCTTCCAGCGTAGAGGATCTGGCCAAGCAACTGGATCAAAGCATTGTTGCTAACACGCGACTTTATCCCACCCATCGATACGCGAGAGCCCTGCTAGAGAATGCGGAGGTTAAGGATTTGAGCAATAACCCGGCGGTGCAGATTCTTGCTGCTGAGTTGGCGGAGTTACCCGCCGACGAGCGACCCTACCTGATCAAGCAATACGCCAATATTTGGCGCAATCGGCAGGAGCTGGGCATCCTTTAAAGCTCGTATACGCCTGGCGAGAGGCGCCAGTCTTCTTTTCTAGGTTGAAGGTTGAAGGCGGGGAGTAAGAGGCTGTAACGCCGGGTTGCCCCGGCGTGGCCTCTTTAGGCAAATTTGGCTAAGCGGACTTGGCCTGTTGTTGCCCTTGGGTCGCCCGAACACCGTCATACAGGAACTCGGGTCCGTTAAGATCCGTTTTAGGAATCTCGTCTTTCTCCTGCCAGTAATCCTGATTGTGACGCCATTCCGGTTTGGCACCGCGCTGGGGTAATTTGTCGATGTCCCGCATCAAATAGCTTGGGTTGAAGTTGTCCTCTTCAATCCAAGGCAGAATTTCCATGCTTGCATCTTCTTCCCGAAGCGCAACCTCCACTTTGCGCGCGCCCATGCTGTCCATGTGATTCAGCAGGCCGCAGACAAAATCTCCCAGCAGGTCTACCCGGAGGGTCCAGCTGGCGCGGAAATAACCAAATACCCAGGCCAGGTTAGGCACGCCGGTGAACATCATGCCGCGGTAGTTGATGGTGTCATGCCAATCAACGGCTTTGCCGTCTACCTCGAATGGGATGTTGCCCATAACCGCCAGATGAAAACCGGTGCACACGCAGACAATGTCGGCTTCCAGCTCTTCCCCGGATTGGGTGCGTACGCCGTTTTCAGTAAAGGTTTCTATGGTGTCGGTGACCACCGTCAACTTGCCTGCTGCTGCGGCCTGAAAGACATCGCCGTCAGGACAAAACGCCAGACGCTGCTGCCAGGGACGGTACTTAGGCGTGAAATGAGGTTCGAATTCAAAATCGTCGCCGGCGTATTGGCGAATCAATCCTTTCAGTTCGTCGAAGACCACATCTGGCTCATTCTTGCAGCGCTCTGTGAGGACATCTTGGTCATACAAAATTTGTGCTCGCACAACTCGGTGTATGGTGGGCTCATCAATACCGATTTCCCGCAGTCGGTCCGCTAACTCGTTGCGGTTTTCGGCGCAGAAGAAGTAGGTTGGCGATCGCTGCAGCATGGTGACGTGCTCAGCTTGCTTGGCAAACTCGGGGATGACCGTTGCTGCGGTGGCACCGGACCCAATGACCAGCACTTTTTTACCGGAATAATCCGTGGCGGGATCCCAAAGTTGGGCGTGGATCAACTGTCCTTGGTACTGATCCATACCTGGCCAGCTGGGGATGTTGGGATTTTCGTGGTCGTAGTAACCCTGGCACATCCACAAAAAATTACAGGTGAAGGTCAGCTGCGCACCGTCGGATTTGCGTGTGGCCTCCACGGTCCATTGATTGTCGGCACTGGACCAACGGCACCCGGTAATCCGGTGTCCGTAGCGGATATGCTGGTCAATGCCGTTTTCCTCAATGACCTCGCCCATGTAATCCAGAATGGCTTCAGCGCTGGCAATGGGCACCCCGGTCCAAGGCTTGAATCGATAGCCGAAGGTATAGAGATCTGAATCGGAGCGAATACCCGGATACTTATGGGTCTCCCAAGTGCCGCCAAAGGTGTCCTTCATTTCCAAGATGCAGAAGCTCTTATCTGGGCACTGTTGCTGTAGGTGATAGGCTTCGCCTACGCCAGAGATACCTGCGCCGACGATGAGTACATCAAAATTCGTTTGTTCCTGTGCGTTCGCCACCATAACTCCCCTCTCTTTTTGTCTGTTTGAACTGTTTGTCTGTTAGAACTGCTTGTCTGTTTGAACTGTTTGTCCGTTTTGAACTTTTTGTCCGTTTTGAATGGGGCAGGTCAACAATCTTGTTGCTGCATGACTGGGAATCCCTATTGGGTTCGCTCGCGGTTCTTCTCCCAGTTACCTTCCCAGTTTCTCTCTCAATGTCTTTCCCAATCTCTTTCCCAATCTCTCTGTCAGTCTCCTGATCGCCCCATCGCAATAAACAGTTAAATGTAAATGTCTTTAGTCAGGGATTGGTTTACCAAGGCGCTGGGTTAGCAAAAAGCTATACCCTCAAACCTACTGCTGCAACCGCATTTGTCTGGCGGTGGTTTGAGCTGCGAATCACTCGCCCTTTCTGTTATCCCGCTGTTATCTCATGTAGACCAACGGCGGCTCGTCAAGCATGGCCAACTGCTCGCGAAGGGCCAGCACATGGTTGGACCAGTAATTCACGGACTCGAAGGTGGGAAAGGCCAAGGGGAACGCGGGATCTTGCCAGCGTCGCGCGATCCAAGCTGCGTGATGCATGATTCGCAGCGTCCGCAGAGGTTCGATCAGGATGAGCGTGGCCACATCGAAGTCATGGAAATCCTGATAGGCGTCCAAGATCAGGTTTAATTGCAGGGTCTGATTTGGGCGCTCTCCGCTCAGCAGCATCCACAAGTCTTGTATGGGGGGGCCCTTCATGCAGTCGTCAAAATCCACAAAATGCGGTGTGTCGTCGCGCCACAAAATATTCCCCATGTGGCAGTCGCCATGAATCGGTGCAAGGGTTAGGTTTTGCATCAGCGGTTCGATACGGGTCAGTAGCTGTTGCGTAATCGAGTCGTATGCCTCGGTCATTTCTGGGGGTAAGAACTGGTTTTGGAGTAAAAACTCTCGGCTTTCCCAGCCCAGGCGATCGACGGTCAGTGACGGTCGATGGAGAAACGGCTGAGTTGAACCGCAGGCGTGCAGTCGGCCAATAGATCGGGCCAGCACTTCCAGATCGTCTTCATTTTCCAGATTGGGTGGATGCCCGCCCTGACGAGGAAAAAGTGCGAAGCGAAAGCCTTGGTATTGGAACAGCGTTGAGCCATCTATGTTGATGGGCGGCACGACGGAAAGCTCCGCATCGAACAGGCTCTGAGTAAACTCGTGCTCCTCAGCAATGGCCTCATCAGACCAACGGCCTGGGCGATAAAATTTGGCTATGACAAAGGAACCGTCTTCTAGGCTGAGTTGATAGACCCGATTTTCGTAGCTGTTAAGAGCGTTTAATCCTCCCGTGGGGTCTAATCCCGCTGACTCCATCGCGTCCAAAACGGTATCTGGGGTGAGCCCCGCATAGGGGGTTTGAACTGAATCGTTAGTGGTTGGCGGCATGGGCCCACTCTAACAGTTACCGAGCCGGATTATGGGTATTCAATTGCTGTCAGCAGGAGCTCGGGTTGCGCACCATACCTCCGCTCTGGCAACACCTAGCCCATACAAGAGTCGGACCATTTCTTTGGCAGTGGCTCCCGTGGTTAGCACATCGTCAATGATGGCAACTTGTTTGCCCGACAACGCAGCCTTGGCTCGCCCACGGGTAAAAAAACGGCCTCGGGCCATGCGCTGACGCTGGGAACGAGACAGTGTTCGCTGAGCTGGTCCTCTGCGGCGGCCAATGAGGTTTGTTGCGACTGGAACACCAAGGGCTTGGCTAATGACATGGGCAAGAAGGGCGCTTTGATTGAAGCCACGCCGCACCAACGCCCAATGATTCAACGGTACGGGAATGAGTAAATCCGGTGGGCTGCTCATTGCTCGAGTTTTGATGCTCACCAGCATCAACCTTGCCAAGGTGATGCCTTCGGCCTCACCTCCACCAAACTTTAACCGGTGCAGCAGATAAGCCCCGGCACCCTCATGCAGCAATGGCGCCAGTGTTTGGTCTGCAAGCGGGCTAACGGCACAAGGGCCACAAACCTTGGGCATCTCTTGAGAGGGGGTGAGCTGCGGATCCGGCGGGGACAGCGGCAAGGCTGGGGATAAAGATAGGGGCTGAGCAAGAGGTTGAGAAAGAGGCAGGGCACAGTGGATACAGGGGTGAAGATTGAAGGGCAACGCCAGGCGGCAATAGACGCAAAGATGATCGCTATTGGCCTGACGCTGAGAGCTGTCTAAGTCCAACACCTGCTCACAAAGCAGACAGCGTGAGGGTAGGCAGAGATCGAGCGCTTGGCTCAGCAAACGAATGATGGACTTCATGGCAACAATGGACGCGTTCAAAACTGGGTTCGCCAAATGCGCCAGCATGGGTGGCACTTGTGCCTTGCGCTAGCGCGTGGCTTGGCAAGTTCTGTCAGCACTGGTCCATGCAGGGGACCAGTCTTCGCACAGGTTTTTTTTTGCGCCAGCCTGGGTCAAGGGCTTGTCGATGCAAAACGCATGGCCCCCGATCTTGGGCATCGCTACACTGATGGCAAATCAATACGAGCCGAGTCATGGATTACAGCGCAAGAGAGCGAGACGCAGATTTTTTACTAAACGACGTTTTTGATGTGCAAAAAAGCTGGGCGCAGATGGAGGCCTACCAAGAGCTTACCCCTGATCTGATCCGCGCTGTGGTAGCAGAAGGGGGCCGGCTGGCCTCTGAAGTCATGGCGCCGTTGAATGAAGCCGGCGACAAATACGGCTGTCAGCTCAACGACGGAGAGGTGACCACGCCACCAGGCTTTAAGGCGGCATTTGCTGAATTAACCCAGGGTGGGTGGCTAGGCCTGTCGGGTAACCCGGCGTTCGGTGGCCAAGGTATGCCTAAGAGCGTGGCGGGTCTGATCGAGGAAATGTTTTGGGCGGCCAACAGCAGCCTGTTTTTGTATGGATCCCTCACTGTGGGCGCCTGTTTGAGCATCGATGCCCATGGCTCTGCGGAACAAAAAAACACCTATCTGGAAAAGCTCTACAGCGGTGAATGGACGGGAGCCATGGCGCTGACCGAATCCCATGCGGGTACAGATCTCGGCATGATGCGCACCCGGGCAGAACCGCAGCCCGATGGCTCCTACAAAATCACCGGCACCAAAATCTTCATCACCAGTGGTGAACACGATATGGCCGAGAACATCATTCACCTGACCTTGGCTCGAATCGTTGATGGTCCTAAGGGCACTAAGGGCATTTCGTTATTTATTGTGCCCAAGTTCGTGCCCGCCGCCGACGGCAGTCTGGGTCCCCGCAACGGTTGGGCCAGCGGATCTCTAGAACACAAAATGGGCATCAATGGCAGCGCTACATCCGTCATCAACTACGACGGCGCCCAAGGTTTTTTGCTGGGTGAGGAGCATCAAGGTTTGGCGGCCATGTTCACCATGATGAACTACGAGCGTCTGAGCGTGGGCTTACAAGGTCTGGGGGCCGGCGACCTGGCCTATCAGCATTCCGCGCGCTATGCCCAAGATCGAATTCAAGGCCGTTCGGCTACCGGGCCGCAAAGCCCCGACGCCGAAGCGGATTCGTTGCTGGTTCACCCTGATGTGCGGCGTATGCTGCTGACCCAGCGAGCCTACGTTGAGGCTTGCCGCGCCTTTGCTTTTTTTGCGGGCATGCAGCTAGACGAGGCGAAACATAAGGGCGATGAGCGCGCTGACCGTTTTGGGCAGCTGTTAACGCCGGTAGTGAAAGCCTTCCTGACGGATAAAGGGTTGGAAGGCGCGGTCATGGCCCAGCAGGTTTTTGGTGGCCACGGCTATGTAAAAGAGTGGGGTGTTGAGCAAATTGTCCGGGATGCGCGTATTGCGCAGATTTATGAGGGCACCAACGGCATTCAGGCATTGGACTTGGTGTCTCGCAAAGTGGTCCGCGACGGCGGCAAAACCTTAACGGAACTGCTCTCGGTGTTGGCGGAGTTTGAGATAGATCCAGAGCATGAGCCTGCGGTGCAAGCGGCTTTCGCCAGGCTGCGCCGAGTGTCGGATTCCTTGGTCGCCAGAAGCAACGAAGACGCCAACCTGCCAGGGGCTGCTGCGACGGACTTTTTGCAGCTGATGGGCATGACCTTGTGCGCTTGGGCCTGGGGTGTGATGTCAGCTCGAGCTGGCGATGACGATTTCGGCGTGGCGAAGGTGCAAACCGCACGGTTCTTCTTTGCCCGCTTGCTGCCCATCGCCGACGGCCTAGAGCAAAGCATTTTGGCAGGTTCGGACGTGCTCATGGCCATGCCAGAGGCATTGTTTAACGCTTGAGTTAGGCCCCGGTCTAGGTGGGACTCGGACCTCAACCCAGAAAAGGCTGCTGACCTTTTGTTGTGGTCTGGGTGTTGTGGTCTGGGTGTTGTGGTCTGGGTGTTGTGGTCTGGGACCTCGGGTCAAGCGGCGCCGGCTAAACTGGCGAAGACGGAGCCGCTTGGGACTTGAGGGTTAGCCGCGCGGGTATACCCAAGGATGAGAAGAAGACAGCCCTCCGTCCACGGGCACGGCTTGGCCGTTGACGTAGGACGCGCGGTCACTGAGTAAGAAGCACGCCATCTCACCGATTTCGCTGGGTTGGCCAAAGCGCTTCATTGGATTGATTTGACCGATCTTATCCTCGTTGCCTCGCTCTCTTGCCCGATCAAAGGTGGGCTTGGTCATGCCGGTTTCAATCAACCCCGGACAGATAGCATTAATGCGAACGCCGCTGCCATAGGTTTGATACGCCGTGGTTTGCACGATGCTGATGACGCCTGCCTTGCTGGCAGAATAATCCACGCCTCCGGCGTTGGCGCGCAGGCCTGCCACGGAAGCCGTGCACAAGATGGCGCCATGGCCTTGGGCCAAGAAGTGTTTGAGGCTGTGTTTGACCGCGAGGAAAACGCCGATGGTGTTCACGCCCAGGGTGCGCTGCCAGTCCTCAACCGACAGCTCGGTGACGGATTTGCCGCCACCAGAAACCCCAGCATTGGCGTAAATGCCGTCGATACTGCCGTAGCTACTCACACAGGTTTCAATAAACGCTGCAACCTCGGACTCTTGGCTGACGTCTGCTTGAACCGCAGTTGCGGTGCCGCCATTGGCGTTGATGTCATCGACGGTTTGAGTCACCGCATCAGCAAGATCCACACACAGCACCTTGGCGCCATAGCTGGCCGCGAGCAGGCTGGTGGCACGCCCGATACCGCTACCGGCACCGGTGATGACGATGTTTTTATTGTCCAGCATGAGTGTCCTTAGCGAATCGCAACGGGGTTAATCACAGCCTGTACGGCGCCGACAAAACGCGGCACGCCCAAAACGAACAAAAACTCAGTGGCGTTGTCTGCTGCCAGCGCCCGGGTGTCCATGTTTTCTAAAATGTAGACACCGTTCTTTGCCAGTAATTCCGGGTGAACTGGAAACAGCTGGTTGGGGTCTTCACCAGGAAGGACTTCCAGTGCCCAACTGTCGGCACCCACAGCAGCCACGCCTAAGCTGGCCAGGTATTTTGCGCCTTCCAGACCCAGACCTGGCTCACCCGCCATAAATCGGGCTTTGTCGGATTCAGCGATGTTCATCCAGCCGGTATGGAAGAGCACTACATCACCGGCTTCAATGGTGATGTTCGCTGCCTTGGCAGCGGCTTTGATTTCCTTGCTGTTGAACGCGGTGCCTTCCGGCAGAATGTCTTTCCCCATCAGCTTGGCCATATCCAGCAATACCCCTCGAGTCGCCACCGGAGGCAGCTTGTCGATGGACAGCTTGGACAATCCCGTGGGGGTGACAAAGTCGCTGGCCAGGTTGCCGTTGTAGTAACGGTGGTTTTCACCCATATGCCCCAGGCCATCAATCTGGCTGCCGATACCCATCCAGAAGGTGAGCAAGTCGTCGTTACCGGTAGCTCGATTGGCGCCCATGGGTGTGCCCATGCCGTCGTCGAGCTGCAGTACCGTGACGTTATAGGTGCGCGGTGAATAGGCTGGCGAATCTGGCCCGGTTTCTACGCCCAGGGCATAGGTTTTGCCCAATTTGACTAGGCTTGCCGCCAAGCGGGTTTTATCAGCGTTGAGTTCGTTGAAGGCGCCAATGGTGTCCTCGGCACCGTACTTAGACGGATACCAGTTGTCTGCAGCATGCAGCGAGTAGGTTGCAAAGACTGTCAGGCCCAGGAGCCCTAGGCTTCTGCTTAGCAAGGTCGATAGCTTTTTCATGTTGTCCCCTCCCTCAGGGTGTTTTTTCTTAAGTTGTGTTCTTGTTCTTTAAACTGTTCGTGAGCTTTTGATAGATGCCGCCGAAAGCGCCGTTGCTCATGATGACCAGATGGCGTCGACGCTTGCCTGAATCTGGCAGCTCTTCGGTCAGTTGTTGTACCAGCTTATCGACGTTGTCGACAATCTTGGCTGGCACCACGCATTGATCCGCTACCGCATGCAGATCCCATTTGATGTTATCTCCCCGGAACCAAATCACCCGGTCTGCAGGTGCACAGCAAGTGATGAGTTCGTTGCGTAGGGCGCCCAGCGACATGGTATGCGTCCGCGGCTCGATAATGGCCAGAATTTCATCCTGACTGAATTGATTGCGTAAACCCTGCAGGGTTGTGCGAATGGCGGTGGGGTGGTGTGCGAAGTCATCGTAAACCACGGTGTCAGGGTCTTGGTAAATCACTTCCATGCGTCGCTTGACCCCGCGAAAAGAGCCAAGTGCTTCGATGGCAAGCGCTGTAGGTACGCCTGCATGTCGCGCGGCAGCAATGGCGTTCAGAGCGTTGGTTTTGTTGTGTTCGCCCAACAGGGACCAAGTAACGTCGCCTTGGGGTTCGCCGTTGAGCATCACGGTAAACGTGCCCTGTGTCCCTTTGTCCTCGCTAAATGACCAGTGCTCGCCGTTGTCTTGTTCGTGGGCACGCTTGCTTGGGCGTTGCCCTACGCGACTGACTGGAGTCCAGCAACCGTCGTTGAGTACTTCAGCAAAGGCTTCGCTGTCTGTCGGCGCGATGATCATTCCTTGGTTCGGAACGGTGCGCAGCAACAGGTGAAATTGCGCTTGAATCGCCGCTAAGTCTGGGAAGATATCGGCATGATCGTATTCCAGGTTATTGAGCACCACGGTACGCGGTCGGTAGTGCACGAACTTCGATCTGCGATCAAAGTAACTGGTGTCGTACTCGTCGGCTTCCACCACAAAGAATGGGGTGTCCCCCAACCGCGCCGAGACGGAGAAATTCGCGGGAGCGCCGCCAATCAAGAATCCCGGCGCCATACCGGCGTGTTCTAGGATCCAGGCCACCATGCTGGCGGTGGTGGTTTTCCCGTGGGTGCCAGCCACCGCTATGACCCATCGATCTTGCAGCACCGTATCGCCTAACCACTGGGCGCCCGAGGTATAGGGTAATCCTGAGTTCAAAACGTATTCGATAGCCTCACTACCCCGGGGGAGGTTGGCATTGCCAACAATGATTAGGCTAGGAGCAGGGTCCAACTGCTTGGCGTCGAAGCCCTCATATAGGGTGATGTTCGCCGCCGCGAGTAGATCGGACATGGGCGGGTAGATTTTTCCATCGCTGCCGCTGACTTTAAAGCCCATTTCTTTGGCCAGCAGGGCTAGGCTGCCCATGAGCGTGCCGCCGATGCCGAGAAAATACAGATGTCCACGCATAGGAATGTTCCCCTCTCTGACCTTGGGTGATGGCTAGGTCTGACCCACCGCGAGTTGGCCTAGGGCCACGGTGACCAGGGTGAGCAGAAACGCCAAGGCAACGGCCATGGCCATGTGTACCTCCATTGCTCGCCGTAAGATATGACCGAAGATCAGTATGCTCCAAAAAAATATCGTCAAGGCTAGGGTGTTCATGAAGTCCACGTTAAGCAGCCGCATCAGCGCAATGCTGCTGCCAATGACCAGATTGAGCAGTAAATCGCAGCCAAAATATGCAGTCAGCGTTTGTGTGAGTCGGCCGGGTTTACCGACCAGACTGAGCAAGCCGTAGATAATCAAGCCTTGGGCAGCCAGGCTGGTCATGATGGTGGTGGCTAGGACCGTTGCAGACTGGGTGCCAATACTCAGCGATACAACCAAGCTCAAAACCACGTTCATCACGGTGACGATGAGGAGCAAAAAATTGCTGCTCGGCAGATCCTCTGGGCCGTTTTTAAGCTGAGCGATACGCCAGAACAGATAAAAGATGGAAAGCATATGCACTTCTGCGATTAGGTAGCCGAAATTGTCGCACAAAAGCGGCGCTTCACGGACAATGGCGCTGCATCAATAACACCCAATCAACTAGACGCAGCTTGTCAAGGAGCACTCATGCCAAAGCCAAACGCCTTTTATGCCCAATCCGGTGGAGTCACGGCGGTGATCAACGCCTCTGCATGCGGCGTTATAGAAACTGCCAGGCAGCACAAAGACCGAATCGGCAAGGTGTTGGTTGGGCAGAACGGTATTTTGGGCGCCTTGAACGAGGAGCTGATTGATACCTCCAAGGAGCGGCAAAAAGACATTGCTGGTTTGCGCAGCACGCCGGGCGGCGCCTTTGGTTCCTGCCGCTTCAAGTTGAAGTCATTAGAAGAGGATGCTCGGGAGTACCAGCGGCTGATTGAGGTGTTTCGTGCGCATAACATCCAGTATTTTTTCTACAACGGCGGCGGCGACTCGCAAGATACGGCGAACAAGATTTCTCAGCTGGGTAAAAAGATGGGTTATCCGCTGCAGAGCATTGGCATACCCAAAACCGTGGATAACGATTTGCCGTTTACTGACACCTGTCCCGGCTTTGGATCGGTGGCCAAATACGTCGCCACGTCAACCAAGGAGGCGGCGCTGGATGTTGAGTCCATGAGCGCAACGTCAACCAAAGTGTTTGTGATGGAGGTAATGGGGCGCCACGCAGGCTGGATTGCCGCTGCGGGTGCGCTGGCCCAAGAGCATCCTGAGGACGCCCCCCACATTATCTTGCTGCCGGAAGTGGCCTTTAACAAAAAAGCCTTTTTGGCCCGAGTGAAGGCGACGGTGCAAGATCGCGGATACTGCGTCATCGTGGTCTCGGAAGGCGTGCGTTATGCCAACGGTAAATTCTTGGGTGAAGCAGGGGGCGCCAAAGATGCCTTTGGTCACGCGCAGTTAGGTGGTGTAGCACCAACCGTTGCAAACATGATCAAAGACGCGTTGGGCTACAAATATCACTGGGCCGTTGCCGATTATTTGCAGCGCTCCGCTCGCCACTTGGCCTCAGCCACCGATGTCGAACAGGCCTACGCATTGGGTAAAGCTGCGGTGGAATTTGCTCTGGCGGGTAAAACTGCGGTGATGCCCACCATCGTTAGAACCAGCGACCAGCCATATCGCTGGAAAATTGGCGAAGCCAAGTTATCTCGGGTGGCCAATGTCGAGCGTTTTATGCCGAAGAGCTTTATCAGCAAGGATGGCTTTGGTATCACCGCCAAGGCTCGGCGCTATCTGGCACCACTAATCGCCGGTGAAGACTATCCCGCGTACAAAAATGGCGTGCCTGTTTATGTGCGATTGAAAAACCAGCTAGTGGATAAAAAACTCTCAAGCCGGTGGTAAAACTCTAAGGATGAAACTGGCCAAAAGAGCGGCGTAGCCTAAGCAAAGCCAAGAGGCATTCGCGAAAAAGGTCAGAGCAAGAAGCAAAGAGACGAAAGAGAACAGACACAAGACAATAGATAAAAGACAAAGGGTTCTAAGAAAAAGGCTTCTAAGAAAAAGGTTTCTAAGAAAAGCACGCGGGGAGACGGCCCAAGACTCAGGCGTAAACAACGCGCTCAAAAAACACGCATAAAAAAGGGGACCCAAGGTCCCCTTTTTTGTTCTGTCCCGCTGGTGTTAGGCCAGTACGGGAGCGATCACCAGGCTGACAATAGCCATAACGTTGATCAGGATGTTCATGGATGGACCAGAGGTATCCTTGAACGGGTCGCCGACGGTGTCGCCGACAACTGCAGCCGCATGCACTTCTGAGCCTTTGCCGCCCAGGTTGCCTTTTTCAACGTATTTTTTAGCGTTGTCCCAAGCGCCGCCTGCGTTGGCCATGGTCAGAGCCAGCAGTACACAGCCCAGCAGTGCGCCGCCTAAGGTGCCACCTAGGGCCTCAGCGCCCAGACCAAAGCCGACGACGACGGGTACAGCTACAGCGATGATGCCGGGCATCAACATTTTCTTCAGCGCCGCAGTGGTAGCGATGTCTACACACTTGGCGGTATCGGGTTCTGCCGTGCCTTCCATCAGACCAGGAATTTCACGGAATTGACGACGGATTTCCTGAATCATCTCCATGGCAGCTTCACCCACCGAGGTCATGGTCATGCTGGCAATCAAGAACGGAACTAGGCCACCAATGAACAAACCGATAAGGACGTTGGGGTCACCGATGTGGAGGAGGAAATCCCCGCCGCGATTTGCAGAAACGGTTTCGACGAAGGCTGCGATGATGGCCAAGGCCGCTAACGCGGCAGCGCCAATAGCAAAGCCCTTACCCATAGCGGCTGTGGTGTTGCCCAGCTCGTCTAAGGAATCGGTGATGGCGCGAGTGTCTTCACCCAAGCCACCCATTTCAGCGATACCGCCAGCGTTATCAGCGATGGGTCCATAGGCATCTACAGCCATGGTCATACCAACCGTTGCCAGCAGGCCAACCGCAGCTACACCAACACCGTACAGGCCGGCCAAGGAAGTGGAAACGAAGATGATGGCGCAGATAATCAGAATAGGACCAACCACTGACTGCATGCCTACCGCTAAGCCGGTGATAATCACCGTCGCTGGACCGGTTTCGCCAGATTCAGCAATGCGTACAACGGGCTTGGAAGAGGTGTAGTACTCGGTGATCAGGCCAATGCCAACACCGCCAGCAGCACCAAAGAGAACGGACAGCCAGATGTTATTGGACACGCCCAAATTGCTCATCATGAAGTAAGCGGCGCCGATAAAAAGGATTGGCGTGCCGATCATGCCGATGCGCAGGGCAACTGCAGGATTTGCGTTTGAGAAGCTACGAACAATGCCGATGCCAATGATTGACGCGATCAAGCCGGTGGAGGCTAAGGCCAATGGCAGGAACATTAGCGCAGCACGGGCGTCGCCTTCGTTGGCTCCTGGCACGAGTTCATTAAGAGAAGCCAAGGCTAAGGTGGCGGCGATGGCGATGGTCGCGATCATGGAGCCACAGTAAGACTCGAAAATATCGGACCCCATACCGGCCACGTCACCGACGTTGTCACCGACGTTGTCTGCGATTACACCAGGGTTACGAGGATCGTCTTCTGGAATACCTTGCTCTAGCTTGCCAACCAGGTCGGCGCCGACGTCGGCGCTCTTGGTGTAGATGCCGCCACCAACGCGAGAAAACAGAGCTACAACAGAAGCGCCCATGCCGAAGCCGTGGATATGGTGAGCGTTTTCGGGATTATCACCGAAGTAGAAATACACCAAGCCAAGGCCCATCAGACCGAGAGACGCCACCGCCAGACCCATGATGGAACCGCCGTAGAACGCAACAGACAAGGCCGCTGCTTGGCCATCGTTGTGAGCGGCTGCGGTCGTGCGAACGTTTGCCTGGGTAGCCGTGTACATGCCGAACCAGCCTGCGCAGGCAGAAGACAGCGCGCCAGCCAGGAAGGCGATTGCAGTGTGTTCGCCCAAACCGGGTGTGAAGTACACGCCCGCAAGCAAAACGATGGCAAAAACGGCGAGCATGCTGTACTCACGCTTCATGAAAACCATGGCGCCTTCGTGGATGGCGTCCGCAATCTTCACCAATGCCGCACTGCCCGTATCATACCGGCGCACAATGCCGTAAATGATGACCGCGACGAGCAGTCCAATGGCACCAATTAATGGTGGAAGGAGGGTTGAAGTCATTAGGTTCCCCAGCAAATAAATGGATTAAGTCGAGGTTTGTGATCCAGCAGCGACAAAATCGCCAGCGGACCCGTTCCTCACAGCGCGCGTATGATAACAGCGTGGCAAGGACTTGCCAGCCGTATTGCTACTGAAACCGGCGAATCAGCCCTGAGCGAGTAAGGCCCGCAAATCAATGATAGCCGCGTTTGCTCGGGAGATGTGCGAAGCCATGATCAAAGAATGATTGGCCACCAGACCAAAGCCGTCGCCGTTCAGCACCATGGGGCTCCATAACGGGTCTTGGGTCGGTTCCAATTCGCGAACAATTTGCCTGACTGACACGCGCGCCGCTTTTTTATCCAAAACGTCGCCGAAGTCTTTTTCCAATGCTTCGAGCATGGGGATTAATGCCCAAGTAAACCCTCGGGCCTCATAAAAGACGTCGTCTATCTCCAGCCACGGGGTTTGCACCACGCGCTCGTCTGGCGTGGCGGTGCTTTGGCTTGCGTTGCTGTCCCCCGCCAAGGAAGTGTCCAGTTGGCGTTTGCCCACGCTGGCAGATAGGCGCTGGGACAAACTGCCAAGGCGGGTCGCCATAGCGCCCAGCCACACCTGCAAGTTGTCGCTGCGTGCATAAAACTGTGCGTCGCTGGCCGCGGTGTTGGCCAGCTGCTGTTGATAAGCCTGAAAGAAATCGATGCCCGCTTGGTATTCCCCTTCGGTGTCTGGCAAGAACCAGGAGTTGTTGTCAAAAAAGAACTTACCTTCTGCTTCGGCCAGATTGGGGTCTTCTGCAGATTGGCTCTGAGAACGCGAAAAGTCGTTGCGATACACCCGCGCCGTATCACGCAGCAGCGTTAGCGCGCCCATTTCCCAAGCTGGAATGTTGTCCAGCCAGATGCCGGGAGGGAATAGGTCATTGGTTAAATAACCGCCGGGTTTGTTGAGCAACGTTTGCGCGATGGCGATGGTCGTGGTGGTGGTTAGTTGACCGGTGATCGCCCCTTGTCCCCGGGACACCAATTCCGTTTCGGCTTGGTCTACATCAATGGCGTCGGGCTCAAAGCTCCACCAGATGCCGATGACTGCGGTGAACAAAAGATAGGTTACGGCGATGGCGGCGGCGCTACTGGTTAGCCGGGCCAGGGGCTTGGCCGAGTAAAGGCCACTATCCCCGGGTAGGTGTGCCGCCGTGGGATCTGGTCCGATTGTGCCGTCATCGCGCTGCCAGAATTTCCAGTTCATGTTGCTGTCTCTTGTGTTATCGGGCCAGGACGAAATGAGTTGTTAATGAGGCCATCATAGGTCAATCCAGCGCCCACCGCGTAGCTTGGTAACGAAAATGTCTGGCGTTTAACGCCTTCTAACCCCTTTGCCGCCAGCCCTGATAAACCGAACGAACTTGCTGGTAATCGCCCCTTACCCCAGCGCTGCATCAGGTTGCTAGTAAAGACGCCTCCTGATTGACTGCCGAAGTAAAAAGTTCGATGAATGAGAGTCAAATTCTCAGTGCATGCTGTGATCGCCGGCCTTGTTCTGCATCCACTCATCCATAGGGACGATAGCCAGATGGGATTTCAGCTGTCGCCCATCTGCGAACACTAGGGTTACCGGCAGGCTCTTGGCGGCGAGTGCTTCTGGGGTCACGTTGCGAATCATGAGGTGATGACCGCCGCGACGAAAGACGGCGCTGGCATCCGGGGCAATAAGGACATTTTCTAGGGGACGCATTGAGGTGCCCGCGGCCTCTACCCGAGTGGTGTGCATCTCCACATCGGCGGCGGAAGATTCAACGTTCACTAATGTTACGGGCGCATCGCCATGGTTCATCAGCGTGAAGTAGCCAGCGCTAACCGGTTGTCCAGGCGCCGGTGAGTGTAAACGTGCCGCCATCAAGTGCAGGTCGGCAGTTGCTGATTCTTGGGCGCCGACGCTGGACCCAGCAGACGAATCCTCCGTAGCAGCACCTGAGCAACTCATGAGCACGGTGGTGGCGAGCAGTATCAGCACTGTCCGGCCAGATAGAAAAAGACGGTCCGAGTGGTATCGAGTATTCATCATGGGTAGCAAATGCGCTCCAGTCGTTTAGGTGTAGAAATTGCCGTGGATGCCCTAGGCCGCCCCGGCTGTTTTTGACGCGCGAAACCTTGCCGCAGCGCGCTGTAAAGTTCTCGGGTTTCCACATCCGAGGCCGCAAAAATACGAAAACGGCACGTGGATCCTTGGGTATTCATTTCCGCCACCAAGGCATCGATGATGCGGCTTAGGTCTGGGCTGGAAAGTCCAGCGACCCTGACGCTAACGATGCTGGCATTTTCCAGTGAAGCGATAAACTGCTCTGCCGGTTCAATAGAGGGGTGTCCCGCATCGATGGCTTTTGCTTGGGCTAACAATTGCTTAGCCAAATCGAAGTCCTCGCTCCTGCCAGCTGCTTGGGCTAAGGCAACGTACTGCTCCAAGGCCTGTTCCAGCCCGCGCTGGGCGGCTGCGTTTGCTGGCGCCAGAGCAAGAGCGCGATTGAACAAATCAACGGCATCTCGAATCAATGCCTCGTCTTGGGAAGCACTGCCGCCATCGGAATTGGTGGCCTGAGCCAGTGCTTTTGCACCGTCCTCAAGCATGGCCTGTAACGCGGCTTGCTCTTGGGCGTTGAGCGGCTTAGACCCGGAGTCATGTATGGATACGCAACCACCGAGCCAAAACAGGGCGGTTAACCAGACAATCCAACCGGCGTTGGCGTGCCGCCGGTGTGATGAGGTCGCTGTAGGCAGGAAAATGAATGGCCGCATGACAGTAAATCGAGTCGAAGTGGCTGGCAGTGGTTAAAACGGATGGCGACGGTACCACAGTGCTAGGTAAGGGCAAGTCTGGAAGGCGGTGGGCGAGGCGATCCTGTTAACCCCCATCCCGATACCGTAAAGTCCAAACCCTCAGGTCATCGCGGCAAACGAAGAAGACGGGTGGGTTTGAGACAAAGTTGAAGTGTTGATCGATGCGGGCAGGAACAATGACTGTACAAGGTGATTCATCAATACACGTTGAGCAAACGGGCCGCTCACGTTCAGCGCCTCCTTCGGCGAAAGCCGGGCATTGGGCTGATAGCCAGGCCGCTGCAACCAGTTCAGACCAAGCTAGGTTGCTGGTGATCAAGCTATGGCTGGTCGTGCTGGCGTTAGTGGCCGGTGTGTTCAGTGCGGCCGCGGTCAATGGGGCGCAAAATCTTGGCTTCGAAGGGAAGCCTTCGGGCTTGGGGTTGCTGGTTGACGAGCCCCGATTCTTGCCCGTGGATGAAGCCTTTCGACTCTCCGTGCACCGTCAGTCCAATCAAACCATTCGTGCTCAATGGCAAATGGCCGATGGCTATTACCTCTATCGTCATCAGTTTGATGCAGCGCTTATGGCAGCAGATGGCGTTGCTCAGCTGGCAGCTCTGGAGATTCCTCCAGGCAAAACCAAAGTTGACGAGTATTTTGGCGAGGTTGAGGTCTACTACGGCTCGGTGGCCATTACCCTGCCAGTCACCGGCTCTCTCGCGGCTGGGACGAAGCTGCAAATCGACTTTCAGGGATGCGCCGATGCAGGGCTTTGTTACCCGCCAGAACGTAAAGTCTTTGAGCTGTCTGGGCAGATCTTTGTCCCTGTCGATATGGCTCCACAGGTCCGTGGTGGGGCGGACTCGGTTGGAGCAGGGTCTGGCGATTCACTGTCCTCGGGACTCATCTCCTCGTTCGCCATCAGCGAAGATCGTGCTATGGCTGAGGTCCTGCAGGGCAGTCATTTCTTAGTTGCGCTAGGGCTCTTTTTTCTCGCCGGTATGGGGCTTGCCTTTACGCCTTGCGTTTTTCCCATGGTGCCGATTTTGTCCAGCATCATTGTTGGCGAAGGAGAAGGCCTGACCAAGGTTCGGGCATTCACCCTGTCTCTGGCCTACGTCTTGGGCATGGCTCTTACCTACGCCCTAGTTGGGCTACTGGTTGGACTGTTTGGTGCAGAGTTGAACCTACAGGCGGCTCTGCAAAGTCCTCTGGTGCTGGCTACCTTCGCGGTGGTGTTTGTGCTCTTGGCCGGAGCGATGTTCGGTTTTTATGAGTTGGCCCTGCCTCAGGCTGTCCAGCAATGGGTGGATCAGCGCAGTGCCGCACAGTCCGGTGGCCGTCACCCATCCGTGTTTGTCATGGGGTCGCTGTCGAGCCTTGTGGTCTCACCGTGTATCTCAGCGCCCTTGGCTGGAGCATTGATATATCTGTCTAACACCGGAGATGCGGTTCTTGGTGGCAGCGCCTTATTCGCGCTGGGCTTGGGTATGGGCGTGCCGTTGATGATTGTCGGCGGCAGTGGCGGGCACTGGCTGCCTAAAGCCGGCGCCTGGATGGACACGGTTAAAGGTATTTTTGGTTTTGGCTTGTTGGCCGTAGCGGTTTGGTTGTTAGAACGGTTGTTGCCTGGCGCGGTGGCCCTAGGACTTTGGGGTGTCTTGATGTTGGCTGCAGCGGTCTATCTGGGGGCGCTGGAGTTTGTGCCAAAAGCCGGGGGCGCACGATTTGCTCAATTCGTGGGGTTGCTGTTGGGAATTTGGGGTGGGGCATGTTTGCTGGGTGCGTCCGCAGGAGCGGTGGATCCATTGCGGCCGTTGGCAAATTTCACCGCTGACGGCGGGCCGCATGGGGCAAACGCTCAAGCGCCAGTGTGGCAGCCTGTGAAAACCGTTGATGATGTAGACGCGGCAATGGCTCGCGCTACCGGGCCGGTTATTTTGGACTTGTATGCGGATTGGTGCATATCGTGCAAAGTCATGGAGCGCTCGGTATTTCCGGCTCCTCAAGTTGCGGAGAAGTTATTGCAATTTACCCTGCTGCGGGCGGATGTAACCGCTAACGACGGCGAGGATCAGGCGTTGCTGAAGCGCTTTGGCCTCTTTGGCCCCCCGAGTTTAGTGTTTTTTGACGAAAATGGCCGCGAATTAGCCGAACTTAGAGTGCAGGGCGAGCTGGATGAAGACGCGTTGAGCCTCCATTTGGGCCGAGTGTTGGCTAGCCGCGGCAGATATTGAGAGATAACTTCTTCAAAAATGTCGCTAAATTCTTAAAAATTGAGAAATGCAGTGAGTTAAGAGAATGTTCTCTAATCTTTTATCCTCAGATTGTGTGATAAATGAATTTTTAGGCTAATAAATGAATTTTAGCTGCAAGTTAGCCGAATTTAGGAGCAATATTGGGATGCTTCACAAACGCTCGAACGCTTAGGCCACTACCCAAGCGGACAATTCAGGTAAAAAGCTGCGATTACGGCGGTCAAAGAATCAAAGGCATGTGCACAAAGCTGTCATAACAAGCAGGAACTCAAGGAAAGAACGAGTATGGATTTGAGAAAAATCAAAAAGCTCATTGAGCTGGTGGAAGAATCTGGGGTGACTGAATTGGAGGTCAGCAGTGGAGATGAATCCATTCGTATTTCCATGGCGGCTACCGCCACCATGCCAACGACGGCGCCTTTGACCCAGGCTGCGTCTGCCCCGGCGTCTGCGCCCCCGGCAGTAACGGCCACCGCTGTTTCTCAGCAAAAAGCCCCCATGGCCGGTGTGGTTTATGTGGCGCCCAGCCCGGATGCGGAGCCATTCGTCGCCCTCGGGCAAGTGGTAAACGCCGGGGATGTGCTGTGCATTATCGAAAGCATGAAGATGATGAACGAAATTACCGCCAAACGGTCTGGCACCATTACTGAGGTGTATGCCGTTAATGGAGAAGCCGTGGCTACCGGCGAGCCACTGTTCGCCATTTCGTGAGCTGGCTACAAATCACCGTTGCGCTGCACACCCAAGAAGCCCAGGCCTTTGAGGATGTGTTGGTCAACGCCGGGGCCGTTGCCATTACCTACGAAAGTCACGCCGACGAGGTGGTGCTAGAACCAGCCCCAGGCGCCATTCCAATGTGGCAGCAGATTTCCTTGGTGGCGTTGTTCTCCGTAGATACGAATCTTGCGGGTTTGAACGAGTCGCTGCGTGCCCTAGACCCGCAGGTGCACGAGCGGCTGGAGATCGACTTTATTGCGGAAGAGGACTGGCAGCGACGTTTGTCCAACCATACGGTGCGCGCGCAATTCGGCGGCAAGCTCTGGTTGCTACCCAAGTCCGAACAAAATTCTGCTACTGCCAGCCAGCAACAGACCCCGGCGACCAAGGCGCTTTATCTGGAACCGGGTTTGGCCTTTGGCAGCGGCAGTCACCCAACCACGCGTATGTGCCTAGAATGGTTGGCGCAACACACAAAAGCACAGCAAAGCGTGTTGGATTTCGGCTGTGGCTCAGGAATCTTGGCCATTGCCGCGGCACTGCTTGGGGCTACGGTTGTGGCAGTCGATCACGATCCTCAAGCGCTGTTGGCAACCCGGGAAAACGCCGAGTTCAATGCCATTGGTGACCGCGTGCAGACCCTGTCGCTAGAACAGTGGCAGGCGCAAAAAGACGAGTACAAGGACCATTTTGATGTGGTGGTCGCGAATATTCTGGCAGCGCCGATTATCGAGCTGGAGCCGACGTTCTGTGACATTTTGCAGCCTGGCGGAGAGCTCGTGCTCTCTGGGATTTTGCAGAGTCAGGCTCCCCAAGTCATGGATGCCTATCCAAGGGTGGCTTTCGAGTCACCATCGTTGGAGGCCGAGTGGGCCTGTTTGTCTGGCCGGCTAACGGTATAGCCAAGCGCGTTCCCACAGGCGAAGGTTGTCGTCGTTAAGGACGCACAAATACAACAACACACGAACCCACGAAAAACACAAAAGGAGAAGGAAATGATTGGTTACGTCACCATAGGTGTGAGCGATATGGACAAAGCCAGCGCATTTTACGATGGCCTGTTTGCTGAGATCGGAGCCAAGCAGTTATTCGGTCAAGATCGCATCAAGTTTTATAGTTCCGGCCGGGGACAACCCATGGTCGCCATCTGTCTTCCCTACGATGGTGAGCCTGCTCATCAAGGCAACGGCAATATGTTGGCGCTGCCGGTCAAGCGTGATGACATTGAACGGGTCTACAACAAAGCGCTAGAGCTGGGTGCCACGGACGAGGGTGCGCCGGGCGAGCGGCTGCCGGTTTTTTATGGGGCCTACGTCCGCGATCCCGATGGCAACAAAATTTGCTTTTACGAAATGACCCTCTGATTCCAGTGGGCTACGCCTAGCCCGTTACCGGTAATTCGCCTGATCGCTACAGATTTGCGCGTCAGGCGTCTATCATTGCAGCCCCGACTAAAGCGGCATGATATGAACCTCTCGTCTGCCACATCGCTGAACCAACCACTGTCTCTCTCATCTTGTGGCTTAAGCCTGCGTAACCGCGTGGCTTTGGCGCCGATGGCGGGCATGACCGATGTGCCGTTTCGGACGTTGGCTTGGTCCTTTGGGGCAGGGCATATGGTTAGCGAAATGGTGACCTCGAAAGCTGAGTTGTGGGATACCGGAAAAAGCCGAGCGCGCCGCGTACTGATCCCAGGCGTGATGCCTCAGGCGGTGCAAATAGCCGGTTACGATCCTCAGGTAATGGCCGAATCCGCTCGCCGTCTCGTGGGTGAAGGCGTCGAATTAGTGGATATCAATTTTGGCTGCCCTGCGAAAAAAGTCTACCGCAAAGCTGCCGGATCCGCGCTGTTGGCGGATATCGATTTGGTCCAGCGCATCGTCGCAACGGTAGCTCGGGCGGTGCCCGTGCCCGTGACGGTTAAGACCCGTACTGGGCTAACACCAGAAGACTCCGCCGGCCTCGAGGCAGCACTGGCGGCGCAAAACGCCGGGGCCCAAATGGTCGTGATGCATGGGCGTAGCAAAGCCTGTCGTTTCAAGGGTGATGCGGATCCGGCGCGTCTGGCAGAGCTGGCGCCACAGCTGCAAATTCCGCTGCTGGTTAATGGCGACATTAGCGATCGTGACGGAGCGCTGCAGGCATTGGAAGCTAGCGGTGCCGCCGGGGTGATGGTGGGTCGAGGCGCTATGGGTCAGCCTTGGATTTTTGCCAAGTTACTGGGAGAGGCTGTGCCCACCCCCCAGCAGCGGCTTTTGGTGATGGCTCGTCACCTTGCCCTGCTGCATGAATTCTACGGTTGCGAGCCGGGTAGTCGGATTGCGCGTAAACATATGCAAGCTTATCTCAGACGTTGGGGGGCCGAGCATTTGCTGGCTTCCTTTATGTGTATCGATACCGGTGCTGAGCAACTCGCCTGGTTGTCTCAACACAGCCAGTATTTACTGAGCATCGCTGACGCCGCCAGCGCCGACACGGACAACTCTGTCCGAACAGCGGGAAAAAAAGCGGCTTAAAAAGAACTGCCAAACAAACAGGTAAAAAGAAACCGGTAAAGAGAATCAGGTAAAACAGAGCCGCCTGAAGCAGATTAGATCAATAGCGCTGACACGCTTTTTCTGGAGAAAAATATGTCGTTAACCATTCGCCGAGCCTTGATCAGTGTGTCGGACAAAACCGGTGTCGTGGAGCTAGGCCAAGCCCTCGCATCTGCTGGTGTTGAAATTCTCTCCACTGGCGGCACCTACAAAGCGCTGCAAGATGCAGGGGTTGCGGTGGTGGAAGTGGCTGCACACACGGGCTTTCCAGAGATGATGGATGGTCGAGTAAAAACCTTGCACCCAAAGATCCATGGAGGGATTTTGGGCCGTCGTGGCACCGATGAAGACGTCATGTCGGCGAATGACATTGCCCCCATCGACCTGATTGTGGTGAATTTGTACCCCTTCGCGGCAACCATCGCCCGCGACGATTGCACCGATGAAATGGCGATCGAGAACATTGATATCGGTGGTCCAGCCATGGTGCGCTCTGGTGCCAAGAATCATGCCAGTGTTTTGACGGTTACCGATCCCTCGGACTATGCCGATGTGATCCAGGCGGTAGAGGAAAATGGCATCGATATCGCCATGCGTCGCAGCTATGCGGTGAAGGCCTTTCGGCATACCGCCCAATACGATGCGACGGTGGCTGCCTATCTTGGCGCCGAAGACTTGATGCCAGATTCTTTAACCCTGACTTACAGCAAAGCGGATGCGCTTCGCTACGGTGAAAATCCTCATCAGCGCGCTGCATTTTATTTAGACAATGGGCCCAAAACCCCGGGAACGATTGGCAATTATCAACAGCTTCAGGGCAAAGAGCTCTCCTACAACAATATTGCGGACACCGATGCAGCTCTGGAATGCGTCAAAGTATTTGATGGGCCGGCTTGCGTCATCGTCAAACACGCGAACCCCTGTGGGGTTGGTATTGGAGAAGACTTGGCAGCTGCCTACGATAAAGCGTTTGCTACGGATCCTACTTCAGCCTTTGGCGGCATCATCGCTTTCAATCAGCCGCTGCCAGGGGCCTTGCTAGAGCGCATCCTAGCTCAGCAGTTTGTGGAAGTGGTCATTGCGCCCTCAGTTGACGAAGCTGCTGTTGCGGTAGCCAAGCAGAAGAAAAATGTTAGGTTGCTGACCTGTGGCGAATGGAGCCGTTCCGCTGGCGAACTGTCTCAGGCACGGGATATCAAGCGCGTTGGCGGCGGCCTGTTGGTGCAGGATCGAGATGAGCTGTGCCTAGATGAAAACGCCCTGCGCGTGGTCACCCAGCGGTCACCCAGTGAACAGCAGATGCAGGATTTGATGTTCGCTTGGAAAGTGGCTTGGTTTACCAAATCTAACGCCATCGTCTACGCCAAAGACCTACAGACCGTTGGAGTGGGCGCCGGGCAAATGAGCCGCGTCGTGAGCGCCAAAATTGCTGGTTTGAAGGCGGCAGAAGAAGGACTTACTGTGCCGGGGTCGGTGATGGCCTCAGACGCCTTTTTTCCGTTCCGTGACGGCATTGATGCGGCGGCGTCAGCAGGAATCGTAGCCGTGATTCAACCCGGAGGATCCATGCGAGATCAAGAGGTTATCGATGCTGCCGATGAGCATGGCATCGCCATGGTCTTTACTGGCGTTCGTCACTTCCGGCATTGATTGCAGTTCTTGGGAGGGTTGTTAAAAGCAACTCGGGATACCATGCACCAACACCGCTGTTAGGCGGGATAACAGGAGCTCCCTGATTATGAAAGTACTGTTGATTGGCTCGGGAGGGCGCGAGCACGCGCTGGCCTGGAGGCTGGCTCAAAGCCCATCGGTAACTCAAGTATTGGTGGCGCCAGGGAACGCAGGAACCCAAACGGAGCCAGGGGTGCGCAATGTGGATATTTCCGACAGCGACATCCCAGGACTGATTAAGCTCTGCCAAGTCGAGAACGTTGAATTTACGGTGGTTGGCCCCGAGGCCCCCCTAGTTGCCGGTGTGGTAGATGCTTTTGCCGAAGCTGGATTGGCGTGTTTTGGACCCACCGCCAAGGCGGCTCAGTTGGAAGGCTCTAAAGCGTTCAGCAAAGAATTCATGCGCCGTTACGGCATACCGACAGCCGCTCACGAAACCTTTACCGATGCCGCCTCAGCCAAAACCTATGTGCTCGAGCAGGGCGCGCCTATTGTGATTAAAGCGGATGGTCTTGCCGCCGGAAAGGGCGTCATCGTGGCGCAAAGCCAAGAAGAGGCCTTCCAGGCTATCGACGACATGCTGAGCGAAAATCGTTTCGGTGACGCAGGTGCTCGCGTGGTGGTCGAAGAGTTTTTGCCTGGCGAAGAGGCCAGCTTCATTTGTTTGTGCGATGGTTCTACAGCGATTCCCTTCGCCTCGTCACAAGACCATAAAGCCCGAGACGATGGTGATCGTGGACCCAATACCGGCGGCATGGGCGCCTACTCACCGGCCCCGGTGGTAACGAAAGATGTTCACGATCGCGCCATGGCCCAGGTGATTTTACCCACGCTGAAAGGCATGGAGGCGGAAGGCTCCCCCTATCGAGGGTTCTTGTACGCAGGATTGATGGTCTCGCCGGAAGGCGAAATCAAGGTAGTGGAGTTCAACTGTCGCTTCGGTGATCCCGAAGCTCAGCCGGTGATGATGCGTCTGCAAAGCGATTTGTTGACTGCGCTGCAGCAGGCGGCGGCGGGGCAATTAGACCCAAGCGCCTTAGTCTTCGATAGCCGTGTGGCCCTTGGGGTGGTGATGGCTGCGGGGGGTTATCCGTTGGAGTACCAAAGTGGTGATGCCATTAGCGGATTGGACAAAGAACTTGAGGACACCAAAGTTTTCCATGCCGGCACGCGTCTACAAAATGACCAGGTTGTGACTGCGGGTGGTCGCGTGCTGTGCGTAGTAGGTTTGGGGGATAGCGTGGCCGCGGCCCAAGCCCGAGCCTATCAGCGTATTGAGTCCATCGGCTGGCGCAATCGCTATTTTCGTAAAGACATCGGTTACCGTGCGGTGGCACGAGAAGCTGACGCCGATTAATGCCGGATTGAGGATAAGGACGAATCATCAGCGATGAGCGCCAGCAGACAAGAAACAGCGATAGATGCTTTGATATCAAGCCTAGACCGGGGGTTGCGAACCTTAACCGGCAATCACCAGGCGTCACGTCCCAATCCAGGGGACCGCTATGCGGAAGCAGAGCTAACGGAACAAGAGCGCAACCACGTGGCGGGATTGATGCGCGTTAACCACACCGGCGAGGTCTGCGCCCAGGCCTTGTATGAGGGCCAGGCGCTAACGGCCCGAGATCCCCAAGCCAAGGCATCGTTGCTCGCCGCCGCCGCGGAAGAACAAGATCATCTGGTGTGGTGCCGGCAACGATTGCAGGAGTTGGAGGCGCGGTCGAGTTTGCTAGATCCCGCGTTTTTCGGGCTTTCCTTCGTGATGGGAGCAGCGGCCGGTCTGCTGGGCGATCGAGTGAGTCTGGGCTTCGTAGAGGCGACGGAAGATCAGGTGGTGAAACACCTAGACGAACATCTGCAAGAGCTGCCTGACCAAGATGAAAAAACCCGTGGCGTTTTGGAAGCCATGCGCGCCGACGAAAGCCGACACGGTGCCGAAGCGTTAGCTAACGGCGGTACCGAATTTCCCGCACCGGTCAAAAACGGCATGCGAGCATTATCGAAAGTAATGACCGCAGCGACCTATCGGATCTGACGGGTTTTATTAGCGGATCAGATTGGCGTAGCCGCCGCGTCACAAAAAATGCAGGCGGCCACTGGGCTTAGCTGGCGCTATTGCGGTTCTTTGATCTCGAACGTGTGAGATATTTTTACCCCGGCTCGTTCTAGCATGATGGAAGCGGAACAGTACTTCTCTGCAGTGAGTTCAATGGCTCGGGCCACTTTGTCCGAGTTGATCCCCGTGCCCACTATCACAAAGTGAACCTCAATGGCCTCGAATACCGCAGGGATAGCGTCTGCACGTTGCGCTTTAATGGCTACCTCCACATCGTCCACGGCTTGCCGACCTTTGCGCAGAATATCCACCACATCAAAAGCCGTGCAGCCCCCCAGTCCCACCAGCATCAGCTCCATGGGACGGCTACCTAAATTTTCTCCGCCGCTGTCCGGTGGCCCGTCCATGGCGACGGTATGTCCTGATCCGGTCGTGCCGGTGAAGTGAACGTTGCCCTTCCATTTGATATCGACTTGCACCCTGTTCTCCTGCTGGTGTTGTTGGGTTTTCGCTGGAAATTCTGCCCAGCTGACTGAGATTTCCGCAAAAAAGCCCTAAGAAAACGCTGTTGGGAAGGATTTTACTACCGTTGGTCACCCCGTCGGCGCGATTTTTTGATTTACGCCTAGCATCAAGATTCGTGAAAAAACGACTGGTTCACACGAGCCGGGTTGAGTTTTCCAGCGGTTTAGGAGGGGTGTTACCTGACAGGTACAGTTTTCCTCAACCAGCTCGCTGTTAACACCAGCGCCGGGAACAAAAGCCTCGCCGAATCATCGTTTAGCAACGCTAAGAAGAAACGAAGTCGCGATAACGATGCGATCGCAATAAGAGAGGAGAGACCTCATGAAAGCTAGGGCGAGAGAAAATCTTGGTAACAATGGACAGAACGGCATGACGGGTTCCGCAACCCCAATCCCTGGATCGTTGAGATTCCAATCAGATCTGGATCGACGGTCTGGTGGTAAAGGGCGGCATGGTGACGACGAGCAACTGTCTGTCGCGAACGCGCGACTCAAAGCAGAGCTAGAGACACAAATGCCGGTCACGTTTCGGTGCCTGTCGGCTGTTAGCGGTGTCGACGAAAGTGTGTTGCTCCTGCTTTTAGAAAAAGCAGTCATTCGCAAGTTCAAGCAAAAAGAATCCGTGCTACGACCGGTTGATTCGGATCAGCATATACATCTGGTTCTGGACGGTGTGGTAACGCTGCACACGTATACCGAAAACGGCCGCCAGATCATTAATGACTATTTGGGGCGTGGCTACTTTTTTGGCGAGGTGGCTCTGACCGATCCGGACAACCCGGACTTTTGGGCTAACTCCAAGGGAGGTTGCTCTATCGCATCCATCCCGCGAGATCACTTTTTAGAAGTCGGCATGTCCAATCCAACTTTGCTGCGGGTGTTAACGGATCAATTGATTCGGCGTCTGCGATCGGCTGATCATAAAGCCAGAGACTTGGCTTTTTTGGATGTCAGCGGAAGAGTGGCCAATGCGCTGAGGGAATTGGCCAAAGGCCCCTGCGCTATAACGCACCCGGATGGCATGCAAATTCGCATGACTCGTCAGGAAATTGGTCTGATTGTCGGTTGCTCTCGGGAGATGGTTGGGCGAGCGATAAAGATGCTGGCCGACGAAGGAGAGATCGAAGTGAACGGCAAGAACATTGTTGTTCGCGGCACCCGCTAACGGTGGCCTGCTAGTTCGATTGCCACTCAGTTGGGTAGATAGATAGCTGGCTAGGCAGATAGATAGGTAGATAGGTGGTTGGCTAGATATGTAGTTGGCTAGATAGGTAGATAGACAGGTAGATAGACAGGTAGATAGATAGTTGGCTGGGTAGATAGGTAGGTAGACAGATAGATAGGTAGGTAGACAGATAGATAGGTAGGTAGACAGATAGATAGCTAGATAGGTGGGTAAGCAGACAGGTAAAAAGATAGGCTCTGGTCGCTAGGCAGAAAACATCTGCGCCAGAGCTTCACCTGGACTCGGTTGGCGCATAAGAGCCTCGCCAACCAAGAAGCAATACACCCCCTGAGCGATCATCGTCTGAACATCGCCGGCATTGGCGATGCCACTCTCTGTCACCACCGTGACCTCGGGTGGAATGCGCGGCAACAGATTCAAGGTTGTGTGCAGAGATGTATCAAACGTTTTCAGATCACGGTTGTTGATACCCACCAACGTGGGATTCAACGCCAGTGCAATGTCCAGTTCCGCCTGGTCGTGCACTTCAATCAGGACATCCAAATTCAAGCTCAAGGCGCATTGGTACAATTCGCTAAGTCGCTCTGGAGAAAGGGCGCTGGCAATCAGTAATATGCAATCTGCCCCCATCAATCGAGCTTCCAGAATTTGATAGGGATCTATCGTAAAGTCCTTGCGGATAATGGGCAGATCCACAGCGCCCCTGACGGCTCTCAGGTACTCGTCGGCTCCTTGGAAGTACTGTTCATCCGTCAAAATAGACAAACATGTAGCGCCGTTGGCGGCGTAGTCCAGTGCAATAGCGACGGGATCGAAGTCTGCTCGGATCACCCCCTTACTCGGCGACGCCTTTTTGATTTCCGCAATGACTCCGGGCTTGTGCTGAGAGGCTTGGGCTTTCAAGGCGTTCACAAATCCCAATGGGTTGCGCAGCGCTTGGGAGGCCACTTTTTTTTCTAACTCAGCGGTACTGAGCTTGGCTTTGCGTGCAACCAGCTCTTCGGCCTTGGTCGCAATAATGCGGTCAAGGATGGTGCTCATGATTGCTGCGCGTCCGATGCTGTGGCCTCTGCCATCAGGCTGGAGATACGCACTAGCTCGGCTAATCGTTCCTTGGCTAATCCACTTGAGATCGCGTCCTGAGCCATGGCGACACCATTGGCCAGGGTGGTCGCAACGCCACTGACGTAGATCGCGGCCCCAGCATTCAGCGCCACGATATCTGCCGCCGCACTGGCGTCGTCACTGAGAGACCGTTTCACCAATGCTAGGCTGCTTGCCGCGGAATCCGCAACCAAGCCCGCAAGTTCCTCTTGGGATCTGGGCGTCATTCCGAAATCCTCAGGATTGATGTCGTACTCGCTGATGGCATTGTTTTTCAGCTCTACAACGTGGGTTGCTGCGTCAAGACGGATTTCGTCCAGACCTTGGCTATGGACCACCATGGCCTGTTCAGATCCCAGCAGTTGAAGCACTTGGGCAACTTTGAGCTGCCAATCTGCAGAAAAAACGCCAATGACCTGGCGTTTAGCTCCGGCGGGATTGGTCATGGGTCCCAGCACATTCATCAGGGTACGAATGCCGATTTCCTGACGAATGGGGCCTGCAAAGCGCATCGCACTGTGATGGGCTTGGGCGAACATGAAACCGACGCCCACTTCGTCAATACAAGCGGCAATTTGCGCCGGCGATAAGTCCAGTGAAACCCCGGCAGCTTCCAAAACATCCGCGCTACCGCTGAAGCTGGTCATTTTGCGATTGCCGTGTTTAGCGACTTTGGCTCCAGCAGCGGCCGCGACAAAGGCGGCGGCGGTTGAAATATTGAACAGCTTGCTGCCACTGCCGCCGGTTCCGCAGGTGTCAACCAAATGATCGCTGTTCACAGCTACCTTGGTGGAAAGTTCGCGCATGGTCAGTGCCGCTCCAGCAATTTCTTCAGCGGTTTCGCCTTTAACGCGCAGTGCTGCTAAGACGGCGCCAATTTGTCCTGGTGTCGCATCCCCAGACATGATCTGTTGGAATACGGCAGCAGTGTCAGACTGGCTGAGGTTTTCGCCAGCGACAATCTTGGTCAGAGCTTCAGGTATTTGCATGGGTCATCTCTGAGTAAGGCGCCGCTACCGCTGCAAGAAGTTGTTAAGTAGCTGGTGGCCAAACTGGGTCAAAATAGATTCCGGATGAAACTGTACACCTTCCACGTCCAGCTCACGATGGCGAAGGCCCATGATGGCATCCATTGCTCCATCTTTTTCGGTCCAAGCGGTTATCTCCAGCGATTCAGGCAGTTGCTCTGGATCCACTACCAGAGAGTGATAGCGCGTGGCCTCAAAGGGGTTGTCCAGTCCGTTAAATACGCCTTGGCCGCGATGATGGATCATCGATGTTTTGCCGTGCATGACTTCGTTAGCGCGAACCACCTTGCCACCATAGCTTTGGCCAATACTCTGATGGCCCAAGCAAATGCCCAGCAGTGGAATTTTGCCGGCGAAGTGACTGACGGTTTGCAGCGAGAGGCCTGCCTCGTTTGGCGTGCACGGTCCCGGCGAGATCACGATTTTTTCCGGTGCCATGGCTTCGATATCGGCAATGGATATTTCATCGTTACGCTTTACCGTCACTTCGGCCCCAAGTTCCAATAGGTACTGGACGACGTTAAAGGTGAAGGAATCGTAGTTATCAATCATTAAAATCATGGTTCACTGCTCCCTTATTCGTCCGGGTTGATCATGCGGTTTTCGGCCATGGCCGCCGCCCGAAAAATGGCTCTGCCTTTATTCAGGCTTTCCTTCCACTCCAAACGTTCTATCGAGTCGTGAACGATGCCGCCGCCAGCTTGAATATAAAGATAGCCGTCTTTGATCACCGCGGTGCGGATGGCAATGGCCGTATCCATGTTGCCATTCCAGGCCAAATAGCCAACGGCGCCGCCGTAGATGCCGCGTTTAACCGGCTCCAGTTCGTCAATGATTTCCATGGCCCGAACCTTGGGCGCGCCGGATAGTGTGCCCACGGGTAGCGTCGCTCTAAGCACATCCATGGCTGATTTTTCTGGCTGCAGCTTGCCTTCTACCGTCGAAGACAGATGCATGACATGGGAGTAGCGCTCAATCACAAATCGCTCCACCACTTCCACAGACCCAGCTTGAGACACGCGGCCAACATCGTTGCGGCCCAGATCGATAAGCATCAGGTGCTCGGCGAGTTCCTTGGGGTCAGCTTTGAGCTCTGCCTCAAGGGCAAGGTCTTCGGCTTCGGTATGTCCTCGGCGTCGAGTGCCCGCTAGGGGACGGTTGGTGATTACCCCATCTTCAACCCGGGCCAGAATCTCTGGCGATGAGCTGACGATTTGAAAGTCATCCAAGTCCATGAAGTACATGTAGGGCGAAGGATTCAGACTTCGCAGTGCCCGATACATGTTGATGGAGGGAGCATGGAAAGGAATGTGCATACGCTGGGCGAGCACTACCTGCATCACATCACCAGCCCGGGTGTATTCCTTGATTCTGCCAACAGCGGCCTTGAATTCTTCTTCGCCAAACTCGGAGATAAAGTCGCTCTCCCGTAAAGCATGATTGGCGCTGCCGTCCTGCAAACCTTGCACCGGCAAAGACAACGTTTGTTCTCGGTCGCGCAGCCGCTGGCGCATCTGTGCTTCTGCATCCGGATCGTCGGCGTCCACTAGGCTGATCATTTTCATGCGGCCTTCGAGGTTGTCGACAACGACGACTTCCTCGCTGACCATGAGCACGATATCCGGAGTGGCGAGGCGGTCATTTTCTTTGCTGGGTTGCAGGCGTTTTTCGACGTAGCGCACGGTGTCGTAACCGAAGTAGCCAACCAAGCCGCCGAAAAATCTAGGTAATCCATCAACGTCTACGACGTCGAAGCGATTTTGAAAGGCCTCAACGAAGGACAGCGGGTCTTGGGTTTCGACCTCTTCCACTACTTCGCCGTCGGTGATGACTTGAACCCGGTGGTCATTGACCTTTACTACGGTTCGCGCGGGCAGACCCACGATGGAATAGCGGCCCCACTTTTCGCCGCCCTGGGCGGATTCCAGCAAGTAGCTGTAAGGACCTTTAGCAAGTTTGAGATAGACCGAGAGTGGCGTGTCCAGATCGGCCAGTGCTTCGTGAACCACAGGTTTGCGGCGGTAAACAGGGTGGGGCGTAGTCATGTGTCGTTCCAAAGAAATGCAAGTTACTGAAGAGGTGAGGTGTGCCTTGCTTGCTGGGCGTTTAAGCCCAGGGCACAGGCTCAGGTGCGATTAGCGTCGCCAGCTACCTCGCCAAGATTCATCATTTCTAAAAGGTGTCGCACAAAACATGGGGTGTTTGATCTGCAAAAAACGGTGAGAGGCTACCATGCTGGGCCAAGGTTGTGGAGTACTAGGCATAGCAGATTGTTAAGTCGCTAAAGCCATCACGCTATGGCTTTACGCCGGTGAGTTCCAGCACCTCATCCATCTGGTTGAACAAAAAAGTGGGCGCCAGCGAGCTCACATCCACGCCGTGATTGTAGCCGTGACGAAAGCACGCTACATCGATACCCGCCGCTTTTGCAGCGTCCACATCGGTAGCGGAATCACCCACCATCAAAGCGTCAGCCCCAGCTACCTGTAACTGCTGTAAACAAAGTTCTATGGGATCTGCTGCGGGTTTGGGTGCCTTTGCGGTATCGCCGCAAACCACAGAGCCAAAATAGCCGTCCAAGCTCAGTGCGTGGAGTAGCGGTAAAACGAACCGGGTGGGTTTGTTGGTTACCACCGCCAGTTTTTTGTCTGCGTCCAATAAGCGATCCAAGGTGTCGATAACTCCGGCGTAGACCACGCTTTGGTCTGCAACATGATCGGCATAGAAATTCAGAAAACGTTGCAGCAGCTCCTCAACGGTATCCGGGAGCAGGTGTAAACCGTGATAGGCCAATGCCTGGGTGAGCGAGTGTTTGGCGCCTAAACCAATCCAGTTTCTAGCCTGGTCCTGTGTCACACCGGGATAGCCAGATTCCGTTAACGCGACGTTCAGGGCGTTGCCTAAATCTGGCGCGGTATCCACCAACGTGCCATCCAGATCGAACAGATAGGCTTGGTAGCTTTTGCTAGGCGTGTTCACGCGTCGGCGATTTCGTCACGCATGGCATTGATCGTGGCAGCGTAGTTATCGGCACCAAATATTGCCGTTCCGGCTACGAAGGCATCTGCCCCAGCCGCGGCGGCGGCGCCGATGTTGTCGATCTTGATGCCGCCATCGATTTGCAGCCGAATATCTCGCCCAGATGCGTCGATCAGCTCTCGGGCTTGTCGCACCTTATCCAAACTGGAGGGAATGAAAGCCTGACCGCCGAAGCCTGGGTTCACCGACATGATCAGCACCAGATCCACCAAGTCGATCACAGGCTCCAACGCTTGTAGTGGCGTTGCCGGATTGAACACCAGCCCGGGTTTTGCACCGCCATCGCGGATGATGCTAAGACTGCGATGCAGATGTTCGGTGGATTCTGGATGAATGGTGATGTAGTCGGCGCCAGCGACCAAGAAATCCTCAATCAAACGGTCCACGGGTTTTACCATCAGATGCACGTCGATACAGGCATCAATATCCGCCTTGCGCAGGGCGCTGAGTACCAAAGGCCCTACAGACAGGTTGGGCACATAGTGGTTGTCCATGACATCAAAGTGGATGGTGTCGGCGCCTGCGTCCAATACGTCGGTCACTTCCTCGCCCAGGCGAGCGAAGTCAGCAGCCAAAATTGAGGGGCAAATCCAAGGTTGCATGCTTAAACCTCTCGTTGAAAAAGCCATGTTAACCGAGCTGTCTCAAGATGCATGGATTTTTGCGCATACGCTTAATGAAGATCTAGCTCAGCTGGCGCTGCGGTTTACCTCGGCATAGTCGGCGGGGGTGCCGATGTCGGACCAATGGCCGGTATGAATTTGTGCCGCGACCTGGCCCTGTTCCATTGCGGCAAACAGCAGGTCTCGGAGCGAAAACGGCCCTGGCGGCGCATTTTGAAATAGATCCCGATGAAGTAGGGCGATGCCTGCATAAACATAGTCGTCACCCCGCGCGCGCAACCGGCCAGCGTCGGCACAAAAGTCGCCCTGAGTCCGAGAGGCTGGTTTCGGCACCAAGACTAAGTGGGCAAGATCATCGCCCAACAGTTGATCTGGCAAATCTGCAAAGTCGAAGTCGCAGTAGATGTCGCCGTTACAGATGAGGAAGGTGTCGTCTTGCAGCAGTGGTAGAGCTTGTTTGATACCACCGCCGGTTTCGAGCAGGGTTTGCTCGCGACTGTACGCAATGGACAACCCCATAGATGCGCCATTTCCTAGAGCGGTTTCGATCTGCTCACCTAAGTGATGAGTGTTGATGACTACGTCGCCAACACCCGCGTTCTTGAGCCTATCTAATATAGAAAAAATGATTGGCACGCCCATCACCGGCAGCAGTGGTTTGGGAGTGGTGTCTGTCAGCGGCGCCAACCGGGATCCCTTACCGGCGGCCAGTATCATGGCCTTCAACGGGGTTGGCCTAATTGGGTTTGCAGCTGGCTTAGGGTTTGGCCTTTGCGACTCCACACCTGAAGTAACTCACTGAACTCCCAGAGCTCGGGATAAGCGCCGGTTAGTGTTACCAGTCTCTCTAATACCGGGAGGATATATCCTAGATGGCTCGACTTGGCGTCGCGCAGATGCAGCCGGGCAAAGATACCAATGGCTTTGACCTGGCGCTGAATGGCGCAGGCATCGTGCCACCAGGTCACCTGCTGAGAACTTGCAGCGCTGAGCTGGGGGCTGTTGGCAGCAAATCGCGCCAAGCTGCTGGCGATTAGGTTTTCGTCGTGACTGTAGTAACAGTCCCGCAATAGCGAGGCCACGTCATACAGCGCTGGGCCGATCAACGCATCCTGAAAATCGACAATGCCCAGACGGGTTGTTTCGCCCTCATCGATAATCAGCAGATTGCGGCAGTGATAGTCCCGATGCACGCAAACTTGCGGTTGATCGAGCATGGCAGCAACGAGGGCATTTCTGCTGTGTGATAACACTTGCGCATCCTGGTCGCTGACGGCTTGTTCCATCAACCCGTCCACTAACCATTGCTGGCACAGGTCAAATTCCATGACGAGACGATCTTGATCGTAGGCTGGGATTTGAGGGTCATTGACTTGTTGCCAGCCCACCAAACCATCCAGTGCGGTATTCACCAAATGCGCCATGCGATCTTGGTTGTTGGCAGCTTGGCTGTAGCCATCGGCCAAATGCGTGTCGCCTAGATCCTCCATAAGAAAAAAACCTAGGTCCTGGTCCTGAGCCAACACGGCGGGTGTGCCTAAGCCTGCAAAAACCTTGGCTAGGGCAAGGAACTGTGCATTGTTTTCCAGCTCCGGCGGGCTCCACATGGCAACCCATGTCAGGGCTGAAGCCTTGTCTTGGACTCGATAGAAATGACGGTGGCTGGCTTCCACAGGCAGCGCCGTCAAAACCAGATCGGTTTCTTGCAGGTTAGGCAGGGATGCCTGGGATTGCAGCTGGCTGTGACACCAGGAGCTGAGCTTGGTTACTGATGTGTGCACGATAGGATTATATCCGCTAGGACATTTCTTTTATCATGGCGGGATGAAAAAAAATCGCCCCCTTCGCCGGGTAATGGCAACAGCTTTGTTAGCCTTAATCGCCAGCTATGCCATGTCCGCCGATTCGGCGACGTCATCGTTCACTAGTGATTTGGCCGCTGACCTGTATCAAAGCCATCACGTTGATCAGACGACCTTCGGGCAGTGTTTGGGTGGTTATGCCTCTATCGACGAACTGCAAACCGCTTCTCCAGATTCGATCGCCCCAAACAACGCCAGAGTCATTACCGTTGAAATGGATCGTCTCACCGGACAACGGGATGGCTTGGTGCAAATGCAGGGCAATGTGATTGTCGTGGATCAAGGCCGGCAACTGCAGGCAGCCGAGGCCGAACTGGATGTATCCCAACAAAACGTGCTCTTCCCCCAAGGCCTGTTGGTCCAAGAGGGGGAGCTAATCCTGCAGGGCGATCAGGGTCAGGCAGGTTTGGATGGCCGCTCTTTGAGCTTGAATGCTGTGCAATGGGTCATGCCGGGTCAGCACTTGCGCGGCACGGCGCAAAGTCTTGACGGTTCCAGCCAAGATAAATTGCAGCTCAATAACGCCACCCTAACCCGTTGTGAACCAGGTAACGGCGGCTGGCTGCTCAGCGTGGATGAGCTGGAAATAGACGAAACCAAGGGGTACGCCAGTGCCAAGGGCGCAGTGCTGCGCATCAAATCTGTGCCCGTGGGTTACTTGCCCCGCATGCGAGTGTCCTTGGATGGCGAGCGTACCACTGGCTGGCAAATGCCCTCGGGCAGTCTGGGCAGTAGCGATGGCCTGGAAGTTCAGGTGCCCTATTTTTGGCGCGTTTCGCCCCAGCTCGACGCCACCGTAGCTCCTCGATGGATCAGCGAACGAGGCTTCGGTATCGACGGCAATTTGGGTTACGTCAGCGACAACCAAGAAGCCGAGGTGGATGTGTCATATCTGCCATCGGACGATTTGTACAACGGCCTGTATGACGACGATACCTACCGCTCGCTTGGCGGCGCCGCAACGCTGGGTGCTTTTGAGCCAGCAGATCGGTGGTTGGTAGCCGTGAACCACCAGGGCCGTCTGAGCGAGCTGAATACGCGAGTGGATTTTGCGCGCACCAGCGACCGTGACTTTTTTCGGGACCTGGACTCCTATGTAGGCCTGACCAATCCCAACGCGCTGAACCAGCTCGTCGAGCTTTCTTATCGCAGTGATCATCTGAGTGTTTCACTGCGCTCCCTGGGCTTTCAGCGCTTGGATGAATTGAATCTTGCTGATTACGAAGTCATGCCCGCGCTCAGCGCCACCTATCGGTCCAACCCCATACATTCAGGGCTGGGTTTTTCCCTAGCAGGACATTGGTCTGAATTTGATCGCCGTTTGCCAGCACTGGGCGCGGCTGACACAACGGCCTTTGGCCTTGAGGGCAGTAGAATGCACTTGGTGCCCGCATTGGGTTATCGCCAAGACTACGCCAGCGGTTTCTGGGCCCTAGACGGCGGCTACCAGTTAACCCGCTACCAGTTTGATTCAGTACCCCTTGCTCTGGATGGACAGAGCCAGGGTGCACTGGCGGCGGAGTTGGACGCACAAAAAGATCGGGAGATTCCGTTTTTTAGCGTCCAAGGTGGTTTGTTTTTTGAGCGCGAAGTGAGTTTGCAGCAACGCGCCTTTATCCAGACCCTAGAACCCCGGGTGTATTACCTCAAACAAGGTTATGAGCGGCAGGATGCGCTGCCCATCTATGACAGCGTTCCCATCATCTTGACCTTCGACGAATTATTTTTGCAGAACCATTTTGCAGGCTTTGACCGGATAGGGGATGCCGATCGGGCAACCTTTGCCTTGACCAGTCGCTTGATCAGTCCAGCGGGACGCGAGGTGCTGGCCATCAGCGGTGCCCATTTGCAGCACTTTAAGACGCCGCGGGTGACCTTGCCGGGTTTTGCAGACGTTGGCGTAAGCGACCTGTTCGCCGCGGATGTAACGCTGAATGCAGCGGATGATTGGCAGCTTCGAGGCCGACAACTGTGGAATTACGATGCCAGCCTATGGGAAGAGTTGGGTATTTCTTTACACATGCGTGGCGAAGGTCGCAGCAGGTACAACGTGGGCTTCAAACACCGGCGGTTGGAACAGATCAAACAGGCGGAGTTTTCCGCCTATGCTCCGGTGAATCAGCATGTGGCCCTCACGGCCCGTTGGCACTACGACGTTGAACAGCACAGAACTTTGGAAGCCTTTGCGGGTCTTGAATATGATGACTGCTGTACTCGGGTGCGATTGATTGCGCGTCAGTATTTGGAGAATCCAAGCTATCGAAATTTCGGTCTGCCCCCGGCAATGCTGCCGAGTAATCTCTTGCGCACAGACCGCGGCGTCTTGCTTGAGGTGCAGTTAAAAGGTTTGGCAGGATTCGGTAGTAAAGTAGAGGCACTGCTGCGCCGAGGCGTGTACGGTTACGATTCGCCAACCCAGCGAATGAGTAGATACTAACCACGCAATACGACTAGAGTCCAAACGGCGCCGTGTGATCGGCTGTGGCACTGTGCCAGTTGGCATTGCGCCAGTTGGCATTGCGCATATTTGCCCCAGCCGGCGCAACATGAACCGTATACGAGCAACAGCTTTTTAGAGAAATAATCAGAGCGACCACACCATGAACTCAGGAACTTTAAAAGACATGTCACAGACCTTGCTTCGGGGCTCGGTCACGCTGACACGAGGTCTGGCATTGCTTGTGCTGACCTGGTTGCCGTTAACCGCAGCTGCCCAGTACCAACGGCTCGAAGCCATCGTGGCCGTCGTTGATGATGACGTCGTGTTGGCCAGCGAGTTGATAGCCCGGTTGGAAACCGTGCGAAGCACCATGAAGGAAAACAATATGCAGCTGCCGCCTGGGGATGTGCTGATCAATCAAATCATGGAGCGGTTGATCATCGAGAACATCCAGATGCAGGAGGCTGAAAGGCGTGGGGTGACCATCGACGATGAAACCCTAGCTCGGGCGATCGCCGAATTTGCGCGTAGCAACAATATGACCATGGAGCAATTTCAGCTTAGCGTGGTGCAAGATAGTGGGAGCTACCGACAGTTTCGAGAGGAAATACGCAACGAGCTCACCATCAACCGGCTCCAGCGGGGAATGATCAACCGGCGCATAACCATCAGCGATCAGGATGTTGAGGCATTGCTCAATTCGCCTTTCTACAAGCAGATGTTTTCTGACGAATATCGAGTTGGACACATCATGCGCAGTCTCGAAGATGGAGCTACCGATGCCGATAAAGAAGCGGCAGTAGCAGAAGCCGAAGCTCTGATCGAAGAGCTGCGTGAGGGCGCTGATTTTGCCCAGATGGCTATCGCAAAGTCCTCGGCCAGCACTGCGTTGGAGGGTGGTGATTTAGGTTGGCGTCGGGCTGGTGAATTGCCCACCCTGTTCGCTGATGTGGTTTTGGATATGCAGGTGGACGATGTCGCAGCGCCCATCGTCAGTGGGTCATCGATTCACATCATTAAGCTTCTGGGTCAGCGAGGCGCGGGTACGGAACGCGCGTCTCAAACCAACGTCAGCCATATATTGATCCGACCATCAGAAATCCTTTCGCTGGAGCAGGCCAAGACCAAGGCAGACGAGGTTCACCAGCTTGCACAAGCGGGTGGTGATTTTGCCGAGCTGGCGAAAGAATATTCTGACGATCCCGGCAGTGCGCTGAATGGCGGCGCGCTAGGATGGTCGACGCCAGATCAATTTGTGCCCGAGTTTGCAGTGGTAATGGGGCAGACAGAAATTGGTCAAATCAGCGAGCCGTTTCAGAGCGAATTCGGCTGGCACATTCTGTTGGTGCAAGCTCGCCGGGAACAAAACATGAGCGATGAAGCGCGCCGCAACATGGCCATGGACCTGTTATTCCGCCGTCGCTTCGAGGAAGAACGCCAAGAATGGCTGAAGGAAATTCGCGACGAAGCCTTTGTCGAATTGCGTCTATAGCTACTGATGCCAGTCATCGCAATCACGCCCGGTGAACCTGCGGGCATTGGGCCGGATTTAGTGATTCAGGCTGCCCAGCACAAGCGAGAGGCGGCTTGGGTGGTGATTGCAGACAAAACTATGCTGGCCGAGCGCGCCCAGGCCCTGGCATTGCCCCTGATATTGGATGAACACACGGACAGCCCGGCCACGGACGCAGGCTGCCTGACAGTAATGAATGTGCCCTTGGCCGAGCCGGTTAAGCCTGGTGTACTGGCGGTTGCAAATGCCCAGGGCACGCTGGCGGCCCTGGATCAGGCCATTGCTGGCTGTATGGATCAGCGCTTTCATGCCCTGGTGACTGGGCCCATGCAAAAATCCATCATGATGGATGCGGGGATGACTTTCTCCGGACACACGGAACATCTGGCGCAAAAAGCGGGTGTTGAAGACGTGGTCATGTTGCTAGCCAGCGATGTCATGCGGGTGGCCCTAGCCACGACGCATCTCCCATTGCAGTCAGTATCTGCCCAGTTAACACCCGAACTGCTGGAGCGTCGGCTGGGTATTTTGCAGCGAGGATTGCAGCAGCAATTTGGTATTGAGCAGCCGCGGATTTTAGTCTGCGGTCTGAATCCCCACGCCGGTGAAGGCGGTCATCTGGGACGCGAAGAGATTGAGGTCATCCAGCCTGTTTGCCAGGCATTAAAAGCCCAAGGCATGGATATCACGGGTCCATTGCCAGCGGACACCTTGTTCACACCTCAGCACTTGGAGTCCGCCGATGCGGTCATGTCCATGTTTCACGATCAAGGGTTGCCCGTGCTCAAGTATTCGGGATTTGGCAGCGCGGTGAACATTACCCTTGGACTGCCATTTATCCGGACCTCAGTAGACCACGGCACCGCCCTGGATTTAGCAGCGACCGGTAACGTCAGTCATGGTTCGTTCAGCGCAGCCATGTCTCTGGCGATCACCATGACAGAACATCTGCATGCGCCCACGTAAGCGTTTCGGACAGCACTTCCTCCACGATCAGCATGTGCTGCAAAGCATCGCCAATGCCATGGCGTTGCGGCCGTCCCAACAGGTGATGGAAATTGGCCCAGGCCAAGGCGCGCTAACGGAGTATTTACACAGCAGCGAGTTAAGCCGCTATCTAGCAATAGAAATCGATCGGGATCTGGCACCCTTGCTGCCGGCCAAATTTCCGGGCATTGAAGTGCTGGAGCAGGATATTTTGCGCACCAACCTAGCCACGGTGTTATCCGCTGGTGACAACCCAGCCGGTTGGCGAGTCGTGGGTAACTTGCCCTACAACATCTCATCACCCTTGATTATGCAGCTGATTGATCAAGTGCTCGCCCAGCCTGACAGCATTATCGACATGCATTTTATGCTGCAAAAAGAGATGGCCTTGCGCCTGACCGCGCAGCCCGGATCCAAGGCCTGGGGACGCCTGAGCGTCATGACTCAGATAACCCTAGATACGGACTATTTGTTCGATGTGCCGCCAGAGAGTTTTCGGCCGCCACCCAAAGTGGATTCCGCCGTGATCCGTATGATCCCTAAATCCGATGGCGCGCTGCCGGTGGCACGCAAGAGTCTGGATCAGGTGCTGCGTCTTGCCTTTGCGGGTCGGCGCAAACGATTGTCTAACGCGTTAAAGACCTTGGAGCTGGATTGGCAAGCCACAGGGATTGATCCGGCGTTACGAGCGGACGACGTCAGCATTGAGGCGTTTTTGACCCTGGCTGAGGCGGTACAAGACCACTCAATCGAATAATGCAGCGTCTGGCTCTATGATTCAGAGCAGTCAACATCATTCATAGCACGAGAAATAACAGTGGCAGAAAACGATTTGGCGGAAAGTATTGAGGTGTCGGTACAGGTTCAGTATCTCGATAGTGAGTCGGCTCCAGAGCAGGAACGCTTTGCCTTCGCCTACACCATAACCATTGCCAATCACGGACAAACGCCCAGTCAACTGTTGAACCGTCATTGGGTAATAACCGATGGCAGGGGTGAAGTTCAGGAGGTGCAAGGCCCTGGCGTCATTGGTCAGCAGCCTTGGCTGGATGAAGGCGAGCAGTTTACCTATACCAGTGGCGCGGTGCTGAAGACGCCGGTTGGCACCATGGAAGGCAGTTACGAATTTCGCACCGACGCCGGAGAGCTGTTTCTGGTGCCCATTGCTCTCTTTTCGTTACGCGTTCCTGGGATGGTGCACTAGCGCTGATGGCGATTTATGCGGTCGGTGATGTGCAGGGGTGTTGGCGGGAGCTGAATGCGCTGCTGAGAAAGATCAATCTCCAAGACAGCGATGAGCTTTGGCTGGCAGGTGATTTAGTGAATCGTGGCCCAGATTCCCTGCAAGTGCTGCGTCAGGTACGACAAATGGGAGAGCAATGCCGAGTTGTACTGGGTAATCATGACCTGCATTTTCTGGCCATTGTCTTTGGCGGCAAAAGCCCACACGGCAAAGACACATTCGACGAGCTTTTGGCGGCGCCAGATGCTGAAGAGTTGGCCCATTGGCTGCGGTGTCAAAAGCTCATCCACAGCGGCTACGGACATGTCATGGCCCATGCCGGGATTCCGCCTCAGTGGTCTGTGGAGCAGGCTCAAGGTTTGGCCCGGGAAGTCGAGTCGGTGATCGGTCAAAGCGACGCTGAAGCGGCCCGAGCCGCGATCTCCTATCGGGATTTTTTTACGGCGATGTATGGCAATCACCCATCGCTATGGGATGACGACCTAGACGGCATGGATCGGTTGCGAGGGATCGTCAATTACTTAACTCGCATGCGCTTGCTAGACAGAGATGGCGCTCTGGATTTTGCCCACAAGGGTGACTTGGCAGCTGCGCCCGATCATTTGCAGCCTTGGTTTGCGGACCCCAGAAGTCATCGTCAAAGTCATCGGATACTCTTTGGTCATTGGGCGGCTTTGGACGGACAAACCCAGACGCCTCATTGCATAGCCTTGGATACGGGCTGCGTGTGGGGGCGGCAGCTCACCGCTTATCGTCTAGACGATGGGCATACATTTCAGCAATCGGCGCTGTAGCTCGGGTTGATAGATCCGCCCTTGCGCTGACCAAACCAGTTCCCCACAGTAGCGAAGAATTGCCTTGAGACCACCGCAACGTGTTAACGCAAAAGCTTGAAATCTACCTCGTGGGGGGAGCCGTTCGCGATCGTCTGATCAGCGAACAACATGCCACGCCCCACAATGCCGCTGCCAGCGATAGAGACTGGGTGGTGGTGGGTTCCACCGCTGAGGACTTGTTAGCCTTGGGTTTTGTGCAAGTGGGCAAGGATTTCCCGGTGTTTTTGCATCCGCAGACCAAGGAGGAGTACGCGCTGGCTCGCACCGAGCGCAAGCGCGGCAGCGGGCACACGGGTTTCGAGGTGGATGCCAGTCCTACCGTCACGCTGCTGGAGGATCTCTCGCGGCGCGACCTAACCATCAACGCCATAGCCGAAGCCGCCAATGGGCAGCTAGTGGATCCCAGCGGAGGTCAACAGGACATCGCCGAGGGTTGGCTGCGCCACGTTTCTGGGGCTTTTGTCGAAGATCCATTGCGGGTGTTTCGTGTTGCGCGCTTCGCGGCTCAACTACCAGGATTTAACGTTGCTGCAGAAACCCAGCTGCTGATGAGTCAGATGTGCACTGAGGGTGAGTTACGGACTCTGTCCCCCGAGCGTGTTTGGCAGGAATTGGTCAAAGCCTTAGCTGGCCCAGAGCCCCAGCGTTTTTTTCAGGTGCTGGCAGCCTGCGGCGGGCTCACCGATTGGCTTCCGGAATGTGAGGCTAGGACTTGGGATCTGGCTTTCGACCCGCGAGCAGATGCCATGCTCAGATATACCAAGTTGCCCCTAGCAGAAGCAGCGTTGTTGGCGTTGGCAGATCGTCTGCGGGCGCCAAAGTCTATTGCGCAGGCGGTGCACGATCGGTTTGCCTACCTATCCGTGTTGCAGAGCTGGCCCCAGGTGGATGCTTCAGTTTTATGGAAGACGCTAAATCAGCTGCGGGCGCTTCAAGACCCTCAGCGCCTGATACGTCTGATTGGGTTGGTTGATGAGGCGGAAGATCGCTTGCGACTGGAGCAACAGCTGTTACCACTGTGCGCAGAGCTGAAGCAGGTCCGACTGGACAGCGAGGAGGCCCAACTTAAGGGAGCCGAGTTTGGTCAGGCCCTCAACCGGCAGCGCGAGCGTTATGTGCAAAGGTATTTGTCTGGTTTGTAAGCGCGCTTAGGCGGCAGGTCCCAGCATTACTCTCGGTAGATTTCGACGCCAACTGCCGCCGCCGCTGGGACAGCCTTGGGTTTTTCCACGCGGACGGTGACACCGTCAGCACCTGCTTGCAGGCAGGCCTTGGCAATATCTTCTACCAAGGTTTCGATGAGCAGATATTTGCCTTCAATAGTCAAAGTCCGAGCCGCGTCAGCAAGCTCAGCGTAGTTCAGCGTGTCGTCGATATGTTTGCTGGCAGCGGCCCCAGCGGTGTCGGTGAACAGGGTTAGGTTAATGACCACTGGCTGAGGATGAATTCGTTCTTCAGGCAAAATGCCCAGAATGGCGTCGAAGGTGAGGTCTCGAACAAAAATCTTGTCTCGAGGGGAGGCAGCATCGGTCATATCGCCGCCAATTCCGTCATGGGCCAGCGGGGGCGGGTCATAATGGCCAAGCCCTCTGATTGGCCGCCGGCCATACGCAGCGCCCCGGCATAGGCAATCATGGCGCCATTGTCGGTACACAAGTCCAAGGGGGCGTAAACGATTTCAGCGTCCAGTTTGTCCGCAAGCTCATGGCGCAAGCGCGTGTTGGCGCTGACACCGCCAGCGATGACCAATTGGTTCGCGCCGGTTTGTTCCATGGCACGGCGGCACTTAATGACCAGGGTATCTACCGCAGCCATTTCAAAGGCCAGAGAAACGTCGGCTATGTCTTGGTCGGATAGGGTGCCCAAGGTTTGCACCGTGTTTAGAGCGTAGGTCTTTAAGCCGCTGAAGCTGAAGTCCAGACCGGGTCGGTCGGTCATGGGTCTTGGGAAGCGAAAACGCTTAGGATCACCATGCTGAGCCTGCGCCGCTATCTTGGGGCCGCCGGGATAACCCAATCCCAGAAGTTTGGCGGTTTTGTCAAAAGCCTCCCCAGCGGCGTCGTCAACGGATTCGCCCAAGATTTCGTAGGCGCCGAAGTCCTTAACGTGGACCAGTTGGGTGTGTCCGCCTGACACCAGTAGGGCGACAAATGGCAGTTTTAACGAGCCGCCCTCGCGGTTAATCAGCGGGGCCAGCAAATGCGCTTCCATATGATGAATGCCCAACGCTGGGATGCCCAAGGACCAGGCAAGACTTTTGCCAAAGGAGGCGCCGACCAGTAATGCCCCCATAAGGCCAGGCCCTGCGGTATAGGCGATTCCGTCAAGGTCATCCAAACTTTTACCGGCGTCAGCGAGCACTCGCTCGGTTAACGGCGTGATCTTACGAACGTGGTCTCGGGAAGCCAGCTCGGGTACCACGCCACCGTAGTCCGCATGCAGGGCCACTTGGCTGTGCAGGGCATGGGCCAGTAGGCCGTTTTCGCTGTCATAGACAGCTAAGCCGGTCTCGTCACAGGAGCTTTCAATGCCAAGAATGATCATCGCGTCATGGTACAAAAATGCCTCAATGAATGTTGCGGTATCTGCCAAGAATCAACTGGTGTCTCAGTCGTGCGGTGGGGTTGCCGCTACCCAGACCACTGTGTAGAATCCGCGCCCTCATTGGGAACAAGTTGAAACATGCCTCACGTAAGAGTCAAAGAGAACGAACCGTTTGACATCGCTTTGCGACGATTCAAGCGATCCTGCGAAAAAGCTGGTGTACTCAGCGAAGTGCGTCGTAGGGAATTCTACGAAAAGCCTACTGCTGTGCGTAAGCGTAAAGCTGCTGCTGCGGTAAAGCGTCACATCAAGAAGCTGCAGCGCGAAACGCGAAAGTTCGAGCGTTCCTACTAGTCGGAACAATCAGAACGTCCTAGCAAGGGTTAATGCCCTTGCGTACAGCGACAACCTCACTGTTGCAACGACGTTAGGTACTCGGCGGGTCTAGCTTTCATAAGACCGCCACATAGGTACGCAACGCAGCTACGCTATTTAGGCACGCAACATATGAACGCGACGCCAATGCCGAATGCGCTATGCTAAAAGCCCCTCAAGCAGGGGCTTTTTTGTGGCTGTAACAACAGTCGACACATGATCGAAAACGGGAAAGCGAGATGTCCGAATTAAAAGCAACGCTGAATCAAGCAACCAAAGAGGCTATGAAGGCCAGAGATAAAGACCGTGTTGCAACCTTGCGCATGGTCAACGCGGAGCTCAAACGCATCGAAGTGGATGAGCGGCGCGAGCTCAGCGACGACGACGTATTCGCTGTGCTGAACAAAATGCTCAAGCAACGCAAGGATGCCCTGGCCCAGTTCACCGACGCGGGTCGAGAGGACTTGGCGCGTATAGAGGCCTACGAAATCAGCGTGATTGAGGCGTTTTTGCCCACCCAGATGGACGGTGATGAATTGATCGCGTTTGTGGCCGAGTTAGTGAGCAAATCTGGTGCCCAGGGTATGCAAGACATGGGTAAAGTCATGGCCTTGCTGAAAACTGAGGGGCAAGGGCGCGTGGACATGGGAAAAGCCAGCGCCTTGGTCAAGGCTCAGCTCGGCGCCTGATCTACGGTTAGCTGAGATGGTGAGTGCGTTCACCCAAGGCCGGCTGCGCTCCTATGGGTCTGTGCTATGGTATTCCACCGACAGCGTATGGGCCTCCTCGTGGCTGGTTTAATTCCCCAATCTTTTATCAATGACTTGATCGATCGCGTCGACATCGTAGACGTCATCGACGGGCGCGTGGCGCTAAAAAAGACGGGCAAGAATTATTCGGGCCTTTGCCCCTTCCACGACGAAAAATCGCCCTCTTTTTCCGTGAGTCCCGACAAGCAATTTTTTCATTGTTTTGGCTGTCAGGAGAGCGGTACCGCGCTGACGTTCTTGATGAAATACGAACGCATGGAATTTGTTGAGGCGGTGGAAGCCTTAGCGAAGGATCTGGGCTTAACTGTACCTCGAGAAAAATCTAACCGTGCCTATGTGGAAGTAGATCAAGGTATCTACCAAGCCTTGGAAGGCGCAGAGCGGTTTTACCGTCAGGCCTTGCGCGACGCTGACGTTGCGGTGGACTACTTGAAGGGCCGGGGACTTACCGGAGTCACGGCAAGAGATTTTGGTATCGGTTACGCCCCTGAAGGCTGGCAAAACGTCAGTGAGCGTTTGTCGGCTGAAGGCGTGACCAGTGACGCGCTACTCAAAGCCGGTTTGACCATCAAGAATGACAGCGGCCGGGTCTATGACCGCTTCCGTCACCGCATTATGTTTCCGATTCGCGATCTGCGGGGCCGAGTCATTGGCTTCGGCGGCCGCAAACTGGGCGATGAAGAAGGGCCGAAGTATCTGAATTCACCAGAAACACCGGTGTTTGCTAAAAGTCAGGAATTGTACGGGCTGTATGAAGCGCGCAAAGCATTACGGCACATCGACCGCCTGTTGGTTGTGGAAGGCTATATGGATGTGGTGGCTTTGGCGCAAAATGGATTCCGCAACGCCGTGGCCACCTTGGGCACCGCGACAGGCGAGGCGCACTATCACAAGCTCTACCGCTACACCGACGAAGTGATTTGCTGTTTTGATGGCGATAAGGCGGGACGCTCGGCAGCCTGGCGAGCGTTAGAGAGCGCCTTGCCTGTTCTCAACGAGCACCGACAACTCAAGTTTGTGTTTTTGCCCGACGGTGAAGATCCGGACTCCCTGGTTCGCGACAAAGGTGCAGACGCCTTTAACGAGTTTTTGCGCAACGCGACCCCTGGCATCGAGTACTTGTTCAGTAAGCTTAGTGAAGGACTGGACTTACAAACCTTGGACGGCCGCGCGCGGTTTATGGGGTTGGCGAATCCCTATGTTGAAAAAATCCCCAGCGGTCTTTTGCAGGATCTGGTGAAAGCCAGAGTGCGAGAAATCGGCGGCATGGCGGCCCCCCTGGCGGGTGGTGTAAAGCCACCGGCGCATCAACCGGGAGAAGCAACGTCGAGTCCGGCTTCGGGAAGCGGCTCAATTTTGGTGCAGCGGTTATTGACGCTGTTGCTTAAGGCGCCGCAGCTTTGGGGCCAATTGCCCAAGGATCTACAAAGACAAGTTATCGCCCAAAGCAAAGACCTCGGCTTACTGGGGCGATTGGTGAACTTTTTGTCAGATCGGCCCGAGGCGGATGTTGATGAGGTGCTTATCGCCTGGCCGCACCCGGAAGAGCAAAAAACGCTGATTGGGCTGGCAAAAAGACCTCTGGATTTGGGCCAAGAGGCCTGGCCTGAGACCTTGTCAGAGGGTCTACAAAACCTGCTGCAGCAGCGACAAAAACAACAGCGGCGAAACCGCTTGGCCCAGCTTGCTGCTGAAGGCGAGGACGACAAGATAAAGGCAGCCTTAGCCGAGGAGTCTGTGCGCAGCAAAAACCCTCCCAATACCTAGCTCAGAGCAAGGGACGAGGTCCCAACGACACGCAAGATTCGACTAAGGTTAGGCGGCAATATCTGGTGCCGCGGATGCAGCATTGGTATAATCCACGGTCAGCCCGAGCAGAACGGTCGACATCGAAAGGCTTTGGACAACCCGCCAAGACGTTAAGTAAGGACTTTGGCGCGCATTTCTGTCCACCTCAATCAGCCAAACAGTTCAGCCGGTGAAAACAGCAATAGCGCTCCCGCAAGGTAAGGAGCGTAGAACGTTGCTCCAACGATTGCTCAGGCAAGGCCAAGCAGTCCAACCATACGAAAGAGAAAAAAACGTTTGCGGCCGCGGTAAAACCAGACGGCGGGCTTTGTAGACGCTCAAATACTCGAGTCGGGGAACAATGAACAAACAAGTCAGCACAGCACAGCAACAATCGCGCTTAAAAGAACTCATTGCCAAGGGCAAAGAACAAGGCTACCTGACCTATGGTGAGGTAAACGATCACCTGCCAGACGATATTTCTGATCCGGAGCAAATCGAAGACATCATTCGCATGATCAACGACATGGGTATCACGGTCTACGAGACCGCACCCGACGCGGATGATTTGTTGTCCACGGAAGAAAACACGGCGGATGAATTAGCCGCAGAAGAAGCTGCGGCAGCACTGGCAGCGGTAGAAACCGAAGCCGGACGCACCACAGATCCGGTGCGTATGTACATGCGTGAAATGGGCACGGTAGAGCTGCTGACCCGAGAAGGTGAGATCGCCATCGCCAAACGCATTGAAGAGGGCATTCGTGACATGCTCACCGCTTTGGCCAGTTATCCAGGCACAGTGGAATATCTTCTGGAAACCTATGCCGAGGTGGTGAAAGAGGACAAATTGGCTGACCTGTTAGTGGGTTATCTGGATCCCACCGAGCACGTGCCGGCGGCAACTCAGATTGGTGCTGATGGACCGATCGCTCGGGATGACGACGAAGAAGACGATGAGCCCAAGGGCCCAGATCCCGTAGAAGCCAAAAAGCGCTTCTCGTTACTCAAGCGCCAGTTCAACAAGTACAACAAGCTAGTTGAAGACAAAGGCAAGAACAGCAAGGAAGCGGAAGCTCAGCACATCAAACTGGCAGAGGCCTATTGCTGTTTCAAACTGGTGCCCAAGCACTTTGACTACATGGTGTCCTTGGCGCGAGATTCCCAAGAGGTGGTGCGTCATCAAGAACGGTTGATTCAAACTGCGGTGGTTCGTAAAGCCCGCGTGCCTAGAGATATTTTCCGCAAGGAATATCAGGGCAGCGAGATGAGCACTACCTGGATCAACAAGATCGGCAAGATGAAAAAGGAATACGCCGCCGCCCTTGATGGCCAGCGTGAGGATATTGCCCGGTCTCAGAAGAAGCTGAAGGCGCTGACCAAACTCACGGATTTGTCGGTGCTGGAAATCAAAGACATCAACCGCCGAATTTCTTTGGGCGAAGCCAAGGCGCGTCGAGCCAAGAAAGATATGGTGGAAGCAAACTTGCGTCTTGTGATTTCCATCGCGAAAAAATACACAAATCGCGGCCTGCAGTTCCTGGATTTGATTCAGGAAGGCAACATCGGTTTGATGAAAGCGGTAGATAAGTTTGAGTACCGTCGAGGCTATAAATTCTCGACCTATGCGACTTGGTGGATTCGTCAGGCCATTACCCGATCCATTGCGGACCAGGCACGCACGATTCGTATTCCAGTGCACATGATTGAAACCATTAACAAGCTCAATCGCGTATCTCGCCAAATGTTGCAAGAAATGGGACGCGAGCCCACGCCGGAAGAGCTGGGCGAACGTATGGAAATGCCCGAAGAGAAAGTGCGCCGGGTACTGAAAATTGCCAAAGAGCCGATCTCTATGGAAACGCCAATCGGCGACGATGAAGATTCCCACCTGGGCGATTTCATTGAGGACCACACCATTGGTTCTCCCATCGACTTGGCGACCGGGGAAGGACTGCGAGAAGCGACTAAGGATGTCCTGGGCGGGCTAACCGCGCGGGAGTCTAAGGTGCTACGTATGCGCTTCGGCATCGACATGAATACGGACCACACCCTTGAGGAAGTGGGCAAACAATTTGACGTGACTCGGGAACGAATCCGGCAAATCGAGGCAAAGGCGCTGCGCAAGCTGCGGCACCCGAGCCGCTCCGAGCATTTGCGCAGCTTTTTGGACGAAAGTCTGGAAGGCGGCAAAGGACGCAACGTTTAGGCGCAAGCCTGCTGCAAACGTTGCGTAGGAGCCGTCAGCCGTCAGCGGTAAAACGTAAAAGGTGTGGCGGCAAGAGAAATTGGGCCTATAGCTCAGTTGGTTAGAGCAGTGGACTCATCAAAATGGTGCGCCTGACGCTGAAAAGGTCAGGATGAACGGGATGAATTCAGGGAAACCGTAGCTTTTGCGCAAGCAGGGCCGGCAATCCTGAGCCAAGCCGACAGTGCACTGTCGGAAGGTGCAGAGACTACCTGAGAACTGGCAACTTACTTAGCGGGTTGCCGAGTGTTCTTAATAACAGGCAAGAGCGTCCCGCTCCCTAACGCAGCTCTCGGAGCTGGCGAGGGAGATGAGATAGTCCGCACACGGTTGAAAAATCGTGAGTATGTGAATCCATTGGTCCCAGGTTCGAGTCCTGGTGGGCCCACCAATTTCTCTACGTCTTTCCCCTAACGCCTAAAGAACGAAAAAGTCCCCAGCCCCACGCATGGTGATTTCCCCAACGGTCACCCCCTTGGGTTGGTTGATGGCGTAGATCACTTGGTCAGCAATGTAGTCGGGCTCAAGCACCGCGCAACCAATAGAATCCTGACTCACCACATTGGGGTCCACTTGACCGTCCGCTATAGATTGCATCGCACTTTGAAATGCTTCCTGGTTTTGGCCCACGATGCCGACGACAGCCTCGGCATTGACGATGCCAGCAGCCAGGCCCGTCGCCGGGACACCGGTCGGCTTCACGGTGGTCACCTTAATCTTGCCTCGAGCTTCCACCCGCAGTGATTCGGACAGGAAATTTACCGCGGACTTGGAGGCGCCGTAGACCCCTGCGCCAGCAACGGGGAAGTTGCCATAGATCGAGGAGATATTGATCACGTGGCCTTCCTCTTGGGCCATCATCTGGTCATAAACGCTGATGATGCCGTTAAGCACGCCCTTGATGTTGATGTCGATGCATCGATTCCATTTTTCAGCAGCGTCTTGGTGATCGGCGTAAAAGGCCAAGGGCATGACGCCTGCATTATTCACCATGACATCAATGCGCCCGAACTGATCAACGGCTTTGGCTGCAAGGGCCTGCATCTCGGACAGGTTGGCCACATCGGTTTGCAGGCCAATGGCTGCGCCGCCAGCGTCGGTCAGTTCTTGGGCGAGGGCAGTCAGCTGTGCCTCGTTGATATCCGCGCAAACGACTTTTGCACCGGCTGCAATGGCTTTTTGACTGACTAGCCGCCCGAAGCCGCTGGCCGCGCCGGTGACGATGAGGACCTTGTCTTTTACGTAGTTTTCCATGGCGATTTCCCGACGGGTAATGTGGTTTTGCAGACCCTAAGATTTAGTTGCTTTGAGGTGCGTGATTGAAGACGGGTAAAAATAGCAAGCGCAGGTACATGCACACCAGCCAGATTTAGCTGGATGTTATTATCGATGCCGGGTCGGTTAGTGATGGTGGCCCAGGCAGGCACAGTCATAGTCTGGGCCTGGGCCGGAACGCATTAGCCCTTTAACGTATTCACTACATAGGCTGCCAGATCCGCAACGGCAATCCGCTCCTGGGCCATGGTGTCGCGATTGCGCACAGTAACGGTGTCGTCTTCCTCAATGGTTTGGAAGTCCACGGTGACGCAAAGCGGGGTGCCTACTTCGTCATGTCGGCGATAGCCCTTGCCAATGTTGCCGGTGTCCTCGTAGAAGATTCTGCCGAGGCCAAGTCCCATCAGCTCATTTTTGATGGCTTTGGCTTTGCTGACAATGCCTTCATGGTTGCGCTTTAGGGGCAGGATCGCGACTTTGATGGGCGCTAGGTGTGGCTTGAAAGCCATCACCGTCCGCTCGCTGCCGTTTTCCAAGGTCTCAACGGTATAGGCTTCGTTCATAATCGCTAGCACGCCGCGATCCACACCGGCGGATGGCTCAATGACGAAGGGTACGTGCCATTTTTTTGCCTCAAGGTCCTGTAGCGCCAGTTTCGCGTTGGAGTCTTTGTTGGGCTCAACCTTGGCCGTCAGGTCATAGTCTTCCTGGTTCTTGGTGTGCGAACCTAAGTCGAAGTCTGTTCGATTGGCGATGCCCTCCAGCTCTTCCAAACCATGGGGGAAGCGATACATCACATCTACGGTGGCTTTACTGTAATGCGCCAGTTCGTCAGCGGGTACGTGGTACAGCTCCAGTTGGTCTCGGCTAACGCCTTGCTGTTCCCACCAATCCAAGCGCATTTCTACCCATTGCTCATGCCACTGCTCGTCTTCCCCAGCTTTGACAAAGAACTCCAGCTCCATTTGCTCGAACTCTCGAACTCGGAAGATGAAGTTGCGCGGCGTGATTTCATTGCGGAACGCTTTACCAATTTGCGCGATACCGAAGGGTAATTTTGGCGACGTCGAATCCACGACGTTCTTGAAGTTGGTGAAAATCGCTTGTGCGGTTTCGGGTCGCAAATAGGCGAAGTTGCCACCGTCTTGCACGGGCCCTACCGCGGTTTTAAACATTAGGTTAAAGGGCCGGGGCTCGGTTAGGTCACCAGAACCGCAGCCTGGACAAACCTCGCCCTCTAAATGGTCTGCGCGCCAGCGGCTTTTGCAGCTACGGCAGTCCACCAGCGGATCGGTGAAAGTGGCTTCGTGACCCGAATGCTGGAGGGTCAGCGGATTGGTCAATATCGCCGCGTCCAAGCCTTCAATATCGTCGCGTTCATACACCATGGCGCGCCACCAAGCGGCTTTCAGATTGTTCTTCAGCTCTACCCCGAGCGGACCGTAGTCGTAGACCCCTTGCAGGCCTCCGTAAATGTCGCTGGATTGAAAAATAAAGCCTCGTCGCTTGGCTAAGGAGACAAGCTCCTCCATGGATTTCGCTGTCACAAGTGTTCCTGAACAGATAGTTGATGGTAGCTGATCGAAACTCCTCGATCAGCGGGCGGGACTATACCGGTAAAGCAGGGTAAATTCAGCGTCGGTTAGGCGTCAGGCCGCGGTGGCGCTACATATTTTGGCTTCAGGAGTAACAGCAGACATGTCCAGCAATCTTTTTGATCTATCCAACAAGGTGGCCTTAATCACCGGTTCCAGCAAAGGTATCGGGCGGGCTATTGCCGAAGAGATGGCGCGGCAGGGCGCCAAGGTGGTGATCAGTAGTCGCAAGGCTGACGTTTGTCAGGAGGTGGCTGATGGGATCAACGCCGAGGCCAAGGCTTCGGGCAATGCCACCGGTGAAGCCATCGTCATACCGGCTCATGTCGGTCAACGCGAGGCCCTGCAGCAACTGGTGGATGAGACTCGGGAACGGTTGGGCAAAATCGATATTTTGGTGTGTAACGCGGCGGTCAACCCGTTTTACGGTTCCATGCAGGAGCTGCCGGACGATGCTCTGGATAAAATCCTGGACATCAACATCAAGTCCAATCACTGGCTGGTGAACATGGTTTTACCTGAAATGATCGAGCGCAAAGACGGCTCCATCATCATTGTGTCCAGTGTCGGTGGCTTGCGAGGCAGTCCGGTGCTGGGTGCCTATTGCATCTCTAAGGCTGCAGATTTGCAGTTGGTACGAAATTTGGCGGTGGAGAACGGTCGGCACAATGTGCGAGTGAATGCCATATCGCCGGGCTTGGTGCGTACCGACTTTGCACGGGCGCTGTGGGAAAACCCGGATATCCTGCGCGAGCGCACGGCGGGTGATCCACTTAAGCGGATTGGTGAACCCCGAGAAATTGCTGGGGCGGCGGTTTATTTGGCTTCGGCGGCGGGTTCTTTTACAACCGGTCAGAACTTCGTCATCGATGGCGGTGCCACGATCAGCTAAGCTGACCGCCATTTAGGGACTTGGATAACGTTATGGATAGTGAATTGAATAAGCCGCGCTGGTGGGCCCAAGCGATTTTGATTGGCTCTGTTGTGGCAGCGGTTTTGTTGGTCATGAGCGGCCTCGGCACGCGCTTGGGTATCTGGGCCTATACCGGCGGATTTACCGTCGCCAGTGGCGGGGTATTGCTCGCCGCTGCGGGTTTTTTCCTCGGCGTCGTTGCCTACGCGATTTGTCTATACAAAGGTTTCAAAGCTGAACGATCCAGTTTGTTGATCGGTGTCTTGATCAGCGCGGTCATTCTGGGCCAGGCAGCCATGCAACTGTCGGCGGTGAGTGCCGTGCCAGCCATTCACAACATTTCTACGGATACGCAAGATCCGCCGCAATTCGATCAGTTGGTTGCTGTGCGTGAAGCAGAAGGCGCCAATCCGTTGGCTTACGACGCCGAAGCGCTGGCTGAGGTGCAGCAACAGGCCTATCCCTGGGTGCAAACGTTGTCTTCCGCTGACAATCCAGCGGTAGCGTTAATGAAAGCGGTCACGGTGCTTGAGGACATGGGGCTGGAAGTGGTTAACGTTTCCGCAGACAAAGGCTTAGTGGAGGCGACGGCGACCACGTTTTGGTATGGCTTTAAAGACGACGTGGTCGTACGCATTCGCAGTGCGGCGAGCGGCACGGGCAGTGTGGTGGATGTGCGCAGCGTCTCACGAGTAGGGCGTTCGGATTTGGGTTTAAACGCCAAGCGCATTGGCGAGATCCTGGCAGGCCTGGGTCAATAACGCCGTTAAAAATTCACTAACCGGCAATGCATGGTCACAAGATCTACGATGCCCACGGCGTTTCTGCCGGGCATCATGCCGGCGCACTCACCCGGATTAAAAATGGTCTGGGTGCCAGATTGCTCTAGGCGGTAGCGGTGAGTGTGGCCGTGCAGGGCTAGGTCTTCATCGGCTAGGTGGCCGTCAAATTCCAGCGGGTCATGCACCACCACGATATCGCGTTCAGCCCAACGCAGTCGCAGCGGTGGGTCTTGAAAGGTAAAGCCGTGAGTCGCCACGGCGGCATCCAAGGTATCCCGTTCCTGATCGTTATTACCAAAAACCCCAAACAGCGGCGCCTTCAGATCGGCCAATACATCCAGCGTTTTGGCTTGGCTAATGTCACCGGTGTGTATCACACGGTCGACATCTTCCTGATTAAAGATATCGACGATCTTACGCACGTTTTTGAGATTGTTGTGGGTGTCGCTAACAATACCAATACGCATGGGTAAATCCTGAGGAGTGTGGCAATAAAAACGCCAGGCGAACCTGGCGTTTTCGTTGGCTTGTGCCGAGTCGCGCTACTGGGCTCGCTCCAAGACGTGAATGGCGCAGGCGCTGCCCAGACCAATCACGTGGGTCAAACCGATTCTGGCGCCCTCTACTTGCCGCGCGCCTGCTTCGTTGCGCAGATGCGTGCTGACTTCGTAGATGTTGGCGATACCGGTCGCTCCCAAGGGGTGTCCCTTAGACAGTAGACCACCGGAAACATTGACAGGAATGCGGCCGCCTAAGGCTACTTCGCCTTCATCAATCATGCGGCCAGCGTCCTCTTGTTTGCAGATGCCCAGATTGCCGTAGTGCAGAATTTCCGCAGTCGCAAAGCAATCGTGCAGTTCAATGAGGTCAATGTCGTCTGGCCCTAATCCGGCCATTTCGTAGGCTTCTTTGGCTGCTTTCTGGGTGCAGGAATTCACGTCTGGCATAACCAGATCTCGCTCTTGCCACGGATCTGACGCCAATACCGAGGCTCGTACTTTGATAGCCCGATCCATCAGTCCCAGTTCTCTGGCTTTCTTTTCAGAGCAAATAACCGCAGCGGCAGAACCGTCCACGTTTACAGAACACATCAGTTTGGTGTTCGGATAGGAGATCATTTCAGCATTCATCACCTCTTCGAGAGGGGTTTCGATCTGATACATCGCCTTGGGGTTTAGCGTGGAATGATGGTGGTTCTTCACCGAAACCTTGGCAAATTGCTCAAAGGTGGTGCCGTAGTGTCGTGCGTGTTCCATGCCAGCTTCGGCAAATACCGCAGGCATTGTGCCGGAGCCCATCAGACCTTCCTTGGGGATGCCGGCTTTACCACCAGCGCCGCCCAGCAGGCCTTTGCCCATTTGCTCAACACCTACCGCTAGCACGACGTCGTAAAGACCCGCTTTAACGGAGGCCCAGGCTTCTCGAAACGCGGTAGCACCGGTAGCACAGGCGTTAGCGACGTTGACTACTGGAATGCCTGTTTGACCAATCTCTTGCAGCAGTCGCTGGCCGACCATGCCAGAGGCCTGGCCCAGGTTGCCGCAATAAAGGGCCTGCATGTGCTGAATGCTCAGGCCGCAGTCGTCTAAGGCCATCAACGCGGCTTGGGCACCAAGCTGCGGCACCGTTTTTTCCGGGAAGCGCCCGAATTTGATCATGTCGACCCCTACGATATATGCGTCGGTCATAGTCGTTCTCCGTTATGTTCTTTGTTGGCGTAAATCTGTGTTTCTGAGTTACTAGGATTTGGGTTGAAAGAAATAGGATAAGTAGCTGTTGCCATCAGCGTCTTTGCGTCCAAGGGCATCAGCAAAAACCACCTCCACCGGCATATCAAACTCGAGATTTGCTGGATCGGCTTCTACGTTGATCAGATTTCCCTTGATGGCTGTGCCGTCATCTAGGTCAACAATGGCGCTGACATAGGGCACCTCAATGCCGGGAAAAGAGCGATAAACGATGGAATAAGAGTAGAGCTTGCCGCTGTTGGGTAGCGTCACTGGGCTCATTTGATCTCGGGCGCCGCACTTGGAACAGACATTGCGTTCCCCTAGAAATGTGGTGCCGCACTGGCCGCACTTAAGACCTTCCAGATAGGGGTCGCCGCCCTCTGGAATCTTTAGGTATGGCACCGCTGGTAAAGGCTGATTGCTCATGTTTCCCCTCAAAAATTAAAAAATGGCGTGGTGCTCAGGCGACAAACCGCGCCAAACACCGCTGGGATCATACTATTGCGCTACTTTCGGGGGTAGAGCGAGATATCCGTCACAAATCCGCATCGATACGCCGACCTGTGGCCACTTTTTGGCCTCTTGGCCGAGTAAGGTTGCTCGACGCAGCGCTGGCTGAGTGACTTGGGAGAATTCATGAAGTCGTTAAAAGTTCGCGATTATATGGCAGCAGATCTGCTGACCTTTACACCAAACAGTAACGTGCTGGACGCCATGGCGCAGTTTCTCGACAAAGGCATATCCGGCGCTCCGGTGGTGGATGATGCGGGCGCTCTGGTTGGCGTGCTCTCGGAAGTCGACCTGATTGAGGTGGTGGTTCAGGACAGTTACTACAACGAGAACGTGGGTATCGTTGGCGACTATATGCAGACTGAGGTGGAGTGGGTGGACCCAGAAATGGATATCTTTTCCTTGGCCCAGCGTTTCATCAAACACCATCGTAGGCGCTTTCCAGTGATGGAAGATGGCAAGCTGATTGGCCAGATTTCCAGACGCGACGTGCTCAGAGCCGCGATGGATTTATCGCTCGAGTGACCCCTGGACCTTACCGCCAAGGGTCAGTGATCCAAGGGCAGCTAGAGTCTTGAACGAATAATTTCATTCACCTGCTGGGGGTTTGCTTTGCCTTGGGTCGCCTTCATGACCTGACCCACGAAGAAGCCCAGCATTTTTTCCTTACCAGCGCGCAGCTCTTCGAATTGTTTCGGGTGAGCGGCGATCAAGTCATCGACGATGGTGGTTAATGCACCGTCGTCACTCACTTGGGCCAGATTGAGGGACTCGATAAGCCCATCGACGTCCGCTGCTGGTCCTGCCTCCCAAAGCGCTTCGAAAAGCGTTTTAGCGGTCTTCGACGACAGCGTGCCATCGTCAATTCGCTGAATGAGCTGCGCCAGTAATCCGGGCGTTACCGGGCTGTCTACAAGGCCGATGCCGTGTTTGTTCAAGTGGGCCAGCAGCTCGCCCATCATCCAGTTTGCCGTCTGTTTGGCGCTGGCTCCCTGGACAAGTGCTTGGTCAAAGTAGTTAGCCCTGTCGATGTCGCTACTGATGTTAGCGGCATCCGCCGGGGTTAGATCCAGATCGTTGATGTATCGGGCACAACGGGCATCGGGTAGCTCTGGTAGGGTGCTGCGAATCTGCTCCACAAAGGCTTCGCTAATGTTCAGTGGCATTAGGTCAGGATCCGGAAAGTACCGGTAGTCGTTGCTCAGCTCTTTGCTGCGCATGGAGCGAGTTTCGTCTTTGTCCGGATCGTAAAGACGTGTCTCCCGGTGGACTTTGCCGCCGGCCTCCAGAACATCGATTTGTCGCGCTATTTCGTGCTCGATAGCTTGCTCGACAAAACGAAACGAATTGATGTTCTTAATTTCCGTGCGCTCGCCAAACTCCGTCTGGCCTTGTGGGCGCACCGAAACGTTGGCGTCGCAGCGCATGCTGCCTTCAGCCAGATTCCCATCGCAGATGCCGATATAGCGCGCCAGCGTGTGGATTTGCCGAAAGTAGGCTGAGGCCTCCTGGGCTGTGCGCATGTCCGGCTCTGAAACCACTTCCAGCAACGGGGTGCCGGTGCGGTTCAAATCGATGGCGGTTTGGCCGCTGAACAAGTCGTGTATGGATTTGCCAGCATCTTCCTCAAGGTGCGCCCGGGTGATGCCTACCGTTCGCGGCTGACCGGACTCTGGGGTGATGGTAATACTGCCGGCCCCGACGATGGGGGTTTCGAACTGACTGATCTGATAGCCCTTGGGCAAGTCGGCATAGAAATAGTTTTTTCGGTCGAATATCGAATGCAGGTTAATTTGCGCGCCAATGGCCAGGCCAAAACGCACAGCCATTTCCACCGCCCGTTCGTTGAGCACGGGCAACACGCCGGGCAGGCCGAGATCGATGTTACAGGCCTGGGCATTTGGGGCGGCGCCGTAGGCCGTACTCGCGCCCGAGAAAATCTTACTTTGTGTGGCAAGCTGGACGTGAATCTCCAGCCCGATGACAGCCTCCCAACTCAATTGATGTCTCCCGCCTGTTTAAGGTGCCAGTCTGTCTGACGCTGAAATTGCGCGGCTAGGCCAAGGGCTAGGTCCTCGCGAAAGGCCGGCGCGATAAGCTGCATGCCCATGGGAAGGTTGTCTGTGAATCCGCAGGGCAAGGACATGGCCGGCAATCCGGCTAGACTGGTAGGTACGGTGTATAGATCTTGCTGATACATGGCCACAGGGTCGTCCGTGTGTTGTCCTCGCTTGAAAGCCGGGGTCGGAGCCGTCGGTGTCAGCAACAGATCGACGTCGTTAAATGCCGCGTCAAAATCTTGGGCTATCAAGCGGCGAATTTTCTGTGCCTTAAGGTAGTAGGCATCAAAATACCCAACCGACAGCGTGTAGGTTCCGGTGAGGATTCGCCGTTTAACCTCATCGCCAAAACCTTCTTCCCGAGAGCGTTCGTAAAGATCTTGCAGGGATGTGGGGTTCTCGCACCGATGGCCAAAACGCACGCCGTCGTAGCGGGACAAGTTTGTGGATGCTTCAGCCGATGCCAGGACGTAATACACCGGTATGGCAGCGTCAGTATGTGGCAAAGATACGGTTTTAAACTGGTGGCCTAAGGCTTCCAACTCTTGCTTCGCCGCTTGCAGACATTCCTGACCGGTACTGTTTTGGAAGTACTGCTCAGGTAAACCGATGACCAGCGGACGATCGAGATCGGCGATGCCGTTAACCGCTAGGTCCTCTAACCAATGGTCTTCGCGGCGGGCACTAGTGGAGTCCTTAGGGTCAAACCCGGCCATGACGCTGAGCATAAGCGCTGCGTCTTCAGCACTGCGGGTCATGGGCCCGGCCTGGTCTAGGCTGGAAGCAAAAGCAATCATGCCAAAGCGAGAGACCCGGCCATAGGTGGGTTTTAGCCCGGTGATGCCGCACAAGGCGGCAGGCTGGCGAATTGAACCCCCGGTGTCAGTGCCGGTAGCGCCTGCCACCAAACCCGCGGCTACCGCAGCGGCAGAACCTCCAGATGAGCCGCCAGGGACACGATCATGATCCCAAGGGTTGGCGACCGAACCAAAAAAGCTGGTCTCGTTAGATGAACCCATAGCGAATTCATCCATATTGGTCTTACCCAGACTGACCATGCCCGCATCGGCCATCTTAGAGACAACCGTTGCATCGTAGGGCGCCACGAAGTTGCTCAGCATCTTCGAGCCAGCGGTTGTTAGGACACCCGCAGTGCAAAAAATATCCTTGTGGGCGATGGGCAAACCTAGGGCAGGGCGTTGATCGCCGGCGGCTCGCGATTCATCAGCGGCTGCGGCTTGGGCCAGGGCAGCGTCCGCGGTCAGCGTGATAAAGCTGTTGAGGCTCGAATCAGTGGCGTTGATGCGCGCCAAGTGGTCTTGGACCAACTCCACGCTAGAGACATCACCCTGACTCAGCGCGCGACTCATATCGCGCAGAGATAAAACGTCGTTCATTGAGGTGAAAACCTTATTCAACTACTCGTGGCACGAGGTAGTAGTGATCAGCGGTGGCCGGGGCATTGCGTTGGAATTGCTCCGGGTCCGGGTGTTCGGTTACATCGTCTGCGCGAAGTCTGGCGGTGCCATCAAAGGCATGAGATAGCGGTTCTACGCCCTCGGTGTTTACCGATTGCATGACATCAATCAGACCAATAATGGATTGCAGATCTTTGCTCACGGCTTGGGTTTTGTCCGCATCTATGGCTAGGCGGGCTAGCCCCGCCAGGTGCGCCACATCGATGCCGTCGCTGGGCTCTTGGGCATGGCCCTGTTCATCTGCTGGAGTTTGATTGTTCTTAGTCATGTTGATCGATGGGTAAGACTGTTGAGGCGAGCAATTGTAAACGGGTTGTTGCAAGAATGCTGGTTCGTTGCAGGTACCGGGGGTTATTTTTCATTTTCTGAAGCCACACCCTATGACAGCGTCATCTAGCGGACTATCTAACAACGTTAGTCGTGCTTTTCCAAAAGCATAAGCCTATGATTGCGCTTTATTTTCCGGAGTTTGCGCGTCGATGTTAAAGAATTTCCGCGGCCTCTTTTCGAGAGACCTGTCTATTGATCTTGGCACGGCAAATACGCTGATCTATGTCCGCGACGAGGGCATTGTACTGGACGAACCTTCCGTGGTTGCGCTACGCCAACAAGGTAACCAGCGTACCGTGGCTGCCGTGGGTTTGGACGCTAAACGCATGTTGGGTCGAACCCCTGGCAACATTACCGCCATCCGTCCACTGAAAGACGGTGTGATTGCGGATTTTTTGGTCACCGAAAAAATGCTGACCTACTTTATTGCCAAAGTGCACGAGAACTCCTTTATTCGTCCCAGTCCAAGGGTACTGATTTGCGTGCCCTGTAAATCCACTGAGGTCGAGCGCCGGGCGATTCGCGAAAGCGCCTTATCGGCTGGTGCGCGTGATGTGCGTTTGGTTGAAGAGCCCATGGCTGCGGCCATAGGCGCGGGCCTGCCTGTGCATGAGGCCGTTGGCACCATGGTGGTGGACATTGGCGGCGGTACCACCGAAATCGCCATTATTTCCCTAAACGGCGTGGTGTTCTCGGAATCCGTTCGGGTGGGCGGCGACCGTTTTGATGAAGCGATTGTGGCCTATGTGCGACGTACACAAGGCAGTCTCATTGGTGAAGCCACCGCAGAGCGCATCAAGCAAGAAGTCGGTGCTGCCTATCCGCAAAAAGATATTCGAGAAATTGATGTGCGCGGCCGCAATCTGGCTGAGGGGATTCCGCGCAGTTTCACCTTAGACAGCAACGAGATTCTCGAGGCTTTGCAGGAACCGTTGTCCGTGATCGTACAAGCGGTGAAAGCTGCGTTAGAGCAATGCCCTCCCGAACTGGCGTCGGATATTGCCGAAACAGGCATGGTGCTAACCGGTGGCGGTGCGTTACTGCGCGATTTAGACGTGTTGTTGGCCGAGGAAACAGGTTTGCCTGTGATCATTGCTGATGATCCCCTGACCTGCGTAGCCAGAGGTGGAGGCAAAGCCCTCGAGCTGATGGATCAGGCTGGAAACGCGGATTTGCTGTCCACTTCTTAAAGAGGCGCGGCACGCCATATCTGATCTGTTGAAAGTTCAGTTGACGAGGGTTCAGTTGACGCTGGAGGGGTAAGATTAAAACGCTGTTCGCCAAGAGACCCAGTGCCGGTTACTTGATGTTAGCCCTGCTGTTGGTGTCTCTGGGCATCATAACCGTTGATGGTTCTATCCCTAGGGTTGGGCGCGAAAATCCAACCTGGGTGCCGACGTTTTTGCAGGCGACTCTTAACCAAACTCGCAGGCTCCTGCTTGGGCTCGCGTCTCCGGTCTATGCCGTGGCCGAGGCGCCCTATCAGATTGCTGGCTTTATCCATGATGTCACCGCTGATCGTGCGGACCTGCTGGAACAGCGCGATCGCCTTAGCGAGCGATTGTTGTTGCTCGAGCAGCGGCAGCAACGATTCGATTATCTGCAGCAGGAAAACACTCGCTTAAGACAGCTGTTAGGTTCTGGGGCGCAATTGCCCAGCCAGGTCACTATTGCAGAAATCGTTGGCGTATCGCCCAATCCTCAACGTGATGAGCTGCTGTTGGACAAAGGCAGCGACGACGGCGTAGCCCCAGGGCAAGCCGTGCTGGATGCCCAAGGCGTTTTCGGGCAGGTGGTTGAAGTGGCCGCAAGTACCAGTTGGGTTTTGCTGATTACCGACCGCAATCACGCTATGCCAGTGCGCAATAGCCGAACTGGGGTGCGCATGATCGCGGCGGGCACGGGCTTGCTCGACACGTTGATACTAGAGGACCTGCCCGCATCCACGGATATCCAAGAAGGCGACTTGATAGAAACCTCCGGCTTGGGCGGTCGGTTCCCTATGGGCTATCCCGTTGGCACTGTGGCGACGCTAGGCAGCGTGCAAGACACGCCCTACTTGAGTGCTTCGCTTAAACCAAAAGCAGCCTTGTCCAAGGTCGGGCATGTGTTGATTGTGGCAGAGGCTGCTGTTGATGCTGCGCCAACCCAGCCGACTGCAACGCGCGCTGAAGGCCAATCCTCTCCATCAACCAGTGCAGGCGAAAGTTAGTATGCGTCCATCTGGGTTGATCACCACCTTAGTCATCGTTGGCAGTTTAGTGCTTGCAGTAGCTCGTCCGCCGGCGTTTGTGCCGGATTGGCTGCTGGCTTGGCGGCCTCAGTGGTTGGTTTTGGCGCTAGTGCTTTGGGTTCAGCAGCTGCCGTATTTTCGCGGATCCCTGTTCCGCGCGGTATTTACCCGCAGCTCTTCCGATGACAGCACTATTTTTCGTCGCAGCATGCTGGCGGTATGGCTAGTCGGTTTTTTTGCGGACGGGTTGTTGGGCGAACCCCTTGGGCTGAACGGCGCGCTGTTTACGATGATCGCTTTTTATTTACATCGCTTTCGTGATCGATTGGCCATGCAGACATTGATGCAGCGGATGATCATGATTTTTATGTTGGTCTTTTATACCGAGGTGTTGCGCGCCTTCGCGCTGAATTGGTTGCTTGGCCAGCCATGGGTGCTGCAACCGTTGACGGTGGCGTTGACCAGTATGCTGGTTTGGCCGTTTTACGACCGTTTGAATCGCCGCTCTCCGGCCAGTGTGCGTGCCCAGTGAGTACAACAAAAAAACCTCGCCTGGTGTTGGCGTCCCAGTCTCCTCGTAGACGTGATCTACTCACGCAGATCGGTCTGAGCTTCGATGTGGTGCCCGCGGATATCGATGAAACACCCCTAGTCGAGGAGAGAGCGGAAGCCTACGTAGCGCGACTTGCAAAAACCAAGGCCAAGGCCGGTTGGCAGCCAGGGCAACTGAACATAGGTGCGGATACCATCGTGGTCAGTCAGGGAGACTTGCTAGGTAAGCCTGAAGACCAGGCCCACTGTCGGGCGATACTGCAGCAACTGTCGGATTCTGCGCACCAAGTCTTTACTGGGGTCTCGGTGTTTGACGGCACTCAGAGCTACAGCAAGGTTGTGGCCAGTACCGTTTACATGCGGCCAATTACCTTGGCAGAGATCGACGCTTACTGGGATTCTGGTGAGCCTCAGGATAAAGCCGGGGCCTACGCGCTGCAGGGGTTGGGCGGTATTTTTGTCCAGCGGATTGAGGGCAGCCACAGCAATATCATCGGCTTACCGTTGCTCGAGACTGAACAATTGCTCATCGACGCCGGCTTCCCAACTTGGGCTGAACGCAAGCATGGCTGAAGAACTGCTGATTCAGGTGTGTGATTTCGAGTCTCGGGTCGCCTTGATCAAGGATGGCGCTGTCCACGAGGTTCACTTGGCTCGGTCTGCGGGCTACAGCGTTACCGGCAACATTTACCTCGGCAAAGTGGTCAGGATCATTCCGGGCATGCAGGCGGCATTTGTTGAAATTGGCCTAGAGCGTCCGGGTTTTTTGCACGCGGCGGATATTCAAGCACCGCTGATAACGACGGCTTCCGATCCAGAGCACAAACCCGGCATTCGCGAGTTGCTGCACGATGGCCAAGAATTGCTGGTGCAGGTTGAGCGTGATCCCATTGGCGCAAAAGGGGCACGATTGTCCACTCGTCTTACCCTGGCATCGAAATATCTGGTGCTCACTCCGACCAGCCAGCAGGTGGCCATATCTCAGCGCATCGACGAAGACGCCCAGCGTCAACGCTTGTTCAAGATTTTGCGCCCTTTGGTGGAATCCGCGGGATATGGCGTCATCGCTCGTACCTTAAGTGAGGATGCGTCGGCCTTAGGGCTGCAGCAGGATTACCAGCGGCTGGTGCAACTTTGGGAACAGCTAGCCGCTACCCGTGAGGCCGCGGCACCGGGCAGCCTGGTTTACGAGGAACTGCCCATTCAAACCCGCCTAGTCAGAGACTTGGTGGGGCCGGATACCGCGGCCATTGAAGTCGATCATGCCGAGACATTCCGTCGACTCGACGACTATCTGAGTAAGTATGCGCCGGTTTATCGAGACAAATTGCGGTATTGGCAAGACCATAGTTCTGTATTTGCACGACACAACATTGAGGGTGAAATTGCCGCAGCGCTTTCACCCCGAGTGGCACTACCCAGTGGCGGCACGCTAGTGATTGAACAAACTGAAGCCATGATCAGCATCGATGTGAACACAGCCAGTTTTCTTGGCAGTAAAAATCTGGAAGAAACGGCCTTTCGAACCAATCTCGAGGCCGCTGGGGTCATACCGCGTCAGTTGCAGCTCCGGAACTTGGGCGGAATTATTGTTATCGACTTTATCGATATGGCGAATTCCGATCATCAAGATTCTGTGCTGACAGAACTCTCCAATCACCTGGCAAAGGACTCGGTGACAACCAATGTTGTTGGTTTTTCTGACCTCGGTTTAGTCCAGTTAAGCCGAAAACGCTCGCGACAGAGCCTGGCTCAGCAGATGTGCGCCGCATGCCCTCATTGCGAGGGAATGGGATTGGTGAAAACCGCCGAATCTGTTTGCATGGAAGTCTTTCGCGCCATGGCGGCAGAAGCGACCGATGAAGGCAGGCGTTGGGACCAGGAAGGCAGTTACAGTTTAGTAACCACAGCGGCGGTGGCAGATCGATTGCTGGATGAAGAGTCGGCGGTCTTCGCCAAGTTGTCTGCCGGTATGGGTCATCCTGTTCGCTTGCAGGTGGACTCGGCATACGCTCCTGGTCGCTTTGACTTGTTTTTCGTCTCCGACCACCACGGTTCGTCTTAGTTTGACGGCGTCAGAAAACCAGCATTCCTCGGCCCCGAGCGAACAGTCTCGGTTACGGGTAGCCCTGCGGGGTTTATCGATCCTCGTGACTTTTACCCTCTGCGTGCTGGCTGGCTTGCAGCTCACGGGGCGAGCCTTGGTCAGTTTTGCGGATCAACTGACGCCTAGAGTGAATTCGCTGCTGCAGCCTTATCGGGTCGAGCTTACGGGTGTTTCCGGTGGTTGGCGTGGGTTTAACCCAATCCTCAGGGCAGAACAGATCCAGTTCGCCGCGGGGGAAGCTGCCGATGTTGAGGTGGAGTTAGACTTTTTTGGTAGTTTGTTCAACGACCAACTGATTTTTGCTCGCCTGTCTGCGAACAAAAGCACCCTAGGCTTGGTTCACTCTCCCACAGGCTGGACGCTCAAAGGTGGGTTGGACCGATCACTGGACATTGATTTTTTGCGCCTGTCTCAAGAAATTCGACAAGTGCAGGCGTCGCTGAGCGTATCGCTGGAGCGCGACGATTTACTGGCGCGCTACGACGTTGATCTGCAGCTTGCCAATATCCAAAGCGAGACCCACTTATCTTTGACCGTGGTTAGTCCCAGCGCAGACCTTGACCCCAAGCGCTTCAACCTGACCTGGCGTCGGGATCTGGATTCGCAATCCACAGGGCCGAACACACAAATTGCGGCCCAAGGTGATCTTTGGGTTGAACCGGGATTGTTGGCTCCCGCTGGTTTCGAGCTGTCGGTGGCGGACAGCGTTTGGGTGGAAGGCGCTTCCAGTTCGGATGGCGCTGATGTGACGGGGCAAGGTGCTCTTGGTGCGAAGCTGCGCGTATTTGCCACGCCATGGTTTCAACCCGGCAAAGATCTGACGTTGGATGCCAGCGCGCAAATCCAACGTGTGGACCAGCAATTGGCAGGAGAGATACGCAGTACTTTGCACAGTAGCGGATCAGATTCGTTAGGCCTGCCGACGCTGCATATCGCGATGACCGCCGACAAACTGTTGCCAGCAACACCTTACCGCAAGGGTTTAGCGAAGATCTTTGCGCCGGAGGAAGAGTTGATTGTGCAGGCGGTAACGGATGCTTTTGTTTTGGCGCCGCTGACGGAAATGGGTCGAAACCTGCTAGCCCCAAGTACCCCTGCGGGCCTGTGGCTGGATGGCCTAAATGTCCGGGGCAATGTGGATGCCGCTGCGCTTTTTTATACACCAGAACAAGGATTTGGTTTTGCCGCCCAAACCCAGTCCGTGGCGCTAGATGCGTTTCGAGGTTCACCAAGCATGAACAACATGCAGGCCGATGTTTATGGCAGTGGCCTGCAAATCGCTATGCAGGTATCGGGTCAGCAAGTGACCATGGGGTTTCCAGATGTGTTTGCAGAAACCTGGCTCTTCGATCAGGTGCGCGGTCAGCTGCAGCTGCTGTTTAGGCAAGGCTACGCATCGGTGCGGGGTTTCGATATTGAGGCTTACAGCGGCGAAAGCCGTATCGATGGTGGTTTTGCCACTAGCCGACCCGATGTACGCGAAGATCAGCGCATTACGCTAGGACTGCAGGTCGATAAGATCCAGTCGGAAAACACCCGCAAGTATATTCCCAAGCGCCTAAGCCCGAGTTTGCGTCAGTGGTTATTGCAGGCTCCGGAAACTGGGCTGTTGAGTGACGCTAAGGTCGCCCATCACGGCCAAATTCATTTGCAGGCAGATGACCGTACTCGCCGACGCTTCGAGCTGATGGCTGATTTCGATGATGCTGATGTGATCTACGCGCAAAGCTGGCCGTTACTCACCAACGCTGCAGGCAGCGTCCATGTGGCGGGTTTGACCACCACAGGGCGCGTTGATCGGGGCGAGATCATTGACGTCAGCGTAGCCGGAGCCGAGGTGTTGGTGGATTCAGTTCGCTCCTTAGCAACGATTGACCTGTCTGGTCAGGCCCAGGCCGCAGCGTTATTAGACCTGATTCGGCAATCCCCCTTGCAGGATTCCATGGCATTTGTCACCCCGCAGTGGCGAGCCCAGGGACAGCTCGACTATGACGCGCGCATCGAAGTCCCCCTGATCGAAAATCCGCGGACTGACAATGGTTTGCAGGTAGAGCTGGTCGCTCGTTTTGAGGATTTGAGCCTAGCAATGCCCGAGTACCGCCTCGCTTGGGAAAATCTCTCTGGGCAGCAGTCTTTTGCGCTGCCCCATTACTTGCAGGGTCAAATGCGCGGGCGGCTGTTTGATGAACCCGTTGAAATCGATGTTTCCCATGACCCCGAAAATATGCGGTTTCAAGTCAACGGACATTTTAAGGCAGAGGACGTCTTTTATTTGGCGGGCCAGGAGCCCTCGCCTGTGCTGACGGGCCGCGACTACCTGGAGGGACAACTAAACCTCGCCATGGTTAGTGGCGACGATCCTCAATTACACATTAAAACGGATCTGCGCGGGTTCGCGATCGACTTACCCGCCCAGTTCCGCAAGGTTCAGGGCGTTCTAGAACCGTCGGAACTGACGGTGACCTTTGCCCCAGACCATCAAAAACTGGACTGGCGCTACGGGCAAATTCAAGGCTGGTACGTCAGTGCTGACAACGCTTCCAAGCGGGTTTCTCAGGGCTCCATCGGTATTGATGCCCAACCGCTAACATTGGAACCCAGTTATCCAGGTTTGGTCGTTAGCGGCAGTCTTGCCCGAGTGGATCTGGCGGATTGGGTATCCACAACAGGAGAACCTGCCATATCGCCGCCGCTGCAGTGGCAGATCCGTGAACTGCAAGTGGATGAATTTGTGGTCAACGATCTGTCCTTCTTTGACCTTCTGGTGAATGCCCAGAGTACCTCCCAGTCGTTGGTGTTCCAGCTTCAGGGCCAGGATATCGCTGGGAGTATTGATCTGAGCGAGGCGGACAGGCCCCAGATCGAGCTCTTACGTCTGCGTTTTCCGGCCCTACCCGAGCCCAGCTCAGAGATAACCGGTAACTTGGACCCCATCGATCTGGATGTTGGTCGCGCGCTGCCCAGGGCAAAAGTATTCGTTAACGAACTTTATCTTGGCGACGAACCGTTTGGACGCTGGAACTTCGAGATCGTGCCAGAAGCGGACGCGGTGCGCTTTGCCATCGATGATGTCTCGGTAAACGGCGCGCACATAACGGACAGCGTTTTTCGGTGGGACTTGAAGCAGAACATCAGTGCGTTTTCTGGCACGGTGAACTTAGACGATTTGGCCCAAACCCTCCCTCTTTGGGGCTATGCGCCGGTGCTGACCACCACCACCGCATCCGTCTCAGGCAACCTGTCATGGAGCGGTTCGCCAGCGAATATTCATCTAGTGAACGGCGAAGGCAACTTGTCTTTGCAGGCCAGTGATGGTCGGTTTCTCGATATCGAGCCTGGCGGTGCTGGCCGCAGAGCGGTCAGCTTGCTGAACATTACGGCGTTGACCAAACGTATCAGCCTGGATTTTTCCGATGTCATCGGCGAGGGCATCAGCTTTGAGAAGGCTGCGGCGGAGGTTCAGTTAGAGGATAAAAAGCTCACGTTCACCAAGAATTTGGCTATCGAAAGCACCTCATCGCGCTATGAACTGGGTGGTGAAGTGGACCTGCGTACCGATGAGTTAGATGCCCAAATGATCGTTACCCTGCCGGTGAGTGACAGTTTGCCCTGGTACGCCGCATACTTAGCCTTTGTCAATCCTGTGGCCGGTATCGGGCTTGCGGTGGGCGAACGCGTTTTGCGCAAGCCGATCCAACGTATGAGCTCAGCTAAATTTGCGGTTTCTGGTGATCTTGCTCATCCTCAAGTGGTATTTACGGAACTGTTTAACCGAGACATCGCGGTTGCAGATCCAGCGGGTGATCGTCTGTCACCGGATCTGCTCGGTGAACCGAATGCCCAGCAGACCGAGGGTGGCGATCTCGAACCACAACCAGTACTGCCTCAGCAAGACCCTGGGCCCTGACAATTTCTGCTAGACACTATCTATGGAACTGGCTACGGATCTGGCGACGGCATACCAACGTTGTCAGAGTTTTGATTTGAAACAACAAACCAAGCGAACTGGATCGATTTATGAGCGACGTAATCTCAGCGGTGGAAGAAAAATTGTTGCAGGCCAAGGGCCTGGATCTCAGCGAGATCGAGCGCAGTGTAGGCAGCTTGTTGAGTAGGGATATCGATTACGGCGAAGTATTTGTCCAGAGCACCCGAGGCGAATCCTTTGCCCTTGAAGATGGCATCGTGAAAGACGGCTCCTTTGGTGTCGAAGCCGGCATCGGCGTGCGGGCTTTGGCTGGAGAAAAAACCGGATTTGCCTATTGCGAGGACATTCGCCTGGAGGGTTTACGCGAAGCCGGTAAGGCAGCTCAGTCCATTGCGGCAAAAAGTGGCTCTGGATCTCTGGGCGGATTTCGAGTGGGTGATTATCCCAAGCTGTATCCCGCCGACGATCCCATCATCAGCCTTGGGGATGCGGAAAAAATAGCCCTGCTGCAGCGTATTGACCAAGTGGCCCGCGCGGAAAACCCAAAAGTAAAAGAAGTCTCGGTTCGTATTTCTGCCAACCATGAAACCATGCTGGTAATGGCCAGCGATGGCACCTTGGCTGCCGATATTCGCCCCCTAGTGCGCTTCGATGTGTCGGTCATTGTCGAGCATGAAGGCCGTCTAGAGCGGGGCGATGCCGGGGGCGGTGGTCGTCGTAGCCTGGAGTCTTTAACCGCGGGTACCTGGGCAGAAGACTTGGCTAAAGAAGCCGTGCGCATGGCGCTAGTGAATCTAGAGGCCATTGACGCCCCAGCGGGTCCTATGCCCGTTGTGCTGGGGCCTGGCTGGCCGGGCGTGTTATTGCATGAAGCCGTGGGTCATGGCTTGGAGGGGGACTTCAATCGTAAAGGCAGCTCGGCTTTTTCCGGTCGCATCGGCGAGCAGGTGGCCTCGCCGCTGTGCACGGTGGTGGATGATGGCACCTTGGCGGCCCGGCGCGGTTCTTTGAGCGTGGATGACGAAGGCACGCAAACCCAAAACACCGTGTTGATCGAGAATGGCGTGTTGCGCGGCTATATGCAGGACAAACTGAATGCGCGCCTAATGAATGTGCCGGCCACGGGCAACGGTCGTCGACAGTCTTATGCCCATGTGCCCATGCCACGCATGACCAATACTTATATGCTCGCTGGCCAGGATGCACCAGAAGACATCGTGCGTTCGGTTGCGAAAGGTATCTACGCGGTGAATTTTGGCGGCGGCTCCGTGGACATAACCTCGGGCCGATTTGTGTTTTCCGCTACCGAGGCGTACCTAATCGAAGACGGTAAGGTCACCGCTCCCATCCGCGGCGCTACGCTGGTGGGTAGTGGGCCAGAAGTCATGAACAAGATATCCATGGTTGGAAACGATTTAGGCCTGGATGGTGGCGTGGGGGTCTGCGGTAAAGACGGTCAATCCGTGCCTGTGGGTGTTGGCCAACCGACGCTGAAGGTGGACGAGATTGTGGTGGGCGGAACGGCTACCTGAACGTGGTGACCAAAGCGGTCAGCGGTTATGGGTCCAGAGGCGAGTCGGCCGACGTGTTGTCTGCTTCATGGTCCGCCGCTTCAGTCAATGTCGTGCGCAAAAACTTGAACAAGACCCTGAGCGCGCGTTTGTGTGCGTCACTGGGTTCTTGGCTCTGGTCTTGGGCAGGTCTGGAACTGACCGCGGCTGCCACCACTTGCCGCAACTGCTGCCGCTCGACGTTGGGGTAGCGAGAAATGAACTCGGTAACCGCGTCGGGTTGCGCGACCAGTTGGTCTCGCCAGCCTTCTAGGGAATGGAAGAAATGTCTGGCAGCGGCAGATTGGCCATCCAGATCCGCCAGTTGGGATTCAATGGCAGCAGCGTCGACCTTACGCATGAGCTTGCCAATGAACTGCATCTGTCGTCGGCCGCCTTCGCGGCTATTGATGGCGGCATGGGTTTCCAGAGCTTGGCGTAGGTCTGGCGGCAGGTCCAGGCGTGCTCTAACGTCGGGCTTAAGCTGGGTCAATCGAAGGCCGAGTTTCTGCAGGCGCTGGGCTTCGCGTTTGAGAGCTGATTTGGATAGTTCTTCAGACATGACAAAAATTTAAAGGAAGCAAGTTAGTGGAGTTTATAGACCATCAGCAAGAATTAACCGCCTTGGTTGAAAATATTCTGGACGAAGCAAAGCGCCAGGGTGCCGATCAGGCAGAGGTGTCTGTGAGCATGGAGCAGGGTCTGGGCGTTAGCGTGCGCAAGGGTGAACTGGAAAACCTGGAATTTAATCAGGATCGCGGCTTTGGCATTACCCTGTATTTTGGCAAGCGCAAAGGTTCCGCCAGCACCACAGACAGCAGTCAGGAAGCCATCCAAGAAACCGTGCGCGCTGCCAAGGGCATCGCCGGGCATACGCAAGAAGACCCCTACAGTGGTTTGGCCGACGCCGCCTTAATGGCGCAAGAACCGGTGGATTTGGGACTCTACGACCCTTGGACCGTGACCCCTGAAGAGGCCACGGCGATGGCGGTGTCCTGTGAGGCTGCAGGATTGGCCCTAGACAGCAAATTGACCAACTCCGATGGCGCGCAAATCAGTACCCAGCAGGCGCTGCGCGTCTACGGCAACAGTCACGGGTTTTTGGGGGCATATCCCAGCACTCGTCACAGTCTCAGCTGTGTGCTGATCGGCGAGGACAATAACGGCATGCAGCGCGATTATTGGTACAGCTTGTCTCGTCAGTGGCAGGCCCTGCAGGACCCTGTTGAGGTTGGGGAGGAGGCTGGTCGGCGCACCCTAGCCAGGTTATCGCCACGCAAGGCACCTACCGGGAAATACCCTGTGCTGCTGGCGCCGAACTTGGCGGCGGGCTTGATTGGTCACCTTAACGGTGCGATCAGCGGTGGCGCGCAATATCGTCAGGCGTCTTTTTTGCTGGATGGGCTGGGTCAACAGGTATTGCCTGAATGGCTGAGCATTTGGGAAGAGCCGTTAATGCGCGGCGGTCTGGCCAGCGCCTATTTTGATGGCGATGGCGTGGCGACGCGCAAGAATCGGTTTGTGGATCAGGGCTATCTGCGCAGTTACATCCTTTCAAGCTATTCCGCCCGCAAACTGGGGTTAGAGACCACGGGTAATGCTGGCGGTGTCCATAATCTTCATCTCGATGGACCCATGCAGCCGCGACAGGATTTGCTGGCCAGCATGGATCGAGGTTTGTTGGTAACGGAATTGATGGGGCAAGGTGTCAACTCAGTCACCGGAGATTATTCTCGTGGTGCCTCAGGCTTTTGGATTGAAAACGGCGAAATCGCTTATCCGGTGGCGGAATTCACCTTAGCGGGCAACCTCAAGGACATGTTGCGTAACATCGTGGCCCTGGCTGACGACATCGACGAGCGCAGCAGTATCCGAGCCCCCAGCATGTTATTGGAATCCATGACCGTGGCAGGGCAATAGCCCAGCACCCGGACAAAGGCGCAAGCATGACTGGCCGTGCCGGGCTCGCTGTGCTGCAGTCAGCGTTGTTCGTTATCCGCGGTGGCGAGACTTTGGTTAAGGACCGAATGGTCCGTCGCCGTTTGATAAATGGGGTGTTACAAATACACCCAGCTGGCCAAGCCCAGAAAGATGAAGAAACCCGCCACGTCGGTAATGGTCGTGAGGACTACGCCACCGGCAATGGCTGGATCAATGTCTAAGCGTCTTAACAGGCTGGGCAATAGGCTGCCCGATATGGCCGCAATCAGAATCGTTGCCATCATGGCCACGGCGATAATCAAACCCAATTGCGCATCATCGAAAACATAAGCGGCGCCGCAGGCCACTAAGGTTGCCCACAGCAGACCATTAAGTGCGGCGATGATAAATTCCCGATTGAGCATCCACAGCAGGTTGTTGCGCCCAAGCTGTCCGGTGGCCTGACCTCGAATCACCAAGGTGAGGGTTTGGGTGCCAGCGATGCCTCCCATGCTAGCGACAATGGGCATAAGCACCGCTAGCGCTACGACCTTGACGATGGTTTCTTCGAATACGCTGATGACCGCAGCTGCCATGAGAGCCGTAATCAAATTGATGCCTAGCCATAGCGCGCGCCTGCGTACCGCTCGGCGCACGGGTGCAAACGTGTCTTCATCCACTACCAAGCCCGCTGGTGCTAACAGCGCCTCTTCTGCATCCTCGATGATGACGTCGACCACGTCGTCAATGGTAATTCGACCGACCAAACAGCCGTCATCATCAACAACCGCTGCGGAGATCAGATCGCGCTCGGAAAACAAGCGTGCCACCTCTGTGTCGCTGGCAGCGACATGAATGGCTGGGGCGTCGGTGCTCATGATTTCCCGGACGGTTACCGTTGGATCCGCAGTCAGCAGTTTGGTGATTGGCAAACTGCCCAAATACTCGTCACGGCTGTTCACAACGATGAGCGCGTCTGTGGTTGCCGGCAGGTCCCTGCGCAAACGCAAATAGCGCAGTACCAGTTCTGCTGCATGTCGCGGTCGCACGGTAATAGCGTCCGTGTTCATCAAACCGCCAGCACTGTCTTCGGGATAGGAAAGCACCGACTCAACTCGGTCCCGATCCCGGCTATCCAAGTTCTCCAATACTTGATCGGTAATGGTGGTGGGCAGCTGCTGCAAGATATCGGCAAAATCGTCGGTATCCAGGTTTTCGGCCACAGCGACCAATTGCGCGGTATCCATGGCCTCAAGGAACTCGGCACGAACATCATCCTGCAAGTACTGGAGACTTTGGTTTTTAACTTCTTCGTCCAGCAAGCCCCAGATGACACGGCGGGTGTCAGGGGTGTTGGCTTCGATGACGTTGGCCAGTTCGCTGGGACGCAAGGACGCGAGCAAAACCTTTATTTCGCCAGTGCTGCCCCGGCTGATGCCTTCCAGGGCCTCTTCAAACTGTTGCTGGTCTGGTGTCATATGTCTTCCAATTCATGAAAGCCTGCTTCAACAAGTGCTGTCAGCGCTGCCATGGCATCCGCCTCGTCCTCACCCTCAACCTGGACATTGATGGAGCTGCCCACCGCGGCGCCAAGCAACAAAAGACTCATGATGCGTTTGCCATCAGCCTCAACCCCCTGATCGTTTTGGATACGAATATCCGCAGAAAATTGGGACGCTAGGCTCACCAGTTTTGATGCGGCTCTGGCGTGGAGGCCCAAGGGATTTATGATGTTTAATGTGGCTGTTTGCATGACGCAGCAATCCTCAGTCGAGGCGCAATAGTAGACCGAAGCTGCTAACGGGTCAGAATAATTTGCTGTTCGAGTGGCGCCAGCGGAGCTCAGCGGTCAGCTTTGTGATGCTTCCGCAAGTTCCCGGTGTCGTACCAGCACATGATCAAGCTGTGAGGAAAAATGCCGGCTTAGCCGCTCAGCCATATACACACTGCGATGCTGACCGCCGGTGCAGCCGATGCCAACGGTGAGGTAAACCCGGTCGTTGTCGGCAAAGCGCGGGATCCAGCGTTCTAACAGCGTCGAAATGTCGTGGAACATTTCGTTAACCAAAGGCTGCTCTTCCAAAAACCCAACGACCTCCTGGTGCAGGCCACTGAGGGCTCGCAGTCCCGGCTGCCAATGGGGGTTAGGCAGACAACGCAGGTCGAAAACAAAATCCGTATCGACCGGGATGCCGTGCTTAAAACCAAAGGAACGAAACAGCAGATTGATGGAGACCCCAGTGTTTTCCAGCATTCGGTTGACGATTTGCTCGCTCAGGCTTTTGCCGGATATACGGGTGGTGTCGATGGTTAAGCTGGCCAAGTCGGCAACGCTGGCCAAAATGACGGCTTCGGCGTCAATGGCTTCCCGAAGATTCACCGACGCGCTGGTCAAGGGGTGCCGCCTGCGGGTTTCACTGAAACGTTTAACCAGGGTTGGACTCAAGGCATCTAAGTACAGTACTTGGGTGTCGATGCCTTGAGAGCGCAGTTGCAGCAGTAATTCGGGAAAGTGCTCTAGTCCTGAACTGCGTGCGTCGATACACACGGCTACCTTAGATAACTCGCCCTGGTCGTTGGCGTAGCGATTCACCAGGTCTTTCAGCATCTCCACCGGCAGATTGTCGACACAGTGATAGCCGGCGTCCTCCAACGTGCGCAGTGCAGTGGATTTGCCTGAACCCGAGCGGCCACTGACGATGACCAGTTTCATGCGAGCTTGCGATCAGGCTCGGCCTGACCAATTTCGTCGTCGACAATCAGCAATTCCTGAAACAAGGCTTCGTCTGATTGACCCGCGCGTAAACGCCGCAGGTTGTCAGCGTCAGAAAAAATCTGCGCCAAGCGTTGCAGTGCGGCGATGTGCGCTTTTTGCTCGTTCATGGGCACCATTAAGACAAACACCAGATCTACTGGCTGGCTATCAGGAGCTTCATAGTCGATACCCTCATCGAGGGTGTAAAAGGCCCCAGAGATTTCTTGGCAATCGGTTCGACAGTGAGGAATAGCGACCCCTTCACCCAACGCGGTGCTGCCTAAGCGCTCCCGTTCTACTAGCGCGTCGTAAATTTCATCGACGGCTTCTTCGCGGTCTTCTCGCTCGGGATTGGCAAGGTCTTCGGCAATGGTTTGAAAGAGGCGTTTGCGGCTGGGCACTTGTACCTTGTGATGTACGTGTTGCAGCGTTACCAGTTGGTTAACTCTCAGTTCGTCGGTCATTCGGTCAGGTGCCCATACCAGTGCATTAAATCTCGTGTCTTGATGAACGGTCGTTGCTGCCGTTGTGTCGCGCCACGTTCTTTTCTTTGTGCTTGAGCAATTGTCGATCCATTTTCACCGTCAGTTGGTCGATGGCTGCATACATATCGTCTGCTTCAGCCATGGCAAACAGTTCAGCTCCAGGCACGTGAGCGGTAGCTTCTGCCTGATGGGTGCGATTTTCAATATTGAGTACCACATGCATATGAGTTATCTCCTCGCTGTGGCGTTCAAGTTTTTGCATCTTTTCTCGGATGCGTTGTTGCAGTGCGTCGGTGAGATCGATTTGGTGTCCGGTTATATCCAGTTGCATGGATGTCTCCTTTCGTCGAGTGGTGGCTAGCAAACAAACTCAATCCGGGCGACGGTAGATCAGACCAATTGTTTCCTTTCGTTAGAGGGAGGAATTGACATGGACTCCCGATATTTGGCCACCGTGCGTCGCGCCACATTGATGTTTTGCTCTGCCAGTATTGCGGCGATTTTGTTGTCGCTCAACGGTTTGCGTGGGTTCTCGTCCGCGGTAACCTTGCGGATTATCGCGCGAATGGCTGTACTGGAAACTTCGCCGCCTGAGGCGGTGCCTACATGAGACGAGAAGAAGTACTTCAGTTCGAATAAACCTTGAGGCGTCGACAAGTACTTGCGGTTGGTAACTCGCGAGATCGTGGATTCGTGCAGGTCTACCTGCTCTGCGATGTCAGCCAAAATCAACGGCTTCATGGCCTCAGGCCCATACTCCAAAAAATCTCGCTGCACCTCGACGATCTTGGTCGCTACTTTGAGCAAGGTGTCATGCCGGGTTTGCAAACTCTTCAGCAGCCACTTGGCTTCCTGCAGATTGTCCTTGAGGTATTCCTTGTCTGGCCCCGCCGCAACCTCTTTGATCAGGTTTGCGTAGGTGGAGTTGATACGAATGCGAGGCAGGGTTTCCGGATTGAGCTCAACCAACCAGCGGCCATTTTCCTTGCGCACTAAAACGTCTGGAATTTCGTAGTCGGCACTTTGGGTCAGCAAGCTTGCACCAGGGCGGGGTTGCAAGGTGCGAATCAACGCGACGACATGGCTTAACTCGTGTTCAGAAAGCTGGGTTTGGCGCACCAGTGCGGTGAAATCCTTGCTGCCCAATAAATCCAGATGTTGATCTACCAGGATTTTGGCTTCCGCCAGCCAAGGCGTGTCTGGGCTCAGGGCTTGTAGCTGCAGCATGAGGCACTCTCGAATGTCTCGAGCCGCGACGCCCACCGGATCAAACTGCTGTACGCGCTTGAGTATTTCCTGCACTTCCTCAAGGGTTGGTGGTGGGTCCGAGGGGTCGGTATTTCTGGCAAGGGTGGCGCAGATATCCTCAAGGGTCGTGTCTAGCATGCCGTCTTCGTTGATGGCGTCGATAATGGCCATGGCGATTTCTCGGTCCGAGGCAGCCATCGGCGTCAGGTTGAGTTGCCAGATCAAATGGCTTTCAAGGGTTTCTTCCACACTGCGGTTGGCATTGGGGTCGAAATCCGAGTCCGGGGTGCTGGAAGCCGGTGATTGGGGATACACATCGTCCCAATTGGAATCTACCGGGATGTCGTCGCTTAGCGGCTCATGCAACTGATCGCTGACTTCGGATTCATGGATGCCGTCCAAAGCATCATCCGCGGTACTGACTGAAACCATTTCTTGATCGTCACCTTGGATGGGCATCGAATCATCAGCCAAATTCTGGAAATCGTCGGTATCCGCGGAAATTTGGCCCTCATCAAAAAGGTCCATTGCATCAGGTTCGGCGCCATTGTCTGCATCCAAAGACGAGTCGTCGCTATCGCTGGGATCGTTGTATTCGTCCTCAGACTCGAGCATGGGATTGCTGTCGAGGCTTTGTTGGATTTCTTGTTCTAATTCCAAGGCGCTGAGCTGCAGTAGCTTGATTGCTTGCTGCAGTTGGGGAGTCATCTTGAGCTGCTGCCCAAGCTTGATGGACAAGCCTTGCTTCATGGACGAGGGCTTCTATCAAGGCAAGATGAACACTGTTTCATCCGTTACAGGCACCTAAATTGATGGGCTGTCACTTTTTAGTTAAGGGACGTTAGGCGCAGGTTAAGTAAAATCCTTGCCAAGATAAACACTGCGAACCGTCGCGTCGTCTAAAATGACGTTTGGTGAACCTTGGGCGATGACTCTCCCCTGGTGAACGATGTAGGCGCGATGGCAAATATCCAGGGTCTCACGCACATTATGGTCGGTGATCAGAATGCCGATACCGCGCTCAGCCAGGCCGGAAATTTCGGTTTTGATATCGGCTACAGAGACTGGATCTACGCCAGCAAAAGGCTCATCCAGCAGCATGTACTTAGGATCTGTCGCTAGGGCCCGGGCGATTTCCAGACGTCTGCGCTCGCCTCCACTGAGACTCTGCCCCAAATTGTGCCGAACTCTTTGTAGCCCAAATTCATCCAGCAGAGTTTCAAGGCGGGTGCGTCGTGATTGCTGATCCAAGGTTTTGTTGAGTTCCAGCATTGCCATGATGTTGGCTGCTGTGGATAAGGTCCGAAACACGCTGGCTTCCTGGGGCAGGTATCCCACGCCGCTAGTAGCGCGCTGGTGCATGGGGGCATGGGTTAGATCGTGATCGTCCAGGTGCACTTGGCCAGCATCGGCTTTGACCAAGCCCACCAGCATATAAAAGCAGGTGGTTTTGCCCGCGCCGTTTGGTCCCAACAGACCCACGATTTCGCCGGGTTCGATTTGCAAGGAGATGTCCTCAACGACTCGGTTGCCTGCGTAGCTTTTAGCCAAAGCAGTGGCGCTCAACGTCATGGCGTGGCCTCACCGTCATCGCTTGCTGGCACCACCAGCTGCATGCGCACTCGTTCATTGGCGCTGCCACTGGCGACGATTTGCTCTAGGTCTAAGCGGTATCGGATCGTGGTGCTGTTGACGGTGTTGCCCGCCTGTTGCAGGGATGCGGCACCCTCCAATTCCAGGGCAGCGGCACCGGGCAGATAGACAATAGTGTTGGCGCTTGCGCGAGTGGTGGCCTGATCTTCGGTGACACCCTGCCAAAAACTCGCGGGCTCTCCGGTAGTGGTGATGCGCGCTATTTGATTGGCCTGCATTTGCACTAAGACCTTGTCGCCAGCAATGCGCATCCCGTCCATGAAGGCCACAACATTGCCCGAGTACTCGATGCTGTTTTCGTTTTGTCGATAGACGGCGTTGTCACCTTCAATGGTGAGTTCCTCTGCATTAACTTGGGGTACTTCTGCGCTGTGCACTGCACTTGGGCCAAATAGAACTGCTAGGCCGATCATCAAAGTGGCCATGTGGGAGGCATGTTGGCGGTGGTTGATCACACTAAGAGTCCTTGGAATGGGTGGGGAGAAAGAGTTTGCTCACGACACGCGTGGTTTGATCTCCGGTAAAGCGCAGAGTGCCTGTTTGCAGATTCAGGTCAAGACCTTGGCTGGTAATGACAAATCGCGGATGGCTTACCAGTGCTTGGGCTTGGGTGAAGGCCTTTTTGTGGTGGGGATACACGTTCAGCGCTGACGTTTCCATGCGCAGTGTGGGACCGGTTGATCCCTCACTGGACTCGGCTTGAACCAGCACTACATCGCCGCTGAGCAGCAGTTCCTCTTGGCTTGCCTCAGTCTTAGGGGCATCAGCAGCGCCGTTGGTTGCGGCTATGATTCCTGTTTGCGCGAACATCCTCCAAGGGTGCTTGCCCTCGTCGTACATCAGCACGGCAGGTTTGGTGATGCTCACGTACTGCTGTTCGCTGAATTGCTCTAGGTTTGACGCTCTGATTTCATAGTTGAGCTCTCCACTGGGCTGGAAAACCTGCCAGACAACGTCGTCCGCGGTGCTGGTTGGCTGCAGCAAACCGAGGCTTTCTTGGTTCCCCGCCGATCCCAGAGTGTTGCTCACCTGCTGTGGCGTCAGCCAAGAAGCCACCACGATGATGAGCGCCAGCACCAAGCCGCCGGTTAACAGGCCGCGCCAGCCGCGCAAGTTCAGAGAGTCAGTGCGTTGATGTCTTGGATCCTGCATCAGCAATACCCGGGTTTCAAAACCGCGATCCCTAAGCTAGGCAAAGGGCCAGCGATCCTGAGCACGTAAAATGAGTTCGCTCAATTCCACCACAACACCCTCGCCGCCGCGCCGGTGCGTAACGAAATGGGCCTGGGCGAGGACCGCGGGGTGAGCATTCGGTACTGTAGCTACCAGTGTTACGGCGGGGTGGTCAAAGAGTTGAAAGTCTTGGACGTCATCGCCTATTGCGCAGAGATGTGTGTCGGGAAAGCCCTGAGCGATCAATTGGTCCAGAGCTTTTGCTTTGTCGTCGGCGCCCTGTTGCAGGTGGGTGATACCCAGTTCCTCGGCGCGACGCTGCACCAGAGCGGAATTTCTGCCGGTGACGATGGCAAGCGCAATACCCTGACTGGCCAACAGCTTCAGACTGCTACCGTCTTGAACATGGAACTGCTTTTGCTCTGAGCCATCAGAGCTGTAAATGATCTTGCCGTCGGTGAGAACGCCGTCCACGTCTAAAACGATACCCCGGATAGAGCCCGCCAGTTGCTGAAGCATTGTTACGTCCTTGTCCACGGTTTAGGCCTGCTGGGCTAGTAGGGCGTTGTAGCCGATCCAGGCCAGAAGCATCACGATACCTTCAAATCGGGTAATCACCGCTCGAGAATTCAGGCCATAGGCAAATAGAGCCAGCATAAGCGTCAGCGCGACCATCATGCCGATGTCTCGCCACAGAGCCGCAAAATCCAGCGTTGTGGTGCTGACAAGGCCGGGCACTGCTAATACCGCCAAGATATTGATGATGTTGGAGCCGACGATATTGCCGATAGCGATATCCGGTTGGCCTTTTAAGGCAGAGCCAACAGTAGCCGCCAGTTCTGGCAGGCTGGTCCCTACAGCCACGATGGTCAGCCCAATAATCATGCTGCTGATACCCAGCGCCAGCGCAATCTCTGTTGCGGCGTAGACCAGTAGTTGGGCAGCACCCAGTAGCACCACCAGTCCAGTGATCAACCAAAATAGCGCCACGGATTGCCGCATGTCTGGCAATTCCTCGAGTTCGCTGGCGAGGGTCCCGGTTCCTGGATCGGCGGCTTTCTCCGAACGCATTAGCCGCCACAAAATGTAGCTAAGACCCACCAGTAGCAGGATGCCATCGATAAAACCCAGTTCACGATCGAATAACAGTAAGGTGGCCAGGCCAGTTGCTCCTAACAGCCAGGGCAGCTCTCTTTTGAGAACATTCTGAGCAAAGGGTAACGGCACAACGATGGCGGTGATGCCAAGCACTAGACCGATGTTGGCAATGTTCGAGCCGATGGCATTACCGATGGCCAAGGTCGCAGTACCTTTTAACGCTGCAATCAGTGCCACGACGATTTCCGGCGCTGAGGTGCCCAGAGCCACCACGGTTAAACCGATCACCACGTTAGACACGCCGAGATTGGTCGCGGTAGCGGCAGCTCCGGTTAAAAATTTGTCTGCGCTCCAGATTAGCGCGGCAAAGCCGAAAACCATTAAGAGCAAGTTGACCCACATATGGGCTCGTCCTATATCTGCGCGATCTGCGCGGGGCTCATTGGTCTTTAATAAGCCCGATCGCTGGGAATGTTTAATTTTTACTGGACGCTAAACGCTGTTGGTTGAGCAGCGTGCCACGTGTTGACCACAATCGTCCGGTTTTTCGAGCGAGCACTTTAGTCCTATCCCTCAAAAGAACCAAGCGACGCGCGCGTTGCAACGCAACGACACACGTTGTACTGCAACGACATGCGGTGCTCCGCCGTCGCGAATGACGTAAGATAGCGCGCCCGTACAAGCTTGAGCCTGTCACAGCTGGGCTGGGTGGATTGGCAAAACCGCTGTAGTAAGCAACAACGACGCAAAGTGAAAGACATGCAAGACGACGTGAAAGAAAGGGTGTCCCGGGCTATTCCCCAAGCTCAAGTAGATGTTGAAGTGGATGGCAATCGCGCCGTCATTCATGTGGTCAGCACCCACTTCGAAGGCATGAGTCGCGTGAAAAAACAGCAAGAAGTGTATGCCTGCATTGAGGACTTGATCGCCTCCGGCGCCCTGCACGCTGTGTCGATTAAAGCCGAGACCCCTTGAGCGCTATCGAGTATGGATAAGCTGCAAATACAGGGCGGCATTCCGCTGCAGGGTCAGATTCGGGTCAGTGGTGCAAAAAATGCAGCCCTGCCCATCTTTGCTGGTTCGCTGCTGACAGCCGAGCCGGTAACCATTTCCAACTCACCGCACCTTCATGATGTGACCACCATGATTGAGCTGCTGGCGTGTCTTGGTGTCGGCGTGTCTCTTGATGAAAACATGCAGGTGGAAATCACAGCGGCCAAGGTCAACAGCTTCCGCGCCCCCTATGAACTGGTGAAAACCATGCGCGCGTCGTTTTTGGTTTTGGGTCCCTTGTTAGCCCGATTTGGTCAGGCGGAAGTTTCGCTGCCCGGTGGCTGCGCCATCGGCTCGCGGCCAGTTGACCAGCATCTGAAAGGTTTGCAGGCCTTGGGAGCCGAAATCGAAGTGACGGATGGATACGTGCGAGCTCGGACCGGTGGCAGATTGGTCGGGTGCGATGTGCACATGGATCTGGTGACGGTGGGCGGGACGCAAAATCTGATGATGGCCGCGACTTTGGCCACGGGTACAACTCGATTGTTTAACGCGGCCTGCGAGCCCGAAATTGTGGATTTGGGTGAGTTCTTAAATTCATTGGGCGCTAAGGTGCGTGGCCACGGTACGACCAGCATTGAGATTGAAGGCGTGGATCAACTGCACGGTGGCGCTCATCGGGTCATGCCAGATCGAGTGGAGGCAGGAACCTATTTGGTGGCAGCGGCGGTGACGGGCGGCAAGGTTCACCTGCGTGATGTCATGCCAGAAACCCTGGGTGCGGTTTTGGACAAGCTGCAGCAGGCAGGCGCAAAAATAGAGCAAGGTGACGATTGGATTGAATTGGATATGGAAGGGCGCCGGGCTAAGGCCGTGGACATTGAGACGTCGCCATATCCTGGGTTCCCCACAGACATGCAGGCCCAGTTCATGACCCTGAACGCTTTGGCTGAGGGTACGTCTACCATCACCGAGAATATTTTCGAAAATCGCTTTATGCACGTGCACGAAATGAAGCGGCTCGGCGCCAACATTGAACTGCACGGTCACTCCATGGCGGTGGTACACGGCGTGGATGAGCTGCGCGCAGCGCCAGTTATGGCGACGGATCTGCGGGCATCGTCAAGTTTGGTGCTGGCGGCGTTGGCTGCGTCCGGGACGACGACCATCGACCGGATTTATCACATCGATCGCGGCTATGAAACCATCGAAGAAAAGCTTGGACAGTTAGGGGCCAGGGTACGCCGAGTGTCCTAGGCGCGGTAATATGTCCGCTTCGATCCGTTGAGTCAGAGCTGTAATCGCGAAGCAGACTAAACCGCCGCAAGCACGTTGTACGAAACACGTTAGAGAAACACGTTAGAAAAGAAGCAAAAAACGGCAGGGGACGCGTCGCCTGCAAATCACATCTGAAATCGAAGTAGAGTCACCCATGGGATTGGTTATTGCGCTGAACAAAGGCCGTATCTTTGAAGAATGCTTGCCGTTACTGGCGGCCTGTCAGATACAGCCCTCTGAAGATCCAAAAAAATCGCGCAAGTTGATTTTTGACAGCGTGACCGGTGGTCACAAGATCATTGTTGCGCGATCCGCCGATGTACCCACCTATGTGGAAAATGGTGTGGCGGATGTCGGGATCACCGGTAAGGACACCATCCTGGAGTACGGTGATGACATGACGTTCTACGAACGCCTGGATTTAAAGATTGGCGCCTGCCGGATGATGACCGCAGGCCCGGTTGGCGTGCCTGAGCCGGCGCAAGGCGTGCGGGTGGCCTCCAAGTTCGTCAACATCGCCCGCAAGTACTACCAAGCCCAGAGCAAACAGGTTTCGCTAGTAAAGTTGTCTGGGGCGCTGGAGATTGCGCCGCTGTTGGGTTTGGCCGATTGCATCGTTGATATTGTTGATACCGGCAACACCCTAAAAGCGAATGGTTTAGAAGCCCGAGAGACCATTTGCGATATCAGCACCCGCTTGATCGTCAATCGGGCTTCCATGAAGACAAAATTTGAAGAAGTGCAGAATTTGATTCAGCAGCTCGAAAAAGTGGTGGCTGCGGATCATGCGTCTGAGGCGGAGCAATAGCCGTGAAGATGCTGGATGCCTCCTCGCCTGATTTTTCTGTCGAGCTGGAACAGTTGCTTGACTGGGATCTCAGCGTAGACAGTGACGTGGATCTCGCGGTGGCGGGAATCATTAAGCAGGTCCGCCAGCATGGCGATGCGCAACTGTTGGCATTGACCCAGCAGTTTGACGGTGTTGTCGCTGCATCCATGTCCGAGCTGGAAATCAGCGCCGACGAGTTGGCGGCGGCCTGGGAGCGAATCGATGCTCAGGCGCAACAAGCGCTTTCCTTGGCAGCGAATCGGATTCGACAGTTTCACGAACGTCAGCGCGAACAGTCCTGGTCCTATACCGATGATTTGGGATGCCAGTTAGGTCAGAGAATTTTGCCGCTGGATCGGGTTGGGGTGTATGTGCCTGGCGGTCAAGCCGCGTATCCATCCAGCGTACTGATGACCTTGATTCCTGCTCAGGTGGCTGGCGTGCAAGAGATCATTGTGGTTTCCCCAACGCCAAACGGGCAGCGTAATGACATGGTGCTTGCCGCATTGCACCTGGCTGGCGCTACGCGGGTATTTACCGTCGGGGGTGCTCAAGCCGTCGCAGCGCTGGCCTACGGCACGCAAACCGTTCCCAGGGTAGACAAGATAGTAGGCCCCGGTAACGCCTACGTGGCCGCGGCGAAGAAGCAGGTGTTTGGTCAAGTAGGCATCGACATGATTGCGGGCCCCAGTGAAGTGCTGGTCATCGCCGATGGTTCCACTGACGTGGAATGGGCAGTTATGGACCTCTTTTCTCAGGCAGAACACGACGCTTCCGCCCAGGCCATTCTGATCAGTACGGATGCGGAATTTTTGCAGCGGGCCGCTGCGATGGTGGAAGCCAAACTGCCCACCATGGAGCGGGCCGAAATCATACGTAAATCGTTAGATCAGCGAGGGGCCCTCATTCACTGCCGCGATCGACATCAAGCCCTAGGAGTTGCTAATCGCATTGCCGCAGAACATCTGGAGCTAGCGGTAGCCGATCCCCAGCCATGGATCGATGGTCTGCGTCATGCCGGCGCGATTTTCATTGGGCCCTACACCGGAGAAACCTTTGGTGACTACATGGCGGGCCCTTCTCATGTGCTACCTACTTTTGGTACGGCACGATTCGCCTCGCCACTGGGTGTTTACGATTTTCAAAAGCGCAGCTCCATGATCGAAATATCGGCTTCAGCTGCCCGGGCACTGTCCCAGCCCACGGATTTGCTGGCAACCTCAGAAGGCCTACAGGCTCACGCTTTGGCGGCAAGGCTTCGAGGTCGCGATTCCTCGGAATGAGTAAGATCGCAGATGCAAACAGACCCGAGCCGGGTCAACAACGGGTTAGCCCCGCTGAGCTTTATCAAGCCAGCTTGTCTGCGGGCACGATGCTGGAAGATCAGGCCCAAGCCCAGGTCATGACCTTGTTGGAGCAGCGTTTCCAGCAGTTACTCCAGCGCCCGGTGGCGGGTGCCCATCCACTGCGTCGGTTCGTTGGCAAGATATTGGGTGGTGCGTCCAGATCTGGAGCTTCCTCGATTAAGGGCCTCTACCTTTGGGGCGGTGTGGGCAGAGGCAAAACCATGATGATGGATATGTTTTGCCAGGCATTGCCGCCGGAGCGACGCCAGCGCATGCACTTCCATCGATTCATGCGTCGGGTTCACGATGCCTTGGGGCGTTTTGCTGGACAACCAAATCCGCTGTTAAAAGTGGCTGATGAAATCGCTGCCCAAGGCGATGTGCTGTGTTTCGATGAGTTCTTCGTTTCTGATATCGGCGATGCCATGATTTTGGGCGAGGTCATGACCGCTTTGTTTGCTCGCGGGGTGGTATTGGTGGCCACCTCCAATGTGGAGCCGGTCAATCTGTACAAGAACGGATTGCAGCGCTCTCGATTTCTCCCTGCCATTGATCAGATATACGCCCACTGCGATGTTCATGAAATCGATCAAGGCCAGGATTTTCGGCTCAGAACACTGCAGCAAGCGCGGCTCTATCACTGCCCCTTGGATGCGAGTGCAAGACAGAGCATGCAAGACAGTTTTGCTGCACTGGTGACAGAGCAAGAAAAGTCCAACGTCAAACTTCGTATCGAAAACCGCAACATTGATGCCTTAAAAGTGGCCGGCGATGTGGCTTGGTTTGAATTTAGTAGCGTGTGCGAGGGGCCTCGCAGTCAAAACGATTACATCGAGTTGGCGACGTTGTTTACCACGGTGCTGATCAGTGATGTACCACTGCTGGATACAAACCGAGAAGACGCGGCGCGCCGGTTCATCAGTTTGGTAGACGAATTTTACGATCGCAGGGTGAAGTTAGTGCTGTCGGCACAACGACCAATAACCGAGCTTTATCAAGGCCAGCGGCTGGTCTTTGAGTTTGAGCGAACGCAAAGTCGCTTGCTTGAGATGCAGTCCGAGGAGTATTTGGCCGAACCTCATGTGGCAGCGGGGGCAACGGGGGCTACCGCGGCCTAAGCAGGGGCGCGAAAGGCGATTAGAGCTGACCTAAGGCAGTTGTAAAGCATTAAGTGCTCCACTATCATTCGCGTCCCTTTTTTTGGGGCAGATTGGCGGGCGCCTGAAAGTCCGGCAAACGAGAATTTGGTGTATTGGTTACTGAGGCTCAGAAGGAGCCGGGTCGGTACGCCTTCGCGGAATGCACGTTCCGTGCATATCTAGTAAGAGGCAGAACATGAAAACGGTAAGTATGCGAGAGCAGGACGTAGTCCGGTCTTGGTGGATCATAGACGCAGAGGACAAGACCCTGGGTCGTATCGCGACAGAAGTCGCGAGCAGGTTGCGCGGCAAGCACAAGCCTGAATTTACCCCACACGTTGATACGGGTGACTACATTGTCGTAGTGAACGCCGAAAAAGTCCGTGTTACAGGTAATAAAGAGCAAGGGAAAATGTACTGGCGTCACACGGGCTACCCGGGTGGGATTCGCGGTACGTCCGTAGAAACCATGCGTGCCGAACACCCCGAACGAATGCTGGAAATTGCCGTTAAAGGCATGTTGCCGAAAAACCCATTGGGTCGTGCAATGTTCCGCAAACTCAAAGTATACGCTGGGTCCGAGCATCCTCATGCGGCACAGCAACCTCAGGTCCTGGAGTTTTAGATGACAGATTACAACTACGGAACTGGCCGACGTAAAACCGCAGCTGCGCGAGTCTTTATCGCCACTGGAACCGGCCGGATCATGGTTAACGCTCGTCCACTGGATGAGTTTTTTGGTCGTGAAACCTCGCGGATGGTTGTGCGCCAGCCGTTGGAAGCTGCGGATCTTACAGACAAGTTAGATCTTAAGATTACCGTTCGCGGCGGCGGCAGTTCCGGTCAAGCCGGTGCCATTCGTCACGGTATTGCTCGGGCTCTGGTGGAGTATGACGAGAATCTACGTCAACCCATGCGTCAGGCCGGGTTCCTTACTCGTGATGCCCGTGCGGTGGAGCGCAAGAAGGTCGGACTGCGCAAAGCGCGTAAGCGACCACAATTTTCGAAACGATAAAATTTGCCAGATATTTGGCCACTATGTTGGCCAATTATGTGGAAGCCAGGGTATCTGTGATATCCTGCGCGCGCCGAAAAGGATTGGTCGAGAGGGAGCAATCCAACTGCTAGGTGACGGTCGCCCATGTAAGGCAATAGCTAGGGCAATAGTTAGGGCAATGACTAGGGCAATAACCAACATCTGAGCGGGTTAATAAGGAATACGTTAAGCCCCGGGACGGATCCTGGAGTGAATACGGCGTTGCGCATTGGGCCAAGAACGATAACGAATCCCAACGGCTCCGAAACACAGGAGCGGGAAGAAAGATTCGGTGTTTTGGGCTCGGTGGCGAAGGCTCGGCGAAGCGTTGGGCCAAAATGAAAAACGATGATGACTAAACAACGTATGGGAGCTGACCCCTGTGAGCGATAGCGCAGTGAACGAATCCGCCAACGCGGCTGACGATAAAACCACGACCAACAGCCGACGTTATTTTTTGATTCAAGCTACCTCTGCTGTAGCGGCGGTAGGCGCTGTCGGAGCCGCATGGCCCTTCGTTAAGTACTGGACTCCCAGCGCCAAGGCTAAAGCCGCCGGCGCACCTGTTCGCGTTGATATATCAAAGCTGGCTCCCGGCGAAATGCTGAGCCCGATCGTCGCTTGGCGAGGCAAGCCGATCTTTGTTGTTTACCGTGATCAAGCCTCCATTGATGCCTTGAAAAGCGATGTCAGCGGTCTGGCTGACCCAGATTCTTCAAATCCCGAAATGCAGCCTGAGTTTGCTGTTAATCCTTGGCGCTCTGAGCGACCCGAGATCGGGGTTTATCTGGGGATTTGTACGCATTTGGGTTGTTCGCCCAAGCACGTTGTCAGCGATAACTTTGAAGAAACCGGTCAAGGCGGATTTTTCTGTCCTTGCCATGGCTCCAAGTTTGACTTGGCCGGACGGGTCGTGACCGGCGTCCCAGCGCCGGACAACTTGGAAGTGCCTCCGTATCGCTTTGAGTCTGATACGGTAATCGTCATCGGCTAACGGCGGCAGCCTAGTCGGGATGCAGAGGGCTGAGAACGTCCTTTGAATAGAAATTGAACCAATAACCAATAAACAACAGATAGGTGTTGCGGAATGGATAAGACCGAAGCACAAGGCTCCAAGTCAGGCCTTGCAGGTGCCATGGAATGGGTAGACGCACGTTTCCCCGCCACAGAGACCTTCGAATATCACATGTCGAAGTACTATGCGCCGAAGAACTTTAACTTTTGGTACTACTTCGGATTTTTGGCCATGTTCGTTCTGGTCAATCAGCTGCTCACGGGTGTTTGGCTGACCATGAATTATGTGCCCAGTGGCGACGGCGCGTTTGCATCGGTGGAATACATCATGCGAGACGTCGAGTATGGGTGGCTGATGCGATATCTGCATTCAACCGGTGCATCGTTTTTCTTTGTTGTGGTTTATCTGCACATGTACCGGGCCCTGCGCTACGGTTCCTATCGTGGGCCTCGCGAGTTGCTGTGGATCATTGGTATGGTGATTTTCATCGCGCTGATGGCCGAAGGCTTTTTTGGTTACCTGCTGCCTTGGGGCAACATGTCCTACTGGGGCGCTCAGGTCATCGTCTCCCTATTCGGTTCCATTCCCTACATCGGACCCGATCTCATGGAGTGGATTCGAGGCGACTTCTTGATGTCTGAAACCACCCTCAACCGATTCTTCGCACTACACGTGGTTGCTCTGCCGCTGGTGCTGTGCGTGCTGATTTTCGTTCACCTTGTGGCGCTGCATCACGTGGGTTCAAACAACCCTGATGGCATCGAAATCAAGAAAAACAAAGATGAAAACGGTGTGCCGCGCGATGGAATTCCGTTTCATCCTTATTACACCGTCCATGACATCCACGCCATGGTGGTCTTTTTGTTCATCTTCTGTGCGGTTGTGTTCTTTGCGCCAGAGATGGGCGGCTACTTCCTCGAGAAGCCTAACTTCGAAATGGCTGATCCATTGAAAACCCCTGAGCACATTGCACCGGTTTGGTACTACACCCCGTTCTACGCCATGTTGCGTGCGGCTACGTTCCCGCTGTTCGGCCTGTCCGCTAAGTTCTGGGGCTTTGTTGTCATGATTGGCGCCATCGTCATCCCCATGGCGCTGCCTTGGTTGGATCGCAGTCCAGTGAAGTCCATTCGGTACAAAGGCTCTATCTCCCGCATCATGCTTTCGATCTTTGTGATTAGCTTCTTCATCCTCGGGTACTTGGGCACTCAGGCGCCCTCTAAAGCGGGCACCATCGCGGCGCAGATTTGTACCGCCATTTACTTCGCCTATTTCATATTGATGCCTTGGTATACACGAGTTGAAAACACCAAGCCTGAACCGGAGAGGGTCACGGGATAATGAGAAAGTTACTACTATCGCTGATGTTGATGCTCCCGCTGGCGGGGTTTGCCGCTGGCGGCTCAAACTGGCCTATGGAAGATTTTGAAGGCGACCTAACAAATTTGCCGAGCCTGCAAAATGGTTTCAAAATTTATGCGAATTACTGCATGGGATGCCACAGCCTGAAATTTCAGCGCTACGAACGAACCGCTGATGATCTGGGTATTCCCCACGATCTGGCGCTGAAAAATCTGATCTTTACCGGGCAGAAAATCGGTGGGCTGATGTCCACGGCGATGCCCAGAGAAGAGTCCAAGGCTTGGTTTGGCGCAGCGCCACCGGATCTGACCATGGTCACTCGGGTGCGAGAGCCTCAGTGGGTGTACAACTACCTGAAGACGTTTTACGTGGATGAAACGCGTCCGCTGGGCGTCAACAACAAGGTGTTCAACAACGTGGGTATGCCTAATGCGTTGTTAGAACTGCAAGGCGTGCAGCGCCAGGTATGCACGGATGGCAAGTGCAATGAACTTGTAGTCGAAGCCGGGACTGGAGCCCTGAGTCCTGAGGAATTCGACGCAGCCATCTATGACCTGACCAATTTCCTGTATTACGTCAGTGAGCCAGCGCGCCTCGAGCGACAGCGCACCGGCGTGTTTGTCTTGCTGTTCTTGATCATCCTGGGCTGCTTCACATACTTGCTCAATCGCGAGTACTGGAAAGATGTGGACGTAAAGCACTGAGATAGTTCGACAGTATGACCGGCCGGAGATCATCCGGCCGCAGCCCTTCCCGCAGCAGTACTCCTAACCTCCAGACCGCTGCCAATAACAGAGATAGACCCTGATGAGCATAGTGACAAAACGATCAGCCATGACGCTGTTTTCAGATCCTCGAGATCATTACTCCCACCGTGTGCGTTTGGTTTTGGCTGAAAAAGGCGTCACCGTTGATATCGTCTCAGAGAAAGACCCGGAAGATTTGGCTGAGTTAAATCCGTATAACACGCTGCCTACGCTAGCGGACCGGGATCTAGCCCTATACGAAGCTAACGTCATCATGGAATACCTAGATGAGCGTTTTCCTCATCCACCGCTACTGCCGGTGTATCCGGTGCAGAGAGCCTTATCACGACTGTGGATATCTCGGGTAGAAAAAGAGTGGAGTTCCCGGCTGGATATACTGATGGTCGGCAAAGGGCGTGAAACGGTATTGAGCAAGGCACGCAAAGAGCTGCGCGAGAGCATTGTCTCCATAGCGCCTATCTTTGCTGAAAAGCCATTCTTTATGAACGACGAGTTGTCATTGGTGGACTGCTGCGTCGCGCCTATCCTGTGGCGCCTCAAAGAGGTAGACATCACGCTGCCTGAGCGTTCCACGAAGCCTCTGCATCGTTACATGCAGACAATGTTCGAGCGCGATGCCTTTCGTGAGAGCTTGACTGAGGCAGAAATGGAGATGCGTGAGTGAAACCTCGCCGCCCGTATCTGCTGCGCGCTTTGTACGAATGGATCGTCGATAGCGATGAAGTACCAAACATTTTGGTGGACGCTGAAATCGACGGTGTGGTCGTGCCCAATGAGCATGTTCGGGACGGTCAAATCGTTCTGAATATCTCGCCACAAGCGGTCAGAAATTTGAACCTCGGTAACGACTATGTCATGTGCGAGGGCCGCTTCTCCGGACGCAGTTTTGAGTTGATTCTGCCCATTGAGAGTATTCGAGCCATCTATTGCCGGGATTCAGGGCAAGGGCTGGCCTTCGATGACGAAGACCTTTATCAAGACCTTGACCAAGACGAAACCGCTGACTCAAGCAGTGACGCTAGGGACGCCAGCGAAGATCGCCTAGATACTGGTGGAGTGATCAAAAGCGGTAAGCCTCAAGGCGAGAAGCCGAAGCTGCGCTTGGTTTAGGTCCGGGACCGGCCAAACAAGAGCCCCTATCAGGAGGGGCCAGGTTCATTCAGGCAGATAGTCGAACACCTTGACGATCTTTTGCACCCCAAAGGCCTTTTGGGTTTCTGCAACGGCCAAGTCAGCTTGGCTGGGGGTGATTTTCCCCATCAAATAAATAATTCCGTTTTCAGTCACGACCTTAATTTTTGTGGCGGGCACTCCCTCGGAGACCAGCAGGCGCGCTTTAACTTTGGTGGAAAGATAGCCGTCGTTAGTTCTGGCCAAAAGCGATATGGGTCCACCGACGGTGAGGTAGTTATTCACTTTTTCTGGATCAACCTTGTACAGCGATTCGGTCACTTCCGTCGCTTTTTCACGCAGCTCTGCCGAGGGTACTTCTCCCAGTAGCAGCACAATACCGTCGTAAACGGTAACAACGATATGCGCTCCCTTATATCCTTCGTCAGAGCCACGAATCTCCCGTTCAATCACAAACTCTAGGGCGTTGTCGTCAATAAAATCACCCGGGGTGCGCTTGGTTTCTGGGTTGTTTGTGCAGCCAGCCAGGGCCAGCGCAATGATCAGTCCAACAGTCAAATCCCAGGCAAAAGATCGGTTTTTCATGTGAAGGCTTCTTGAATCCACGTAATTGAAGGCGCGTAGTGTGGCCGGGTAATAGCGATCACGTCAAACCGCATTGTCATGTCTGGGACTTGGTGCTTTTGCAGATAATGCTGGGCTGTGGACAAGATGCGTCGTTGCTTGGACCGGGAAATGGTCTCTTCAGGACGGCCATGATCCAAGCGTATTCGGTAGCGCACCTCGATAAAGACAAGAATGGTTTCCCCAGTTCTTGCGTCGCTCATGATCAGGTCTATTTCTCCCCAGCGGCAATGGTAATTACGCTCTACTAACGCCAGCCCCCGCCACTGCAGATACCAAGCGGCTAGATCCTCACTCCAGTGTCTCATCTGGATGCATCACAGGGCTGGGATCTGCGGATCGGCCACCTCTAGAGCCTCGCCAACCCGGGCGATGGGTAATCGTCGTTGAATAGGGCCGTGGATGCCCAGGGCAATCTCACCACTGGCCATACCCAAACTCACCCGATGATCATCCGGGAGCAGAGTCTCATTGGTTTTTCGCCAATGGGTCCAAGTGGCAAGACGATAGGCATCCAAGCCCAGGGCAAAAAGTTCAATCAAGGGGTTCTCATTCAGTGCGAAGGTGGCTGACATCTGGAGGGGTAAACCACCGGGTTTGGCAAGCATGGGCAGTTTGGTTACCTGGAAACTACTCAGATCGGCCAAATCCGTACCTCGGTCGGTTTGTGATGTACCGTAGATAGGTAGGTCTTCGGCGAAATGAAATTTCAACGCAGGCACTAATGCCTTGGATTCGAGCACGTTGGTGAACGCAACCACTGCGTCCAAGTCCTTGCGGCCCCTGGGTAAAAACTCGGGTTCCATGCCGATGATGGCGGCAATTTGATTTCGTCGTTGCTGACTGGCGGCCACATCCATGGCTTCGCCGACAACATTGGTCACGTCCTTGGTTTGCTGAAAGTCGGCAACGGCAATGGGACCGCGCCAGCTGTTTTGCAGGGTTTGTTTTGCTCGTTGGGCCCAGCTCTCACCGTTGCTGACAACCAGCAGGCGATGATGGTTCTTCTGCTCTAGGTGCTCCGCCAGGGTTGCGGCTTCGTCTTCAATTGCGATCGCAAACTGATAAACGTAGCGGCTGGCTGCAGAGGTTAAGTCGGCGTCAGAAACCTGATTTAGCAGCACCAGATTGGGTTTGTTGTTGTTTTGGGAGAGCGTCTCTTGAGTGAGCACGTCCAGCAGTTCTGCGGCCTTCGACTTAATCAGCGGCCCAACAATGACGTCGCTGCTATTGGCAAACGCCGCGCGCAAAAGGCTCCGGGAATCGGTTGCGTTACTGTCCAGGAAAGCGATTGCGCCGGGTTGTGTCTGGGTTTGGTCAGTGGTCTTTAAGTCCGCGAGATATCCCGTCATCACGCCATCCCGCACAGCATCAGCGGCACTATTGAGGCGGCCGGATAGGGGAAGCATGACCGTGATATCCGGGGCGGTGTAGTTGTCCAGACTTAGCAGTAGGGCTGGCGGCAGTTGCTGGGCAGGGTGCCGGGGGTTGCGCTGTCGCCATTGATACCAACCCTGACGTGCCTGAGCGACGGATCCAGCCTGTACAAACGTTTCGCGAAGATTCAGCCAGCCGCCGCTCACCGCGCCGATTTCGCCCGCCCTGACTCCTGGTAGCCGTATCGCCAGCACTTGCTTGGACAACGATCGTGATAGTTCTGGATAGCTCCCCGGCGGGTGGGCTTCGATCAGGTTAAGCCAAAGTTCGTCATGGGCCTGCTGGAGGTTGGCGGCGTTGTTGAGTCGTTGCAGCGATAATCGGGCCTGAACAAAACAGAGCATATCCCCAAGGAGGAAGCAGGTTTGCTCCAGGGCCGGCAGGTCAGCAGCGCTGGGTGAAACGATTTCAGTTAGGGCTAACCCTGCCGCTTGAATTTGGTTTTGATGCACAAGGGTTAAGGCTTTAAGGCGAAGGTAGGTATCTGCCAAGGCGGGGTGCGCGCCGGTGAGATCAGCACCAGACAGAAGGGTTTGCGCTTGCAGAACCTTACCGTCGGCATAGGCTTGATGAGCGCGCCTAAGAAGGTCCCGCAGGCTTTGGTCGGACCGGTTGGGGTAGCGCTGGCGCAATTCCGGATAGGCCATAGCACTGCTGGTTTTAGATTGAAGGGCAACAGGTCTGGATGTTTGCCGCTCGGTGGACCCGGATTGGTTGGTGCTTTGGCATGCCCAGAGGGTCACAATACACAGACAAACGGCTAGGAAATGTTTGGTCATGTCAGGAACTCTCTATGTGGTTGCCACTCCGATTGGACACTTGGGGGACATCAGTCGTCGAGGTGTGGATGTCCTGAATCAGGTTGCGGTGATTGCCGCTGAGGATACCAGACGAACACGGGTGTTGTTGCAGCACATTGGCCAGTCCAGTTGTGAGCTGGTTAGCTTGCATGAACATAACGAAGAGCGATCCGGGCCATTGCTGGTGCAACGGCTGCAGCAAGGTGATGACATAGCCCTAGTCAGCGATGCGGGCACGCCGTTAATCAACGATCCTGGCTACTTGCTGCTTAAGCTGGCTTGGCAGGCCCAAGTGCGGGTGGTTCCGGTGCCTGGCGCCTGCGCGATTACCACGGCCCTTAGCGTTTGCCCCATACCCTGTCACCCGTTTCGCTATGTGGGTTTTTTGCCGAACAAACCCAAGGCACGCCTGGCTCAACTGGAAAAATGGTTGTTGATGCCCGACGCGTTAGTTTTTTTTGAAAGCCCCCACCGGATTCGAGCCACGCTGGCAGACATTGCTCAGCTGTCCTCCAGGCAGCTGATGATTGGCAGAGAAATGACCAAACAATACGAGTCGTTCATTGTCGGAGATGCAACTCATGTGCTCTCGCAACTGGCGGAAACGCCAAAAGGGGAGTTTGTCGTCGTCGTTGAAGCGGCCCCGAGTGTATCAGCGCAATTCGATCAAGCTCATGTGGTGAGCACGTTGCTGCAAGAGTTGTCCCCGGCCCAGGCCGCTCGCCTTGCGGCGCAGATTTGTGGCGTGCGCAAAAAGGAAGCCTACGAGATGGCGTTGAGTCTGAGCGAGGCTAGCCCTTAGACCATCGGCCTTTGCGAGCTCGATGACCAATGATTTCTTGCGCTCATTCTAGTGGCTACGTACTCTGTGACCGAGAGTCAGCTGGACAGTCGCTGGCGCGCCTTCGGGCACGCGGGAGGAAAGTCCGGGCTCCATAGGACAGGGTGCCAGGTAACGCCTGGGGGGCGAAAGCCTACGGAAAGTGCAGCAGAGAGTAGACCGCCCATTCACCTCGGTGCATGGGTAAGGGTGAAAGGGTGCGGTAAGAGCGCACCGCGCGAGTGGTAACACGTCGTGGCAAGGTAAACCCCACCTGGAGCAAGGCCAAATAGGAATCCGTTGACGTTGTCCGCGTTGGATTCGGGTAGGCCGCTTGAGGTCGCTGGTGACGGCGACCCTAGATGAATGACTGTTCACGACAGAACCCGGCTTATAGGCTGACTCTCGTTTTTCTTCTTCGGCACAAATATTGATGCCGATATCCCGTGACCGGCTGTTGGGGTTGTATCCGGACGTTTGCATTCGGGTTGAGCTGCGGTGTTCTCCGCAGCAGTTGGATCGCACCGGGCGCTCCGCTGTGTCCCTAGATGCTAAATACGCCGAATCGCCTGCCAGCACGTCACCGATAGGTGTACAAATTTTTCTTATTTTTCTGAAGGTTATGGGAGCTTCTGTGTGTCATTGCTGGTTGACTCATAGATCATCAGGCCTATAGTGTGCCAGATTGGGAAAAAGTGGAGAAAAGTGGGTATTTTATCGGGGCTGTTGCGCCTAATGGGCGCATAGCGGCAGTACCCTGATCCCGGCTAGGCGGGATCTCATACCCTTTTTACAGGCATGTTTCGCGGTATCAACACCATCACTATGGATGCCAAAGGGCGTATGGCCATGCCTGCCCGGTATCGCGACATTCTATCTGTTGCCAGCGAAAATCGGATCGTGGTGACCATCGATATGCGTGAAGCCTGTTTGCTGCTTTACCCGCTATCAGAGTGGGAAGAGGTGCAAGCAAAGTTAGAGACCTTGTCCAACATCAATGCACAAGCCCGGTTACTGCAACGGCTCTTGATCGGACACGCCACGGATCTTGAGTTGGATGGCTCGGGGCGATTGTTGTTACCACCTATGCTTCGAGAATACGCAGACCTGAAGAAAAAACTGGTTTTGCTCGGTCAGGGTAACAAGATTGAAATTTGGGCTGCGAACCACTGGGAACAGCGATTGGGTCAGTGGTTGGAAGAAGGCGCCGCGCTTTTGGACAGTGGCGAGCTGTTTGATGGATTGTCCGTATGACCATTTCCGAGGTGGTTGCTGGAGTCACGCCAGCCCATCAGCCGGTGCTGTTGCAGGAAACCGTGGCGCATCTGTTGGGCTTGGACGACATCAGGTCCGGCCAAGTGCAACCCCCAAGTATTGTCGTCGACGCCACTTTTGGTCGCGGTGGTCACAGCCTGTGTATCTTGGATTCCTTGCCGGAAACGTCTCGCTTGATCGGCCTAGATCGAGACCCCGAAGCGGTGGCCCAAGGCCTAGCGTTAGCCGCCGCCGATGCGCGATTGGTGGTGCGGCAGGCGCGGTTTTCAGAGCTGTCGTCGATTCTGCAACAGCTGGATATCGCTGAAGTGCAGGGCGTTTTGATGGACATTGGCGTTTCTTCGCCTCAGTTAGACGATGCACAGCGGGGCTTCAGCTTTAACGCGGATGGTCCCTTGGATATGCGCATGAATCCCGAAGCTGGAGACTCCGCAGCGGATTGGCTGAATCGAGAAGACGAAAGCAAGATCGCCCAGATCATTTGGATGTATGGGGAAGAACGGCATGCACGGCGAATCGCCAAATCCATTGTTGCTTTGCGACCGCTCTACACAACGCTAGAGCTGGTTCAGGCCGTATCCCAAGCGCTGCCCAAAGCTCGCGGCCCCCAGCGTAAGCACCCTGCGACGAAAACGTTTCAGGCCATACGCATGTTCATAAACGAGGAACTCGACGAGTTAGAGCAAGGCCTGCAGCAAGGTTTCGATGCATTGGCTATAGGTGGCCGGTTGGCGGTGATCACTTTTCATTCCTTGGAAGATCGCAAGGTCAAACATGCGTTTCGTCAGCTCAGTCAGCCACCGAAAATGCCCCGGCGTTTGCCCATGCGCCACCTAGAAGACCAGGTACCGGGTCGGTTGGTTTGTGGCCCCATCAAAGCCTCACTGGAGGAACAAACCGGGAACCCCAGATCACGCAGCGCCACGCTGCGCGTCATCGAGCGAGTGCGCCGGCCATGATTCGGTCAACCCAAGTGGCTCTAACCCCGGCGGTCAAAAAGCCCGCCCGTAGAAAGCGTCAAACCGGACCAACATCACCGGCGCTGAGCTTTAGGGTCTGGCCTCTGGGGTTTGTCCTGGTGTTGGTGGTCGCCGTTGCTAGCAGCGGCATCGTCTTGGTCAGAGGGGCCCACGAACTGCGCGCTTTGCACAGTGCCTTGGATGAATCGCAAACTCGGCAAGACCGGCTGATGGCGGAATACAGCCGCCTGTTGTTGGAACGCAGCACCTTCGCGGGTTTACAGACTGTGGAGGCCGTTGCCAGCCAAGAGCTGCAGATGGGATATCCCGACAACATCGAAGAGATCGCCCCATGAGTGTTTGGCGGCACTATCTGTTTATCGTGGTGTTTATTGCCTGTGCCGCGGCCCTGTCGGTCAGGGTGGTGTATCTGGGTGTCACCGAGAGAGATTTCCTACAGGAGGAAGGTGACCGGCGTTCTGTATATACCAAACAGTTGCCGGCTATGCGCGGCATGATTTATGACCGCAATGGCGAGGCGCTTGCGGTCAGTACGCCAGTTTTTGCGGTAGCCGCAAATCCGGCCCAGATAGAGTTGGGCGATAGCGCCAAACTCAGGCAATTGGCAGAGCTGTTGGATCTGGATTTTGACGCGCTGATGCAGTCGCTGGAAAGCAATCGACATCGGGGCTTTTGGTACCTCAAGCGCCATGTGAGTTGGGAGCGCATGGACGACATACGGCGATTAAAAATCCCCCACATATCCTTGGAGCCAGAATACCGTCGATACTACCCGGCGGGGGAATCAGCGGCCCACGTGGTGGGTTTGACGGACATTGATGATGCTGGTTTGGAAGGGGTAGAGCTGGCGTTTGAAAAGAGTTTGCGCGGTGAGCCGGGCACAAAAACCGTGCTGCGGGATCGCCTGGGTCGAGCTATTGACGATTTAGAGTACGGCAAGGCGCCTCAATTCGGTGAAGACATACAGCTGAGTATCGATTCGCGATTGCAGTATCTGGCCTATCGGGAGTTGAAAGCGGCGGTCAAAAGCCATGGCGCGGAATCCGGCTCGCTCGTTATGGTCGATGTAAAGACCGGTGAAATTTTAGCGTTAGTTAACCAGCCTTCTTTCAACCCCAATGGGTCCTCGAACACGCGCAAGCCGACCCGCAATCGGGTGGTCACAGATCTCTATGATCCCGGATCAACCATCAAGCCCTTTACTGCTTTGGCGGCACTGGAAACCGGGCGCTATCGCAGCGACAGCCAAATCGAAACCTCGCCCGGTTATTTTTGGATCGACAATAAAATGATCCAAGATCCGATAAACCTGAATACGATTTCTCTGTCACAGGCCATCCAAAAATCCAGTCAGGTAGCAATTGCCAAGGTCGCTTTGGATCTACCTGAGGATGCGGTATTCGATGTGCTGCAGCGCAGTGGTATTGGTGATTACGTGGTGACAGGTATGCCCGGGGAAGTCATCGGCCGTTTTACCAACGTGGGGCTGCAATCTCGAGTGTCCCGGGCGGTCATGGCCTACGGCTACGGCTTTAATGTCACGCCCCTGCAGTTAGCGGCGGCTTACGTCACTCTGGCCAGTCACGGTAACCGACTGCCCCTGAGCATTCTCAAGACCTCTCGCCCGGTGACACCAGAGCGCGTGTTCGCAGCGGCAGATGCTCGTGAGGTGGTGGCCATGATGGAGCAAGTCACCGAACGCGCCGGCACCGCCACCAAGGCCAACATTGATTACTACAGAGTTGCGGGCAAAACCGGAACCGCCAGAGTGTTAAAGCAAGGCGCCTACGACGACGAGAGTCATATCGTATGGTTTGCGGGTCTCGCGCCAGTGAGTGACCCTCGAATTGTCATGGTGGTGGTGGTGAATGAGCCGCAATCCGGCCGCGCGAGCGGCGGTCAAGTGGCGGCACCGATCTTTGCGCGTGTCGCCGAGCACAGCCTGCGGCTGTTGGGCGTCATGCCAGATAAAAACACCGGCGAGGCTGAAGGCCGCTCTAATCTGCTACTGGCTGAGCGGAGATTGTAGTGAGCGGCGAGACGCCAATGCAGGCTCTGGCGCAGGACCTTTTGGCAATCCCGGGAGTCCAGGGATTGTGCGAAATCTCATCGCTTGTGCATCCGGGCGATGCGTTTATTGCTTGCGCTAAGGATCCGCTCCAGCGCGCTGCCCATATAGATCAAGGGGTTCGCGCTGGCGCTGCTGCCGTGGTGATTGATGCCCTCGCCGAAGGCCTAGAGACCGCGCCGATCCCCGTGGTACGCATCCCCAATCTGGCTGAGCAGCGGGGTGCCTTGGCGGCGGAATTTTACCATCACCCAACAAAAGCCATTGAGTGTATTGGCATAACGGGCACCAACGGCAAAACCTCTATCGCCCATCATGTGACCAGTCTTAGCGAGGCCCTGGGGTTGCGCGCAGGTTACGTCGGCACCCTTGGCATAGGTGCGCTGCACCAGCTGACACCGTCCACAATGACCACGCCATCGCCGGTGACTCTGCAAAGAAGCCTGGCAGAATTTCGTCATGCTGGCCTGCAGCGTGCGGCTCTGGAAATCAGCTCGCATGCGCTGGATCAAGATCGTGCCAAAGATGTGAACTTGGTCGCCGGCGTTTTTTCAAATCTGACCCGAGATCATTTGGATTATCATCAAAGCATGGAGCGCTATGCTCAGGCCAAATCGAAGCTGTTTAGCGGCTGGCCGCTGAAATTAGCGGTGTTAAATGCTGACGATGAAATGGGCCGAAGCCTAATGGCCTGTTGTCGCGCGGACCAAGTGTTGAGTTTTGGTAGCGCTGGAGACATCCGCTGGCGCTCGACCTCTGTCCGTCAGGGCATGCACGCGCTGTTCGACACCCCATGGGGGCGACTAGAGGCGATTTTGCCGGTCGCCGCAGACTTTGCCCTATCCAATGTTGCTGCGGCTATTTCTGTATTGCTGGGACTGGGAGCCAGCATTGAAGCATTGGCCCAGGCGCTGCCGAAATTGCAGCCTGTGCCTGGCCGCATGCAGGTGGTTGCTGGAGACTTTGGCCGGCCAAAGGTCATTGTGGATTTTGCCCATACCCCAGATGCGGTCGCTAAAGTTCTGGCGGCTCTGGCGCCTCAGTGTCGGGGCAAACTGATCTGCGTTTTGGGCTGCGGTGGTGATCGTGATCGGGGTAAACGACCTGAAATGGCGCGAGTGGCAGCCCAGGGTGCTGACCAGGTCTGGCTAACGTCTGACAACCCAAGAAATGAAAGCCCTGAGCAAATACTTCAAGACATGCTGGCTGGCCTAGATGCAAAAGCTCATGCAAAAACAGAGACTGTGGTGGATCGTGGGCAAGCAATAACCGCGGCCATCGATCAGGCAAACGCAGACGACATTGTGCTGATTGCTGGTAAAGGGCACGAACAGACTCAAGAGATACAAGGCGTCAAACATGCCTTTAGCGATGTCGCGTTGGTCGACGCATTATTTAAGGAGAACGCCTAGTGTTGCTTTGGCTTACCGAATACCTATCGCAGTTTGTTAGCGGATTTGCGGTATTCCAGTACCTAACCCTGCGGACCATGGTCAGCGTAGTAACGGCACTGGGTGCTTCCTTATTGATCGGGCCGTTTATGATCGCATGGCTGGGGCGTGCGCAAATCGGTCAGCAGGTTCGCGATGATGGCCCCTCATCACATTTCAGCAAGGCTGGCACGCCGACCATGGGCGGCGCGCTGATTTTGGTCATCATCGCTATAACGACGTTGCTATGGGGTGATCTGAGCAACCGCTATGTGTGGTTGGTTTTGGTGGTCACCATTGCTTTTGGATTGATCGGCTGGCTGGACGACTATCTGAAGATTTCGCGACAAAGCTCAGATGGGTTGTCCGCCCGCTGGAAGTACTTTTGGCAGTCGGTGTTTGCCCTGGCGGCAGTCTCTTATCTCTACAGCATGGCGTCAGTGCCCGCAGAAACGGCGCTCTATGTGCCGTTTTTCAAGAGCGTGGCGATTCCCTTAGGCGCTTGGTTTGTGCTGTTGGGCTATCTGATGATTGTAGGCATGAGTAATGCCGTAAATTTGACCGACGGCCTGGATGGCCTAGCGATTTTGCCCGCGGTCATGGTGGGGGCCGCCCTGGGCTTAATCGCTTACGTCACGGGCAACATTGAATTTTCCAGCTATCTGCAAATTCCGTATATCCAGGGTTCCGGAGAGCTGGCCGTTTTTTGTGGCGCTTTGATTGGGGCTGGCTTAGGTTTTCTTTGGTTCAATACGTATCCAGCCCAGATATTTATGGGGGACGTCGGGGCGCTGGCCCTGGGTGCTGCCCTAGGCCTGTTGGCGATCATTGTTCGCCATGAAATCGTATTGCTGATTATGGGCGGCCTCTTTGTGCTGGAAACCGCTAGCGTGATCATCCAGGTAATTTCCTTCCGGCTCACCGGGCGCAGGGTCTTTCGCATGGCCCCGATACACCATCACTTCGAGCTGAAAGGTTGGCCTGAGCCTCGAGTCATTGTGCGTTTTTGGATCATTACCCTGGTCTTGGTGACCATTGGTTTATCAACCCTGAAGTTGCGATGAGCGAAAAGTCCGTAACGGTCATTCTGGGTTTTGGCGCAACGGGACAATCCGTTGCTCGGCATCTGTATCGCCAACAACAAGCATTTGCCGTACTCGATACTCGTCCAGATCCCGGCGTTGAGACAGAGGCTTTCGGGTCAGATGTAGAGTTCCATTGGGCCTGTGACCAGTGGCCGACGACGCTGTTGGCTCGTACTGTCCAAGTCATCGTCAGTCCGGGGTTGTCTCCCAACCAGCCGCTGGTGCAGCAAGCGTTGAACGCCCAAGTGCCCATGCTTACGGATATTGATCTTTTTATGGCCTCAATCGAGGTGCCGGTCATTGGCGTTACGGGTACTAATGGCAAAAGCACGGTGGTGTCCCTGGTAGGTCATTTACTGAACAGTCATGGATTGTCGTGTGCGGTGGGCGGGAATCTTGGTCCGCCTGCCCTTGACCTGCTAGCCGCCAAGCCCGAGATATGCGTTCTTGAGTTATCCAGTTTTCAGCTTGCGCGTAGCGGCGATCTTGACCTTGCCAGCGCGGCGGTCCTGAACATTGATGACGATCATATCGATTGGCATGGCAGCGCTGAGAATTACGCTGACGCCAAGCGCCGAATATATGCGCGCGCCGAATACCGGGTTGGAAACCCTCAGATCCCACAACTAGGGGATTTGGAATTTGCGGCTCACGTTGGATTCGAGCCGTCGCCAGTACCGCATGGCTGGAGTGTGATCAGTGACAAAGGTGAACCGTGGGTGGCCTATGAAAACGCTCTACTCATTCGGGTCCGGGATTTACCGATATCGGGCCAGCACAATGTAGAGAACTGTTTGTGGGCCCTGGCGCTGGTGTCGCCCTGGATAGCACCAGAACAAAGCGTGAAATATCTGCAGGGCTTTGCCGGCTTGCCGCATCGTTTTGCTGCGGTTCGAGGGCCCAGTTACCTGCGCTGCATTAATGACTCCAAAGCCACCAATGTTGGCGCTACCTTGGCGGCGTTGGCAGGTTTTCAGCGGGATGAATCGTTGTTGCTGATTGCTGGCGGAGACAGTAAGGGTGCGGATTTAAGTCCCCTGGGCCCGGCGATGTGTGGGCGCGTCAGGCAACTTTATACCCTGGGTATAGACGCGCCGCGGTTAAACGCGGTGGCCAAGGATCAGAACATTCCCTGCTGTCCAACCCAAAGTATGGATCAGGCGGTGGCTTTGGCCATGCAAGAGGCGCGGCCGGGCGATACGCTGCTGCTTTCACCAGCCTGTGCCAGCCTGGATATGTACAACAATTTTGCCCAGCGGGGCGATCATTTTGCCGCGTTGGTGGGCCAATACGTTGACGGCGATAGCAGGGGAGGCGCCAATGAGCGCACTTGAGTTGTCGTTACCCCGGCAAAGTCTGACGGTCTTGGTGCCATGGGTGGTGCTACTGGTGTTTGGCACCATCATGGTCAGTTCTGCCACCGTGGCCATGCCGGGTGATTTTGTCAGCAGACATTTCTTGAACCTGACTATTTCTGCATTCTTGGTGACCATGGTTCTTTCCGTGCCGTTGTCTGTCTGGATGCGGTTGTATTGGGTTGGCTGGCTGGTCTCCTTACTGTTGGTCGTAGCCGTGTTGCTGCCGGGCGTGGGCCATGAAGTGAAAGGCGCATCGCGCTGGATTCGTTTGGGTGGCTTCAATCTGCAGGCAGTAGAGGTGGCCAAATTCGGATTGATGATTTATCTCGCGGGCTATTTGTCTCGATATCATGAGGTTCTGCAGGCCAAACCCAATCGGATTTTTGTGCCTCTGGCCATGGTGTTCGTGGTGTGCGGCTTGGTGGCGGCAGAGCCCGATCTGGGTTCCGCTGCGGTAGTTCTTGCTGCGACGCTCTCTCTCCTCTTTATGGCCGGAGCAAAGCTTAGGTTTGTCATCCTCATGGTCCTAGGTGGCAGTCTGGCCTTTGCCTTGCTGGTTTGGTTGGAACCCTTTCGCATGCGCAGAATGATTGCGTTTACCGACCCTTGGGCCGTGCCTTTTGATAGTGGTTATCAACTGGTGCAGGCCTTAATCGCGTTTGGTCGCGGCGAATTGCTAGGGCTGGGATTAGGCGAGAGCATTCAAAAGCTCTCCTATCTGCCTGAAGCACACAACGACTTTATTTTCGCGGTGATAGCCGAAGAGCTGGGCAGTGTTGGCGCTATCTGCCTGATCGTCGTCTACTGTTTCTTCGTTATGGCAGTGCTGAATGTTGGTAAACACTGTTTGCAGGCAGGCAGATTGTTTGCTGGCTACTGCTGTTATTTTGCGGGATTCATTTTTGCCTATCAGTTTTTGATTAACGTTGGCGTGAACGTAGGCGTGTTGCCAACCAAGGGGTTGACCCTGCCATTCATCAGCTATGGCGGTAACAGTCTGATGGTGTCTTGTGTGCTGGTGGCTTTTGTTTTGCGTTGTAGCTCCGTGGAGGAAACCTGATGGCTGATCTGAACGAATATCAGGTCCCGGAAATGGGGCGCATACGCCGTATTCATTTCGTCGGTATAGGCGGCGCAGGGATGAGCGGTATTGCAGAAGTGCTGCTTAACCAGGGGTATCAGATAACGGGTTCCGACGTCCGCGAGTCTGCAAATACTCAACGGTTGCGCGCCAAGGGCGCCGTAGTCTCGATTGAGCATGACGCCGCACATGTAAAGGGTGCGGATGTACTGGTGGTTTCTTCAGCCATTGATCCGGTCAACCCCGAGCTGTTGGCGGCGAAAGAGCTAAGGCTGCCAGTGGTGCCTCGAGCTCAAATGTTGGGCGAGCTGATGCGATACAGACACGGCATCGCGGTGGCGGGTACTCATGGCAAAACCACCACCACCAGTTTGATTACCGAGATCTTTCGTTGCGCAGAGCTGTCGCCAACATTTGTCATTGGCGGGCTACTCAATAGCGCAGGGACCAACGCGGAGTTAGGCGCTGGTCGTTATTTGATTGCCGAGGCAGATGAAAGCGACGCATCGTTTTTGTATCTGCAGCCGATGACGGCAGTGATTACCAACGTTGATAAAGATCACATGGCTACCTACGACCATGATTTTGCCAAGATGAAAGCGGCCTACGTAGAGTTTACGCAGCGGTTACCTTTCTACGGCAGCATCGTGGTTTGTGCTGATGATCCGGAAGTTATGGCGCTTAGCGCCGAGTTTTCTCGCTCGGTGATTACCTACGGTTGTTCCGAGCAGGCACAGATCCGCGCAACCCAGGTGCAATCTGCTGGGCAGCAGTGGCGTTTTCGGGTCAGTCGAGGTGATCTGGGCGGTCCGTTAGACGTGCAAATCAACCTGCCCGGGCATCACAACGTGATGAATGCGCTGGCCGCCATTGCGGTGGCCTCGGACGAAGGCCTTTCCGATGAAGCCATTCTTAACGGGCTGAATGCCTTTGCTGGAGTAGGACGGCGCTTTCAGGTTAGCGACAACGTCGCTGTGGGCACTTTGCCCGTGACAGTGGTTGACGACTATGGGCATCACCCAACCGAGGTAGAGGCGGTAATCAAAACCGCCCGGCAAGTATGGCCGGAACGGCGCTTAGCCATGGTGTATCAGCCTCACCGCTTCAGCCGCACAAAAGATTTGTTCGATGACTTTGTGCGGGTCTTGTCCGCGGTGGATACGCTCTTATTGCTGGATGTCTACGCGGCAGGGGAAAGTCGTATTGACGGCGCAGACAGTCAGGCGCTTGCTCAGGCCATACGCCAGCGCGGCGAAGTAAACCCCATCTATGCGGTAGATGCTCAAGAGGCCCTCGGCTTGTTGCCGAATTTCCTTGCTGCTGACGATGTGCTGTTGGTGCAGGGCGCCGGTAACGTCAACGCCATATCAAATGCGCTGGTGGGTACTCATGATTAGGCGCGCCTTAGCGGTAATCGGAGGTTTGGGAATACTAGCGATGCTGGGCTATGCACTGCAGGCTTTGGATCAGCCCATACGCAAAATTGTGGTTTCTGGAGAACCTACCCAGGAGGAGCGAGCACGGATCCAAGCGAGCATGGCCCAAGTGCAGCTGCGCGGAATTTTGAGTACGGATTTGGCCGACGTAGAAGACCAGTTGCGGGAACTCGGCTGGACCCGGCAGGTAATGGTCAGGCGTCAGTGGCCAGATCGACTGGAAGTACGTTTGCGTAAGGCGGTTCCGGTAGCGAAGTGGGGTGCGCGGGATTATCTGACGGTAAGTGGCGAACCCTTACAATTGCCCAACGACTACCCAGATTTGCCGGCATTAAGCGCACACATCAGTTCTCCCGCACAAACCATGGAGCTGTACAGGCTGCTGCAACTGTTCGCCGCTCGTCAGGGCCTGAGTATCGCCATGCTGGCGGAATCGCCCCAAGGTGAATGGGAAGTGGGATTTCAGGGTGGGCTAACGTTGAAGTTAGGCAGTACCGGTGTGAATGAACGGATGCGACGGTTTCTTAGGGCTTATGCGCTAACCTTGAAAACCCAGCCGCGAAAAATTGAATACGTTGATGCACGCTATACGAATGGTATTGCAGTACGATTCGGCTTGCCGATGGAAAATTCCAGTGACGTCTAAGGCCTGCCTCCCAGTTGCGGCCTGGGCATTACCACAACACAAAAACGATAACGGATCATAGCTATGGCTGGTGAAAAGCAAGTACAAAGAATTGTTGCCTTAGACATCGGTACCAACAAGATCGCGGCAATCGTCGCCAATGTTACCGCCCATGGTGAACTTGAAATCATTGGCATAGGTACACATCAATCGCGAGGCTTGAAAAAAGGTGTGGTGGTCAACATTGATTCCACCGTGCAATCCATTCAGCGCGCGATTGAAGAAGCAGAACTGATGTCCGGTTGCGAAATCGATTCGGTGTATGCGGGAATTGCCGGCAGTCATATTCGTAGCTTGAATTCTCACGGCATTGTGGCCATTCGAGATGGCGAGGTTTATGCCCAGGATATTGATCGGGTCATAGACGCTGCAAAGGCTATGGCCATACCCGCCGACCAAAAAATCCTCCACGTGTTACCCCAGGAATACATCATCGATTCTCAGGAAGGGGTCAAAGAACCGCTGGGCATGTCCGGGGTGAGATTAGAGGCCAAGGTGCATATGGTGACTTGTGCCGTGAACGCAGCGCAAAACATCGAAAAGTGTATTGAGCGCTGTGGCTTGACTGTGGACGACGTGATCTTGGAACAACTGGCGTCCAGTTATGCCGTGCTCAGTGATGATGAGCGCAATCTGGGCGTATGCTTGGTTGATATCGGCGGCGGTACGACGGACATCGCGGTGTTTACCGAAGGGGCGATACGGCATACCGCGGTGATTCCCATCGCGGGCGACCAAGTCACTAATGACATTGCCATGGCTTTGCGCACACCAACCCAAAATGCCGAAGACATTAAAATTCGTTACGCTTGTGCATTAACACAGTTGGCTAAAGCCGACGAAGTGATTAAAGTACCGGGAGTCGGAGACAAACCAGAAAAAGAAATGTCGCGGCAAACGTTGGCAGAAGTTGTTGAGCCACGTTACGACGAATTGTTTAGACTGATTCAAGCAGAACTGCAGCGCAGCGGTTTTGAGAACGTCATTGCATCGGGCATCGTCCTCACTGGGGGCGGCGCCAAGATGGAAGGTTTGATCGAGCTTGCGGAAGAAATTTTCCACATGCCGGTCAGTTTGGGGGCGCCACGTTTAGTGGCCGGTTTGAAGGACATCGTAAGGAACCCCGTATACGCAACCAGCGTTGGCTTGTTGCAGTACGGGCTAGAGCGAGAACAGGAACGCGCTGAGAAGCAAAGCGGCCGTAAGAGCAGCATGTTTGACAGCATAAGGAACTGGTTTCGCGAAAACTTCTAGCACCAGCAGGAGAAGACGATGTTTGAGATAGTGAATAGCGCTCCGCAGAACGCAGTGATTAAGGTCATCGGCGTTGGCGGCGGCGGCGGCAATGCCGTGCAACATATGGTGAACAATGACGTCAACGGCGTAGACTTCATTGCCATCAACACCGACGCTCAAGCTCTGGATGGAATGGGCGCTGAGCGGACGCTGCAGATCGGAAGCAGCATAACCAAAGGCTTGGGTGCAGGGGCTAATCCTGAAACCGGGCGCGCAGCAGCCATCGAAGACCGTGAGCGCATTGCTGAACTGCTTAGCGGTGCAGACATGGTCTTTATCACCGCTGGCATGGGAGGCGGCACCGGAACCGGCGCAGCGCCTGTTGTGGCAGAGGTTGCCAGAGAAATGGGCATCCTCACGGTGGCGGTGGTTACTAAACCCTTTAAGTTTGAACGGCGCGGCAAGGTCGCCGACAAAGGTTTGGCCGAGCTTGCGGAGCACGTCGACTCCTTGATTACGATCCCTAATCAAAAGCTGCACGATGTGCTTGGCAATGACACCTTTATGCAGGATGCATTTGGCGCTGCCAACGATGTGTTGTTGGGTGCGGTGAAAGGCATTGCAGATCTCATCATTCTCCCAGGACTGATCAACGTGGATTTCGCCGATGTGCGAACCGTGATGTTGGGTATGGGATCGGCCATGATGGGTACGGGGCGTGCAAGTGGCGCTAACCGGGCCAGAGATGCGGCTGAGGCGGCGATCAGATCACCGCTGCTGGACGATATCGACATCAACGGCGCTGGCGGCATTCTGGTTAACGTAGCGGGTGGCCCCGGTTTGACCATGGGCGAATTCATGGAAGTGGGTGACATCGTCGAAGAGTTCGCGTCAGAAAACGCGACGGTAGTGGTTGGAACGGTCATCGATGAAAGCCTGGGCGATGATTTGATGGTCACCATTGTTGCGACGGGTTTGGGCAGAGGTACCAAACCAAACATCGTTATCGATAACGATCCAGCGTTGGATGCCGCTGCGGCTCAGGGAAACTATGAGCGCTTCGACAAACCAACCTTTGCGCGCAATCAGGAACGTCATGTCAGTGCCGAAAGCGTGGATTTTCAAGGCAACGACTTTGAGTATCTGGATGTGCCGGCATTTCTGAGGCGGCAAGCGGACTAACCCTTCGGGGTTATACGTTTTCGCTCCCGTTTTGTCGGGGGTTCAATTGTCTGGAGCACAGATTTTGTCCACCGCAAACCTGCAGCAAACGTTGAAAAACAGTGTTCGGGCGACTGGCGTCGCCCTGCACTCTGGGCACAAGGTCAATTTGACCCTGCACCCGGCGGAGGAAAATTCCGGTGTGGTATTTCAACGTACGGACCTTGAGGGTGATATTCGATTCTCAGCGTTAGCCGACACCGTTGGCGACACCCGCATGGCTACGTCCCTGTGTAGCGCCGGCCATCAGCTCTCCACGGTAGAGCACCTCATGTCGGCCCTGTCAGGGCTTGGTATCGATAATGTGCGGATCGAAGTCGATGGCCCGGAATTGCCCATTATGGACGGCAGCGCCGCGCCATTTGTGTTTTTGCTGCAGTCCGCTGGGATAACCCATCAATCCGAGGCAAAGAAGTTCTTGCGCATAGTGCAGACGGTGAGTGCTGAGGACGGCGACGCCAAGGCGACGCTGTCGCCTTATGACGGCTTCAAGCTGAGCTATACCCTGGAATACGACCACCCGGTGTTCGCGGCCCATGAACACACAGCAGAAGTGGAGTTCTCCATGACAGGCTTCGTGAAAGAAGTCAGCCGGGCGCGCACTTTTGGTTTTCTGGCAGATTTTGAGAAGCTACGCGACTTGAATCTGGCCCAAGGCGGCAGTCTGGATAATGCCGTGGTGGTGGATGATTCAAAAATCCTCAATGAGCACGGGCTGCGCGCGCGCGATGAATTCGTGAAGCACAAAATCCTTGATGCTATCGGGGATTTGTATTTGTTGGGCCATAGCGTTATCGGCGAGTTCCGCGGGCATAAGTCAGGACACGGTCTGAACAATCAGCTCATCCGCAAACTGCTAGCCGATAAGAGCAGCTATGAAATTGTCTCCTTTGATGACCCGATAGATATGCCCAGAGCCTATTGGCGCCCCAGCGTTGTGGTCGAGAATTAGCCACTGGTCGCTGACCTAATCAAGGTCGGACCAGATTTCCCGGTGTTACGGCTCGGTGCTACCTATTACCCTGAGCACCAGCTCTTCCACTTGATGAAACGCGGCCAAGGAATTTAGCCGTTGGATCAGTTCCGGCGCAGCAAAGCGCATCTTGGTGGCCACCCCAGCACTGCGACAATTGATGACCAATCGAGAGCCGCGCACATCGCTGACTTCTACCTGATGTCGCAAGTTCTCATCAACTGCAGCACGAAGCTGCTCGGTCCAGGCCTTTTGATTGGCACTGTGATTCAACAGCTTTTGCAGAGGGCTGTGGCCGCGCCCTTCCGTAAGTAAATTGTCTGCCTTGTGAATGGTCATAGTCGTCTATCGATGGAAGTGCCTGGAACGAAATAAACCTCATCATGTTAACGCCTTCACTGCAACGTGCATTGAATTTGCACATTGCCGACTTTTTGCTATGTTGTGGCCTGCCCAGACAATCGGTCAGTTACATGCAGCTTCTGCTTATTAACAAAAATGGTCAGCCGTCGCAGATTTCTCTACCTGCGTGGAAGATCAAGCTATTCGTTTTAGGCGTCATTACGTTGGCGGTGGGACTGGTCGCTTCTGGATATATCCTTCGTCAAACCAGTACTGTGGATGCCGCAGTGATCGAAAACTGGCGCGCCAAGCTTCAAGAGCAAGACGCGGTGGTTGAGGAACTGCAGACGGATTCCATTGCGCGCAGACAGGCGGTAGGCCGTCAGATCGCAGATATGCAAGCGCGATTGTGGCGCATGGAAGCCCTAGCGTCCTATATGCATGACTCGTCCGGATTGCCGAAGGATGAGTTCGATTTTGATGCGCAAGTCTCTCAGGGTGGTCCCCTCAGCGCCGGTGCCGAGGTGCTGAACGTTGAGACATTAGATTTCAAACTGGCCAGCCTGTCAGAGCGGCTAAAGCAGCGTGAAACCGAATTAAGCATTCTCGACCAGGTGCTGTTGGGGGTGTACACCCAAAAAGGCGCCACACCCACCGGGTCGCCCATCCTAAAAGGCTGGATGTCATCCCCTTACGGCGAGCGCGTCGACCCGATTTCCGGCAAGAAAGCTTGGCATGAAGGTATGGATTTTGCCGGCGCCAAGGGCTCAGATGTGGTGGCAGTGGCCAACGGCGTGGTGGTGTTCGCTGGCCGTCGTGATGGTTACGGTTTGATGGTCGAAATCAGCCACGGAGAAAATCTGCGTACCCGCTATGGACATCATCAGGAACTACTGGTGCGAGCGGGGCAAAGTGTTAAGCGTGGTGATGTTATCGGTCTGATGGGAAGCAGCGGGCGTTCAACGGGACCACACGTGCACTTCGAAGTGCTCAAATCGGGCAAGGCCGTCAATCCAGCTCGGTACGTCAGTGCTCGGTAACTCGATCTACTAGTCTCGATCTTTCCGGCCGCTTATCAAAGGCCTCCTGCCTAATCGACGGGTACGTCACATCTCAGAACTGATTCCCAAAACGTAAAATCTCGTTACGGCTTGGTATAGATCTTGAGGTACTGGCGCTACAATTGCGGTTTTTGACACACCGCAACCTATGGCAAATTTCCTCGCCCGACTCTTTGGCACTAAGAACTCTCGTGAATTGAAGCGAATGGGTCGACTGGTGCAGCGCATCAACGATCTGGAGTCCGAATTCACCGCCGATACCGACTTGGTCGCTCACACGGCTCAGTTGCGCCAGCGCCTGGATCAAGGCGACAGCTTAGATACGTTGCTGCCTGAGGCCTTTGCCGCGGTGCGCGAGGCAGCCAAGCGGACCAAGGACATGCGCCATTTCGATGTCCAGATGATCGGGGGCATTACGCTGCATGAAGGACGCATTGCAGAAATGCGGACCGGTGAAGGTAAAACCCTGATGGCTACTTTGCCGGCTTATCTCAACGCGCTGCCTGGTAAGGGCGTGCATGTGGTCACCGTCAATGACTATTTGGCCAAGCGCGATGCTCAGTGGATGGAGCCTATTTACCAAGCGCTGGGATTGACCGTGGGGATCATTCAGTCTGGTCAGCCAACGGACGAAAAGATGCTGGCTTATCGAGCAGATATTACCTACGGCACGAACAACGAATTTGGTTTTGATTATTTGCGTTCAAACATGGCGTTTACCGCCGAAGATCGCCTGCAGGAAAATTTGCATTTCGCCATCATTGACGAAGTGGACTCCATTCTGATCGACGAAGCCCGCACACCGCTGATCATTTCAGGCGCGTCAGAAGAAAATACTTCCCTGTATCAGATCATCAATCAGATACCACCAACGTTAACAGAGCAGCCTTTTGACGATACGCCACGAGTCTTCGGTGAGCCCGACGTAGAGCCCACCGGCGACTACATGGTGGACGAAAAAAATCGACAGATTGAGCTGACGGAGCTGGGGCATCAAAAGGTTGAGGATGCGCTGATTGGGCTGAAGCTGTTGGAGCCTGGTGACAGCCTATATTCCTCCGCAAACTTGAACCTATTGCACCACGTTCACGCCGCGCTCAAAGCGCACAAACTTTTTAAGCGCGACGATCAGTACATGATCGCATCCGGCGAGGTGATCATCGTTGATGAGCATACTGGGCGCGCCATGCCCGGCAGACGTTGGTCAGATGGTATTCACCAAGCGGTAGAGGCAAAGGAAGGTCTGGCGATCCAAAACGAAAGCCAAACCCTGGCCTCAACAACGTTCCAGAACTACTTCCGGTTATACAAAAAGCTCTCGGGCATGACGGGTACTGCCGATACCGAGGCCTTTGAGTTCAAGCAGATTTACGGCCTTGACGTGGTGGTCGTGCCCACCCACAGGCCCATGATTCGCGACGATCGCAACGATCTGATGTACCTGACCCTGCAAGAAAAGTACGACGCCATCGTGGAAGACATCACTTCCTGCATCGATCGCGGGCAGCCGGTATTGGTTGGCACCGCCTCCATCGAAAGTTCCGAATTGCTTTCTGCTGAACTGAACCGGCGCAAAGTCGCCCACAACGTACTCAACGCTAAGCAGCACGAACGGGAGGCGGATATCGTCGCCGATGCGGGACGGCCGGGTGCCGTGACCATCGCAACGAACATGGCCGGCCGCGGTACCGATATTGTCCTGGGCGGCAGCCTGGACGCCGAGCTTGCCAAAATGCCGGATGCGTCTGAGGCGGAAATCGCTGCTGCGTCAACCCAATGGCAACAGCGCCATGATGCTGTTGTGGCTGCCGGAGGATTGCACATCATTGGCACGGAGCGGCATGAATCTCGTCGTATCGATAATCAGCTGCGAGGCCGATCCGGTCGCCAAGGAGATCCGGGCTCCAGCCGCTTTTATTTGTCGTTAGACGACAACCTTATGCGAATTTTCGTGTCCGATTCCATTCGCAACATGATGTACAAACTCAATGACGGCAGCGGCGAAGCGATTGAGCATAGGATGATCAATCGCTCCATCGAAAATGCCCAGCGCAAGGTAGAGGGGCACAACTTCGATATCCGTAAGAACTTGTTGGAATACGATGATGTGTCCAACGACCAACGTCAGGTGATCTATCAACAACGTCGTGAGTTGATGGATTCAGTAGACATCAGTGAAACCGTGGAGGGAATGCGGGAAGAAGTCGTTTATGAGTTGGTGGCTGAGCACATACCGCCCCAAAGTCTTGTGGAGCAATGGGATATCGGCGGCCTGGAGCAAGCGCTGCAAAGTGAATTTGGCAGCGCCCAGGCGGTGAGCCAGTGGTTGGATCAAGACCAGGATCTGGACGAAGACGGATTGGCCAGACGCATACTCACGCAAATTGAAGAAGAATATGCCCAGAAGGAACAGCGCTGGCTTCAAGGCAACATTGATATGCGACTGGTGGAAAAGCAGATCATGCTGCAAATTTTGGATCAGCGCTGGAAAGAACATCTGGCTGCCATGGACCAGTTACGGCAGGGCATTCATCTTCGAGCCTATGCACAAAAACAACCCAAGCAGGAATTTAAGCGGGAGTCTTTTGAACTGTTTCAGAGCTTGCTGCAAAACATCAAGTTTGACGTGATACGTATGCTCTCAAGGATGCAGATCGAAAACCCTGAGGAGATAGAGGCCCAGGAAAGACTTCGGCGCGCCAAGGCCGCGCAGCAGATGAGCTTTCAGCATAGCCAAGCGGACCCATCTGATGCCCAACCTGAAGAACAAGCGACTGCTAAACCAAAGGCTGAGACCTTTATCCGTGAGGAACGCAAAGTAGGCCGTAACGAGCCGTGCCCCTGCGGTTCTGGCAAAAAGTACAAACAATGTCACGGTCGGGTTTAACCCCCAACGGATAGAAACAATGATGTCATGTCGCGATAGCGCAATGAGGAGGCTGTCTTGGCAGTAAACATGAGTGAGCCAGGGCAACTAATACCGGTGCCCGGTGTGAGCATCGCCACCGCCTGTGCCGGCGTGAAAACTACCACCAGAGACGACCTAGCCATGGTGGTGTTTGGTCCAGAAACCGTTATGGCCGGTGTTTATACCCAGTCCGCTTTTGCCGCCCCGCCAGTGCACGTGGCAAAAGCCCGACAAGGGCAAGCGCGGGCTTGGATCGTCAACAGTGGCAACGCTAACGCCGCTACCGGTCAGCCGGGGCGCGAGGATGCGGAAGCGGTTTGTGCGGCCGTCGCCAACGCTTGCGGGTTGGACCAAAACCAAGTTCAGCCTTTCTCCACTGGTGTGATCGGTGAGCGGCTGAACGTCCCTAAGCTTTGTGACACAGTGGCCTCCATGGCGGCTCAGGTCCGACCTGATGGTTGGTTGGCTTTCAGCAAAGCCATCATGACAACGGACACGGTGCCTAAGGCCGTGAGCAAGCACGTCACTTTGGATGGTGAGGAGATCATCATTACCGGTGTCGCCAAGGGCTCAGGCATGATCAAGCCAAATATGGCGACGATGTTGGGGTACATCGCCTGCAACGCAGTGGTGAGCAACGTTGCCCTGGAGCAAATGGTGGTAGCGGTGGCCAACGCCAGCTTTAATCGCATCACCGTTGATGGAGACACCTCTACTAACGATTGCTTTATGTTGGCGGCTACGGGGCAAAGTCAAATGACCTCCATTTCTGGTCCCGAAGACGAACGATTTGCCCAGTTGCAAAACGCCGTGCTGGAGGTTGCCCAAACCCTAGCGCAAGCAATTGTTCGAGATGGTGAGGGCGCCACCAAATTTGTCACCATCACCGTCAGCGGCGGTCTTTCGGAACACGAGTGTGCAGAGGTGGGCTATACCGTGGCTGAATCTCCGTTGGTTAAAACAGCGTTATTTGCCGGGGATGCGAACTGGGGGCGTTTTTGTATGGCCATTGGCCGTGCTGAGGTTGATGAGCTGGACGAAACAAAGGTCAGTCTTTGGCTCGACGACGTACAGGTGGCCGAGAACGGTATGATGTCTGAGGCTTATACCGAAGCCGCAGGTGCTGCGGTCCTCGCCCAAGATGAGTTCCATGTGCGTATCGACTTGGGACGTGGCGATGCCGAGCAAACCATTTGGACGACTGACCTCTCTTACGAATACGTGCGCATCAACGCCGAATATCGCAGTTAATAAACGCAGACCGCGTCTAGTGCGTGGCCGGACCTAGAGCTCGCTTTCAGACTCGTGGTCGGTAAAGTCCGGTGGAGAGTCATCGGGTATACGATGTTCTTCAGCTGCCCAGCTACCCAAATCAATGAGTTTGCAGCGTTCAGAGCAAAATGGGCGGTAGGCATTGGAGGGCGTCCATTTCACGGCTTTAGTGCAGGTGGGGCAGTTTACGATACGTGCGGTAGTCATCGACTCATGAACTCCTGGTGCAATGCTTCAACCTGGCGATACAGATGCGGTAAGTCACGATCGTTGGTCAAAACGTGAGATGCCTGGGCCAAGCGGTCTTCGCGCTTTAGCTGAGCAGCCAAAATCGCTTCGACCTGCTCCCGGGAATTGTCGTCCCGCTCCATGGTTCGGGTGACCTGCAGTTCTTCAGGAACGTCTACGACAACGATCTCGTCACACCAGCGGCCTTGGCCGGATTCAAGCAACAAAGGATTAACCAGCAAACAGTAGGGCGTTGCGCTGGCTTCAATCTGGTCTTTTAAGCACTGACTGATCAAGGGATGCAGCAGCGATTGCAGCCACTTGCGTTCAGCCACATCAGCAAAAACGATGGCTCGCAGTTTGGCTCGGTCCAGCTTGCCGTCGGCTAAAAGCAGGTCGCTACCAAAATGACTGGCAATTTCCGATAGCGCGGGCATGCCGGGTTCTACGACTGTGCGGCTGGCAATATCCGCATCCACCACGTCGATGTTTAGTGCGGCAAAATGATCTGCTGCGGCGCTCTTGCCGCTGCCGATGCCGCCGGTCAGGCCTACAAGCATGAATAGCCTCCAAAACCCGAAGCCTACCAAATGCGTTGGACTCGAACACGCGAAGTCCGGTTGGGATTGTTGGCGCTCTGGGGTCAGGTCTGAAAGAGCGTTCCCATAGAAAAAATGGGCAGATACATGGCCAGTATCAGACCGCCCACGACGATACCCAAAATGACCATGAGAATCGGTTCGATCATCGGCACCAGCGTATCCAGCACCCGATTGGTGTGTGCTTCGTAGATCTTACAAGCGTGAGTAAGCATGTAGCTTAGATTGCCGGTTTCCTCGCCCAAGCGAACAATGCGTTGGTAAGCCGCAGGAAAACAGGGCCGCCAAGCCAAGGCCTGATGCAGGGCGGCGCCGTTTTCAATTTGATCCTTGGCCTGTTCGATGCCCCGTCGAAAGACGGCGTTGCGGCAAACCGAACTGCTGTGCTCTAGGCCCTGATTTAATGGCACCCCGGCGTCAAGCAGCGCCGACAGCGTGCGGCTAAGGTCCGCTATGTTGGTGCAGCGTATCAAGGCTCCAAACAGCGGTAAGGCCAATAAAGCCCGGTCAACTAGTCGATGGCACAGGACACTGTTTTGATAGAGCAGATAGCCAGCGATTAGGGTGACGACCAGTCCAGCCAAGGCCGGTTTAGCGTGCATTTGCGCTTCCTCTGACATCCTCATGACCCATTGGGTGATGGCGGGTAGTTCTTGGCTTTGTTGTCGGTATAGGGCGGCAAACTCAGGCATCACGAACACCAGCAATAACCCGGTTGCCGCCAACGCCGTTACTAAAATAAGCCCGGGCTGGAGCAGGCTCTGCCGTAGTTTTTGCATCAGAGCTTTGCGGTTTTCGATTTGCGCAGCCAGCGTGGCCAGTGCCCGGTGAAGCTTGCCGGCAACTTGCTCGCACTCAACCAGATTGATGTAGCAGGCGTCAAAAACCCGGGGATGTTTGGCCATGGCATCGGCAAGGGTCAGCCCCTGGTTGAGGGATTCTTTGAGCGATCGCAACAGCGTAGCGAAATTTCCTGTGCGACCTTCCTCAAGGGTTTCGATAGCATCCAAAACCGGAATGCCCGCGGCGAGTAGATCGGCAAATTGACCACTGAAAATACCCAGGTCTTTTTTGCTCACCCGCAAATTTCCTGGACTGCTGTTTAAGGTCCAGCGGAGTTTGCGCAGCAGGCCACGGGCGTCGGTATGTTCTGCGACGTTATGAATACGCAAGCCTGAAATGCCCATGGATTTCAGCTGCTGCTCAGCCGCAGTCTTTGACTGAGTGATCAGTACTCCCTGCTGGGGCAATCCCAAGCTGTCGATACCCTGCCAGCGAAAGTGAATCATTGATCGCAGTCGCAGTCGCAGTCGCAGTCGCAGTCGCGGGTAAAGCCATCCGGCCGTGGTGTGCTGACGTTGGCCCATGACTGGTGGACCGGCTCAAGGACGGTGGAATTGACCGTGCTTGCATGGCCGGACTCAAAGGATTGCTGTGGCAGAACCCGGTCAACTTCTGTCAGGCAGGTTAAGCCTTGGCGATAGTACTGCAGGCCCATGGCGCGAAGATCTTGATAGGGCGTTGGTGCAAATTCCGCATTAACAGCAGTGTCGCTGGCTTTCTGGGAACTGCCGGCCGGCCTAGCAGTCGTGTTTTTGGATACGTGTTCACCGAGGCCATTCAACATTGCTGGGGAACAAAGCTCGAATACCCCCATTCGCCCGCGATAGCCCTGTAAGCAATGGTGGCAGCCATCTGGGTTTGCCTGAAAGATCTGCGGATTCGCGCTTGGATGCGGTGTGGCGGCGTGCCAACTTGGGGTGGCGGGTAATTTGCACCGATCGCACAATTTTCGGAGCAAACGTTGGGCAAGAATCAAGGTTACCGATTCAAAGACATCACGGTCGCTGATGCCCAATTGGCGCAGTCGCGCCAGGGTTGTGATGGCGGATTTGGTGTGCAGCGTAGACAAGACTAAGTGTCCCGTCTGGGCGGCGCGAATAGCCATGGCCGCTGTATCTTCATCACGAATTTCGCCCACCATGAGCACGTCAGGATCTTGGCGCAGCAGGGCGCGCAGGGTGGCACCAAAATCCAAGCCAATATGAGGCGCAATGCCCACCTGATTAATACCCGGTAGTGGTATCTCAACCGGTTCTTCAGCGGTGGAAATGTTGCGGTAGTCCGCGTTCAAGGTCTGTAAAGCACTGTAGAGGGTTAGCGTCTTACCGCTGCCGGTGGGCCCAGTAACCAAAATTAACCCTTGGGGCTGACTGAGGGCCGAAGCAAAGGCCTGTCTTTGTTGTTCGCTCAAGCCCAATGCTTCTAAGGGCAAGATTGCGGACGTTTCTGGCACGATTCGCAGCACCAGTTTTTCGCCCCACAGGGTCGGCAGTGAACTCACCCGTAGATCTATCCTCTGGTGTTGTCCGGGCACTGAGATCCGTCCGTCTTGGGGCAAGCGGCGTTCAGCGATATCCAGCTTGGCCATGACCTTGATGCGAGCACAGAGGCGCAGCGCAATTTCTGCCGGCGGAGTTGGTAAGTCGTGGAGTAGTCCATCGACCCGCAGGCGAATGCGCAGACCATTGCGTTGGGGCTCAAGGTGCAGGTCTGATGCGCGTTGTTGTAGCGCTTTGGCAAACAGCGCATCCACGTAGGCTGGCACCGATTCCTGTTCGGCGGTGGGTGAGGTGGACTGCATCGTGGCCGGGTCGCCCATAACCTCTGGTGCAGGGGCTACGGGATTTGACATCCCTGCCGGAAATTCCGCAGCGAGAGTTCTCTCAACGCTGTGTTTCTGCGTGTCGGGTGGGTGCATCCGTCGCTTCCATATCTCAGTTGTCGGTTCTCGTTTTTTTATGTCTCAGGTTTTGTGTCTCAGGTTTTGTGTCTCAGGTTTTGTGTCCCAGGTTTTGTGTCCTGGGTTTTGTGGCAATCAGACATCCCTCTAAGTCTTTTGGACAGTCGCTAAGTCTCTGGCCGCTGTAAGTGTCGGCCCAACGCTCTGAGTCTGTGGATTACAAACACCCTAGCCCTCACTGATAGATACCAAGCGGTGGAGGAGGCATGTTGGGTTTCGACAACAGAATCAGGAGATGAGATGAAGGATCTGATCCCAGAGATGTGCCCAAAACCAGAATGTGCGAAGGCGCCTGAACGCAATCCATCCCAAGGGGACTACCCCTTGGATCTGGCCTGCTGTGGTGATTGTGGCTTATCGCTTGATGGGCAGGCGGCTTATCGGCTGCTCCCCAGTTCCTGGCTTGTGCGGTGGGCCAAAACCCAACGAGGGTTTTCGTTGATCGAGCTCATGATCGTCATCGCCATCATCAGCGTTGTCACTACGTTCGCCATTCCCGCCTACCAAAATTACGTGGTCTCAGCCAACAGCACCAAGCTCAACGTCCATTACAAACAGGCCGTCAACTGGGTTCGTGCAGAAATGGCGCGCCTGCAAACGCGAATAGCTGGCGGCGGCGATTTGGCCGCTATCGAAGACGCACGGGATGAAGATGCTGAGTGGGTGAATGCGTTGTTGGATGATGTGGCCGGCGCCGAAACCGCTTCGCCTTTGGGTGGTCCTGCTTTTGTCGTTGCGGCGTCTGATGCCGCTGCCGATGCGGTATCGCTAACGCTATCGGGAAGCATCGCCGATGGCAGTCTTCAGGTGACGATTGTCAGGCCGATATTTGGCGAATGGGAAAGCGCGGACAGCACCGATTTATGCTGGGGTGGTGTGGATTGTGTGAGCGAATCCCCTTAAGGAGCACTAAGGACAACGGCAAGGATCAAGTAAAGGACAACAGTAAGGATCAATTAAAGGACCACGTTAACGACCAAGTTCAGGACAACGTTGGTATTTCGCTGTTCAGGGCCTAAGATCAGCCCAACAGTGGCGGTGACAAGGCTGCACAGGCTCTTACCGTTAATACTCAGCCCAATTGGAAGAATAGCGATGGCCAGATTGCATAGATCCCATGATCTTCTGCTCCGATATCGGCTTGCTCTAGTAATCGGTTTTATGGGCGCTTTGATGACGACGGGAGCTATTGCTATGAACGACCAAATAGATCGATTGCCACCGTGCCCGTCCTCACCCAATTGTGTTTGCAGCGATGATGCCGACAGTTCGTCTCACTACATTGAACCTTTGATCAGTCGCGGCGCCGACGGTAGTCCAGGCGATTACACCCAAGCGCAACAACTGCTGGCTGCGGTAGCCGAGTACATGTCTGAGCAGCGTGAGTATTCGGTGTCGAGGTTTCAGGATGACGAGCTGCGGGCCGAAGCGACCACTCGGATATTGAAGTTTGTCGACGACATTCAGATGCAAGTTCGGGGGGACCGAATATTTGTCCGCTCCGCCTCCAGAGTTGGATACTCTGATCTGGGCAAGAACAGACGTCGGATTGAGGCGATTCGCCAGGCCATGGTCGACAAAGGTTTGGCCTTCCCCCAAGGACAAACACCTTGAGCGGCGGCTGGGCCAGAACGATATGCCAGTCTATTCACCTACCTTCTCCCCGGTCGCCGACAGCGTTGCTACCGGTTTCTTTATTGCATGTTCCTGGGCTAGATCTTCTCCAGGAACTGTATGGAGCCTAATAACGGTATCCATCGTGGTCTTCTTGAACAGCGCTTAAAGCGATTGCAGCATCAGCTTAAGCAGCTGAATCATGAGGTCGAGTTGTTGGATGGACTGCAAGGATCATCACCAACGCCAACCCCGGGTACGCTGCAAGAGCTGGGCTATAGCTTGAAGGCCGAAATCCTGCGTTTAAACCAAGAATTGGATGCGACCGAGCGAGAATTGCAACGTCACAAGGACTCGCTGCTTGGCGACACGCCTTAGTCCAAGCGCTGTTGCACAGTCGCTCAAGTTCTCTTGATGCTAAGGCTCAGAAAGGTAAGCTTGAGAAAGACTGTTCACAAAAAGTGACCAACGGCTTGGGCGCTGGGATCTGGGCTTCAACAAGGCTTCACAAAACCTTCAAAAAAGCCTTCAAGAAAGTCACCAAGGGCGATCGTGGTCTTTAAAGGATATCGACGTCCGTAGCCAAGCGGAGTTACAACAACCCAAAGATCAGGCGGGACGGGTAGAAGTATGAAAACGAGTACGGTAATCAAGAACGCACTGCTTGGATGTCTGCTGGTCATGACCGCTCAGGTCCAGGCGTCATTACAGGTGGGTGATGCAGCTCCCGATTGGACCTTAGAAGCCAGCGATGGCAAGACTTATCGACTATCGGAGCTGCGTGGCAAACACGTCGTGCTGGCTTTTTTTCCCAAGGCCTTTACCGGCGGATGCACCATCGAGTGCAAGTCAGTCCGTGATAGCAAACGACAAGTGCGACCGTTTGATGTCCAGTTTTTCATGGCGAGCACAGATGACCTTGATACCAACAAGGCGTTCGCCGAGCAGAATGATGCGAACTTTCCTATCCTGTCTGACGCAGGTAAAGGCGTCAGCAAGGCCTATGGCGTCCTAGCGTCGATGGGATATTCGAAGCGTTGGACCTTTTACATCGATGCACAAGGCAAGATCGTTAAAATCGACAAAGACGTGAATCCGAGCACCGCAGGACAGGACTTGCTGAAGAACCTGGTCGCATTGAATGTACCAACCAAGGGTTAGTTGAGCCACGAAGCCGACATCAAACATTCCTTTGCATAGCGGCAATAGCACAATAAGGTGGCGTGGCTAGTAACAGCAGGTTGGCCGAGGGCAACAATGTTGTGCGGACACCTCGAGTTGCATGAGCAATAAGTTGCACAAGCAGTAAACAGATATAGAGATCGCAACATGCCCGGGCCGAGCTTTCGGCAGGCAACATTCAAGGGCGCGAACCCGTGAGAGCGTCAAATCAAAAGGAGAAAGATCATGAGCGTATTAGTCACACTAGAGCTACCAACCAATCCAGACACGTTGCAGGAATTTCTCGACGTGATGAAAGAAGCGCTGGTGGATACTCGCAATTATGCCGGTTGCGAAAAGGTCGAAACCTATCTAGACCAAGAAACCAAAAGTCTCTTTTTGATCGAACAATGGGAGACCGCCGAGCACCAACAAGCCTACATGGGCTGGCGTGTGGAAACTGGCTTCATCGATACGGTTGGTCCTTTTTTGGCTGGGCCGCCGGTTGCCCGCACTTTCGATATCCGAGCAGATATTTGAGCCAAGCTTGAGCAACTCCGTGGGCAAAGCCAGCAGCGCCAGATCTTAAACCCGCCCGATGGCTTGGGTTTGTCTCGCTGATGCAGACACTTGTGAGCTTTAAGAGTAGCCGCAGATTAGGTTGCAAAAGCTTTGATGATTTGCGGCGATGACCGCAATTGAAACGCTATTCAGAACTAAACGGTGTTAGGTTTGTGCAGCATCGTTGTCGGTTAGGAGGTCCCAGTGGCGATACAAGCACAGCAGCTTAATAAAGCGAAAAGCATCCTGGACGAAGCCGTTCGGCGGGGGGATTTGGTGTTCGCCGCCGGGTTGGTTGGGGATACCAATGGCACCCTGCTCAGCCACGTGGCGGGAAGTTACAGCGGTGATGCTGACCGCCCGGCACAAGAAGATGCCATTTTCGCCATCGCCTCGATGACAAAATTGGTCACCACGGTAGCCGCCCTGCAATTAGTCGATCGGGGGCAGTTGGATTTGGACATGCCGGCAGATCATTATCTGCCAGAGCTGAAATCGCTCAACGTGCTCCAAGGATTCGATGCAGCTGGAGAGCCAATTTATGTGCCAGCACAACGGGCTCCCACCGCCCGAGAATTAATGGCCCACACGTCTGGCTTCGTTTATAGCATTTGGAACGCCGATGCCTTTGTCGCCCAATCCAAAGGACTGACCGCGGGTATTGGCGCCGGTAAACAGATGCTGAATGCCCCCTTAGCTTTTCAACCCGGCACAGACTGGGAGTATGGCATCAGCACAGATTGGCTCGGTTACTTGGTAGAGCAGATCTCTGGCCAGCGACTGATGGCTTACTTTGCCGAGCATATCTTTCAGCCGTTAGGCATGACGGACACAACCTTTGAGTTCGAGGCCGAAAAGATGGACCGCGGAGTGTCCATGATGGCGCGAGCCGGAGATGAACTGGTGATGTCAGAAGCCATGCAGCCAGTACCCGCAGCCCCAGGCAGCTCAGAGTTTTATGGCGGTGGAGGTGGTCTTTACTCCACGCTGGCAGATTACGGCTTGCTGCTCAGGGCCATCTTGAATAACGGCGCCATGACCGACGCCGTGCTTTTGCAGCCCCAAACCGTTGACGCCATGTTTGCGAATCAAATTGGCGACCTAAAAGTAAAAACCTGTCCGGCGCAAATGCCAGTGCTCAGTCATGATCTGGATGCCAGTTTTGGCGCCAGTGCCCAGTGGGGATTAGGTTTGATGCTGCATCCCGAAGGTACGGTGAACGGGCGGGCACCCGGTTCAGGTTCTTGGGCGGGGTTATTCAATTCCTACTTTTGGCTTGATCGGGCCCAAGGTGTGTTTGGTATTTTCGCGACTCAGGTGCTGCCGTTCTTGGACCCCAAGGCTGTCGCCACGATGACCGCTTTCGAACGGGCGATATACGGCCTGAAGTCCTAAGGGCAGATGATTTGGATGTGACCCTGAACTTTCTGTTAGAAGGTCAGGGTACGCAAAAGCCAAACAGTTCTTTCTGTCTGCACCGCCCTTTGGATACAATACGCCCGCTTTCGATTGCCCGTATAGCGTTGGCGAGTCGACAGCGACATAGAGTAGGCGCACGAGCGCCCACTCTGTGATTGCAAAAATAGAGCGTGGCGTGCTTTGGGAAAGATAGACACCCCAACTCGTGTGAAGATAAGCGATCGATACGCCATGGCTTTTGCAAATGCCGGGATAGCTCAGTTGGTAGAGCGACTGATTCGTAATCAGTAGGTCCGCGGTTCGATTCCGCGTTCCGGCACCATTTCCCCCTTTCCCCATCTCAAAAGATGTCTCCAGTTCTCAACCTTGCCGCTAAGTGCCTGATTTACTCAGCCGCTTTCCTTTCATGCCGTGCCATCTGCGATCAGCGGTTGGTAGAGCATTGCAGCCAAATTGCGGCCCCTCGTAGAAATTATCGAGTTAAAAGGAGTGATCACCAGCGATGGGAGGGTGAGTGGTGAATGTCCATGGGTAAACGCGACTAGGATGTTTCTTGCATTCGCTGGTTCGCGGATAGGCCAGTGCCCAGCGCCTGCAAAACCCGAAAAATTACGCTTAACCCGGTGTCATGGTTCCCTGATAGGCAGCGGTACAGTGTTGAGCGATCAATGCCTGTTAGATTGGCGACCTCAGTCATGCCTCTTGCTCTGGCAGCGTCACCAAGAGCACGGATAAACACGGCCGAATCTTCGTCTTGAAGTGCCAGATTTAAATACTCTGCAACAGCCTCGTGGGAGGTGAGGAATTCGCCGCCTTCGTAGGTTGTCAACTCACTCATTGTTTTAACTCCCGCGCCAACTGGTGCGCTTTGATGATGTCCTGCTGTTGCGTGTCCTTTATTCCACCACAAAGCAACAGAACGACTGTTTTTCGCCTGAGGGTGTAATACAACCGGTACCCCTTGCCAATATCAATTCGAAGCTCTGAGACACCTCTACCAACCGCCTTATGATCCCCTAAGTTCCCGCCGCGAATCCTGTTCAAGCGCAGGGTCAGGTGAGCCGATGCCATGGGGTCTTTGATTTTCGCAGCCCATCTTCTAAAGGTCTCGATGAATTGAATCTCATAGGCCATGGGACGATTGTCGTAAATATACAACAACCGTTATAGAGATCCACTTTACACTTAAAATAAATAGGGCTTATTGGGGGCATCATCCTACTCTTTACCCAATGCCTCCCTCACCTAGGCATTGAGCGTCTCATTGTTAGTTTTGACGGCCGCAGACCAAGGGGCAAAAGCGTCCTTAGCTTCAGCCAGCGCTTGCTCTGGCGTTTCGTCATCAGCAAGGCACCTTGGCAAGTCGGGGAATGTGACTAAGAAATCGCCACCATCTGCATGAGCAAAGGGCGTTACATGAAATGGGTAGTCTTAAAGCTTCATCGCGGTGAACCTAGATCCATGCACCGGTCAATGAACTTACTGTCCGATTAGCGGGACTCAGAACTGCGCCACTCGCCGCGTTGACCACAACATGGCCGTAAGCTGAATTGCGAACTTAAATCAGTGTGTTGGCAGACAAACAGCAAAGGCAATAACCAAGCAGATAAATGGAGTATCTAAATGGCTACCGAATATACTAACTTTATCGACTCGCAAAGCGCTCTTAACCGCCCGACAAACTCGGGATATGAGAAGTTCACATTGAATGAAGGTTGGGTGATTCTCGGCAACGTTTGCCACCTTTGGGTTATGACCTTTAGTGGGGATAAGAAATAGATGAATAGCTGTAGACGTTTGGCGCTGCTTACAGTGCTGCCAATGGCGATAAGCCTGACAGGTTGCGCGACCTCGTCGTCCACGACCTCACAGCCCGAGGAAAACCTTCGGCTGACTCATAAAGGCGGGGCGCCGAATAGTCGGCTAAGCATCCTTCGATCCGAAGCACGTTGGTACGCCTACCTCTACTGTCAAAAGCAGAGCAAAAATGTCAGGGTCATTGCGTTTGAGGATGCGAAGGGTCCCTTTTTTATCGGCAATTACCCCCAAACTGACATTATTTTCTCTTGTAAGGGTTGAGCAGGGGCTTGGGTGGACTAACGCGTGACGGGAAGAAGGTGTGCTTTAACAGGGAGGTAGGCAATCGATGAAGAGCGTTAGCGGTTTGATGCTGGGATTGATGTTGTCACTGTGGTTGGGGACGAGCTGGTCTCACAGCCTAACGATAACCGTTGAGAACATAAGTGAAGCTGGTGAACTACACATCGCGATTTATGACTCCAAGGAAACATTTGAACAAGATCGTGGTGAGAAAGGCGGTCCAGCAACCGGGATTGTGGATGGCCTAATCCAAGCGACGCAGGCTGGGACGTTCGTGCATGTCTTTGACATTCCAGCAGGCAAATACGCCATTGGTGTGTTCCACGATGTGAATGGAAACAACAGCCTAGACACCAATTTCTTTGGGATGCCAAAAGAGCAGTACGGATTTAGCAACAATGCGACCGGGAGCTTTGGGCCGCCAAGTTTTGATGATGCTGCAGTGTTCGTGACAAAAGACGCGATGCACACCATCAAACTACGTTAAAAAGATAAGGGGATAAGCGGTCGATGAGGAGTGTTAAAGGTATAGGTCTGGGGCTGGTATTAGCGTCTATGGCGGGTATTAGCTGGGCCCAGCCAGATACCGCAGTAACGCCCTTGGCATCTCACGACCTCGCTGTGCAGGCTGTGCAGATAGAGACCACCCTACTGTTCACAGTAATCCTCACTGTTTTTTTGATTCTGCTTTCGTTCAGAGTGTTGGACTTGAGAGGAAGTCCAGTCACTAAATGGTTACATCCTGCCAATCGGCAGATCAAACCGGAAACTCTGGATCGCGCCATTCGAGGCCAAGGAAACCTCATCGAATACGCGCCCATGTTTTTGATCCTGATGCTGTGCTTGGAATTGCAAGGCATACCGAAGGGCCAACTCTTAGTCAGCGGTACCATCTTCACCATTGGAAGGTTCATGCACGGCGTCGTATTTTCCTTCCTGCAGCCTCAGCTGCTGTTGAGAATCGGGGGCATGGCTCTGACTTTTCTAGGGTTTTTCGGGCTCATCGGTTCAGCCATCCCTATATTGCTTTAGCGCCAGCAGCGCTCCTGTCGGGCTGCCGTGTATCAACCTGCGGGTGTATGACTTCAGGCCAACGTTTGCGCTGTTAACACCGTCAACACTCGTTGTCCCCAATCATCTTTGACTGTTGGCGGCATCGAATGTCCAGCCGCGTGAGGCCTAGCTGTGTCGCCTCGTAGCCATCGCAAGCTTGCTATTAACGCCTTTGCAAACCTAAAGCAGGAAACGCTCAAAATTACCCTAAAGTTCTTTAAATCTGCTCCGACATTAGTCAAGACCGGCAAAGTTTTGCCGCTTTGAAGAAAAAGTGGCGACATTTTGCCGCGCAGAAGAGTTTTACTGGCCCTTGTTGTGCAACAAGGGATTCTCGATAGGAACGAGGCCAGTCAAGTAGTTTTAAAAGGAGCCACAAGGTGAGTTTGGTCGTAAATACCAATATTGGGTCGCTAAACGCCCAGCGTTCGCTTGCATCGTCGAGCAATCAGCTCAACGTGGCCATGGAGCGACTTTCCTCCGGAAAGAAAATAAATTCCGCCTCTGATGACGCAGCAGGATTTGCCATCGCTGAACGTATGACGGCCCAGGTGCGAGGATTGAACATGGCTGTGAAAAACGCCAGTGATTCGATTTCGTTGCTGGATACAGCCCAGGCTATGTTAGAGGACCAAAGCGATATCGTGCAGCGTATTCGAGAGCTCGCAGTGCAAGCGGCCAACGACACCAATTCAGCGCAAGATCGTGAGTATTTGCAGGCCGAGGCAGGCGCCTTGGTCCAGGAGGTGGATCGAATTCGAAACAATACCCGGTACAACGGCGAGACGGTCACCGGCTGGAAGAGCTTTCAAGTCGGCACGGAATCGGGCCAAAACATTGATGCTCATCTTGGCGTTGCGAGTGGGTACGATGGTTCGATTTTTGGTCAAGCCACTCAAGATTACGCCGCTGGCTCGACGGTGTTAGAGATCAAAGGATTATCGAAAACAGGTCCGTTTGAAGTCGAAGATGTCGTTATTGCGGGTCTGTACAACCCCAACGGATATTACGTTCAAGGCGTAACTGATGCCGTGATGCATGACGACGGCACCTTCACCCAAACAATCACACTAGCTACTGGGATTACAGAAGACATTTCCGGCGGCTTTGAGATTGTCGTCGCTGTTGGCCAAATGGTAGATGGTGCCTACGTTAAGGGCGGTAGAGGCAGCCTGTATCGAATAGACTTGGTCAATGATGCCGCTGCAACACTTGAGGGTATTGATTCCACGCTTGAAACCATCGCTAGCCTGCAGTCCACAGCAGGAACCCTGCAAAATCGCTTTGACTTTGTCATTTCCAATTTGATGACGGTCAGTGAGTTTACAACGGCTGCTCGCTCGAGAATTCAAGATGCCGATTTTGCCGCAGAAAGTGCTCGGCTGGCGAAAGCCCAGGTTCTACAGCAAACCGGTGCAGCGATGGCGGCTCAGGCGAACTCCTCCTCACAGTTGGTTTTGTCGTTAATTCGATAGGCTAGAGTTGACCGAGCCTGGGGAGGAGACCGTTGCTGGCGATACTGCAGATTTTTCAGCATCCCGCCAATCAGCGCTGTTCTAGGTTGCGGCCTGGGTTTGAGGAACGCGTGGCCAACGCTCCAAGTAAACCTGCAGTAACTCGATTAGCGTGCCGTCCGGATCCTTACAGATAGCCATATCGGCCAGGCGGTTAGCGCATTGGGTTGGTGGGGAGAGAAACTCTACGCCCTGATCAGACAGTCGTTGATAGTCGGATCGCAGGTCTTGGGATGCCAAACACAGGCGCACAAATCCCAGATCGCTATTGTGTAGCGGCCCACGCGAATCCGTCGCGGACAACTCGGTTAGATCCAATTTAGGCAGTCCCTTACCCAGTTGCATGATACATGCGCGTCCGGTTGTCCCGGCGGGCACGCCTAATCCCTCGGCAAGTTCTGGTGACAGCTGTCGCGACTGCCCTGGTTCGGCAGTCAGATTCAAATAGGGAATGCTCGGCATGAACAGTTCAAAACCGAGCTGCTGGTAGAAATGGATGGACGCGTCCAGATCGCTGACGTTGATGTTGATGTGCCCCCAGATTAAACGCTGGTCCATGCAAGCCTCCGGCAAAGTTTCTGGTTATCGTTACTCAGTCTCACACCCGGCCTGATGGCGGCTTGCGCCCTGAAGGCCTTATTTAACGGTTCAGCATCAGCCCGACTTACTTCAGCACGACCGGATCCAGTTCGGTGCCCGGCGGATAGTTGTCGGCAATCTGATACATGCCGTCTATCGTGATCTTCGTCCCTAGGGTTATCTCATTGTCTGTTCCCACCGCGACTGGCCCTAGCTCCGCCACTGCACAACGGCTCTTGTTCATCGGCCCCTCCAGTACAGAAAGCACCAAGCCGTCATCCGTGGATTCCAGCATCAACTCCGCCAGCGTGGACTTGAGCATGCCGCCGTGGGCCTCAAACGTCACCGTGCCCTGAAAACTCATGGCCCCGGATGCGCTGCCATCTGCATTGATGGTCAGATTACCCCCTGCTTGGGCGGGGAAGATAAAGGCACCGTTATCTGCTCGTGTTGCGCCGTCGCTTAAGGTGATTGTGCCTTCCGCGGCCTCGACGTAATTCCGAAAGCTTTCTTTCACACCCCAGGTCATTTGCGTAAACGTCATGGCAATTCCGTGTGTTAAGGGACCTCAAGAATGGCCTGATCAGAGATAAATTGCACCTCGCGTACATGTCGCTGATCCGCCTCGGTACGTGACTTCCAAGGAAAGGGGTCAGTTAAACTGGAAGGGTTTTCGCCCGGCAGCGGTGTTTAACGGCGTATCACTGCTGGGCTCGCCATGACGTTAATTGGTCAGTGTGGTTCCGCCCAAAACGAGGGAGGCGAAGGCAGCGAGGGAAGCGAGGAAAAAGACCCTGATGGGCCTAAGCAAGTGGTTTAAATTCACGGTAACTAGGACTTAGGAGTCGACATGGAGCATTTACCCTACAGCGTTGTCACCGATACAGGAGACACCTTTGATATCGCTTTCCCGCTCAGCGAGCACACTCAGGACAGTGTGCGGGTTCACCAGTTACTCACCACGATCATGAATGCCCTAGCCAGTGACCTGAAGGTGATGGGGGAGGTGTCCAATGGCGATATTTTGCAGGCCGCCGCGATGGCGGTGGCGATTCGTGCCCGCATGATTCATGCGCCGGAAGAAACCCTGCGAAGCATTGTCGCTGATCTCACTCAAACGTCGTTGGACGCCTGTTTTGCGGCGGAGCGCAAAAGCGTCCCTGCGGGGCATGGCTAGACCTTCTGCCGCAAACGGGCCAGGCGGCGCGATACAGTTCTTGATCATCGCGGTTTCTGGTGCGAAATCTCATGCAGCGAAATTAGGGCTTCGATGAAGCGGCATTTGGCAGATATTATGCTGCGACAGCTGCTGCTGGCATTGAGCCCCAAAGGCCCCCAGTGCCTGCCCTTCGTATGCGAGGTTTTGTTTGATGAACGCCAAAAGTCCCATCTACGACATCGCCGTGATCGGCGCCGGTATCGCTGGGGCATCCGTAGCGGCAGAGCTATCCCGAGAGCAAAGTGTGGTCTTATTGGATATGGAGGCAATGCCTGGATATCACACGACCGGCCGCTCGGCAGCGGTCTTTGCTGCGGTATATGGTCCCGCGCCTATTCGGGCCCTAACTCGGGCTTCTGAAGATTTTTTTCTGAACCCGCCGGAGGGATTTGCCACCGAACCGCTGTTTCATCCGCGGCCAATTCTGATGATCGCCAGGCCTGACCAGCAAGCGTCCTTGGCGCAAACCATTATGGAAGTGGGCGGACAAACACCGGTGGAGCGACTGGATGAGGCGAGCCTGCGGCAACACAATCCCCTAGTAAAAGAGGGCTACGCCAATGGGGCGATGCTGGATGTCAGCGGTCAAGATATCGATGTCGCCGCCTTGCATCAGGGTTATCTGCGGCAGATGCAAAGTCATGGTGGCCAGCTGCTTTGTAACCATGCGGTTGTGGCGTTGACTCGCAACGAGCAGTGCTGGGATATCACAACCCAGGTGGGGACCTTGCAGGCCCGGGTGATCGTCAATGCAGCGGGAGCCTGGGCTGAACGGATCGGCCAGCTGGCCAATGCTGAACCCGTTGGTCTGGTCCCCAAGCGTAGAACGGCAGCGCTGATTGATGCACCAGAAGGCTTGCCCAGTGATGTGCTATCAAGACTGCCAATCACAATCGATATCGATGAAGCGTTTTATCTGAAACCCGATGCGGGTCGTATGCTGATGTCGCCAGCAGATGAGACCCCCTTTGAACCCTGCGATGTGCAACCTGACGAGCTGGATATCGCCTTGTGTGCCGATCGAATTCAGCGCGCTTTTGACCTACGCGTGCAGCGCATTGCCTCAAAGTGGGCGGGGCTGCGGAGTTTTGTGGCGGATAAATGTCCGGTAGTGGGGTATTCCCAAACGGCTCCCGATTTCTTTTGGCTGGCAGGCCAGGGTGGTTTTGGCATTCAATCAGCGCCTGCCTTGTCCCGGCTGGCAGGGTCCGCAGTATTGGGGCGTCCAATACCCGACGACATTGCTGCCCAGGGTCTGGTCATGGATGAAGTGCATGTGTCGCGGCTAGGACTTGGGGAGAGCCAATGACGATCAATGATATTAGGACTGGCCGGAAGGGGGCACATCGATGAAGGTATTTATTGCGGGACTGGGTACAGAGACCAACAGCTTTTCCCCAATCCCCACGGGACGTCTGTCCTTCGAAGAAAGCTTCCTATCGCGCAAAGGCACGTCCATACGCCCCAATCTATTTTCAGCACCCATGCATGAGTGGCGCAATGCCGCAGAAGCTCGTGGTTGGGAAGTTGTCGAGAGCCTGTCGGCCTTTGCCCAGCCTGCCGGATTAACGGTGCGTGAAGTCTACGAAGACTATCGCGACGAAATCTTGGCGGATTTGGCTGCTGAGCGACCTGATATCGCATTGATCAGCATGCACGGCGCCATGATGGCTGATGGCTATGACGACTGTGAGGGGGACTTGCTTTGCCGGGCAAGACAATTGGTAGGCAGCGATGTGGTGATCGGCATTGAGCTTGATCCCCACTGCCATCTGACGAACCAGATGCTGGAGTCGGCAGATTTGATCGTTGCTTACAAAGAGTACCCTCATGTGGACAGTCCGGATCGGGCCAAAGAGCTTTTTGCTCTGGCGGCAGATACCGCAGAAGGAAAGATCCAGCCGGTAATGCGCGATTACGACTGTCGCATGCTAACCATGTACCACACTCCGAATTCGCCCGTGCGCGAATTTGTTGATGATATGCAGAAGTTAGAAGGCAGTAACGGCGTGTTGAGTCTGTCTCTGGCCCACGGCTTTCCTTGGGGCGATGTGGCGGAAGTTGGCACACGAATGCTGGCCATTTGTGACGGCGATGCTGAACAGGCAGCGTCCCTAGCATCGGAATTTGGTCAACGTCTGTGGGGGCTCAGAGATCAGCTGGCCGTTGAATGGCCGAGTATTCCCCAAGCCCTAGATCGCGTGGAGGAGTTTAAATCGGCGGGCAAGCCCTTGGTGTTGGCAGACTTTGCAGACAACGCCGGTGGTGGGGCGCCAGCGGACGCGACCTTTGTTTTGGCTCAGGTACTTGAGCGAGGCATGACGGGCATCGCCTTAGGTATATTCTGGGATCCAGTATTGGTGCGGACCTGTATCGACGTCGGGGTTGGCGGTACGTTGAGAGCCAGATTGGGCGGCAAGGTTGGTGTCATGTCCGGGGATCCCATCGATTTGAGCGTCACCGTTCGCGCCATTCAGCCGAAAATGACCCAGGTGATGGGCAAGACCGTGATGCCCATGGGCACCGGCGTTTGGCTGGAAGCAGACGGTGTGCACATGATCGTCAGCGATATCCGCACCCAGGTGTTTCATCCCTCGGCCTTTACCGATTTGGGGCTAGACCTAAACGCCTTGGATGCGGTGGTAGTGAAGTCGTCGCAGCATTTTTACGCCGGCTTTGAACCCGTGGCGGCCGAGGTCATTTACATCAAGGGCCCCGGGGCCATCACCCCAGATTACACGAGCATTCCCTTTACCAAGCGTGATGATCAGTATTGGCCTAAGGTTGAGAACCCTTTTGTGGATGAGTCCCAGTAAGTGGTTATCGGCGGTCGCTGGCGGTTAGCACCTGGCTAGGTAGCGCAGGCTTTACCACCAAACCGTGAGGCAGCAAGCGGCGCATGGGGAGATCAAAACGTCTATGCTCAGTCGCTACTCAGCGCGTGAACTGACGGGCGGATGCCGTCGGTGGCAAAAGGAGAACCTATGTCTATTCCACAATTTCCCAGCTCAGCACCAGCAGCCGAGATCTCAGCGGCGTTTGCCGAAGCAGGCTGCGCGGTTGTCACCGGTGTGACTGACGACGCCCTACGTCAAACCATAGCCGAGGAGTTATCGCCCCACATGGCAAACGCCCAGGTGGCTAAACAAGACTCACCAACGGACTTTTACCCCGGCCGCACGCGGCGGGTTACGGCCCTGGTGGCCAGGTCTGCCGCGGTGACGGATTCCCTGCTGCTACATCCTATTTCTCAGCGGCTATGCGATGACCACTTGCTGGCAAATGCCCAGCACGGCTATCAGGTGCATGTGACTGCAGCTTTGGAAGTAGGCCCTGGCGCAAGGGAGCAGATCTTGCACCGGGAAGAGGATCCTTTTGCGTTCTTTCCCCTGCCTCGTCCCAACATTATCGTCGCCAGCATGTGGGCGATATCCGACTTTCGTGCGGACAATGGCGCGACCTTGATCGTGCCCGGTAGCCATCGCTGGCCCGAAGGCCGGGTGGCCCAACCGCATGAGATCGTTAGCGCCGAAATGCCGGCGGGATCGGTGCTGTTCTGGGCGGGTGGTCTACTGCACGGTGCCGGCGCCAATGTTGCCAACGATTGGCGTTACGGAATTATTCTGACCTACTCGTTGGGCTGGGTGCGACAGGAAGAAAACCAATATCTCGATCTGCCGAAAGAGCGCGTTGCTGCGCTCTCGCCGCAAGTGCGCCGAATTGTTGGGTTGGAAATGTACGACGCCTTAGGCTTCTCAGACCCCGGGTTGCAGTGATGTGGGGCGCTAAAGAGTGAGAGATCGCACCAAATCCATCATCACCGCGGTAGCGCTGATGGAGCTGCCGATCATGATGGCCTTGTCGCCCCACTGAGTTCCCACAAAAACCCAGCCCACGGCGCTGATGACATAGGCCATTTGGCCTTGCATGACCAAGCCAGCGGACATCAAGAAGATACCGCTTACGGAGAGCACGGTTGCCGCCCATTTGACGTACCAGTCCACGGTGCCTACCGGCGTCGTGGATTTAAGGTCGTCGTTTTCAGCCTGTAGCTCACGCAACTCATCCTGCAGCCGCTTTTTTTCTGCCGCCAGTTCTACCGCTAGCTGACTGGCACGACTGTTGCGAACCGGCGTGGTTTCGCAGGGGTCCGAAATGTAGGTGACCTGCGCCTGTAGATCGTTGTCGCGTGGGCTCATTGGCTGTTCCTAGCACCAAAATGTTGTGGCTCAAAGACCGGGTTGAGGCCTTTGAAAGTCGCGGCATCATCCGCTTTTTGGAGCCGCTGTCAATTTTTTTATAAAAAGAAAAAGACTATAAAAAACAATGGATTAAAAAGTATTTAGAGGCCTAAAAGAACGCCAATAAAAGCCCGGATTTGGATCCCAAAAACACCGCAAAATCCGATGAATGAGAAACAAAAAGTGCTCTGTAGATTTTCCCTTAATCAGTCGTTGTATCTGGTATTGATGAAATAGCCAGTCAAAATCAGCAATAACCATTGATGCGACTTATAACTATTGTTAACAGTCAAGCAGGAGTGCCCAGAAGTGCTTTGGTGTAAAAAGTTTCGCAAGCGAACGATATTTCCGGTCTGCCGTTCAGGCATGTGTTGGGGCGTGCGTGCGGATTGGGTGTAGGTTCCGCCCAGGTAAGTCGCTAGATCATGAGCCGCTGGGCAAACAGTGTTACCCTGCGCGGCTGCGATTAGATTTGGAAGTTAAATGTCTGATATGTCCTTTGAAGATGCGGTGAAGTCGCGTCGTTCCGTGCGTGGTTTTCTCGATCGTCCTGTTCCCCAAGAAGTGTTGGATAAGGTTTTTGATTTGGCCCGATGGTCACCGTCGGGCACCAATATGCAGCCATGGCAGACTTTCGTGGCATCTGGCGCGTTGCGCGACACGCTGAGGCAACAGATGATGGAGCGCGTTCAGGCCAAGGTGGCACCCAACCAAGACCATAAAGACCCTAAGGGCGCCATCGGCCAAATCTATAAGGATCGTCGCCGTGAATGTGCGGCTGTTTTGTATCGGGCTATGGATATTTCCTGGGACGACAAACCGGCTAGGGCTGCTGCGAGTTTTCGCAATTTTGAACTTTTTGATGCGCCGCATGTGGCGTTTTTGTGTATGGACGAAGGCTTTGGTTTGGGTAGTGCCTGGGACGTGGGCATGTACGCTCAAACCCTGATGTTGGCTATGACGGCAAATGGTCTGGCGTCCTGTGCCCAAGGCACGATGGGACATCACCCGGATCTAGTGCGTGCTGCGTTTGGCTTGGGTCCAGAAGTGAAAGTGTTGTTCGGGATCAGCTTTGGCTACGAGGACACCACGATGCAAGTGAACCAGGCCATCACCGAGCGAGCGCCGCTGAACGATACCGTAACCTTTAAGAGCTAGCCTCGGTTGGGGCGCCGGCGGTGCTTTACATTTAGCGCCATTGCTTAGCGGCTATGCCTCGGCCGCTAAGATTCACGTACCCGTTTGGGGGTCGCGCAGGACGGGTTCTGGCTGCTCAGCAGGCTCGTCGGCCACACCCACGTGGAGCATCGGCGATGCATCAATGTGTTCGGCATTCATCATGGACGCCACCCGTTGTAGCGAAGCCACGATCATGGATTTTTCCCACTCCTCGAGCTTTTCGAAGGCCGCACTAAAGACATCCTGCAAGGGCTTGGGGGCCTGTTGGATCATGGCTTCTCCCTGGGCCGTTAACGTGGCGTGCACCACGCGCTTGTCCAAATTGCTTCGATGTCTGGCAACCAGGCCTCGGGCCTCCAACCGATCCAAGATACTGGTCACCGTTGCCTGACTGAGACTGACATGGGTGGACAGGCGAGAAATCGCCACTGCGCCCATGTCTTGTATGGCTTGCAGTACCAATAGCTGGGGGGCGGTAAGCCCAGATTTTTTGCTCAGCTGTCGCGAATAAAGGTCTGTGGCCCGAATGATCTTGCGGATAGTGATCAAGACGTCAACTTCTTGGCTCATTGGAATGTTGCTTCCTTAAGTGGCTGTAGTGCAGGTAAGTGCCGTCAGTTCTCTGCAATGGCTCGGGTTCAATGGGTCAAAGTCACGGCACGCCTCCAGAGCACGCCTGCCCAGCCCGCTATATGCCAGTTATCCGCCGCCGGGTCACGCGATTCCGGTTGGATAGTCTTTACAACAGCAAAGAACTGCAGCGCAAAGATACCTTCTATTACTTAGTAACCAAATTAAAAATTCACCCGGGTGATCTCGGCGATCTAAGGGTTGACCTAAAATTCCCCTGAAAAAACAGTCATTTTTGGCCAATTTTCCTCAGTTTAGTGTAGGCTTCGACTCTTGGGCGGCGGAGAAGGCGAGTTTTTATCATTCGTTTACGAAACATTTGCTTAATAAGCATATGGAGCGTACGCCCGAGAAGGTTCTGAGAAATGGTTCGCATAAACGAGCCATCAGTAAAAAGGAGAGCATGTGAATTTCCAACGAAGCAAATTAAACCAAGCCGTGGTCGCCGCCATCGTATCCATGACGGCCAGCCATGCTGGGGCTGAACAAGGGGTGATCGAAGAGGTGGTGGTAACAGCGACGAAGCGCGCTGCCAGCACCCAAGACATTGCCGTCACCGTTGATGCGTTGACCGGCGATACCCTTGAGGACTTCGGCGTCTCCAATTTTGAGGACTACCTGATTCAATTACCTGGCGTGACCGCGGGCGGTAGTGGCCCCGGGCAGAACACCATTTACATTCGTGGTGTCGCATCCACCACGCCGAATCTGACCACCGCCGGCGTGGCGGGAATCGCGCCCAATGTGGCCCTGTATTTGGACGAGCAGCCGCTGTCCCAGCCGGGTCGAAATCTCGATGTCTACACAGCAGACATGAACAGAGTTGAGGTGCTTAAAGGCCCTCAAGGCACACTGTTTGGCGCAAGTTCACAGGCGGGTACGGTACGACTCATTACCAATAAGCCCGATTTCTCTGAAGCCTACGGTCGCCTGACTGTAGATGGTTCACACACCACCAAGGGCGAGGGCAGCGCCAAATTCGAACTGATGTATAACCTGCCTATCTCGGACAGGTTTGCTGCCCGGGCTGTGATCTATCGTGATGATCAAGGGGGCTGGGTTGATAACGTGCCCGGCACGCTGACCGCACAAGAAAGCGCTCGATTTCGCGATGCAGGCTATATGCGAACCAACGGGGTGCCCGTTTCTGCTAACCGCGCGGGTCTAAATACAGCCACCTACATCAACAACATCCCCGATGAGGTCGCTTACACCAGCGACCGAATCCCATTTGATCCTTACGATCCCAATTCCTTGGTGGAGTTTCGTGCCGCCAACAATGAAACCCTAGTCGAAAAGGACTTCAACGATACTGTGTACACCGGCGGCCGGTTGTCCCTGCGGGCAGAAATCAATGAGGATTGGAGTCTGTTGTTGGGCGCCATGACCCAAGAGCTGGAAACCGACGGTACGTTCACCGCTGATCCTACCCTAGGGAGCGATTCACCAAGTATTCAGCGCTACAGCCCTGATCGGCTGGAAGATTCTTTCGATAACTTAAACTGGACCCTAGAAGGGCGCATCGGTGAGTTGGAAGTGATCTACACCGGCGCCTATACGGACCGCGAGTCGGATCAAATCGTTGATTACACCGACTACATGTTCGTGGGTCAGTATCTGCCGTACTACATTTGTGACGCTTCGGTGAGTTATCCCGAGTACAACTACTACCAAAACGGCGCACCGCTAAATCAGTCCTTCGGCACTTGCTACGAGCCCAATCTGTATGCACTGAGCTATTCCGAAACTAAGGTGCAAACCCACGAGCTACGCTTCAGCACCGATCAGTCCAAGCGCTTGCGTCTTACCGCCGGAGCGTTCTACAGCGACCTGGAGCTAGAAGAGCGAGTGGACTTTAGTTATCCCAGTGTTAACAAGATTGATTTCTTCGGCTTTTACCCTGGTCAGTCGATCCAAGAAGCGGTTCCTAATAATCCCTTCCCCGGTTCCGTGATTACTGAAGAGGGTCCATATCCCGAAGACACGGTGTTCCGTAACGACGTGCGCCGAACCGATGAGCAATACGCCTTTTTTGGTGAGGTTAGCTACGACTTCACTGACAAGCTTTCCGGCACCTTTGGCGCCCGTTATTACGACGTCGAAGTGGACTTAGAGGGTGGCGCAAACGCCACGTTCTGTAATCCCTTCTTTGCCAACGACCAAAATGCCTTTGGTACCAACATAACGGATTTGTACGATGGCGATGGCTCGCTGACCTTTGTCGGGGACTGCGGGTTTCAGCCCACACTGCAGTCTGGAATTACCTTTGACGAGGCGTTAGCGGTTTGGCAGGAGGGTGACTCCTATAGCCTAGGGCGCGGTCAGTATGTCAACGCGCCAAACGCGGTCAGCGAAGCTGAAATCAGAGGCTTCCTGCGTGCTCTGGATGCCCCTGATGTGGCCAGCGCATCCGGCACCATCGTTAAGTTGACGCTGAGCTATACCCCCTCCGAAGATGTGCTGCTCTACGCCACCTATTCAGAGGGTTACAGGCCTGGATTGCTCAATCGGCCGGGTGGCGCTCAAGGTCCAAATGGGTATGAAGTGCCATTTGAATTAGACACTGACGATGTGACCAACTACGAATTTGGTTGGAAGGCTGATCTGGCAGACGGCACGCTACGTGTTAACGGTAGCGCTTTCTTCGCCGAGATTGATCGACTGCAGACCACCATCTTTGACCCAAGTATCGTGAACTTGTTCTTCTCTGATAACGCCGCCAATGCGGAGGTTAAAGGCCTGGAAGGCACCGTCACTTGGTTGCCGCCGTCGGTACCGGGATTGACGGTAGGGGCGTCCTACTCGCTGATCGACAGTGAAATCACCGACAAGCTGATTCCAACGGATGACGTGCGCGTCGGTGATTCCTTGGCTTTCGCACCGGAAGTGCAGCTCAACGCCAACGCCCGCTACGAGTGGGGTCTGTCGAATGGGTGGGATGCCCATGCGATGTACAACATTGCCTACTCGGATGATTCCTATAGCGACATCATCACCATTAACCGTGATCGGGTGAGAGGTTGGACGATGATGGGGGTCAGTGCAGGCGTGTCGACCACCAGCTGGGACGCGACGCTTTACATCGAAAACTTGACGGACGAGCGCGCAGAGCTCACCAGAAACTATGTCAACGATCGACCTAGAGCGACCTACTCACGACCGCGAACCATGGGCTTGAGGCTGAACCTTAAGTTCTAACCTGCAAACCCAAGCGGTGTAATATGAAAGCTCCCGACCCGGGAGCTTTTTTTTGTCGAGGAAGTACGTATTGGAAGCAGAGTCGTACCAAGTCATCAGGCAGGCCGTGGAGAACGGCGACTTTCATGAAGCGCTGCGATTACTTGCGCTGGTGCCTGAAGAGACAAGCGAAACGCTCTATTTGCAGGCCGTGTGTGCGAGAAACCTGGGGCATCCCGATTCGGCAATGGCGTTATTGGATAAGCTTATCCAACAGCATCCCAAGCACGGGCGTGCTTTTCAGGAGCGAGGCCATGTGTTGCGAGACAGCGGCAACGTGAACGCTGCCCTAGCCGCATATGGCAGAGCTACCGAGGAGAATCCTGCCTTGCACGTCAGCTGGCGGGCCCAAGCAGAAATACTGTTGGCTGCCGGCCGGGTGCAAGAGGCCGAGAGGCTTAAGCCCCACATACAGCGCTTGCTGAACATGCCAAAGCCGCTTCTGTATTCCCTGGACATGCTGTCCCAAGGATCCATTGGCAAGGCAGAGCAAGCCTGTCGCGAATTCCTCCGCGAAAATCCTCACCATATCGAAGCCATGCGCTTGCTGGCCCAAATAGCGGTGAAGATGAATATCTTTGACGAGGCCGAGTTTCTGCTGGAAAGCGCCATCCTCTTCGAGCCTGACCATCTGCCGTTGAAGACGGATTACATCAACGTACTGAGAAAGCGCCAGAAGTTGGTCGAGGCCCGAGAGCACGCACAGGTGTTGTTCGAAAGTGACAAGGACAACTTATATTTCAAGTCTCAGTTCGCGGTGATCGCCATGCAGTTGGGGGACTATGACACGGCCTTAACCTTGTTCGATGAGTTGCTCACAACCATGCCCGGTGAACCGGTGACCTTGACCTCCAAGGGCCATGCACTAAAGACCATTGGCGATACCGAAGCTGCCATTGGTTGTTATCGAGAGGCGTGTAGAGAAGGCGTCATTCATGGAGAGGCGTGGCAATCCTTGGCTAACCTCAAAACCTACCAGTTTGAGGACGCTGAAGTTCAGCGTATGGAGAGCCTACTCAAGAGCCCTGGGCTGCGGAATATGGATCGTGTCTATCTCTACTTCGGCCTCGGTAAGGCATATGAAGACAGGGGCGAGTACGACGCGGCGTTTTCGAATTACGCCAATGGCAACCAGATTAAACGGGCGGAATCTCGGTACATCGCCGAGCACATGACCGAAGAGTTCCAAGAGCAAAGGAGGGTGTTTAAAGACTTGAAGCCTTCCCGCGAAGGCTTTGATGCGCCGGACCCTATTTTCATCCTGGGCATGCCCAGAGCAGGATCCACCCTGTTAGAGCAAATCCTGTCCAGTCATTCTCAAGTAGATGGCACCCAGGAGCTGCCCAACATTTTGTCGGTGGTGCATCAGTTGCGCACACGCAACAAGAATTTTGACCGCCTGAACTATCCGCGGGCTATCGAAGAGCTCAGTCCTAGCGAGCTGCAGGATTTTGGGCGCGCCTATATCGAAGACACGCGCACACACCGGCAGGACGCGCCATTTTTCATCGATAAAATGCCCAATAATTTTCGTCACATTGGGCTAATTAAACGTATCTTGCCCAACGCCAAAATCATCGATGCACGGCGCCACCCGCTGTCCTGTACGTTCAGTTGTTTTAAGCAGCTGTTCGCAGAGGGCCAAGAGTTCTCATACAACCTAGAAGATTTGGGTCATTACTATCGGGACTATGTGCGGCTGATGGATTTCTGGCATCAGTGTTTTCCCAATGAAATACTGCATGTGCAGTACGAAGACGTGGTTGATGATTTAGAGGCACAGGTGCGGCGCATCCTGGACTATTGCAACCTACCCTTCGAAGAGGCTTGCCTGAATTATTGGCAAACCGAACGGGCGGTAAAGACCCCCTCGTCAGAGCAAGTGCGGCAACCCATCTTCAAATCCGGGGTTGAGAACTGGCAAGACTTTGAAGGTCACCTGGATCCGCTGAAGCAAGCCTTAGGTGAAACCTTGCATGACTTTCTCCCGCGAGCTGGCATGGGCGCTGGGCGATAACCGTGTCTTCGCAACGGCCCTGACTTGCGCCAAGCTACGCACTGGGCGGTTCAAGCGATATGACCGAATCGGGGTGATTGATGGGGAGGTATGGGACCAAGATGTGCATTGCTGAATTTGTAGCAGACAGAGTGATTGTCTGGCGCACCGTGTCGCGGAGCCTAGCTAGCGCTCTGCTGGCTGCGGCGCTGCTGATCTACAGCCATGCTTGCTTAGCTGATCTGGATCGTCAGGCGCAGACGCCCATCGTGGTCATGCTATCGCTGGACGGATTTAGAGCGGACTACCTAGACCTGTATCCCGATCAAAGCCCCAATCTTCGGCGTTTAGCCAGTCGCGGTCTGAGCGCAGCAGGGCTCACACCGGGTTTTCCCAGCAGCACATTTCCTAACCACTACAGTATCGTCACCGGCATGTACCCTGGGCGGCACGGGATTATTGGTAACGGTTTTTATGACCGTGAGCGAAACGCTCGATATCGGCTGGGTGATCCATCCAGCGTAGAAGACGGTACATGGTACGGCGGCGAACCCTTGTGGGTAGCGGTTGAAAAGGCTGGCATGCGAGCCGCCAGTTTTTTCTGGGTGGGCAGTGAAGCCGATGTACAGGGTATTCGTCCCAGCTATTACCGACGATACGACGGCAGCGTTTCTAATCGAAAGCGCGTTGAGCAAGTGCTTGCCTGGCTCAAACTGCCCCTAGGTGAGCGTCCGAACTTAGTCACCCTGTATTTTTCCACTGTCGACTCGGTTGGCCATCGCTTTGGTCCCAACAGTCCAAAATTGCCAGCGGCGATCAAAGCGGTGGACAAAGAAGTTGGTCGCCTGGTGCAGGGCCTAGCAGAGATCGATCACCCTGTGTATTTCATGGTTTCCTCGGATCATGGCATGCAGCAAATCGACCTGAAGCAAACGGTTTATCTGGATCAGTACTTGGATCTGGGGCGTTGGCGCGGCAACAACCGTTTGATTTTAGGCGGCGCCTACGGCTTTTTTTACAGCGATGATGCCGCCCTGTTGGCGCAAACCGCAGAGGATTTAAGCGTCATACCCAGTTTGACGGTGCTCAGGCCCGACCAATTTAGTACTGCCCTGCGGTTCCCCGCGCAGGGGCCAAGAATTCCGAATCTGGTGGCTGTGGTGGACGCGCCCGGATACATCGGCCGGGTTCAGGGGCAGGGACGACCACCGCCCCAAGGGGCACATGGTTTTTTGCCGGCGAGCACGCCATCCATGCAAGGTATTTTTATCGCCTCGGGCCCGCGAATACCCGGTCAAACTCAGATCCCAGCGCTGGACAACGTCCACATTTACCCCTGGGTCTTGGGGCTTTTGAATATTCCCGTGGGGTCCGCAATCGATGGGCAGCCAGATGTGCTAGGAAGGTATTTGACCCCCTAAAATCCTTAGTCCATCAAAAATCGCATGGACAAATCCAGCGGCGTGACTTCCTTGGTCAGATCGCCGCAGGAAATATAGTCCACGCCGGTTTGGGCAATGGCTTTGATGGTGTCGTCGGTAATGCCACCGGACGCTTCCAGCACCATAACGCCCCGGGTCTGGGCCACCGCGGTTTCGGTGTCGGCGACGGAAAAGTTGTCGATCAGCGCGATGTCCGCGCCGGCCGACATGGCCTCGGCGAGCTCTTGCAAGTCTTCCACTTCCACTTCGACGAGTTTGCCCGGGTGCTGTGCTTTAGCGGCAGCAACGGCTTGAGCAATACCGCCGGCAGCGGCGATGTGATTTTCTTTTAACAAAAAGGCGTCAAAGAGGCCGATACGATGATTGCTGCCGCCGCCGCAGCGCACCGCATACTTTTGCGCTAGGCGCAGTCCAGGCACGGTTTTTCTCGTATCCAGCAACTTGCACTGGGTGTCCGCGATCAGCGCGGCATAGTGCGCGGTCCGGGTTGCCGTGCCCGACAATAGCTGCACAAAGTTCAACATGGTGCGTTCAGCGCTGAGTAAGCTGCGGGCACTGCCCGACAGTTCGAACAAGGTCTGGTCCGGTGATACCGCATCGCCATCAGCGACCTGCCAATGAATTTTGGCTGTGGGATCGATTTGCCGCAGGGTTTCATTCACCCATAGGGCGCCGCAGAACAGTCCAGATTGGCGAGTAATGACCCGCGCTGTTGCTAGGGTGTCAGGCGGAATCAGACTGGCAGAGATATCCCCAGCGCCAAGATCCTCAGCCAAGGCTTGAGTCACGTTGTTGAAAACGGCTTCGCTGAGGCTGTTTGAATCGATGGGATGAAAATGCAGCTCGGTAGGCATTGGATGTTCTACGTCCTAGGTCAGATCGTTGGTTGGGTCTTAACTCTTAATCGGGGATAGGTTTTAGATCCTAGTTTTCAGGCCGCAGCTCTCGAGTCATCGCTCTGGGGCCTAAGGTCAAGTCAACACGTCGCGGCGAATGTCCGCTTTGTCGTTTCTTGACACACGACTTTCAAGTAATCGTGCAATAATGATGACATGGTTATTGACGAGACTCATTGCCTAAATTTTGCTCAATGGTGCCCAAGTCCGCACTGTGATTCGCGCAGCCCAAAGGGCGAAACTGCTTCAGGACTTCAGTCAGACTTTTCAGCTGAGCTCATCGTTATCCACTGTATCTCCCTTCCGGCAGGACAGTTTGGTACCGGCTTTGCGTCCCAATTATTCACTGGGGACCTGGATTGTCAGGCTGACCCTAGCTTCGCGGATCTTCAAGGCCTTCGCGTTGCCCCACACCTATTCATCGATCGAGAAGGTCGGGTTGAACAGTTTGTACCCTTCGATCGGGGCGCATGGCACGCGGGGTCTTCAGCTTGGAGCCGTCGACCGGGCTGCAATGGATTCAGCTTGGGCATTGAGCTTGAGGGCACCTGGCATCAACCCTTCACGGATGCTCAATACGCCGTGTTAATCGATATTTGCGCGGCGTTGTGCCGTCGTTATCCGAGCTTGAGCCCCAATGCCATTGTTGGACACCAAGAAATAGCGCCCGGGCGAAAAGAGGATCCAGGTCCCTACTTCGAGTGGCCCAAGCTGTTGCAGCCCTTACACCGTCGTTTGTTTACCGATGCTCAAACGACTCAGGACGCATTGTTAATAAAGGAGTAATTGCGTGAATCATCCAGACCTCAAAGGGTTTGATGTAGAAGAGCAAGAAGAATGGCTTGAGGCCCTTGAGGGGGTTCTTAAGCGCGAAGGTGTGGCCGCCGCATCAGCGCTGCTGCAAAGCCTGGCAGGTCGCTTGACGCGCACCGGCGCCAGTCTGCCATTCGCCGTCTCCACGCCGTATCGCAATACCATTCCTGTGACGGATGAGACCCCCATGCCTGGGGACTTGTTCATGGAACGTCGCATCCGCAGCCTGATCCGCTGGAACGCCTTGGCCATGGTGGTGCGCGCCAACCGTCGGCCAGGAGATCTGGGCGGACACATATCCAGCTTTGCTTCTTCAGCGACGCTCTACGACGTTGGCTTCAACCATTTTTTTCGTGCCCCGGCGCCGGCGCAAGCTGATGATCCGGTAAGCCGGTCTGGAGACTTGGTGTATTTTCAAGGCCATGCGGCTCCGGGTATCTACGCCCGGTCGTTCCTCGAGGGGCGGCTCAGCGAGGAACAGTTAGACAACTTTCGACGCGAGACCGGAAGCAACGGATTGTCCTCCTATCCCCACCCGTGGTTGATGCCGGACTATTGGCAATTTCCAACGGTATCCATGGGGCTGGGGCCGCTGCAGGCCATCTATCAGGCCCATGTCATGAAATACCTGGATTCTCGAGGCTTGGTGCCGATGGGCGACCGTAAAGTCTGGGCGTTTTTGGGCGATGGCGAATGCGATGAACCAGAGTCTCTAGGCGCCTTGTCCTTAGCAGGTCGAGAAAAGCTGGATAACCTGATTTTTGTCGTGAACTGTAATTTGCAGCGGCTGGATGGACCTGTGCGCGGCAACGGCAAAATCATCCAGGAATTGGAAGGGTACTTCCGCGGTGCTGGATGGAATGTCATCAAGGTTGTTTGGGGTCGCCACTGGGACCCGCTGTTTGCCAAGGACGACAAGGGGCTGATGCAGCGCGCCATGGATCTGGCGGTGGATGGGGAATACCAGAACTTTAAGGCCAAGGGCGGCAAATATGTGCGTGAGCATTTTTTCGCCAAGGACCCAGAGCTGCTGAAAATGGTGGAGCACCTGAGCGATGACGATATTTATCGACTCAACCGAGGCGGCCACGATCCGTACAAAGTGTATGCCGCTTATCACGCAGCCACCCAGCATTCCGGTCAACCCACGGTCATTTTGGCCAAGACCGTGAAGGGATATGGCATGGGCGATGCCGGTGAGTCTGAAAACACCACCCATCAGGTGAAAAAGCTGGATCTGGCAGAGCTTAAGCACTTTCGGGATCGCTTCGACGTGCCCTTGGGGGATGAGGCGCTGGAAAATGTGCCGTATTTCCGCCCCCCAGAGGATTCGTCAGAAATGCAGTATTTGCGCCAGCGGCGGGAACAGCTGGGTGGCTTCATGCCGGCGCGACTGGTGGATCAGCAAGAACTCACCATACCGCCGTTGTCGGTGTTCAAAGCCCAGCTTGAAGGCAGCGGCAAGCGAGAGATCAGCTCTACCATGGCCTTTGTCAGAATTCTTGCGACGTTGCTGCGAGACAAACAGCTTGGTAAGCGAGTGGTACCCATTGTGCCTGACGAAGCTCGGACCTTCGGTATGGAAGGCATGTTCCGGCAACTGGGTATTTATTCCTCTGAAGGACAGTTATACGAACCCGAAGACTCGGATGAGCTGGCGGCCTACAAAGAGTCCAAGTCCGGTCAGGTGCTGGAAGAGGGCATTAACGAAGCCGGTGCTTTTGCCGCATGGATAGCCGCTGCGACATCGTATTCGACGCACCAATTTACCCTGCTGCCGTTCTACATTTATTACTCCATGTTTGGCTTTCAGCGCGTAGGTGACTTGGCCTGGGCCGCTGGAGATTTGCAGGCCAAGGGCTTTCTGCTGGGCGGCACCGCGGGTCGGACAACCTTGAACGGAGAGGGCTTGCAGCATCAGGACGGCCATTCCCATGTGCTGGCCGCCACGGTGCCCAATTGCATCAGTTACGACCCGGCCTATGCCTTTGAACTGGCGGTGATCATTCAGCGGGGCCTGCAGCATATGTATGTGGAGCAAGCGCCAGTGTACTACTACCTGACGCTAATGAATGAGGCTTATCAACATCCGCCCATGCCAGAAGGCGTGGAAGCGGACATCGTCAAGGGTATGTATCTGCTGGAAACCCTAGGCACAACCGATGCGCCCAAGGTCAGGCTGCTGGGTAGCGGCGCGTTGCTGCCTGAGGCGCGAAAGGCCGCCCAACAGCTAGTGGACGACTACGGCCTGCAAGTGCAGGTCTACAGCGTAACCAGTTACACCGAACTCGCTCGGGATATACAGGACTGTGAGCGCGCTAGGTTGTTGGACCCTCAGGACGACACCATTACCTGCCATGTCAGCCAAGTACTCAACAACGACGAGTGGGGAGAGGCGCCGGTGATCGCAGTTTCCGACTATGTAAAAGCCCTGTCGGAACAGCTGCGTGTGGCCATTGATGCCCCGTTGAGAGTGCTCGGCACCGACGGCTTTGGCCGTAGCGATACCCGAGAACAGTTGCGTGCCTTTTTCGAGGTAGATCACCGCTTCATTCGCTATAGTGCGCTCTGCGAACTGGTGCGTGCCGGACATATGCAGCTCAATCTGCAAGAAATCCGCGAGCAATTGGGTATCGACCAAGACAAACCTAATCCCAGAAACCACTAACCTACCAGTACGAGCAGTTGCCTGAGCAGGCACTTCTGGAGTGAATTGAGTTGAACATTCTATTGCCAAGCTTAGGCGATATAGACGAAGTAGAAGTCACCGAGATTTGTGTCGCCGTGGGCGACAGCGTTAATGCAGATGACTCGGTAATTGTGATTGAGTCAGATAAGGCCTCCATGGAAGTACCAGCAGGAGGCAATGGCACCATTACCGAAATTCAGGTGCAGTTAGGCGATCGTCTAAGCGACGGGGCCATCATCGGCGTTTTGGCAGAGTCGGATGCGGCGGATTTGCCATCCAGCCCAGAGCCTGAAGCCGCCGCTGCTCCAGAACCGACAGCGCCAGCGGTTGCTGAAACAGCCAGCCAGCCCGCTGGGAAGGAACATGCACAAGAGGCTGCCACGGCCCTGCAAACCGTGCAGATTTTGGTTCCGGATCTGGGCGATATTGAGCAAGTGGAAGTGATTGAGGTGGCGGCACAAGCCGGAACCACCGTCAGTCCCGGAGATTTGTTGGTGGTGCTGGAGTCAGACAAAGCCTCCATGGAAATACCTGCGGAGATCACTGGAGAACTGCTGGAAATCAGCGTGTCTGTGGGAGATCAGGTCAGCTCGGGCAGTTTGCTGGCGGTTGCGCAAATTGCAGGATCTGCATCTGCGGAACCGGCGTCAGCAGTGGTGCCGTCGCCAGCAGCGGAACAAATACCGGCCAACGAGGCGCCTGCGCCCACTCAAGCAGCGGTGGCTCCTCCGGTTCCAACACCGGCGCCCGCAGCGCCCTCCAGCACCGCTGCCATTTATGCCGGCCCTGCCACTCGTCGTTTAGCGCGAGAAATTGGCGTGCGTTTGGAAGACGTGCAGGGCAGCGGTAACCGGGGCCGCATCACCAAGGATGACGTCAAGCAGTGGGCGAAAACCCGGCTTACTCAGGCCCCCAGTGCGGTTCAGCAAGGCAGCGTGGGTATTGCGCCGCTGCCCATTGTGGACTTTGCCAAATTCGGTGAAATCGACGAAGTGCCGCTGAGTCGTATCCAAAAACAGGTGGCTGCAAATATGCAGCGCTCTTGGCAGAACATTCCCCATGTGACGCAACATGGGCTGGCGGATATCGACGATCTAGAGGCCTTTAGGCTGCAAATGAAAGCCCAAGCCGAGAGCCGAGGCATTAAGTTGACGCCCTTGCCCTTTATTATCAAAGCGGTTTGCCATGCGTTGGCTCAACACCCAAAGCTCAATGGATCTGTTGGGGCTGATGGCGAGCATCTGGTCTACAAGCGCTATACCAACATCGGTATTGCGGTAGACACACCCGATGGTCTGGTGGTCCCAGTGATCCGCGGCGCAGACCAACTTGGCATTTGGGCGCTAGCAGAAAAAGCTCAGGAACTGGCAGACAAGGCGAGAACAAAAAAACTGGCTTTGGATGATCTCAGTGGCGGCACGTTTACCATTTCAAGCCTGGGTCCCATTGGCGGCACAGGCTTCACACCCATCATCAATGCGCCGGAAGTTGCGATTTTGGGGGTGGCTAAAGCCACCGTGCAGCCCGTTTGGCAGGGCGAAGCGTTCCAGCCGCGGTTACAGCTGCCGCTGAGTTTGTCCTATGACCATCGGGTGATAAACGGCACCGACGGCGGAAATTTTATGGCGACGTTAACGGAACTGTTGGCGGATATTCGGCGTCTGACGCTGTAAGGTCTGGCGCTATAGGGCCTCACGCTAGAAGGTCTGGCGCCATAAGTTAGAACGGTCAATCACGGCTAAGGCGTCTCGGTCGGCCCTCGCCATTGCTGCTCGACGCCGTCTTGCATCAACGTTCGCGCCAACACGAAGAAGTAGTCGCTCAAGCGATTCAGACAGGCGCCAGCTTGCTCTAGCTGTAGCAGTGGGTCGGCGTCGGTGTGCTCCTCCCGCAGTGTCGCCACCGCAGCCCAAAGATCAGTCTCCGCCCGCCTGCATATGGTTCGACAAAGGTGAGTATGGGCGGCGGCCAAGTTGCCACCAGGGATGACGAATTCCCGCAGTGGCGGTAGCGCTGCGTTCAGAGCCTCACTTTGCTCGGTAAGCATCGCCAACCCGGCCTCAATAGATGGTGTTTGATACTCACCGGCCATGGCCAAAACCGCACCAACCTCGAACAACAGTTGCTGTAATTCGGCAGCGACCTCGTCTAGTTCGGGGTTCTGCAGATGACAGCGCATCAGCCCTAGGGCGCTGTTTAACTCATCAGCACTGCCCAGCGCGCGCACCAGCGGGTGCGCTTTGCTCACTTTAACGTTGTTACCCAGGCGGGTTGAGCCGCCATCACCATTACCGGTGGTGACTCGGGTTATGCGCGAGGTTTTGTCGTTCATCGGTTGCTCATTAATCCAGTGTTGCGATTCATCAGCCCTAGGTGGGTTGTCCTTGTTACTTGAAGTGCTAACCTGCATGCGGATTCGCTCCCAAGGATGGGAATCCATTTTCACACTAAGGCTATTGTGAGGGCCATTCCAAAGGCCATTCCAAGAGCCGAGACAAGGGGGACAGTATGCCGTCATTTGATGTGGTTTCCGAAATGGACATGCACGAAGTCCGCAACGCGGTAGATCAAGCGGTGCGTGAGTTAGGCACCCGATTCGATTTTCGTGGCGTTGACGCAAAAATCGAACTGGAAGACGAGAGCATTCTGCTGACTGCTCCGGAGGAATTTCAAATCGGTCAGCTCAAGGACATTTTGCGCAGCAAGATGGCCAGCCGGAACGTGGACAGTCGTGCGCTGGTGCCAGGTGCCGTGGAAGGCGCAGGTAAAGTGAAGCGCCAGCGTTTCACCATGGCTCAGGGCCTAGATAAGGACAATGCGCGTTTAGTCACCAAGGTGCTGAAAGAGTCCAAACTCAAAATTCAAAGCCAGATTAATGGCGACAAAGTCCGGGTCACTGGGAAAAAACGCGATGACCTGCAGGACGCCATTGCCGCTTTGAAAGAGAGCGATCTGAATATACCTCTGCAATACAACAACTTTCGCGACTAGCGACGCCCATGACGAACCCAGACGGGAGTAGTCAGCCGGCGGTATCGTTGCTGGATACCCTAAAGGATCGGCGCATGCTGATCTGTGTGGCGACAGGTTTTGCCTCTGGGCTGCCCTTGTATGTGGTGATGCAGCTGGTGCCTGCATGGCTGCGGCTAGAGGGGGTATCGCTCACCGCCATCGGCTTTTTTACCGCGGTTCAATACCCCTACGTTTTAAAGTTCCTGTGGGCGCCGCTGTTAGAACGCTATCCACTCACCCCCTTGGGCCGTCGGCGCAGTTGGATGCTGTTTACCCAGCTGGCCTTGATCTTACTCATTGGTTCGTTGGGGTTTTGGTCCCCCGCCGAGGCCATGGCCACCATTGTTCTCATCTCCATCGCTTTGGCTTTATTTAGCGCCACTCAAGACATCGTGCTGGACGCTTATCGTCGGGAGATTTTGGATACCGACGCAGAATTGGCCCTGGGAAATACCGTGCATGTTCAGGCCTATCGAGTGTCGGGGCTGGTGCCAGGCACCCTAGGGTTGATTTTGGCTGGCAGCATCAGCTGGGAGCTGAATTTCATCGTTATGGCCAGTTTTATGAGTGTGGGACTGGCGCTTACCTGGCTGATCGCAGAGCCAATCTCCCTGGCCAGACCTCCCGAAACGTTATGGCAGGCTACCGTGGTGCCCTTCCAAGAATTTTTCCAGCGGCGAGCCCTGGGTCCTGCCATGGCGGTATTGGCGTTCATGGTGTTCTACAAACTTGGGGACAACATGGCCACAGCCCTGGCCACGCCGTTCTATCTGGATATGGGTTTTAGTCCTCAGACCATCGGATTGGTCGCCAAGGGTGTGTCCCTTTGGGCGGTGATTACCGGCAGCATCTTGGGCGCGTTGGTGGTGGCAAAAATTGGCATAAATAAGGCGTTGTGGATTTTCGGTGCCGTACAGATGGTGACCATTCTCGGCTTCGTCTGGTTGACCCATGCGGGTGCAGATCCCTGGGTGCTTGGCATCGTTATTGGCGGCGAATATGTTGGGGTAGGGCTGGGCACCGCAGCGTCCATTGCTTTTATCGCGCGGGAAACCTCCAAGCTGGCGGTGGCGACACAATTTGCCATGTTCACCGCCTTGGCGTCCTTGCCCAGAGTGGTTGCTTCCAGTTTCAGTGGCGCCATCGTGGATAGCATTGGCTGGACGGACTTTTTCTACTTAAGCACGTTACTGGCGGTGCCGGGCATGTTGCTGCTGTTTTGGGTAGCTCCCTTTTTTGCAGACCCACCGACGGCGCCAGAGGAACAAAGTCGGCAGGATTCATAACCAACCGCTGCACTTTCGGCTTTGGGTCAAGGCTGCCAGTGAAAGGCTTTGGTGACTTTGTCCCCGGAAAAGATAATGCCTTCCTCTCGCAGACGGCGCTTTTGTTCCGACATGCGCAGGCTGTTGCGCGGCGCAATGCCCAGCGCTGAGTTGACTACCCGATGCCAAGGCAATCGTGTGTCAGCGGGCAATTTACCCAAGGTGGTGCCGACAAAGCGGGCATAGCCGGGTAAGCCAGCCAGTTTGGCTACTTGTCCATAACTGGCCACTTGGCCATGGGGGATGCTGGCGATCACTTGCCATATCCGCTCGGTCTTAGACAGCGAGGCTTGATTTAGCGCGCCATCGCCCTCAGTTTGTTTGTGACGTCGCGACGAAGCCTTAGTTATGCCTTGGTTATTACTGTTCTTTGCCATGCCCATCGTTGAAATGTATCTGCTAATTGCCGTGGCTGGCTACATTGATGCGCTGCCGACCATCGGTTTGGTGATGCTCACGGCGGTTATTGGTGTGGGGTTGCTGCGTCAGCAAGGGTTAGAAACCTTGACCCGAGGCGTCGGCAAGATGAACCAAGGGCAAATGCCCGCCCAGGAAATGGCTGAGGGGCTGCTGCTAGCCATTGCCGGCGCTCTGCTGATTACGCCGGGATTCGTGACCGACGGCATTGGTTTTGTGATTTTGTTCCCGCCCACCCGGCTGATAGTCGCGCGCCTGATGCTCAGTCGAATCCAGGTGGGTGGCTTTTACCGTTCCAGTAGCACCGAATATGAACGGCACAACGACGGCCCGAGCACCCTAGAAGGCGAGTATCGGCGTCGAGACGACTGACGCTGGCCGGATAAAATTGGCAAAAATTTGCCAGTTTCCCTTCCCTAGCCCTTGAAAACACTGGGACCGCCTCTATTATGCACCCCGCAGTTAGCACTCGAGGAGTGCGAGTGCTAAGTCAATTTTCTGCCTAGGCGGTCATCAACGTGCCGAAACGCAGAAAAACAAGTCCAACTTGGAGTAACTGGGAGACCATAGTTCATGAATATTCGACCCTTACACGACCGAGTCGTTGTACGCCGGTTAGAAGAAGAAACCACCAGCGCTGGTGGCATCGTTCTTCCCGATTCTGCTACTGAGAAGCCGTCACAAGGCGAAATTCTGGCAGCAGGACCTGGTAAGGCCACCGATAGCGGTGACGTGCGCGCACTTGATGTCAAAGTCGGCGACAAAATCATCTTCGGCCAATACGCAGGAAGCACCGTAAAAATCGACGGTGAAGAGCTGCTGATTTTGAGCGAAAGCGAAATTTTTGGCGTTTTGGAAGGTTAGACCTTCGCCTGATTTGACACGAATACGAGTCTGACACGATTAAGAGGAAATAAGCGATGAGCGCTAAAGACGTAAAATTTGGAGATGACGCCCGCAGTGAGATGCTGGAAGGCGTTAATGTCCTGGCCGACGCGGTCAAAGTGACCCTGGGGCCAAAAGGAAGAAACGTTGTGCTGGATAAAGCCTTCGGTTCACCAACGGTAACCAAGGACGGTGTTTCAGTAGCGAAAGAAATTGAGCTGAAGAACAAGTTTCAGAACATGGGCGCGCAAATGGTGAAAACCGTTGCCAGCCAAACGTCTGACGAAGCCGGTGACGGCACCACCACGGCAACGGTGCTAGCCCAGGCAATTCTGCAGGAAGGCCTGAAGTCCGTTGCGGCTGGTATGAACCCAATGGACCTGAAGCGCGGCATCGATAAAGCTGTGGCTTCTGCGGTTGAGCACATCAAGAGCCTGGCAACCCCATGCGAAGATTCCAAAGCCATTGCTCAGGTGGGCACCATTTCAGCCAACAGCGACAGCGCTGTGGGTGAGATCATTGCTGAGGCCATGGAAAAGGTTGGCAAAGAAGGCGTGATCACCGTTGAGGAAGGTTCAGGCCTGGAGAACGAGCTGGACGTGGTAGAAGGCATGCAGTTCGACCGTGGCTACCTGTCTCCTTACTTCATCAACAACCAAGACTCTATGGCTGCCGAACACGATGACCCGTTCATCCTGCTCTGCGACAAGAAGATCTCTAACATCCGTGACCTGCTCCCGGTGCTAGAAAACGTAGCCAAGGCAGGGCGACCATTGGTCGTGATTGCCGAGGACATCGAAGGCGAAGCGTTGGCGACGTTGGTTGTGAACAACATGCGCGGCATCGTTAAAGTAGCTGCAGCAAAGGCGCCAGGGTTTGGTGACCGACGCAAGGCAATGCTGCAAGACATCGCTATTCTGACCGGTGCTACGGTGATTTCTGAAGAAGTCGGCCTGACTCTGGAAGGCGCTACGCTGGAAGATCTGGGTACCGCGAAGCGTGTTTCTTCTACCAAGGAAAACACCACCATCGTTGACGGTGCTGGCGAAAAAGACGACATCGCGGCGCGCATCAAGCAAATTCGCCAAGAAATCGAAGACACCTCTTCTGATTATGACCGCGAGAAGCTGCAAGAGCGTTTGGCCAAGCTGGCAGGCGGTGTTGCGGTCATCAAGGTGGGCGCTCCCACCGAAGTGGAAATGAAAGAGAAGAAAGCACGGGTTGAAGACGCCCTGCACTCTACCCGAGCAGCGGTAGAAGAAGGCGTTGTGCCTGGCGGCGGCGTGACTCTGGTACGAGCCATCGCAGCAGCGGAAGCAACCCAGGGTGATAACGAAGACCAAAATGTAGGCATCGCCTTGGCCGTTCGCGCCATGAGTGCGCCTCTGCGTCAAATCGCCACCAACGCTGGTGTTGAAGGCGCTGTGGTTCTAGACAAGGTAGCTGCTTTGTCTGGTAACGACGGTTACAACGCAGCAACCGGCGAATACGGCGACATGTTGGCCATGGGTATTCTGGACCCAGCCAAGGTAACCCGCACCGCACTGCAGGCGGCGTCTAGCGTAGCTGGCCTGATGATCACCACCGAAGCCATGGTGAGTGAGCTACCAGCAGACGATGCACCTGCCGGCGGTATGCCTGGCGGCATGCCGGACATGGGCGGCATGATGTAGGCCACACCAGCCTCGAGAAAAACCCGCAAAGCGATTTGCGGGTTTTTTTTTGTCCGGCGTTTGGGGTGATTTTGGGCTGTCTTCGAGTGGTGTTGGCGCTGGTACCGGTGTCGCTGTTTAGCTATTCTTCCCCGGTCTTTTCAATGAACGGGTGAGGGAACGTTATGGACATGATGTTTGTCGATTATTTGGCGCGATTTGGGCACTTTTTGTTTGGTGTCACATGGATAGGCCTGCTTTATTACTTCAACTTCGTGCAAACGGAATACTTCAAGGAAGCGGATCCAGATGCCCGCGTAGATGCCTTTTCCAAGTTGGCTCCGCGAGCGTTGTGGTGGTTCCGTTGGGGCGCCATGGGTACGTTTTTGACCGGTGTGCTGCTGCTGGGTTACCGACACACGGGTCTGACCGCTGACATTACCATTGGTGCGCTGTTGGGCACTTTGATGTTTTTGAATGTGTGGCTGATCATCTGGCCAAATCAGAAAATCATTGTGGAATCCAACCAGGGCGTCCAAGCCGGTAATGAGCCAAATCCCGAAGCGGCTGCTGCTGCACCTAAGGCGGCTCTGGCTTCACGAACCAACACGCTGTTCTCAATGCCCATGCTGTACCTGATGGGTTCCAGCGCGCATCTGTCCAGTGGCAGCTTAGCGTCTAGCATGACCGCAGTCTGGGTGTGCGTAGCCATCGTCGCGGCACTGGAAGCGAATGCACTGTTCGGCAAACAAGGTCCGCTAACAACAGTGCGTGGTGTGATTCACTGCGGATTGGGTCTGACCGTGGTATTAGTGGGTATTCTGAACTACCTCTAATCACGTCTAGTTAGCTCCTAGAGATCAAAGCCCGTCAGGAAACTGACGGGCTTTTTTTGTGGCCGGATTTTCCTCAGCGCCACTAGCCTTGGTTTTGGATGGCAACATCTGGTTCGCCGTTGAGAACGATCTCGTCGCCACTGAGACTTGTCGTTAGTGTGAGTAAAGCCGCATAAATGCCGCGCGGGAACGCGATTGTGACCCTACAGGCCCAGCTGATAGCGCCGGTTCAGCCAATAATCCAGACCCGCTTTGCCGCTACCTAGGTAAAGCAGCGCCAGTAGCAACACAAAGTAGGTGGCTGCGAACTCAATGCCGTTGTTGAGGATCACAAAGTTGCCATGTTCCGTTAACCAGCCATAGTTGCCGTGCTGCTCGAGAATGGATTTGGCGCGGCTTAAGCGCTGGGCAGCCTCAACGGTGCGCTCGGTGGCGAAGATCCCAGAGCCAGTGGCGATGGCTAACCAACCGTTTTGCCAATGTACGGTCACAGCCGCCACCAGCATCGTGACCATCAGCGGTATGGATATCCAGCGAACCGCAAAGCCCACCAGCAACAACACCGCGCCAGCGGCTTCGGTTAGGGTGGCGGCCCAGGCAAGCAAAGCGGGAAAGGGCAGTCCGAGCCCCCAATCCGGATTGGCGAACCAGTTGATGGTGTTTTCCATATTGCCCAGTTTGTTGACGCCAGCCATCCAAAATACCGGCGCCAGATAAAGGCGTATGGCGAGGGGCGCCAAAAACTCACCCGGGCTCAGATAGGCTAGCGGAGCGTTCAGTTTGCGGATGAAATTGTTCATAGGGGTTTTACTCCAGAAATGTTTTGACCATTACCGTTCGGCTAACGTCAGCATTGGTTCTATTAATGGGTATCGCTGTTACAGGTATCGCTTTTAAACGGTGCCGCCGTTCAACTCTGGGTTGCCTGTAAACACCAGGTCTTGAGATTGGAAGACTGCCAAGAGCTCCAGCACATCGTTTTGCAGAATGCTCTCGGCTAAGTCAGGGTGCTGCGCGTTCAGCAGGCCCATGTGCTCCAGCACTGAGCGGTTTGGGTTGTCTTGAATGTTCTCGAGTAGTAGCGCCGCCAACGGGGTGAGCAACACAAATTCGCATCGCGTATCGGCATTTTGATACACGGTCAAAAAGGTAGGCAGCTCGGGGGGCTGACTGGGGAGAAAGTCCCTGCCGATTTCATGCACCGGCCACTGATAGGCCAAGACGTGAGCAGTTGGATTCAAAACCAGAGTGTGCTCGACGGTGATATTACCGGTCTTTGGCGCCGCCCTTGGTGTTGCCGCGATCTTCGCGTCCAGCTCTGCCCATTCATAGTGCGCCAGCTCTGGGAGAAACGGATAGCGCTTCAAGATCTCAGACTCAGTCTCAGGCGCTTGCTCGCTTAAGACTTCTAAATAGCGCAAAAATTCTGTCGCCAGTAGCGGAAAGTGCGGTGTGTGGGCGCGATGATCTCGAATAAAGCCTCGGACTAGGGCGTCCCACTCGTCGGCAACAACAATTTTCTTAATGACTGGAAAATTGCTGGCTAGGAGGCTTCGCGCGTTGCGAAACACCAAGTCTCGATACACTTGGATTCGTTCGGTGGGAAGCCCGGGCGGTGCGGCCACCTCTGAAGGGTTACGCAAATATTGCGTGAACGCCTCCTGTAGCTGACGCAGATCTTGGTTCACCCGCCAACCCCGGTGGCAAGTTTGTCGCGTTCGCTCTGGGTTTGTTGAATCGCCAGAATACGCTGTAGCTCCAGCTGCAATTCGCTCAGCGCGGGTATGTTGAAGTCCCTTTCCAGCAACGTTGGGTATACCCCGTGAATGGCATAGGCCTCATGAAGTAAGTCCCAAACGGGGTCAATGACGTTGCTGCCATGTGTGTCCACCAGCAGTGTCGCGCTTTCTCGATAGTGGCCAGCAATATGTCCATAAGTAATGCGCTTGGTGGGCAGCTGACGCAAAAAATCCAGCGCATCGTACTGGTGGTTAATGCTGTTAACGTAGATGTTGTTGATGTCGAGCAGCAGGCCGCAATCCGCCTGTTCCAATACCGCCAGTAGAAAATCTATTTCTGGCATTTGCTGGCCGGGAGCGCAGTAGTAAGAGGCATTTTCCACTGCGATGGGTTGACCCAGTAAGTCCTGCGCCTGTTTGATGCGATCACTGACGTGATTAATGGCCTGCTCAGTAAAAGGGATCGGCAGTAGGTCGTACAGATGGCCATCGTCGGCGCAATAGCTGAGGTGTTCGCTGTAGCAAACGGCATGGTAGCGGTGGAGGAAATCCCTGATTTCCAAGATCAGCTCGGTATCCAGTGGAGCCTGTCCACCGAGATTCAGTGACAACCCGTGACAGACCATGGGCATTTGCTCGGCCGCTTGGTCTAGCAGGCCTGAGAATTTGCCGCCCATGTGAATCCAGTTCTCTGGAGCGATCTCAAAAAAGTTGGCGGCATTGTCGGAGGTGGCGACAAAGTCCCTTAAAAAGGCGCGGCGCAAGCCGAGGCCTGCGCCGCGCAAAGTGTCGCCGTTTAGATGCGACACGGGGAGCATTTTGTTTAGGGAGTTAGGCTCCGCCACACTTGCCTTCACCACATGCGCCTTCGTCGGGCTCGGCGTCACCGCAGCTGCCTTCACCACATGAACCTTCACCGCATGCGCCTTCATCGGCTTCAGCGTCACCGCAGCTGCCTTCACCACATGCGCCTTCGTCGGGCTCGGCGTCACCGCAGCTGCCTTCACCACACTTGCCTTCGCCGCATGCGCCTTCATCGGCTTCAGCATCACCGCAGCTGCCTTCACCACATGAACCTTCACCACATGCGCCTTCGTCGGCGTCAGCACCACCGCACTTGCCTTCGCCACATGAGCCCTCGTCGGCTTTAGCATCACCGCACTTGCCTTCGCCACATGAGCCCTCGTCGGCTTTAGCATCACCGCACTTGCCTTCGCCACATGAGCCTTCGTCAGTACGGCGTTTTTTGGCAAATTGCATGTAGCCGCCGTCTAATGTGGAGGCGCTCAGTCGGTTAACGCCATCATCTGTTGTGTTGAAGGTAGCTGCCTGGGTCACGGTGGAAGCGGATAGTGACGCAGCCAAAGCCGCACTTACCGCCAGCGCAATGGATTTTTTGGTGGGTTTGTTCGACATAACAAAGGCTCCAAATTTGGGCTGAAATAGATTTGTCCCTCGCTTTGTTTCCGACCCGATGGTTTGGCTGAAACAACCCTCATACAAGGTGGTGGAGCAATTCGAGTTACCCGAGATTACGGCTGACCTGACAATCAAAAATGTCCGACCGACGAGCTGTAGCATCTGGTTGACCAATGGTTGTTTTCGGCGCGAAAGGCCGGGTTAAGTGGATGAGCGTAGGGCTGGGAATTTGCCCATGGCGGCTGTTATGTGCCGGTTATCGTTTCTATAATCTCCGCCCTCCCTTGTGCAAAGAGCCTAGTTCATGGATGAAACCCCTAAAGAAGTCTTGTCCACCCAGGAAAACGACCGCTACCGTGCGGGTGGTTCGCGAAAACCTGTGCAGCGCAGTGGTGGTGGCTTAGGCACCACGCTATTGCTGGCGATCATGGCCGTTGGTTTGGCTGGTGCGGCTTGGTTTATTGCCAATCAGCAACAAATCCTCGTGGCGGAACAAGCCAGAGTGGATGAAGCAAATGCACGGCTACAGTTTCTGGAGCAACGACTGGCGGCCACGGACAATGCGATGAGTCAGGAGGGGCAAGACACCAAGCAGCAAATCAATCTTTGGGAATCGGAAATACGCAAGCTTTGGGCCATTGCGAACGAACGCAACAAAGAGTGGATCAAGGCCAATCAGCAACAGCTTAAGACGGTTGCGGCAACGTTGAAGAGCGTTAGCGCGAGCAACCGCGATCTCAAGGCTGCTGCGGGCCGCCACGATGAAGCCCTTAAGGGGCAGCAGCAGTTGATCGATCAAGTAACCAGTTTGGAATTACAGCTCCAGCAAATGCTGCGATCGCAAAGAGAGTTGGTGGATCAAGGGAATTTGGCATCACAAAATCTGGCAAAGATTGAAGCCAACTTGCGGCCCCTGGTGAACGAAAACACCGAAGCCGTTCTGGCCTTCGACAATTTTCGCATCGCGACTAATCGTAGGCTTGTGTCATTAGAGCGGGAGCTCGTCCGTTTGCAGCAGCTGGCGGGTACGTCAGCTACGGGTGGTGCCGTCAGCCCCTAAATAGCCGCTAATGAGGCTGTCCTTTTCTGCCCACAAGGACTGCACCCAGCGAGCGACCTGAGCGCTTTTAGGATTAGCGCTGCCAGCAGCATCGTCGTTCGCTTCCAGATTCGGCAGATCGCGATGGCGGATATCAACCACAACGCGTTGGCTCTTGCCCTGCAGAAAATCCCAGAATGTGGGCACCCCATCGGGATAAACCAAGGTGACATCCACCACGCCATGTAACTGGCTTCCCATGCCCTCTAACAGGTAGGTTATGCCTCCAGGCTTTGGGTTCAGCAAATGCTGAAATTGGCCGTTTTGACGCTGAAGCTTTTCGTCGGTTCGGCGGGTGCCTTCGGCAAAGTTCAGAATACTGGTCGGGTGATTTTTGAACCCTTCGCAAACCTTGAAGATGTTGTCTCGGTCAGCATGCCGAAGTTCCGGGTTCTTTTTGATTTGCTCCCGACTGACGCGTTTGACGTAGGGAAAGCCCAGGGCGTACATGGCCGGGCCAAGGAGCGGCAGCCAGATAAGCTGTGATTTCGTGAAAAACTTGAGCGGCGGAACGTCGTCCAGCAGATAGGTCTGCAGAATCAAAATGTCCGCCCACGTTTGATGATTACTCACCACCAAATACCAATGCTCGGGTGAGAAATTCTCCCGACCTTGCCAATGCAATTGGGGTTTCAGCAGATGCAGCCGTTTGATCATCCAGCGATTGGCTTGGGTCCACCAAACGATGATGCGATCTAGCTTGGCGCGCACCGGGCCCTTGCCTTTGGCAGGCGTCAACAGCAGCTGCACATACCAGACAAACAGCACGCTACAGACGCCAATGGTGGCGAAAGCAATACAGGTGATGGCTACCAAGCCTTTAAGGATGTGCATGAGAGTACGCCACTAACGGATGCTGCATGTTGGCATTGTCGAAAAGCGCCAGCAATAGCGGCGCGCCATGAATCCATCGCACGGTCTACAGACCTTGCAGCAGCAGTACACAGGCACAGCTGATGACCACCACGCCCACCAGATTTAACACAATTCCTTCGCGCACCATGGTCTGAATGGAAAACCGGCCGGTGGCAAAGGTAATAACGTTGGGTGGCGTGGCCACGGGCAGCATAAAGGCGCAGGAGGCGCTCATGGCTGCGGGAATCATGAATAACGCGGGGTCCGCGCCAGCCCCTAGAGCTGCTGCGGCCAGAATGGGCATCAATAGCGTGGTGGTGGCGAGGTTGCTGGTGACTTCCGTGAGGAATGTGACCGCCAAACAAATGCTGGCGATCATCAGTAGCAGCGGCAGTGTTGAAAGACCCTCCAAGGCTTGTCCGATGTCGGAGCTCAGTCCGGAGTTAATGAATCCCGTGGCGATGGTGATGCCGGCACCAAACAACAGCAACATGCCCCAAGGTATGCGTTCAGCCGTGTCCCAGTCCAATAAGCGCTCGGTTTCTCCTGCTGCCGTCACCTTGCCTGATGGAATGACGAACAGGGCTACCACAGCTAAGAAAGCCACCATGGCGTCGTTAGCGTGACTGGCTGAAAACCACTCGCTCCAGCCGCCCCAAGGGCCTTTGCGGGTAATCCACAGCCCAGCGGTGACGGCAAAAACCGTCAGCACACGTTTTTCAGCTAGGGTCCATTCGCCGGGTTGTGGCAGGGCTACGCCGCCGTCTTTGGAGACATTTCTCGTGATCCAGTATGCCGCGATGGGTAAGAGCACCAGCACTACGGGGATCGCCCAAAGCATCCACTGACCAAAACTGATGGTTGATCCGGTGACCTCCGAATACACGCCCATAAAAACTAAGTTCGGTGGGGTGCCGATGGGCGTGCCAATCCCGCCGATGCTGGCGGCATAGGCAATGCCCAACAGCAGTGGTCCAGCAAGCTGGGCATCGTCGGTTTTCTCCAGTGCTGCCAAAGCCACCGGCAGCAGCATGAGCGTCGTGGAAGTATTGGAAATCCACATGCTCAAAAAAGCACTGGCGCACATAAAGCCAAAAACCAGTTGTCGGGAACTGTTGCCGCCAAAGGCTCGGAGCATAAACAGGGCCAGGCGCCGGTGAGCGCCACTACGTTCCAGGGCGGAGGCCAGCAAAAATCCCCCAAGCATGAGCAAAACCAAGGGGTTGCCATAGGCGGCGCCCAGTTCCTTGGGCGAAATGATGCCAAATAGCGGTAGCAGTGCCATGGGCAGTAAGGAGGTAGCCGGAATGGGAATGGGCTCAAAGATCCACCAGATGATGACCCACAAGGTAACGCCAAGAGTAATCGCGCCAGCCGTGCCGCCGCCGCTTTGCCACATCACAAAACAGGCGCACAGTCCGACGAGAGGTCCCAGAGAAAGGGCCAGCGCACGAGGATTAGGGTATGGTCTTGGCATGGCCAGCGAGGTTAGCGGACATGGCAGACACTTTCTATTGGTATGACCTAGAGACAACGGGCACGAATCCCAAGTGGGATCGTATTGTCCAGTTCGCGGGTCAGCGCACGGATGCGGAGCTCAATCCCATCGGGGATCCGCTGTGCTTCTTTGTGCGACTGCCAGAGGATGTGTTGCCAAACCCTGATGCCGCGTTAGTGACTGGCATCACCCCATCCAAATTGGCCCAAGAGGGCATATCCGAATTTGATGCGCTGCAACAGGTGCTTGCGGAGTTTACCGTGCCGGGAACCTGCGCCCTGGGCTACAACAGTTTGCGGTTCGACGATGAGTTCATTCGTTATGCCCTATACCGACATCTGCAAGATCCCTACGCCCGGGAATATCAACATGGCAATACCCGCTGGGACATCGTCGACTTGGTGCGGGCAGCGGGAGCGCTGCGTCCCCAAGGCATACACTGGCCCCAGGACGAGGCGGGTCAGCCGGTCTACAAACTGGAGGCCCTGACTCAGGCCAACGGCATCGACCACGGTCAGGCCCACGACGCCATGTCCGATGTTTATGCCACCATCGGTATGGCTCGCTTGCTGAAAGAAAAGCAGCCCAAGCTCTTCGACTACTATTACAGCCTGCGGCAAAAGAAGGGTGTCAAAGCCCTGTTAGAACCCTTCGGCGCGCGCTTGTGTGTGCACGTGTCTGCCATGTACGGCAAAGATCGTCACAACTTAGCGCCAGTTGTCTCGCTGACCCGGCACCCCAGCAACACCAATTCCGTGGTGGTGGCGGATTTGGGCCAAGACATCGAGTGTTTGCTGGATTGGTCCGAGGATGAAATCCGCCAAAAGCTGTTTGTGGCCAAAGGCGAAGTCCGGGCGCCGCTGCGGGAAGTCAAAATCAATCGCAGCCCCTTTGTCGCACCCTTTGAGGTGCTGACCGATGAAAACCAGCAGCAGCTGGGCTGGTCGAACAAAATCATTAAAGAACGTTGGCGGCGTCTGAAGCAGCCAGCCATTGCGCAAAAAGTTCGCCGTGCCTATGTGCAAGACGGGATGCCCAGCGAAAAAGACCCAGATGCTGCGCTTTATGGTGCTTTTTTGCAGGAAGAAGACAAAGCTCGGGCGAATCATTTGTATCGGGAAATTGCAGCGGGGCGTTGGCCAGAGCTGGATTTCCGTGATGGGCGTTTGCCGAGTCTGGCAGCGCGTATGAAAGCCCGCTCTTTTGCTCATCTCATGTCGCCAGATGAACGCGAGATTTGGCACGAATACGTAAAAGACAAACTGTCCGGCGATGGCGATTGGCTGAATTTGAACGGATTCCATGAGCGTCTGAACGAATTGGCGGCTGAGGAGCTGGCACCAGCCCAGCGCGCGCTGCTGCAGGAGCTTGACGAATACGGCGCAGGCCTGCGCACCAAGTATGGGCTGGCCTAACAAATGAGCGCAGTCTCTGAACCCAGCGATAGCGCTGTCAGTTTTCGTCGGGTCGGCAAGTCATTCGGCGAGGTAGCGGTATTTCGCGATTTGACCTTGCAGCTGCCCATGCACCAAACCACAGCCATTGTCGGGGCCAGTGGCAGCGGCAAAACCACGTTGCTGCAGATGATTAACGGCATGGTGCGACCGGATGCCGGCGCGGTGGACGTGTTGGGTAAGCCGGTACCCGCACAAAATCTGGAGGCCTTTCGTCGGGGCATTGGCTATGCGGTTCAGGGGGCTGGACTGTTTCCGCACCTGACAGCCGAACAGAACGTCACCTTAGTCGCGAAACTGGAGGGGTGGTCTGAAGCCGACGTGCGCAGCCGTTTTTTACAGTTACTCAGCGCCGTTGGATTAGCGGCCGATGTGGCCGGGCGGTTGCCGCGACAACTGTCTGGGGGGCAGCAACAGCGGCTGGGCATTTGTCGCGCGCTGATGTTGCAGCCGTCAGTGCTGTTGCTGGATGAGCCGTTTTCTGCGGTGGACCCCATCACACGATTGGGGCTGTATGAGAGCTTTGAACAGGTGCAGCAAGCGGACCCGGTCACCTCGGTATTGGTGACTCACGATTTGCGCGAGGCAAAACGTCTAGCGGATTTTTTAGTGATCTTGGATCAGGGCCAGGTGGTGCAAAGCGGCAAGCCCGCTGAGGTGCTGGCCCATCCAGCCACCGCATATGCCCAGCGGCTGATCGAGAGCCAGTTGTCATGAAAGCCCTGCTGTACGTCTTGTGCTTGAGCCTGTTGAGTTGGGCAAATCCCCTATGGGCGCAAAGCGTTGAAAAGAGCGTGGTGGTTGGCAGCAAAAATTTTGGCGAGAGTTTTTTGCTGGCAGAAATTGCCGCCCAGGTCTTAGAAGCACAGGGCTTTGCGGTGACACGACAGCTCGGTCTTGGCGGCACGCTGATTTGCTACGAAGCCCTGAAAAACGGCGAAATCGACCTATACCCGGAGTACACCGGCACCTTGAGTCAGGCAGTGCTCAATCTCCCCGGTAACCCAGGCCGGGAAGCGCTCAACCGTGCTTTGCGCACGGATGGTTTAGAGCTGCTGGACGAATACGGTTTTAACAACACCTATGCGGTCGTGGTGAGTGACGCGTTGGCGAAAGATCTGGGGCTGGAGCGCATTGGAGATCTGCACAATAAATCACTGACGTTTGCCTTCAGTCATGAATTTTTGCAGCGCGAAGATGGCTGGCCCGGTTTAGCCCAACGCTATGGCCTGACGTCGGAAGTGACCGGCATTGAGCATGGCCTTGCGTATCAGGCCATTGCCGATGGAGCCATCGATGTGACCGATGCTTACAGCACCGATGGAGAACTGCAGCGCTACCAACTGCGCATCCTTGAGGACGATCTGGGGTATTTCCCGGAATACCGGGCCGCCACGCTGGTGCAGACCAGTGCTTCTGCCCCGCTCAAAGAGGCTCTATCGGGGTTAGGCAACATTCTGAACGAATCTCAGGTCCAAGCCCTGAACGCCGAAGTTGTGCTCCAGGGGCGTAGCTTCGCAGCGGTAGCCAGCGACTTTGTCAGGGCTAACTCCGCTGCTCTGGGTTTGGGTAATGTCGCCCAGCCCCAGGCGTCCTCATCCTGGTTACAGCAGAACTGGGTGGTGGAGCTTTGGGGGCACTTTGTCCGACATTTGCAGCTCACCGGCACTGCGTTGGCTGGGTCTATTGCCATCGGGCTTGGCTTGAGTGTTCTGGTCTATCGGCGGCAACGTCTGGCGGACGGCCTGGTTTATCTGTGCGGATTGCTGCAAACGGTGCCATCCCTGGCGTTATTGGCCCTGATGATTCCGCTGTTCGGCATTGGCTTTGTGCCCGCCATCATCGCGTTGTTTTTGTACTCGCTGCTGCCCATCGTCCGCAACGCCATTACAGCCCTGTCGCATACGGACCCGAACTTAGTCAAAGTGTCGCAAGCACTGGGTTTGAGTCCCTGGGAACAGTTGCGGTATCTGCGCCTGCCCTTGGCCATGCCAGCCATCTTTGCCGGTATTCGTACCGCGGCAGTGATCAGTATTGGTACCGCCACATTAGCCGCGTTCATTGGTGCCGGCGGGCTGGGTGAGCCCATCGTTGTGGGTCTGTCGCTCAACGACACCGATATGATTCTGCGCGGAGCGATTCCAGCCGCCATGTTAGCCATTGTTGTTGAGCTGGCCTTCGGCGGGTTGGAGCGTCGTATCAGTCCACCTAAATAAAGACATGAGTCCAGCCGGTGCACGGGCCATACTGTGCACTAAAGAGTAACGGGATAGGGAGTGCGCTTGGAGCCACTACAACGAGACAACATTCGACTGGCGGCAACGGTGATGATCGTGCGCGACAAAGCCGGTCGTGATTCTGGAATTGAAGTGTTCATGATGAAACGCCCGGGCAAGGGGGACTTCCCGGACCTACACGTGTTCCCGGGCGGCAAAGTGGACGAGGCAGACTGGCAGCCCGGACTGTGTCCCGGCCTCACCGATAGCGAAGCCAGTCAACGCCTGGGTATTGCAGCCGGTGGACTGCGTTATTGGGTCGCCGTTGCCCGAGAGTGTTTTGAAGAGTGCGGCGTGTTGTTGGCGCGGGATAGCGCTGGCGTTATAGGCATGCCAGACGAGCAACGCGAGAGCCTAGGGCACAGTCGCCAACAACTGCTTACCGATGATCTGGCCTGGCATGACCTTCTAGCGAATCACCAGATGACCATTGCCAGTGACAGGCTGGTCTACTTCAGCCATTGGCTGACGCCACCATCGGTACCGCGGCGGTTCGATACCCGATTTTTCTTAGCGGCCTTGCCTGAGGGTGAAGTGGCGCTTTCAGATACCCAAGAGACCATTACCGGCGAGTGGGTCGAGCCGAAAACCGCGCTGGCCAATCATGCCAGTGGCGTTTGGCAGATGATCGACCCAACCTTGCGATCGTTAGAGACGCTCCAAGGCTTCGCCAGTGTCGAGATGGCGCTGACTCAGGTGAGAGCCGAGCAGCACGTGCGCGCTTGGACACCGGCCCTCGGTGCCCAAGGCATGCAGCGGTTTCGTCCGGATTTCGATCAGTAGCAAAAGACAACCAAGGAAAGGCGTTGAGTGACGACGAATTAACCTGGCAGCGACTGGACTCCCGCTACGAAGACGCCGGGCTGATGCTGTTTGAAAAGCGCATTGATACCCTGCGCAATCCGCGCAATGGCAAAAGCTTCGAGCGCCTGGTGCTGGAATCCGTGGACTGGGTCAATGTGGTTGCCTTGGATGCCCAAGGGCGCTCGCTGATGATTCGTCAGTTTCGCTTTGGGGTGGGGTACAACACTCTGGAGACTCCCGGAGGCATGGTGGATCCGGGTGAAGATAGCAAAACGGCAGCGGCTCGAGAGTTGCTTGAAGAGACCGGTTATACCAGTGACAGTTGGCACTATCTGGGAGCGGTGGAACCCAACCCTGCGTTTCACAATCACCTTTGTCATCACTGGCTGGCAAAAGATGTGGTGGCAAGAGAGGATCAGAATTTAGGCGCCGGTGAAGCCATCAACTTAGAATTCATGAGCCAAGCAGAAGTGCGACAAGCGGTAGAAACCGGAGAACTTAAGCATGCGCTGGCGTTGTCGGCCTTGTCGCGAGTGTTTCCCATTTGGCCAATGCCCTTTGTGTTGCCGGATCCAAGCGACGCTTGAGCAACGTGCTAGGCGCTCCTAGCTGAGTTGTGTTGACCTGGTTCAGATCAGCGTTTGAGATCAGGGCCTGACTTTGGTTTGCAGTGAGGCGCTGTCGAGACTGGACCCGACAAACCCCTAGGGCCGTATACCTTCGGGTGATGGGTTGGTAGCGTAATAGACGAAACGAAAAGTACGTGAGGAAGGTCTGGTGACAGAACAAAGCCCGGATTCATTGCGATTCATGGAGTTAGTCAGCGGGATCTTAGGCGGCGAGCCCATTGCGCTATCGTCTGAACTGCAGGTGATGTGCGATGCGCTGATGCGGGCCCGACCGGATTATCTCTTGCTCGTCGATGACCAAGGCAGCATTCGCTTTGCCACAAACGCCTGCGAGGAACTGTTTGGTCGCGGTGCCACGGCGCTGGCAAACGAATCCTTGGTGTCCCTGATCGCGCCGCCGGATCGCCCGCTGCTGGAAGAGTTTATTCGTCAGCAGCTGACACCGCTGCAAGGCCAGACTTTTGCCAAGGTGGGGCCGCTGGATTTACGGGTTATTCAGGTGGACCCCGATACCGGTGCGACAACCCTGCGTTGGGTGGCCATTCGCGTGGCGTCCGCAGACCTGTTTGGTGATTCCCACGCTTCCGGGGCCTCATACTTTTTCAGTTTGACCGACATCACCCATCGCGAGGCGGAAGAAGAGCAAATCTTAAAAAAGCTCAACTTCGACGCGCTCACCAGTTTGCCCAGCCGCTACAACATTTTGGCCCAGATCGAACAACACGTTGAGCGTGATAGCGCTGGCCAGCTCGCGCCGTTTCATTTGGTGTTTTTCGATTTGGACCGGTTTAAAACCATCAATGACGCGCTCGGACATCGACTGGGCGACCAGTTTTTGGCGGCGCTGTGCAAACGTCTGCAAGGGTTTTTCAGCGCAGATCAGGTGCTGGGTCGTTTTGGTGGGGACGAGTTTCTGCTGTTTTTGCCCCAAACACAGGACCTGAATGCGGTCTCTGCACTGTGTCTTGAGGCTCTAGATTTGCTGTTGCAGCCTATTGAGATTCAAGGCTACACCCTGTCCTGTGGGGCCAGTTTTGGTATCGCTCGATACCCAGATCATGGCAGCACCGTGGATCAGCTGATTCAAGCCGCAGATACCGCCATGTATCACGTCAAAAGCCAGGGCGTGGGTGGTTGCGCCGTGTTCGATACCAGCATGAACGCCGAACGTTTTTCGGAACTCGAACTGGAGCAAGAGCTGCGCGAGGCGGTGACGCGAGAAGAAATGTTCGCCGTATATCAACCCCAAGTGTGTCTGAGTACCGGCGACATCAAAGGGGTAGAGGCGTTAGTGCGCTGGCAACACCCGCGTATGGGCGTCTTAACACCGGCGACGTTCCTGACCTTGGCGACCCAGGCCGGCTTGATGCAAGAAATCGACGCCTTGGTGCAACGTCAGGCCATCACCCAAGGGGGGCGATGGTCAGAACAGGGCATCGAGGTGGATTTGTCCATCAATTGCTCGGCGGCCCAGCTGGAAAGTAAGACCTTTCTCCCAGAGTTAGTCGCCCTGTGCTCCAGTAGCGGTTTCCCGTTGGATCGTTTGAAAATCGAACTCACCGAGCAAACCTTGGTGCGCCAGATCGAACATGCCGCCACCAATATTCAGCAGGCCCGCGGCTTAGGTATTCGCGTTGGGATTGACGATTTTGGTATGGGTTACTCGTCGTTGAAGTACCTGCGAGATTTCCCCGTAGATTTGCTCAAGATTGATCGGTCCTTTATTCAAGACCTACAGACGGATCAGGATGCTGTCATCGGCGTCAGTCTGGTAGACGCCATCATCGCCATGGCCAAGGGTCTGGAGCTGACATTGATCGCTGAAGGCGTCGAGCGGCCAGTGCAGCTTGCTTATTTACGCGCTCAGGGCTGCGATCAGGCCCAGGGGTTCTTTTTTGCCGAAGCCTGCGATGCCGTGCAAATGACTGCGATGCTCAAAGGGCCGGGGTTCGCCGAACAGTTGACAGACTGACGGCCGCCGCCACCGTTTGTCCAAGGCGTTGATTCAATATTTTGCAGATGAAAATGAACGATTTACGCGCGGTAAGCGAGCACCCAGCCTGCGTTAGCTCTATAGTAGAACCTCAGTAGTATTCGGACAGTTCGGTGAAAGGATTTACCACTAAGGTCGTACACAACGATCGATTGGACCCAATTGAGCACGGGTCGTTGCACAAACCCATACACGCCAATGTGGCTTACGGCTACGACGACGCCAGAGACTTAGCCGCGGTGTTTCAGGGCAAGCAAAATGGCTACAGCTACGGCAGACAGGTCAATCCCACGGTCTCTGCCTTAGAAGCGAAGATTTCAGTCATGGAGGATTCCCTGACCAGTGTTTGTTTTGGCACAGGCATGGCCGCCATTGGAACGACGCTTTTTTCCTTGCTGCGAGCCGGGGACCACGTGGTCTCCAGTTCTTTTCTCTTCGGCAACACCAACAGTTTATTCAACACCTTTGACCAGCTAAGCATTGGCGTGACCTTTGTCGACGCCACTTCTGTAGAGGCAGTAGCTGAGGCGGTGACACCACAAACCCGATTGGTTTTTGTGGAAACCATTGCGAATCCGCGTACCCAGATAGCCGATCTTGCGGGCATTGGCGCCTTTTGCGCCGAGCGGGGCATCGTCTACGTGGTAGACAACACCATGACGTCCCCATACCTGTTTCAACCCAAGCACGTGGGTGCCAGTCTGATCGTTAACAGTTTGACCAAGTACATCGGCGGACATGGCAACGTGTTAGGCGGTGCGGTGACAGAAACAGGTAACTTCGATTGGACCTCGTTCCCCAACATCTACCCGGATTATCAGGGTGGCGATGCCAGCAAATGGGGGATTACCCAAATCAAAAAGAAAGGGCTGCGCGACTTTGGCGCCAGCCTAGGTCCAGAAGCCGCCCATCACATCGCCATGGGTGCAGAGACCTTGGCCCTGCGGGTTCAGCGGCAAAGCGATAACGCCCTAGCGATATGCCGGTTTTTGCGCGATCACCCGCGAGTTAAGAAAGTCTATTATCCGGGGCTGGAAGAGCATCCACAGCACCAGCGGGCAAAGGAGCTGTTCCGAGCCTACGGCGGATTGTTCAGTTTCGAACTCAGTGAAGACGTAGACCTGTGGGAGTTCTTGAATCGGCTCAAGGTCATCGTTAAGTCCAGTAATTTGGGCGACAACCGCTCGCTGACGATACCGGTAGCCCATACCATCTATTACGAGATGGGCCCCGAGCGCAGAGCCAGCATGGGTATTGATGAATCGTTGATCCGTATTTCCACAGGTATTGAAGATAGTGAAGACTTGCTGGCAGATTTGGCTGCCGCATTAGAGTAGGGAGTAGATATGAGCCGACTGGCAGGAAAAGTAGCCGTCATTACTGGAGGCGCAGGTGGTATTGGTATGGCAGCGGGCAAGCGCTTTGCCGCCGAAGGCGCTCAGGTGCTGTTGGTGGATCTTGACGAGCAGGCCCTGGCCGATGCCTGTGCCGAGATCGGCGGCAACGAAGTCAGTTACTTAGTCGCTGACGTGACCCGGGCTGAGGACAATGCCCGCATGGTGGAAACCGCGACAGAACGTTACGGTGGTGTAGACATTTTTCTCGCCAATGCCGGCATCGAGGGTGATGTGGCGTCCATACTAGATTACGACGAAGCTCGCTTTGATCAGGTGATGTCGGTCAATGTTAAAGGTCCGTTTTTGGCGGTGCGAGCGGCGGTGCCGGCCATGCGCTTGCGCGGCGGCGGCAGCATCATCATTACCTCCAGTATTGCTGGCGTCCGCGGTGCCGCGTCCTTAGCGCCCTACGTCACCAGCAAGCATGCTGTGATCGGCCTAATGAAATCAGCAGCTAAAGAATTTGCGGCAGAGGGTATTCGGGTAAACACCGTGAACCCGTCGCCGGTACAGACTCGGATGATGCGTTCGATTGAGGCGGGCATGTTGCCCGACAATCCTGAGGCAGCCCAGCAGACCATGGCTGCCAACATCCCTATGCAGCGTTATGCCGAACCTGAAGACATTGCCAACATCATGCTTTTTCTGGCCAGCGACGAAAGCCACTTCGTGACTGGCTCCACGTATTTTGCCGATGGCGGCAACACGGCCTAGGGCCGTGGGCCACAGCAATGATTAAGCGCAAATTCACTTACTAACCACACCACACACAGCGAGGACAAGTCATGGCCGAGGCCGTACTAGCAACAGACCTAGACCTACCCAATAAGCGCACGGGCAAGGTGCGCGATCTTTACGATGTAACGCTACCTTCCGGGGAAGAAGCGCTGCTGATTATCGCCAGCGACCGCATCAGCGCTTTTGATGTGGTTATGCAAAACGGTCTGCCTGGAAAAGGCGTGGTGCTAACGCAAATCTCCAAATTCTGGTTCGATCACTTTTCCGGCAAGATTAACCATCACTTGTTAAGCACCGACGTGGCAGACGTGCCGGGTTTAACCGACGCCCAGCGCACGGCGTTGAATGGCCGCATCATGCTGTGCCGCAAAACCGAAGTGGTGCCCATTGAGTGCATCGCCCGTGGATACATTACCGGCAGCGGCTGGAAGGACTATCAAAACAGCGGCGCGGTTTGTGGCATCCAGTTGCCAGCAGGGCTGAGAAATTCGGATCGTTTAGAACAGCCCCTGTTTACGCCTTCAACCAAGGCCGTGGACGGTCACGACGAAAACATCAGCTTCGATGAAGGCGCGGCTATCGTGGGCAAAGAGCTGATGGAATGGCTGGGCGAAAAAACTCTGAGCCTATACAGCGCAGCCCGAGACTACGCCGGTGAGCGGGGCATTATTCTGGCAGACACCAAGTTTGAATTTGGCCAGATTGAAGGCGCAGGCGAGCCGTTGCTGATCGACGAGATCTTTACGCCAGACAGCTCGCGCTTTTGGCCAGCAGACGATTGGGAGCCCGGCCGCGAGCAGGTCAGCTTTGATAAGCAAATCGTGCGTAACTACCTTGAAACCGTAGTGGCAAGTGGGGACTGGGATAAGACACCTCCAGGGCCGGTCTTGCCCGATGAGGTTGTGGAGCGCGGTATCGCCCGCTATCTCGAAGCCTATCATCTGCTCACCGGCGATCATCTGACCCTCTAAGCGCCGGAACCAAGAGTGAACTGGGGCGAATACAAGGCTCTGTGCGACCGGCCAGACTACTGGTCGGCTTGGATGGCCAACCAGTGCATTCAGTTACTTCAGGGCAGCCACCTTGCCGGCGCACAAGAGGCGTCGGCGGTACTGCATCAAGACCTTTGCCAGCCAGCCCTTGCGCGTCCAGTGGGGCACAAAGGCAATGCAGATACTTGGATGTATCAAGTCAGTTTGTCCGCGGCCCAGTGCGAGATCCTGCTAGAGGCCATTGGTCTAGCCCAGGCACAAGGTCAGCGAACCATCGGCACCCAAACCCGTGGCCTCGGAGGATTCGCCGAGCATTGCCAAGAGCTGCAACGGCTGCGGCGAGTTGCCGGGGCAGCGGATCTAAATCATGTCTAGTCCCGGCAAGTCTGCCCAGCCGCAACGTGCCGCGGTCATGAATAAGGTATTGATCGCCAATCGTGGCGCCATCGCTCGACGCATTGTCCGCGCTTGTAACGAATTGGGCCTGGCCAGCGTGGTTGTCTATTCTCCCGCCGATGCCGCAGCGCCCTATCTTGAGGAGGCGACCCAGGCTTATCCGTTAACAGGTTTGCGTCCGACAGACAGCTATCTGGATCAGCAGCAACTGCTGGAGATTGCCCGCCAAAGTGGCGCCGATGCGGTTCACCCGGGTTACGGATTTTTATCGGAAAATTCCACCTTCGCGCGTGCAGTCATCGACGCAGGCATGGTGTTCATTGGTCCAGACCCCCAGTGGTTAGAGCGCATGGGGGACAAGGTGAACGCCCGGCGCATGATGGCAGATCAGGGCATGACCACCTTTGATGGCAGTGATCTCGTCACGGATTTGGCGTCAGCAAAACAGGCGGCGGAGCAAATTGGCTTCCCCCTCGTGGTTAAACCTTCCGGTGGCGGCGGTGGTATGGGCATGCAAGTGGTTCAAGACATGGCAGGGCTGGAGCGGGCCTTAGCACAGGCCAAGGCCGTGGCCGATGCCGCGTTTGGCAACGACGATTTGTATCTGGAGCGCTGGATCGAAAAGCCCCGTCACATCGAGTATCAAATTCTCGCGGATGAGCATGGCAACGCCATGCACCTGTACGAGCGGGAATGCTCGGTACAGCGGCGGCACCAAAAACTCATCGAAGAAAGTCCGGCGCCAGGTGTCGATCCCCAGTTGTTGCGCCAGCAGGCCGAGCTCGGTGCCCAGGTCTGCGCAAAGCTGGGCTATAACAATCTGGGCACGTTAGAGACGCTCTATAGTCAGGGCGAGACGGGTTTCTTGGAGATGAATACCCGCATTCAGGTAGAGCACGGCGTCACCGAAGAAGTCACCGGTATCGACTTAGTGCAGCAGCAAATACTGTTGGCGGCAGGGGGGCAACTGCCCAGCTTGGTGCCCATGACGGGGCACGCCATCGAGGTGCGCGTATACGCCGAAGATGCCCAAACCTTGATGCCTTCCACTGGCGTGCTTCGCGTCTTCCAGCTGCCCCACTTGCATGGGGTTCGGGTTGAAACCGGGTATCAACAGGGTCAGGAAGTCAGCCCCTATTACGATGCTCTGCTCGCCAAAGTCATCGCCAAGGGCAATACCCGCGCCCAAGCCATCGGTCGCGTCCTGGTGGCGCTGCAGGCCTTTAAGATCCAAGGTGTGCAAACCAACGTGGCGTTGTTGCTGCGGGTGCTTCAAGACCCGGATTTTTTGGCCGGCAACGTAGATACCGGAATCGTTGAGCGTATCTTGCGTACTGGCCGGAAGGTTAGGGCGTTGTAACAAGGCTGAGGGTTAGATGCTAAGACCAGACTCAGAGGTACCCTGGGTTTGCGGATTTGCGTTCAAACTCGGTCCAAGGCCTCTCTTGGTGGTATTTCATTTGTCAGGTGGCGCCAGAAAAAACTTAGATTGATGAGCAAATCGCGAAATGGCTGGCGTCGTTTCTTTTGTCGACCTGATGCCAATCACGCACTCTTGGCTCGAATACTGATTTCCACGTTTAAGTTATCCAGCAGCTTTTTCAGCGTGTCCCACTTCGGCGAAGCACTTCCAGAAAAAACCTTATAAAGGCTTTCACGCCCCAGGCCAGTCTCCTGCGCAACTTGGCTGACGCCTTTTGCGCGTACCGCGTTACCTAACGCGATAAGGAACATTCGAGGGTCCTCGTCGTGAAACGCTTCGTTAATGTACTCGGCGATTTCCTGATCGGTGTGGAGGAAGTCGCGAATGTCGAGTGGTTTGGTTCCCGTGATCATAGTTCTGCCTTTAGTTTTTTGGTCAACGCAATGTCTTTGCTTTGGGTCGATTTATTGCCACCACAGAGCAATACCACGACGGTTTTGTCTTTGATGGTGTAGTAGATGCGGTAGCCTTTCCCCAGCCGCACCTTCATTTCGCTAACGCCACTGCCGACAGCTTTACATTCCCCAAAGTTGCCTGCGGCGACGCGGTCAATTCGCTGCAAAATTGCCTTTCGGGCGATGGGATCTCTTACTCCTCTGATCCAGTGCGAAAATACAAAGGTCGTGATGATCTCGTAGCTCATCAGGTTAGTGTATCCTTCAGGATACGACAAGCGTCTACCGTTTATCCCTCCAAACAACCGGCGGTCGGAAAAGGACTAACCCATTGGCCGAATGGTCAGGGGTTTGAAAACGCTTTCCTTCGAACAAGGCGATAAAGCTACCCTCTGAAAAGCCCAAAGGCGGTGCTATATTTCCTCGGCTGTAATAACCATAGGACGATCATGGCAAAGCAAGACATTGAAAGTGAGGTCACCGGCAATGTGTGGAAAGTGCTGAAAGGCGCCGGGGATAGCGTAGATGAGGGCGAAGTCATCATGATTCTCGAATCCATGAAGATGGAAATACCCGTGGAATCGCCAGCCGCGGGCACATTGGTAGATGTGCTTGTTGCTCCCGAAGATCAAGTAGAAGAAGACCAGGTCGTCGCGGTTCTGGAAACCTAAGCAAAAAAATACAACCAGCACAGAGAAGGGGAAAGTAATGAGTTCAGATTTGGTCACCATTGACATCAACAACGGCATTGCTGATGTCCGTTTGAATCGTGAAGAAAAGTACAACGCTCTGAGTCCAGAGATGTTCGATGCCATTATTGAAGCGGGCCAATCGTTGGCCGACGCCGATGATGTGGCGGCGGTGGTGCTGTCCGGCAATGGCCGAGGTTTCTGTGCAGGTTTGGATATGGCGAGTTTTGCCTCTATGTCAGACGGCTCGCGCAAAGCACAAAGCGGCCCGCAACCGTTGCTGGCGAAAGACGATAGACCCGAAAACCGTGCCCAGCGGCCCGCCTTGGTTTGGAAGCGTCTACCCATGCCGGTCATTGCCTCACTGCACGGCGTGGTCTTCGGCGGTGGCTGCCAAATAGCGCTGGGTGCGGACATTCGTATCGCGGCGCCGGACATCAAGATGTCCATCATGGAAATTAAGTGGGGACTGGTGCCGGATATGAGCATTACCCAAACCCTGCGCGACCTGATGCCCATGGACGTTGCTAAAGAGCTGACCTTTACCGGACGCGTGCTCAACGGTGAGCAGGCGAAAGAAGTGGGGCTGGTCACTCGGGTGGCCGATGATCCCTTTGCGCAGGCCATGGCGTTAGCCGAGGAAATTGCGGGTAAAAATCCCGATGCGGTGCGCGCGGGTAAAGCGCTTTACGAACAAAGTTGGCACGCGGATGAACGTACCGGATTGGAACTGGAGGCTTCATTGCAGTCGGGTTTGATTGGCAGCGCTAATCAGGTCGAAGCGGTGAAAGCGAACTTTGAGAAGCGGGCCCCGGCCTTCGCTCCGGCCTCCAAGCTCACGGCAAAGTAAGCTTCATGAGCTGGGACAAGGAAGTTCAAGAACTGCAGCGTCGGCGTTACCTGGCTCAGCAGCAGGGCGGCGAGGCAGGTATCGCCAAACAGCATGCCCGCGGCCGCATGACCATCCGCGAACGCATTGACGTGTTGTTAGACGCAGGCACCTTTCGCGAACACGGGCGGGCCACGGCCAGTCCGGTCTATGACGATAACGATGAGTTGCTCGAATACGTACCCGCCAACTACGTCGTAGGCTTTGGGGCCATCGACGGTCGCCGGGTCACTGTCGGCGGAGAAGACTTCACCTTGAAAGGCGGCTCTCCTAACGCCGCGGGTTTGCGTAAAAGCGTGTATGCAGAGCATTTAGCGGTGCAGTACCGCACTCCCTTGGTACGCATGTTGGAAGGCGGCGGCGGCAGCGTCAAAGGCGGCGCCAAAAAAGGCGGCACCGTGGGCGATCCGGTGTATACCGAACCTCGATTCAAAATTATTGCCGATGCCATGGGCGTCGTGCCCGTGGCCTCGGCAGCCCTGGGTGCCGTGGCGGGATTCCCCGCCGGGCGTCTGGTGGCCTCACACTTTTCTGTGATGACCGAACATACGGCCCAGGTGCTGATTGGGGGTCCGGCTTTGGTGGAACGTGCCCTTGGCGTGAAGATGACCAAGGAGCAGTTGGGTGGCGCCGAAGTGCACTTACGCAGCGGTATCGTTGACAACCTGGCTGCTGATGAACACGACGCCTTAGCACAGATCCGTCGCTTCTTAAGTTATCTGCCCAGCAGTGTCTGGCAGCGTACCCCGCGGTACGTTGTTGACGATCCCGTAGATCGCCAGGAACAAGAGCTGTTGTCCATTGTGCCCCGCGACAGCAATACCGGCTTTGATATGAGGCATATCCTGCAAATGATTTTCGATCAGGGCAGTGTCTTTGAAATCGGCGCTCTTTATGGTCCCAGCCAAATTTGCGCGCTGGCAACCTTGAACGGCCAGCCCGTTGGCGTGTTGGCCAATGACTGCCTGCATTACGCCGGCGCCATGACCGCAGAGGCTGCCCAGAAATACCGTCGCTTCGTGGAAATGTGCGACACCTTTCATTTGCCCATTGTTAATCTGATCGATCAGCCGGGCTTCATGATCGGGCCAGAGTCCGAGGCCGCGGGCACCATTCGCTACGGCATGGCAGCCGTAGCGGCAGCGGCTCAATCCACGGTGCCCTGGGCGGTGATACAGGTACACAAAGGTTTTGGCGTGGCCACCGCGGCACATTATGCACCCGGCGCTTACATATTAGCCTGGCCTTCCGTAGAATCCGGGCCGCTGCCCATAGAGGGTGGCGTGGCGGTGGCGTTTCACCGCGAAATCGCTGCAGCCCCGGATCCCGACGCCAAGCGTCGAGAACTGGAAGAGCGATTGCGGGAAGCCCGATCACCGTTTCCACGGGCAGAGTCTTTTGCGGTTCATGAACTGATCGATCCGCGAGAAACCCGCCCGGTTTTGTGCGAGTGGATCGATTGGATTCAGCCTCAGCTGGATACCCTAACGGGCCCCACGCAATTTCCAGCGCGCCCCTAATTCGTGGGCCGCTAAACCACCAATATTGGAGAACATCATGTCTATTTCTTTTGCCGATCAAGTTGCCATTGTTACCGGAGCTGGTGGCGGTCTGGGACGTTGCCACGCCCTTGAGCTAGCCCGTCGGGGTGCCAAGGTGGTCGTCAACGATTTGGGCGGTGCCATGGACGGCAGTGGCGGTTCATCAGACGCTGCTGAAGCCGTGGTTGCAGAAATCAAAGCCATGGGGGGGGAAGCCATTGCCAATGGCGGCTCGGTATCCGATCGCGCTGGCGCCCAAAGCATGGTGGACGACGCCATGAACGCTTGGGGTCGGGTAGACGTGCTTATCAACAACGCCGGTATTTTGCGCGACAAGTCTTTTTCCAAGATGACCTTGGACGACTTTGAAATGGTGGTAAACGTGCACCTGCTGGGCGCTGCCTATTGCTCACACGCGGTGTGGCCCATCATGCGCGAGCAGAACTATGGCCGTATTTTGATGACCACATCCCCCAGCGGTTTGTACGGCAACTTCGGTCAAACCAACTACAGCGCAGCCAAGCTTGGCCAAGTGGGTTTGATGAACAGCATGAAAATCGAAGGCGCTAAGAACAACATTCACACCAACGCCATTGCTCCGGTCGCAGCGACTCGCATGACCGAAAACCTGATGCCAGAAGAAGTGCTGGAAAAGCTTGGGCCGGAACTGGTCACCCCAGCAGCCATATTCTTGGTCAGCGAAGACGCACCAAATGGTGTGATCTTGCAGGCCCAGGGCGGTAAGTACTCTCTGGCCACCGTGGTTGAAAACAACGGCTTGGATCTGGGCGTGGATGCCAGCGCCGACGATGTGGCAGCCAACTATGAAGCCATTGTCGAAATGACCGATCTCAAGACCCGAGGCATGCTGCAACTGTAATAGCGCGAACGATGCGCAGCCGCGACGGCTTTTGCAGAGCGCGGCTGCGACGTTGCTCGGAGCGATGTTTCTAAACCGGCGAGGCTGACCGGCATGGCCGCACTGATACTGACCCTCATTCTCACTTTTGTCTCCGCTGGTGTGCTTTGGCTGCTCATCGGCAGCCGTTTGGCACTGGCAGAAGACGCCCGGGAGAACGACTTGGCCAATTTGCTGGCCTACGGTCTGGCGTTGTTGCCGGTGAGCTTTGTGCTGGTTTTCTTTGGCATAGGCGGTTAACCCGCCATGGAACTGCCAATTGATATCGATACCGTCAAGGGGTTCTTGCACCACGACGAAGGCAGCGCGCTGTACCAATATGCGCGCAGCAGCGCTTCCCTAGGCCCGTGTTTGGAGCTGGGAAGCTACTGCGGCAAATCCACGGTTTACCTAGGCACCGCAGCCCGGGACGCCGGTAGCCTCGTGTTTGCAGTGGACCATCATCGCGGCTCTGAAGAGCATCAGCTGGGTGAGGAATACCACGACCCGGAGCTTTTCGATGCCACCCTAGAGCGCATGGATTCGCTGCCGGCATTGCGTCACACCTTGGCGCGGGCAGACCTAGAAGCCTGGGTCGTGCCGGTGGTGGCAGCCAGTGCGCAACTGGGCCAACACTGGACCACGCCCTTGGGCATGGCGTTCATTGATGGCGGTCACAGCGAAGCCGCGGCTCAAACAGATTACGACATCTGGAGCGCGCATATCCGCCCAAGTGGCATCTTAGCCATTCATGACGTTTTTCCCGATCCCGCAGATGGGGGTAGAGCCCCGTTTAATATTTACCAACGCGCGTTGGCGTCGGGCTTATTTACCGAGGTTGAAATGCGTCGGACCCTGGCGATTTTGCAGCGCCGTTAGGCGAGTGAAGAGCTGCCTTTTAAGGGCTCTATGGTTTTGAACAGCTTGGCGGCTGGCGTGAAATCAAACAGCGCGTCGGCGGCCAACAACACCGCGCCAGCGGTCCACGTGGGTTTTTCATCTGGCCAGCAGGCATCGTCGGGAAACACGTAGCCTGTCCACCAACTGCCGTCCTCCAACTGAAAACGCTGAATGTTCTGATACAAGGTCAGCGCTTGCTGCCGTCGCCCGGCAACCACACAGGCCATAATCAGTTCGCAGGTTTCCGCCACCGTGACCCAAGGTTGGTCAGACACGCAGCGGCAACCTAGGCCCGGTTCAACGAAGGTGTCCCATTTGGCGTCCAGCCGTTGCGTCGCTGCGGTGCCGGTAATCACACCGGTAAGCACGGGGTAAAACCAGTCCATGGAATATCTGGCTTTAGACTCCCAGGTTCGATCGAAGCGTTCAGGCTTGTGCAGCAGGGCAAGTCCCAACCGCGTCCGGGCCTGATGCCAATGTTCACAGTCTTTACCCAGCGTGCGGGCGATGTGGCAGGCACAGGCCAAGGATTTGTAGATAGCACTACAGCCGGTAACTAAGGCATCTTCCGAAGTGCCGGTTTCGCTGTCCACGGCCCAGTAAATTTCGCCACTGGGCGCCTGCTGGGAAAGCACAAAATCCACCGCCTTATGCACCATGGGCCAATGGCGTCGCAGCAAATCGGGGTTTTGATTGAGTAAAAAGTTATGCCACAGCCCGGTGGCGACATAGGCGACAAAGTTGGTTTCTGCCCGGCTGCCATCCGCCACCTCTTCATCCTGATAGGCGGCAAACCAGCCGCCGTCTGGGCGCTGCATGTTGGCCAACCACTGAAAGCCCGCCTCTGCGGCCCCTTGAAAGCCAGCAATGCTCAGACCCATGATCGCTTCCACATGATCCCAAGGGTCGGTGATGCCACCGTGGAACCAGGGCAAGGCGCCGCTGGCCAACTGCAGATCGGCAATGTAGCTGGCGGTAGCGGACAGGTTATCCGGAAGCGGTGTCAATCTCTGGGGGTTGGGTTGCTTAGTCATGACTCAGCTTGTCTAAAGTACATGACGACGCTTTTACCCAAAATGGGATTGAGCAAACGATCCAGGCTCTGGGTCAGCCACGGGCGCTGCATCAGATCCCAAACCAGTAAGCGGTGATATTGCCTGACCAGAACGTGCTCCTCCTGGCGTCCCCAGAACAAGCACTTTAGCCACCAGTAGGGTACGTGCAGGCTGTGGGCCCAATGTCGACCAAGAAATCGCATCCCCAAGGACTGAATTTGCTGGCGCAGCCGACCGGCCCGAAAAATGCGTACATGCCCGCCCTCGACTTGATGGTAGGCATCGCTGAGCTGCCAGCAGACCCATTCGGGGAAGTACCGAGGCACGCTGACGGCGAACAGGCCGCCAGGTTTCAGCACACGTTGAATTTCTCTGAGAAAGCTGGGGTAGTCGGGTATGTGCTCAAGAACCTCGGAGCAAATCACCTGGTCAAAGGTGTTGTCGGCAAAGGGCAGTTGGTGGCCAGTGCCCTGAATAAAGGCGCAGTAGCCTTTTTTGCTGGCAGGCCAAGCGAAGTCATTGAGCCGACCCTTGGCCGTGCGCAAGTCCTCAAGGCCTAGGTCTAGACCCACAATTTCAGCATCCGCCGCCAAAAACGCCGAAATGCTGTGGCGTCCTTCACCGCAGCCTAAATCCAGCAGCCGATCACCGGGCCGAATGTTCAGTCGATCAAAATCAATGGTTTCAAGACTCACGTTTAATCACCTGGCGATAGTGCTGAACAAACTGACTGGCAGCGCGCTGCCAGGAAAACTCGTTAACAATGCGGGTACGGCCAGCCCGACTCAAGCGCATTCGCTCTTCTGGGCTGTCCAGCAGCCGTCGGATTCCTTGCGCCAGCGCCTGGCTATCTGCTGCCGGGACAATGACCCCCGCATCCCCAACCACTTCCGGCAAGGCCCCACCATCGGTAGAAACCAAGGGCACCTGGCAGGCCATGGCCTCACCCGCTGGAAAACCAAAGCCCTCGTATTCCGACGGCACCACGGCCACGCTAGCCCGTGCGTACAAAGCGACGATGTCGTCAAAACCAATGCCGTGATGGAAGTCGATGCGGTCAGTCAGCCCATGGGCCTGAATCTGCTGCTGGGTCACGCCACCGGGTTTGGGCGCGCCGATAAAGGTCAGCTTTAGCTCCGGGTAGTGTCTAACCAGCTCCGCCACAGCAGGAATCAGATGTTGGGTTCCCTTAAGAGGTTGGTCCGCGCTGGCGGTGGTGATTAGGTGATAAGGCTCGCGCGCAACCTGGGGTAGCGGTCGGAACAACTCGCTGTCGATACCGTTTAACACCACGTGGATTCGTTGCTGCGGAATATCAAACGCCGCGCTGATGTCTCGACGGGAGTTTTCACTGACGGTAGTGATGTGCGGCAGCAGGCGCGCCACTCGTATTTGCATACCCAAAAAAGCGTGCCAGCGCCGGATCAGCAGTCGCAGCCCCCAACTCGCCGTGTTTTTCAGCGCAATGTCCCGGTCAAAGGTAATGGGGTGGTGAATGGTCGCGGTGACCGCATAGCCGCGCCTCCGCAGCCCCAATAATCCCGTGCACAAGCTCTGGTTGTCGTGAACGATGTCGTAGTTTGGGCGCTGGCGTTTGAAGTAACGCACCAGCCGGTGGCCAAAGGTCAGGGGTTCGGCGAAGCCGCCACTCAAAAAAGACAGCCATTCAATGACGTTGATGGGATCTCGCCAACGCCCATTGGCGAGGGCTCGAGTGGGTTTAGGGTGCTCGAAGAGGTTTAGGCCCGGCAGCTTGATCAGACCCACCCGCGGATCCAGATGGGGGTAAGGCTCGCCGGAGATAACGTCTACCTGATGGCCCAGATCCACCAGGGCCTTGGACAACTGCTTGATGTACACCCCTTGGCCGCCGCTGTAGGGATTGCTGCGATAGCCCAGCAGCGCAATCTTTAGCGGACCGAGGTCTGAAGCCGGAAGTGGGGCTGTTGAAGCATCCATGCTGCAAAGTAGGTCCGGCTTTGAAGATCGAACATGGTAGAACACCGCTGGCATTGTGGATAGCCAAAGAGGGTTGGGCTGGTGGTTCCAGCCATTTGGTATTTGTATCCAATATGAATAAGATGCTCGGCCTTATCCAGAAACCTGAAAACGATTCATGTCAAATATCGAGATTCGCCACCTGCGTACATTGGTGGCTCTGCGCGAAACCGGCAGCCTAGTCGAGGCTTCGGAACGGGTGTTTTTGACCCAGTCGGCATTGTCCCACCAGATTAAGGAGCTGGAAGGGCGAGTCGGCTGTGCATTGTTTATGCGTAAGACTCGACCGGTGCGGTTTACCAGTGCCGGCAACCGACTGTTGGAATTAGCCGACGAGGTGCTGCCCCGCTTGCACAATGCCGAGATCGATCTGCAGCGTATGGCCGGTGGTGAGACCGGTCGCATTATCATGGCCATTGAATGCCATAGCTGTTTTGAATGGCTGCTGCCAGCCATTGACGCCTATCGGGATCAGTGGAGTGATGTGGAGCTGGATATCTCCAGTGGTTTTCACTTTGCACCGCTGCCCGCCTTAGCCCGAGGGGACTTGGATCTGGTGATTACGGCAGATCCGGTGGATGAAGTGGGTATTCACTACTTTCCTTTGTTTAGCTACGAAGCCCAGTTGGCGGTGAGCAAAAATCACCCTCTGGTGGACAAACCTTGGGCCGAGCCTGGGGATCTTGCGGATCAGGTGGTTATCACCTATCCGGTGGATCAAGACCGTTTGGATTTGTTTACCGGATTTTTGCGGCCTGCTGGAGTAGAGCCTGAGCGTGTGCGCCATGCCCAGCTGACCACCATGATCGTGCAGTTGGTGGCCAGCGGACGCGGGGTCACCTGTCTACCCAATTGGGCGTTGTTTGAATATTTGCAAAACGACTATGTGGCGGTGCGCTCACTGGGTGAGGAGGGTATCTGGCCGACTCTGTACGCCGCGGTGCGTGAAGATCAGGCCGATGCGCCCTTTATGACCGCCTTCATCGAAGTGGCCAAGCGGGTGTGCTTCGCCAATCTTCGAGGCATCGTTACTGCGGAGCTAGGCTAGTCCGCTACAGCCAAACGCGTTAGCGAGAGCGCAGCAGTCGGCCTGGCCGGGCGCCGGTGTCCTGGTCCATGCTGCGGGTCACTACGCCGTTATTGAGCGTGGCCAAATATCCCTTGGCACCTTGCATCAGGCGCGAGCCGCCGCCGGGCAGATCGTTGCGCATGGCTAAGTCACCCAACTGCAAATTGCCCATGTCGATGACATTGATGTCGGCCTTCATGCCAGGGGCAATCAATCCCCGATCATGGAATCCAAACAGCTTGGCGTTGCGGGCGGTGGCGCGATGAATCACATGACTCAACGGCATGGTTCGGCCTTCACCTCGGTCCCGAGCCCAGTAGGTCAACTGATAGGTGGGATTCACCGCATCGAAGATCATGGAAACGTGAGCCCCGGCATCGGATAGTCCGGTGACGGTGCAGTCATCCATTTGCATTTCTCGAATGGCATCCAGATTGAAATCCGCGTAGTTGGTGAAAAACATGATGGACATGCGGCCGGCTTCCGCCACCAGATAGTCGTACATGGATCCGGCGCCGTCGTCGGCGCCTTGGCTGGCGGCAGCAATGGCGCCAAAGCTCTCATCACGCCCCGGCTCATAGGTGCTGGTGCTGGTCAGCGGGAAGGTTTGATCAAAACGCAATGGCGCATTGGCGATCAAGAACTTGCCCGAACCCACGGGAACCCCAGTTAAATCGTTTTCTTCGGCCAAAATTGCGGCTTTGATTTCCGGGCGACGCATCTGCTCCAGCATTTGTTGATGGGGCAAGTCAGCTAGCTTGATAAAGGTCGGTTTGAGAATCCACGGATGATAGGTGGCCAAGCTGAACACCAGCCCGGTAGGTCTGCTGCCCACTTGCGGGAAGATCTGGGCCCCTTGCTGGTTTGCCGCTTTGACCCGGTCAATGGCTTCACGCCACTTATTGGACCAATCGTCGATTTCAAACAGAGTAAAGGTGGCCGGGCGACCGCTCTCGCGGCTGACCGCGGCTATTAAGTCGATTTCTTGCTCAAGGGAGGCATGCTCCTCAAAGCCGGGTTGTCCCGGGCCCAAGGTGCTGGAGGGGATGATTTGAAATAGCCCGCGCTTGGCTCGCTTCAGTGCCTGGGCAATGTTCATGACCTCTGCATCGTTGGCAAAGGTGCCCGGTACCGGCAGACCCTGAATAGAGCGGTGACCCAAAATGCGCGAAGTGGAAAAGCCCACGGCGCCGGCAGTGAGCGCCTCTTCCACGATGCTACCCATCTGCTCTAAATCTTCTGCGGTTGCGGCTTCGTTATTGCGGCCGCGTTCGCCCATCACGTAGTTGCGCACGGATCCGTGGGCAATCATCGAGCTGACGTTAAGGGCGTACTGGCGTGAGGCTAGGTAGTCCAAATATTCGGGATAGGATTCCCAGGCGCCCCAAGGCATACCGGCATAGAGCGCAGTGCCGGGGATGTCCTCAACCCCTTCCATCAGGTCGATAAGGTCTTGCTCGCCACCCCGGGCCACGGGCGCAAAGCCGACGCCGCAGTTGCCCATAACAATGGTGCCTACGCCATGGCTGGCGGAAGGATCCATCTCATCGTCCCAGGTCACCTGACCATCATAGTGGGTATGAATATCCACCCAGGCTGGAGTCACAATTGCGCCATCGGCATCAATGGTTTGTGCGCCGCCTTGGAGGTTGCCCACTTCAACAATTTCGCCGTCGCGAATACCGATATCCGCAGTCATGGCCTCAGCGCCGCTGCCGTCGTAAACGGAACCGCCCTTAATGACGATATCGTAAGAATTGCTCATGTGTTTCTCCCCATCGGAGCCTAGGGCGAGGCCTAGCCCGGAACGTTCTTGTTGAATCCGTCGATGCTACGCCGCATACGAGCAAGACAAAAGGCTCAGATAACCTGACCCCAATCAACCGTATGTCGATCCAAACTCGGGATCAGAGCCTCAGGGGATGAGGGTGTGTGGTTCCCAGCCGCTTGCTTGCAAGCGGTAGCGCACCCGGTCGTGGACGCCGTTGGCCTGTGTCAGATCCAGGCGCTCTACGGTTTCGGGCACTAACAGCAAACCCTTGGCGCCGTCCGGGGCCGTCAGCGGCTCCGGAGTCGACAGGTCTTGAAGCATCTGCAACAAGGTTGCACGGCTGCTGACTTCGCTACCCTGGGCATGTTGTTGGTACAGCCAGTCCATGCGCTTAGGGGCGTCGGGCCGCAGCTGCCAGCTTTCGCCAATGTGTTCGTTGGGCAGCGCCTTGCAGCGAACCTGCATGCGGTATTGCACCTGCACCGATGGCCACCAAGTTTGAATACAGACAGGGCCCTGACATTGCTGCCATTTAGGACTGCTGGCGTTGATGTAAATCCCCAGACCCTGAAACTCGCCATCGTTAACGTCGCGCAGCACCAGGGTTCGAGCCTGAGGCCAGCCTAGGTCGTCAACGGTGGCCAACACGCAGACAGCGGCCATGGGGTCCTGGGCATCTCGGGCGGCTTGTCGATCGGCGTAAAAACGAATGAGAGGATCGTCCATATCAGTTCCAGTGAATTAAGGCGGCGGCTGCAAGCCGTGCTTTTGCTAGGCGGCGATGGCCGTCTATAAATCTACCCTAGAGCGGTTTTGTTGTGATCGTTCCAGTGTTCCGGGGCATTGGCCTGATGTTGCTTCATGCGCTGGTAAAGCAGGCCGTGGCCGCTGCCAATCAACGAGTCAAAAAGCATGCCCTCAGTGTCGGCTTGCTGAACCTGTTTGAGTAAGCGCTCAAAGACAAAGATAAATTGATTGGTGTGCCGGGCACGAATCTCTGTCTTGTAGAACAGCTTAAATTTTTCGTCTTCGCTGTTAAGGGCGAAGTTCGCTTCCAGCAGTCTGCGGCTGAACAGTTCTGGGTCTCCCGTGCTTTGCTCGGCAAACAGTCGGCTGCTGTCCTCGGGCAGGGGGTAGTCGGCTTGGTCGCCGTGGCTAGAAATGTAGAGCATGCCGGAGATGCCCCCCAGCTGTAGGCGCACAGCCTCGGCCAAGCGAATGATGGCTTCCTGCCGGGCATGGGATTCTGTCGCGGCAAGTTTCTCCGATTGGATGACGGCTTGTTCAGCGGTGCGGCCAATTTCTTCCGCTTGGGCGCGCAGGGCTTGGGTGTTCTGAATCAGCTCTTGTTGCTGCAAAAAATAGCCAATGACTAGCCAAAGAAACGCCAGGGGCGCGAATGCGCCTTCCAGAAAACTGCCTAATTCCTCGGCAGGCAACTGTACAAAGCCACTCCAACCCACGCCGGTCGAGATGTACAGCGCTCCGGTGAGCAGCCATAACAGGGTTAGGGACAACCCCATGAATATGCGCCAGTCCATCAGCGCGAATCAGTCGTCTTCGCCCTGCCTGCGTAGCGCCGCAATGTCTTTTTGGACTTCGCTCAAACGAAACAGAACGTCCGGCATTTGATCGCTGATGCGCCACAGAAAAAACGCGATAACGCACAGCACAACAAAAGATAAGAAGCTCATGGTATTCCCTGAATTGGAGGATCGGCCAAGGTTAGCCAAGGCAGAGCCCAAAGGCACGATTTATTGCGGGGTTTCGGTGTCAGCCGGGGAATCCGGTCACATTGTTAGCCGTCAGCGGCCACAACCCCTGGAGTCAAAAACACCTCAAGGCTGCAAACGCCCTCGGCGAGGTCAGGCCAATCACCCGTATAGGAAAGTTGCACCGCGCCCAGAGTCGGCAAGTGCATTGGCAGGGTTTTGGATGCTTCGTCGGCCAGCAAGAATTGGGCGAGCCAGGTAATGCCTGGGTTGTGGCCGACCAAGGCGACTTGGGTTAAATCCGCTGGTGTCCCCTGCAAGCAATCCAAGAGTTCATGGGCATCACCTAGGTAGAGGGTAGGCTCAGTAATGAGCTGGCTTTGCCACAGGCTGGCCAGCGGTTGGGCGGTTTGCTGAGTACGCCGGGCAGGGCTTACCCAGATCCAGGGCGCTGGTGTTACCGACTGCTGCGTCCAGTGTTCCACCAAGCGATCAACATCCCTCATGCCCCGGTCTGATAGCCGACGTTCTGAATCATCCTGACCAAGCGCTGGGTCTTCCGCCTCGGCATGACGGATCAACCACAGTGAGCGCTTGGTCGCATGGGTCATGGTTGGTGAATTAATCCCAGAGGGCGAAAAACTCTTCCATGGCTTGCATCTGCCCGCCCGCCACCGCAGAGGGCACGATAATGGGGGTTTTGATGCCGGCATCGAACCAGGCTTCAATGCCTTCCCGGACTTCGCTGGCAGAGCCGAACAGTGTGGTGTCTGCGAGCCAGCGATCGGATAAGCACTCTGGTACGCGGTCAAAGTCCTTGTCCGCAATGGCCGCCTCGACACCGTTCATTTCTTCTTCGTAGCCTGCCTCTTTCCAGTAGTTGCGATAGTTGGGCAAGAACGCATAGCTGGTCAGTGTTTTGCGGTTGACCGCCGCTGCGGCCTCTTTGTCGTCGCTGATGCAGGTGGGAATCATGTTACCGATGAAGAAGTCATCGTTGGCTCTGGTTTCAGCGCTGAGGTTGCCTAACGAATGCCCCATATGCGAGCGCGCGCCATTGGCGAATACCATGCCGCCGCCCACTTCTTGGGCCAGCTGAATCATTTTGTCGCGCAGGGTTGCTAGCACGATGGGCGGCAGATCACCCACCCGTGGCACCGCCTTCATGTCTTCGACAAATTGACGCATGTCGCTCAGCGGCTTGCCCGCGGTAATGCCCATGCGGTTGAGCGCTGGGGCGTGGCTGACGCCGACGCCAAAACGAAAACGTCCTTCCGAGACTTCGTGCAAAAAACCAGCGGTTTGGGCGAAGTCGGTAACGTTGCGGGTATAAATTGGGGTAATGCTGGTACCAATGATTACGTCCTTGGTGCTCAGGGCAATGGCATTACATAAAGACAGGCTGTCGCCCAGGCTAGGGCCAAAGATGCCCGGAAATCCCCGGCGTTCAATTTCTTGGGCTAATTCAATGGTACGTAGTCGGCGTCCTGGTACGGCGGCTAGGCTGACGGCGGGTAGTTGGGTCATGGTGGTTCCTCTCCTAATGGTGCGATAACCGCCACAGACTACTTGATCGCGCGGCGATCACCAAAGCGTTGTCAGTTATCCAGCAGCGTTTTTAGCTCATCCAGCAGGCGCTGATTTTGTTCCGGAGTGCCCACGGTGATGCGCAGGGATTCTTGCAGTCGTGGCGTCGCAAAGTAGCGCACCAAAATGCCCGCGGCTTTGAGGCCTTGATAAAGACCCTGGGCTTGTCCGGCCTCGGGTGCCCGGGCCAGCAGGAAGTTGGTTTGACTGGGCGCCACGGAAAAGCCGAGCTGGCTCAGACCGCTGGCCAGAAGTTCGCGATCTGCGCGCACCGCGCGCCAGGTTTGTTGGGCATAGGCCTGGTCTGTGATTGAGGCAAGGCCAATAGCCTGACTGATGGCATCGACGTTGTAGCTGTCGCGGGTTTTTTCCAGGATGGGCTGAATCAGCGACGGCGCGCCCAGCAAGTAACCCAGCCGCAGTCCTGCCAAGCTGTAGCCTTTGCTGAAGGTTCGCAAGATCAGCACGTTATCCAGTTCTTTGACCAGTGCCGTGGCGTCTGCCGGTGCGTCTATATCCACAAAGTCCGCGTAGGCCTCATCCACCAGCAGCACACCAGTCAGATTTTTGGCCAGTTCAGCCAGCTCCGCTATGGCCGTAAAGTGGCCGCTGGGAGCGTGGGGATTCACCACACAGGTCAATTGGGCCCCGGCTGCGTTCACCGCCGCACCAAAGTTCTCAGGTAAAGACCAATCCGACCGCAGGTCTTGAGTAAACATCTGCGCGCCCTGAATCTGCGCCAACACCGGATACAGCGAATAGGTAGGTTCGGTAGAGGCCACGACACCATCAGGCGACACAAAGGTAGTGACCGCCAGGCGCAGGGCTTCGTCACCAGCGTGAGTGATGACAACGTTGTCCACGTCGAGGCCGTGGTGTTGGGCAATGGCCTGACGCAGGGCTGCTGCTTCAGGTTGTGGATATACCCGTAGCTGATCCGTGGCGAAATCTGCTAACGCCTGAGCCACTCGCGGCGAAGGCGGATAAGGATTCTCGTTAGTATTGAGTTTGATGCTGCGCTGGTCTTGGGGCTGCTCTCCTGACGCATAGCCCTTCATGGCAGCAATGTTTGGGCGTTCGTACTGGCTCATGAGTCGGAGTCTTTTGCTAACGCATTGCTGTCAGCTTCATGGGCTGCTGACAGATCTCGCAGTTCCTGAGCGGGTGCGAGCAAGCGTGCTAACCAAACGGTGTTGGGGCTGGCCTCCAGCGCGATCTTTGCGCTCATGGTCAGCGGCACGGACAGCAACATGCCAACGGGACCAAAGAGCCATCCCCAAAAGATCAAGGACACAAAAACCACCAAAGCCGACAGGCCTAAGCCTTGGCCCATGTAGCGTGGCTCTAAAATGTTGCCAACCAGGGTGTTGACCAAAAAGAAGCCCAGGACCACTAAGCCGGCTTCTGCCGGACCCAGCTGGAGCAAAGCCAGCAGCACTGGCGGCACGCCAGCAATGATGGATCCGATGGTGGGAATAAAGTTCAACAGCAAGGCCACCAGGCCCCACAGCACTGGGAAGTCCACGTTTAAGGCCCACAAAAAACCGGTGACCAGTAAGCCGGTGAGCAAGCTAACGGATGTCTTGATGGCGATATAACGATTCATGGTGCCAGTGATGCGGCCAAAGTGGGCTAGGTCTCGATCTGGATTGGCCAGGACCGCGCGCAGCTTGGGATAGAAGCTGGCGGCTTCGGCGAGGATAAAAATCACCGTCAACAAAATGAGAAAGCTGTTGCTCAACACGGCGCCAAGACTGCGCAAGGCGCTGCCAGCCAGAGTCAGCATGGAACCTAAGGGCAAAGCGTCGGCGATGAATTCCGGGTCAACGGGTATGTTCAAACTTGCCAGCAGCGCTAGCACATCACCTTGCAGCAAGGCCAACCGCTCTTGATAGAACGGGAGCTTGGCAGAAAAGGCAGAGGTGCTTTGGGTGAGCAGGGCACCAATAAGGCCCAAGGCTAAGAAAATACCCAGCACTACCGAGCCAAGCGCTAGCCCATTAGACATGCCCCTGGCTTTAAACCAGAACATGGGCGTGGCGGCGATGGTGGCAATAAAAATCGCCAGTAGCATGGGCACCACAATGGCTTGGGCAGACTTAAGTCCCGCGGCGATAACAATTAAGGCTGCAAAAATAATGAACCCTTGGCCAGCCGGGTGGCGGGGCTTGTGGTTGGGATCTGTCATTACCAAGTTCTCTTTGGGCATCCTAGCCTGGGTCGATCTTAGGTGAAGGGTCGTTGATTGGCCAAGCTGGGCACTTGGCTGCGAATATCAAAAACCCGCTGGGGATCGATCTCGGCAATGGCATAGCCGTCACCGTCGGGAATTTCGGCCAGCACTTCGCCCCAGGGATCAATAATGATGGAGTGTCCATAGGAGGAGCGATTGGCGCTATGGGCGCCGTGCTGAGCCGGCGCAATGACATAGCTTTGGCATTCGATGGCTCGTGCCCGCAACAGCGCATGCCAATGGGCGGCACCGGTGGTTGCGGTAAAAGCCGATGGTACGGTCAGCGCTAAGGCGCCCATTTCCACCAGTCGCTGGTACAGGGCGGGAAAGCGCACGTCGTAGCAGACCGTCAGGCCAAGAGGGCCCACAGGGCTATCCACGCAAACTGCCTGATCCCCAGGACCGGTTTGCCGGGACTCCATGAGCTGGGGGCCATCAGGGATGCTGACATCGAAAAGATGAATCTTGCGGTAGGTGGCGCAGACGTCGCCCTGACGATTCAGGTAAACGCTGGTGTTGTAACAGCGCTCAGGATCGCCGGGCATGGCTTCATGAAAACCGCCCAACAGCAAATCACAGTCTAATTCTCGGGCCAGGGCCTGACAGCGCTGCAAAATGGGGCCCCCGTCTGGCAGTGACTCGAGAATGGCTTTTTTGCCCTCGTGGCGGCCCAAATACGCAAAGGCTTCTGCCCAAGTAATCAGGCCTGCGCCGTCGCTGGCCGCCTGCCTCGACAGGGTTTCCAGGGTGCTGAGGTTTAGCTCAACATCCGTTCCAGCATTGTGCTGAACGACGGCGACCTTGGTGGCTGTGGGCGAATTGGCGGCGGTCATGTTTGGCTAGCTCTCTGGCAGCAGATCGGGTTGTATGCATTTGATGCTAGCGCCCAGGTATTCCTCCAGCGCAGGCAGGTTGAATGCGTCGTCTTCGGATACAAAGCTGATGGCGGTACCCGATGCTCCAGCCCGGCCGGTGCGGCCAATGCGATGCACGTAATCTTCGGCGTCGTCTGGCAGCTCGTAGTTGATCACATGGGTGACGCCGTCGACGTGGATGCCGCGGCCGGCAACGTCGGTGGCGATGAGGTACTTGAGCTCACCGTTTTTGAATTTGTTCAGTGTGGACAAACGCTTTTTCTGAGGGATGTCTCCGGCCAAGCCTTCGCAGGGTACGCCCTTCTTCTTTAAATACTCCACCAACTTGTGGGTACGGTCGCGTCTATTCGCAAAGATGATGGCTCGGGCCGGATCGTTGTGATTGATGAAGTCCAACAGAATACGGCTGCGTTTGCTGCCCTCTACCAGCCAGAACTTTTGGTCCACGGTATCGGTGGCGACACTTTCGGGTTCTACCACGATGTGTTCTGGATCAATGGTCCAGGAATCTGCCAGCCGCATAACGGCATCATTGAACGTCGCGGAGAAGAACAGAGTCTGTCGTTTGCGCTTGTGGGGTGTTTGATAAACGATGCGTCGCACGTCTGGAATGAAGCCCATGTCCAGCATGCGGTCGGCTTCGTCAATCACCAGACATTCAACCTTGCTGAGATTGATGTCGCGACGCTCCAAGAAGTCGATCAGACGCCCAGGGGTGCCCACCAGAATATCCACCGGGCCCTTGGCCAGCTCTTCTCGTTGCCGGTCAAAATCCATGCCGCCCACAACACATACCGTGCGCATGCCCATGAATTTAGACAGCCCTTCCGCATCGCCCTGAATCTGCAGGGCCAGCTCTCTGGTCGGCGCTAACACTAGGGCGCGAGGGGTGCCCAGATTGGGTCGTTCTTGAGGCGGGTTCTCCCAAAATCGGGTCAGCAGGGTGATTAAGAACGCGGCCGTTTTGCCGGTACCCGTTTGCGCTTGCCCGGTGACATCGTAGTCCGAAAGGCTAAAGGGCAAGGCCCGGCCTTGAATGGGGGTGCATTCTTCAAAGCCCAATTCTGAAATGGCCTTCACCAACGGTTCAGGCAATGCCAGCTCTTCAAAGCGCACCGGTTCGTCGTTGTCGTCGTCGGTATCTTGGTCATCCTCGGATGTGTCGGCTTGAGCGACAGCTGCATCTGCGGTGGCCTCATCGGCGTCAGCCTGACCAGCTTCCTCTGCATCTGCATCGGCATCGGCATTCGCAGCGTTGTCGGAGTCTGCCTCGTCAGCCGAATCGTCTTCGTCTGTGGCACTGGCTTCGTCTGCGGCACTGGCTGTATCAACGGGGTGAGTACTCGCGTCTTGGGCTACTTCGTCCGCAGCGTCAGTGGTGTCACTGTTTATCTCATCTGCGGCTTCAGCATGAGATTCTGCTGGGACCTCAGCAATATCCGCTGGGGTGCTTTCGATGTCTGTGCTTTCGCTGTCCGTACTTTCGAAGTCGGCGCTTTCAATTTCGATGCTCTCGACGTCGGCAGTCTCGATGGCGGTAGTATCAATGTCGGTTGCGGCTTGGTCTTGAGCAGTCTTGTTGGATTGATCTGACATGGGATCCTAATAGTTGATTTCAATAATATTGGGCGAAAGGCTGGCGTTAATCTGTGCCCAGCATTTGTTCCGCGGATGCTGTCTTAATACACAGCGTGAGAATGTCCATGGCTGCATGGATTTCCTCTAATGTGCCAAAGGTTGGCGCAATACGAATGTTTTGATCCTGGGGGTCCTTGCCATAGGGAAAGGTGGCTCCGGCGGGCGTGAGCGTTAGGCCCGCGTCCTTGGCCATGGCCACCACCTTTTTTGCCAGTCCGGGTAGGACATCCAGTGACACGAAGTAACCTCCCCGTGGCTGGGTCCAGCTAGCAATGCCTAAACCGCCAAGTTCACGGTTGAAGACCTCATCCACCAGCTCGAATTTGGGTCGGATGATGTCGGCGTGATCGCGCATATGCTCAGCCAACCGGCCCTGCAGAAATTTCACGTGACGCAGCTGATTGACCTTGTCAGGGCCAATGCTGAAGGCGCCCAAGTGTTTGTCCAGCGCATCAAGTACTTGAGCTGATGAGGCGACAAAGGCGACCCCAGCGCCGGCAAAGGTGATCTTGGAGGTAGAGGCAAACTGCACGACGTGGTCAGCAGTGCCGGCGCTATCGGCGGCGGCAGCAATAGACGCTAGGTTGTCGCCTTGTTCATACAAGTCATGCACGGCGTAGGCGTTATCCCAAAGCACCACAAAATCATCGGCGGCGGCAATCTTAGGTAGTTCAGCCAGCGCGCTGACCGTTGCGTCGCTGTAGGTGCAGCCGGTGGGGTTGGAATATTTGGGCACGCACCAAATGCCTTTGACGTCGGCATCGGCCACCGCCGCCCTAACCGCGTCCATATCTGGGCCGGCGTCGGTGATAGGTATGGGCAACAGTTCGATACCGAAGTGATCTGACAGCGTGAAGTGGCGGTCGTATCCCGGCACCGGGGCCAGCAGTTTGATCTTGCTGCTGCGATTCCAGAGTCGTTGGTCTCCCCAAAGACCAAAGTCCAGGGCGGTGCGCAACACCAAGTGCATGACACTCAGACTGGAGTTGCCAGCGGCCATGATTTGTTCGTCAGGGACACCCATGATTTGCGCGCCCAGAGCCCGGGCTTCAGCGATACCGCGGGTGCCGCCATAGTTCCGGGTGTCGGTGCCATCCTCGGCGATAAAATTGCCCTGCAGCACGCCGTCCAGACCGTTGCTTAGGTTCAGTTGTTCTGCGCCGGGTTTGCCACGGCTGAGATCCAGCTTCAGATTGCCGCCACCCAGATCCGCGTAGTCATTGCGCCATTGCGCGAGTTGGTCGTTCAGGGTCTGACGATCCCATTCAGGCATGGGTTGTTGAAGATCGGTGGTGCTCATAGTCCGGTGGTTTCATCCAGCTGTAACATTAAATTCAGATTTTGAATGGCGGCGCCTGCCGCGCCTTTGCCCAAGTTGTCGTAACGCGCGCACAGCACTAGGCGCTGATCGTCGCCAAAGACGAACAAATCCATGTGGTTGGTGTTGTTGCGTGCTGTGGGGTTTAGGTAGTTGCCTTGCAGCATGCTTCGATCGCCAAAGTCGGCCACATGGATAAACGGCTCGTTGGCGTAACGCTGAGCCAGCACGTTGTGCACAGATTCGGGCGTCGCGCCCTGCAATTCTTCGACGAACAAAGGCACTTGGGTAAGCATGCCCTGATCGTAGTTAGCCACCGTGGGAACAAAAATAGGCGCGATGGATGTGCCGCTGAACTGTTCCATTTCTGGCAGGTGTTTGTGTCCCTGATCCAGTCCGTAGCTTTGCACGGCCAGAGTATTTGCCGTGGCCGGGTCCATGGCTTGGAACTGCTCAATCATTTGCCGACCGCCGCCGGAGTAACCAGAAACCGCATTGCAGCGTAGTGGTGTGGTGGGCGCCAGCAGTCCGGCTTCGATCAAGGGCCGAATGAGCAGAATAAAGCCCTGGGGGTAACAGCCGGGGTTGCTGACATAGCGTGCGTTAGCAATGGCCTGGCGGCTTTCTTGGCTCAGTTCTGGCAGCCCGTACTGCCAGTCTGGATGCACTCGATGGGCAGAGCTGGCATCCAAAATTCGTGTCTTGCCTTCAGCCAGGGTTACGGACTCGCGGGCCGCATCGTCGGGCAGGCACAAAATCGCCACGTCTGCTTGGGCTAACAATTCGGCTCTGGCGCCGGGGTCTTTTCGGGACGCCGAGTCTGCTTGCAAAACCTCGATGCTGGCGTGGTTGGCCAGGCGTTCGGTGATCTGCAGACCGGTGGTGCCGGCATGTCCGTCAATAAATACTTTGTTCATGTGTTCCGTTCGGCTCATGGCCTAAGGCCAGGGTGGTGGGTGCCCACCAGTTGCAGCGCAGGAAGTCTGGCTTCGCGGGGAGGCAAGTGTACGGTTTCAGGGCCGGGGTGTTAAGAGCTCTTGGCTGTTATTTGTTTGAAATTCAATGACTTTGGTTCGAAAGTTTGGCTCTAAATGGGCCAAGGTTTGCAGCAGCGGCTGATCCGGATAGGCCTCACCGCAGCCGCGCACAAACTGCAGCGTTTTGAGGCCGTCAAACCAGTCGTGTACCCATTGATGGCGCTGTTGGGGCTGGGTGTTTTGTTTGGCTTGGTTCGCGGCAAAATCCTCAAAGCCTTGCGCGTTCAGTCGGGTGCCAATGTCCTCGGGTAGCGGTCGCTCGGGCTGCTCGGCCCAACGGTTCAGGGCTTCAAGGGCTGTTGTTAGCAGCGCAAAACACTCAGGGTGGTAGCTCAAGTAGCCAAAACCCGAGGGATCCTCAATCAGACTTTGCTGAATGCTGGCCAGGGCCGGGCCGGTGCCAAAGGGCACCCGGGTGGAGAGCCGGGCTTGGATTTGCAGAACAGGGCCGGGTAGTCGCTGAATGTCGGCAATTTTGCGAATTTTGTTAAGCAGATAAAAGTCTTCCCCAGCGCTGCGTTTGGGATAACCGCGCACGGCAGCGTAAGCCCGGGCATGTACGGCGATGGTGCTGCCTAGGCTGTGATGGGCATAACGACTGCCCGCCACCGCCAACCCGGCAACGTAGTAGTTCATGTGCTGATCATAGAGCCCAGCGGCTCGCCGCAAAGCTGGGTCGTCGCTGATATGAGCGTGGGGGTAGATCAAAGCCCCGGGTGCAGGATCGGCAGAGGTTAAGGCGCCAGAGTGCAAAATTGCCGCGTAGTCCTGGGGAAAGGTCACATCCGCATCGCTCTGCAGCAGCCAGGGGGATTCGATCCAGCCGTTGTGCCACAGCGCCAGGGCCAGATCGCAGCCGATTTTGCGTGCCAAACCAACGCCGTGTTTGGGATTCAAACGACTCTCGGCGGCCACCCGATCCACAAGCCACACATGCTCGAAGTCGCTGCCAGTCAATTCCTCAAGCAGCGCTTGGGTGCGGCGGATTTTGCCGGTTTCTGCATTTGTCGGGGCGTTTATCACCAGCACCACCAGTAACCTGTGGTTGGCTAAACCGGCGACTTGGGGAATCAGCACGTTGGGATCTTCGTCGAAGGCGGGAATAACCAAACAGCCTTGGTAAGGGGGGTGTTCTGGTTTGCTTGTGCCGGGGCCTGTCGCCGTGCTGAGGTGGGGGGCCTGCAGATTTGCATGCAGTGTCTGGTGGTCGAACAGCGTCCGGGCTTCTACCTCAGCGTACTGGGACAGGTATTGCTCAATCACAGCTCAATGCAGGGCCGCGCGGATGGGCAACTCGGCAATTAGGGCGTTTTCTTGTTCGGCCAACTCGCAAAAGCGCTGGTTTACCGCTAAGTGCGCACACTGGCTGTGGGCTAACTCAACGAACAGATGCCAGTGCCTTGCTTCGCTTTTGGCGATGGCCCGATAGAACTTGCTCAGTTCCGGATCTTCAATGTGCTCTGCAACCAAGCCAAAGCGTTCTGCGCCTCGACGTTCCACGATGGCGCCAATGAGCAGGCGATCCAGCAAAAACACCGCAGAATCTTTACGCACCCATTTGTTGAGTTGGGTGACGTAGGGATCCTTGATATCCGCGGCGGGGGTGATGTCTCTCGCCAACAGCAGTCGCATGACTTCTTTGTAGTGGTTAAGTTCTTCTACCGCGAGATCAACCATGGCCTTCACCAGAGCAGGTCTGTCAGGGTAGTGAGCCACCATGCTCAGGGCCATGCCCGAGGCTTTTTTTTCCGCAGAAGCGTGATCTTGAATAAAAGGCTCGAAGTCGCCCAGCACACATTGGATCCAGGCCGGATCTGTAGGCGCCAGTGGGGTCAGATCTGCTAGATCTAGTGGCTGTAAATGGAGTTCAGCCATTGACCGATGTGAGCTATTTCCTGGGGACAGACCTGGTGGCCCATGGCGTATTCTTGCCATTGCACCTGATACGACAGGTCCAGCAACGCTTGTCTGGAGGTGATGGCCCGGGTGATTGGGATCGATGCATCGGCTACACCGTGGGCCATAAAAATGGGTGTATCCACGTTGGCGAAGCCTACCCGCTCGGCAAGATGCTCGTGATCGTTAACATAGGTTGATAGCGCCATGATGCCCCGCAGGCGTTCGCTATGACCCAGACCAAGCTCCAGGGCGATGACCCCACCTTGGGAGAAACCTGCCACGGTAATTTGGTCGGCGCGAAAGCCCTTGGCGATCTCGGCTTCGATTAATTGACTGACCGCATCCACGGATTGCCGAATGTCATCGTTGCTGGCCAGCGGCGAGGCCGGATCGATGTCGTACCAGCCGCGCATTTCCATGCCGCCGTTAATGGTAATGGGCCTGATGGGTGCGTTAGGAAACACGAAGCGCAAATCCTGATCCAAGGTCAGCATGGGGACGATGGGTTCAAAGTCTGTCGCGTCAGCACCTAGGCCGTGCATCCAGATGACGCAGCCCACTGGGTTGTCGCCGGTTTCGCGCTCTAAAAATTCTAGTGAGTCCATGCTTCCTCCGGATAGGCCGGGTCCAATTAAGGAGTCGGGACGATAACGATTTGGCGGTGGGATCTCAATTCTCCGAGGACGCGGCTACCTTGTTATTGGCCGCACGATCACCTTCTTTGCACTGCGCCGCTGTCATCGCCGGGTGCATCTGGGCCACGGTATTCGTGCAAGCGCTCATGCAACGGGCCATAATAGAGCCATGACAGAAGAAGAAAGACCCAGCTCCAAGAATTTGCGCCGGCTTCGTCCGGCGTTTTCATTTCTGCGCCCCTATATCCCTCAGGTGGTTATCGCCAGCATTGCGTTGGTGGTGACTGCCAGTGCGACCTTGTCCTTAGGTCAGGGTATTCGCATGGTGATTGATAGCGGCTTTGCCAGCGGTGAGGTGGAGCTGCTGAGTCAGTCCCTGAGCGTGTTCGTGGCATTTATTGTTGTTTTAACCGCTGGCACCTTTGTGCGCTTTTATTTTGTCTCGTGGGTAGGCGAGCGTGTGAGTGCGGATATCCGCTTGGCGGTTTTCAATCACCTGGTGCACATGCACCCGAGTTTTTTCGAAGACAACTCGCCCAGTGAAATTCAATCCCGAGTGACCACGGATACCACCCTACTACAGACGGTAATTGGATCTTCGGTTTCCATCGCCTTGCGCAACATTCTTATGTTCTTTGGCGGCATGACCTTGCTGTTTGTGACTAACGCCAAATTGTCGTTGATCGTGTTGGCCAGCGTGCCCTTTGTGGTCTTGCCCGTGATCTTTTTTGGCAGGCGAGTGCGGGCGCTGTCACGCAGCAGCCAGGATCGGCTGGCGGATGTGGGCAGTCATGTCAGTGAGAGTTTTCGACACATCAAGATCGTTCAGGCTTTTAACCATCAGGCCTTGGACATGGCCCAGTTCGGTCATGTGGTGGAGCGGGCGCTGCGCGTGGCGCTGCAGCGAGTCTGGTTGCGTGCGGTATTGGTGGCGGTGGTCATGCTGCTGGTATTCGGTGCGGTGGCCACGCTGATCTGGGTTGGCGGCCAAGATGTGTTGAGTGGCCGCACCAGTCCCGGTGATTTAGCGGCGTTCATTTTTTATGCCTTTATCGTGGCTGGTTCTGTGGGGGCGATTTCTGAAGTGTGGAGTGACCTGCAGCGGGCTGCAGGAGCGACGGAACGATTGGTGGAGCTGCTGGAGTCCCCCAGCCAAATCTCAGATGGTCCCGTGGATAAGCTGGCAAATTGGCAAGAGCTGGATTTGGTGGTGGAGAATCTGGGCTTTCATTACCCCAGTCGGCCAGATCAACAGGTCCTTCAGAACGTTTCGTTTAACGTGGCTCCAGGCGAAATGATTGCTCTGGTTGGCCCGTCAGGGGCTGGCAAAAGCACCTTTTTTGATTTGCTGCAGCGGTTTTATGACGTGGATGCTGGGCAGATCTCTCTTGGCGGCATCGACACCCGTGAGCTCAGCCTGCATACCTTGCGCAATGCCTTTGGTTTTGTGCCGCAAACGCCAGCCATGTTCTCCGGCACCGTCCGGGACAATCTGACTTATGCGCGGCCCGACGCGACGGATGCACAGGTGGAGCGAGCGCTGGAGTTGGCCAACGCCCGCTCCTTCGTCGAGGCGCTACCCCAGGGTTTGGCCACATCCCTAGGTGAAGATGGGGTGGGGCTGTCTGGCGGTCAGCGTCAGCGTTTGGCCATTGCCCGGGCGCTCATTGCTGAACCCGCATTTTTGTTACTGGACGAAGCCACCAGCGCCTTAGACGCCGAGAGCGAACAGAGCATTCGCAAGAGTATTGAGGCGCTGAAGGGCGAGATGACCATCTTGGTGATCGCTCATCGACTGTCAACGGTGCGGCAAGCGGACCGTATCCTGGTGTTCGAGCAAGGGCGTGTTATCGGCAGCGGCACCCACGATCAACTGCTGAACGACAGCGAGCTGTATGCGCGATTCGCGGATATCCAGTTCGCCAGTTGAGTGGCCTAGCCCAGTTCTTCGCCCGCATCGAACAGATCGGTTTGGCCCGGGTTGTCCAGCTCTCGCAGCTGTACCCCCAGGCCGATAAGCCTGACGGGCTTTTCTTGTCGCTCCCAGGCGGTGCGCAGTAACTGCCGATAAATTTCTGGGTTAATGTCCTGGCCCGTGCTGGCCACGGTTGTGGTGTCGAAACCTTGGAATCGCAGTTTTAGCGTGCGGCTTTTGATGCGGTGCTGGCAGCGGGCTTTGGCAATGCGCTTTTCTAGGTCCGCAAAAAGGATATCCAATTGCGACTGACAGGCGGATAGGTCTGGCAGATCTTCCGCAAAGGTTCGCTCTGTGCTGACAGACTTGCGTATCCGATTCACGGTAACGGGACGCTCATCTTGGCCGCGACACAGTTGATACAGCCGGGTGCCAAATTTGCCGAATCGCTGTGCCAGATCCGTGGCGCTAACACTCTGTAGATCACCGCAGGTATGAATGCCCATGGCGCTCATTTTTTTCGCCGTCACCGAACCTACGCCAAAGATTTTTGCCACGGGCAGGTCCGCCATGAAATTTTCAATTTGGGGCGGGGTGATGGTGAATTGTCCGTCGGGCTTATCCCAATCCGAGGCAATTTTGGCCAGGAATTTGTTTGGCGCGATGCCTGCTGAAATGGTGATCCCGACCTCTTGGCGCACCCGGTTACGGATTTCTTCGGCAATGCGGGTGGCGCTGCCTTGATGCAGCTGGCATTCACTGACGTCCAAAAAAGCCTCGTCTAACGACAGCGGTTCAACCAAATCGGTGTAGTCATAAAAGATGCTCTGGACCCGTCGGCTTTCGATGCGGTATTTCTCCATGTTGGTGGGAACCACCACCAAATCTGGGCACAGACGCAGGGCCTGGGCCATGGGCATGGCCGAATGCAGCCCGTATTTGCGCGCCTCATAATTGCAGGTGGCAATAACGCCGCGCCGACTGGCGCTGCCACCGACGGCAATGGGCAGGTCGCGAAGCGAGGGGTCATCGCGCATTTCCACAGACGCGTAAAAACTGTCGCAGTCACAGTGAATGATCTTTCGCATGCTCTGAGTGTCTTGGGCTGCCGGACCGTTGGGTGTCAGCAGCTTATTGCATTTTCGCGCTTGGCTGAACGCACTGGCTGAAAGCGGCAGTGACCAGTAAGATTTTAGGCTTGACGGTAAATGCATTGGATCACAGGGGAGAGACGGTATGGGACCACTAAACGGATTTCGAATCATTGAGCTGGCGGGCATTGGCCCGGGGCCTTTTTGCGGCATGATGCTGGCGGATATGGGCGCCGAGGTGATTCGGGTAGAACGCATTGGTGCTGCCCAGGCGACGGAAGCGCCCAAGGATGTGCTTACTCGCAGCCGCCGCTCTATTGCGGTGGACCTGAAAAGCCCGGAAGGCGTGGAAGCAGTACTGCGCTTGGTGGAAAAAGCCGATGGTCTGATCGAGGGTTTTCGCCCAGGCGTAACCGAGCGTCTGGGCTTGGGGCCTGAGCACTGCCAAGGACGAAACCCCAAGCTGGTTTACGGACGCATGACGGGTTGGGGCCAAGACGGACCCATGGCCCAAGCCGCAGGGCACGACATTAACTACATTTCACTGGCAGGCGCGTTGCATGCCATAGGGCGTCCAGGCGAGCGACCGGTACCGCCGTTGAATTTGGTTGGCGATTTTGGCGGTGGCGGCATGTTGCTGGCCTTCGGCATGGTTTGCGGATTGCTGGAAGCCACGAAGTCGAATCAAGGACAGGTCATCGATGCGGCCATGGTGGACGGCACCGCTGCGCTCATGGCCATGTTTTATTCCATGTCCGCCTCCGGCGCTTTTGCCACCGAGCGTGGTACCAACATGCTCGACGGTGGCGCCCATTTTTATGACACCTACGAAACATCCGATGGCGAATACATTTCCATCGGTTCCATTGAGCCACAGTTCTATGCCTTGCTGATGGAGAAGGCAGGATTGGATGCCGACTACTTTCAGCCCCAGATGGATCGAGGCCGTTGGGGAGAGCTGAAGGCGAAGCTGACGGAAGTGTTTCTCACCAAGACTCAGGCCCAGTGGTGCGAGATTATGGAGGGAAGCGATGTCTGCTTCGCCCCGGTCTTGAACCTTATAGATGCCGCTGAGCACCCTCACAACAAAGCCCGAAACGCTTATCAAACCGTGGCTGGCGTGCTGCAGCAATCCCCTGCACCTCGATTCTCTCGAACCCCAGCGCCGGACATTGGTGCACCTCGAGTGCCCGGCGAAGATACCGCTTCGGTGCTGGCTGACTTCGGTTGGTCGGTGGAAGAAATTGAAGCGTTGACCGCCAAGGGCGTCGTGGCTGGATAACCTGGCTTGCACATCTCGATTGGCATTTGCGATTGGAGTCGTGAAAACGGTTAAAAAATGGGGTTAAATGACACGTCAGCCCAGTAGCTTCGCCTGAGTATTACTGAGTAAAGTGTCTCAATGGCGATGGCTAGTGTGCTGACTGTCGCGGTTTGACTTACAAGAGTTGCCGCGGCGGAAGCGACGAAGCCCGGTAAAAAGCAGGACAGATACGATGATTCGCTGTAGCTTAGAACTCCGGGAAAATTGGTGAGACAAGAACAGCCGAGCGGTGCGGCCCGCGCATCCTAATAATAAAAAACGCGAAAGGAAGTAGTCCCCATGAGTGTAGAGTTGTTAGACAACCCCAGGTTTTACGGATATCGAGTTCGTCGGCAGATTGATGGGAAAACCTATCAAGAGTATTTCTCCCTCAAAGAGAACAGCAAGCGCATAGCCGGAGCGAAAAGGAAAGCGGTGAAAGCCGTGGCAGACGCTCGAGACGCTGAGCTCAAGGTGCTGCAGCAAAAGCAGCGCGATAAGAATGACCGGGAAATTCAGCTGGACGAAACCGGACAAATCAAAGGCATTCTCTGCCGCTTGAAGCGTGAAAAAAGCGGCACCCTAACCCCAGTTTTTCAGGTGGGGGTCATGTCCCGAGTGCGTGGAAAGATTGTAAATACCACGGTTTCTATCACTCGCCATGGTCGGGTAGAAGCTTGGCAGCGAGCCGTGGATTTTTATTGTGAACACAAAAACATTGGCAAACGCACCAAGACGTACAAAGAACTGATATCCCGTTGCCCCAAGCCTGCGCAAATTAAGCGCTATACCCAACAGTAACTCTTCGCGGTAACAGAGACCGCAAAAGATACGTAAGGTGCGGGAAGTCTCTTGGGAATAAAGTGACCGGGGCAAACAATAGCCACGGTTGAATCAGACCGTCAGTTTGTTCACCAGACTGACGGTTTTTTTTGCTCCTAATCGGCGCGAGTTTGTGGGCCGGTTCGGACGACAACGCATTAAGGATGACCTATGGCGGAGAAATTTCACTCAGACACCTATGCACAGGTTTACGGTCGGTCCCTGTCTGACCCCCAAGGCTTTTGGTCTGAACAAGCCGCGAACATTCCATGGATCAAACCACCGGAGTCGATTCTGCAGCAGGACGAGAACGGCGTTTGGCGTTGGTTTGCAGATGGCGTGCTGAATTCTTGCTACGTTGCCCTGGATCAACATGTTGCCGCGGGCCGGGGTGAACAAACCGCGTTGATCTACGATTCGCCGGTTACTCAAACCGTCGAAAAACTTACCTACAACCAATTGCTGGAAAAAACCGCCACCATTGCTGGCGGGCTGACTCAGTTGGGGGTGGCTAAGGATGATGTGGTCATCATCTACATGCCCATGGTGCCCGAGACTGCCGCTGCCATGCTTGCCTGCGCGCGCATCGGTGCAATTCATTCGGTGGTGTTCGGTGGCTTTGCGCCCAAAGAACTGGCCATGCGCATAGACGATGCCAATCCCAAGGTGGTGCTGGCCGCGTCCTGCGGCATTGAGGTGGACCGCGTTATTGCCTATCAGCCGCTGTTGAATGACGCCATAGATCTGGCCGAGCACAAGCCGGACCATGTGGTGATGCTGCAGCGCGAGCAATGCCAAGCCACACTCAATGCTCCCCGTGACGTGGATTGGCACACCTGGGAGGCCGCGGCATCGCCAGTGGACTGTGTGCCGGTGAAAGCCACAGATCCGCTGTACGTACTGTATACCTCTGGCACCACGGGCAAGCCCAAGGGCATTGTGCGGGACAATGGCGGCCATGCGGTGGCGTTAAACTACAGCATGCACGCGGTTTATGGCGTAGAGGCCGGTGACGTTTATTGGGCCGCCTCGGATGTGGGTTGGGTGGTAGGACACTCGTATATCGTTTATGGGCCGCTGTTCGCAGGCTGCACGACCATTCTGTATGAGGGCAAGCCAGTCAGAACACCGGACGCCGGAGCCTTTTGGCGGGTGCTGGCGGAACATCGGGTGAAAAGTTTTTTTGTGGCACCCACCGCCTTCCGCGCCATGCGCAAAGAAGACCCAGACTGTGCCCTGCTCAAGCAATACGATATTTCCAGTCTGAAGTATCAATTTGTGGCTGGTGAACGCTTGGATCCCCCCACCTATCATTGGCTGAAAGAGCATCTCGATGTGCCCGTGATTGACCACTGGTGGCAGACCGAAACCGGTTGGTCCATCTGCGCCAACATGGCGGGTATCGAGCTGCTGGAATCCAAGGCCGGTTCCTGCACCCTGCCAGCCCCGGGCTGGGATTTGCGGGTATTGGATGCGGATGGTCAGGAAGTTGGACCCAATCAAGAAGGCGCCATTGTGGTTAAGGCGCCGCTGCCGCCCAGCGCCTTTCCCACGGTTTGGAATGACCATCAGCGTTTTGAGGACAGCTATTGGAGTGAGTACCCCGGCTTCTACCTCACCGGCGACGGTGGGTATCGCGATGAAGATGGTTACGTCTTTGTCATGGGGCGCACCGACGATGTGATCAACGTGGCCGGGCATCGACTGTCCACGGGCCGAATAGAAGAGGTAGTCGCCGAGCACCCAGCGGTAGCGGAGTGTGCGGTAGTTGGCATCGCCGATGCCGAAAAAGGACAAGTGCCCGTGGGTCTGTTACTGATGAAAGACGGCGTGAATCAAGATTTAGAAACCTTGCAAGCGGAACTGGTACAGGCGGTGCGAGCAGCAGTTGGCCCCATAGCAAACTTCAAGCGAGCCCTCGTGGTGCCACGGTTGCCGAAGACGCGTTCTGGCAAGATCTTGCGCCAGGTGATTCGTAAAATGATCGATGGCCAGGAATATTCCGTGCCCTCAACCATCGACGATCCCGGTATTGTGGATGAATTGCACGATACCCTGGCAAAAAACGGTTGGCTAAGCTGATTAGCCCGGGCACAGTTTCCTAGGTCCAGCAGCTGCGGACCAGACAGGGTTGAAGTTGGCAGCCGGAATGGCGTCAGCACAGACAGGAGATAGAACACCAGCATGATCATTATGCAGGGCAGTATTCCCATCAAATCGGGTCAGTTTGAACGCGCCGAACAAATGGCCCAAGAGCTGACAGCAGCGGCGTTGCGTGAAGAGGGTTGCCTTACCTACGAGTTTTATCGAGGTTTGGGTGACGCCGATACGCTGGTGCTTTTTCAAGAATGGGCGTCTATGGAGGCGCTAAGAGAACATTTGTCCACGCCCCATGTAGAGGCCTTCTTGCGTGGTTTGCCGGAAATTTCCACCGGCGGCATCTCCACCCGCCGCTACTTAGTGCAGGAAGTAGAGCAGGCCGAAGCCGTGGTGGTGGTGGAAAAGCCTCGGATCATTCACTAGCTCGTCAGCCCAGCGGAGCTTAATCCGATTCTGAGTCTTCGGCCTCTTGAGCGGCGTTGAATTCCCGTAACTTGCGGACGTACAGCGCGGTAATGCCGCACAAGGACAGGGCGAAAAACAGTTCCGCGACACCCCAGTAAAACAGCGCCGGGTCAAAGACCGTTAACACGCCGTGGATAAAGTACAGGGTGCTGATCAAACAGAGAAAGAACATCCCCTTAAGCTGACCTCGCATGGCGCTGGGTAAGGTCACCAGCAGCGGCAAAATTTGCAGGCCAAACCAAACGCTGTTGAGCGCCATGGTGGGTAAAGGGTCGAAGAAAAACTGCCGAAGGCCGGTAACCCCAATCAACGATCCGACCATCACAAAGGTCAAAAACAACCATCCTTGCATCAGTTTGCCTCTGGGTTTTGCAGTCGCTTAGCCAACTCTGCCAGTTGTTGCCCGGCGCTTTGGGCCAATGCCTCCTCTGAAGCTGACAAGGTGCCGCCCTGTTCCTTGCCCTGCAGGTGAGTGACTCCGTAAGGCGTGCCGCCGGTTTGGGTCTGATTCAATTCAGGCAGACTGTAGGGCAGGCCCTGAATCAGCATGCCGTGGTGCAGCAACGGAATCATCATGGACAGCAGGGTGGATTCCTGACCGCCGTGTAACGACGCAGTGGAGCAAAAAACGCTGGCTGGCTTGCCAACCAAGTGATTGCCAACCCAGAGGTCGGCGGTGGTGTCGAGAAAGTACTTCAGTGGTGCCGCCATGTTGCCAAAGCGGGTGGCGCTGCCTAATGCCAGAGCGCTGCAACCTGCCAGGTCCTCCTTGGTGCAGAAAACCGCGCCGTCGTCTGGAACGCTGGGTTCGGTTCGTTCGGTGACGGCGCTGACCGGCGGCACCGTGCGAATTCTGGCTTCTATGCCACTGACCTTGTCCACGCCTCTGGCCATGTGCATGGCCAAATTTTGTGTGCCCTGCGTGCGGGAGTAATAAAGAATCAAAACGTATGGTGTGCTCATAGCAAGTCCAACAAATTTTCTGGTGGTCGGCCGATCACCGCAGCGTCATCTCGGGTAATGATGGGTCGCTCAAGCAAAATGGGATGCTCGGCAACGGCCTGGCGAATTGTGTCGTCGGAAACGTTTTCGCCAGCCAATCCCAAACTGGAGAACTCTGCCTCCTTGGTTCGAACCATTTGGCTAATAGACAGCTTGAGTTTCTGCTCTAAAGCCCGCAGTTCCTCAACAGTGGGCGGGTTCTTGAGGTACTCGATCACTTCAGCTTCGATGCCGCGCTCGTTGAGCAGCGCCAATGCCTGCCGGGACTTTGAGCAGCGAGGATTGTGATAGATGGTAAACGTTGTCATAAGCCTAGGTTGTCCAAAACGATGCGCAGAGTATAGGCATGTGGCTGCGGGATTCACATGAAGAAGACGCAGCTACGCCGAAGATTTGGTACCGAGAGACAAATAAAGAAGTTGGTTATGGATAACGCACGCACCCGTCAACGTTGGCCCAAGTTGGGCCATGGCCTGATGGTCATGCTGTTAATGGGTGGTCTATTAGGCTGTGCTGATGCCGGCCCCAAAAATCCCCTGCGGTTGGCCAATGGGCAAGTCACCAGCCCAGAGCTTTGGCAGGGTCAATGGGTGCTGATCAACTACTGGGCGGAATGGTGCGGGCCGTGTCGCGAAGAGGTGCCGGAATTGAATCACTTGAACGCCTCGGACCCTCAGCTCACGGTCTACGGAGTGAATTACGACTACTTGCGAGGGGCAGAATTGCAGGCCTCTATCGATACCCTTGGCATTGAGTTTGAGACGTTGCTCGACGACCCCCAGGTATTGCTGGGCTATGAACGAGCAACGGTTTTGCCCATGACGGTGTTGCTGGCCCCGGACGGGGCACTGCATGCGGTGCTGGTGGGCCCTCAGACCGAGGAATCATTGCGACGTGCTCAAGCTGAAGCCGCGTCCTCAGCGGTCACCATGTCAGGAGCTAAATGACTTTAGCCAGCACCTCTGCCAACGGCACTTCTAGGGTCTCATCGGCGCGGCGCTGACGGTATTCCACCAATCCATTTTTCAGCCCGCGGTCACCGATGACGACCCGGTGGGGTATGCCGATCAAATCGGCGTCAGCAAATTTCACCCCGGGACGCTCGGCGCGATCATCCAGCAGGACTTCGATGCCCGCCGCCGTCGCTTGGGCATACAGCTCTTCCGAAGCGGCCTTGACGGCTTCAGATTTCTGCCCGTTCAGCGCAATGATGTGCAGTTGAAACGGGGCCAGGGGAGTGGGCCAAGCGATGCCGTTGTCGTCGTGATTTTGCTCAATGACCGCAGCGACTAAGCGTGTCACACCCATGCCATAGCAGCCCATGATGGGGATGACGCTATTGCCGTCCTGATCTAAGACCGAGGCCTGCATGGGTTCACTGTAGGCGCGATCGAGCTGGAATATGTGGCCCACCTCGATGCCCCGCAAAAATTGGATGTTGCCGTTACCGTCGGGTGCGACATCGCCTTCGACAACGTTTCGCACATCCACAATTTGTTCAGGGTTCAGGTCGAGATCCCGCCCCCAGTTCACCCCGCGCAAGTGCACGCCGTCTTCGTTAGCACCGCACACAAAGTCAGCAACGGCGGCGGCACTGGCGTCCACGATAAACGGAATGTTGCAGTTCACCGGACCCAGCGAACCGACGCTGGCGCCCATGGCCTGCTTGATGGCGTCCTCCTGAGCGAAGGTAAGTGGTGCTTTGACCCCAGAGATTTTGCTGGCTTTGATTTCGTTTAGCTCATGGTCGCCGCGCAAAATAATGGCGATAAGACCGCTGGGGTTGTCCGCGCCATCGCCTTCAACCACAAGGGTTTTCAGGTTTTGGGCGGTGGGCAGATTCAGCTGCTCGGCCACCGCTTGGATGGTCTTGGCGTTGGGCGTGTCCACCCGGCTCAATGTCTCCACACCCGGCTGGACGGGCTCGGGTCGTTGGGCGGTAGCTTTTTCTAAGTTTGCGGCATAGCTACCGGTATCACTGTAGGCGATGGTGTCTTCCCCGGACTGGGCCAGCACGTGGAATTCGTGGGAGTTATCGCCGCCGATATTGCCTGTGTCCGCCTGCACTGCGCGGAACTCCAGCGCCATCCGCGTCAGGATGCGCTCGTAGCAGCGATACATCTCATCGTAGGTGGCGTTAAAACTCTCTTGGTCTAAGTGGAAGGAGTAGGCGTCCTTCATGGTGAACTCCCGGGCACGCATCACGCCAAAGCGTGGCCGTCGTTCATCACGAAACTTGGTTTGAATTTGGTAAAAGTTCACGGGTAGCTGGCGATAGCTGTGAATTTCCCGGCGGAACAAATCCGTGATCACTTCTTCGTGAGTGGGCCCCAAGCAAAAATCCCGCTCGTGGCGATCTTGCATGCGCAACATTTCGTCGCCCATTTTTTGCCAGCGGCCGGTTTCGATCCATAGCTCTGCAGGCTGAACCACAGGCATGGACACCTCTTGGGCACCGCTGCGGTTCATTTCTTCACGAATAATGGTTTCGATCTTTCGCAACACCCGCAAACCCAGGGGTAGCCAGGTGTACAAGCCACTAGCCAATTGCCGAATCAATCCGGCTCGTAGCATAAGGCGGTGACTGATGACATCGGCGTCAGCGGGGTCTTCTTTGAGCGTGGGTAGAAGTAGGGCGGATTGGCGCATGGTGTCGGGACTTCTTATGGGCGTTGTTGGAAAAACGCATTAGACACAAAGGCAGGCGCTAACCACAAGCGCGCCGTGGATAAATGTCAGTGGCCTAACGTTCCGGCGTGAGACGGTGGGCTGATTCGGCGCACAAAAAAGCCGGCGTTAAGCCGGCTTTTCGCATGTGTCGTCTTATTACTAGACGATCATGTCCTTGAGCTTCTTCAAAGCTGTGACACGCACGCGAGTGGTGGCTGGCTTTGCAGGAATGACGATTTCTTCGCCAGTGGCTGGGTTGCGGCCCATACGCTTCTTGGTCGCTGGTCGCTTGGCAGCCTTGATCTTGAGCAGACCTGGCAAAGTGAATTCACCGGCAGAGCGCTTGCGAATGTGGCGCTCAATCACGGACTCCAACTCATCCATTACCGAGCTTACTTGAGCTCGAGACAGATTGGTGTTCGTTGCAATTTCGTTGAGGATAGCGGTCTTGGTCATCTTGGTTTTGATGCCAGGAGCTTTCTTTACAGGAGCCGCTGCTTTCTTAGCAGGTGCTTTCTTAGCGGGAGCTTTCTTTGCTGCTGCTTTCTTAGCAGGAGCCTTCTTAGCAGGTGCTTTCTTTTTTGCCGGAGCTTTTTTTTGCGTAGCCATAATCGTAATGATCCTTTATCTCTGAATTAAACAGCGTAATTCCACTCAACCTTGGAATCGGTGTTACCCAAGACCCGGCGGGGTTTTAGCGCGTCTCTCTCTCAGTTCACGTAAACCTGCACCCGACCGCCTGGTACGATCAAAATCCATCCAAGTCCAGCTGGTCACTAATAAAAACGGTTAGTTCGCGGTACTGCTACGAACGGCCAATTTCATGAGCAATCATCCTCAACTGAGCAAGCGGTGGCGTTGCTCAATCCGCTCCGGCTTCAGTTGCGGACTTGGAAACCTTCTGACCCCTGAGGCCACGCATTGGTTTACGCATCAATTCCTAGGAATTGACGGCGGATTTATAACGGAACAAATTACCGGTCGCAACAAAAAAGCCGCTAAATCACTGTATTTTTGCTGTCTTTTTTTAGATCATGCGCGACCTCTACAAGATGACAACGAGGCTACCAGAGAGTCATATGCCGATTTATGAATATCGTTGCGAGCAATGCGGCCACGAGTTGGAAGCGGTGCAAAAAATCAGTGAGGCCCCCTTGGTCGAATGTCCGGCTTGTTCCGAGCAAGCTCTGAAGAAGCGAATATCCGCTGCAGGATTCCGATTGAAGGGTGGCGGTTGGTACGAAACCGACTTTAAGTCGGGTAAAAAGAAAAACGTTTCCGGCTCGGACAGTAGCTCTAGCAGTGCCGGAGCAAGCAGTGATTCAGGCAGTTAACAACGACGTACAGCTTGGTTCCCAGACGACTCCATGCGTCTGATGTTTGTGTGCTCAGTGCCAGCGGGTATTGATGCCGACGCCTAAACCAACCTGTTCTAGCAACACATTTTATTAATACAAAACAAGGTAACGCTATGCGCAGCCACTATTGCGGCGACATAAGAGCCAGTGAGTCCGGCGAAGAAGTAGAGATATACGGTTGGGTGCATCGCCGCCGAGATCATGGCGGAGTGATTTTTCTCGATATCCGGGATCGCACCGGTGTGTTGCAAGTGGTGTTCGACCCAGATGAGGAAGTGAGCTTTGCCTTGGCGGATTCGGTGCGTAACGAATACGTGCTCAAGGCTAAGGGTAAGGTCAGACCTCGCCCAGAAGGCACAGTGAATGCGGACATGCCTACGGGCGAAATCGAAGTGCTGGGCAAAGAGTTGGTTATTCTCAACGCTGCCAAAACGCCACCGTTCCAGTTGGACGAACACTCTGACGCCGGCGAAGACGTACGTTTGCGCTATCGCTACATGGACCTGCGGCGGCCGGAAATGCAGCAGCGTATGCAGGCGCGGGCGCAAATCACCAGCGCCGTGCGCACCTATTTGGAAGAGCACGGTTTTTGGGACGTGGAAACGCCCACCCTCAGCAGAGCAACCCCAGAAGGGGCGCGTGACTATTTAGTACCTAGCCGAACCCATCCCGGAGAGTTCTTCGCGCTACCCCAATCGCCTCAAGTCTATAAGCAGCTGCTGATGGTTGCTGGCATGGACAAGTATTATCAGATTGCGCGCTGCTACCGAGATGAAGACCTGCGCGCAGACCGCCAGCCTGAATTCACGCAAATTGATATTGAGGCGTCCTTTGTCAGCCAGGCTGACATCATGAACCTCACTGAAGGCATGCTACGGCAACTGTTTAAGCGCGTGCTGGATGTGGATCTGCCTGAGTTTCCCGTGCTCACTTGGGCCGAAGCCATGCGCGATTTTGGCAGCGACCGACCGGACCTGCGTAACCCGCTGCGTTTGGTGGATGTGGCTGACCTATTTACGAACGTCGAGTTCAAGGTTTTCAACGGCCCAGCCAACGATCCCAAGGGTCGTATCGTTGCGCTGCGCGCACCGGGCGCGGGTTCGCTGTCGCGTAAGGTGATCGACGATTACACCAGCTTCGTTGGACGCTACGGCGCCAAAGGCTTGGCCTATATAAAGGTCAACGATCTGAATGCCGGTCCGGAAGGGCTGCAGTCGCCCATTCTTAAGTTTATTCCCGACGATGTTGTTGCGGCGGTACTGGAACGTGTAGGTGCTCAAAGTGGTGATCTGGTTTTCTTCGGCGCCGACAGCGCCAAAGTGGTCAACGATGCCATGGGCGCATTGCGGGGCGAGTTAGGTAGTGATCTGGGCATGCTTGAAGATCAATTCCGACCTTGCTGGGTAGTGGATTGGCCGATGTTTTCCGAGGACCGTGACGGTTCCTTCAGTGCCGAGCACCACCCCTTCACTCGGCCCACCTGCACCCCGGAAGAGTTGTTGGCCAATCCCGCAGGCGCTCAGGCCGCCGCTTATGACGTGGTGCTCAATGGCTATGAATTGGGTGGCGGATCCTTGCGGATTCACGACAACGAAATGCAAAAAGCCGTTTTTGACGTGCTGGCGATGGACGCAGCAGGGCAAGAAAAGTTCAGTTTCTTGCTGGACGCTTTGCAGTACGGCTGCCCCCCTCATGGTGGGATCGCGTTGGGTCTAGACCGCTTGGTCATGCTGATGACCGATACCCAATCCATTCGCGACGTGATTGCATTCCCGAAAACCCAAAGTGCATCTTGCGTCATGATGGCGGCGCCAGGCACCGTAGAGGATCAGCAGCTCAAAGATCTTCACATACGTTTGCGGGGTCCGGTCAACGTGGCGGTGGAAGCCGACAGCGATCAAGCAGCCCAATAGCGTTTGTTCGCCCAGCAGGTCAACGATCGGATAGAGCACTAAGCAAGAACCGAAAAACGAGCTGATAAAAGAACTGATAAACGAACCGATAAAAAGAACGGGTTTACAGCGCAAAAGAGCAGATTGAAGCAGCCAAGAGGTATTCGGTGCTGGCGCATCGAGCTTGATTCCCTAGGATGCAGAAAAAGGCCAGTAAACTTGGCATAGGTCGGCAAGGCATGGTTCATCAGGATATGCTGGCGTAACACAAGGATTCGGAGAGAGGTATGGCAGGTCACAGTAAATGGGCCAACATCAAGCACCGCAAAGCAGCCCAGGATAAAAAGCGCGGCAAGCTCTACACCAAGTTGATTCGAGAGATAACCGTCGCCGCAAGATTGGGCGGTGGGGTGGTTGACGACAACCCGCGGCTGCGTGCAGCGGTGGATAAGGCGCTGGGTGCCAACATGCCCAAGGACACCATTGAGCGAGCCATTGCCCGGGGCGCCGGAGGAGGCGAGGGCAACGATGTCGAGGAACTGGTATACGAAGGTTATGCCAGTGGTGGTGTCGCCGTCCTGGTGGAGGCGATGACGGACAACCGCAATCGCACCGTTGCCGAGGTTCGCCATGCCTTTAATAAGTATGGTGGCAACTTGGGCACGGACGGGTCCGTGGCCTATCTGTTCACTCGACAAGGCGTCATCAACTTTGCGCCCGGCGCTGATGAAGAAGCGCTGATGGATGTGGCCCTGGAGGCAGGCGCCGAAGACATTGAAGGCGATGAGGATGGCGGCATTACCGTCACCACCCCCTGGGAGTCCCTAAATCAAGTTGTTAGTGAGCTGACCGAAGCCGGTTTTGAACCCGATCATTCAGAAGTGACCATGGTTGCTTCTACCACCAGTGCCTGTGAAGTGGAGCAGGCCCGCAAGGTTCTCACCCTCATCGATGCCCTAGAAGACCTAGACGATGTGCAAGAGGTCTACAGCAACGGCGAATTCCCTGACGATGCCTATGCCTAGGCCATCTGGCGGGTCGGTCTGACCCGGTGCCGTCAGCGCCATATCGTATTTTGGGTATTGACCCCGGGTCTCGTCTGACCGGCTACGGGGTTATCGAAATAGCCAACCGCAAAGTGCATTACGTGGCCAGTGGCTGCATCAATGCCAAAGAGCAGGAACTGCCTGCTCGGTTGGGAACCATCTATCGAGGCGTCGCCCAGATCATTGCCGAATTTCAGCCAGCGGAATTTGCCGTGGAATCGGTGTTTATGGCGAAAAACGCCGCCTCTGCCCTGAAGCTGGGCCAAGCCAGAGGCGTGGCCATTGCAGCAGCGGTGGCCAGTGATCTGCCGGTGTTTGAATACGCGGCGCGACAGGTGAAGCAGGCCACGGTGGGCACGGGCCGAGCCAACAAAGAACAGGTCGCTCATATGGTCAGAGTGTTGCTGAATTTGCCCGGCGTTCCCCAGGCAGATGCCGCCGACGCTCTTGCGATTGCCCTGTGCCACGTCAATACTGCCTCGCTTAGCGCAACGTAAAGGCACCTACATTGATCGGCAGGCTTACAGGAAACCTGGTACTTATCGAGGGCAATCAGCTTCTGCTTGATGTGGGGGGTGTGGGTTATGAAGTGGACGTGAGCGCCGCGGTGTTGGCCCAAAGCCCACAACCCGGCACCCAGCTCACGATCTTTACCCATTTTGTTGTGCGCGAAGAGGCGCAATTACTCTTTGGTTTTGCAGACCAGCGCGAGCGAGATCTGTTTCGGGCATTTATTCGCATCAATGGTGTGGGTCCCAAGATGGCTCTGGCGTTAATTTCTTCCATCAGTCCGGCGAACTTGTTCAGCGCTGTGCAGGCCAACGAAGTCGGCGTGCTGACACAGGTGCCAGGCGTCGGTAAAAAGACCGCAGAACGGCTGATGGTGGAGCTCAAATCCAGGCTCGACACGTTGTTGCCCGAAGGCCTCGCTGCAGCGGTAACATTACCCCCGGCCGCGGACCGGGCAGCAGGGCGAGAAGCCGAAGACGCGCTCATGGCGCTGGGTTATAAAGCCCATCAGGCCGCCGAAGCGGTGCGGCAAGCCCAGCAGGCCCTAAGCGATAAGGCCCCAGTGGATACAGAACAATTGGTGACTTGGGTCCTGCGTAGCATGGCAAGAGGAAGCTAATGGCTATCGAACCAGATCGATTTATCTCTCCGACTCAAGACAGCAGCGATGCTGGTTTTGATCGCGCTCTGCGCCCAGAGCGGCTAGCGGAATACATTGGTCAGGCGGCGGTGAAAGAGCAGATGGAGATCTTTGTTCAGGCCGCCCGAAAGCGCCGCGAAGCCTTAGACCATACTCTGATTTTTGGCCCCCCAGGATTGGGGAAGACCACCTTGGCCAACATACTGGCGCGAGAAATGGGCGCGTCACTGAAGTCCACGTCGGGTCCCGTGCTCGAAAAAGCCGGCGACTTGGCCGCCATGCTGTCGAATCTGGATGCCGGGGACGTGTTGTTCATTGATGAGATTCATCGACTGAGCCCGGTAGTGGAAGAAATCCTTTATCCCGCCATGGAGGATTTTCAGCTCGACATCATGATCGGTGAAGGCCCTGCCGCGCGCTCGCTGAAACTGGAGCTACAGCCGTTTACTCTGGTAGGCGCCACCACGCGGGCCGGACTGCTCACCAGTCCACTACGCGATCGCTTCGGTATTGTTCAGCGCTTGGAGTTTTACAGCGTGGATGAACTGTCAGAAATCGTGACCCGTTCTGCGAACAAGCTCGGTTTGCCCATCGAACCCGCCGGGGCCGCTGAAATATCCCGCCGATCCCGGGGCACGCCGCGTATCAGCAATCGATTGCTGCGGCGGGTGCGGGACGTAGCGGAAGTCAAAGGCGATGGCGTGGTAACCGCAGAACTGGCGGATGAAGCCTTGGATTTGCTGAACGTGGACAAGCAGGGTTTTGATGCCATGGATCGGCGTTTGTTGCTGGCGATTATCGATCGTTTTGCCGGCGGGCCTGTGGGACTAGACGCTCTGGCCGCGTCCATTAGCGAAGAGCGGGGCACCATCGAAGACGTGCTGGAGCCTTATCTGATTCAGCAGGGCTATTTGATGCGAACTCCCCGGGGCCGAGTAGCCACAGCCAAAACCTATTTGCACTTTGGTTTGACCGTGCCAGAACGCAGTGTCCAGCTGGACGAGCAAAAAGCGGCAACAGCTCAAGGCGCCATGGATTTTAGTGCCTCGGCGGATGGGCATCAGAACGAGGAATAGCTGGGGATTCGCCTCCAGGCGATCAGCCCAGTCATCATGCACACCCACAGGACGAGAACATGAACCAACCACTATCCGTATTTGAACTGATCGCCAACGCCAGTTTGCTGGTGCAATTGGTGATGGGATTGCTGGTGCTGGTGTCAGTGGTGAGTTGGATGATGATCTTCCAGCGCTGGGCTGTGCTGCGGCGAGCCAGACAAGAAATCGATGCCTTTGAGGATCATTTTTGGTCCGGCATCGATTTGCGCGTTTTGTATCAAGAGCTGTCCGAAGAAGAACAACTTACCGGGATTGAAGGTTTGTTCGTGGCCGGGTTTCGTGAATACAACCGGTTATCCGAGCAGCCTGGGGTGGATCCGGACGCCATCATGCAGGGCACTCAGCGCGCCATGCGGGTGGCGTTGTTGCGGGAGGAAGCACGGTTAGAAACGCATTTACCGTTTCTTGCCACGGTGGGTTCCACCAGTCCCTACGTGGGCTTATTCGGCACGGTTTGGGGCATCATGAATTCCTTCCGCTCCTTGGCCAATATGACCCAAGCTACCCTGGCGTCGGTGGCTCCGGGCATTTCGGAAGCATTGATTGCCACAGCCATGGGGTTGTTCGCGGCCATACCCGCGGTGATTGGCTACAACCGCTTTTCCGCCAACGTGGACAGTTTGATGAAGCGTTATGAAGGCTTCAGTGACGAAGTGAGCGCGATTTTGCATCGGGCAGCCCATGCTCGGCCGGACCAAGAGTAAAGCATCAGATGATTTGCCGGGCCCCGAGAATCTGGGTCCTTTGACAGACAGGAATCAGTCATGAGTCAACGTCGTAAGCCCATGTCAGAAATTAACGTCGTGCCCTACATCGACGTGATGTTGGTCTTGCTGGTTATTTTTATGGCTACGGCACCGTTGCTAACACAGGGGGTGCAAGTGGACCTGCCCCAGGCACCGTCAAAAGCCATTGATACCCAAGAACCTGATCCATTGGTGGTGTCCATGCGCAAAGACGGTGCGCTGTTCCTGAATGTTGGGCTGGCGGATCGAACCAAAAAAGAAGAGGACGGCACTCGCGTGACGATTTTCTCGTTGAGCGAGCAAGCCGGCAAAGTGCTGCGCGCTCGAGGCGATGTACCGGTTTACATCAAGGCCGATGCATCACTGGCCTATGGCGAGGTAGTCCGGGTCATGACCGTATTGCAGCAAGCTGGCGCCTCCAGCGTCGGCTTAATTACCGATCCGCCAAGTCTGGAGGGTTAAGGCGTCGTGACCGCCATCAAAGCCTACGCGCTACCACTGCTAGCGGCCTTGATCGTTCATGGTCTGGTGGGGTTCTTTGTGGTTCAAGGGTTTAGCGTCGCTGACGACGTTGCTCAAGTCATCACGCCCAAGGTTGTGAATGCCCGGTTGATGGCGGTTGAACCAAAGGCCAAGCAACAGCCTCGGCCAGCGGTGACCAAGCCTCGGGCAGACGCCCAAAGACGATTGGAACAGCAACAGCAGGCTGACAGACAAGCGGCCAAAAAAGCCAAAGAGTTAGCCCAGCAACAGGCTGCCGCTGCTGCCCAAGAGCAGCAAAAGCAGCGGCAGCGAGCCGAGGCTCAGCGCCAGCAAGACCTGGAGGCCCAGCAACGACGTGAGCGTCTGGCGGCCCTGGGGGATTTGGCTGAGGACTCATTGCAGCGCTCTCTGGAAGCAGAAGCCGAACAAATGCAAGAGGACCTGAATGCCCCTCAAGTGAGCAGTTACCAGGCCGGTATTTATCAGTTAGTGCGCGACAACTGGAGCCGACCGCCGAGCGCGCGCAACGGTATGCAGGCGCGGTTCTTGGTGGAGCTGATTCCTAACGGCGAGCTGTTGTCTGTTGCTTTGGTGGAAGGCTCTGGTAGCTCGGCTTTCGATCGTTCTGCCGAACAAGCGATTCGACAGGCTCGGCGATTTGAAGTGCCTGACGATAACGCCCTGTTTGAAGCCAACTTTCGCCGCTTCTACTTTCTCTTTCGACCGGAGGATCTGTTACGGTAAAGGGACCGCGCGGCGCGCGCTCTGTCCACCAAAACGAAGCCTCAAATGTTGATGATTTTTGTAAGCCGGTCTTTTGACACTCTGCGTATTGCCCTAACGGCTTTGGCCATATTGGCCGCCAGCACCGTGTCAGCAAATCTGGACACCATCATTATTGACCAGGGTGTCGATAACCCCATTCGCATCGCAGTGGTTCCCTTTGCGTTGGATGAGCAATTGGATCGACAGCAAAATCCTGCCAGCTTGATCGGTTTTGATCTGGCTCGCAGCGGCCAGTTCGACCCGGTGGCAGTAGAAAACATGCTGTCTTATCCCAGCACCGCGAATGAGGTGTTTTTCCGGGATTGGCGCTTGCTCAAGACGGCATATCTGGTGATCGGCAGCGCCCAGATCAATCCGGCAGGCCAAGTTGATATCCGTTATCAACTCTTTGATGTGGCCACCCAATCGGAACTGCAAAACGCCAGGTTTGTGATCGCCCAGGATCAGTGGCGCGACGTGGGTCATAAAATTGCGGACTTGGTATACGAAGAAATAACCGGCGTTCGCGGAGCCTTTAGCACCAAGATTTTGTACGTACTTGCCGAGGGTGCCGGCACTCAGCAACCTCGTTATCGACTGCAAATCGCCGACGCGGACGGTCAGCGTCCGCGTACCTTATACAGTTCAGATCAGCCCATCCTGTCCGCGAGCTGGTCGCCGGATGGCTCCCGGGTTGCCTATGTGTCCTTTGAGACAGGACGGCCCAGCATTGTGTTGCAGAATGTGGACGGCAGTGGCCGTCAGCGGCTAACGAGCTTTCGCGGTATTAACGGTTCGCCCGTGTTCTCTCCCGACGGTAAACAGCTGGCCCTAGTGCTGTCTCGCAGCGGTGACCCAGAAATCTTCTTGATGAATTTGCAAACCGGCAAACTGCGGCGCATTACCCGCCATCCGGCCATCGACACCGAACCGTCCTGGTCGCCAGACGGTAAGTATTTGGTTTTCACCTCGGACCGTGGCGGTAGACCGCAAATTTATCAGCTGGAACTGGCGACTAACTTTCTTGAGCGCCTGACCTTTGTCGGGGACTACAACGCTCGGGCGCGTTTGCTACCCGACGGCCGGCATTTGGTTTTTGTGCATCGCCGCAATGGTGTCTTTCACATTGCCTGGCAGGATTTGCAGGAAGATCGCCTGCTGGTACTGACGCAATCCGAACTGGATGAGTCGCCCTCATTAGCCCCCAACGGAGCCATGTTGATTTACGCCACCCAAGATCGGGATAAAGGCATCCTCGCTGTGGTCTCCATCGATGGCCGGGTGAAGTACCGCTTGCCATCGTCGACAGGCGATGTGCGCGAGCCCGCCTGGTCGCCGTTTTTACCCAGTGTCGTAGAGCCCCTGGGCGACAGGTAGAGCGCCGACACGCGCTAAAAACCTTCGTTCCCTCGGATGTCGGCCAATTCCTTGGCTTGGCGTCCCAGTAAGTGGGTGGTTTTTCCACTTATAAGCGCAGGCAAATGGGCGTTTTTTGGGTAAACTTGCGGCCCCAAAGAATGAAGTAATCACATCACATTAGGAGTTAGGGATGCGCATTCAAGAAAAATTAACGAATCTGCTAGGTGTCCTGATCAGCGCTTTGATCATCTCTGGTTGTGCCAGCACCGCCACAGAACCTGTAGAACAACAGCCTGCTGAAGAAGTTGTTGAGGCGATTGAGGTTGTGGAAGTGCAAGAAGCCGCACCGACACTGGCAGCAGATAACCGAACGGCGTTGGATGCGTCTGGCAATCCCGTCTCCCGAACCTTTTACTTTGATTTTGACCAGGCAGTTGTGAGTCCTGCGGACTTTGCTGCGCTGGAAGTGCATGCCCAAATTTTGCGTGCAAACCCCAACCGTCGCGTTGTGGTTGCCGGTCACTGTGACCAGCGTGGTACTCGTGAGTACAACCTGGCCTTGGGTGAGCGCCGTGCCAAATCCATCAGCGCGATTCTGATCGGTGCCGGTGTGAGTGCGCGTCAGATTGAAGAAGTCAGCTACGGCGAAGAGCAATTGGCCGATCCAGCCAACAACGGTCGTGCTTGGGCTCTCAACCGCCGGGCAGTGGTTAGCTACCGCTAATCGGGTCGAGACGTCCGGATTTTTATGTACGACGCCAAGGAGCAAACGACAGCCTGCGAATACTGGCCCCACGGGTTGCGCAGGCTGGCTCTCGGCTCCTTGATTTTCGCCACAGCGAACACCTTCGCCGCGGTGCCGGTAGAGGACTCGCTGTTACGAGCGGCAGCCCAACTGGATACCCGGACCTACAGTGGGGCTGAGGAGGCGGATTTGTGGAGCCGTGCTGGCCAAGCCGTGGATAGCCCCTCCAGCGATGCGCCGCTACAGTACCAAGTGCAAGTATTGCAGCAGCAGGTGAGAGAGCTCAGCGGGTTGGTAGAAGAACAGGCCTACCTGATTAGAAAATTGCAGCAAGACCAGCGCCAGCAATATGTAGACCTAGACAGGCGGCTGATGGCATTAAACCCCAATCGACCGACGCCGGGTCCGGCGCCAATTCCTGAGTCTGACCCAATCTCCGTGCCAGGCTCTATACAAGGGCCCATACAGGGTCCCATACAAGCCCCCATACAAGACGCTGGACAAGCGCCGAATCAAACAGCTAGCTCACAATCGCTTGCACAAGGTGCTAGTGGTCCGTCTGGCAGTTCGGTTGGGCCGACAGAATCTGTGGTGGCATTAGCATCCCAGCCCGCGATTGCCGCAGTAGCACCTAAGCCCACCAATGAACGTGAGGCTTACGCACAGGCCATCGAATGGATGCGAGGCAAGCGCTTTGCCGAATCAACCCAAGCGTTGGAAAGCCTGATCGTTGACTATCCTAACGGGCAGTTCACACCCAACGCCTTTTATTGGCTGGGGGAATTGAAGCTGGCCACCGGCGAGACCGAGGCGGCGCGGCAGAACTTTGTGCAAGTGGTGCGTTTGTATCCAGACCACCAAAAAGTGCCTGATGCGCTGTACAAGCTGGGCGTGCTGTATTTTCAGCTTGGGGATGCCAGCGAGGCCCGTCGATATTTGCAGCGAGTGCGCAGTGAATTTCCTCAAAGCACCGCCGGAACATTGGCGACGCGCTACCTGGCGGAAATGGAGTGAGGCCACCTGTCGGCGGACGGCGATAACATCATGTCGACGCTCCGTATTACCGAAATTTTCTTGTCCCTGCAGGGCGAAGCCAACACGGTTGGACGGCCAACGATTTTTGTGCGCCTGACCGGTTGTCCGTTGCGCTGTCAGTACTGTGACAGTGAGTACGCGTTTTCTGGCGGAGAGATACTTACCGTCGACGATATCTTGGCCCAGGTCGATGAGCTCTCGGTACCCCACGTAACGGTTACCGGTGGTGAACCCTTGGCGCAGCCCAATGTCATCGGCTTGATGCAAAGGCTGGTTGATGCCGGCAAAAATGTCTCCCTGGAAACCAGTGGCGCGTTGAACGTGGCGGATGTGCCTCAAGACGTGGTTAAAGTGCTGGACCTCAAGACGCCGGGTTCGGGTGAGTGCCACCGTAACCTTTGGGCAAACTTGGACCATCTAAATCAGCGCGATCAAATCAAGTTCGTCTTGTGCAGTCGCGAAGACTACGACTGGGCTCGCATGCGCTGTGATGAACACAGGCTTTATGAACGGGTTAGCGATGTGTTGTTTTCGCCCAGTCATCACCAACTAGAACCCCGTGCACTGGCGGACTGGATCGTTGCGGATCGGCTGCCGGTACGCATGCAGATGCAAATGCACAAACTGCTTTGGGGTGATGTGCCAGGCTATTAAATAGCCCCGATACCCTTCAGGGCGATTCAGCGTTACGGCACGGATTCAACGTGGATACGAAATAAATGAAAAAAGCGGTTGTATTGGTTTCCGGAGGATTAGACTCCGCTACCGTATTGGCCATAGCTCAATCCGCGGGCTATGACTGCTATGCGGTGAGTTTTGATTACGGCCAGCGGCATAGCGCTGAACTCAACGCGGCGCGACGGGTGGCGTCGGAAGCTGGGGTGACAGAGCATCGCATCGTTGCCATTGATCTGAGTCAGTTTGGCGGCTCAGCGCTGACGGACGAGACCATTGACGTGCCTGCAGCGAATCAGGAGCAAGTCGGTAGCGAGATCCCGATTACCTATGTGCCTGCCCGCAACACGGTGTTTTTGTCCCTGGCTCTGGCTTGGAGTGAAGTGCTGGGGGCTAACGACATTTTTCTTGGCGTGAATGCCGTGGATTATTCGGGCTATCCGGATTGTCGACCCGCTTTTATTGAGTCCTTTGAGGTCATGGCCAACCTGGCCACAAGAGCCGGGGTCGAGGATCAGCAGCTGCGCATCCACGCCCCCCTGATTGATTTGACTAAGGCCCAGATTATTCAGCAGGGCATTGCCTTAGGTGTCGACTATTCGTTGACAGTTTCTTGCTATCAAGCCGATGACGGCGGTGCCGCCTGCGGTATCTGTGATTCTTGTTTCTTGCGCCAGCAAGGGTTTGTCAGCGCCGACGTACCGGATCCCACCCGCTATCAGTGATCCTGTCGGTATAAACCCTTGTTTCACCACTGCCGGGTGACTACAATGCGCACCGCTTTGAAGCTATGGGTCGTTAGCTCAGTTGGTAGAGCACCGGGCTTTTAACCTGTTGGTCCTGGGTTCGAGTCCCAGACGACCCACCATTTCTTCAAAGCTATCTCCTCATTCGTTCGCCTTTATTCGTTCCGCTTTATTCGTTTTATTCGTTTCCCCATTGGCTTGATCTTCTTGCCTGTCCCGACGCTGGTATCGGATTGTGGAAGATCCCGCAACTTGTGCTAAAAAGACCGCTGATCTTCAACGTTCCAAACCATTATTGGGGGAAGCCAGTGCGACAGGTCAGCGAAACCATTCCAGCAGAACTCGTGCCTCAGGTTGATGCAGCGGTTGCTTGGTTTAATGCTTCAGCGGAATCCGACGGCGAAACCTTCAAAGTCACCGGCATTGTGGATGCCGATGAGGCGCTGCAAGGGTCCAGTGAGCTGCAACTTATTTTGTGCGGTGGTGACCGCTGTGAGCAGCGGGCTTTCCGGGTAAGCGGCGGCACCGATACCTGGTCCATTGAATTGTCTGACGGGATTTTCAGTCAGCAGGGTGAAAAGCCCCAGGCTGAACTGGACCCGCCACCTGGCGCAAGGCTCCAATGGCTGAACAACACCTTGGCCCAACACGCGTTTGTGGTGCTGCTCTTCTACCGAGGCTTCTGGTGACCTCCTTGTCGCTCCGAGTTACGGAGCTACGTTGATTCCGGTGTGGTCGAGAAAATTCGCGCCGCAGGCGGCGAGCTTTACGCCATTACCAGTGAGCCTCAGCACTTAGCCGATCAAGCCCATGAGCATTGGGAGCTTCACTTCGAGAATATCGGTGATCCGCACCAAGAAATTCCTCAAGAATGCAGTCGCCGGGACTGGCTAACTCTGTACGCCAACAAAGGCGACCTGGAATTTCTACGCCGCGGGGCTGACTGGGAAGTGGAGCATCCCAAGGGTTATTTTCAGCCTGGCGTACTCGCATTGACCGGTGCTGGTCAAATTCTTTATCGCTGGCGCTCGGTGCCTTCTGCCGCAAACCTCAATGGCACCGTGGCCCGGCCCACCGCCGAGCATGTGTGGGGAGCCATTGACGGTGCCTTGGCTGCGGGTAGTGAGGCCGGTGATGCGGCCCACGACGACAATCCCAGCGTCGATAGTCAGCCGCCACCGCGCCCAGTCTTTTTCGCTGCGCTGATCGCCAATGGCTGGTTCTTAAAGGTCAAAGCCTTCGCCTATTCGCCGGGAGTGGAACCCGTGCCGAAGCGATTTGCCGCCGCGTTCCGACGTTGGCTGCTGTTTTTCGCTTTCTGGGGTGTAGCAGGATTTTTACTCCCGCCGGTTCCTGTGATTGCCGGTTTCACCGGTTGGTGTCTTTGGATTGCCCGGGACATTTACAAGACCCTTCTGAGTCGTGATGTCCAGGCGGAGATCAGGGCGGGGGGATAGGCGGTACCGCCAAAGGCTCGCCCCGCCACCTAGCCTAGGTTTAACGGTCTGTGCTGAAGCGGTCAGCGTTAAAGAAGGCAGCGCTAAAGAAGGCAGCGCTAAAGAGGTCAGCGCGCTAAGAGCTGCACGAGAGCATGGAACAGCCGGTGCGGTTGCGCGCCCATTCCGGCCGTTTGGCGGCAAACTCCTCCATACCCTCTTGCCATTGGTACGGTTGTGCCAGTACCTGCATCCACTGGTCCAGGCGCCCAAAGTCCCCACGTTCGGCATCGTCGATGGCGAGCTGGGCAAGATAGTTCCTAGGCACATACAGCGGGTTAACGGCATTCATGGTGTCCGCCCGTTGCTGGTGGCTGCGCCCTTGTTGCGACGCCAAGTTCAGATAATCGGTTATCCACGCGCGAGTCTGGGCGTGGGTGTCTGACGAGATTTGCTCCGGCGTGTAGTAAGCGTTCTGCAACAAGTCAGCGTCGGTTGCGGCGTTTTTCACATTCGCAAGGCCTCTGAAAAACAGCGTCATATCGGTTTCGGTGGCGGTGAGGAGCTTAAGCAAGCGATTGCATAAAGCCTCATCAAATTCAGCTAGGCCTAACTTCTGGGTCATCATGTGCTGCCACTGACGTTCGTAGCTGCTGGCAAAACCGCCCAGAAGTTCCTCTAAGGGTTGGGTGGCTTCGATCAATGGATACAATGCGTTAGCCAGCTGCAGCAAATTCCACTGGGCAACCGCAGGTTGCTGGCCATAGCGATAACGACGTTGGCCAGCGTCAGTGGTGTTCGGTGTCCAGTCCGGGTCAAAACCTTCGAGCCATCCGTAGGGGCCGTAGTCGATGGTCTCCCCCAGGATCGACAGGTTGTCCGTATTCATAACCCCATGCACAAAGCCCACGCGCATCCAATGCACCATCAATGCGGCGGTGCGCTGGCAAACCTCCGCAAAGAACGCCAGGTAGCGTTCCTTGGGATCTCGATGATCGGCAGCAATGGCGGCAAATTCGCGCTGGATCACGAAGTCTGTGAAGTTGGCGAGTAGCTCCGTTTCTTGTCGCGCGGTGAGCATTTGAAAGTGCCCAAAGCGCACGAAGGAAGAACTGACGCGACAGACCACCGCGCCGGGTTCCAGCTCTGGATGCCCGTCGTAAAGCATGTCGCGCATAACCTGCTCGCCGGTGCCGATAAGGGACAGGGCTCGCGTGGTGGGCACGCCTAAGTGATGCATGGCTTCTGAGCAGACGTATTCGCGCAGTGACGATCGCAGCACCGCTAACCCGTCCGCTGTGCGTGAATAGGGTGTTGGGCCCGCTCCCTTGAGCTGAAGCATCCTATGTCCATCAGCAACGTTGACTTCGCCTAGATTGATGGCGCGACCGTCGCCAAGCTGCCCAGCCCAGTTGCCAAACTGATGGCCGCCGTAGCAGGTGGCGTGGGGGTCCATGCCGGGCAAAACCTGATTGCCGGCGAAGACCTGCAAAAAGTCATCGCTTTGGCACATCTGGGGAGTCAGGCCTAGCTGGGCAGCGACCTCAGCGGAGTAGTGCATGAGATAGGGCCCAGCAACCGGAGTGGGATTTACCCTGGAATACAGCGCGTGACGAATCTGGCGCTGTTGGCTGCCGGTTTGTGGGTCCCCGGGCATGGCCTGAGTAAATGCATTATCGAAGACAAGGTGCTGCATAAAGGGTTATTGGTTCCTGACTAAGCGCCCAAGGGTAATGCGCTTAGCCCCACAACACGAACAAAATTCAATTTTCCAATGCTCGCCCGAGTGCGGTTCTCAGTGTATGGTTTTTGCGGAGGAAAGGAGGAACAGCCATGTCTGAAGCAATTGCAGTAGAACAATTCGACGCAAACGCTATTGCGCTGGAAGATTTCGACGTTAGTCGCGCAACGCTCATGCAAAACAATCAACACTGGGAATTTTTCCGGCGCATGCGGGACGAAGATCCAGTGCATTACTGTAAGGACAGTATGTTTGGTCCTTATTGGTCCATTACCCGTTTTACCGACATCATGGAAATCGACAAAAACTGGCAGGACTTTTCCTCCGACCTAGGCATCACGCTCACCGATCGGGCCGAAGATTTTACGACGCCAAACTTCATCAGCATGGATCCGCCGAAGCACGATAAGCAGCGGCACACGGTTCAAGGCGTCGTCGCCCCGGTAAATCTGAAAAAAATGGAGTCGCTGATTCGTCAGCGCGCGGCCGGAATTTTGGATTCCTTGCCCGTTGGCGAAACCTTCAACTGGGTGGATCTGGTTTCCATCGAGCTGACCACGCAAATGCTGGCGACGATTTTTGATTTCCCATTTGAGGATCGATACAAGCTGACCTATTGGTCGGATATGGCCACCTCTGGGGAGTTGTCTGGAGGGCCAACCCCCGAGGTCGAGCGCCGGGCGGCGCTGCTGGAGTGCTTAGAGTACTTCACGGACCTGCGGCAAAAGCGCAGCAACGAACCTCCCAAAATCGATTTACTGTCGATGTTGGCTCACGGCAAAGATACGCAAAACATGCCGCCCATGGAGTTTCTGGGCAACCTCATTTTGTTGATCGTCGGCGGTAACGACACAACCCGTAATTCCATCTCCGGCGGCGTTTTGGCGCTGAACCAAAACCCCGGCGAATACGACAAACTGCGTGAAGACCTGTCGCTGATACCCAACATGGTGTCAGAGATCATTCGCTGGCAAACCCCCTTGGCCTTTATGCGCCGCACCGTGACCCGGGATCTGGAGTTCCGCGGCAAGTCTATGCGTAAGGGCGACAAAGTGGCCATGTGGTATGTCTCAGGAAACCGAGACGAGCGCGTGATTCAGGACCCGGATCGTTTTTGGATTGATCGCCCCAATGCCCGACACCATTTGTCTTTTGGTTTTGGCCTGCACCGTTGCATGGGCAATCGTCTGGCGGAAATGCAGCTGCGGGTGCTGTGGGAAGAGATCATGCAGCGTTTCCGCTTTGTAGAGGTTGTGGGTGAGCCCGAGCGGGTGCAGTCCAGCTTTGTTAGAGGGTATGCAACCCTGCCGGTTCAGCTTCACCCTTGGTAACAAGCTTGTTAACAATGGGTCCAAGATAAAGCGGTTAGCGCGGACTCGAGCAACGTTCTAGAAGCACGAAAACGTCGCAAGACGCGACAAATCAGACCCAGTCTGAAAATAAAAAATACCGACCATAGGCGCCTGAGTGGGTTCAGGCGTCAGATGGAAATGTCGACACGAGGGAGGGGTTATGTCGTTGACGCAGTTGAGCCGATCTATTGAGGGATTGGTGGCTATCGTGACCGGTGCCGGAAGCGGTATGGGAGCAGCCACAGCCAAGCTGTTCGCAGATCAAGGCGCTAAGGTAGCCGCGCTGGACGTCAATGCAGCAGGTGTTCAAGGGGTGGTGGACGAAATCAACGCCGCGGGCAAGACGGCAAAGGCCTGGACACTGGATTTGGCTGATGGCGATGCCATCACCGAGGTTTTTGCGCAAATTGTCGAGCACTTTGGCGGCATTGACCTGCTCATCAACAATGCTGGTATCTCCATTCCCGCACCCATTGATCACGCCGACTATGAGGCAGCTTGGGATAAATCCCTTGTGGTACTGCTCACGGCCCAACAGCGCACCATTCGTGCGGCGTTGCCCCATCTGCGTGAATCTGCCAATCCCCGCATCGTTAACATAGCCTCTACGGAAGGCTTAGGCGCCACAAAGGGCGGTAGTCCTTATACCGCCGCCAAACACGGGGTGATTGGTTTGACCCGATCCTTTGCGGTGGAGTTAGGCGGCGAGGGCATCACCGTCAACTGCATTTGCCCGGGCCCCATCAAAACCGGCATGACCCAGGCGATTCCTGATGAGCAGAAAGAGATTTATGCGCGACGTAGGGTGGCCCTAAAGCGATACGCGGAACCGGAAGAAGTGGCCCACGGTACGCTGAATTTTTGTTTGCCTTCGGCCAGTTTCATGACCGGTGCCGTACTGCCTGTTGATGGTGGGCTAACGATCAAGAATGCATAGCGCCGTGCAGCTCCCTTGGCGGCGCAGGGTTACCCGGCGATTCACGGCAACGCGCTTATGAGTGGTTCTGCAGACAAGGTTTCTTGGTCCACGACCCTGGCCTTTGGCGCCCCCGCCATCGGGGCCGGCTACATGTACTTAATCCTCAGTCTTTACGTCATGAAGTTCTCCACCGACGTGCTGCTCATCGCACCGGCGGTGATGGGGGCGATTTTCAGCCTGTCGCGCATTTGGGACGCCATTTCGGATCCTCTGGCGGGTTATTTAAGTGACCGCACCACCTTTCGGTTGGGTCGGCGTCGAACCTGGATCTTGCTCAGCTGCATACCGATTTCTCTGGGTTTTTATGCGGTATTCGCGCCGCCAATGGATATGCAGGGCTCGGATTTAACCCTGTGGATGACCATATCCATCGTGGGTTTTTATTCCGCGATGACCCTGTTCTTCGTGCCCCACATGGCGTTAGGCGCCGAGCTTTCGACGGACTATCACGAACGTAGCCGGCTATTTGGCGTACGCCATATTTTTTACACCCTGGGCTCCATACTCTCGCTAGCCGCCATGTATCTGCTGATCAACGAAGAGTTTGCTCCGGGCGGCGACGTTCGTTCCCTGGCTCGTGAGTTGGCGGTGGTGGCCGTGGCAATCATGACGGTGCTGGTGATTTACGCGGCAGTGGCGTTACGTGAGCGGCCAGAGTTTCAGAACCGCCAGCAAGGTGGGCCAATACAGGCGTTTCGTGATATCTGGGGTAATCCCCATGCCCGGCTACTGATCACCGTGACCTTTATTGAGAACGTGGGCAGTGCTGCGATTGCGGCCCTTACCCTGTACGTGGCCCAGTACGTGGTGGGGGCGCCGGCCTTGGCGCCGCTGATCATTCTTGCCTACATGATTCCGTCGACGCTGTTTGTGCCCATGTGGATCCCGCTGTCCAAACGCTTCGGCAAAATCAGGGTTTGGATGGGCGGCATGATGCTAACGGGCCTGTCTTTTGGCGGCATGTTCTTTTTGCCTTTTATCGACTCGTTGGATCAGCGCCTGCTGTGGATTATTTTCCTGGCTGCCTTTGCGGGGCTGGCGGCGGGATGCGGTGGCACCCTGGGGCCGTCAGTGCAGGGTGATGTGATTGACTATGACGAATATCAGACTGGCGAGCGCAAAGAAGGTTCTTACTTCGCTGCTTGGAACTTTGTCTATAAAAGTGCCTTGGGTGTGATGCTGCTGTTAACCGGGTTTGTGCTGGATTTTGCCGGATTTGTGCCCAACCAAGAGCAGACCATGCAGGTGCAGCTGGCCATGGTGAGTTTGTACGGACTGTTTCCGCTGGTGTGTTACACCATTGGCGCGATTTTGTTCAGTCGCTTCACCTTAGATGAGCAGGCCTATGCGGTGATTCGCACCGAGCTGGATGCCCGGCGCGCTCAAGCGGCGGGTGCCGAGGTTACTGGCCCGTAAAGTTTCCTGGGCGGCGCTCTGCCACGGCTTTGACGCCTTCACGGTGGTCGGCGGTTTGTTGCAGGCGGTGTTGTTCCACAAACTCATGATCGGTTTGCGCTTTCACCGCATCTGCCAATCCCGCGCGCATGGTGGCGCGTACCGATGCCACGGCCAAAGGCGCGTTCTCAGCGATCTCTGCCGCCAATTTAATGGCTTCCGCGCGCAGGTTTTCTTTATCCGTCAGCACATCCGCCAGTCCCATTTCATAGGCTTCGGTACCGGTAATACGCCGTCCGGTTAAAAACAGCATGTGCGCCTTTTGCTGCCCGATGAGTCTGGCCAAGGTATGCGTCAGGCCAAAGCCGGGATGAAAGCCCAGTTTGACGAAGTTCGCGGTGAACCGAGCTTCTGGGCACACCACGCGAAAATCGGGCATTACCGCCAGTCCAAAGCCGCCACCCACGGCTGCGCCTTGTACCGCAGCGACCACAGGAATGTTGGTAGCAAATAAGCGCACTGCAGCAGCGTATAGCGGGTTGCCGTCACTGACCTTGCGGTCCGCTCGTTCTTCGTTACCCGATGCGCTGCCGAAATTGTTGCCGGCGCAAAAGTGCTTGCCCTCGCTGCACAGCACCACCGCACGTACCTCGTTGCTGGCTTCAAATTTAGCGAAGGCATCGGCCAGATCGGTAATCATCTGGGTGTCAAAAAAGTTGTTGGGGCCACGCTGGATTTCCACGATGGCAACGTAGTTTTCGATGGTGATGCCGATTCCGTCGTAGTTCAGATCCTGCATGGTCTACTCCTTGGTGAGTGTGTGCTGTGGTCAACCGACCTTAATGGGGCAACAGGGCCCAACGTCGAGCCATCAACGATAAGCCGCGGATAGCGGTAAAGGCAATGGTGGCAAAGATCAGGTTGGCAGCAATACCGCGCAGCAAAAATGGAATACCGGCCACGTAGCAGGCTAACCAGCCACTGACCGTATTGGGGTAGAAGCCCAAGGCCACCGGTGCGGCGTTACTGATCAGATAAAAGATCACCGCGCTGACCACGGCGGCACAGCCTACCCGAGTGGCTTTCACCTGGCGGAGAATCGGCGACACGCCTGCGGCGCTGGCGAGATGGGCCACATAAACCAAGCTCATGGCGCCAATGGCGTAGACACCATAAATGGCATCAAAAACGGCGACACTGACCAGTACCGGTAACGGCATCAGATGCTTGGGCAAATACGCTGCAGCCAGCATGCCAATCACCCCCACGGTAGAGATGCCTGCAGGATGGGGTAATAGGTGAGAAGCGGCGCCAAGCAGGCACAGGGCCAAAGCGATGAGCCAAGATAAGCGTTGTGAATTCATGGAGATAACGGCCCTTAGTCAGTGGTGATGCAGACCGAGACACTATAATGGCGGACAGCAGATTTGTCTGTGCGTGGATTGCATGGTGCCAATGAGAGCCCTGCATCACGCATCGGTCTTTGGGCCTGAAATATCCGTCGAGCCAATGAGTTACACTAGCGGGTCTTTTTTTTTCTGCTTGGCGTTCTGAGGTTTCCATACATGGCAAGTCGCGACATCTACTCCGTGTTAGCGGTGCCAAATTTTCGCTGGCTGTGGATAGGCAGTTTGGGGTCCAGTTTTGCAATGAACATGCAAATCATTGCCCGGGGCTGGTTTGTCTACGCTTTGACCTCTTCACCCATGGATTTAGCCTGGGTAACGCTGTCGTTCATGCTGCCGTCGGTCTTGTTTTCGCTGTATGGCGGTGTGCTGGCAGATCGTTTGCCCAAGCGACAACTGATCGTGGTGGCCCAAAGCTTGAACGCTGCCGCCACCTTGCTCATGGCTTGGATCATCTTCTCCGGCACCGTGGTTTTTTGGGACTTTATTTGGTTTGGCTTTTTTAACGGCACGATTTTGGCCCTGTCCATGCCCGCTAGACAGGCCTTTGTGCCCGAGCTGATTCCCCAGCCTCTGATCTTCACCGCCATGGCATTGAACACCACGGGCTGGAACCTTTCACGCATTGTGGGGCCCGCATTGGCGGGACTGCTGATTGCCTGGCTGGCCGACGGCGATAAGCAATCGGCCTTTGGTGTGGGTGTCGTTTATCTGGTGATTGCCGGCTTGTATCTCAGCTCCGCGCTGACCACGTTGCTGGTGAGCAAGCCTGGAGCCTCGTCTCAAGAACAGCGCAGTGGCACCTATAACGAAATGCGTGAGGGCATGGTCTACGTCTTTGCGCATCCGCGCATCTTTGCCTTGCTGTTGCTGTCCATCATCCCGTTTTTGTTTGGCATGCCGTTGAACACTCTGCTGCCAGCGTTTAATCAGGATGTGTTGGGCGGACATGCGGACAGCCTAGGTATTTTGGTGTCCGCCATGGGCGGCGGGGCCATTGTGGGCTCCATGATGATGGCAGCCATGGGCGACATGCAGCGCAAGGGTTTTTGGCTGTTGATGAGCAGCTTAGGTTGGGCAGTGACGACAGTGTTCTTTGGTTGGTCCATAGACCTGATCATGGCGTTGACGGCGATTGCCCTGATCGGACTGGTGAGTGCGTGGAATATGTCACTCAATCGTGGACTGATTCAGCATGTTGTGGACTCGCATATGCGCGGGCGTATCATGAGCATCGATATGATGTTCCACGGGCTAATGCCCTTGGGCGTGTTTCCCATCAGCTGGATTGCCGAGCTTTATGGCGTTGGCGCGGCGCTGATGGTGAGTGGGGGTGTTTTTGCGGCTTTGATCGGTTTGGCTTTTGTCTTGTCGCCAGCGGTTCGAGCCATGAGTCAGGACAAAAACACCGGGCCCGAGTAAAGCCAAGGCGTATCTGGCAGGGCCTAGGCGGTAGACGAGAACAAAGAGGGTGAATGGTATGCAATGGGATTTGATTGTACGTAATGCCAAGGTTTTTGATGGCCACGGTGAGCCCGGACGTGTGGGCGATGTGGCAGTCAAGGACGGCAAAATCGCCGCCTTGGGCGGTCGTTTGCCCACATCCGCTAGTAAACAGATACACGACGCGGATGGACAGTGGCTGGTTCCGGGACTGTTGGATATTCATACCCATGAAGACCTAGAGGCAGAGTTAGATCCTGGCCTGCCAGAAGTGGTCAGGCATGGCACCACCAGCGTGGTGGTGGGTAACTGCAGCATTGGCCTAGCCTTTGGCAATCAGCGGCAATCCTCCCAGGGGGCGGCCCAAGACCCCATCGTTGATTGTTTTGCACGGGTCGAGAACATTCCCAAAACCGTGCTGTCCAAGGCCGCGGACAAAGCCACTTGGTCCAAACCCGCTGACTATTTAAATCACTTGGATGAGTTGCCCTTAGCGGCAAACATGGCGCCGTTTTTGCCCCACTCGATGCTGCGCATCGAGGTCATGGGCTTGCAGGACAGCATCAGTCGCCAGCCAACGGCGGCGGAACTCGAGCGCATGGCCGGCATCTTGGAGGAAGCCCTACAAGACGGTTATCTCGGTCTGTCTACGGACGGTTTGCCCCTGCATTTTCTCGCCAACGAACCCAATTTAAGCAAACGTATTCCCACCCAGTACGCCGAATTTCCCGAATACAAACGCCTAACCGATGTGGTGCGCAAACATGACCGGGTCTGGCAGATGACCCCGGCAACGGACGATGGTGGTCTGACTGCTAGATTGTTCATGCTCAGCAGCGGTCGCCTGTACGGTAAGCCGCTCAAAGTAACGGCGTTGGCCGCCATCGACAGCGTTAACAATCGCAGCAACCTGTCCCGGGGACTGTTGTTCAGCAATCTCCTCAACAGCAGCGCCATGCAGGGCAACTTTCGGCTGCAATGTTTGAGCGCCCCATTCCGGGTGTATTCCGAGGGGGCGGTGAGCCCGCTGGCCGAGGCAGATCCACTGATGCGGCGACTGATCGAAACCGAGCTAGAGGACGTGGATCGCCGTCGAGAAATTCTCAGTGATCCGGTATTTATTGAGGCATTTCGGGCTATGTGGGCCCGGGGTAAAAGCGGCTTCACCATGGGGCACCTGCGACGCAAGCTGCGCTTGGAAAAAGAATTTCTCACCCGGGATTTGAACGATATGCAGATCTATCGTTCCAGCGTGAGCGGTTGGCCGGGGCAGACCATGGCTTGGATCTACCACCGCTACAACGCCTGGTGCGTTAACAGTGAGTGCATTGATGACGCTGAGGAACGCGCGGCATTCCAGGCCATGGGCAAGGATGTTCGTGACGAGGGTGAGTTTTTCCTCGGCCTGTTGCGGCATTTTGATACAGACCTGCATTGGTGCTATGTGGCGGCGAACAAAGACCCAGAAGTGATTAAGCGTTTGCTGCTGCACCCCAAACTGCTGCCTGGCTTTAACGACAGCGGCGCCCATGTCACCAACATGGCTTTCTTCGACGGCAACCTACGTGCGTTGAAGATTGGTCTGGAGGAATCGGAAGCCTGCTTCAGCCATATGCTGTCCCGGTTGACCAGTGAGCCTGCGCAGTTCTTCGGCTTGTCTGGTGTGGGCAGTCTGCGAGTGGGCAACCGTGCAGATATGGTGCTGCTAAATCCAGAACAGTTGGCGACCTACGACGGCGAAGCCAGCGTGCAGTACCAGTACCGTGATGTGTTTGACTGTCATCAGCTGGTGAATCGGTCGGATGGGGTGGTGGATGGAGTCTTTGTTGCCGGTGAACAGGTTTGGCAGGGTAACGCCTTCTGCGGTGAGCACGGTCAGCGATCTTTGGCTGGCGCCTTGCGGGTGGGCGGTTAGTCGCACGCTCAGATTCAGGAGTCGCGCCGGTGCAGGAGGTGGACCACCGGCGCTTGCTACCCCCACCCAATGGCGGGGGTGTCAGCCAAATCCTAGTCCTTAGGTTGTCCTAGGATGCGCTCGGCAATGATGTTGCGCTGGATGTTCGGCGTACCGCCGCCAATGACCACGTTGGGCCAATTCAGCGCACCCTTAGACCAGGTGCCATCATCCACTGCTTGCTCACCGCCCTTCAGCTGCAGCCCAGCCTGCCCGGACAGTTCAATGGCAAAGTCGTCCATCTCAATTTCCAGACTGGCGCGATGTAGCTTGTTGACCGACGTTTCAGAGGTCAGAGGCTCGCCTTTGATCTGCTTGGTCAGGTATCGCAAGCCGTTGTACTTCATGGCGTTGATTTTCATCTCAAACTTGGCCACGGTGCGGCGCACCTTGGGGTCTTGGCTCGCGGGTTGACCCTGACGGCTGCTGTTTTTAACCAGCTCTTTAAGATCATCCAGCTTGGCCTGCAATTGGGTGACTTCACCAATGCTTGAGCGCTCGTTTGCCAGGGCAGATACCGTGACTTTCCAGCCTTCGCCTTCGGCACCTAGGCGGTTTTCTACCGGCACTTGAACGTCGGTGAAGAAGATTTCGGCAAAGTGTTTGTCGCCGGCCATGTTTTGAATGGGTCGCACTTCGACGCCAGGCGCATCCATGGGCACTAAAAAGCAGGTGATGCCTTCGTGCTTGGAGGTGACATTAAAGTCTGTGCGGGTGAGCAGAATGATCCACTGGGACCAAGGGGCTCCGGTGGTCCAGATTTTTTGGCCGTTCACCACATAGTGATCGCCTTTGAGCTCTGCCTTGCACTGAATCGCCGCCAGGTCTGAACCGTGGTTTGGCTCGGAATAACCCGTGCACCAAGTGACCTTGCTGTCGAGAATGTCCGGAATGAACTTCTTTTTTTGTTCTTCGGTGCCGTATTCCATGATGCCAGGGCCTACCCAGGCCAAGCCCATCATGCTGGTGCCCAGAGGCGGGGCCTTAGCCAGAGACATTTCTTCTTTCAAAATGGCTTGCTCAATAAGGCCGCCATCGCTGCCGCCAAATTCTTTTGGCCAGGCAAAGCCGACCCAGCCTTTGGCACGTACTTTTTCCAGCCAAGTGTTGAGGAAGTTCTTGCCTCGTTCTTCCTTGGGGGGCAGGTTCTCCGCTAGAAAGTCGCGGACTTCCTGACGGAAGGACTGTTCCTGTGGGGTGTAATCAAAGTCCATTAAAGACCTCCTAAAGTTGCAATTCTGTCCATGTGGTAATCCGAGTCGCCGTACATTGGCCGGGCCCACTTTGAGCGCTTGAGATAGAGCTGGGCGTCGTAGTCTGCGGTAAAGCCAATAGCGCCATGCAAACCAACACCGTCGATGCCAATTTGCGCGAATGCGTCTGAGGCGTAGCCCTTGGCCATGGAAACGGCCTTGGCCAATTCAGCGGGATCATCGTCCACCGCCCAAGCCGCGAAGTAGCACAGTGACCGATAGCTTTCTAAGTCCACGAACATATCCGCCAAGCGATGTTTGACCCCTTGGTACTGTCCAATGGGCTTGCCAAATTGAATACGTTCTTTGGCGTAGTTGCTGGTCATTTCCAAAATGGCAGCGCCAGCGCCCACCATTTCTGCGGTGGTGGCAACGGCGCCGCAATCCGTCAAAAACGCTAACTGCTCAGCGCTCATGGGCAACAAGTCCTCTGCGCCAATTTCCACACCCTCAATATCCACACTGGCCATGGGCTTTGTGGTGTCGATGGTGGGCTGGGCGGTCACCTTGACCTGATCCTTGCCCACGGCCGCCAAGGCCAAACCTTCGGGACCGTTCACCGCCAGCAGCAGGTAGTCCGCAGACAGGGCGTCGTTCACGAAGGGCTTCTTCCCGTGCAGGGTATAGCCGCCATCGCTGGCGCTGGCCGTCGCGGTAATGGCGGCGGGGTCGATCCAGTTGGCTTCGTCATACAAGCCCACGGTGACGACAGCTTCGCCAGCAGCCATAGCGGGCAGCCAATTCGCCTGTTGCTCCTGAGATGCACAGGCCAGAATGGCAGCGCTAGCCAGTGCTTGAGAAGCGATAGGCAGGGGGCACAGTCCCTCTGCTGCTGCCTCCAAAACCACCGTCAAGTCGATCCATTTAAGGCCCAGCCCTCCATGGGCTTCGGGAATGGTGAGGCCCAGCCAGCCCAGTTCGGCGGCTTGCTGCCAAAGGGCTTGATCAAAAGGTGTCTCGCTGGCAGCAATTTCCCTAACCCGGGTTAGGGGGCAAGCCTCTTTCATAAAGCGTTGTACCTGCTCTTTCAGCAGGTTTTGTTCTTCCGTAAATCCAAAGTTCATAGCAGTCCTCTACCGCAATTTGTCTAAGTGACTGGCCTTAGCCGCCGCGCAACGGGTTAACCGGTGGCCAATTGTCTTTGCTGGCCAGTATTTTTTCGCCGATGTCCGCCACGGCCCAGGGTTGGGCGTCCGCTGCGGCCTGAGCAATGGGGGTTACCTGCCAGCTCAACAACGAAACGTTGTTCCCGGCGACCAGCCACTGGCGGCCGCTGATGTCTTTGGCCTCGTCTGTGCACAGCCAGACCACCGGCGGCGAAACCGCTTCGGGTGGAAAGCTGTCCTGCACTTCCTCGGGCAAAATGTCGGTGGTTAGTCGAGAGGTGGCGGTGGGAGCCAGCACGTTCACGGTGATGCCGTACTTCACGCCTTCCAACCACAGGCAACGCATGAAGCCTGCAATGCCGGCTTTGGCCGCGCCATAGTTCGTCTGGCCGAAGTTGCCCAGCAGTCCCGAGGTGGAGCTGGTCATGATGATGCGTCCGCCGGTACCTTGTTCCAGCATCTGGTCAAAAGCCACCTTGGTGGTCAGGTAGGTGCCGCGCAGATGAACATCCATCACCACATCCCACATGTCATCGGTCATGTTTTTAAAGGACTTGTCCCGCAGGATGCCAGCGTTGGCGATGAGGATATCCAGTTTGCCGAACGCGGCTACCGCTGCCTGAACCATGCCTTCCGCGTCTTCGCGGCTGGTTACGGATCCATAGTGCGCGACGGCTTGGCCGCCTGCGGCTTTGATTTCGTCGACAACGCCGTCGGCCATCGATGTGCTGGAACCGGTGCCATCTCGCGCACCACCCAGATCGTTAACCACAACGCTAGCGCCTTCGGCGGCGAGCAGCAGCGCGTGGGCGCGTCCTAATCCTCCGCCAGCGCCGGTGACCAGCGCCACCTTGCCATCAAGCATTCCCATAGTGTTCTCCCCTGCAAATTGGTCCATGAAACGACCCGCAATACTATCACCAAGGCCCCCTATGAGGAGAAGTTGGACGCTATCGCCAAGAGTTGGGCAAGAGTTAGCAGGCATGGGGCCGCGGTACGAGCCCGGTGACCCGCCGAGGCACTGGTGCCTCGGGTTAGCAACGGCGTAGGGCAGATTTCGGTCTGCGCCTTTGTATCCCGGCGGGATTTGTTTACATTCCCACTAATGCCACAACCGCAGGTGCCAGCATTAGCGGCTAACAACAGTCGCCGCTAACTAAGACCGGCGGTGGCGGAACAAGACAAAAGGGGAGAGAGCAGATGGATCAGTTACTGGATTTTAGCGGCAAAGTGGCCTTGGTTACCGGCGGCAGCCGGGGGTTGGGTCGAGAAATGGCACTGGCCTTGGCAGCCAGAGGCGCGGACGTGATCATTACCAGCCGCAAAGCCGACGCCTGTGAATCTGTGGCGGCCGAAATTCAGGCCCTCGGTCGTCAGGCCATGGCCTATGGCTGTCACGTGGGACACTGGGGTGAAATTGACGGGCTCGTGGACGCTGCCTATGAGCGATTCGGCAAAATCGATATTTTGATCAATAACGCGGGCATGTCCCCCCTTTACGAATCGTTGTCAGCCATCACGGAAGAGCTGTTCGATAAGGTGATTGGCGTGAATTTGAAAGGGCCGTTTCGCTTAATGGCCTTAGTGGGCGAGCGCATGGCAGCCGGGGATGGGGGCAGCATTGTGAACATCAGCAGCATTGCCTCGCTGCAGCCGTCACCGAATTCTGAACCCTATGGTGCCGCCAAATCTGGCCTCAACGCGTTGACCCGTTCCTTTGCCTTTGCCTTCGGTCCCAATGTCCGGGTCAACGGTATCGCCGCTGGACCGTTTTTGACGGATATTTCCAAAGCGTGGGATATGGCTGCTTTTGAAAAGCAGGCCAAATCTCGCCATGCCCTGAAGCGGGGCGGCGAGCCAGACGAAATTGTTGGCGCGGCTTTGTATCTGGCAGGCCCCGGCGGCAGCTTTACCACCGGCACGGTGATTCGTGTGGACGGCGGCACCCCGTAATCCAGGCCGCAAGTTGCGGGGCTGGGACAAGGCCCCGCAGCGACGTCAGAGCGGCTGTCGATTCGTTGCGCCGAACTGCCCGACCAAAGCAGTTTTAGGGTCCTTCAGGGCTGAGGATTCAGGGATTGGCTAAAGGCCCAGGCGGCTTCCACCACCGCCTGGCCAAAGTCCTTGCCGTACAGTTCGTTCATTGTGCCCAGCCCTCCTGGGTTGGCCACGTTGACCTCCATGAGGGTGTCTCCCACCAAATCCACAGCGGCGAAACCCATGTCCTGGGCCAGCAAGTCTGCGGCAATGCGAGTAACCAAATCAGCTTGGCGCTGGTTCAGCGTGGCGGGGTGAGCCGATCCGTGACGGGCTAAATTGGCGTGCAGGCGGTTGCTTGGCACGCGCAAATAACTGCCAATGATCTGCCCACCAACCAGCAGTGTGCGTATCTCGCCGTCTGCGATGGCTGGCAAAAAGCGCTGCAACATAAAGTAGTCCCCGGGTCTTGCCGCCATGGCGCTTTCCAGCGCATCCGCATCCTCGGCGGTTACCCGCATGACCCCTTGTCCAAAGCTGCCCGCTAGGGGTTTAAGGACCCACTCCCCGGGTTCATTGGTCAGGACAAAAATCAGGGTTTCGGGGTCGTTAGCGATATGGCTTTCACTGCCTAGGTCCGGCCAGGCCGCCTTGCCATGCAGCAGCGCCATGCCGGTCGGCGCATTGATGATCTTGCGTCGCGGCAGCGCGGCTAATAGCTGGGTCCGATCCCAAAACCCTTGGCGCGGGCCAAAGCCCAGTGACCAAACCAAATCGAATCGGCTCAGCAGGGTTTGGTGACAACACAGCCCTTGGGGCTGTCGATGAATAGCTTGGTGGGGCGCCGATTCAACCTGCCAGCCCTGATCGCGAAAGGCCGCAGGCAGCGTCTCGGCGTTGTCGTTGCTTACCGTGCCTTCAGGCAGTTGCGAAGCTAAAAACAAAATGCGGGGCTGAACCATGAGCGCAAGTCTTATCCGGTATGTGGGTAACCATCATGAGGGATAAATCAGGCCACAAATGGTGCATTTGTGACAGCCCAAGGTTTGGATTTATCATCAGCGCCCGTTATCACGAAGGTGACCGCTGTGAGCAGTAACACCTCAGACCTGCCCGATTACACCCTTGCCCCGGAGCAGGTGCCACTCATTGGCAGCCTGGTCTTAGACGACGCCGAGCGGGATCAATTGAAAGCTCGTATTGCCGACACCCTGCAGCGCAAGGGCATGGCCTTAGTCGCCCACTATTATGTGGATGGCGATATTCAAGATTTGGCCGAGCAAACCGGCGGTTGTGTATCGGATTCATTGGAAATGGCTCGGTTTGGTCGTGATCACGAGGCCAACAGCCTAGTGGTAGCCGGGGTTCGTTTTATGGGCGAAACCGCAAAAATTCTGTCGCCGGAAAAACGCATTTTTATGCCGACCTTGGAAGCCGAGTGCTCTTTAGACCTAGGTTGTCCGCCGGATGCTTTTGCGCAATTCACGGCGCAACACGCGGATCGAACGGTAGTGGTATACGCCAACACCTCGGCGCGGGTGAAGGCCCTTGCGGATTGGGTGGTGACCAGCAGCTGTGCGCTGGATATCGTCAGTCACCTGCGGGCCAAGGGCGAAAAAATTCTCTGGGCGCCGGATAAGCATCTTGGCGCCTATATTCAACAGCAAACCCAGGCGGACATGTTGCTGTGGAGCGGTGCCTGTGTGGTGCATGAAGAATTCAAATCCAAGGCGTTAGATGACCTGCGCAGGGTCTATCCCGACGCTGGTGTGCTTGTGCATCCGGAATCCCCAGCAGCCGTGATCGCTAACGCTGATGTGGTGGGATCCACCAAGGCGATTGTGGATGCGGCTGGGCGTATGCCCAATGACACCTTCATTGTGGCCACGGACCGCGGCATTTTTCACAAATTACGACAGCAAAACCCGGGCAAGACGTTCATAGAAGCGCCTACCGCTGGAGATGGCGCCACCTGTCGTTCTTGCGCCCATTGCCCGTGGATGGCCATGAACGAACTGCGGGCGCTGGACCGGGTGCTGCATGATGATGAATACCAACAGCGCTGCGAGATCTTGGTAGATCCTGAGCTGGGACTGCGCGCCAAGCAGCCCTTGGATCGGATGCTGGCTTTTCAGGCCGGTTAATCAGGCTGGTTAATAGGGCAGCAGCGGTTTAGCCCTGGGCGGCGCGAATTTCGGTACGTATGTCCTGAATGCGCTGTAGCAATTTGGCGTGGAGCTGCTGGTTGCTTCCTGCGATCAAATTCTTCGCGTACTCCAGATGCTGGATCGTGCGGTGCGACGCGCCATGGAGATAGAAGTACTCGGCGCGCGCTAAATGTACTTGGGTAACGTTGCCTGCCAAACCCGCTGTCTCGGCCAGTTCAAACCACACTTGGGCGTCTGTGGGGCGCAGCTTTGACATCGACAAGTAGATGTTTTCAGCCTCGCCATAGCGTTGCTCTTTGACCCGAGCTTGTGCCAGCAGCATGGATAGCGGATAGCTGTCGGGATATAGGGTAAGTGCCTTGTTGAGCAGCGTCGTTACCTCAGCGAAGCGATCACCTTCAATCAACAGCTCAGCCAAAACCGATGTGTAGAGCACGCTTTGAGGATTGCGACGGTGGATGCGACGGACTTGGTCGATGGCTTCGTCGTGCTCATTGTTGCGGCTTAGCGCCAATGCTAGGCCGTAAATCTGAGCCAGGTTGTTGGGGTCTTGGGCCAACGTCTTGCGATAGTCCAGGACATCCAAAGCGGCGTTGGTGCTGTAATTTTGTTGGGCACGAATACGCGCGATTTGATAGGCCAGAGCCATGTCCTCATCCGGCTCCTTAACCTCACCGGTGTTGCGGGCCTGATTGCGTACATCGCTGATGCGGGTTTCAGACAGCGGGTGGGTGAGCAAAAATTCCGGTGGCCGTCGGGTAAAGCGATAAGCCTGCTGCATGCGCTCAAACATGCGTGCCATGGCGTTAGGATCGATATCGGCTCGCACCAAGGTGCTCAAACCGATGCGGTCGGCTTCTTGTTCGCGAGATCGGCTGAAGCGCAATTGGTTGGATTCGCTGATGGCTTTTGCCGTGGTGATTGCGGCCAAGCCCGCATCGGTGCCGCCAGCGGCGCCCACCAAAATGGCGCTCAGCAGCCCGATCATGGCAGGGACAGAAGCCGCCTGTTGAGCTTGAATCCCGCGCGCAAAATGGCGCTGACTCAGGTGCGCCATCTCGTGAGCGATGACCGATGAGTACTCGTTCACGTCTCGGGCGTAAAGCAGCAGACCTAGGTTGATGCCAATGATGCCGCCGGGAGCGGCAAAGGCGTTGATTTCAGGATTGTCCACCACTGCCACGGCCTGCATGGGTTGCCGCATTTCCGAAAACTGGGCCAGGTAGCTGATGTGTTGTTCAACGTAGTACTGGATCAGCACGTCGTCGGAAAGGGGCAGGGAAGCGTTAAGCTGCTTTAAGAAAATGCTGCCGATTTGGGCTTCCATTTGCGGACTGACAATACTGGACGCACCATCGCCCAGGCTGGGCAGGTCTCTGGGATTTGATGCGCTAGCGCTGCCTCCCAGGGCGGTCATCCATGCCGCCACCAGCCACAGTAGTCCGGTCAGTGCGCGGTTGCCGCTAACCGTTCCGTTGGGGTTTGCGCTGTCCGATAAAGGATTCATCACCGCATAGTACGCGAATGGGAAGGGGATGGAATGCGTAGGTTGGTGCGCGATAAAAAACTGTGGCATGGGCAAAAGCCCCTGCAGGCAGGCACACAACTCTAAAGGGCCTGTGATACATTTGCGCTATGAAAGATCTTGCGCAACAGGCTGACGAATTCCTCGATTTGCAGGGACTCATGTGCCCCATGCCGCTACTGAAAGCGAAGCAGGCACTCAACCGTATGGAGCCTGCCCAAACCCTCGGGGTGCTGGCTACGGATCCCGGATCTGAACGGGACTTCAAAGTCTTTGCCCAGCAAAGTGGCAACGAGCTACTGGACTGGTCAGCGCAAGATGGCCTGTTCGCTTACTTGATTCGGAAAAAATCGTGAACTTTCTCGCGGTAGTGAGCGAGTGGTTTAACCGCTACTTCTCCAGACCAGACGCGATTTTTTTGATCGTCGCGCTGCTGGCGATCATGGTGGTGCTGTATAGCCTAGCCGGTGCCTTGGCCCCGGTTCTCACGGGCATGGTGATTGCGTTTTTGCTGCAAGGGTTGGTAAGTCGTTTAGAGGCTCTGGGCTGTCCACGGCTGCTGGCCATCAGCGTGGCCATGATCGTCTTGGTGGGCTCGGTATTTGCCATTGTGCTGTTGGTGGTGCCGTTGATTTGGCAGCAGGCAGCCAGTTTGCTCGCCTTGGCCCCTAACTTGGTTGGGGTGATTCGAGAGGCATTGTTGGGCTTGGCCACCCGGTTCCCAGAGTTCATTTCAACAGAACAAATCCTGGGTGTGGTGAATGAAAGCGCCAAGGAGCTGGGCAATCTAAGCGCCTTCTTGCTGGAGAGCGCCTTCTCCCAGGTGTTCTCTCTCGTGGGTCTGTTGATCTACCTAGTGCTTGTGCCGATATCCGTATTCTTTTTACTCAAAGACCGCGAAATCTTGATCGAGCATCTCAAGTCCTTGCTACCTAAAGAACGGCCCCTGCTGGATGCGGTTGGTTTAGAGATGAACGCGCAGTTGGGCAACTACGTTCGCGGCAAAGTAATTGAAATTCTCTTGGTGGGCACCGTCAGTTTCGTGACGTTCTTGTTCTTCGACCTCAATTACGCGGCACTGTTGGGCGTGCTGGTGGGTATTTCGGTCTTGATACCCTTTATTGGTGCGGCGGTGGTGACCCTGCCGGTATTTATGATCGCGGCCCTGCAGTTTGGTTGGTCCTTGGAATTGGGTTGGGTGATGTTGGCTTATGCCGTGATTCAATTCATCGATGGCAACGTGTTGGTACCGTTGCTGTTTTCTGAGGCAGTGGATTTGCATCCCATCACGATCATCGTGTCGGTCTTAGCATTCGGCGGTTTGTGGGGGCTTTGGGGCGTGTTCTTTGCGATTCCGTTAGCCACCTTGATTAAGGCCATGTACGTGGCCTGGCCCCGAGGCCCCATGGCCGAAACCGCGCCCTAGTCAGCTATTCAAACTTTTCAGGCCCGAACAAGCAGACCTGAAGTCATAAGATCCGTTCGATCTGGATAGCAGTGGTTCCTGATCGTCATCGTGAATCGTTAGGAGGATTGATGCAGTCATTGAATGTACGTTTTTGGTTGTTAGCTATGGGTTTTACCGCCCTAACCCTGTCCGTTGGTTGCGCCAATTTGTCATCGGACCTGTCATCGGCCCAACTGTCAGCGGTCAAGGTGTCTGCGGAGCAAGGCAGCGACGGCTCTGATCAGGCCCCGGCGGAAGACTCCGGCGCAAAGCCACTACCGAACATTGCATCGGTGATTGCAGACAGCGATGAACATCCTGGCTTTTTGCATCTGTATCAGGATCGGCGCACCGGCGCTGTTTATCTGCGGGTGCCCTACAGCCAACTGGATACGGAGTTGATCTATACCGCCACGGTGACCGATGGCGTCGTCGAGACGGGACTGTTTCGAGGCCAATATCGCGACAACAAAATCCTGAAGCTGCAGCGGCATTTTCGTCGGCTTGAAGTGGTGCAGCCCAACACCCGTTTTTATTACGACCCTGATAGTCCGTTAAGCCGGGCTGCTGGTGCCAACGCGCCGGCAGCGTTGCTGGCGGTGGTGGACATCGTCGCTGAGGATCCGGCCAGCGAAGACAGTGAAGGTGCGTTGTTAGTGGATCTTGGTCCGGTACTGCTGAGCGAAGCCTTGGTGCAAATCAAATCGCCCAAGCCACCTGGCGAAGAGGCCAAGGACGCGCTGACCCTAGGCAAGTTCAGCCAGCCACGCTCCAAAGTGTCGCGGTTATCCAGTTATCCAGACAATGCCTTGGTGTACACGGATCTGGTTTACGAGGTTGATGCGCCCAGCGTGACCGGCGGTGATGACGTCACCGACGCCAGAGCCATGACGGTGAGCGTGCAGCACAGTTTTATCAAAGTTCCCGAGAACGATTTTCAGCCCCGGCGCGATGACTATCGCGTGGGGTTTTTTACCGACCGCATCACCGATCTCACCAGCCGCAGCCCGGCACCCTATCGTGACGTCATCAATCGCTGGCATCTGGTGAAAAAGTACCCAGACCAAGCGATATCTGATCCGGTAGAGCCCATCACTTGGTGGTTGGAGAACACCACGCCCCACGAGTTTCGTGAGCTGATTACTCAGGCGGCGCTGAGCTGGAACTCTGCCTTTGAGGCGGCGGGTTTCAGCAACGCCATTGTCGTCAAACAGCAACCGGATGATGCCGATTGGGATGCCGGGGATATTCGTTACAACGTGCTGCGCTGGACCGCTTCGGCTCGACCACCCTTTGGCGGTTACGGTCCTTCCTTTACCAATCCTCGCACCGGCCAGATTGTCGGTGCAGACATCATGTTGGAGTTCGCCTTTTTAACAAACCGACTGCGGGTTCAGGACCTGCTGCAACCGGACAAAGCCTCGCTAGACGCAACCGGCGGGCATTACTGCACCGCGGCTTGGGGTATGCAGGCGGATGTGCTTTTTGCCCAGCAAGCCTTGCTCAGCAGCACAGCGGGGGCGGACACGTTAGCGCTTTCACAGCGACTGACCCGAGACAGTATTTTCTTTCTGATTTTGCATGAGATCGGGCACACCTTGGGGCTGACTCACAACATGCGGGCAAGCCAACTGCAGCCCGATGTTTTTGATCTGGCCGCGGTAGAAGCCCGGGGGCTTTCTGGGTCGGTGATGGATTACGAGGCGGTGAACGTGGCCCCAGACGGCAAAACCCAGACCTGGTTCTATCAAAAACGACCCGGGCTGTACGACACGTGGGCCGTGCAGTTTGGGTATGGCGAATACGACGACAACCAGATCGCGGCTCTGTTGCGTCGCTCCGGCGAGCCCGAATTGGCCTACGGTAACGACGCAGACGATATGCGTCGCTCCACCAGCGGCATCGATCCTGAGATCAACATTTACGATCTCAGCAGCGATGCGGTGGGTTATGCGCAACTGCGTTTGGCGCAACTGCGCCGCGTGCAGGAGCGTTTGCCGACGCTGTACCAAGGCGAATCCTATCAGGGGCTGGTTAACGCCTTTGCTGCGCTGATGAGTCAGTACCGACGCTCCGGGGCCGTGGTGTCGCGCTATGTTGGGGGGGTTCATCTCAATCGTCAGCCGCCCCAATCTGGGCAGACCCCTTACACGCCGGTGGCGGCGCAAACCCAGCGCCGAGCCATGCAGACGTTGAATGAATATCTCTTCGCACCGGATGTGTTTAACGATACCGGCGATCTCATCGCGCGGCTGCAACCCCAGCGCCGTGGGTTCGATTTTTATGGCCAGACCGAGGATCCGAAGATTCACCAAGCGGTGCTGCAAACCCAGCGCAGCGTGCTGGACCATTTGCTTCATCCCAACACCTTGCAGCGGTTGATGGACAGCCAAAGCTACGGCGGTCAGTACACGGCGCTGGAGATGCTGCAAACCCTGACGGATGGCTTGTTCGCTGCGGATCTGGGCGGCGAGGTCAACAGCTACCGGCAAAACGTGCAGGTGGACTACGTTCGTATGCTCGATGGGGCGTTGAATAACGCGGCTGTCAGCCATCCGGTAAAGGCCGTGGTCTATAGCGAAATGAAGCGCATCAGCGACAACCTGTCAGCCAAGCTTAACGGCGCGGGCTTTCGTGGTTTAACCGGAGAGACTCAGGCTCACACCCAGTACCTAGATTTTGTGTTGCGTAAGGCGCTAACGGTTGAACAATAGTGCCTTTGTGCCGCAGACGGCGCTTGTGACCTGTCAGTGGCCTGCGTAACATTTCCACCCCAAACTTCAGGCAGGCCAAAGATATGTTGACAGGGAGCATCGTCGCTCTGGTTACCCCCATGCACGACAATGGTGAGGTGGCCTGGGATGCGCTGGACGCACTGATCGAATGGCATATCGACAGCGGTACTCATGGCATTGTGCCCATGGGCACGACTGGTGAGTCCGCCACTCTGGATACCGAAGAACATTTGCAGGTCATCAAGCGCACCATCGACCGGGTGAACGGACGCATCCCGGTGATTGCCGGTACCGGTAGCAACGCCACCGCCGAGGCGATTCATCAGACTCAGGAGGCAGAGGCCGCCGGCGCGGATGCCTGTTTGTTGGTCACACCGTATTACAACCGGCCCACCCAAGAGGGTTTGTATCGCCACTTTGAAGCCATTGCCGCGGCAACGACCGTGCCTATCGTGCTTTACAACGTGCCGCCGCGCACCGGCTGCGATCTGTTGCCAGAAACCGTTGGGCGCTTAGCCTCAATCGAAGGCATCGTGGGTATCAAAGAAGCCTGTGGCGACGCCGGACGGGTAACTCAGTTGCTGGATGCGGTTCGACAACAAGGTGAGGACGAGTTTTTTGTACTGTCTGGTGAAGACGCCCAAACCTTGCAAATGATGGAACTTGGCGCGGTAGGGACCATATCTGTTACGGCCAATGTGCTACCCGCGCAGATGTCAGACTTTTGTGCGGCCTTCCTTAGTGGCGACAAGGCAAAAGCCGCGGCTTTGGATCAAAGGCTGCAACCGGTGCACGAGATTGTTTTTGTGGAATCCAGCCCAACCCCAACCAAGTGGGCGTTGGCGGATATGGGCCGCATGCCCGGCGGCATTCGTTTGCCTCTGATTCCGCTCAGCAGCAAGCATCACCAGGAAGTGCGTCAGCGCATCGCGACGGCAGGGAGCTCGGAATGAAACAGGTTGGCCTTATCCTAGTGTCCTTGACCCTTGGGGCCTGCGGAACGTTGTCTGCGCTGCCCTTTATCGGTGGCGACGATCAGCCGCAAAAGCCGAAAAAACAAACCTACGTAGATTTGCGGGCTCAGCCGCCCCTGCAGGTGCCAGAAGATCTTAGCGCCGTTGATGTGGAAAGCGTGGTGCCAGATCTCGATACCAGCGATGAGATCAACGCCTCCTATTACCCGGACAAACCGCCGTTGCCCGACGCGTTATATGCGGCGGATAACCGTGACGAGGTGCGAATGCAGCGTCTGGGTGCGCGTAACTGGCTGGTGATTCCTGAGTCACCCACCACGGCCTGGCCGAAAATGAAGCAGTTTTTTGCCGACAACGGCGTTCTGTTGGTCGACGACCGACCGGAGTTGGGCCGACTGAATACCGCATGGCTGGCGCAAACCGGCAGACCAGCCAGAGACGTGGTGCGCACTCTGCTGCAGACCGCTAGGCAGGAAGCGGGTTTAGAAGCCGGTGAAGACCGGTTTTTGATTCGCGTTGAGCAAGGCTTGCAGCCCCAATCCACCGAAGTGCACTTGCGGCATGACAATGACGCCATGGCTGGCGTCGTGACTCCAGACTTGGTGAGGGTTCAGGAGGTCAGCTCAGATTTGCTGGCGGCGGAAAAAGCGTTGCTGAATCAGATTGGTACTTATGTGGCGGCTCGGGTATCGGAGAGCACGGTGTCAAAAGTAGCGCTGCAAATTGGCAGCCAGCCCAAGACCGAGTTGCAGCGCAACGACAGCGGCATTCCTGAGCTGAACTTCTATTTAGACAAGGAGCGCGCCGTGGCTTCAGTGACCCAATCCCTGGGTAACGCTGGGGTTTTGATCAATGACCAGGATAGCGACGCTGGCCGTTTCGATATTACGATTCCCCGAGAAGTGCTCACGGGCAAGAAAGGCGGCGGGCTGCTGTGCCGCATCACCTTCAGCTGCGGACGTTTGGATGAGGACTTCACCCTGCTGATGAGTGATCCCATGGAAACCGACAATGGTCAGGCCATCAAACTGTTCGTGCTGCAAAATGGGCAGCTGCTAACCGACGCAGACCGTGCTCAAGAGATCTTAGTCTTGATCCGAGAATTCGCCACTTGATGTCAGTTGCCGGCAGCGAGGCTGCATGGGTATAGCGTCTCTAGGCAGTGGCAGTCGGGGCAACGGCACGCTGGTATCGATAGGCGGCGCAGTCTTCTTGGTGGACTGCGGTTTTAACCTCAAGCAAACCGAACAGCGCCTGGCGCGATTGCAGCTCAGCCCCGGGGACTTGACCGCGATTTTGGTCAGTCATGAACACAGCGACCACATAGCCGGCGTAACCGCGCTGTCCCATCGCTACGGTATTCCGGTATATGCCTCGTACGGCACGTTAAAAAACGGTCCCAAGGATTTTGTCTGTCAGGCCTTCGATGGCGACGTGCCTTTTGAGATCGCCGGCGTAACCATCAATCCCGTGGTGGTGCCCCACGACGCCCGTGAGCCCACGCAATTTGTGTTGCAGCATGAGGCAACGAAGATTGGTGTGCTTTCGGATCTGGGCAGCATTACCCAACATGTGATTACGCAGTTTTCCGGTTGCAACTACCTGCTGCTGGAGGCCAACCATGACCGAGCCATGCTGCAACGAGGCAGTTATCCACCGGCACTGAAGCGTCGGGTGGGGGGCGATCTGGGTCATTTGTCGAATACCCAAGCATTAGAGCTCTTGGAGCGAGTTGCCCACGACGACTTGCACGTGGTGATTGGTCACATCAGTGAGCAAAACAACGACGCGACCTTGGTAGAGCAGATTTTTGCGCCGCTGCGGCAGCGGCTAGCCAGTCTAAGTTTGGCCTCCCAGCAGGAAGGTCAGGCCTGGCTTGGAGAGCCACCGATCACTCGCCAGATTTCTTTCGACAAGGTGATGTAGAATTTCTGCCCGGCGCTTGGCGATGGCCAAGCGTTATTGTTTCAGCCCGGATCGAGGATCGTTACTGTATGCAAGCCACCAATGTCTCCATGGAGAATTTTCAAGCGGAAGTTGTCGATGCTTCGGCCAATCACCCAGTGGTGCTGCTGTTCTGGGCAGAGCAGGTGCCCCAATCGGTGCAGGTTAAGGCGCTGGTAGAACAGGTGCTCTTGGACTACGAGGGCAAGGCATCTTTGGCCCTTTCCGACGTGGCTCAGGATCAAAATTTAGCGCCTCGGCTGCAGGTACAGGGCCTGCCCAGCATTCGTATCATTCATCAAGGCGCGGTGGCTGAGCAGATTGACGGCATGATTGACGAGGCCCAGTTGCGCACCATCATGGACGGGTTGACCCAGTCGTCGGTGGAATCGATGCAAGGCGATTTGGATCAACTGATTGCCGCGGGTGACTTTGCGACGGCGGCGAACCTCTTGCAGCAGAGCATTCACGAAGAACCGAATAATCAAAACCTGCGCATTGAATTGGCTGACATCCTAGTGCGCAAGGGTGACCTTGACGATGCCCGTACGGTGTTGGCGTCCATCCCTGAAGATACGGACGGACGTCTGCGTCCCCAGAATCGACTGGAGTTTGCTGAGGAAGCGGCAGCCATGGGCAGTCGCGAGGACCTCCAAGCCACCGTGACCGGCAACGCTGAGGACTTGGAATCCCGCTACGCTCTGGCAGTGGTGTTAGTGCAGGCTGAGGAGTACGAAGAGGCGTTGATGTTGTGTCTGGACATCCTCCGACAAGATCGAGAGTTCCGCGACGATATCGGCCGACTGACAATGATTCGCATCTTTGACTTACTGGGCAAAGGCGACGAATTAGCGACGCGATATCGGCGAAAATTGTTCAACACCTTGCACTAAAAAGACGGGTTCTAACGGTAGAGATTAGTGGCTAATAGTCGACATTTTTGGACGATAGTCACTAAAAACAGGCTCTTCATTGTTAGTGGGCACTAACTATACTGACGTAGTTTATGCACAAGCGTGCTCAAGCAAACTGTTAGAACTAAGATGCGAGCAATCGTTATTGCTTAGCCGCATAAAGACCACGTAACTCATTGATATTAATAAATAAATGCACTTTTCTTGATTTTGCTTCCAGCCTTGAGGCACTGAATAACCCTAGACACGCACACATAACGCGCAAGTTATCCTCAAAGTTATCCACAGGCGGAGGTGACCGTTGTGCACAAAAATGGTCCTTTTGCCATTGTCTGCTGAGAAATGAGAATTTTGGTAACAGTGGAATGCTTGATCGTTACTCACAGCGCATTGCCTCGTATCTCGCCAACCAAGGATCCGCTGTTTAGGATGAGCACAAAGGGACTTACCCCAACGCCAAGAGCCTAGGACCATAGGACACCAACCATGAGCACTGAATCCGACAAGCTATCCACCTCATCTGAACAACGGCTACAAGAAACCCTGGCGCGCTATCAGGAGCGTGGCGTGCGGCAGATCAAGCTGGGATTGACCGATATTGATGGTGTGATCCGGGGCAAATACGTGGGTTTGCAAAAATTCGCCAGCCTGCTGTCCAAACAAGGCGGGTTTTGTGACTGCGTCTTCGGTTGGGACATGGACGATCAGCTCTACGACGGTGGTGACTACACCGGTTGGCACAGTGGTTTTCCGGATACCGGGTTTCGGCTGTTAGTGGATTCCGAGCGTTGGCTAACCGAAGAAGACTGCCCCTACTTCGTTGCAGAATTTGTGGAGCGAGACGGCAGCGACCATGTGCTGTGTCCGCGCACGCGGTTGCGCCATGTCCTAGAACGCCTGAACGAAAAGGGCTTAAGCGTTCGCGCAGGATTTGAGTACGAGTTCTTCGTCTTTAACGAAACGCCCCACAGTATTCGAGAGAAGGGCTATCGCAACTTAACCGCCATCACCCCGGGTAACTTTGGTTACTCAGTGCTGCGGACCTCGGCCCTGGGTCGAGAGTTCACCGATTTCATGGACTACTGCGCTGACATCGACTGCGAGCTGGAAGGTTTGCACTGTGAGACCGGCCCTGGGGTTTGGGAGGGCGCCTTGGCATCCAAGGAGGGCTTGGCAGCCGCAGACCGAGCGGCCATTTTTAAAACCATGGCCAAGGGCTACTTCCAACGACGCCAAATGCTGGCCACCTTTATGGCCAAGTGGTCTATGGATTACCCCGGTCAAAGCGGGCACCTGCATTTGAGCCTCAGCGATACTGAAGGCAACAACATCTTTTACGACCCGGACCAGCCCCAGGGTATTGCTTTGGCGATGCGCCAGGCGGTGGCCGGGCTGCAGCGTTATTTGCCGGAATTTTTGGCCATGCTGGCCCCCACCGTGAACAGCTACACGCGCTTGGTCAAAGGGGCTTGGGCGCCCACGGCGGCCACCTGGGGCATAGAAAATCGCACCGCGGCCATTCGGGTAATTCCTGGGGACCAACGCAGTCAGCGCATTGAGGTTCGCGTGGGCGGAGCGGACGGCAATCCCTATTTGGTTGAGGCCGCGGCCTTAGCAGCCATTGAGCTGGGTATGCGCGATGCCCTAGAGCCCGATGCGCCTGTGGCCGGCAACGCCTATGAGGCGGAAGATCACCTGCCAGCGGCATATCACTTTGCTCAGGATCTTGCCGGAGCAGCAGATCGATTAGCGGCCAGTGATGCCGCGGTGGACTGTTTTGGTCGCGCCTTTGTAGAACACTTCGTGATGACTCGGCGCTGGGAGGCGCGGGAATATCACCGGCATGTAAACAGTTGGCAGCTGGAACGCTATTTTGAGATCGTTTAATCATCATCACCCAGGTCTTCGCAGCACATGACATTGCATCTTGGCATTCTACAAACCGATTCCGTTTTGGCGGGCTTGCAGGACCGGTTCGGCGATTATCCGGACATGTTTGGCGCTATCTTTGCGGCACAAGACCCGAGCCTGCGCATCACCACTTACGATGTACAACGTCAGTTGCCAGACACCTTGGAATGCGACGCCTACCTGATTACCGGCTGTAAGCTCAGCGTGTACGACGATTTGCCCTGGATTCGCGAGCTGGCGGAATTTGTGCGTCAGGCCATCGCGGCCAAAAAGAAAATCCTGGGCATCTGCTTTGGTCACCAACTCATCGCGCATTTTTTTGGTGGTCATGTGGCGCCAGCGCCGGTGGGTTGGGCCGTGGGGGTCCAGACCAGCGACTTGGTGCAAAAACTACCCTGGATGGGAGACGCCGATGAGGCCCCAGACCAACTGCATCTGGTGTCTAGCCATAAAGATCAGGTTCAGCGCTTGCCCCCAGAAGCGCAGCTCTTTGCCAGCAGCGACTTTTGCCCGGTATCCGGATTCACCTTGGGAGAAGAGGTTTTGACCATTCAAGGGCACCCGGAACTGAATACCGATTACTCCCGGGAGTTAATGGGCGTGCGTCGGGAGCTATTGGGCGAAGAGGTCTACCAAGCAGGCATTGATAGTCTCACCAAGCCCACCGACGCCCAGCTGTTCACGCGATGGATGTTGGCGTTCATACGCGGTGAAGGCCAACAGCCAGCCGTGATAGACCAGGAACACTATGGCTAATCCGCCTAGAGGGTTTGACCGCTTTCTGCGGCGCGGCGCCAAGCTGCTGAAAAACCCGTTGTTGCTCAAACGCATGTTGACCCAGGCTGTCGCCAAGCTCGGCCGCGCCGAAGGTGGTCCCTTGGCCGAGGTCAAAGAGCACTTGCTGAGACTGGTGGCTCTACTCAAAGCCTATGTCTCAGGCGAATACCGTGACGTATCCCCACAAACCATGATTGTGGTGGCGGCCGGCCTTGCCTACTTTGTGGTGCCAATGGACGCCGTGCCGGATTTTTTGTTTGGCTGGGGCTTGGTGGACGATGCCGCGGTGATTAGCTACGTGGCCGCCCAAGTCGCTCAAGAACTGGCGGCCTTCGCCCGTTGGCAGCAGACCCAATCCAGTGCTGAGTCTGATGACGGGTTCGCAGAAGACAACGACAACCAGGATGGTTCTGCTAGCGAAAGCCCTGACAATGACCCACCCTCGAACACTCGCTGCAGTGAAACCAACGTCACCCATGACTCCACGCATGACTCCACCCAAGACGATTCCACCGACGACGATGACACCCCCCGTTCCTAGATCCTCTCGGCCTAATCCCTGCCGCATGCTCCTGCGGCTTGGTTTAGTGCTGAGTGGGTTGCTCGTTGTCCCGGCCAGTCAGGGCGCAGATCTGCCCACCGAGGATTTGGCGCTGAAGTTTCGGGTGTACGCCTTTGGCTTGCCCACCTGGTTTGATGCAACGGTAGAGGTGAACTTTGATGGCCCAAACGTGCGGATGCGCAGTGATTTAGAGACCTGGATTGTGAGTAACCATCACCGCAGCGAGCTGGTCTTTTCCCAATGCAGCTATCGCCCTTCCGGTTATACCAACAGGGGGTTCAGTCCGGGCTGGCGCTTCGACGATTCCCTAGCTTACGACTGGGAAGCCGGCGTGGCTCGATACCAAGGCGAACTCAAGCGTCCCAATCAAGATCAGCCGGTCCATCAAGCCTTAGAGCATCCCCTGCAAGCCCCGGAAATCGCAGGCTATTACGTGGACAAGCTCAGTCAGTTTTTTGTCATGGGCTGTTACTTTGACGATCCTGCAAACACATCGCCTTTGTTGCTGAATTATTTGGACGATACCGTGGGCCGCTACCGGGTGCGCGTGGTGGAGCGCGGGAAAAAAATCCGCGTGGACGGCCGGGCTTACGCCACCATTCAGGTGGAGTCCGAACCCTTTGAAGCCACCCCCGGCAGCATCCATCGCAGGGTGAATTACTGGCTGGTACCGGAACTGGGATACCTGCCGGCGTTGATCAAAACCAAGCTCCGGCGCTTGCCGCTGACGGTTAAATTGACCGACGTGGATTTGAACCTAGACGAGTCAGCCCCAGGGTCGCTGCAATAGACCTGCCCCCTAAATTGCGCCAATATCTTTGGCCATCTGGAATCGAAATTCGCCTGACGCCATGTCAGCGAAAGCGATCAGCAGCACTTGAGGGAACCTAGGGGAAAACAATGGACTTTCATTTCGCATCGGCTTGGGAAATTGTCGCCGACAAGTATCCCAATCGCATCGCCACCATTGCTGACGGCAAACCGCTAAGCTGGAAAGACTTTGAGCATCGCGCAGCCTGTATCGCCAGTTTGCTGGAGTCTCACGGGCTGGGTGCGGATTCCAAAGCGGGCTTATATCTGCACAACAGCAATGAATACCAAGAGGCCCAGTTCGGTATCTTCAAGATTGGTGGATGCCCCATCAATGTGAACTATCGCTACAAGTCAGATGAGCTGGTGTATTTGCTGGACAACAGTGATGCCGAGGCGGTGTTCTTTCAGTCTTGTTACGCCATGCGAATTTGGGAGATCCGCGAGCGTTTGCCCAAGGTCAAACTCTTTGTGCAAATCGACGATGGCACCGAAGCCCTGCTAAAAGACGCCCAGGACTATGAGCGGGCGATTCGCACGCACAAACCGCTGCCGCGACGGCCCCAAAATCCCGACAGCGTGTACATGCTCTACACTGGCGGCACCACGGGCATGCCCAAGGGGGTGATGTACCCGGTGGGCGCCTTTGCACAATTTCTGCTGACCATGGGGGCCACGGCACGGGAATTGGAGCCGCCGGAAAATTTGGCGGCACTGGGGGACTTTCTCGACAAGGTTACTGAGCCGCCCACCAGTTTGCCTGCCTGTCCCTTGATGCACGGCACCGGAGTTTGGCTGGGCAGTTTTGCCACCATGATGCTGGGTGGAACCGTCGTAACCACATCCAAGCTGGGCCTGAACCCGGATACGTTGTTAACCATGGTGGAGGATCATGGGGTTACCGATTTGGTGATCGTTGGTGATGCCTTTGCACGGCCCATTTTGGCGGCCTTAGACGAAGCGGAAAAACGCGGCACGCCGTATCGTATCGACACGCTGCGGCAAATGACCTCCAGCGGTGTGATGTGGAGTCAGGAAATCAAGCAAGGCTTGTTGCGCCATCACGACATGATTTTGGCAGATGTTATGGGCTCAACCGAAGGTGGCATGGGCAGCTCGATTACCACTCGTGAAAGCAGCGCCAGCACCGCCAAATTCGAACTTAACGACGGTGTGGTGGTCATTACCGACGACGGTCGCTTTGTCGAGCCGGGTTCCGGTGAGATGGGCAAAATTGCCACCTCCGCTTTCGTACCCCTTGGCTATTACAAAGACCCAGAAAAATCCGCGGCAACGTTCCGGGAAGTGGATGGCGTGCGCTATAGCTTTCCCGGCGATTACGCCACGGTGGAAGCCGACGGCACCATTACTCTGCTGGGTCGCGGCAGTGTGTGTATCAACACCGGCGGCGAAAAAGTCTTTCCCGAAGAAGTCGAAGAAGCGGTTAAGCGCCATCCACAGGTGGAAGATTGCTTGGTGGTAGGGTTGCCCGATGAACGCTTTGGCGAACGAGTGGTGGCGGTGACGTCTCTGAAAGAACCCTCTGACGCCGGGGTGGACGATATCGTCACCTTTACCGCAGATCATCTGGCTGGCTATAAGCTGCCGCGCCAAGTTTTGCTGGTGGATGAAGTGCGAAGAGCGCCAAACGGTAAAGCAGACTATAAGTGGGCAAAAGCTCATGCAGAAAAACACGCAGCGTCCAAATAACGAGGGCGCAAGCCCGTGGCGGCAAAGCAAAACCGATTCGATGACCGTGGGCCAGATCCCGCCAGGACTTGGTTCCCAGCAACGGTGACATCGGCAGGTTAGCAGCGTGTCAGGCCAGTGCGCGACGACGATTAATGCAAGCGAACGAACGATAAGGAATCCCATGACCCCAGAGCAGAATCACGGGCCTCTTAGCGGTATCAGAGTGATCGACTTAACCAGCATGATCTCGGGGCCGGTGGCCACCATGATGCTGGCAGACCAAGGTGCGGACGTGATCAAGGTTGAAGCACTGGACGGCGATCTGGTGCGCGGAGCCGGGGCCACACGGGCGGGCATAACTTCAACGTTCATCTCGTCAAACCGTTCCAAGCGCGCCCTGGCCATTGACTTAAAAACCCCGGAAGGGGTGCAGGCCCTGAAAAAACTGCTGCAAACCGCAGATGTCATGGTGCAGAACTTCCGGCCTGGTGCCATTGAGCGCATGGGTTTCGGCGAGGACGTGGTCAGGGCGATAAAAGAAGACATTATCTACGTGTCCATCAGCGGGTTTGGCGAAACCGGGCCCTATGCCCACCAGCGCGTCTACGATCCGGTCATTCAAGCTCTGTCTGGTCTGGCAGCAATTCAGACCGATGGCGCTACCGGTCGGCCGAAAATGATTCGCACGATCATTCCCGACAAAACCACGGCTGTGACCGCAGCCCAAGCCATTACCGCTGCGCTGTTTTCCCGAGAACGCACAGGCAAGGGTCAGCATATTCGGCTGGCCATGCTGGACACCATGGTGGCTTATCTGTGGCCCGAGGGTATGGGCGGTTTTACGCTGGTGGGCAAGGAAGTCAAAAATGCTCGGGCGCAATTGTCCCCAGACCTGATATTCCAAACCCAAGACGGCTACATCACCGCAGGGGCCATGAGCGACAAAGAGTGGCGGGGCATGTGCACGGCCTTGGGTCATTTGGAATGGTTGGATGACCCAAGATTTTTGACCGTCAACGACCGGGCGGTGAACGCCACGGAACGTTTGTCCCTGACGGGAGAAGTGCTCGCCACCAATACCAGTGCCTACTGGCTGGAGCGACTGGATGCGGAGGGCGTGCCTTCAGCGCCGGTGCTAACCAGAGAAGAAGTCATCACCCACCCGCAAATTCTGGCCAATGATTTGATCCACGAATACGACCATCCCATCGCCGGTCGCATTCGCCAGCCCAGACCGGCGGCGCAGTTTGATCAAACCCCCTCGGGCATCCAGCGTCCGGCGCCGGGCCTTGGCGAGCACAGTGCCGAAATTCTTGCGGAAGTCGGTTACAGCCAAGAACAGATTGACGCCCTGATCGAGCAAGGCGTCTTAGGCGTGATGCCCGCCAGCACGGATTAACGGCCAGCGCTCATCGGCACAGGTGTTGCTATGGCAGGGTCCCCGCGGCGCTGTTCCGGTTTAGCCACAGCTCCACCATCAGACCCAAGCCAAGAATGGTAGCCAGCAAGCTCAACATGCCGCCCAGCAGCGGCAGGCTGGTGGCCAGGGTGACAATAAGCAAGCCAAGCAGCAGCGCTACCGCCAAACCGGGTTGGTCGTGGCGCCGTTCGATAATGGATCGCCCGATGTAGTAGGCCAGCACAATTTGGGACAGATACCAGGCCACCAACCAGCCGGCGATGGTGATAAACGATAGCGGCAGCCCCACCAGAGTGATGCCAACCACAATGGCCATCACCGGCGCGCTGACCAGAGTTAGCAAACCAATCCCAGCGGTCTTCAAGCCGGCTACGCCAGACTGAAGCTGCACATCCCCCAGGCGAGGGATCAAGGTGATGGCCATCCAGCCGACAATAAAGGTGGCGACAAACCACAGCATTTTCCACAAGTAAAAGTCGTAGAAGTCGAAGTGATGGCGCATGCGTAAATTCTTGGGTTCGCCTTTGTATGCAACGTCACCCGCGACACTGGCGTTTTCATCGACAACCAATTCCTCTTGGTTTGGGCTGCGGTATTGCAAGTTGCCGCCTATTGACGCGGTTTCCGCTAATTCAATATGTCGAGCGACTGCCTCAACATCGCCTGCAACATGCCCCTTGATGACGAGGCGATCCGCGGCGCTGTTCACGTCCTTCGCGACGCTGCCGGCCAAAGTCAGAGAGCTGCTGGCGGTACTGAGGTTGCCTGCAATCCGAGTTTGCTCGTCCAGTTCGATGGAATCTCCGGCTAGCCAAAGATCGCTGCCCAAAGAGGCGCCGTTAAATTCCAGAGAGTCCGCTGCACCGACCGTCATGCCCTGGACCGAGCCGCTGATTTCGATGTCGTCGGCAAAGACGATTAAGTTGCCGTTGACGGCGCCTGTTACGGCAATATCTTCTGCGGCAATGAGCAGATTGCCATTCACCTTACCGTTGACGGTGACATCCCGAGCGGCAATCAACACCGTATCGTCGATGGTTTCCTCGGCCTCGATGACCACAGCGTGTTCTTGGGTGATGACCTGCAGAGCGTGACCTGACGGGGCAATGCTCAGCAACGTGGTGCCGGTGGCGAGAGCCATCAGCAACGTAGGTAACATATTGGACCTGGGTCGGACCTTGACCAAGGCAACCAGGGGCGCAAGAAGTGCCAGCCCCAGGATTAAAGCGAGGTAGTTGTCGAACATATCGGCTCCTTTGTGTTGGAAAAAAAGAAAGACATCGTTGGCCAGGCTGTAAACGCTGGGCATCCAGGTCGAGGCGGCCCAGGCCACGCTGGCCAATGCCGCCTCTTCGAACAGGGCCTTCCAACCCCACTGCACCAGAGCGGTTATGCCGGCGGCGATCAGAGTGGTTAGGGTGGCCTCTCGCCAAGGCGAGGGCTGACGAAAGCGAACCTTGCCTGGGGGCGTGGCGGCTACTTCCAGTGACAGTGCTTGGCTAAGCGCTTGGTTTTCCCGGCTTAGCGCCGCTACCGTCTGGCGACAAGCAGGGCAGGTGTCCAGATGCTGAGCTATGGCCATCGCCTCGGGGCTGTTGCGGTGGGGCTTGTCGTGCAGCGCCTGGTCGGCATAAAGCATCAAAGCCAGTTCGGTTGGGTGATTCATGAAGGGTCTCCCAGGCCAGTGGTGCGCAATTGCGCCCGCAGGCGCTCCTTGGCCCGCAGCAGCAGAACACCAACATGGTTGCGGCTGATGCCGAGCAGGGCGGCGATTTCGTCATAGCTAAGCTGTACTAGGTAGGCCAGAACCAAGGGCACCCGGTATTTTTCTGGCAGCCCATCAATGGCTTTACGAACTTGGTGTTGGTCTTGGGCTGCAATCAAAAGGTCTAGGGTTACCGGCTCGGGCGATTCCAGGTGGTCCAGAGCGTCCTCGGCATCCGGCTCAAGGTTCTGCCAGCGATTGCGTTGGCGCAGCTCGTCGATGCAGTGGTGGTGAGCAATGCTGGCCACCCAGTGCCAAAACGGTCGCTCAGGCTGGTACTGGCGAAAGTTCTTGTAGGCCTTGGTAAAAGTCTCTTGAGCGGCATCCTCGGCGCCGTCCCGAGTCAGCAGCAATAGCCGGCAGAGCGCGAACACCCGGGGGTAGTACTCCTGATAGAGGATGGCGAATGCTGCGCTGTTGGACATGAAACTGTGCAAGTCTCGCTCTCAAGGTCGTACCCAGTTGTACGCTCGAAGGACGGACTTATTACAGTTTGTTTGGGAACAACGAGTGTTCTTGGGCGGATCTCGGCAGGGGAAGTTTGAAAGCGTGAATTAAGTCACGTATTTACGGCCGCCCTATGGCGCTGCCTTACGCTGCGGCCTTGCGACGTAGCCGTTCGCGTCTGCCGCCAACGGCAATATAGAACGGGCCCAGACAGCAAAACAGCATCAACCCAGCCAGTACTTGAAAGGCGATCTGATAGCTGCCGGTTTGGTCATAAATCAGTCCGGCGATGGGGGAGGCCAGCAAAGCCCAAGGCATTTCCACAAAGCGCAGCAGTCCTGCGGCGGCCCCAAAAGAGCGACTGCCCAAGGTGCTGGATATGGCGAAGGTGCGCAGGGGCGACATGCCTGAGTAGCCAAAACCGTACAAACAGCCTGCTAACACAGCAGCAATTGTGGTGTTGGCGGCGCTGAACAACAGCAGTGCGGCCCCTTGGCACAGCAGCGCCAACCAAATACTGACCCGGGCCCCCAGAAAGTCGGATAGCCAGCCGATCACAGGTTTGCCCAGCGCGGCAAAAAGCGCGGTGATAGAAAGCACTTGGGCTGCTTGGCCGCCATCCAGACCGATGTCGCGCAGATGCGAAAACAAATGCAGCATCACCGCCGCAAAAACACAGAACATGGAGCCAAAAATAACGCTGATGGCCCAAAAGCCCTTATGTTTGAGCAGTCCCTTGGTGGTCCAAACGACGTCGTCTTCTTCGATAGTGACCATTTCTTCGGGATTGGCGTCCACATAGCTGCGGCCATCGCGCACCTCGCCGATCTCTTCGGGCCGGTCGCGCATAAAAAAGTACAGTGCTGGGAACAACATCAGGGCAGTGGTTGCGCCAAAAACCAAGTAAGCGTTGCGCCAGTCGATGGCCTCGATCATTGCATTGACCAGGGGCGGCATGGCAATGCCGGACAACGAAGCCCCCATCACCGCAAAGGCGATGGCGCGGCCGCGCCAATGATCAAACCAGTTGATGACCGATCGATGCCAGACTTGGCCGCCCATGGTGGCCATACCCAGTCCCATGCAAACGCTGACCACGAAGTAGAACTGCCACAGGCTGGATACCTGAGCCAGCATCAAGTACGAAGCCGAGACAATGGTCACACCCCACAGCATGACTTTTCTCGGCGAACCGTAGTCCAAGTATTTGCCCAAATAGGGCGCAATCAGCGCGCCGGTGATGACGGCGCAAGAAAAGCCCATGGAAATGCTGAAGCGGTTGCCGTCATCCAGGGTGTTTGCCAAGTGCGGCAAGAACAAACCCCGGGAATAGGAATAGAAGCCTGTGCCAAGAAAGCCCAGCAAAGCAGACACCATCACCACGACCCAGCCATAGAACAGGCGTTTTTTTGGATCCTCACTGGTGCGATTGATGCTGATAGGGCCTCCCATAATCGATGTACAGAGACGGTTTAGAGAACCGTTGTACCAGTGGATGACGTGCGTCCAAGAGCGGGTCTTGAAACCATCCGAGCGCGCCAGCATAACTCACTTCAGCGACAGATTGAGCTGGGGGCAGGACAAAAAGTGCCCGGCTTTTTGCCATCAAAGCCGCATGACTATTTCCGCTGAAAGCCGGGTGATAGACTCGAGCGGTATTTTGATCAACCTGAAATTCAGAGGAGAGAGCAGCCATGGCGATGCAACATACGCCCCTATTGATGTCGAATATTTTGGACCGCGGCGCCAAAGTCGCACCCAATGAAGAAATCGTCACCCTCACCGAAACCGGCGTACGTCGCCAAACCTACAAGCAAACTCGGGACCGCGCGCATCAGCTAGCCCATGCTCTGGCCGCTGCTGGCATCAAGGTAGGGGATCGTGTGGGCACCTTTATGTGGAACGGCTCCCGCCACTTGGAGGCCTACCATGCCTGCGCGGGTATGGGTGCGGTGCTGCACACGCTGAACGTGCGGCTGTCAGAAAAAGATCTGGAATACATCATCAACCACGCTGAAGACCAGATCATCATCGTCGATGCGGATGTACTGCCCTTGCTGGAAAATCTAAAGGGCAAGATTCCTACCGTGCGCAAAATCGTGGTGGCTACCGAAGACGGTTTTGAAGGGTGGTCTACCGACCTGCCAGATCCCATCGACTACGAAGCCTTTATCGACGGCCAACCCACGGAATATGAGTGGCCGCAAATCGACGAAAACTCGCCCATGGGCTTGTGCTACACCAGTGGCACCACGGGTAATCCCAAAGGGGTGGAATACGAGCACCGCTCCCAATACCTGCACACCTTGAGTCAATGCATGACCGACTCCATGGGGTTGTCCGGCACCGACACCGTGTGCGGCATCGTGCCCATGTTTCACGCCATGGGATGGGGTATCCCTTGGTCAGCCCTGATGTTGGGCTGCAAGCAGGTCATGCCCCATCGGTTTATGGATCCAGCCCGCCTGCTGGAACTGATGGTCAATGAAAAAGTTACCTTGTCGGCTGGGGTGCCCACCATTTGGCAAGGCGTCAAAGGCCTCTATGAAGCCAACCCCGATGCCTACGATTTGTCGTCACTATCGCGGCTGACCTGTGGGGGCAGCTCGCCGCCACCATCGTTGATTCGCTGGTTCTGGGACGAACTGGGCGTAGAGATGATTCAGGGTTGGGGCATGACCGAAACCTCGCCCCTGGCAACGCTATCTCGACGGGTCATGAAGCGCTCGCAGCTGTCTCTCAGTGAAGACGAGCAATTCGAAAACGTGGCCAAGGCAGGCCAACTCATCCCCGGCCTAGAGCTGGATATCTTTGATGAGGATTTCAATCGCTTGCCCCACGATGGTGAAACCGTCGGCGAGATTCTGGTACGCGGTCCGTGGATTTGTTCCGAGTACTTTAACAACCCGCAACCCGAGAAATTCCACGACGGTTGGTTGATTACCGGCGACGTCGGCAAGATCGATCCCGAGGAGTATCTGATTATCGCGGACCGCTCCAAGGACTTGGTAAAAAGCGGTGGTGAATGGATTTCTTCGGTAGATCTGGAAAATCACATCGTGGGTGTTGATGGCGTAGCGCAGGCCTGTGTGGTGGCCCAGCCGCATCCCAAATGGGATGAACGGCCTGTAGCCCTGGTCATTACCGAGGCGGGCAAAGAGGTAAGCGAGCAAACCATTCTGAAGCACTGCGAAAGCGCATTTGCCAAGTGGCAGCTCCCCGACGAAGTGCTGTTTGTTGACACCATTCCGCTGACGTCAACGGGCAAAATGGACAAGAAGGTGGTGCGGGCAGACTTGGAAGCCCAGGGCTATCAATTGCCATCCTTGCGCGGGGAATAAGCGCCATAGATTGACCGTTAGCTAGCCATGAATGCAAAGGGGTGCTCACAGCAGCACCTCTAGCTTTAGTCAGGTGTTTTGTTCTGGGGTTTGTTCTGGGATTAGTTCTGGGGTTTGTTCTGGGATTAGTTCTGGGGTTTGTTCTGGGATTTGTTCTGGGGTTTGTTCTGAGGGGGAGGTTATATGTTCGACAATACACAGGGTGCGCCGTTTGAAATCGGTGAACGCGTAACCGCGCTGGATCATTCGGTGCCTCGTCACCACAGTGCCGACCCCTTCGCCTGCCCCTGCTGCGCTAACGTTTTTTCTGAGACCTTGCGCCTGAGCGGTGTGGATTTGGCGGAACAAGCCAGCGCACTGCCGGCAGCGCCGGATCAACCGGCGCCCGCACCGGTGCTGGTGACCGGAGCGCACATCATCACCATGAATGCAGCGGCTCCGGTGGCCCAAGCCATGCTGGTCGAAGAGGGGCGTATTGCCTGGATAGGCAGTCTGGACGACGCGCCGGAAGCGGCTGAAGGTATCCAGCGGTTGGATTTGCAGGGCAAGGTGGTGGTACCCGGGTTTGTTGAACCTCATATGCACCTGCCGCCCTTGGCCATGATGCATGAGTTTACGAATATTGGACCCAATCGCTTTGCCAGCGCCGAGGAGGCGCTGAAGCAGTTGGCCGAGGAAGCGGCTCGAACCCCTTCTGGAGAGTGGGTCATTGGCAGACAATTCGACCCGTCGTTGCAAAGCGGGCCTGACTACTTAACTCGGGATCTGCTGGATCAGGTAAGCACCGATCACCCGGTCTTTGTTTACAACACCTCACTGCATCTGGGTTATTGCAACTCCGTGGCGTTGTCCCTAGCGGGTATCGACGCCAACACCCCAGATCCCCAAGGCGCTGAAATCGGCCGGGATGCTCAGGGTCAACCCAACGGCGTACTGAAAGCTGGCCCTGCCATGGCCTTGGTCATCAGGCATAACACCAAACTCAAAAACGGCAACATCGCCGAAGGCTGCCTCAGCGTGCTGGGCCAGGCTAACGCCGTTGGCATCACCACCCTTTGCGACCAAGGCACCGGCATGTTCCAAGGCGCCAAAGAACTCGATGTATATCAGCGCATGCGGGACAGTGGGCGTATGACCGCGCGGTTTCGCTACAGCGTCAGTCAGGCCATGGCTGACCGTTGGGATGAGGCCAAGCTGGTCTGGGGTGAAGGGGATGAGTGGGTGCGCCGCACCGGCTGGAAAATCGTCTCCGACGGCTCTAATCAGGGGCGAACCGGATTGCAGCGTGAAGCGTTTTTAGGCTCGGAAGGCGACGACGCGCGCGGCATGGCCTATATCGACAAGGCAGATTTGGACGCGGCGGTGGAGCGACGCTTGCGCGAAGGTTGGGCAGTCTGTGTCCACGCCAACGGTGATGCAGCCATCGACCGTGCACTTGATGCCTTTGCCAAAGCTCGCGCCCAGGGGCTGGATCCAGCAGCCAAGCGCTGCCGTATCGAACATTGCAGCATTTTGCACGATGAACAGATCGACAAAATGGCAGAGCTGGGGCTCTCACCCAGTTTTTTGATTGGCCACGTGCACTACTGGGGTAAGGCCTTTGTCGAGGATATCTTTGGTTTAGAAAAAGCGTCCAAACTGGACCGAACCGGAGCCTGTGAAGATCAGGGCATTCGCTGGAGTTTGCACAGCGACGATCCGGTGACAGAGATGAACCCACTGCGATGTATGGAAAACGCCGTTGTGCGCAACATGTGGCGCAGCGATGAGTTGCTGTCGCCGGAGGAGCGGGTACCTGCAGCAGCGGCCCTGCGAGCCATGACCATAGACGCCGCCTGGCAGTGCCATTCCGATCACGAGGTTGGCAGCCTGGAGCCGGGTAAATACGCCGACTTTGTCGTGTTGGAACAAGACCCGCTTACTGTTGCGCCAGAGACGCTGGGTAGTATCAACGTCCTTGAAACTTGGGTTGGCGGGCGACAGGTATACAGCCAAACCGATCAGGCGGGGTAGGGCAGTGGTTGCAGCGCGGCTTTGCCTGGGGTCAATAGCTGCGCAGCAGTGACAACGGTGTTAAACCACCGTTGTACTCACTGCATCATCGATCAGCACTGTGGCCAGCACATTACCGCCTGACGTAAACACATAGGTATCCACGCCACCAGCATTGGTGGATGTCCACGCGCCGGTAAAGCCATTGGATGTGTTATTCAGCGTTACCGTATCGCCGCTGGCCCCGGTAATGGTCAGGGTGTTGCTGGTATCACTGAATGTCAGTACGTCGGTCAGGTTCATGGTCAGGCTGCTGTCGCCGCCATCGTTGGTCAAATCAATGGCCTCAATACCGGTAATCCGGCTATCGGGGATACTGGTAAAGTCCAGGGTCAGCGCCGCATCCAGACGCAGGGTATCGGTACCGGTGCCGCCATCCAGACTGGCAAAGTCGGCTTCGCTGATGGCCAGTACATCGTTGCCGGCGCCGCCGCGCAGCACATCAGCGCCGCCGTTGCCGATCAGCACATCATCGCCCTGGCCGGCGACCAGTTGATCCGCCGCGGCAGTACCGGTAAGGGTATCGTCGCCGGTGGTGCCGACGGTGGCGCTTGTGCCTTGGCCGCCAAACACCACAAAACTGGCACCGCTAGCTATATTATTATTGGGGCTAGCAGCGGGAGCGCCGACCAGCAAATCCGCGAAGCCATCGCCGTTGACATCGCCGGCCGCACTGACTGAGTCGCCGGCTCTGCCTAAGGCACTGGCCCCATTGATGACAAAGCCGCCCACACCCTGCTCGATGTTAGACAGCTCCACCGCCGCACCATTGGCCTTGCCAAACACCACAAAACTGGCCCCGCTGCTGTCGCCAGTGGGATCGTCGTGGGGCGCTCCAATGATCAGGTCTGTTAATCCATCGCCGTTGACGTCGCCCGCCGCGCTGACGGAAGAGCCAGCGTAGTCACTCACGCTGACGCCGTTAATCACAAAGCCGCCGCTGCCCGCTTCCACGTCAGACAACTCCACCGCCGTACCATCGGCCTTACCAAACACCACAAAACTTGCGCCGCTATTGGCGCCATTGGGGCTGCCACCCCAAGCACCGATAATCAAGTCCGCTAGCCCATCGCCGTTGACATCGCCGGCCGCGCTTACTGAGTCGCCGGCTCTGCTATGGGCACTGGCCCCTTTGATGGCAAAGCCGCCGGTGCCATCCGCAATATCGCTAAGCGCCACCGCCGAGCCATTGGTTTTGCCAAATACTACGAAGCTGGCGCCGCTATAGTTGCCATTGGGGTCGGCGTCGGGAGCACCCACGATCAAGTCCGCTAGGCCATCGCCGTTGACGTCGCCCGCCGCGCTGACCGAGTCGCCAGAGAAGTCATGGGCACTAACGCCGTTGATCACAAAGCCGCCGGTGCCGGTTGCCACCTCCGAAAGATTCACTCCTGCGCCATCGGCCTTGCCAAACACCACAAAACTAGCTCCACTGTCGGTGTCGTTGGGGTCGTCGTTGGGAGCGCCCACAATCAAATCTGCCAGACCATCGCCGTTGACGTCGCCGGCCGCGCTGACGGAAGAGCCAGCGTAGTCACCCTCGTTGACGCCGTTGATCGCAAAACCGTCCATGCCTGATTCGACGTCGGAGAGGTCCACTGGAGCGCCACTAGCTTTGCCAAATACTACGAAGCTGGCGCCACTGTACGAGCCGCCGGGACTGTCAAAGGGCGCGCCCACGATCAAGTCCGCCAGCCCATCGCCGTTCACATCCCCGGCACCGCTGACCGAGCGGCCAGAGAAGTCGTAGGCATTGACGCCGTTGATCACAAAGCCGCCGGTGCCATCCGCAACATCGCTAAGCGCCACCGCCGAGCCATTGGCTTTGCCAAATACTACGAAGCTGGCGCCGCTATCGTCGCCGTTGGGGTCATCTTGAGGCGCACCCACAATCAAGTCTGCGAGTCCATCACCATTGACATCCCCAGCAGCGCTGACCGAGTGGCCAGAGAAGTCATAGGTATTGACCCCATTGATCACAAAGCCGCGGCTATCCGTGTTGGTCTGGATACTGGACAGCTCCACCGGCGCTATCGGCAGGCCAACCACTTGCACACCTTGTTGCACCAGAACCCGCACCGTCGCATCCAAAAGTGCGTTGTTGTACACATCGTAAGTGATGCTATCGATGGTTTCGGTGCTTCCTGACGGCGCGAAACTCGAACCATTGAAATTCACTCGATCTGTAGTACCGCCCTGAATACGCAGCTCGTTGGCGGCTTCATCACCCATCAGGGTGATGACATCATCACGGTTCAGAGTCAGGATGCTGCCCTGTTGGTTCAGATCGATGATTTCGATACCGGTCAGCCGAGTGTTGGCGATGGCGGTTAAATCCAGATCAAAGGCCGTATCCAAGCGCAGGGTATCGGTTCCGGTACCGCCATCCAGACTGGCAAAGGAAGCGTCGCTGATGGCGAGGATGTCATCACCCGCGCCACCGCGCAGCACATCGGCGCCGCCATTGCCTATCAGCACATCATCGCCCTGGCCGCCGACCAATTGATCAGCGGCGGCTGTACCGGTGAGGGTATCGTCATTCGTGGTGCCGACAGTAGCGCTGGTACCTTGGCCACCAAAGATCACAAAGCTGGCCCCGCTTTGGAATAAATCATAGGGATCGTCATAGGGAACGCCGACGATTAAGTCCGCAAAGCCATCGCCGTTCACATCTCCGGCAGCGCTGACTGACTGGCCGGAGCGGTCATCAGCACTGACGCCGTTGATCACAAAGCCGCCTATACCCGTCTCCACATCGGATAGCTCCACCGCTGTGCCATCGGCCTTGCCAAACACCACAAAACTGGCACCACTGTCGGTGTCGTTGGGATCATCACGAAAGGCACCGACAATCAAGTCGGCCAAGCCATCACCGTTCACATCCCCAGCGGAGCTGACCGAGTAGCCGGAAAAATCATTCGAACTGACGCCGTTAATCACAAAGCCGCGGTTATCACTATCTTGCTCCAGTTCCGATAGCTCCACAGCAGCACCATCGGCTTTGCCAAACACCACAAAACTGGCGCCGCTGGTCCAGCCATTGGGATCGTCTTCGGGCGCCCCAACGATTACGTCTGCAAGGCCGTCCCCGTTAACGTCCCCAGCCGCGCTGACCGAGATGCCAGATTGGTCTTGTCTGCCGGAACCGTTAATCACAAAGCCGCGGTTATCACTATCTTGCTCCAGTTCCGACAGTTCCACCGCCGCGCCACCGGTCTTGCCAAACACCACAAAGCTGGCGCCACTGAATATTCCGTTGGGGTCATCACCCCAAGCACCGACAATCACGTCCGCCAGTCCATCGCCGTTCACGTCGCCTGCCGCGCTGACCGAGCGGCCAGAGAAGTTATAGGCATTGACGCCGTTGATCACAAAGCCGCCGGTGCCGTTTGCTACCTCGGAAAGATTCACTGCGGTGCCATCAGCCTTGCCAAATACCACAAAACTAGCGCCGCTAGAGTCGCCATTGGGATCGTCATATTGGGCGCCCACAATCAGGTCTGTCAGGCCATCGCCGTTGACATCGCCGGCTGTGCTAACCGAAACGCCGGCTTGGTCGTTTAGGGAGACCCCGTTGATCACAAAGCCGCGGTTATCCGTGTTGCTCTCAATACTGGACAGCTCCACCGCCGTGCCATCGGTCTTGCCAAACACCACAAAGCTGGATCCGCTGAACGAGCCGTTGGGGCCGTCACCGGGCGCGCCAACGATCAGGTCTGCCAAGCCATCGCCGTTCACATCGCCAGCGCCGCTGACCGAGTTGCCAGATCGATCGCCCGGGCTAACCCCATTGATCACAAAGCCGCCGGTGCCATTCGCAACATTGCTAAGCTCCACCGCCGTGCCATCGACCTTGCCAAAAACCACAAAACTGGCGCCGCTGCGCCTGCCATTGGGGGCGCCGCCGTGGGCGCCGACAATCACGTCGGCAAAGCCGTCGCCGTTCACGTCCCCAGCGGCGCTGACCGAGGCGCCGGAGAAGTCGTTTGCGCTAACCCCGTTGATCACGAAGCCGCCGTTATCCGTGTTGGTCTGGATACTGGACAGTTCCACTGCTGCGATCTGCGCTGTCTGTCCGGGCGTCGTAACCGACCGATCCAGATCCGTACCCACAATTTCCCGGTACACAAACGTCGATGAGTTCAGCAGCAGGGTCTGGCTTACGTCCACAAACCCATCCGCAAACACCAATCGATCCTGATGGCTCTGAATGGCTACACTCACGGACTCTTCATCACCCCCAACGCTGCGGGTAAACGTATATGTGTTACCCACGATCGTTTGCGTGTAGTCACCAAGCGTACCGGTCAAGTAGATCGCATCCTTGCCGCTGCCCAGATCCGTCGCTTTTACTATGCTGCCTGGAGCCACAAGCACCGAGTCATCACCCACGTTTCCCGTGACCTGAAGCACCGTACCCGGCTTCACACCGGGAACATGGCTACCCGATGCGTCGGTGATGTACACCAGTAGGGCATCTGCGCCGACATCTGGGTTATCTATATCCGCTAATGCGGGTGTGGGCCGCGTGGCATCCAAATCTTCAGTCGTCACGTTTCGGTAGCTGAAGTTCGTTTGATCCAGCAGCTTTGCTTGATCTACGTCCACGGCACCATCAGCAAAATACAGGGTATCCACATGGCTCTGTATAGTGACCGTGACTTCTTCACGTTGGCCATCTATTACCCGACTGAAGACGTATTGGTTGCCGCTGATGGTTTGTTCGTAATCACTCAATGCACCGGTGAAATAAATACGATCTAGGCCAAGCCCCAGAGAAGTGGCATCCACTTGGGTGCCTGGGCCTACATACAGCCAGTCCTTACCGGTGTTGCCGGTGATACGGGCTATTTGGCCTGTGAGCGGCAGTTGTGAAAAAGAGGAATGCCAGGGGACATAGGAGCCGCTGGCGTCGGTGACAAAATACAATACTGCTGACATGCTGATACCTCCATTCGGGTGGGTAGCTTTGAATAGAGGCGCGACGGCTGGTATTGCTGAAAAAAACACGGCTGGCCAGCATGTTTGCCGGTCTATCAGCCAACGACTATTCGCCACCTGCTACGCTGGTGAGCATTTGTACTCCGTGGTTTTCGGGTTGAATCAGATGGCCTCTACGCAACAACAAGGGAACGTTGCCAAGTGAAATCGGGAGATGTCACCTGCCTCACGATAAGCGGTAGCTGCTAGTGGATCGATGGTCGGTATGCGGCCGGGTCGATCAGGCGGGGTTGGGCTGTGGTTGCGGCGCGGTTTTGCGTCGTCGGCAAATGGCCGCGTAGCTGGCGGGGATCAAATACAGCGCAATAATCGCGGAGCCGGCAACCCCGCCGGCGATGGCGGTGGCCAAGGGTGGCCAGAACTTTCCGCCGTTGACGATCAGCGGGATAAATCCGCCAATGGTGGTCAGCGTGGTCGAGACAATATGTCTCGAGGCATCCATGACTACGCCTACTACCGCTTCGGTATCGCCGGCGCTGGCAGCTTCGCTGGCTTTAAGCGCGGACAGCACAATAATTGCGCCGTTGATGGCTAGACCCATCATGCCCAAGGCCCCGATCAACGCCATGTAGCCAAAGGGGTGGCCAAACAGCCTAAGCCCCAGTAAGGCCAGCCCGAAGCTGAGAATAGCCACGATGCCGATCAATCCTGCTTGACGGAAGGAGTTGAGCGACAAAATGACCACCACGGTCATGGCCAACGCAAAAAAGACAAATACCGACACGATGTTGCCCATGGATTCCGCGCTTTCCTCGGCGGCGCCGCCAATGGCTAGCCGATAACCCGGCGGCGGCTCATAGCCCTGGTCCGCCAGTTTCTGCTGGATCTGCTTCAGTACGGTGTCAGGCAGGGTGAAAGGTTGCAGAAAGGCCTGAACGGTACTTAGGCGTTGGCCTTGAAGACGATCAATGGCGGCAGCGGTTGGCTGCAGCTGCCAGCTTCCCAGTTCTTGAAGCGGTATGCCGGTTTGTCCACGAGCCTGCAACGGCAGGGTGGTGAGGTCTGCCATGTCGTTGCGGTAGCGGTCGGCCAACTGCACTCGGACCGGGATCTGTCGGTTGCCTTCCAGCACCGTGCCGGCAGGCTGTCCGGTGAGTAGGGCGTTGATGTTCTGTGCCAGCTCGCCAGTGCTCAGGCCACTGACTGCGGCCGCATTTTCCCGCGGCGCGAAGGTGAGCTTGGGTTCGGTGGTGGACAGGGTTGCCCGAACGAAGGTGACTTCCGGGACGCCAGCGATAAGGGCGCGCAGTCGCTGGGCTTCTCGTCCTAGCGTATCCAGATCCGGGCCAATGATGCGCAGTTCGATGGGCGCGTCGGCGGGCGGACCTTGCTCGAAGGGTATGGCCAATACTTCCGCCTCAGGCAATGCACGGGCAAGGTCTGCTTGCAGTGTGCTGAGCACTTTCGCGGTGTTGTTTGCTGAAGAGGTATTCACCCAACCGGAGGCAAAGCTGGGCACCCGTTCGTTGAGGGTGACGGCGTTGTAATAAACCCGGGGCGCGCCCTCACCGACGGTCCAAAAGGTGTCGGTAATTTCTGGGTAGCTGCGCAGCACTTGGTCGGCACGAAAGACGCTGTCCTGTGTTTCCCAAATCGATGCTTGGCTGGGCAGGGCGATTTGCACTTGAAACTGATTGCGGTCCACGGCAGGAAAAAACTGATTGGTCAGCGTGTGCGCAAAGCCAAAGCCGAGCAGCGGCATAATCAGCGCTGCACCAATGCCAAGCATGGGGCGGTCGATGGCCGCAGTGAGAGATCGACGATAGGCCCGGCTGATGGTTGCGCTGGAAAAGCCCTGCTGCCACCAGCCGCCGCTGTCCTTTGATGGCCAGCGTTGCTCTAGATAACCCGCAAAGGCGGGTACCACCGTCATGGCCAGTAAAAAGGAGCTGGCTACGGACAAGGCCACCGTGACCCCCAATGTGCCCGTGAAGTCGCCAACGCCTCCTGGCGCCAGAGCGATGGGCATAAAGGCAAAGACCGTTGTGGCGGTGGAGGCGCCCAAGGGTACCCACAGGTGATTGATGGTTTGTCCAATGGCTTCATCGATGGGGGCCCCGCGCTGGCGTTTTAGCTTGTAGTCCTCCACCACAACAATGGCGTTATCGATGAGTAGGCCCAAGGAAATGATCAGGCCCGTGACGGACATTTGATGCAGGGGTATGTCCAAATACATCATGCCAATCAAAACCATGCCCGCAGACAGCGGTAGGGCCAGGCCTACCGTCAGGGCTGAGCGCGCGCCCATTAACCAGATCAACACCAACAGCACTAACACCAGGGCAAAGATTAGGTTGGTGGCCAGCTCGACCATGCGTGCACCGGTATAGGTGTTTTGCAGATAGACGATCTCGATACCGATCCCGTCTGGCAGCTCGCTCTTGAGATCGTTTACCACCTGCACAGCGGTGTTGGTCCAAGACTCAATTTGCAGGCCTGACTGCATTTTTGCGTTGACGTAGAGCACTCGTTGGGTGCCGTGAAAGGCCAGGCTGCGGGGTGGGTTCATGACCGTTTTGCTGACTTGTGCGATGTCGGAAACGCGCAGGGTTTGGCCGTCCGAGCCAACCATCAGGGGAATGCCGGCGATACGTTCCGCGGATTTCAGGTCCGCTTGCACTTCGACTAACACGTCGCTGGCGCCAGCACGCAGGCGCCCGGCGGGTATCTTGGTGTCGGCGTTGGCAATGGCGCTGGCCAGACCCAACGGATCCATGCCGCTGCTGGCAAGCTTGAACGGATCAATGGCTACGCGGATTTCTTCTTCGGCTTCTCCCCAGGTTTCGGCAATTTCGGTGCCTGAGGTATTGGCAAGACGCAGTCGTAAGGTTTCGGCGAGTCGGGAGAGAATGCCCAGTTGCGGTGACGAGGGATGCTCCCAGCTCAGGGCCACGATGATGGTTGAGGCAATCGGGGTTCGAACCACCAGTTCGGGTTCAATGGTGCCTCTGGGCAAAAGGGGCACGGTGTCGCCTAGGATGTCCCGAACTTGCGACCAAATGTTGTCGGTTTCTGAGCTCTCCACGTTGTCATACAGCTCAATCAGCACCACGGATTGCCCCGCCTTGGAGCTGGAGCGCAGTTCTTTGATTTCAGGGATTTCGCGCAGGGCGGTCTCGATAGGTTCGCTGATCAAGGTTTCCATACGCTGGGCCGTCGCCCCTGGCAGGAAGGTATTAACCCCGGCATAGCGCTCGGCCATGCTGGGGTCCTCCTGGCGAGCCAGGCCCAGAAAAGCAGCGCCACCCAAAACCACGATGAACAGCACCATCAGGATGCTGATTCGTGGGTTGGTGAAAAAGAGACTAGCGCGCACTGAAAGACACCGTGGCGGGCACCGGTATGACGCGCTGGTTAGGCACAATGCGTTGGGTGCCAGTGGCTACCACGCGGTCCCTAGCTGACAGCAGGCCGCGGACATAGGCCCGGTCGCCGTCGTTGTGGACGATTTCTACCAAACGGCGCTGAACGGTGTTTTCTGCGTCGACGATGAATAGGCCCCAAAGCCCGCGATCCATGGCGGTGAGCGCATCGATGGGTACCCAAAAGCCCTGGCTGGCAACGCTCTCGCTCAGCGCCAGCTCCACCACAGCTCCCAGCGGAATGCGTTCATCGGTCAGCGTAAAAATACCGGTGGCGGTGCGAGTTTGTGGGTCAACCTCGGGTAGCACGGTTCGCAACTGGGCGTTCACTTCCTGGCCCTGCCAGTTGATGACGTAGTTTTGATCGGTGGTTAGGGCGGCTACTGCGCTTTCCGGTATGCCAATATGGGCTTCTCGTCGGCCGGTCTCCACCAATCTCAACACCGTTGCACCGGGACCGATCTGACTGCCTTCGTCCACCAGCCGGGCTTGAATGACACCGTCAAAGGGCGCTGTTATCGACCCTTCGCTGAGGGCGATTTGCATGGCTTCGACTTGGGCCTGGGCGCGCTTCACTCCAGCCTCGGTTACCGCGAGTTGAGCCTTGCTGGCGCGAAACTGCAAATACGCCTCGTCGAAGGTTTGTTGAGAGACATTGCCATTGCTGCGCAGTAGGCGAATACGTTTTTCGGTATTGGCGGCCAGTTCGGTTTGCGCCTGTGCGGCCTGTTGGTTAGCCGCGGCCAACAAAGCATCGGACTGAGCCTGACGCAGGTTCGACTCCAGCGCGCGGGTATCCAGCTGAGCCAAGATGTCGCCAGCCTTGACCGTATCCCCTAGGTCGGCATACAGCGCGGCGACTTCGCCGCCCCGTTTAAAGCCTAAGTCCGAGCGGCGTGCAGCCTTAGTGGTGCCTGCATAGACACGAGTGGTGGTGAATGCAGCTTGGGGACTCACCTCAATGTAGGATACGGTGAGTTCCGCAGTCGCATCCGGGGCCAAGGTCAGGCCCAGCGCCGCCATGAGCAAAATAGCGTTGATCGATGTCAGCCGTAGGTGGTTGCGGTGCATAACTGAACTCTTGTTGTTGTGGGGCGCAGGATAAAGGATGACGCCTAATGTAAGCAATGCTCACATTAAGCTACCATCGGCCACCGTAACCACGCCAGTGCGGAGAAAATGTGAAAACAAAATCCAACTATCATCACGGCGATTTACGTTCGGTTTTGATGGCCCTTGCTGTTGAGGACATCAGCGCAAGTGGCGTAGAAAAACTGAGCCTTCGGGCGTTAGCTCGTCGGGCGGGTGTTTCTGCCACCGCACCGTTTCGGCATTTTGCGGACAAACAGGCTTTGTTAGCGGCGTTAGCAACACAAGGATTTGAAGATCTTGCTCAGCGCATGCAAATCGGCATCGAGAACGAGTCGGATTTGGCAAGACGATTTGTGCAGATGGGTGTGACCTATGTGGGCTTTGCCCGGGATTTTCCAGTGCACTATCAGCTCATGTTTGGCGCGGTGCTGGGCGATTTTTCTCAATCCCAAGACTTGCAGCGGGCAGCCGACAACGCCTACCGCCAACTAGACCAATTGCTGTGCCAGCTCGTCCAAGAGAAAAACCTGAGCCACGATGTCAAGACGCTGGGCGGAACGGTCTGGTCAACGGTGCATGGCATGGCGTCTTTGCTGTTGAATGTGCCCGTGGCTGAGCAGGCTATGGATTCCCAGCCGCGGCAGGCAGTGGCCATGCTGTCACAGGATGTCGAAGCATCGCTGTTGATTTTGTTACGTGGTATCACCGCCTCGACTTAAGCACGGTATCAGACCTGCCCCGTTCCCCGTTCCCGGTCTCCCGTCCCCCATCCCAGAGCTTGGGGATCGGTCGCATTGTCTGCACAGCTATTTCATACTCCCGCCGTCCCGTTTTGCGTTTTACTGGCAGAGGGCGCCTCAATCATCAAGGAGATCACATGGAATTCGATAATCGAATCACCCGTCTGTTGGGTATTGAAACCCCAATCGTTCAGGCGCCTATGGGCTGGATTGCGCGCTCGCAGTTGGCCTCAGCGGTGTCTAACGCCGGAGGTCTGGGCATTATTGAAACCTCTTCCGGCGAGCTAGAGGCCATCCGCGAAGAGATCTTAAAAATGCGCCAACTCACGGATAAACCCTTTGGCGTGAACGTGGCTCAAGCCTTTGTCCGTGATCCTGACATCGTGAATTTCATCATTGATCAAGGCGTTAAGTTTGTGACCACCTCGGCGGGTAACCCTGCGCGCTACACCGAGCAGCTGAAAACCGCGGGTTTGACGGTTTTTCATGTGGTGCCCAGTTTAAGTGCTGCGATTAAGGCCGTTGAGTGCGGTGTAGATGGCCTGATTGTGGAAGGTGGGGAAGGCGGTGGTTTTAAGAATCCCCAGGAAGTGGCCTCAATGGTGCTGTTGCCCCTAGTGCGCTCCAAAGTGGATGTGCCGATTATTGCCGCAGGCGGATTTTTGGACGGCGGTACCATGGCGGCGGCGTTTGCGTTAGGCGCCGAAGCAGTGCAAATGGGTACCCGGATGGTGTCTGCCGCAGAATCTCCGGTGCATGAGAACTGGAAGAACGCCATCGTCAATGCGGCCGAAACCGACACCGTGTTTTTGAATCGAGCCCACTCGCCAGCCCTGCGCGCCATTCGCACGGAAAAAACCTCACGGCTGGAATTCTCTGCGGATAACGTCATGGCGGAATTCGGCAACGCGACAGATTTGTACTTTGGCGGAGACATGGAAGCCAGCATCGCCCTGACGGGCCAGGTGGCTGGACGCATCGATTCCGTGCGACCGGTGGCGGAGGTGATCGCCGAGGTCAGGGCAGAGTTTTTTGCGGTGGTGGAATCCATGGCCAAACAATATCTGTGATGGAGTGCTATGCATTCATTTACCACTAGTTTGACCGGGCGTTGGGCCTTGGGTTTGACGGGGTTATCACGACGGCGGACCCAGGGACTGCTGTGGGTCTTGGTTTGGGTCCTCGCTGGCTGCACCCACGGCACCATCACGCCGGATCCTGAAATAGCCGAGTCCGAAACCACTACTGAAATGGGCATGCCGGACAACTCGCCGGAACAAGCCAGTCGGCAATATGTCGGGCTGTCCGAAAGCGAGGCACGAGCCCTGGCACAACAACGCGGGACTCCGTTTCGAGTAGTGCAACGGGATGGCCAAAGGCTGATGGTGACCTTCGATTTTGTCCGGGGCCGCATTAACGCCGAGGTGACCGGTGGCGTGGTGACGTCTGTGGTGGTTGAAGGCGCGAACCTGTCTGGTCAGCACGACTCCCGACCCCAGAAAACGCCGAGAGTGGCTGATTCTTGCTTGGTTTTCTTTGATGGCTGCAACCACTGTAGGCGCGGCGCTCCTGGGGGAGCCGCGGCCTGCACGAAAAAAGCCTGCGCGACTTACGAACCGGTCAGATGTTTGGATCCCTAAAATGCCGTTGATCTTCGCCTAGCGTTGGTAAGTCAGCGCTTGCCCGTAGGGCCCCTCTAATACCTGCTGACCATCATAGCGCTGGTGACCATTCACCCAAGTGCCGGCAATGCGATATTTGAAGGGGTAACCGCTGAAGGGGCTCCAGCCGCATTTGCTGAGTACCGGATCATCCGCGGTGGTGGTGTTTTCCTTAATCAGGGTGATATCCGCAAAGTAGCCCTCGCGCAAAAAACCGCGCTCAGCCACTTGGTACAACGTTGCTGGTGCGTGAGCGGTTTTGCGCACAATTTGTTCTAGGGTAAAGGTGCCGTCGGCAAAGCGTTCCATCAGTGATACCAGCGCGTGCTGCACCAAGGGCAAGCCCGCAGGTGCACCCGCGTACTTACGGCTCTTCTCTTCCAGGGTATGCGGTGCGTGGTCGGTGGCTATGACATCGATGCGATCTTCGGCAACGGCTTGGAGTAGGGCTTGGCGATCTGCCGCGGTTTTAATCGCTGGATTGCATTTGATGAATGCCCCGCGCTGGGCGTAATCCTCGGCACTGAAGAACAAATGATGCACGCAGGCTTCTGCAGTGATGCGTTTGTTCTCTAGTGGGCCTGCCTCGAATAAGGACATCTCCTTGGCCGTGGTTAGGTGCAGTACATGGAGTTTGGTGCCGAATTTTTTGGCTAATCCCACCGCCAACGAACTTGAGGCGTAGCAGGCTTCTTCGGAACGAATGTTGGGGTGTTCGTCAAAAGGGATGTCTTCGCCCCACTTTGCTGCGGCGGCGGCTTCGGCTGCAAGAATCATGGGTGTGCTTTCGCAGTGGGTGGCCACCAACAGATCTGTTGCGGCGAAGATGCCTTCTAGAGTGGTCTGGTCATCGACCAGCATGTTGCCGGTACTGGCGCCCATAAAAATCTTGATCCCACAGGTCAGGCTGGGATCAACGCTTTTGACCGCCTCCAGATTGTCGTTGGTGGCGCCTAAATAAAAGCCATAGTTGGCGGCGGAGCATTGGGCGGCTCGATCACGTTTGTCGATTAAGGCGCTTTGGGAAATCGTCAGGGGGTTGCAGTTGGGCATTTCCATGTAGCTGGTAATGCCGCCTGCGACAGCGGCTGCTGATTCGGTGCGAATGTTGCCTTTGTGTTCAAAGCCCGGCTCACGAAAATGCACCTGATCGTCGATCATGCCGGGAATCAGGAAGGCGCCTTCGGCGTCGATGACCTTGGCGTTGTCTGGCGCCGGGACATTGATGCCCTTGATGCGTTCGCCTTCAATGACCAGCTCGCCCTCGGTGATGGAGCCTTCGTTAACAATGCGGGCATTTACAATACGTTGGTTCATGATCGAATTTTTACCTCGGCTTCTATTTCTACGGGTACGCTGAAAGGCAGCTCTGCCATACCAACGGCGGATCGGGCATGGGTGCCCACTTCCGGTCCGAAAATCTGCAAAATTCTGTCGGAGCAGCCGTTGATGACCCCAGGGATCTTATTAAATCCCGGCGCCGCATTGACCATGCCAAACAACCGCAGCCATTTTTCAACTCGATCAAGGTCACCCAAATACGCCTGCAAACTGGCGCATAGGCCGAGGGCAATGTTGGCAGCGATGTCGTAGGCCTGGGCCTCGCTGACTTGATCTCCGACCTTGCCGAAGGGGCCGGCCATGGCGCCTGCGGCATCGGTGGGTACATGCCCAGACAAATAAAGGTGATTACCGTCGGCTCGCACCAAATCGAATGGCAGTGCGCCGGTATCCATGGGTTTTGGCAGAACGAAACCCAGCTCGTTCAAGCGTTGTTCGATGTTCACGATGTTGTGCTCAATTTGGTCAATGAAAGCCGCTCAGTTTTCACAAACAGCCGATGAAGGACGTTTGGGTGTCAAAAGCACTCTGGAACTCACTATAGAAGGTTCCTTCGGCGGATACACCAGCAGGTTTGTTGCCAAAACCCCACTCGGCTGACAAAGGATGGTCAGTCCGTGTCTCAGCCAGGTCGTGTCGTCCCCGTGCCTAGTGCGGCATAATGCGGCGATGAATGACGCCTCAACCGCAACCAGTACAAGCGCAAACTCGGACGGTGAACCGCAAAGTGCGGCGCATCAAGCCGTGCTCAAGCAGCTTAGATCTCTGCTGCCTGAGTCTAGCGTCATTACCGATCGCTCAGGCTTGAAGCCCTACGAAACCGACGGGCTCACCGCCATTCGCGAAATGCCTTGGGTGGTTGTCTTGCCCGAGACTGAGGCCCAGGTCGCCGCAGTGGTGCGTTGCTGCGCACAGCATGGCGTGCCCGTGATCGCCCGAGGGGCAGGTACCGGCCTTTCTGGTGGCGCTCGTCCCCACGCCCAGGGTGTGGTGCTGGGGTTGTCAAAGATGGCGGCCATTGAAGAAATCGACATCGACAATCGGGTGGCCCGGGTGCAGCCCGGCGTGCGTAACTTGGCCATCAGTCAGGCAGCTCAAGAATATGGGCTCTATTACGCCCCAGACCCGTCATCCCAAATCGCCTGCAGCATCGGTGGCAACGTGGCGGAGAATGCTGGTGGGGTGCACTGTCTGAAGTACGGTCTGACCGTGAACAATGTGCTGGGTGTTCGAGTGGTGCTGGCCGATGGGGAAATTGTTGAGCTTGGCGGTGCCCTTTACGACAACCCCGGTCCAGATTTGCTGGCTTTGCTGTGTGGCTCGGAAGGCATGCTGGGGATCGTCACCCAAGTCACCGTGGCGTTGCTGCCCATCCCAGAAACCAAGGCGGTGCTCTTAGCGGGCTTTGCAAAGGTCGTAGATGCGGGCAATGCGGTGGCGGACATCATTGGGTCCGGCATCATTCCTGCGGGAATGGAGATGATGGATAAGTTGGCGGTGCAGGCTGCCGAGGCCTTTGCTAAGGCCGGTTATCCGCTGGAAGCGGAAGCTATTTTGATTATTGAGCTAGACGGCGCAGAAGCCGAGCTGGCTTCTTTGACCGATCAGGTAAAAGCGTTGCTGCAACGTAACGGCGCCTATCAAATCGATGAGGCGCACGATGCCTCCACCCAGGCTAGGCTGTGGAAAGGGCGCAAGTCCGCTTTTCCGGCGGTGGGACGGTTGTCGCCAGACTATCTGTGCATGGATGGCACCATTCCGCGCAAGGCACTGCCTGGGGTGCTCACAGAAATCGACACCATCTCCCAGCGCTTTGGCTTGGCGGTGGCCAATGTCTTTCACGCCGCGGATGGGAATCTGCATCCACTGGTGCTGTTTGATGCTAACGAACCCGGGCAAACCGATAAGGCGATGGCCATGGGAGCGAAAATCCTTGAGGCCTGTGTGGCTGCCGGCGGCACCATTACCGGTGAACATGGGGTTGGGGTAGAGAAGCTGGACACCATGTGCGTGCAGTTCACCAGTGCCGAGTTAGAGCAGTTTTTCCGCTTGAAAGCAGCCATGGATCCACAGGACATTCTCAATCCCGGCAAGGGCATCCCGACCCTGACTCGATGTGGGGAACTGGGTGGCATGCATGTGCACAACGGTCGCTTGCCGTTTCCGGATCTGGAACGTTTTTAGTGTCTGGAGATACCGCTACACGGCTCATGGATCAAATTTGCTCTGCAGCTGCGGATAAGCAAAAGCTACTGATCCAGGGACACAGCAGTAAGCGCGGCTGGATGACACCGGCTCGGGGCGACTATGTTCTGGATCTGACAGCGCATCAGGGAATTTTGCAGTATCAACCCGAAGAGCTTGTGCTCACGGCCCGTGCGGGCACACCCATTGTCGAAATCGAACAAACCCTAGCGGCCCAGCGGCAAATGCTGGCGAGTGAACCACCCTGTTTGGCTGGCAATCCTGCCCGGTCCGGCACCCTGGGCGGCGCCGTGGCCAGCGGCCTGAGCGGTCCCGGTCGCCCTTGGCTAGGCGCAGTGCGTGACGGTGTGCTGGGGGTTGAGCTGATTAATGGCAAGGGCGAGTACCTGCGCTTTGGTGGTCAAGTGATGAAGAACGTTGCTGGCTATGACGTGTCGCGGCTGCAGGCCGGTGCCTGGGGATGCTTGGGGGTCATGTCCGTCATTAGCATGCGCGTACAGCCCTGGGCCGAAACCCAATGTACTCTCAGCGCCGCCATGACCGCGCAAGCAGCCACAGCCCTGTGCGCCGAGTTAGGTCGTCGTAATCTGCCAATTACCGGTAGTTGTTGGTATCTGGGGGTTTTGTACCTACGGTTGGCTGGCAACGACAGCGGCGTGGCTGCAGGCATAGCGGCGCTAGCGGCCATGGGATTGGCGAAAACCGAAGCCGTGCCCTCGCTTTGGCAGCAGCTGAAAAATCACGAACACCGATTTTTTTATCGCAACGAGAATCCTCATGGGGATGCCGGGGAAGGGGAAAACCGATCCGGCGACGCGGACGCAACCCGAGGATCCACGCTGTGGCGGGTGATAACGCCGCCAGCGGCGCCACAACCGGAATTTCTCGCCAATCCGGATCAGGATTTGCTCATGCTTTGGGGCGGCGGCTTGCGCTGGCTTTATCACCATGATGCCCAGGCGGTAAAACATTACAGCCAGCAAGTGGGTGGCTGGTGTTGGGCCTTAGGGGACTCGCTACCCGTTGATCCTGTATCCAAGCGGATCATGGATCAGCTGGGGTTGGCCTTTGATCCCGACGGCGTCTTTGCCCACCCACTGGATTTAGGTTCCACGGCGACCCCAGCCCAGGGTGGGAGGGGTTAAAGGTGCAAACCCAACTGCCAGCAGAGTACATCGCCACCGACCGTGGTCGCCGGGCCAATGAGATCCTGCGCAGCTGCGTGCATTGTGGTTTTTGCAACGCCACCTGTCCGACCTATCAGCTTTCTGGGGATGAGTTGGATGGTCCCCGCGGGCGTATTTATCTGATTAAGGAATTCTTGGAAGGCGCGCAAAGCCCGGCGCGTGTCACCGAGCACTTGGATCGTTGCCTGACGTGTCGCGCCTGCGAAACCACCTGTCCTTCGGGTGTCGCCTACGGTGAATTGGCTGAAATCGCCCGGGCGGAGATTGGTCCTCAGCGTGCAGGGATTCAGGGTGGTCTGCGTCGGTTTTTGCAATGGCTGGTGCCTAACCCAAGGCGTTTGCGTTTGCTGTCCAGGCTGGGCAAATACGCCAGATTCGCGCTGCCAAGGCCTTTGGCGGCTCAGGTACCCAATCAGGTTACCCAGGCGCTTGTCGCCAATACCCAAGGCTCGCGTCAAATTTTGCTGCTCCAGGGCTGCGCCCAACAAGTCACCACGGGTGGTGTGAACCAAGCGCTGCAGGACTTGTTGCAGACACGGGGCATTGGGGTCATGACGTCGCCCATGGAGGGTTGCTGCGGTTCGTTGGACCTGCACCTGGGCGACGAAGACAAAACCCTGAAGGCCGTACGCAACAATGTGGACGCTCTTTACCCGCTGCTTGGCACTGTGGATGCCATCGTGTCGACGGCATCTGGCTGTGGGGTAACCGTCAAAGACTATGGGCGTCTGCTCGCCGCAGAACCAGAGTACGCGGAGCGCGCAGCAAAAGTTGCCGCGGCTACCCTAGACGTCAGTGAATACTTGAGTCGCAAACTGCCTGAATCAGCTCAGCCCCTGAAAGCCATCCATCCGGGGATGCGAGTCGCCTGGCACGCTCCGTGTAGTCTGCAGCACGGCCAGCAAAGCGAGGGTGTGGTGGAATCGCTGTTGACCAATGCCGGCTATGCGTTGGTGCCGGTTCAGGATGCCCATCTATGCTGCGGGTCTGCGGGCACGTATTCGGTGTTGCAACCGGTTTGGGCTGAGCAACTGCGCGAGAACAAGCTCCGGGCGCTGCAACGGGAAGCACCGGACATGATTGCCACCGCGAATGTGGGGTGCCAAACCCATTTGGCCATGGGGGCGAATACCCCAGTTGTGCACTGGATTGAACTCGTCAGTTAACCTAGTCTAAGGCCTATCCAACCGGGGGGAAGGACATGGTTTTAGAGGAAGAGGGCAGTTCTGCCCGTGATTACGGTTTTTTGATGTTCCTGACATTGCTCAATGTCATGAACTTCGTCGATCGCCAGTTGTTGGCTAGCTTCGCCAACTGGATCGTGCCAGACCTGGGCTTGAGCAATACCCAGTTTGGTTTGTTAACGGGTCTGATCTTCATTTTCTTCTACTCTGTGGCTGGCGTCTTTATGGGCGTGTTGGCAGACCGGGTTAATCGAACTCGGCTGATCGCTGCGGGCCTGGCGCTTTGGAGCGCTTTGACTGCGTTATCGGGTATGGCCAAGGGCTTTGTCAGTTTGGCGATTCCGAGACTTTTCATCGGTGTTGGTGAATCCATCATGACACCTACCGCCATGTCGCTGCTGGCGGACCGTTTTCCGTCTTCTCGTCTGGGTTTTGCGTCCGGCGTTTACTACATGGGCGTACCCATTGGGGTCGCTGCCAGCCTTTTTGTTGTGGCTTATTTAGAGCCGCTGTTGGGCTGGCGAGGCTGCTTTTACGCCCTGGGCGCGTTGGGTATGGTGTTGGCGCTGGTGATGTTCTTTATGAAGGAAACCCCGCGGCGTCATGAAGTCGAGGCCCAGGCGCGGCAGCAAGAAGCGGTTGAGCGCCCGTCGGTGCGGGAGATGCTATCCATTCTGGTGCAGGCCTTTAAAAATTCCCCCGCGCTGCTGATGACGGTGCTGGGCGGGGTGGCGTTTCACTTTATTTTGGGCGCTGCGACGTTTGAACAACTGTGGTTTGTTCAGGAGCGGGGGTTTGATCGAACCGAGATTGCCGAACTCAGCGGCTGGTTAGCCTTTGCAGGCGGCATTGCGGGGAACCTGTTTGGCGGTGCGGGCGGCGATGCGTTTTTGCGCAAAACCGGCATTGGGCGGCCGATGTTTTTGTTCTGGATCATGCTCGTGTTGACGCCCATCTCGCTCTACTACCGGATCGCCGATCCCACTTCGATGTTCTTTTTGTTTGGCATCTTTATCGGTTATTTCCAGCTGGGTTGTTTTTATGGCCCGACCTTCGCAACGGTGCAGGAACTGGTACCGCCGCAAATTCGTGGCACGGTGGTGGCTTTTTACATCCTGTCGCTGAACTTCTTCGGCCTTGGGCTGGGTGTGACCGGCGGCGGCATTGTTGTGGATTGGATGATTGGTCAAGGCATTGCCGAGCCTTACACCATGACGCTACTGGCGTTTACCGCGCTGTCCCTGATTGCCATCCCGCTGTTTTTCTTCGCAGGCAGGCGTTTTGAGCGTGACCGAGAGGCGCTCTATGCCAGCGTGACGTAGATACGCAGCCCAAACAAAAACAAACACATCAGATTAATTGGTAAGGAGATCGCCTTGTCTGAGCAACCTATGGCCAATGAGCCTAACCACGAGTCGGAGTTAACGGACAAAAAGCAGGCCCGTGTTGACGCGCTCATGCAGACGTCCTGGTATCGCTGGTATGCCCTAGCGATCTTGGTCTTAGTTTTCTGTTCCAGTCATGTGGATCGGCAAATCATGGGCATTTTGCTAGAGCCCATCAAACTGGAGCTGGGTGCCAGTGACACCCAGATGGGATTTTTGATCGGCCTCACCTTCGCCATTTTTTATGCCACCTTGGGTATGCCGATCGCCATGCTGGCGGACCGTACGAATCGGCGCAACATCATCGCCTTGGCCACCACCATCTGGTCCGGTATGACCGTGGTATGTGCCTTTGTGGGCAGTTACGCCCAGCTAGCCATGGCGAGAATTGGCGTCGGTATTGGTGAGGCGGGCTCCAGTCCTCCGTCTCACTCCATGATTTCTGATCTGTTCCCGCAACACCAACGGGCCACCGCCATGGGTATTTTTGCCATGGGTATCAATCTGGGTTTGCTGATTGCTTATCTAGGTGGTGGTTGGATGAGTGAACACTGGGGTTGGCGCACCACCTTTATCGTGGTGGGTTTGCCGGGCATTTTGATTGCCCTGCTGGTGAGGTTCACGTTGATTGAACCACCCCGGGGTGCATCGGAAGCGGCCAAACAGGATCGAGCCCAAGCCCCCGGTCTGGGTGAGGTTTGGAAAACCATGCTGCAGACCCCTGCGACTAGGCATGTGGTGTTTGGGTCTGCCCTGGCGGGTTTTGTTGGTTACGGCATGACCCTTTGGCTGCCGGCATTTTTTGTTCGGTCCCACGGTCTTAGCCAAACCGAAACCGGTTTTACCCTGGCCTTGATGTCAGGCATCGTCGGCGGAATTGGCACCTTTACTGCGGGCCGTATGGCCGACCATTTAGCCATGCGTGATCCGCGCTGGCTGGCCTGGGTTGTGGCGCTGGGCAAGGGCGGGCTGGTGCCGTTTTTGGTGCTGTTCTTCTGGCTGACGGATTTCACCTCAGCATTGTTGGTGTACATCATTCCCGCGTTCTTCGCAGGATTTTACCTGGCGCCAACCTTTGCCATGGTGCAGCAGCTGGTGCCAGTGCAAATGCGCTCTGTGGCGGCGGCTATTTGTTTGTTCCTGTTGAACATCATCGGTATGGGGCTGGGTCCCCAAGGTGTGGGTATTCTTAGCGACGTTTTCTCTGAGCAGTATGGCGTAGAGTCCCTGCGTTACTCGCTGATGGTCTTCAGTCTGGTGAACCTATGGTGTGCCTGGCATTACTTTCAGGCCGCCAAAACCCTGCAAAGGGATACCCAGCGGGTAGCTGAAATGTCCGGGGCAGAGCAAGCCAGCGCTTAGCGACTGGCCACACTCTCGATATTGGTTACCGCAACCCGCACCTGTCCGGCACCCGCTTGTATGTGGGTGCCGACGCGGGTGGTTCGGTTGGCAGGCAAGGCTGGGACTCGCTGAGTAAAGCTGCGCCGCCTGCCTTGCGCGTCTACAACGCTGATGTCTAGGTTCACCCCTGCCAGCCCGCGTGGGCTTTTGTTGGTGGCTTCAACCAGCACGGTGCCATCGCTGTCTATACCCCAACGCAGATCGATCAAACCCTGAGGTTGCTGCTTGCTGCGCAGGGAAATCAGAGAGGTCATGGCGGCTTGGCCAGTTGCACCACTGTCGCCGGCGGCCTTGGCATAGAGCTGCTCTGCCTCGGTCAAATTGCCCTCGCGCTCTGCGATAGCCCCTAACGCTTGATAGGCCTGAGCGGTCTCTAACAGCTGCAGACTGCGGTTAAGGTGACGTTTGGCTTTAACAATGCGTCCGCGTTCCTCGCTGATCACGCCGCTGCGCAGCAGTGGATAAAAGAAGTTGGGGTTTAACTCGATGGCGGTATCAAAGGCCCGGTCGGCAGCGGCCAAGGCGTTTTCACTGGCTTCGATGTCTCCGAGCAGCGTGTAGAAATGGCCTTCCTTAGGCTCCAGCTCAATAGCCTCGTTGACTAAGCGTCGGGCGGCTTTGCTGCGATTATCCGCCAGTGCTTTTTTGGCTTCGCCGTAGGCGTCATAGGCAGGCTTAGTTCGGTTCAGTCGGGCCATCATTTGCTGATAACGCGCTCGACCTTGAATACCGCCTCGAGGCAGCGTTTGAGCGTGGGCGCGATTCGTATCCACCCGTTCTTGGGAGGGCGGGTGGCTGGCAAACAGGCCTTCGAGAAAATTTGGTTGTCGATTGTCTTTTAACTTAACGAAGGTTTGCTGCAGGTCCACGGCGCCTTGGGGGTCGTAGCCCGCTCGGCTCATGTAGTTCATGCCGTAAATATCGGATTCGCGCTCATCGTCTCTGCCGTACTTCGAGTTCACTAGCGCCGCTCCAGCACCGGCTCCCAAGACGGCAATTTCGCCATAGTCGCTGCCAGCGGTGGCAACGCCGGTTGCCAAGACCGCTACCTGAAGTAAGGAGCCACGCTGAAACGACTGGGCGCCGTGTTTGGCGGCTGCGTGTACAACCTCGTGGCTAAGCACTGCTGCCAATTCAGCTTCGCTGTTCAATTCGGTTAGGAGCCCGCGGTTAATGGCTATTTTGCCTCCTGGCATGGCCCAAGCGTTGGGGGTGGAATCGTTAATGACCGCAAATTCGTAGGGTAACTGACGATCACTGACAGCTGCGATTTTGTTCCCCACTTCCTGTACGTAGGCCTGTACGGCCGGGTCTGCAACGTAGTCACCGCCCTGGCTTTGGCGAGCAGGTACATAGTGCTTGGCGCCGGTGTTCAGCTCCCAGCTTTCGGACACCAGACTGAGCTCGCTTTTGCCCGTGACCGGGTTGGTGGCGCAGCCGGTTAGGGCGCTAACGGCAAACAGAACAAGCCACAGGCTCTGTCGGCGGAGTGTATTCGCTGGCCAGTTGCCGCGGTTATGTGGGCTGCGGCGGGGCAATGCGTAGAGATGGGTTTGCATGGTTATTCTCCGGTGGCTGGCTAGGGATGGTTACCCCCTAGCGCGGCCGTAGCGTCGTTGAATCTGTTGGGCATCGGCGGATTTGCCTTGGGCCTGGTAAACGTCTGCTAGCTGCAACCAAGCGGCAGCAGACTTGTTGCGGTCGCTACCGGCCAAGGCTATGGCCTTGCGCGCGTGCTGAAACGCGGTGACGTCGTCGCCTTGGATCAAATGTGCTCTGCTTAATTTGATCCACAGCAGGGCCTCTCGCGGTTCGATTCGAATGGCCCGTTCGAGCAGCACGATGGCGGTATCGGTTTGTTGCTCGGCCATGGCCGTATCTGCGCGAGCCAGCAAGGTTTGTGCAGCGCTGTTGGTGGGTGGCTTGATGAGGATTTCGGCTGGTTTTGTGGATTCGCCGGTTTGTGGGGCCGATGTCGTAGGGGTTGTGTCGCCGCCAGACCCTCTCTCGGTTACCGGTACATTGCCGCTACTGACGCAGGCGGCCAAGATCCCGGTGAGGGCAAAAAGACAGATGCCCCGGAAGCACTCTGTGTGGTTAACCGTGTTTTTGCGAATCATTGGCACCCCAAATGCTGTTGCCTCAGTGAGTCAGATGAGGCCGTATCCTTGCATGAAATCCGCTGGATCGACCTAGCCCAAGAGGATCAGATTTAGCGGCTAAAGATCGATCGCAAGCGGTCGCCAAAGCTTGATTTGATCTTGCACCCGGGCTTGATGCCCAGAGTATCCGGGCGGGCTATGGGGAGTACAACCACATCGGCGCACATTTGCGTGGCCTGTAGGCCGGTGTCGTATTCAATTGCGATCAAGTTCTCACTTGGGGGCATGGCCAGAGGACTGGGGCCCTGCGCTCGCATCATGGCGTTCCAGATTCGCATGGCGCCAGAGGTGCCGGTCAAGCCGGTGGGTTTGTTGTCGTCCCGGCCCACCCACACCACTGACAGCTGGCTGCTGTCGAAGCCCGCAAACCAGCTGTCTCGATTGTCGTTAGAAGTGCCGGTTTTGCCCGCTACGCCCTGCTGAGCGTAGGGTGATGTGCGCCCTGTGCCTCGTTGCATGACGATTTCTAGCCCTCGAGTCAGGCTTTGCGCCACCTCTGGTTCGATGGTTTGCTCAAGCTCAAAGGGGTGATGGGACAGGGCGTTGCCTTGTTCGTCCAGAACCGCGATGACGCTCTTGGGCGGCACCCGAAAACCGCCGCTGGCAAAGTTGCCATACAGTTCGGACAGTCGAAGCGGCGACATGGGTTCGGCACCCAGGAAAAACGAGGGATAGCGGTTGACCGGCGCATAGTCCAGCAAATCCGCAAAACGCCGTTGTACCGTGCTCAGCCCCAAGCGATTACCCAAGTCGACGGTGGCGAGATTCAGCGATAGGGCGAGGGCTTTGATCATGGGCAGCTCGCCCCGGGTCTTGCCGTCGTAGTTGCGTGGGCTCCAGGGTTCACCATTTGCTGGGGTAATGGTGATGTTCTTATCCTCAAGGGTGCTTGACCATTCGAAGCCGTTTTCCAACGCCGTGAGCACGATCAACGGTTTGATCACTGAGCCCACAGGCCGCTTGGCGTTGATGGCGCGATTGAAACCGTCCACCCGGCCCCGCCGACCACCGACCAGGGCCAGAACTTCACCGGTCTGAGTATCGGTGACAATGGTCGATGCTTGCAGTTCGCCTTCGCTGAGGCGACGTTCTTTTTCAATGGCGGCCAAGGTTGAGGTCACCGCTTGCTGGGCGTTTTCTTGTGTGCGCGGGCGCAGGGTGGTGAAAATTCTCAGGCCGCGAGAGCGTAGGTCACTGGCCGAGTAACGCTGGCTGAGTTCCATGCGCACCAGATCCATGAATGCCGGGTAATAAGCGCCGCCGCTGTTAGGACTGTCCACCACGCCAAGGGGCTGGCTTTTGGCTTGTGTGTGGGTATTCGCCGAAATTAAGCCGTCCTGTAAAAACGTGTCCAGGATGCGATCCCGCCGCCCAAGGGTGCGTTGAGGATAGCGAAATGGATTGTAGTAAGACGGGCCTCGAATGATGCTGATCAGGGTGGCTATTTGGTCTGGCGGCAGCTCGTTCAGTGGTTTGTTGAAATAGTATTGGGCGCCGAGGCCAAAGCCGTGAATGGCCCGGGCGCCGTTTTGCCCCAGAAATATCTCGTTGATGTAGGACGTGAGCAGATCTTCCTTGGAAAAACGCAGTTCCAAGATGACGGCCATGGCCAGCTCTCGGAGTTTGCGTTGAATGGTGCGCTCGTTGGTCAAGAAATAGCTTTTGACCAGCTGCTGAGTCAGGGTGCTTCCGCCCTGCTGTAACTCGCCGCTGCGAAAATTAACCAAGGCGGCCCGGGCAATACCGCTTGGGCTAAAGCCCGTGTGCTCGTCAAAGTTCCTGTCTTCCACGGCTTTTAGGCCTGCAGCCAGCAGTGCAGGGACTTGCTCAGGCGTCAGAATGACCCGGTCTTCGCCATGGGACGGGAAGAAGCTGCCAATAACCGCAGGCTCTAAGCGCACGAGATCCAACGGTTTGCCCTGGGTGTTCATGCGCTGTATTCGATCGCCCACAAACATCAGCTGCACAAGCATGGCCGGGCGAGTGGCTTCCATGAAAGCAAAGCCTCGCAGGTGCACGTTCACACCCCCGGGTATTGGCTGATAGGCCCCCGGGGCTTCCAGATCAGCGCTTTGCCGATAACCCAGACGTCGCAACTCGGCCTGGAGCTGGGCATTGGTCAGCTTTTTACCGGGATATAACTCTAAGGGTTGGGCATAGACCTGGGCGGGCACCGACCAGCGGCGCCCCTCGAAGGTTTTGCTGATGTGTCGATCCAAGTAGTAGAGATAGCCAGCGGCAATCAACAGCCCAGCCAGGGAGGCCCACATCACGCCTTTCAGCAGGGTCACCCACAACCATCGACGCAGTCGGGCGACGCGAGATTGGGGTTGCGCGGGCTTTTTGCCCTTCGACTTCTTGGGTTTTTTGGATTGGGTCTTTTTTTCCATAACCGGCGTGATAACTGCGCTGGGTGCCTGTAGACGCAGATTGGCGAATTACCACAGAGGGCGTCAATGAAAATCCTCAACGGTTTCAGCGAACACGCGCAGAAATTCTGGCGTGGTCGCTTGCCGGTGAACCGCGTTCCACAACGCTTCTGCGTTGTCGCTGCAATAACCACCGCTGGTCGGTTTTTCGCCAAGATCCATACCGTTAATCCAGATAATCAACCCGTTTAGCTCCAAAGGCTGGGTATGCCTTTCTTTCTGGCTTTTGCTGATCTCTCGAGCCTGTCCTCACCGCATTTTTTCAGTCGAGAACCAGGTTTTTGAGGCCCGACCAGCGCTGATGTTCGAGGTGGGCTGCTGGCGATTGTTAAGGAGTAAATATGTCGATTTCCATGGGTAAGCTAACGGTGTTGTTGGCATTTTTTTGTTGGGTCAGTATCGCCGGAGTAACTCAGGCTGATGCCGGGGTGTCTTATAGCTATGCGGAGCTGAGCGGTTCCTACGGAGATGCTCAAGGGATCGATACTAAGGGCTACGTGCTTGAAGCAAGCGTTGCGCTGAATGAGATGATTTTTGTTGGCGCGGGTTATCGCGACACACGTTTAGATACCAGTCCGTCTTCCGATGCCCAACTGATCCGAATGGGAATTGGTGCTCGGTATAACCGGAATCCTGAGTTTAGTGCTTATCTTCTGGCGGCATATGCTCGTGTTGATCTGTCCTTGGTCCCAGCCAACGCCGTTCGCGTGAACTACGATCAATCGGGAATCATGACCGAGGTCGGTGTCCGCGGTTTGCTGGGAGAGTATTGGGAATATTTAGCTTCGGCTTACCATGCAGATTTTGCCGATCGCGGGTTGGGGTTTCGAGTTGGCGGGTTGCGACACATTAAGGCATCGCCCTGGTCTGTGGGTCTTTTTGCTTCTGGCTACGACAACGAGTGGGATCAGCTGGAATTGAGTCTTCGCTATCGCTTCGATTAAAAACCACCGTTCGATAAGCTGAGTCTTAGCGCCTCCCCTTACTCTTGTGTCGCTTCATCTTCAGCTAGACACGATTGCTTACTGGCCCTATGGTGTGCGGGCCTAAGGGGGGGCTGACGCCTGAGATAGCATCATCGTGCTAGACCCTTTGAACCTGATCCGGCTAATACCGGCGTAGGAATAGGAGCGCACATCCGGCACAAACCGGATCGGGTCCCACCGGACCCCGCCACCCACCTTGGGCACCGATCATCGTTGGAGCCCCAAATGTTTAGTTTCTATCCCCGTTTTCTGCTGTCAGGCCCATGGTTTTGGCATTGGTGCCGCTGGTGCGGTATTGCCAGTGCAGTGTCTTTGAGTGGGGTGGCCATAGCGGCCCCCATGGAAGAGGTGGTGGTCACAGCAGAATTCAGACCCATCACTTCAGCAGAACTGGCGGGTAGTGTCTCAGTGCTGGATCCCCAGGCTAATGGCGACGTGGTTAATCACCTAGACGAACTGCTGTCTCGAGCAGCCAACGTGAATTTGACCAGTGGTGCGTCCCGAGCGCGTTTTATACAAATTCGCGGTATCGGCGAACGCAGTCAGTTTGTCGAGCCGTTGAATCCATCGGTCGGGTTGCTGGTTGATGGCGTGGATCTGAGTGGCATTGGCGCAGCAGCGACGCTGTTTGATGTGCAGCAGGTTGAAGTGCTGCGGGGTCCACAAGGCACGCTATACGGCGCCAATGCGCTGGCGGGTTTGATTAATGTGGTGACCCCAGAGGCGTCCGACGTGCTATCCGGGTACCTGCAACTGGATGCGGGTAACTACGACGCTCGAGGCGTCGGAGCGGTGATCAGCGGACCACTGGGCGATGAGATGGGTTTTCGTCTTAGCGCCCGCCAGTATCAAGACGATGGTTTTATCAGTAATGCGTATCTCAACCGGGATAACACCCATGCAAGGGATGAGCGGAGCTTGCGAGGCAAGATACAGGGCTCTTGGGCCCATGGCGGTGATTGGCAGTTCGCGGCGGGTCGTATTGATGTTGCCAATGGCTATGACGCCTTTTCGTTGGATAACAATCGCACCACGCGCTCGGATGAGCCGGGACAGGATGCGCAAAAGACCTCCTATTTAGCTTGGAATGCCAATCGGCCTTTGAGCGCCACGGTGTATGGTGAAGTTGCTGTGGGGTGGGTAGATAGCGATATCACCTATGGTTACGACGAAGATTGGACTTATGCGGGGTTTCATCCCGACGGCTACAGCTCAACGGATTTGTACTTGCGGGATGTGGAAACCTTCACCGCGGATTTTCGTTTGCTGTCTGCACCGGATGTAAGCGAGTCCAATGGTGGCATGGACTGGGTCATTGGCCTGTATTTGTTTAGCAAAGACGTGGCCTTTATCCGGGACTACTCTTTTGCCGACGCGCTGCTATCCACGGATTACGGGGTTGACCGAGCCGCGCTCTATGGCGAAGTCGCGGCGCAACTCAATCCCAGTTGGCGGCTGACAGTGGGTCTTAGGGCCGAGCAGCATGAATCGGACTATGAAGATTCTCTGGGCGTTGTCTTTGCCCCAACAGACGACCTGATTGGCGGCAGGGTTTCTCTGGAATATGCGCTGGCTTCATCCCACATGCTCTACGCCAGCCTGACTCGTGGTTATAAAGCCGGTGGTTTTAATACCGACGGCTCGCTGGATGCCGACTTGCGTCTGTTTGATTCGGAAACGCTCTGGAACCTCGAGCTTGGCTTTAAAGCCACGATGCTGGACGACCGGCTGGCGATGTCTTTGGCGTTGTTCCGCATGCAGCGTCGGGACGTGCAAATCGCCACTTCTGTGACTCGGCTCCGCGGTGATGGCTCGGCGGAATTCATCAGCTATACCGGCAATGGTGCCAAGGGCTTCAATCAGGGTTTGGAGATGGAAGCGCTGTTTCAGGCGACGCAGCGGTTGCAGTTAACCGCTAGCTTGGGGCTGTTGGACACGGAGTTCGAAGATTACGTCAATGGCGCGGGGGAGAATTTAGATGGCAGAGATCAGGCCCAGGCGCCGAGCTATCAGTTTTACCTCGCCGGTGACTACCAGATGTCCCAGGGACTGCGGCTAAACGTGAATCTTGAAGGTAAGGATGAGTACTACTTTTCCGACGGGCATGGCGAAAAGTCACCAAGCTATGCCTTGCTAAATGCATCTCTTACCTATGAGGCCACTGCCTGGGAAGCGTCGCTGTGGGGACGCAACCTTGGGGATAAAGACTACTTTGTGCGGGGCTTTAGTTTTCCCAACGATCCCAGAGACGGCTATACCCGCACGCGCTGGACCCAATTGGGCGCGCCGCGGCAATTTGGGCTAAGCGTTAAGGCGGTCTTTTGACCCAGCCCCGTCAATGACGGGGTTAGCTCGGCTGGGCAGGGCGGTACAGAGAGAGCAGGGCAGAGTTAGGGCGTTTGGCTCTGCTGGAGTTTGCGCTCTTGCTCCAGCAAATAGTCGGTGACTTGCAACGCTCGCGCCGCGCCATTTTCTAGCCCCACTTGGTACTTGCCAGCGACGACCAGCGTGGGCACTGCGCGAATGTTGTAGCGTTGGGTATTGCTAGCCGCTCTAGCCAACTTCCGGCTCACGTCGCGGCTGTTAAAAGCCCGCATAAAGTCTTCTGCGGAGAGCTCATTCGAGTCCAAATAGTCAGCCATATCCTGCCCGGTATTGAAAACCCGCCGACCGTTGTGAATGGCTTTGAATATCTGCTGGTGATTGCCCGCTAAGGCATCGGCTTTTTCCAGTGCGTAGTAACCCTGGGCCAAGACGCTCCACGCCCGGGAAAAGGCAGCGGGTACTCGGCGAAAAACCACGTCCTCATCCAAGGTTGCTACCCATGCCACAAGCTCTGGATCGAAGTTTTTGCAGTGAATGCAGGCGTAAGAAAAATACTCTTCAACACTGAGGGTTTGGGCCGGACGGTCGACAAAAACCCCGTCCACCACTTCGTAATCGGTGCCAGCCTCAGGTACCGAATTCTGTGACAGCCCGGTGCCGAAATAGAAAGTGCTGACGAGAAATCCGGTTGCCAACAGAGCCAAAAAACCAAGCCCGATGGCGCGCAGTCGTTTTACCGTCTGAGCGGAATTTTTTTTCTTGGCGGATGAGGCCATATTTACTCTTCCTTCACGCAGAATTTGTTGTACTGAGAAAGTCTACTCACGGTGGGTCATTGGGTCACTGTTTGCTGACGCCCAGCCGGCCTGTAGTATCGGCGGCTGTGCATCGTGGCTACAAGTGAAATAGGAAGTGTTTTGAGCGAGACCTACCAACTCTTCAAGTCTGATACCTGCGGGTTTTGTTATCGGGTGCGAGCCTACGTGGAGCAACTGGGCATGGAGCTGCCCCTGCGGGACGTGCACCATGATCAAGAGGCTTTTCGCGAGCTGCTGCAAGGCGGCGGTAGAACAACCGTGCCCTGTCTGCGCATTGAGCGCGACACCGATCAGGGCAAAGAGGTGGAATGGATGTACGAATCGCTGGATATCATGCGATATCTAGGCAGTCAGCAAGGGAATACTTCGACCGCGTAATGGGCTGGCGGAAATAGGCCCAGCGATGTGGGTAGAAGAATCATAGGGGAAAGACGCAAAAAGGGCGCTAAAAGGCCGCTAGAACGCTCTAAAGTCCTATCGCTAAAATAGGTCTAGGCTGAGTGCTTGGGCCCGACACGAACAACAATCAATCACAACGAAAACGACAACAAAAGAGGTCAATATGAAGCTGGGAATTTTAGCCGGTTACTCCGGACGCAAATTCAACATTGCGATGGATGCCATCAAGCACGCAGAAAATTTGGGCTATGACTCACTGTGGACAGCAGAGGCCTATGGCTCCGATGCGGTCACGCCGGCAGCTTGGATTTTGGCGCAAACAGAACGTTTGAAAGTCGGTACCGCGATCATGCAGATGCCTGCACGTTCACCAGCCATGGCGGCGATGACAGCCATGAGTCTTGCTGAGCTGTCCGGTGGACGGTTTATTTGTGGTTTGGGCGCTTCTGGTCCTCAAGTGGTTGAAGGCTGGCATGGCGTGCCTTACGGCAAGCCGGTGACTCGCCTGCGCGAATACGTGCAAATCATGAAGAATATTTTTGCTCGTGAAGGCGAACTGACCTTTGAGGGCGATATGTACAGCCTGCCCTTTACTGGCGAAGGCGCTACGGGCCTTGGCAAGCCGCTGAAGAGCATTTTGCACTGCGAAGAAGATATCCCCATTTTTGCCGCCACCATTACGGACAACGGTGTTGCTGCTGCAGCGGAAGTCGCCGATGGCTTTTTCCCTGTCTGGATGGACCCAGAGCAATATTCCGTATTCCAAGGCCCCATCGAAAAGGGTTTTGCTAAGGCTGGCGACAAAGACCTGACCCAATTTGAGATCGCTCCCTTTGTCACCGTGGTGATGGGTGACGACGTGGATCAGTGCATGATGCCAGTGAGAGGTTCTATGGCTTTGTACATTGGCGGCATGGGCGCCAGAAACAAGAACTTCTATAACGATTACTGCAAGCGTCTTGGCTTTGAAGACGCTGCTGTGAAGATTCAGGACCTGTACTTGGCGGGCAAAAAAGACGAAGCCATGGCTGCGGTTCCCAAGGAACTGATCGACGCCTGTGCGTTGGTTGGACCTGCGGAGCGGATTCGTGAGCGTCTGGCGCGCTGGAAGACCGCTGGCAATCAAGGCCATGTGTCCAGCATGTTGCTGGGCTGTCAGGATCCTGCCGCACTGCAAGTCGTGGCAGAGGAAATGCTCTAGCCGCCCATTGCGCAGACGAAAAAAAGGGGCCTTTGGCCCCTTTTTTTGATCCGGTTTTTGCGCCGGATCCGCTGTCTTTCTCTGTCTCTATCTCTTTCTTTTTCTCGTTCTCTTTGCGCCTCTATTCGCGCTTGTGCGCGCGTCTGTGTTTGTGGGTCGTTGCGCTCAAGCGGCGTTATGCGCCGCCACTGGCCTCGACCAAGGCCCAGCCTCGTTCCGAGCGCAGCCGGGCGGCATCAGCGTACTCAAGCGCTTTGGCGGAGCTGGCATTGCCGTCCAGGCCACGCTTGTAGACGCCCTGGATGATGCCAGCGGAACGGAACATGTTGTAAATCAGGTAGAAGTGCCAGTTTTCGATGCCGTCACGACCTGCGTGTTTGCAGTATTCGGCAACAAATTCCTCTTCCGTAGGCAGATTCAACGCTTCAAAGTCAGCGCCGGCCAAACCTTCGTCGTCATAGGCATCGCCGTGATAGTCCTGACATAGGTAACCCAGATCGGCCAGGCCGTCGCCTAGGGTCGATAGTTCCCAGTCCAGTACCGCAACGATTTTCGGCTCGGTGGGGTGAATGAGCACGTTACCCAGACGGTAATCGCCATGAACGATCACCGATCCAGCGTCGGCGGGAATGTTGCGTGGCAGCCATTCCATGAGCTTATTCATGGCCGGCAGATCCTCGGTTTGGGAAGCCAGATATTGCTTACTCCAGCGGCCAATTTGGCGCTCGTAGTAGTTGCCTGGTCGTCCAAAGGATTCCAGTCCAACCGCTGCGGGGTCAACGCTGTGCAGCAGTGCCATGACCCGGGCTAGGTCCAGATAAATGGCCCGGCGTTCCTCGTTGCTGACGTTTGGCAGGCGGGTTTCGGTAAACAAGCGTCCCTCAACCATTTCCATCACGTAAAACTTGGTGCCGATGACCCCAGGGTCTTCGCATAAGCAAAACATCTTGGGCACGGGCACATCGGTATCCCACAAGCCGTGCATGACTCGGTATTCTCGGTCTACCTGGTGGGCTGACGGCAGCAATTCCCCCGGGGGCTGCTTGCGCATGACGTAGCGTTGGTTTGGGGTGATCAGCTGAAAAGTCGGATTGGATTGCCCGCCCTCGAACTGCTTGACTTCCATCGGGCCCGCGAAGCCCTCCACATGCTCTTGCAGATATTGCTCTAAAGCCTGGGTATCAAATTTGTGGGCATCCCGTACCGGGGTCAGTTCAACGTCGCTCATTAGCTCTCACCTCATTCAAGAATGGGGAGGATACGGCTTGATCTCATGGAGGGCAAAGTGCGAGGCTTGGTTTTTAATTTGTGTGTTGGGGATTTGTATGTCGAGGAAACGCATTGCTGTCACGCTGCCCGCCGGGCCGCGAATTTCAGATACGGTAGATAGAATTCGTTGGGCTGAAGAAAACGGCATTCCAGATGCCTGGTTTAGCGATTCAGGAGCGCCGGATACGTTGACTCAGGTGGCTGCAATTGCGCATCACACCAGCCAGATCCGAATTGGTACCGCGGTGACGCCGGTGTATACCCGTTCACCTTCAGTACTGGCAGCGTCAGCTAATGTGTTGGGACAGTTGCTGCCAGAGCGCTTCATCTTAGGCCTGGGTTCCTCCAGCCAAACCATCATGGGCCAGTTCAACGGCATACCTCTTGATAAACCGCTGACCCGAGTGCGTGAAACCGCCGAGCTGGTGAAAATCATGCTGACCGGCGCGAAAACCGATTACGACGGCGAGACCGTGTTCAGCCGGGGTTATCGTCAGGCCCCCATGGACAATGCGCCGCCGATTTATCTTGCGGCTCTGCGACCCAAAATGATCGAAATGGCCGCTGAAGTTGGCGATGGCGTGATCTTCAATTTGTGGCCAAAGGCAGCACTGCCGAAAATGATGGAGCATGTTGCGTTGGGTGCCCAGGCCGCAGGCAAAAATCCTGCCGACGTGGAAATCGTCAATCGCGCCATGGTGCTGTGCACGGATGATAAAGAGTACGGGCGCAACTTGTTCCGGGCTGCGTTCGGGCCTTATTACGCCACGCCTGTGTATAACAACTTCTTGGCTTGGGCCGGCTACACCGAAGCCGCGGCGCAAATTGCTGAGGGTTGGGCGGCGAAAGACAGGGATAAAACCGCCAGCGCTATGTCGGATGCCATGATCGATGAGATTGCGATTATTGGTAACGAAGATGAAATCCAGCAGCGCATTCAAGAAGATGCAGATGGCGGCGTTGACACCCATATCATTGCGCCCTTGGCGGGCAATCGCGAAGACGTCGAGCGCACCTTTGCTGCTTTCACGGCAAAGGCCTTTCAATTTAGCTAAGGCAAGGTGAAATCGGATTGCAAGACGCTGATTTATGACGGTTAGAAAGCTCTATCTGTTTCGTCACGGTGAAACCCAGTGGAATGTGGCTGGGCGCATGCAGGGCAGGTTGGATTCCCCGCTAACGGAGCGGGGCGAACAGCAGGCCCTGGCTCACGGACGACTGCTAGAGGATTTGTCGGCGCCGGAGTGTTTTTGGGTATCGACGGCCAATCGAACGCGGCATACCGCGGATTTGATCAATCTTGGCGTGCAACGACCATTGCACTATTCCGACGATCTGGTGGAGCGCGATTGCGGCCTGTGGTCTGGAAAAACCCTGGAACAGGTGCAGAGCGAGTACCCAGATGATTGGGCTCAACGTGAAGTGAACGCTTACCATCACCGTCCCGGCGGGGGTGAGAATATTCCCGACCTAGTGGCCCGATTTAGCCGACTGTTTGAACAGTGGCAGCAGCCAAGCTGTCTGGCGATCGTGACCCATGGGGTGGTCTCAAGAGCCATGTTAGGGCATTTTTTGGACCTGCCTGATGATCGGGTAGCCAGCATCCGACACCCGAATGAGCTGTTTTACGAATTGAGCTTTGACGGCGAACACAGATCGGTACGCTATTACCAAGCTGATCTGCATGCCGATGGATCGGCGTTTGCACACAGTGGTGTGGCCATTGAAGGTTTGTGTGAGGGGGAGCCTCGACAGGGCCAGACCTCGGAATAAGAGCGAAACATAGCGCTGAGCTGGAACCGATCCCGCTCAGCGACATTAAGCACGCGGTAAAACGCAGGAGATAAAGATGAAAGTAGACGGTGGCGTTGGTCTGAATTTGAGCACGGTGGGTGCTCAAGCCTCGGAACTGGAAGAAATGGGCTATGCAGGTGTGATGACGGCGGAAACCGCTCACGATCCTTTTTTCCCACTGCTGGTGGCCGCTCAACATACGCAAAAAGTGGATCTGATGACGTCCATTGCCGTGGCGTTTGCGCGTTCTCCGATGACCCTGGCCAACATTGGCCATGACTTAAACGCCTATTCCAACGGCCGCTTTGTGCTGGGTCTGGGTTCGCAAATTAAACCCCACATTACCAAGCGCTTTTCCATGCCTTGGTCCAGTCCTGCCGCCCGTATGCGCGAATACATCTTGGCCATGCGTGCGATTTGGGACTGCTGGCACGAACAGCAGCCGCTGGAATTCACCGGGCAGTTTTATACCCATACCTTGATGACGCCCTTTTTTACGCCGACCAATAACGAATTTGGCGCGCCCAAGGTGTTTTTGGCGGCTGTGGGTCCAATGATGACGGAAGTAGCGGGGGAGGTAGCTGACGGCGTCATCGCCCACGCGTTTACCACGGAAAAATACCTGCGTGAAACCACGTTGCCGGCCTTGGAGCGTGGCTTTGCTAAAGCGGGTAAGTCTCGGGCAGATTTTGAAATCAGCTATCCGGCCTTTGTCGTTACGGGGCAAACCGAGGAAGAACTGCGTGAAGCTGAAATAGCCACCTGTAAGCAAATTGCTTTCTATGGCTCGACACCCGCCTACCGGCCGGTACTAGAGAGTATTGGCGTTGGTGAGTTGCAGGATGAACTCAATACCATGTCCAAACAGGGGCGCTGGGATGAGATGGGCGAATTGATCACCCCAGACATTCTGAAAGAGTTCGCTGTGATCGGTGAACCGGAAACCATTGCCGGACAAATGAAGGCTCGTTACGGCGATATCGTGGATCGCACCTCGGCGGCCTATGCGAATATCCCCAAGGATAAGCGTCAGCAGATCATTCAACAGTTGTCGGCCTAACCCAAACCACAACGTCACAACGTCACAACATCACGATATAAGAAGGAAACACCATGAAAGTAGATACCGGCATAAACCTAGACCTGCACGAGATTCCCAAGGCGGTGAAAGAGATCGAAGCGCAAGGCTACGATGGCGTGCGCACCGCTGAGATGAACCATGACCCATTCTTTCCCCTGCTGTTGGCCGCCGAGCACAGCGAAAAGCTAGAAATCGCCAGCTCCATTGCGGTGGCTTTTGCCCGTAGCCCGATGAATCTGGCGAATATCGGTCACGATCTAAATGCCTACTCCAAGGGGCGTTTCACCATGGGCTTGGGGTCTCAGATCAAGCCGCACATCACCAAGCGTTTCAGCATGCCGTGGGGTGGTCCCGCCGCGCAAATGCGCGAACTGATTTTGGCCATGCGCGCGATTTGGGCCAACTGGTATGAGGGTGAACCGCTGCAGTTTGTGGGTGAGCACTATCAGCACACCTTGATGACACCCGCGTTTACGCCCAATGACACCCAGTACGGAGCGCCTAAAGTCATACTGGCTGCTGTGGGTCCGAAGATGACCGAGGTTGCCGGTGAAGTAGCCGACGGCATGATCATTCATCCCTTTAGCACCCAAGCCTACATTGACTCGGTGACCTTACCTGCCATTGAGGCGGGTCTGGCCAAGGCAGGCAAAACCCGGGAGGGGTTCGAGTTGTCCTATTCCTGTTTTGTGGTCACCGGCCGCAACGAGGAGGAGTTCGCCAAGAGCAAGGTCGCGACCCAAGAACGTATCGCCTTCTACGGTTCAACGCCGGCCTATAAAGGCGTGTTGGATTCCATTGGCATGGGCGAGCTGCAGGGCGAACTCAACACCATGTCGAAGCAGGGCCGCTGGAAAGAAATGGGTACCTTGATAACCGACGACATGATCAATGCCTTCGGTGTGATGGGCGAGCCTGAAGAAATTGCGCCAGAAATGCTGCGACGCTATGGCGGCTATGTCGATCGCACATCGGCTTCTTTCCCGGTATCCAATGAAGAGCAGCGTCAGGGCATCATCGAAGCCCTGCGCGCGGGCTAAGCCGCCGCTGACTGAGCGTGGCCTGGTTCGCACTCTGCGCGCCAGGTCGCCAGGCCTCCATTTTTTCTTCACTTTTTTATCACAAACCGCCGGGCACGCTGCAACGCGTCGCCATACACGGTTTCAAAGTGAATACGCTAGAAACATCTGTAAAACGCCATCGGTTAGACCGGTACTACGCAAGCTGGGTTTCGCGCACGGGCAAACAAGCCATAGCTGTGATTCGCGGCTTGATTGTCGTGATAGCGGTGCTGGCCCTGCCGGGCCTGAGCCAACCTGAGGCTGCCGACCCGGTTCCTCATAACCCCGATGCCACGGCAGACAACGTGACTCAGCATGGACCCCTGCAAACCGTGGCATTGCCCTTGCCCGACCTGGGCATTCAAACGCATCCAGAGAAGGCGGAAGCATTTTCGCAAAAGCTGGTGGCCGGTTTTGGTCTGAAGGCAGCGGTGGCCACGGAATTCTCAGGCTGGATTTTAGAAGCCGCTGCCCGCCAGCAGTTACAGCCAGAGCTGGTGGCCAGCTTAGTTTTTGCCGAAAGCTCTTTTCGCAAAGGCGCGCGCTCCCATGTGGGGGCTGTGGGTCCTGCTCAAGTCAGGCCACATTACTGGGGCGAATTTTGCGGTCAGGTCAATCTGCAGGACCCGGAGCAGAACATTTATTGCGGCATCCAAATTCTGGGTTATATGTTGGAGCGCTGTGGTGGCGATCAGGCCTGCGCCTTATCAGCCTATAACATTGGGCTGAACTCCAAACGACGCGCCGCGGGTCGCCGCTATGTTGCCAAGATCGATCGCAACATGGCCCAGCTGAGATCCACCAACCTGTAAGCAGACGGTTGCGCCTTTGTTGCTCTCCTCCTAGCTCTCTTCCTTGTTCTGTTGCTAACCCTCTTTCCAGCAGCTAAAGCCGAGCCGGGAAAAGATTCCCTGCCCGCCCCAGTATTTGGGTTACTCTTTTGGCCATACCTGTGACGCTGGGAGCGTCAAGGTTCTCAGGCCGCATAAGGCTTGGAAAAAATCAGATACCCAACGGAGGGGCTATGGATTTTGGACTTTTGATTTTCGCAACGGATTACGCCATCGGCCCAGACACGCTAGCGCGAGAAGCTGAAGCGTTGGGGTTTGAGTCGCTGTTTCTGCCTGAGCATACGCACATACCCGCCAGCCGACTGTCGCCTTGGCCCGGAGGTGCGGAGCTGCCTCGCCAGTATTGGCATGCCCACGACCCCTTTGTGGCCTTGGCCATGGCTGCTGCGGTGACCACTGAGCTGAAGATTGGCACGGGTATCTCTTTGGTCACTGAACGAGATCCGATTTTGATGGCTAAGCAGGCCGCCAGCTTGGATTTTCTCTCCAATGGTCGCCTGCAGTTAGGTGTTGGGGCCGGCTGGAATGCCGAGGAAATGGAAAATCACGGGACCCCATTTGCTCAGCGCTGGAAAATTCTTCGCGAACGGGTTTTGGCTATGCGCGAAATCTGGAACGAAGAGGAAGCCGAATTCCACGGCGAATTTGTGGATTTTGACAAGTTGTGGGCATATCCCAAGCCGGTTCAAGTAGGTGGCCCCCCGGTATTGCTTGGCGCCTCGTCCCGTTTTGTTTACCAACGTATTGCCGAATACGGCGACGGTTGGTTTCCCATCTATCAAGATCAACGACGAGCCGGGGTCAGCGGCGCGGTCAATTACGCCGAGGGTATTGCACAGACTCGGGATGCTTGGGCCGAAGCCGGTCGGGACGGCGAACCCAGCTTCAGTATCTTTGGTGTGGGCCCTGATGCCGGTGCGGTTGAGTCGTTGATGAACATGGGTTTTGATCGAGTGATTTTTGCGCTGCCCTCAGGACCGGCGGATGAGGTGCTGCCCATGGTCGAGAAGTACGCAGCCTTGGCTCATTCACTACAGTCCTAG